>Ga0255338_1000010_pt1 | contig 846857 bp, 808 predicted proteins | sample MeOH1_35cm_T4_19_FD_203715 | JGI IMG/M metagenome (GOLD analysis project Ga0255338, IMG submission 203715) | Sandy soil microbial communities from University of British Columbia, Vancouver, Canada - MeOH1_35cm_T4_195 | ecosystem: Engineered > Artificial ecosystem > Sand microcosm >...
TGTACGAATACTCAACTACTACTTCATAATTATATTTCATACCAAACTCGAGTCGCACTACTTCACTTCTCGCCTCATCATTCACTTACTTTACACACCACTACATGCACATTACTGTCTCGCTTACTCGAGTTTTGTGCAATCTGTCGTACTTTATCCAACCCATCCACTTTTCCACATCCCTCTCTTAGTACACCAACTTCATCATCCATCACTCACCGCTTGCACCACACCTTCACTCCACACACATAGTATATACCCACACCTATCTAACGTTTGTCTTGCAACCAACGATTACACAGGAGGACAATGTTTGCAATGTCGCGATATACAAAAAAGAGAAAACAAAGTAACAATGATAAAAGGTCATAGAATAATGAAATATACAACCAAGAACCTATGTATCATTATTTTACACGTCTTTGTCAGCATTCGCTATGCGATTTTCCACACGCTCAGAAGCATGTGCGCGAAGGAATGAAGGAATCCAAGGCATTTGCAGTACACGCTCAAGATCAGCGATGCGCAGAGAATCAATCACTTCTATTTGTTCCTCTTGATCGATCAAAGATTCTCTACCTAATAAAATGGTCAAAAATCCAGCCGGCGTACGATCCCAAGCCCATAGTCGCCAACACCGGGACACAAATTCTTTGACAGTGCGAGGTATTGGCACAGACTGTGGCCATACAGGAGTGGCCAACTGAAACACAATAGGTAAGAGTTGCTGCACCCATGGGCGTGCAGTCAATGCCTCTTGTGATAGCAGCCCACGATATTGATCCAATTTTCGAAAGGGGTGCCCATGACCCGCTGTAACATTGCGGCGAATATCAATATACAAATCGTCATTTACAGCGCCACCATCGGCGCCTTCCCACAGAACACGGGGGAACACACTTTTTGGCCCAACAGTACCGGACACACTATAGCATAGCCGGTCGAGACAGGTCTCGCGTGCATGGAGAATGGATCGATGTTCATTAGAGTTTTCAACGACTCCAATACATGCCGCACGACATGTGTCGTACGTCGTACACTCTGCATCCGTAAAGAACGAGAAGTGGCGCACAGTCACAACATCCATATATATACATATATTTTGTTTAGTAAATGAATATCATGTTTCTGAAAAAAACCAACAAAATAGTTTATATATCTCGAGAAATATAGGGTTCTGTCTCGAGATCAACACCCACACACCCGTCCCAGTGCAAAATATGCTTTCTACCTTGCTTTGTTTAACCACCAGGTATCCTATAGCGGGCGACGGGAGCGGGGAGTGTAGTAGTACGACTCGAGTTTTGTGTGATATGAATACTCAACTACTCCATAATTTTATTTCACACAAAACTCGAGTCGCACTACTACACTCCGCGCTCCCATCACTTACTTCACACCTCACTACATGCACACTGATGTCTCCCTTACATAGACCACTCGAGTTCTGTGCAACTTTATATACTTTATCCAACCCATCCACTTTTCCATATTTCCTCCATGGTACACCACCACATCATGTACACCAACTAACTTCATCACACACCTCTTGCACACCACCTTCACTTCCTCCATACAGAGTACACAGACTTAACACTACCAATACTCAACTACTTCATAATTTTATTTCTCACTAAACTCGAGTTGTACTACTACACTCCTCACCCCCGTCATCCGTTCTCTTCACATCACTACGCGCACTCTTGTATATCTTCTACACCATCATCCATTCAAGCACAAACAACATGCGCGCCACCCTTATTAGATTATGGAATTGGGTGGTCACTTCACCGCGACGCACACATCTGGTCCTTGCTATATACCCGATCACTATCATGTTGTTTGCATTTTCTATTTTCGTGATGATACAGCACAAAATGTGGCCCCTCGTTGTTTGGGCTGTCATTGCCCTCGCCCTTGCCTTTGTATACTTTGGCGGTAGACTCGCTGACGCTCTTGGGCAAGATCACCAGTACCGCATGGACATTCTACATTCCCGCCTCCTCATCAACAATGAACACTGTCGCACTTCCTCTGGTTAAAACTTTCACCACTACTGTGAGTGTACAGATCTATCAAGGCGACGCTGCCACCACATAACAAGAGAATGTTCTATAAGTCCCTTTGTGCACCCAATACATCATTGCCAGTTTTACTGACAGTTACCAACTATACACGAACTCGTCCGCTTTGGATTTGCGATGACGAAGAGACGTCGCGCTTGCTGTAGGGCTTGGGCTATTCGGGCTTATTGTGATTGTGACCATCGATGGCCCATGATCCAATTTCACCACCGTGGCTTTTAGCTCACCAGCACATTCGGGAACAAATTCAACTAGACGCGCAATCTGGTGCACGTCTGATCGTAGGATCCGAGCGATCGACGGATTCCCAGGTACTTGCACAAAATATACCTATAAAGGAGGCAGGATTCAATAAGCATTTAACAACGAAAAAGAAGCGCAAGGAAACATGACACCGACCAATTCTTCTTCAAACTGACCCCACGAGTCCACATTTCCTACTTTCAGGTTTTTTCCCACCATGTGCATTCCAGTTGGGTTGCATTCCAACCCTGCAGATGCGAGCGCTTTCCAAATGCCGATAAGACTGATACCATCGGGAAATACTGTCGCCCATTCTGGTACGTATTCCAATGCTCGATAGATGCATCCACCGACCACATTCCCTCGCCGGGAGGCCGGATGCCGCATCAAATACCACTCCACGGCGCCTGCAACTATGCGCAGCGCGCGTTCAGGCACTTTCTCACAGCCCTCAACTCCATGTCGGATCAATCCAACCAACTCCTCGTGATTGTAGATCTGCGCTGCTGCTCTGACGTCCTTACGTGGTGGGTCAATCGTCGCCATATACAGTGCATATATATCCTTCTCACGATATATCAACTTCTACTGCCTGACTGACACACACGCCATCCACCGAGGCGCGACTGACACTATCTATCTCGAGATGACGGACACTATTCGCCGCATTATACTACATCTGTACGCACTGCTGTCTCGCTTGCTTACATCTACCACTCGAGTTTTGTATATTATGCTGCCTTTACACCACTACACTCCTCCCTCCACCACTCATACCGTGTACACCAAAACTTCTTCATCACTCACCACCTGCATTGTACACCTTCACTTCCTCCACACAGAGTACATCCACTTAACACCACCCATACTCAAGTACTTCATTATATTTATTTCACACTAAACTCGAGTCGTACTACTCCACTCTTTTCCACTACATCATCTATCTAACACACCTAATTGCTTCCAGGGCTACCCCATCCATTCAAGCACAAACAACATACAACATGCGCGCCACCCTTATTACCTCTTCGCAGCGGTTATGGAATTGGATCGTCACTTCGCATCACCGCACACATCTGGGCATTACCATTTATCAGATCACTGCCTTGTTCTTCGCATTCTTCTTTTTATTATCCGCCATGCTACAACACAACACGTGGCCACTTGCTTGGACTGGCACCGCCCTCGCCCTTGCCTTTCTCTGCTTTGGCGCTACTCTCATCAACGCTCTTGCACAACTTCATCAACTCCACATGGACACTTTACATTCCCGCATCTGCAACTCCGCTTTGCACTGCCGCACTTCCTCTGGTTAATCTCCCTATGTACCACATGTTATTTATTACTGGGTGTACGTTCACACCTTGTAATATACACACTGCACCTTGTACTTTTCTCCATATATTTACTATTTTACACTGTTGCGTCCCACGCGCGACATAGTTCCACAATCTCCGTATGCCCTTCGGTATCGGCATACTGACCCGCCAGCACCACACCCCTCGCACCCCACTCATCATGGCATACTCGCACCAGATGTATATGTCCCCCACGTGCCGCACCCCACATGGCCGAATCCACATCCGTCGCGTTCCACGCATCATGACACAATCGCATAATGTGTTCATGCCCTCCCTCCGCAGCCGCCGCCATCGCCCAGTTCACATCGCCAGCATTCCATTCATCATGGTACAGTCGCACAATGCGCTCGTGCCCTCCCTCTGCAGCCGCCGCCATCGCCCAATTTACTTCCCTCGCACCCCACTCCACGTAGCATAACCTTACAAGCCACTCATGACCTCGGCTTGCAGCGTTTGCCATTACCCCATCCATATTCGTCTGCCGCCACTCTGTATGGCTCAACTTAACAATCTCCACATGGCCCTCTTGTGCCGCGGTCAACATCATCTGTTCGACACGTTCTGCACCCCACTCCTCAACGCACACCCGCACCAGTTCCACATGCCCGCCACGCGCCGCCGCCATCAGCAATGTGTTTCTTTCCACAACTGACCAATCCCTGCGCGGCAGTCGCTTCTCTTGTATCCACCGTAACAATTCCACACGACCTTCCCATCCAATATATCGCAATGATGCAAGCCTATATTCACCCAGCACCCATCCAATATATCGCAATGAACAAGGCCCATATTGACCCTGCACATGCCGCACTACTAGACGCTTGTATTTCTTGCACGCAAGCGCGCACAATGGTACGTACGCGGTTGCATACGTCAGGAGCACCTCCCGCAACACATCCTCTACCACATTCTCCATATGTGTGTGCTCTCTGTCATCCCGTGTGCAACACGATACATACACAAACTACCTACGTCACACCACACCCATATATATATATATATTGGTATCGCCATATAAGTCTCGAGTGTTACTCCATCTCGAGACATTGTACTCATAAACTCCGCCCCATCTCCTCCTTACATCAATCACTCTCTCTACCCTTACCAAGAAATAATCCCTTGCAATGTCATCTTCACCAAGTATGCTCACGATTGCGCAATGCGTCGCCACGGGTGCCCTCTTCGCTGGCTCTGTTGCCGCCTCTCTGTATAAACCTTCTTCATCTCCTTCACGAGTACCTGCTGCCGCGGCGGCCAACGACGATGTCGACTCTGCCATGGTTTCTGTCGGTTACAACGGCCATGAACGCATCGTACGTCTCTGTCACGACGAGTGGGGCACCACCGATGTCGACTCCTTGCCGCGCTCGCTCCGCGACAAACCCTCTCCCTCGCGTGGTGGTGGCCTCGTCGTTCTTGCCGGCGTCTCTCTCTACTGTGGACTCTTTTGGGCTGCCATGACCGGCTTTGGCTTGAAAAAATTCACTGACATCCAATTCTAAGTTCTCAATAAATAATGTATATATTTCATCACTCACCTCTTGCACCACCCACCACTGCACTCCCACTTCGTACTTCACATGCATACAACTCGAGTTTTATATATATTCACTCATTACTACTCCCTCCAACCATCTCTCTCACAATACCACTCACAATACCACACTTTCTTTACAGACCTACAAAGACAACATGGAGTTTGTCCTCGTACAGGATGTCCTACACACTATTATCATGCACTATGCCGCATTATACCGACCGTTACTCGCCCTCGTCCATTCTCGTTGGCGCTCCGCCTACGCCCTCTCTTCTTCCAGCCACACCTCTCCAACTATTACTGCAGCCGGACAACTTGCAAAGGAAGGCCGGATAGATCTACTGCGATGGATACACACCATGCGACAAGAACGCATCCGGTCCCTCGACACGATGCATACGATCATGTTCATTGCCGCACGACACGGCCACGAGGCTCTCGTACGACTGTGCCACGACGCATGGCAAGCAACGGATGTGAACTGGGCAATGGCATATGCTGCGATACGAGGACACGAGGCAATTGTACGGTTGTGTCGTGACGAATGGCACGCCGATAATGTGAACCGTGCGATGGCGTTTGCTGCGAGAGGTGGCCATGAAGCGATTGTACGGTTGTGTCATGACGACTGGGGAGCGACGGATGTGGATTGGGCGATGGGGCATGCGGCGACAGGAGGCCATGAGGTCCTTGTACGGTTGTGTCATGACGAATGGCACGCCGAAGATGTGAACCGTGCGATGGCGTGGGCGGCGCAAGAAGGACACGAGGCGATTGTACGGTTGTGTCATGACGAATGGCACGCCGACGAGGTGAACCGTGCGATGGCGTGGGTGGCGGAACATGGACGCGAAGCGATTGTACGGTTGTGTCATGACGAGTGGAATGCAAGTGATGTGAACAGTGCGATGGCGTGGGCGGCGCAAGAAGGACACGAGACGATTGTACGGTTGTGTCATGACGAATGGCACGCCGATGAGGTGAACCGTGCGATGACTGCTGCGGCGAGACGAGGACACGAGGCGATTGTACGGTTGTGTCATGACGAGTGGAAGGCAAGTGATGTGAACAGTGCGATGGCGTGGGCGGCATTTGGAGGCCACGAGGCGATTGTGCGGTTGTGTCATGGCGCATGGGGAGCGACGGATGTGAATCGTGCAAAGGTTGCTGCGGCAAAAGGAGGACATGAAGCGATTGTACAACTATGTCTCCTCATGGGTGCGATGCCCAATTATTTTGATAAACATGCTTCTATCTATCGTGCAGTATATGTATGCACCCCTATTGTTCTGCACTGCTGCTGCTGCAAACAACGCCAAACATTCGTACTCATTTACACATTATATGTTTACATTATTACCGCCGCGTGCGTGCAAGGCAATCCAGTTGTTAAGCATTGCTATTGCAACTTCCTGTTCCTGCTGTTTCCGCAATATTTCTACCATCCGCCACGTGTACATGGTCGTAATTGCTGTCATCATCAAGATTATCATCACAATTACTATCGCAACCAATAACTGCACGTCCTTAGATTGCCATCTTTCTGTCGCGTCAAACATTCGCACCATCGCCTCCTCTCCACATCCTTCTGCTACTTCCTTCATCTTTTCCATCGTCCGCACTGACCACTCCCTCTTTCGCTTCGACCTTATCCATTGCAGCAGTTCTTCTCGACCTTCCCGTACATACACCTTCAATCTTCTACTCGCTTTCTTACCACTTTTCCCTCTTCTGCTTTCATCTCCTCTCCCTACTTTATCTTTCCACTTCTTGCACGCCATTCGCCAGCATGGTCCATACGCATCTGTTGCATATTGCTGCAGTATTTTCCCTCTTCTGCTTTCATCTCCTCTCCCTACTTTATCTTTCCACTTCTTGCACGCCATTCGCCAGCATGGTCCATACGCATCTGTTGCATATTGCTGCAGTATACAGTTCTGTACATCTTGCACCAACACCTCCATCGGTAATGTATGTATGTATGTATCTTCTCACTCCCACCAAGACAAATCACCATTACTTAACCAACCGATTTATTTCCCCTACACAAATTAATCCATCTCGAGTTCTACTAACAGTACTTTCCTATCTTCTTGTCAGTTCTGGGAGATGCAGTGTACAGTAACTGTCCTTACCCCGCGTAGCCAACAAGATATACCCTAATGTGTCACAAGTCTGTCCTACTGACTGTATATTATACATACTCCGCTCGCTGCACAACCAACACACACATGCCAAAGCATGATGATAGGACGCACGCTCCCACACGTTATATGCGCTACATGAATCGTGCCACCAAGTCCAAGAAGAGCATCCAATGGGATTTGACAATGCTCCAATGCAGTGACCTATTTTGGTCTCCATGTGTCTACTGCGAACGCAACCCCATGACCGAGGGATCTATGAACGGCATCGATCGCATTGATTCCAGCCGAGGATATACCACAGACAATACAGCGCCGTGTTGCGACATTTGTAATTACGCCAAACGACTATTAAGTCCAACACAGTTTGTCGCACATTGTGCCCGCGTCGTTGCCGTCGCAACCAGAAAACAAACACTCTAACAGTATCTTAGTCTGTAAAAATATACAACTTATGACAAATCACGTCGCAACACCTCCTTCCTGCATATCTTTTCATATGCAGAATCCATACTGCTTCCATCCATCAACTTGCACAGGCATGTTACGGTTCGCTTTAGTACGGCACCATGATTTATTGTTATCATCTGCTTCCTTCGTCATAGGATTAAAAGCGAACAATGTTGGAAGGTGACGGTGCCTCCTTGAAATAATAGTAGCCACCCGACGCCGGGCACGACCCACTGTTCATCAGCAGGTGACGCACATAGCCCTTGCCCTTCTCCAGTGTCACCACTTCCAACGGGTACAGTCCAGCACAGCAATTCTTCCAGTGTGCAATGGTTTCACCCTGGTGCGCCGATACAATACCGGGGTAGCGATGGTTGAGATAATGGTACAACGTAGCGATAGGCGCACGCGTTTGTGCGAGATGGAGCAATACGGGATCCGTCACAAACTGCCACTCTAAGCCTGTCATGGCAGATGTCTCATTCGTGGGAGTGTACGACGCAGAAGCCGCATCGCAACTCTTAGACTGCATCACGCTGTAAGGACACCCGAGCACTTTCATGTCCAGACTCAAACCATTACCCATCCGAACTGGCACCACGACACGTTGAGGCTCGGACTCCGACGTCTGTGTCAAAGGAACGGAGGGCGCAGCCGGCGACGACAAAGGCGCAGCAGCAGGAGTGGTGAGAACGGATTCTACCAACGTGACAACATTGTCCATATTCTTCTGAATGTCTGCTGCCACAACAGCACCACAGAGTACAGCCTCGACATTCTTCAACGATTTGTTGCGCAGGTACACAATTACGTCGTTGATAATATTGCGTGGACAGCGCTCCACCATTCGCCGACACAACGCTTTCAGGCCGCTCTCACACGGAACAAACATCACATCCACAATCGTTCGCACCGTCATTTCTTTGTCAGCGGTGTATGCTGAAACCACGGTGGCAACATTGCTATCTTCTCTGAACCAGACGGCTGCCCAGAGAGGATCCGAAGAAGAAGGAAGAGACATTGTGTGGAGAAAGAGTTGCTCGAATTGGAATTGTGTTTCGATTGGCGATGCTGAATGAACTGTAAAGCTACACAGATTCCAACCGTAGTCTGCACCGATGCTGTTCTCGAGATGATACATACTCCAACGCCTCGAGTGTCCAGAAAGACTCGAGATATCCGTGTGTGGTGATCATATATACATATTATTGTTGCGCACATGTGTTGTGATATCTATTCATTGACTCACAACAAACAAGCACACCAAGCAAAAGCGACGCATCTATATATCAGGCAGCAACACACGAGTATGAGCACGATACCAGAGACACCACACCTGCAGGAGGAGGGCGATACTGTTGAATCGATCACGCGGCAGTGTCACGAACGGTACGGCCGAACAGACATCAATTTTGTTATGGTGTATGCGGCGAAGCGCGGACTCGAATCCATTGTGCGACAATGTCATGATGAGCACGGTGCGACGGATGTGAACTCGGCGATGATCTTTGCGGCAAAAGGAGGCCACGCGTCCATCGTGCGATTATGTCACGATCAATGGGACGCTCGGGGTGTCGACTGGGCGATGTGGTCTGCGGCAAAAGGAGGGCACGAATCGATTGTGCGACTGTGCCATGATGAATGGGGTGCGACGGACGTGGACGGTGCAATGATCGCTGCGGCAAAGGGAGGCCACGCGTCCATCGTGCGACTATGTCATGACGCGTGGGGTGCGACGGACGTGAACGCTGCGATGGTGTGTGCGGCGTACCGCGGACATGAAGTCATCGTACGACTGTGCCACGCTGAGTGGGGTGCGACGCGCGTGGACGGAGCGATGATGGGTGCGGCGCACATAGGGCATGTGGCTCTCGTGCGGTTGTGTCATGATGAGTGGGGTGCGACGGACGTGGACCGTGCGATGGCCGCAGCGGCGGCTGGAGGGCATGAAGTCATCGTACGACTGTGCCACGATGAGTGGGGTGCGGCAGACGTGGACCATGCGATGGTGTTGGCAGCACGAGAGGGTCATGTGGAAATTGTGCGGTTGTGTCATGATGAGTGGGGTGCGACGGATGTAGACACGGCGATGGAGCTTGCAGCACAAGGGGGTCATGACGCCATTGTGCAATTGTGTAAAAAGTGGTGTGCAACAATGGTGGAATAAACCAAGTAAGATAATATGCACGACTGTAGATGTATATAGAGAACTCGAGTTTTCACAAAATTGATCGTGTATCATTGTGAGCAAGCGATATACAAAAGGGCACAGCGATATATATACAAGTTTGTTAACTTGTCCGGTTGGCGGGGAGGTAGTAAAACTGGGTGGCTTCGCGAATCATTTCCATGAGCCATTGGTGGCATAGTGCGACGACGCGTTTACGTCCTTGAAGAATTCCACATCCCTTGTTATCGCAACTTTGACAAACGGTCACGTTGAAACCCAATTTCAGAGTCACCCCATGTTCCTTTTTCAACGCTTCCTCTTGCACTTGTCGTAGATTTCTCGCACCCCATTCGTAGCACAATCGTACAATGTGATCATGACCATCATCAGCGGCCCGGTGCATAGCGGCGGTGACATCGGTTGCGTTGTATTCGTCGTGGCAGAGGCGCACAATCTTCTCATGACCGTGCCAGGCGGCCATCATCATCGCACGGTTCGCGTTGGTTGCCCCCCATTCATCGTGACACATGCGCACAATGTGCTCCTGGCCACACCACGCCGCTTGCGCCATTGCCTCGTCGACGTCTGTGGCGTGGTAGTGATCGTGACACAACCGCACAACATGTTCGTGACCGCCTTTGGCCGCCTCCTTCATCGCATCGTTGGCCGTGTTGATCGTGCGCTCTTTGCACATTATCATCACAGTATCTGGATCAATGGTGCGGGTAGCATACGCCGTCATCCGGGTGACATTTGCCGCCAACCATTGGTAACACAGGTTGACAATTGATGCATGACCGCCTCGGGCGGCACGGCAGAGTGTATCACAAACGCCACTCACATATAATATCACGCACATATGAGCAGCCGTATGTGGATCAACGACACCTATCTTATGCATCAGTGTATTTTCCAAATTTGCCGTGCACCAGGCGTGACACAGTCGCACAATCGACTCGTGGCCGCCGCGTGCGGCTTCTTGCATTGCCAAATCTATGCCGTCTTGCAATTGCCCACCGGCAGGTGTGGCGGCGACCCACTCCTTGTAACACAATTGCACCAGTCGTTCATGTCCACCGCGCGCGGCTCCTGCCATCGCAAACTTCATATTGGCGGGTGAACACAGTTTGTGACAGAGCCGTACTACTTTTTCGTGGTTGTTGCGTGCCGCTACCATCATCACTATTTGCCACATGTCTGGTGTTACTTGCCACAAGCCATGTAGCCACCGCAACAATTCCACATGCCCTTCCTTTGCTGCCTCCTCCATGAGTCTCCGTTTCTTCCAAACATCGTAAAACGGGATCTCATTGTACAGTCGGTTGTTCGTATACAATATACTCTGCAAGAGTGTAAGTCGCCCTTCCCTCGCCAACACATCGCATCGACTGTTGTGCGCGTGATCCGGCTCCGGCAGGATGAAACTTTCGATTTGCCATTGTTTGCACGCAATGCCCCACCATGGAGCATACGATCGTGCGTATTGTTGCAGTATACACTTGCGCACATCACACACTAAAACCTGCATTTTGTGGTGGTGTCGGGCAAGTATGTCTGGCTGCTGCGTCACGCGCTGCACGAGTGCTGCTGAGAGTAGGTACCCCCCTAACAGAATCGACACAATGAACAAACAAACTCGAGGATGAAAGACACTCGAGTTTGATAGATTTTTATGCTTGAGGATGAACGACACTCACTCGAGGTTGGTTTTCATGCTCGAGAATGGAGGAAGTGGTTTGGGACGATGACCGCGGAAAGAAGCAGTCACTTCTCATTCGTTGATTGATCAAACATCTTACACCATCCGACCTCAGCACACAAGTAGGTAGATATGGCAGCAGTAGCAACAACCGCATCGGCATCACCATTGACCGTGGCAAAGATGCTTGCGGCACATTTGAGTGACGGCTCGCCCGCTGGGTATAACAGTGCGGTGTCCAACCTGATGCAGGCAATTAATGATCTCTCAGCCAAGAAAGAGGCATTGTGCCAAAATGCTGACGGCGTTGCTTATGACGACGCGGTGTCGAACCTGATGCAGGTAATCGGTGTCCTCTCGGTCAAGAAAGAGGCATTGCGGCAACATGGTGCGGTGCTAGCACCCATTACTGTCCCCACAACCGTTCCTGTCGGTGCCGTACCCGCGCCCAGCCCCGTGTCTGCCGCCGCAACGTCGTCGTCCTCGTCGACACACCAACAAGAACCTGTCAAGAAGGATGTTCGACCATTTCGCGAGCAGGTCTTGGAGAATGCGATGGTGCGATCGACCGTGACGATGAATGCCGGTTTGGTCCACCTGCTGCTCGTGTCCGAGGACAATGCCGGCCTCTTTATGTGGGTCATGGACGAGTGGGCCGCGCTCCACCGCATGCTCACCAACTTGGACAATCTCAATGTTGACACGGTTTCTTTACGCGCACTCCTCATGCACGTTGACCGAGTCGGCGCGCACGTCGATGGTCTCATGTCCTTGATGGCCTCTGTCACCGAAGCAATGTCAAAATCACTGCGTGCACAGGTCCTTCCATCTATGCCCTGGGTTGACGAGGTTGGGCTTGGACAACAACGTGCCCTACCTGTCATCGACGCCAAAAAGGACACGCAAGTCTTGATGAAGGACTTGAAGTCCACCTTGGAAGAAATTGTCAAACTGGCTTCCACCGTGTCCACGTCTCTTTCTTTCCCCGCACAATCTGTGATGAGCCTTGGTACCCGACAGAAGATGTGCGAGCAGTTGAAGAAGCAGCCCATGCTATTGGCCTGTGCGTTTGCTTCAACTGCTGTCTATACGCGTGGACTTCAGACGCTCCTCAACGATGCCTTGGCCATTTTGTTGCACTTGAATTTGCTCTTTTAAGCGGGCCTTCACTGGGACGAAACACTGTAACTCTCCATCTATGTATCAATCAATTACACTGCCCGCACTCTTACACCCACCACTCTGCCGACTCCTTGCACCACCCACTACTACCGCTTTTGTGTCTATCCCGCATCTATTCCTATATTTACAGTATACTCGAGTTTTCTACCAATGAATATTCTCTATCCAACCGATCCTATCCGGCTTTCACGACATGCAGATGTCATATTTATTGTTCTCCAAACAAATATCAAACAACACACAACAAAGTAGTTAGTCTTTTCGTGCGACAACATAGAGATCAATCTCTCTTGCTTCGCAAAATGTCATCGGCTGCTGATTATGTGGGTGCAAACGCAATCAATTTCACAGAGTCGCGCAGTCACGTGCGTGTCGATCTCATTGCCGCGCACGTCACACAGGTCCTTTCCGATCAGGCCAACCGATTGGCCCCTCGCCCAATCAATACCGTCCTTGATGTTGGATGTGGCACCGGCCGCTTCACCGAACTCTGTCGCACCATCTTCCCCAACCCCGACACCCGCATCGTTGGATTCGATTTTGCGCCTGACCTCATCCACACCGCACGTTCGCGCGTCGGCGCACAAACCAACCACATTACGTACCTTCAGCACGATCTCTTGCAACCTCTCGACGCCGCCGCACAAAATCTTCCGTCAACATACGATATTATTCTGAGCGTGTTTTGCGTGTGTCATTTCGGCACCCGTGAGGATATGCACACGGCAATGCGCCACATGCTGCAAATGTTACACCCCGAACACGGGACACTTGTTCTTGTCATTCCGCGCATCCCTACTAATGAGTCAGAGCAGCGTGTGTTGGCAAAATACGGCGTACAGTATCCCGGCATCGATCATGTTCATTTGCGTACGGTTGCCAACAACGCCGCTAACGGTGCGCCCGTTACTGTACATCTCTCGACACGTCAACCTCTTGCTGCCACCGACACCTCGTCGCCCGCTGCCGCCGTGTTGCACGACTATTATTGGCCACCGGCAGCCTACGAAGCCATGCTGCGCGAGGTTGGTTTCCGCGGCGACATCACCTTCGCTCCGCGTCCTCTCCCGCACTCACTGTGGCGCTGCACGGCGTCGACTGACAACACCGCGGCGTCAACAGTGATGATATCCTCTCGCACACAACACAATGTCTCACATACTATGTCTCTTGCTGAACCGCCCCGCATCCCCGCCGATAATGATACGCAAGAACAACAACAAGACCGTGTCGTCGACATACTCTTGTCTGACTATTATCTGGCCGCACCGTCCTATTACATCATTATTGCGCGAAGCAATCCACCAGCAGAATAAACACAAAATGGCGCAAAGCGACTAACTATGTATACACAGTAGTCATCGTGGTATATACTTTTATTGACAAAGAACCAAATTTTTGGGTAAAATAACTTAGTCTCGCTTCTTAACGATGCGGCGATAAACGCGTGCGGTTCCGGAACCAAGCAACGCAACGGTTCCCATGCATAGCCACACCGGCCAGAACACATTACAACAAAATATCTCAAGAACCTGCCAACCAGTAACGAGAGGCTCTGAAGAGTTGTTTCCTCCGTGACGGTGTCTCGAATCTAATTCGTCCATGGCTAATGCCATAGTGCCGACGAGCGTTGCTATCGGAATGCCTAACATGTATATTGTCATGGGCAAGTGTCCCAAATGTAATGAATCGTCGTGACGGCGACCAAAATGCTCCCGGTCGGATGTGGATGACGACGAATAAAATCGTTTGTACTTGAAGGACGTGCGTAGCGATGATGAATATGATGAGAATTTGACCTTGTTGCACGACAAGATTCTTTCATGTGCACGTAATGTCTGTGCTGCTGCACGGCTAACACCAGCGAGTACGATATTCATAACTGAGGACCGTTGTTCTTGACTGCTGCCTGCTGTCAGTCAAGATATGATTTTTGCAGAGACAGCCTCTCCATCATGTACATTTCAACATCTTACCTCGAGGTTGTTTCCACATTTTATGAAAAAGCGTCGGCTATTCATCTCGAGACTATTTATACTGCACTTTAACGGCGGACATTATTTACCAGCCTCCAGAGTCTCACCTATCTTCCCTGATGATGGCTTGCAGCAAATTCGTCTACGCTGTCAATTACACACTCACATACGAGGACGAAAGTGATCCATATTGGATACTGTGTTGCACCCTTGATGATGTGAAAAATCGTGTCAGCAACCGCAGATTTATTCACAACGTCGTCATCGTTCCCACGCACTACGAAACATCCCTCTGACGACCGCACCTGTGTCTACATTGCCCACTGTTTATTTGGCGATGTCGTCTGCGCCAGTAAACAACGCACACAAGAACTCTCTCAACTAGATCCCCACTACGACATTACTACTCTCTACACTCAACTACCATCATCGTAGGAAATGTTTTTTCCACCCGCACTTTTGCATCGCTTTCTTCTCTCCTCCGGAGTTGTTATCTATATTGAGGGTGTGTGTGCTCTCTTTGTGTTCGTAGATATATGAATCAATTATTCACCTCGGTTGTTGTAATTTCTTGTTGTGTACTTACTTTTGCTCGCTTGCGTATGACTTTGCTTGCTGCGTGTGTGCGGGAACGAATTCCCAATAAACGGCAAGTAGAACGATGTGAACGATTTACATACATACAGCAATTGGACTGGGTCACAACAACAATGGGCGCCCATAATGACAAAAATCTAACACAAATGAAACTCCAAAACCAAGGATTGATAATATCACAAATGACGACACTGCTCTCTCCAAACTCGGAGGCGCTCTTCCCTCAAATAACTTGATTTTATCATTTACCATAACCGGCTTCGCCCAGATCTTGCTTCCTACCGAGGGAAAACTGCGCGTATCACTCCTCGCCCGCTGTGCTGACCTGTGGCAGCGGCCGCTCAAAGCAACCGAGGACTGGTTAATGTGCGCAGGAAACGATGAGATCGAATCGCAAAAGTGCTGCCGTTCATCTGGGTAAAGACTGCAGTTCTTGACGATCGCTAAGGTGCAGTGCATCGCATTCATTTTGTGTGATGAACAAACGACCAAGGGTTCGACCGTCATATCCACATAGTCACACATGTACAAAGGTCCATCATAGTCTGTTTCCAACGACGAAAAGCAGAAAAACCCGCTGACAGCGGTCACAATCAACCACGTGAACACGGCATCTTTCACTCGATTATTCCAACACCCTTGCGCAACCATGATCGTCGGAAGCAATACAATCAATCAATATACGCTCAAAAGAACAAATGATCCTCAACCAACACAGTACACCACCCAGTATATATATAGTGTGTGTCTCGAGAGATCTGTTGCGCGCGACGGTAACGATATGTTCTCGAGAAAGTGCAGCGGCAAAACTTTGTGATCCCTTTTTCACATATAGTCCGCGAAGCGAATCTGTCACACATGGCAACCCCTCCTCCTTCTTCTTGGGATCCTCTGCAGCAGGAAGCGTCTTTGAGAACCGATGCTGTTATGCTTGAAAGTTGCGGCGCCGGTCAAGCGTCACCACCACAATCTTCTTCTTCGACGCAGCAGGAAAATAATGATACCTTGCGTCTCTTGCGCGAGTATCTTAATACCATTTACCGTGCCATCGACCACTCGCCCCAAGAAATGCTTGATTTCCTCCAATTTGCCGAGCTCTCCTCTTGGGCCGACTGCGATGGCGACTCTCTTCAAGCGCTGGCAGACAACATGAATCTTCTTCCAACTTCTACTACCACAGTGCCTGAAGAAGATCCTGGCGTACTCGCCCACCAACGACAGACGCCGTCTGTTGTCACGACTGTGGCTGACCTAGAGAACCACTTTGTTGTACCCGTTGACAGTGCTAACAACGCTGACCAAGGACAAAATCTATGATATGTGTTGTGCGCCACCTCTGCCTGCATGCAACACACGCTTGTATATACATAAAAATGACCTTGATGTATATTTTTACAGCACGCACTCACTTCACATATACACTATGTGTCTCTGTCGCTCGTTCCATAAAATACACAGTGTATATGCGTATTACCGCATGCGCGAGGCGATGAAGTTGTGAAGCATTGCTATTGCAACTTCCTGTTCCCTCTGTTGCCGCGATATGATCGCTGCAAACCGCCACATGTACATGGCCACAATTCCTAGCCAGATCATTATGATACACCCAAGTACTATCGCAATCACCAACTGCACGCTCTCAGATCGCCATTTTTCGGTCCCGTCAAACATTCGCACAATCGCTTCATCTGCATCACATCGTTCCGCGAGCGCCCTCATCGCTTCCACCGTCCATATCGACCACGGCCGCTTTCGCTTCGACCTTATCCACCGCAGTAGTTGTAGCCGACCTTCCCGTATATACACCTTCAACAATTTCTTACTCGTTGTCGTCTTCTTTTTACCGCTCTCTCCTCGTCTTCCTACTTTATCCTTCCACTTCTTGCACGCCATTCGCCACCACGGTCCATACGCTTCTGTTGCATATCGTTGCAGTATACAGTTCTGTACATCCCACACCAATACCTCCATCCACCATACCGTATGTATATATCCACCAAACAAATATACACTACTACACCAACGCCCACTCACACAAACAAACAAATTGACTCGTCATGGAGTCCGAGATCCAACCAGCGCGGTCTCGAGAGAATACTCTCTTTACCTGCGCGTGCTGGTACGTTCTCATTAAAGCAACCCACAACAGACTGCCTATATATTAACTTAACACAAACACGCAATGTGTACTGCGCCTCCAACCAGCATCAGCAATCTGACCACGGCTGTGCACCACCGAAAGGAGGAGGATGAAGATACTACTATTGAATCGATCACGCGCCAGTGTCATACACTGTACGGCCCAACAGCAGATATCAATATGATTATGGCGTATGCGGCCAAGCGCGGACTCGAATCCGTTGTGCGACAATGTCACGATGAGTGGGGTGCGACCGACGTGAATACGGCGCTGGAATGGGCAGCCGAGGCAGGTCACGAGTCCATCGTGCGACTATGTCACGACGAGTGGGGCGCCACCGATGTCGGTTCTGCCATGATCTCTGCCGCTTACAACGGTCATGAACGCATCGTACGATTGTGCCACGAGTGGGGCGCCACCGATGATGTGGACGCTGCCATGGTGTCTGCGGCGGAAGGAGGTCAGGAGAACATTGTGCGACTGTGTTATGCCTGGGGTGTAAGAAACGTGGATCAAGCAATGGTGATTGCCGCGTACAAAGGTCATGAACAGATTGTGCGTTTCTGTCACGATACATGCGGTGCAACCAACATAAACGGTGCGATGGAGTTTGCTGCAGAAGGCGGTCATGAGCACATTGTTCGTCTCTGCCATGACCAATGGGGCGCGACTGACGTGAACTCTGCGCTATTGTATGCAACACGGAAAGGACATGTTGCCATTATCCAACTATGTCAAAAGTGGAATGCAACAGTCGTGGTGGCTGAATAACCCAACTCACTATCATGTATGTTTCTGTCTGTCTGCGTGCAACTGTATAAATACATCGCTCAGTGTCTCTATACATATACTAGTGCATTCACCTCGCTTCTTTCTTCTTCCTTCGATGCTTCCTCGGTGAGTCTTCCTTTTTTTCTAAATACTGCGAAAACGGGGTCTTATTATTGTTCTCCAGACGGTCGCTGTTTGTTTCTTCTTCTTCCAATAAGACGCTGCATAACTCCCAGCCACCCTTCCGTTGCCAACACCTCGCGTCGACTGATATGCACGTGATCCTCATTGAACACAATAGATCTTTCCATTTGCCATTGCTTGCATGCGATGCCCCACCACGGAGCATACGGTTGTGCATACCGTTGCAGTATACACTTTTGCACATCACACACTAAAACATCCATCTATCCGAAAGAACAATAGTAGTCAGTCGGATTCAAAATTTTGGGTACGTAGGTAAGTGTGTTGCGGTGCGTTGGGTATGTGTGGATATAAAATTTGCGCATATCTACCACTCGAGTTTTGTGCAATGTAACGTACTTTTTCTAACACATCCTCTTTTCCATATCTCTCTCACGGTACATTACATCATACCTTCTTCCGTCACCACCCACTTGAACCACATATATATACTGTACACAGAGACTTCATACCACGAATACCCAACTACTTTCTTATAATTATATCCACACATAACTCGAGTCGTACTACTCACTCCTCGCTTACACACCATCCACCAGTATATATATATATACACAGCAGCACCATATTTGTAGTTCATGAATAACACAACTTGAATGCCTCATTTCAGATTAAAGTACAGCCAACGATATATAGAATATAAATATTCATTATTTTCACATTATGTGTCAACCGACAGCCAATCTTTGTCGTTGCCGCTATCCAACGGAGACACGAATGGCTCCAGCGACGGCGATAATGACGTCCACTGGTCTATAGTGTCATCGTCTGAAATTGCGAGTATACTTTGCGTAGATAACAACGATTGCTTTGCTCCTGTGCAACGCGAGGTTGTATTATTATCTTCAGGAGTCGGCAACGAGACAATTCGACGACGCTTCGATGGAGGAGGATGCTCGAACAACGGATCGTCAGTATTCTCTTCCAAATCATATGGGCCCTGAAATGTTGTACTTGCGCACACTGAAGAATATTCTTGTATTCGGCTTACATCGCTGCTGAGATCCTCGTCGTTGTCGAACGTTTGCAATAATGATGATTTAGAGCACGACAGTCCTGTAGTATACGGCACTTCTTCTGCAGTTGTTGTCGGTGTGATACGTTCACGTGCTCGTTTGTCCAAGCGTTCACGATTCCAGTCTCTTCGACGGGCACGCCGTTTCTCTTCGCGCTGCGACATACGTACGACCGCGTGCTTACTGGTCGTCGCCGCGTCTACAATGACGTCACCATTGTCAAGAGGAGGAGGTGATGGCCACGTTACCAAAGGCTCGCGCAGGCACAGTATAGAATACCATGCAGTTTGAGCAGCGTGAGAGCCATCGCGTGTATGCACGTCCGATAATTCCGTGTGATGCTTTTCGTAGAGGCTGTGAAATGCAGGTCCGCTGACAAGATGCTTGGACGCGAGGGCGTCAGTAGAAAAGCGTGGCGTGATCCAATCACCACTCCGAGGCTCGTAACGGACAGGCAAGTCACGACCGCCTCTCCGGTCACCCCCAAAATAAGACCTCCGTGGCCCACCGGCCAAATGGGAAGACCAATAGAACTCGTTCGTACTTGCGTCCAAAGGATGCAGACCGTTTGTTGCGTGAAATAAATTTACGACAGCAAGAAGGCGGTTCTGTGTGGAAGTGTACAAAAACTGCATTTTCGACCTCCGTCCCGGTCCGTCTTCCTCCGATACCTGCTTCCGTAGAAATGCTTGTAACTCTGTGTCGGGTAAATAGGACAACGTGAATATCCAAGTGTATTATGTTTGTAGACGCATATAGTACATTGTAAGTGTGTATCACCTCCGCACCTTTAAAGGTCCACATGATATTTGTAAAGTGTGGAAATTGTATGTGAACGTCGACATAACCAGATCGTGGAAGTGGAACGTCGGCTGTAGACACGTGAACAATCACGCGATATGTAAACTCTCGCAACCGTACATGTGCGTCAAACTTATCCCGACGCGTGCTCTGAAAGAACGCGACAATGTTTGCGTCGAGTTGTTGCGATGATGTTGCTGTTAACACCACACACGTCTCCATCGGGCGGTGCGATATATGCAGTGTCAGTCAGGCGAAAAAACAATTCAGACGTATAAAATCTCGAGATAAAAAAAACCTCGAGATGTTTTGAACCCGGGTGGTGTCTTTTCCCATATGTGTTGCTTGCGCTTACGCGCAAAACAAGACCACTTATTTATTTAATATCCCAGCATGGGCACAAACACCACCACTACTACTACGGATCCGCCTACGAGCCCCAGCGTACCGCTTCGGTATTCGATTATATCATCATCCAGTACATTTGGCATCTTTATGTACGTCCTCTCTAGTCTATGGTTGTTGGCGCTTCTTCGTGCTGCCGTCATGTTAGTGCGCGAACGCCACACGAAGGCGGTTGCGCGCAAGTCTCCACTCTTTATGGGGTTCATTGTTCTTGGTAGCGCTTTTATGACACTCGGAGTGCTTTTACAATACGCTTCGCCATCTCTGGGCGTCTGCTTATCACAGGTGTGGTTCGTTGCAGTGGGTTTTGTACTTGCCTACGGCAGCGCCACTGCGAAAAATTGGCGTATTTGGTACATTTTCTCCAACCCCTCGATGCAGACATTTGCTATCACGAATCTCAAGTTGTTTTTGACAACACTCGCCCCGGGACTAGTGATCATGGTTGTGTTGCTCATAGGCTGGTCCGGTGCATCGCCGTTCACGCTCACCCAAGTCCAAGTCTCTGCGGCACATATGGTTTACGTCGACGTTGTGTGTGCAAGTTCGAGTCCGGTGTGGCCTGCTGTCACGTTTGGGTATGCCATGATAATTCTGGCATCGACGGCTGCCATTAGTGTCATGATTCAACGCATCTCCTCCAAATCACGACACGTGAGCGATTATAATGAATCTCTCGCTCTTGGAATGGCATGCCTTGGCGTCTGCACTGTTCAAGTGCTGGCTGCATCGATGATGATTGGATTTGTCACAGACATTGACAGCCGCTCCGCCTCCTTATCTGTACTCATCTTTATTCCGGCGGTGGCGCTTCCTATCGCCGTGTTCACACCGCTTGTGTGGAGTGCGTGGACAGGAACCCTTGATATGGATAGTGTTAGTGGTAGTCGCAGTGGCAATGTCAATCATCGCAGTACATCCACGATGATGAGTTTTTTTGTGTCAACGACGACGCCGTCTACATCGTCAGATGTTTTGAGTACCATTCTGTCCGTTCCCATGGAGGAGAGAAAGACTGCAAGCGGGTCAAAGAGACGTCACAGTTCTTCTCTGAAACACGTCACGCATCCGTCGGATGTTGCGTATTTTTACGCTGCGTTGGATAACGTGGCTCTCGTCGAACAGGCCATTTGGGACACCCTTCGTGCGGTGACTGCATCATCTGACGGTGCAACCAGTTGTTGTCGTTGTCTGACACTACGAAACGGCGGTAGCAGTGACGGGGAAGAAAATGCTGTTGATGTGACTGGCAAAAACCGTACCACCGATACGACGAATGATGAGTTACGAACTGTTGCGTTGGACGCAGTGGCGCGCATTCGTGCGGCCGGTCCATCGAGCACGACAATACTACGCCCGCACTCTGACGAGGATCCGGCTGCGTTCGGCAAGTACGAATGGTTTCGTGTGCCCTTTGTGCGACGTCTTCATCGATACATGCGATCATTTCGTGCGGCGGGTTACTACCAGATAACGTTTGGTCACATGATGGGACGCGATACGCGGCGCCTGATTGAGACGGAGCGCGAGATGCTCGCGCAATTTATACCCAACAAGAATGTTTCGGATGAACCCACGGAAGAAGACGGTGGTGATGATGCCACAACAACAACAACAACATCATCATCACTATCTTCATCGTCAACACATCATTCTGGTAATAATGAGAATAATGTAGAGCAGCAGAATGGTACATCTTCGCTGCCACCATTGCGCCGTGTTATTCGACCTCATGAACAGCGTGCTCGTAGACAACGCAACCGTGAACAACCTGTTGTTGTGAGTGCAACCGGTTACTCTGCGGATGCTTCAGACGACAATAATGCATCAACAACGGTTTCCATGGATGGTCTTACGAATAAATGAAGCAACCAAAAACAACAGTTTGTGTGGTTAGTTTTATGTCTTATACGAAGGAAAGACAACCGAATGAGAAGAGAGGAACGAGAAAAAATAATCTGTGTTTACTGTCAGAAAGCACTCTCGCACGACAAGATCCTCCATGCGTTTTTGTCACCACGTGATTATTCACTCTAGTGTTACCACTTGCGACAGACAGTCACTTTGTTCCTTCCTCCCTCCTCAAATAGAATACATAGACACATACGCAACGTCAAAGATGGTGTACAGGGCCTTATGTGTGGTACTGAACGAACAAACTCGAGTTGTATATATATATATACACGGGAAATTTACAGATGTTTTTGTTTTATCCAACGATCACACATGCGAACAATGTTCGTATGACCGTGGCGGTCAGCGGCTCGCCTGGCTCCCACCACGTTTGTTGTTGCTCCCCATTCGTCGTGACAGATACGCACAATTTGCTCATGGCCCCACCATGCCGCTGCCACCATTGTCTGGTTGACGTTTGTGGCGTGGTAGTGATCATGGCACAAACGTAGAATATCCATATGGCCTCCTTCGGCGGCTGCCACCATTGCAGCATTTATGTCTGTGGCGTGGTAGTGATCGTGGCACAAACGTAGAATATCCATCTGGCCTCCTTCGGCGGCTGCCACCATTGCACCGTCTACGTCCGTAGCCTTCCACTCTTCACGGCAGAGCCGTACAATGCCTATATACCCTTCGCGTGCGGCCTGTATCATCGCACCATTTACATTCCTGCCACCGAGTACGTCGTGACAATACCGCACAAGATGCTCATGCCCGTTACCCGCCGCGTACGCCATCGGCTCTTCCACATCAAGGTGCCATTCATCATGGCCCATTTGCACGATGGATGTATGACCTCCACACGCTGCGTAAGAAATGGTATTCACAACGTCCCGCAACGGCCAGTCATGCCCCACGTCATCTGGATTTGTCCTCCGCTCCGGTGGCGCAATCTTTTCGTGAAAAAGCGCGCGCACAAGTGTCTCGTGTCCGCCATACGCAGCCGCTGCCATTGCTCCAGCGACATCCGTTGCGCCCCACAGACGGCACCGGTGTACGAGTTTATCGTGACCATACTTTGCCGCCGTTCTCATCAAAACATTAGTTGTGTCCTCGGTCCAGTCCTTCTGCCCCTGAACACGGCGCCGCCCATGTAACCACTGTAGTAAATCCGTCTGGCCGTCACGCGCGAGTGCCTGTAGTCCACGCACGCCATCATCATCGGCGTCATCACGAGATGCGGTAGGGTTCACGGCAACGACTACTTTTTGATTTTTCCACTTGGTGCATGCCAATTGCCACAGGGGCGCGTATTCCGATGCATATCGCGCAAGCACGAGGCGACACACATCCGGGATTAGACCACTTTGCATTTATACAATCAACCAGTCAATGCCCGAGTATATACGCATCGTTCAGTGGTTGCGTGTACGCGCGCACAGGAACACCAAATGTTAGACTCGAGAACTATAAGTCTCGAGAGGCTCTATATTCGTGGTCTAGAAATGGTCATTCATTCGTGTGTACAAAAAATAACACTCAAGTGTGTTTATTCTGCCAGCATTGTAACAACGAGAATACATGCCGTGCGCAGACGTTACGTGAATTTATTTGCTTAATCGCCGCGTCTCTCTTTCGATAAAGACAACGTGATCCTTTGTGAGATCAGAGTATTTGAGCGAGAATACGTGTGGCCAAACAAACGCGAGAGCTAGGGTTAGATCGCCATTGCAACTTGTGCAATAGATGCCCGTGTCAAGCCCGTGTAACCGACACTTCCCGCCGTTGCACTGAATCAATCGCCAGTCCACCGGTGCAAATTGCACGCCGGCCTGAAAATCTTCCGGCTGCAGAGTGAGCATGTCGGCATCTTCTGGAAGACGTTGATTGTCACCTTGGTGCCGCCATCCATGACCAGAGAGAAACGTAAAAGCAATCCGGTATCGCGCTTGCGCAGGCCCAGATGTATCATCACCGTTATTTAAGGTAAACCAATCTGTCGTCTCCATAATCAACGCGCTCGTCCCTTCGGTATAATCGGCAGGTGGTGATGTGAGACACCATTCTGGAATCGGAAACGTGTTAGCGTGCTCATTTCCAATCCAACGGTTGAAGAACGAAAAAAAACCGTCTCCATTCAAGCGCTTGAGAGCAAGATCCTCCTTGAAGGCAAGCAGACATTCAACTTTTTGGCGCTCCCGTGCGTTGTGCTCTGTGCCTTCGGCGCCACCATCCTTGTCCGCCATGGCGACAATGTCCCCGGATTGAACAAATCTGGAATATAAGAATTTACTCAACTGACATAGTATTGCTCATCTCGAGTTGTTTTTACGTGTCACAAAACTCGAGTACGAGCGCTTTCAGTGGGTTTTTCTCTTCGTGCTATCTCTACTGCGGCCACAAAGAAAGAATGGCGTACGTTGGGGATCTCCCAGAGGACGTTCTGCGTGTCGCCTGGGAACAGATACCATGCCGAGCCGTGCGCTGGCGTTTGTTGTTATCATCGCGTGCTCTTTGGGTGTGGTCTTACAAGTATACGGCGCTACAACCACTGGTGTTAGAATTTCGCACCCCGTCTGCCTTGTGCAAGGTGGAAGTTCCCATTCCAGTCGACATTAAACATAAAATCAGTATTGACTGGGGCGACGGCACGCCGCGGCAAAAGAGCTCCGCCTGCGGATGCCGTGATGTAGGCCCGGTATCGGCGCAAAATTACCTTTCTCACACATTCAAATGGTCAGGCCGGTACACGGTGCGTGTTTACCCACGCGGACACAAGAAGCATGGCTGTTGGTTGACGTGGCTGGGCCAACGCAAGCGAACCTGTCAATGGACACAGTATCTCGTGGCCTTCCATTCTCTTGGTGACCTCGGCATTCGATCGCTACGTGGTCTCTTTCAAGACCAGAAGAATTTTAATTTACCATTGGATCATCTGAATGTTTGCACTGTTCGGGACATGGCCTTCATGTTCAAAACCGCTGACACGTTCAATCACCCACTGTCGAACTGGGATGTTTCGGCCGTGGAAACTATGCAGAGCATGTTCGTTGGCGCGGTAGCGTTCAACCAACCGCTGGATAACTGGAATGTGGGTGCGGTTGTGTCCATGAGTGCAATGTTTTCAGGTTGTCGTGTCTTTGACCAACCGTTGAATGCGTGGAACGTGTCAAATGTGACGGATATGCGCTCAATGTTTGACGGCGCTGCATTTTTTGACCAACCATTAGATCAATGGAATACAGCCAACGTCACCGACCTTTCGTTCACATTTCACAACGCGACTCGATTCAATCACCCGGTGGAAGATTGGAATGTGTCAAAGGTTGCAGATATGCAGTACATGTTTTGCGAGGCGGTCTCGTTCAACCAGCCAGTAGAGAAGTGGGACATGTCCCATGTGCAAAATGTGGGCAGCATGTTCCGCGATTGCACCGTATTCAACCAGCCCCTGGCACGGTGGAATTTGTCGAACGCGAAAAACATGTTCTGCATGTTTTGCGGCGCCGATCAATTTAACCAACCGTTGAACGACTGGGATGTATCCAACGTCACCAGCATGTACGAGATGTTTGACGGGGCCACACATTTCAACCAACCGCTGGATCGGTGGAACGTACGCAACGTGAAGACGTTCCACAGCATGTTTCACGGCGCAACACGTTTCAATCAATCCCTCCGCACATGGGTCTTCACGGTGAAGACGGGATCGGACCCTCGCCCCGATTTTTCGTACATGTTTCGCGGAGCCGCACAATTCGACATTGCGAACAACTTGTTTGTGTTGCCCGAACACACCCCCGTGAAAAAACTCGCTGCACATGTACAGATTGCAGGCGAATATTATATGTGAAAATCTTTATGTTGCACATCATAGATATGCGTTGTGTGTGTGCCAGTTATGTGGCTTACATAGAGTGCACTATGCCAACTCGAGTTCTTCTGGAGATCATGCGTGGTTTCACTCATTCTTAGGCACCCGGATGTGGAATGAATGGTTGAGAAATAATAATATTTGGGCTAACTCTGAGTGTTTATCTATCTGGTTCTTTTGTTGTTGTGACACACACAGTGTCTGCTTATTCAATGGAACCGCAACAACAACAGGAGCCGACGCCGCTACCACCACCAACATTGACAATGAAATTGCCAACAGATGTCGATGATCATGAGCTTTCTGCCTGGAATGCTGAATCCATCGTTGCATCCTTTCAACAGAATGCGGACAGTGTGTTTGCTGTTGCGCTGTGGAGCGCGCAACATGCTCGTTGTCCTCCAAAGAGCAATTTTGAACGGATGTATCGCGCCGCGTATAATCTTCTTTCGCAGTACGCCTGTTGTGGCGTATGTACTACGCACGTCGCTGCATTTTGGCAACGCTTGCAATTACAATATGAATTATTAGAGAAGTCAGGTGCCCCTAACGCGCACCTCATGTTTCGCGATATTTTGCAACCGTGGTGGAATATGGCACCTCACTACCTTACTGATATTTATTGCAACACACTCGTACTCTCTGTCAACGCCTGGCGCGCGCATATGGCAACCTTGCGTGCAAGAATACAACGACTGACACGTCGCGTGGTTGTCAAGGTCAACCGCACACAAGAAGAAGAAAAAGAAGCACCAACATCGCCCACAAAATCCTATCCATTCTGAATATTGCAACACACTACAGTGGATGTTGCGACCATGCATGTATATATGATGTATTAATATAACGCGTTGCACGTAGTTCAATAAACGACGCATATATCCATTGTCCAAACAGTCAGGACGGACGGGTATTTAACGACAACTACACCTACTCGAGTTTGCAACATAAAGTGTTCGAAGCAGAGAGCGGAGATACTATACCAAAATACCGTGTTCTTTTCACTCACCAACGAGATTTAGACGCACGCCCGCGTTCTCTGTGTCTGCACGTATATAGATACTGTAACAAACATGTCCTTTGGCGGTGTCGCAGTGGCTGTTGCTGTAGCATCGGGCATTTGTGCAGGCGTAGTGCAGTATAATGTGCGTCGCGGACCATTCGAGGATCAAATCTCGTGCTGGTTTGCCACATCCATGATGTCAGGAGTTACGTGCAATCTGTTGGCGCGCCAACCATGGGCGCAATGGAGTTTGCTGCACGGCGTGTCGTACTCGACAACCATCTGGGCGTGTCACCTTCTTTGCAACACCACCACCGCCGCCAAGATTACCGATCCGGCACCTATTGTCGAACGCAAAATCAACCACCATGATGTGTCAAAGATGATTGTAGACACTGCATTTCAAGGAATGATGTGTATTTTTCCTATCAGCCTTGGTTGGTTCTACGCTTACGCCGCGGGATGGTTACAAAATCAGTGTAATGTGCATCTCAGCGCGTTGTCTCTGCAATAGACACTCCGGTTCTATCTACCTTCTTTCAGACCCACCCCCTCTTTTCCAAATTTGCCTGCGCATACAAACGTTACCAGCGCTTCTGTATATACAACTCGAGTTTGTTTTATCCGAATGTTAATACACACCACCATTATTATCTATTATAGCGACGTAACACCATATGAACGCCCACCGGTGCTGTCATGATTTATTTTATATACATATATATAGCCGGCCTATTTTTTGTCCTTGCTAATTTTCAGTATTTTTAACTTTCTCAGATTGAAATCTTTGATGCCATTGGCGCGCTCATAAACAGCCACAATGGCTTTGCCGTGGCAAAACTTTCCAACGAGCACGCCTTTTAGCGTCGCCTTCTTATCAACCCACAGATGCTCGATTTCAAAAAGACTGTCCTCATACGTCACCGTGATGCCTGTCAGCAGGCACGTTTGTATGAGTTTTTTCGACTGTGGTTTTGGACGGTAGCCGACTTGTGACACGGTCGCCGTAAACTGAATCTCTTTCCCAATCAAATTTCTAAACTCTGATCGATCTATGCCAAATCCGTATGCCAAAAGTTCTTGTTTCACCGGATCCATCTTCTGAGAAGTAAAAGAAAAAGTTGGCGGCGCCAACCACTTCTCGGGGATAGCTTTAGAAAACAATGCATATCTGTACTCGAGTTTTGTATCCCGCTTCTATATTTGTGTCTCGAGTTTTGCACCAACTAACTTGCATAGTTTCTTTCACGAAAGCATTATGCGCGCGTAGCCACCCGTCCAGGACGTTTATAGGTGAACGTCAAATATATGGAGTGCCTTGTCCCGGATATACAGCGGCAAATTTTACACAGTTACGTGGGCGCATCCTACGCACCCTTGGTCAGCCTCGCGTCTCGGCGGTGGCAGAACATTGCTGTACGTCAACACATCGTCTATCATTGTGGCTGTATCGGTACACCCGCAAAGAGGATTCCTAAAGATAGTGCCGTTATCTCGCTAGCGGATCTTGCGAGGGACGGCAACGCTCGTTTACTACAGTGGATTCGATCCAAGGGATCTCGACGGTGGCAGCGACTGTGCACAGCACATCATTGTGTGCGTGCCGCGGCCCGGTATGGACACGAAGACATTGTGGACCAGTGTACGAATGGGAGCCTGTTTAGTCTGTCTGCAGAGAACCATGACCTAAAGTTAGTGCTGACGCGGGCTGCTGCGCGCGGTGGACACGACAACCTCTTGCGTCATTTCCAGTTCCATGAATGGAACATTACCTACGAGTATCACGCCGTATCGTGGGCCGCGCGAGGTGGTCACTTGCACACACTCCTCTTTCTATGCAATGCTATATGGTCGCGACGATCCGACCATCATCGCAGGCAGATGGTGTCGTTCGCTTTAGAACGCGCCGCGCGAGGAGGCCACAAAGACGTTATGGAGTGGTTGTACAATCTAGGATTGGGTCGTCCGATGGGCCCATTTCCAGAAGAAATATGTGCCGATACCATCATGGCGTGTGCGGCCGAAGGTGGCCATGAACACATTGTGCGACTTGCGCACGACGTATTAGGAGCCACAAATGTAGGACGCACCATGACAACTGCCGCACAACGCGGTCATGAGCATATTGTACGTCTTTGCAAAGAAGAGTATCATGTGACTAACGTCAATGTCGAATTCGCGATGGTTGAGGCCGCGAAAAATGGACACATTGAGATTGTGCGGTTGTGCAAACAGTATTATAGCGATGTCAATGTGAGCGCAGTCATGTGCGCGGCAGCCAGTGGAGGACATACTGAAGTTGTCCGCCTTTGTTACGAACAATGGGCATGTACCGACGTGTTCCTGGCAATGGAGGCCGCCGCCAACTCCATGGTCGAGCAGTATTGCTGGCACGACGGTCGTGCCGACGTCATCCGTCAGTGTTTACACTGGATCGATACCACTCTTCCGTAATAATGTTGTGGTTAATAAAGAGATACAAGAAAGCCGTCAACAAGCAGCACGTACATAAATGCTCTCCGCTTTTTTGTGCATTTACATTCTTATGTCTGTAGTACGTACACACTACCACACATTCTCACACATCACACAATGAAGATATATATGCACATTCTTTTTAGTTACAGGCAGGTCGCGCCATTTCCGACACATTGTGCCGCGTATGCACCGACGGTAACGGGCAACGTTTCTGATGGAAGCAATCGGCACATAATACCTCTTTGGTAATGCATGCACACTCGGGAACAAATAAAACCGCTACAGATGCAAAGCAAATAATGCACTCGTTCTCCGACTCCCGCGTCTTCTTTCGTTGTCGTCTTTGCTTCTTTTTCTTCTGCTTGTTATTCATACGCTCCTCCATGGATGGCGGTGATGCGCCGGTGGCGGTGGCGGCTGGAACCGCATTAGCGCTGCAAGACGATGATGAAGATGTTGTGCATGATGATCTCGATTCATCGTTGCCGCCGTCACACGTTGTTAGACTCTCGCAAGGTGGCTCCTTTATCTCATTCCGTATGGACATGTACTGCTGCCAAAACACATCCGGCTCGTGAAAGCAGCAACCATCAGCGTTGGTTGTTATTGGGGCATCGTTCGAGTTGCATCGTTGTTGTTGCAAAGGCAATTCAAACAAACGCACAGTATTTCCGTAGTAACTGGAGGCGGTCGCACCGACGTACGCATTATCCCGGGCAGCACGCATGGATCGCAGTAATTCATAATCAACACGACGCTGGGTCGAGGTCGTCATGTTCTGCTGCATCCACACACGTCTACGCGACGCTTCAACATGGCCCGTGGTAATGTACCAAAACAGCCACTCGCCCATGTCTTGGCGGGTAAATGCTTGATGTAGTGACGCACGTGCATCATCATCATTACGGTGAGTAATATCGACGTGTGGCGATGGTGAAAGATCTCCAAACGCACTCAACACGGGTGCCAAAAACTCTGCCAGCATCTTCTCCACGTTCTTCCTAAGCGTGCGAAAACACAATCAGAGAGATATAAGGTTATCAAGCGTGCGTATAGTCAATTAATCAATCGCAACAACATAACACTGACTCACAGAGAACATTGCTCACCAAAAACCAGGCGTACAAAACGTTCAGCGAAAAACTCAACAACTCGATAATATCTGCAGGAACGGTGGTGTGTGGATCACTGCACGACTCTGTCGCCCTCAAGAAAGCACAATATAGCGAATTATGCAATGCCACAACTCCATGGAAAAACATGACACATCGCAGTCCAAGGGATGGTGCTCGCTCCACAACAGACTGCAAAACCGCAAAAATTGTGTTGATACCCTTCTGATAGGCCGCACACGCAGACACAGCCTCTTGTATGGTCTCTCGCATGCTCTCATCAATGTCGTCGCGATGTTTGGTCATGAAGAGGAGTGTTTGATCAAATCGCTCCGTTTGGATTAGAAGAGGCATCTCCTTTTTGTCCGGAGATGATGATGACAACCAGATACGCAGCGTCATCGTTGCGAATGCGTATGAAAACCGCGACCGAAATCCTGTGTCGCATGTCGTGTGGACTATCTTGTCCACCACATCATCATTGTTCCAAATACCCACTCCTGAGGTCAATGGAAAAACGGACTTTTCTCGTTGGAGGAAAGTCCGAAAAAACAAGTCGGATGTGTCTGCCAACTCCCTCAGCCCTGGCAGCGATTTGGAGGGTGGTGTCGAACGAGTCGCTGACGATATCTTCTTCCCCGGAAGGTATGCAGCGGCAACACCCATCCCGCCATAATGCGTGCTTGTTTCAATCGCATGCATATTTGGAAACACCGTTTCCAACCACATCGGAAATCGCCACACCATAAACTCGTGGTGGTAATCCTCATTCCACCACGGATTCGTCATATACATAAACTGAGCCCACTGCTCGCACAGACGCTGCGCGTTCATAGTCACACACTTCAACTTTTCCACCACCGCGTCACTGTGGGTGTGGACTGTCGTGGCTGCAGCAGTCATGTTGTTGTGCATACCGTTTTCATTGGAGAAACCTGCTTTGTTCGCAAACGCAGGCACCGACAGAAATGACTGGCGCATCGACGCAGCAACAGTGTCCGTACATGCACGAGGAATGATCGGAGCATACGGCAACTCGCTCAATGCAGATCCCATCACATATCTGTTATTGTTGTTGGTGGTGGTGGCAGTACCACCCCTGGTATGATCGTGGAGCGATACTGGCTCCATGTTGTTGAGAGAGAGTGTGTGTATATATACGCACTTGCGGAATAATAGAGAGGAGAATCGATCGAAATAATTTCGAGTGGTTGCCGCTTTACGTACATCTCGAGGTTTTTATGTCGAAAGCGCTCCTTCAAGCCACAGACCGTACTTTTTTCCACATCATGGTCTCCAATATAGACAACCACACATGTATATATAACTCGAGTTTTGTACCAAAAGTAGAATCAGAGTAGACACCCAGTATTCTCTTCTACCACCCACACCCCGAGATAAACCTTCTTCGTCACTCACTCTCCGTCTGTCACACATTCACTCTCTATATACATTGCGTGTACACACACTTAATTAATACAAGTTGTACGTGATATCATTTATGGCACAAAACTCGAGTCGTAGTACTCTCCTCTTTATTCAATCCAACAATGCGCATATTGCACCACCCAACCAACACTTGCACCGTTTTTGGAGTACCACTCGAGGATGTTAATAGCCAAGACTGATAAGTGATTTCGTGTGGCTACCACTCTGCATTTGGGTCTGACGCCGCACATGCAGCGCCGCGGGTGGTTCCAGTAGGGTGACTGTGGGCAATCCATGCTGCAAACAGGAAAAAACATCCCCAAGCGGGCGTTTGTTTGTAGGCCAGGACTCCTGCCACGATGACGCACGCGAGTGAGAGGACCATGCACCACACATCATACATGGTTGTCGTGTGTTTTTCTCAAACAGAGAGAGGACAATAGCAGCAAAGTGGTGGTTAGACACGAGCGCGTACGTACGCTTTTATATGCGTGTTGTATTTATCTCCAAATGATGCGTATATAAATAAAATAATTTTTACTGGCAATCGCAGTAATGTATTTTCGGGAGTATGTTACATTAAAGAGCGTTGTGCGGTCGATAGACGTAGTTGCAGTAGGCTTTTTCTTGTGCTATATAGAGTGGCGCGTGTGATATAGATTGCTGTCATGTTATCGACGAGGACGCGGATGGTAGTAGTGGATGACAGCATGGACGCGTGTCAGAGAAGTTGCTATCAGAAGCGAACAGCACGATTCTTGTACGATGTGTTCGTGGAGGAGCAGGGGTGGCAACAGTTTCCGCCGGATAATCCGTCGGGGCTGCGGGTCACGGTCGATGCATTTGGATCGCGTGAACTGGTGGATGATTTTACTGAGCGGGCGGTATGGATTGTGGAAGAAGATACAGGCGAAACGACAATGACAGCGACGAGCACACAGAATACAGGTATTGTGGGGTGTTTGCGATTGATTCATCCAGATTTGTTTGGAGGACGGGCAGAGTCGGAACGGTATATTGTAAACGAGGAGGAGCGATTGTTGTTTGATGGACTGAAGCCATACGTGGAAGCAAACCGCTTCGCGGTGGCAAAGGAGTATCGCACAGCGACGGTGACGTATCGTCTGATGCATATGTTCGGAAAATACGCGCGGGATCACTGGCCTGATCGTGCGATTCTGGGCATCAATTCGGGGGATGCGCTCAAGTACCTGATGACCAAGTCGGGTGCGACGCTGATAAAGGAAGACTACTTTGAGTACAACAAGAATTGTGGTGAGGAAGCGTGCAATGTGTTCCTATACAAGCCCGGTCCTGGGATCGACAAATTTCTACAGTCGACAGAGGGCTCGATGCGTCTGGTAAAATCTCGCACGTAGAGTGCGCTGGGGCTACAATATTATTTTGTATGTTCACTCATCACTCACTCCACACACACCACCACCACACTTACTCCACACACCCCTCCCTCTTCCTTCCTTATATCACTCGAGTTTTGTACCAACTTCACTATATAATATGCAGCGTCGCAGTAGCCTCATTGGGCATACGTGTGAGCGCATCTGTGTATATATATACATGGCAGAACCTAGGAAGCCTCCTTGCCGCTATGTGTATTGGAGCGATTTTTTTGTACATGACGTGGAACGTTCGCGTATGAAGGAACCTGGGTTCTCGGTGCCCGTGTTTCAATTTCCGGAGACGCGTGGCGTTGATTGGTTGGCACTCAAGTTGAGTCCCGAAACATGCCCTCGGCCGACCGATGCCGAGCTCATTCAGTGCATCCGCGACCACGTCGGCTCGGAAGCCGGGTTGGGCCAGATCGAAATCGATGACTTTATCGGCCACGAGTATGTCAAAATGGAATGGAAAGACCGCAAATACTTTTGGACGGCAATGGAGGCGTTTCTGAAACGCGGTATCTCCGTGGGGCCTCAGTGTCACATGCGAGCTTTTTGGTTAGCCCCAGAGGATCTCTCAGCGGCCGGCGCATCGTTAACCGTGCTCACTGCGGATAATGCCATGATTCACGCGATTCGTCGCTACATATCGAAACTTGAGACCACCAGGTCCCACGGGATTACTATGTGCCCGTTTGAGCATCATCTATATTTGTGGCATCAAAATTCATGGAGGACGCCGGAGGGAAGGCAATTTGTGAAATGGCTACGCGAGTACTATCACAAGAATGGGGAAGACGCTGAATCAAGTGACGAGGAAAAGGATCTTGTCCTTCTCGGGGAAGGAGAGGACGAAAAGGTGGTGCATATAGAATGAGATGGATGAACACTACAACTCGATTGCTTCATTCACCTCAGATTATGTATATTATTGACAGCGATATAGAGATTATGATGTTTGTAATTTTGCTTTCTTAATTCTCTGTTGACATTTATCGCGTGCACGCTGCTCGCGGTCCCGCTTCTCATCTTCCGCGTTGCGTCGCGCAATGATAGCCTGCCGCCGCTTAGAGATCTCCGCCATCTCCACGGTGTCATTGTACGCGTCGAGCATGGCCTTGAATTGTTTCCCGTGATACGTCCAGATGATTACACCTTCCAACTCCCTCGTCGCCGACACATCCGTGCTGCAGTCGATACCCCACGGAAACAAATACGGCGCGTCCGCCGTTGTCTTCAACGTGATCGTCGCTCCCGTGGGGGGATAATACCGGGGCTTGGCGTCCAAAATATACTTGCGTAATGCCTCATAACACTCATCGGACCACTGCTGATATATGTGCTTGTGCTGACGCCATTTGTCCGGCGCAAAAGCATCCGACGCAAGTAATTGCTCGGCCACGGTTCGCACATCCTCCAGTTGCCACGACCGTGGTACTTGTGGCCTTGATTGTACATCATCACACGCATCGTCCGCGGTGCCAACGACACATGACAGTGTTGATACGTACAGCACAGGTCGCGACTGAAATACTAGGCCCACAGGTGCCACGCCAATGTCGTAACCGTCGCGAAGAAACCCATCAAACAGACGGGCTTCGGTATCCAATCGTTTGACTGCATTCACGAGTCGCGTCAGCGTCCGACGTTCCGCCAATGTTTGCGCCACACAATAGATCACCGCTGCGCCCGCCTCACCCAGGCCCAAACAGATCGCCTTCACACAATCGTCACCACGGCGTTCCTCACACCATTCACCGGATGGCTCTTGACGAATGTATTGCTGCAGGTCTGCATCCTCCACCGCGGTCATTATCCACGACGACATGTTCTGTATATTCTTGGTTATATGTATGTATCACACACAATCTCCCTTGTAATCGTTGTAAACGTCTGCAGAACAGTCCCACTAGCCATTACTTAGTCTCGAGATATGTCACTCTCGAGACTTGACTGTCTATATATAGAACCACACTATTAGTCTATGTATCACGCCATAAATACAAATATACAATTCATGATAACTACTTTGTAACATGCATTTACACAAATCGTAAGTGGCACGAGTACCACTTTAGATCTCTTATCACACTCATACTTCCACTGCTATGTACCACTCGAGTTTCGTACGAACTTGTATATATACCCAACACGTACCGATCTCCTTTAGTACCACCTTCAATATGTGGACAACTTTGTACTCGCACCGTACACCTCCGACACATAATCACTCACTCCACACACATAATGTACACACTCGTCATCATGCTCAACTACGTACTTATTTTTATTTACATCAAACTCGAGTTGTACTAGTCTTCTGTCCTCGCTCCCTTATCGCACTTACTCCGTTCACAATTGATTGTTTGACGCGTCGTAGAAACACAACTCGAGTGTTGTTCAACACTTTAAACTCTCTCCAAGCCAGTCTCGTGTATTTTTCATATATATCTTCCGTGTTGTACACGTCGTGTGTGTGGTCCAGCCAGGGCAATCCGCACAGGAAATGAATGTTTTAGTATGTGATGTGCGAAAGTCTATACTGCAACAGTATGCGCGATCGTATGCTCCCTGGTGGGGCATCGCGTGCAAACAATGGCAACTCGAAAGATCAATCCTTTCCGAGCCAGGTCACGCGCACAACCGTCGATGCGAGGTGTTGGCGCGGGAAGGGCGACTCGGAATGTTGCAGCGCATATTGGAGGAAACGGGTGATAGACTGTATAACAAGACCTGGGGGTGCGATGATAATAAGAAGCGAAGACTGTTGGAGGAGGCCGCAAAAGAAGGTCATGTGGAACTGTTGCGGTGGCTAGATGGGCAATGGCGCATGACACCAGACATGTGGCAAATAGTGATGATGGTAGCGGCACGCAACAACCACGAGCAAGTGGTGCGACTGTGTCATAAAGTATGCGGTTCCGCACGAATGGAATTTGCGCTAGCAGGAGCCGCGCGCTGTGGATATGAACGACTGGTGCAATTGTGCTATAATGAGTGGATTGCCGCACATCATATTGGTTGGACGTTGCAACATGACGTTGGTTGGGCCATGCGAGAAGCCGCACGCGGCGGTCATGTATCGCTCGTGCTCCTCTGTCATGCATGGGGCACGGCGAATTTGGAAAATGTACTGGCGGGCGCATTGGACATAAGTATTGCGAACACGCACATTACAACGAATTGTGTGATGGCATATGTGAGCGATGTTCGTGACGCGCTGTGTTGCGCCGCCCGAGGCGGTTATGTGTCGATTATCAAATTATGTCATCAGTGGCAGGCTGCGAATATCGCTCGGGTAATGGCATATGCAGCCCGGATCGGTGATACAAAGATTGTGAGAATGTGCAAAGAGCGCATTGTTGGCACCGCCAACGATGCAATGAAACAGGCGGCCAGAGGCGGTCACGAACACATTGTGCGGTTGTGCCACGACCATTACGACGGAACCGACGTCGACGAGGCGATGGCGCAAGCGGCATGGTACGGCCATGAGCATATTGTGCGCATCTGTCACGACGAATGGAAAGCGACAAATGTGAACCGTGCGATGGCTATGGCAGCGTGGGGAGGTCATGAGAAGATTGTGCGCCTATGTCATGACGAATACAACGCAAACGATGTTGCCGATGCTATGCATTGGGCGGCACGTGATGGTCACGATCACGTTGTACGGTTGTGTTACGCGTGGGGTGCAACAAACGTGCGCCAAGCGCTAGAGGAGGCGGTTAAAAAAGAACATTTTGCCCCGCTCACGTTAGGATTTGGCACGAGCGGTTTACAAGGCTGCGATAACCGCGGATGTGCAATCATTCAAGGACGGAACCGTGTCGTTGCATTATGTAAACAATGGCTCTCGCAACCGTAAACTTCCAATATGCGATGATGCGTTCTCTCTAATTTGTGAATTCACATATAAAAAGGAATGAACCAAAAATTTCATTTCATTCTATTTATTTACATGCGACGGGTGTAAATGCCTGAATAATAGCACCATTGCCCATGTGATGCTTGTGTTTGTCCTTCATTCGTTCGATCCACTCGGCGACGCGAGACTCTGGACATCCAGAAACGAGCAAAGCGCAAAACTTTTCTGTGAACAGGTAAACATCATACAATATCATCTGTTGTCCTCCAAAAACCACGTGGATGAAGTCACAATCACGCACTCCCCTCTTTATGATTTAGCTTTTGCAACTCCAACCTCTTGTGCTGTTCAATAATTAATTGTGTATATATTATATCATCTCGAGAGGTGTATTCTCTCACATATCATCTCGAGAGGCACGACCCGGTGTGGACTGCAGTCCATATAGCGTCATGTTGTATACTCACTCCATCCGTAATGGATGCACTTGTCGCAGACATTGAGCAACAAATCTTACAGCAATATGTTGATCCCTCTTACGTGCCACTTGTTAGCCTCGCCTGTCGCCGTTGGTATGACGCGCTGACAATGATGAATGGCGGCCCACACATCACGTATGATTGTGGCTGTGCTGCTACTGGTCCGCCTGTGAAAAAGATGATTCCGCCCGGGAGTATTGTTATTTCGCTGGCGGATATTGCGCGCGACGGCAATGCTCCTTTGTTAAATTGGATTCGACTATCACGGTGCAAGCGGTGGCAGTTTCCGTGCACGTACGATCACTGCATGAGCGCTGCGGCCCGCTGTGGTCATGCACACATTGTGCGATTGTGTCTCGACGGTGGCTGGTTTGCTGACACGGACGTGTACAACGTCCATGTCGCAGTGCAGGCTGCGCGTGGAGGGCATGTCGACATTTTGTATTTGCTTCACAGCAAATGGTCTCCCGTGAACTCTCCACACAGCCTTATCATGGGCGCGGCCGCGCGTGGTGGCCATTTGCACCTATTGGATTTGTATGACCAACTATTGAGCGATCAAAACACTGGGTCTTTCGCGCACATTGTCGGCCAGGCCGCCCGGGGAGGTCACGAACAACTCGTCCAGTGGTTAATTTTTCGGCGGTTTGGTCAAGTGGGTCCACTGCCCACCGCTCAAGTTGTTGCGGATATCGTCATGATAAGAGCGGCATCGGGTGGGCATGCATCCATTGTGCGATTCGCGCACGACATACTGGGTGCCACGAATGTTGGTCTCGCAATACGCGGTGCTGCGCAAAGGGGATACGAGCACATTGTGCGATTGTGTCATGACGAGTACAGTGTCACAAACACAGACATTGATGCGGTTATGGTTGAAGCCGCCGGAAATGGGCATACGGATATTGTGCGACTGTGTCACGATGTATGGGGCGCAACGAACGTGCGTGATGCGATGCGTGCGGCCGCGGCAAGGGGACACAATGACATTGTCCGCCTCTGTCATGATGACTGGGGCGCAACGCTAACGGATGTGTTGATTGCCATGAAAGCCGTTGTTGGTGCTATGACAGAGCAGTTGCCATGGAGTCGATCTCCCTGGCACCACGGTCATATCGATGTGATACGTCAGTGTTCGTTTTGGGTGGACAATGCATTTCCGCGATGAAGCATGCGCGGCAGTTCTGGGATTGGTTGTTGAAATGTGTACATTTTTAGTCTGATGTTTCAGATGCGCGTATCTGTGGTGTAAATGGAAGCACACCGGCTACTAATTCGGTGGTCTGGGTTCGATTCCTGGCGGATACATTCCACTATTTTTTATGTATAAATACATCATGTGATTCACAATTTACAAGAGGTTGGCGAGAGGTGTGTGGTCCGGTAGAGGAAACAGATTCTCGGCAATATCAAACTGCGTGGCTCCGCGAAACATGTGTGTAAAATCTGGGCGGTGAAAGATTCCAATAGAGCACGGCTTCACCGAAAAGGTCCATCCGACCAGGGATTGATTGAAACGTATTGCGCCGTTGAACATGGTGTTGAACGATTCTACGTTGTGCACGTTCCACCGGTCCAGCGGTTGGTTGAAATTTGTTGCACCGTAAAACATGCCATACATGGTGGTGACTTTTGACACATCCCAATCGTTCAGAGGTTGGTTGAATTGCCCAGCACGAGCAAACATGCTAACCATTCTTATCGTGTTCGACACGTTCCACCGTGCTAAGGGCTGATTAAATGCGGCGGCACCGCGGAACATACTCTCCGTGGTCTGCACATGGGTCATGTCCCACTTCTCCAATGGCTGATTGAATGCGACAGCATCACAAAACATATATTCCATACTGTGAACCGTTGACACATTCCAGTCTTCCACAGGGTGATTGAATCGAGCGGCTCCACGAAACATAAAGGCCACCGTGGTGACGTTTTCTGTATTCCATTTATCCAAAGGTTGGTCAAACGACGCAGCGCCGTCCAACAGCCGGTACATGTTCACAACATTCGACACATTCCACGCATTCAAGGGTTGGTTGAAGGCCTGGCATTCACAAAACATTTCCATCATAGATACAGCCGCCCCTACATTCCAGCCCTCAAGAGGCTGATTAAAGGCTGTTGCGCCTTCAAACATGGATCTCATCATCGTCACACCCGACACATCCCACTCCGACAACGGGTGATTGAACACGGTGGCGTTGTGGAACATGAAAGACGTATTTTGGACTGTGCGCAGATTGAGGTGATTCAATGGCAAATCAAAATTTGTTTGATTTTCAAAAAGAGCTTGTAGCGATTGAATACCGAGGTCACCCAGAGAGTGAATCGCCACGAGATACTGTGTCCACTGGCAGGATCGTATGCGTTGGCCTAGCCACGTCAACCAACACCCATGTTTCTTCCGTCCTTGAGCGTACACAGATACCGTGTACTTACCTATACGTTCGAACGTGTGGTGAACGTAACAATCCGTAGATACCACCTGCGCACCACGGCACCCACACGCCGAACTCTTCTGTCGCGGCGTGCCGTCTCCCCAGTCAATACTAATTTTATGCTTCACATGGATCGAAATGGGAAGTTCTAGCCGGTACGATGCCGTCGGGATGCAAAACTCGAACACGAGTGGTCGGAGCGGTAGGCTCTTGAAAGACCACGCAAACAGAGTCCGCGAACATAATAGTAAGCGCCAGCGCGCGTTCCGACATTCTATCATTTCCCAGGCGGTACGTAAGACATCTTCAGGCAGGATGCCGACGTATGCCATCTATCTTTCTTTTCCGCGAGAATGGAAAAGTGCAAGATATATGTTCCTTTGTAGGTGTGAGAAACCACGTCTATGTGAAATGACTATGACTGCCACTCTAGCCCACATGTACACTTATGTCATCTCGAGATTACGTCTGTGGGGGTGACTTGTAAACAGGCGGCGATGTGTTTTTTTCTACCTACCGCCCGCCAGTACTTTAGCGATTCATCATTCATTGTTTTGTCCTGTTAGTGCCACACGGTTATTTATGAACAAGTATACACTAGAGACAGTGGTTCGACTTGTGCCTAGTTTTACGAGCATCGGCTTGGCTGCCGCGATTGCGACGAACGGTCTAACTGGCTGGGGTTGGTTTCTTGCCACCGCTGCAATTACCTGGCCTCTAGGGGAATACAAATATACTCGCATCCGTTCGCTTGGCATATGTCGCGATGATCGCCTGAATGCAGTCGACACTAGAACGTTGCACGTCATTAGCGCTGCTATCGCGGCCACGATGCTTATCTCCGCTGCTGGCTACCTGTGTCTCAACAACTTGCCCGGATCTGGCTGGTTTCTCATTGCCGGTGCCATGTGTTCATAAATTATTTTGTAAGTCAGACGGTGTGTGTATATGTACTTTATGAAGCTCTTCATGCTTTTACACAGATACCGTCTACCTGCTGGCTAGACTGTTTCTGCACATTGTGTACCATCTCGAGATTTCCGTCCCAAAATTCCACTCGCACCCGTCACGTTCTGCAACACTCGTCAATTATACGGCATTGTATTTTCCGCCATGCCGTATCTCGTTCTCGTAGAAGCAAGCAGCAATGAAGACTGGAAAAAGAATGAAACTGTGTTGCAACAACGGACCAGTATTCACGTTTACCCATCGTTGGGAAAAATGAGACGGGTGGCGGTGGAAACGTACGAACGTCCACATATACATAACACTCACGCTTCAGAAAGGAATCGGTATGCACAACGCTCTTACTTACCCCTCTCACTTACTGACGTGTGTGCAGTGTGGACGATGAACTGTTTCTACAAGGATTGGAATGGGTCACATCGACCCCGCAACGTTGTACAGGTGACCAGCGTCGCCGAACAACACGCGAAACCAACGACAAATAGTAAGCGAATGTCGGCAGCCATAACAGGTGTGGTTTGTGTGTAGAAGCATATTGCATGTGTGTCAAATAAACACGTATAAAAAACTCGAGTATATACGTATGCGAATAATAAGATGCGCGGGCGTTGGTGTTACGACGGACATATCATTTACACAGTCCTGTCTCACACACAGAGCTCCCGAAAAATACTAGGACGTGTGTGTGCAAGCAAGAGAGAGGAACACATGAGTGCCGAGGAGAACGATCAACAGGTGTCGCTAGGAATTGCAACGCATTGGCTGCCCGGTTTGCGGTTAGATCCGGATAATACGTTGGTGCTGGTGATGGACGAGGATGACTTTCACGTGCCTCACCGTGCAGTAGAATTTTTGGAGGCTTGTGTCAACGCCATGCAAACGCACCACATCACTGCAGAGGACGCGCGTCTCATACGGGAAGAAATTATTCCTCTACTTGGCACGTCAAACCGTTACAATCATGCAAGAAATATTCTGTTTACATCGAATCAAGTGGACCTGTTTGCACTCACGATTCGTAAACATGCCGACTCGCCGACCGAACCTACGCACACTGCGTCTGCCATCGTCGACATAAACAACTACCGGCGTTGTCGTATCATTTTGAACAATGAGCGGGATCGTCGTCGGTCACGCCTTCGATTCGGATTTGGAACTGTGGCGATTGTGTGTGTCGTTCTCATTCTCGTCACGTGGGCTCAAAAAATGAATTCCAACTAATAAAAGTACAACAACATACATCTCCTCTTGTATCATGACACTGGACTTAAATCGATCAACCAAGGCATCTGCGCATAACGTAGAAACCTCGAGGCAACACAAAGCTCGAGTTGCGCAGCACACTTCATTATTTCCACTGTAATAAGCCATGCATAGCAGCCATACACGCACATAAATTGAGCACGTTAATCGACAGAGACATAAAACAACATGCAGACGCTGTTATGCGATGTTCGGAAGCATATACTGCAACACTACGCCCGATCGTATGCTCCCTGGTGGGGTATCGCGTGCAAGCAGTGGCAATCAGAAAAAACATCCATGCACGAGCCCCGTCATGCGCATGGCAGTCGGTGTGAGGTGCTGGCCCTAGAAGGCCGAATCGACAAATTGCAGGAGATATTGGAACAGACGGGCAACCGCATCTACGACAGGACGTACCGATTACATGATGAGAGGAAAGAAAGAGTCATGGTGGAGGCAGGAAGAGGTGGTCACGCGGAACTGTTGCGATGGCTGAATACCCACTGGCGCGTGACACCTGGTATGTGGGTGCGAGTGGTCGTCGTGGCGGCGCGAAGCGGACACGATCACATTGTACGACTCTGTGCTGAATTGCGTCCCTCCGTCAATATGAGTTATGCAATGGCCGGTGCGGCCCGTGGTGGACATGAACCCTTGGTACGGTTGTGCCGTGATTGGGGTGCAAACCACTACGATTGGGCAATGCATGAAGCCGCGCGCTGCGGCCACGCATCAATCGTGCGGTTGTGTTGCACGTGGAGCGAAGAAGTTGTGACCGATACGATTGCGGAAGCGCTACGAACGGGTGCAGATGATAGCGAGAAATCCGCGCGAGCGTGTCTGACGATGAATATCAGGTGCCTTTCTCGTACAATGTGTCGCGCTGCGAGAGGAGGACACCTGTCGATTGTTGAACAATGTCGTGGATGGGCTACGGCCAGTCTAAGCAGGGCAAGGGCGTTTGCAGCCCGTACGGGTGATAGGCTCGTTGTGAAAATGTGCGAGGAGTGGCTTCTTCGAGGCGCCAATGACACAATGCGGTTCGCGGCCAAGGGAGGTCACGAGCAGATTGTACGCATGTGTTACGATGAATACAAGGCGACTGCCACAACCGACACCATGGCAATGGCGGCCAAAAAAGGTCACGTGTACATTGTCCTATTATGTCATGATGTGTGGAAGACAACAAGTGTGAGTCGTGCGATGACCATGGCCGCAAGAGGGGGTCACGCGCATATTGTGCGATTATGTCATGATGAGTACGGTGCAAGCGATGTGGACGAGGCGATGCGTGCTGCTGCCGATGAAGGACATCACGACATTGTCCAGTTGTGTTATGGGTGGGGTGCGAGGAATCTGCGCGAAGTGCTGGCAGTGGCGGCATCCGAGGATCACTCTGTGCGGCTAGAACTGCCCACATATCCGCCCGCGATGGGAAGTTGCGACAACCAAGGGTGTGCCATCTCGACAGGACGGAAAGAAGTTGTCAAGTTGTGCAAACAATGGCTCGCGCAAACATAGGGCAATTATATATTATTGTACACATAAAACACATGTTCAGCACATTTGGAGTCCTACACACCTACTACGTGCGTTCATCCACCCGCGACACATTTTTACAATATCTTCATGACCAAAGCCCGCTGCGAATTCCATTGCCGCATCCACGCTGGTTGCGCCCCACGACTCTATACATACCCGCACAATCTCTATATGACCTCCACACGCCGCCCACTCCAGCGCCAAGTTGACATTGGTTGCGCCCCATTCATCATAACATAGTCGTACAAGCCACATATGACCCCCAGCCGCCGCATGTGACATTGCCACATTTACGTCGCCTTCATTCCACACCTTAAGAAACAACCGCACAATGTGTTCATGTCCCTTTTCCGCCGCGACACGAATCGCGCCGTCCACGTCGGTTGCACCGTACTCGTCATGGCATAGCCGCACAATGCGCTCGTGGCCGCTTTTGGCGGCTGCACACATTGACCAATTCTCATCGCGCACATTCCACTGCTCATAACAGAGCCGCACAATCTGTTCGTGCCCTCCATCGGCAGCAGATGCCATGGCTGTACGCGGATTGATCACACCCCACTTCTCATGGCACAGGCGTACGATTTCCTCATTCCCCGCCTTTGCCGCATACCGTATTAGTCTTTCGACGTCCGTTGCACCCCACTCATCGTGACACATCTGTACAAGCCGCATGTAACCACCACGTGCTGCCGCACGCATCAACTCGTCCTTTTCGCATTCTGACCAATCATTGTCATGTAGTAATAATTTGTGTCGCAGCCACTGCAATAGTTCTATACGTCCTTCCCGCGCGATTTGTTTTAAGGAAGAAAACGAGTCGTCGTATTGGGAGGGTTGTACATAGTGCCGTTTTGGCCATGCAAGCGAGCACAAGGGTTGATACGCGGTGGCGTATCTTGTCAGTATCACGCGCACGACATCCTCCACAAGAATGTCCATCGCGTTACACAGACATCATGTCATACAACCATGGGAGGGTTTTGTGCTTGTTTGTTGGACATCTATATACGCAGCGTGGACTCTTCCTCGAGCAAACAATCTCGAGAAAGTCTACGCAAATGTATGCTTACCTGCGAGTGACTCATACCACCAACGACAACCACACTGTTCTCTTCCAGAGAATATGGACAGCGTCCTCACAACTGATGTACAAGGGCTGATTGTGGGAACGTACGCGTCCTCCTATGAGCCGCTGGTTGCCCTTTCATGTAAACGATGGCGCGCACATGTACATGAACATCAGATTCGCCGCGCTGCAACCGCTGCAGCAATACCACCGCGACCGACCTTGCCGGCTGGTATTGAGGATTACCCAGTACTACGGGAACTGTGCTGTAGAAAGCCACATTCTCGATCCGTGCGAGCCTTTCTCAAGCAACGCCAAAAGGTGACACCTCTGAAAATCATTCTGGTCGAACTGGCAGAACGCGGGGATGTCGACTTGTTCAAGTGGATTCTGGATATGCGTGGTATATTGCGCATGGACATTAGGATCTCTTCGCTGAAGATGGAGGTGCAAACGTTGGTCATAACGCGCGCAGCATACTGCGGGCAAATGGATTTCTTAAAAACGTGTTACACCTTATGGGGCGTTTGGGGTCGGGAGTTTGACGTAATTAAGTTTGCTGCGCGTGGAGGACACACATCCATTGTGCAGTTATGCCATGATCAGTTACGTGACCGTGGAGTGGTGGTGGACAGGGCAATGGACGATGCAATGGTGGCAGCAGCCCGCGGAGGCCATGAGCACATTGTGCGACTGTGTCACACCTCCTCGGGTGTAGCCTTGGGTTTGTGTGATGTTGACCTTGCTCTTGCACAAGCCGCGCGCGGAGGTCATGAAGATCTCATGTGTCTCTTGCACAACGAGTTGGGCGCGACAAACGTCGATTGGGCGCTGATTCGTGCTGCGCGTGGCGGTCACGAGCGACTGGTGCGCATGATCCATGACGAATGGAAAGCAACAGATGTGGACAAGGCGATGATTGCGGCCGCGCGGGGCGGGCACGAACACATTGTGCGACTCTGTCGTGATGTGTGGGGTGCAACGGATGTCGATGCCGTGTTCACGGCGGCCATTGACGAATGTCAGCCGCATATCGCGTGGCTGTGTTGGAACGAGTGGGCTCTTCGGGAAGATGCCATTGCGCGCGTGAGAAACCGTTACAAGGATGACGATGATGGTGGCCCCGGCCCCTCTGCCCAGGACATGCTCGACTTTCTTTGTGAGTGGTGATTGTGTATAAACCACGCGTCAGCAGGCAGAACCAGTACCGTTGCTCGTCAACACATTCTGTACCTCGGCCAGTATGTATCAATCTCGAGATCTTTTGCATATAACGCGCCGTCCTAAAGTACATCTATGTACGCATTTGGTCACCTGCTACGCAGACATACCTCATGTGGAGTACTTGTTTGCAATGTTTGACACTGTTCTCACCACCGATATAAAAGTATTGATTCTGACAACGTACGCAGCGTCGTACACACCACTCCTTGAACTTGCTTGTCAACGGTGGCGCACCTACGTACACGAACATCGACTCCGCCACATTGTCGCAACTCCGCAATCCAACAACTCGGCCGTAGTCATTGACGATCCTGTGCTACGCGAACTATGTTCGAGGCCTCCATTCCAGGACCTTCCAACATTGCAGGACATTATTATGTTTATGTTAGGCGAAAAACATCGTGAGCGGCCGACGCCCATACAGAGTATTCTCGTTGAACTGGCAGAGCGCGGTCATGTAGACTTGTTCAGTTGGATTCTGCGCAGTCGTACGCGACCAATGTCCAATAATGACAGAGTGGACGCTCCTACTACCTTGCCCAACCATATGCAAGTCGCGGTCATGCTCCGTGCAGCGTGTTGTGGACAGACTGATTTTCTGGAGTTTTGCCACACACTGTGGGACCCACAACAACAAATATCGCAGGACGAGTTGGATGCATGGAGCATCCGATCGATTGAGGCTGTGATGATCGCTGCGGCGCGCGGAGGACACGAAGCGTTGATGCGACTGTGCTATAATCGATGGGATAAGAAGTACTCCCTTGTACCCGATGTGGCAATGGCACTGGCCGCGCGCAAGGGCCATGCCCACCTTGTGCGCATCTGTCACGACGAGTTGCGCGCGACAAACGTCGACTGGGCACTCATTCGCGCGGCCCGTGGTGGTCACGAGGGTCTGTTGCGCATGATCCATGATGAATGGAAAGCAACGAACGTCGACAAGGCGATGGTCGCAGCCGCGCAGGGCGGTCACGAACACATCGTACGCCTATGCCACGATACATGGGGCGCCACCGACGTTGATGGCGTGTTTGTGGCAGCGCTCCAGTATGGGCATACCCATGTTGCACGGGTGTGTTGGAACGAATGGGGTGCTCGCGGCGACGCCATTGAAAGAATCAGGCAACGCATTCTCGCGGGACACAGCGATTTTGATGAAGTTGACATAATTCTGGCGTCGTGGTCGCTTTAGGAGTTCAAAGTTATCAGCATTCTTTATACATGTATTTTTACAATTGCGCATGTCACCAGAGACGACTACGATATCCGATCGATGACAATGTTCGCGGGCGTTAGCCAAAGCTCGCGATCATTTGTGTAAAAAATATTTCCCTCCATGTAACCATCTGCGGCACCCTCACCATAGTTCCACTCCACACTGTCAACGACATCCTTTGGAGAGGCAGCATGGTCAAATTGTTCCAGTGTCCCTGTCATTAAGACATGTGCAGTGTGTTGCGCATTGTTCACTGTAATGGTCCATGGGATGTTATCGCTCCCGAACGGAAGGCTGCGATCCACAATCTGAAGCGCGCGCTTGTCGCTTGGGCGAAACTGAAACGTATCGTATATGTCGGCGTCTTGATCAACAAGCGTTCCCTGGAGGTCAAATTGAAGATTGTATCGCGCGGGAGATGCCATACGTCGTCCTCTTTTGTTTCTATTTTTCGTTGTCGTCTTCTTTCTTTCGCTGTGGCTGCTTCTCACCTATATGGCGCAACACATGCATATGAAAAGAACCAGTTCCCGTTTCATCTCATCAACAGTACGCATATGTATATACATATATACAATTTGTTACGCTCTCTGGGCGGATGCATTCACTTACTTGTTTACCATAACCCAGACAAAGATACCGGATTGCTTTTTTCCCACTCTTCGCACATTTTCACAATGTGTGTGTGTCCACGACGCGTCGCCGCACTTTTCGCCGAACGCAGATCCGTCGCGCCCCACTGCTCGTAGCACAGACGCACGATTCCCTCGTGTCCGCCGTCCGCACCCGATTCCATCGCATCATCTATTTCTGTTGCGCCGTACTCGTTGTGGCACAATTTGACCACATTCTCGTGACCTGTCGATGCGGCCCAATTCATCGCCCTGTTTGCATCTGTCGCTTTCCACGCGTCATGACATAGCCGAACAATATGTTCATGGCCTCCTTTTGCCGCCCACGCCATCGCGGTGTTTACATCCGCCACACCCCACTCCTCATGGCACAATCGTACGAGGCGTTCATAGCCCTTTTGCGCTGCCATCCACATTGCTCTATTGGTAGCATTTCCATGCCACTCATCACGACATACTCGCATTAGTCGTTCATGACCACTTGCCGCTGCTTGTATCATGGCCGTATCGACGTCCGTCACACCCCAGTCATCGTGGCACACACGCATCAACTGTTCGTGACCTCCCTCCACCGCCCCCACCATCACCCTATTCAAATCACCCTCACACAACATGTGTTTGTACGACCTTACAATGGTTTCATGTCCCGCTTCCGCTGCAAATTTCATCGCCGCGCCGATTTCAGTCGCACCCCACTCCTCAATGCACAGACGTATTATATGAGTGTGCCCCATTTTGGCCGCTGCGATCAGACACATATTTACGTTGGTCGCTCCCCATTCATCGTGGCATATTCGCATCAGTCGTTCGTGCCCTCGCAACGCCGCTGTTGCCATGACCATACCCACTGCTGCCGCGCCCCACGCATCATAACATACCCGCATTAGGCGTTCGTGGCCTCCTTTCGCGGCCATCATCATCAACGCATTCGTAACGAAAGGAGGCCACGGTCGGCTGCTCTTTTGGCGAATCCACTGCAGCAATTCCAACCGACCTTTTTTGGCCAATCGTAAGAATTCAGCGACACAATCCTTCATGCCTGTGGCATTCTCTATATCCGCGGGTAAACCATCCTTTTTGATCAATGTCACGAGTGAAACATCCTTTTTGACCAATGTCACGAATTCACGGACACGATTCTTCAGATTCATGGACTGAGATCGCATATGGCCTCTCCACGCTTTGCACACCAACGCCCACAGAATTTCTTCTCTTTCCGCATACTGTAACAATACCGTCTTTTGCACGTCCGGCACCAAGACATCCATTCTCGCCGCCAATATTAGAGCACGCACACAGACACGTACCAAAAAACCGAGATTCGTTATTGTTGAAACCACCGTTTCATACATATGCAATCGCATATATATATATACTTGTAGGAGTAAAATAAGAAGTAGCGTGAGAGACATACCCCAATAACATACACACACACGTATGGACCGCGCGTGTGATTTACTGGAGGGTGACGCTGGGATTGGGGCGTATGTCGCATACGCAAACACACGGGAGTGCGAATACCCAGAAGAGTACACATACCATCACGCATTTTGTTCCATCAAGGCCGCGAAATTGAGAGAAGACGTGACGGTAATGTATGCATGGTTGCACAAGGTGGATGATGACGTGGACACGTTTGATTACATGGCACTCATGAAGCAATGTGGATGCGCTCTTCAAAAGGACGGTGAGGCCGTTTTGAGAGCGGCGGTCGTGCACCATTTTGCTACGCTATGGGAACGGATACCAATGCCTATCCAGGCGCTCATGAAAGAGTATGGTGTGGCGCCGAGTGTAGTTGAGGATTATTTACACATACAGACAGAGATAGCGACACGGACAATGGCGGTGGTGTGGAAACGAGAGAAGGCGTCGGCAGCATCAGCACCGGCGAGTGAATCGTCGGCGGCGGCGGATAACAATGATTCTTGGTTTGACACAATGGAAGAACTGAACACGTTTGACGCTCAATTGTTTGGCAGCGTGTGTGATATGTGCGGGCCCATCTTATTTCCCCGTCGGAAATCGACCACAGGCAGTGCCGACAAGAATGATGATTGCTACTACTATCATCATCCATCCAACACGATTCGTCGAGGGTTTGTGTTGTTTATGAATGCAATGCAAATTGCAAATATTGTTATCGATCAACGTACGGATAGGGAACGTGGCCAATTGTGGATTCCGAGGCCATTCGTTGCGCGTGCACAGGATCTATTCGCCGCATGTGGTGACGTGTTTATGCACCAAGCAACAGATCTTTTATACCAAGGCGGCGCGTCATCAACACATCCAGCAATGCCATTTTTGCGATCGCTGCAGCGAATCTATGAACACTTTCGAGCGACTCATACCAATACAACAACATCATCATAACCGTATCTACGTGTATGTATATATAGATAGATATATATATATATATATATTCCCATATAATAGCGTAAACAGGATCCAGACCCATTACAAATCACATATAGACTGCTTCCGCAGGGTCTTTTTATTGACTCAATGACAATGCTGCGGCATGGCGCAGTTTGAGTTTACGCCAGAGATGTGACAAAACGTACGTGCCGTAATATTGTGCTGGAACGAGCAAAATAAACGATCCAAATGTGATGACGTATCTCCATGCACTCAAATTGGCATACTCCCCCGACTGAATACCTGTCGCCAGAATGGCAATGTTCACCCCTTGCAAGACTGTTTTGGTGAGACATTCTTGGACGGTCACCGCTTGCACGAGGCGATAGGTGCGAATGTGCGCTGGATACATTCGATATGCCACCACAGCGGCGTATTGAGGAAACGACAAGCACGTGAAAAATGCGATCGCGCACAAAAAGTTGTTGTACGTTCGCGACCAAACCTGCGATACCCCGAGAACTAATCCAATATTCACCATCGCCGTCACGTGATGCAGTACGAGTGCAATACTCAATTGCTGCCTGTACACCAACTCCACAACATACATGGCGAACAAGAGCAACGCGGTGATGCGCTCTCCTTGTACAGTAGATGTGTCCGGATACTGTCCCGACAAAATAAATCGCTTCACCATGAGGGCGCCAGTCACAAATAAAAACACCAGTTCGCTCAGACCTTGCGTTATCTGAAACACGGTCGCACGCTTCTTCTCAAACTCCAACGCGCCAAATGTATCAGGCAAAAGCCAGTGCAGCACGCGATTCAAAGCGTGGATCCCAACAATGTAGAATACGAAGCACGCAGCCAAAATAAAGATCATCCCGTCTAACCCGGTCCATCCAATATACGACGCGTACTCTTCTTGGAACGCGGTAGCATTCAAAGTTGCCAAGATCGTGCAATTGAACGGCATATACTTATTACTTTGGATAAGCACAAATTACTTTGGATAAGCACAACAAAAAATAGTACCAACGTAAGAGAGCACGCGCCCGTTGTTCTTTACTTGTATATATATAACCAACTCGAGTTGACCGCGATTACGACATACATATGTACACGACTGTGCTTTTTCTTGTATCATGTGTACATGTACACTCATCATCCACACACAAGACACACCATTGCACACCATCCATTCTGTCCATGGAGTGCACATCCCTGTTCAGTAAAATTACACAACTATTTTTTATCTATATTTATTTGCCAAAACTCGAGTTCTACTACTTCTCTTTTAGTGTGTCCTGTGTGGCACCAATAGACAGCGCGTGGGTGGCCATCCATCCTACAATTGTTTAATTTTATGGTGCTTCCTTTTTCTTCAGAGACGACGCGTGTTTGTCCGAGTTGAATGCTGCGCGCCACGTCCGATACAGTTTAATAATTTCCACATTGGCGCCGATGTGTGCACTCTTCTTAAGTTCGTGAAATGTGCAGTCATCACGTTCAGTCACATTCCACCAGTCGTAACATAGTCGCACAATATCTATGTGACCATTCTCCGCGGCGTATAACATGGCCCCGAATACATCCGTAGCACCCCACGTATCATGGCACAGGCGCACAATGTCAATGTGTCCACTTGCCGCCGCAGCCCCCATTGCTTTGTTTACATTTCGCTCACCCCACTCATCGTGACAGATACGCATAATGTGTACATGCCCGCCAGCGGCGGCAGATGCCATTGCCTGGTCGACATTCGTGGCCTTCCATTCATCGTGACAAATGCGCATGATCCGCTCGTGACCACCGTTCGCAGCATATACCATTGCTGCACGCACACCATGCGCGCCGCCATGTGTGTAGCACCAGCGAACAAGTTGCTCGTGACCACCAAGGGCTGCCATGGACATTGCACCTTGAGCACAACTGCAGTGTTCGGTGCGACACCAATGATTTTCACAGCAGAACCGCACAATGTGATCGTGACCCTTTTTGGCCGCGCATCTTGCGGTCCACTCAATGTGTGATGCAAGCCACTCAATATTACAAAGTCGGACGAGCGCTAGGTGGCCGCCTTTTGCTGCCGCCGCCATCGGTCCGTCGGCGTCACGTTCACCCCACTCATCGCGGCACACGCGTACCAGTTGCTCGCAACCACCTCGTGCTGCCGCACACATGATTCTATTTTTGGGCCACCTCGTTCGGTGCGGGCCGCGCATCTTTTTGATCCATCGAAGGAGCTCCACACACCCCGCCCGAGCCAAGAGGCCCAGCCACACCATCGCGTAGCGGTCTGTTTCTAGTTGTGCGCGTGCACAGTAGTCGGCAAAGGTCTGTGCCCAATGGCGAGACGCCATTGCCCACAGCGGTCCGTGCACGGGCGCATACTGCGTCAGTATCACGGTCTGTATATCGGCCACCAACACATCCATTTACCATCGTTGTGTGACTTGGTGCTGCCGGTGTGGTGCTGGAAAAAAATAGAAAAGAGTTGATCAGTCTCGAGGTCTTGCGACACTTTACTCCTGATCGTGAGTAACACAACATACTCGAGTTTTGTACGAGCAACTCGAGGTTCCACACCACATTAGAGACCCGATGGAATGCCTCAAACGAGCAGTCATACTTTCATTCTTCCAGCACCTACAACCTGTGTGTGGAGTGATATCCGTAATCTTTGTTTCTTTGATCGAACAATTTGGAACCGAATGTCCGTGTTAGTACCCTTTATTGTCTCTGACGTGACAACCCGTACCGATGTGAATGGCGTCAAGACGGAACTTGAGAAGAGTGTCACCTTGCTGATGAACGAACAGGCTGCGACCGGGGTTGCTGCTACTCCCGACTGGGCTACGTTGACACTTGCAACGCCGCACGAGATGAAGTACGACAGCACCAACGCCAACCTATCCATGTTGTTCAAGTTACGCAATTGGGATCGTGATATGTGGTTGAGCAGTGGGTTCGCTGTCACATTATCGTCTGCGCTATGGCAGTGCGTGCAACAGTCGGACGTTTGGGCGAATTTGCGTATGATTGTGAACACGGGGGCGTCTGCTACGGGGATTGGTCTCGCCACCACATACAAAGTAGCAAAGGTGATTGGGGCAAACAGCCCTATTTCTCCCCATCTGGACGGCGCTGGGGAAAGGTCCTGTACGCTTCTCTTTGAGCCCGTGTCGATTCCAGCGATTAACTTTCCCGTGGGCGACCGGGCGGCGGTTGATCTTCCCATTGTGGCGCAGCGTGTGTTATGGCCCACGACGCGTGCCGACGACACGGCAACGCGTTTGGCCATCTCGTACGATTTTGAATTGGTCCTCAAACTCAAGCCCGTTGATCTGGCCCAAGCGACGGTGTCAATGTTGTCTGCGCGTCGCTCCATTGATACCATGTGGCATGTCTCCTTTGAGTACACCGTGTATCATTGCAAAATCCCTCGCGAGGTTGACCGAATTGTGGTATGTGTGGGAGAGCATTTGCAACTGCGCATCGAGAAGGGCACCCTCACCATTGACGCCAAGAAGCCACAGGCTGCTACATTTGTGCGCATGGCAAAGTTTCCTGCACCAAGCGTCATCACGCACTCCGTGAATGAAGTGAGTTTGTAAACTTCTCTTTTGCAAGAATGTGTTACTATATACATATATTCGTACCTTGTGTTACAGTAGTAGTTTCAGTACGTGGAAAAAACAAGGAACCTGCACAATAGGTGAATATATATGAAGACGTGTGTACAGATGTTAAACCCCCGCTGAATGAGATTATGTCTTGCTCGTCGGCATGCGCAAATTGTCCGCAACCGGGCAACGACGACAATAAGAATGACATAAAGTCGTGTTGTGTTGGAGACGTGCTGCTGCGCCCGCCTCCATTGCTAGACGTTGCCTGTTTTGTGTTTGCCACTCTGGAACAGCAATATCGTGTCCGTTTACAAACTCTGTTTTCACTTCGGTGTTTTGTCACGGAGGTTGTCTTTCCGAGTCAAGTACAACCGTACGAAGTCTTGCGGCAGATTTACAACAAACGATTCATTGTGTACCCTGCGGCCATCGTTTTGGCACATACAGAATCCGATGTGGTACAGGCCATCCGCTTCGCGCGGGAGCACGGATTGCCCGTCTCTCCTCGAAGCGGTGCTCATTGCTACGAACCGTGGAATATGCAACAGTACGGTATCGTGGTCGATCAGCGTCCGCGACAACAGGGCCGTGTGTGCAGCAAACAAAACACGGCAACGCTCGAACCAGGCATGCTGCTTGGCCGAACGATCCTTTTGTTACAGGAAGGCACCACTATACCAGCAGGCACTGCAGCCCTGCTGCCCGGTAATAAGAAAAAGAAGAAGAGGCGGGATAAAGATCGAACAAGGCTGCCATCGCAAGCGTGCTCGTTTGGAACCTGTCCGGCAAATGGCGTCGCGGGACTATCGCTGGGAGGTGGCATCGGATTCCTGAATCGCAAGTTAGGTCTCACTCTAGACAACATTGAGTCGATGCGCGTGGCACTGTCCGACGGTCGCGTTGTCACGGCCTCTTCCGCAGAGCATGCGGACTTGTTCTTTGGAATGCGTGGCGCCGGTGGCAATAATTTTGGCATCATGACCGAACTGACGCTGCGCACCATCACGCAGCATTGGGTAACCATCTTCGCCATCGAGTGGCCCTTTGAGGGACACGCCGCCAGTGTCATCGCAGCATGGCAACAATGGGCGCCATTTGTCAGCAACAACGATCTGACGACGGAATGTAATGTCCACAACCGCTTTCAACCTGTCGTTGTCACTGGCCAGTTCACCACGCACCGCGGCGCAAAGGGACCCATGACCGCAGAGGCCTGCGCCCAAGAGCAGGCAGAACTGCTTCAATTACTGGAACCAATGTTGCGCCTGCCGGGACGCACGAATCTTATGATGCGGTGCGTCAGTGTGTCGGATGCGGCGCGCTTCTTTGGCATCGGTAACGTGCGCCCTCCGTTCTTCAAGAATGTTAGCGCATTCGTCTTTTCCCCGTTGTCACCGGCGGCCATACAAACGATTGTGGAGAACATGGCTCTTCTTGGAGAGGATGACGCGTTCCACAAGGTCGAAATGAACGCATTGCAGGGCGCCGTGTCAGAGGTCCCCAAACATGCGACGGCTTTTGCCGCACGCGACGCGCTGTTCTGGATGCAAATTACATCCCTGTGGTCGCTTCAAGAGCAGGCTCCGTTCCAGATAGAGCGCATTCAACGCTTCTACGATGCAATGAAACCGTTCTTACAACACGAAGGCCATCTGTGGGCATACGCCAATGCGGCGGATGCAGGTCTCGGTGTGGGCTCCGACCGACGCACCGCACTCGTTGCGTACTATGGTGATAATGTGGACGCATTGATACGGGTGAAGCAAACGTACGACCCGATCAATTTATTCCAGTTCCCGCAAAGCATTCCACTGATATAAGAAGAAGAATGTTGTACTTGACTGTAATATTTCATTGATTGTGAATACTCTTTTATACACACAGATGCACACGTACTGATGAAAATTAATTTTGACGATTGAAGAGGTTGATATGTACACTCGAGTGACGAGGTATTTACACCTCCTAGAACGCTTTCTACACAGTCATATCTGCTCTGTACATACACACATGTACAATTCCGTGATTTATCTTCCTAGCTAGTACGGTCACACCGCACAAGCCACGATTTGTTATTATGACGACAGACGAAAAGTTTCCTCTATCGCGCGCTCGCATCGACGTGGACAATCATCTGGGGTATCTCATGTCGTGCACGAGGCATTACGGGGCCGCCGCTGGTGCTACTATTGTTGACGATGACATTCTGAAGACACCATACAAGTTAAAGCCGATCCTTGGATTCGATGGAGTAGCCTATTGTGTCGACAACGCGCTACCACTTCCGTTGGCGACTGCGGCGCGTGACTTTGCGCTACAGATTCCGTTCGATCGCAACGAGTCGCCCTTGGATGATGCAACACACCCGCCTCATGACGGGGTACTCCGGACATTACAGTGGTTGGGGCAACATCGTGTTCCGCAGCGCGCACATGGCATTGCTGCTGTTACCGGTACACCTGGTTTATTCACGTCGTTCTATCACACGTCAGAGTCGCGCTTGAAATTGGCACACCAATGGCGTTGGGAATGCTACCACCGAAACAACATGTTTCGTGCACATCCGATTGATCTGGAGGGATGGCTTCAGTCGCCACTTTACACGGTCGTGGATGCTCTCGACCGTCGATGCAGACAACTGGCGTCGGAACTGCTGCATCCACTTGACAGTGAGAACAACACCACAGCAGCGGATCCCCTATCGTACGCGCCGACACAATGTGTTTTGCAAAGGATGGACCGAAATTATTCCATCGGGCCGCACACGGATGAAGTTGATATACGGTGCTTGGCGTTTACATACTATTTGACTCCCGATGACTGGCGCGCGCACAATGACGGTGGCTCTCTGACACTATGGCAGTCCTCGGGCGACGCCGTGCGTATCAATCCAACCTTTAATCGCCTCGTCGTCTGGCGTATGCCCCCATCATGTCCAGAGGCAATTTTACACAGTGTGGATCCTGTGACGTCGCCGTCGGATCGTGCACGTGTTGCATTCGTTGGATTTGTATGCAAACACGAGAAGAATGTATAGATGTCCAACTCGAGTTGGTAGTGTCTTCTTTCTATTTGTGTCTGTGTTTGTGTTTTCACTGTAAACATCATCTGTAAGATATGTAATCATATCTCACTCGGTGTGTGTCGAATCGGAGAAATGCTGGCTCGAATATTCTTGGAAGCGTCCATAGAATTTGACCGCGCCAGTCAGGAACTTACGAGCCGGCGAAATACTCTCTTCCAAAACCTGTTGGATTGGCTCGAACGGTACCATGCGGATGTGGCACCGCTCGCACCCGCAATGCGGCGGCAATTAAGACTCATGTTTCCAGAATGGCGTTGGAACAATCCAACCATGCGAGGTGGATTTTACAGTGACCAACCCGATGCACAGACTCTATACCACAGAGTTAGATTCTTAATCTCTATATGCGACCGCACAGACACGGACTCCTTACAGTTTCGACCATCTGACGCCGCTACCAACAGGTGGCGCGGCGGCGAGAACGCACTTGTGTTGTGCGAGGGAGGCCCCGGTGGCACCCGCGCAATCGCATCAATGTTTTCACAGCAAACGATCGATCTATTACAGACAAAATACCACAAAAGCGTGGCGCGCACATATGTACCCCGGTACGATCGGGACCTCATCAACGTTGTGCGACTTTTAGAAAACCGTGCGGGGCACGGCATATGGATATACAGCATTCCAATGCAATGCTCACCCACATGGTACATTATTCATCCTGAGGAGCACACACTGCGGTTAAGTAGCGCACGCGCAATCACATGCGCGATGATCCACCTTTGCGTCGAGTCCAACCACGCGCGTATGGATATGACAGAAATCTCATCCATCATTATCGAAGCTTTACTACGGCTGCAGACAAAGGATACCGATGATGACACGATTGTGTTCTCATAGTCCGGTAATAACGAACGACCGCGTGAAGAGGGATTCTTTCTTCTTTTCGAAACGTGGTCTTGTGTGATGTGGCCAATATACTGTGTATACCACTGTTGTACCAAATACATAGATATGAACCACTCGAGTTTGTTTTCCAATAAAATTAATTATGAAAACTAACTAACTACAAGTGCGTTCGTTATGCACTTGTTGTTGCAGTACCAAGTATCGTACGTGTGATCTTGTATGTGTGGATGATATGCAGAGCATTCTCGTTCATGACGTTCAAAAAATTATATTAGAGCAGTACGCACGATCGTACCGGCCTCTATGGATGTTGGCATGTCGCGGCTGGAAACGCCTTGCGACGATGGTTGATCCCGGTGGTGAGCACACCAACATATGGTCGCTCAAATGCATCGCTGCGGACGGCAATCTAGAATTATTACAATGGATCCGACAGGCGCGGGTGGCCCGAAAATGGTGCGCTGCCACGTTAGCCGATATAGCCTCCGCGGCCGGTCAAGGCGGGCACTTTTCTTTAGTGCACACGTGCATGGAGGAATGGGGCGCAAGGGGTAACGACGTGATGGTGGGTGCGGCCAGAGGAGGCCACCTTCATTTGGTCCGACTGTGCTTGAAGCACTGGACAACTGTGGGCTTCCAAGTCGAACAGAATGCGATGGTAGTAGCAGCAAAGGCTGGGCATTTGCATGTTATGAAACACTTGTATGATGTGTGGAATATACGAGGAGTGGAGTGGGCATTCATGGTGGGCGGCCTTGCCGCACACGACGCAAAGACTGCGGCCATGCGCGCAGCAGCCCGGGCCGGCCATACACACATCGTGCGCGTCTGTCATGTCGACTGGGGTGTCAAAAATGTGAACGGCGCCATGGAGAATGCAGCGCGAGGTGGACATGAAGAGATTGTGCGACTGTGTCATGACGCGTGGGGCGCAACAACCGTCAACTGGGCGCTTGCAATGGCTGCCCGCGGTGGGCATGAACACATCATGCGACTATGTCATGATGTATATGGTGCAGATGAGTTTGATGAAGCAATGGCACAGGCGGCACATAAGGGGAACGAACGTCTGGTACGGTTATGTCATGCGTGGGGCGCAAGAGACGTGAACATGGCCATGTTGTGGGCAGCCGCCGCGGGCCACACGCATATTGTTCGAATATGCCATGACGAATGGGGTCCAACCGACGTGCAAAGCGCAATGGAGGAGGCCGCGTGGGGTGGCCATGAAGAAATTATGAGACTGTGTCACGACCAATGGGGCGCGACTGATGTCGACAACGCCATGCGAGAAGCCGCACGCAAAGGCAATATACGGACCATGCGTATCTGTCACGACGAGTGGGGTGCGACGGCAGTGAACAAAGCAATGATCGCAGGTGCATGCTACGGGCAAATACACATCGTGCGTCTGTGTCATGATGAGTGGGGTGCAACTGCAATGACGGATATCAAGGCAGCCCAAGCAATTGCAACGAAAAACAACCACCGCGAAATCGTACGCATGTGTCAAGACTGGTTAGATGCCCACCACAAACGCGAGGAGGATGTACCACTACACACTGTAACAAATGCATAGATATGGACCACTCGAGTTTGTAGGTAAAATAATTTATTCACGACATAGTGTGCACTTCTTTTCGTGCTTAGTGTACCGTATAGATATGATGGTTGTATGTGCATGTACACATACATGGTGTATCACTTGCCAATTCTCCTACAATGAGGTCAGAAACATGTATACATATTTCCACGACACTCAATTTCTAGAAACTCGAGTTGTATATATATATCTTTTTTGTTCCACCACAGTATGCCTGAATTTCAATATTACATGTATGTTACAAGGATTGTGCCCAGCCTGAAATGTCAATGCGTGATGAAGTTGCCATCTGCACAATATATCCCAGGTTTTTGGCCATCATGAAGAGCCTTCCGAAATCCAGACCTTTTGATACACACTTTGTGCGGGAGATATGGCACGTCGTTTCGCCACTTTGAATTGCCTGTTGAATCATGCCTGTCAAATAGTTATCGTGTCGGCGCATGTTTTCAGCGCGCTCCATTTGGGAACGCTCCCATAGTTGGCGTGCATTGGCACATGTAAGCAAGTCTGTGTTGGTTGCTTCGTCGATTGTTGGTGGTGATGGTGCTGTTGCGCTGTCGGTGACGGAATCACTGAGGAGATCCTGCACTGCAAGCGCTCCTCGGCGATTGTTTGTCGTCTCCCATAGTTGCTTTGCCCAGTTACAACTCACGGACTGTGATGCTCCGGATGACACACCTACTGTTGCTGTCGTTGATGATAATAATGTCGCCATAATGACAATTTTGTCTTTTTTTCAATGCTGTTTGGAATCCACGTAGGACAACAACGCTGTATACCCGCGCGTCGAACACACTAACATTAACATCAAAAATCAATCTGTCTCATATCCATTTCATGTGTGAGACACACGCACAATTCAAATGCGGTGCAATTGTGCGCACGAGGAGAGACGGAGTAGCACATAAGCATGTTCCATATATTGATTGAATTTTACGAGAGCGAAAGGTGTGGCCTGTTTGTGCGATATGGAACAAGAAGAACAACAACCTCAGCCACAACTGCAAGATTGTACCGCCGCGAAAGCGCGCTGGGAAAACGTCAGTCAGTCTGACCGAGATTGCCAGGCCATCGTATCGGCCAAAATTGCCAAATGTATCAAGAAGGGCGAGGAATGCTTACTCTTGTCCCGTTTCGTGTTGTCGGCGCACATGAATGCGCAAAAGGTGTTGCGTGCGGCGGATGCACTGGGGTATAAAACTGTTCAATTGCACAACAACAAATACAGGAGAGCCATCCATGGTTGGGCAACACCACAACCAGCGTTAGCAGATCATATCGAGTTCGTATCGGATTGCGTCGAAAAAAGTATTGAAGAGGCGCAGCCAGAGTGTGTGATTCGAAAACACCAGTGTACAGTCAGAGGACTTGATCTGTCAACTCTGGCTGCCTGTGCTGAGAAAATGGGATACCGCGCTGACTGTGTGCGATCGTCCGGCGTCTTAAATATATCTGGCTGGGCACCCGTCACATAGGGTGTATATAAAAGTCACTGTATCTATTACAGACATTACGTATATTTTTGTACGTACCACGCACTCGAGTTTCGCGCAGTAGTCTGTACAAACATGTAGGTAATGTCCAAAGCAATCAATGTACTTTCACAAAATAGTGTAGCACACCTACAAGGGATGGACGCGGTGTTATGTAATGATGTGTTGATACTCATCTTGGGACAATATGGTGCGTCGCACGTACCCCTGTGGACTTTGGCACAGCGCCACTGGCATTCATTGTATGAACAGCAACAACTTGTTGTGTATACTCTAGCACTGGGTACAAATGGAATACGTCCTTACCCACTGAAGCAACTGGCCCGTGGTAACTGCAAAGGCCTTCTCTGCTGGATTCGTCAACGCAGAAAGAGTGTGTCTGGAAAGGATTGGAGTGTGATACAAATGCGAGAATTCCTCGGCGCGGCTGCTCGTGGTGGTCACTTGGATCTCGTCAAGTCGTGGCTCCATAAATGGAACATGTGGAAGAATGAAACAATCACTCGTATAATGACGTGCGCCGCACGCGGCGGTCATGCAAGCATTATTCAACTCTGCAAGGATATACTGTATCCAAGAGCGCTACGATACAGGTTGCAGGCGATTGCAGCACGAGACCGTACAGGAGATTTTGAGCGCTACCAGCGTATTGAACAAGCACGGCATCCTTCAGACGTTGCGGCAGCAAACTTACGGGCCATGGAGAGTGCGGCCAAAGGAGGTCATGACGACATTGTACAAAAGTGCTACAACAACGCATTTGTGGTGTGGCATATTCCAGCGGCACCGGCATTTGAGTGGTGGCATGATCAAGTGGCAAGGAGTTTACGTGTGACCCTGGTCAATGCTGCATATAAGGGCCACACATCCATCGTGCGAATGTGCGTGGAGGAGTGGGGACAACGCAAATATGTCGACTTGGCATTTGCGGAAGCAGCGCGCGGTGGCCACGAAGATATCGTACGCCTCTGTCACGACACGTGGGGTGCGACGGACGTGAATTACGCACTGGACTGTGCCGCCAGCGAAGGACATGAGACGATTGTGCAAATGTGCAAGGAGTGGCTGAACACCCGATCATAGTGATAGTTTCTGTACAAATGTAATATATATACACTCAGCCTTCATGATATTTGAACACTCCACACGCGCACACAAAAGACGATCTCACACGCGCGCCCGTGCTGCGACATGTGTTCCCGCGCGAGCCGCCTCTGCACTTCCGTGTGCGCTTCCCATATCTCGAATGTCATCCGATACAGTTTCTCTTTATCCGCGCTCGGGAAGCTCGCGGCGCATACGACAATCTTGGTGAGAAGGAGCCGGAAATGCCAGAAAAAGTCTGCAAAAGAGCCATACCACCACACGCCGCCGTTCCAGTCCAAGAGAAAGGCCGTCTTCGTGGCGTTGCATCGCAGGTGTGGCATCTCGTGGACCATCCCCTGGTGAGTGGCGTAGATTTGCACTCCCTCCGGGCTACACAGGATCGCAAAATCTCCCTCCTCCACCAACGTTGCAAAGAGCCGCGTCCGTTTCTCCTCATCATCCCACTCTGCCGTCGTCGCCGTGAGACAGCGCACAGTCCCGTCCCGCCCACGGTGCCCGATGAGGTCCGCAATGCAGTCTTTCCCGTTGTGGGCAATGAAATAGACCTCATCGACCCGCGTAATGGCGGGTTCAATGCATCCTTCCGTCATCAAAGTTCATTGGATGTCATACTACCGTACACACATGCATGCTCGGCCGCCGCACACTTACCAGCACCACACCGCCTCCCCGGCACAGTGAAGATACACCATAAATGACTGACAATAAATACTGTACTAAACTCGAGTGCGTTATCTCAGAAACGATAGCATCCCTATACATGCAATGAATATACATTGATAGGTAGGGTACACACGTAGATGACAAACTCGAGTTGGATGCAAAAAGTACACTTGTTATTTGACAGACTTTCCGAGTTGGTCCTACCATGTAGGTGAGAGATATATGTGGAGTGTAAGTGTACGTTCATACATACTTGGGTAAGTGTACGGTAGTGATGCTGAACAAAATATTGTATATAATTTTTGGGTTACAACTCGAGTGCGTTATATGGTTTTCTAGTGGTGCGCTACATGCTCGCGGTGTGGCAGTATCTCGAGAGCGTCTTTTAGTATAGTAGTATTTTCTTCTGCGGCTGCGAGATACAAACATTGCTTTTAGAGGGCCTGTCCTGTCTGTCTGTATACAGATATATGGACGCACTCTCCGATGACGTGTTAGGGCACCTGTTTAAGCAGTATGCACGCGATCTTGCGTTTTTTGTGTCTCAAGCGACGCGTAGGTGGCGTCTCGTTGCGACACGGAAGAATGCCGACGACGACAATGACAACAATGGCGCGGAGCCCGCGCGAACGACTCCATTTTCGCGGACGACATTGGCGCAATTGATACGTTCGGGGAGTGTAGAACTCGTCGAACGAGTGCTGTGTTTGCGGCGCGAACGTTGCTCTGGTAATAATGATGGGGAAGAAGAAGACGAGCTCACAGTTAGTATGAGGTCGTTTGCAGCAAAAGTGGGTCGCCGCGATTTATTAGAGGCATTTCTGCCTTCTGTATGGGCTGTTCCTGACATGTCGATCAGCGACGTGCTAAGACAGGCAGCAAAGCACGGTCATGACGATATAGTGGCATTGTACATGAGCGTGCCGCACTTGGTAGCACGTGCACGTTACCATAATACGCTACAGTCATCGATGGAAGAAGCGGCGCGATGGGGACATCTTGATATTGTGCGTGTGATTAAGCAGCAACAACGCCCGGTCCATTTCTCCGGGCAAGGTTTGATGATGTGTGCTGCGGCGGGTGGTCACTTGGACATTGTGAAAGTGTGTCACACCGAATGGCATGTGTCGTCGTTTATACACTCCGCACGGAACGCGGCCAGTAACAACCACGCGCACATTGTAGAGTACATCATGTCCGTTGTTTGCGATGCAGTTGCGGTGGTGATAGCGAATTTGGTGATGCGTGTGGCTGCCAGTTGCGGTTATCTATCGCTGGTGGTGATGTGCTATGATCGATGGGGCGCCGGTAATGTGGACGATGCGCTGGTTGCAGCGGCAGGAGAAAACCAGATCGCCATTGTGCAACACTGTCATGATGTCTGGGGTGTGTCTGTACACGGTCTGGAACGTGCCATTCTTGTGGCGGCACACGAGGGCCACGATGAATTGGTACGGTTATGTTTCTCGTGGGGTGCCCGTAATGTGGATGAAATTCTTGTTGCGGCTGCGGATCGAGGCTCGGCCTCACTGGAGATTATACGGCAATGCTTGGAAGAGTGGGGTGCTACGACGGTGGGACGTGCTCTCGTGTGCGCATCGAATCACTGGCACAATATGGATGTTATCGCGCTGTGTATACAGCATTGTCAGCGCCGTAATGCGCTTGACCCGTCCACATTGGTTGAGGTGGTCCAACACGCCCAAGCGCGGGAAGAGCATGAGTTGGTTGAGAAGATTATTGTTCCATTTCTCCAGGCTCAACCTGCAACCTACATGCGAGATGTACTCATGGGGCTGCACTAGTACTGTATACATATATATATATATATATACGTAGCAAAGTCTGGTGGTTGTATATGTATATTATGAATGTCTTCTATGACGAGTATACGTAAAACAAAAGACAGTATGGAGACAGAGCAAACGATCCCGCTCCTGGAAGGGCCAAGTTGTTCGCAGTTATCATCGCTCTATGCTGTCGAACTGGATTTTGATGCGGCGAGTGCGGTATGGCGTCGCAACAAGAAGAAGGTTCCGGGCGGCGCAGGAGGATTCCAGTACGTATGTGGATGTTCGCGCACACCGCACGCAGGCCGCGCCACAGCAGTTCAGTACTGTCGGCGGCCGTGTTACAAGAACGCGCGTAAAGCGTGGCGCATCCTGGAGAAGTCGGATGCGTTTCTACCTGGAATGTGGTCCGAGTGCTGGTACCATTTCAAAATGTTGCAACAGCAACCGCATGGAGTCGGTACAACGCAACCACAAAAAGAAGAAGAGCCGCTATCCTGTGACAACTGAATAAACGGCACACTATGGACTATTCTACTGACGCGCAAAGAATCAATCCGTCTACATATGTTTGTTTTATTATGTCGATCAGGAACGACAGCGCTGATTGTGTATATTATGCTAAGCAGGCATTACTTGTTGTATTATTAAAGTTCGTCGGTTTTGGGATAAGGAGCCGATTGTTGCTGTGCTCTCACAAGTGGAGTCGACATGCGGCCAGAGCCAGAGGCTTGGGATCCAACGACCGCCGGTGAGTTTCGGTGGAATTGAACAGACGAGACGCCGCGAATATCTACATTGCCGGCGACATCCCCGTGAATGTGAATCTGCACAGCACCAGCGGAGAGGGATCCCTTCAAGAAATCGAACACTAAATCGCCTGAGACAGCCTCGTTGATGTGCAAGTGGACTGCAGTTTCCTTCATATCGACAATACAGTTGGGTCGGCTTGTGTTTGTGGACAGGCCAGTGATTTTTAATTCGTTCGAGTTGATGTGATAGTTGACTTGTGCGCCGGGGCCAGCGGCACCAAACCCAACAGAACAGACAGATGTGAAAGACGACATTATATACTAGAACAAAAAGAAAGAGCAACGATGACTGAAAGATTGGAATTGACAAATCCGTATTTCTCAATATTGAAAAAATGAGACTATACAGGGTTTGTATAACAACTCGAGATACACATTGGGTCATCTACAGAGACGACGTGGGTTTGAAGGAAGGTGTATGTGCGAGAATGAAAGAGGTGTGTAAATTGATGTGGGGATCGGTCTCTGTTGTCTTGTTGGCGATACCATAACACACTTTTCGGATATCCTCTTGCCGAGCCGTCCAATTTTCATATGGTGTGCGCATTCTTCCTTCTGCACAAACATTTGGTATATTACATAATACACTGCAATTTCGGTACATGTGTTTGCGGAGTGTACTTTTGTCGAACACCATGCACGCTTGGTGCAGAGACCGTGTCCTCTGTTATGTTTTCTAATTCGCCATTGTCATCACTCTCCTCCAATGCTTCTACCATCTCATGCCACAACGTGCGGCACTCTGTGCGTCGCACAAAACCGTGATGATCGCAATAGAGGCACCATTGTTGGTAGCCACGCTCAGATCCACTGGACAGTTCGCAGAGACGACGTCCCTCTTGCAAAACGTCTCGCCGACTCACAGGTACTTGAATAATGCGGGACGCCATATCTTTTATCGTAGCGCGTATGTTCACGAGGTACAAACAGGCAGAAGGTGAAGTGTGTCGGGAAAAACAAATGACAGACTCGAGTTATGCGCGTCTCGAGTATCTTCCTGAGAGTGTATATTATTCACTGGGTGTCGTGTCTGTAGCGGGTGCTTTCATACGTTGCTTTTAGTGAAGACGGATGGAACCGAGTGGTGATGCTTTGTCCGTGACGGGTATAGATACTACTGCGACGATCGACCAGGAAGAAGACACCTTGTTTTCACGCATCGTGGATACCCTTCCGTCGGATATTATCGAAAAACTGGTTGAACATGTGATTCATCGCAATCCGAGGACTTTGTTTCCTGTTTTGTATGTGGTTCATGTATGTGATTTATCAAATAATGTCAATGCACATGCGGCGGAAAACGATTCTGGCACCATGGTGTGTTGGTCCGTCCGGGATTGTTTAGATCAAATCGCGCGGATGGAATCTGCACCTGTTCGGTGTGCCATGCGACCGCCTATCCCTTTTGGGCTCACACTTGATGACATGACGACTGAAATATTCCTTGCTGCAGTCATGAAAGAAGAAACAGAATCGCCGCTGCATGAAGATATTCACGTGCAATCTGCGTTTGCAACATTTGCCGCTACCCATGAACAGGATTACACTTCATGTGAAGAGGTTTTGTCATCTTTGCCACCGTTCACGCGGTCCCATCTTTATCACATGGCGAAAAATAATGCGGTGCCCTCTGCCCCATCGTGGACCACCTGTATGATTGGAAGTAATGCTTGGCCAATACCAATAGCCCCGTACATGCGGTTTGTCCGCAACCATGGAGTCGGTTTCCGCGAAATGAATGCTGTTATGACCCCAGAGGGTGCGAATCCTCTGATTGCTTCTGCGATGGGTGTGATGGGATCCACTCGAACGGAAGATCAGTGTGCATATGTGTCGTTGATGCAAAAGTGGCTTCGTGCGTGGGAACCTGTGGAGCAGGCCGTGTCGGCAGAAATTGCGCGCATGCAGGCACCGGGCTCGCCGGCAGCGTGTTTGCTGGCGGTGGATGATGCAAGTGCGAATGAGAAACGTCTTGATGCGTATGCCAAATTCATTGAAACGATGGCGTTTGCCAATGACGACACACGCAACAAATTTCATATTGCTTGCGTTGGTAGGTCCGCCAATGGGTGCAAAGTGCGCTACGCACAATATACCATCTGCCGCACCCAGACACATGTACCCTATTCACTGTGATTCCTCTGTTTATAGCGCAGATACATTCATTTGTTACACGTAGTGTTGTTTTGGGTGACTACACAAAGAATATGCTTACATCAACGACTCCCGGACTTTATCAGGCCAGTCGAAGAGATGGTTTGTGGCAGCCGCAATAGTTTCCAAATCATCCGATGGCAATGTAACGTGGCACGACCATAGAGTTTCTCCACCGGGTGAAGAAAAAATAGACAGACACTCGTCGTCGTAGTTGATCAAGTACTCTTGTTTGTGCGACTCGTCGTCTTCCTCGCCACACGTCACAAAAACTTGAAACGGACACTGGTTGCATGTTACGTCAAATGACGAGATTGACTGACGTTGTTTCAAGACTCCTAGATCGTCCACATCTCTGAATTTCATGTCCAATGGAACACCGCGGACGGGCCAGATAAACAAGTCACGTGTTGCATTGGCGACGGCCGCTAAATTGTTCGGCAACGCAATGTTGCAGTGCCAGATCTTTGTCTGTCCCGGGATGGAGAATACTTCCAGACAGCCCTCCTCATAGTCGATCAGGAATTCGTTTTCATCCGGCTCACATTTCACGATGACTTGGAAGGGACATACACCACACGTGACTTCGTAAGATACAATCACGCGAGGCTGCTGCGCAGGTTCGGCCGCCATGTATAACTACAACGCGTACTGTGTTTCTTTCTATCTTCTTTCAGGTTGAGAAACTACTGTTGCCCGTCTCTGAAATTGTGTTTGATGTGCCAGCACAGACCCACCCCTTTCGTTGTGCACGCAGTCTCGAGAAATTAATACCCAGACCCTCCGGTGCGACTGCCGTTTCATGAGTGCGTTCTGTGTTATTCATCTGTAATTTTCTTCGCTTATATCTCGATTACCCATAATGTGCGAACGATCGGGCACGACGCTGTCGACACTGGCTGACGCGGCTGTCCTCGAAAGGGACGATGTCGTCATCGTGTCATCATTATCCTTTGCACAACGCTTTCACGATGCTGTTACACCTATCCAACCTGCTTCGCTATTGAGTGATCATGAATCGGTGCAAAGACTCCGTCGGGTCGAGGAACAGCAGGAACGTTTGCGGGGCTGTCTGGATGCCAAAATGGCACCGAGTACGAGTAGTATTGATTCACCGTGGTTTTTGTCTCTCACTACGCGACATGCTCTGTCGGAAATGCGCGGGGAGCAGTTGTCGCTGACCAACATCGAGGGTGACGGAACGCCCGGAAACCCCTATATTCTTTAGACGCGTGTGCAGTATTCTCTTCTACTGACAACGACAAACTGTATGAGTCGTAATGTGTATGAATGTATATTATAAACAATGAAGACTTGCCCGTCGCTACATGTTTTGTCGTTGTTGGCGGCGTATTTAGGGTATCAACAAAATTGCGGTCACCGTACAGGTTTGTGTCCGTGCCAAACTTCATCATTCTTCGGTAAAACCCCCTTTGAAACAAGAGTACTGTTCCCAACTCGAGTTTGCAATATGATGTCTCGAGATGTTTTATCAACGCTCATTTACGTGTTGGTGTTTCACACAAGTTTATTGTTCAACGTAGGGTGTCTACTCATTTGCAAAGAAAAAAAGCGTTTGTCATGATAGAGAATACGGTTACCACTACTGGTCCCCTTGTTGGACCCCTTATTATTGCCCTTGTTATTGGTGTGTGTCTATATGCAGTTTGTTCTGATGTGATCCGAGACTCGGACCGTATTTCGTGCACGTGTGATCCCGATGACGATGAAAACCGAACACCCTGTATGTATTGTTGTATTACGGGTGAGAATGACGATGGAAGTAGTAGTGACGATGTGGATGATATGAAGACAAAGATGGCGTAACACGGATCTTTCTCACGTCAGAAAATGAGCAACATCCGTGCTCCTTAGAGGAGACTTGTTCTGTGTTGAGAGGATACTGTATATTATGTCGGACTGTACAACTTTTTGTATTCTTACACGACATTATTAGAGATAGAGAACAACAGGGCATTATGTGGTTTGTTGAATGAATGTGTTCTTTCTTTTGACAACTTACATGTGGTCTCATGCACACGAGTGCTGCTATTGATTGTCATACTGCTTGCTCAGCAAGCCACTCGTTACAAAGAGCAATAATGTGTGGATGTGTTGCCGCCGCGCGCAACGCACGTGACACATCGGTGGCACCCCATTCACGGCACAAGCGCATTGCGTCTTCGTGACCTCGCTCGGCGGCGTACTGCATTGCTTGGTCAAGATTGGGTGTCGCACCCCACTCTTCTCTGCACAACCGCATAATGTGCAACTGTCCTCCGTGGGCCGCCATCAACATGGTCCAATCGATATTCCTTGCACCCCATTCATCGTGACACAACCGCACGAGTCGTTCATGTCCTCCATAGGCCGCTGCCGCCATTCCGCGCTCTTCTAGAGAAAAATAATCCGAAGGATCCTTCCATTCCTCTTTACAACGTCGCATGATGTGCTCATGACCGCCAATGGCTGCTTCTGTCATGATGCTACGTATGTCGCGCGCGTCCCATTCATCCATGCACAGTTGTACCAATTGTTCGCGCCCTGCCCGTGCTGCTGCACTAATCGCAGCGTCCGCCGCGGCATTCATTACACTAAATTCATTATCAGAGTATAGTTGCAAATACTCTATGCATTTGCGAATCACTGGAATATGCCCCTGTGATGCCGCCTCCCAAATTGCGTCCAGCATGGGTTGGTAGGCCATATTATGCTCCAAATTTGGCAACATTCCCGCTTGCCACTCTTCATACAATAGCGCCACTAATTCTACATGACCGCCTCGCGCCGCCGCAATTAGCATGTCGTTCTTCTTCTCCCGACTAAAGTCCCGGAAAGAGCACGAGGACAATCGATTCGTCCGGAGAAACGTCAATAATTCTAGTCGACCTTCTTTGGCCAACTGCACCACCCCGCACGATGCATTATTGGTTTCTTTTTCCGGTACTTCTTCGTGGTGTATATTCCGCCACCGACGACACGCCAGGTGCCACATCGGCGCGTAATCACCCGCATACCGTCGCAACACATGTTTTATCACATCGTCTGTCAAAGTTGCCTGCATCGTGAGGTGTACTTGTATCTATCAGTAGAATAGTAACGCAGAAGCAAATGAATGAGCGGGCACAGTTACATCACCCGCGATAACTCGAGTTGAATACATGTCCGGGGTAACTTGATTCTTTCCTTGAGTACCGTGTCGGTGTAACATGTATACATACGACTGCCACCACCTTAAATAGTATGCAATGCTTGTGTACCGATGTTTTACGGCACATTGTCGTGAATTATGCCGAATGCTGTGCGCCACTTGCGCGGCTCGCGTCTTCTGCGTGGCGGAACTGTTTGTGCAATGCCACCGGTGTGAACAGTAAAGTACGACATGTTGTCAGCCATACAGGAAATGTGCAGTTGCTCCATTGGATTGAAGCACGGCGCCAACGTGATTGGTCGACACTCACTAAAAATGCATGTGTCCAATGTGCGGCGAGTTATGGCCATGAGGCCGCTGTTATGATACTCATAGAGTGGAAGTGGATGGTTGCAGTCAATGTAGTCATGTGGTGTGCGGCACGCGCCGGACTTGAACGCATCGTGCGTCTGTGCCATGATCAATATGGCGGGACCGAGGTACAGGCCAGTATGGAAGAAGCCGCGGCGGGCGGTCACACTTCGATCGTGCGAATGTGTCACGTCGAATGGGGCCCGCAATATGTCGGTAGTGCTATGACACACGCAGCAGAATACGGCCAGGAACATATTGTGCGGATGTGCATGGACGAATTTCATGCGACTCGGCGAAAATTTGTTGCGATGGCTGCGGCTGCGCGCGGAGGTCATGCGCACATTGTGCGTCTGTTTGTGGAAAAATACGACTGTATGGACAATGTCCACTGGGCCATGTCAGAGGCCGCATACTACGGACACGCGCATATTGTTCGTCTCTGTCATGATCAATGGGGTGCCTCAACGCTTGCCATTGTCAACGACACAATGAGCCGCGCTGCGTTTAACGGACATGAACATATCGTACGGCTTTGTCATGACGAGTGGAAGGCGGATGACGTAAATTCTGCCCTGGAAAGAGCCGCTTCCGGTGGACATGAAACAATTGTGCGATTATGTCATGACGCGTGGGGTGCGACCGATGTGAACACAGCCATGGTACGCGCAGCAGCGATAGGACACACATCCATTTTACAACTGTGTCGTGATTGGGGTGCGACGGCCTTTCAAGAGGCAATGGCGGCTGCAATAACATATAATGGTAACAGGCACCGTACTGTGATTGTAAAGATATGTGAACAGTGGATGGAAGAAATAGAACCGCCATGTATTGTCTAGACATGTATATGTGTCTGTTTATTTACCTCACACGAGTCACGTATTATGTGTAATTATAATGTACAGTTTTTTGTGCATGAACGAAAATCCACAGTATTGTTGTTATGTAATGAGGATGCCCGCGCGCACGTATCCGTTGGTAAGAATAGTATAGTCGGACGTTGTACTGGTGAAATTGATCCAAAAACCAATGATGACTTGATCTCCTGCAGAAACAACAACGTTTGCCGTATTATTGTTGGCATAAATGGTAGGTCGGGTAAGCGACTGTCCCGTGGTGAGAGTAAATACGTCCAAACTGGACGCACGATTAAAGGTCTGCGATGTCGGGCCGACAGCGACAAAGATACTAATCTTACCTTGAATCGTAACACCCGCCGGAATAGTGAACGTGTTGTCTTGGTGCACGTACGCTCCGTAAACGGCCGTAATTGTTCCACTTCGCGGCACGTAAAAGGCATAGTTTGTTTGCGAGTTGGGATCGTTGTCCGGCGAGATGCTGCTCGCCAAGAAAGACAGACCGTACCCGTTTGAGCCGAAACCGATCACCGATCCGATTGCGACTGTTTGCGAACCTGTTGCCCAAGTCGCTTGGGCCGCGGCATTGACACCGGATGCAAATACAATAATAGATGCTGGTGCGGAAGGACCCGTAGAACCAGTAGCCCCCGCCGGACCTGTCGCGCCTGTCACGCCGACAAGACCTTGCAGGCCACTGGGCCCCGTGCTACCCGTGTTTCCGAGAGAGCCCTGAACACCGCTAGGACCTGTGCTACCAGTGTTACCGACGAGGCCTTGCAGGCCGCTAGGTCCGGTACTGCCGGTGCTTCCGACAAGACCTTGAACGCCACTAGGACCGGTGCTCCCCGTATTGCCAACAAGGCCTTGTAAACCACTCGGCCCGGTACTGCCGGTGCTTCCAACAAGACCTTGAATGCCGCTGGGCCCGGTACTACCAGTGCTACCGACGAGTCCTTGAATGCCACTGGGTCCCGTACTTCCAGTGCTACCGACGAGTCCTTGAATGCCACTGGGTCCCGTACTTCCAGTGCTACCGACGAGTCCTTGTAATCCACTTGGTCCTGTACTGCCGGTGTTGCCATCAAGGCCCTGTATGCCGCTGGGGCCTGTACTTCCTGTTGTGCCGACGAGGCCTTGCACTCCACTTGGTCCCGTACTGCCGGTGCTGCCGTCGATGCCCTGTACTCCACTTGGTCCAGTACTACCGGTGCTACCAACAAGACCCTGCACGCCACTTGGACCGGTACTTCCTGTGTTTCCAACCAATCCTTGCACCCCGCTTGGTCCAGTACTACCGGTGCTACCAACAAGACCTTGAACACCGCTAGGACCGGTACTTCCAGTGCTACCAACAAGGCCTTGTAATCCACTCGGTCCTGTACTTCCAGTGCTACCAACAAGGCCTTGTACACCACTTGGGCCTGTACTACCGGTATTACCATCGAGGCCCTGTACTCCACTTGGACCTGTGCTGCCAGTGTTGCCAACGAGGCCCTGTACACCACTCGGTCCGGTACTTCCAGTGCTACCGACAAGGCCTTGTGATCCACTTGGCCCAGTAGCGCCGGTGTTGCCATCAAGTCCTTGCACGCCACTTGGACCCGTACTGCCAGTGTTACCAACGAGACCTTGTACTCCACTTGGGCCTGTACTACCAGTGTTACCAACGAGACCTTGTAATCCACTGGGACCCGTGCTTCCAGTGTTGCCATCGAGTCCCTGCACGCCACTTGGGCCTGTACTACCAGTGTTACCATCGAGGCCCTGTACTCCGCTTGGTCCGGTGCTTCCAGTGCTACCAACAAGACCCTGCACGCCACTTGGACCCGTACTGCCAGTGCCACCAATGAGGCCTTGCAACCCACTTGGTCCGGTGCTACCCGTGTTGCCATCGAGGCCCTGCACGCCACTCGGACCTGTACTGCCCGTGTTACCAACAAGACCTTGCAATCCACTCGGACCCGTACTTCCCGTGTTGCCCAGAGATCCCTGCGGTCCACTCGGACCAGTGCTTCCTGTTGAACCAAAACCACTTGCTCCAGTGCTTCCCGTGTTACCCAGCGGTCCTTGTAGTCCACTCGCCCCTGTGATACCTGTCGCTCCACTTGCACCAGTGTTGCCAGCCGTACCTTGCAGTCCACTTGCACCTGTGTTGCCCTGGACGCCGCTCGATCCCGACGCGCCTGTTTCACCCGTGTTTCCTGTTGCTCCTGTCGCTCCACCTGGCGTGCCGGCGGGACCCGATGGTCCGGATGGTCCCGTTGCGCCAGAAACACCTGTCTGGCCACTGGCTCCCGACGCACCGCTTTCACCAATGGGGCCTGTTGCACCCGACACTCCAGCGATTCCAGAAGAACCAGTGTTGCCAACTGCGCCAGTAGCGCCAGCGATTCCAGATGAACCAGTGTTGCCAACTGCGCCAGTCGCGCCAGTGATGCCAGAAGAACCAGTGTTACCCAATGCTCCAGTGGCGCCAGTGATTCCGGACGACCCATCATTTCCCACCGGTCCAGTCGCACCGGTAAGGCCTGAAGAGCCAGTTGCACCCACACTTCCTGCGGGTCCACTGGCACCCGTACTGCCGGATGTGCCAGTGATCCCACTCGGTCCGGTGGCGCCTGTGATGCCACTGATACCGACGGGACCTGTTGAGCCCGTAACACCTGCATTGCCATCGATACCAGCGGTTCCAGTCGCACCGGTAAGGCCTGAAGAGCCAGTTGCACCCACACTTCCATCGATACCTGCAGGACCTGTGGCGCCTGTTGCGCCAAAATCTCCATGGATGCCCGCGGGACCGGTGGCGCCCGTCACACCAACACTTCCAATTGCGCCAGAGGCACCCGTTGCACCTGCACCCCCTGTCGAACCTTCAAGTGCACTGAACAAACTAAATTGAATGGGCGTTTGTCCCAGGACGATCGGACTTGGTGTGGTGAGAATCCACGATGTGCCCGTGTTCTGTGCGCCCTCGTTAATAGCAGTGAAGACGCCCCGTTGCATGCTTGGATTTGAGTTTGCATCGGGTGCTCGCGTGAGCACCCACGGCTGGCCTGCGGGTCCATCCACACCGACGCTAGAGAAAATGTAAATCCCATTGACGGGACTATTGGTTGGTGCCGCCGCTGCAGCAACAGTTGTACTAGAGCGCGTACTATACCGTCGGGTTGTTGTTCCCGCGGTTGTCTCATTTTTCACGAGCACCCGATCACCGACGATCAAAGATGTCACGCCATCAATACCACCCAGCGTATTAATGTTGGCGTTTATGGTGGATTGTAACGTGCCCGTTGTAGTGGATACTGTGTAAGGTGGGAGCGGTGCAGCGGTCGCGACGCGCACGTAACTTTTCACAATATTTGCTGCCGCGCCTTGCGGACCCGTGGCGCCAGTCGCGCCGACCAACACATGCTTCTTTTTCTTGCAGTGTTTACCGCAACAATCGCCACCGTTCGTATCACATGCGCAACCATGTGAACGTGTCGCCAGTGGCCGTGGCTGTTTGTGTTGAAACATATATGACTGAACGGAAACACAAACGATCAAACACACTACTTTGGTATACTACTATAGTTCATGCAATCCATTGAAATATAACAATGTACTCTTGCGTATGTGTGTTTTCTCCAAAAAGAACCAATCACACATTAACGAGCATGGAAAAGGTACATATATATGTGCTACCATATATCACACTATACTACAATTGCACCGCATGCCCCTCCACAGCATGCTCCTGATCGTCATCATGGTTAACGGACCTTCGTCGTTCTTGCGCAGCCCAACATGTACATTCCGCAATAACGAATAGTATCGCCACACCCATGAGAGCCAACATCCAAACAATGCCGCCCACAAATGAACGAGAATAGTCTAATGACAACACAAGAAAGGGATCGCGATCCGGATTGTAAAATAGATCAATTGCACTATTGTTGGTGCGTGGTAACTGCGCAGCCCATAGTGCGGCATCCGACACGGACCACGCTCTGTGGTAATCCATTGTTCGGAACGCGATGAGAAGGGCAGTCGTGTCGCGCACAGGGATCGCGTCCGAGCAATTGACGTACAGCAACGGAACGACGTAGGTGGCTGCCGTCGGCAGAGGGTCCAAGGAAACGCGATCAAGACGACATGACACCGGCGCGGCGTTCATGACAAATTGAATTTCTGGCACTGACGCGGAAATGAAAATTAGCAGACCCACTACAACAAGACCAACCGCAAAGAGTATCACACCCGCGGATGCACAGAAAGATTTCCCATCATCGTTGGTGTCTTCAACGGTGGGTGCGTTCTTTTTGCCCGACGCATTGATCACGGGTGCGAGCCACGCCATTGAGGATGTAGGGGTTTGTTTCTGTGCAGATATGCCCACAGACACAATCACAGAGAGAGATAAGTCATTGATATGGACCTCATGGAAGCGCAGGCAGATACGCAAACACGGTTCATGTCATTTTGTCTGCACTCGAGTTAGCATATTTCGGCAGTAAGCATCTTCTTTGCGCACGAAAATGTTACCGTAAGGCAAAAAATAAAGAGGGCGGTAGGATTTGAACCTACGACCTGATGATCTGCAGTCACCCATTCTGCCAACTGAACTACACCCTCCGCAATGAACTCGGTACTTCACGCATCTCTGTTTACTTTTTTCTTCTATATACACGGTCGGTACGCGACTGACCTTGCAAACAAACTCGAGGAAGCCTACCAGAATAATATACGCGATACATTAGACGCTGATTGGGTTTATTGTAGATACGAGAATACATGTAAGGGAGAACCAGCGTTTCCCCATAGGAGAGAGAAGAGACACATCTATTTTTTCTCCTCATGCATAACACATGGAAGTATTTTGCTGTTGCGGTGTTGGTTCTCCTCACCACCGCAAACCTGAGTGTTGGATCACACACGCACACGTATTGGCCCGCCGGTGCGACACTTATCCGTGCAGAACGGGATCTTTACAGTTCGTTCCACTGGACGGCGTCACCCGACCATGTTCATATCTGCACCAATGACACGGCATGTACGACATGGATTGATGCCGCAAACGACTGGTACATTGTACTGATGAATGATGTATCTAGCATCATTCGACACCAGTCATTCTCGGATTGTTTTGCGCGACAATATGATTTTATCAACAATCTGGAGCATCCACCATGGGATATCATGCTGCTGTCACATGTGAATGATCACGGTTTCATGAGCCCCTTCGTAAAGGCGGGGGGCAAGTACCACGCAACGTGCAAAATACCGCGCGAATGCCTATGCGCGGTCATGTTTGCAACACAAGTCCCAGGTGTCGGTTATGTCGCACTTCGTGCTAGAAAGACGAAACCCCCAAGTGTCGGAGACGAAATCGCATATTGGCTATAATCTATGTGACATAATGTATTTACAGGAAATATAAACAGTGTACACACAATCCCAGAAAGATTTCACTCATTCAAGAATACCGCGATGCACTGGGGTCGCCGAGTGTGACATCCTGGTCACGAAAGAAATCAACATTCTCCAACGGGACCCATCCCCACACTGCCATCTCAGGTTGCGTCGCGCTACATCGGGTGTGATACCCTGCAGCCCGTGCGATGCGACCCATGAGAGACAGGCTCAAGCCATGCGTACGCAAATGGCCCTCGTGTGCGTGAAAAAAGATATGTGTGTCACCAGTTCTCACGGCAAGATTGACGCAAGCGCGCAATGACTCCCTTGCGCGATATTCGCACACCATCGTATCGCCAGGCACGTGGCCCTCCTGCGGCGGTCCCACTTCAGGAGCACACACAGACACGTCTACGGATGCCATATCAACGTCACGTCAACGCTCGTTATGATGAATATTGGGGTCTGCGTCGTCGCACAAATAAATAGATGTGTACCTCTCGAGAACAAGACATCTCGAGTCTGCCATCTTCACCCATTTTTGCGTGCAACACCCCCAATATAGATACACACTATCTCTTTGCGAAAGCCAAGAGACGTAACATACCACGTACACAGCGCGACGTTCGCCCACGCGTATGTCCTGCCCTGTACAAAATACAATGAGTCTTGCCTTGGACATTTTTACACAGGATGACCCAAGCAGTGCCATCTTTGCGTATGTTACGACGCCATCGCTACCACATCGTATTACGTTGGCGTGTCGCGCTCTCCTCGGACGGCACTTGCTGGCCTGTATGTCACATGTGGATGTCGACGGAAATGCTGCACTGGATGCACTGTGTCATGCGGTCCGCGTGCACGGCGGAACACGTCGACTGCAGAGTCTATCGATTCCACGGCACGTGAATGGTCTGGAATCCCGCCACTTTGACGTGATTCAGTCCATGCGCGAGCTCACAGTGGAAATGGTCACCTGGATACGTGAGTTTCCGACGCTTGTGTTGCGGAACTTGGAGACGTTGCGAGTGGAGCATGATGATCGGCCGAATGGCAAGCATCCATTGGATAATCAGTTGGCCTCTGCATCGGCCTTTTATCGTTATTTTTATGACGGCTATGACGAGAACGAACGCCGTGCTAAAGAAGACGCTGACAGGCACGTGTCCAGGCGTCAAAGTGGCAACATGCACCGTTGGGTGCACTGTTTTCAGGCGGCGCAGTTGCGTGCGTTGCGCTCCCTTTCGTTTAACTTCAAAACACACGATAGAGTCTCTGGAGACGAACATCGGCGGTTGCCGTTCCCTTCGTTGCGGGTTGAATGTCCTCGGCTACAATACCTCCATGTGTGCCTTCCGTATGGAAACGTCAAGTTGAATGTCCCTGCCAGCACGCGGGTCAACATTGATGACGCGAACCTTGGGTTTCCGTTCAGTCGCAATGGTGACCTGGATTGGATCCACTTTCCTCCGTACCCGGCCACACGCGAATCGGTGGACACTGCGTTTCGGCAGTCGTTGGGCATTCCGTTGGAGCAATTAGCGCTTGATAGTCGAGGAGCACATCAGTGGTTGCCGCAGATTGCACAGCGATGTATTTTGGACGCAACGGCGGCGCGGCAGTGGTTCCTTCCGTCATATGCACACATTGTGATTCAACATAAACTCAATCTTCTGCAGTGCCCGGCAAGCCTGCGACTGTTAGGATTCAACTTGGATGTACTCACGCCGCTTCAACAACTGCAACTGATGGTTCAGTGCGATGCCGTGATAAACCCAGATGCCCTCGGGGCAGTGTTCCCCGATGACCTATTGCGCGTCCACAATGCACTCGTGCCGCTCGTTCGCAGCAACGTTGTCGCGGACACTTGGCGGGACGTATCGTTTGGTGATTGCTTCAACTTTATGAACATACACGCCGTTTGCCGTGGTATTCTGAGGGGCCGATACTACCCGCTGATGATGCCTGATATCTTGCCAGTGTTGTGTACGAATAGGTCGTTCTTGACACAACTCGTGCAAGTAAACGTGACAGACGAGAGTCGAGTGACCTTGTTCAGGGATATGTTGGCGGCAAGCGGAAGGCAATGGTGGTTTGAATTGCCGAATGTATCCTCGTTTCTGCGCACTCTATCATGCGAGTTTCTACACGAGAAGTGCCCCTTATCAAACCCACTCGTTCGCGAAGCCGCGAATGCAGAGCCATCCATCCGTCAACTGTATCGCGACGGACGGGCCGAATGCAGAGTATGTAAAGCACGTGATGTACTAGACCAATTCTGTCTGTGCTGCACTCGATGTTACTAATAATATTATATGTCCCGTCGTGATACATACATATTATTAGGATTTCATGCAGTATATGTAAAATATTCCATGTTTTTTACAGCATCACTACACATGTTTGGTTTTGGTCTTGTGTTCTTGTCTCCACTGCCGACACAAAGAGACAATGTCTGGACCGTCCGAACGCCGAAGGGCGCACTCCTCTACTTCGTCGATATTTCGAGCACCCCATTCGTAGCAAAGTACCACCATGTCTGTATACGCATGATCGGCGGCGTCAAGCATCGCACCTTCGACATCCGTGGCACCCCACTCATCATGCGCAATACGTGCTATCCGCGGGAATCGCCAAATGACGGCACATCTCAAAAGGTGGTTTACATCGCGGGCACCATACGTGTCGTAACATAGTCGTACAATTCGCTCGCACCCTCGAACCGCAGCAGACGCCATCGCATCGTCCGACGCGGCTACCTTCGTAACACCCCACTCGTCGTGACACATGCGTACAATGTGCTCGTGTCCTCCGCGCGCCGCTGATCGCATTGCGTCGGCAAGATTGGCCGCACCCCACTCGTCGCGGCAGATACGCATAATATTCAGATGACCGCCACGGGCAGCCGCGGAAAGAGAGTCCGCCACAGCCTTCGCCTGTCGATCCGTTCCTCGGATCCACGCGTCGTAACACATCCGCACAATGTGCGCGTGACCCTTACGCGCCGCAGTTGTCATTGTTCGGGCAACGTCGCGCATCAGCCGGTGGTCGGTAGTAGTATGGGGCGTTGGACCCCATTTCTCCATGCACATGCGCACAATCGTTTCGTGACCACCATGTCCCGCCGATATCATTGTTATATTTAAGATACTATCGGGGACAGCATCACGATGGTCTCGTACAAACGATTCATAACCCCCCTGTGCAGCAGAAGTGATTGCGTTCAACAGGTCCGTCGCACCCCACTCCTGCAGACACAAGCGCACCAAAGGTTCGTGCCCACCGCGCGCGGCACACCGCATAATCTTGTCGGCACACCACGGCGTACCACATACATACGGCCAGCGTTCACGACAGTACCGCACAAGATCCACATGCCCGCCACGCGCTGCATCGGCCACCATGTCAATGTGGAAAGGGTCTCCGTCGTCCTCTTCATCACCACCACCATCTCCAAAAAACGACGCATACGTCGACACGAGCAAATCATGATGACCACCCCGCGCCAGCCCATGTAGAACAAGGGCAGCATCGGGTTTCCACATTTCGTTGCAATACTTTAGCAAAACTGAATGACCGCCACGCGCCGCTCGATCAACGATCCGATTCTTGGTTCGTTGCAGCAGATCCGGGACGTTTCGCGCCGCACGCATGGAAAGTATCCAGCGCAACAGCGCATCGTGATTATTGCGCGCGAGGTGACAAAGCACACTATGGCGTCGACGAATCATTGCGACAGTCGTATCATGGCGATCGGCAAGGGTACATTCATAATGATACACCCATTCGCGCCATTGTCGATTCGACAGACTCAATAAGGGATAGTGGGACGGCGCCGCATATTTCGTCAACACGTGCTGCTGCACGTCAGTAACCAACGACAGCATACTATATACATCGACGAAACCTGAGTATGTACATACGCGCACTTGCGCATAAGACAATTATTCTCGAGCACGCCCGATGTATGTTCGCACCTCGAGTTAGTTGCACCCACTCATATTGAGTATGTGTTCTTTTCCAAGTAGAGATTGACTATTTCAACACTGGAACACAACAAAATCAATTAGCCATAATGCAACCGCAGCAGGACTCACTTGCCGACGAGGATTCATACTATACGTGGTGGCCGCAGTTGGGTCAGCGTCTGCGTGCATACGCACCCTTTTTACAAAGTCGTATCTGGTGGACGTTTATATTGCATAACAAACAGCCGAGCGAGGCGCGCGATCGAACAGTTGCGTTCACAAGCGAGTATCATGCTCGCCTGTGGGAGCGGCTCATCCATGATCTGACTGTTGTTTATGCAACGGAAGCGAGCACACACGCCATAGTAACATCAACTTCTGCTGCCAGCACCACAACCTCTCTGCGTGTACGATGTGCACTAGAATATTGCCTCTCTCGCGTTGTGTCGGACTTTCTGTTCTACTACAGACTCGGAGCGATTGAGGCCATCATTTTGTCATTGTTTTTGGAAGAGCTCAGACACGTCTTAAGCAACACCCGTGTTGGCACGACCCATTGCACTACCTCAGAGTGGGAAACAATGTGGGACATGGTTGTGACGCCGCAGTACGTCGATTATCCTGCCTCGCAATTACTTAGTTACGGAAACGTGTCTTACGTTCTGTGATTCTTTTCTCTCTCTTGCTATTTGGACACGAAGAATGCCTAAAAACGAGAGCCATAATTGGGTACAAATGAGGTTACTTGAACGGAACCAAGAAGACCACGACTGGCATGAAAAGGAACAAAATGAATAACTCGAGTTTCGTTGTATATAATACATATTAGGCGATACAGTTCTTTTGCGGATCCAGCAATGTACTTTTGTAAGTATGATGTACACTCTGTAGGTGTGTATGTACACATACAGCGATGCTGCTTTGCACCAAAGATAAACAAATAGTTGCCCGGATGTATATACAACACATGAATTTACAAAACTCGAGTTGGTTATACATGGTTAAGGTTCATTCACATCATGTACAAAGTCCTCGTACACCTTGACGTGTCGCTTCTCGCTAAAGATTCCAAGGTCGTCATATTCGGTGACGGGTAAGAGACCTGGCACGGTCTGCACTTGACAACAGTCCACGCTCACTGTCGTAATATTTGCGCGTGGATACAATTCCTTCAATGTCGGGTAGAACGATGATAGACGCGCATGCGAATGCACGAGCATCACAATCAACTCCTCCACGACGCCTTCTTGGTTTGTGTTTGTCATGACGTTGTCGCTCGTAGTACACGTCGTCGCGTGCCGCTGTGCTTCGTGTTGTTCGCGTAGATAATTCTCCACTGTTTGCCGATGTACAGTTAGGTGACGAATGTTACGCGGATGCGTGCCAACCCAGGTGGATTTCATGATCGGGTCGATGCTGACAATGTCAATTGCATGCGTGACAAACGCAAATAAGGCGGCCGTGTACGGTTCTTTGCCGTCGCCAATACATAAGCACATGGTGCGGCGACCGTCCAGGTCAGACCAAGAATGTTGACCGGTGTCGCAGAACCGATGTGAGATACTACGCAAAGCAGCACGAATGGCACCTGCACTTTCGGAGAGTTGTTTCGGATCGCGTGCAAGACCATGAGCCGCATAGTCCGGGAAAGCCTTCAGGCGCATGGCCCATCGCAAGTTGCGCAGAGAAGGCAATGGCACATTGAATTGCAATTGACTGTTTGTATACTTGAGAGTCGGGGTCACTTGCACAACAGGTGCAAATGAGTGGTCCGAATTATTGTCCATGTTACTACACTTGGTCGTTGAAGTAGTAGTAGTGCAAACGGAATCCTTGTCCACAGAATAATGTGGCGTCGTGGCAACACATACAGCAATGGCGCCGGTACCAAAGGATTGATGTTTATCGGCAGACGAATCATCAGCGTCGTCAAAGCGCTGCGATATATGCGTTGAACCGGATACTTGGCGGTTGGAGGACATATGCTCTTCGTGGGCAGACGGACCAGTGGAATTGTTGTACCCGCAACAACTACAATTCGTGGTACACCATTTACCGACATACATAACAGACGTTGCGCACAAAAGTGAATCTCGAGGCAATACAGAGAAATCTCGAGTTCAACCGATGATTGCCCCTGACATACGGAGATGTATATATATACGAACACGTGCACGACATTTCCACGCAAGTGCGTCGTGTCTGTGTGTACATTACACTTGCGTGCGCGCAAGAAACGAGATGGCGACAGCATGGGCATCGTTGGGCGGCTATGTGGGTGCCCCAAAATACGAATACGATGCGAACAGTATGTGGAACGACGATCACTTCCGGGTCGTTGTCGACACTGGAGTCCGCAGCGCCAAGACGTCGCTTCCATTTTGCTTTGCGGCGACCTATGTGTGTGAGTGCCTGCAACTGCAGCATTGTCTGTGCGTAGTGGATACGCAGTCCGGGTGTGTGTTGCACGTCTCCGCACCGCCACGCGACTTTACCCGCAATGTTTTACCTGCGACCGTGTGGGTCGACGGGCAGCGTATCGACATTCCCGCCGTCGACGCCAAACAATCGGCGCTGCCCTTAGAGGGTGGTGATGACAAAGAAGAAGGATCCGAATCAGACAGTACCGAGGATGATGTGACAGCGAAAGCAAACAAATACCGCGATGCTCTGTTTGCCGGTGCGCAATGGGTTTCGTCTGCGTTGGGGCGTTCCTTTTCAAGTATTGATCCGGCGGCGGCGATCGCCTCTGTCGCGCATGATCACGTCGATGCGTTGCCCCATAGTATTCCGTGGTCATTGCATAACGCGGTGCAATACTTGCCGACTCGACACTCCTTGGAATTTTTGACACTGTGGTCACCGGTCGCCGATAGCAGTACCGCTAATCACCCAGACGACGACAACAACAACCTTACGGTGTCATATTTCCCCCGACCCATTTGGCGAATTATTTGCGCGTACTTGCTGCAATGGGACGATCCTATTCTTCCGGGAAAGACTCGCGATGCTACACGCTACCGTAATGATTCGACAGCGGACATTCACCGTGCAATCACAAAGGAGTCTGAGACTGCACGTAAAGTGCACGCGCAACGGCAAGCAAGGTTTCTTGGCACACTTGACCCTACGAGGGATGACCTGGTACATAGGTGCATGTATGGCGCCACGGATGTCTACCTGCTGCGCGTGGCGCTCGCCAGTACGCAGTGTAACGTATTCTCGGACGTTAAATTTTGGTCGATGGCGTCACACGGCAAAGAGAGCACCTACGAGGGCGCTGCATCACGTGCACCATTCGCCATTTCCGATACGCATTATATGTTGCAGGCGTGTGTGGTACAACAGAACCCCTTTTTCCTGCGTTATGTTCTCGCGCACTGGAACGATGATGATAACAGGAACACTTTATCGAGCATCTGGCTCACTGCGATGCGAAACTTTACATTTGCATTGCGCATCGGCGACGTGGACTCGGCGCATGCGTTAACGGACATTATTGCACGCACATACAAGAAACAAAACTGGGCTCAACAGTGTTGGGTACATTTGCTACCTCCCACCATCCTGATGACCGAGCACATGTGTCCGAATTGTGCTCTTGTTTTTTGCAAGTACCTCAAGTTCAAGATGACCAAGACGATTGTGAGCAAGTTACGATCGTTGGGTCGCAATGGTCACGTCGCCATGTTGCAGAATGCGCAAGACTTGGTCGATGCTCGCAAATAATAAAAGTCGTATTCATCGTAGCCATGTTGCACGTCAATGAATCGAGACCTCGCTGCATATATATATATATATATGTATATGGCTTTACACAGGAAAAATAGGCCACGTGTGTGATAATAGAAAAGTAACTGTATATTACAACGCTGGAGCACCCCACTCGTGCATGCACATGTCTACAATGTGCGGTTGACCTGCCGCTCTGGCAGCCATCATCACAGCCATCACAGCGTGTGGATGTGTGACACCCCACTCGTCGTGACACAGGCGTACAATGGACGCATGGCCTCCACGTGCCGCGCAGACCATGGCACGGCAGGCATCGAACGCACACCATGTACCGTGAAGGTACCGCACAAGCGACTCATGACCTTGCCCCGCAGCGCGTGCCATCGCCCTATTTACATTCTCCGCTCCCCACCCCTTCAAAAATGACTCGACTAAAACTTGATCTCCGCATGCGGCTGCTTCCGCAAGGCCGTCGTCCATGTTCTGCGCACCCCATTTCTCCACACAACGATAAACAATGTCCCAATGACCGCCAGATACTGCTTCGACGAGAGCATCTTCGACTTTTGCACCGTATTCGCGAGCGCACATTTTCACAATATAACGATGACCCATCCACGCTGCGGCTGCTGCGGCCCAGTTCACATCCGTGGCAAACTTTGCGTCCAATAGTACTCGTATGGCATGTTCGTGTCCTCCATGTGCAGCAAACACGAGCATTGTATTGCGCCGCTCCAGTGACCAATCTCGCTCACTGGCGCGGCGTGCGCGAATCCAAAGTACTAATTCCGCAGTGCCGCCGTATTGTAGGATCGATTCCAAGGAGGTACAGGGGTACGGAGCAGACGACTCGTCCTTCTCAATCAGACCAAACCGCGCCAATAAAGGAGTCAAGTATTCGTACACGCACTGCCCACACACAAACTCGCGCCAGCCCTTGCACGCCAACCCCGTTAACGGTGTATGTGAGTGTGCGTAGGTTGACAGAATAAGTCGTTGCACATCCCACGGCAACACGACATTCATTAGTGATTACTCTACCAGTAGACGTATCGTGTCGGATCTGCACATGTAAGACGGATACTACATCAATATAGGAATCGGCATGAAAACAATATGAACAACTCGAGATATGAACGTTATCAACATGAAAAAAAGAGAGGTATCACCCTCAATGGATGTCATGGCGTACGTACACTTTGGAACAGAGAGAATGTTTCCAGTACACATGTACATACTACTACTACTATATGTGACTTGGTCGTGTGTATACTTACACATGGTTCCGTGACGCACACTTTGATAATTTGTAACAAAACTCGAGTGTTACATTGTGGTGATAACCAAGCGTCGTGACACAAGGTGTGTTTACCTGTGTATGTACACACAAAGGACATTGCACTCGTCTGTGTTCTTGCTTCTTTTGTCGTAACATAACCATGGCAGAATTCGTTCTCCCATCGTGGCTGCTGGCGATTCTCGTCGGTATTATTGTTGTCTGGCTTGTCAGTGTATTAATGTCGAGTGGCGTTGCAGGCGCCGCGTCCGTTGCACTGAATGCCCTCATTTTGTTCGTGATTGGCTACTTTACACTGTGGCTGGTGCAGAAATTGACTACGAATGCGTGATTCATTCGTAAACAGTCTGAATAGGACATAATAACTGTACATGCAGAAATATATATATACACATAGATATGCGCGCGTATATTTATTTAGATACATTCATACTCATTCAGGATTAAAACGGAACAGTTCTTCGAGCGGCAGTGTGGTGACAAACCCCGCTGCGGCGCGATGACCACCCCCGCCAAACTGCGTGGCGAGAGCAGACACGTCCACCGTGCCGGCGGATCGCAAGGAGACCTTGTATGGAAGAACCTGTTCCACGGTGGCGCGTACCGGATCTTCTGCAGCGAGACCATCTTGTGGTGTTGTGGCCATCGCCGCGTCGCTCCCTGCAAGGTCGACAAAGGTCCCCATGCATGTTGGCACAGTGGTAGTGTTCGTGCGATTGCTGCTCGTACTATTTACAGTGACAGTGGTCGTGGGTCGGCGTGCGGGTACGATGGCGGCCGCACCGTACATCTCGCTCACGGCAGCCCCAATGTCCGATACGAGTGCAAACGACTCGACCTCAACGACGCCAACGCCGACGCCACACAATGTGGCAACGCGCGCAGTGTTGGCTACACGGGTCACAATAGCCTTGTTTTTCAGTAGTAGGGAATAGCCATGCGAAATGGCGTCGAGCACACGAAAAGGTTCGAGGTAGTACTCCCAAAAGGTTTGGATCGCTTGCGGTGTGACGTCGGGATCATAGAACCACGCCGCAAACGCCTCCACAATCGGGTCGATCTGCCAGAGGTCGCGCTTTTGCACCATTTGGAGAACCAGTGGGAGGGGCTTTCCTGTTGCTCCATGGAAATAGTCCCATGCAAGTCCGCACCCCGATCGAGACATATCGAAGAAACAACCCGGTGCGTCGCGCAAGAATTGCATGTTCGACATGTGATGGTCGAGCACCATGAGGCGCGACGCAGCCACTTCCAACAGTGTCCATTGTAACTCGTTGGCGGGCGCACAATCCAAAAAGACAACATTCTTGCCGTGCACAGCATGAAGCAGTGCGTCCACCTGAGCTTGAACAGCATCAGGCAATGTGGAAGAGGAGACGGCCTCGCTTTGAGCACCACTATCACTGTCGGGATTCTGTGTCGTCGGTGCCGTCTTCCACTGAGACATGACTTCGTTGGACCACCGCATTAGGTCGATCGATCTACTGAACAACTGCGCGGCAAATGCAGCACCACGTCCGTCTGAACACGGATCGTGATATACGCACAGATGGACATCTTGTGGTGCCAAGAACGCACGTGCCCGCTCGACTAGTCGTTGCGGCACTTCATTCCCGGTATGCTGCTGTTCAGACATAGATTTATTACTGTGCACGCGTGTGTGGGTGGGTGTCCTGTAGTATGGTATGTAGATGTTCTCGTCAGAAACGCGCGGGAGTTTGAAACACACATATATACGTACACACAAGCAAGGGGTATCTTACATGCATAACTCGAGTGGATGTTTTTCTCGAGACATGTAATCGTCCCATATTTGTAACAGAGTATATCTCTATGTGTGTAGGTTCATTGTCATGTACACAGCAAAACATCCTTGAACACACACACAACCTCATATATTCAGGGTGTGAGAAATCTCGAGACATGATTTTCTCGGGATTTATGTAAACTCGAGTTATCTACATATGGTTCGAAGACATTAGTACTACCATACCACTTCATAACACCACCTGACCTGACAATAGCAACTTGCGTTCACATATGTACACCTCGATGTCGTCCCACACCACACCCTGCGCGACAAAGCATGATTTGGGCGACCCTGCCGTGCGCGGTCGTATTATGGAACTCATTGATCAACGCACACAGTACCGCCGAAAGAGCCACCGCTCTCTGATGGGCCTGTTGCCGCGGTCGGCGAAACAACAGCGGGCCTGTAATCAGTTACGCTCCGTCGAGCACGATTTGTGGGTGAACTACTTTGGCGTTTCGACGCAAGACTTTTTGACAGGCATTGCCCCACTGTCCTTTTTGGAACGCTCCCGGTGGATCCGCCAGCACTTTCCAGTCTTTGCTACCATGTACAATGACCGCGTCTTGTACCGATCGATTTCATAAACACTGTATCTCTATATGTATCATTTCTCTCTCTGTGTGTGTAGTACTTTATTCTTGTCTCGTCCAACAGAGATGCATCAATTTCGTTGTACTGCATGTTGGCGTGCGTTCTTTGCACGAATGACAATGGCCTTGTTGCTGTCACCGTTCCATTCTACCACCACTTCTCTGGGGAGATTCTCTCTTAGTTGCTGCATAATAAATTGACCCTTGTCCGGTGCCTTGTGCAGCGTGTGGCTCAAACAGAGATCGTCGCGTCCCGCATGGCGCCCTTGTCCGAGAATAAAAGGTCGCAGTGTTTGAGTATCCTTGTTCAGACGCATTTCGAATTCAATGAAAGGGAGCGCATTCTCAGCCTCTGTTTGGTGTTTTTCAATGTCGCTAATCAGGTTTCCTGCATAGTCGGCCCAACCCCATCGTTGCTGTTCGCTGGCGATGGGTTGAACGATATGGTAGATGAGCGCTTTCCCTGCCAGAGCACGATCCAACGTATGCTGAAAAGCAAATATAATTTGCTTCTCCACGTCTGTCAAATCGCGCTGCCACGTTTGCCAATCCTCCTGGTCGAGTGGAATCGGCGGTTCTTCCACCAACATGGCACATGTTAGCAGTCCTTTCTTTTGATCTTCGGGGTAACCTGGATACCGTCTATTGGCCATGACGAAGATATGCGGGAACGCCGACTATCTGTGTTTCTACAAATAATATGCGTACATGCAATGACCTGCCATACGGCACAAAGCGGGACATTTGATGTGCATTTTGAACGAAAAAGACGCGCCGACGCAAGTTTCTCTCGCTCATGTGGTTGAAAGGCGACGCCACCGTGCAGCATTGTCTGTTTCGCGCAAGCGGCGCGCATGACGCAGACACCACGACGTCCACACCGCAATCAAGCCAATGATAAAACAGCCGAATAAGACTCCAAAAACCAAAGTCACCGTGACGGTTCGGTGAGCCGCTAACCATGAGGATCGGCTGCGCATAAATATGCTGTGTGTTGCAGTCGCGATCATTTCATGCAACAGGTGGAATCCCACCAGACATATTTCGATTAAGATTGCGGCCAGGAGATCTTCAACCGAATGAATGGGAGGGTCGTAAGATCCCAGAGCGAATATGTGACCGAGAAGAACACCGGTAAAGATAAGGGCAAAGATGAGAGATCCCCGAATGAAAACGTCGTACGCGAGTGTGCGATGCCATGTTGACGCGAGGACCAAGCGCGCCTGGTGCGCCCATGACCGCTTGTACTGCCTATCGGCACAATCCGTTTCGCGGTAGCGCTTGTATTCATGCCCCCACTCCGACACTGTGTTGCCTTTCATACCAGCCACGCGTTCGTCACAAACAACGTCGCTCTTTGCCTCTGAATTGTTCGTTGTGATCGTGGACGAGGATTCAACAAAGTGCTTCAAACGGAGGCGGCGCCACAGCGCTTCGTCGCATAGAATGACGCGTCGCAGCCGCTGATTTGCAGTAGCATACGTGATGATGGAAGAGACAGGCAACTTTGATGTAATCTCCCGGACAAGATCTGTCGGCAAAAAGGTTTCACGCTGCACATCGTTCTCATTTGTGTCCTTGTCATCAACGACAATGTCCGACATTTATTGTGTGTGAAGAAAGCTCGGAATGGTTTTGTTCTTTTTACCCAGTGTGCGTGGTCGTTCTCTCTCCGTCCAAGATGTATGTGGGGTAAATACACCGAATTCCTACGCAAGATGTTTACTATATTCCATGCGTTCGCTTTTTTTCGTGTGTGAGTGTGCGTATGTCCTACTACTGGCGACGAGATTTGGAGCACGTCGTTTTCTAGTCTGATTCTATAGTGTTAATGTGATAGAATTTCCCCCTTGCCCACAACCAGTATGTACAGAGGGTAACTATAAATATAAGTCTCTATGGGTGGGATTGTTTTCTCGAGAATAGAGCACTCGAGATGTTTGGTTCATAGTCACCCATCAACTATGGATACACATCCTTTTCTCGGGTATCTTAATAATATATACCTGAACACACACCTCATCGTAAGTGTACAAGTAACTTGCCGTGTGTACGTCATGACTGAGGAGAAGATGTGGTTTCTAACTCGAACAAAAAATATTTGACACAACTCGAGTTGTCTATCTTACTGGTATGATCTCCTTTGTGGGTTAGACCATGCCGTCTCGCGACTTTTGGAAGCTTTTTCGTCAATTGCCTGTGGATATTCGACGGTCCACAAGGGCATCCTATGCATTGTTTCGTTTGAATCCCGCACATCCCGGTTTGAAATTGGAGCGTCTTCGGGCGCACCCAAGTTTATGGTCTGTGCGCGTCTCGCAGTGCTACCGCGCCGTAGCATTTCGGACTATCAAGGATAGCACTCCGCACTATGAGTGGATTTGGGTTGGGACGCATGCTCAGTTCAACCAAAAGTTTCCTTATTAGCAGTCATTCGTAAAAGACAGTCTATAAGTCGTTGGTGGCGACTCGAGTTTGTAAATTTGTTGTAAAAAGTGTGTTGTATATACATATAGATGATAGTGTCTTGAAACAGTGCCTAATTATACGCGAGTCTGTTTGTTGATTTGTCTTTCGTCGTATCTTTGGTGGTTCCGTATGCCACGCGCGTAAGGACTCTTGTGTGTGTGGATTTATGCACACGTTAGCAAAGGTAGGGTCGGCCGGGGCGCTGATCTGTGGCGGCGTGCTGCTTGGCTGTGGATACGGATTCAATTTGACCGTGCTTATTGTTGTCGGTTGGTGCTTGATCACCGTTCTTGTTTTTGGTGTCATGATAGGATTCTTTGTCGGGGTTGTCTTGCATATTCGACACGCACTCGGACCTCATGGTGACGATAGTTTGCATGCCCCGGCCACGGCCCCAACACCTTAGGTTGCAGAAAGAATATTAACAAAGCAGATTGTGACAAAATGTACAATATACATATCCTTCTGTATCTCTCTGCGATATGTTTTACACACACCATCATACACACACACACACAGTTAACTCGGAACGCGCACACGATTGCGCCCACCCATCGTCCAACCGTCGCATTGATGTGTTAGTAGAAAATGAAAGGATTGACGCAAATCGGTGCAAAGCGATTCTGTAACAGCCAACACGTCCGCTGTGCCTTCACCGTACGTGTGGGACCGGTAGTATGTATAGCCACACTGATGCAACAGGTGCGTCAACTGCTCCATATCGTGATCAATAAGCGTTGTCACAAGTACACTCGTATGCTGCTGAGATAATGATAGTAACGGACGAACGCGTTGTGTGGCGAGCGCAGTACACACCGGGTCCGGATCAGCAGTGTTGCTTGCTTCGTGTGGATGTTGTCGCTGATGGTCCATCATAATGTCTATCAACAAACGCACGTGCCGCGAGATATGATGATGATCGTGTGATGATGATGTCCATGACGTAGCAACAGCAGCAGTACCATCAGTATCCGGAGAGGCGGCGATGGCCCTGCTCGTGGCAATGGCGGTCCGAAATAATTGCCTGTGTGTGCTAAGCGGACGCAGTGCGGCCTCCGTCTCTGGTGTGGTGCTACTGCTGCCGCACATACAGACGACAGCAGGCGCGGCAGTGTTGTAATAGTGCACGACGACGACCATCCACCATAACAGGGCCGCCGTAAGGAACACGCCGCGAACTAACACGGATCCGTCGTAAGGCCGCCTTGCGACTGCTATCAAATGTCGGCAAAGAGAGAATGATAACAGAGTGTCCTTAAGCCGCGTCAAACGAATCTTCACATCCTCCATGAATGGAGGCAGGTTTTCGCCATGTGTCGCCGCCGCCTCCGCAGCGGTACTCCTACCACCATCATTTCGTCTATTTTCTGTAGCAGCAGTAGCAGGTTGGAAGATAGCATCCTGGTGCTGTTGATACTGACTTGTAGGAGTGCCAAAGAAAGCCTGTGGTGGTGCTGGTTGCGCAAAGGAGGATTGCCGCCGTGGCAAAGGCGCCGGCGCAGGAGCGGCACCACCAAACGGGTTATTATTTCTCGCGTGTGGGGAAGAGTGATGCCACATGATGAATTAACCGATTGAAATAAATGTACTCGTGTGTTTATTACGGTTGGCGAGACACACATCTAAACAATCTCGAGATTATTTGCGGGCATGATCTCGAACCTGCGGTTGCCGCACCGGCCTCTCTTACATTGTCAACACAGGAACCAATATATAAGAAGCCGAGTAGAAGCATATATTTGATGCTGGCATTGGCAATCAAGCAAGAAGCGGAAGGTGCTGCGGCGATGGCGCTCGATACTACTGCGACGACAAGCGATGACGAGGTCCTGACGCGCAGTTTGACGATGAAACAGGTGGGCACTGCTTACCGATTGTGTTGGCATATTCCAGCGCATCGACACGTGTCGATTAGTGAGGGCAGTTGCGACCCGCGAGTTGCCAACTTTTTGGTTGCTTTGAAGCATGCATGTCCTGGTACAGTGACGCACATTGATATTCTTCTGGATGGGTTCACATGGCCGCCGGAAAAGGACGTGTTGCGCGTCGAGACGCTGACGTTGCCAGGTATTGGTGACATGACCGAGTTGGACCCGGAGTCAAACGAGTTTGAGGAAGGGTTACGGTCGATTGCTGGCACCGTCGATTGGCACTCTGGCTGGCGACATGGCTGCCAGTATCGTACGATCACGCCTCTGTTTCATGAGGCCATTTGGCCGCATGTGCCATACTTAGAGCGGGTTAATATTCGTCTACGAGGCCTTGGAGATCGCAAATTGATGGAACTTGGAGGTCCTTACACCTCATACTGTTTGAATGAGAACGCGTATGTGGCCAACTTGACTGCGGTCGGCAACGACTTGAAGCGCTTGGATCTGGTGGTTCGCCCTTTGCTTTATCGAATGACAGCGACGCCCGAGTTGATGCGCGCGTATCATTCCGACCGCCGGATCAATATAGTCATGGATGTCCTGTGCCCGATCACCTTATCCATCCCCGCACGCTTGTGCAATCAACGCGCCCTTAGTTTGTAGTCATATCGTTGTTATTGCACGCACATATATACTCTGTTGTTACATGCAAGATACTGTTTCAATAGGCATTTGTTTTGGAACGGTTTTATTATTCACAAACGCTTTCCGGCCGCCAGTGTCCGTTGGACTTCCACGTGAGTAGCAATTGTACGACCGGTTCGGAGGGTCCATGCATTTTTATGACCGCTTCAATGGCGCGACCACCTTCTACTCTGCCATTCCATACATCGAAAAGATATTTCAGTATAGAGGGCTGGTTGTGCACCGCTGCGAGAAACATTGCGTCGTTAATCGTGGCAGTGTCGGCGCCCCATTTTTCAAGACACAGTCGCACAACGTGGTCCTGTCCGCCAAGAGTAGCAGCATTTAGTGCACCCACAACGTCCGTTGCGCCCCACTCATCCTTGCAGATGCAGACGAGGCGGTCGTAACCTCCCTTTGCGGCACTCCGCATCGCCCAATCAACATCTGTTATATTCCATGTGTCGTGTATCTTACGCACAAGTTCCTCATGACCACCACGGGCTGCGTCTGCCATCGCATAGTTAACCCCTCCGTCGCCCCATTCTTCGCAACACAGACGCACAATAGGCTCATGTCCGCCGCGGGCTGCAGCACACATGGTGTGGAATATTGCAGATGGATACATATCCCCTTTTTCCTGCAGTTTTTTGTGATATGAACGCACGAGTGCTTCATGTCCGCCGCGGGCTGCACTCCACATCACAGCGTCATAGCGCATCGGCACTTCGCCCATGTGCTCCTCTGCGTGCATCATTGCGAGCACATTCAAACGGTTCTCGCGGGCGGCCGCACACATCCACGCTTCCCTCAACTCTCGCGATGCTCGTTGGTTGCGCATTGATATAATCCATGATAGCAGTCCCACATTTCCATCTCGTGCAACGTGTCGCGAATTCACGCGGCGGGTCTCTGTAAGGTGCCGTGTGTGTTGCTCAAATAACCATATTGTCCACTTTTTGCAAGCTAATCTCGAAAGAAAAATGTACTCCCCCAGATAGGCTCTCAAAACTTGTTGTTGAACATCCTCCACAAGTGCGTCCATGTATATACATACAGAGAGAATGTTGTGCGTGGAAGCAAATACACGCACAACAATGTATATATACGTAGTACATGATGCCATGCCACCCAAATTCGAGTTGTCTGCGATGCAGTGGTACTCGAGAAGAGAGACTCGAGACACGTTCGTCCGTATATTCACTGCGCTCGATCATACTTTGTTAGTAGTTTTTTTTCCGTACAACCTGCAAACATGGCATCATCCTTGTCGTCCTTTTTCGGGTACTCTGACTCTGATGAGTTGCTCCTTGATTCTGTGCGAACCATTTTGGAAAGCATGACAAACAAGAAGGAGCAGCCGTCCGGATCTCCATTGTTAGAAACAACACCACTTGATGCGTGGTCGTTCTTGGAACGCATGAAGAAGATGGAGGAGCAGCCGTCCACGTCTTCTTCAGGCGAAGCACCACGTGAGTTTCAAAACGTGTGGTCACTTTTGAAGAATGCGCGCAACACCAAGGAGCAGTCGTCCACATTGCCCTCTTCAGCAATTGCCGCAGCGGGCATTCTCGTTCTGCTTGAACTTGCGAAGGCATCCGCAACTCGCGAGAGTGAACGTGCCAAGGCGTCGCCTTCCACACCCGTTCCCAGCGCAAAAGCAGAAACGTCAGTGTCTTCCCCTGCTCCTGTGGATAACAGCACTCCACTGAAGGAGGATATTTCTCCTGTTGTCAGCGGCAATGCCGTCATCGGAAAGGAAATGCCTCCTTCCCCCTCGTCTGTTGTCAGCGGTGATACCGTCGTCGAAAAGGAAGCGTCTCCTCGCTCCCTTGCTGTTGTGGAGGAAACTCCCCGTGCAAAGGAGAAGCAAGATAATGATGATGGTGAGGCCGATTCGACCGTTAGCCACGACGTATCCACCCGTCCGTCTGACATTACGCGCGCGCGTTGGTGTGGCTTGCGAGTCGCCGAGTGGCATCAGAAGAGATTGGCGTTGTTGAAGGACTGGTTGCGCGCCACTGTTGTCAACTATTTGATCCACCAGATTGACAATGCCGTTGCCCGCGGTGAAACCCTTGTGGAATTCGACATGTGTGATGATGTGGACGATCCCGACCGCAATTGGGTCTCTGTCTCTGAATTTGGCCAAAATTTGCAGGAGTATGTGAAGGACAAATTGTGCCATGAAATCAAGGATGCGTCCGTCTACGCAGAGTACGGTCCCGACAGTGCCATGTTTGCTGCGCCCTCACGCAGCGACAGGAAGTGTTACACTGATTTGGTGGAGCACCTCAAATCCCTGCTGGAGGCCCCCGAGTATGGCTTTGCGGTCAGAAAGGCTGTGTCCAGTAACGCCGTGTTCATTTCGTGGTTCTTTTCTGATTTGTAAGCCACATTGTCACCAACGACCTATTCATTACATATGATATCTTGTACACACACCCCAGTAACATATGCATATATTGCCTGTGAGAAAAGATTCACTCCATATGCGTCATGTACTGCGAACACAGAGCAACAAAGTTCTCATGGTGGCGTTCCTTTGCGATGTTGAACGCCATAGCGAAATGAATATACGATGCACCATCGAGTTGTGCACACACGGGTAGCAAATGTGCATGTCCACGTGTGGCTCCTGAGATAAGGGGACCACCATGTTCTCGCGCCCATACGCGTTTGCGAAACTCCTCGGTACTCGCTGCACTTCCTCTAATGATGTGGTTTTGTTGTTGCATAATCCACGCGTCAATCTCACGAACTACGTCCTCACTACCGCTCCAGCCGGACGCACATGCGAGACGACTTATTGTGTCAGTGTCAAAACATGCACTGTCTACGCAGATCCACGAAATGCATGTGCGCACGTGTTCTATGTGCCCCGCTTCCACACACGCAATCAGTACGAGCAATAAAGCATACTGATTCCATGAGGACAAAGGCCGATTTGCCGTACCGTGGACCCACTGCACCAAGGGAAAGTGACCCTCGTGTGCAATACGCACAAGAGATCCTTTCGTTTGATGATTTGTGAATTCCGACCAATCGCGGCAAACGAGACGGAGTACGGGAGCGTAGGCACGACAATACGGGAACACATAACCGTGCCAAATGTCTGCGTACATATTCACCAACGACACAACAACAATCAATCCCTTGATGCTCTTTCGTGTGTATGTATATAGAGAAAATCCAGAGATAACGTTTCACAAAATTACATTACAACTGAGACAATGTGTCACGACGGGAATAGATAGACGAGAGCACGATCGAGTCCACGAACACACGTTGAAAAATCATACGTGGACTCATAGCGAGTCATTGATGCATCACCAGCACGTAACAGTTCAACTCCATTGTAGTAATTGGGTTCTTCTCTGCTCATGGATGGGTGGTCGGCAAATTCAACACCACCATAGTTTTCATAGAGTGGAAAGACAGTATCCAGTAGGCTATCCCAATCGTACGCCGTCAAACCACTATGTTTCCAATCATTGACGGTGTTGCGAGCAACCGCAAAACCAACACGTCCAACCCATCGTCGAGCAAACCAAATCCAATAGCGTCCAGGCCACGCCGTACGTCCGGCAGGCGCGTGACCAGGTTTCAAGTCACCACGGACGTGTTCAACCCACGCCATCGACACTGTGTGTGTCTCTCTATACACAGCCAGTGGGCAACAACATTTTCTCTCACTTGTCTCTCGAGTATGTCGCGGGTGGCTCGAGTAAATAACCTCACGTATATACTACATACAACAACGCTAGTAATGCTACGCTTTTGCACACATCAACTATAATATTATTGCAGCACCGTCATTCCCTCGTGGCTAAAAAGGCAGTGTAGATGGGATTTGTCTTTAATTGTGTGACGACATGGGCCTCCCCGTCTTGCTCCAGTGCCGAAACGAACCGATCAAAGTCAAGGCGGCCGTTGCGAACGGCCTTAATCACATAGTGAGCAAAATCAAGTATATCAAAATCCACATACCTCAAATTGTTTAACAGGTCCACCGCAATCCATTCTAGTGACCGCGTCATATGGGGTCGGTGGAGAACTTCTACAACACCACGCACAGGCGAACGGAACGAAGCGTGCTGTGTGGCAACGGTTTGGTCGCGCACATAAATCCAGGTTCTGAAAGACCAGAATGTTGTTAGTGGGAAATGAAGTTGTTGCCATAGAATGGGACCACCAACCATGAATGGTGTATCGCCCAAGCGGTCGCGCAAATAATCGCAAAATGATGGAACCTTTGCTGCAGCCATACTCGTGTATGTACGTGTGTTCTGCTTCCCTCATGAGTGCGGCAAGTACCCAATGACACGTTCACATTTCAAGTCTTACTAATAATTTGGGGGAGTAAAGTAACTAGGACGACTCGAGTTTGTGTTCACGAGACACGGTTGGAGCAATTTTTTTCTACTGCCGTTTTACTCTTTCTGCTGATCTAACCACATCATAGTGACCATGTCAGACAATAGCGTGGACGTCTACGTCTGTGCGGAAGAACCAGAGTGGACACGCGTCGCGCCAGAGTTAGCCGCACGATGTATCTTTGTGCAGGACGAAGTGGGTGCTCTCAAAACACTACGGATACCGGTGCCTCCGGACAGTGCCCTGAAGTGGCTTGTAACACGGCGGGCGGTGTCACCTGTACCAAAAGCATTTTTTGTTTCGTACGAGACGAGCATGTGCACAAACTCTCCGCCCAGAAAATCAACATCTGCAATGACACAACCTGCGGATGAAATTTCTGATGATGGTGATGGTAGTTTGCGGTTTGTGACAACCACGTTGGACATTATCCGCCTATAACAGCACCCGCAACGTCACATATTGTTTATTCTCCTTTTTGTGAATGAAGAAGGTCATACATATAAACTCTCTCTCTTTCATAATAATCTGCCATCTCTTGACGTGCATATTTCCCCGCCAGAGCCAAACGCTCAATAATCTTACGGGGCGGAGCTTCGTTGGAGGTGCTACAGGAAGTACACACACCCATCTCTATGTATTGATTTCGTATCTATGTCGCCGCAAGAGACAAAGACGTACTCGCAGACACAGAGAATTGTTATTTATTTTTACAACTCGAGGTGTTGATGTGTATGATTTACACATTCGGTTGTCGCTGTTGTTCCTGGTACTGGCGCAGGCGTTTCTGAACATGTTTGACGGCAAAAACAACACCTATAACAGAGGCCCACGACAAGACCACGACAAGGACTTCTGGGAGGACCCACACGAACCCCATGAGGGCAGGGGTCTTCTCTTGCGGGTCATACCCGGGCAACACGCCAACCTGCATCAAGTGCATGTTCAGCGCAATCAAGCCCCACAGCGCCAGAACAGCAATAGTGATGACCATAAACCCAAGAAGATACTTTGCACATGCAGTTTCTCGCAGTGCACACCAGAACACACTGCATCGCGTAGAGCAGCAACTTCCTGTTCCTGTTTCTCCGAGTCGTACTGTTGTATTTGGCGGATGTTGAATAACCAACGGAATGTTCTCGTCGTCCTTAGCGGCAGGGACGTCATCTGAAGCACCCAGACGCGCGTACATTCTACGACAACAAAATAGTGTGCGTAGACACCGAGTGGCCAAGCGTGCGTAGAGTTGTTTGCTGGACGCACGCACAAACCTAAGAGTGAACTCTTTATGTTATATATCCGCGACGCGAATCCCTGGCACTGTGCAACAACCGAGTAAAACGTTTGCTTCTCGAGTAAGAAATAACGTATCAGTGGTGCGATGCATAAGTATAATATATATACATATACACGATTTTTTCTTTCCCTGTCTTGCAGTTACAAGCGGTGATTTTGTAACATCATGGGCTGGGCGGGTCGCGTAGAATCGCGTCGCAACTTGACATCGGGATTCGCCCAGTTGATTTCGTTCGCTGGGTGAATGGCCGGCGAGTAGAGGACGGTGAACTGCAACATATCCACGTCGGATGTGTTGACAATATCGTGCTGCGTACCTGCGTCGATAACAACGGCCATACCGGGGTAGATATCCCACTGCTGTCCATTTAGAATCGCGACACCTTCTCCTGACTGAACGTAGACGACCTGTGTGTTCTGAGGATGCACCTCCATTCCGATGCGTTCGTTCGGCCACAAGGTCATCACGACAACCTGCATTTGGGCATTGTGTGTGGTGTAGAGTACTTTGCGAAAGTGGAAATTGCTGTTTGCCACATTGTCCAAGTCAATGACGGCCGACATTTTTTTGCACTACGAATATATGTGCTGATGATGGTTCAGAGTCGCGGTTGGTGAGTAGTATATGTGATTTACACACGCCTTTGTAATGAGAAAGGGTGTGCTTGCTTTTGTGTTCTGGCACTGGAATATAATTAGACTTCCCAAACGAAATGGATCTTATTTTGTATATTTTTATTTTTCCTTTCTTTTGTAACGTGATCGCTTCGTTGGGCTTGCTATATAATATAACAACAAGTACATACACATATATTCTCTGTTACGCATATTGGACATGTCCACACCCGTCGTCGCTACTACTGATGCCGTAGCAGAACCGAAACGACGCACCGGTGGGTACAACATTCTTGTGTTCGCCGTCTCTGCAAACGCATGGACTGAACATGCACAGGAACTAGAGCAGCATGATATTACACTCAATCTGAGTGCAGGCGTGTTGCTGGACGTGACTATCCATTCCCGTCAAGATGAAGAGTGGCTGCGCAAGCAACCTTGGATTCAACCTACGTCAGATCCCCACTTTGACGGAAAGCCTTTCGTGGTGGCAGACATGGAGACTTTTGACGAGTCGTGCTAAGCATCAAAAGGCATTTCTATCGCCCGCTAATGTAACAATTCGTAAGTGTAAGAGAAAATACGTTTGTATTTTTGCGCAACAATAGGGACAGTGCCTACTGACGGGTCAATCCGTATATACATGTATATATATACACACGTAACATACACGAACACATGGCATTAATCTTCAAGATTCCAGGGGCAATTGCGCCAATTCTCCTCGTCTTCCTCCGCAGTAAAGTCACTGACAATGCCACACCGCTCGCGGAGATCTTGCAGACTAGTGGCCTGCTTAATGTTAAACTCGGCGATCCACTTGCACAAAATGTGCATCATGTAGGGGTAGTCCAAAAAGTTGACCGCGTTCGCCACGTGGTACAACAAGAGACCCTTGGTCGTGTCCACCTCTGCCGCCGTCTGACCAAAGGGTACGTACGTCGTATCGGCCTTGAGGCGGTGGCCAAAGTCAATGTCCCACTGAGGCAAATCGTTCGTCACCATGTACTGTACCTTGCCGGGCTTGTTCTTCTTGGGCTTCTTGGGAGGAGGTGCGTTGGGGTCCGGATACACGTCGTTGGGGTGCTGCTTCATAAACTCAAGGATGGCTCGGAAACACGTGGCATCCACGTTGGGAATGGGTACAAAATCCAGTTCTTCACCACCGTCCTGCAAATCTTCCAGAGTATTGGCCAGCGACTTGCACTTTTTCACGTCGCTAAGAGGGACGAGAAATTCGACGCCGTCCGCAGTCAACAACTTGATGATTTGCTCCGGAACAGCCGGCGTTGCGTCGGCAGCAGCAGCAGCAACATCCGACGAAGACGACGATGATGTTGTGGTGGCGACACTAGCGGGCTCAGCAACGGGTGCCGTTGTTGTCGGAGCACAAACATCCATAGCATCCTCCGTGGTGCTGGTGGCGGTGGCAGTGGCAGTAGTAGTGCTGGTGCTGTCAGACATTGATATACGTTGTCTCTCCGTAGTAGTACGACCGGGTAACAAACAAATACAGACTGATGTATGCTCAGTCTTCCAGAGAAAGATACTGTTAGGATCTCGAGATCGTATGTAAGCTCGAGTTGTTCATTGCCCGTGTCTGTGTCTCTACGTGACTACTTTACTCGAGTCTCTCTTTGTGGCGCGGCAATATCGGTGGGGTCGCGGCACGCATATATTTTGTTCATATTGTTTTCGCGCGCAGAACGAATGGAGGCAACCACACTACACGCTGAACTCGCACTGTTGAAGCCTTTGCGTGTGTATGTACAAGCACATTTACATGCGAACAACAGCAATACTACCGACGAAGCCGATGCCAGCGGCGCTGCCACTGATGACGTCTGCACTGGCGAATCTTCTGAGGCTGACAAGAATGATGTGATTGTACAGTACGAGGTGCCCGTCCTGCAGCGACTTGGGGCGTACGGTAACTTGGACGATGGTATCGTCAAACGTCTCCCTGGTGCCTTTCGCAGAAAGGTAAATTTTTGCTATCAGCATCACACGACAGAGAATCCGCCAAAATTCAAGGCACAGTTCTATCGCTTAATTCGGAATCCCGAAACAGACCGCATGATGGAGGTTCTTCTCAAGTCGCCGCTCACGTGCGACAGTTTGCAGGATGGTGATTTGATTCACGCTCGCCTTGTGCCACGCAAAGCAAAGAAGCGTGCCACGACGCCGAAAGGTTGCACGGAGTGTGAACAGCCAGTATAATGACGCGGGGCGTGTTAGGTGTTAATGAAAAAATGTTTGTAGTCGGTAGAGAGCGTTTTTGTACTAAAAGTAAAGAAGAGAATTGTACTTTCAATTCTCATATAATGTCTGCTTCAAAGTCGTACCAAATATCGACACGCGTTGGCGGTCTCTTTGCAATTCCATTGGGTGGTTGCTACACGTGCGGGTATAGTTGGGAGTTACAGTACGATCTCACCGCCATTGGTGACAGGGGTGAATCCACACAATGCCCTGCCGTAGCAGTACCGGGAGCATCATGTGTACATATTCGCCAATTCCGTGCGCTAAAGCCCGGGCAGCACGTCATTCGCGGGTGGTTTTACCGCAAATTTGAAGTCGCGGCAGGTGTTGCCGATAAGGGCCCCGTCACAACGTGGACCATTCATGTACAACCCCGTGCTTAAAGGCGGTGCACGCACACAAATAAAATATAATTATACACGAATGAATCTATCCCTACAGTCTACTTATACATGTCCAGGAGCCCACACTGTATGTGCGGATACACCACCCACATCGCCCAAGGAATCCAGTTCTTGTTGATGTGGTGGCGGTGCTTGTTGTCGGCGCGCCTGGTATGGGAATACACGCCGTCGTAGAGAGGGTACGGCGGCAACAATAACTACGACCAAAACGGTGGCACTAACAATCGTACCGACAGAAACACCAATGACTTGACCTAACGAGAGCGAATTACTCATGTTGTCGCCACTGCTTGGTGCTGTCGTTGTTGCACCATCATCGCAAATAAACGGACTCGTAATGGGATCAAACACCAACATCAAATTGGTGCGACCATCAACACCATGCTGCGGTGCGACTGAGGCAGCGCGGCGACAGTTCGGCCGATCGGGTGTGCGCACCGTCACCGCGTCCAGTGTCGCGTTGGAACACGCCGTCGTGTACGATAAGAGCGAGGCGCCATGAATGGTAGTGTCATTGTCTGTAGTGATCACGATTTGCGCACCGGCCGCGTTTAAGCACCCTCCCACACTCATCAAGGCCGTCGGCGCGGCGGCGATCGTGTTGTTGATAATGGACAAGTGAATCGTGCCTTGCACCGTAGCATTTGACGGAACGATGAGTGGCTGCGCCGACGACGCCGACACTGTCTGATTGTCTGTACGTAGTACACACAGCGAGGTTCCATCACACCCCGTAGTGATATTTGCGCCGCGCCACGCACCATCAACGCACTGCCATTGCGCCGAAGACGAGCCGTCGTCCATTGAGGGTGGCGGTGTCGTGCAGACAGACGGTGGCAGCAGCGCCCCAATCAGACGCGGTATACATGTCGTATCGCAGTACGGCACGCGAACAATGCGTGGTGCACCCGGCAACGCCGACAGAACCATGTCCATTTTGGCAATCTGACTCGTCGAGGTGCCATTCAGAATAGGAATATACGCCGTCGTCACCGCAGCACCACATCCATCAAACAAAGTGATATTGCCGGCACCACCGGCACTCATTCCGTCCGCCGCAAATGCTGTAATGAGCATGTGCGGAAAGGCGGGCTGTATATCAACCGAGGCAGCGGCAAGCGCCATGACGGGCGACGCTGCATTGGCCATGGGTTGCACACATCCTGTACCGCGACGTAAAATAAGACGCCACAAAACCAGATTGTCCATAACTTGCACCGCATCCGCCCCAACGTCAATCATGTATACGACCGTGCCCTGAAACGTATTGCCAATCATGACAAATGAGCGTGCCCCGGTCACACTCATCACCGTCCCCGTAGACAACGGCGCCGCAAACACATTGTTTGTTAACGTGACCGCAAGAACGGCCGGTTGTTGTTGGCCTGGCGTCGGAGGCGTGACATAGATCACAGCGGTGACGACGGACCCGGAGATATCCAGTCGCTGCGTTTGTGTATCCAGAGAAATGCTTGCAGAACTTGTCACTGTGACATCGCGCAGAATAAGATTAGTTGCGTTCGTGGCCACAAATTGGCCTCCCACCACGGTGGATGCCTCGGCAATGGTCAACGAGGTGTTGACAACGGTCACTGCGCTCTGCCACATGGTGGAACCTCCAACAATCTGCGCTAAACCGCGGCTCACTGTCAACGAGACCAACGATACCGCACTCTGCTTGCCGACGCTGAGGTACGATAAGGGAAAATCGGGCGTGCTAGGCGCCGTACCCACCCGTCTCACAGAGAAGGTTGAATTCATAATGTGCAACATGGAGAGTTGCTGCACTTGCAGTGTGCGATAAGTAAAATCCAAAAAAGACCACGTCGAGAGATCCAACCCGACCGAGTCCTCGACCCATAAAACATCCGCGACACCTCCAAAGAAAATTGTTCGAATGGGACACGCGCTGCGTCTAAAGACGATCGCGGTACTAACAGTACCACCCATCTGCTGTACGGGGACACCGCAATCCACACCGCGAATCATATGCAGCCGCAACAAGTCAACGCGATCAAACACCCAGTACGTGTGCGGCGACACGGTGGAATTATCCGACAGTTTCAGTGTTAACGCTGTCGTATTAGTGGTACTACCATTTGTAGACGGCGTCGTCGCAGTACAGTTCATCCACAACTGTGTATACACATAGTCCGTCGTGCTATTGGCGCTAAGCGTAGCGCGGCCGCTGCTGCCGGTTGCCACAATAGAGGGCCAAAGAGCAAACGTAATGTTGGGCAGCATATTTGCGTCCGCAAACACGTCCCCGACAATGTGAGTCTCGGGTGTTAAATAAATTGTATCACCTGGAAAGGCGAGTTGTCGCAGCACATACGACACATCGCGACACGGTGACACAGGAGTACTACAATTCGCCGAATTGCCGGCAGCGGATGCATTCACATACCACGTCGTTGTCGTCGACAAGGCAGAACAAGTTGACGCTGTGCCGGCAAATACTACTACTGCGACTGCTGCGACGGCAATACATAGCCGCAAAAGATGTCTTACAATAATTGTAGTCACCATATCATGTGTGCCTTTACCGAGGTGGTGCTAACTCGAAAATGTCAGTCGCGAAACGTGTACATCTCGAGACAGATGGCGTTATATTATGTTATCGCGCGACAAAACAACACTATATATACATATGTATGTATGTATGTATACATTTTTCATACCCATCCCTTTACTCCGGACTATATATAAGAAAGTGCGCGGCGAAGAGAACACTTCGGCCTCAGTTCATCGGCACCTGTAGGATGGCAAACCAGCCCGAACGAATCATCTTTGCAGACGACTGTGAAAGCCATTACATTGTAACAGGCTACAATGGCGATCCAGATCGCTGGGAGTGTCGACACTTGGTCTACTTTTGGGGAATCGAAAGGTTGATTTGCGAGTTGTGGACCTCCCAACAAATTCGAGCGTGGCACAATGTGCGACAAGTGCCTGTTCCGGAGCATTTTAGTGTACAATAGAACTTGTTCCAATTGGGGCCGGATTTAAGTTGAAAGGTATTGATTGGCCTTAACTTGTGAGGGAGAGGATATAAATGTATCTGGAGATGTACGTAGACATACTTTTACTTACACTCGTAGTGCCACATCTATTCTCTCAACTAGGTGTGTTGCGCGGCGGACTTGCCAAGTCGACCAAGTTGCCGCTCTCGCGGGCGCAATATGTTGGGTTTTTTGCACCCGCCTGAATCGGTCGGCGAAACAGAAGGACGTTTGGTTCGCGCAAGTAGACATGGTAGTGCTGCCATCCCTTGGACATGGTAATGCCAAGCGCGCGCCACTCCTGCTCGGACATGAGGTGCCCTCGATGCAGATACTTTAATAACCGCACAGAGATAATGACATGACGATACTGGTAGACCGCGTCAGAGTAATAGTGTGAATATCGTACATCCTCGCTATCGGTGGCACTACTGCGCTTATTATTCTGTGACAACGTTGCGGATGGAGACGATGATCGTGCAGTAGCAACACGATCGCCCATCGTGGTGAATATGTGATTGTCTCTTTACCAGACTGGCGACACACACACTCTCGTGTTTGCTCTTCTGCTACGGACTGTTTTTTTTCAGTCAGTCATTGTGGGTGTGTGTCTCACTCTCAGATCAAACTGGGTAAGTAAACATTTCTGTTTATGTTAGATATATGATCACTCATACAACACGCGTCACATATTCGCACTGCGTGTACAAGCAAGCAATGGCGCATGCTAACAGGCGTTTGTCTTTGTAACATCCGCACAGTCCGCACCGGGATCAGGATCCGCCGTCTTCACGACCTTGGCCTCAGCAGCAGCATACTTATATTCGATCGCCTCACATACCACCGTTGTAGACTTGACCAACTCGCGCGCCACGTGCACGAAAACACGGCCCAACTGCTGTCGATCCGGATTGCTACAAATGCCAGTGACAACCGAAAGCGTGGACTCAATCCTGCGGTTCAAATTGTCAACCAACTGGCGCAATTGTGTTGCCAGACTCGACAGCGTGTCTCCCGAATACAGCGCTGCATCGGTTGCCTGGTTTAGCAACAAAGACGCCACCAGATGTGTAATGCTAAACACAGAATCTCGCAACGACGATGGTCCCGAAATGGTGGAAAGGTCACCTGCAATAATAACATAGATACTCTGCAGATGAACCATGAGATGGGATCCGCGAATGAGGTTGCACACCTGCACCCACTTGGAGAACTCGATCAACTTGGCGGATTCACTCGTCATCATTGCTGTTGTACTCTGACGCGACGAAACAGGAACAGACGCAATAGACATTATGTACCACCACAGCGGAGACTGACAAACAAAGTGAAATAACGTTTGGTGGAAAGCAGCGGAACATATATGCAACCATTTGACGTACCTCGAGAAACAAGATAACTACTCGAAGAGCGGTATTCTCGAGTCCGTGCCCTTACCCCAATATGTGCATGTTTGCAGAATACCCATATCGACACATTGACCGTACCAGGTGTAAGATGACGTCGACTTTTCATCGTCTTCTGACGTGCGCCGAAGCACAGGAGGCATGGAATCGCGCAACAGATACAGAACATGTACAAAGAACCCTAAATAGAGCAAAGAAGTGGTTACAACCACGCATTGCGTCGGCTATTCTTCAAGGCCGTAGAGTCATATGGGCTCATACACAAGAGCCCAGCATTGAGGCGGACAACATTGACCTGACTACTTTGGTGGACGTGGCCCGGTCGGCAGGGTACCGTGCAGAATGGTCGCCCACAATCGCGGAGATTGCCATATGGGGTTGGGCGCCTAGCGTGTCGGAAGACTGCTTGTTTATGCACGATGAATGACTACCTCTAAATAAATGGCCTTTTTGTACTATTTACATACCTGTGTTTATGTGTGTATCGATCGAAAAGGAAAGATGATGTATTAGCGGGGAAGAATCCATCGCGACGCATCCACTTTGGTCGTCCTAAATAGTTCCGCGCCAAACTCACATGCAACACGGTGCATGAATTCCAAACATTCACAGACCAAAATACTTTGCTGCTCTGTTGACTCGGCGATACAGTCTACAAAAAATGTATCGTGGCAAAGAGTGTCATATTCTGACAAAGAAGTATGTTGCCAACCAATGTCTCGGTCACCTTGGTCCATGATCCACGTTGCGCACACAGCACGATTTGCTTTACAACACACATCAATCAAAAAAGTAAACACATCTGCGCCATTCGAACATATCATTTTATGTATGTGCAGATACACCTGCGTTATCGCTTCTCTACGAGGAGGAACCACAGACAATATACGTTCTGGTGCCAGAACAGAGGTCCCAGGTCATGCGCGTTCCTGCCGTCATAACGGGCTCAAATCCCAGCGCGATCAAATAGTCGGCCGATTCAGCAATCGCACGATTACGACTATGAAACCCTTCATGGACCTCGTACGTGAAAGACGCGGTGACAGGGGACTCACTCGCAACACTGCCAACTTTTTCCTGTTTCGCGACAGGACCGGCACCGGATTCGGATGGTGTTGCCGTGTTGGAGATGCTAGGTAATAAAAGCCCGTCGAGTTGTTTCAAGGACGGCACTCCAGAAACAGCGGCAAAATCGCGGTGCAACTGGTTTGCACGACCACCCGGGTTCTTCATCGAATCGCGATCGCCTGTGTCAACAAACGCGTGCTTCTCCGGGTCCCACGCACAAGGCAAATGGAGTTCGAGTCCATGGACGCGCTTCGCGATAAACAACGCAGCCGCCACGTGGTCGGCAACGGCGGCACCACCTGAGACAAGCGTGACCTTGGCTGGATCCAACCCAAACGCAGTTAGCGCCTCCATGACACGCTCCACCATATCTGCAAATGCAGTTGGTGTCGCACGTCGCATGATAGCAGCATCACGTCCAGCAGTCCCAATCACGGCCACCCGGGTCATATTTGTCGTTGTTGTTGCCATGGCTTCAGTTCACACCCAATGCAATCAATTCTCGTGTCTCAAGTCGCACGTATCGAGCAACAACAGTAATATTTCCGTAGTACGTTCAAAGATGACCCGCATAGTACACATTCAACATGAACTCGAGTATAACACCTACGACAGACGTATATTCAATTTACGGAATTTGATCACCTCCAACCACATGAAGCAGTCCATGGCGTGGGTGTATGTTAACGAACATATACAACTCGAGTTTGGATTATATTTCCATAAAGTGCCCTAACAGTTAATCTCTCTCTGGAGGACCATTCTCGTGTACACGGTGGATGACTACCTATGGTTGTATGATGCAAAAAGTGTACACGCTCCCACACATGGTGTACCAAATCGCCATATAAAAATAACCTAAATAAATATTTGTTTTAATTTGCGGAAAACTCGAGTTGTCATAGTATGAGTACAGCAATGTAAATAGACATGCACATGTCGTCACAGGCGCAGGGGTGTTGCACGTGGTTATTACATGCATATATAGCACTCGAGTTTTGGTAATATACTCTATAACGGGTAATGTGGAGTTAACAATACTATAGTGTCCAAGTTGAAGTGGTGATGGGATCGATGGTTATGTTGCACCGGTGTGTGAGTATGTGTACACTTCCATGGGTATACTGAGGTGTACAAATAGGTGGTACAGTGATACTACATAATATGAATGTGGTAAAAACTCGAGTTGTCATAGTGTGTAATGTGCATCATACCTATGTGTATGGTTTGCGACACTCGAGTTGTGGAGCGAATGTGTACGTCGGGCCCACATCGTTGTCTTGTGATTACTAGTGTCGCCAATCCATGTATATGCGCATGCTACACATTACGCACAAAGTACACCACCAACAGTTTAAATATGGGAGAAGCGCAGCAGACGACGGTTGTCTGTGAAGGTGGTGCAACACGCTTACTGTACGATACGGCACGCTTGCACAGCATTGCGCGAACAAGTGGCGCCGAGAAAAGATGCTCGTTTATGCATCGTCAGTTGTCCGGGGACTTTTTGGAGACACAGTCGAACACGCTTCGCTTTGAAGATTGGTCTGCCGCCGTCGTTCGGTGGTTCTTAGATTGGTTCGTCTACAATCCATCGTCATTGGAACCAAATCCGTCGTATCCGCGCACACCGATACTTACAGCGCAACAGCCAGTATGCAGCGATACGGACGATGATACGCTCTTGGTGTTTTCAGTTCAAGAAGATACACCCGCTGTTCAACGGAAGAGGCGCGCCGCGAAACGCACCACCGACAGGAGCGGTGGCAGTAGTGACGTAAAGCCCGCGGCGATGCCGAAGAGAAAGAAGCACGAGTCTCCTGCGAGTGGGCAGCGCCAAAAGTATACTGCCAAGAGAGTCTCTCTTTACGCCAATATCATGTCATGGCAGGAACAAGACGCTCGTGGCGGCGCATCAGCCGCAACCCCGAGCGCAGATGCAGCCACCACGTTTTCTCCTCCGTTGTGCGATACGAATAATGGTCCCGCCATTTTGTCCATGCTACTTCCCGAGACTGCATCGTGGCATTTGGCGCTCGAACCGCTTGTGCATCGCATCTGCGAATTGCTCTACTTTGTGGACTACGTGCAGTGCGACGCGTTTGAGCACTACTGTGCCTGTCACTTGGCCTGGCTGCCCCTCACGGTCCGACTGGCGTTTATCGGGCGCGCTGAGTTGGATGCGTCGTTGGTGCAGACGTCAACGCTGGCGCGGCAAATGCGTGATCGGTGTGTTGCATCGCTATGTGATGAACGCACAATAGGGTTATTCACGGGCGCCCACTTGTTTGCGAAGCAGTGTCCGGATTTGTTTGTCTCGCCATCCTTTTATTGGCTGTTGTGCGCGACTCGGTACACGTCCATTCTTCGACAGGTTCACCTGATCGGGTACACGTGGACGAACACCACGTTTAGCCATTGGACCCGTGATCGCTTCGAAGAGACGGAAGAATCCATGTCGTTTCTTGAGAAGAAATTGTGTTTACAACAACAACAACCGCCGCTACCACAGTGCACAGCAGAGAACGCAACTGCCTCCTCCAACATTGCCGCGATGCACCGCCTCAATATGGCGCGTTGGCCTCGACCTCAGCACAATTGGGTGTGCCGTCTCAATCAGCGCGCGAGTTTCGATTTTGGGTACGGATTTGGAACGTTGATATTGGATGCATTCAAGGATCCGCAGGACTCACAACTATGGAAAGTTGTGTGCACATCTTCAGTGACGTCGTTTGGATCGGTGCTGAAACCCATTTTCTTACTACAAGGACCGGTGCTTACAATGGCTTCGCACATTGCAGACAACACTGTTTCTGACGGCGTCTCCGTCTCGTTATATAAAGTTCCGACTCCGAACTTTTTTCCCGCACAAGAGGGCATTCCGTTTGTCGTCGCTATTGACCCGCATCCGTCAACCACAGTGACGTTCCCCACGGCGATACATGACGCGGACGTTGCAGCGATCGTTGGGAACAGAATGGAACTCATTCGTTATTTGAGCCACTCGGGCGCTCCGAATCATCGCTATTTGATGCACGCAATTCGCACACACAATCAGGAAGCGATCGAAATTATACAAAGGCTCTTCGGCGAGTGGGCATGGGTCATGAAAAATGGATTCACTATTTGGCAAGATGAAGTGGATCCGTACTTGGTGTTTGACTACTGCCCAGCCAAACTACGAGATGACGCCGTGAAAAGTATACGCGCATACGGCGCGGCGATACAGGACGAGAAAATGATGCGGTTTCCTGATCGTCTGTAAGTGTGGTGTAGTACAGTTATTTGTAAGTGGTAAGACTCGAGATATGCACGTGCAGTTTATCTGGCCGGTTCATGTGTTGTTAGTTAGGTGGTGTCACTTCCTGCGCGACGTATATAATACAGGGTTAGAAGTTTTGATGTGATATGGAGACGCTTGTGTGTGATGTGCAATCACATATTCTTCGCGTGTATGCCATCTCGCACAGTCCACTGACACGTCTGGCGTCAGTACAATGGCGTAAGATTCTGTTATCTTTTTTAGAGCAACGCTACAGGCGCCGAGTAGGCGTCCGTCTCGGGCGTGTAGAAATCAGATTGCGAACTGTGTTTCTGTTGCGGGATCTTGCGCGACATGGTCAAGTGGAACTGATTGAATGGATCCGACGGAGGCGATTCGAACGAAATCGTCCGTTAAGGCTGGGAACGTTGCACACTATCATTCTTGATGCGGCGCGAGGAGGGCACGAGCGCATTATTCGCAACGTGTATGAAAACCCACTGGATGAGCGGTACCTCGCAGATGGCGATACAACGGGGCTTGTATTATATACGGCACGCGAACTGGACTCTTTGCGCATCGCGGCGCATTGTCAAGGGCGTGAAGTGGTGTTCCGCACAGAGTCGCCATCATCCGAAGAGGAGGTGTTGTCAGTGTGGCACCGCAGTTCTCGTGAGTGGTGCAAGAAGAATGAAGAGCAAAGTGGCAGCAAGAAGCTCTACTTTTGTCGTTTTGTTGAACCGTCACAGAAAGACTTTTCATTATTTGATTGGCGTCGGTGGGGTATGGCTGCTGCCGCCCGAGGAGGGCACGTGGCACTGGTGCGCCTCTTCCACACAGAGTGGGGATGTATTTCGGTCGTTGCTGCGAATGATACGGTCGCTGCGGCGGCCCGAGGGGGACATGTGGACATTGTGAACCTATGTCGGGTAGAGTTTGGCGCCACCTGTGATGTTAATACAATAATGAGAAATGCCGCGCGCGGCGGACACGAACAACTGGTGCGCATGTGCATCCACTGGTGGACCGCAACCGACGTTCAAGGGGCCCTGTTTGCTGCAGCACGTGGTGGTCATGTGCAGATTGTTAGATTCTTTCTGTTTGAGTATACATGGACGATTATTGTCAAGGATGCGCGGAAGGCCAGGCGCATTGCCAAGCGTCGTGGCTTTCCGGAAGTTATTGCCGTGTGCGACAAGTATTTAGAGCACCAATATAAGGAGGCATTGCTGTTCGATTCGCGTGACAAGTCGGCGCAAGGTATCGAGAGATAAGTACAGTTCTTTCTTTTGTGTGCGCTGCGTGTGCACTCAAGACTATAAGTATATATGCATGTATGAATGAATGTCTATATTACGAAAAGTGTGGAGAGGAATCTTCTTCCGGAGCGCCTCCAAATGCCGTGAATGATTTGTCGACGGGGTCGCAAAACAACCAACCCCGTGTCCCGTCTGTGCGCCACGATTGTGCACTGTGGTTAGTAAAGTCCGACTCTGGTTGATCGAGAGGTTGACGCATGACACATTTTTCTTGACCTGTCAGTATCATGCGGTGGCACAGTTCCAATGGTTTCAAGGAGAAGGGTGCAAGTTTTAGAATTGTCATATATCCGTCGCGGCGGACATGTGGGACCAGTGGATCTTCTCCGAGTCCGCAGAGAACCAGGAATCGATCCGCGTCGGACACGACGTGCTCCAAGCGTTGCCGTTGAGATGGCGTTACCACAATGCGTTTCCAATAGCCGCGTGTTTCTGGAGCCTGGAAATAGATGGGTTGTGTCTCCGGAACAGCGACTGTCACGCTGGTCATTGCCCACTGCGTGATGCTCTCCTCAATGGCATCTTTTGTGTCAGTATCAGAACGTTGACCGATGCGAACTGTAATGGGTTCGTAGGTGAATGAGGAAATGATGGTTCCTACTCTGAGTCGATTGTATATATCGTTCCAATTGGGAGTGTTGTAACAAAACAGAAACACACCGTAGTCCGAGCCAGATGATGCAGTGGAGCAGTTTGGCGTCGTTGCATCAGTCGTCGGACATCGACAAAGCGTGTAGTGGTACCAGTCGCACCCTGCGGATGTGGATGTGATAATGTTCGTAACAACAAAAGGACCCGCACATGACGCTTGTGCAGGTGCAGTACATTTGCGTCGGCCGTTTGCAGCATCGAGAAGGACATTCACCGTTAGTGGATACAAATCATGTGGTTTACATGCGCGTGGAGGTTCGGACATGTCCACCGCGTTTCTATAATGAGTATATACGCGGCGGGTAAAGATATTGTTGTGCTTCCAAACGAATGTATTGTCCTTTTTCCATTTTCGTCTGGCATGCGTCTTATATATTCTCCTCGTGCAAACGCACGGATGCCGTGAAACAGGACAAAAGCATATAGATAAGGGTTTATAATATATAATATACATAGGCTAAGACAACTACATAGTACACCGTCATCATCAAACAAAGAGATTTCACTCAGGCATCTCCGAAGATGATCCCTTGGCAGCCATCGTTGAAGTTGCTGAGGCATGCCGCGAGCGATGGCGGTGCGGCGGACGTTGATTATGGCGATGTACTTGTATAAAAGTATTACTATGAGGAGTCTCATTTGGTGGTGTTGTCGTCGTCACGTGCGGTGTCCTGGGTTTGCAGGCGGCCAACATGGCACGCTCCTTTTGGATAACATCGGCCACGTCGCCTCCCATCATGCGACCGAAAGTAATCTCGTAAAAGGCCACCGCGCGGAAACAACGCATGTACCGTCGCAACCGACGTATAAACGGCACGCGAAACCACTGGTACTGCTGAAAGACGGTAGGGTCGCCGTTGAGTGACAGCAACGTGGCCGTACTGCCGGGTCCAGCGGCGCGAATGCGCGCGACAGCGTCCAAGGCAATCTCGCGCAACACGTTCATGCCCGTCATCGTGTGCGTAGGCATGTTAGTGTTCTGTGGTGTGGCTGCGGTCATTGTTGTTGACGAAGAAGAAGAACCGGTCGTTTCGGTGGTGGCATTATCGCCCGTCGTCGTCCCACAACACCGCGCGACAACGCGGTCACGCTGCTGCATCAGCCATTGCCGATTTCGCCGACTACTGAGACTGACTTCGCGAATCGTGCGGGAAATGGCACGCTCGACGAGTGCGTCGTTTTGAAGAGCAGCGTAAAAGTATCCAACATCGCCGCTGCGCTTGCCTGCAATCGTCGTGGTGATGCGGTCAACATTGTACGCGTCGCTGTCGGACGAACTAATGCCGCGCGTTGTTGTTGCCGACGGACGTCGGTGACCACCACTGTTTCTCTGTTTGTTGCCGTTGTTGCGATATGTACCGCCGGATGTGACGGCACTGAGCGAGTAATCCATGCTTACACTCGCGACTGCGACGGTTGCACCGCCGCTGCCGCTGAGACTGTCCGCATCCAATGTGCCCATAATCGCTGCCCAGAGCAAGGGCCCGACGACCGCCAACGGCAACGTAACAGTCGGAAACAATATCACCAATGCCAATGTGGCGGCGCGATCGTCCACGTCGGTGATGAAACCAACCGCAATGGACGCAGCAAGGATCTGAAAGATCGCCACACCGAGACATGCATTGCCGAGTGCGAGCGACTCGTTGTAATCCCCCACACGTCGCGATGTTGACGCGATGCGCTGGATCAGAATACTAATGACGGCCGTCGACGCAAGCAAAAGCATGGCATACGTGAATGTGATTGCAGGTAGCACGGAACTTGCGCTCGCACAAATTGCATCCACGTAGATAAGACTCGACGCCTTGTCCAATTTGGTCAATGTGAGTGTAAAGGGGGAAATACCCGTCCAGAGCGCCAAAAGAAAAATCATGATTGTAAGGGCCGGTGCTAATGTCATTGCAAACAATCTGGCATTGGTGATGCCAAAGGTCTCCAATGTATCGTTGGAGAAGATCCGCCAGATGCGCCAGTTTTTGGCGGTGGCGCTTCCGTAAACGAGCGCGAATCCAATCGCCACACACCACACTTGCGTGCTACAGACACCAAACGAGGGGTATGCGTATTGCAAGAAGATACCGACTGTCATGAGCGCACTACCGGCAAGGATGAGACCCATAAAGACGGGCGACTTGCGCGAGACGGCCTTGGTGGTGCGGTTCGCGGCGAGGAAGCATCCCATGGCGCCGAGACAAACGAGCCAACCGCTCGCAAAGACATACATGACAATGGCAAATGTGTTTGATGCCGAGATCACCGAAGATCGAATCTCAACATCGGCCATAGTGATATGATGATGATGATGATGATGACGACGTGAAGATATCGCTGCCCGTGGCGAGTGATACACGCGGCTCCTATATACGCGCAAAGATAAATGGATTACTCACTCCGGTTCTTCATAAAAATAGCAAAAATATGAAGCACACACGCACAAACACGCCGTGTGAAAGCACACGCTCGAGATGTATAATCTCGAGTATACACAGACCTAATTTTGGAATGCTCTTGATGTGTCTCGGGATTGCCTGCTTGCACGGAATATACACACCAAAGAAAGAACTAAGGTCACTACCTGTGCGTATATGGAGCCGAGCGCAGCACCAGCAGCCCCTCCTGGGATAACGCATCCGGACTCTGGATCGTACGCCACGGAAGCGAGTGGGTCGACCACGCATGCGATTATACACTTGGAAAAAGGTGGCGAGTTGTGTTTAAACTTGCATTTAGACGCGACACATGACGAGGCGATCTGTGGGACCGAGCCTGACCAAGCCCGCTGGATGTGGTGGGGCGCGATTCTTGTTCGCTTTCAGCAACCAGAGGATATTCGTTTACTGAGCCATCTCATCGATACTAACGCATTCAAGTTTGTCATTAGCATTGTTGATAATGTGGATGGCCGTACCGTTCTACTTTCTCTAAGCGACACATTGGGTTATCGACCTTGGCTGATTGTGCCTGAAAGTCATGCCAATCAGACACCATCATTGTCACATCCGCAGTATCACTTGGGCGCACCCTTTGCCCTCCGCAAGTTTATTGGCCATGTTTTTGAGCTCTTCCATGTTGCCTTTCCAACAACATTGGAAGCAATGTTTGTATGCCCGGCGGTCACACGACTCGATCATGTTTTAACGGTCAGCGCGGATTCGACGGACCCGTCTGTGGGTTGTACTTAGATAAAGAAACCACATTTGCGAGTGCACATGAGTGCGATGACGATTACTACTGCCGTTGTGATGACAAGAATAGATACAGCAACAGCAATTGCAACCGTTTGTGTAGGGTCCATGGAGTGTGTGTTGTGAACGGCGCACCATGCATGTCGATAGAGATCTAACAATACATAAGCACAGCATGTAATATGACAACTCGAGGTTTACATTGTTTATTGGACGCGATGGCAAAAGAGTTATAATGATCCCGCCATGTGGACGAATATACACACACCAATTATCTACACGTACATACATACTCATCTTTCATTGCCGCGCCACTCATGACCTCGGCATCGAATGATGGCACTAGCATGATGAGTGAATCGCAGGATGCCGCGCCACGCCATCGTTTTGATTGTCGTGAAGCACGCCGGGTGTGGAACTGTCTCTATGAGATATCCGATGATACGTCGCATCATCAAATTACGGCATACGAGTGGGTTGAGAAACGTGTCAAGCAGTCGATTGCGTGCGGAATTGAGACGTATGTGAATACATTGTGGAGTGACGAGCAACTACCACCCTATCTTAGTGTTGAACAGATCAAGTCTGCGGCGGAAACCATGGGCTACGACATATCAGTCGGGAGGACGAACCCGATCTATTACTATCAGGAACTGTTTATCTCTGGATGGGCCGAGGTTAGAAATGACGACGGGAAGTAGTGATAGTATTTCTTTACTCGCATGTCTTGCAGACGTGCATCTGTAGTGTAAATGGCAGCACGATGGGCTTAAAATCTCGGAGGTCTGGGTTCAATATTCCTAGTGGATGCATATATGTGTGAGTCTATCTTTTTTTGTGATCCTATAGTAAACTAGAAGCGTGTCGATATATTACGAGTCAACGTAAAGGGAAAGAAAGACACAGTGCGAAACCCGCCTGCTTCTCTCTCGTCATGGACAAGATTCTGCAACACCCTATCAATGCGCGCATTCATGCTCCTTTGCCATCAGGATACACCAGTTGGAGTGATTACTACAAGCGAACAGGGGATTACAGTATGGGACCCGCCGTGGCGGTGGTTCGACCACCCTCACCACCTCCTGTGCGTCGTGCACCGATCATAGATGCACCAGCACCGCCCCGTGGGTATGCGAATTGGAATGACTACTATCACCGCACAGGGGATTGGAGCATCGGGCCTGCAGTGACCGTCATCCGACCTATCGAAGAACCCATGCTACGCTAATCACAAGGAAAAAATAATATTGTACGGATATATATATATATACAATCGATTACACATCGCATTACGTGGTTGTCTTTAAAAACAGGGATCTAGGGACGTGTGTGCATAGCCCCACACGGGTTGTATGCGATGCTTGCGGTTGTGCTTAAACTCGTCATCGCGGACCCACACACCGCTTCTTAAAAGAACAAACGCATCGCCGTGGCGGTCTGTCTTGAATCGTACCACGTTTCCGCGTTTGTCTTCGGTGACGGCGACAACGACCTGCCCATAACTATCCGAACCGACGCGGATCGTCAATTTGTCCCCCAGACGGGGCCGATAACACTCCTTGTTCGCAAATCTCTGTCTGCGGCGCCAACGTGGGTTCACTGTCTCTCGGATGCGGTGCACAACTTGGTCCAGTGACGTGCTTTCCAGCAAAAGTTGTTCATACTCTGTCTGGGAAAACATGCGCTCAAATTCGTACAATAAATACGCTTTCCCTTTGGCCGCAAGCAGTGCAGGATCATCATCGGCATAAAGTCGCGACGTGGCGGCGTCCGTAGTTGTAGGCGACGACATATGCGTGCGTGGAATATATACAGGATTAAATAGTGTTGCAGTCCTTGAACAGCAATTGATTGTAACTGTGCTAAGACACACACACTCTCTCTCACAAAAGGGGAGACTTTTCGGTACAACGAAACAGAACTCGAGTAAGTACAATGTGTTAAACAATATTTTACAGCGGTGTATACTTGCCAAAGCCCGCAAATCGAAACTGAATCTGTTGTTGCACGCACTCTACTGGGCTGTGCAGAAGATGTCGCTTCAATAGCGACATGTGTTCCTCAATTAACAAATGTATCTGGTCGAATTTTAGTGTGATGTCCACTGTATACACGCAACATTTTCGTCGATTTTGTTTTGCCGGCACAGGGATCCGATCAAGAATAAGTTTGCGCTTGCAAACTATGCCCCCGTCGTCGCTGTTATCAATGACGCCTGTCATTAAGAACGGCTCACGGTAGAACTGGTTCTCCAAATGCCAAATCAATTCTGTTTGCGTCAATAAGGGTCCTTCTGATGCAGACGCGCACGGTTTGACTTCAAACCGCCAATCGCTATCATCTGACAACATGACGCACTCTGTCGTGCGAGCCCATCCTCTGCATCCAACTCAGTACACTATGTATATATACATCCGGTGTGTACGTACCATCTTATGTATGTATCTCCAATGATGCAGATTCAAGCTCGAGTTTTTTAGGACTAATATGAGCATGTTCTCGCGCGCCCAATACAGTACTAGTTTGATTTTTATTACTGTACCAAGCAAAGCGCACAATACTATCTGTCGCGCATCTGGTCATGGACCGCCCTTCCTTGGCGATGGTGATGCTGCTGGTGTTAGCGACGGCTACCAACATGGTCCGCGCACAGTTTGCGTCCGTGGATACGTGCACATCTGCCAGCCAATCGTACAATCGCCCGTTGGCGCCTTCGCAACATCCATGTTGGTCTTCGGGTGCCGTCTGCTGCTTTCAGAATACGGCATTGGATCCGACACGACCTGTCGGTTCGATTGTATCCAATGCCACAGGACAACCATTACCATCCTACATTGTGTTTGGCATCGCACCCATCGTTACACACGCCATCTTGACCAGCAGTGCCCCGCCAAACCAAGTATTAACCGGTCCGATTAATCCGTGCAGTAACGATCCTGGGTGTAGCGGCGGCATTCAGTACAATCCAGCCACAGGCATCACCTGTTGTAGTCTAAATCTCGGACAAGCACCAGGGTTCCCAAACACAAACATTCAAGGGACGTGTGCGGATCCGCGCAATGGATGTTTGCCGTGCGCGGCCAGTCTCACGCCGCTCGCTGTCGGTCACGACATGATTGGCTCCGTTGCCGTGACTGATTACATTTGTGTTCCTGTTCCACCACAACCACAGCAGTGTAACAGTCATATCGACTGCCAAGGTCAGTGTGGTGGTGCGCCCGGTTCTTGTTGTTGCGAATTCGGGGCGAATCCACGTCAGTGCAAGGCCCAACCCGCGCCATGTGCGTGCGCAGCCGGCGGTACTCCCTGTGGCGAGGTGCTCGGTGGGTTACCTGGAAATCAGGTCCCCTCAGGGTGTGCCGCGTGCTGCTCCGACACGGCTATTCCATGCAACAGCGGACTGTGCTCCGACGCAGGGTGCTTGATCGATTACTATTGCTTGCGCAACACGAATCGCGCCGCCGTCTCACAGGGACGTGCCACCTTGGTCGGACCGGCCGCTCCTAACGACGGGTACTGTCTGGGTAACTGCCGCCCCGATAGTCCCGGTGGATGCACGCAATGTATCCCGCAGTGTGCATGCTTCTGCTCATGCTTTCCCGGCGAAACCCAAGTGCATGTGAATGCCACGAGCACCGTTCGAATTGACGCTCTTCGCACCGGCGACAGTGTCTATTGCCCCACTCAGGGTCGCATCGTACGCGTCGTCGGCGTCAACAAGTTGGAGCGTCGCGGCCGGCCACTTTGGAGACTCGTCCAAGATGCTCTTACTATTGCCGCCGCGACCGACAACGGTCCAACAACTACTGGTCCTGCCGAACTCTCCATTACAGACGGACATATTTTATTTGGCGACGCCATGGACCGACGATACGCCGTTGCGCCCGATCGACACTCGGAGCCCATCTTTAACGTGTCCCGGGACGCGTTGCGTCCGATGAATGACTCTGTTGCGGTGCCGTTGCTCCGATATGACGGGACGGTCGTGTATGCGCGGGCTGCTCGTCGCGAGGACAGCGGTATTGTGGATGACTATCTGTATAGTTTGACGCTCGAAGAGTGTCATGCGCACTCGGCAGACGGATACGTCGTGAGTGATATGTTTCCAGACCTAGTCGCACGACCGGATGCCACAGATATCGTGTATCATTTGTGGCGTCATCTTGCACGCACAGATCCAGCGCGTATTCATCGCCGCGAGCGTATCGAAGCGTGCCGTCGCGCATGGGAACAGTCAGACGACTAAACTCGCACACATCAAGGTAGATATATTGTGACTTTGTGCGTGTATTGCCGAGAATATGTCGCGGGCAAAATCATGTGCGCGCGTGTACTACAGTAAACTAACATTGTGACTCGTCGCATCACACACCACACATTCATTCAACCTAGTCTCGCGTCTGGAACCTATATCAAATATGCTACTGTGCACCATTGTTACACGATGTAATCTGACGCGCCTTGCAGCCGTGGTGTCTATTGCAGCGGTTGGGTATGTGGCGCTGTATGCAATCACTGCTTTAACAAATGAGCCCAGTGCCGACGACATCAGCAGCAGTTGTTCGTCCTCCTATGCCGACGAAAGCCAGGATATTGTGGGTGACAGTATATTCGTGCGTAAAGGCGGTCATTAAAATGTGATGTCAACAAAAATGTACGACTACCCTCCTGGCTTGTCAAGAACATGAAACCCCATGTTGTTTACAAATCCAGGCTACTGTGTGAAGAGGTGAAATGCATCGTTGCTTAGAACAAATAAAATAGTCCGTTATACATCCACAGCGTGCGCACTTTTCACTCACATTGTCAATATACAGGACCCTTCGTCTGCGCATTTGTCAGAACCAACTATGGCAGCGGTTCCAGTCTTTTCCACCTCATCAAGCAAAGTACAGGATCATCAAATACCCATCAAAAAACAGTCCGCATACGCCATCCATGGACGTGTCGTTCATACAGTGACACGACAGCCCATACAAGGTACATTCGTCATTGTACTACGAGATAATAACGCTTTTATGGAGACCAACCCAGACGGCACGATTGATATGACGCCGCATATGCAACGGTTGGTACGTGCATGTCAGGACATGTCGGGCGTGGGTGTCGCGGATGACGAAAGGGTCTATAGCCCACTGCCAGCAACGTACTCTGACGCGGCACGACGCAATGCATTCTGGTGTCTTTATGTCGCCAATTGCGATGCACGCGATCGCGGGTTCAAAACCAACCTTGCTGCCTCGAAGACACCCTTACCGATTTCGCTGCGCGCCCTGAATGTGAACCGATTCGATGACTTTTGGGTAATGCAAAAGTGTGATCCAGCCCAAACTTTGGAAGTAACCGACGGGTATGAACAAACGTGGACGAGGGTTCCAGACGCAAGTATTGAGTGGGACTCTTTGGACGACTCGTGAAGAAATGAGATTTATGTACGAAATACATATGCAAATACACAAACGTTGTCCGTCCCCGTACAGGCTACGTATGCTTTTAGTTGACTGGAATGTTGCCACAAAACATTTGCGATTCGTAGCAGCGGTCACAAAACAAGTACTCCTGACCTGGCACAAAAGGTGACGACGATGCGTCGTCACCGCTTGTGCTCTCCTCTTGGTCATCGCATCGGTTGCCATTGTCACAGGACCCCGATGGAACATAACCGTGAACGTGGTCCGCGCACAGACGGATGTGACAATCTTGACAGTGATTGCACGCATCCGTGTTGACATCGTCCTCGAGAATACACACGACGCAATTTGCCTCATTCTTCGGGTCGTGACTATAGCAATGACCGCATTGATACACGTCGCGGTTATCCTTACCCTGCGGCGTGATATTTCCGTCATCAACGTCCTCATCGATACGGAACTGGTCCGATGAAAATTTGATGGCGTGATCTTTGCAAAGAGTGTCGTTGCACGTGACGCACTTGAGCTTGCCGCCGTGCAACTGTCCAGTCGGGGCAGCCACTACACAGCATCGTGCCATACGTGGCACTTGACTTGTCTGCGACATCAGCACAACAAACAATAAAATACGGAAAAATCAACAACCGTGGGTAACAGGAAACAACACACCTCGAGACTATACGCTCGAGACTAATCACGAATATGACGCTTTGCTTCGTTGGAGAATAATTGTGCGGTTGTTCTTTTGCGGTCATATTGTTATTATATATTTTGAGAGGAGTCACAATGACGGAGCCCGGTCTCAGTGGTTCTTTGCACGAAGTTACAACCCTCTTCTTTCTTCTGTTGATATCAGGTCAGCAAATGTTGATGTTGGGTTCGGACACGACACCGTATGCGTTTGCACAGGGAGGTGTGAACCTACGGTCGGTAGATTCTCAACTTAACGTGCTTGGTATGCTGCTCGGTTAATATAAGTACTTTGTGTGTGTGTGTCACGTGCGAAATAAGTAAGTGTACATGCCATTAACCCACCTCCTCCCTCTTTGTAGACCGCGCTAGTGCTGCTTTTTCTGTGGTCGGTATTTTTCGGCAAACCTGTTTGGCCTTGAATGATTCCCGCGCGGTGGGTGTAATTATGCGGTCGCAGCAACAGCATGCACCATGCGACACACCCATATCTGTCTTAAATGTTCTCTCGATTGTTCTTTGTGCTATCGGCGTTATTTCCGAAATTGTATATTGTGTATTGCTTGGCGTGCACAAGCGTCAGGACAAAAACAACAAGTTTGATCCGTTTTCCGTCAGACAGAGAACCGTATGTCTCGTTATCGCATGTACTACCACTGCTGCTGCATTTGGGTGTATTTCTGCATCCACATCCGAGTTCAAGGTGTTTGCTCTGATATGGGCAATTGGGTTGGTTGTTGTTGGGATGAACAGCGCTGCGACGCTCTATCAGACTTGCCTGTACAATTCTGTGGAAGTCGTTTGATTCATGTATATATAGTGATCTACCGAACGAGGCTGTATTATTACGTAAAGATCATGAGTATAGACTGTATAAGAATGTATTCTCTTTATTTCCGAACAAGATAAGCCTCTACCATGCCAGAAAGGATCGCTCTGTCAACTCGAGCATCGCGTCCTCAACTACCGTTTTGGGGAGCGAAAAGGTACCCGAATTGCACAAATTACCCTGGCAAAAGTTGGTGCCTAATACGGTCGCCATCAAATACACGAGCAGAAACTCAGTGCTCGGATCATTTCGTGGCAACACATTCACCCCATAACGTGCGATGAATGCATCCAATGTGCTGGACGTTTCTAACGCATCCCACCCGGCATCTTTTCGAGGGATGTCGTGCACCGACAGCGTATTATCATCACCATGACTGCTTCCGGGACTGTTTTTCACCGTGAGATGTACCGAAACAGTGCCCGACTGCTCCGCTGTCGCTACTGACTTTCGCGCAATGTCAAAAGAGACCGAGTAAGATTCCACATCCTCCATTTTTTGTGGGTCCACTACGAGAGTGAGAACATGCCCAACGCCGACGAGCGACGGTTCAGAGACAAGCAGAGGAGGACGACACGAAGCGTTCGCTGAGGAGTCGTCCGTAGACGGTGGCCCAGCAGCCAACGCCGTCAGGTCAAGATACTCGCGGAAATCGGTCGGATACTTTGAAATAAGAGTCTTCGTCGCAGCGTCAACAGGTGTGTTCGTCTCAGCAGTACGTAAATCCTGTGTTGTACAGTCACCACGTGAGTCATCCGCCATTGCAAAGAAAACACCAAAAGTCTGACGTGGGCAGAACAACAACAAAACTAAAAGTACAAAATGTATCTCGAGTCCTACTGTCTCGAGTCGTATACTCGCGCTAGAACACTGTCGCACACACACATATATATACTCAGTATCCACAACGCACCACAGAAATTACAAAGTAATGATATGGAGCCACAAACACGCGTCGTATTAACTGCCAAGTCAATGCAGTCGCTCGACGCGAAGATCGTTCAGTATTTCCACACCACAGGCCGAGACAAGTTTGATGCGCAACTGGCTATTCATGGCTTGACACGCAGAATCATTGTACACGTTACATTTTCTGCAGACTCGGTAGCACGTGCGGGCTACATTGACATTCGCATACAGTATCCGCGATTCACAAATTTGATGTGGACGCCCACAGGTATGCGCGATTTGCATACATATCATATTAGAAACGCATTATGTATATATTGGCACCACACACCACACCTGCGCTCCACCTATGGGATTGATTTCTTAGTAGTGTTTTTGTTGTTGTCTGTCGGTATATAACAGAGTTTGGACAGCAGTTACACAAAGAATCTCTTGCGACAGTACGTTACAAAAGTTGCCACCGACGGATTATATTTCGGTCTATTGGAGACTCGATACTCTCGGTTTCCAACCTCTTTCACGAGCACCGCGAAGGCCACATCTTCAATCCTGAGGATGGTCTCTTCTATTGGCACTCTTACAGGGCCCAGGGTCCTCGCACGGGCTATATGGGTGGCCGACTAGGTGGCGGCCGCGATTTACCACACCCCTACGTGCACAGTGCCGACGACTGGCTCACCCCTGTGTATTCTCCCGCCGCACTCGTCGGAAACTATCTTTGCGAATCTGCAGACCACAAAGAACTGTATCGGCGGCACAGTAAGGAGTTGTGGCGCGCGAAGCGGAACAATAACGCGCAAAACCTCTGGCACACGTTGCTGTGCGAACACACGCCCATTGTTTCCTCGCCGTCTTTATCGTGGCCGGCGCCACCGCAAAGTACGGGTGACATTGTTTTGCCGGACGCAAAGGAGGTGCGAATGTGTCTGACTGGAAAAGATAAACGACGCGCGGGAGATCGCGCAAAGCATCGCACGCGTGCGAATCAAAAGCGACATCTTCTTCCTCTGGCAACGGGTCTTGAGCCACCACCCCAGGCATCCGAACAGCAGATCAAACCGATTACTCTGGTGCGTCAAACAACGGCACTCGCATCGATTTGCAGCGATGACGCAAACGCGCTTGCGGGAAACAGTCCTTTTCCGATGGACCCCGTGATGGAGCCACCCCCTGCCAAGCGCATTCGCCTTGTTATCCAAACGTACGAGGGCCACACCAACGACCCCATGATGCACACGCCACTACTACCGACTTTACACAATGATGATGATGCCATCGATGGTACTCCAGCAGACGCGCTTGTCGATCAATTTGTGCAGATATCATCTTTTCAGCACGACATACTTGACAACCCATGGGATTGTTCTTTTATGGAGAATGCGAGTATGAGTACCTCGTGGTGGACTGGAACGGACGATGATCGACCGTTAGAATTTGTCATAGTGTAACTCGAGTTTGACGTAAAATAAAGTAATATACCGCACAGTCGACCGAGTGTCTTTCCCTATTGAGTATTGTGTATGTACATGTACACACGTCAAGTGTACATGTACACCTGTAACTCTAAGTATGTGTTCACCCAAAGAACAAGATCATCACCTTGACCATAGGACTGTGTCCGTATATATGTTATTTATTATGATATTCTTTAAAACTCGAGTTGTCTATATGTGTTTCTGACGTGGTGAGAGTGGACACTTTTATATGTCGCTGTCATACTGTTTTTGTGCCATACGTACATGTAAGACTTCATTTTGTGTGAAACATTTGTGAAGAAATTGTTGCCCATAGATCGATCCCGCTACGTGTCCGCCCGCGTGGTGCAGTTGGTAGCACACCACCCGTTTAGTAGTATTGGATGCAGAGCATCTTAAGGAGGCCAAGGTTCGATTCCTTGCGCGGGTATGTAATATTTTTTTCTTGAATCCATACTTCTTTTTCTTGGGCGGCGTACAAGAAAACGAACATTGTACCTCCGGTAAAAGAATAAAAGTCACACATTGGCTGCATTTAATTGCATGATAATATATGTGGTGACAGTAGCCTGCACACGTAATACGGCATGTTTCATTCCCAACGACGTTCGGCGCGGCTAGCCAGGAATGGAACTGTGTGCGAGACGGACATGTGTAACGAGCATGACAAGAAAAAACGGAAAAAGAGGGTGGGTGCAACGGGCCCGGTCGGCGAAACGGGAGTTACGGGACCACAAGGCGCAACTGGCCAAACGGGCCCTGCAGGGCCTGGTGGCCGATGTGGCAGCACGGGAACACCGGGTGTGTGTGGTGGTACAGGCGCAACGGGACCGACTGGAGTACCAGGCCGTGTGGGTGACGTGGGTGCGACGGGACACACCGGATCAACAGGCGCCACTGGGCGTACGGGATCAAGCGGTGCAACAGGCCGACTCGGTTCGACGGGAGCAACAGGCCGAACTGGTTCAACCGGAATAACCGGCGCCACTGGACAAACAGGTTCAGCCGGTGCAACAGGATCAATCGGCGCCACTGGGCACACAGGCTCGACGGGTGCAACGGGGCCACTCGGTTTGATAGGCTCGACGGGTGCAACGGGGCTTCTCGGACCGACCGGTGTAACGGGTCACAGTGGGACAACAGGAACCACAGGTACGACCGGCGCAAGCGGCGCGACAGGTGCAACGGGTGCCACCGGTTCGATAGGCGCAACAGGAGAAGGAGGTGTGACTGGTGCCAGCGGATATGCCGGTTCCACAGGCGCATCGGGCCTCGCTGGGCAGGTTGGAGCAACGGGCAGTACTGGGCCTGCGGGACTCATGGGAGCGTCCGGTCTGCAGGGTGTGCCGGGCAATACCGGCCCAACTGGTGTGGATGGAAGTACGGGCCCGGTTGGTGCGACGGGAACAACGTTTGCGGCAGGCTTTAGCGTAAACTTGTTCGGTCTTGGCGTATTACCAGTCAATCCGGGCGACTCTGTGACGCTTATACCGTGGGCGGTCCCACTACCGCTGGATATTCAGGGCACGTACATTCTCTCAGGGTGTTTTGACACGTCCGCAGGTACCTTTACCGTGCCTGTTGCTGGCAAGTATTTTGTGATGGGCCAAATTCAACTCGTAACAGGTACAACGAGCCCCATAACGACTACCATGTTTTCATTTTCATTGACGCTGCTGCTGAACAACACAATACAGTTGGCAACGTCCTCTACGTCGGTCATCGTACCAGCAAAGCAGAGTATGGAAGCATTTATTTACCTTGGTAAGGTGCTGCAATTGCCTGTGAATGCAGTGCTGACGTTACAGATCTCTGCGAATCCAACCAACCCCTTCCCGTCGACACCCATTCCGGGACCCGTGACAGCGTTTTCTGCATTTTATGTATCCCCGTAGTACAGCATACATATATGTACAATGTATGTAGATGGGTCACAGAGCAGCAGGCAAATCAAAACATTCGCCTTTGTACTCACCCTCCACACTCAGGGTCTGTACCATCGTGTGCAAATCGTAGTTTAACATGGCCCGCCAGGTGTCTTGAATTACCGAAAGACTGAGGCGAGTTGTGAACCGCACATCACAGGCTTGCAGTGGACTGGTTTGCAAAATGTTCACAAAGTACAACACGCAGCCAGGTGAGGTATCGTACAGTTGCTTCAGCGCAACGAGTGCATCGTAGACACATTCGGCACGGCATTCGAAATCGTAAAAGGGATCTGTTGACGTAGGTGCCGCCATCCCCGTAAACATATATGTACTCTACTGCTGTACTATACCCCACGGTGAATATACGTTATGAAAAAGGAAAATGATCAACTCGAGTACGGTAGTGTGGTCTGCTCGAGAACGTAAGATGTTTATATATATTTATGGAAGACGAATGGCATATTTGAGTGGATAGTATTCTCTTAGTCCAGCAGAACGGGGACCCTTGAGAGACGTAACTATGGGGTCGTACTTTTCCAGTTCCACTGCCGCCGAGAACGCATCATCGGTCGATGCACAAGACTCGACGGATGGAAAAGAGAACGACAAGCTTCTGCCGAGTAGCAAAAAGGCCAAGACGACCGACGAAGAGGAACAAATCAATGGGCATGTCGGATCTTCTTCTCTGGCCGCCGCAGCAGTCGCTCTACCCTTTGGTTGGATTGAGCATTGGATCACCTTTGACTCGTTTGAGCAGTACTCGGCCGAGGTGGTCCTGTTCTTTGATTGCCGCATGACAAAGACCCTTGTTCCTTCGATCCTTGAGGCCGGTGCAGAGTTCACGACCATCAAAATCGACTTGCACGACGGACTTGCTCAGTTTATTGACAAAAAGAATGAACGCATCGTGAAGGTTCCCTTCCGGGTGCAATTCAATTTCTCCGACTGCACCGTGGAGACATACACTGTATCAACCTCCGCGGACAAGGATCTTTACAAAACCATCTTTACGGAACCGATTGAGTTGAACACCAACGACCCGAGCAACACACACCACGTGTGGCCGAATGATTTTGCCATCTACGATGCCGTCTCGTTCTTGTCCGCGCCTACAGCGGGCGTGCCGTCTGAATTTGAGTTTGACAATTGTCGCATGCAACGCACCGTATGGCCCGCAGCGAAACTGGAGGTCGGTGCCAATGTGCGCAAGATTCGCATCCAGTTGATGGCGAGTGCCGACGAACCGACGCATACGCTCATCGTTGACTTTATCGTTCGCCCCGACGCCTCGAAGCAACTGCCGTGCACTGAGGCGATTTACCGTTTCTGCGCGCGGTGGGTGTGGTGCGTTGACCAATGCATCATTTTGCCTGCATCGGCAACAATGGTATCGTCATCCAACATTGCAGACGCCCCAGCAACGGACGATGATAAAAGCGATAATACTGTCGTGCCGTTGCACACAGAAGATCCTGCATTCGTTGACACAAGAAATTTCCCGGACACGGCAGTGTCCGACGACGAGACCGGATTTGCACAAGTGGAACGAATTAGGAGAAATAGACGCATCAATAGCAAGAAACGGTCGCGGCCCGAGAACTAGTCGGCTGCGCTGTATAGTAGATGTTGTTTTTTTCTCGCCGTGTATATAAATACGTACACAGCCGCATATTTGTTTGCACGTAGATCAAATGCACATAAGAGTATACTTTTCCTTACACACACTGTATGTGTCTGGCGAGTGACACTCTTTCAGCGCACGATTTAGGATCATATATACAGACAGTGTTAACCAATATACATTGCTGGCAAAAAACAACATGAGCATATGTGCAGAGCAGGTGTCTGTGGCGTGTGATGGCGATGACAGTGTGAGAAATCCGATGCGATTGCTGGACTTGATCACCCACTTGGACCGAATGGCCAACAAGTCCGTCTTGACCCCGTTTGTGAAAACAATGGGAAAGCCCCGCTACGCCCAGGTCAAGTTTGAATCCAACTGGTGCATGGGGCAGGACAAATCAAAGGAACAGTACTTTCATGAATTCAGTGCTGTATCATGCCCAGCAGCAGTAACCATGACGGAGGTCGCGGTGCAACAGAGAAAGTTCAATGTCGTTCTGTTGGTGACCGAAGAGGGAGGCTCTGAGAACGCGACACTATCTGCGAATATTCACTTCACGGTGCAAGAACTACTCAATCTCCTGATGGATCGTATGAACGTCAACCCCAACGCTCTTATCGCAACTGCCAGAGAGAAACACAAGGCTCAAATGTTGCAGTTGGTACCCGAGTACGGCGTCTCGCACCTGGCGTTCGTTCCCATCATGGGCCGACTGTTCCGCGACACGGGCTTGAACCCCATGAACAAAGTGAAGAGGCTTTGCCGCGCCCTCAAAACGGCATCTTGGAAAGTTCAACATGGAGTCATGACACAGAACCCTTCTTGTTCAGACGATGCCTTGAACAGTTATCTCAATGCAGTAGTGGACCGTATCAAAACGTTGATGACGGACGACTACTACGGAGAAATATTGCCATGGGCAGAGTCGTTACACCTGTACTGGAATGGCGCTCGGTGGTGCCATTGGGATATGTTGATGCACAAGTATGGTTCCGTCCTGCGCACGAAGATGACTGAATGGGGCTGGGCAGCCCTTCAAAGAGAACTCAGTTCACGGTTCTCGTGGCACTCCGGTTCCACCCCCGTCATCCTGCACGCCCCCACGTTTGAGGTCATCGCCGAATTGTTTGACACTAAGAAGAACACACGACTTGAGAACGCCAGCAATGCTCAAAATTGTCAAACGACTACCCCGGTGACGGAGCCCACGCCACAACAACAGCAGCAACCACCGACCGATGAAGTGACATTGCCGTTGCCCGATCGAATCGTATTCTGGCGAAACCAATGTGATTTCTGGCACGCGGTATTGGATGGCGACACGAATGCCGTGAGGCACATGATGTCCATCCCGCCGTGCCCGGACAGTGCGGATCCCAGCACGGCAGATAACTGGGCACTGCAAATGGCATTCTCATTGAAGCACGACGCCATCCGCGACATGCTTCTCGCAGACGAGCGGGTGCTAAAGGTCCTGCTTCGGCCCAAACCGCGCATAACCGTCGTTCATGTGTAACTGTTATATATATACATATTTATGTAATAACTGCGCTTAAAAGATGGAAACACCTCGCTTATCCACCCATCCATCGGCTCTAATACCGTCTTTATCTTCTTCGACAAGGATGTGTTCTACAACTTGCTGAGGCCGCACCACCTGCACCTTCTTTCCCACAGGAAATATACACGCGTCTGTTAGAGGCACCACGGCGCGGCACTGAATCGTAACATGGACTGCCCCGTTTGGAACGGGTCTGCTATTTTCCGCCAACAAGCCATGGTTGACAACATCCTTGGCAAGAAGTACAACTGAGAATTCATAATGTACAAGGTTGGGACCTTCGAGAGATCGTATCGGCGCATATCTCACTCGATCAAATAGAACATCACGATGATCACACAAGTATTGTTTCGTACGGTGTGGATCAAACACCCAACGTTTTGTTTCAGCAGACGCTGCTGGAACTCTGAATGCCATATTCTCTCGTTGTTATATGCGTAGAAAAGATGTGTGGTGTGTTGTTGCGCTAATATATACGCAGAAGAACGGAAAGAATATATACACCTACCGAATAATGTGCCAACAAAGATGATGGATGGATCTCGAGATTGCATAATAAACAAGATACATTACAGCGGTACGTCTCGATGATCCTACGACCAGCACTTACTTTGGAAATTCGGAACGCGTAAACAAAGCAAAAAAGGTTACATTGGGCAGGTGGGGATTGAACCCACGTATTTTACGTTATAAGCATACTACCTGAACCACTCGGTCACTGCCCATTATGTTGTCACGAAGGACCGCGGAAAATTACATTTCTCTCTATGTGTGATCCACACATGCAATATACCTCGAGTTACATGCGATATATTCTCGAGTGCATGACTGGGTGCAGTCAATAAATAATAACCACAGTGCTGCGCAAATCTATTTGCTTCTTCCGAAGACAACAACGACAATGCCACGCTCTATTGTGATCATTGGAAGGGAGTTGGGCGAATATGTGAAGAACCAGTTTGACATTTTCGCCGACGCGCAAAACATCCCGCCAACTGCACGTCCAAACCTCCTGATTGTTGATTATGAGAATGGTTTGTTGGAAAAATATGTACGCGAAGCGTCAAAAGTGGTGTATTGTGGGACATCAAGTGGGCGACCTGCATTGGCCAAGTTTTGCAGTCTGTGTGATACGAAAGTAGACAGTGAGGGTAAGACGCTCTCATTGGCGTCGTACGCTGCAACCGTGCAATTTTACCCTGTCGTTGACACGACCGTGAAGCATCCGCGCGGCCTGAAAAAGCGCATTCAGAGTGACCTGGGACTTGAGTACGTGTTTTGGGCTCCCCTAGCCGCACCGAATCTGTCACTTGACATGCTGCAATTATGGGCCTCGGATTTGAACCATTGGTTAATATCAATGTAACGGCAGGCGGTTGTGTTATGTACCATGTGGAGGACCTCTCTTAATGTAGTACAAAAATACCAATACACCCACTCGAGTTGTAAAAATGTACGAAGCATAGGCTTTCCTCATCGTCACACTCTTCTGTCGGGTAAGGTGTGTACACACTTTTGTGACATTGGTACTTATGAATACAAGAGTTCAGTGTGTACAAGTATACGTGTACACATTCTTGTGGTGCTGGGTTCCCGTATAAAAGAATTTTCATCACAAAACTCGAGTTGTATATATACTATCGATTGGTTCGCATGCGAATGTGGCAGTATACCATGTACCGGGTAAAGGATCTGTATATTACACTGTAGTACAAAAACACACATACACCCACTCGAGTTGTAAATGTACGCAGGATAGTTTTTCTCATCGTCATACTGTTCTGACCGAGTAAGGTGTGTACACATTTTTATGTCATTGGTGTACTTGAGTATTATGAGTTCAATGTACGTGCACAAGTGTACGTGTACATATTGTTGCGGTACTGGGGTTCCCTTATAAAACACTTTTTATTACATAACTCGAGTTGTATATGTATCATTCAATCGCTTCGTATATGCGAGTATATTATTGTATTGTTGCATGGTTCAGACATCTCGAGATGTCTATGCATTCTCGAGTCCTAAACACCGTTTAGGTGCAGGAATTTATATAGTTTCATCATTGTGGTGTGTGTGCGAAAGATTGACGTGGTGCTGTCGTCGTTGCTGCTATGATGTCAAGTCAGAACACCACCACCAGTCAGAGCACTGAGGTACCTTGGACGTTTACAATGTCCGCGGATCCATCCAAGGAAGTCGTGTATTATTGGCCAGGGTTATCCAAGGACTCTACATCGATCCGGACGCTCGTTATTGAGCCAACGTTTACTCAATTCACACGATACTGGCGGTTGGCGTTGCGTCTGAGAAAGCAGGTCTTGCCTCCAAGTGACGCGTCTACCCAACCCGTTCCCGATACTTGGTATGTGCCTGCACGCGGAGGCCGTATCATATTGCCGCGTACCGATCAATTCCGCCAATTGGATGAATTTGTCGAGTGGATCCGTGTCGAATTGCATCCTCGCGATCACCACGCCTATAAATGCGTCTCATTTTCTTCTCCTCACGAATCGCTCATGTGGGACGATGCTACAGGAGTTGCCAAGTTTCACATTTTGGAATGTCGCCCCAGTTTATGTTACGAGTTCCGGACGGGTCCGCGCTCGGAGTCTCTCGAACGCGCAAAGTCATTTGGCGGGTCGATGTACCGTCTTGAAACAACGACCGTGTTTCATGACATTCCACACTATGACGTGAACACGGTCGGATTCACAGAAGCAGATTGGGACGATGCTGAATCTGATGGTGATGATGACGACGACAAGGATGGTGAAGAGTGAGACGTTTATATTCATGTGTAAAGACGTTTTTTTGTATGTACAATGAAAAAGTCGCATAGACGTATGCATACTCCACTGTGAGTGAACAATTACTTTGTTTTCTTCCAGTACACGCTGCTTCGGTCAATGGGGACGATCAAATCTTGAATGCCGTGTCGTTGTCTGTAGTCGTGAATGGCCGCGGCACAACGTGGCAGGGTGTAGTCGTCCACGATGCAGTAGCCACCCACGGAGAGTTTTGGGTACAGCGCATCCAGTGCTTGCATGGTCGATTCGTACATGTCACCATCCAGACGCAGCACGGCCAATGACTGGATTGGGGCAGTGGGCAATGTGTCCTTGAAGAAGCCCTTCAGAAAGACGACCTGATCATCGAGTAAGTCGTACCGACGGAAATTCTCCTTCACTTGCTCGATGGAGACGGCCAATTGCGCGTTGTGTGTGCTGTGATCATCGCCCGCATCTTGGGACCATGTCGGTGGAGGCAAACCTTCAAAAGAATCCGCCACAAAAACCTTGCGCGTGGTGTCACCGTAGGCCTTCAAAATACCACGCATCAGAATGCAACAACCCCCACGCCACACACCTGTCTCAATCAAGTCACCTGGAATGTTGTGTTTTAAGACGTCTTCCACACAGAAAGCCACATTACCGAGACGCTGCAGACCCACCATTGTATGGGCACACGACGGCCACACCAGACCCATTTGTCGTTGCTCGTCAGTCACGGGAGTGTCGCGCGACCAGTACCCGAGGTTCACATCATTGCGATAAATGTTGTTGCTCACACAATTTTGCAACAATTGAATGTACAATGGGCGCGCGGTCTCATCCTGTGTTGCCATGTTTGCACAGCGTCGGTGCGTGTGGTTCGTTTTCGTTTACGTAAACTGCGCGGTCATATGGAGTTCGTGCTACACTTGTAGTCTCTATATATGTTTGGTCGCGCATTTCATGCGGCGGATGAGTGTGGATATATATATATATATATACTACATGGACGCACTCACTCGAGGTGAAACAGTTGTTGACCATTGTGTTTTAGGGTTCTCAATACAGTCACATATATGTATATATACGAAATGGCACGCACATATATGCTTGACGCAGGAATGAAAAACTAGTGTGTCCTGTGCGTGTGCCATTTTGCAGTTACTACGAGTATATTCTTGCGCAACGATATGGCATCCGTACCCTCTTCTTCTCATGCGGCGGTATTTCCTGTGGCGCGCGTTCATAAGGGCCTTCGTCGGCAAACGCATCGCCGTGTCAGTCGAACTGCTGCAGTCTACATGGCGGCGGTGTTAGAGTATCTTACTGCAGAATTGGTTGAGATTGCGGGGAATGAAGTCCTCGATGAGAAACGACGCCGCATCATGCCGAGGCACGTGCGATGCGCTGTGCATGGCGACGAAGAATTGTACGTGCTTACGGGTGCCGCCATCATCCCACATGCTTCTGTGCGGGAGTATATTCACCCGGCGCTGTGGTCTGCGCAGCAAACAAAGCGCGAAAGAACTCGACTTGAGGAGTGGTGTGCGGATGCAGAGAAGAACGCTTTAGAGGAGCATCGTCGAGAGTACGGACATGGCGAGGCCTCCGCAGAGGAAGATATTAAGAGGCACTACAAGAATATGACTGCGTCGCGCATTGCGGAATTTGAACAATTGCACAAAAAAGTATAATGTAGTGTGCATTGCATACACGGGTGCACATGTACAACATACGGCATACAATATTATTTACCAGTCTTTGTTTGTAGAAAATCAAGTGCAGCGGCACGTCGTCGTCCCAAAGAAGTTATCATCATGGGTATAACGACCACATATGCAGCGCCCGGAACAGAAGCCGCCTTGGTCAGCAACGTCAAGCATTCGTCATCGTTGGCACAGAAACTCAACTGACCTAATTGGTGAATCGTCTTATTTACAGGAGCCATATCCGCACCCGCGGGAAAGAACACTTGTGGAAGAATTGTTCTGTTCGCCGGACGCGGCATGGGTCCGAGGGTCACATTCGCAATCACCCATATTACATCAGTGCTATTCCAGTAATGACTGACAATATTGGCAAGACAGGCAATGTCGTTGACCGCGGTGAGGTTGGCACCAATAGGCTTGTGTTTGGAGCCAAATCCGAGACCAAAGGTCTCGCACCGAATCCATTCATAGGGTTCTGGTGGGAAAGGAGGAGGTGGTGCCGCCGCGGACACCGCGTGTAGAAGAATGGCAACTGTAAAGACGAAGATCACTACGATATGTTTTTGCATAATATATGCGCACGGTATCGGTGTTACTACGGGGTGTGTTTACACGATAGGTAAATGAACGGCCGGAAGCGCAACACTGTGCGAACACTCGAGATGCGTACTCGAGTTTATATCTCGAGATATGATGGCATGTTTGTAGGTGCTGCACACAGGGTCTGTTCATTCACAGTATTTGTCCATCTTTATTCCACCCGACACATACAAACACCCACGTATGTCACAGGCATCAGTGGTGAGTGGTAACTCTGGCATCTCTGGCATGGGCCCCGCATCAGTGAGAGGCGCCTGTGGTTTTGTTCCAGCGTCGCACCCTGTGTACGTGCCAAAGTCGCCATGTTGTGAGTGTGAGAAAAAGAAGAAACTTGGGCAACAAGCCAAGGAAGCGCTCGTCGCATGGCGCACGCAACGTAAAGCGGTGTTGAGAAAATGGGTGGCGGAGGTTGTCCGTCACATTGGCAATGAAGTTTTGTCTGCCGCACGCAGAGGTACTGCGGTGTGTACATTTGACATGTCGGATCTCTGGTGCGATGTGCACATTGGATGTGTGACCAATGATCCCACCCAGATGGTTCCGCCGTCGTATGGTGAATGGCAGTGTATTGATGATGGGGCGTGGTTGCACTTTGGCGACAATACCCTGATTGATTTTGGCGACGATACTCTGATTGATTTTTTTGACACTGAGTTGAGTGCGGAGTATTTGATCGCGAAGATGTCCATTTCTCACGGCGACCAAGTTAGTACTACTCTGCCCGACCTACACGACGCTGAGATTGTTGTTCCATATGAGCTCAAGCTCGTTGTCAAGTGCATGCGCTCATCAGAGTAGAAACAAAATGTTTCCCCGTGCAACTGTATGACAACAGTATTCTATGTATCTCTCATATGAAACATTGTGTATTGCACATATGTATCTCTTGTTTCGCATATATTAGCATATCGGAAAAGAAACAAAAGCGAAAAAACACGCGACTTCACTGTGACATGCAACAACACATATAAATGTACAATCCACACAAGTACAGTGTGCATGGTCCCGTAGATAAAGAAGACGCGTCGGAAGAGACCGACAACGAGGACGCAAGTGATGATGACGTGCTGGAGAGTGATGAAGAAATTATCGTCATTCCTCGCACTGGCACCACAGCCACGCGGAATAATCTCGGTCGCACGGCAGCCCTTGCGGCGACATCTGAAAGCCACACATTAAGTCGTGCGAAACCTCAAAAACAGCAGTGTATCAAAGCACGAGAAAAACGATCCGCGGCATCCTCACGACGACACGACAGTCAATTCTTCATGGAACCTATCGATCCTCCAGCACAGAAAGCGCGCAGTGCTGTGACGACAACGGCGGCGGACGTAAAAGATTCACCAGATAATGCTGCAACAGCACCAACAATTGTTCCAAAGTTGAACTCGCGAATGCCATTTCAAGGAGGGCGCAGCGGGGCGACCCATCGTTTTGTGCAACATAGTCGGTCCAATTATCTGACCGGTCGCGCCACGGCAGGCCAAGAGATCATTGCGGCGGCGCCGGACACAGGTCATCGTGACCTGGCAACCGCCGAAGGGGGCGGTATACAGATTAATGACGACACTACTGCGATGGATGATAATGACGACAACGACAATGAGCGTCGCAAGAACAACCCGTATCATGAATTTGATCGTCCAGATGATTTAGTGCCCTTTGCAACGGATACGGATGCGCGGGGCAACGCGGTCACACATTATTACAGTGACCCGCGACGGATCGCGCCTGTCAAGGCAAGTCGTGCCGGTGCGGGATTGCCCCTGAGCGAAGAGGATCTCCAGAAGCCCAATTTGAACTTGATTCGCCTACAGGGCTACGATATTCACGCACCTCCCCGGCGACCGCACGACGAGATACCAAACCCGCCCCCAAATTACTATCGTGAGAAGACGCCCGCCGAACTCGCCAACGAAATCTACGATCAGCAGCGCTATCGTCACAATATGTTACATTACGATCGTATGCAAAATCACGACGGCATGCTCATGCAGGGAGGCGGATTTAACAATGATGTCGCGTTCCCGTACAACACGGAGAAGCGATTGACGTATCACGACGAGCGTGAGGCCTGGTTGCTGCGTCAAGCGGAACGGTTGCGCCAGACGACCGAGTCAGAGCGTGGCCAAGTGTCCAAAACAGCGCAAGAGATCATGCAATACGACGGCCCGGCACCCGAATTGAACGTACGTCCACGCAACCTAAACGTCCAACACGACATGGATGTGGGTGTCACAACAGAGCGACCGACGCACTGGTCCGAGTTGCCGCAGCAACCTAACACACAGCAGATGTATTGGCAAAGCGTCGATGCACCCGTCCACGCGTTTGCACATGCACACTCCGAGAGACCCGTCAACCAAACACAACGAGGCACAGCACACGCGCAGGACGGGCACATCCTTGCTCTAGCAGGTGGTCATGACACCGCCACACCCATCCCAATCATCGCTTTACAAGGCGAGCGGGATCCAACACAACGACTGGCACATGGTTCCCCGGCAAACGTCGCAACAATGTCCTCGTTATCGACGTCGCATCAACACTGCGACTACGATGTTTCCATGTCCGCCGTGCAGTCCGACCGTCCGACGACGCAACATCGCGGAGTCGTGCCCTCCACTGTAGTGAATAGTGTTGCAAGCGCAACTGAGCAGCCGCATGGGTGGCATGTATCACAGGCCAATCCGGACCATCATACTTTCCGGGGTGCCGCGCACGATGTTTCAGTTCAGGCACGACCCGCCGACATGAATATGAGCGCCAGTGGTGGTAGTGGAATGTTGCTTGCCACGCAACAAGAACGACCCCTTCCAGAACATCATGGCATGGAAATACAGCACACAGATGCCCTTATGCAAGCACGCGGTCCGGTGGGCGACGATGGGTACTTTGGTCATGTGGCGAACGCCACCATGGTCCTTTCGGACATCCACGCACCACGAACGGGAATGGAAGAAAGCGTCGCAGGTGCATCCGATCTTATGCGCCCACCACACGACTGGCAGCAGCAACAACCATACCATAACAATGCACCGATCATGACGAGCATGCAAACAGACAGGCCACCTCGCCCGGCACGCGTATATGATACAGTCCCAGCATTTGTGCAGCAGGATGTCTTGCAAGAGACGCCCGTTGCACAAACGCAAGTGTTCGTAGATCCAACACGACATGTACCGTTCCGCGGCGTCTCAGTGGACGCCAATGTCCAGGATACTGCCGTGAGCTCATCAGCATCTTCAATGTATGGCGCTGCTGCTTCTGTGGCCGTGATGATGGCGTCGTCGCAACGCGCGATGCCCGAGCGCTACACAAACCCTGACATAAACACGACTGTGAATGACACACCGTATGATTTTGATGTGACCTCCTCGACAATGCCGGTGTCGCATGCGGGTGACCGATTGTCCATGGGCACATATCGCAATACGACGATGACAGACGTTGCCGCCGCGGTACCGGACCATTCGCACCACACCTCGCAATATATACCGGCTCTGTTGGAACAGAACGTGGAACGCGGTACTGCGTCGCGACGCGAACAGAGCGCGGTGAATCCTTCCAACTCCGTACTCCCCGACGTATCGTTTGGCAGTACCCCGTGGACCTACAGTAGGAGTACTGCTGCAAATGAACACCCGCAACGGAGAGGCACGCAACCGGACTCGACAGTATCTCTGTTGGCCACCTCCTCAGCGCGAGATGTAGATTGTTCTTCTTCTATGATCATGGGTTCCACTGCGGCAGCACACACACGCATTCCGGGCCACCGCGACACGATTGTGCATGTGGATCCCCGTCGTACGGCACTCAGTACAGCCTATATCGATGCTCCCGGATATGTGCCGACACAGCCCCATGTTTCGGACCACGTAACGACCCAGCGCGATACTGCTGCAACTAATCCGCACAATGTCGGCATGCATAACTACAATGGGGCCGCTCCCGTCATGATGATACAGACTCCGAGTCAACACATTCCCACGCAACGCGACGTGCAACACCAACCTACACACGCGATTGTTGCACATCCAGCGTGGAACAGTACAGGGGTGATTTCTCACACCAACCACCATAGTTCCGAGGACGCGGCATCGACGCGAGGGGTCGCACCCGTGGAAGGACACTATTTTTATGGTAGTGATCCGTCTTTGCAGACACGTACATGGCAATCGCAATCCCTACAGAGCGACGGTGCGGCAGACAGAGGCCCTACGCAAGGCACCACAGCAACACCGTCGACCGATCTTTTCAAATATCACAACTTCTTTGCACAGTCACACGTTCCGCACGAACAGCAATTTCAGCGATCTCCACCTCGACGCGCCGACGTGACGGATCAATATCCGCGGCAACTGTACGCGATGGGTCCAGCACCACAAGCAATCCCAGCGTTCCTGGAAGTTCCCAATGGCCAGGTCATTGGTGCTGAGCGCCCGCTCGTGAGTGAAAACAATTTTCGCGGCCTTCACGAGCGACGTATGGAAACACATCAGTGCGATGACTCGGTAGCGCGCAGTCGTATCGCTGCGCAGTACTCTTCGCGAGAGAGGAGGAATCACACCGATGGCCGATCAATAACGTCCCCGTACAATGACATTCGTCGCGTTCCCGACAATGACGTTATTGCGTCATTGAGTAGTCCCAGTAACAGCACGGTACTTCAATCGATTCCGAGTCGCGACCGCAGCAGTGGACTGTCTGCGTCCGAACGTGTGCGTGACGTGCGTCAGGGCACCCGGGAAGTGATGCACGTGTATGACTGAAACGATCACACGACACGTCATTAAAAAAAAGAAACTGAGAGTGCGTCTACAACAAGCATATTCTTATCGGCGGGGTTTTTTTTATTTTACGGGCTCTTGCAGAGGGTGTCTCCTTTTGAGCAACAACTTACGCCATAGAATCGTCAGAACATATGCACCGTAGTACTGTGATGGAATGAGTAAAATAAAGGTTGCAATCGCAATTGCATATCGCCACGGGCTGAGATTCGCATAATCACCCGACACAAATCCCGATGCAAAGATGGCAATGGCTACACCTTGCAAAACTGTCTTCGTAAACCACTCATGAACTGTTATGGCTTGTATGATGCGGTAGGTTAGTGGGTGTCGCGGGTACAGACGGTATCCAATGACGGCAGCATATTGCGGGAAATTGTAACATGTGAACCAGCCGAGTAGGCACAAATAGTTGTTATACGTCCGCGACCATATTTGATAGATGCCGGCGACGAGTCCAACATTGAGAATCGCAAATGTGTGATGTACCATGACGGGAATGCTCACAGCCTGCCGATACGCCAGTTCGACAAGATACATGACAAGGATGTACACGCCAATGACGCGCTCTCCTTGCACGTCAAAGGCATCCAGCGGCCCATTAGGCGCAATGAATCGCTTGAGCATCACCGCGGTAGCAACAGGTAGGAGAGCAAACTCACTGATGCCCTGGGTGATTTGGAAGGAGGTCGCACGCTTCTTTTCATCGTCCAGACTGTTGAAGACCTGTGGAATGCGCCACGCGAGGATCTTTGTGCACACACGCACGCCCACCAAAAAGTAGGCCGAAAAGGCCGCGAGAATAAGAAGAGCACCATCAATCCCAGTGTGTCCCAACTGACTTGCATATTCTCGCTGAAACAAAGATGCCGTCGCAGACACATTGTCGGCTGAATCGACGGCAGGAATAATAATGCACTGCAAAGACATTTTGCCACCGCTATGTGTGCGAGCGATCTTCCCCCACGCACACAAGAATAAATATACAATGGTATGTTCCTCTTGCACGCCGTGCGTACACCCATATATTACATGCATATGCACAACTTGAAACGGAGGGTGTTTCGTATGTAGAGAAAATATAACAAGAAGAACAAAAACCACACAAAAGTTTCGGTACCAGCGATAATGTGTATATTGTTGGTGCTACATACGGTAAGGAGACCATACATACATTTGCGGGCGCACAATACACACAGACATACCACACATAAGAAATACACTATGTGGTAGTAGAGTAAACAGCAATTACTACTAGTACCATTTGCGGTACACCTGATAAGAGAGAGGGAAGGAACTTGTTTTCATAACGCGCTCAAGAACAACGAACGTATAGTATGGCAATCTATGTTCGGCACGGGGACGATCACCATCAACCCGGTGTGACGTCCAAACACGATACACCACTCACAGAGCGCGGCAAAAGCGAGGCACGCCGAACGGCGCTCGCATTACAGCGCGCGTACGGTCTTCCGACGGTCATTGTGTGCTCACCGTACATGCGCGCTCGCCAAACGGCGGAAAAAATGGTCAAGGCGCTCGGGGTATGCGTGTCCGTTGTGGTCGACCCCGAATTGTCCAAGTATGTGACGCGTCGCAATTTGCGCGATCTGGACGTACGCAACGATACACTGCGACATGCACCTCCGATCCAAGAGACGCGCGAGGAATTCCAGGCCCGCGTCATGACGCACTACACGGATCACGTTCTGAACAGCGACCGCGATCCAACAAAGATGGTCTGGTATATCACGCATGGTATCTTTGTGCGGGAAATTGCTGTACGATGCTGCCACCTACCCGCGCCTCATCAAATCGATAGTTGCCATTGGGTGAACGTGACAACCAAACAAACCAGTTGGCAGAAGGAGCAGCATCACCACCGCGGCGGAGCCATCACTGCAACGGCGACACGATCACCTGCGGCGGCCGCCGCAGACGTTGTTCCGCATTTTCCGACGACGGCCACAACAACAACAACAAAAATGTCTGCTGCAGCGACTCCCAACAACAGCAACAGCAGCCATTTCATTGTTGAACATGCTCTGCAATCTGCTGGGCCTGTTGTGAGAATGGATGCCTCGGATTTGTCGGACGCAGCCACTGTTGCCGCACTGCTCGCAAACCGGCGCCCGCCGGCCGTGACGACCGATAAAGGCACTCGTGCAAAGCCGTCGTCACACCACGCCTCATCGTCCACGAAAAAGCAAAAGACCAATAAGAAGCAGAAAGGCGACAACAGCAGGAATGGATCCAAGTCTAAACATCATGGAAAAGAAGACCGTTCGTCGGCACCGTCTCATCACCACCATCATAATAACAACAGGCCACACGCTTCTTCCGCTCCTTCGAAGAGCAGCACACCACTGTTGACAGATCGGACACACACTGCGTGGAAACACCACACCAGCGATCACGCATCATCGGTCACTCCTGTCGTGCCGCGCTTCTCGTTGGAGCAATAACAAATAAAAATCTTATGACCGACCCTATGTGTGTTGTGTATTTATTATGTCGACTCGACTGTAGTGTCTGAACAAACAAACACAGTCACAGAAGGGAAACGAAGCCTATTATTATCTTTACACGGCTTGAACATGCACTTCTTCCGTCGTGCGTGGCGCCTGTCGAACATTTTGCGCAGGCGGAAAATGGGGTGGTTTGGCCATGTTGGCATTGTCGAACATGTCGCGAATTTCGTTACGATCAATTGTTTGCGTAATCGTGTTGCGGCAACATACGCGTGTGTAACCCAGTGATGCAAGTGCAGCAACCTCGTCAAAATTGTGCGCTACTAACTGGCGCGTTACGCGATCACGATCTCCACGCAATACCTTGCGGCACACGAAACATCGTACAGGAAGCATATTTTCTGGACACGGACACTGGTACGAAAACCAGGCAAGTAGCGAAAACCGAAAGAAGGAACTGTCCTGGCCACATACACCATACTATGAAAACATTCATATTTTGCATGTACATCTCTGCACGCGTTTTATGCACTTGTACATGCATTGTGCTCGCACACAAAATATGTTTGGTGTATTTATTTGAGAAGACAAACAACAATAAATTCTCCGCATATTCCAAAATCGCTGACAGACCAATCCTTGGACTGAAGAACATAATCCGTACAAAAGTCAAAAAACGAACTGCAAGGGAAAATCGGCTCTCTATATATGACAACTCGAGAAAACAGATCTTGAGAGTCATTGTCGGAAACAAAATTTGTGTATGTCAGGTGTGTCTCTTTGTCGTGTTGTCTTTGGAAGTGTACAATTGCAACACACAAGCATGTCGCAATCGTCATCTTTGGTCGTGGTGGATGCTCGTACATGCCGACGTGGTGGGTGTGGAGGTACCAAAACAACGTTACTCACCGACGACGGTTGGGCCGTGTACATCCCGAATCGTGTTGATGGCTCGTGGCTCCGTATGGAATGGCCTCGTATCTTGTCGGACGAAATCTACATGCAAACAATTTTGAAGGCGATGGGTATTCGAACGTTGGTTTTTGAACCGTGTATTGTCAGGGAGCACACCAAAACTGCGTCAGAGGAACAGGCAGCAGCAGCACCGTCCCATATCGATCTTGAAACATGTCGTACTCGATCCTTTCAATACATGGCTGACCACAATGGCGAATACGCTTTTGACACAAAGGACTGGTACAGATCCCCTTGGATTCAACAATTTGCAAGCATGCGTACCAATCCACTTAGCCTTTTAAAGAAAAAGGAGGACGATACGTTACCCGATCTTGAGGAAGAAGACGACACATTTTCGTCGTCTCCGTCAATGAATGATGTTAACATTCGTCGAGCCTCGATGGAGAAGGTGTTTGGAAAGGGTGCCAATGTCAATGCAGTCGAAACAACGGCTGCACTGTGGCGGCCTGTCTGCGACACGCTCTGGGAGGACGTGTGTCGCATTGCACAAGCGGGCATTGATCTCGGTTCCGACAGTTGGAACGTTATGCTTGTTCCTGTTCCAAAAAACAACAATTCTTCTTCTTCTTTGACAGCACCATCGACGACGTCGTCAGTGTATTATCAGGCGCGATTCTTTGCGTTTGATTTGTCGTCGAAACGCTATCCAAACCCCCGGCGCATTCGTGTCGATGAGAACAACACTGTCCATCTACCAAGGAATGATGATGGCACATTGAAGGTTGTGCGGCCAGAGCAGCAATGGAAATCTTGGGCGATCGGTGCCTTTCATCATCTTGTGCAAGATGTTGTTTGGGGGGTGTGTGCGCCTGTCGACATGGTCTGCATCCCTGAAAACCTGCAGCCCCTTATTGCCGGAATCGAGGCACTATATGACAGTCTGTAGTGTATATATAATCTATATATATGAGGAAAACCCGACCAAAAAGAAGGACATGTTAATTAGTTATATACACAATGTGTGTGAATAAAAGAGTGTTGTTATATTACGAGACACTTCCATCACTGGGACAGGAGCACACTTCGTCGTAATCATCGTCGTCGCCAAATTCAATGATCAAGTCCGGGTTAGACTCTCCGACCATGGCGGAGGGAGGAATACACCCCACCGCCTGATGATACACTTGTGTGTCCTCGTCATAGTCTTCGTGCTCATGCTGTTGATGTTGTTGTTGCAATAATTGTTCTTGCTCAATCTTGGCATCCATCAAACTGAACAATTGCGTGTAGACATTTTTCAAGGCGGGCACTAGGAAGTGAATGGCGGTACGGCGAACCACTGCAAAGTCGTGTGGGTCCACCAACTGGGCACAGCCACGTGCGGCTTCCTCGACAATGCAACGACTCACGTCACCAAAGTTGGTCGCTTCATATAAACGACTCGTCTTGTAAATTTCAGTGGCCACAGAGCGCAAATTCCACTTGGAGCGATCCAGACGGTTGCACACGAAACTGATAGCCAACTGACTGTCCTCGCGGACGTAGCCATTGTGACCCAGTTTGCGGAGTTCCTGCTTCAGGCGTCCCAGCAAGTGTCGTGCGCGTTGGGCCTGATTGTCGGGTAACTGGGCAATGCTCGTCGTCAACAATAATGGTGGAGCAGTTGTTGTTGTTGCTGCTGCTGCTACGGGAGATGTGGCCTCGTCCGTAACAAATACACCATTGTCATGTGCTAATACACTGGCATCAGCAGCAACAGCGGGACGGCGCGGCCGCTTTCTGCCGTTGCCGTGTTGATGGTTTCGAGAAGACGTGGCGGCGGCCGACATACTGTACTGTAGTATCAACAAAAAGATCTACTCCTACAAAGAGGAGAAATGAAGAAGAATAATTATATATCCGTTGCACGCGTCTCTGAGTGTACGCACGCACGACTCAGTGTTTTTACCATACTATTCACCCATAACAAAATTGGTGTATTATGTAGAGTATCAATATCCAATTTTTTTCATTTCGTACAACGTGGGAGCCGCAAAGGACATGTACACTGTGATGCGTTTTCTCGTAAATATATATATATTTACGACGGAATGGTGTACCACTGACCGTTTCCAACCGACTGTAACATCCGACCTTGTCCCGGACTGAGTGGAAGACTGGTAAGACCACTATTGATTTGGTCGCCTGCGTCCGGAACAGTAATACTTGCCGTGTTCGCCACATTCGTATCAATGCGCCGCACGATAACAATGCGACCAGGTAGAACCGCAGATGGATTCACCAGAATATTCGACGACGGCAGTGTCACCACGCCGTTACTTCCCGCAGTCATTGCCGACACATCGATAAATACGGTACTGTCTTGGTCATTCATCTGGTAGACGGGGGAATTGTCCACGGGCGCGTACGTGACGACCCCGAGCGCCACACCACCGGTCGAGTTCATCGTACCCGAGTTATTCGTGCTGCGGTAGCGCAAAAAATTGCCCTTACCCGCTGGGCCACCATCCTGTGTAAAGCGTAGCGCGGGTGGTTTCACGTAGGGCGTCGTGTCCTGCTGGAACGCGGCATCCAGATTTGCACGTGGAAGCGTGGCACTGCAGTCGTAGATGTTGACAGCGGGGGTGAACGGGCCTTGTTGGCCCACAATGGGGTCCTGATTGCACAGAGCAAGAATTTTGCGAATGTTCTCGCGCCCGAATCCTCCCGGTTCGACCACCAAATTGCTCTGTCCGACGGACACGCTCCCCGTGAATGCCAGATTCCAGGTCCAGGACAAAACGTTGGTGGCAATGTTGGGATTTCCCGTCGCGTAGTCGTCAAAGTCTTGCACGAGCACGCTGGAATTGTTCATCGCACTGCGCACGCCCGGTACAGTATTCGCCTGATAAATACTTGTAAAGTTGAGCGGTGTCGGATCGAGTGGCCCAAACGTACCTGTGGCCTGAATCTGCATCAACGCGTTGGTCTTGGTAAAGGCCATCTCGCTGGCGGCCGAGGCCCCGTCGACGAACAGAAACATGGCGCGTGGTGTCCCTGCGTCCTGGTATGCGCGATGCGTGCGGTACGCAATCTGGTCCTCCTTCGAAATAATATACTTGTCAGGCTCGATATCCAAAAAGGATGGGGCGACCCACCAGACGGTGTCAAGGTTCGCGTTACCAATTTGACCCGGCGCCAACGCAGTTGCGGTCGCTGTCGTGTCGACATTGTACGTGCAGGCCTGTGAGAACAGCGTTCCGTTACGGAGCGCGACCGCACATTGCACTACGGCAGGATTCGCGTCTTGTGCTGGCGGCACGGTATAAAAGGTCTGGAAGATGACACGATTGATGGTGAAAATGCCGAGGAATTGTGCGCTCACGTTTAACGGGCGTGGTGTGGTGTTGTCGACCGCAGTCGTGTAGATGGTTCCAAGAATGACATCATAGATGCCACCAATGTCATTCTTCGTCGAGGGAGGTACGGCCGGGTCTGGACCCACCGTGATCGTGCCCTCCAGAATGGTCGTGCCGGGTGTGCCCTGGATCGTCACGTTGCGTGGCAAAATAAAGTCACCCAACAGGTACGTACCCGGTGCAACCTGGAACTTCCAGGGGGTCACAGGCGACGGCTGAATCAATTGTGTTGCAAGTAGTGACACTGCCTGTTGGAACGTCTGCACGGGCTTGCTGTAATCCTCGGCCACACCACTCGCCGTGCCGTACTTGGCATCGATAAAGATGGTCAACTCTTGAAGTACGGCCCCACCTGCACCGGTCGCACCGACGGAACCCGTCGCACCCACAGGTCCTGTCGCGCCAGTGGTGCCGTTTATACCACTTGCGCCGGTAGGCCCGGTCGATCCCGTTGCTCCATTGAGACCACTTGCGCCGGATGGGCCCGTTGCACCCGTGGCACCGGTGACTCCGCTTAGACCGGAAGCCCCTGTGACACCCGTGGCGCCAGTGGCTCCATTCAGACCCGAAGATCCGGCAATTCCGGACGCACCAACGGGTCCTGTGGCGCCGGTGGCCCCACTTCCTGCAGGTCCTGTTGCACCCGTCGCACCGGTGGATCCAACGCACTTCTTGTGCTTGGGATGCTTCTTCTCATGGCAGCGCTGACAATGTCCTAGTGTTCCTACCGTGCAATCAGGACAACAACGCGTCGTTGTGGGAGCAGCAGCCTGCTGTATCCGCGGCACGTTCTTGAACGGACGTATGATACCAGCCATGTGTATATAGATTGTTTTGCACTTCGGACCAAATCGATAATCAACAAACAACGGTACTTGATTGGGTACGTCCTCTTTTGTGTGTGTGTGTGTTCGTATGTACTACCCGCTTTATATGTACACGCGTCGGTCACTAAAAGACATCAGCCAACATGTCCGTTCGTGCGCACACACAAACGAGCAAAAACCATACCACAGGTTTAAAATACACGATGCAATGATGCACACTGACATACATTACGGGACATTAGGACACTCTACATCCGGGTTAAACCCCCACGACACATACAGTGCCATAATACGGTACCGTTTGTGAACTTTTGCATTCATATACGCACGCACAAAATCGGTCGCACCAAATTCATCATGACACATGCGCACAATATGGGCGTGCCCATACGCAGAGGCAGAGCACATGGCCGACTCAACAGCCGTACTACCCCAGGTTTTGTGACACACGCGCACAATCTCTGCGTGACCACCACCTGCAGCCTCGCACATTGCAGCGTCAACATCATACGCGTCAGTGCAACCCCACTCATCATGACAGCGTTGAACAATCCGCAAGTGGCCGTGTCGCGCAGCAGTTCGCATGGGTGTATGCGTGTCTGTAGCGCCCCACTCGTTGCAACAAATTTCCACAATCCGTTCATGCCCTTTGCGGGCGGCCTCCACAGCCGAGTCGTTGACCTCATGACCACCCCACTGCTCTCGGCACAGTCGCAGGATAGACTCATGGCCACCGCGCGCTGCGGCCAACATGACAGAATCCACATCTGATACAGGACCCCACTCTTCGTAACACATTCGCACAATAGATTCGTGACCCCGCTCGGCTGCATGGTCCATCGCACCAAGAATATCGGATGCACCGTACTCATCGTGGAAGAGTCGGACCAAGGCTTCATAACCACCCCATGCCGCGGCGTCCATCGCATAACCCACCAGCCCAACGGCACGCCATTCGTCGTGACACAGTCGTACAATGCGCACATGACCCTTGCTTGCGGCTGCTACCATTGCCTGATCCACATCGGTGGCGTGATACACGTCATGACATAGACGAACAATAGCCTCGTGTCCCGCCTGTGCCGCCGTTTCCATGACATGGTTGCTGTCTGTGGCGCCCCAGGCGTCGAAACATAGACGCACCAATTTTTCGTGCCCACCACGAGCAGCACACGCCGCTACAGTATCCATATCGTCTGTGCTCGTTACATTGAACTCATTGACGCACATGCGAACGAATGCTTCATGGCCATGTCGAGCGGCAACCCATATGGGCTCGTGAGGCAAACGAAAGCCTTTTCGGGGCCTATATATCTCGAATTCGCAACACAGGCGCGCCACGGAGAGTTGACCGTATTTGGCCGCGCATAACATGAGGCTCCGTTGTATACGGGACGACCATTCTCCGTAACAGAGCTTCGATCGAATCCACCGTAGTAGCGCAGCGCGGCCCTCCCGCGCCAAATGTACAAAGGAAGGGCGACGTAGCATGGACGTGGCATGGCGCTGCGCAAAGTTACACCACTGTTTATTCGCCAGCGCAACCAGGGGACCATAGGCCGGTGCGTAGCGAGTCAATATGTGTATCTGCACGTCAGCCGATAGTATCGATTGCATATTTAGAGTACGTAAGCAGAAGATGATACCATTTTCAGAAGGCTCTATATATTATATATACAATACACACATTACGACTGTGAATGAACACACACTCGAGATGTATAAACACTCTGGGGAAGAGAACTACCAGATTATTCTCTCCAACGTGTGTGCGTACAATGTAGATGTAAATAATTAACTCGAGTTGTATTGTAAATATATTATATTTTTACACAGACAATCACTTCCTGTGGGACTATTGTGTACACTGTACACCTACCATTGAAGAACAACTTGCAGTACACACGCTGGTGCTAAGTCACTCCTTGTGTATGTGTACAGAAAAATAATCACACGCCTATAATTACAGTATATCATCCTCAACTCGAGTGGGTCATTCACAAGAATTTCTGGATCGCACTGTCAAATAATTGTTGATTCAGTAACTTCATAACCTGGGGAACATGCTTTTTCAGCCACCGAGATCTCCTTGAGAATGAACTTGGATAACGCTGTGTCGTTGGGTCCACTCCAAAGTAATCTTGCCAAATCTGACGCTCCAATGCATTCAATTCCGCACCAGCCTTTTTACGACACTGCTCTGTCTCGTCATCATTGTCTGCTGACACACGACTCGCAGCCGACGAAGCAGAACAACAAGATTTCTGCTTTAGTGCACAAGGCAAGACAGCACCGCCAACCCGTGGCTGTGTTTCCCAATACAAATCCGCCCGGCGCACAAGCAGTGCTACCACCGCTTTCTGAACGGCGGGATCCTTCAATCGGTCGGCACAGTCGGGTGCCACCGCAAGAAGACTCTGTTTTGACATTGAGACGTCTCTGTTTTGCACCTGTTCCTCGGTGTTTTCGTAATTAATTCTGGCGTCGAGCACACAGGCGCGACTGGAACCATACTATCTCGAGTTTTCCGTGTCTCGAGTGCCATGTATGTTGTTGGTGTCACTGGCGCCAGTACTAAATAATTTACTTTCTTTGTTACACACGAGAACTAAAACAAACAAACTGTTGGAATATCAGAACATGGTGGCGTACGACAATGATAGTGGTGCTTTCCTCCTCATTTTGATGGGAATTAGCGCGGTTTGCGCATGCATTGTTAAGATTGTTACGAATATAATCATCTACTGTTGCTGTCCCGACAAGAACAATGGTGCCGACGACAATGAGCAAGATGAGCAAACGCCAACTCCGTTACCATCGCACACCCGCTTGGCAACCATTGAACGCATCCTCGCGTTGACGCCGATTCCCAACGCAGACGCGATCGAGTGCGCGCAAGTCCTGGGCTGGAGCACGGTCGTGCGCAAGGGCGAATTTGCGGTGGGTGATTTGTGCGTGTGGCACTGTCCCGATACGGTGGTGGACATCTCACGTCCGCGGTATGCGCTGTTGGCCAAATCAAAGGGACGTATTCGCACGCTTCGTCTGCGCGGGCAAGTGTCACAGGGCCTGGCGCTTCCGCTACACCTGTTCCCTGAGTTGGTGACGACGCAGCCGAGCCAAGAACATGCGGACGTGACGGACGATGTTGGCATTCGCAAATACGAGAAACCTGCCGTGTCTGGTAACCGATATGGCGCGCTGTACGAATGGCCGACCTTTTTGCGCAAGACGGATGAGCCGAATCTGCGCAACTACCCAGACAGTCTGGTCCGCGACTACGCGGGGAAGGAGGCGTATGTGACCATGAAATGCGACGGGTCCAGCATTACCATGTTTTTGCGCAACGGTGTTTTTGGTGTATGCCAACGCAATTTTGAAACTCGCCGCTCCGATGTTGCCGCTGCTGCGACCACCATCGGTCAAGAGAGCAACGGCGATCTGAACAACGAGGAGGAGCCTGCACATCTGGCCTCGCCCTACTGGACGGTTGCGGTCAAGTATGCTGTCGAGCGCCGTATGCGTGCGCTTGGACGCGACAATATTGCGATTCAGGGCGAGATGTGTGGTCACCGTGTCAATGGGGATCATATGAAGATTGGTTCGGACTTGCGTCTGTATATTTTTAACGTGTGGGACATTGAGACTTCGCGGTACTTGGATGTGGACGATGCGCTGCAGATAATGCATCAGTGGAATGACGCAATCAAGGACAGCAATTCGTATTTGTCAGCGCCTCCTCTTGTATGGGTTCCGTTCTTGTGGCGCGGTATCATCTCCGAAAAGGAACACACATTGGCACACTGGATCGCGTTGGCAAACGACTTGCAGTACCCGAACGGTGCGGGCCCGGCGGAAGGTATCGTATTACGCACCACACGCGAGGAATGGTCGACCTACTTGAAGAATCGTGTGTCGACAAAGATTATTTCCGAGGCCTTTGCACTCAAATATGGCGAGTAGGATCTCTCTTCCAAAGAATGTTGTATGTTCAGCATCCGTGTGATATATATCCTCTCTCTCTCTCTCTTTAAGCCACGTTCAACGCGTATATATGTGCTGTGTTTCCTTGCGTTCGTACGTGTGACAGAGCAGTGGCGTGTGCGAGTATAATGTGTATATATACATTTATGTTGATTCTCATGGCAACAGATTGTGAACTCTATAGAACGCAGAAACAATGCCGACGGAATTATGCGTCTCCTCCGCGATTCGAATGCATTCCTCGTCCGTCGCATTCCAGGAGTCACGAATGAATTCAACAAGCGATCGAAATCTCGTGGTGACAGCACCGACAAGCGCCTCGTAAATGTCGGTGGCACCCAATTCGTCATGAAGAACGCACATAGTGTGTTTGTGACCGCCCCATGCGGCCCAGTGCAAAGCCTGATTTACGTCACGGGCACCCCACAGGTAGCATAAACGCACACTATGCAGGTGACCCGAGCGCGCCGCAGCGACCATGGATTCATTCACATTGGTCGCATGCCACTGATCGTGGCACATCCTCATAATGTCGTCATGACCGGCCCATGCGGCTGCTATCATGGCAGCATCGACATCTAAGGCACCCAACTCATCGTGACACAGTCGTACAATATGCTCCTGACCTGCACGCGCCGCCTCCGTCATGATGACATTCGCCGATATAGACGCGTCCGTATTCCATTCGTGATAACATAGTCGGATAATGTGCGCGTGTCCTTGCTGAGCCGCACGCAAAACTGCAGTCTCCAAATGCGCTTTCGCACCCCACTCATCATGACACACCCTCAGGGCGCATTCATGACCTCCGTCGGCCGCTTCTACCATCGCATTCTCCACATCTGCATGCGTCGCTTCCCACTCGTCGTGACAAATACGCATCAGGTGCACGTGTCCGTGGAGCGCCGCAGCACACAACGCCGATCCCACCCGCCCCATCGTGTAATATAATCGCATGAGACCTTCGTGACCACCTGCGGCAGCCGCGCGCATAGCATCAGAGTGTAACCCCGCGAGATGCCCCGCACTCATACCATTACTCAATTGGTCCATCCTAGATATACATATGCCAACTAACTGCGCGTGACCACCACGGGCCGCGCATCGCAAACTGTTGTTAATAACATAGTAATAGGGCCACCATGCAAAGAGCAAGCGCGTTACGTCGTCGTGCCCGTTTTTGGCCGCATGTTCGATGATGCGATGTTGCAACCAGCCGTGCCAGTCGCCGCGAACGGAGGATAATCGCCTGCTTCGAACCCATGTCAATAGCGCAGCGCGACCTTCGCCCGCCACTTGTATCAACTGATGGTAGTGTTCAGGTTTCGGCGTAATACAACAACGGATAGCACACCCTTTATAATCAGCATTGATTGTATTTTCGTGTTGCGCGTGAGGAAGCGGATGCATGGCCGCCGCCGCACCACATAGTTCTTTCCACCGTGCACACGCTAACGCAATCAAGGGAGTGTACGCATTCGCGTACGTCACGAAAAGATGTCTCTGTACGTCACCACACAGAACAGAGTTCATGATGTTAACATGAAAACGCACGCGACGTACATAGATGAGAGTCAGATACACGATGTGGGATAATTGACTCGAGAATCATACTCTCGAGTTTTTGCAACAAATAATAATGCGGACAGGTAGCCTCAATATATATGAACACTCTGCCACTGATACTCTCCGTGCTGACTGTGTGTCGTTATTGTCTTCGCTTCGAGAAGGATGATCCTCAAATACGCGGGTTGGTGGCTCCTGTTTATAGCAGCGGTTATTGTTGCCACTGCCGCCGGTGACAATGTGACAGTAGTATCGAGCCCATTGGAGAAAACTAATGTTACGCGCCCGCTGGATCTACCTCATGAACCTTGGTATGAAAGACTTGGTTACTTTGTGATGGCGACCGTGATGTTTTTCTTCGTCGGTTTTTGTTGCGTGTCTGTGTGCCATTGTGACTCGGGCCCATCACTATTCAATCCACGCCCGTATCGCCCACACGATCACTAATTGCGTCTGCACACACACACCGCCTCTGAAACGGTCAGAATATATTTGTACATACTATGAACTATTGTGTCTCTTTATTTCACATTTTGCGCCGCCGTGTATCTATTCACACACACATCACAAAAGTAACATGCATATATATATATATGTATGTACAGACGCACGTGATCACCCAGTATGTACGTCTTTTGGAAGGCACTGCGAACAAAGAAGAATGCACCTGAGAGTCAACGTTTCTAGAGAGTTTTGTTTGACGTTACATGGGTCTGTTTTTTTCCCGATTGTATATGGCAAAGTCTGAAGAACTTGCGTGTGCGACACGTACGTCTCCATTGACCCACATCTCCTCGGAACAAGTTCCGTTACGACACACAATTATGGGTGCAGGTTTCACGCGTGTACGCCAACAACACCAGGACGAGGCACGACTCGCCGAGGACATCCAGCAGGTTGCGCAGAAAATCGTCGCCACCGCCAAGGAGGTCGGATACGATCCGTCGCGTCCTGACACGTGTAACCGACTCGCGTTCTTCTACCACAATAAGTTGCAGCAGTTCAACCGCACAACGCTCGTCCACATTGCGTACAACATTGGCCTCGCGCCGACGCCCGAGGAGTTGCGCTCCGTGAACAAACAACAAATTTGCGACGTTATTATTGCATACTACCGTCGAAAGATTGACCTTGTGCAGTACATTGAACTTGAATTGGACGGGTCCTGTCGCAGAGCGGAGCGACAAATTGCGGCCAATATGGAGCAGATGTTAGAGGGTGCGTCGCGACAGGTACAACAACTCGCCTATCAACGACTGATCGCACTCAATGACGCTGTCGTTGCGCTCTTCAGCCACGCCGATGCCGCACTGCACACCATCGTGAGCGAGGATATTTCCCCAGAAGCGTTGGAGCGCTACATCGAACAGGTGTTCTCAACGTTGGAGCAAGACAAGGTCAACTGTTGTCGTCGCACGCATGCGCTGCGGCAATTTGCATGGGAGCCCATCACGGCGGGAAACAATGTCAAGTACCATAACACGTTCACAAACGAGGTTGCGGATCGGTTGCCTCGCATTACGCGCATCGAGCCCGAATTCCCAGTTGGACAAATCCCATGTTAGAAAAAATATAATTAGGTAAAACATTCAATAATTAATCCAGACACAAAGAAAACGAGGCAAGTGTAGCAAAGCGTACGCACGACGGTCGCGGCGACACATCATTTACGCCAGACATGGGATCACGCCACGCCAAATCTGCACCGTATGCAAAGACGATATTCTTCGCATTCCCAGCAACCATCGCGGCACGTGACGCACATAGTACCCGGGTGGGTGTGCACAAGTCACCCGCATTAGCAACAAGTCCTAAGGAGCAACCCCACGACGACATGTTGACAATCGCCATTCATACGGACCTGTTTGAAGGCCTTTACGCAGATGCCACATTGTATGAGTTGGTAAAGACATACAGTCGCCACAATGCGCTGCACGTGTCGATGCGCGACATACGGAATGTGACATACCACGACTTTGTGATGGATTGGGATCTACCCCTGAAATGGCTACCGCTCACGACCAAACGTGATCCATTGATTCTCGTCATCAAAGACGACGCCCTCCGTCTAACACTGTTGTAACGCGTACGTGCACGGATATATATATATATATATACATACCCACATATATATCACAGACAGACAGACAGACCGACCAATCAATCAAACAACACATTTCTTGGTGTGGTATGTCTTTTTTTAGTCCATTTTAGAAATATTAAAAATCTCTGGCGCGCCCGCATCCACGCTCAACGTACGTGACGTACATACATCACATATTTATATTCATTTTCTACGCACGTCGCAACGATGGCCGAGTCGGAACCGACAGACGCGACTGGAAAAATTGTTACCAAAAGGAATCGTGTGATTAACAAAGTGATCCAACACCCCTCCACGTTCAATTCCATTCGAGCGCTATGCAAGCACTTGGGTGAAGTCTGGGAGATGGATTTGATTGGCTCACTGGAAGCGTACCAATCCGAACATCAATTCCCACCCGACGTGGGCTTTGTCGCGGCATACATTATTTGGTCATATCCCCTACCAAACGATGAGTGCAAACGATTTGTGTTTGATGCATGGGTCGAGGCCATGCAGTCCATCAAAACGTTGACGTCACAGTTGCACTTTTTACTGTTCAAAAGGTTGCGGACACTGACGCAAATGTACTACACTGGAGATTTCGACATTGCATTCCTCATTGTAGAGCGAATCATCAACGCCTTCATACCGGACGAGGAAACGTGCGATCAGCGTCTACGCGAATTCGCAAACGGGAAAGAAGATTGATTTTTGTATTGTATCCATCTATGTGTATATATATATATGTATTGTTTCATCACGATCCAAAAATACATCTCTTTGCGGCAACAAATAACAAAAAACCTAAACCAGAACGCCAGAATATTAATTACGATCACACCAAAGCAAAAGAACGACAACACCCTGTCACTCATCGGGCCACTTCACATACACGAAAATCTCACTCTCACGCACACGCACAACAACATACAATGGACAGTGACAGTTCGGAACATATTGAGATAGAAGTCGTCGACAACAAATCCATGGAACGGCGATTGCGGAACCCGCCCGTGCTCGTAACCACCTCCGTCTTGGGTCCTGATTTGTTCGCGTCGTTTGATGCGTGGTGTTACTACCTCAGCACACAGGTGTGGCATATTGATTTAGTCCGACTGCAGCAAAGACAGTCCTCTGAGCAACGCCACCCTGCTGTCGTCGCGGCCTATCTTGCATGGGCGTGCCCTACCGAATCGGCAACAAGGGACCAGGCATTTGTGATGGACTCCTACTATGAGATTTTCAAGGACTGGCAGTGGCGCGCGCCCGAGCACCAGTTAGAATTGTGGGGCGATTTCGGTCTCCTCGCGGAGCAGTACTGGCCACAGACGAGCAAGCATGTCGCACGGGCCATGGCAATCTTTTCCAACCAAGAAAAGGTACCTTGTATCCAGCGCATCAATGTCGGCGCGAGGCACACGGAAGCACCACAAAAAGACGCGCTACAGTAAACCCGACTGTTATCACAGACCATGTACTCGTGTAGAGTGACACAACAAATATACATATTACATAGATGTGTATATTATGCGGAAAAGGAAGCAAGCTTGCGCGCGCTACAATCGATTGTGGAGGACTAGTACGGGCGGGTATTTGACAAAAGATGCAATGTGTGATAGGTGCGTGTAGCCATACCTCGACAAGGCAGCGGCCAAAATTTCCGAGTGCACACACTCCACATACACACAATACCCTAACGGTAGAAAAATCTGTTCCACATGCTGCAAAAAGCGGCGGAAATGACCCTGATTCCGAAACTTTGCATGCACCTGAACATTTGCAATCTCAATGGTCGACATCATTTTGCCACTTGTGACGGCACTACTTGTCGCCGCCGAAGTGGTACTATCGTCTGCTGCTGCTGCAGCAGCGGCCGTCGCCGGCATAGGCAGGTAGCGCTTAGTACGACGGAAATAACCATGCAAATGATACGCCGGTAGTTCCAGGCGTGCCGTGTCCCCCATGTACTGATGTTGCCAGACGTGACCATCCCGCGATGTCATGATCATCTTGAGGTCCTCCATATATGTGATACACCAACTCGAGTTATGACACAAAAATAATCTATACTGACCACGGGTGTACCACCACCTGACCACTTACACCAAGACAGAGGATGATGGATGACAAGACAGGCAACCGTGTGTACACACCACCAATCTTCTGTATGTATATACTCTAGGTCCACTGAACCAAGGATGCTGTAACAATCCTTGTCTCGAGTTTGTCATAACTCGAGTCGTACTACCTGTGAAACTACATAGTGTTTTGTAGTTGTTACTGTGGTACAGCCTCGCGTCTCTTTGTATATTATGGATCCAAGTTCATTGGCGGAGCATCAGACATTGCTCACGAAGCGTATTGATCAATGGATGTCTCGGGCGAGTCCTCCCAGTGGTGCTATTTTGTCGGCAAAAGAGCGTCACGCACTGACGGTCGAGTTGGCGAATATTGAGGCGGATTTTTGCGAATTTGAATTGGACGTACGAGAAGATCACTGTGAAGTAGGATCCAGTAGTACGATCATGTCACCTGCCGTGATGCATGCAACGTTACTTGCATTCAAGGAATCCATTGCGGAGATGAAGCGATTCATGCGCACACACTTCCCATCTGTCGTAGATGCATCACATGAATATTTGTCGCCCGCGGACGCAGCGATTGCAACGGCACGCGATGTGCAAACGAAATCACAGGACTCTGTGCAACGATCAAAGCAAGTTGTACAAGACATTGTTCAAGTGGGTCACGCGACAATCAATACTTTGCACAGTGATCGGGAGACGATCGACCGGTCATTGAATACGATGGAAGATTTGGACAGTGAACTTGGGCTTGCGAAGCGCGAGCTTGTTGGGTTTGGGCGTTTCCTGGCTGCGGACCGGTGCATTCACGCGGCAATTATTGTCTTGATTGTAGGGCTCATCGTACTCTTGGGTGTTGCGGTGTGGCATCGTAGTACGCGCAATCATACACCGCTTTCAGCACCATCATCATAACATGTAAATATATACAAATGTGTGTATTGTATTTTTTATCGAAAGTTACATGGTCTTTTTGGTTACATTCTACCAACCGGATGTTGCCCAGTACCATAACCGCGGCGTTGTCGTTGTTTCGCATTCTTGCACAGGGGACGGTGCTGGCGCCACGTGTATCGTTCTGCTAATGTAGCATTGCGATACCGCTGTTCGCGACGCTGGGTGTTGCGGCAGTGTTGGCGGAGAGGTGTTGTGTTGGTGGATACAGGAGGGAGTACACGAGCAGGCCATGCGTCCATCCGGCGGAGCTCTACTGAAAGCGGTTCGCGTGTTGTTATAGTGACCTGATCTATTCCATCCATCGAGTGGGAGATGCCAGGTGCGAGTCGAATGACAGTATGATGTACATTCGGATGGTTAAATCGTTGTAAGGCGTATTCGTACTCGTACTGATTGTACACACCGACAGGCTCGTTTTGTACAATGCTTTGCACCGCGCGTGGCATTTATATGCAGAACAAATAATGAATATTACCACCTGTCAGGTGTGTGTCGTATATAGAGAGGTGATTTGCTTTCTGAAATATATAAGCGCTCGAGTTGTGTAGCAACCACAGGATTGCCCGGTGACTCGAGATGAGATTGTATCAAATGTCACACATCGTTGTGTAAGAATTCTTTCGTTTCGTGTGTTTCGACCGTAGTGACAATTTCATCGACATATAGGGTATTACGTGTGTGCGTGTAAAGTAGAGAATGTCGGCGTGCAGTCAACAAGAGTGTTTGTCCGCTGCAGACAATACCAGAGTGCACCCGGGCAAGGCGTATGCGGACAGTATAAATCTGGAGGGTGTGTGGTTTAACTGTTGGGCGGATGTGGCATATGTGACGCAATTGTATGCGAAGGATCGTCGCGCGTGCGTGGCTCAGATTGTGCAGACGATGAATATTCCGTGCAAAAATGGGTTTCAGTCTCTTTGTGAGGATATGGTCAAGTACTGCCCGCCGAGTATTTTGGCCGATGTGCTGGAGGCATTACCTACAACGGGTTGGAAGCATGAAACACTGAAGCAGATCTTGGAACGCCGTCGTGCCTACCTGGTGCAGGATTAAACACATTCACAAGTGTATGTTGTAATGTATGTGAAGTAGGCCATCATTCAATCGTGAGTTAGTGTTACTGGATGTTACCTATGGGGGTGTAGCAAGATATTTATTATTATTTTAGGCCAATGCCACACCATACTGTGCGCGAATCTTATTCTGTGCAATGAAGCACGAGATGTATGCCCAGGTCTGACCACCGGCGCCAGGCAAGTAGGGCATCACGGACATGCCGCATGTCTTGAGGCCGCGCACGCCGTACACGTCAAAATTGGTGTCGACGACACCGCGGACGCGATCGTTGTTCGTCATGCGGGTCGTACCAGAAGCATGCAACTCGGCCTGCGAACCCGTGCGTACGGCGTTTGCGAGTACCGCATCGTCGTCGTAGAACACTGAGGCGTCCTTCTCACTGTCCTCATCACCGAGTAACAAAAACGCACCAATGCGACTCATGTCTGACGCAATGTAAGGCTTAAATGGGTCACGTGCCTGGGGCAGTGTCAAGACAATGTTGGTCGCGGCAATGCGGGCGGGGTGGGGCATCTTGGTCAGACGACTCGCGCCCATGTACCACATCATCCACACTGCCTGGCGTACAGACGCAACGGAGAGTTGTTGCGACAACGGGTAATGATGGTGTTCTTGAGCGGCGTTCATCAAGAAGGAAACTGCATCTTCGATGACGCGGACGCGATTTTCAGCAGTGGACATATCCGCATTCAGTAAAGTGCTGGCAACCCAAGCAATCGCACGACGCTGGCCCAACAATTTGGTGGTGGACGTGAACTTGCCGGCGACGTGCACGCCTCGCAGAGCACTATTGCGTGCGATAAAGTCGCTCGCACTCTGACCCGGGAAGAACTCGTAGAACTGGAAGCGATCGGCCATGCCACCGTCGAGAACCATCTGACGCGCCTTCTTGAGGAAGCGCACCTGCTGCGCCACGGTCGAGTCGTCCCACGCGTAGTCAATCTTGGGCACGTCGCCCATATTGGGAGTGATCAAGCGCACCGAGCCATTAACGGGCTGCTGCAACTGGAAGGTCAGGCCGTATCCGACGACGAAGGGCGAGTCAAAGGTGCCCCAATTGGAGGGCGTCATCAACCACAACATCTCGTCCGCACTGTCGCCGTTGTTCAAACTGACAAAGCCACCGGGGCGCGACGTGATTAAATCCGAGTTGTTGGGCGACAAGCCAATCTCCTCCGCGGTCGCGTTCGAGAACCAACCAATGTAGGCGACGTTTCCGTCCTTCAAGTACTCGCCGACGGCAGGCAGGTCGGAAACGATGGGGATGTTCCACTTGGACAACTCCTCGCGCGGACCCACGCCGGACAACTTGAGAAGTTGAGGGTTGTTGTATGCGCCAGAGCTCAACAAGATGGTACCACTGGTTCCCTGTGAGCGTAATGATTTGTGCTGCTTCTTTGCGCCACATCCGGCAGTATCACTGGCCGAAGAGAAGCGGACGCGGAAGGGACGGTTGCGGAAAAGACCCTCGACACCGATTGCGACGGGGTCCTTCTTGCGACTGCTCGTGTCGAACAGGATGCGGGTCACTTTGGCATCGCGAACGACGTCAAAATCGTTACTGTCGCGCGCCGCGCGCAGCATGTACTCGGTCTCCGAATTGGAGCGCAAGCCGTTGGTCTGCACGTTACTAGGTTCGGCGGAGCAGGTCTGATAGCCACCGTCGAGTGTGTTAAAGTCGTAGATGGCACGTCCGCCGGTTGTGGCGGCGCAACTGGAGATGGCCGAACTCTGCCATGCGCATTCGCGCGACTCTTGCACGCGAATGCGACCCAAGTTCTGGTGGTTCTGTGTGATGTGGGGTCCTGAGAAATTGAACAACTGATTGGCGACGTATCCCCAAATGTAGGTGGGGTCCCACTCGGCCGGACGACCGAGAGGCTCGTACATCAATGCGCGATGATCGTTGGCATTGCCCAACTCGATGGCGTAGTGCGACAAGCGTTGATCGCCTCCGCGAATCTTGCGCGCCGGGATACCGTAACCGTTGTGCTCAGCGTCAATCGCTGCATTGGGCATCGTCCAGATTTCATTCTCCAGGCCTGGGAAGTAGTAACCTCCGTTGTACTCGTTTCCGGGAATGATACCATTCGTCGTGTCATTGTACGACACGGGAAATCCGTCGTCCAGCACTAAGACGCGGAATCCAGCGTACGCCAAAAAGGTGGAGGAGATACCACCGCCAGTGCCGGCACCAATTTGCAACACATCGTAGTCAATACACTCGTCCGCGATGGGGTCGGGTAATTTGCCGGCAGCAACGCTATCCGCCGAGAACAGACGCGCCGACGCGTGCGATGTAAGGAGCACTACGACGAAAAAAAGGCCGAGAAACGACTCGCGACGACTAAAAAGCATTGTTGGAAGTACCTAACAGATGTTTCTATATAAATAGGGAAAAAAAGATACACAATCACAGACCTCAAACTCCAGACACACACAACACACCGGTGTGTATGTGTTGTTGCTTGGACGTTGAAATCGTGCGAGTGAAATGTTCGTGGCACAGTTTCCCCGTATATATAGATGGGACTTTCAGACAACGCCGCCGACGTCATCATTTCATGTGTGTGTGTGATCCTTATCGTTCAAAAAATAAAATCCGCCTCTTTCATGTTTGTCTGGCAACCAGTTTACAGAACCATAAATAATACACGATAGTAGTAATAACAGCACATATACGTACAGACGTGCAAAAACAACATGGAACCATCACTACAGCACCAACAACAATATGAACGAAGAGCAGGTGCAGGCAAACCACCGCGCCGCCAAGCAACATGCACGTCGTGCTGTCATTACCACGAACAACCACAAGACGGTGGTCTAAACTACCCATGGCTCGTGCAATTCCATCGCGGCATTCACGGTCCACTTGTACGCGCGGAATTTGAAGAGCCGGCGACAGATACGCTCAACTGGACCGGTCGGGAGTACAATGAGCACTGGTGGTCAGAGCACTGCGCCGTCGCGAGCCACGTTCCTGGATATCTCTTGCGTGAGCACATGCGTTTTTACGTGAATCGTGGCCACCCCATCAACATTCGCTACATTTTCTCGGATGGTTACGTCGTGCAGAGTCCGACACCATCCATGATTGATCGACACGATGACCGTCGCTTTAAAGAACTGAGTGAGATGTACGCACTCGAGGAGGGATGGTTTGCAAGAAACGATCCCTCCGGCGGTAGGTGACGCACATCTACATATAACCTTCAGACTGATGTGCCACGTATCGCACAGTATGTACCCCAACCGTGCAAATTACCTCTCTGTATAAACCTTATTTGATCATGACTCGAGTTTGGTTCGTGACGTCGTATTGAGTGTACAGTTGTGTCTTTTTTCGATGAGAGCCTACTATCTATATATCTTGTCTCCAGTTCGGCAGTGTCTATCTGTCGCATATGTCGCCGTGTAGGGTCATCTTTCTCGTTATTGTCGCGTGTGCGATTCAACTGCTCATTTCAGGGGCACTGTTTGGATGGCCATCGCTTGCGATTGTGTTGCGCCAAGAAGGTCTCTATTTGACCAAATGTAACGAAACCGCGGGAGGAGGAGGTAGTTTGAACACCACGGCGGCGGTGTCGGGAAATGTGACTGCCTCGGTGTTGGCATGCCAACAGGTCAACATCAATCTCATCTTTTCCTCCACGCTACTGGTGAGAAGCATTCTTTCCATATTACAAGGTTTCTTATTGGATCACTGGGGTCCGCAGTTGAGCATCATCGTCAATGCGGCGCTGTGTGCCATTGGGTGCGGTTTGTTTGGTGCCAGTCGGGGTGGTATTGATTTGTACTTTCCTGGGTTTGTGATCTACGGCATTGGCACGTCCGGGCTAAACACTGCCCTGATGGCCAGTGCGAAGCAATTGCACCCACAGTGGAAGACGTACATTGTCGCGGTGATGAGCGGGTTCTTTGACGCCGCCGCGCTTACGTTCTACCTGTATCGCATCACCTACGCACACACCGGCCTGGCCTCCACGCAGTTTATGACTCTGTATGCACTGTTATCGGTCGTGGTGGTCGTGATTGTGAGTGTGAGTTGGCCCAAGGGCAGTATTGCGGGCGCTGCTACTACTGCTCCAGTAAATCGTCCTACAGATACCAAACCAGTGCGTGCTACGGGACCGCTCACCTCGTTGCGGGCGGTGTGGTTGGATATTTGGCCGCACCTACGGTCGCGCCACTTTTTGTGGTTTATTTTGTACAATACTCCGGCCATGTTTTGGTTGAATACGTTCCTTGGCATCATGTCGCCACGATTTGGTGTCGCGCAGACGGACGTGTCCACGATTATCATCCCGGTGGTTGGGCTTACCTTTAGTCCCATTGTCGCCGTCACCGTCCACCTATTCAAACGGCGGTACATCCCTTACGTGATTTCACTCGTCCTCATGTTGTTGTGGACGTTGTTTGTGCTTGTTCCCGCGGGCGGCGGCGCTTCTGCCGACCGACAAGACCCTCACACCACGGTCACAGACGTGCCCTCTATTTCGTTGCGTTATATTGCCGTGATCCTGTTTTCCATGTTCCGCTGTTTCCATTTCACACTGTCTATTACGTATCTGGCGGACGTTTTTGGATACCATCGATTGGGTCGTTTGTACAGCATTGCTATGGCGATTCCCGGAATTTTAGGCATTGCTCAATCTGCGCTGTTGTACGCGAGTCTACAAGTGGTCGGAACATTTTGGCTCATTGATGGACTGCAGGCCGCGACCGTGCTACTGTGTGCGATCCCATTCACCTTACACGTGTTCCACCACTATCGCAATGATGAATAAAAACCATGTTTGGTGGATTGTATGTGTGTGTACGGTGTGGTGGTAGTTTAAACGCACATTGTGTCAGAAAGTATGTGTGTACGTACACACGATTGTGCAGAACAGACGTGTATGTGAAGTATTTGGGTGGCAGTTTATCACAAAACACATCCAACTCGAGTTATGTGTGGTTGACACGTCACAATAGAGGAAGATACACGTGGCGTGCGATTGATTCTCTTTCTATACTTGGGTAGGTCATCATAGAGACTGCCACGTATGGTACAAGCCTGATTGTCTTCTCACGGTTCAATGTCGACACCCAACAAAAAAGAGGATGATGATGTCACTCGGGCGGCATGTATCAGTCATGTCTCGTATGTACTTCAATTAACGTTTGAGAGAACAGCGTCGACCTACGAGGGGAATGTGTCGATTCGTTTTCGATACAAACAAAAACTGCGGCGACGCACAACAGAACTACGACCACGCGAGCAGCCGCCGCAGTCGTCGACGACAGACGGCACACCTGTGATTTACCTTGACTGTGTAACGCGCCAAATTCATTCGGTCATCTTAAATGGTGAGGTATTGGCGCAGTCACATGTCGACGATGGTGGTTGTCGTCATGGTGTGTGGTCATTGGACCAAGATTCTGCGCGTCTCGTCCTACCTACGTGTCAATTGCATGAATGGAATACGCTGGATGTACAGTACACCAACGCGTACAACTATGATGGCGCGGGTGTGCATCACTTCACAGATGCCCTGGATCAACAAGAGTACATTTACACCATGTGCCAGCCAAGCGATTGTCGCCGCATCATGCCGTGTTTCAACGAACCGTCCATCCGGGCGCCTCTCACGCTACTGGTGAATACGCCTGTCGAATGGACTGTCGTTGCAAACACACACTGTACTCATGAACACTCGTACCGTCGCGATGCCTGTGTGCCGAATGCAACGGCGCTCCAGCAGAATCAACAACATCGTCGGACCGTGCGCGCATTTGCGCCGACACGACCCTTGAGTACCTATTTGTACGCCTTTGCGGCGGGTCCTTTTGCATCTGTTGGAAAGACAATTCAGATAAACACAACAACAGCGACAACGGATAATGCCGCAGGGGTCGATGATGATGTCTACGTAACGCTCTATTGTCGGCAATCGCTGGCGTCTCGACTGGCGTTGCCCTGCAATGCAGACGCGCTCGTGGCACTGACAGAACAAGGGTTGCGCTTCTTTCAGTCATTCCTTCTGGATACGGAACCGTATCCCTTTGGCGACAAGTACGACTATGTGTTCGTGCCGCAGTTCAACTATCTAGGCATGGAACATCCGGGGTGTGTGACACTGAATGAGTGTTTTCTTTTTGAGAAGACCCATGGAAGCGATGATGGTGGGCCATCGCTCGCTGTGGCAGACGAGGTGCGGCGCGCGGACACGGTCGTGCACGAGATGGCGCACATGTGGTTCGGTAACCTCGTCACACCCCGCACGTGGTCTGATATTTGGCTCAGCGAGTCGCTGGCAACGTATCTTGCGGCGCTTGCCGTCGATAAGGCCACGCGCTTTCGCGAACTGGCATGGCACTACTTCCATGTTGCCTGCAAGCGACCTGCCTACGCCGAAGACGTGATTGCCGCAACAACGCATCCGGTAGTGCCGAACGCTACGAGCCAGGCGGCGGCTTTCGTGGTGGACGACATTGTCTACGGCAAGGGCGCCGCAATTATCAAGCAACTCGTGAATCATGTCGGTATGGAAACATTTCAGCAGGCCATGGTAGACTATCTGCATCGACATGCGTGGGAGACTGCCACAACGGAAGATTTTCTAGCCGCTATTGCACGTAGACAGCAACAACAACAAAAACATGGCAGCCTAGATATCACATCGTGGGCAACACACTGGTTGCGATCGTCGGGTATATCGTCGCTCGCGGTCACATGGTGTGCACTCGACGGTGTCATCACGCAGTGCGCCGTCTTGTGTTCTCTTGTGCGACAAAATGATGATAATCTTCTTCTTGGCGGCGGCGGTTCCGGCACGACGAATGCCGACGAAACGCACCATCAAGACAACACTGCCGTATCATTGACGAAGCATCACACGGTGCAAGTGGCCATCATCTCTCGTGGGGATATTGCTGCCATCCAGACAGTACATGTGCAGGTAGAGAGAAGGCCCGATGACAATTGCCACACGTCCTCGTTTTTTATCGATGTACCGCAACTGGTGGGCACACGCGTCTCTCCACACAATGAGGATATTTTCGTGTACGCAAACTGGGGCGACCACGCGTACGTCCAGTGTGAATTGGACTCGGCCAGTCTTCACTACGCATTGCACCATATCGATGCGTTGCCGACCATGTTATTGCGCGGGCAAGTGTGGCTCGATCTGGCACAATGCGCCATGGATGCACGCATTGTCCCTGAGGCATTTGTTTCCTTGGCGTGTGCCAAACTGGCAAATGACAAAGACCTGTCGCCGCTGTTTTTGCGTGCCATCTTGGATGCGGTCCGACGCACCATCGATCTGTTCGTGGCAACGTGCGATCGCGAACGTGTGAATGACGCGTGGTTTGTCGCCTGTTCTACGATGGTACAGTCCTTATGTGTCGATGATGTAACGACGGATACGCATAACACTCGCACCGCAGCAACAACAACAACATTCTTGTCCGAGCATGGCCGTCTGTGGTTGCGCGCGCTAATGTACGCTGTGCGGCGGCGTTCACACGTAGCACACGTCACGTCCAGTATGGACACAATTCGCACACGGTTCGAACGCTGTTGGGCATTATGCAGGATGGATCCAGTCGTAGACGCACGCTGGCGTCAATTGAGTAATGATGACAACACAAGCGGTGATAACGATGCGCTGATTCACACACACAAACAGAACCTTTGGAACCGGTGCACTGATCCCCTCGTATATAATAGTGTTGAGCGCATTGAGGCACTGGAAGAGGAAATGAAAATGTTCTTGGAACCGCCTTGGCAAGAGTCGGCGATCGATGCATTTGCTTCCCCCTTTTTCGACCATGTAGAGAAAATCTACAAGCGCGCCACACACCGCGCGTATGCGCGCACGTTTATGGAGCACATGTTTCCAATGCTCCCTGACAACCCGGTTGTGATCACTCGCGCGCGCCAATTGTACCATGGAATTGATGTGGACCCCATCTTGCGCGAAGATTTGGCAAAAAAGATGTATCTCCTCCAGAAAGCACGAAACGCGAGGTCCGTCCACAAGCGACATTGATCAACCGGCACCGCACATACACAGAAAATAAAGAATACCACCAACCGTAATGATGCTGATATAGTCCATTCATTCATTCTCCCAAATAGAAAAAGAAATAACAGAGACAGAATTAGCAATGATGACAATGTCTGTAACTGTTGATAAACTGTTACGGTATTGTTTGAAACAGACAATGGGTGTGCGGGGAAAAAACTATATTCCTCACAACGTCCGACAGTGGCTGTACGTCTTGGGCGAAGCCGCCGAGCGCGATGTGCGTGCTGGCGATACTGAGTTGGAACGAATACTGTTCTTTGCTGCACATGAGAACCCAGAGAAACAGATGGCAACGAAAGCAAGCCTCGCCGACGACAGTATACGTCGTTCAATGTGTGCATTCGCAATTCTGACAGGCTGGGCCCGGCAGTACCAACTTTCACTTGACACACACAAGCTTGAGATACTACTCAACATATCCCCCAAGGAGTTTCGTGATTTTGAGAACGTTGTTCAGTATCTCACATGTAATCTTTGAACAGAAAAAAAAGAATGAATTCACAGTAGTACACGCTCCACGTTACTACGAACGAATAAAATGCGCCTGTATATAATGAGGACACACTTACATTGTTATTGATTCTTCCAAAAAGACTGTGACACACAGAGAATACACATATATATATGGCAACAGAAAGTGGTCAATATTTTGACATCATGAACGATGATGCTGACACAAATGCGTCGTTGTCATCATCATCCTCTTCCGACGAAGATTCACCAACCGAACAACAACTTACCGTTGCTCCTGATGGTAGCGCAACACCAACGACGACAACCGCGAATCCACTGCCGCTACGGACGCTCGTTGTCAGCCTGGATATCGAGGCAGATGGACCCTCTCCGAGTGTTAGTTCGTTGCGTATGTTGGGCGTATGCGCCATCGACGCCGCACTGGTTGATCGCGCGGACCCAACATCGGTCGCTCGGGCCATTGTCTCCCAGCGCGAATGGTGCGTGGCGCCGCAATCGGATCGCCAGGCGTACGCGCACACGATGCAATGGTTTCGAAAACAGGGCAATTTGCTGCCGTACATTGAAGCACATCAACGACCCGTTAAAGTCGTGATGCTAGAGTTTATCGCGTGGCTCAAAGCACTAAAACAAAAGTGGAACATTGAGTGGGTGGCCAAACCGAGTTGGTACGATCGCATGTGGATCGAGGAACTGTTCCACCTGTACGCGCCGCCCGATGTCTCTCACGATTTTCTCGGCCACCGAGTAACCGACATTACGACGGTGCTACGCACAGTGTCATGGTTGCAGCCACACATTCCGTACGAGAAGATTGAGAATATGTTCAACCCTTTCGGACTACCGCACACCCATTACGCTTCGGCCGACGCCCTCGAACAAGGCATCACGTTCTGTTTGGCGCGCCAATTTCTCAAAGCATTGGGACGTGCAAAACGCAGTGGTGCCTTCCGACCACCCGCACGAGTACCATCGCCGCCACATATCAGTGCCAGTGCAAAGGTCATCAGCGGCACCTTATCGACGCAGCGAGATTCATTATTTTATGAACGACCCGTTCCATTCAATTTTTGCAACGGCCCACAGCCTCACGCTGAATCTCATAAAAAACAGGATGGTACGGTCTACGATTGGTAAATAACACGCACACACACACAGGTGTACATATTGTACAGGATGTAAATAGACAGATACAAAGAACACACACCCCGAAGCGATTCATTAGATGACGTGATCGTACGCATCGTTATCATCATCAAAGCCATCCTCATCTGGGGCGGCCCTAGTAGTATCATGGCGACGACCATTTGTCGGCACCAACAAGATGTCGGACTGTGGTTGGTGATGTTGCTGTTGCTGCTGTGGCATCAAAGACAACTGGCGCTGTTGTTGTTCCAACAAGGTCATTTTGCCCTGCAAAAAGCGCGCGACCTCCTTTCGCCAGACCTTCACAAACGGCGACAACCATACATAGTGGCCCGCATTCGGCACACGTAACATGTGCGCATTCGGAAGGCGTTCACATACACTCTCTGCGTGCTGCATGGAGCCAATGATATCGTCGGGACTCTGTACGATAAGCGTCGGAACGGTCACTTGCTCCCATGGGAACGCAACCGGACTGGATGCATCCAACGCCGCGGGCCAAAACGCACTCACGTTGAACATATCTGCCACCAATCCCTCTAATCGATCCCGGAGAGGCGTCATACTTGTCACAAACGCCTGCAAGAGTTCGGTGCGCTGTTTGGCCTCCAGGATATTTGCAGATCGCATCTCGTCGGTCGCACGATGACTGTCCACAGAAGCCAGCACTGCAAAGACTTCACCTGGGCGTTGCTGCACACGTCGGAACGCATCCACGGACAAAATATCCAAGAACGAACACAACACCTTGTTTCGTGTAACACGGTGCGTGATCTCCACAAGTTGCTGTTGTACCTCCTCGCGCTTTCGTGCAGACGCAGCACTAGGCCACTGTCCGGACGCCATCCGTTGCGCCAGATCTTGCACCTGCCGCGTGAGTTCCTCTTCACGTAAACGCGTCTCCGTCGTATCTTCTTGCACGGGTGGAGGAATCACCAATCGAGTCAGGTCCCATAGAGGCGACGCAGTCGTTGCTGTGGTCGGTGGTGCCGACGAGCAACCAATGGATACGAGAACAAGCCGCTCAATACGACGCGGCGCGAGTGCGGCCATGAAAAGTGCCGTAATGGCACCGGGCCCGAATCCCTGGATGGACACGGGATTGGCGACATCCAAATAGTCCAACAGCGCCAACATTGAGACGGCCTCGGCCACGGCCAAACATCCCAGCGCAATGTCGGTTCCGAGGTAGCCCGGACGCGACACGATAATAACGTTGAAATCATCGGCTAGATTCTGCGCCCGAGCAATTGCGTCGGCCTGATCGATACCACCACATGCGCCGTGGAGCACGAGCAAAGTGGGGAACTTCTTGTGCCACCTGTGACCGCCCACAATTTCGTATTGCATCCGCCCCGTTTTCAGGTGCGCAACATGTGCACCTGTTTGCAACTTGGTGAGACGATCCTTGCGCCATCGAGAGGCCTCCTTGGCCATATGTTTTACGACGGTGCCGCCGCCTGCTCCTCCTCCCGAAGACATAACGCGCAACCTCGTGTATCTACGTATTCTACTGTGATGTACTACACGTTTATTTCGTCACTTAGCAGCAAAAAAGTTAATAGACTACAGAACGCACACTAATGTGTGTACGTACATTCACACAGATGTTACTATAATCGACAAACTCGAGACATTTCACCTCATTCGCTATCCATGTTGGGCGTCAATACTCGCTCAACCTGCTGCAATACATGTACATCTACGTTGTCTGCACCACCACAGTCGCCATGAATTGCTTGCGCATACTGGATGTAATCCTGCAACATTGTGAGAAACAGTATCGTCGCGGCCGGATCTTGATAGCCGCGTACTCCTGCAGTAATCAGATGCGTCGGTAGTGGCGCTCTCGTGACGGTGGCAGCACCGCTCGGTGGTGCGAGTTTGTGCTTGTTTTTCCCATCGGTTGTTGTTGGTGCCGCCGATATCCTACTTTCTTCTTCGTTGACAGCACGCCGCTTCAAATGAGGACGAACGCGCTGAAGCCACCGATCCCACTGGGCACTGCTCTGTGGACATTCTGATGAGAGGGACAATATGGCCAAGGAGGAATTCTTGTTCATCTGCTGCTGTTGGTGATAGTGTTGTGTGAGGACAGTGTGCTGCATCGTTCCCTCACAGAGAGCAATGACGTCAACTGCGGATGCAGCATCCGGGAGAGCACTGTAGTTCTTTGTAAGAACAAACTGACTCCCCAGATACACGGCGACGCACTCGAATAAAGAGGATCTCAGAACGGCCACCGTGTGCGCCGATGGGTACATGTTCACAAACATGAGCACAGTGGCTTGAATCTTTTGACCCGCCATGATTGCGGATTGGATAACACGATCACGCTCTTCCGTGGTGCTTGGCGGTTGTGCAATGATCACATGACGCGCCGCATACCCGTTTCGAGCAAGAACTTTTAGAACGCTCATATCATCGGCATCGTGTCGCCCAACGATCACAATACGCTGAGGTGCGTCTACTACAGATATTGTTCGACTTGCCATGTGAATGTAGCCCCACCCGTATGTGTATATATAATCGTGAATATATTCACGCTTTCTTATTATATATGCCGTGATGTACATGCACCAATAAGTATATATTTCTCGAGGTTGTGCAAAGTGGGGTAAAAGAAATGGTACAAGATGTATTGTAATGTATATAGAGATATAATCCTGTGATCGCGTAGCGTCCTGACGCGACACTCCCTATTATATCACTCGGCTGGCATTGTGTACAAATATGCACAAATCACTCAAGGCGTTGTTACTGCAGTGTCAACAAACACAAGACTTTAGTCCTGTATTACACGTTGCTCCGTCGCGCATTCCTGATGCAGGTCTAGGTCTATTCGCGGTCATCGATATCCCTGCAGGAATGCGCGTCATCGAATACAAGGGAACATTTCGTCCCGCCTCACACGAGGAAGACATCAACAAATGCCACACCTACTGCTTTCAGTACTCGCCGCAATTGTGTATCGACGCAAGTGACGAGGAGCACGCCAACGTGTCTCGATACGCGAATGACGCACGGGGAAACACCGCAACGCATCAAAACAATCTGACATGGAAAGTAGACACGAAAAATAAGCGCGTGTGGTTGTGGTCTGTGAAGGATATTCAAGCGGGCGACGAGGTATGCGTCAGTTACGGGGACGATTATTGGGGGACCCAGGAGTTGATAATATATGCGTATGACAAGACGAATAGCCAACTCGAGTTTTGAGTTATTTGTGTGTTAATATATACAGAGAGTATATTTGTACTTCTGGAGAGAATTTGTGCCGTGATGATGTACACATGTTGCATGGTGGGTGTACGTGCACGACAAAGAAGTATACGTATACATACACGAAGAGACAGATACAAGGACATGATATAGGCAGGTGTACCGAAACTCGAGTTTTGTAATATCTCGAGTTTTTCATTTGCCCTCCGCCACATAAATTCGCAGTCAGTCCTTTTTCACTGCGTCCTCGAGTTCCACCTCTGTGTGTACATTTCCCTCTCTCTTTTCTTGCTGCTGCTTGTATCGAAGTGGTGCGAGAAACCATGTTACATCAGGTGTCGGTGTTCCCACGGGCAACGCGCGATGGTACGCACGAACCACCACCCGAATCTCTTTTGGTTTCTCCTTGGAGAGAAGTATAACCACCCGTGTGCTCACCAAGCATGTATCTATTTTGTGTGTGTAGCAATGGCGGTCCCGAATCCCGATATGATGATTGTTGACCAAGTAGGTGTCAATGGTGACGATGCCGCCGCATGTGGTGACGGCGATGATACTGCCATGCTGGAGCAGTTGAACGCTGCGGTGAGTGCGCGTGATCGAGTTGAACCGGAAGATGGTGCGACTTGATATATATATATATATATATGCCTTTGCAGAAACAATATATATATATACATACGGTGTGATTCTAATGGTTCAGTTCACGGGTGCAGGAAACTACACGTCCGACAGTCTCCCGTCGCTGGTACGATTGGTGGTGGATTACTTCCATCGGCACGATGTACAGTGCTTCAACGTCTGCTATCGTCTTTCTCATCCGAACGGGCGCGTAAATGCACACGTCTACGTTGTGAATCCCGCGCATGTCATTCACAAGCAGTACATTGGGTTTTACTATCACTACCCTATCTGGCTTCCTGTGGTTTGGCCCAACGCACGCAGTACGTCTCTTTTTTCCTCTGTGTTGGTCTGTCGTTTGCTACGATATTTGGCGTTCTGGTTTTCTCACTCATTGCCCCTACGCACACACATGCAGCCTTTAACCTGCAAGCGCACCTTGAAATTATTGGTGGCAATCAGGAAGACATGCCGGGGACGGTGCAGACGCTGGTGTCGAATCTCTACGAAGTCAACAATGAGTTTCACAACCTTCGCGAGTTGTTCCCCGCAGAGTGCCGGGATGGGAAGCAAAAGCCTCCGTACCATTGGCGTGCCTCAGATCACGTGCTTCCAGTCCCAATTCAACCGTGGCCCGCAGAGTGCATCTCGGACGGCCCCATTTCGGACATTATGCGCATGGACAACAAGGACGCGCGCGAATTCTACTCTGCAAATTGGAAGATGCTGCACGAGATGCACGCGCGCGGCCAGTTTATTGACTTTAAGTTGCTTATGCGCCGGTGGAAGGTGAAGCAGACGGAGAGAAGCGGAAGCGGTGCGGTTTTTGACAAGTTGTTTGCGGCCGACCCCGTGGCCATGTCGGATGGCGCCATGGATATGACGGGCCTAGACGATGGTGATGATGCGGCGCAGGAGGGGGAAACGCCGGGCACACCCATTCGCAAACGACGCGCTCGGGGCGGTGCTACCGCAGGTAGCGGCGGTTCGAAGCGCAAGCGTACCAATAATAATAATCACGCACCCCATTTGGAGGGCGGCGCCGGCGGAACTGTTGCAGCAACGGACGACACCAGCGCGATGTTGGATCAGATGGACGCGGTGTTTGGTGCGGCCGGCACGAGTCCGAGCGACATGCACGTTCGTTCTTCACGTGGTCGTCGTGGTCGCGGTCGTGGTGGGCGTGGACGTGGCGGCGGTGGTCGGGGTCGCCGGCCCGCAGCGTCGGCAATGGACGAAGATGCGGGGTATCGACCCTTTAAAATGACCCGTGTGAACTCTACCACGGAAGCAGACGACGATGGTGTGGAAGACAACAATCATACAGGCGCGACGTCGCTTGTTCCTCTGTCGCACTCGGGTGTGCCCTTGCTTCCCAACATTGGAGTGATGGAGAGCTCTGGTGGCGGATCGTCCTCGTCATTATCATCGTCCTTTGTGGTGGGACAGGCTCGTCCAAAGCGCGCACCTGACACATTTGATGCACAGACGCACACTATTGAGAATCAATTGTACCACGTATTGGATGCGTATCAACGGCAACATCCTCATCCACACGCGTTTGCCACCGTGGACACGGCCATACTACACAACAATGGCGGCCGCTTGCAATGTGCACAGTGCCATGCCGAATTTCATGCGGAAGGTCAGAATGAAGCGATGCGCCATCGTTTGCTCGACCAAATTACGAGTGTGAACGCGGTTGTGCAGTTGGGTGGATTTGTTTGTCCCTACAACCCGTCGGAGCATCGCGTGTGCGCGTCCTGTATGGCCAAACAGATTGCTCTATCCGTCTATCAGCAGCAATACCCAGTGTGTTGCCCCTGCTGCAAACCCGTCCTACAACAGCAGCAACAAACTTCTGCATCACAGCAGGCACAAACCAATCAAGAGAACAGTGTTGTAACCGCCGCCACAGGTATACTCATGAATCAACAACAGCCCCAACAGCCGCATGATGACGCGGTCAACACGAGCGTTGGCTCCTTTTTGGTCACGGACGGCGCTGAGGATGATACCAAGGCCGCGGCATCATCTGCAGATGAACTGATTCGATTGCGTGCCGAAGAGTTTCTGGACGATGCAATCGCACCTCTGGATGGATTTGATGCTTCCGCCATCGCCGAGCAGCAGCAGCAGCCGACAGCACTTGATCAACACCAGCAGCAGCAACAACAACACAACGATCTTGCAGCCGTCTCTACTGTCGCGCCGTTTACGGTGACACGTATCTTTGCCGAGCAGATTCTGTCCGTCGTCCCGTGGGAGACTCTGTACGACATTGCCACGAACGTGTTCCAGCACGACTACTCATCCACAATGGTGCAGCAGATGCAAGATTCGTTAGAGTTTGTGCGCCAGGAATTGTGTCGCCACTTGCTCAAGATGCAAGAGGAGTCTGAGTTGTTGGCGGCGAAGCGATGCGATCCGAATGTTCACGTGCTTGTGTGCGGCGGTGCATGTCGCAGCGTCTGCCTGTTGTCGCCCGATGCCAACGGGCACCTGCCTCGTTACATGTCCTGCACCACTCCACTGGATGCGACCGGTGCGACTACCTGTGGCGCCTATACATGTTCAGGATGTGAGTGTTACATTGGCACGACCATGCAAGAAGTGCAAGATCACTTGGCGCTGAATCAGTGCGAGAAGGCATTCCATTATTCGCGCACCCCGCTACTATGGGCAATCAATGACACGCCATCCAAGGACGGTGCCCGCACTTCAACAACCCCAACGCACCAACACCGACGCACGTGCGATGACAACACCACGCTACAGGCACTCTCTGCCAAGTACCGGGCAACCTTGCCGCCGCTGCAGGCGGCGCGTGCGGATCATTTGTTCTTGCGTGATATTTTACTACGCCGAATCACGCAGTGTCGCAAGGCGCACTGTCCCACGTGTGGATGTGGTTACGAGATGCTGCCTGCTGCCGGTACTGGCACTGGATCCGACGACCGTACCAATGTGACGTGTCAACACTGCGCCACCCAATTTTGTTATGTTTGCCAACGTATTCTGCCGCATCATCGGAGTGAACTTGCGGCGCTCGCCACTGTTGCATCAGGGCGTGTGGCACCTTGTGGCGATGAGATGTCAATCGCGGCCCACAATCCGAACGGACTGACCGACCAGTCCAAGCATTGTGCGGCCTGGGAGGCTGGCACGTACAATTTGCGCCGACCGCATGCGAATGCCACGTGTCCGTCACACTTGTCTATGCTCGCGAGCCTTTTGACACCACCAGGAGGAGGAGAAGATCGTAATAGTAGTGTCGTTGTTGAGCACGCGTGCACGCGCACAATGGCGTTGTTTCATCACTACCTCATTGCCGTGGACTTGCGTTTGTTGGCGCGTGCGGTGGGAAAGCGCTGGTTTGAGGCGGCCGTTGCCGCCGCGAGTTCGCACCTCGACACGCACGAACATCGCATCTGCACGGAAATTATCGAATTTTCACGTCTTCCGGACACTCCTTTGGTAGATGGCGATTACCATCTGGAGGTGGAGGCAGATGCGGACCAACATGCTGCGGCCATTGCGGTCTTGCAGCACGTATCGGGTATGACGACGACGGACACCTTTGCAAGTGTGAATACTGATATGGACGTGTCGATGATGATGGTGTAGGAAAATCATACAAGTGTGTTGAACCGGAACGAACGGTCGCGTATGTGTGTATATAGATAGATGTCATATGAATATATAATATAGTACTGTGTATGATATGTCATCACGCGTAACATTTAAATTCATTCACTCTGCGGATAGTATACATACATTCGATGGATTTTTTTACTGCGCACAAGGAATGTGTGTGTGTGATTTATTCGTCGTCATCATCATTATCGTCCATACGAGGATCATCACGAGTGGTGTTCGTTGATCGACTCTGGGTGCGTGCAGTCGTCGCTGTTTCACGATACGGCCGTGGTGTTGACGACACGGAGGATGGCCCGCGGCCGTTTGTCAAGTCGTCTTCGCTCAACATGATCCCGTGGGCAAGGCCGTGTGCTTGAAGCGTCGATTTGACTTCTGCGCGCATTTGTAGCAAGTGGCTCTGTATGGCGCGGTCGTCGTTGTAGGTCGTACGCCCAATCACACCCAGTGTCTCGTAAATCGCGATCAGCGCGTCACCAATTCTGTCGGTGTAGTCTGACATTTGGTACTGCGCGTAGTGACGCAGGTAGCCAAATGCTTCGCGCAGATCTGCGTACACTTTTTCCATGTTATTGCCTCGACTTTCTCCGGCAAACCACCGCTTGATAGCACCCTTGACAGTACCGCGCCGCACGTACGTCATGTCACTATAGCATATCTGATGGTCTGGGGGTGTCCCCGCGACCCAATGGAGTCGAACAAGGAGGTCATGCAAGGCGCGCGGTATTGTTGGTGTCGGTGGTGCCGACGCAGATGATGAGCGCACATTCGTGGGATAGTGATTGTTTTGCTGCTGCTGCATAATACAGACTCGGTGTGTTCTTCTTGTCTGTATATACTTATCTCCACTAACACGGCATACTTTTGTGTGTGTATTGTGGCGCACAACACACAATTGTTTTGATATTCTCTCCCTCTTGCTCTCTGTATACGTGAGTAATAAATTTCTATTGAATCTGCTGCCCGTTAGTTGTTCGGCCATCAATTCCACGGGATGCCTGTGTTAGAAACAAGTGTCCAATCATCGCAGAACATACGAATAGTACGGTTTCAGGTATGTCCATGTCCGATTCACCACTAGTTCCTGCACACGCGCGCAGCGCATTGGCCCACACAATGCCCCCACCAATGAGCGTCGACCCCACGAATACGTACATTGCACCGTGAATACTAGAACTGTGCTCCAACGAGGGCGACAGAGGCATCATGCTCTGAGATAGTAAGAGTGCAATGCACGTACATACACACAGCGCACATGGCTGAAACCTTGCCATTGGCGTCGTCGAGAGAACAATGTCCGAGAGTAGTAAGTAGCACACAATAGACACTCCACTCAAGATCCCTACCGCGACAACGAATCCTTGCCATTGTCCAAAGAGTACAGCAAGCAATGCTGTTTCAGGACCGATACCACCCATAGTGTGACACACCGCATAGCCGCAGCCAAAGACAAGTCCGCCCATCGAGGCATCCCACGCAGACACACCGCGCCGACAACCGTGACCATGTCGCGCAAGCAGTCGCTGCACAATCGCATGCACACCCAGAAGCCATATCAACAACAATGGTGAAAACACAATGGGAATCGTATTGGTAACATCCAAAAATCCAACAAAGATGATCCGTAGTAGACCGACTAAGAGAACGAGACCGAATACATGAATGTATGTAGGCATTTATTTTACCATGTATAGACAACTCGAGTTGTGATCAATATAGCACAATTCATAGCCACGAAAAACTTTCGGCTTCCCCATACCGCGTATACTCTGTGAGTGTGTACACTCCGTACCACATGTGTGAGTTCAAACAAGAGTGTACACTCTCTCTTGTCCCTATATACAGGTGTGTCCGTAATTTGTATGTACTATATATGTAACCGTAACTCGAGTTATTCACCCACTCGAGTTGTTCTATATACGGAGTACAAAAGCCCATCTGTGATGTTCATTTGCACTTGCGTGCGCCTATCTCTTGGTACACTCCTCTGGTTCAGGCAAGAAGATGATGAGTTGTTCGCCCAAGACGCTTGCACGTATTCAAAAGGATTGGCAGGCATTGCGCATCGAACCTCTTCCCTACTGTTCGGCTGAGCCCGTACATGATTCCGATGGCGATGTGACAGACCTGCACAACTGGCACGGTACAGTCGAGATCCGCTATGGACCCTACATGGGCATGCGGGTGCATCTGATTATTCGTCTGCCTGTGGACTATCCACACAGTGCTCCCACCGTCATGGTGCACGGTAATCAAGGATTCAGCAGTAAGTTGCACCGCCATATCTTTTCGAAGATGCAGGCACACCCTCACTTGGCCGTGTGCAACGACATGACGGCCGCCTTTGAGTCGCACTTTAGCCGCCAAGTCGGCACGGGCTGGTCGCCGGGTTGTACAGTCAAGGACCTGTTGTTGAGCATGCAAGTGTTTTTGGGCGATCCCGATGGCGCAGAGCCAAGTCTGAAGGCAGTCACACATGCGCGCGAACAGTTGGGACAGTTTCGGTGCGACGTATGCCGACATACAACAGACCGACCCTGGCCTCCATTGGATCCACACGTATGCGAATTGATGGCGCGCATCGAACAACAACGGCCGCCACCAGAACAGTCTACCGCATCGCTTGGCGGCGACACCTGTTCAGGTGCGACCTCCTCCACCACGGAGAGCCGCATATCGGCAAGTGATCACAATAGGACGTTGACACCGAGGGACGCAGCGTTGCAACGGCTTGTATGTGGCGTGACCAAGATGTCGCTATTGGAGGATCCGCGCATGATCCTCGGGTATCCTCTTATGGTGCGCCGGCAGCGGGGTAACAGTGGTCGGCTCTATCCTACCGCGGTGATTGAATTGATTTCATACGATGCGTACATGACCGCGGTGCAGCAGGCGGGTCATACCAAATTGGATGATTTTGAGCATATCACGCTGCGTACACCGGGCACGTGTGCGGACTATAACTTTTGGCTTCCTGTCTATCTGTCGGAAAGTCACTACAATCGCAGTCGCTCGACGTTTGAGCACGGCATATCCGTTATTGCGCGGACATCTGCGAGCGGCGCGGCCGCAAACGATTTTCAACCTGAGATGGCGCTGCAGGTTCTGCCCGCGCTGATCAACCAGACGACGGTGCAAATGCTAAATGGCGAGATGCACGAAAGTGTAGCGGCACTGGAGGCGTATTGCCACTTTGTACAGATGCTACTGGTGTATTTGGACAAGTACCCTCAACTTCAGCAGCGAGTCAATGCCGGCGTGGTGGCTTTTAACAATATCCCCGCCAAGCGCCATAAGACTGCCGTTCCAGACATTGGCGAGTTTCTCGTAAAGGTGTTCTGTAGTGACATTGGTGGCGGTGAAGTAGCGTCGTACGATATCATCAAGAAGGTGCTGGTACAGGAATATTTTGTGCGGCAGGTTCGCTGGATGTTTCAAAACGACGCATCAATTGCGCCGCAACGGCGCGTGAATCAAAATCCGGTCTATCCACTGGAAAAGTGCTTTCGCAGTACGCACGTATCCAACATGCTTCTTCCGTTCAATATTGGAATGGCTAGACTGCTCATACCCGCGCGCATCGACCGACGACGACAGTTCTTACGCGACCTGGAGGAGCGCGTGGGCTTCCCAACGGCAGAGCAGGTCGCGGCACTGCGGGAGTGTGTTCGTCAAGTACGCGCGATGCAGTCGTACCAGGATCTATGGCCGCTTATTGGGATGCAGAACTCATTCTTGGATGATGCGTCTGTGCGGCGGTGGCTCCATCAGTGCGAGCAGTTATCCTTCCAGTATAAATATCATACATGAAAAATAAATAAACCTCGCAATGTCCTTGTTACAAGTAAACGCAGTTCTGTCCTGGCATGTCTTCTGACTACACTGGGTGTGTGTTTGTTTGGTAAGGTAAAGAAGATACACAGAAATATACTACATCTCTGTATATTATGAATGGCCGCTGATTTGCACGACGCTCCGGTGCACCACAGGAAACGGTGGACGGATCAGGATGACGCCGACTTGCTCCGTCACGTGTGCGAGGACTCGATCACACTGGCGGAAATTGGCGTACGCCTCAAACGTACAACCGTTGCCATTGTGCGACGCCTGTCATCTGCGGCATTTCTCAATGCCCATCGTGACGTCCGCATTTGCCGAATAGAAGCATCCCCGGCCGCGCATACAACGACAATTGTGGATATTGAAACGGTACTCCGCGAAAAGTACGGTGTCTACACAGGTCACACCCTGAGTGCTGAGTCGTATACGCAAGTGCCATCTACCGGCGTCGCGTATGAATTACCGACGCCGGAGCAGACAGTGGTCGATGACGCGGCGACTCGGTTTGATAAGAACGCGCGTCGTACACGGCAACAGGTTCGTCCAAGTGAAGACGAATGGCGCAAGTGGCGGGAAATGTCTGCGCGCCTGAAAAACGCGTAGCACCACTGTGCCTGTATTAGGTAACAATAATATACTTATGCAGTCGATCATCGTTCGCTTTTTTGTTTCTACCCGAATTAAATGACGTGCGTGAAAGAATAACAAAGGTCTGCTGGTGCGTCGCACACAAAGTATCATGGGTGGATCGTGTTGTAACTCGTCTAGCGTGTGCACAAGTCAAAATCAGCAACGAATCTGGTGTATTATTTGGAATTTCGGACTCGTTCTGTTCCTTATTTTCGTGTTGTATGTGATATACTACTACTGGGTTATGACTCCGGCAACAACTGCAGCGACCTACGCAACCACAGCAGCAATGGCGGCATACCCTGTTGTTCCAACAGCAGCAGCCGCAGCCTATCCCGGTGTCCCAACAGCAGCAGCAGCCTATCCTGGTGCATGTCCGGCGGCGCTTCCAAGCGGTGCGACGTGCCGGTTCATTCCACCGTCCCAATGTGATTGTTTCAATGCAGCGACATTGCAACGCACCATTTATGCCGTGTAAAAAAAGAAAACGATCACTCATTCGCGACTGTGTGTTCAACGTTCGTTTCCACAAAATATATTGTACAATGAAGACATGACATTTACTCCACTTTTGGTGGCACTCCTTGGGGAACAACAATCTTACTTGTCGATCGACCTGTGACTGGAGATGGATGGCGGAGAACGGAGGCCTCAAATTGTGCGTGTAGCGCATCCAGGACGGCACGAGGGATGATAAGAGGCGCTTGATACAATTGTCCAGCATTATTATTATTCACTGTTGTCCACACAACGCGACGGCAGCAACAGATGCGTCGTGTGCATGCAACAAAGATGGTTGAATTCATCGGATCGTATATACTACAATACTTTACTTGTGTATATTCACATATGTACACTCGCGTAAAGTGACTATTACTTAAACTCGAGACATTTCACCTCATTCGCCATCCTCTCAAAGCAAAATTTGGTAGGGTGCCAGTGTGACAAAATTGTAATACCGCGCCGAGTTGGCATTCCGTGTCGTGCTGAGGGCCATGTAATCATTACACAATGCCTCGTTCGTCCGCGCACTGCCACTAATGAGGATTGCATGTTCATAGGGAATTGGCGCGCGGCCACTCCTCACAGATGGGGATACTGAGTGGTGTGTGGGTGTATTTTCGGGTGGGAACAACGACGTAACAAACTCAAACATCATCCCGGGGATACGTTGAGCGACGACAAATTCCGTTTGACCCTCGACATTAATGCCGCACTGGTCCACTATACTTTCCATCGTCTCGCGAATGTGGTTGACGATGAACTCTGCCAATGGCGCGTGAAGTGCCGATGTGTTGTCCAATCGCGAAGACAGAACCCAAATGTGGAATATAACAGTACATTGGTCCATTCCATTCCGTTGACATAGTTGCTTCCATAGTGCCACCTGAGTTTTGGCGTAAGAGACAACATTCAGTTGCACAACTCCAAGTCGCTGGCGCAAATCAATTGCGTCAAACAGAGTGCCATCGACAGTCGCCGCATCGGAAGATGAGCCCACAACAGAGTCTATCAGAGTATCCAAAACATTGCCATAAATACACAATATGCGTGGGGATGACATGTGTGATGATGTGTGTTGAAATCTTGGGTGTTTGTCACTGGAAGAGTACGCCACACACTCGCACGTGGCTATAAACCGACTCGAGAAGAGTTGAACTCTCGAGATATATGTCCGGCCGCCTCCTATATTTATCTGTGCTGTATATATTATGCTATTATCAGTACATATACATACACATTCAGTCGGGATAGTGTGTGCTCATGATGGCGGAACCACCGCGTGACGACGACGATTTCGGTGCGGCGGCTGACTTTCGAAAGCAAGCTCTTGCACACGTTGCCCGTGCAAACGATCGAGAGCGGGGTGGGTTTCTGGAGCGTCTCTTTGATGATTCGAACCGCTATGCCGACGCTGCCGAGTACTATGACAAGGCCGCCAAGTCATTTAAACTTGCGCAAATGCGTACGTATATACCGGAGAATTTTTGTGCCACAAATCACACAAAAAGCAATAATAACGTATATACTATTTGTTTGCGGCAGCCTATGATGCGGGTCAACAGTTCAAAAAGGCGGCCCAGTGTTACACCCGCGCAGGCAATCATCATGGGTTGGAGTGTTGTAACTCATTCCGCAACGCTGCCGCGTGCTTTCAATCTGCGCACGACGTGCAAGAGACAAGGAACTGTCACGCGCTACACATTCACCATGCAGTACAGGAGAGTATGTTTGCCCATGCAGCGAAAGCAGAAGTGGACCTCGCAATTCTATGCATCGATGACAAGTTGTACAAAGATGCTATCGATCATTACACGCGTGCCGTCATGTACTACAATCAATGCGATCACCACAAGACGGATATTGCATCGTGCAACCTTCGTGTTGCCGAGTTGTGCAGCACATCCCTGGACCCACCGGATTATGTAAAGGTGTGTTTGTGTGACAGATCTTCTTCTTTCATGGTATAGATGCGGTTTTTCTCTGCGTGTGTTTGTTCTCATCCGTCTTTTGTTCTTTCTTTTTTGTGATGTGCATATGTAGGCATCCAATTTGTTTGAGGACGCTGCGCGCGCAGCGTATGATTCGCAGAACATGCTCACTGCGAAAAGGTACTTGACAAAGGCCGCACTGTGCCAGTTGGTGCGTGGAGATCTCGTGGGATGTACGCGCCTTCTTGCACTTTTTGGCGACGCCGCCACGTGGAAGCGATCTATCGAATGCCGTATGTTGCACACGATTATCCAGGCGATCGAATCATTTGATGTGGATATGTTTACGGAGGCTGTGCAGATATGGGACGCAGAGAGCACCCTAGACCGTTGGCATGTATCCATGTTGAAGAACGTTCGCGAGACCATTGAAAGTGCGGACAATGTGGAATCATTATTATTGTAAGCATAATACAACCACTCGAGTTGTGTGCATAATATTATTGTATACAGTGACCGGACTTGTTCTCCTATGAACCTCTAACAGTTGTTCTGAGTGTACACCGGTTCGTGTACGTATATACTTACATAGATCATGTAAACCATATGTGTCAAGGTGAAGGGAATGTGTTACCTGTGCCACCATATGCGTATATTGACATCAACTCGAGTTGGTTATGTTACATATGATATGTGTCGTGGGATCCGGTTGTGCTTTCGTGTTGGCATGTTCGTTGTAGTGGGGGTGTTGTTGTTGCTGCTGCTGCTGGTCGTAATCGTAATCATAAATATACCGGTACACCTCTTGTCGCAGTGTTCGCTGTTGACGCTGACGAAATAGCCAGCATTCACATACAACGTAGGGAAGAAACATTAAAACTGCGCACACATGAATGTACGTCGTGATGGGCGCTGATGCAGTGTCCATCGCAGCGCACACCACGCTACTACCATCACGGTGCAGGCGCATCCAGAGCACTACCGGTAACGTACACGCGTGAAATACAGGGGCCGCCATCATGAACCAAAACAATCTGTGTCCGGCGTCGTGGTGTTCGTCGACGCGAGCATGACGCGTGACGTCTTCGTTCGCACTGATGAGCGTCAACGAGGTCGTCAAGGAGGGTTGGACTGCCCATCGTATTCTTCGTGCACGCACCCATGCATTGACGACAAGCACACTCATGCCCAGACCATACACGGAGAAGCAGACTGTAAGTAGCACTGTTGCAGCGCCGCGGTTAACTATCATGTAAGCGAGCCCCATTGCCGCTGTCACGAGAACACATGCGCAAAACAGACGTCCGTTCCAACGATGCAACGTACGCCGCAACGATGATGCATCCGAATTATGTTGATACAGTGTTGTGTGCATGCCCGAGGACGCCGTCATGTGCGGCACAAACTGCCACCACCCAATCAAGACAACAAGCGTGCCGAATATCCAGTGCAAAACGATGGGAATCGCACGTCCAAGTGATGTGCCATAATCCGACAAGAGACATAGAGTGGTACTATGATACATACGTATATATATGGCCGGAACAGACCCAGTATGTGTCTCTCTATTGGTGATGATATGATGGATGTGTGTGCGCCAACGAACGGTTGTGGGTTCGTTCAGAAAAAGAACGTTACAACTCGAGTTGTGCAAAACTGAAAACAGCGTTGTGTAAAATGCCCTTTTCCGGGCACGCATCTCTCTATATACGGAACATGTCGTTTGCAATGCATAAACAGTCCTTTATCGTTTCGCGCGTCGTTCAACACAGTTTCGTCTGTTCTTGTCACATAATACATAATAATGGAAGTGCCTGAACCCGTCATTGGCAGTACTGATACGGATGATGTTGCTGCCGTTGCTGTGAGCGCCCTGTCGAACACCACGACTACACCCCAAGTGGACAACGGGTCCGCCGCCGTCACCATTACGGATGTTCAACTCTCGGCCGAGACCTTGGCAGATTTGCAAGCCGAGGACGTGAACAACCCCGTTCCGGCCGTCGATCGCAAACGTAAGCGTGCAGATGAAGAGGAAGACAATGCAGTCTCTCGCAGCACTGTGGTCGCCGAGGAGGATCGATCGTTTCATGTCACCAGTGCCGCACCCAAACCGGCCCTTGTCATTGCAGACGAAATGGCCGATTTTATCGTGGCAGACGATGACGAGGAAGACGAGACAGTCCTGCATGGTGGTGGCGGTGATGATGACTCGGTGTTTGAACCATGTTCCTCAGAGGATGAGGACGACGGAGATGACGACGGTGACGAAACTCCAACTGACGCCGCAAGTGACAACGATCTCCCACCAACACCGACCAAGAAGAAGGCAAAGGCAAAGAAGCCCAAAAAGGTGGTGATTGATTCGGATGACGAGGAAGATGATGAGGAGGAGGACGACGAAGACGAAGAAGAAGAGCCTGTGCGCCCCAAGAGCACCAATGTGTTCTCTCCGGATGCCTTATTGTCCGTCGCAAGCGGCACCGAATCGAAGCAGAGCTCTGCCGCCGCCGGTGCAAATATCAAGACGGTGTGCGATCTGGACGCCAACAATGTCTTGCCGGAGGGACGCCGTCGCCAACGCCGCACAGTGACACGGTATGTGGATGAAGACTATGGCAAACTCATGTTCAAGGACGTTCCTTCCGATGAGGTCGAGAAGGTGTTTGATGAGAGCGACCCATGGTTCCACCAAAAGTTTGTGGATACCGGTGTGGAAGAACCCTCTGACGATGATGAAGAAGAAGACGATGAAGATGGCGGCGAAAGTGAGGACGACAACATGGACGTCGATGAGGCGTAAAAGAAAACGGCTCGAGTTGTGCAATGTTTTATTACTCGATTTTGTTAGTACCCCTAATTTTCATACACACATTTTTGGGCGGCTCCTCTTTGCATAGTAATACATCATCTCGCTAAATCAGTACTGACCTGAAAACGTGATTGTCTTCCGCGCGAAACTATACTGATGTCATCGGTTGCTGTGCCCAAGGACGGTCCTGTCGCGTCGTCATCGTCCAAAGAAACAAATACCTCGACTGCTGCCCTGCCACCCGTCATTTATATTCGGACGCAGGATGCAGACACATTGTTCGCCGTGCAGAGTCGTTTCTTTACGGAACCCGGCACGCTTCCGGATCATAGTCTTTTGAGGCACATGTTTGATGGCCGCACGAAGACGTCTGTGCCGATGGGCCACCGCGACGGTATCCCCATTTTCCACGTATCCATGCCGGTGGCAGTATTCAGTCATATGTTGCATGGTTTTAATCTTCCTCACATGTGGGATCACATCAATGACAACCTCCCCGGCGATGACCGTGGTGTTTCTCCAGAGTTGTGGGAGCAGTACGTGGAGTACTTTGGCGTTGTCGGATTGCCATGTGCTGACGATGACGCGACGACCGAAGATAGATGCCGCAAACGCAAACGCGCAAACGATGAGGATGATGCCACTGCTGCCCGCAACAGTTATGAATCACGCGTGCGGCGACTGGTCACGGGCTCAGATATTCCGCCAACATTTGAGTTCTATCGACGCCTGGCGTTTGCGACGGCCAATCACATTCGTGCGTCGCATCCAGGCTGGAACACGTTTGCTCTAGGTGCCGAGTCCACACTTGTGTGCGAGTTTATTAGCACGTATCACCCCCAAACGTCGGTTGATGGTGACCGAACTTACCGCATCGTTGTTGAGGGTGACCCTCCGATTGAGCCCGTCGCAATTGCCTACAAGGTCGGCATCGCATTGGAGAACCAGAAAGGCTTTTCTGATACGAAGCCATCATTAGAATATTTCTACCTCTGTGTGGCGCACCATCTTGATGCCACTAAGTTTAATGTGACAGCGTGGATGTTATGCACGCGCAATACGCGGCAGAAGAAGCCCATTCAGTTGCACCATTGGCCAGCGGGTCGGGTGGACCTGACGACACCTCGCGACCACGACGTTTTCGCGATGCGTATTACACATGCCGTTGCTAAAACGGAATAGATTACAGTGTGGATGCACTACTGTGTTGTGCCGCCTTTTGCCCCCATTGTAAAAAATAACACTCCTGCACCAGACGTTTGCTTGCTTGCACATTATTGTTGCTATTCTTTGTCTATGTGAATCGTGTGTGGTGTTGTGTGGATATAGAGATGTACGCGTACAGTGGTGGCGACCGCAGAGTACTGTCGTCACACACACGTAAAAGCATGTGTTCATTAAATCGATCGTGTGCAAATTTGTTGTACTATATTCGTGTGTGAGAGCACACTCGAGTTTTATTGTGATATTTATATATGGGTGCGGTGGGTGGGAGCAGGGGGGAAGGCGATAAAAATGTAACGGCATAGAGTGATCCACAGTCTGCGTACACACTAAATAGACATATCAACACAAGCCGCACCTGCACAATATGGACACGACGCTTGCGTTACCTACAGCGAGTGACCTTCGAGGATGGACGTTGACACAGTTCATTGGCGATGGTGCGACGGCCATTGTCTATCGTGTTGATCCACCGACGTACGGCAAACCAGCATCATCAACAACGACACCACTGTCAGCGACGACCATGGTGATGAAAATTGTTCCCTTTTATCGTTCATCACGGACAACAAAGCCTTTTAAGGGAGTGCAGGAGCGGTTCGCTATTGAAAGTCACATGGCCACGTGGAGCGGAAGTATCGGGATGGGTCCGCGTGTGATCGCCTCATGGACCACACCTCGATTTGGATTCATCGTTATGGAAGAATGGGATATGACGTTGACCCAGTGGAAACGACGGAATGCAATGTCCCTCCCCGAAAACACGATGGAGACAGTGCGCAAACTCATCAAGCGCGCGAAACGTGCCGGCCATTGCGATATCAAAGACGCGAATATCGTGCTGCGCACGGCACCGCATGACGATGGATCTATTATGCAAGTAGGTATTATTGATTGGGGGAAAGTCTCTGTAAAACCTCGTATTCTCAAATATGCAATCGCATCATAAACGTTTGTTAACCGACTGTCTCTTGTCTGGGTGGGGAATTTGTCTATGAAAAATGTGGATAATAGATGCCCGATTCATATGCGACGTCTTTTCATACACACAAATCATATACATATATTATTATACTTACAGGAGAAGAATACACTACAATGTCACTACAGTCGTCGTGGACGAGGCATGAGGTCGTGGCAAGTGCGCCTCAGAGTCCGAGCGCGTGTATACGGTTCGAGGTGGGACAATGGGGCGGCCTTTCATCACGGACAGCGGTTGAATCACAGGAACCGCATGATGTGATGATGACGTGTGATGGTGGTGATGGTTGTGATGTTCGGAGGATGCGGAAGCCGGTACAGCGTCGTCATCGGCGGCGCCCCGACTGCGAGACAAGGCCGAAGATGAGGAAGAGCCGCGCGAAGTCGTTGTCTGGTTCACTGTGAGAAGCCACATGCCCGAAAACAGACACGGACCGCATTGTCGCGCGGCAGTATTCGTTTCGTCGTCATCGGCCGTGTCTTTGACAACCGAAGCCGAGGGAACTCCACTATCAATGGACATGTATCCTGGCAACAATAGTGCCGCGTTGATAATGGCAATCGGGAACACGTACTCAATCGAACCAGGAATGACGACAAGCACGGCCGACAGGCAGAGTGATGCAAACAGACAGATGCCGACCAACATGCGCAAACGGCGTAGTTTCAGAATCACGGCGTGAATCTGGCGGATGGACTTTTCATAGTGCTTGTCATTGTGACGGAGGCGTTGTTGTTGCTGCTGTTGCTCCGAATCGGTGCCACTGCTACTGTTGCTACTACCAGTGCTGCTGGTGCTATCGCCACCAGGCACACTGGCAGCGACCGTCGTGCTGACAGACGAGACATGGGAGAGGTGCTGCTGAAGAATGTGCACGATAAAGGACGCCGATGCGACCGTGACAACGGCAAAGAGGCCACAGCCCAAGCCCATACCAATACCAAAAATACGCACGCCCAGCAGTTGGCGGTCAAACATGGTCTCGGCGGCAGAGGAAGAAGAAGAACCGGCGAGCTCTGTGCTCAAGCGCAGCGCCGCATTGGCGGTCAACGCAAGCCCAGTCGTCATGGCGGCACAAGAGGTAATCCAAACTGTCAACATAATATACCGTCCGATCGTCAAGCAATTGTTGGCGCGTGTGCCGAGCGACGTTGCGGCGCGATGATTCGCCGTTCTCACAGCAGCAGCAGCAGTTGTATCGCTGTTCTGTTGCTGTTGGCTATTGTTGCTGCTGTTGGCACTGGCAATTTGGAGTTGCATTTGTCGAAAGGCGCGACCAAATGCCACCGTGACTTGACGCTGACCCATATGTGCGACGCAAAAGGTCACGCCGCAGATGCCAACGCCCAAGCATGACCAGACGGCAACATATAACGACGGCAACGATGACTGCATGTATATATATATACACAAACAAACAAATAGTTAATATAAAAAATAGATTCTCGGTTGTTCGTATTAATGTCTGTCGTCGTACCCGAATGACATCAAAGGACCCGCACACAGCGGTCAAAAAGAACAAGCCCACGAGTAACAGGCTCAGGCAGGCGTGGACAGAGATACCTCGCGCCGCAAAGTACTGCTGCTGAACGGGAGAAAATTCGTCCGCAATGAGGGCATCGGAGATACGCTTCTTGTTGCTGTTATTTCGGTAGCGCGTCCCACTTGCGCGCGTATTGGTCGTTGACGTACTGCGCGTCTGCTCGGACTCATCCGAGTACGTATCCCGATGACTACCACACCACGACGACAAACGCACAATGATGCGGTACAATGGCAAACAATCAAATCCGAGGCTAGAAGCCGCGACAAAAGAAGAACAACACGCGCGCATGCCGCGCGGCAAACCAACAAGCATGCGTAGCAGACAATAAAAGAATCCCAACATACAGGCAATCAACGTAGCCCACTCCAAAATCACGTGTGTTAGCGAATGAACGTGGCAGTCGCCAATGGCAGCGTTGGCGGGTACGATCCATAACGGGACGGCACCCGTGTACGCGGCAGAACACACACATTTTGCCGCCGCGGCAAGAATTGTTGTACTAGTATCATTCGTACGAGTGCTATTATTGACAAGAGATACACACTCGCCACCGGCGGAGCATGCCCACCATGGCATGGCACTGGCACCACACTGCGCTGTCATTATGTGTGTGTATGAAACTGTATTGTGTGATGTAGAAACAACAACGTATCGTTGTTCACGAATAGGGGAGTGAGTGAGTATAGGCCGATGCACGTGCGAGTATGTGTGAATATCTCGAGTATAGCATTTCTCGAGACCTATGTCGGTTAAATAAAATAATATAAAAAACTAATAACGCAATATTCCGGAGATCACTTGACACGGTTCACACTGCAACCCTTGAGTCTCCGTTCACCTTGTAACATCCAACCATGGGGTACCCTATTACCATCACTGTTATTCTCGGTCCGCAAGCAGACGACTTGTTGGACATGGTGACCGATGCTATTGCAGCGGAAGAGGAGGGGATGCTTGCAGGAATCCCGGCCGCTATACAAGAACAGATCCGGGCAGACCGTATCCGGCTACAAAACTTTATCAAAGATGTGATCCGATTGCCTCCACGGACTGCGGATGATACTACTTCATTTAACACTGTCGCGGAACAGTATCGACAGAAGTATGATCTTTCACCGGATGAACTGTTGTGTCTCTACACAAATGAGTATGCGCTGTTTCTGTTTCATCGCGAGGATCGGCAGGGCAAAGTTCTGTTGCGCTGCAAACCCACGGTGGTGACCGCAAGTCGTGAATGGGCGTCATTTATGATGACATTGTCGCATTATTCTGGACCTCAGTGATGCGTTTGTGTGACCCATACTTCCCCTGTCTATATATAACATGCCTATGTGTACATCGATGTATGTGAGCAATTAAATGTGGACCTGTTTCGTTAAAAAAACAAAGCGAGGAAGAGAGTAAACCTCTGTATGTACCATACACATGAGTCTGCGGGCATACGCTCTTGATGATGTGTGGGGTCGTCGCCAATCGGACACATCATCCGTTGTTGTACAACGACCGAAGATATCGTCCCACGGGTATAGCGAACATGGTACTCCGCAGGCTGTGGATGGTGTAGACGACGAGGACCCACAGAGTACAGCACTTGCGCGACAAGTTGCCGCAATTCTTCACAAACAACAGCAACAACCGCATATCGTGGAAGAAGCAGAAGAGGATATCCCCACACGTAGTAGTTACCCCACCGCGACAGTCGTACGTGTGAAGAAGAAACGACCCGTGGTGTCAGCGCCAGCACCAACAGGAAATACTCAAGGTGGTGGTGGTGGCAACAACAACGTGTTGCTCTATATCGTCATCCTAGTGTTTGTGGTTTTCGCGGTCTATATAGTGCTCAGTATGCGCAACATGCAATCACAGTGGTGGATGCATATGATGTTACCGCCACATGTTCTGTGTTCCCACTGTGGCGCATCCGTGCCTGTTCGGCGTTAGTAAACTTTATATATTTTACACACTTACGGATAACAGTTTATATTGCGACCGTTCCCGCGGAAAATACATACAATGTATGTATGTGTGGTGTGATATGATCATTTTGCTCGCCGAAGGGCCAACTGGACACTAATGCTTGCCAGTAGAACTGAAAAGTGTGTGCGGAATTTGTGGTACAGTACCGAATAGCGCCCGTACTCCTTCATTTTACGTATCATGCGAGGCGTGATGGGAAACGCGAGCGGCCCGATGCCAGGTGTGTAGATTGGCACAATGGACTGTGCATGCGTCTTTCGGAGTCTCTTCAAGTTGGCAATGTCTGGAATCATGATTGTAGAAAAGATGAGCGACATGATAAACGATACAAACGAGTACCTCCACCGCGCCGCAGCGTCGGACTCTGTTGACGTCACTGTCGGCTCCGAAGAGAGAATTTGATCGTCGCCGTCGTTGTTGCCAGACTCTTGAGCAACAACCTCATCATCACGTCGTCTGTGCGACGAGTACCCTCCTGTAGTTCCGCGTTTACTCTTCCCAAACCTACTCGCGAGAGAAAATCCGACTGTCTCTTGTGGTGGAAACTGATCCACGATAAAGTTGTTAAAGAGACCACCATCCACGTACAGACGATTTTGGTACACGATCGCGGGAAAAATTCCTGGCAGCGCCATAGACATGCGTAACGCCTGATGAATTGTCAGGTCAGGTGTGGTCGCGGCAGACATGTACAATGTCGAGTGATCCTCATGACATGATGCGTTGCATACAAACGTTTTCGGCTCACGGCGCTCCTGGTCGGCGTCAGTGTAGTAACAGTACGCGCTGAGATTGGCAAAGGTCACCGTGGGGGGCAATTCCAAATCTTCAAACACGCCATCGATCATGGTGCGGAGAGGTGCATCACTGCACAATGACAGAGTCTGATTACAATTTGCAAGATCCACGCAATCAAGCATGCGTTTTGCTTTCCATGTATCGTACTGAACGATGCGGTCTCGCACACGACACCATTTTTCTGGTCCAAACAGAACGGCGAGAGCAAGGACTGCACCAATAGAGGTTCCGCCACTCCCCAGGATACGATCGAATAAACGCGTCTCGCGGGTGTCATCGTTATCCATAACAGATATATCTTGCTCTCCACCACCACGGCGATTCTCGTCCTCATCTATGCACATGTATGTATCGAGCGCCGTACAAAGCGCAACTGCCCGCGCCGCACCCCCGGAAAAAACAACGTACTTGACGTCACGTACCGGAATCATCTATTTCCTTCTTTTTCCCAATTAACAACTGCGCAGTGCTACTCAGTGTTGTTGTGCAGAGCAACAGTCACGTACACGCGCACGCACATGTAAGCTTTACTTCTACTCTTTTAGCAGACCAGTATATATATACATGTGCGTATATATGCGGAAATTGTATATAGTATATACACTCTCTCGAGTGAGAATACATTCAGACGCATGTATATGGGCGCATCTTCGTTCACCAGTTTTACTTTCTCGTCTCGTTACATGCACGGGCTAGAAGTATATATTTCGGCACACATATCAACTCGCTGATCGGCATGTGCAGTCGAACGGCTGCCTACTATGCAGTACCTGTGCTCATTGTGGCGCTCACCATTGGCATGGGTTGTATCTTTGGGTTAAGTTACCCCGAGTGGGCTCGTCACGACCGCGCTGTTGCTACACAATGTGTCTACATGGACAATCGCATTGTGAGCAGCACTATTAACTTTGGCAATGGTGGCGGTTCTATTACGACGACAACCACAGAGTATATTCCAATATTGGACGTTATCTGTCCCGCCATCCGCCCGGATAACGCCACATTGCAAGCCTTTCGAATGCTCTACACGGACGCATCGTGGTCGTCTTTGAGCGACGTGACAATGTGGCTTGCGACGTTGCCTCCACTACATAGTAATATTACCATCTACTATGACCGCGGTTCTGCCGCGAGTCCTGTACTGTTTGCAACATTGGACCTGTCGTCGAGAGTGGGTTGGGGGATTGCAATTCTCGTGGTTTGTTGCATCGTCAGCATTATATGTGTTGTTACCATTCTCAGTGGAATTCTGTACAGCATTTAACACACGCGCTCATCCTGTTCTGTACATACATTATATATTACTCATTTAGTATTCTTACACAATGCACAGCGCATTCATGGGTGAGTCTCTTGGTCACAGTCACCACCATCCATATCATTGACTGGCCACTCTTCTCGCACTTGGTTTGATAATTCCCGCATCACCTCGAACGTCGCGTGTGAGATAGCGCCGCGAAATTGTGTCTGATCCATCGTATCCAACAGCGCCGGAGCGTAAACTTCAGAGTACGTCCACGAATGCGTTGTCTGACTGTACTGAACTGCAAAAATGCACACGTCATCCACCAAGTTCAGGGCGACACCCCTGCTAGTAGTGACATTGGGAACGCGCTGTGTATCCCGCGTAAAAATGTAAAACACTGGAACAAGAAGCGAAGTGCTCCCGTTCAATTCATCCAGCCACGACTGCACGTCCAGTCGCCGTTGCGGAATGTAAACGAGAACATACGAATGCCGCTCCGCTGCGAGACGATCCACGAGAAAGGCTTCAGACAGATGATACACCTGTTGTGGTCGGAAAAGGCATTGTGACGGTTCATCGATCAGGGCGACGGTACTCTTCTTGTAATCTGATGCACCATCACCGGCGACATATGTGGTCCCATTTGCGTTCTTCGACGGCTGTTCGGAGGAACCGGACAATTGCTGTTGCTTTTCAGACGACAATACCGCCTCTGTAGTCCGTCTCGCAAAGGGATTCCATCCAGAGAGGCCGCCAGCACCACCGCGCCTGCGAAGTGTGGCGATACAGGCTGCGACGCCGACGGTCGATGCAACAAAGGCAGCCGTAGCCACGGCATGCCAGGTCATGCGTGATGTGTCGGTACTGCCTTGCATGTCCGCACGTACACAAACACACAACCTCTGTTTGTTTGTGATCTACCCGCGATGTGCGACGAATAAAGCAAAACCAACAGCATGACGCGTCTATATATATTACGTTTCAAAAAACTCGAGATACAATTATTCTCATGTTTCTCCACATGACGATGTGGCGCTGGCCTGAGACGAAGCAGGAGGGATTGGGGCATTCATCAGGGACATCCACTTTTGACGAACATTCTCATCGTCAATGGCCTCATCCACGAGGGTGGCCATGCGCAACCAATACAAAGATGTCACCGCCTCGGGTGCAGTGTATCTGACCGAATTGCGCGCATAGTCCACTTTCTCTAAAATGGCATCATTCGATGCTACAACGGGGTCTTTACGAAATGTATTCAACCGTTCAATCAACGCATCACGAACGCGAACACAGTCTTCCCAGCAACTGGGTATAACCTCGCTCGCCGCAGAGACCTCCTGTTGTTCCATATCGTGGTATGTTTAGATTTGTTGGAATATATTATGCGCGCTCACGCTAAATACTTAAAACACAAACAAGAAGAGTGTCGGGATGTGCGCGGTACGTAAATAAATGTCTCTGAAAACTCGAGATTTCTTGGCTCTCGAGTTTGTTCTCAACCGCGCACTCGTGCGAGTTCAGTGTACATACTACTTTCTTAGCCAAAAGAAGGGGACCTATGGATTCGCAAACACATCATATTTGGATTCGTAACGGGGATAGAGACGCAAAAACTATCTTGGTCAGTATTTCTCAGGTGGAAATCCTCCAGACAAACGAGGGTGGTGAGGAACATGACAATGTTGCGTGTGAACTGAGCATCCACTTTCCCGAATGCCATGGCTTTCACTCCACAAAGTTTAGCTTGATCATTCCAATGGCGCCGCCGTCGTTGCACCTGGGCAATTGGGAGGATATTAACGCGTTTGTCAAGAGCAACACAACGATGCAGCCGGCGTCTTCTGCTGAAACGCAAACGTGGCAAAAGCTCATTGTTCAATACATTGCGGTGGAGTATCAGCGCTTACGCGACTTTTGGCAAATTGGGCCGTATTTGAGCCGCGACGTACTAGAAGAGTACATTGAAACGATGCCAACTTTTCGTTAGGAGAGCGTGTGCAATATAATACTCGCAATATGTATATAGTACTATTTTCTTCGATGCACGCGGTGTTGTAAATAATGAAAAAATGTTACACACACGCACTATATAATATTCTTTCTTTTACTGACCAACTAGGATGAAAAGCGCTGCTGCGTGTCTGTATGTATATAACATAAAACGACCGCTGTGGCGAGCACATAAAGACAGAACAGAATCAGCAGAACGGCAGAGACACATGACTCCCCTTGAAGAAGAGTGGCAGTACCAGCAACGATACTATGAACGCCAGTTTGGTATGCCTGACCGATCTGCCAAAACACGCGCACAAGCCCTCGCGTACATGAACATTCCCGCATCGACTGCGCCACAACCTCCATTGGAAGTTCCAGACGGGCAATCTATTGTCAGTATCAACGATATGGCGATTCCCACCCCGTACTACTTGGGAATGCGAAGTGGCGGGCAGTTGGACCTACCACCGGATCGGCAACGATTCAACATTTCCACTCGATTGGAGGGTCGCAAAGCGTTTACCCGAGACGACATTCGACCCAACCTGCCTCCGTTTTGAGCAGCCACGAAATAAAAGATCTGCCTCTTATATGTGCACATTATGTAATATATGGACGTGAGTTCTCCCTTTTATGACGTATACAATTGTGCCTGATGATAAGAATGTGGCACATCGCATCGCTCTTGTCGTTTCTTTTGTAGTTGTTGCCAATGGTATGGTAGTGAGTCGGGTGGGGAGAAGTGAAAGATGCCCTCCTCGCGTTCGTGCCGGTCCAAAATGGCGTCATTCTCCTCTTCCTCGTCAATGACCTCCATGACTACGGGAAGATTGTTGCGATGCTGAATGTCATTGTTTTGGGCACGGGCGGCACTCGGAGTGGCAGTGACATTGCCGGTCGTTTTTGATGGAGCCTGACGTTGCTGCTGCTCACAGTCCGAGGCATCGTCGTCATCATCCCAGTTTTCAATCGGATCGTCCATATCACCCGTACGGCCGCGCGTCTTACTATGAGTACGACCGTCGTTTTTCTCTGCTGCCGTGATTCTCACATCGGCGCGCGGCTGTCGTCGACGGCGCATCTTACCACTGTTGATACGGTTTGCCGTTGCGGGCAACGAAAAGACGATGCGGCCGATTTGTGTTGTTGTGCGACGGTGATGCATGAGACACACACACGCTTGTCCAGTCACAGAGACACACTACTGATGCAATACACACCTACCTACATGTGTTGGAGCCCTAATCAGTACATATTCATGTGCAAGGTTGAGACTCGAGTATATACATCTCGAGTTGGTCAATGTCGTGTACAAACGAAGCACAAAATATTGCACGACCCTACGCTCTCGCTATATCTGCACACAGATTTTGTGTAGAGACGCTTGCATACTAGTATAGAGGAAAGGAAAAGGTCGATTCGGGTAATGTGTGCAACAATCACACTCGTGAACGGCGTGTATCATCGTAACCAGCAGGGTGTCATTACTGCAGACGATGTATCATCAGTATCAACGCAGGTGGCTGCGTCGAGCATTACGCACACACAACCGGGATGCATGGCATATACAGATTCTCTCGTTCCCTTCATCACCTTCTTCAACCTCTGCTTTGGCGGGTGGATGTTCTTTCGCCGCAGATACCGGTACGAGCAACGCCACATCGACTCAGTAGCCGCTATCGTAGGCATACACTGCGTCACCTTCACCATCCTTACCACGACTGCCATGGCGGTGTGTGCGTCGGCCACAATACATCCCACAATTCCGCTGGACGCATGGTCCTTTGTCGTGGCTAATCTTGTCTGTGTACTGTACCTTGAGTATCGGTGCCAACGTACCGAGTTCCATTTCGAACAGTGGACGACGTCGCTCATACATGCCGTCATCACGGCATCATTGTCGTCTTTGGCGTGCTTTCTTGAGTCCTCATCACCGCCGGTCGCAACACAACTGCATTATATGGCGGTGGCAAACTTGGTTTCATATCTCATCAGCGACTTGGCCAACCCAAACAAGATGATCTTTGTGATACATCACATTGTGACCATTGCGGCGGGCGTGTTGGCGTTTGCGGGTTGGGTGCCAGTGGCTCTCGTCTCTACCCTAGCGCTCGCTGAGTGGACCGTCCCTTGGTTGTACTGTGCCAAAAAGAAGTTGTTTGTTCCAGTGTCCTACGTGGGACTTCTACTGTTTCACATTATATTTCGCCTCCTCGTCCCTCTTTTCTGGATGCGACCTGCTATCACGGCGTTTGGTGACTCGACGGTGGTGGCGTGGCCTATCGCCGGGCGTGTACTCTTTTGGACACTGTGGAACATTTACTTGGCGCTGCAAATCTGGTGGTTCTTCACCATGCTATGGTTGGCGTATCGGATGCTGACGACGAAGCGTGCTCCCATTGAACACGACGAGAATTGAGAGACACGTGCACCCACAGGCTATCTGGTGCAATAAACGCATATCCATGTAAAGGAATAAATTGTAATATACACGGATCGCGGAACCGCGCACTCGTCGTAATATAATACACGTATATTTTACATATATTTAGTGTTCTGTTTCAGCCATTCCCTACTGTTGCTCAACATGTTCTTCCGACCAGGACGGCAATGGGGTGGAGGCCGGTGCTAAGGGTGCTGCTGGCAGAACCAAAAAAGATGGGTACAATAGCGAGCAATAAACATTGTACGATCGGGTGGCAAAGGACTCGACCGCAGCAAGTGCGGGGACTAATACCTGTGCCATAATATCCTCCCGCACAGACGTCGTTGGCGTCATTGTTCCAAACAGGGCACGCAATCCTGGCACAACATAGGCGTTCATGTGCGCATACAGATGCGGGAAGAGCAAAGACGGCGCCCCGTCGTGGTTCATAATCGCAATGGCATCATTCGTCTCTGCCGACGTGGTTCCATTGTAGTCGATGGGAGTCTGGCACCCCGGGCCCACCGAGCGGACTAGCAGAGCGAGCAAGCCATGCAGGCACACATACAGTCGGAAAATCTCCTGCACAAGGGATCGCACAGCCGGAACAGGACTTGCGTGAAGCGCCTGGATCAGGGTTGTATAAAAGGTGGATTGACCCAGGTTGAATTGTAGCCACTGGAGGCGATCGCACAATTTGCCAACCATATGATACCCTGACGGAATGACAATCACCGCATTGGTCACAGTCGACATGTATATATGGATTTGCGATACACACGTATATATTGTACCGAACCCAAAGAAAAACCTGGTACTACATATCACACCGACGGGTCTGCCACAAAATACTCGAGAAAAAGAGAAACTCGAGTGGGTGTAGTCCCTCCCTTCACGCGTCCGTCTCGCACTCAACACAACAACAAACACACATTCACGTCATACACAGAGACAGAGGAGATATGGAGCGCAAAACCACTCGCATTACAATGACGGTCAGCCTCGATGCGTGCGTTGAATGTCGATTCCAACGTAACGACACTTTTCCAGTATGCGGACGATGTATGCGATGCCTGGTCCACTGCACGCATTTATGGCACTGTACCGGTCATGGCATCCATGTATGTGATGCATGTGTGCAGCACCATAACCCGGCACTGACTCGAGTTACAAACTCGAGACACTCGTCTCCACCACAGTAGTACGCCTACCCTTCCTACATACATCAGTTGTCATTGTCCGTGCGTGTTTGAACATCATTATTACGTCGATGTGTGGCCTTTTGTTGTTACGCGTCGCGCTGCTCTTCTCTATTGCGACAGCCGCGGTGGCTGCTTCGGGCGTAGGGAGGAACCATGTAAATATTTGGCCGAGCGGCGCCACTGTCTTTCAGATTGATACAAAGATGCAAGCGATCCCGGGGTCGATGCACAACTGTGCCGACGATGCCAACTGTCTCTCGTTGATCATGACCATGTGGACATCGGCAGACTGGAAATCGCGCAACGTGTCCTACATTGTTGTTCGGTTGTGGTCGCGTGATGGTGATGGCACCGACACGCATGACAGTATGACACGTTTGGCTACTGCAGCGGCAACGGCACCGCCCCAACTGAATGAGGAGTGGCCGTATGTGTTTGTTCCGGGTGGCGCTTCATTGATTGGTGTCAATTCCATGGCAACGTGGTGTCGCCGTCCCCCATATGAATGTTCACATGATACGGACTGTCTCCGTCAGACAGTGGAGGCCTTTAGAGACGATGCATCATGTGTGGCATATGTCTTCTTCATTCCCATCATTGGCCACCACACAAGCCCGTAAACGAGAGAACATTATGTATTGTCTATTATATACACCTTGTACTTGTGTGAATGAAGAACTGTTCAATTATACAGAACGATATGTATTACACAGACACCAGGAACTAATCTTTGAAGTAATCTGCGGGCAGATCCTCCCAATCAATGCTGCCGAGACAGCCACCGGCCTCGCTTTGCTCGGATGGGTCCCCTGGAAGGGCACGCCAAATCGTACACGTATGGTTCGACGAAGAATGCGAATCACCCGATGCGGCACTTGAGAAGCGTATTTCGATGCGGTCCATGTTCGCATACGTGTCCGTCTCTTGCGGCTTGCCGGTCTTGTTCATGTGCGTGCGCACCAAGAACATAACTTGCAACACAGTCGCGTTGATCGGATCAACATCCACAGGAACTGTTCCGCACTCATAAAAGGCATCCGGTTTGAGATGATGGGGCTCAACATCCTCTACCTTCTGTACACTCACGCGCAATGGCACATGTTGATGGGTCACTTCAGGGTCATCCACATAGTGTTGTAAAATATAGTGAATAGCCGACTCGAGTTTACCAAAATATTTGGCCGGACCACATAGTAGGGTTGATGGAGTAACGCAGTACATGTCGGTGGAGTATGTATACGGAAGATATGTAAGTACACACGATGGTGTGTGTACGTGTGAGTGAGTGAACAAGTAATGACTGGAAAAGATAGAGTGCTGACCTGTATATATGAAGATTGTATTTTCCATGTCAACTCGAGTTGTTCATTTCATTGCAATTATTACCCGACCACACAACAACGGTCACTCCTGTACCCAAGAAAAGTCCAGTTGGACTTGGGATTGGAAACGATTCCAACTCGATCGGTTCTCCGTCGTTGATCCATGTATCGTTGTCTTCATTATATGTGCTAAATTGGAGAATGTAGTGTCGCAGATGGCTGCCGATATGAGTTCTCTGGTGCGATAGTGTGGCGCGATGTTTTTGAACATGGTTTGCTTGTGTCTCGGAACAATTAACAAAGTGAACTGCACCTGATGTGTCGTCATCAGAGTCAATGGATGCACTGTCATAGATGTAGATACGCGAATCACTGTCATCACTGGGTACGAATTCGGGGATGCCACCATGCCCCCACGTACGCAGACGGTAGGTGATGTCATGATGTGCTCTTTCGCGCAGTACCTCATTGGTACAAAGACCTATATTCTGAAATGCTGCAATGAATGACATGATGTGCCTTTTTGGGACACGAAAAGGCTCTCTGTCTCTTCTTACTATGCATCTTCTGCCAAGTTCTTAGTGTGACGTTCGCACCGTTTCACAAGGCCCCGCGAAAACATTGGACGTGTTTTATTGAACAATATATTTATATGTACACACAGAAACCGTCGCCTCCTTTTACACACCGTTTCTCTATTATACAGTGATGCAATTGCTAGAACCGACGATGGAGATTTGACTTGGGGAGCAACACAGTACATTGATGCTGAAAGAAATGTACTGATCGTTTTGTCCACGAACAAGGTACGAACACGTCGTTGCACTACCTCCAGAGACACCGCGTTGGGGAGTTCCTGTCGCATTGAGAACTGGATACCAGAACCCAACCACAGGCACCGGAACTGGGGATGACGAGGACATTGAAAATACGGATGCCGACACCGCCAACCATCCTGCCGGACACGACACATACGAAAAGGGTGTCCCCTCCTTAATGTGGGGAAAATGGGTCACTTGAATAGGACCATTCACGTACGCACACCCTGTCTGTTGTACGAGTTGCGTGGCAACTGCCGCGGTTGCGAACAAGAAGACAAAACAAACGAGCAAATAGTGTGTCGCGGTATAGCGAGCCATGTCTAGTATGATATGATGTATCGCACGCGAAGGCTAAGAGTTGTTTGTGTCGACTGGTTTGTTTTCTGGCTGTGTTACCATACTGAAACTGATAATATCTCGAGAGTGATATATCTCGAGTTTTTCTCATGCGGTATGTAGTACAGTAAATGGGCGATCACATGTGTGCGTGTCTGCATAAATACGGCACACATTCGCAGACGTGCGAATAGAATATACGCACACCCAAAGTAAAGAGCAACAGTGAGTGGTGCGTAATATATTGCAATCACCTTCTTAAGAATGACTGCTCCGGTACCTTTAACCACAGCCCCATTTCCGGGTGTATCGACGAACACCTACTTGCAAGATGCTACGCAAGTGTCAATGTGGCTACCTACACTGGCAATAGACAATCTCGCTGGTACTAGCACTCTCCAACAAGGTGCGTGGGCCTTTTATGCAAATCGCACCCCGAATGTGGGCACGCTGTCCTTTGGAACGTATAATTTTGGTGCGGCTGTTCCTACCCCGATTAATCTTTTGCCAACTATTGTTGCGGATCCGTACACGGCATACACGGATGCTGGCCGCACGGGGGACACTGCCGCCGTGGAGAACCTCAAATTGATTACGGCGGACACATTTGGGTCGGATCAACTCAACTATTCGCTGAAGAATGGACTCGCTCGACAATTCTTACAGGCGTTTACCGGTGATGAGTTGCTTCCTGAGACGGTCGACCTTACAGGGTTCTCGCCTGTCGTCTACAGCCAAGGACTGGTCCCGAATTCGTACGCGCACTCACTAGCACATGTGATTAATATTAGTCGGACGACCTCTCATTTGGCAAATCAGCGCGCGGCGAATTTGCAGCATGCGCTCACACTCACCGCGGGTGTGCTTCCGTCGCGTATGCATATGACCGCACTTCATAACCGCGTGCGCTACCAGATGTTTCTTAGCCCAGACTACTCGAACGGAGACGTTACATCCAGTGCGGCGACGATGGGCTTTGTACCCGTATTTTCGGTTGCCAATTTTGGAGTAACAACAGAGGCCCCTCAAAATCCCAGCAACTATGCAGATCCGGCCTTTGGTGGTGCGTTCACCTACCCACAGGCCGCGAATCAGAAGACAATGAGTGCAAGCGATGCAGACCAGTCGCGCATGGCGGATCTGTGGCAGAAGGGTATGATATCGTTTGACGGCTACGTTAATTCCGCCTCCACCACCATTACGCCTGATTTGAAGGGGTTGCAGTGGCGCTCCTTGAGTGACCCGTCGTTGCAGATTAATCCGAATGCGCGGTTGTCTGCAAAGCGCCTGAAAAAGAAGATTCACCAACATTTGGGTCGCGGCATCCCGCTGGCGCTGCAAGTGAACGTGTACGATAACTGGCGGGCGCAAATGGTGGCTCAACCCACAAACCCCGAGATCCCGTTGCCACTTGCCAATGCTGCTCCGATCGGTAGTCACTTTTTCACGTTGGCCGGCTACAATGACACGCATTACGTGGTGATGAATTCAATGGGGGCCAATGTTGGTGTGAACGGAAATCACCTGTTGCCGAAAGAGTACGTCGACTTTGAGCAGGACTGTATGGCCGGAACGGGTACGTTTTTGCTTACGTCTACGTGTTGGACGAGTCATAATGTCAACTTGAGCAAGTGCGTCCCGACAACACAAGGATGTGGCACGAACCAAAACCCCATCTTTAGTTGGCGTACACTGTTTACATAAAAGTGACGACGTTACTGTGTATCTTTTGTACATGTATATATGTTTATCTATATATGTGCTTACATTGAAGAGGTGTATCATGCAGCCGAACCTCCACGGTACGTCGCGGCGCTCGGAGGCTCAAAGAAGGGGTTCTCATCGGGCATGAACATGGTGCATTTCCACATATCGTCGGATATCAGGCGATCAAAAACGCATTCGTACATGGCGTCGACAAACTGCCTGTTCATAGTCTCATAGACAACCTCGCGCAACTGCGGATCAGGATTATCAACATCAGGCAATGCGTACGCGGGACACGCACTTATCCAATTACTTCTATCGAGTCGAAGCACAGACATCTGAAGCCGTCTCCCGCTTGCCTCGACTGTTTTATCAATAAACTCAATGGGAGTCCATACCGCTGCTGTCGACGGTTGGAACATATTTTTTGCAACAACGACTGAAATATGATCTTCCGGGTCCGTATCGTTCACAAAATCCAGCAAGAATAACGGCACTCTAACAGGTTCTGCATCCGCACTGACCGTGGCGGAAAGGTACATGGTGGACTCTACATCGGTGCCAGAGAACATTCGCAACATGACATCGCGAATAATGTCATCAAAGTCTCGTATCGCCTCGGTCGTCGTCGTAGAACACTCAGACGTTGTTGAGGCAAATGTGTGATCGTTACCAGCCGCCGCGATCATGGCATCAATGATGCGATGATAGTCCACCAGTGTTTCCGTCGGGGTGTACATCTCGGGCTAGTGCGTGAAAGGTAGCACCTCCATATGCGTGTACCTACTACCTAACTGGCGCGTACACATACGCTCTTGTGTGTGCAATTCGAGTCTGTGAATCTCGAGTGTCATAAAACCAGAAAGTATATATAGGTGAATAGGTCGTTGGATGTTGTATATTGTACATGCCCGCTACCACACTGTCTTAAATAGGAGGATCATACCCGCGCATGACATCCGTTTCTGGAGGAGGGAGGGAGCAGTGTCTTGTTGGTGTGCTAATCGTCGTCACATCTAGCAACCGCACTTGTTCTTCTTGCACTTGTTCTTCTTGCAGCACTTCTTGTTCTTCTTGCAGCATCCGCCTCCGAAACCGAAGCCAAAGGCGCCAGAGAAGAAGACAGCGACCGCAATGAAGAAGAAGATGGCGATAACGACGACAACCCAGAACCAGGCGTAGTAGAAGATATTGGTGCTCTCGGCGGCGCCACAGCCAACGACACCGTAGCCACATCCGACATCGGCGCGGGCGGCGGCAATAGCCGCAGAAGCGGGACTGACAGTCATGCCGAGCATGGCCAAGAGACCGAGGAAAAACAATGCAAACTTATTCATATTGTGTGTATGAACTGGAATCGTGACACTGGGAAAAGTGTGTATGTGTGAGGGAGCGTGTTGGGGGTTCTCTAAGAGTAGGACCCGTGAACGTCGCTTTAATATATAGTGTCACACGGAAATGTTTCGGTCGTTGGATGACAGCAAAATATCAGCGAAAATTTTTTTCCCAACATCATATGTCCGGTGTGCACGTTGTAATTTTTGCATCGGTGCATATGCGTCGTGTGTAACGACAAAAAATATGACATACTATATTGGAACCGCGGCTTTTTTTGGTGCGAACACTATATTCAAAGCGTTGTTGTGGTGCGTAGTCACGGCGGCGTACATACACATCTTGTTGTAATTTATAATTGCAGTTTGATTTTTTTAAGTTGAAAGAGTTAATATGGGCAAACATAGCCACCTATCTGAGCCTACTGTGCTACAAATTGTCAGTGTCGATAATGTCGCACTGCGCGCGGCACCCAACACAGACGATCCCACCAACATTATTGATTTGTTCCCGCCGACGTTGTTGGTGACGCGGCTCGATCAACGGGAGTATCCGGACGAGTCACCCGAGCCTGCCGGACTTGTGTTTGCGCTCGTGAGCGTGGCAGAAGAGCCCACCCCCATCGTGGGATTCATGCCACTGCGTCAAACGCCTCCACAACTGGGCGCACCGACCGCGTATTTCCTGTTGCGCACTGCACAAGCAACGGTTGTAGAGGAGCAACTTTTCCAGAGTTCGCACCATCATGGTAATCATCACGGTGGTGGTAAGAAACAGAAGAAGCGACATGGAAAGAAACAGAATCGCACAGCATCACCCTCGTCATCCGATGACGACGATGCGGAGCAATTTGACGGCACCGCACATCGGCAACACGACTGCGTTGTGAATCGCGTGCCGGCACCGCGTCCACCCCAACCCTGTTGTGCGAACAAGTAGAATGAAGAAGCCACCGCGAGTTAAGTGTGTGTGAAACAAAAATAAATATTACGCATGTATAGACGCAAACCAATGACATGAAGTGAGTAAGTTTGTTCATGAATCACTGTGTACAGTAATAACAGGTCTTAGGTGTTCTTCACCAGCATACGGGTCGTCCCCAATCCCGAGACCCACGATGGGTAGCCCTGCGTTGAAGAGCAATTGGTCGCGAACAAACTCGCGTTCAAACGACGCAAATTCTTGCCAGGGTTCCTTTGTCCCGATTTGAAAATCCCGGACTGCTGCCTGGAACTCCTCAATGGTGGGCTGCGGTTTGTTCTCAGGCCACCACTCATAACCGTACGACGTTGGACGGCCCCAATAAAAGTCCATGAAGTACTCGTAGTCGGCTTGTGTGGCCGCGTACAAGTGCATCGACGACGACATAACAGGGTGTGCGCGTAGGTGATAGAGATAGAACTACACACAATATAGAATATGCAAGTAGGAGACGTGCACGAGTTATATTTGGTGCATCTCGAGTGTGGTTCTACTCGAGTGTGACCACACTCTAAAGCCTGCAAAACAGCACAGCATTGTAGAGATCTACTTGGTTTCGTGCATGTACGCGTGGTGGTAGAATGGGCGAACGCGTGGAGAATAGCCATGATGTGCGCACTACTGTGACGCGCGAACAGTTTCACCAAGTACAACACGCATGGCGGCAACTATTCGATTATTGGTCATATGCTACAAGCACAAAATCAGCCATGTTTGAGTGGGTGAATGAAATTGATCTTCTTCTGTGGCGCATTGCTGGCGCGGGAGATTATAATCGTATCGCCAACGTTCTCACCGATGATGTGCTCAATAAAGCATCGAAATACCATCGTCGCGATGCAACTGCCACGGACAATACGGTTCCTACCACGGTTGTATCGACGATTCGTCGCGTGTTGTCACCACCCTTGTAAGTGTGTGTGTGTGTAAATGCAAAAAATTGGGTGAGATCATTGGCGTTGGATATGTACTTTAGCAAATTTTATATGTGTCCTCAATAAAACTTTGTCCACATGGGCAATTAGGTGTGCAAATTTTTGTAATATTGTTTGTGCAACGAGTCGATTTTTTTCTCCTGTAAGAGGAACAAAGAGTAGAGGGTCTCTTTCAACAGACACCCCCGTACACGTACACTCGAAACAGTTTGTTGTGTGAGAACGAGAGAGGGAGTCTTCTCTTCGGATATACACAATTCACAACAAATACATTCTACACGACTCCACATACACACATTTCAAAGCAAGCATAAAAGAGAGAAATGGCGACAGAGTCATGCACATTGTTTTGCCGCGGCGGATCGGCCAAGTACGATCCCAAGACGTTGCAAGAGATGGGGTGCCGCAAGGTTGACACACCCGCGGGAACCGTCATCCAGTGCCCCATGAGTTGCTCTAGCATGATCCACACCGTGCGCGCGCAAGGTCCCGCTGTCAAGGTGAGTGAACCTATCGCCATCGCGGCCTACACACACCACGGCGCGAACTGGCTCGGCTACATCACCTACGCCGACGGCCACCAGCAGCGCGAGGTCCACATCGAGGATACGCGTATTTTCAAGTTGACCAAGGATCGCTTGCATGCCGGCCCGCAGCACTACGGCGTGCCCGCACACATCGCACTCCCCGACGTGTTCACCGTGACGGCCGACGAAACGGGTCCCCTGTTTGGCCGCAAGTTCCCCTTTGATGGAACTGTCAAGTACGGTGCGCCCTACAAGTTGTTCACATCGTGGAACTTCTTGACCGCCCCGAACACGTTGATCAGCCGTCGCCAAGAACTCGACCGCAATTTGCCCACGACTGGCTCCGTCATGTGTCTGTATGGTGGACGCAGTCGCGGTCGCGACGTGCATGGCAAGGTCGAGTGCGCCTACGACAACTCGCGCTGGTCGTTCGTGCCTGCCGACGGCGCCACCGAGATTGGCGAGACGCTCTGCAAGGATGACATGTTCTACATTGCCGAATATCCCGGCATGGGCAAGTCTCGTTTCTTGCGTTGGAATAACGAGATTGCCAATTTCGACTTGGTACAGAAGAGCGAAGCGACCGTCTTCTCGTTCCCCTCAAGTCCCGTCGAGCAAGGTCCAAATCACTCGATCTGTCAGTACGTGCCCGGTACTGTCGGCACTGGCCCGACGGTGGCGCCTCTGTTGGACGACGGTGCTGCGATCGCCATTGATGTGCGCGACGACGGTCAGGGCGACCGGATGTCCTACCAGGCCGGTGGCGGTGTGCCTCCATTGCCCATTGTGTACCAACCTCCTGTCGGCAGTGGCGGCGGCCGCCGTGTCTCCCCCTTGCCTCCACCCCCGACTCCTCAACAGCAGGGTGGATTCATGCACTGGGTCATGCTGATCCTGGCCGGAATTCTTGGTGCTCTTGTTGTCATGTACGTTTTGCGCAAGCAGGGTTGTGCGCAGCATGGTGGATCCGTGCTGGGATCGGCACCGGCTCCCACCACGGTTCGCATCGTCTCCTAAGTTGGAATATGACCGTTTGTGAAATCTAACCACGAGGACCGACCGACCATCAGAGCGCGCGTGATCTCTGTCTGTACGACACAAATAAAAAACCACCCCGCACACACACACAAAATATCGTTTCTAGCCTTTCAAGGATATGGACTCCGTATATTTCATAGAAAAAATATACAGTTTAGTACCTGCAACAGTGGCCGCATATGTACATGTCTAAACAGATAAGAGTTTGAATCGAACAGTGGCTGCGAAGCGGGTCTTGGTAACATAAATACCCCCGCCATCCAATTCCGATCCGACGTGAACGTCTTCCGCCCACGATCGAACCTCCGGGACCGGATCAAGAGGAACAAGACCGTCCTGTTGAATAGTGTGAATGAAAACATTGCCCTCGGATGATGCTTCTTCCTTCGTGGCAAAGACGTGCCCTTGCCAGGTGTGAATCACCCGGGATGGAGGTGCCGCACAAATCAATTTTAGCACAGCGTCGCGCACATTTTTACGCTCCAGACGTTTACGCTCCTCCAAGGCACTTGCAAATGCGTCATTGTTGTTGGCTTCTGGTGCCGCCATTCAGACTGACACTCTCTTCTAGGAGGTGTGCCAAACAGTAATATTACGGAAACACTTTGCGGGGCTCAACATACAATATGTGCTAGGAAACCAATATTTTTCGTTTTATTGTGTTTGGTCCACGTTCGTCTCGAGTGTCTCATCGTCGTCAATACTTGCGCGCAACCGACGAATCCATGCATCGTGCTGTTCGCGCGATATATCCGCAAACCGGGCATAGCGCTGCGCGAGACGTTGCCACACGTCGTATGCAATCTCTGTCACGCGCGGCCGCGCTCCTAAATCGGGAAACATGTCGCTCACCACGACGCCATTGGCCGTATGTGCGTGACAGTCCTCCAAGACAATACTGTACAGGTTGCCATGCGCATGGTGAACGGGTGTAATGGAAGAAACCCACATGGGCTCGATCCGTGCGATTCCGGCGCCCGTAGGAGTCATCGTCGCGACCTGGTGTTGATATCCTGGTCGGAGCGACTGTATAGCCTCGCGTGATACGTTATAGATGGGTTCAGAGTGCGTACTCGGGGTAATGGCAAATCGAACATCACGCATCCCGTAGATGACATGGCCGTCAGTCATTGTTACCGTGGTGCGCGCTGTCGTCGCTTCCGGACCATGCCGCGATAATTCAATACTGTAGACGGTGCGTTGGGTTGTTGGCACCTTGAGGATAAATGCGACGCGGGTCGGGCGCTGTTGCGTCGGACACCACACGACATCGCCTGCCAACAACGTCTCAATAGGACGAGTCTGGTGTGGACTGATGTGGACCGCCGTACCAGGTGCAAAACATGAGCACTGGCACTGACAACCACATTGTGTGCACTGACCCGCGCTCTGTTTGTTGCACGTCATTTGACAGGCGTTGTCATTGGGCGCGATTGTGTCGGTCGGCACGTTGATCTGCCCGCGACTGATCGGGGCACGGTTGTAGTTGCGCGCACATACCCAATTCACAGCGCAGTCGGGCATGCACACATTGGGTTGTGGATCGTTGGGTCCCGTGCAACACCCCGCCGTGCAGAGCGCATCGTATGCAAGCCACGTGTCACCGCAACACTTGGTGATGCAGTCCTGTGGTGCGGCACCGCTCGACGGTCGCGCCTGTCCACAATACGTGTATGGGCCTCCGTGAATGCAATTACATGGAACGGCCTGACGCTGACAAGTGGATTGTGTCGTACCGGCGGCAAAATTGCAACAACAATACGGCTTTGTGCCGCCGTCATTATTGCCAGCGCATCCAATACCTGCGCAGTCTTCATGGGCGTGACACACGGGCGGCGGCGCCGGCCGTGCCGCGCAAATGGATATACTCGCCACGGTGCCGTCTGGAAGGTTTAATTGACCTGACGATACGGGTTGTTGATTCGCACCACATGGGAGACATGCGCCCGCAGCACACCCACCGTTGCCCGCCGCGGCGATGGTAAGACTCGTTGAACAGCACCCACTCGCGACACCACGCTGGCATCCAGGATCGTCGTATCCGGCAATAGCGCGTGTACAGGGATTCCACGGCTGGTTAATGACGATCCCTGACTGATTGCGGTACAACCATGCTGCGATACCGTTCATGTCAAACCCGACGACGGATCCTGGTGCAATCGGTTGGCCCGACGCGGCATTCTTGATCAGCCACGTCACTGTTGCAGACGACTGTGCTGCTGGCATGTAAATGAAACAACACTGCTTTTGCTGCGTGTATTGGGTTTGCCAACATGGATCGTCTGCAGCGGCGAACGGTACCGCGTTCTGGAGCACGCGTCGTTGAAAGTCCAGGCAGTACGAATTTCCCGCCACAGCCAACGACCAGGGGGGTTGTGCCGCCGCAACATACCCTGTTGTGGTAACAACAATTGCAACAAGAAAAATCGTCAACGCACATTGTTGTCGTCGCATGGCTGCTCAGGTTGTTCTTGATATATATTATCCAATGCGTGTGCGTGCGAAGACTGTATTGCCACTGATGTGCATGCACGATTATAGATAACGCAACGGCAACGGAAAAAAGGAGCGATACTTGCGCATTCATCTATATTACATGCATTTCGCATGTTACAAACCATTTCTTTCTCCTTCTGTTATTTGATGTGTACGTGTCGCGTCGCGTCCTCAGACAATGTACATCTGTTGCATTGTGTGCTGGTGTTGAAGTTGGTGTTGCTCCATGCGTTGAGCGACCGACTCAATGTGTTGCTCTGCATTTTGTTGCAACAGTCCCAGTACGTGCGGGACAAGTCGTTCTTCAATGTCGCTAACTGTGTCAGACGTGTTTTGCAACACCTGCACATTTCGCTCTTGCTGCATTTGCTCCACGTACAAATTTGCGATCCGACAGATGTACTCGGCATCGATGGTATTCTCACTGGAGCGACGTCGTGCCGCCACGCGCTGTACGCACTGATTTGCGTTGGCGGGCGCGACAAAGAAGCAAAAATCCGCATCCCACCCATTGTGATGGCTGTACCAACAGTACAGATCCTTCTCCTGCGTCTTGACGACACCGTCGCGTGATAGCAACTCCATAAAGATTTGTCGACCATCCCACGGTGACCGCTCCGTGATAACGTACAACGGTTTGTCTGAAGTAAATTTGGGCATCTGGTCGTGCATCGCGATCTGACCTTGCAGAATCTTCATTTGCAGTGGAAGTGCCCACCGAGAGGGATTCTCATAAAACTCCCGGAGCCAATCCAACCCATTGTCATTTTGCCACTGCTCGACCGGTTCCGGCAGAAACACCACATTGTACTGCTGTGGAGGTTGCACTGCAAGTGCCTCCTGCAATTTGGAGATAACAGTGGACTTGCCACAGCCAATACCACCCGTGATCGACACATACTGCACCGGGAACATACCGTCGGAATGTATATATCCGCAAATGAATAATTAATTAGAGAAAGGTGGACAGAGATGAAAAAGCACAAGCGGAAAGATAATAGAGCCGTATATATAGCACACCGCCACATGTAGGCTCGATGTTTCATGCTCTCGTTTTACACTAGTTGACTTTCAACTCGAGTTTATATGGTGGTGCCTGCATGTGCATGGGTTTTGTATATAATGCGATACTATGTAACCGTAGCGAAAAACATGTCTGTACAAATGTGTAATTGCACACCACCATAAGGTAAACGGGAGAGCGTACAACAACCACTTCAAAATATTTTTATCATGTGGCGACAACCTTCACCGATTGCTGTTACTGCAGCAGCCACAACGCTTATAGTGCTGCTATCGGTGACCGTATTTGCGCAGCAACCATATGGCGGTGTCTATTCTTCAGGGACATACAGTCCTGAACGAGTCGGTTTCCCGCAGCAGCACCACCCCGCGGCACACTATGCCGTTGCCGTTGCTCTTCCAAAGGTGGTGTCATTTGAAGGGGCCACCGGTCGGGCAATTCCAATTGTGAACAGCAATGTGACCCTGTACCCCGCACTTCCAAAGCGGTTCCGCGCGACAACACCCGCGTTCTTATCCGCGGCACAGCAAACGCAGTCTGTGGACGTGCGCGGTCTATTCGATATTGGCATGTCTGGCAGTGCGCAGTACTCACCGAGCGAGTTTGAATCTGTTGCCACGTGGCTCGGTATTGACGACGTGTGGGTCGTCGACTTGCGCCAGGAACCACATGGGTTCCTCAACGACGCGATCGCGTTCAGTTGGTTTGGCGCACGCGACTGGGCCACCTACGGTATCACGTCTCTCGACGCCGTGCAAGAGTTGCAACGCCGTCTACTTGACACCATGGCGGCGCAGCAACACGCAATCCTGTACGATGTCACCTTGGATGCCGATGACGAGCGCGTCGTCGCACAAGTGCCCGTGACGTACCCAGTCGAGCAGGTTACAGACGAGGCACACATAGTGACAACGCGGCGACCCACGTTCCACTATTTCCATGTTCCGGTCGTGGATCACATTCCGCCATCACCTCGCGCCGTCGGACAGTTCGATGCGATCGTACGCGCATTGGCCGTGGCCAGAACACATAATGCGGCTACCGTTGTCGAGCGGCAGGAGCAGCACCAGCAGAATGTGCCAATTATCTCGTCGTCACCACTGCCAGTACGAACCAGCGGCATCGGCAATGGTCCTTGGATTCACTTTCACTGCGCACAAGGCGACGGTCGTACGACTCTCTTTATGGCGATGCTCGACTGTGTCATGAACATTCCTCGGGGCATTACGATGGATGCCATTATTCGACGCCAAGCCGTGCTCGGTGGGATCGATTTGGCAACACCACCAAACAATTGGAAGCGACCCTTCTTTGCAGAGCGCTTGCAATTTCTGCGCGAGTTTTGTATGCGCCAGCAGCCGCCGCAACCAAGAGCATTGTACCACCACAACTAGTATATGTATATGGTACATGTACCCGTAAACACAAGTATGTGTGCGCGCCATCCGTCCATATTCGTTTTGTAAGTCCTAAATACTATGGCGTGCATAACATCAAACCGTACAGGTTCAGTGTTTTCTCTCACACACATTTATCTTCTGAACTTTTATCACTCACACCAAAACCCACACAACCATCATGCGTCATATTTCCAGCATCCTCTTCATGACCGTGTCTCTCATTGCGGCCTCATTGGTCGGCACGACAAGTGCACAGCCCTACTACGGTGGCGGCGGCGCTGTGCCTACCAGTGGTGGTGCCGCACCCCTGTTTGACGACGCACACTATGGACCGTATGGCTACACTGCGGAGGGTCCTACCCGCCAAGGCGGATTGGCCTTCTTAGGAGGACTCGCCCTCGGAGGTTTGCTCGTAGCACCGGCGGCCGCCGCCGCAGCCCGACCACCCCAAGTGGTCTATGTTGTCCCCGCCGCTCCAGTGGCATACTACCACTGAGCACTTGCGGTGTAACACATAATTATGTATAAAATATATGGTGCGCGCGTGTGTTAAGGCATCACACATACAATAAAAAACCACCAAAGTTTCATTCATACTTGTGTACATTCATTCTTCCGCAGCAGTTGCCACAGGCGTATTCAGAATTGGAATGAATAGCACGTCACCGTGCTGGTTTTGAGAGCCTTCAATACGAGTCAAGTACAACCCTTCCAAAGGCTCCGATAGCGCTTCCGGATGAGAGACGGAAGTACGTCGATAGTGCTCTAGAATGTCATATGCCAACTGCTCCAGGGTTAGCCCGTTCGGTGGGACTGTAAATGCAACAAAATCAAATGGGGGTGCCAAATTGCGAAACCATACGACGACAAAGCCCCGGCGACGCGTAGCATCTTGTACCTGCAGAATGGCGGACTGATCCTTATTCGCCAGCGAGGCGACCAAGTCCTCCGGATCATCGGATAGCAACGGTAACATTATCTGTTCCAGGTCCCGCTGTTGATCATTCCACCGCAGCATGAAAAGCATGTACATCTGCACAACATGAGCACCTTCATTGTAAGTGGTTGCAAATACTGTCCATATTTGCTCTGCCGAAAGAGGCGCTGTCAACGATGACACTAGTCGCGGATCAAGCACACCATCACGTTCAAGACGCCGGCGCATTTCCGATAACAGACCTGTGGTGCCTACCTCGGGTTGTTCGGAAGCGGCGCTATAGCGGGCAATCAGGTACTCATCCGGCGCATTTTGCAATAACGTCACGGCGGTGCCAAAAGAATTGTGCCGCAACAAGGCAGGGCCCACCACATACTGGGTTGTCGCGGCCGCCCGCGAAGGAGTCGTCATGGCGCTGACGATAGCGCGCTGAAAGTCCGTCATGGTGGCCTGCCCAGATGCCCATAATTCAAATTGTTCAGCCAAGAAGCGACATGCAAACTGTGCATATTCGTTGTCGGATACAGCCTGGTTTGCATTGATTTTATTCGCACTACGATAACGAACGATGGCAAATTGAAAGCGCTGATCCAAGTCAAGTGCCTCGATTGCCGCACGAAAGCGTCCGGCAAATGTGCCCGGTCGCACAGACTGACACCACCGTCTCAGATTTTCTACGGTATAGCGAGTGGTTGCCATTTTTAAGAAGACTAACCGATTAGGTCGCCTTTGTATTGTATGTATTCAGGCGTACCAAAGACTCGCACAACAAATAAAAACGCCGAACTACAAACGGAACGTAAGTGTTTTCTCGAGACGCATTCACTACAATCTCTAAATGTACATATACTTGTGCGTGTACAAACAAAGTAAAGAAGACACGAACGGTTCTCTATTCGCGCTACCGCGTACTGGACAGAAAACGGACATAGAATATCTAGACACGATGGCGCAATCACGAAATGGCCGCAGTACAGGACTGGAGAAGGTCTTGTTCGGTGTTGACACGCTACCCGACCATTTCCATGCTCTTGTTATTGGCCGCAATCGCAGCGAACGTATTCGACTCCTGGCACATTTACTCCAGAAGCGCTCCGCTGTTTCTGCAGCAGCATCATCATCTTCTTCTGCTACTGTTGCTCCTACTGACTCACTGCGTGCCGCCGTGATCATTTCGTCAATGCCACAAATTTTGGAAAAGGAGTTACAGCCATTGATCCCTGCCGGTTTGCCCGTTCACATCATTCCCTCCAATGTCGCCGGCGCAGTAATGCCTCTTGTTATCGATTATCTGGTCACGAACGCCAAGACGGGATTCGAAACTGCGGGCGTCGCACGCGAGCACTTCCCCGTCGCCGTCGTATTCGACTGCACCGAGGCGGACTACGCGCGCATTCTCAAGAGATCAGTCTTCTATCGCGACTTGATGTTCCATAACCGCCACTTTGATATCAGCACCATCGTGCTGTCCACATTTGTGCCTGAAGTGATTACACCCGATATACGCTCCAATATTGACTACGTCTTTGCCTTTGCGGAGCCTTCCGTGGATCAGCGCAAACGCCTCTTCAAGGGGTACTATCGTGTGTTTGAACATTTGAGCGAGTTCTGTGACTGCTTTGAGCGGTACGTCCAATCTGGCAACGAGGCGTTCGTCATTAACAATCGCATTCGGACAAACAACAAATGGCACATGTTGTCGGTGTGTGAGGTTCCTTCGTTGAGTGACCTGGAGGAAGTACGAAAGAAGGGTGACGCGGCGACGACACAACAACATGAGGACACTGTTGTTGCAGCAGCGCCTACCGATGGTCTGACCGTTTTGAACGGACTTGCCAAGTTGATTCAGACCGCGACCACACCCACTGTACGCCGTCACCACCATCACCGTAACAAGGACAACAATGATGACAACGACGAAAATGCTGCGGACTCACGCAGCGCGGCCGCGGAATCATCATCGTCGTCATCCATTTCTGTCGCCCCTAACGATCATGAAAAGACAGAGTAAGAAGTAATCCTCTATATATATGTGTGTGGTGGTGTAATCGAAGATGGAAAGTCAGTAAAACAAACTGTGTTGTATGACCCACATCTTTCCCAATAGACTCCGCGTCCACGTTATACTCCTCCTTATCGTGGCCTTTGGTTAACACGAGGTGTGATATGATGATTAACTATCGTAGACATGTTTTTAACATAACCGTACAGCAGAAACTAGTGAAAATAAAGCGGATAACAGGGGGACAACTTCCTACACTACTTTGGTTTACAGTCGGTCAAGAAAAGTAGCTCACAATCGATTGAATTAAAGATGTCATCCATGAAACTTCCAAGTCCACGACAACAGACGGAAACTTGTTTGGGTTCTCGAGAATAGCATCCAGCGCAACGACGCCTCCTGGATTCTTGTGAAACCCAATGACTTTGCTACCAAATCGGGTTGCCAGTGTGCTTAAGACACGTCTCTGCATATGCGCGCGTTCTTTTTGGTCCGACAGGGCGCGGAGTGAATACAACACTTTCCGGCCATTGTTCTGAAACTCGACTCCGTACGAAACAGACATTTTTGATGGAGATTCCGCAGAAGAAGCTACTTTATCAGTTGGTGCAAGCCAGCGCCATCACTGAAGAACCGCGAATAATGGTGGGTGCGTGCCACAGACATACACCCGACCCCATAGACAACTCGAGTTTTGTGAAGAATTATATAATACTTACCTCAATATATTTTCTATATACTGTCGGTGTACCGTATGAACAATCATGTCAAGTGTACACCATCTCTCAACCAACACATGTCTTCCATAAAAGTTCGATGACCTGACCGTGGGTGCTATCAGTCACTAAAACCCGAGGTATCAAACTTACAACTCGAGTTGTTTATAGTTGTCGGTATAACTGCGACAAGGCTCATAGCACCACATATGGGTCAATTGGGGAACGATATGGATAACTCGAGTTTGCAGTGTAATACATGGTCTTTCAAGAGGCATGCTATACGTATACTTTTGTTGCTCTGCTGGTATGGGAAGGTAAGTCATACATCAGGTGTACCACCATGTCAACACGCATGTCTTCCATTGTTCCCGTGTACTATCTTGACCGCGGGAGAAGTCCCACTCGGACTAGTTACCAAAATAAACGTACAACTCGAGTGGTTCATTCGTCAATAATAATACCATGTACACATGATGGTCTCTGCACTACTCACCTCGGTTTGCGGAGAAGTATATAATGGATGACTCGAGTTTCTTCGTTCATTCTGCGCATAATGTTTTGGACGAACCAACCGAGCATTGAGCATGTATGTGTGTCTCAGGTGAAAACATGGTAGGACATGAACGTACGACAGTTTTGATACGTGGTGTTACCGTTACAAACACCATACGATGAGTCATACTGCTGCTGCTGTTAATACGGTCCTCTTGGTGCCGTTCGACGCTTCTGTCTATAGTATCATTCGTGTGCTGCAGTGTCTAGAACAACACAGCCACCGGGACGTTGTGTTGTATTGTTTGGAAAATGTTTTTCCTTCCGCTTCAATTTCGGCAAAACTGCAGCAGACGCAGGTGGCGAGTATTTTTGCCCGACATGTTCACCGCGTCGGACATGCGCACGCTGCCGTGAAAGTCCTCCTTGACGTGTTTATGGTGGATCACGACGACAAAAGCGCACATCTTCCGTCATATAATTCTATTGATGAAGCGCCACGAAATATTCGGTGTCGTGTTGTGGAGCAAACTCTGCGAAAGGCCCACGAGGTGGGTGCTTCTGTCGTGATTCCAGCAGAGTGGAATGTGGATGTGTGGCGTATTGTTGCCAGTTCGGTACCCTCATATAGCGGTGGTGTGATAGAACTCTGTGAGGTGTGCAACGCTGCGGATATTCAACGGCCGGGTCGACGTTTGGCAGCCTATGATGTTCTGGCGCAACTGTGGAACGGTTATAGTACAACGTTGACGCGGCAGCCATTTTCTGAGAGATTGGCACAGTACTCTGTAGAGGACTTGCAGAGTGTTGTGGGTGATTTCATTCCAGTGGATCCGTTATTTCCGCTATGGTCTTTGGTGGCGCAATGTCCAATGGCAGTGTATCCAGCCATCTCGCAATGTCATGAGACAACGTGCGTTGCCTGTTGTTTGTTAGATGCTTACATCGTGGAGAATTGTGTTCCTGAGACAGTGATCGATGGTGCGATGGACAACTAGACGAGGGAAAAAAGAGGCTGCTGATGTGTATAAATGTATATATTTCGTATTACACGTGATCTCAATGCGTTCGTTTATAGACTACCACATAGTCGGGGAAAAAAGAGGATCTCTTATGCGGCGACGCCACATCCTTGTGGCACGCAGTACGTTCCGTAATAGGTTGTACCGCGACTCAGATGACCGCAGCAACTGACAAACTTGTCTTTGACGTCACATCCACAAATGACACATGAGCCGAACGGACCACCTTGGGTTACTGCATGACCGCATAGCGACGTGGCGGTAGTGGCAGCATGCGTTGCTGCAAGTACGGCGGCAGTGGCCGCAGGCGCAGCGACAGCAACGGGTTGAACGGGTGGAGGTGTCGCAAGGCTACGCATAAGGAGCGCCTGTTGCATCGCTTGCGTATGTTGGCTGGCTGCATACTGTTGGTACAACCATACGCCAAAACCAAGGAAAAGCAGGATGACGAAAAAGACGACGCACAGTTGGCAAATGTTGTTCACCCCTGAGTTGCAATTGTTGTTCTTGCAGCCCATCGTTTTTGTGTTTCTTTGTGAGGGCTCGTGAGTGAATGTTGCACTCCTGACGTGCTTGTGTGTGCAACCCTTTACTCCTTTTACTCATGTCAGAAAAATGTCCACCAAAAACCAAACACAAATTGCAAAAGTCATTCTCTCTCTCGGGAACATCATCGGTCATTCCTTCCATAAAAACTAAATTAATATACGGCGAATACATCTCGAGATTTCAACAACTCGAGTTTTAAAGTACAGATATATTGACTTGAATTGGCCCTTAATAGAACCATTGTTTTTGTTGTCCTACTACCGTGAAGCATAACGTATATCGACTCATATGGACCAATTCACCAAGTATGCGTCGTATCCTATCCTGTACCTGCGCCGTGCGGACTGTGACCCAGTGTTTGGTGCTCCCGACTTTTTGCGCACCATGGGTGGCCTTGTTCCCAATGCGCACCCCAAATACCCCCAGAAGGGGTGGAGGCAGCGTACACCCAATTTGGCCGTGGACAATTTGTGTCTATTCAAGTACATGAATCATATCCAAGACCCCAAGTATGGCAAGATTTGCACCGTTTTGGGATGGATGGACAAGGAGTTTGAGGCACACGGCCAGAAGAAGCGTGTGACTGGATGGGTCCTGTCAGGAGGTCATGTCGAGTATGACGATATGCCCATGCCCAATGGACGAACCGATCCCGCTGATTTGAGTTGCACGGAGAGAGCCCTGAAGGAACTGGAACAAGAGTTTGGTATTGCTCCCCAGAATGTTGTTCGCACAGTGCCTGTGGCGTTTGTGGATGACTTTTTGCGCGATCCGCGCAACAAGTATGCGACCCTTGTTCATCTTCAATGGATCAATGCGGCTCCAAAGCCAACGGACGAACACAAGGTTGTCATGGTTGTTACATTGGAGGAATTGTCCAAGATGTTGCATGAGGGTTTGAAAAAGTCTCCCAGACCCGGCGTTCCTGAGGCTGGTTTTGCGTTGGGCCACGGAGGATTTATCAAGGAAATTTTGCAGGCACCTCAAACCAAGCAATTGATGGGCGACATGATGACGGCATTTTGACGTATCGGACACAGTTATGTGTGTTCTGCGCATTATCGTAGAGAGAGAGAGCATAACATACGTGTGTGTTTGTTGTTGTTTCGCAAATTAAAACAGTATGACTCCCATGACACTAAAGCAGGAGCCCGCCGCCTTTATATCATGCTCAGTATTGAAGCAAGTGAAGAGATTTTCCAGACACTGGGATTAGTGCCTGTGCTCGTCCACGAAAGGTACTCGCGTGCAGATATTGGCGATATTGTTCCATGCTTACTCACTGTCACTGCTGCTGTTCAACAAGGAGATAAAACAGGCGGCGACGATGGAGCAACTGACGGCAGCAACAATAATAACGGGAACAAAACAAAGACAGACAGTGATGATGACGATGCATACCGGTTCTGCATCGACGCGGCATGGCAGAGCGACGTTTTGCGCGCCCTGGATACATACACGGTTGTTTCTATTTGGATTGACGAGTTGGAAACGCTAGACACTGTACTAGCGTGCTTTCGCCATTGCCACGTCATTACACTCATCAAGATCGCACCAGACACATGGCAAATGATGCAGCGATACGAACGCTTTTACCACGATACACTGTTCACGCTCATTGAAGACCGATCAACGATGACACAGTTGCTCCGCGACATTGCAACCATTGTCAACGATCGCCACGGGTCAGTGGCGCGGCGTCTGTGGAAGTATTGGTTCCGCGTGGATGATGGTCCGATCAAGTATCCAAGCCAATTCCGTTGCTTGACATGGGTCGGCAAGCCATCCACCAAAGAGCGACGACAGGCACGCCGCAGACTATACGCCATGTTGGATGTCACATTGGACGCAATAAAGCACTCGAGTTAGGACATAAGTATTTTATTAACAGACAGGATCCATCCATTCAACCTCCACGTACACACACGAGTTCAAGGTACACTCACACATACATGAACACTTCTTCATGGTGTGTACCACCCTACCTATATATGGGTATAAAGGTGTGGTCGGGTTATACATAGAGTTTATATTCTTCTCAAACTCGAGTGCGTCATGTGTGTAAAAACGAATGCCGACACCATGAAGAGTCCAATTGCCACAATGGAGCGCCGTGAGAATCGCGCGACACCACAAATACCGTGGCCGCTTGTGCATCCGTTTGCGAGTGTACTGCCGGTTCCAATCAATATTCCTCCGAAGAAGAAAATTTCCAGTCCATTCGTTGATCCGACATGGCTATGGTAATCATGGTAGGCCCCGTTGTTTGAGAGAAGATGTTGGCCGATCCATGCTCCTGATAGAATACCCATTACGGCAGCGAAAATGCCAACGGGGTCATCATTTGTGTGACCGGTGCCGGATACGGTGAAAAAAAACTGTCGCAGAATGCCCGAAAATCCAAACACGCGTCCGGTGGTGAGGGTGAAGATTGCAAGACTTAGTCCCATCACGAGAGCAGCAGAAAGAGTTCGCAGTATCCCGATCGGTGGGTTTGAGAAGAAAAAATATGGTGATGACGACGACAACAACAAAGTGCTGCTCTCATTGACCCCATTGTCGTCGTAGTTGGCTGGCGCTGGCGGTGATGGTATACCCGTCCCGTTGACATTGCTTTCCGCAATTATTGGATGCGGGGGTGGTGTCGGGTGCGACACAGGGTGGTAGTAGCCAAAGTGCAATAGGTACGTGGCCACGAAGACGAAGGTTGCCAGTTTTATCGTGATCACTCGTGGTGGAGGCCGTACTAGATGCGTGAACATGCCGTTATTAACCGTGTGTCTATGCTTGACCAGTACTGTGATTCCAATGCCGAGAACGGTGCCGCATAGTGTGAGTAGACCCGGCAGTGAGCCCGTTGCGGCGGCGACAAGAGCCGGCCCAGGACATAGTCCCGTGATGGCCCATCCAAGACCAAACAAGACACTGCCCGTGATGAGATCGACGTCCACGAGGGATGGTATGCTGTGTTGCCATGCGAACCGCTCGGCAAACAACGGCGTACTGCATCGTTTGTGAAAGATATGTTGCTGAAAAACAGTGTAAATCGCAAGTGTGAGTCCAAAAAACACGAGCAGTGGCAGAGGGCGTGTGAGGGTGAAGAACTGCCAGATCGTGCGAGGGTCGGTCATACCGGAGAGTGTCAGCGCCACTGCGGCACCAACTCCGCACGCGAACGAGACGATGTGGCGTATTATCATCATCCCTGGTGTTTGTCCGCTTTTTGCAATTGTTGATTGTCGGGTGTGTTTACCTAAACTCTTTTGTGCTTTTGGTTGTACAGCAGATGCGTCTGATGTACACAAGTGCGTTGACGCCTTTATTATCCTGGCTCATCAAGAGCAAAACGTCTTTCATGTGCGTGCGTGTCCCTTACACAAACCCACACACACCTGCACAATATGCAGCAACAGCAACAAGAACGATTGCAGCGAAAAACACCCCCGTTGGTACACCGCTTTGCAAACCATGGAAGTGACAAGGTCATGCTGATTATTAACGGCGATTGGTTCGAGTTGGGCAAGGACTCGGTGAAATTATGGAGTCCGTACCTCGTGCGGGAGGTGCATCTCGCCTTTGATGCGCGCGAAAGTGAGGACAATGGTGTGCTCGCCAACTTCTACCCGGAGCCCCCTCTGTACATCGAAATCACATCCTGCTTGGCCGACGCACTCCAACGGAATGAGGCGCGCATGCACCTGTTTAACCTCCAGTTATTTGAACTGTTCGCGTACCAGGATGTCAAGTTTAACGACATGCAAAACATGACGGAGATGCTCTGCTACACTGTCAATGTGTGCCTCTCCGATATCTATTTTCACGGCGGTCACTGGTTGCGTCGCATGCAGCAACTCTCATATCCTCAGTTTTTGTTTGACATAATTGATGTTATTCAATCGTGTCGGCACAGTCTGTTACAGAAGGCGGGTCTGACAGCGGACATATTGGACGAGTTTGTCGGCAATATTGTGCGTGATAATGTCCCGTATTTTGGAGGGCGTTACGAGGTCATGCGACAAATTGATCGAGTGCGTCGACGCTACCCGGACGTATTCCAGCGCGTGCAGGGCCTCTTTATGGAGGCGCTGAAGGCTCGTTACCCCCAATGCCGTGAGAAGGCGATTGGGTACGCGAATGCCATATTTCGTCAATTTGCTTTGCAAGACGATGTTATGGATGAACACGCGTCGACGGCGACCATGGTGCAGTATCAGGCCCTCTTCAGTAGTATGGAAACGGAAAACTGCCTGCAACAGCCTCATCAAGCCGTCTCAACGCATGCACCCGCGCCCGCTCGACACAATACCCCATCATCGGTGACAGTGCGACAGCAGCGACGGCCAGTATCATCACACCGGCAGACCACACCATCACAGTTGTAGTAGTCTGTTGGCTTGCGCGTGCACGAATTGTAGAATACACGTTTCTCCGTGTATGTTGGCATAATATACATATATACATGTCTGTACAAATGAGAGGCGCGAAGGGTGTATTTTTATTATACGTACTGTGTACTATATAAAAACACGCGCGAGGGAGTCGTATAAAAGGGAACTTCTATTTCGTGCGAAGATATCACGTGTGATCAAGGGCCATGACAATGGATGCCGCATTAACGACTGTCCTTGGAAGCGGGAGTCGTCTCGTCATTGTGACGCGCGATGGTCAACTGCCGTTCTGTACAGCCGGCGTCCGTGATGAGAATGTTGCGTGGAGTGTGCTTGAGGAGTTGGTGTCACGAGGGCGATCCGACAGCAGCCGCCGCATGATCGCGCAAGTATTTTGGATTGTTGCAGTCACAACGGAGGTGGACGACAGTGGTGATGGCAAGGAAAAAGGAGTTTTTTATTTTCAGGCACGTCATTCGACCGCCGATGCCAATGATGATGATCGCGGTGGCGTATACAAACTCTGTATGGTGATGAGCGCCGTGCCCCATTGGATCCACTACTTGCGCCCTCACCTGCTGCATATAGACATTGCTGCTGACGATGATGACGCCTCCGCAGTAGCCAGCATTGTCGCCGCAGGCAGTGCGTATCCCTGTACAATCAGTATGCGCGGACGTCGACAAGTGCCAGAGGCGGATATGACATCATCCTCCATCACCACGAACGACCATTGCCGTGTTGTAGCAGGGATCTGCGTCGAATCCGATCACGAAAAGCAGTGTATGCTGGCAAAGATGGGCCCCAAATTGCCGATTCATGTTCTAGATCGAATCGGAAGTGCATCTACGATGATATCTGTGCCGACCGGAGGAGCACGGGGTCAGTACGTGACCGTGCTTATGACGGATGCAGATCAACATGCAATGTATCGCGAATTGTGTGTTCACATGCCACATGTACAGTTTCGTGTGGCTAATATCTCTAGAACTGACACTAATGCCGAATTGGCAATGGATGACGCGCTGGTGCAACAGACCCGGCTTTTGCTGGTCCTGAGTGGCAACCCTGGCGGTGGTGTTGCTGCTGTGTATGACAACACTACCAACGAGGATGTGGCATTGTACATGACCCGTGCGATGGCTCTTGGTATTCCGATCGTCGTTGGCTCATCGTTGTCTATTGCCGGATCTCTTCCTCGCGTCGCGCGGATGGTACAAAATGGAAAGAATGGGTTTGTTCTGTCGGACAGTGGTGGTCGTATTGAGTCATGGATGGATAAGATTCACCTCCTGTTCACCGATGCGGACATGTACGATGCATTGTCGGCGGGCGCGCGCGACATGTACGCAACACACTACAGTTTGGCGCCCCGGTGTGTCGATATTGCAAAAACAATGAGTGAGATTGTCGCACACGCACGACAGTTACTTCCCGTAGTGTTCGTACATCCTGCAGTGCCGACAACGGCAACAACAACAACAGATAATTTGCTACCGACAAGTGCCCTGGAAGAGATAATGCGACATCATGGAGTGACCAACATTGAACACCATACATGGAACCCTGACGGTGACGACACAATGATTCTATCGCCCTCGGTATTGGAGCGTGTCGTTATTGTAGTTATCAATAGCGAGAACGCCTCCATCTCATTGTTCGGCCTGCCGTGTGAGAAGCGGCTCCGAGTCTGGCAAGACTTTTTGGACAGTTTGCTTACGGAGCATGCGCGCGTTTTCATGTATTTTACGGCCGCCACATCAACACCGACGACGATCATAGGAAAGGCGCTTCCACCAGCGGCGACGGTATGGGCGCTGCATCACGCTGCCATCGCAGGGATCGTGTGCGAGAGTGCAGAACATGGAGCGTTTTTCCACGCGCATGGGTTTGACAATTGCTGTATCGCTACGCCGACAATCAGATCAAATGAATGATGATGTGTGACGCATATATCTACATCACCCTTCCTCGAGATGCGTCAATACAATACATATTTGTTTTGTCTGTCCTGTGTATATATCAACACTAGTAGTAGTGTGCTAATAACAAAGACGCGAAAACGATATAACGCCCACGTGTAGTTGACTACGTATATACATGTCCTATGAGTACCAACACATGTGTGTATCAATTCAAGTCGGACCCGACGGAACACACTCTGCCAGCCGATGATACATGGGAGAACCTGCGTTTTTTGATTGAGTTTTTGCACGGCATGCATCCTGATTTGACACGTGATGATGTGAATGAGAATGTCATTATGACGGCTACGGGTCGGCGGTCGATACAATCCTTGTTGCGAAAGCCACGCCAAGGAGCTAATGGTGGCGGCGAGGCAAAGCGTGCAAAGAGTTTTTCGGGTATTCGGGGGGTGTATGCGAGCACGCAGGTGCCAATTCATGACACGGATTGGATTGTTCCTAAAATACATATTGTCGTCACGCGGCAGCCGTTATCTGAAGGTGCTGTACCGTACATACCAATAAAGTTTCGTGCAGCGGCTCGCGAACCCCCGACGCCTCCATCTGTACTCGATTGTAAGGCGCAACAGATCATGGTGGAAGACTCCGAGCGGTGGAAATCGCTGACGGAAGATGAACGATTGGAATTGGTGCTTACTCCATGCGATGCATTTGTCACACTTTACCAACAGTCACCATTTTTCTACAGAAGGCCGCCGTTTCAACCGAATCGGCCATCTGCAACCAGCGGGGCATGGCAACGACAACAGCAGCACAACGCGCCATCGCAATATGGTTCGTCACCTTACGTCCGCCGTGAGGCGCCAACGCATTCGAGGAGCACAACATCATCGACACGATCGAATCCTTCTTCAGCATCATCATCGTCATCTTTTGTTCAACCACGGGGCTCCGTTCCTCCTGCACACTATGTCTGTCATTGTTGCGGAGTTCGTGCGGATCATTACATCTTGAACTGTCCACAGCGCTCTCATCGGCAGCAGCCCCGATCGCATTTCCACTGAAACTATATGTATATTTCACTGTGTATAGTATGTGTATATTGTTTATTCAACGTATTTTATGTTCGCATTCACAAGTATAAACCCAACGGTTCACAGCCCTTGTACATTTGTTTGCAGAAAAACAAAGGCATATCGACGGATATATGACAACACCTGTTACAACTCCTTTGCTCGGAACTGCCAATGGCAATATTGCAGCAACCTCCGCAACAACGGCGCCTGTAGTGGTAGAATCCAAACATCCTTGGACACCCTTTCACTTGATTCTCGCTTTGGCACTCGGTGCCATTATCGTTGCCATCATCGTGCGCGTTGTCCGGTCGCGCCATACCAAGTGCGTCCACGGATCCGACTGTCAGCAATTGTGCGACCAAAAGAAGCAACCGGGATGTTTTGGCGTGTGCAACAACGGCAAGTGTTCGACGGAAACCAAGTGTTCAAGTGACGATCAATGCCAGCAGTTGTGTGACCCACACAAGGACCCACGTTGCCGCGGCACGTGTGTGAATGGCACCTGTAAGACCGTGTCGGTTCCTCCCACTTTTTGATTCGCCATGTCACAACAAAAGATTAGCACAGATGAATAAAGGCTGATGTAGATTGAATTTTTATATACACACACGCTGTACACTAGCATTTTTACGTTTCTATGCGCAAAGACCCACTTCGTAACGCTTTACACCAACACTGCAAATGCACTCGACGATTTTCCTCATGAATATGCTCCATTAAGGTCGGTTGCTGTGTATGTTGAAAGCAGAGAATATGTTGGCACTGTAAACATTGCCACAGTTCGACCTTATGCCCGTACAGACTGATATACCCACAGAATGAAAATACTACTCCATCAACAATTTGGTCCCCCAGTGGTGTTACAGAGTCGTAATCCATACAATCTGTACCGCGCTGTGCGCGAGATTTCCATTCTGGCGGAAGGGTTGAAGCAAGATTGCGCTGTTTTACATCATAGTCGGTGTCGTTCTTACATGTGCTGAAGACTTGCTCTAAATCAGAGCAGGGATGATTTGAACCATTCATGTCTTCCTATGTGGTGTATGTTGTACAGACACACAACAACGGTCGCGTGTATATATATATGCGCAGTATCCATATCGAAAGTGCGGCCACAAGATGAAACACATTTCAACAGGAGACACAGAAAAACTACGCAAAACTGTATTATTATAAGGAAATTCTTCTATTCATGATGCGATGCTTGCTGCTCCGATGGAGGCTTGTATTCTAATGTCGGTTGTACGTCGCATGACGATGGGAGTTGTTTGGACGTATCATTGTAGCATGACCGTGCAAACTGTTCCCAATGGTTTGCGTAAAACGTGATGTCGATATATTCCATCGTGGCCCACGGGCGGGCGAGTGTGGATGATTGCTTTGTCGTCGTCAGTAGATTTACAAGTTGCGAGATGCGCTTCTCTTCGAGTGTGCGTGCAGAACTGATTGCCTTTGTTCGGTTGCCGTGCAACCGCCATTCTGTGCGGAGTGCATCTTGGCGTGTGGGAAACCGAACAGTAAATACGTAGCGCCAGTGACCGCGCGCGAATTTAGGAACGTGTGTGGTGTATTTTGCACCGCCTTTAAGTTCGCAGTTATGTTGGCGCAATCGTCGCCGCGGGTTCGCGGTGACTCCAACGTACGTGCGTCGTATACGTGAATTCATCAGACAGTATACCCACGTCGGCACGGCGACAGCAGACGCCATATCGATGTATGTATGATGGTTCTCCTCGCACACACATCAAAATTTATTGCTCTTCTCTCGAGTAATAAGGCATTTTATACACTACGTACATATATTGTATATAAGTCACACGAATACAGCATATATTCAGTGTGAGTTGGTTTTCTTGGATTTGGAAGAAGATGATGATGTCGTGAGTTGCAAGGTTGTGTCGTTGAGTGCCGAAAAATACACGTCGGGTGAAGCGCCGTTTGTAAAAAGCATCCACTGCGTGGGCGCATACATGCTATCATACTCAATGTTTTGAATAAGAATGGTGGAATTTGACGATGCCGCTGTCCTCGTGGTGTTTGTTCCCGTGGCGGCAATCGCATATTCAATCATGGACCACGGTGCCCGCACAATCTCGCTCGTCTTAACAAACAAGGTAGAATGTACACCGTATACGGACCGCCGACGGCGCTGCTGTGTTATAGTGTCGACGACACGCGTACTGATTCGCCAGTGATGGTCGGATTCATGTTCCACAATGTTTTCAATCAACTGGCCGGGATACACAAGTTCCGGTTTGGATTGATCATGTGTCGTTGCCGACTGGTAACGCGCCGCAATCGTCCATGCACCAGTGGCTGAGTTCCATTTCAGCACGCACGCAAACGCGTGTGCGTTCGTGTCCAGAAGATGCAGCGATGATCGTAATCCGGTCTGTAATGTTACGAATGATTGTTGTGCTTGCTGGGCCGTAGTAGCGCGGGGCACGCGCACCTCACTCCGCATCCATCGAATGTTGTTGCCGGCCGCAACGTGTGTCATGTTCCGAACGGCGTATGCAACGATAGGGGTATCACCCGGCAAAGCATGCACATAGTTCAACCAGGTCGTCGCGCACAGGAGCGATAGTAGCAGCAGTAACCGCATCGTCTATGAAGGATATATCTCTCTGCTTCTTCTGTTCTTAGCCTTGGGGGCGCACCGCACGGAAGCGAGCCAGTAAAAGTGCAATGTCTGCGTTCGTGCAGAGGAGTACGGCACGCAAAAGAATACATATAAATAACGTTCATTTCATTTTACATCACACAACACCGCGCAACAACAGCATGCGAAGGCATGTAATAGTAACCTCTACCGTGTGGTGCAACAATGTCAATTGTTTGCATCGTCGGATTCGCACCAATCTCCACCTCCCCCACATACAGGTCGTTTAGCCACACACGGTAAGTCCTACAATCGTTGCGCGGAAACTCACCTATGTATACATCGCGCCATTGTAAGTCGATCATAGCCTCACTGCAGACGGCATGTGTAGGCACGCGCACGCGGATACGAATCGACGAGGTGGGATAGTCGACGGATACTGCAGATATAGTTGCATCGTGATGCTGCGATCGTACTGCAAAGGCGAATCGAACTGAAATGTCCCCGCGTGGGTCTATAATGCCAGCCGACGCGTTTACCTCAATCGAACTACAGTCACAAAATAGACGACAATATTACTTACGACAACGTGAAAGAAATTGAATCGAGGTTTCACGTACCTGCACTGCATTTTGCTATCTATATACACACTTTGACTATCCTATGTAAACGCGTCATTTATTATTCGGCGACCAGCCCAAAGGGCTAATGTTGTTGATGGGTGAGGACTGGTACATGCGCCGACCACATCGGTACAGTACGACGGCGAACCCATCCGTACTGAATCCACATCGGCAACCGGTGAAATAAGATAGCCAAATCAAAGAATGGAGCGCCTCCAGTCTGTTCCACCGCATAACATAAAAAGTCCCATGCTGATTGCTGCAGGATTGTGAAACGATGGACGCATTGATGGCGTGCATCGACCATGTCCAGGCGATACGGACCCGCAACATACACAAACACCCCCGCCATCTAAAAAGAGCACACTATGGTGTGGTATGGTATGTGTGTTCGGTTGGACTTATGTACACACTGGATAATTTGTGGTGCGCGCCCCGCGCATATGACATCTCGAGATTTTCCACACTCGAGTTTATTATATGCCTAGCTCTTCCACGCGTACTCATTCTCTTTGTGTGTGTATATATTGTATATTACGGGTTTATTTATCGGTCGCGTCCGGTACGAAATATACGCACTTATATGGAACCTCCATCTCCTACTACTACTACAGCAGCATCCTTTCTCTCGAACAATGATGCCGACAATGTTACCATTCACAGTACGGCGGCTGCTGCTTCTTCAAAAATGGTGCCCGTCGAGCAACCACTGAAGTGGTGTTCTACGAGTGTTTCGACCATCAATGCACGTGTCGATGTATTCGCTGCGAAAATAAATAACAACAATACCGCGGGTGAGGTCGCTGGCAAACCGCGACCTTTTGCTGCCACGTTGGCGGACGCCATGCAACAGTTGCGATTGTCGACTCAAGATTGGTGTGCGTTCATGTTCTCGCCATCTTCATCGTCGAATCCATGGTGGAACGACACGTATCATCGCGAATTTATACGATGGCGCTTCCCGGTCTGGCGCAACGTTGTTTTTCCTGGAATGGCGACGCTGGACACACAACCTGTCTATCGTGAGGCGGATTGCGTCGCAGGGCAATGTTTAATGATACCTGTCGCTGAGAGTGCATGGTTTCAAGAAAGATTCAAGCGCGCGGCGACGAAAACGTCATTGCCGAGGACTCTTGTGCGATCAATCACAGATGCGCCCCTTTGTGTCTCCTCGGATGCGTTGACACACACACCCTCGATTCCAAAAGTTCTCAGTATCCTTGCTGACGGGAAATATGATGACCAATTTCCGTACGCGCTGGCATTGGGGATATACCAAGCGATATGCCGCTCTGATTACTCGTCGAAAGTAGTGATCCTGCGCGACTTTCTGGCCATTGATCTAAGTGTGGAGCAAGTTTTAGAAACGGATCCTATGGCTCGCGAGATTATGGGTGTGCAATTGGTAGAGTTGACGCGTCGTCATGCGGACGTGCGAGCCACCTATCAGTGGATCCGTTCGACGCTCATATCGGTGACGGAACGTGCACCGTCCCTCGGCCTGAGATGTATGACGTACTTCTATACTGTTCTCATGACCTACAATTCTGTCTACACGTCGCTCTTAGCGCAAGGATTTCATGACAGTGTTATTGGAAAAAATAGTGCGGTAGAACTGTCACTTGAAGCAATTCTAGTGGTTCACAATTTTACGTATGTCCAGCACTCGTTGAACGCGCTCTCTTTTCGTGTGTCTGAGACTGACATTTACTTTGTCTATTTATTTTTTGTTTTTCTTTGCCATCTACATGATACCAGTGACGCCTTTACGCAAACGCTGGTGGAACTGTTCTATCCTGTGCTATTTCTGTTTGGAGGGGAGGCACCGGACAACTCTATACTCGAAAAGTCGACGAGTGCCTTCTTTGCCAGTGCGCGTCCAGGAAGAAACGACGTTCGGGATAAAATCGACTTTGACTTTGCAGCGACTAAGCGGACAGATTTGGGCGAGTGGCTGTTTTGGTACATTGTGACCGCGCATGTTGAAACATCGCGACGCCATATTTGGAAAACTCACAATGTGCCGGCGAAACAACGCAGCACCGACTGTATTCTGTTTAATCGCTTGCATCTTAGTTTGGAAGATGCCCGAGTGACTGCGATCGCGTCGAGTGTCTGTGTCCCTGGACCCACGGGAACGCAACCGAAGCAAGTGTTTCCACTTCCCGTGCAATGCAACGGTCACTTTACAGGTAGCGGGGCGGTCGCCTCACTACCTGACGCGGAGACACTGTGGAATAACATACATTGTTCAGCGGCGACAGCGGTCAGTGCGGCGGCTCCCGCCTCCACAGTAGGAGTAGCACATCAATCGTCGTCTTCTTCTTCTCCATCGTCATCATCATGTACTGCCCCAGTTAGCGCAAGTGCAAAGAAGAACATGAGGCGACGCTTGCGAAAGAAGAAGGAAAAGGTGGCAAATGCTGTTTCGTGCTCCAGTACGGGTGGTGGGGATGATGATGACGCTGATGAGGACAATGGTTTATTGGAGTGTCTTATTTGCTTTGCACTCTCGGACGAATTGTTTGTCCCCCCATGTGGATGCATCGTCAAGGAAATTTTATGCCGCGCCTGCTTCGACCGACAATGTTGTCCATTGCCCTCGTTTCACCAAAAGCAATCACATGAAGCGCATCGGAATGGTGCGCCCGGATCGACCCGTTCGTGCACATTCTAATGTTAAGAATGAATCTTGATGTACAACTCGAGAGTACAAATGTAGTTCTGCTCGAGATTTTTGAGTGCCTGTGTGTATTAAATATACTTTTTCCATACAAAATTGTAAGAGACACTTTGCGTGGGTCGCACAAGGAACGTATGCGTACAGCAGTGTTTGTAGGGAAAAGATAGTGTCGTTATATACACACACATGACGACAACTGTTGCGGGTGTTTATGTGGGTTCCTTTGACCCACCTCACGTGGGTCATGAAGCCATTGTCTTGCACGTGTTACAACGGCGACTGGTCGATCATGTGTACATTTGCGGTAACAACCCCAACAATAGCAAGCCGGATCGGTTGCCGTACGCAGTGCGGCGTCGCATGCTGAAATATATTTTTGATGACGTACAGCATGTCACGGTGGTCGATGACGATGTGGACACGTGGCTCGCACGGCAGCAACATAAACAGGAACAATCTTCAGTTGCATCTTCTTCTGATGTTGAACTGCCGGAAGCGACTGGACTCAACGATGAGACACTGTTCTATGGAATTATTGGGTCGGATGTGTTTGAGGAGTACTCTAAGCGAAAGCGGCGACCTAAATTAGGGCGCACCATCAACCGATGGATTGTCATTTGTCGCGGTCTACATGCGCCAAAGAATAGTGGCGACGACGGCGAGCGGTATCGCCAGATTGTGCAGATGCGCACGTCGTGTGGCGTCTGGGATGACGATACGGTCCTCTTTGTCGATAATTGTCCGCAGCAGAACGATGGTCTGTCGTCAACGCGCCTTCGCACGTACTTGCAAGAGCGACCGCATATCTTTATCGAGGCGGCATCACCCTATGACAACATTCAAGACACACAACAGCGTCAGGCGCTGTGTGAGGTGTTGCATGAAAGCGTGGTGGATATGATTCTGTTGGAGGGACTGTATGTCGAACATTTTGATGTGTTTACGACGTTGCTCACGAGGTGGTGGTTCCAGTCAAGCCCGATCCAATCTTGGAGACGCCTGCATTCGCCATTGTGCGACACAGCAAAACGTACCACCACCGTACCATCCGAAGATGCTGGTGCAACGACCGGACAAGAGCAGCCTTCTCGTCGGCATCCGGACCGATGGGTTCTGTACAGTGCCGAGACGGAGATGGTGGGTGTCCCGGGCGTTGTGTGCAAGGCATGGTGTGCACACGACTACTACTCTCATTCCCATGGTGACACGACTGCCAGTCCCGCACAACAATCACCACCTTGCTCGCTGCATGCCATCGATGAATCGTTGTTTGCGACACGCAAAATCAACAGTCCCTTGAAGCGCTGGCGCCGTGGTATAAACGCGTTTGCGGCCCTCCGTGCGCACGTCAAGTACCCCATTTTGGCGGCACCGTCGCCCTTCATCACGTATCACAACAGTTTCATCGAGGTGGTGGGATATGCCAAGACCCACGGCGTCACCGTTGGAAAATTGTGGCGTAAAATTCACGCCATGTCCGTCCACCACGATGTCGGATCGCCGAGCACGTATCACCAACGTCTTATCGATGCGATCGGTGCTCTGGGAAAAGGGCTGTCACAATTGCACCACAGTGAGGTGACCCTGTATGGCTATCGTCCACATAGTCAAACAATGGAGCACCTTCGAACGGCCACAGCGCCCACGACTATTGCGCACCGATATTGGCAGAAGATGGCCCGTGAGGATGGTGTAAATAGTGCCAACAACAGCATATCCACCCTGCCTGCAGAGACTATGCAGCGATTCCTGGCGGCACCCGACGCCGAGGTGTGTTGGACGCACGGCGACGTGAATCTAGACAATTTTATTATGGTGATGCACCGGAACCGGGACATCCATAACCATGTTAGCGATCCGCACAAACAGCAGGCAGAACAACAACACCACAATCGGCATAAGGAGTATGGTTTCCCCCATCGTCGATCGCATTCTTCTTCCAGTACAGCACACAACAGCCATTCTGTCGATACCAGCCATTGCAGTGCACTCTCGCGCCCCAATTTACACTCGGACACCTCGGCACAGTGGCGGTATACTGCCATACAACAGCACGATAGTACATCATCGCCGGATCTTTCGTTGGGTGTCACAGCATCATTATCGCAGGATCAGAATAATGATAATACTAGTAGTTCGTGCCATACTACGGCGCCGCCTGATACGGCGATCCACAACAGTGCGCATGATGACGTAGCACCAACGATCACGTTTGTTGCGATTGACCTCGACAAGTTTGACGTCGGGTTTGCCTCGTACGAGTATTGTCAGTTTCAGTCAGCGCTGCGACTTTACCAACGCAAATGGCCCATCGACGAGATGCTTTTTCAGTCGTGCGAAAAGGCCTTTGAAGAGCAGTACGGACCTATTCGAGACGGCGGACTCACGCTACAGTTTTGCCGTGCTCGATGGCGACTCCTGTAGGGCCGCCACCACAATGACCTGCACATATTTGTATAACACCCCTGTATTGCATATATATTTATACAATTAGATGTTTGCATCGACGATGCCTCGTGCAGGACCGACATGGTATCTGTGTTGTCCACCTAAATTCAGGGTTTCCACGTCTGTGGGAAACGGTTCCAACACAATCCACGTTTGATGACGGTTGGTGTCGTACTGCTGCACGGGTTTGAATATTGCCGCTGGAAGCAACACTTGGATCCTCGTCTGGTCGAGCGGCGACGAAAAGTTAATAAATTCTTCTGGAGATGCTATGGTAGCGAACACAATCTTTCGGAAGACAGACTGATTGAACCAACGCTTAAACGCCTCTTTAAAAGATGTCGGGACACTCTCCCCACCAGGCCACTGGACGGGGGCGGCGGCCGCCATGGATGACGACGATCGCTGCCGTTGCCTCAAAAACTCGTTCCAGGCTGTATACACGACGGATACAATGTACTGTTTCTGCTCGGTGGAGAATGGTTTTTGCACATACTTGTGAATGATGTCACATAATTCTGCCATCGTGTATAGGTGGCCTTGCGGGTATGTGGGTCTGAAATGGAAGACCACATCGTAACCGGGGAAAATACTAGCCGGCACATCAAAGGAGAGCGGTAGACACGAACAGTTCCATACAACACTATTCCAGTAAGGTTGCACGGTTGCGTCGGGCACGTTCGTCGCGACCAACGAACCATCTGCTTTCTGAGTGACAGCGACAAAGATCCATGGCTTCTTCCATGCCCGCGCACCGCCTTGTATACCCACGTAGAAATTAGGTCCCGGCCACGTTAATACGCACTCTGTAGGATTTGCCGTACACTCAAACGCACTTGCTCGTGCTTGCCGCGCGTGCGCCAATTCTGATATAGCGTGGCGTCCTGGTGCTCGCATCAAACCACCCACCCGGGCCAACACGGGTGCTTCCTCTGGCCTCTGACGCGCAATTTCATAGAGAATCTCCGGAGGCAAATCGTGGATCGTCAGTGCGGCGGCAGGCGAGTACGTACCGTCATCACTGTCGACATCCATAGGTTCAGTTTCATCATCGTATTGCATTTTCACAAGAGAAGAAGCACTGTATCTTCTATGTATGATGCTGGTAGGAAGTCGGTTCTGCTGCAAAACAAGCAACCAACAAGATACAGATAGGTTTGTTATATATATACACAGTGTAATACGTTCATTGTACTATTACGACAACAAGGAGGATTTGCGGATGAGGTACGATCGATTCATCTCGCTTGCAATAACAGTTGCAGTGGGATCTAACATTACTTGGGGAATCGCAAACAACTGCTGCGGAGCCATCATCATATCCATTTCTCCCGTCTCCAACAAGTAGGTCAAATAGCGGATAACGACTGCCGCGGCGAGCGACCGCGTGGGAACAACAAATGAGACATCACACTGCTCGCAATTGACGCTCATTACCGTGTAAATACACATGCGACCGCTGTCGGGCGAGCACGGGTGCGTTGGCCATTGATAGCCGCGATCAAACTGCTCGACGAGCCGTTGCCAGAATGGCAGCGTATGTAAATTCAGTGCCGTTGGCTGGCGTAAAAAGGTGCGCCCAATCCATTCCAGTGTGGATCCCCCCACAGATCGAACAATATCGGCCATGGCATCGCCGTTTGTGGCTCGAACACTTTTTCGCGAGAGTGCCGCAACCGTCCCGGTGATACTACCGCCGTTACTGCTGCTGCTGCTCAAAGAAAACAACGTACCGTCACTACCATAAGGACTTATAGGTGGTCGTTGCACGCCGCGAGGTGTTGGAATGGGTACCGGACTTGCAGCCATCACAGGGCCTCCACGCGGCTGTTGTCGAATGGTCGCGTGATCGCGCATTTCTACATGCACTCCGCCGGGATACCGTGGTGGCGGGGCCTGTCTGTTGTGTGGGTCCTGCCATTCGGATACGGCCGCGTCTCGATAATCGCCGTGATCATCAAGAACGGGCAGTAAATTCGACCGCTTGCGGAACGACGCGGCCATCACAGCAGACGAATGGTGATGGTGGTCAAGAAAGAACGTGAGTCACACAAAAAAGAGGATGACAAACGAGGGATGTCGCTTGCGGTTTACTTCTCTTTGCACACACGGAAATGATGTTGATCGGTGGATATTATACACCTGCTCGTTCTCAATACCAATCAAGACCCCATGTGTTCTCATTCATGACAGTGATTTGGTTGGTGCGAATGACCCAGTAGAACGGACCCGTTGTAAAATCGTACGCCGTGCCAGGGATGTGATCCGGCGCGCGCCCAAACAGAGGATCCAATTGGAACGGACCCATGGGCACACCGTTCGTCAAAAAGTCTGCGGGACGTTCCAGTGTTGTTGCGTGTGGTGCGTTCCCAGGCTCGGGTACAAAGAACGAACGCCCGCGAATACCTCCCTCGGGCGCCATTTGGAACACATTCATGTACCCGCGCCATCCTCTGTGTGCGGGATCTGGCATATTTTGATTTGTACGCCGGTAATAACCCTCACCTGGCCACGAGTGTCCAAATGTGAGACTGCCGGCGTCGCGGCTACTCAGTGGGGGTTCATGTGTCCACAGTCGCTCCGGCAAATTGGCGCGCATCCATGCATTCAAGGGCGCATTCAGTAGAAACAACGCATGCATGAGCATACGAATTTGGGCATCACGCTGCGGGGGCAAACGGCTGTAGTCGGTCGGTGTCGGGACGTCTAGCGGCGCCACTCCAAGTGGATACAGGGTATCAAAGTGACCACCGTGTGCTTCCGCAACTGTAGCCACGCGACGCTGCAGCGTTGGAAGCAATTGACGCACATACATGTGTCTATCGACGCCCAACGATCCGGGCGTCGGGAGCACGCCTCCTCCGGGTACCCGGATAAAGTCGAATACGGGTTTTCCACGGTCCCAGTATTGCAGAGGAACATTATCAGGTGGCTCGTACGACGGATCCTCGCTTCCGCGAACGTCGCTCTGAATTTTCCGTTCCATGAGTGCGTGCGAGGAGCCCAATTGATGCAACCGCCCGACGTGACTGGCAAGGATTTCTGCGGCCTGTCGTGCATCCCAACGTTCCGGGCGACTGCGTGGATCGGGAGGACCGAGTGCGGGCTCGGCTGCCTCCGCGGCGAGGAAGCGATAGGGCGGGCCCACTCCTCCCGGTTGCATGGACTCACCCGTCGGGAAAAACACGGGCAGTGCACTGTTATTGTACTCGATCACGCCTGGAAACGGCCACGCGTCGGCAGATTCGTAGGGTGCGTCGATGCTCGCGTACGGCGCGTAGCGCAAGGCAGGTGCGGACTGTGTTGGATTTGTATTGTTGCTGTTGGCTTCTTCAGCATTCATTAGAATCACGCGTGGCGGCACAAAATGGTCATGCACGTTCTTGAGCGCACGCGCGGCATCCGTCCACTCGGCACGATTTGCAAAGCCCTCATTTGCGAGTTGATCGCTCACCGGCCACTGCGCTACGTCCGTTGTCGTCGGATGCGCCGTCAACCACGCCATCAATGCGAGGACCCGCTCTGGACCGCGCCGAGCGTCCGAAGGTACGTTGGCGTACAATGCGGCGTAGTTGTTATCCTGACCATCTTCTTGTTCGCCACCATAATAGTTTGGGTCCAAAACGCCACGGGCGCGCCAAATGCGTCGTGCCTCAGCGCCAATACCGAGCCGATTCGGCTCCAGTCGCATGGACCCCATGATAAAGTTGTAGGTCTCGTCATATTGTACGCGTTGGGGGTTCACTTCCATCTCGTTACCACCACCGCCGTGAATCAACGGAGGAGGTGGATTCATTTCGTAGTCACGAATGTATTTGTATGCCATCCAGAGATTGTACAGCGCCGAATGCGAGTTTGGCCGCGGCAGTTGCGGATTGTCATCGCGCACGTTGTACTGCAGTGCGCGGCCGCGCCGAATCTTCGATGCCGTTTGCGGTACCGCGGGGCCTTCAATACCATCGGCAAGAATAGAGCGGCCCGACACGTACATTTGTCTCGCCTTGTCCAGGTGCTTCCTGGCACGCTCTAATGGCGTCATGCGAACATACTCAGTGTCCCACTCTTGCTCAGGTTGACCATAGCGCGGCAAACGCACACGGCGACGATCCGTCTGCTTCTGTTGCGCTAACAGACGATTACTAAAGAAGCGCACGCTGGCTAAACATCGCTGATCCGCTGGCACGGTGGCAACCGCCGTCGCCAATTCGGCCGGAATCGTCGCTGCGTTGGCTCCTCCTCCTTCTCCAGTACAGTATGGCAACGTGTCGACATTTTCCAACAGTTGCACCAGAGTGTTGTACGTGCTGTTCCGGGGGAAAACATTGCCCGTATCCACGGCGGGGCCAAAATCACCTCGCGACAGACGACGATGCTCGCGTCGAGGTGTCAGTGGCTCATAATGTGCTTCAACGCGATCGATGGCTGTTGTTGGTACTTCTTCTGGTGCCGCCGCCATGATATATGTTGATGATGCTGCACTGACAGGTTCTACTACTACCAGCACCACAACGCGTCGTCATTCATAACAACAGAAGCCAGCCTTTTACTACTATCATACACATCCGTGTGCACTTTTATACATCACCACAGTCACGCGCGACTTTTACTCATTGTCAGAATCGTCATCGCCATAGAAGCTCATGCGAATCTGTTTGACATTGACCGACGTGGGCATCCCAGCCATCGACCCGTGTGTCAAATAATACCGCACACACCACACCACCAGTGCGTCTTCCGTACCACCGGCACGCATCGTACCGGGCAGTCGACAGATCTGTTGCACATAACGTTCGACGTCCTTGTAGGCGACACCGCCACCATGATCTTGCCGCGGAAGCAACCCTTTCTGGCGGTGCGCATGAATACACGTTAGTGTAAACTGCTCTGGCGAGTTGTAGTTGAAAAGAATAAACTTGCCCAGCCACCGTTCATTTTGCGGGTGCGACCAAACGACACCAAACTTCATTTCTGTTGCCGAGTCAAACACATCCAGAACTGTTGTCTGACACATGGTGGCACCCGCACCAGCAGGAGCGTTGTTGTTGTGCTGTACCGCCATCTGTCACAGAAAATAATAAAATAACTGCACCAACACACCAAATCATATATATGGACTCCACATACTCGAGATGGTGCCTTACTCGAGTGTTTTACATGTGGTTATATATAGGCACTGCAGAAAAACCCACCCATCCAGCGACTCCACCACTATCGCATGACAATGTGACATACATGTACTATGAAACACCAAGATATACAACTCGAGTTTTCCAAAATTTATGTGTATTATATTTCCGTAAATCTCTGTCATCACACCTCAAGTGTACACAGATTAGGTGTATGTGTACACATACATCTGTACTCAGAGTACATGACATCACTGGGTGTGGTGTACACTTGTTGAGCAAGGGAAAGAGGGCGCAAACTAGGTAGTCATATTATGTTGTATTTACATCACAACTCGAGTTGTCTATTCACATGGTGATTTCACTAACAAATTCTCCATACTCGTTGAAAATAGTACGTGTTCGTGTATCGTGCCATGTATCAATGGTTTCAATATAGGAGGGAAGTCGAAGAATGTAGCGTCGATGAAACCAGAAAAACCACACACCGGCGGGGTAACACCCACAAAGCAATAACGCTAGTACAGTTCGCACGGGCCATAATAGATCACCGTACAGCAGTGTAACTATCCCTGTCCATAGTGTTGCGGCAACACACATATATAGCGGTGTAAACAAGAACAAAGTGTAAACCACAACGCTCCAATCAATACGCTGGGCAAAGCGTCTCCATGATTCACCAGGTCGCCGCCGCATTTGTTCAAAGAGACACGCAGAGTAAGCGAGATAGGGTGGTGCGCGAAGACCGTATGTGGTGACTCGAGGCGTAGAAGTGTTCACTCGAGACTATTGTTTCCTCGAGACAATAAACGTCTATATATATATATTGTCTTTTCCGCACACTCTCACGTTCAGTAGGAACACACGAGTCCTGTGTGTTGTGTGAAAAGCGAGTAAGTATAGAGAGGAAGTCATGAGTAAGCGTGCCGTTCCAGACAACTGTGCTGCGGCACCCGATGCGAAGCGGTGCAAGACGACCAAGGATAGTTTCGTGGCATACATGAATGCGGTTATCAATGCGATGCATCAGAGTGCGGACATGCACACTGCTCGTGACAAGGAGCTCGAAGCCATTCGTGCCCAGTTTGGGGCGGAGATTCACACTGTGCGCATGTCCTGCAGCCCACACGGACAAGGGTGGAAGGTCGATCCGACTTCCGTTGCGTATATTCGTCAGTTCTGCGCAGACACTTTGACACTGACAGAGGTGCCGTTGGGTGCTGCTGCCGTCGTAACTGACGATACTCCTGCCGTGGAGAAGGCTGTCATTGAGTTTCTCCTGGGAGAACACGCGGAAACGGGGCTCTCTCGATTGCGCGATCGCATCGGAACTTCGGCAGAATGCGTGCCGTATGTGTGGTTTGAGGAGATGACGGATCCGCTCACGGTGTGGCAGGTGTTGCATATTACGCAGAATGCGGATGCGCGCAGCGCCATTGAAGCGTTTTACTCTCGCTTTGGATCGTACTGGTTCGATGTTGCGGGGATGTTTTATGTGAATCGTTCGCGCTGGTTGCATCAATTGACAAAGGAGTACGTCAACAAGTTGTGTGTTGCGCTCCAACATGCACCCGTGTTCAAGGCACTGCCGGCCGCTGCTACTGTCAAGTAAGTGACGGCACGTACATATATGACGAGTTTATATGTATATTTAGAATGTTGCTGTAACGTATATACATGTATGTGTGCGTGGTCTACACGCAGATATATATAGCATGATAGCAGATTGTTTATTTAGATTTCAAACACATTGACAAACACATAACCGTCACCTCCGCGTCCTCCGGGGGGCGGGACAGTGTTTGGCACAAAATTGGCTCCACCCCCGCCACCGCCATTCGAGATTTCCTTGGGTGGGGTTGACGCACTTTGAGTGAACCCTGCACCGCCAGGCTCAAGTCCAGTGGCCGCATTACCAGCCCAGAAGGGTCCGAATCCTGCAATACACGTGCCGCCTCCACCGGAACCGAATGCAGATCCTTGGCCGCAAATAATTCCCTCGCTCGCCAAATTCGGGGGTTGCGCCCCGTTGCCTCCTTTTCCAACGTTGTAAAAAATGCCAGGTCGTGGAGGATTGTACGGGTTCTGGCTGTAACCGAATGCACCGCCCCCAGAACCTCCCCATATTCGTTTGTCTGGTTCTCCTGTAGATACAAGACTGCCTGCTGAACCCGGAGATCCGTCGATCGGAATGGGTAGAGTTGTGTTGATATCAAGTCCATTCTGGCCACCAGTCGCACGTGAGGTTTCGACTCCATTGACGACAATGAAGGCGTCGCCACCTTTCCACGTTGCGGGAGCACTGTTTCCTGATTGACCACCCTGTGCCGTGTACACAGTAGAATTCATTTCAGGGATTGTCACAGTGGTGTCACCGCCTGGGGAGGGTGGTAGATTCGCCCCACCCGCTCCTCCAGCACCGACGTGTATTTGAAGAGTCATGTCGTTTCCGCTTGCATTTGTAATGTAGTCGGAGATGTACGCACCGGAAGGTCCACCCGCTCCTCCTTGAATTGTCAGTAGTCCATCGGGAGGCTGAAATTGTTGACCCGACCATCCGCCACTACCTCCTCCGTAGCCACTAAATTGGACAGTGAATCCCACGGGCACACGCACAGTGTATAAGACGGTTGGATCGCTGCAGTAAAACTGTCTGAGTGATCGAATTCCCAGCGTATTGATGCGCACATTCCAAACCGCAGTGCCGGTCGGAGTACTAATTTCACCCGTGGGTGTGTCCGACGACAGCAGCGATTGCACGTCGGCCGTCGATGCCGGTGGCACAATCACGATGGGCACCTGCGTTCCGTCGGCTGAAAGGAGCAATGGATTTCCAGGCGCCGCCACCAGGGCCGTGCAGACGTTGCCGGTCGTGTCAAACGACAACTGGCGTTGAAGATTGTCCGTGGGGTTGGGAAGAATCACAGAGTTGCCTTGCAACAAACCACGCGAAATGAACGGTTCTTGTTGCTGTTGTTTTCGTTGTTGTTGTGCGCCTGTCAATTTTTCTTGACGTGGCGTCATCGTGATGAAGCCAGCCGCTGGGACTGGTGGAATGGGGTCTCCAATGGCAGAAATTCCGGCGACGTCGGGCATCAGTGGGACGAGTGCGACGCCTGTGGTGACAGGAGGGTTTGGTGTGCGCAGGTCCGACCACTGTATGCGATCGCGTGTCTGGCCGGATGCTTGCTCGTCGCTCACAACGCCCACCGTCTCGCTATTTTGTCGTGTGACAAGGTCGTCCGCCACCGAGGGCGTGTTCACAACATCGCCCGTGTACGTGACTGTGTGTAGTCGCACCAGTGGCTCGCCGCTGTTGACTTGTGGTTGCAGAACATCCAATGTTGATGTCGAGACCACACTGACCGTCGTGACATCCACGCTATCCACCAGTGCCGGTGACGTCACAAAGACGGACTCTGTGGCGGCACTGATGAGCGTTGAGACGTCGGAACGGGACGCGACGCAGAACGAGTGAATAAAGGACGCGGTCGCAGCAGCAGCAGCAGCAGTAGCGCCGACTGTTTGCTGCTGTTGTTGTCGCTGTCTCCGACGGTGGCGAGCACTTCGTTGTGTGCGCTGCTGTGCAAACTCGCGCCACAGGTTGCTGCTCCAACATGACAACGCACCGGTGGTGGACGACAAATCCGGCACCGTTGAGCACGCACAATCACTTTGCTTTTTTGTTTTCTTCTGCGTCGTTTGTACCGTTGTTGTTGTCGTCGTCGGCAGTACGAGTGTAAACAGTTTAAATCCGTTTGAGTTGCCCGACGCGACGATACGCCCACTTGAGAAACTGGCGTAAAAGGATGGCGTCACAACGGGTACCGTCAAGGATGATTCTGAGATTGGCAATTCAATTTGTGCGACCGAGTTTACGGCAACAACGACGGCAGTCGCCGAGGCACTCACATACGCCGAGACGTCGACGTTCTGGTCGGGTGTGAGCAATGAATTGACTCTCAGGATGGATTGTGTCTCCGACAGTGTGATTGCACCACGAATGGCATTCACGAGCGCAAATCGACGGTTCGACGGCAACGAAGACATTGCGGCGCCGCTGCTGTTGTCAAACTGTGCCAGCATGCGACCCGTGATGACTTCCACAATACCATCGGCGCGCAACACGATGGGTGCAATCGTACCGCTACTCGATGAACATTGTGCGGGGGGTGTGCTGTAAGAAAACTCAATGCCCACATCCTTCAAGACCAGTGTCCCACCGGTGGTGCTGTCGACGGCGGGCTGATTGCGGGCAACGATGGTCACGGACGTGACGCTGCTCGTTCCCACCGCGGTCATTCCGTTCGTATTGACAGGTCCGATGAGCACAGTCTCGGCGTTATCGCCCTGGATGTTGACAAAATCGATCATCTCTACTGTAATCGGAGCAGCGTTGTTGCACGCGTAGTAGTTGCCCGTGCGCAACACGATCAACCATGGCCTGGTGACGGATGGCGGGCACTTTTTGTGGCAACTGATGGCCTTTTGTGCCGCCGCAATCGTCGCGAAGGGGCGGTGTGGTACTTGTAATTTTGCGGTGTGGTTGTCACCAAAGCGGCAGTCCACGTAGGCCGTGCGATTGACTTTGCGCGTGCCGTCAGACATGATATGTGTTTTCTTGTCTGACAGGTGCGTGCTGGGGACTAACTCTATGTGTGTGTATGGGCTGACACACAAAAACAAACCGAGTCGCCCGTCTTTACTTTTTACCGCACACCACTATACCTATAGTGTATATGTTCTCCGACCCACTTTTGTTTTTTCTATTGTATGTGAGAAGTAAACACACTTTTCCTCGTGGCAGGAGTCAACGACGACTGTGTGCCACCTATATAAGTCAATATCTTCCACACAATATCAATAATGACAGACGAATCGCCGGCGTCCATCCTCGTTGCGGGAGCCCCGCTACAGCATTTGCGAGTTGCGCGACGTGATCACGTCCTTCTGAGTAGTGCAGAAACGGCCGCGCAAGTTGCGATTCCGATCCGATATCCGTCTCACTGGCAACCCCCAATCGAGATGCACAACCATTCGTACTACGCGGAGACGGCGGCGCGCGAGGCCGTCCGTTGGCTGGAAGAGTCTGGATTAATAACATCCGACAAAGTGCGCGCACGTGTGGCCGCAATGAATGTCCCTTCCTACGGTGGTGCGAGTGCCCCCATGGGCAACTATGTCGCAACGTTGCTCAACACCAAAATGACATTGTTGTGGTTGCTATGGGACGATATCGCTGTGGAACCGCATTTCGAGCCCGCCTCCCCAGAGGCCGAGGCACAACACGTACATTTGGAGCGTGTCGCGCACGTCTTTTACGAACCACTCGATCGCGTCATGTTGCGCAACCGACCCGCCGTTTCCGTGGCATCGACGCCATCATCATCCAAACAGGAGCACCGCCGTGAACATACAATGTCCATTGTCGCGGCTGCCACGGAAGCCCTTCGTCTCGCCGACGCACCACCATCCTCATCGTCGTCTAGTGCTGCCGCATTGGGACGATTTGAAGAAGCGTGGCGCCAAATTGCCACAGAAATTGAACATTTGATGCCGATGCATACATCGGACGCCGAGCGTGAGCGTTTCTTCGTTCGTTTCGCGAGTGCTTTTGAGCAGTGGATTCAGTACGCCATTCGCGAGCGTAACGCGTTTGCAGATGCGGCGGCGGCTGCTGCTGGTCCTGTGACAACGACACGTGAGACTGCCACATCTGGAGGAGGACCCCGAAGCACACCATCAACAACCGCACTTTCCCCTCGGAGTGGCACGGCAACTGGTACTGTGTCATCTCCGCGACTGCGCGACAATTGGGAGTACTGGTTGCGTCAACGTGCACTCACGATTGGTATGAACAACACAGCGCAGTTTATCGAATTGATTTTGTGTGGGTTTGTTATGCCTGAAAAATTGTGGAACAACTACACCATTCAACGTATTGTATGGCTTGGAGCACTGCTCGTAGGGTTAACCAACGAGATTGTAAGCGCTGCCAAAGATGTGGCACAAGAGGGGTGGAGCAATCTCGTCTTGTTACGCGCTACCACAACAATGACACAGAAGAGTGCGAGTAATACAAACGGTAGTTGCAGCACGAGTTCTTCTTCCTCTCCTTCGAACAGTATCAACGATACTGTCAGTAGTAATAGTATCTCCTACGACGATGCTATCAAGGAGGCATTTTTGTATGTATCAGAGTTGCATGACACGTACGTTGCCGAGTTTGACGCACTGGCGGAACTATTCTTGGCAGATGAGGTTGAGCCTGAATGGGTGGAGCGTATGCAAGTGTTTTTTACGCAACTGCGATATTGCGTGCGGGGATTTGCATTTTGGCACACGAGTACACCGCGGTACATGGATCAAGTGGTTCTGGATGGTCGCAATCGAGCATACATTCCTGTATTCATGTAGTAGTAATAATAATAATAATAATAGTACATTACACTGTCGGCGGCTGTTCATGTGACGGTGCCATAAATGCAGCAAGTCCTGTCATCGGAGGTAAATTGAGCTTCACAATCGGTTCAATATCCACGGCCCCCTCTTGCAACACACCTCGCTCTTTCAAAATGAAGCGCGGTAACATTTCGTTCATGTAAAAGTTGCGCAAGGTCTCGAACAGCGTTTGCCAGTACGCTTCATCCAGTGTGTAATGATTCACTTGAGTAGCGTTCGGACTCCACACGCAAAACTTGGTCCAGGTGCCCGATTGCTCCGAGAGTTGCACGTCTGGGTAGCGAATGCGAAGGTATGACCGCGCGAGCGCCATCTGGCCCTGAAATTGGTCATAGTAATAGTGCGGACACGAGTCGTAAAAGTACTTGGTTTGGTACGGCGCCTTGTACTCGGCCAACCCGATATCATACTCCTTCTTTTGCGAATCGTAGATCAAGATGAAATCGTCCGGACTGACACCGAGCCAGGGGTGCTCCTTTGAGACAATGAGACCACACTCTTCGAGCCACACCTTTTGCGTGTCGGGATTGCTCCGCCGTGTGTGCATAAACGTTTCTACAACTTGATGAATGAGAGGCTCGCGGTCCGTACCGTACCGGGTGGCAGCGCTGCCCTTGAAGGACCCGGGCCACAACATGTCGTGCAACACACTCTTGGGAGTCTTGTTGAGTTTGTCGGGGTAATGACCGGCGGCGCCGCCAAAATTGCTTCCCGTCAAACGATATTTGCGCGCCTCGTACCAGTCTGGTGAGCGTTGCGCGCAATTGGCGATGTGTAAAATGTCGGCGTCCGTCACCTTGAGTCGTTTCAGGAATTTGCGCTTGTCATCTTTGGTGATGCGGGTATCCTCTCGACCCGTCTCCATATATATTTGTATGTAGTCGATGATGGGTGAGCGCGTGTACAGACTTACTCACATGTGTCGCGTGTATATATACCGATATGATCGACATTTTCTCGTCGAGAGATTTCATTCGTTCTTTTTCAGAAAAAGACAACAATTCGTTTTGACGGAACTCGAGTCTGTACTTCACTTGAAGACTTCGTTATACATACAGACTACACAGGTATGTGGGAGTATAATACTAGCCATCAAGGAAAAGAGAAAGTAAAGAAACTCGAGTTGAGAGCATCTGCACTTGGGCGCACACTGGAAATGCGTGCACGTGTAGAGAAGTGGTTTTACCTATAAAGTGCTCTCCATGTAGTCGTTTTCCAGCGCAGTATCTTTTCGGCACACAAACATACTTGTGAAGACATACACAGATGGCCGCATTTGTACCGTCCGTCGCGGCCGCCGCGATGGTTGCTCCGGATGCTGCTGCAGCAACAGCGATTGTTGTACCCGTTGTTGGTAACAACAACTATCAGCAACAACAACATGTCGATGTATCCATTCCCATGTGTGGGTGTGGCAAACCCGCTCAGAAGCGAGTCGTCATGAAGGAAGGTAGTCAGTGGCGTGGGCGCGCGGTTTGGTTTTGCCCCACCGGAAGAAAAGAGAATGGTGGATGTGGATTCTTCCATCCGGATGATGCAGCACAACCCTCCATGGCGGCGCAACAGGCGATTGCCAACACACATGTGGCGCCCGTGAACCCATCGGCAGCCGCCGCTGCTACTGTACACTTACCGTCCACTGGTGCCACGAATGCTACTAACCTCAATCCAGGCCGTAAACGTTCGCCAGATGAGGCAGGTCTGGAGGATTTTTCATCGACACCTGCAGATAAGCGTCGACATGTGTCCGGTGATACGGAGAGTGCAGCAGTTGTCTCGATGGACTTTGGTGCACGTTCACATGTCGTCGTCCCGGCCGCTGCTGCGCCTGTGCCACCACCATCTAATATGTTTGGTCGTACGTACACACACTCTCTCTCGTTGTTTGTTTCCTTTTTCCTTTCCTTGGAATCTTTTGCACATACTAACATATATTTCATTATCTTGTGTAGAAGCCGCCTCTGTAGTCGTCGCACCTCCACCCGGTCCAGCCGCCGCACCTACTGCGCAAGTCGCTGGAGTTGTTGTGTGCAAGTGTGGTGTACCCGCGTCCTCGTTTACTTCCCGCAAACAGAATGATAACTTTGGCAAGAAGTTTTATTCGTGTTCCAAACCGATGAATGAGCGGTGCAAATTCTTCAAATGGGAGCATGAGCTCGTTGCCGTGGCGGCGGCTGACAATTTTCCACCGGCCGATCGACAAATTGCGCAACACGACACATTTGCCAAACCACCCGTCCAGGACCCCATTGGAGCGGTCATGTCGCGTGACATGCAAGCACTGAACGAATTTGTCTCTCTGGCCAAGTCCCGTCGCTTCACGTGCATGCTCGGATCGCCCTTTGAGACCATGTACGCGCATCGCGAAGTCAGACTCGTCAAGGGACCGTACAACCAAGAGGACTTTTGGTTGGTGGTGCGACCAACACCTGCGGCAGACGCACCCGCTCCCGCCAAGGACGGCGTCTGGCTGCAGATGCATGGCATGCGTCCCGACGATGAAGGCTGGATCATTTCAGGCCAATCGCATTTTGTGGCGTTACAAACACCGACCGAGTTTCTCATTTGTAATCGTCGCGCCTTGTGGGCATACGTGGACAAGCACGTGCTACGCGAAGTGGTCGCAACGCCCCAACAAGCCGATCATCGGTGCTTTAAGGAGTCGTACAATGAACTTGTCACATGGGTGTCCGTTGCTGCGCTCGGAGCGTGGAAGGACGAGACGATTGGCATTCGCACCGTGATTGTGGATCGCTGGCCTCGCGCAGGCATTCTACCCCTCGCAAGTGAACCGATTGCTGTTGCTGCTCCGGTTGCTCCTGCTGTTGCGTCGTCATCGTCGTCTTCTTCTGCCACGTCCACCGACAGCCCTGTCGTGCAACAGAGCGATGCGGATGCCATGGAGGTCGAATGATCTCGTTTTGCGCGCGTGTATGTATATGTGTACGAAAGCGAAAGATAATGAACAAATTTGTTCCAAGTACGCATGCGGCAATTACACAAAAAATGCTCTCGGATCATTCCGTGAATGATCCCGTTTGTGTATTATTTCGGGGTACTGTAAACTCAAAAAGCGTACGTGTCAATCAATATTGATGCACACCACGCAGTAAAAAAAGGAAAAAAGGGTTTTATTTTTTTTCTTTGTACGGATCGTACTGCCGCGCGCTACGTGAGCGGGGGAAACACACACACGTACAAGAGATACTTATATATATATATATATATATATATATATGGAAGCCACTGCTGCAATTGCACTCATGGAAATGTCCACTTCAATGGATGACCAGCATCATCAGCGGCACCACCACCAGGAGAATGCCAGCAATGCGGTACATGATGTGCGCCACCACGAGCACATGATCGATACGGTTGTTCCTACCGAACTCGGGCCCTTTATTGAGTGGATTCGTCGGCACGAGAAGCAAATTCGCGCTCGCGGACCGACGCACCTTGATGTTGGTGCACTTTTGGATGCATTGGATGAGTTGAATGACCTGGTGGGCATGGCTGAACCTAAGCGCGTCGCAGTGCGACAGATCAAGTACTTTTTGCGGAATGGCGGAAAGTTTGATGGTCACTATCGACACACTGCCATCGAAGGGGATCCCGGTACTGGTAAAACAACACTGGGCAAAACACTCGTGCGTATTTGGACTGCCATGGGCCTCTTCCAGCAGTCGTCATCCTCCAACAACAGTGAGGTTCCATCAACGGCCGCGCAACCCACCGACATACTACAGCAGCAACACCAACGACCCGGCAACAACAACAATAGTGGCATGTTTACATTATCGTCCTCACCCGCGTTCGCCAATCAAAGCACTGGGCCGACGGCGCCGATGTCTCAACATCACCGTCCCAGCACCACCGCCGGACCGCTACTCATTCCTGTAAATAGCACCGTGCAGTCTATTCGCGCAGAGAACGCAGAGAAAGCACGGTATGATGCTGCGAGTCGGTTGGACAACGCGATGCGCACGTCCTCAAGTTTGATAGCGCACATGCTCGGACTACGTGATCGAATGGATCGCGCCGACTCGGCGGCGGCGCGGACCCAGGCGTTGCCACCATCACCGTCTTCTTCTTCGCCGCGAAACTCGCGACGCTCGCACTCCAATCGTTCACGTCGAAAGAGGCCTTTTGATGATATCAGTAGCAGCAACATTTCCGGAGGAGGGCCCGATAGTCCAAGCAGCAACAACAAGCGACGTTGTTTCGCTCCAACAGCCAGTGCTGCTACTGCTGCGCCGCAATCGTCTTCCATCTATCGACCACTTCCGTTTGAGTACCCCCGTGACAGTACTAGTAGTAGTGATATTGTCGAAACGACGACCGCCACGCTAAAGACACCCTCGCCCCAAAAGCAGCACTACGGTACCGCTAGTACAACAACAACAACGATTGCGACACCCTCTCCATCCACCCCCGTGTCAGCGACGACAATAACCCACGGCACCAATCCACCAACACATCATCAGCAGCAGCATGTCATTCGCCGTGATCTTGAGTTTATGATTGAAAATGCAAAAACAGTCGTGAACGACATTCGGATGGTACACACGATCATTCAAGCGGGATCGTTGACTGCCGCGCCAGCAACATCATCATCACAACCAACGGGGCAGAATCATCGCCTGCACGGCAACAATATCAACCATCCTACAGGGAATAATTTCATGCCACCTCGACCCGCCGAGGCAGAGGCTGTTTCTACACCGCCATCGATGACGGCACCGGCAGCAGCAACAACGACAACGCCATGGACAGTCTTGTCGCGGCCTGATTTTGTGTCCGATTATATGGGCCAGACGGCGCGGCAGACACGTCGCGCGCTAGAAACGCACCGTGGCAAGGGTATTTTTATAGACGAGGCACACTCGCTGTACCAGGACGAAAAGGATACCTTTGGAAAGGAGGCCGCCGGGGAAATTTTGCGCTTCATGGACGCTGCCATTGAAGACACCGTCGTCATTCTGGCCACCTATCCAGGTGCGCTCAAAGATAGTATATTCAAGGCGGATCGAGGTCTGCGGCGTCGCATTCAGTGGTTTTTCAAAATCGAGGGCTACTCTGCGGCCGAGTTGGCAGAGATATTTTGCCGCCAAGCACGCCGCTACGGCGACTGGCAGGTCAGTGCGGATCTGCGCAAGTCGCTCGTACCGTTTTTCCAGGAACATATGCGTCACTTCCCTCACTATGCAGGCGATACTTTCCGCTTGCTGTATCACTGCAAATTAGCGTCCTCTGAACGACATGCGCTTCACACTCTGATAGGCGGCAGCAGCAAGGGTCACCACCACGCACACGTTGATGACGGCCGTGTCCTATCCGCAGGCGATCTGAAGGCGGCTTTTGACGAGTATTGTATGATACAAAATGCAGACGGTGACATGGACCGACATGAGCGACCGTTCTACATTTCGTAGAAGGAATAAATGGATTATATTCTTTTCACAATAAGTACGTTTGTCTTCCGTCATGTTCGCAAGCGAGGTACGCACATGGAGTTTCTCTTTTAATGGGCCTTCTTCTTGCCATGTTTCTTTGAGGAGCAGCACTTTTTAGGACCTGGAAGAGTGTTGTAGGTGCAACGAGGAGGTCGCAACGTCTCGAACGCGTTGCGCTGAAACAGGTTGACAAACTTGCATAGCGGCATCTGTGGATCCCGTTGCAGAGCGTCGTCAATGGCGTTTGACAACATCGTTTGTTGCTGTGCTTGGTGCACGACCGTGGCGATATTTTCAGTGATGTATGGAATGGATGCCGCCGAGGATGACGCAGACACCACAGGTGCCTGCTGTTGTTGTTGTTGTTCTTGTTGTTCTTGTCGTTGTTGCCTGCACGACGTACATCCGGTTGCCGGTGGGCGAGGCAGTACGACGGGAACGCCCTGCAGGTTTGCATACGCAGCAGTAGGAGGAGGGGGTGCGGTTGATGGTGTAATGATGATTCCCCACTCCGAACTAGGAAATATAGGTGGTGTCATCGTGCAAAGGAACCACTCTAGGTCCGGTCGCGTTGGATTCAGTACGTGCACGTATACTTGTGCGCCCTGATGGCAACTGGCAGAGGCAATGAGATCCGACGTATCCAGTGTACCTGTCAACACACGGTGGCCTTCATCATCGCGCTGCTGTCCGTCGTTATACCAGATGCCGTTGAATTCGATGCCGCCAGGAACACCACTGATCGCAGCATTGTCTTGCCAGACGAGCACTCTGGACGGAGGCAGGTTGACAAACCGCGTCCCTTCAATGTCCAACCCAAGACGGTACGTGTTGATGGCGACGAAATCGAACGCCACCGGAGTTAGCACCTGACCGGGCTCAACGGCATAGTCTGCCTCAAAGATGACACGATCGGGACAGTTTCCCATATGTGTATTGGTCTTTGTGTTTGAAAATGCAATCGAAACAACAAAAAGTACGTGCAGAACCGTGCACTTTCTGTTTACCTTTTCATTGCCTCGAACAATTATCTCTACACAGAATCTCTTTTTGTCAAATGAAAACACCGTATTCCCTATATATACTAAAGCGCGTGTGTGTAGTCTACGTGACACGACGAGGCTGTTTTTTTAGAAACGACCACGCATATACATACACATGGGAAACACTGCAACAAAATCACAACATGCCGCTGCGGTATCGGCAACGTCAACGCGCCAGAATTTGCACACTGTGCTGCACGGGTACTACCAGATGATTTACTTACCACCCACGTTGCGTCGCACATTGGCCGACCATGTCCCACCGGGCCTATCAAGTGCAGAACTTATGCAGTACTTTGTGAACCAATTGGAGAACGTCCTACATACTTCACCCGAAGTTGTACCACGACTGAGGGAGATCGTGTCAATGCTGCGCAGCATGGAAACGGACGAGGTGGTCGTTATTTCGTACAATCCCGGACGCACTGAAATCTGTGTATTCAGTGACAACCCGTACGTGGCAACAAAATACCACTTTGACGGACCCGCCACACTCGAAATCACGCCCGCACTACCGTGATGATACTATACTACATCCTGTCCCCCTCCCGGAGGAAAGTAAACAACATTCTTCTGTGTACGTGATATATTTTCTTGTGTATATTATACGGATGCATACATGCCACCAGAGACATCAGAGAGAAGATACACTCATGCCACGGAAATGTGCGCCGGCTGCTGCTGCGAAGCCGCCGCGCTCCTTTCAACTTCATGCTGGATCCACCGCTGACAATCACGGTACCGATGCTCGCGACCCGTACGATTGTCAATGATGGCTGGAATAGGAAAATCGCGACGGTCCAACTCGTTCACGGGCAGCGCAGCGCCACGGCGTGCGAGTTCGGGATGCCGATAGAAGGCGGATGCACAGACAACATTCCCCTCCGCAATGTCCAACATGGGAGAGTCGGACAGGCACTTTGAAAACCGCAGCACCACGGGCGTCGCATTGGAGTACATGAAGGTGAACTCGGGCTGCGGGTTGCGCATCAAATTGATCAAGTCGATCGAGTGAGGCTTCAACGATTCGTCGCCGTAGTACTCACTCATGAACTCAAGAAGGTTGTCGTAGGTGCGCGGCTTTTGATTGTCCCACTCAACGGCGTCAATAGATGAGGGGTCTTGCGGATTGACGCGCTTGAAAAGAATGGTCGGGTAGCCACGACCTTCGGACCACCCGGGCCGCAACGCGTCGAGTTCTTCCTTATGCGTCACACCGTCCATTTTGGCAATAATAATCGGCACCGCACCGGGATTATTGTTGGAGGCATGAACCTGTCGTGCAATGTTGTTCCAAATCGGTGCCAGCGTCTTACAATAGGGGCAATCTTTCTTGTAAAAGTCAATGGCAACATTTTCGGGACTTCGCATAAGATCTTCCAACATTTTAACCGACGTAATATTCAGAGGCTTCATGAGAGGCTGTCGAGGCTTCTTGTCCAACGAGGCGACACCCTCAGTTGCGGAAGCAAACTGACGTTGACGGCGACGGGATCCTCCGCGACGAGGAGCGTCCTCGGGAGTGATGACTTGGTGGTCCTTCTCGTTTTGTTCATCAACCTCTTCGCCATCGTCGACGTACGGCGAACCGCGCAGAGCAATAAAATCAAAGTCACCTGCTTCGGCATCTGCATCATTGAGCGTGCGATCGTTCGCGTACGTGCGTGCGGATCGGCGCCTCATAGTTGTTGTCTCTTTGCTTTGCACTACTACTGTGATAGGGAATGTAGAATGAAACAGAAACACCGCTCTTTACTATTATATATGTACACAACATACATATGTTTCTTGAAGACGCTCTTATCTTCACATTGCAAGCGGGCACGAGATATAAAACTTGAGACTGTAGCGAATGGTAGTCTCCTTTTTCTGCACGGTATCGTACAGACGAGTACTACATTCGTTCGTCATCTCTTCCCGCACAATCAAATCCTGGTCACGCAGTTTCTTGACAAGCAACTCCAGCACCGTCACCCCGTTAAAGCGCAACCATGTCGCACTGCCGTCTCCTTTCCATTCGTCACACGACGGCGGGACCTGTCGCTCACAATCACCTGTCACCACTCCCATGTGCACGTCGCGCCAAAGATCTGCCATGTCGATTGCCCTCTCCACCGAACCCTTACTTGCCGCAGAGAGAATCTCCGCACACATGTGTTTGAAAACATACGACACCCATGTGTCCAAATCCGCCTTGCGCTGCGTGCGCCACGCAATCACCTTGGTAGCGGCTTGCTTTCCAATTGTTTGAGCCTTTTCGCAGTCAGCACGATATTCCGACATACCGGCATAACCTTTGGGACCCACAAGCCCATACATTGATGATGGTGGTGTTGTCGACATTTTGGGCACACACACGTAGAACACAAATCGACCGATATGAACGTACACACAACTAACTGCGACTGACGAATGTTTGGCAGCGCTTACACGCATACGTATATGCAGTGTATCTCGAGACAGCCAACTCGAGTAGTGTTCTCGAGTAAACACACTCGAGTTTATATCTGTCCAATGTGTGTACATGCCCGAAGGCGCAGTGGACACCTGGTGTACACGGTCTCATGAAAAAACAAATCTGACGAATGTACACCCTACTCACTTGCCACTAGGGTATGGACAGGCATAGCCACATGCATAAAAACTCTGTGTGCCAATTACTAATGAATACATGTTGTAACTCGAGTTAGTGTATTAAGGTTATATTTACATGTTCCCTCGTAGTCGTGTTAGTGCCATCAACGGTTACTCTTTCTGGGACTGGACCTTTCGCTGCGTAAATCGCTCCTATTCTTACATTGTGCTCTATGTGAACGCACTCGAGTTGTGTAGAAAGTTCAAGAGATGTATATATAGGGTAGACACTTCTGTGTACACATACAGTTTGGTTGTTTTGATCACGTACACCCATAGTACACAACCATCCACTCACATTGATCACATCAGTGTACGGAGAGTGAGCATCGTTGTATACACAATTAATATGTATGTCATAACTCGAGTTGTATTAGTAAGTTAGTCACATCCATGCGTATATCTTATGTGTTACAGCAAGCAAGGGCCTTTATGACATGGTGGTGGATTCACTTGGTGCTTTGCGTTGAATGTCGGAGATAATTTCCCACAGGTTGCGTGTCTGTTTACGCAATGCACACAGGGGCGCCTTATTCGCCCGTGTAGGTGTTTCCGCTTCAGTGGCACACACAATGAGTGTGGTGAAAATGCGGCGGTAGTGCCAGAAAAAGTCAGCAATCGACTTGTAATGGACAAGAGCATGTCCGTTGTTGAAAGTACAACCACCGCGTTTCGTGTCGATGCAAAGAGGCGGCACTCGCATAACGTTTCCATCATGAACTGCTATGATACGCAACTCCGTGGCGGTCCGAAGCACTCCGAACGCGCCGGTCTCATGTGTCCGTCGGAACAAACATCGTCGGGTTTCGATATCCCACTCTGCAGCGGTCGCGGGGTGACTCGTTGTTGCGTTCGGACCATCTCTGATTTGAATCACAGACATTGGACCGTTGTTTCCGTTTTCGTTGTCATTTGCAACGAGCATGTAAACAGCCCGATATTTGTCTGTGAAAGCTCCGGTTAAATGATCATCATCTTGCAGGTTGGACAGCAACGGGACAGTCTCTTCCATACAGTCAGTTATGTGCCGCAACTCTTTACAATGATACGTATTGCTGCTGCTAAGTGTTTCTTCTTGTCACTTTACAGTAAATAACACGGACAAGGGGGTGGGCTGGGACTTCCCAGCCCCGAACCTTCCTGCTGCGCCAAAAATTATAACGGATAGTTTGTATTGTGTGGGTTCTGTTTGTATGCAACATTCAAGTTTTTACACATTATATGAAACGTAACCCATTAAATCACATACACATGCGCGCGTGAGTACATAGTGCTTCACTATTTTTGATTGTGTCATTGCACGTGTACACACGCACGCACAGAGGTACGCGAATATGTACCCAAGAAACAGAAAACACAAAATGTCTAGTGTAGCAGAAACGACGACGACTACGACGACGACGAGCGCCAAGGGAGAAGATGATCCGTACGGAGTGTCTAGCGACGACGCGATGGACATTATTACGTGGTCGCACAAATCGGCGAGTCTGGTCCCGTCCGACCGTAAGAAGCGCCGCTTCCACGTTCTCGGTCTCGTGCATTTGCCCGTCTCGCGCCGCTTCGATGCATGTGCGTTTACACAGAAGATTGTCAAGTTATGCCGCATGCTTCTTGCCGCCGGACACGAGGTCATTTTGTACGGTGCCGAGGGCTCCGACAAGGATCTGTGCACGACGTTTGTGCAAACGCACTCGCTGCGCTCCATTCGCGAGTGCTTCGGTGACCCAAATCATCCCAATCTGGACAGTCCCGATCCTGACGACCTCGGGTACAACTGGCGCAAAGAGACGTTCCGCACCGATTTTGACGGCGCAAAGGAGTGCACGTACATTTACTATGGTACCGCCATTGCGAACATTGGTCGGCGCAAGAAGAACGATGACTATTTGCTGCTGACCATGGGTGCGCACCAGAAGCCAATTTCAGATGCCGTGCGCCTGTATTTGACGGTCGAGCCCGGCATTGGCTACTATGGCTGTTTCGCCGACTTTCGCGCGTTCGAGTCGAGCGCGGCGTACCACTACATGCTCAAGGCGAACAGTCCGAACGAGCACTCGTACGTCGATGGCAAGTTCTATTGGCGCACCGTGCCCAATTACTATGACGTGAATGAGTTTGATGTTGCTCCCGAGCACGCCGCCGCGGATCCTGACGGCGCCGTCGCCAACAGTGGCAAATATCTCTTGTTCATGGCACGCCTGATCCAACGCAAGGGCTTCTATGTCGTGTATGATTTGTGCAAGCGCCTCGATTTGCCACTCTGGATCTGTGGTCAGGGTTACAGCAAGTGGGATCCCGAGAAGCGTTTGCTCACATTGTCCGAGACGAATGCCACGATCGAGTTGACGCCCAAGATGCGATTCTTGGGTTATGCCAATGCCGAGCGTCGCGCCATGCTCATGACGCACGCGCGTGCCACTCTTTGTTTCACATTGTTCACTGAGCCCTTCTGTGGTGTAAATGTCGAGTCGCAGTTGACGGGAACGCCTGTTATCTCAACCAACTACGGTGCGTTCACCGACACCATCGAGCAGGGCAAGACCGGTTTCCGCTGCGACACGACCAATGACATTGCACTCGCGGTCGCCGAGGTGGGCAAACTCGATCGCGAGTACATTAAGAAGCGCGCCCGCCGGTTGTACAGCCTCCAGTCAGTGCAGTGGATGTTTGAAAAGTTGTGGCAAGACCTGTATGATGTGTACTTGTCCACCATCAAATTGCCGTCGGGTGAGATGGCAGGCCAAGGCTTTTCTGCGATTCGCGACGACGTGATTGAGGCGGTGGAAAAGTCCAAGGCGGAAGAAAAGTGGACGACGGCGCGCAGTGACACCTCGTAAGTATCCCTTCAACACACATCTCGAGTTTTGCATTTTGGTTCTTAGGGACTCACCCCATATATATAAATAGTAAAGATACCTTACTGCAGCGGGACGGATATGTGGTATTTAGTACTCGGCGCGTATGTCTTCGTATATCGGCCAAGCATCACCCTGCGGTCCAAAGTGAATTACTTTGTTGCACAAAAGATTGTTGATTGGTTTTGTATTCGGCGTCACTGGAGTCGCTTGAACCTAGTATGCTACTTGTTTGGATGGGAACTGCGCTGGGAATATTTGGACGACTCAATAGAGCACACCAAAGCGTTCATGTTCTGGCCAGTGTGCATGAGGGCCATTCTATTGAGACACTCTGGTCGTATCTATGAGGTTCACTATGGCGCCTACTAAAGCCAGCAACAAGGACCTCATGCCTGTACAAACTTTGTTGACCGCACATGTATGAAATAGACAACTCGAGTTTTGACACATAAATACATGTAATTCACACGAGGTTATTTTCCCGACCCTCAACCTAGTGTACGTTTTTGTGTGTATGCATGTGTGTACACCTGTGTGTCATCACACACATACTTACTTGAGTCCTTGGTGTACCTAAATAGAAAACCAAGCATAAAATCCATGTGTTGTGACATGTGTATTTTGGTTCAAACTCGAGTTGTCTATACAGTCGCACTTTGGAGATGCATGGACGACTCTCCTTGAAGGTGCATGATCGCACCCCCCTGTATCCACGTCGTGTTAGGTAGGCGACCGAGGACGAGTTGTGTGCTCGGGGTAATATCTAGTCCGCGCGACATGCTCGCGTAGAACTTGGCCGTGTCGTGGCAGATGCCGAGTGTCACCATGTCATCTTCCTCAATGTGGGCGCACTTGATCCGCGCGCGTGATGTCATCTCCTCCAATGAGAGTGCTGTGCCGCGCATCCAGGCACCTCCATACAGTTTCTCATCCATAGCCTCCAGTGCGGCGCGCACATTGCCGTGCACGTCCATTTGGAACACCCGCGCGGCCGCTGTTGGTGCTGATGAAGGTATGTGTTGCGACGGCGGCGGGGCCATTGGGTTCGCGGCGGGGACTGTCTGCATGTACGATGCGATGCAGTCGTCAAAATTGAATGCGTGATGCATCGTGCACACGGCGTTTGTATCTGTCAGGAGTGTGTTGAGGGTGTTTCCTGTGGCGAGGGGCGTGCCGAGGTATCCCGTGAGTTGCATCTGTGTGCGTGCGTACATTGCATAGACTGCCGTTGCTGTGGTGCTACTACCGCCAGCACTGGGAGGAGCAGTCGTTGTTGTGTCTTGAAACGATACGTCGTTCAAGTCGGACCACGTGAACGATGCAGCCTGTGCTCGTTTGTGGAGCGCATTACTAAAGGCCACATAGGCGGCCCCGTCGTCGTCGAGTCGAATGATGCCATCTCCCCGCGCCTGGTCTTGTGCGCCGATCCAGTGCAACACCGCAAGGTCGCGATCCGTGATCACCTGCGATGTGAGCAATGCATCGTCGTCGCGGGGAATCTTTGTTGCCATCGATCGCGGCACTAGGTCTGCCCGATTCACTGCGCCAGTGATGTACATGACGTGGTAGCCCGGAGTGTAGACTTGCCGAATGGCTTGAATGGAGGCGTCGTAGAATTGCTCGACAGTCGCAAACTGGGTCGCATCGAGCGTTCGTACGAGTCGCACATCATACGGGCGGACACCATCGAAGCCACCACTGTATCGGATAACATGCGCGCTCAGATCACCAGTCTTGGATTGAATATCTTCGATCAACAACATGGCACGTGGACGTGTTCCACGGACCAGATCGTGTAGATGCTCTTTCGCCCCGGACGTCCATGTCGTCGTGGCAGTTGCGGCAGTGTCGCCGATGATCGCAGTGATAGAGAATCCGTGGATGTACCAATGCAGCCCTAACGATGCCAAAAGAAACGCCGACGCGAGCAGAAAACACAACGTACTGCGATTCATTCGCGGTGGTTGCTGCGGCGGCGATGTCAGCGGTGCCGTTGTTATTGTCCCTATGGTGCTCACGACAACGCCGCCACTGGTGCTCGTTTGAGGTTGTCGGCGGCGATGATGTCGGTGACGGCGCTCTTGAATGACCACTGCTTGAACGTCTGCCATGAGATGGATGTATTTGTCTTTTACACTTTTTTTTCCGCACGTGTGTTTCGTCCTGGTGTGTCTTTACTACTATATACTACATGTAGTATGTGTGTTTATATTATTGGCAGTTGTGTATGTACGGCGGTGGTGTGTTGATGATAAAATGCGACCAAGATACGCTCTACTTTTTATTGATGTCATCGTTGTGAGTCGGTACGGTCCTTTCATGACGGTGTTACATGTATATGCATTGACAGATTGTTGAACATACAGACAGAATACGATTATACAGTAGCGTGTGTCAGATACATGCATGCGACGCGAACGGAAATCTATGTGCGCAACTTGAGTGCAACTGATCCGAATGGACTGTACGTGATGGCCATGTTGACGCACGGCGCTGTTCCACATTGGCCCATCAGCATCTATTGTGAGTTTTGTGATGATGGTCTACTGGCGCAACTCAAGGATGTGGATCACATGATTGCTATTCATCGTGTGCCCATGTTAGCGCGAACGGACAACAAGTGGACCCACAAAATTGACGATTTGGTTCCGCGCGTGTACCGAGGTGGCATTCCCAGGTTGACCGTTGCGGTAGGTGTTGCCATGCACCGGGTCGTCACTCACTTTGACCAACTTGGCGCGCGATCAGTCTGGATCATTGCCGACGAAGAACAACGCGAAGTCATTACGGAGTGGTCGGCCGCGAAACTCACGTTTGAGAGTCTGGAAAGTATCATATTCGCATCTGTGTCGATACGCACGGTCATGTGCAATCTGCTGGACCGTTCGTTGCGGGACAAACGCGCGCAACAGTCACACGTCATTCCTCGTGGTGCGATGGATCCCGACGCCGTTCACGAATTGGTCCACTTTGCCTTGCAGGCCGATTTGGACGTCTCCTGTGAAATGATGCCACTGATGTGTCGGTTTAAAAGACCACCGACAGCGGCGATCTCCTCTGGGGATACTACCACCGTGGACGATCCCGTTGCAGCGTCGAGCAACACAACAACAACACCAGTACTATTGTCAGCATCATCTATACCACAACTTGCAGCGTCGACATTGGAAAAACACCTCGCACCCGTCACCGTGTCAATGGCGGACCGGGGTTTGTTGACGCTATTACTACAGCAGAGTCCGACCATGCGACAAGAAATTTACTCTGTCGTCTCCCGCAACGCGAGCATGACGCTCTTACAACAAGTCATTATCTCGGTCGTGCAACCGATCGTGCTGGTGGATATGGACAACACGGTGGTCGACTTTTCTGGCGCGTTTGACGAGGCCTTCCGCGCGATCGTGCCAGGTGCCGTGTGCGATCCAACAATTTACCGCCTGGTGGATCGAATCGCACAAACACCGCCGTCTGCTGCGCACGACGGACCATCATCAACGGTGCAACAATGGCGCGAGGAGCAGGTTCGACGCGTTGTCGGGCGCGAAGGCTTTTTCGAACAGTTGCCACCCATGGAGGGTGTCGTTCAGACTCTACGCACTCTGCATTCCATGGGTTGGCGCATTTATTTTTGCAGTACGGGATTCGCCGACGCAGTCTTATCCGCAAAGGAAAAGGCGGCATGGATCGAGCGGCACTTTGGAACGGTTTTGCCGCGGTGGAACACATCATTGATCCTCACGAGTCAAAAAAATCTTGTACAAGGAGATATTCTTATTGACGATTTGCCGTTTACGCAACAGTGCCGCATTCACGGTTGTGAGGGTGATCAACAACAACACCTCGCCCCCACGTGGCGTCAAATCCTTTTCGACCAGCCGTACAATGCTGCGACTGCTGGTTCGATGTCTTCGTCTTTGACATCAGCACCACGCATCTACAGGTGGGGCGATGACAGTTCGTTGCGTACCATTACACAGACGTTCTTTTTACAATTGCCCAAGCCGACCCGCATGGCATGTGAGATTCGGTGCCGCACTCAAACCCGGCAGCAGTCGTCATCGCAACAACAACAACAAACGACGACACTCTTGCACGACAGCGGTAGTAGCACTAGTAGTAATACTTCCGAATCATCCTCCTCTGTAACACCTTTATCGTATGCCGCTGCTTCGGATGCAATGCTCTCACTCGCTGTCAAATCACCGAGTGTGTCGCCGTCGTCATCGTACACCTGGTAAGTAAAGTGTGTATATACGTAAACAGCCACTCGAGTTTGTATGTACAGGCACATTTCTTCTCCGTGTGTGATATGTATGTACACTCTTCTGATTCCGAACTTTTAGTCATTATTGTTGACTTGACCGGATATGGAACAGAAGAAACCCGCCCAAAAACCGCGCGCCACCAAAAAGCGCCCGCGCGGGCCCACACAAAAAGAGCTCAAGGCGACATTGCAGCAATTGCATATTGCTGCACTTGAAGCGACGGCAGAGGCGGAGAAAGCTTTCCAGTGGAACAGGTGTACCAGTGACTTTCTTATGCGTCCTCCAACGATGCATCTCAAAGATGTAGGTCCTTATATTGAGAGCGCCAGACAGTTTATCACGCGTATGGATATTGCCATGCAAACGCGCACCGCACTTTTTGAGATGATCCGAACCGCCACATGGGGCACTGGTGGTGGCCATCCACCCTATGGTGGTGCCATTTACTTTTTGCAGCCCACCGAGCGGTGGAGGAAACCACTGTTCCGCAAACTGCTCGAAGAGCTTACGGACCTGATATGGTACGAATTACGAACAGCAGGATATGCGCTTCTCGATGAGTGTGCAACACCGGAAGAATTTGTGGAACTCAAAACCAACCTCGCGGATCTCAAAGCGTTTAAGGAGCGCGCTGCGGAACTGCTCCTAGAAGACCAAGCTCTCGCGGATGCTGCAGACGCATTTTGCAAAAATGTCGAATAAATGAGCCTCGAGTGTATATAGCGAATTGGGCTCGTGCGCAGTGTGTAAATATATAACCATTTTTCTTTTCACAAGAGCGAATGACACAATTTTGCATTGCAAACGTTACAATATGTGTACATCGCGCTTTAGTGGGAGAGACGCAGGCGTTGCTATATAACAACGACGACGAGGCAAAACAACTGTGCGATTTGAGTACCGTCTGTTTAGGCATTTATTATTCTCGATTTGTGGAGCATTTTCTCATGGCCGAGAATCTGACGTCGGCAACGGAAGACCATGGTAACGATGATGAGCGGTGCCCTATTACCCTTGTTCCATTTAGTGAGATTGCGCCGGAACGTCACTTTTTGCTACCATGTTTGCACAAGTTTGATAGACATGCGATTACGGAGGCATGGACTGCGCAAGAATCGCACGTGTACCAGTGTCCCCTATGCCGAACCGTGGTGTCGCCGCACGCATTGGGTATCGAATTGAAACAAAAGCGTCGTCGACGTCTGGGTGAAGAGCATGATGACGATTTGATGGCGCCGGACGACGCGCCGTTCGACCCTTCTGTCGGCGCAGACGATCACGATGACGAGGACGTGAGCGTTACAGATGAAGAGAACGATGATGATCCTGCTTTTGCAGAAGATGAGGAGCCAGAGTCCGAGACAGATGATGTGCCCATGCCGGCCCGGTATGACCGGCCGCAACGATGGGCAACTGCTGCTGCTGATGCTGACAATGATGGGAATGACGATTTGGACGACTTTATTGTTCCGGATGAATCCGAGAAACATGGCAACGATGATTATGTTCCGTCCTCGCAATCGTCATCCTCCTCCTCCGCTTCTTCCTCATCATCATCTCCTTCGTCGTCTCGTGTTGCCAGTAGGAACACGAAGAAGACATTGAATTCGTCGTCACTGGCCAGTATTCGCCGATCCGAACAACGACAGCAGCGGCATCGGCGATCTTTGCGGCGCCCACGTCAAGGTGCTAATGACGGCAGTGCTGCAAACGAGTAGAGCAAATGTTTCTTAATGACGTGTATATTTTTAGCGATATAGAAAACACGCGTCTACAAATTTGTGTCATTATTGCTCTTGGTCGTTGTGTGTATCAACTGTTTGAGAATGTGGTGTTGTCTGTTGTAGTCTGCTGCAAATGGGGTGGTGTGGAGACTTGCTGCATACATATCCCGCAATCTCGTGCAGTTGCGCGTCGCGCGTCCATGGTTTAGGAACAGCAACTCCCGAGTGCAGGTACGCAAACGCCCGGAGTTCCTCGTCTGGAATCTCGTCGTAGTTGAAATTCTCACCACAAATGCCAGGGTACGCACGCCCTGTGGATTTGACACAGACGGCATACGGGTTATAGCACGTTTCCACCTGGCCCGATTGAGGATCCGTACGTTTTTGGAAATAGGCCTTTTCGGCCAAACACCATGAAGGCTGTCGGGCGCCAACGTGCAGTGTACAACGACATGTACGCGCATCCGACTCACTGATAACTGCACCAGGAAGCATGTAGGGAATCTTCCCTCCCGGGACCGTTTGCGTTTTCGGTGGGTTTCTGGTACCCTGACCTGTGCTTGTACCTCCTGTCGCTGTTCTTGTACTCTTGCCACCACGGCGCATCGCGGGCGCCGCGAGTTGTTGGGGCGCCACTACCGGTGCTGGTGTTATCGTTGGGAAGGACGGCAAATAACGAGCAACAGGTTGAGAAATGGGAAGCATTTGCGGGGCCACGGGTTGCAACGGCCTTGGGAGTGCTGGTGAAGATGATGGTGCTGAGGCGATTCCACCTGTCGAGAACTGCACAGATCCCACGGGAATAAGTCTGTGTCGACGTGCAAAGCGCTGTACCGCAAACGCGCTCCGTTGATGAGGTCCGTGTGCCGACAACGGCACAGATGGCTGTGCGAACACGAATATCTCATATCGATGTGCATCAGAATCGCGCGGCGGCGAGGGTGCCATGTACGGAATGACCGTGTCGCCTACCGGGTTGTGCTCACTGATGTTAGCCTGCATCCAATGCAAGAACGGGCTCTCCGTCGGTTGTTGCGGATAGGGGGCGTCGTGATCAATCATGATAATAGTGTACGTCTCGGATGGTTCCATGGGCCATTGTAGCACTGGCAGTGGGGCGCTCTGTACTGTTGCTAATGGAACGTACCCGTGTGGGGACACAACGGTCGAACCGAAACGAACCGTCACATCATTGTCAATCGTGCGCCTTTTTTCAGACATTATTATCTACACAAAACACGTGCGGTGGGCGTGTGCTTTTTGTGTGTGGGTGTGTGAACACACAGATACACACTTTGATTTGTGGAACCACGACATAGAAACGTGTGGTGAAACGATACTACGTATATGAAATGTATGTGTGCTATATCATCAGATGTGTACGTACTTTATGCACGCGTACCAACTCGACATTATTGTGAGGATACACTTGCACGGCAAAGAAACATATGACTGAGGCAAGTAGTATGTCCCACAAGAAGCAACAACAACAACAACAACAACAGCAGCAACAACAGGAGCAACGGACGGATATACCCTATGTTGCACATACGTTAAGCGTGCAAGACTATTACAACGCGCGCGCGTTTCTATGCAACCACATCATCCACCGTGACTCTGCCAAAAATCAAAACGAAATATTAGAATTAATTACAATGCTGCTTGCTCTGGATGCAGGTGCCATGACAAACCCAACATATCGGCACGATGCCACATTAATGATGCAAACGGACCTCGCGAACGCGTGTGTCCGCTTGAGACAGTTCGTACAATGGGACGCCGACCGAATTGACACTCTGGCGCAGGTGATTGAAGGGGCCGTTCGGATGTATACAAGTCAGCAAAATGAGAACGCTGTCTTTGATGCGTTGTACTATTTGAGTCGAGTATATCTCACAAACGGTCTTCGGGACAAGGCACAGGTCGTGTTTGACAATGTGCAGAAAATGGGACCGTGGGGGTTCTCGCAGAGTAGCGCAATTTCGCGCTGGCGCAAGCGTCTTGCCAGTGCAGGGGTAAGCGTCGCAGCAGAACAACGTGGTGTTGATGATATATCATCATGCTCACCGAGCGTTATTCTTACGACGACGCCACTGGAGGAAAAGTCATCATCATCGCAGTCAAAATCGGCTGCGGTAGGAGTCACCTGTTGCGGCGGTTGTTGTAATACACAACAGCACCCACCACCGGTAGAGAAGAAGAAAGTCGACCACGACGTAGCCACGGCACAAACAACACATCAGGACGCTGCACCACAGCAGCCACAGAATGCGCCTCGTTCTGCGGTTGAAGGAGGCAACAACACAAAAGAAGAAGCGCTTGAATTGATGCAAGCGTTTCTGAACGAAAGTAAGGAATCCCTTCGTACCATGCAAAATGTTGTCACCCGGTTAGAGGACGTGCTTTCTCGCACCCGCAATGTGTAAAAAACCTATGTATTAATATCTCGAGACGTGTACTGTAAAAGGCATCCCACCGACAGTCTTCTTTTTTGTAGTTGGCCTGAAAACAACAGCAGTACGGCGCCCTTGAGAGACGTTGGCGCACGACAAAAAACGAAACAGAAACCATGTCAGCCACCTCGTTGGCGACGGGGACGATGCAACATGCTGTTGGTGCAAAGGCCTTTGAAACACGCCTCCAGTCACCCATTTCTGAGGATGCGCGACAAGAATGGACGACTCTGATCGAGGCACAGTTAGATATGGCGGGGTCTTCTGCCGGCGCTATTGCTGAATCTGCCTGTACGAGCGCAGGTGGCAGCAACACCGCGCATTACTTCATGCGCAGTGCTACAGATCACTGCTATGATATCCGTGAATTGGGTCATCAGTACGAACTTGCAGGCAAGCAATTCAGTGGAGCACTTCAGGGTATCTTGCCGACCGACGTATTACAGCGCGAGTTTCTGCTTCGATGGGCAATTGATAATCCACATGTTGGTATTGAGCGCATGCCAGGTATGAAGCCTCCGGTTGCGACCATGCACCGATTGCTGCCGTACCCGTCGGAACGTTTAGAGCAATGGCTCGTCGACCCGGCAGGTCACATTCTTCGTCTATTGTATGGTAGTAGTATTAGTGCATCTGGTGCGTACGCAGGCGAGGATGCTGCGGCGCGGTTAGTGGCGCATGGGGTTGGGGCTGTATGGTTGCCTCCCACCTTACTCAAGAGATGGATCAACGAACCATTGCAATATCCCGCGCAGTGGTTGCGCGCCGATTCGACTGTTCCGTCACTCTCGGAAGCGCATCACACCGTGGCACAATGGACACTCGGGTTTGGTGCTGTAGAAGAACAACAAAACGTTGGCACGGTTGATTTCTACGAAACGCCGAATGCGGCCCGTGCGTTGTATTCATTGCGAGGAGTGACACGTACCACGCCACTACAGCCATTTGTTGCAGTCCGCATCACATCTGCATCGCCATCGAATCCGAGAACGATCTATGCCAGTGCGTACGTACATGAGTCTATCAACAGCCGGCTCGGTGCGGATGAGGTGGCGATTGCATTTCCCTTCTATCGATCTCTGCAACAATCAACGGTGCAGCGACCACCGAGTACGGTTGATTTAACGAGCAGTACTGAGACTGCTGTATTGCCACCTGCTTCTTCGCCGCAACCAACGGCACCGGAATCATGGAAAATTGAACCCGTCGTTCTTCCGTTGGCAGTGAAAATCGTGTTGCGCACGCTCTCGTCCAAACCTGTCGCTGAGCATTTGGCCACGCGTGAGTTTTTTCAAGATCAACTCAGTAGGTTCCGCGTGCTTCAATCCGGTCAATTTATCGTGCTCGATCAGCCTGGTGGCGACACCACCGATATTCTTCCCTACGAGGTGGCCGAATTATGGGGCCTTGTGCGTTGCACGGGCGGTACGGATATTCTCGCGGGTGATGACGACAGAGATAATAGTGGCAGTGGTCTGACGTACGAATTGGGTCTCGTGGCTGCGGCCAACGTCACAAATGTGGACGTGATCGTTGATTTTGTTCCAGGTGACAACAAGGCGGGCCTCGCACCGACGGGCCGTGGGGCCGTGATTGACGCGCTCAATCGTATGTCGCGCCAATTGATCACCGTGCCCGACCGCCGCCGTCGTGAGAACGAGGCCGAGCAACTCTGGCGAGACGCCATTCTGGCCGGGGCACTAGCGCCGCGAATCTTTGCCGCGCGCGCCCGCCACCGCCCGCCTCCAGACCAGGACATTGAGACGCCCGTTTTCAGTGTGAACGACCGCATCTTGTTGAACCTTACTCCGATTTCGACGACCGAAATTCAGGAAATGTTGCTGCTGTTGTTGCGTGGTGCGGACCCGCGTCTCAGCGTGAATGCGGACATGCTGCTGCAGTTGTTTGGTGCGAGCAAGACACCCCTACGAAAGAGTCAACCGCAGGGACTTGGAGGACTGCACGTTGTTCCGTGGCGTAACTTTGGACTTCGACCGCGTCCAAGCCCCGGCACCGACGACATCATCTTTCGGTATGAGGTGGCAACGTGTCGCTGGCTTGCCAAGAATATTCGTGGAACAGACGCGATGGCATTGAGTCCGCGCAGCACGACAGAACTACTCGCACTGCTGTCGAATCCAGACTATGTCTACTTTATTGTGGACGCCAACAACACTCTGCGAAATCCAGTGGTGGTTGCTGCTGCGCCTGCAGTAGTATCAGAAGCAGCACCGAGTGCTGTGGTAGCACCGACAGTAGCACAACAACAACAGCCCGCTGCTGCTACGACCCTTGGTGGTGGTGCAACAACAGTGCCCGGCACGACCGATGAACGCATTCTGCAAACGACCACGTTTTTAAACATTCCCGAAGCGCAAGTTCGGCAAATTCTCCTTCGTAATCGCGACTTGCTCCAAACATTGCCTACGATGGCGTCGCTACAGTCGCTTCGCTTGCGCAAGCAAGATGCCGCCGTCCTGGCGAACGTCTTTGGTGTTCCGGCGTACCTTGATCGCGATATTATTGTGGCGGTGGCCGAGCAGAACCACATTCCGTTTGATGTTGTTGCAAGTGTGGCCTACCAGTACGCAGACCTGATCACACGGCGTAGACCCGAACAACAACAAGCACTGCCCCGACTCGGCAACGCAACAGAGCAATTTGCTCTGGAACAATTGCGCGCGGTGTATGATGCACAGCACCAGTAAGTATGTGTGTATGTAATATACATGCACTTCAAACCAGTATATACATGTTATTTGCACAGCGACAAACAAAGAATACTATATATACATATTCTTCTATTTATACACGCGTATCTATATATATAGAGGAGTATACACTAACTAATGGTCACGCAAGTACTCTGCTCGTCTTCGCCGCATCAACACCAATGCACACTCGTACGCCTCGTCAAACATGCGCGCCGACACTGACGATCCCGAATACGACAGAATTGCATTGACCACATCGCTCGGCAGAAATGTAAGAGTGTTGTTGACTATAAAGGTGTTCTTGATGGCGTCGCAAGCCGCGGTAAGCGGTTGCGATAGTGTCGGTCCTTGTTGTTGCGACTGTAATTGCCGAACACTTTGCACGGCTCGGCAAAATGTCATACATCCACCGGCCTCGTGCTGATGCATCCACATTACAAATGAGTAGTCGTTGCACATGACACTGTCGTCATATGCATCCTCGCTACCATTATCTACACTACATTGTTGCGCGGAAGTGGGTGTATTAAACACTACCGGAGAGATGGTCGGTCGTCGTGAGATATTATTCATGAGCAACCACAGACACTCTACCACCTACTAAAATTGCTTACACCCGATGTGTAGATCGTCGAATGAGTAAGCACAACAGTCATGCATCACCAATGCGAAAAAACTATAGACAGAAAGAAGTGTCTCTGCGCAAAGTGCTCGAGTATTGCATAACTCGAGATGTATATTTACAAACCAGCCTCACTTCATGCATAATGTCACTGTCGTTTACATGGAGTTTATGTTCTCATTTTTTTGTTTGGCCAGTATTGGTTTGATCTTTTTACCGTAGGATGCATGCACATGTCGGTATATATACAATAAGAAGCGCTTTTGTGTGCCGGGGAAACATTCGTAAACGTGTGTGACGTTCATTCATTTATTGAGCGCCCGTTTTCTCTACAAGAAGACGACTATCTCGACAACAATATTATTTCCTCGTGCAATATGCCCTCTGCAGCAACAACGTCACAAAAACACCATCACCGCAGCAACAGTGCTCATCGCCACCATTCTTCAACATCGCACCACCACCGGAATAAAAATCATCGCAATCACAGCAGTAGCGGATCTGGAGGAGGGTGGTGGTGGCGGTGGGGCATGTGTGGACTCAGTCCATGTGTGCTTATACTCGTCGTTGTGTTGTTTGTGCTGATTTTCGGACTGATCATTTTCACGGTCGCATACGGCTCGAGTGGTTTTTCTTCGATAACTACAACGACAACAACCATCGCATCGGTGGGTATCGCACAGCCGCAACAACCACCAAATATGCCCGGCATTGATCGACAGAGTATAATGCTTCAAATTACTGCTCTGATGGACTATTATCAACGACTGAATGTGAACGTATCGGGGCTGAATGACCTCAGTCGACGGTGCTACGATCGCATGGTGCGAGACCATCGGTTTAAGCAAATGACGACCGCACTTGTTGAAATGATTCGGTACGATGTGTGCATTGCAGACACTCACGAAGACATTATCTACAAGGCCAAAACGTGGTATGGGTACGCACCCAAGAAGCCCGGTGCACCCGATCTTGTGGAAGCGCTCTATTGTGACAATTGCAGTGTATAATATGATTGACCGAATTGGAAGGACACATCATCTGCTGCATATATATTACATACTGTTCATTGTACACTTTTTTCAACTACTGAATCCTCTTTGCATGTTGTAATCGCTTTCCCATCCTTCGGCATCGCTACGAGCGTCTTCCAAATCCTCCTCCAGTACCGCAATCTGCGCCTGCAAACGCTCGATGTGTTCGCGACACTTCTGAACAAGGGCTGGCGCTGCTTCCATCGCGCTAAAAGACGTCAGTTGTTCGGACAGGATTTTCCACGCTTTCTCCGTTTCGTCTTTCATACCCTTGTAGATCTCTTTTTCCTCTGCGTAGTTGTCGGACATTGAATCTTCTTCTTTTTGTTGTGATGTGTCTTCACACCGCAAACTGTTACCAATGTGTAAAACTCTGTGTGTACGGATGATGTTCGATAATACAATAATATGTGTGACATTTCATATTATGAGCTCTTCATTGGGCGGATGGTACTGTACAGTAGTCCCAGTCGTGAACAACAGGTGCGGTGACCCCTGGAATCAACCGTTGACTGTATCGATTGGTGCGACACCATGTGCTCACGCCTGTGCCATGACGCCCACAGGGTCGCGTGCAAAGGTGACGATCACTTGATACAATCATACCACGCTGGTAAAAGCCTGCGGTCGGAGGCACGGCGATCATGTGCGGAGGAATCTGCACACCAAACATGTCGTAGACGGCCTCGACGTTGGTGCGCAACTTGAGTTGTTCGCTGATAAAAATGTGATTCACGAATACGATGCGCCGCATCTCGCGCTGGAGTCGCCTCTGTTCTTCGACATCCGCGGCCGCTATTGCAACGCGTAGTTTTTCGTGTTCCGCTTCAACGCGCGCCATAATGCGAGCATACTGCGGATCGACGCCACCGGGAGCAATACCCACTTGATCAATATCCCAAAGCCAACGCCACGCTTGCGCAAACTGGCTTTGCGGATACGCGCGCACGTACCGATAGATCGGTGGTTCCATCATCATTGAAACGAACAGCGTATAAATATCGTACGATGTGTAGAAACCCAATGGGTTGAACATGATGTACGGCTGCAACAACTGAATACGATCGAGTACGCTCGTACCGAATTGGTAGTACAGTACACCATCCAATGTTCGTGCAACCTGCACAGGTGGCTCGTCAAACAGCCGCGCAATGTCCCACGTGTAGTTGTAGAATCGAATGCCGTGCCAGCAAATAGATGACTTGTCAAAGTCGGCAATTTTAAACACCACATCTTTCGGCGACTGCTGCTGTTGCCTTGCTGCAGGAGCAGCCGCCGCAGCAGCATCATCCGCGGCGCTAACGAACACATTCTTGGTCTTCATGTCCGCATGCACAAAGCCATACAGGGGCTGCTTCAAGATTCGTAGCGGAAGCAAAATCTGGTGCATCATGGTGTTTACTTCGTTCTCCGATAATTGGTCGTCCCGTCGTGTCAGGTGATCCGCCAAATCACCTTCAGTGGCCAACTCGACGATAGAGTACCCTGTACCCTTTGGAGCGCCAATTTCCACACGACAAATGAACGCATCATACTGATACACGTAATTTGGGACAGTGCGTCCCAGAATGGTGTTCAGAATCAGATGTAAATTGGTCTGATTCGCAAAGTTGTCCCCTCCCGCGGCAAGAATGACGTACTGCCCCGGTTGGTTCGCATCCGGGAACCGATTCGCCCGCGTGGCCTCGTTTACCAGTCCCATCGTTTCCTCGTTGTACTGCATCACGCGCAAGGTGATGTATGTTTTGATCTCCACATCGCGAATACCCTTTAGTACGAGTTCACGATACCGGCGACGAGGTTCTGCTGATGAGGACGACGACTCTGTCTCTGTTGTTGGAAGCAGTAAGTAGGCGACACCCACCTTGCCTGCCGCAAACGGCTCCTTTGCAACAGTGTACGCAAAATCTGTTCTATGATCGCGAATCCACTGTTGGCACAAGCACGGTGCGTCAATATACATCAACGAGTAAAAGTCGGACAAGAAGTCAACGTTCCAAGAATAATGCGGCCGAGCACCTTTTGCGGATGTTGTCGGCACCGCTGATGGTGCTAACATGAGCAATTGATCCATTTGAGCCCGGCGAGCAGCGTAGTGCCGATCAACAGCATCCTGCAGAGAGCGTTCGTCGGCCGTCGGCAACGCACACCACGGTGGTGTCGTCGTCACACTTGACACTGCGGACATACTTTTCCTTTGTATATATGCGACAGGGACGAATTTTTCACAGCAAGCCACACAGTGAACACTTTTTAGTAGTGCGCAAATAACTTCCTATCTTGGCAATGTATGCGGATATGCCGTCACAGATGATCCTTTGCATGTCATAAAAAGCATGAAACGTTGTCAGTACAGAGACATATATAATAATGCACATCCACATGTGCACAAACGAATCAACCTGAATCAAGCAACATACGTCGATGAAACCGCCCACTTACACGTTGCAGTTCAACCATCCCATCTTCGTCTTAGTCGCCAAAGGTGTATTTCACTTGACAGAAAAGCAAGTCTGGCTCATTGACCAGCCCACACGAGAGTTGTTGGTGCGATTTTGGGATCGTGAATTGACCGCGGATGAGATACAAACATTGAGCGATCGCATGAATGACATTCGACAGCAGAGCCAACTCTCTTGAATTAGACCAGTCGCTTCAGTAGGCGGCTTGATAGTTTAGAGGCAGAACGCCACGCACTAGGTGTGGAGGCCCGGGTTCGATACCCGGAATGGTTGCCTACTTTTTGTTTTCGTGACTACACAAAGACATTCACGCAGAGATATATGTGCTTATCACGTGTCAGGTACATTCGTAAATACAAACATGCTACTATACAAACGCGTTTTCCGGCAACGTGTGCTCAAATAGTTGCTCCAAATAGGCCACAATCTCCGGCCGTTGCTCCTCGCGCGCACACGCCAACGCGGTCTGGACACAACACACGCTATCCCAACCCAAACAATACTTTACCGTTTCAAGTCGGTTCGCCTTGATAGCCTCACAAACAACCGTCGTGCCGAGACGTCCTTGCAAAGAAACCATCTGTGTTTTTTCGCACAGAAACTGCAGCATCGCTGGGGTTGGCATCCGCGCCACTCTGCATACAACGGATGTACTTATACGTGTTGCCACAAGTTGCGGCTGCACTTGCAGAATCCTCTGTAAAACGCGAACGTTGCCACTACCGGCGACATGCTCAGCATAGTCATCGAGCCACTCAACCGGGGGTACAATCTCCCACTCATCGAGGCACAGATCCACAATATCTTCGCACCCCGCACTCACTGCAGTCCACAAAATATTCTGTTTGAAAGACTTACTCGTTTCTCGTCCTTCCAATGCGTCAAACAAAATCTCCGGGGACACTAGGCCTCTTTCAATTCCTCTTTCTAATCCTTGCTCTAGTGCTGCCAACGCAACAGTGTACGCGTGGGGTGCAAGGTATGCCTTCACTACTTGTAGCATGCTACGCCGATTACAGCAGACAATGTCCTTGACGATAGAATCCAACTTTGTCACCTTCAAATAACCGTCATTCATCTGCGCTATTTGCACTTGTTGCTCCAAGTAAGGCCATATGCGCGCCCACATCTGAACAAATATATCATCCTGATTACCCTCAATTGCACCTGCAAATACGCGTTCAATGAGAGGCGATTTCGGGCCACGTTGATCTGGCCGCAAGGAAAACGCCACGAGAATGTGATCATGTCCATTGTATGCAGCCTCGTACGAAATGAGATCCAACAACTCTTGCGTTCGTTCCGCCGAACACTCACTGTTACACGTGTGCGTGCCCATGGGTGAAGGAGCACGATTCATTCCAGCACACCCGTAACGCGCACACAGCGCCTCTACCAAGGCCAAATGGCCACCTTGCGTCGCATACTGCACCGCTGTCACCACTGACATCGGTAGCCACTCGCGCAAAACGAACCAAACCACGTCGGCATGGCCATGCAAAGCCGCCGTCGCCAACACGGCCACCTTGCTTGCACGCGACAACATTGTTTGTCGCCGGTGACACACCCATTCCAGCAAATCGGGATTCCTTGTCACGGCAATAGATGCTACGGATGTGTTGGCAACGCCTCCATCCTGCCACGCTCGACAGACCAAACGAATTAGCGGGCCATACTCCCAACAGTACAAGGACACAATGTGTCGCCAACAGTCACGGGTCAACACATCCATGACGTGTCTGTACGAAAATATCAGTAAATATACAACTCGAGTTTGGACCAAATATTAACATAGTATTTATATTTTCTCTCGGTGACGAACCTCTTGTGTGTACACACTGTGTACGTACAGGTATGACTGTTGCAACTGTGTACACTGTAGTTGCAATATCCACACTATAATGTCATGAGGGAGTACTGGGGGTGTACGTTGGCTCGAATTCTTTTATACTCGAGTGGGGTCTAAACTCGAGTCGTCTATATACAGTACATTAAGAAGGAAGTATACCACAAAGTACATTACTTAGACTATATACACACTCACTCTCTGTGTCTGTGGGTCAGTAGTGCAGCACGCGCACACACAAGTATGGACTATTTTGTAACAAGTGCCTATGAAAACTGGATTGAGCCAGCGGTCGTGTACATTTCTACTTCTTTGCAGGTGCCGCAATGGGCACGCGCATGGTTTGGTGGCGGTACACGGGATGACAGACAATATGTGTATCGACAGTGTGCGTATTGCGCGACGGGTGTGAACGTGCGATCTGACGAAAACTACAAAGGGCCCGTCATGTGCAGTTCACAGTGTCTCGCCAACTATCGCGCCGCACAGAAGCGCCGCCACGGGATATCGTCGTCACGGTGAAACCGTCATCCGGGAACTTCCCGTTACTGTGTGCGTATATATTGTAGATATAGTCTCAATACCACGTTTGTAAATATACCAGTATATATAAGATGTGTGCAGTGCATAGAAAAACATCACAATCGATTGGCCACGTGTAGAAATCGTCGTATTCAGCCTTTGTCGAATCTCCTTGGTTATATGAGTGACATGATGCAAAAATTGGAAGCTTTGTGGAAAGTCTGTGTTAATGTGGCTGCAGTCTTTGTGCTCACCATCACTCCATATTATGTGTGGAGCATGTTGAAGCAGGCACATCGCGTCATGTTGATGTGCCTCGCATATCTTGTCACGGTTGTATTTGCGTATTTCTCTCTCGTCGTCGAGGATGCAAATACATACGTAATCGCAATTTTAGGAACGTGTGGTCCTGTGCTCTACTACACCACAGCAATTCTTCTGTACAGACAACTTCTCTCATTGGGGCAAGCGTCACAACACCACGGCCGTTTGCATATTGATCAGACCTTATGCAGAGGATGGCTCATAGGATCTATTGTATCAGCGGGGATCATGACGCTTGTTTCTCAACACTTGTATCGCTCAATTTGGGTGGTATCACTGGTCATCTCAACATCTTTTCTGTAAGTCTAATGGATGTGTGCAACAAAGACAGTATAAAAACGCTCAATATACGGTGTGCATAAAATGGAACAGTATGTAGATACACAAGAACAATGACAGAGATTCCCACTATTATTATTGCACACGAATAACGTGGAGACTGCGTTCTAGTGACGTGACGTTTCCGCGTTGGCTATAAATACCAACTGCATCATCGTTGCCAACATGACATGGCAATTGTTTCCCGATCCATTCGAGGCACTGCTCGACTTGATCATGCTCCCAGTGATGCGGTAGAACGCTGGCAACATTTTTGGAATCATACGGACACATGCGTCCGTAACTCGTTCGATCTACATGACTCACAGTGACATCGTCGTCGTTACTACGGCCGCGGCGGCTCGTAGACGACGAGGAAGCCTTCGATTTGCTGCTCGCGGCGGCGGCCGCAGTGGGCACAGGTGGTAGAACAAATGCGTCGGAATTCTCCATAGCGGCGGCAAAATAGAGGTCACTCAATGTCGCTCGTGGATTCTGTTTCAGGGCGAACCACTCGCGCAACGGAAACGATGAAAACGTCATCGTACAGGTCATGAGAGCAGAATTTTGTCCCGTGTAATGCAGGTTGTACAACCGCCGCAAAATGTAGTAGATTGTTCGACATACGGTCTCGTGACCAGTCACCAACTCTACTTTCGAATACGTCATGAAAGACGTGGCAGGATTGGCAGCGTCCCACGAAACAATAATGTACTGGCGCGAGTCCACGCTGCTACTACTACTGCTTCCATTGTCCACATCCGTAGTGCTATCGCGATATGAGCCACGTACACGGCGCAAGATCTCCATGTATATACTACACAAATACTGTTTTCATGGAAACACCGGTATGAATTAGCCTTGCATGTTCTCGAGATACACAGTAAAGAAAGGGGGCTCTGTCGTGTCTTGGACAATTATATTTTCATCTCAGTCGGGGTCAACAATCAATTTTACAATGATCCATGCCGTGACAATGATCGAACCGATGAGTCCAATATTTAAAAAGGTTGACTTTATGTAGCGAAACAGTGATCCTACTTGCAGAAACAGACTAATAGACAGAATTGCAGTAATAATTGGCTTCCATGATGGGTCGTACATACCGAGCGCCATTGCCGCGAGAGCGAGGGTGAGCAGCGAGTAACTATTACGAATAGAATTGAGCGCAACATTCTCAATTGCCAACAATTGTTGTTGCAGTTTAGTTGTATCTGCTACTATTGCGACGCATCCATTATCCATTGCATGCACATACATACACAAAGAACGCGTTCTTACTACTATTACACCATGTTAGTCATCAATCGCACATATTCTACTCATTAATTAGCATATCCGCTTTGCCGACGCGTGATCGTGAGAAGTAACCGTAGATGTGTATATTCGCAACCTCGAGTCCTCCGTGTCGGCTCGAGTTTTTCTCCTCTTCTGTATATGCACCTACAGATCACCGCAAAGATCGTGCATATTTTCGAAAGAGTTCTGTCTGTGTGCTGCTGCTTTTGTAACAACGACGACGTGCACCATGCAAACGCTTTGTGTGGATGTGCAGCGGCACGTCCTTTCCCGTTACGCCGCAGGACTTCGACCGTTTGTGCAACTTGCATGCTCGCACTGGCGTGATCTTGTCGCAGGTGTTGTGCCTCGGGACGACGCGTTCTCGTGTGTTGACCTTGTTGCACATCGATGTAGGAACATATTCACCTGGGTGTGTTTACAACGGCGATCGCGATCGCGTCGATGGATGTATGAGAAACGTTGGTTGCTCCTTCTGGCCGCCGCCGTATCAGGCCACATTCGTATGGTTTATGATACAGTAGGTTTGTTTGTACCTACGCGCAGCGAGATTAACAAGCTTATGGCGGCGGCTGCGCGACATGGACACACTACCGTCGTGAAGTGGTACAGGGGTCAGTTTCCCTGGTATGAGTGTTCCACGGGTGACGCCATTGTACAGGCAGCACGCGGTGGCCATGTCGAACTGATGCGATGGTGTCATAAGCGACTCATAAAGAACGCGCCACCGCTTACGATCCACAATATCGTCAATCGAGTGATGGTGATGGCTGCCCGCGGCGGACACGCGGAGATTGTTCGTATTTGCCATACTGAATGGGGAGCCACCAATATATATACTACTCTGTTATACGCTGCACGGTCCGGAAATGAACGACTGGTACGACTCTGCAAGGATCGATGGGGTGAGACGGATGTGGGCATGGTAATGGTGCGAGCGGCCCGTGGGGGTCACGAACACATTGTGCGCTTGTGTTATGATGAGTATGCGGTGAGGTCAACGCTTACGGTAGATATGGCATTTGTCGCTGCGGCGCAGGGTGGTCATGAACCACTGGTTCGATTGTTTCACGATCGATATGGTGCAACGGACGTGAATCGCGCGATGGGTGCTGCCGCACGAGGCGGCCACGAACACATCGTTCGACTGTGCTACGAAGAGTGGGGCGCCAGGAAGAGAAAAGGGGTTACATTGTATAATCCCATATATCAAGCGGCCATCGGTGGACACGTGCATATTATTCGCCTGCTCTTGAAAGACGATGAGGATATACAACAGCACAGGGAGATGCTTATGCGTTCGGCGGCCCGCTATGGTCATAGGGACCTCCTTGAAGCGTGTTACCACGAATGGGGTGCTACGAACGTCAATGAAGCACTGGTACGTGCCGCAGTTGGAGGATTCGAGGGTATCATGCGCGTGTGCAAGGAACAATGGGGTGCGACGCATGTGAACGACGCCATGGTCAGCGCCGCAACGTACGGGCGCATGGCGTTGGTCCGTTTGTGCAAAGAAGAATGGGGGGCGGAGGCGGAGAATCCGTGCATGTGCCGCGCAGCGCGCCACGGCCATATCGATATCGTGAAACGTTGTCGGCTTGTTTGGCATGCGGCGGATATTGATGATGCAATGGTTGCAGCAGCGAGGGTGGGACATTTGCAGGTTGTACGATGGTGCAAAGAGACAGGTGGTGCGACGAGAGTTGCCTCTGCGCGGGAGGCTGCCCTGCACCACAATCACGACGCTATTGTCGCTCTGTGTGATATGTGGCTCCAGCAGCAGCACATGACTGTTGTTTAAACAAAAGGTTGATTGTATATGCATGATAGATGATTATCTACGATCCAATCCGGCAATGCATAATATCATATAAATTCAGTTTGTTTACACACTATGTACATTCATCATAATTGATTGATCCAGCGTTCATGCGTTGTTTCAGTGGGATATATAGCTTACTAATTCCGCCATATCAATATTCTCTTCAATATTCTTCAGCGTCTGCATCACGGTAAAATGATTGTTGGGAACGTTCTTGTCGGTTCGAATGCGTTGAATGCTGCACATGAGCGACGTAATAACATTGCTTGACGACGACGCTGAGGATGGGGCCGCCGCAAAGTGGGCAGCACATTCTACAATACATCCAAACGCAAACACGCCCATGTCAATCAAATGTTGCTGGATGCCGCGAAGCATGTCGTTTTGAACAAGGTCAAATTTGACAAGGGCATCCCCATACTGCACACCCTTGCACGCATTCTCCTGCGGGAGCTTATTGACCACCGTGTCCTTGTCCAAATTGCGGTCGTCACCAAAAAATAGGGCCGCATGCCACTGTCCCGTATTTTTGATGAATGCAATACGCAGCGCCAAGTCGAGCGTGTGTTCGGGCTTCCACTTGAATTGTGACCAATGTGTGCGACAACCGACAGGCTCCGCGACGGGTGTGAAGATCAAGCCGTCGTTGGCATGACCTAGTGCCTGCTGTTGTGTGATCGTGGACCATAACAGGGCCACCTGGGCGAGTGGGTACGCCTGCTTTGCACGCATCACGAGACCTGGTGTGTTCCATGCAGACAATGCAACTGTGGATGACATAGGTGACGGATTCTCAAAGCGGGATGCACCTGTACCAAAGCACGCCTCGATATAAGCCAACCGTTCAGTGTACGCACACTGCCGCACTTCGCGACCATAGTACGCAACGACGTCAAAAACGAGATATGTTCTCTGTGCGCGAATGTCGTCCCACACCAACTCACCGTCAAAAATGCTGCCGTCAAAGTAGCCATCGTCAAGGTGTCGCAAAGGTGATGATGGCAACGAAAGGAGGTTGTACTTGTGACATGCACGATCCATCATGACGGCAATGCGCTCGTGCGAAGAGGGATCGCGACATAGGACCAGCAAGTAACGCACGCCGTCTGACTTTTCCGTGACAACATACTCCTTCTGAAGAAGTCTCGGCAACTCATGGCGCGTAATGGAGATAGGATTCGGGCTCGGATTGTACGGCACCGTGGACTGTTTGAGTCCCCAGAATCGACGTACTGTGTCGTGTACCACCGCATCAATACTGGAGTCCCGCGCTAAACGATCTTCAGATGGTTTGAGCAAGTGATGATCGTCCTGCGATAAAGATGACGATGTCGTCGTCACATTAGCGCCGCTGCTGGTCCCATCATACGTCGGCGAACGGTTTCGCGCGAGAATAATGTCCACCTGTTCTTGTAACTTTCGACGTTTCGTTGCCTGTACCTCCGCCAAAGATACTACATGATGGTCTGGAAAAAAAGAACCACACACAAAAACAAAAAAGAGAATGGAGACTCAGAATACCAAGCACTTAGAAAGATGTCGTCTCCGCGGCGGGATAATCGCAACAATGAATAAATATCGGGGCGTACCTACATCCATCGCATCCTCCTGTGCTGTTGTTGTTGAATTGTTTAGATGATCTTCTTCGTCTTCGCGCTTACGCTTCACACCGCGAGACGGCGCTGCTAACAACTCGTTATCAACATCATCCTGCTCCATATATGACATCATCATAGCAGACTGTTGCAGCATGATTACACGCGTGCGTACACAGAGACTCACGGCCGAGAACGACTGTGCGCTATAGATGACCACACAAATACAGTTACAACGCTCAGTACTTCCTGCAGATGGTGGAAAAGCGACGTGTAAACAACCAACTCGAGATGTTTCGAAATCTGACAAAAATGACCATTATGTGTGCACGGACGATTGTTTAATCTCCACGACGAACATTGCGTTTCGTGTTCATATGTGTGTACGTGACTGTTTATCGAACCAACTTGTGTACGTACTACGAACAAACCAGGGCGAGTGTTTTTTATTATTTTTCCCGAATAACTCGAGAGTGTTAAGGTTGTTGTGGTACGTCGATCACAATATCATGGGAGTGATGACCTTCGCGCGATCCCCGTGGTGTGGATGGTGCAGATCGAGAGGTTGCGTTGGCCTCGGTCGTCGATGGTTCAACGTGTCGGTGTTGCACCGCCTTTGCAACGGCGACGTATGTGCGCATCTCTTCATCGTCCTCCTCCGTATCCATCTCTTCACCGAGCCAATGACCCATATTTACATTTAGACTCTTCATGATCGCAAATGCCACGACCATCATAATCAAAACCATCCAAATAGATCCCTCTTGAATGCTTAGGAACCGATCCATCAGCGCAACAATCGCTGCATCACACGCGTTTATCAGGCGCCATAACAGTACAGCGTAGCCCACTGCCTTGATAGAGCGGAAGAACTGGAATGCCATTGTTTGATTGATCTGGCGTGTACGATGTCTATATACCGAGTAGAAATGTTGGTTCTTCTAAGAGCATGCACCTTGTCGCCGCTCACATAAAGGAATTACATATGTGCAGACAGGGATATGTAGTACTACACAGTTCGGCGCCCTGGTACTGTGTACCGAGGGAACGTGTATGTATATATGTGCTGTCGTTGTATTCTAGTATACACAGAAAACGATAACTCGAGTTTTGGGTTTTGTAGTTAGTGTGTACCACACACCGCGGTTCTTGGTATATTATGCGTACAAGACGGCGTGGTGTAGTATTGCTTTCAGGACATAATTCGTCCATGTCGGATAAAGAAGAAGAAAAATCTTTCTGCACGAACAGTGTCGTGCTCCTGCACGGGTATAAACAGAATGCCGCCATCATCGAGCGGACATTTTCTGATAAGATTGTTCGTGGCGCCAAGCATCGATGGCCAACATCCTACATTATTCCGAATGGAATACCCCTCAGTGACCATAGTGTGTCGTTGTCATCATCGCCGGAAGCTCGCATGTGGTGGCCGATTGCGTCTCCAGAAACATTTGCGACCCCGCATCGCTACGAGGGTGTTGACGCGGCTGTAGCGCGCGCATGGAGTTGTATTACTGAACACATTGCGAAGTCATCGTCCCAGCAGCAGCACGTACATCATCTTACTCTCGTTGGATTTTCACAAGGTGCCGTGCTTGCCATGTTGATGACCATGTTAAAAGACCGCTGGCCCACACATGACGATGGTTCTCTCCGTGTCCACATTGACAGATTGGTTCTCATTGCGCCGTCTCCGATTATGGATTCCGTGTATCATCCCCATTTAGATGCACTCATCTCCGTCCCTACATTCATTATCCATGGCGAACGAGACCCCTTTGTTTCTGCCGACTCCGTTGCCCAGGTCGCCCGATATTTTGGAACCGCCGTCGTGTATGCACACGCACAAGGACACGTGATTCCTACAGGTGCACATGTTCGTGAGAAAATGCGTACTTTTCTCTCTGCTAGTGACATTAGTGTTGGTGACGTGTGAAAAAATGTACACACACAATGCGTATATATATATATGATGTGGTCCGATGCACACGCTGCATCTTTTCATTTATAGTGCGTATATTGCGGGTATCTCTATATCACACACACATAGTGCACTACTTTCAGCGTCCAATAAGAATTGTGGATAGTAACGACAATCCCAATGCTTGTGCTAATGTAAGACGGGGCACCTGATCGGGCCAGATAGATGGGAGTGATTGATTCCACAGGAACCACACGAGCACTGCTTTCAGTAATATCAATCCAACCGCCACAACGACAATCAGAACAAGTTTACGAATGACATCGCAAGTACTGACGTACGGAGACGACTTTGTTGTTACTACGGTAGAAGAGATACACCCATCATTGGTCTTGCGCAGCGAGTCCGACATGCCTACTTGTGTGAGTAATACCTCGTTTGTTTTATATACATACATGTAGAACGGATTTATGGACGACCACATTCTTTGAAGCGTTAATGTACATAATGACGTGTAAATGCATGTGTTCATGTGGCTTGACGACACGTACAAGCATTATTACTGCGGTGTGATCGATTCCTGGTGCACCAATTTGCTGGCGCGTTGGATGCCGTTCTCGTATGCACGCGTAAACTCCGCCTGGCGTTGCGCGAGGAATTCGCACAGTTCTGGACAATCCGCCATGAGATGCAAATGCGCGTCTGTCTTCTCAATGACATCTTGTCGACGTTGAATACGTTTTTGCATCAATGTAATAGCATTCAATAGACTTTCTAGACGCTTTTTGAGGTCGACAACTTTGTTCGACTGAGCGTGGAGCGATATCTCATACTGTTGCACCACATCGGTGACATATTTCACATCTGTGGAGTCGAACGCGTCCTTTTCTTTCAGTATCGCGTCGCGAAACGAGCGCAGTTTTTGAACTTTTGTGTTTAATTCATGAAGAATACTCTCCTCCTTGTCGATGGTGTCGCGCAAGGTTTTCGTATCGCTCTCTTGCGGTCCATGGCGCTCGGGTGCTTGTACGGGTACATGTACAGAGCCGCGTAATGGTAGCGCGCGACTATGGCTGTTGCCAGGATGGAATGGCGGTGTCGGTGGCACTGACGTACCGGCGCCATAGTTTGGCTGCCCGGCCTCTTCGTCAACTTCTTCGTCATCGTACGGTTCCTCATCATAACCATACTCCTCATCGTATTCGGGTAGTTCCTCAATAACACCAGACGGCGGGTTATTGCTCACAGAGGCTGTTGAAGCCTGTGCTGATGAGGACGGTGCTACTGAATTCGACATCTGCACGCGCCCCGGTTTCTCTACAGAAAGAAAAGAACGTACCTATCGCGTGTCTCTGCTGCGTTGTTTATACACGGCAAAGAATAGACATTCTCCGCAGCGCTCTCACACTCTTCGTTATATAGAATATCAAACTATATACACTTACGTGCATTTCATGTGTTGTATTCGTGTTCGTGTATATCGAGCGTCAGTCAGGCACGACACATGTGACGCTTATATGTGCCACGTCGGCATGGAAAAGAACGGATCGTAGTGTATTTGGACAGAGTAAATGTGTCGCATTTTTTTCTTTGATCGAACAATAACAACAACACCACACGAGTGAGTGTATGGTTGGTTGGTCGGCAAACATAATATCCGATCGTATATACGTATCCACCACAACTCCGCGAAAAGAAAGTAGTTTCGTTGCCGCCTGTACACATACATCATACACCATGAGCACGGACCAGCAACAACGTCCCAACTTGGAATGGTTCAAGCACTATTGGTATGTGTTCCACATGGCGGCCATCATGGCGCCTGCAGAACCTTCGGATGAAGATCGGGAATATTACCGTGTATTTTACAATGTGTTTGGACATTCGATTCCGTGTGAGACCGAGTGTCAACCGGACTACTTTCGCATCATCCACAGCGTATTCCCGTTTCGGTACGGCAACGCCGACGAGTTGTGGATGTGGTCGGTCGACGTTCACAACGAAGTGAACCGTAAACTTGGCAAGCGGCCCGTGTCGTATGATTTTGCACGACAAATGATTTTGGATCCACCGCAACAAAAACAGCCATCTGCATCAGGAGCACAACAATATGCAGAAAAAGATAACAACGACAGCAGTAGCCAAGCATCTTCCTCTGATGCGACATCGTCCACAACAAACAAGAAGAAGCCATCAATTCAACGATGGCTCTTTGCCGCGGTCGGTTTCATTGTTGTTGCCGTCATCGTCGCATTGATCGCACGACGTCAGTACCAACTCCACAAAAGTGGATCTGCAATTCGTACATAACATGTATGAGTAGTAAAGAGCGTGTGTTCATATATTTTTTTGTGTGCGTACGTACGTGCAACGTCTTCATCCACACTCCGTCGACACGTCAGTTTCCGTTTGAATGGCCGACCCATGGGTTTGGGGGATGCTGGCGTGGCCCGTCCAGATTGACATATTGCGCGCCGCGCTACTCTTTGGAACAGACACATCTCGCAGCAGCAGGAGTGGCATGTGTGTAGGGACCGCGATTGTAAGTATTCCGCTTGAACCTGATCCGTATGAAAAGGACCTGTTGATTCAGTTCTTTCACGCACTGGCAAAGGTGTACCCGTGTAAAACGTGCCGCGACTCGTACGGTCGATTTCTGCAGACGGAGCCGCCTGATAATGTCCCGAACCTATTCGTGTGGCTGTGGGAGTTGAAGAACAAGGTCAATCACAAACTCGGCCGCGACGGTCCAACGTTGCCGCTCCCCTTGGAAAAGTTTGACAAGCGGTTGCGCGCACTGTCATGTTTCAGCGCCGCGGATCAAGTGTGGGATTTGCTGTGCATTTTTGCACTCAATTACCCCGACAACAACAACAGCAGTACCATCAGTCCCGAGGTCATCGAGCAACGGAAGGCGTATTTCCAGATTTTGGCAGCGATGGCCACGTTCTTGGGAAAACTTCCTACGCACCGCTCCATGGCGCCATACATTGATCCGATGCAGTTGACAGCCAGAGATCTCAGTGGCCGCGCACCATTCGTTGAATGGATTGTTTCACAACGATGCCAGTGGGCCGCCATCACAGGAAGCGTGTGCTACGGGCTGGAGGAGACGTACAGTCGTTACGGCTCCAAGGGAGTCACTCACGCGGACGAAAGCGACGGGTACACATGTCCGAATCCGGCACTGCTTCCCTCGTCGTCAACATCAACGTAAAAGCATGCCATCATTGTTACCGTTATTGTGTATTGGTTTCTCGCGCTCTATGAATGAACAAACGGTGTTTATGATGACGATGCGCAACATACATGTATATACATATGTTCACTGCACCGTAACGCCTACATTCCGAAAAATGTCACGGATTTCTTGCAGTTGCTCCAACGGAGAGCGTCGTGATCGGTCTGCCGGGATAAGTTCCAGCATTCTGGGATCCGTAAACATTGCGCGAATAATAATGTACGCATTGTTCGCCGAGAGGCGGGCCGCATCCCACTGTTCGGCGTCGACTTCATCTCTTCCGACTTCAATCCAATCCTGCACATGGTCGATGGTAGATACCATCTTGTACTTGGCGTTGAACGCCTGGAGCAAATCGTCATTCTCGGCGTACATCATTGCCAGTTTTCCCAGCAACACGGTGTGTTCCACGACATCATTCGACTTGACGGTGCCGTCCATTTTTGTATATTGCAATACCGCTCTACGTGTGAAAGTCTGTATGTATATTGCGACCAACACGAGTAAACATGCAGTACTCACAGGGCGTTCTGTGCGGTTCAACTCTCGAGCCTGTATAATCTCGAGTATGTGCCACACGGCGAAATTCGCTGCAGGCCGAGCGTTCATCCCTGTTATTCTTGCTCGTTGTTTGTGTCCGTACATACACACACGGACATTTACCACCCCCATTCTTTTTTCTGGCAGCACACAACCAGCCGCGTGCGTAACTTGTCGATGATTCTCGGTGCCCACTATGTGTCCACGTGGGGAGGGGCCTTTACGATGGATACGAGTGACACTCTTATCGATCGCATACTGAACAGTACGGGTATGCGATGGATTTGTGTGAACGCAGTACATACACAAGCTTCTGTTGCGGACACAATTATCTCGGTTCCGTTTGGACCCGACGAACCAAGCCGACAGGATATTGAGCACGCTCTCATGTATGCGCAGACGCGCAAGTGTGGCCTTGCTTTGAGTTGTGTGCGTTTTCGCGGAATCTTGTCTTTTGATTTTTTCTGTTCAGAATTGATTCTTACAGTCCTTCTTTGGGGTTGTGTTGTACCCTAGAATTTGAACATCCGGGATGGTTCATCATGTGCGCTCGTTGGCACAAAATTTCAGTCGGAAGCGGAATGGGAGGCGTGGTTTGCCTCGTACACGCTATACGTGAAGCAGATTGCCCACATTGCAAAGGAGTGTGCGGTTGACATTCTTATTATTGGAAATGGACTTGATGGCACGGAGCATCGCGACGCGAACTGGCGCACCCTCATTGAGACAATCCGACAATGTTGTCCCGCAACAAAGCTTGTGTACGGCGCCTCTTTGGAGCACGCGCTTGCCTATGATGACATTCAGATGCGTCTGCAATTTTGTGCATGGCAGGTTGAAGCGCTGGACTACATTGGCGTCGATAAGTTCTTTCCGTTGCTATGGCATGAATCGCCGCCGCGGACGGATGATCTCGTGACAGAGTGGAAGATATTCGTGCATCTCCTCACAGAAGCGAATAAGCAGTACAAGAAGCAGATCTTAATTACGTCTGTTGGCTATGCAAGTCGGCGCGACGCGGCGCAGAATCCGCGTCACCCGACGGAAACGCTCGACGTTGCAGTGCAGAAGGAATGTTACGAGGCCGCGCTCAGCGTTCTCTCTTCTGCGAGTGCGCTCGCGGCTATTCGCCTGCAACCAAAATGGCTGGCCGGTATGTTTTGGTGGCGTTGGAGCACAAATTACCAGGACGAGGGCCTGCAAAATGAAGGGTTCACGCCCGCCGGCAAGCCTGCGTCAAAGGTTCTCTTGCACTACACGACGCAACTGGGGTTGAACACATAGTGTAATATTTGTTAGTATATATACAGCGGCAGTTATATGTTTTTACAGGTGCTTTTTCATGGATTCTGTTGTAGCCACGCGAGGCATAATTCACGAATGTCTTGCCATTGACACCCCGGTGTCGTGGAGAGTTCAAGCACGGCAGCGTGCATCTCTGGGCAGCGATACCGCTTTTGTTGCAAAAGCAACCGCACAACGTTTGTCCAGCCGTAGCGAGATGTAGCAGCCGTTCGCAGCGCCAATGGGATTGTTTTTTCTGGACGCGCAAGACCCCATTCAAGGCACTGCCGTATAATGGATGTCTCTCCATAGGGTGCCGCAACGTCGATAGCCTGATCTGTGAGCGTGAGGTCCTCTCGACAGGACGCGTGATTCTCGTACCAGTAGCGCAACTCGTCAAGTTCACCCTGGACAGCCGCGCGCAGAAAACACGAAGCGTACGATTGCAGACTGGTCAACGAAACGAGCAATTTGATCATAGGCAAGTTTCCACTCCCGCACGCATGATTCAGTGCTTCTTCTGCATGCAGAGCGCCCAATTCTTTACACAACACAATAACCGCGATATGGCCGCGCGAGGCAGCACGCTGCATAGCGTCTTCAAGATGCCATCGCAGGCTCACTGGGTCACCGCCAGGAAATGAACCCCACCAATTATAACACTGGCGTACAATATCAACATGACCACTTTCCGCGGCCATTACAAGAGCGTCGAGAAAGTCTCTTGCTCCCAAGCGTACGCACAGGTCAGCGATATCAGAATGCCCACCGTTTGCAGCGCAAGATAACGCATGATCAAGACATCGTCGTGTTTTCCATGTGTATTCGAATTGGGCTCGCGTGTAAAGATACTCGACGAGTTCAAAGTGTCCTGCCCGTGCTGCGTTACCCAATGTGTCGCGAAGGACTGCATCTGCAGTGTTAAGTTCCAAATGTGTTGACCGCGCTGAGAATTCATCTAGAGAGATAAATCCAAACACAGCACGTTCCCACTTCTCATCCAACAATGTTCTCCAGTTGTGCGTGGCAAACGATGCATACGCAATCTCAATATCCCATATCCAGCCTTTACGATCGCGGGCGTGATGTGTCGTCGTTTGCCCCTGCTGAGCCGCAGCAATGGCGGCATCATACTCCGCGAGCAAATATTGCACAACATGTAAATGTCCACGTCGCGAGGCATTGTTCAGGGCGCCCTTTAGATCTGTCGCTTCCCATACGGACAAACAATGCTTCACAAGGTCCAAATGACCATGCGCCGCTGCAGAGGTCAGGAGAAGATCCGCATCTTCCATCGACCAATGCGGGATCTTTCGGACGGAGCGCATAATCCATTCAAGTAAGTCGCGATGGTTGTTCTCGGCGAGTTCATACAGTACAAGTGCGTGACCACTTCTACATTCCAGAAATATCGTACGCGGATCTCGCTGGTAAACACTGGCGTGGTGCGACATGGCGCACCAGGCGCGGCAAACAGAGCGCCATGCGGGTTCGTACGGGCGACATAGAGTGACGAGAATAACATTGACTAACTCGAGTGGTAAAGACTCCATATCGCACCAACATATGTGTGTACGTGTTCCTAACTCAACGTATGTATATACAGAGAGTACTCACAGGAACTGCTGGTGGGCATGTGACATGTGCCTTCCACTATGTGTTGTCACTTCCACAATACCAGAAAAAAAAGAAAATTTACACAAATTAAAAATACAAAATACATTCAAACTCGAGTTATACATTCATGTCCGCCAATAGAGCACGGGCTAAACAATATCCATGTCCATACGCATGTTGTGTGTCATGCAACATGAGGTTCAATGATTCCTCGGTGGCAAGCATGGTGTGGTTTTCAATAAAGTTGTGCGGAACGTTCGGGTACTGTGACTGATAGTACGGCAGCGATTCCTGATGCGGGCCGTCTGTCTCACAGATCAGTAGGTGCTCTCCGTGTTCTAAGCGATCTAAAAGTTCCGCATACTGGCGCTGCCGACGTACAAGATCCGTGTAAACAGGCTCGTAAATGGCTTGTCGCGCTTGCACGTAATCCAATAATTGCGGTGGCGCGGTACTGTTCGCGGACGAAATAGTACGGTGGATCGCACCGAGACACGCATTCCGATGCTTCATACCGACAGGGTAGCGCACCGGGTCGGGATTATTCATGCCATGGTGGCGCCAGTTCCAGTAAGCAGGTGTTGGCATCTGTGTCAGTGGATCCACATGCTGCTCCGCCGGCCACGACCATACAATTTTGCGGTTCCAGCGTGTATAGGGAACACTGACCGCCGGCACAGAGGAATACAACTTGCTGAACTGCCAAATGTTTTCCATAATCTGTCCTGCGTCATTACGTAGTTCGTAGGGCCCGAGACTGCCATATCGACTCGACTTTGTGAGGACAACAACGGGACTGTAGCCATCGTACTGCGGGACAACTTGCTTGTTCCCTTGGTAGTGTACTCGACCAACGCGAATCGACATGTGTGAATACACCCACTCGAGTTGAATAAATAATAATGTGTCTATGTATATGTATGTATACTACACAACAGTCGGTCAGGTTGTGTAGGTAGTGGATGAGTGTACACAGTCAAAGTGTTCGTCAACACACTCGGTCAAGAAGATGTGTACACGACTGTACCGCGCTGGAAAAGTATGCTGCGGGAAATGTTTGTATACAATTGGCTTACAACTCGAGTGGTCTATTTGATCATGTACATATGAATTTCTTTTACAGGTTACGTAACAACAAAGCGGGTCTGTCTCTCACATATACAAGAGATTGAGAGTACGTGGTTCTCTGTGTCTCGCACAGTATACTTCTTTGTGTCTATAGGTGCACAGAGAGAGATCCACTTTCTTTTTTAGTAATAGAGCCCCTCTGTGTGCTGGTGTCTGCCTGTACGCAAGCAACATGTCGTTACAGCCACAACAGGATGTGTTTACGCAGATGCGACCTGTCATGGAGGAGATGATTCAAGTGTATCAGCGCGACCCGCACTCGTTAAGTGCCGAAGCCCTCTTGGCGTACATGTGTTTTGCTTGGGAGCAAAAGATTCGCGCTCCCGTCGAGCAGGTGCAACAGTCCGCGCAGTTTCAACAGGCAACGCCGGCGCAGCAACAGCAATGGATGAATTACTTGCGCGAGCAGATTGAGGCGGAGCGCCGTGATCGCAACTACAGTATTGCAGTGTGGCGGCACTTTGCGCAGGGCAACACGCCACAGGAGCGACAACGGCGACTCATTGACGCGCTCACGTTAGAGGCGCTTGCAATCGAGCAGGAGTACGTAGAACGACAGCGCGGAGTTCCGGAACCTATCATCGTGGACCGATCGCAGTTTTTCAAGTCGGGTGCATTTGACGAAGCGCGTGCGCGCCTATTCTCGTTGGTCATTCACCAGTACGACCCGGAGGGCAATGTTGTCGAGACGGCGTGGTGGAACATTAGTCCCGTGATCAATGACCCATCGTTTGTGTACTTTGATCGATCGCCCATCTCGCAGGCAGAGTGGGAGCGCGCGTGGCAATCACTGGCGCTCGACCCCGATGTCATCACCACGTTGGAGCAGACCGATATTTGCAGCGACTTGTGGGCAGCGTTCTTGAAACCACCCTATCCCCCGGTCCAGATCGAGGCCGCACCTCGCATGATTGCAGAAACTGTCACGGCCACGATACTGGGTCCTGTCGCCCCTCAGATCGAGGAACTCTCGCCTGAAAGAGTGACGCCGCCCGCGAAGCGCCCAAAGACAACTGTAGCGGTCGAGGAATTTTTGCAGCAGCAAGAACAACGCGATGTGGTGACGTTTGCCCAACAGTCGCAGTCGCAACCCGCATTGCCGCCACACATCCCACATACGGCACTGTCCGTACCGGAGCGGATCGAGGGCGAGCCCATTGAGTTGGAGCGATGTTACATTTGTCAGGAGGCATGTGTCCCGGAACACATTCAACTTCTTCTTGCAGAAGACCTCGAACAGTGGCTGCGCCGGCAAGATCAGGCCGGTGGTGTGCGCGACGAACAACTTTACATTGATGAGAACCACCAGGATCCTGATCGTTTGATCCACTTGTTGCAAGCGCGGGCGCGAGTCTCTGGAGACAACGCCCAACAGTACGTGCAAGCGTGGCTGAGTAAGGGGCTTACTAATTTTGTTAGTAGTCGCACGAACAACGCGGAGGTGATGCGGTACTTTCGAGTTCGTTGCTCCAATCAAGAGACGCCGCACAACATGCAAATGTGCCAGGCATGCTTGAACGAGTCCATCAAGCGCCCGTCGTTAAAACCCACGGGAGCGGGTGGTGCGAGCGAGAGTGCCATGGTGCGCGCGTTGCCCGTGCTGGAGTCGGAATCCATGCGAAACGTTCAGTTAACGGCGCCGTGTCCACTGGGATGCCCACGTGCCACGATTACCGAATTGTTCCCGTTCGATCCGGCAACGGGTACTTTGTATGGTAAGCCTGTGCAATGTGGCACCCAGGAGTGTTACAAGCCCTCCAAATGGGACGACGACCTTATTGGGCCTTACTGGTTGTACCTGGAGAATCTGTGCTTCTTCCGCTCGGGCTTTATCGACTCCTCCGCGGTCAACTTGTTCGTCGGTATTGTGAAGGGGTACGACACAGACCATTCCTCACGCGCGGGTACGGACGGCGAGGTGGCACCATTTGAGACGGTTGAGGATGCCCGATTCCCGAAGCGTATTGTCGTAGAGGTCATCTTCCCGGCACCCCCCAAAGATCAGTATGGCAATGACGTGGTGCGGTATGAGTCCGTGCCCATTCAAGATGTGTATCCTATCACCATTTTGCCAGGCATGACGCAGGGAGTCGCCGAGCGGCGCTACAACAGTTTGCAACAGGCTGTCGAGGCTGCGCAAAGGACAATGGCCGAATTGGCAGCAGCACCGCCGACCAATCTGGAGCGTATCCACGCGGACACAACGCTCCGGCGCTTGCAGCAGATGTTTGCTGAGGCCAAGGCGTCATTACCGCAACAAATTGAGAAACTGACAGAGTTGCTGGAAGAGAATCGTCGCATTGGCGGTTCGTCACTCCTGCTCAAGAAGCGTGGCATCCAGCCCAGCATACGGCGCGTGTCGCGCGAGTCGGCATGTGATATCTGTTGTGGTGTGTTGGACAGGCCCGAACTCGTGCGCGTTTACAGTGCAAACCAGGATGTGGCGAACCAGTGCAAAATTCAATTGGAGGCGGGTGGTACCGAGTTTCCCATTGCCGTCACAGAGGACTATGTTTACAAGAAGCAGACGCCGGAAGAGAAGCAAAGAACGCGCGCAAATGTCCTGTTCACGTTATTGGGCCTGCAATTCCCCCCTCAATTCAACCCGCACTTCAAAGGGCTGATCGACCAACATTTCCGCGACCCGTACCAACCTGCGCGTCCGGCACGCAATCCAGGGTACATCCTCGCTGCTGTCATCTTAATGGGACTGCAAGGTCTGGAACTGATGTTCCCCTACGAACAGTCTCTTCCCGAAGACGAGCGCATGTACGCATTTGTGCGCAACGTGTGGGATGAAGTATTCACGGCGGTGGAACCAAGTGCAGCATGGCCGGATCGTACCGGTGCGGTGCAGTGGGATGCGTTCACGGCATTTGCTGGTGGGGAGCCCAGTCGCATCGCACACGCATGGCGCGATTATTTCACCCGATACATATGGCAGGCGCCACGAACCGCAGATGCGCGGCTGGTCTACGCGGATCGCACACTGTATCCCTCGGAGAAGGCGGAAATTGCCAGTCGTAAGCGCAAGCGTGAAGCCATAACGACACCCACTGGTGGCGGCGCCGTTACGCCAACAACGCCCGAGTTTCGTGTACCGGCCCTTCCTGTCGTGCCGGCGGCACCCGCACTACAACCACGCCGCGCAGCGCCATTAGAGAGGCGCCCATCGGTACTTCCACCTGCAGCAGCACTCCCCACCCAACAACCAACAATGACCGCGGAGCAGTTTGGCATCCCTGTTATTCGGACGACGCCGAAGCCAGTGACAACGTCTCCTTTTGCTGCACTCGCGCCTCCAGCAATATCTCAGCAAATTGTTGCCACTGCGCCTCCAGTATCGGTAATTTCACCGTTTGCTGCGGCGGCAGCACCCGTCGTTTCTCGGCAGCCACCGCCGCCGCAACAACAGGTTGTGCCAGTTGCGGCTGCTCCTCCTCAGCAACAGTTACCGCCGTCACGGCGCGGTACTTTGGCACTCCCAGCGCCTCCGGTGGCTGCCGTCGTACCGAGCGTGAGTCCTCTTGCCGTAGTTCCGACAACCCGTGCCGGTGCAATTGTTCCGTCCACACCATCTCCTTTTGCGGCGGCTGCGGCACCGCTATCGCGAACACCCACGATGCCGGCGCTGATGCCACCGGCCGGTCCGACCGTATCTGCCCCTGGTGAAGTGGTGCTCCGTCGTCCTACCAGTCGCGGCACGTTAGTACCGCCTCAGCCACCACAATCCCCTTTTGCGGCCATTTCAGCGGCGGCACCTCCCGCCATGACAACTCCTGCGATTCCGTCCATGCTGGCACTCACTCCGCAACTACAAAGTACGGTCCCGGATTGGTACAATTGGTCCGTTCAATTAGCGACTGCCGTTGGCCGTCCGAATCCGCAATTCGCAGAGTATGCGTCGCAGTGGTTGCAATCGCGACTTGATCAGGTCTTGCAGTCGAACGTACAGCAATTGCAGTGGTCTCAAGTCCCAGCGCACATTCAAACGAACATTATTAACGCGTTCGGCACAGAGTTGCAAGAGCGAGGCATGTTGTGAGAAAAAAACTCATGCATTCAGTCCCCCCAATAAAAACACATGCTTCATTTGTCCGTCGAAACATAGTAAAGGCCAGTATACGTACAGACAAAGGAGCCACTCACACGCAGCATAACGTGACATACATATATGGCCGAGGGTACGAGTACGACCACAAAGGTCGCATTTGCAGTTCTTGCAGGAACGACCGCACTGGCGCTGTTGAGTAAACTGGGTGTCTCGGATGGCACACGATACACGCGCGACACAGTGCGACACGTACGGAATTACATCCAGACCAGTACGCAGTCGGCCGCCATTGCGAGACAGAGTACGAATCCGGTGATTGCGCTTATGCACACAAATTTTGCCATTGCGTACGCGTCGGCAGCGCGTGATTTGGTCATGTCCAAGCAAGACATCGCGCGCATGACCGGCGTGAAAATTGACGAATTGCTCCACATGCTCAAACGAGAACAAATGCAGTATCAGCGTGCCATCCATACACAATGTCCGGTATTGCAGCCTGATGGAGCCTACGCCGTTGCTACAGGATGGATTGGGCAGTCGTCCGCTTGATATGTACCATGCTCTGTAGTGTGAAATCCCTGTGTGTTCTTCTCTCATTTTGTGCGTAGAAGCGTGTGTATACATATAGAGTAAACCTTGTAATAAGAACTGTTGCTGTTGCGACACGATTCGAGTATCTTGTCCAGTAGTACTTTTTGTGGTTCGCGTGCGTGCGGCTCAGTACAGAGATGACATCTCTCAACGAGGATATTAGCGGGCAACTTAGTGATCAGGTCTGGATCGTCGATCCGTTTTCTGCAGAAAATGCTCCTTCGGTGCCGCCACAACGCCCGCGTCGAGTGTGGATCAAGAAATTTGGCACGCGGTGGCAGCACTTGTATAATGCATCCGCGCAGGCCGAGGACAGACTTGCCATTCGTCCATCGTGGACCAATACTCTGTTGACAGACACACAAGGAAGTGATAGCACCGGATCGCAACAGCAGCGCACAACGGTTCATATTTAATACAAATCACACAAATAGGCGGAGAATTCGTTCCTGACATGTCTATTTATCAAGTGCATCGTGTAATCTGCGACAAGCACATACATACATATAACGGCATGAAATACACACAAAAATATACAATCAAATTTATTTAGCAGCGCATGTTTTAACCTCCGCCTCGGCGAGAACGCAGTGTCCGATTGCTGCTGCCGCCGGTGCGTCGACTGCTGTCTGCACTGGCGTCAGTGTTCGTCGTCGTCGGTGCAACAGCATCCATTGGAGTATTCACCGACGAAGAAGAGGATGATGATGTTCGCACAGGTGCGGCATTGATATAGATTTGAAAACAATCATCCTGTACGGGAATGTACGATGACCAATTAATAATTTCAAAGAATGCATCGCTTCCATTAACATTTGTGGCCAAGATGCCCACTGTCCACAAGGACGGATCCTGCGGAATCTCATTCTCGTCCGCCAATTCGACCAGGTACGCCTCCAGGGGTTGCGTGGGCGAGATTTTTGAAGAAAGAATGATGTGGCGTCGAGCGGATCCTTCGTCGGCCGAGGAGTTCGGGTGTATGGTGAAAAAGACACGGGTTGACGACATAAGGGAATATGTGTGTAGATGGGGGTACTCTAGGTCAGTCTCTGTGAACTGACTCTTGTATCGGAAAGAAGATGGCCAAGGCAACTGAACACTCGAGGCTCTAAAATCTCGAGATATTTATTTACTGCATGGGCGCAAAGGGGGAGGGTTGCTGTTGCTGTTGATGAACAACGGGAAGTTGTTGCATCAGCGCTTGCGTTGACGTTGTGCGTTGTGGGGCGGATGGTGGTACGATGGCACTGATGATGCTGGCGCCCAACTGACCAATGAATGAGGCCAAATCGTGGACGGTAGGGAACGGACGATACATGATGCCGTGGGGTACGAGAACGTCGGATACACGTTCAAATTCGACCGCCTGCTGCTGCGACTCGTGGACGATTTCTCCAGTCTGGGGGTTGTGATGCGTGCCGCGCAAGCGATACTTGTACACGTTTGCTGCGCCGACGGGCTTGCCAATGGCGTAGCCCTGCATCAGTACCTGCTGCTTGCCGCTGCTCGGACGCTTCTGTTGCAACCACACCAATCCAGTGTCGCGACTCAAGTTCTCCCACGTGATGGCGCGCTCCAAATGCCAGTAGCGCTGATACATGCTGACGAGGTTGCTGTCGAAAATGTTGCCGCGTATGGCGTGTCGTCGCGCCTGCTCCGTTTCGGCAATGGCTCCCTGTTGACCCACGAGTGGTCCCTCCATGGGTTCCTCGTAGAACAAGTTGAAGAATCCCTTGGGTGACACGGTGAGCATCAGACCGTAGTGGCCCGCCTGCATCTCGTTGAGCATGGCCTGCAACAACAACAGGTGACCGACATACATGTACGGCGATGTGTGGCGGATTTGGTCACGTGGCACCGCGACGGGGCGCAAATGATCGGCCGGGGTGGCGCGACTCGCGTCCGGGCGACCGGGGTCAATGATGAGCGCCCACGCGCGATTCTGCTCGTCGAACCACGTGTCTGTGATTTGCACCTCGCGTCCCTCATAGATCTCGTGTGTTTTTGTACAAATGTAGTCCACAAATAGACTCTGCGCGAGGCGGTTGGGCCGGTTGTCGGGCGCCAGAACCGTGCGCGTCTCTGCTCCCATAATGACTTCATCCGCGTCAAAGGCGGGCAGTTGTGCGTCGCCCTTGAACGCCTGCTCGTTGGTGCGAAGTTGCAATAACATCGGTGCGGCCTCACCCTGTTTGACAGCCTCGGCGTGGCGCGCCAAATCCACCGTCTGTAAGAAACCCAGGAGTTCTTGTTCCGTGTCGTCGGTGATGGCAAAGTAAACGCGGAAGCCGAGCGCACGTCGGTTCGGCTGTGCAACGAGATTGAGGACGACCTCCTCGCTCACGACGGGTTGAACGGTCAATCCGCCCGCGACCACTTCCTCGTTCGTGTCCACGGAGCCGCACAACTTGTAGAAGGAGCGACCCGCATTGGCCAATGCTTGATTGCCACCGCGCGAGCGACGCCACGCTTCGAATTGCGCCGGGTCACTCGCCTCAATGATACGAATACCGTTGGCGTGACCGACGGGACCCTGCTTGCCCACGTAGCGCAACGCACCTCGGAACACGGTGCGCAGCATTTCGGAGACATCGAGTCGGTTCTGCACGGCCGCCTGATCCAATGCGCGCATAGCGGCCGCCGTGTCGTCGTTGGCGCGTGCCATGTTGACGATGAGACTCCATCCCTCCGCAAGATTCTCGCCCGTGTACTTGCGATCAAATCGTGACGTGGTCTGTTCGTAAATCTGCTGGAACAGCGCCCGTTGATCGTCTGTCGACATTGCGTTGACCCGCTGGGCGCCATAGAGGTGTGTCAAGACGGCGCGCACATCCTGAATGGACCAGAAGGGTTTTCCGACAATACGCTTGATCTCGTAAGGTTGATCGGCCCCGGCGTATCCGTACGGGTGGACCCATCCTTCCTGTTGTTGCACGTCCGGTGGCTGCAATCGCGCAGATTGCACGACCGCATTGTAGTTGTTCAGTGGGCCATTGTCCGCCACGCTGTGCGCTCGTTCGACAGCACTTGCGACATTCGCCGCCGGCGCGTGTGGCTCGGGTGCTGTGTAACCCGCATTTTCGTCGGCCTCCTGCTGTTGCTGCTGCGCTTCCTGTGGTGGAGTGGCGCGCGGTGTGGGTGGTGCGACGGGTGAGTAGGGCGCTCCCGCGGCGGGCGACGGTGGGACGGACGGGTAGTATGGTCCACCCGCAAGACCGGCACCCGAGGGCGTTGGCGGAGGCGACTCGACAACTTGCATCCGTTCGACGGGGCTGCCAGTAATGTCGGCTTCACCTTCGAGGCCAATCGGACCGAATGGCTTGATGATACTAAAGTCTGCCGGCACCTGATTCAATTCGGCATTTGTCACCGTGTCGGCTTTTCCTTGCATCACTCCTTGTAGCAAAGCACCCTGAAGTTGCTCCTCGGCATGCAGGGCTGTCTCGTCCACATTGCGCGCCGTCGCTACGGTCATATCGACATTGCTCTCAAAGGATTGCTCTGCAAGGGGTTCGACGATGCCCGCCAGGGCGGCCAATGCGTCGTTGTACTTCTGCGGCTCGGCGAGCACATCCTCGGAAGGGTAGGCCACTGGGTACTGTGCGTCGCCGTTTTGCACCAGGTAACTCACGTTCACGACGCGAGGATTGAGCCATCCAGGTAGGTCTGCGTCAACGTCAAGCAAAAAGTCATTCATCGCGTCTGCGGCAGCCTCGGGATCGTTTCGCAGGATGCGCTGAAATTGATCGGAGACGTTGTTGATCAGGCGACGAATGCCATTGTGCGAGACGGCGAGCAACTTGAGCGCCCCACCCACCGTGTTGCGATGGGCCAACTCTTGCAATTTCTGCTCCTTGTGCGGGCCCAAGATGCGCGTGCGGCGTCTACGAGCGGCCTCACCAACAACCCCGCGCGCATAGTCCTCCAGACCCTGCAAGTTCTCAAAGAACATGCGCGCCTCCAGGGGCAGCATGTCCAGTAGAACGTCCTGCACGTCTCGCGGCAACTGATGAAAGGCCGCCTGCATTTGCGTTGCGTCAGCCTCGAATTGGTCCAGTGCGGCGCGAGCGCGTTCTGCACGTTCGGGGGCCACGGCGGCCGCAGCGGCGCCCATGGGAGCAGCACCAACGACGGGGGCGGCGGCCCCTTTTCCACCACGGCGACGACGAGGTTGCGCGGCGACGAGTTCAGGTTGTTCTGCTTCTTGGGGTTTGCGTCGACGACGAGGCGCTCGCGCCTGTTCACCGCCCATTGCGGCCTCCAGTTCCACGGGAGACACCTCGCGCGCCAACCGAGCGGCCATTTCCCGCTCTTCGCGGGTTATTGCACCGCGACCGCGTGACTCTTCTGCGACGCGGGCCTCTTCGGCGGTTTGGTACTCGGACCAATGACCCTGCACGGCATCAATGCAACGTTGGTAGTAATTGGCAGAACGACCGGCGGTGGCTTCTACTTGTTGTCTCTGCTGGAAGAAGGAGACAATATCGTTTGAACGCACAGATCGCGGGGCCTCCATGATCTCTCACTTTTGCACACAACTGTTGTTTGTTTTTTGTTCGAACTTGCCGAATGTACACACACACAAAATACGAACAGTATACACGCGGTGTTGTTATATATGTAGGGTAGTAAAGTTTGTGCACACGAACCGTTTGCGCGCACACACCACCCAATATGTACAACCTTGTGCTGCCTTTATCCTTTTTAACACACGTTATTATTCTAAAAAGATTGTCCATACGTATATAAGACGGTCTTGCGCTCTCTATCGATCATTCTCGCTCGCTCGCGTTGTACATCATATTATGCCACACATGCGTATATACACACAGAGATATAGATATGCTTCATGTGTTGGTCCAAGTGAGGGATCCCTCTGATTGGAAAACTCACAAAACACACCTGGAAGCGCAACAACTTAAGGTGAACAACATTGATTGGCCGAGCCGCGTTCGCACGCTTTACGTGACCTCCATTGCACAGGTTCAATTTTTACAAGCACAAGAATGGATTGATTCGATTGCATGTGACGAATCATGGTTCATACCCGTAACATGTGAAGATGATCCGTCATCACGGACAATGACGGATGATGCACCAACTAAATCTCAGGAGGAATAAAGTGTGTACCATCTATCAAAATGTCTGATACATGGATCGTCGACCATACTTTGAGTACGCGTACGCTCCGCCCACAATCATGACAGTCATCATGCCAACAATGCCGACGAGGATGACTCCAATGATGGAACTTGGTACTGCTGCAGGAGAATCAAACAGTAGAAATGGTAACGCTTGTTGATTGAACTGAATCCAACAGGGCACGTTCTGGTGCCTTTCACGCCATGTGCGCGTGAACGCTTGAATTTCGGACACATTTGCCGCCGTCCAATCCGAAGAAGGCCATACTTGAACATACATGAGTATACTACTACTGCCGCTACTACTTGCATTACTGTTGGACGGCAATGCTGCAGTGATCACCGCGGGAATGACGGTTGTGACCTCCCAGTGGAATAGCCAACACACCGAGCCATACCCGACCGACGGTGTGCATGGCACATCATTCATCATCATCAATTGTGTCACCGTGCATGTACTTGCCGTAAATGCAGTGCGTGACGACGTTGTTGCGTACGTCTGGATCACACTCGCGGCATAACCAACGAGACCCGTTGATACGGTCCAAAAAATCACGAGTGCCACTGCACCAACGACAATAAGACTTCGCGACACACCCATGTGTAAAGAAAGTTACTTGTATATCGATCGTCGCAAGTCTCAGAGAAATGAGCGTATGTATATGTAGGTAGTGTGTACGTCCACAGACGCGAAAGTAAAATTCGTCGGAAAACGTATTATGCAAACTCAGTTACAACTCGAGTGGGTTCCATACGCAAGTATCCATGTAACCTGTGGTTCTTTTATTAATCCTCAATATGCCACTCTTCCTTGAACATGCGAACAACATGTACACGTTTGTGAAGCCTGGCAGAATGCAATGCATCACGCAGATCCGTTGCACCCCACGCCCTACATAAACGAATAACGTCGATGTGCCCATATTGGGCTGCAGTCACCAGTGCATCATTCCAGTCGTTAATTCCCCACTCCTTGCACAAATGCAACACATGTACATGACCTCGTTCCACCGCAAGCGACAAACATCCTCTTATGCTGGTAGCGCCCCATTCCTTCAGACAGCGGAGTACACGCTCATCCGCGACTCCAAATACAGCAGACTCAATCGCACCATTTAGTAAAAACATTCGTGCTTCTGTATCGACAAGCATTTCGCCGGGGTATGATTTCCAGATGAGCGGCCATAGGTGCTCCAACACATGCAAGTGACCACCGTGCGCGGCAGATCGCAGCGCCATACCAAAATCATCGGCGCCAAACTCCTCGTGAACAAAGCGAAGAGTCGCAAGTTGTCCGCCAAGCGCGGCAGCACGGAGCGCCACGTTCTTAATTGATAAAGGAACGTTTTCACCAACTAACCACTGACGTAGTAATGTATCGCGACCCTGACGCGCTGCATTCCTAACAAGTGGCTCCAAGATATCAATCTCCGCGACTGCCGGTGTTGCGGATCGCATACGCGCAACAAGGGCTTCCACAAGAGCGCTCCGACCGTACCACGCGGCAATCCCCAGGACAGTACTTGCTGTGTATTGCGTGTTGGTCCATTCTCGATCACACATATCAATAACAGACGCATGTCCGTACTTTGCAGCAGCACACATTAATGCGGTAACGCCATCGCTCCCGCGGCGCTGCAACAGGGCCTGCCCCTCTTCACGTCCATAGATCCACCGCAGCAGCCCAACGCCGCCATGTGCGGCTGCGCGCAAAACAATTCGGGACAGTGCATTCGGATGGACTTCCGGGCGTGGATCCGCTAGCACAACGTCCCGCCACCGCCAATTTGCGTGTATGACCATCGGGCGCATACATGGAGCATAATGATTTAGCAGGATATACAATATATCGTCCGACAAGGCCATCATTCCGCCAGTTCTTACGTCGGCCATCAATAATTTCAGGCACGAGTCCGTTGCCTTGTCTCCCGCACCAAGGAAGAGAAGTCAAAATAAATAATGGTGATGTATTATGTATCGTGTGAGCAAATGTGTAGTGTCCGGCCCGCCATACACCACAAATAGAAATGCCAGAGATTGTACATACTTACTCGAGTGATTGCATTAAAATGGGTACACAATAGCATCTGCCGGAATCTGACTCGGGTCAATGCGAAGTGCGTCAAAGAACTGAATGTTCTCAACGGGAACCGCATTATGACAGGTACTTCCTTTACGGAATGGGCCCACGGAAAATTCGTCTCGCCAACACTGATCCGCATTCACCGCGCGTGCTACTCTAGGACCTCTTCCCTTTGGTAACACACATGCATCGACTTGATCAAAGAGCGTCGCCTTCTGTGAGCCACACTGAACGACGTGATCAAAAAAGTCCATCATGCGTCCTGCTTTGCTAACTCCGACATGTTGTTGTTGTTGTTGCTCAACAATGTCGTATGTTGCAGGAAAGAATGTGAGTAACAGCACGCTCACGACACGTAATAGATCGTTATTCTTGTTGCTAATATCCCACGCTCGATCAACATCCAATGTTTCCGAACTGTACAACTCAATGTCACCAATCTTAATGCGCGACCTCCCAAAGTCGATCAGGCGCATCCACTTTCCGTACGTCGGCACCCTGTAGAACACATTATCGTGCTCATAATAGAGAACGTGATCTACAGGAACATCCTCGTACATCACATTCTGCCAGTGCAGATCATTGTGAACAAAATCCAGGAATCGCTGCGCACCGGCGAGTCCAAACACAATCTGCGCAAATACACTCATGGTTCGATCGGCGTCAAGTGACACAAACTTTTTCGATTCGAGTTGTTTCACTGCGGCCCTCTCACCCACCAACAGCCATCCCGACGTGGTGACCAGGTCCTTCAAACTGCCGTCCAACTTTTGTTCGATAATGATCTGCACGGGAATATTTTGGACGTCCGCACCAAAGATTCGTTCAATGTGCTTGTCAAAGAATCCGCGATCGAGCGCGCGGAACGTTCCGTACAAGAGTGGGAAGAAAGGACTGAGGCCGCTCTCGACCAGTTTCCCGCCCGCAAACGACACAACCGCATCAATGTACGAAGCGTTGTTAATTTGCTTAAAGGCAGGTTCGAGTATATCGCGTTGTATGCTTTGAGAGAGATGCGCCATGTCGACCGTCTGCCAATTTGTGTTTTCCGGTAGCCGTAGCGTCTTGATGATAAGCGTCGCCTGAGATTCAAGAAATGTCCCATGAAATGCCCGGTCCTGTAGCGACATCGCATTGTACTGCTGTTGCAATTGTTGCAATCGGTAAAATCCAACATACTGCAACCACCAAGAGATGATGTAGATCGGACTCTTTTTCAATACGGCGTGAATCGTTTGTGGTGCTGCCCCGCGGTGTGCAACCTCGACGTAGTGATACGACCGATTGGGAACAACGTCCACCGCATACACCGTTCCTTGTGCGGTACCTGACGAGATTTGTCGACTAATGTGCAGAATGTCGGTCGAGAGACCCGGTTCCACACGCAGCGGCACGAGTTGTTGCGCCGTTTCCGTGACGCGATTCGCTCCGCGGGGATCAAGATAGTCCTGTCGCACCTGTAGTTGCGGGAAGGCACGCTCCAGTGTCAAGTCCCGCACCAAATCATTGATGTGCTCGGACACAATATAGTCCATTGTCTGCGGTTGGCCAAGGGGTACCGCCCTCGATGGAACAGGCTCAGCGGCAGCGCCCAACGTTACCGTCGCCTCGACAGGCCATTGATGATCCAGTCGTGCCAACGACAACTCTGCGAGTGCTTGATCGAATCTCTCATTTAGAACAATCTGTTGATCCGGATGTGCGGCATAGTAGTCTTCGATGCGTTGCCTGGATTCATTTTCTTGTTGACTCATTGGGTTTGAACGCGTTGAAGTGACCGATCCCATACTACTACTGCTGCTACGTGTTGTACCTGGGGCTGGGGGTCCTGTTGGTGCCGCCGGAGAATACATGTAATAGTTGTCTCAAAAAAGCAAACGCCCCCTTTGATACTATATACCACGAGAGTATATTTGTAGATGTAGTACAGCACTTGAGCACTTGGTTCAATATCCGTGTAACAAGTGCGTGTGCACGACGTGCAAATAGATTTATTTAGGAACCCGTACTACATGTGTGTTTGCCGTACAAAAACAGAACCGTGACTAAGAAAGCAAAAGGAGGCTGATCAATTCGGTACGGTGCTGTGTCAACTGTACCATATTGTATTTTAATGGCAGCATCACCACCGCCACCAACATGGCTGGTCCTTGCGATCGGTATTTTCGTCGTGTGGTTTATTTCACGGGTCGTGCAACGATGGCTACAACTGCACTCGTTCGTGTCCAATCCCCGCGTCCTCATTCTGTTCTCCGGCGGTCAAGACAGTGCGGCTGCATTGTACAAAGTACTCGCGGAAACAGACTTAACGGTGCACGCACACCATATTATCCTGGTCGACAGTCAGAATCGGTGGTACCCCGAACTCATGGCATGCCGGCGAATTGTTCGATGGCTGCAATTACATGTTCGACCGTTTCTCTATACAGAGAACATCTATACCAACACGACATTCGTTCCGAACAATATGGAGATACAACGATTCGTGGCAGGGGAACTCTCAAAAATAGCCATCACCGAGCACGACCCCTACCGGTTCATTGTTTCAGGCCGCAACGCGACTGACAACAGTGGTCCTGAGTTCGAGCGACGCAGTCGGCGCGCACACGCCATTTATGATGCGATGCTGCGCGACGTACCGTTCTATTTGCGTGCAAAGTTTTGGTTCCCTGTGGGCGAGATGCGAAAAGAGCAGGTGCAGACGTTTTTACGCACCGAAGCACCGGCCGTTTACGCCCTAACATGGTCATGCCGCACGCCCATCTTTGACAACTCTACATCGTATCGACCATGTGGACGGTGCAAGACGTGTGTCGAACTACTCAGTCCGGAGGAACGCACAACGGTACTCAATGAATATCGGCAGCATCACAAGTACGCAGTAAACGCGGCCTTTATTGACCAATTTGTCGACACCAAACAGAAAGATAGATAGATACATTCTCCTCTCCTGTACAAGTACATCCACGTGTTGTTGTGCTAGTCCGGATGTGCGTCGTGTGATATACATCATGGGTTTTTTTATTGTTCTCGTTCGTTCAAGTACCGTATTAGAGTGTCCGTAATGACGCGACTCTCAGTCGCCGGCACAGTGTCGTTGGTCACATGCAAATCAATACCCATATTAACCTCCAGTTCATGTATCTTCGCACCGACGGAGCGCCACGAACGAGTAATATCGACAGACAAGAAATCGACAGCAGCCACGCGTAGTCCCGAAAAACACGCCACCGCTGCACAAAACAACGAGATATTGTCCGAATGCACGTTGGCCAGCGCAACATGGCGCGTATCTCCACCCTTGGAATTATTGCTAACGCGTTGCAACAGCACCGGACGGTCCCGAGGGGGAATGAGGCGCATCAAATTATTGGCGGATGACGATTCAAACCCCTGCCAATGTAACGTGGCCGGGTCGACGCGTAGTGGAACACCCGTGCTCGTAGTAATCGTGTTATCATTGTCATTGACCCTACTACGACGACACGACGATAATACGGCACCATTCGCGCGATCCACTAAGGCCGCGATACTACTCACACCATCACCAATGACTTGTGCTGGGTAACGGGCAACGACGGACATGACCTGCCCACATGCAACCAGAACACGATATGAAACACCAGGCACATACTCTTCTACTAACCATATCTCATTTCTGTCGTTACCATCTTTGCAACCGTAGCGATGTTGTGCCGCCGTCTCCCGGCAGAGAATATGTGCAATCGCTTGCGCCGACACCACACCGACATGCACTCTCCTGCCTTGATAGCCATGACACGGTTTCAACACCACCGGAAAGGACATAGATGACGGAAGGACAGACGTGATCCACTGCTCTGTTATGACCTGGTCTCGTTCGCGGCCGTTGCAGCACACTGGCACAGCAATTCGCACACACTGTGGCACGGCAGCCGCAAGGCCATGCTCCGATATGCACTGTAGCGTAGCATACTTGTCGCGAATCACACGATGCGTGTCATCAGAAGCCCAACTAAAGTGCGGCCAAACGCCGTTTCTAAAACGAACATCCAGTCGCCGGGGTCGACCCGATCGTAATGCCGGCGCTAGTAGAGACACTGTCATGATTCGATCTCTGCCTACAGCATCACCAGAATAGTGCTCCTGCAGTTGCAAGCGCCCCTGAGAAAGCCGCACCGCATTGCGCAACGTCCACGCGACATTCATTTTCGTGCCGGACCTCATCATTGCGAGGTTTAGCCGCCGAATAGACAACTCGAGTTGAGTCCATACAGGTGCTATAAGATATCCTGGAACCACTGTGATATTATCATGTTGAGTGTAACGTACACCATAGTACCGACGGCGGTGTACACTCTGTAACACAATAAAACCGAGCAGAACAAGGACCCCCACGACAACAATACTAGACGGTATCATCACGTGGTTTTCCGATTTGCAATACAACAACTCGAGTTTTCTTAAAATAATAAATATTTATTCGAGAGACATACTCATGTTCAACTTACAAGTGTTGTCACGGAAGGATCATACATGTATGTATCTCCACCTCGCATCATCCACCACCACTTAGTATACATACATGGTCAGTCACCCATATGAAGTGAAGTATACTATATTTATTTCTTTCGAGTATGTTTACAACTCGAGTTGTCTATTGCCTGTGTCACTTGAGTCCTTCATCATATGTATGGAGTGGAGTCCGACCTCATACAATCGTTTGTTACCTTATCATCTCGAGTGGTCCAAAACTCGAGTTGTGCGTGGTCTGTGCCACGTACATCGCAACGAAATTCACTTTGCGTGAGCGCAACCAAGTACAACACACGAATCTCTACGCGCGCGCACATACCGACACAAAACTGTGTTGATTCTCGTTGCCGTCCATCCCTTTTGTATATATAATATATTATGCAACACTTTATGATGAGTGCATGCTCTCCGCCTGTGATGATGGAAACAACGTATATATTGCCAACCACCGCACCTGACAGCATATTGCCTGTTTCATCACCACCGGAGGTGGCTGCTGCCACTGACGACACGGACGCGATGGACGTGGTGACGCCCTCTCTTTCGAGCACCTGTCCTCATTCGTCGTGCTACAGTACTAGTAGTATTAATTACTTTATGTCCGGTAGTAGTACAACAACTGCGCAAAATGACCTGACGGGTAGTGCTGTATCATCGTCGTCGATGTCAGTCGCCACACTACCTTTCCGTGAGCGTTACGTGGTGCTGGATTTGGACGAGACGTTGGTGTCGAGTAAACATGATTGTCAGCGCTCCGGATGTGATCACATTGATCTTTGTGTTCCTACTTTTCCCGGGGAGAGGCATATTTTTTTGCATTGGCGCCCGCATGCGCTGGCATTTTTGCGCTGCTGTGTCATGAGTGGTCTTAAACTGGTCGTTTTCTCGGCTGGCGGCCGCGCGTACGTCATGGCTGTCTGTCGCGTGCTCGCCCGATTAATCGGGTCGTCCTTTTGTGCAATCTGGACGGCGGAAAACTTGGACATTGCAACGACAGGTTCGTTCAAGACGAAAAATCTGGACCGTCTATTGCTACATCTCGACGCGCGACACGAGGACGTATGGGTCCTGGACGATGCGCATCACAACTACTTGCAGGCGTCGGACGCGGCGCGTTGTTTGCGCTTGCCTCCGTGGGATATCGACGTTGTGGATCGCATTCGTTCATTTGCGTTGTCGGTTGGAGATTTTCATAACGATGACGACCGGTGGTTATGGTGGGCGTGGCTGCGCATGGTACTGGACTGGCAATTGTCGACACCGGCTCTGTGGGAGCCCTACCTGCCGGAAGTGTTTGGTGGTTCTGAAGAAGTGATTCAGAAGTGGCGCCGTCGTGCAGCCCAACCCTTGCGGTCGTTACTCATGTGGAATGATAACACTGCACAGCACGACAGAATTGTCGTGCAGGAGAAGGGTTCATGCCATAACAGTAGTGCGGCTGCAGGTGCCTTTCAATTTGTAACAAATGATGGCGACGAACATGCGGTCGATGATGACGATGAGGAGCATAATGATGGGGCTAGTAGCAGTGATGACGACTCGGTGGGTGGTGACGAGATGAAAGAGGAAGAAGATACTGTTTCTGACGGGGACTCTGTCCCCTATCGTAAACGTCCGCGTCCGTATGATGATGACGACAATTCAGTCTTGCTTGCGGATAAGAATCCACACGTGCGCATGTACCGCCACTCTGGAGGCGTTGTAATATACAATCCCGATGAGGAGTGAGATTGATTATTTTGTTCTTTTATGTGTGTGTCTTTGCTCTCCCTGTGTGTTCACGTACACTACAATGTTGCGAGCAATACATACATGCATGTTATATATAGACATTCTCACCAGATAAAGAGTGATGAAGCACAAAGCGAGCAAGTTTTTATTTTGTCATGAAACTGGCCAAAGTTTTTTGCCGTGCGTCGGGCATGTTCTTTTTGCCCTTGGTGCCCAGGCCACTCATACCGGCCGGGGGCGGTTGGGAGTGATCACGGAGACGGAGTTCACATTTGCGGGTCAGACCCTCCAAGACAATAGTGTTGCTGTCTGTTTTCGTGTCGCACTTTTGTTTCACATTGCGCGCGGATACTACGTCGTCATCACCGTCATGTGCGGCGGCTACCACGTCATCATCTGCTACTGTTGCTGTCGTCGGCACAATAATAGGAGTGATCTCATCGCGCTTTCGCTTCCTCTGCGAGTTGGCACTGGTGCTGCTGCTGCTAAAAAGACTATCTGGCCCAAATGCATTGTCATCATCGTCGTCATCGTTCTCAGCATCTTCAAACATGCGTTGGCAAATATCATTTTGCCTGTGCACGTCGTCGCCATTACTGTCGTCGTCATCATCTGCATCCGTGCGCGCGACAAAGAATGCGCTCAGTTGCCGCTGTCCAGTGTTACGATTGTGCAGCGCACAAATAGCGTCGTCAATAATCTTGCGACCATTTTCAAAGCAAATGTTGAGAATATGCTCGAATGGTGTCTCGCACAGGTGCAAGTAGTGTTCGCGATCGACCTTGAATTGCTCCGGGTGTCTCTTGACCCACGCGGGATCGTCGGCGCGCTCGCTTACAAGTCGCGGCTGAACGCGGAGCGATGTGTCGAGCACAAAGACAAATGGCGCGCGCATGCCTGGCTCGTATTCGGAGCCCGGCTCGCGACGCTTGCGCTTTTCGTTCGCAACGACCTGTGGTGGCAATGTGTCGTTCTTGTACTCCTTCTTGATTTCGTTTGTCACCACATAGTCTTCCAGCGGCAACTTGTCGTCGACAATACTGTGCAAAAAGTCCATGATGAGCTTGGCCGCGCCGGCCACGTCGCGCTTCTCTAAAAGGAGCGACCACACGGCCTTGAACGTACGCCGCAGCGCGGGAAACTTGTCACGACGCTTGTTGGCGACGCCCTTCGAGTCGACCTTGTCGGGCTTGCCCGTCTTCTTGTAGCCCTCGTAGGTCCACATCAGACCTGCGTAGTGCTTCTTCTGTTGCAAAAAGTAGGGCCAGTACATCTTCTCAAAGGCCAACTCGACTGCCGAGGCCCAGGCCTCCGGGAGCGAGCGAAAGTAGTCCGTGACGCGCTTCGCCATTTGGACCCCCAGTTCCATCACCATGGCAATGTTCTCCTCACAGGGCACCACCTTTGTGAGCAGAATCATCACACTGTCCGTATCGCCGTAGATCACACGCGCGCCATACTCGGCATACTCGCGCTCGATCAGATCGCGCGTCGTGAGGATCATGTCGCGACCCGTGCGTGTGACGGACTCGGCAATCGGCACGCACGACAACTTGCCCGTGCGAGCACCAAACACACCGTACAACGAGTTCATTGTGATTTTGATGGCGTTCTGACGCGCATCGAGCACCATGTACTCGGGACTGTCCTTGGGCCACTTGGCCATTTCGGCCTTGACTTGCTTGCGCTTGATCTTGAGGTTCTCCAGAATCTGCGGCACAATACCCTGCCAGAATTGTGCAAAGTGGTGCGTTGTGACGCCGTCGCCGGACGGTATCTTGTCCAAGGGAACATTCGCGGCAACGAGACGCGCCACGTCATAGAGGTCGCGCACCAAGGTCGAATAGCAGAGGTTCTTGCGCTGCATAATCGACGGGTACAGCGAGGCAAAGTCCAACACCAATAGAAACATCATGAAGAACCCAATGATTGGGTCAAACACCTTGGCACCCTGGTAGCCGACATCGTCGCCACGCGCACGTCCACCGCCACCACTGTTCGCCGATTTCTTCTTTTTCTTGGCAATGCCCTCGTCATCACTGTCATCATCGTCGTCGTCGCGAGGGACAAACTCCTTTTTGGGTGTATTCATGACGCAGGACTGTGCGTGGGCAAAAATGACAATCTGATTCCAGGACTTGACGGTTTGGCCCGACGTCATCAACTGATCAATGGTGGTGTTGGTGATGCGACTCATCTCCACCAAATCCGTAATAATCTGCAACTTGCGCACCAATAGCAATGGGAGGTCGCAATCGCGTGCGCAATACTCGACAATCTTGCTTCGTGTGGCGGGTCCGTTGCGATGATTGGCAAAGATCTCGGCGGGTGTCATGTCAATCTTGTTCATGCCCAGAAAGTGGTTTGCCACATAGTCCAACTTGTAGTACTCTAGATCCTTGTACTTGTTCTTCACATACGGCAGCAAGTCAACCGACACGACACCCGGAATGGTGAACAATGAGTAGTCGTTATCTCCCATTGCTGCAGTTGACAGGGAAGACTGGAAGAGGGGTGTCACAAGGTAGTCAATGGGACTCATGCGGAAGAAGCGACTATGGGGCACCATCGTGCCAATCGCGTTGCGCCAAAACGATAGACCGTGGTACTCGTTGCGCTTGATTCCCTTGCCACCACCTCCAAAGGTCGTGTTATCGCGAGGGTTGGACCGCGTCACACGGTTCCCCTTGAAGTTGTCGTCGAAGCGAAAGATGTTGTACCCGATGCGCACATGCCAACCCACATGTAGGACAACAAAATCGCGCCACGCCTCCAAGCAGGCCGCTTCCGTATCATAACAAGACAAGTGAACCTGCGAGCCATCCTCATACGGAGGTGGTTGGTCACACGCACCGACGTAGTGGCAGAAGCGTTGCACTTTCCAGTCTCCGAACCGTGTTACGGACGTGTTGATGCAGATCATTTCGTCGTGTGGCCGCGTGGGGTCTGGAAAGGAGCCGTCTTCGCTCACGCACTCAATATCAAAAGATGCAGTGGTCAGAGGTGGAATCGTATCCTTGGTGGGTGCGCCGCGCAAATCGGAGACGTCACACTCAATCTCTAATTCACTGTGCGTGTGATACTCGGAGGGCAGCCAACACCGATCGACGCGAATCCACCCGGCAGGAACGACACCCACCGTCTCCAGAAACTTGTTCTCAGGCTCGACGGTGCGCGCCTCGTAGACAAAGATCCGATCGCGCGCACCCGGCAAATGGTACAGACACCATGGCAACTTGCGCGCCGCCTGCTCCATGGTGTCAATATCAGGGAAAGAGACACGCACGCAGTTAAATTTTTTGGGCATGCGAGGGTCCTTGTCGTCGGGCTTGAACTCGTAGTAGTGCGACATCCACTGCTGCTGCCAACGCACCATCCCCGCCGAAAGATTGAGGCGCTTCTCTATCGTACTCACCATCACGTCAAAGTGCGAACTGACCCAAAAGTCAGGACACTCGACAAAGAAATAGGGTCGGAACTTTTTGACCTTGACCGACACACTGGTGCCGTCGCCCATACAGCACTGCAAGATGGCCGTCGTGCCCTCGACGTGCGTACTAAGCATGGTCTGACGCGACGGATCCATAGCCGCAGATGCGTCGTACGCGGCGGGAGCGCCTTTTGCGGCCAATAATGACGATTCGGTAGGAACAGAGGCATCCATCAAATCATCCACCGCATCACTTGTGGGTGGTGCTATGATACCACCATCATTGTTGGCGCAGTAGTTTCTGTAGTCGTAATATTTGGAGCCGCGGTTGGCCGGTATGTGGTCCACGAGCAAAACATCAATCACGAACAGTTCGAGTGGCAGTGCAACCTGCGAGACCGTTTTGCGATACCCATATTCGGTTGATACAACTTTGGTGCGTGCGCCACATTCCAAAAGAGTTTGTGGGGGCACACTTGCCATGTCCTCGTTCTCTCTCTGTGTGCGTAGTGAAGGTACGAATAAACCAACCTAGAGCGAATATAGAGAGATACAAATGGGCGTACGCATTGTTGACCATAGTGCAAGTACGAAGTTCATGTGAACCAGCGTTTCAGGTCACATATGTTCGGACAACTCGAGTTTGTCAGGCATAACAAAAGAGGGCAGACACACGTAAGTACATTGAAGAAAAGATGTGTAAAAATTTATTGAAGCATGAGCGATTCGTGCAGCCTCTTACTGCGCCAGGAAGGGATTGGGCGCGACCGTGCCGCGAGCGCTTCCCTTGTACTGCTGAGGCAAGTACTGGTTCGATTTTTGCGCCTCAAACTGCTCCGAGATTTGGCGACCCTGGGCCTTGCTGACAGGAGCACGCTGATATCTTCCGTCAGGACCAACGACACCGCGCGGGGCCTGGAAGAGAGCGAAGCCTCCCTTACCCTGGCGACCAGGAATATTTGACGGTACTTGGAATTGAGGAGGAGCGCGGTTGGGGTCCGTGGACCAGGTGGTGTAGGTGGCACTGAGTGCGTTGGCGCTGACGTTGGGATTGTTGATGTCGGCAGCAATCTCATTGAGCGCAGGGCCCAAACCAACATCACCTCCGCGCGCGGTTCCAGGTCCATAGACGGCGCGACCAGGGTCGGTGACTTCCGCCTTGTTGCCGGCACAGTACCAGGTGGGGGCGCCGATACTACGATCGGTACCGGCACGTGAGCCGACAGCCCGCTTGGCGCTCTTGGTACGGTGCTCGCGCTTGGCCTTATACATGCGCAACTGGAACTGGTCGTGACCGTTACCTCCCATACCGGGGCCGGAGCCGTAAATGTTACAGTCACCAGCATTGGGATCAGTGACGGGTCCCTGGACGGCCACACCAGTCATCGAACGCAGAGGATGTGAGGTCAAACCGGCGCGTTGCTTGGAGGACTTGAGTCCCTGCGACCAACCATACTTACCAGCCACAGATCCGCTCGATTCAAAGTCAGTGACCAAATCGGCGGGGTTGACAGGCTGACCAGTGCGCTTGTCAATGATGTGACCCGCACCAGAGTGGTTGCGGAACGCACTGGCGGACGCAAACTTACCCACCGCTTGCTGATCGGGGTTCTTCAAATTGTCGTCATAGTAGGCCCTCACCGCAGTATCGTCGAAATTCTCAAAATTCTGAGGAGTGATGCCGATTTGCTGGAAAACGGGCGCCAAACCGTAGCGGAAGCCCTGCACAATCAACTTTTGGATTTGCTCAATGGGCAACGCGGTGGCGCCGTTGAGGACAGACTTGATGACGCGGCGGTACTCAGGACCACCCACGCGAATGAAGGCGCCTCGGCGATCATGACGCAAGCCGGCGCCCGCACCATACGTCACAGCGGGGTTGCGCACAAACGCAAGACCCAACGGCGACCCAGACGCAATTTGCGCGGCTGAGCCGGGCACGTAGGTGAGACCGCTGTTGGGATCCACCGTGATGCGTGCATCGCTGTCCGCCTCAAATGCAACGGGGCTACCGTTTTCTTGGCCTTGTGAACGGAGTTGGTTCAAGATGTTCGCCCACTCTGGGGTGATGGCGACCTGCGCCTTGTGGTTGAACAAGCCTTGCTGAACGTTTGCCTCGGTTCCAGCACCAATATACTGTCCTCGACGATCCTCAGGAACGAGCACGGAACGATAGACCTGCTCTCCCAATGTCGGGATTTGGCGTGCTGCGCCTCGTGCGGCGGCGGTTCTCTTAGCGGTGGCCATTTGTTTGCGTAAAAGTAGTTATGATATCAATGTATCACACTCAGAAAGAAACAAGTGTTGTTGAGGTTCACAAAGGAAACAGTCAACAACCGGTTTGATATAGTACCGACACAAATAATAATTTGTTCGTCGGTCGAATAATGATGTCGCGCAAAAAATGGGTGGGACAAAAATTGAATTTTTTTGTCAACACACACAAACTTGCGCCTTTACCATGACATACATTAAAAAAATACTCGCAATACCGCAAAAATGTACATTCTGTATATAAGCCGCCACTATGGGTCCACTTTGTCCGATGTAGTTACACCGCGTACTTCACAATAACACGTTATCACAAATAACACAATACATACGGCGATGCTTGTACAACAAATGGCGGGAAATTCATTTCACATTGAAACAGTAGTATCACCGGCGCTCTTTTGTTTGGTTTTTCAGTGTCGTCGGTGAGGAAGACGATGTGGTATCGGTCGTAGACGATGATTGCTGTTGTTGTTGTTTGAGTGCATCCAACAAAAACGTATCCACCGGATATGCATACTCTTGTGCAATTTGGGGTTCCTCCTGAATAACCCTTTGTACCGGCACCGTAACGATGCTGTTGCCTTTTGTTCGAATAGACAGAAATTTACCCTGCTGTGCACGAGGCATGGCGTCCTTGTACTCGTCCAATGTATGTACTGGAATTCCGTTGACATGTGTAATGACGCTCCCACGAGTCAAAACATTGGCCTCCTCGGCGGCAGAGTTACCAAAAAGATCGACTAGAATCAACGCAGGCTTCTCAATCTCGGCGTAGTCCGTGCACTTGTACAATTCCCGAAACGCATGCCGCAGGTTGGCCGACAGCGGCTGCACGAGGAGACCACCAAAGGCCACATAGGGCAACGCGTCATACGGCGGGTACAGGCGGTTGAATCCGTTCACGTTGATTTCCGGCAGTAAGACACTGTGGGAGACGAGTTTCTTGGCGTCAGTTTTCCATACGTGAAAGGTGATCGGGGTGTTCCGTCGCACCATGTGCAGCACATCGGGCAAGTGCATCTTCTCCTTGTACCACGGTACATCTACATCGCCCTCGTTGTCGACATCAAAAAAGTACTGCTTGCCGTCAATTTCCGTTTCGAAACTGCACAGAACATCCAGTGGCTTGATACTCAATGGTGGGTCCACGAGAGGCGACAACGAACTCACATGTTGCACGACGACACCACTCGAACAGTCGCTTTTGCCTGTTTTTGCGTTCCTTTGAGTGGGTCCTGTACCGACCATCTCCAGAAAACTGTTGGTCGTATTTTGGTACTCGATACCGAGGCGACCGCGACGAATGATCGCGTTGCGCATACTGGGTACAATGTCGTACCACAGTGCCTTCATGTACGCAATCGGTTGGAAAAAGGAAACATTGTTCGCATCGATGGCAGGAATGCCACTCGTGATAAAGCCCACCACTTTCCCGTCTTGCTGGTCCACAACAGGTGCACCTGAGTGACCCGGATTGATCGCACCATCCACTTGGCCCAATCCAAATTGAATACCATTGAGCGTCATATCAATCACCTTGATACGATTCATACCCAACGGGTATCCGTAGACGGATAATTTAGATCCTGCCTTGAGAGACTTGCTATCGCCGACGGGCCACGCGCGGAAAATATTCTGCTTCACAATGTCCTCGTCAATAATTTCAAGCAAGGCCGCGTCGACCTGTGGCATGACGGCAACAATACGCGCGGGAATGCGTTTCTTATCCGTGGCAACTGTCTCGATCTTGATGGGCACGTCCGGGTTCGCGCCCTCCACAACATGAAAGCACGTCATTAAGTACCGAACCGGACTGTCTGCAGAGACAAAGGGAGGTCGCACAAACCATCCACTCCCGGTGCCGCCGACACGTTCCCCGGGTAGCCATGGCGTGCGAAAGGATTTTTGGAATCCCGATACATGAATCAGAGCCACACTTTGACCAATAATATTCAATTGTGCCTCGGACAGTGGCTCTGTCACTGACGACATGGCTGGGACAGTCTGCTGCTGCTGCCCAGACGTCACCGGAACCAACCCATCATCATCGCCATCGTTGGGATCCGTATTGATAGCGAATCGACGGGCGCGCACCATTTCACACACTCCATCGCTGCACGACATGGTAAGTTCCTGTTCGTTCACCGGTTTACTACTATACAGACGACCGCATTATATGCATAACGTTATTTCTGATGTCTGTACATACACACGGATCCTTATGATTAATCATTTACGAAAAACGACAAGATTCCACCCCCAAAGCCGGACTTTGTCGGGGATTGTTGCTCTTGAGGTCGTTGTTGTTGTTTTTGGCGTTTCGGAGGCGGCAAGAAACTATCCAGGTTGTTATTCAGCAAAGAGAGAGGCTGTGCCGCTGGCGCCATTGAGTCATGGATATCCTGTGAGACTGCCGGTGCATGATGGTGTTGCGTCACAACGGGAGGCTCATATGAGGTATGGCGCGGTGGTCGACCGCGGCCTCGCTTCTTACCCGGGGGTTTCTCTCCTTTTGGCGGCGGCGGTGCGTTCGATCGAATGTGTGGTGGTGGGCCGGACATTGCGACAGCGCTACGTGGCGGTGGCGTGAACGATGAGGATGACGACGCGTATGGTGATGGCGGTGCAGCAGCAGCGTCGGTAAACAAGTCGTCTGCACTCATTAGCGTCGTGCCGGGACCAAAGTTGTGTTTGTGCATTTGCAAGTGGTGCGAAGATGATGATGATGATGATGATGACGGATTCAATGCTGCCGCCCATAAATCGTCCGTATCTCCTTCATCGGGAAGAAGAACGTAATTCGACACGGACGCTGTTTCTGCACTAGGAGACGGCTCTGGTTGTTGGTCGTCCGCAGTACGGAGCAGCAAAGAGCTCTCCTTCTTTTTTAAGAATTCCGTGTACATATTCGACGTGGCAGGCGTCGCCGTTGCCGTTGCTGTTGTTGCGGCCGGCGACGATGCGGTGAACGGTTCTTGTTCTTGCTTGTCAAACGCTTGTAGACCACGCAGACTCCACACGCGGGGCGATGGAGGACTGGACCCGTTGGACAACGACATGAGTGCGGCGAGACCTGCAGGGTGTTGTTGCTGTAGTGCTATTGCGGCCGCTGCCGTTGTTGACAGTGTCGCAGGAGTAGGCGTGGGATCATAATACGGATCGCGCGACATGTGCGGCTCCTGCTGCACGTTATGCGAGATTGCACCGCCAAGTACCCCCGCGGCGGAGGACGACGATGCTGTTGTATGATGGTTCTGTTGCGGGTGTTGTTGCTTTTGTTGCTGACACTCAAGCACCATAAAATGGGACACGAAGATGGGCTCGTGCACAATATCGTACACGCACTGCTCGGACAGCGCACGAAACTCCTTGGCCGTCAATGTACCACCGTATCGTTTCAGGCGCAACGACGACGGCGCCACCTGCAACTGAACACTGTCGGGGACACGAAACACCTCTCGCGCCAGATGGGCCAGAAACATCAACTGCATGTGCGCATCGTGGTCGAAGCGTTCGGCGAGCCACCTTTTCGCGCACGCAAAACTGCAAAAGTTTCCATAAAAGTTGGTGAACGTTCGGGTGCGATCATTGTAGTGCCGAGGAATAAGGACGGGCGGTCCGTCGAATTCCTCCTGATCCAGGTGACAGGGCATAGTTGATGATGTGGGCCAATACTGTGCTGGCTCGTGCGTCAAACTGACCGTGACATCGCGCCACGGATCATGCGATTGATACTGACTGAACGATGTGTCTGCCAAATGCGTCAATGCGCTACAGGTAATGTTGACCACGCGCGGTGTCCCGTCGGGTTCGGCGTGCGTGTGTTGCCAAAACATTCCGCGACGATCGATGGCGGCCTCGGCCTGCTTTCCCTGCCGCACAACAGGATTGGGGCGACCGTTTTCACCAATTTCCTGTCCGCCACTCACGAGGGTCCCAGGCAGTAAAACACCGTCGGTCACCGGTTCAATCTTCTTCTTGCGACCACGGCGCTTTGGAGCAGGTGGTGCTGCTGCCACCACTGCAGGAGGAGGAACTGCTGTTGGCGGCGGCGCGTCAGGAACAACACTATCGACGTCATCCACGTCCATGGCATCATTATCGATAGTGGATGAGGAGGACATGTGCGTGTTAGGCGCGATTGTCTAGATACTAAAAAATATATATATACACACACGCGCAAGCGAAATGATTGGACACTGAACCCCGTGTCGTCGAGAGAAAAAAAATAAGAGCGACAATCGTCGCACAACAATACACGGTTGAACACATCTCATGAAAGGTCACATTTCATTATGACGCATTTGCAATATACATGGACAAATCTATACAATGGGTACCTATATATTATGCATCAAACTCTGACATTACATAATTTTGAGCACTCACGTCGCGCAACAGGGGTGGAAGATGCTCCGTGTCGTGGACAATGGCTGCGACATCTCCTGGTAGTTGCAGGGGCGATGCATACGGCATCTGCACGCGCCCGTCGCCGTATCGGGCTAGCAAACCCCGATACACATGCTCGCGTTGTTGCAACTCGGCAATGTACGCAGCCAACTTGCTGACGTATGAATAGTTTGCCAAGTCGATCGCCAATCGACGTTCATCCACGATCCGACGAGCATTTTCAACAGCATTTGGAGCAGACGATGAGGCCTCTCCACCCCGGCGACGCACTTGCCCTTGTGATGATGCACCTTGGATACTACGGTGCGCCTCATCCAATTCGTCATAGGACTTTTTCAGACTGCCACGATACATCTTGATGGCCTTTCGGATGCGGTTCATCGCTTCGCTGGATAGTGTTATTGCTCGGTCCGCATCCGGCATCATGCGCAAGTATTGTTCGTACTGTGCGCGATGACGTTGCTTTAGTTCTTCCTTTTCTCGCTCTGCAAGTGCTTCCTGACGCTGCCGCATCTCTCGAAACACTCGGTGGTCTTCCTGACACTCACCGACGCACAGATTGCGGTTCGCCGCGTCGCGCTCCCATTCGGAGTAATCTTGCACGCGGGTGCGCAACCCTGGTCCGCGGTGGACCTGGTGCTCCGTGAATTGTCGTGGCTCCGACATACCTGTACGAATGTGCGTATATATTCACAAGCACGTTCTCAATACACAAATTCTGTGAGTGTACAAACACACACCACACAGTGCTCTTTACTATTACTATACATATACATAGACCGCGAATATATGCACATTCAAAGAGTCGTTGCAATATCACGGAGTGTCTGTAACCGGGCTTTGCCTGGCTCTCCATCCAACGGGGTGCGACAGAACGGACAGCAACATTTGCGCTGTGCCAGTAAGTCAGCATTCATTTGTGCCATGCACATTACGCAAACGGGCTTGTCGCTGTGCATCACACACGAACACCCAAACGGCCAATTAAACCGATTCACCCATACCTTCTTGTTGCGTCGCGCGTAAACGTGCGAGCAAATGGCGCATGCTTTCACGGCCGTGGGTGGCGCATACTTTTCCAAGTGTTTTAATGACTGTAACGGAGAAAACAATCAAGTAAGTCTCTACTCCAAAGATGGAAACAAAAGCAAGAAAAAAGCACACGTACGACATCATTGCGCCGATGGGTCAACTGCATCTTGGCTGATTTTCGCTTCAAATTCATGTGGAACAATTGTGTAATACGTTGAATCTCCTCACATAGTACTGAATACCATGTATACACGTCGTCTTCCTCCACATAGTCCACAATCTCACGTGACGTCTTTTCGCCCAACCCGTACTTCTTCTTCCACTGTTGCAATTCTTCAAGAAGATCATCTTTGTAGTCGCGGAGGTCCTCCAGTTCATCTTCATATGTTTGAAGTTTCGATTCCAACTTTTCGCGCGCCAACGTGGCCTCTGAATGAAACTGCGCATACTCCTGCACGTACAACAATGTGTAATTAGAAAAACAGCCGAATTTGCGTACAGCATGTTCTTGCAAACTGCCTCGAGACATACCTTTCGCAGAGTGTCGTTGTTTTGCTCCAGCGTAGCGACTGTTTGCTGTAAAAGCATCACTTTGCGCGCCGTATCGGAAGACGGAATTTCCAAAGTGCCATCATCGCCTTCGTCAACACCACGAATGTTTCCCGCATCTATCTCCTGTCGCTTTCTCTTCCGCGTCGCACGCGGCTGAGAACTCTCCATTTCCAAATGTGGACCCGGGCCAGTAACTGCACTCACACACAAGAATATAAACAGATTGTGTTTGAAAACAATCTGATAACAACAGACACATTCATTCACAGTACACCCGCTCACGTTGGCAACTCGAGTCATTCTTGTGGGCCAAAATATATAATAAACAAGGGATATACACACACAGTTCAAATTCACGTGTTTTTACACACGCACACAGACAGGCATACCTAATTGTCTCGCACGTATATTAAACAGAAATCCCCACGTGTCATCATGGAAAAAGGACCGGATGACTCGTACTATCTGTACACCGACGCACTTCCTGTCGGTGCGGCACACATTCCGTCGGGTAATGAAGACGACGATGCCGAAGACAAAAACGGCAGAACGTGTTGTTCTCGGTTACGCGGCGCCATCGTCGAGTATCATTTTTTAGTTGACTACGCGGTATGTGCGCTTCTTTTCGGTCTACAAGTTACTCTTATACTAGTGAAGGGCTGGTTGCCTGACGCGGCGTCATCAGTCCGATCCTTCGCCGCTTACATGGTGTGTGTCCCTGTTCACCTGTCCATATTAACGCAGTGGCGCGCCGCGGACACGACCGCGAACAAAACTATGCTTCTCGGCGGCGGTGCGTTTATGCTCGCATCCCACGTATTCTTCTTGATGTCCTTCTTCCAATACATGCGCGAGGACGATACATACATTCCTCTAATGATCCTGGCAACCGTGATGCTGGTCGTTGTTTACGTGCCGTGGTATGTATGGCAGCATTGGCGTGGTAAGAATATCGTGTTGCGACGTTCAGAGTCTCAATCCTTTTACACCACTGAATAATAACCACAACTAGTGCATCCACCATACCATATATACTGTATGTTTTCGCGTACATGTACAAAGATAGTAGGGTTGTGTATGGATGTAGTAAATTAATGACATGTGTGTATCTTCTACCACGTTTTCATTGCTGTAGCATTAGATTATTATAGTAGTCCTCCACAATAGTGGACAATTCTTTGGCGCACCGCGCAAAGTCCGCCTTGGATTTGGCGTCCGCCACGGCAGACTGCTTTCGAGGTCCTCCTGCCGGGTAGTGCTGTTGTTGTTGTTGGTCCTGTCCTCCAGTGCCACCGTTGGCACGGCGCGCTAATTGCCCTGCGTTCCACTCGAATACAGCCCTACTTAACTCGGCCATTGCCTGGTAAATCTGCTTCTTGTATTGATATGCTTTGAACCGCCAAATATACTGAAACTTGGCGGAATTGTCTACCCCGCTCAGTAAGGCCAGGTGATGCACGCTGGCCAGTTGATCGCAACCCTCACACACTTGAGTGAACAAGTCGGGTGCGCACTCTTCAAAAACGTGCAGTTGCAGCAACTTCTCAGCCATGTTGCGATCATTGCGAGCGTGCTCGTATCGTGCAAGAATATGTTGCGTGGCCACCTTCTGCTCGCGACTAAAACTAGCAGCCGCCCCAACTGCGACACCAAATACAGCCCCAATCGCACCACATGCAACCATCAAATCCATTTTTGTTTTTTCCCTCACGGATTGCCCTTTTTTGAGCTCCCGTGTGTGTTCTTGTTACCTCTCAGTACCATATAAAATCATAGCCAGGTAAAAAAATACATATTCACGGAGACAAACATCGCACACTACATGCACACACGGCATGACACAACCACAAATAAACCACTCGAGTTTTGAGTGTAATATGCGAACAACATCCTGGCAACATACATGTGTACAGGTACTACATGCGATTCCTTTCTTCGTGTACACAGACAGAAGACATACATCATGACAGATGTTCAGTGACACAACTATGTGTACATAGCCACCACTGACTGGAGCGTATGCCCAGAAATATGGTACAGTTATTGATGTACAACTCGAGTTATCCATTTGAGGTCGCTTGCTTTCGAACAGGGAAAGTTCGCGTCGATGTGGTACCGTGAGGACCATCTTGGTGCGTCAAGGTCACTTTGTACAACGTTGACGAGTTGTGGTAAGGTTCTAGAGTAAGTTCGTATTGCGACTCAAATGGGATTATTTGTAGAAACTTGCGGCGCAGTGAGAACCGAACGTGCATATTCTCGGCGGTAAAAGAGATTGGTTGGTCATCCACACAGACGGACTTCACACTGGGTGATGTGGTCCCAGAAGAGACAATGATTTTGAACGTTTGTTGTTCGTGATCAAATTGAAAGGTAGAACTAACCGCCTGGTCCGCATCCTTGATTGATTCGCTGTTACCCATCTATGTCCTTCTTGGCACGGTCGCGGTTTTACTGAATACGAGCACTCGAGTTTTAGTATACTTCTCAACCCAGTATTGTTGGGTGTATGTACACGTACCTGGGTACAAGTGTAGGAAGTGTATATATATGTCAAGCAGTACACAGCAGACAGATACCAAGTATGTAGGTGTCGGAGTCAAATGAAGGTTATGGTGAGTCATGGCGTATTATTACAATAATCGAGTTGTCCAACAACTCGAGTACTACATATACGTTGTGCCTTGCCCATATAGGCAAAAAAAGTGCGCCTATTCATTCTTTTGTAGTAGAACCTTCCTTGGTCTTGTGTTGTTGGATGTGCAAACACCTCGCACTTGTGCGTATCTTGTCGCGGTTATTCCGGCATCTGGCCAGTAATTGTCGCGGCCAAATACGTTTACAAAACAGTACCTGTACTCTTCGGTGAATGCAGACTCGTCAACCCATTCAGCATTGTATGCGCGCTCAAAGTACGCGTACAGTACAATGGCATCCCACGCAATGCGCAACTTGGTATCTTCGGCAGGTGGCGCATTCCGGATCCACACAGACCGACAATACTTTGTGGGGACATAGGGGATAACGGAACTTGCACCTCCCTGCCGATCGATGCTGACGAGCCACTCGCCCGTTTGTGCGTTCTTTCTCTCCACCAGTGTGTAGGGAAAGTAGGTGGTGCCGAAATCAATAATGAAAAACCGATGTCGGCGGGGCGACGTCAATGTTGCGCGTGGAGATGTTGTTGCTGTTTCCTGCATCATGATATTGTTTGTTTTTAGATCGTGATGGATCGCACCAGTGTGTGAAAATTGTTGGAGCAGACGACACAGTTGCGTTGCATCACTCTTTGTAAGGCCGCGTGGGTGTTCTTTGGCGTACTGTGCGAGTGTAGTGTCCAACTGCTCCATGACAATGACAGTCACCTTCACGTGCTCACCCGTCGGCTCTTGTCGCGCTGGCACGGTGAATGATAAGAAGACGCGAGGCCCAATACCGAGTTGGCCCATGTATTTCCCGATGAGGTACTCCTGGTGCGAAATATTCGTTCCGAATTTAATGGCGGCGCGACAGGAACGATAGAAGCACGAGTGGTAGGTGCTTCCATTCGACCCTTCTCCGAGTAGTTCGCCGACAACACGAATATCGTGCTCGTCGAGCAGGTGGCGATCAATCACGAATGTGTGAGTTTCGTTGTTTAACCCCGCGCGGACAGTGCAAGTGGCATGCGGTGTGCCTTGTGATTCGCACGCTTCGTGTTCAATCACGTTGCTCTCGTCATCATGATCTTCTTCACTGCCCGTGGTAGACAATGAGAACGGAAGGGTGGACGAAGACTCTGCAGACTCTGAGAGCAAAGAGGAGGTTTCGGTTGAGTATTCGTCGTCGTCATTGTCGGACAAGTCTTCATCCTCTGACAGGTGCCGTGGTCGATAGGTGGAACTGTTCGAGCGGAGCGACGATGCGCTCGCGGTCGTTGACGAGATGGTACTGCGTGGAAGCAAACGTACCTGGTTCGCGAACAAAAGACCGTAGATGGCCAGTGCGTCTTCAAGGATACTTTCAGTGTCTGTGTCCTCATGTTGGTTCTGTATGCGTACCAAAGCATGGTGTAATTGTACGGGGTCAATTGTGTGACGGCGACTTTCCAGTCGTGCGCTCAATTCGTCAAGTACCGCACGGGTCCGCAGCCGCGTCGCTAGATCGCCGCGCCTGTCGTCGTCCTCCTCTGTGATGGTAATCGTGGAGGAAGATGACGAGATGGATGTAGAGTTTGCGACGATGCGAGGATTCGTCGTTCCCAGCACAGTACGTCGACCTCCTTGATTGCGCCACCAGGGCTGCTGTTGTGGTGGACCGTCGTGGCGCCGGTTGGTTTGTGCGAACACGTCTGCCCACGTTGCCGCGGTTGGTGACGATTGGGAACGTAAAAGACTCGTTGGCAGCGTGGAAGACGAGGACACGAGATTATTGCTCGCCCGCGTATCACTACGGCTACCACCGCTACTACTCACCAGGTGGTTTCGTTCACTCATGATGGAATATATATATATCAATATATACTACTGTGTGACCACGTGTGCTTTTATTTTAGCATCATCGCAGAATTATATATACATATACACTGTGTATATTCCAGTACGAATATCCACAGTAGTACTACTTTTTGGACTCGTTGTTGTCATCGTACGACGGCGGCGGCGCCTTCACGAACGCAAAGACGCGATACATGCCGACGGTTTCCCACTCCTCGCGCGACAGTAAGTTTCGCGCAAGACCCATTCGACTCAACACGTCTCTGTTGATCGGATCGGCCATTTCACGGCGCGCGTACTGGGCCGCATTGTCGGAGTGTACGAGTCGCATGCCGCTGCGTTTGGCAGCCTCGACAAAGTCTTCGAACCGTATGGTGTACTCGTAGCAGCGAATGGTGTCATCCATGGAAAACTTGTAACACAGACCCGTCCGTGGCGGCGATGCGGTACCTACGAGATGGACGGCATCTTCGGGGCGCTGCAATGCAATCGTGCAATGCGCGCCGTTCCAGATTCCGCCAGTTTTGCTCAACAGATGCGTGATACGCTCACCATCTGGAATGATGCCCAGAAAGATTCCTCCTGGAGCGAGATACCGACTCACATTGTCCACAAACACATTCAACGTATCGACACTATCTGCGGCGTACTGCGCTGCAAATTGGCACGACACAATGTCAAACATGTCTGCGTGGCCGGCGGCACCGCTGCCCGGAACGGTAAGTTGTGCTGCCGCGGTAATGCCGACCGAGTCCTGCTGTTGCAGTTGTTGTCGGTGGTGCTGATGATGAGAAGAGCGTCCTGGTGTGCATGATACGGTAGGTGCTCCGTCGCGACGATGTTGTGTCGCCGTCGGTGTGTGGTATTGCGGCTGCTGTGCCAAAACGTGCTTGTAGAACATGATGTTGGCGCGGTCCAAGAAATGCGGCACGGTAAAATCCGCTTGAATAAAGGAGGCATGATACGTTGTCGCATTGCGCCGCCAACGTCGTTCCGCCATGCGCAGACACTGGTCGGCGAGATCAACGAACATGACACTGGAGGGACGAATGCGCCCAAACTTGTACACATCTTGTCCGCGGCCACAGCCTAGATCCATAACTCGGAGTAGAGCAGAAGAGGAAGAGGAAGTGGATGGTGAACTCTTCTTTGTAGTAGCGCTGCTTATTGACGATGATGAGGACAGTTTGTCTCGGTGTTCTTGCAGTTTGGACTGGTGGTACTTGCCCAGAAGGACAGTTTTGATAAAGTTGTTCATGCTCTTGATGCGACTTGTCGGTGTGGCGCAGCGGCGCCGCGAAGATCGCATGGACGCGCGTTTGATGGCCTTGACACAGAGAGCGTTGTACAGACTCCACAACTGAAGACTGCACTCACGCATCGCCACGGCACGGTGTGCGTATTTGTCCAGTGAAACCGTGACAGGCGACCGGTAAACAATAATGACATTATTGTTGTTTTTGTTGGTGGTCGCAGCGTCGGATTCGGACTCGTTAGTACGCGGCGGCGCGTTGTTACTGCTGGCAGCGGCAGATAATGATGCGACGTTGCTATCCTTCGTACAACTGTCAACACTGTTGTCGCTGCTGCTGTTATTATCGCTTCCAGTGGTGACAATGACGGAGAGTTGATCTGCTGTGGAGAGGCCTCGTCGAGCCATCGTGTTGACGACGACCGCATGTATGTCGTCGGTCACAAATTCGTGCGGTAACACAACGGTGGTGCAACTGCGCACTGGATCCTGGTGCGTTGATGCCGTAACGATGCGTTGCATCTCCCGGCAAACCCGTTCGTACCGGTCAACATTCTCTGCAGTGACGAGATGACTCGGGATATGTGCGGCGGTGGTACTCGAAGGTACCGATCCATTGCGCGGTTTTGGTGTTATCTTTTTCGCGGAACGCTGGTGTTCCGACACTCCTTTTTGGTGACTGGCACTGATTTCCATTTCGTTAGTGTGTAAGACGTGTTCTTGTGTTATGACCCTTATGTGTCAGACTGTGTTGACACTCTTTCTTTCGTTCTCCCTGTGTGATGACTGTTCTCACTCACGCGTCGATATGCATGAGGTAGACCTTTGCCACACGGGAAATTTCCGTTCGTCTCTTACTATCTCGTGCAGCAAAAAAATTAAATTCACGTGTATTTTTATGCACGTGGAGTGCGCGTGTCTGTGCCAACGCGCCCATTACTGATACAGAGAGCGTATGTGGGAACAAGAACAAGAACCACATCAATACACACACATGAAATGACCACGACACATGTTTTTGGGTTGTATATTCTCCACAGTAGGTATGGTTTTCTTACTCGTTTACAGGGTATATTGACGCGCAGTAGTGAACTTTTGTGCTACGCACAACACATACACATAGTATATACTATGAGCGGCAAGCCATTAGGTACTTCTTCCGCGACGACTGCTGCGTCTGGAGCATCAGCAAGCACCTCACAACCACATAGCACAACACATGACCGCGCAGTCGCGTTGAAGAACAGTATTGAAAAAGTGGTGCAACAATTGGAAACGCGTAAGAAGGTATTGACGCAATCGATTGAGCAGATTGAGAAGGAATTGATTGAGAAACGGGCAGTGCTGTCGGCAGTTGTGTCGCTTTTTCAAACACCGTCACCCAGCGCCATCACAACCTCTACGCCAGAGGCAACCAACACTTCCGTTGCGAGCAATAGCAGCAGCAGCAGCCCAATAATAACAGCACCTGTAGTATCAAGTGCCATTACGGCGATCGCAACACCTGTCAATTCTTCTTCCGCCGGAAATGCTCGGTTGACGACAGCAGTTGCACGAGCACCTGCACCTGCACCACAACCCGCGACAACACGACCGCCACTTGTTCGACCAGCATCCATGTTCAGGTATTCGGATGACGATGAAGAAGAGGATGGTGACTACGTGGACGGAGAGTCTGATCTTGTACCCGAAAATGATGAAGAGGCTGTCGACGAGGAGGATGATGAGGAGGACGACGATATTGAAGATGACGATGGCGACGATGAGGCGGAAGAAGAAGAGCCGCCCCAGCCTGCAAGTAGCAACAAGAAACCTGCCACGGCTGCTCGCGGCACCCGTGCCCCAACGTCATCAAAACGCTAAAAGACATGATGTGATTGTGGGTGTGTGTATAATAATGTCGTCGTCTCTTTTAATTTTGTATTTACGTCGTAAGACCCTGGTTTTTATTCCCATTTTGCCGGTGTATATACCGCGCACATCGCGCTGCTTCCGCAATAATATACGCTTTCACGGGATGATGAATCGTTGTGAGACACAACTCTTCAACAGTATCCCCGAATGACTTGCATGGTGAGGTAGTTGTTGTCGTGACGGATGTAGCCGCAGCAGAATGCTGGTAAAGCCACAGTAACTTGTGATAGACCATGTTGAAAAAGCGTGCCACGTTCATCTGTCGTTTCGACTCCATATGTGATACATCGGTGCATTCTGTTTCGCCATTGTCACCACACGTCATCGCGTCGCACCGCATACGAACGTGACACCGCCGTGCCCAAAACACGTCCGTATCCCATCGTGGACATCCGCACAAGCCTCGCTCATCCCAGTGTGAAAGCGGTAACGTAGATTTATGCGTCGTCGTCGTCGGATACAATAGATGATAAGGATGTGCTTGTAATGAAGAAGGAGAAACAGAAGAACCGGAAGAAGCGGTGGAGGAACAAAACGTGAAAAGACCACACACATTGCAAATCTCAACACCACAGTGCGCCATTGCGTTGCAGGCCATCGTTTTGGTCAGGTGTTGCGTGCACACTGGACATGTGACCGCGACTGACGAGAAGTCGTCGTCGTTGGCTGTCGCCGCGTCCACAATCTGATCGCGGCACAACTCTGGCGTCAGTTCATGCGTATACAAGAGGAAGTCACCGCTCGCCTGGCGCCACGCAGGAGGGCGGAAAAAGAATGGACATACGAGGGCATGTGTTGATGTCGAGGCATCCAACGGTGATGGCGCAGTTTCTTCCGCGGTTGTCGTCAGTGTGCGCGTGAGGAGAGCGCGACGCACTGCCGCGTCGAACCGCTCGTGTTCATCTTGCGTCCACAACAGCCAGTTATGTATAGTGGATACGGGCAAGTGGCCCGTCGTGGCCAGTGTTATAGGGCACTGTACCACCAAGGCATGTTCTGCAACGTCATCGAAAATGAGAGCTCGTTGCAACAACGATTCCAACATGGTCCTATCATCGACGATCATGCGCCTCAAACAGTGAATGCACACACGACACTGCACGGCGACAGAGTCGTCGTCAACGCACCCTGCTGATCGTTGCGGCGACGGCGTGGTCGGAGTCAACTGCACGAGAAAACATTCGTCGCGGCGAGACAGCATGTGCATCTTTAGAGCGTCAGTCATATCACACGGCACCTTATCAATGCCAACGAGTGCCATGTTTGGAAAGCATAGGATCTGCGACGCATCCGAGAAGCAGATGCGACAGCAATACTGTTGGAGATGCACGTCGTCTGACACCGCCGCCATCACCGTAGCAGTGGGATACACCACATCACCATGAGTACGAGTACTGCGCCATGCAATGTCCCGTAGATGCTTGTTCTCGTATTCGATCTTTTGTTTGGTAAAAACAACGGGCAATGCCCGCGTTAGTTCGTGTGAACGCCGTGGGAGCAACGATGCATAATTGTCGACGTCGTCCGAGCTTGGCATAATGATAGTGTCCCATGATTCTATTTTCGGCACCTCCTTCGGATAATCCCACGTCTCGCAGGTAAAATCAAACACGTCCTCTGTGGCTTCTTCCTCATCCTCTGACACGGGTGTGTCTGGGTAATCAATCTCTCGCGATTCAAAGTCATCGTCATCACCATCATCGTTTTCCACTCGATATGAATACTCTATTGTGTGGATTGGCAGACCAGCACCATCGGGGACACCACCACCATCATGATTGACATTTTGTCGTAATAACCAGTCGTCGGTTCCTGATGTTCCAGCAGTAGTACTCGCGTTCATGCGTGTAGGAAACAGTACAACGCGATCAACACCACCATGTTTCATTAGCCCCAAAGGAGGGATGGGTCGAACCCACTGCGTGCCTATCGTGACACATGTATTTCGAACCGTGGCATGCTGGCAAAAGGAAAGCAGGGGAATTCCTATCGGCACCATTGGGGCCGTTGTTTCCGAGGTGCAACAGCGAATGTAGATACGATCGAAGCGAATATTGTCAGACACCAGAGACGCTAGCATGTTTCGTGTGCCGCTGATAATTCCATTGCGACCTGGCAGGCGCCACTGCACATGCCCTTCGTGAGAAACACCCTCTATCTGTGCCATATCATGTCCAAAACATGTCACCGGACGGTCCCCCAATAGCACCGGAATGGGAAATGGCAATGTCAGTGTTGTTGTATCACCCGAGGACGCCAGCATATTTGTGTGTGCGTGCACTACTGTTTGTGGTTCACGCGTGCTTACGAATGGTATGTATCGATGTGTACGCGCCATATGTATATGTACCAACCGTATGGATACACGTACGACACATGCATATATAAGTGATCTGTTCTCGTTCGTTTCATCTCTAGGACTGTATTTTTTCATGCATTGTGTAAGAATGTATATATTGCATTACATACGCGCCTCCAAATGATACACTACTATACTCTGACCACAAGAATGAATGTGTATGTACGTACACGCGCTGTTCAGGACGATGGTGACGCTACCGGAATGTTAATCGGGGATTGTTTCACCTGCTTGCGCTTGCACCATTCCTCATACGATAGGACCTTGTTCTTCTCAATTTTGGCACGCTCCATGATCTGTGCCAACTCACCATGCCGATACTGCTCTTTAATGTCCTTTGAGCGAATGTCCGTCGGCCAAAGCCACTCGTACATGTCGACGACATCAACGCTGTACTCGCTGTAGTGTGGTTGTGCAATGCGCTCCGCGTAGGCCTCACACGCCTCCTGTGTGGAAAAAGCCCGCAGAAACATGAACAGGGGCTCCGGATCTTCGTGACGGGACCGAGCAATAAGATCCGGGATGAAAATGACGGCGGCGAAACGTTGATCATAAATGCGACACGTCTCTGGGAAAACGACATCGCTTGTTTTGCCGTCTTGTAGACTCTCGCGCTGCCTCTTCTTGAACATGGCGGCGCGACTTGAGTGCTTGCGTCGTTCGGCGCGTCTCTCAAGTGTACGCTCCGTCACAATGCGCGAAGGTGGTGGCTCTTCGGGACCACGAGAAGAACTACGACTATTGCTACTTTTACGATGCGATGATGATGATGATGGCGGCGGCTGTTCTTGTTGGCGTGTCTTTTGCAAAAATTTGTCGGTCGTTGTGGTGCGATTCTCGTGATACAATGCCAAGATGGCGTGCTGCTTCTTCTTGCGATACGAACTGTTCTCCAGGTGTTCGGGTCGCGACGCTAACAGTCGGAACTTGTGCGCAGGCCAGCACACATGCGTGGGACGTTGATCAATGGAATTAAAATGCTTCACGCGTGCATGTACGTCCTCGACTGAAGACCATGCGCCACACAATCGGATACCGGGATCGAGATTGAACGGTGGAATATGGTGACCCACCAGGTTGACGTGAATGTGCTGCTGCTCGGGATCAAGCAAATCATGATCCATTAAGAACGATACGTCGGTGGTCGGTCCGTCCTCACCGGGGCGCACAATAGAGGACACACTGCCATCACTGCCGCGGACGACAGAAACAGGCCCACCCACGGTCGCCGACGGCGGTGCGGCGTTGGGATTGCTGCTACTCATGATCGAAGAGTCCCTGTACGCGGACGACAAGTAGTCCTCGCGGCGCTCAATCTCCAACGCACGCTTGTGATTCTCGCGCATGACAGACTCTACCGAACCCGCCTTGGCACCAAAGATGCGATCGGCGTCGGCGGCACTCAACTTGCCCCGCGTACGTTTTTCAATTTCTTCAATCTCAGCACCGTCATTATCAGGGACGCTGCTGCTGCTACCAAGTGGGTCGCGAGCACGCGAGCGAGTGTCATCGCGCAAATCCTGCGGTTCATCCTCATCGTCATCGCCATGACCGCCGCCGGCGGATGCCACGGAACCTAGATCCTGCACCAACTCTGCGTCGGGTGGCCAGTGAACGTTCTTGTCCGTGTATTGGATCTCTGGTGCGGACACACGCACAGGGGATGACATTTTGCGGTTTGCGCCGGTCCTTGTGCAATAATATGAGACTTCTCTTTACACTTTCCCTGATGTGTTAAATTACATGTGCATTCGATCCTACATACATACACTATACTGATATATATATATATATATACCCAACAGACAGACACATGGTGGGAACATGAAAAACGATATTGCATATGTTTGTACATACAATCCATTGTCACACAAATATATGTATATATATAGTTTCCTACCTACCAGACAGATGGCAACGTTGCCCATAACGGGAATGAACGCTGCTCTGAACTGTTACTGCCGTCATGAATGCACGTATCAGCCCCGACGCGATTCGCTAACTGGTACAACGAGCCATCCCTACAATATGCAAAGACGTTATCCTCGTACAGTAGCACAGGTGCCGTGCGACAACTTTGATCGCAGAGCGCGGACGTTGCAGCAGCGGCCGAAGGAACACCCACGACACAAAACGCTACTGGTATAGTACAGATAGTGGTTGCGGGTGTCACATCATCCATGGACATTAACAAAGAATCTCGTGCGTGTCGAACAACATGACTCACGCGCGGCGGCACACTAGCGGTAGAGTGTGGCAATCCAATATCCATATAGTAGTAATGAATAGACTCGGTCACATCACCACGCGCCAATCGCCCACGAAGGTGATCGTACAACAAAAGAAGTGTGTCGTAGCAGTCTGCCATACATTGTGCCACACACGGAGGGCAATGTACCGTGGTGGTGGTTGCAAGTACACTCATCACATTCCCTCCTCACACCCACACATTAGTGTACCCCGACCACAAAGAATGAGAGCAACATACATCAAGAACACCAACACCATTTTCATGTTTCACCACTGTAGGTCGAGTACATACATACACATGTACAACTCGAGTTCGTTTATAGCGTTGGTCGGCCGACGACGAGGCGGTCATGCGCGTCGGTATGTGTTTGGCGTTGTGATTGATGACGTTGAAACATGGTTGGATCCAACCGATACGCCACGCGTCGTGTGAGTGTGCGATACCCACCCTGCGGCGGGACATCATTATGAGCGCTCTGCGCTGTCTCACTACTAATACTCACGTCTTTCTCCGCGATAGATGCGTGCTGTTGCATCACTTGCGCAACAAAGAGCGAACTGTCGGCAAATTGGACTGTATCCGTCACGCGGCACTCCATCCAACCACACACCCCCGCAAGCACAGGGATATCCGTCGTGCTTGCCGCACTATCGGGGTTCGTATTCTGCAATTCGAACAGCGGTTCCGTGTCACCCACATCAGTACCCGACCAATAGCAATTGTGGAACTTTTCTACTTTGTGGCCTGATTGTAACCCAAAATGACTCACGAGGCGATATTGTCGCGCGTCAAGCAAGTTTAAGACGAAGCGTTGCGTGCGTCGAATAATGTCCGTCGTTAAGTGGTCGTTGCTGCACTCAACCACAACGCGAGCGCGACCAGCCGTCGGTAGTGATGCGGGCGCCACGTGTGCAATGATCATGCCGTTCAGTAGACCACGATTGAGGTGCTGTTCTCGTTCGGCATCGTTGCTGCTCGAAACAGTATCACGCACCGTCAATAACCACAACGGCGGATCCAGAAACTGGAACAAGTTGTCGTTTGGGAACTGTTGTTGTTGTGGGGGCACCGGTGACACTGTTGATCGGCGAAACGCCTCATAGGTCTCCATGATGTATGTGTGTGTGCTTCTCTATGTGTATATACAGTGTGTCCTTGTTTGTTCGGCACAGACGCGCACAAAGATAAATGTACATTTTTGTTATACGCCCGCAAACATGACAAACCCTCCCACGTTTCGTATATATACACCGGAAGACAGAATGGGTCATTCATAATATATGCGAGTGCATGTACAAGATTCACGACTTTTGGTCACGAAGGCGACAGAGGAATTTCAAACAATGCTGCCATCTGCTGCACCAATGCATCCGCACCCGACACATCAAATCCGCTTAACTGCATGTACACGTCACGCAAAGCGGATAGCGCAATCTGCAAGTGTTCCTCTCGACGTTGCAAGAGACGCCGTACTCTCAACAGTTCCAGTACGCATTGCTCACACTCTGACACAGCCTGTTCACGTGTTTTGGCAACTTTCGCAGCAGGTTCTACATTCGCTTGGACGTGTTGCCCCGGAGTCACTGTTATCTCCTCAAAGGGCCTCTTACGAGAGGCCATGATGTCAACACGCTTTATGTATAATACATACACCGACTCGAGTTTGGATAAACTCGATTTGTTACATACCGACGAGGATCCGTATATACAGGCTCAGTGAAAAAACCTGGAAGGTACACTTCGTGTACATGGGTAGGGTGTACTCATCAACATACCTGTGTACACACTATAGTTCTGGAGTTCAAGTATATACTCTGCAGGTGCTGCGCGGCTACATGTCTCGAGATTTGGTAAAACTCGAGTTATCCATTCGACATTGCACTTTTACGTGTGGTTGATTTTTAGTGTTTGGTCGTTGTGCGAGTGTTTGTTTGTGGAAGTTTTTATCACACACATGTCGTGCCGTGGAAAGCGTGCGCGTGTTATTTTGGATGATGACGCCGACTATGATGACGATGGTGCTGACGGCGACTATACACCTGCGATAGATGTAGACGAGTCCTTTGCTGCTGCTTCTGATGACGATAGTACACGTGTTCATCATACAATGGGTACATCTGCTGCCGCTATTGTGTCTTCGAAAGGCGTACCTGATCGTCGCAAGCGCCGCAAAACGAGCGATGGTGGTGAGGCACCTGTCACGGCGTCACAACGTCAGTGGAAGCGATCTCCTCCTAGTCGGCCTGTGGCAGCAGCAGCAATGGATCCTGTTGAAATCGTGCGGCGCTTGCAACAGCGTGCCAAGGACGCGGAACAATACCAAACGGTGCGTATTTATTTGTTGTCGGTATTCTATATAATCGTCTGCGTGTGTTGTTTAATTCGCAGGTTCTGTCTTGCAGGCGGTCCGTGTTGCGGAAGAAAATCATGCGCGCGAACGTGCGGAATTTGAGCGTGCGCGCAGAGAGTGGGAAGCAGAGCGGACGCAGCAAGCAGAGCGTATTGATCGTGCTGAAGAGTTGGTGGCGAGACAAAACAATCGTATATATGACCAAGAGCAGACTCTCTCAGAGTATAGGGCTGAGTTGCGCGCGGCGAATCATGCGAATACGCAGTATAAAATGTGGGAGTTGTCCAAGAGTGACATGGCCAACACGATGAGCGTGAGACAGTTGAACAATGCGCTCGTCAAAGTTCGCGATGTTGCGTACAAGATCACCGAGGCAATGGAGGCAAGGGCTCTTGCGGCCGAGGAAAACGCCAGGACGTTGCAGGATTTGCAGTTGCAGACGGATGCTACGTTGGAGCGGTATATTGCGCGCCTTTGTCCCATCAATTCCGTGGATGCAGAGGAATGTATGATGTGTATGCGCCGTTTGCCACGCCCGTTGCTGATGAAGCAAGTTAGATCGGACGGCGACGGATCAGACAACTCGACGCGCAAGGACGACGATGTTTGGCCCTTTTCATGTCAGTGTTGCACCAATGCGGACATGAACATTTGCATTGTTTGTGTGTCGAAAGAACATGCCGTTGGATCTGGAGCAAACTATGTGAGTCAACAAGACTTGCGCGATGGCGTTTACCAAAGTGACGCCAAATACGTTGTGCGTCGGTGCCCGTGGTGCAAAGCCGTGCGACGCCATGACCATTCATCCGTTGTTTTGGTAGAGGAAGAAGAAGAAGAAGAAGGAGAGGAAGTGGTCCAAGTTTTGGACGGTGATGTTGTGAATGCTGCGCACTATGAAGAAGAAGAGGAGGAGGTGTATAATGAGTCTGATTATTAGTGACTCCTTTAGTCTGCGACCGTCCATATGCAGAAAAATTTTATTTTGACGTAATTTTTTGTATGTATTAATATATACGTAGATAAGTAATATAGTAAAGCACTTCTTATTGTTGTTGGAATTCTGTGGGGTGGACCAAGAACACGCGTATATATACTACTACACTTGCACGTAACATCTACCTTAGTACACGCAACATGTTCTTCTGGTTTCTATTCTGGGTCGCCGTTCTCGGCGCCTTTGCGGTCTTTATTGACCCTTGTATCGTCGCGGGCATCGTCGCCGTCTACATTGTCTTCACCGTGGGGTGGATTGTTGCATCAACGCTCATCTTCGTGGCCGTTATCTTTACCATATGTTTCTTCACAGCCTGTGCCTTCCGCGGGCACCCACAGTGGATTGTGTGGCTGGAGTACGCATGGAATCATCACATCTGTACTCGCTGGCCGTGGTTGCCGCCGTGGATCGACTCTTGCAAGTCAAAGGCGGACAAATGTCGTTCACACCATTGGGTGCGCCCTATCTGGGACCGTTGTACGTCCGTTGTGGACACATGCCTTGAGGCGTTAAACTGGGATGTTACATGCGACCGAACCGGAGCGTATGTGTATCAGTTCTTCGCCCGTCCATGGCCAAAGAAACAAAAGAAACTTGCCTGAATGGACGACTCGAGTTAGGTATCTCGCACTCGAGAAATGTGATCTATATAAATGCCAGTACCACGTTCACAATATACTCTCTGTTTGTGGTGTTGAAATAGATACAAACACCAGCATTGTGTGCGCGCACAACCGTACTCCTACATTTTTCTCTCTCTCTGCTGCGTTTACATATGGGAATGTCGTTTTCTGAGTCGTTGCCACCGCCGTCATCATCGTCCCCGTTGCTTCTTTTCTCGGATCCAGTGTACGGGTGTATTCAGTTGCCCAAACTAGTGCAGGATGTTTTGAAGCACCCGCTGTTTCTGCGCTTGTCGGAAGTGCACCAACTGGCTCTGGCTCAATTTGTGTTTACTCGGGCACAGCACACCCGCGCAGAGCACTCCAAGGGTGTGGCGTACTTGGGCTTCCTGGCCGTTGACAGTATTCGGAAGGCGCAGCCCACTCTGGGCCTCTCCGATCGACAAGTGTTGTGGGTTACAGTGGCCGGCCTGTGTCACGACATTGGACATGGCCCGTTCTCGCATGCGTGGGAGAAGGTTTTTGAAATGATACTTCCCGACCAGACCTTTCGACGCCACGAATCCCGTTCGTTGGCTTTGTGCCGGCGGTTGTTATCTAGTTTGCCGACACTATTTGACGTCAACGACATTGCGTGGATTTGTTGGATTATCGAGCCGGCACTGGCGCCGCAACCGCCGCCTTCGACGTACCGACCCGAGTGGCATTTCTTGTCGGAGATTGTGTGCAACATTTTGCACGGCATTGACGTTGATAAATTGGACTATTTGGCCCGCGACACGCACTATCTTTGTGCAACAACCCCATGTGACGTTGCATGGGACGGGTTTATAGCCCGCGAGATTGTCGCGCGGTCGCGTGCGCTGCCAACTACCGCGGTGGCGCAACAGCACGATGAATATAGTGGTGGGGCTGCTTCTTCGTCTGCCCAACAACAACAACACCCGTCGGAGACGCACTGGGTATTTAATGCACATGACGCTGCCGTTTTGGTAGGATTGCCCGCGTTGCGACAGCACATGCATTTTGTCTACTATCAGTCGCCCCAAGTCGTGCTATTGGATGCGACCATGCAGGAGTATATTCAATTGGCTGTGAATGAGGGTGTTATCACATCGGACGACCTGCTCTCGCTGGACTTTTTAGTCACTCTCACAGACGCGTCAGTGCCGACGGTGATTACGGATCGCGCGATAAGTAAACAAGCAGATGAACACGTGTTGGAGCGATTGCATGTTGCATGGGAGCGCGTATGTAACAATGCGCCGACCTTTGCGTACGCGGGTTCTTACATGAAGCAAGATGCCTCTGGTACGTTTACGAACCTGGTTTTCTTTCTGTTCGTTGGGTTATAGATTCACATAGTTTTATTTATTCTATCAAACAAACAAACAGAACAAATTCCATTGGAGGCTGTGTGGAAAATGCCAATTCAAGTGATCGATTCAAAGATGGCCGGTGGCTGTTACGATGTGTGGCGTGTCGCGGACTCCCTTTTGATGCATCGCGATGGTATTCTTGTTGGAACATTGCGGTCTGTGCTGAATGCTCGTTTTGCCGACGACGATATACCGTATGGTCCGCTTGGCAAGGCTGTCCGTCATTATCACATTCTGCGGCATGAATAGAGAACCGCGAGAGATGACAACGACGTTGCTGTATATATTATTATGTATATTATATGGATCTATCTTACTCTTTGCGCATTGTATACATGTGAATGTACTACATGGTTGGTTATGTGACAATAATGGTCAATCTTCACGCGTACACTGAGTGTACATACTATGATACCAACGCTGGATAAATGGTGTACCGCATGGCTGTGGCATGCACGATGATGGGACCTGTGGGCAGTGCGGGCAAATTTCTCCACCGTTGAACTGCGGTTGGGAGTGCTTTTAGAAGCTCCGCAATATTCGGCGCATAATGTCGGCTTTCATCCTGCGTGGGCTCGTAAGCAACGTACTGCTTCTCAGTGTCATCAAACTCGACGAGAACATGGATAGGGGCTGACGATGACGGTGTCGCTTCCACAGCAGGGGCCGCACTACGGGTACGCAGCATTGCTGCAGAGGGGCCTGAGATTGGTGGTGGTATTACAGATACACCACTGCTACTGCTTGAAGTCGTCGTACTTGGTGATGATGCCGTCGCGGTCTGTACACACAACGGTCGTTGTTGGTGCAATTTTGATTGTTGCCACTGACGGCACGATAGTAGGGAGTGCACAGGCCCCGTATGTTCCAGTACGTACCGTGACCATCCTGATACAGCGCATAGCGCTGCGTCTGCTGTTGGTGTACTGGTGGTGCCGGTAGTAATTTCGACAGGCATTGACGAAAGATGTTGCCATCGCCAGAAGAGGAAGTACCTCACGATAGCATACACACCGGAGGAGGGAAACGTGTAGACTTGCTTTGCCGCATGACGGATGTGCTTAAATCCGTCATTGTCGACGCTGGCCTTTGGAAACGAAAACGCTTGTCGCCATGGAAGAACTGGCACAGCCACGTTCGCATCACTCTGCTGCAGACGAGGTGTTTTGTTGAATGTGGGCACTCTTGTTGGCTGAACACCGCGGCGGTGGTGATCAGCGTCGCACTCGCCGTCGGCAACATTAAAGTGGTTGCGCAATGCCGCCGTGAGACGTTTGAACAGGTCGGGGAACCCGTCAGTGTCAGCCAGTTGGTCAAGTGACCGGCACAGAATGTCGTCCACTTGCTGAATGCACACTGCATCCGTAGAGGCCAGAATGCATTGCACGTACGGGTCTGTTTTTGCTGCGGTCATAACGTCCACGACTGTGGTAGTTGCAGCCGTGGCTGGACCTAGCGTTGCAAAATGATGCCTCACTGTGGCAGAGTATAAATGTCGCATCTGTGTGTATGTGAAAGATGACGATGCCTGCGACGGTATCTGGTGCCATCGGCGACGTACGTAAGACTCGAACGCTAGGTCGGCAATGACCCGCGCGGCCTCTAACGGCCGTGCCCATGGTATGTTTGTATCGTCAAACGAAGCCGACGTATCCGCCATGTATGTATGTATCTGTACAGGGTGGTCTCCTTCTTCTTCAAATGTGTTGTGGAAAGAAAATGAACATGTATACGTGCTATATAAGTTGTCCCGGATGTATATATGTCATTGTTTCCCGTTTCATCGTGTTATATGCATAAAAATTCTAGGCGCAAAAGAGGAGTATGTATATATCGCAGTAAGTGAATCAATATATGTGCAACAACACAACAACAGAGTCCTTTTTTTATTGCGGGTGGTCCGTAGACTGGCGACAACTCTTGAACAGCGCGTCAATCATCGAATCCATACGATCAGGATCGAGGATGGGTACAGGAGGAATGGCAGATTGTTGTTGCGACTGGCGGTGCCGCGGTGGCGGCGGCGATGATGGTGCATACTTTGTGCGCCATGAGGAATTGCTGCCGCCGCCACTGGGGAGAGCAGGTACGATACCTGCCCCGGGTCGCGTCGGATCATACGAGATAGTGTCTGCAGGTAGTGGTACTGATACCGGTGTCAAAGGCACAGACGGATCTGACAACGCAATACTATCCGCAATCCAGGACAGGTCGTCGTCCACGACAGAGGATGTGGTGTCCGCATGCGCAGAGGCGACAGATGAAGAACGCGAAGAAGTAGCAATACGCGCCGGATTATTGTGGTGACCACTGCTGGGTGCGATTTTCCTATTTGGACTGTAAGCAATCGTTTTCTTGTTGTTCTGCTGGTTACTTGTGCTCCTCGCTAACGGAACGACGGGTGTAGATGATGTGTTTGTTGCGGTGGCTGTCGGGAAGGTCGTCTTCGTGTCTGTCACGACCGAGAAGATGCACGTTCCCATGGGTGCCGCCTGACCCATCATGATATTCGATGTTACTCCGCGCATGCTATCCTTCATACCGAACCCGTCGGCATCATTGATAACGTCGGGCGTCTCTTCGAACGACGCCTGCATGAGGAATCCGCTCTGCATGCGACTCATACCGTGGCGGTTCATCGGGACGAAATAGCCACGCCATGTCATCGTGTGTACGCACACGAGGATGTGGCGGTCCTGCACGTAGGTGCCGTCAAACGAGAGAACTTGCTTGATCTCTTGAAACAGAACGTCTGCAGCAGCATCCACACCAAGTACAGTATCGACCTCGTGAATGTCGTTGCTGATGGTGCGTGTCGCATCGACAGCGGGCATGGTAAGCATGTGGGCGAGACAGGTACCCTCCGTGTACAAAACATACTCTGTACTTTTACCCACACCACCACCAGAGGACGCGTCCGTGTGGTGCGTGGTTACGGGTGCAACATTGGCCTTCTTAATCTTGGGAAGGCCTCCAATGACACACATCTCCAGCAAATCGCTCATCACGCGCTGCACAATGCCCCTCTCAATCTCTGAACCGCTGGTTGGGGTGACACCAGCAATGCGTGCTACCATTTCCGGCACATGTCGTAACGAGACGCGAACGAACCAATCGTTCATATTGTGCTCGCTGCTGACAATACGTGCCTTTTCAACGCCACCTAAGGCGCGGCTCAACGCCGCATGAACATCGGCCGGTCCTAGACCGCGCACCATCAACACGGACTTGTTCAGTGCATAGCGAATGACAAACTGGCTTGTCGTCGAAGCCGAGGATGATGTTGTTGTTGTAGAGGCGGTCTTTCGAGAGCCCTTCTTATTCGAGGACTGATGTTGTTGCTGTTGCTGGTGAACATTGTCGGTCGCTGTCGCCGTTCTCTGCGCAAATAACGCATCGATCGAAATTGCAAATTTCTCGTCGTCGCTTTCGGGGGCATCGCTGGCTTGAATAATCGTGGATGCCTTGACCACATGCTCCAATGTGAGATACTCCACCGCGTGGCGCACGACGGTTGCGCCGTCCGCCGTATTGGCAAAGGGGCTCTTCAGGTACACCGTCATGGAGGGCTTTTTCATTTTCATCGTCGCATCGATCAGTTCTTGCAGTCGCGGCACACCCAATGTGACATTCTTCTCCATCACACCCGTAAAGTGGAACGTATCGCGCACGTGGATTCCCGAAAACAATGCAAAGTTGAGCGTGTCTTCCACGCTCAGATCGTACACGTACCGATGGGTAGGCCGCACCTGTTCAATGGAGACGACGGCGTCAAAGTAGACCTCACTGTCTGTCGCACACTGTAACGATGCGGCGTCGTCGAGGTGTCCGGCCGCGGCGACCTTTTGGGCGAGCATCTTCAATCGATCACGTTGAAAGCAGCCGTACGCGCGCTTCGTGTTTACATGTGGAATGACATCCTGCGGCCCTGTCGCGTACGGTGGCTCGTTGCGCACCGGAAGACTTAGTGATGACAGCAGCAACGTACCAGCAGCAGGATTTGCCGTTGTACCATGACTATGAGCATCGTTGTCCTTCTCTCGGTGCATCATCGGTGACAAGGGTGCCACTAGGGCATTTTGTTCCGCAGAAGAACTCGCCGCAAATAGGTCACAGGCTGCGAGTAACATTGGTAACAACGTATAACTGGCCCCGTTACGAATGCATAGGTGGTGCTGTTGAGAATCGTCCGTTGGTGTCATCATCGTTTTCTCAAAGGATGACCAAATGCCAAACGTGGCAAGGAGCCACGCGATACCGTGCAATATATCCATATCCGCGCAGCGCATCGTGATCCGAAGATCATCGTCGGCAAACGTAACGTGCGGTTGTGCGGCACTGCTACAGAATGCACCCACTAAAAAGCCATGCCGCGCAAAGCAATTGGCACCAAGCATTCGTGCCGGGAAAGACGACACTGTCATCGCAGGTGCTGCGCGTGCTGCCCACATCTGCTCCGCCAGCGCGTAGCCATCCCCAAACGAGACGGGTGCCGAGGCATCTTCCACGGGGCCGTCGTTTCCGGGCACAACAAGATTGACTGGAATGTGGTCTCCAAGACGGAGATGCGAGCCCTCAATGGGGACAACCTTGTTGTTGCGCCGCACCAAAAAGGATTTGGCCTTGGTTGCCATCACGGAACGGCCACTGGCGGTTGTGACGCGCAAGAGGGTGTCTGTGCCGTCTTGGTTTTGCGGCAAGTGGCGTGTCCACGCCGTGATACGGCACCAGTGCAACTTGCCATCCTCGTCCACACTCAGCACGCGCACTTCCTCACCGTTATCAATGTTGTTGGTGTTGGTCGAAGCGGCCGTAGTAGCAGAGTCGGTCTCTTTCTCATTTTCTTCTTGGTGACCATCGTTGCCAAGAGGACTACTGGTAGGAGAAGATGGCGACGGTTCCGGCTGTTGTTGTGCCAAATAGAGCATTTCGTTTCCGAGATCTTGTGCGAGACCCATATCTTTCCGCAATCGCCCGTCAATGTACTCCCCAATACTCACCACTTGCACCTGTTGGCGTTTCGGCCAGTGTAGAACAATTTTTTCGGTGTAGTCGACCGAGTTTAGTGTCATTTGCGTCGTTGGCTCGCCAATAGATTCCGCCGCAATAGCACCCACACCATCACCCGGATGCGCAAAGGAGGTCAGATATTCTGTGTAAATGGCGTCGCAAAGTTCGCACAACGAGTCCATGTCGTAATTGTACCGCTCGATGACATTGCGGCATGTCAGTGTGCAACGAACGACAAGCAAAAGAGAGGCATTCGCACTACCGCGCCGCGTAAGTGCGTCCAATCGGGCACACAACCGATCCACCTGTGCGAGCACTTCCGCCGGCGTCGGGATTTTTTTGTTGTTGCTGTTGTTGCATGCGACACCAGTAGTAGTAGCATCGGGCTTCCATCGCTGCAAGAATCGCGGAACATTCACACTCACATACAACAGCGGGTCGTACTTGCCACCGCTCATCAGCGATCCCGCCAACTTGGCCGCACGAATTTCATCTCGCAGAGACACAATGCGTTCAAATTCTTGCTGTTGAACACTTGCATCATCGTCGTCATGATGGTCCCCGTGCTCGGATAATGATGACTGGTGCGCATGGTGGCGAAACGAGAGGCGCTGACGCAACTGCGCGTTGCTCATGTCCAACTCCTTGAGGCGAATCCGATCGCCCTTGATAGCGTCGATATTATCGCTGCCGTACGAAAAGTCCACGACGGCGTTGTCCGCGTTGCGCACGGTGTGATCGTACTCCACCTTGAGCGACTCCATCGATTTCATGCATCGACGTTGCATGTAGCCAATGTTGGACGTCTTGACCGCGGTATCGCTGAGGCACTCGCGGCCCGACATGGCGTGGAAGTACAGTTCCTGCGGACTAAGACCGCGCTCAAAATTCGAACACACGTACCCGAGCGACTTGACACCGCGCTCCCCACGCTGGTAGCACGGAAGGGTGCGATCGCCGTAAATGTCAGGCTGAATACGCTTACCCTCGTTATTCTGCTGGCCGACGGCGCCTTGAATTTGCGTCATGTTGAACTTGGACCCTTTACTGCCGCAGACGGACGTGGCGAGCAGTGCATTCGCGTCGACGGTCGTGGAGGTTGCGACGATCGAACCCGCCACACCGAGGGCATTGTTACCCAGACGCAGGATGGTCTGCTCGACGTCCTGCCGACTCGACCCGACGAGCGCGGTCGACTGCTGCAGTGGTTGCAGTTGCGTGTCGACGTGTGTGACAAACTTTTCAAACAACTCATCGATGCGGTGATCGGAACCGGGCGGACATGTCACATCGTCGGGTCCGAGCGATAGGCCACGCTCCATCATCCACGCATGCATCAGGCGTTGCGCGTCGGAGACAAAGTTCATCGCATCCTGAGGACTCACATCGCGGAAGATAATACCCACTACACTGCCCTGCGTCGCGCCGACTGTCTGCTTGCAAAGCGCGCCCGTGAGCAACTCGCCACCCTGGATGGTGACGATGCGCTCCTCGGGATCGAATAGGTCCTTGGGGTCCTTGGGGTCGCGCACACGGCGCTTCACGTACAATCGCCGCGGGAATAGCAACGAGAAGATCTGTTTACCCGTCCATAGAGGCACGGGCTTGAGGATGGCCGGAGGTGGTAGCGCGCGCACGTTCTTTCCGTTAACGTCATGCCGAATCACCATCATCAGTTGCATCACCTGGTGTCGTTGTAGGAACACATTCTTGCGCGTGAACAAGAAGGCCCCCAAGAGGGCATCCTGCACGAGTGCAATGATAGGACGGTGCGATTGCGGCGTGATCATGTGCTGCGTGTTGGCGAGCAGTACGCGCGCCTCCGCACGCGTCATCTCACTCATCGGCATGTGCAAATTCATTTCGTCGCCGTCAAAGTCGGCATTATACGTGGTCACATTCGCCAGGTTGACGCGCGTGGTGGTACCCGGTAGCGACTTGACGCGGAACGCCAGCATACTCCCGCGATGCAATGATGGCTGGCGATTGAAAACGATGTCATCGTCGTCGCGAATGTACCGAAACACGGTCCAGCCATACTGCAGGTTGATCGCGTTGCGCTGGTCCTGATCGAGCAACTCTAGGTAGACCATCGTTTTGTCGTGCGTTGCGATAGCGTGCGCGCCGAGCGTATCGTGTGCGCCACGACGCACGCAATCCGTCAGTAGTTCGTGATTGTACCTCTGAACTTTGGCGCCGTAGACCAACGTCTGTCGCGTGACCTCGGACACGCCCAACTCGTCGGCGTCAATCGCCGCCTCGGGACTGATAACATTGCGCGCGCTATGGTCGTTACGCTTGCCCATCAAATTACCGCGCACGCGGCCCTCCTTTCCCTTCAGACGCGATGAGATGGATTTGGTGGGTTGACCGGATCGCTGCACCGATTGCTTGGCTCCTCGCACCTCATTGTTCACCAACGTACTCGTGTGCAACTGCAACTCCTCTAGCAGTAGTGGTGGCGGTGGTGGGCAATCATTCAATAGAACCTGGTCCTCGGTGGGCTGCGCCGAATTCTTGGTGGAGGCGCGCCACTTTTCAATGTTCCGCGCCGCCTTGACAATGTCGACCGTCTTTTTCGTCAGATCGTCCTGACCCTTGGTGCGCGCACCACTTGTCTCGGTAATCGCAGGCCGAATCACGGGCGACGAGACCAACATTACCGTTTGAATCATCCAGGCAGGATGCGCCGCAGTAGGGTCGAATCCTAGAATGCGGCAGTCGTCGGCAGAAATGTTCTGCAAAATATCAAGGGCCTCGCGTGCAGTGAAGGGATATTGTGTCAACTGTTTCCGATCCTCCTCACTGAGCACATCGGGCGTCGCACTCGCAAGGGTCTCCTTAAAGTCGCAGGTGATGACGAGTCCCGTCCGCGCATACACGGGCTGTTTGTACCCTGATGCAGGACAGTCGCAATGATGGGCGTGTCCGGTGCTACTGCTACTGCTACTATGAGTGTTTGTTGTTGTCGGTGGTGGTGCAAATCGACATTTACGAATTGTCTTGGCGGCTTGTGCCAAGCCCGACAAGCGCTCCTTGTGTACCGTGGTCTCAATGATGGCACGAAACTTGGGTACCTTTGGATCGAACAGCAAACGACAACACGAGAAGCAGACGAGTCGAAGCACTTTGAGAATCTTGTCCAACTGGCCCACCTGAAATACGGGCCACGGCAACTCAATATGACCCTCATGACCCTGACACTTGCCCACCATACCGCCACACGTACCGCAGCGAAACTTGCGATCAATCACACCCAGACGGTGATCATTTACGCCCCCGATCTTAGGAATATTCTTGTCGTAGATAATGGGCTCGGTAATCTTTGCCACGGAGCGCCGCCGAATTTCATCGGGTGACAAAAGACCAGCGTCGACACCGGTAATACGCACGGCATTCCCCTCCGAGTACTCGTACACCAAAAGTTGCGACATATACACGTGTGTACAAAGACGGGCTGCACAAAAAAATGAAGCCGTGTACCTGCAATGCCTCACTTCAGAAAATAAATAAATGTGTGCCTCCAAAGAAAAAGGGGGTACCAACAAAAACGACGCACTCATTTCATTCTTTGTTTGCAAAATCGCTCATCATCCAATATCAGTATGGATCCGCAATCTCTGTACCAAAAAACAGCCACCCACAATATCATCATGTCAATTGGGCATGTATTGTGCAGCGCATAATGATGCTGGTTACCGACGAACAGTAATTTTGCTGGCTAGCCAGACTTATTCCCACAATAGAACAGATGGTAATTTTGCTGGCTAACCAGACTTATTCCCGCAACAGGACAGACAGTAATTTTGCTGCCTAGCCAGACTTATTCCCGCAATAAGACAGACAGTAATTTTGCTGGCTAGCCAGACTTATTCCCGCCATAGAATATACAACTCGAGTTATGTTAATATTTTGCTTCACAGTATATACTGGAAGCACCTTTCCATTCCTACATATATTACACACATATGGTCATGTCCATCATGGTGCCGGTCGGTCTCACTACAGCAACGAAAAAACATACATATCTCCAGTTGGGTACACATCACTTATGTGTAGTACAATTCATTAACAAAACTCGAGTCGTATATAAGAGTTCAATTTCTACTGAACAGGACAGGTGCGTGTGGCACTAAAGTACCATACGTGTATCTTGCAGCAACCAGTGGATAATATAACTCGAGTTGCGAACCGATTCTCGTACAATATAACTGTGTGGGTTCACGTGTCTATAACAACACTTTTGGTACCACAGAAGAGCAATAGTACACACATGGACAAGTACATGTCCTGTGTACCATGTACACCACCTTCTGTCTGGTGTAAGGTGAGCCACAAATATTTTCCATACTCGTAATATATACAAACGTGTCTAAACTCGAGTGCTACATTCATAGTTGAACTTATACAATCAATGTGGCTGTTAGTACTCGATTAATGTACAATTCATAGGACGTGGTGTGTCGTTTGTTTCCGTCCATATGCACAGGTAACATGGCAACGAGGATAGGTATCGTGGACTCTGTTAATACCTGTACACACGGGTGCCCATCGTCGCGTAGGGCAACTGTTAAATCGATTCGCTTCTTGTCCATGTCGACGTGTCGGTTCTGCACGATGAGTGTGTGACAGGGTGTTGGTAGTGTTACCGCCATGATGGCTGTCACGCTTACATGGTGCTGATCGTTTGTCTGTTGAAAGACGATGCGCTCAATATACATTGTGTTCGTCGACATAGGGAAGTGGTGTGTAATGGAAAAAAACAGAAACAGGACACGTCGAGGTGAGTAGTATGTTTCGTTCGAGACACGCAATTGTGTCTCGATTTATCTATACAGGCGCGAGCGAGTTTTTTCTTTACCACATGGAGGGAGCAATGTCATTCGCGTCTTCTGTTGCAGGTCGCTTGCGTCGCTGTCGCCCGGGTATGTCTTGCAGTGGTTGCTGTTGTTGTGGTGATGCTGTAGATGAAGCCGTCGTTGCTGCTGCTGCTGCGGTGTAAAGTGCCGTTTTACTAGGACCTGCATCAAATTCCACGGCACCGTCGAGAGTTCCAAATGTTGCCGTGGTTGTAGGTACTGCAGTGGACGTCTCTACAAGGACCGGAGTTGGGAACTGGACGGGGCCTGTCCCGGCCGCCGCATGCCCCAGGGGAAGGGTGTATTTAGTGGGTGTAGTCGCAGTCAACGAAGATGAAGTAGTAGCAGGCTGGAATACCGCTGGCGTTGGAAGAATTTCGAGAGAAGGTCCTCCTGTCGTTGGTGTGAGTATCCCACGTGGATCAAGGACGGTAAGTGGTGCAATGTGTGGATTTGCAAGCATCAAAACTGATGGCTGTGCGGATGGTTCCGCCACGTGTGCGTGTGGTGAATTTTCGGTCGATGGGTGTGGTTCGGGCAATTCCATTGCGGGCTCTTCCTCTTCACCATCTAGGGCTTCTAGGGATGCTTTGATGCGGGATTGCTTTGCAATGCTTGTCGCCACAGGTTCAATATAACTACGGTATAACGCGAGGCCGAGGAGTGTGGCGGCGTGTAGTATGAGAGGGAGCGTTTGTTGCCAATTTGTGGCGCGCCAGAGTCGCAACAGTGCGAGAATCTGACGCGATGCCTGTGCCGTGTCGGTGAGTGTGACAATATTCGCGATGGGCAGGATTGCGCGGTGGACAACTGCACCTGCGCTGGGTGATCGCTTTCCAATAATGCCATCGACAGAGGATAGGACTTGCACCACGTTATCCAGCATATTGGTCAGTGCTCCCAACTGTATCTCGTGATGTGCAGCAAACGATGTCGCGGCCATATGGGCGATCCGCCTGGCAATAGATCCTGCATTTGCGTCGCCATTCATGGCCATGTCAAAGAAAACCTGGGCGATGCTTGTGGCGCGCCACGCAATAAAAAGTGTTGTGCGTGCGTTCGTGGATAACCAACTTGTGTTACTTGCAGAACCCATGATTTGACTGCCGATAAGAACGATCATAGATGCGATAAATTGGCCGACCCAGTACAGGGAACGCCATGCCATCAATTCAGAGGGTGCCTTGGTATTCTTGCGTACAAAGTGCGATAAGGTGGCTGCGGCCAGTAGGTACGCGCCAATAATGGCAAAATGGACCGCAGTCGCTTGGTCCGCCAGCCATGACGTAATGTATGAAAAAATGTTGACAAACGTCGTTGTTGCGTCCATGTACATATATAGGATCGATCCTACGTGGCGCTGTCGATTTGTTATATGGGAGTGTGATTGCACTAGCGGCGCGCGTGTACAGTTGCAACCGACGCCGTTTGCTTTTGTTATGCATGCGTTTTGTTTGTGGCCTGTTGATTGGCAGTAGAGTGAATGTACATACACATTGTATTTGCGCAAAAGTTCAGACACAGTTGGATGCACAGGTACATATACGGTGTGGTTTTCGGTAATCACCCGTAAACACACTCGAGTTACGCGGTTTATTTCGCCGAATTCCGTGTTCACAAAACAAACAATTTCTCCCGGGTAGGCTCTTTTGATATTTCCGCTTGTGTATTCTATGGTGTGAGGAACATAAACCCAAGTTTAGGCAGTGTTAATAGAAGAATAAACCACATACGCACAGAGTTCCGTTGTCGTCGCGCGCGCCTCATCCTAGTGTACGCGGATCAAGCGGTATGTTTTCACGCCGCGCTTCATCTCCCGTTGTTGCCGCAGCGGGTACTACTACTACAGCGGCGTCTGAACAACCACTGCGTGCGATTGCTATTGTCAATGACGACTACAATCCCAGCGGTAGCAGTGGTGACAAGCAGCCAATTGCTTTGGGGTCCTCCCCTCTCGATTCAGCAATTGAGACCTTGGCCCCGCCGACGACGATGATGCTGCCACAGGTTCGTATGGATCTGTCTCTAAAAGATAGTATTGGAACGATTATGGTATCTCTGCGTGCCGTTGAGCAGTCGTTTGCAGAGTTGGCAGCCCAAATGTCAGGCGTGGCGACAAAGATGCACGACGTCTCGGGTCGGTTGGTCGCGATGGAGGCACAATTTAGCGCCCTGGCTGCGACGGTAGAGGACACGCGTCAAAAGGTGGACGCGCAAAATCGGCGTCATGAGGAACAAGAAAAGATTAGTCAGGAATACCGAAAGATTCGCGAATTTTCTCTATTGAAGAAGAACAGTCAATTTACACCGGCGCCCTTCTCTCAGAGTCATGCAGTCACAAAGTTTGGACCGTAGTAGTCGACGGCAGCCGCGCAGGGTCCCGGTCCCATCCGACCATCACTTATGTATTCTTTCCTAAGTGGTTTGTACATAATAATTATATACTGGAGCGCAAGTAATGATATTTATATACATATGGAAATAGAATCAATCGACTACTTTATAGTGTGTTGCGGTGTACGACGACTGAGATAGTCCGCAATGGGTTGCCAGGACGCGATGAGTTCCTCCGTGTTGTTTTCCAGTGCGTAGGGAAACGCATCTGGCCAGCCGTAGACGTCAAACGTTGATGTGGCTTCACCACTCTCATGATCATCATCATGTTGTGCAGCGGCAGAAAACGAAGGGTCGGAGGAGGTTGATACTTCCTCCTGCTCCTCTTCCTCATTGCTGCTAGAGGCAGGATCCGCGGCTTGCAGCATATCAGCATAGTGTGTTGCGTGAGAAGCACTGCGCACTCGGTTTGGTTTGAATTCAGGATCGAGGTCATACTCTTGCTGTGGACCACGTGGGGCATATTTTCGCCGTGGACCACGTGGCTTTGATGGTGCCAATTGACATGCGTGTTGAATGCCTCGCTCGATGCAGTTACTGCACGGCAGAGCATGACAGCACGCTAAGTGCGCATCACGACATGCAGCACATGCGCGTGCGGTTCGACGACGGCGTCGTCCCGATGAAGTCCGTGTCGGTCCGATCATGGAGGGGGTTAATGACCCCTCTGTCGTCAGTGGTTCATGCCCTGGTGGATGTGGAGGTTCCATATAATATAGGTTAAGAAAAACTGTGTTATTCATAGAGATCCGATGCGTGGTGGAACGTTGCATTGTATCTCCTCGAGCCTTTGCGAAACTCGAGTATGTGTATGCACCGTCCACAGTGCACACGTATGTACAGTGAACGATGGCAATACCACACTGTATCGGGATAAATGCATATATCATGATTGTGCCTTACTTGGTTTTTTTTAGTTTTTCGGTCGATACTATATATAACAAACGGGTGCGTTTGTCAGAGAGACCGTGAACGGCAGCGCGCTCTTTTCATGTCGTCCTCTTCATCGCGTTCGTGTGACAAATGTAAGCGAAAAAAGGACAAGAAGAACAAAAAGAAGCACCATCATGGACACGACGACAGTGATACGTGCTGTTGTGATCAAGATAATATGTGTTGCATGTTCGAAGGAGCGACAGGTCCGCGCGGTCCTCTAGGCCCCGTCGGTGCAACGGGACCGACGGGAGTTACGGGTGCGACGGGTGCAACGGGAGGCGCCCCAGTTGTATTTGTGACCAAGTTCAAAGTCTTTGACGTGGCAGGGCCATTTACATTCGATTGGCCCGATCCTGACATACCGGCACTGTTTGTGACCATGATTGGTGCCGGTGGAGGAGGAGGTGGCGGTGCTCTTGTGGATGGATTTGGTGGCGCAGGAGGTGGTGGGGCGGCCAGTGGTGGCGCCGTTGTGAGGTTTTCGCTGTTCAACAACGGCCTTAATCCTACCCTTACAGGTGTGGTCGGTGCAGGTGGAACCGGTGGAGCGGGAGCACACTCTGCGACCTTAAGCGACGTGGATGCGGGATCGGGACAGGATGGAGAGAGCACCAGTATTACGTTCCCGAATAGTACTCGAATGGTTGCACCCGGGGGTGGTGGCGGCTCCGGCGGCTCTGTTCACCCCAGTGCAGTGCCACCCGAGGCGGCAGGTGGTACCGGCGGGCCAGGATTACGCCCCGAATGGCAACCCATTGTGGATAATATTATGTTTGCGCCGGTACCATTTGTGACCGGTCTTGTTGTCTCGTCAGTCGAAAATCCTGGCGGTGCGGGAGCAATGGTGACTCCGTTTGAGGTCATACCGTCACACCCCGGTTTCTGCGGACCGTTCGCACCTCTCGTGTCAGGACTGTCGTCTGGCCTGCCATCATTGTTGCCACATATTTTCCAATCGTTTGGAAAAACAGCGGCAAGTGGTGGAGGAGGTGGAGCCAATGTTTTCAACATTCGCATTAATCAGTCTTCACCAGGCAGTTATGGTGGTCCCGCCGCACTCCCCTATATGGGATACCCGTCGCATGCGGATCCTCCTAAGAAGGGTCAACTTGCAGATGGGGGAGGTGGTGGTGATATGCTTATTTTACCGCTCGTTGGCGACTTTTTCGGCAGCGGAGGCGCCGGAGGTCACGTTGACACTGGTGCTGTGCAGGATGGAGAAACTGGCTCTCCGGGGATCGTCGTCTTTGAATGGTGATACAAGAATAGGTAGATCCTTTTTTTCAAGCAAACGAAATTTGATGTGCATGTACGCTTCGCTGTAAACAAACATGTAAGTAGTACGATTCCTATAAATGCCTTGAATTACGTTTGTTATATTTTTTTTCATTATATGCACAGTGGCCTCCTGTTACCCACACAAAGAACGCAAAATCATGTTGCCCTTAAAAGTTAATATCGAGCGCAAACAGCCGAAACTCCGCGCCTCCTGACGATGTGTTGCGTTGCGCTTGGAAAATGAGTCGCTCTGTCGTCGTCGGGAAAGGATTGGTAAACACAGTTACCACCTGCACCGTACCTGCCGTATTTTGAATTCCGGTAAGTGTGAAGATGGCTGTTCCCGTGGCCGGTCGGAAGAGGCGCACGTTCCACGTTCCGGTTGTCGATGTCTGGTAGAAGAATGTTACGCTTGTGGGTACAGACGACGTTGTCGGGAATAAAATAGATGCCATGTCAGAAAAGACTGCCGACTGGTCGGCGCGTGCTGAAATATACGGCGCGCCAGATCCAGCCACAAGGGTAGACCACGAAAACGTGAGTGCCAACGGAGCCGCCACGACACCCGTCGCACCTTGTGGACCGGTCACGCCAGTGGCTCCGATGAATCCAGAAGATCCAGTCGCACCTGTTGATCCGATGGGTCCCGTTGTTCCTGTACTGCCAGTTGCTCCCTGTGGACCACTGGCTCCTGTTGCGCCGATCACTCCAGTGGCGCCGGTGGCTCCACTCACGCCAGTGTGCCCCGTGGCTCCGGTGCTTCCAGTCGCACCTGTTGATCCGACGGGTCCTGTTGTTCCCGTATTGCCCGTCGCTCCTTGTGGACCACTGGCTCCGGTGTTTCCGATTGCGCCTGTTGAACCCGTACTTCCCGTGATACCTTCAGGTCCTGTTGGGCCTGTCGCACCTACACCAGTGGGACCAGTCACACCGGTCGATCCCTGATGTCCCGTGGCGCCCGTGTTACCAGCACCGGTATTTCCTTGCGGGCCCGTGGGTCCAGTCACACCCGTCGCCCCTTCGACGCCTGTCGCGCCCGTGTTCCCGACGCCTGTACTGCCTTGTGCACCGCTGGGTCCAGTCGAGCCCGTCTCTCCTATGGATCCAGTTGCTCCCGTATTTCCGATACCCGTGTCGCCTTGCAGGCCTGATGGGCCCGTTGCACCGGTTCCGCCGGTAAAACCCGTCGCTCCTGTATTCCCAACACCCGTGTCGCCTTGCAGGCCAGATGGACCCGTTGCGCCTGTTGCACCTGTGGCTCCCGTATTCCCAACGCCCGTGTCTCCTTGTAGGCCTGATGGACCTGTTGCACCTGTGGAACCCGTCGCTCCTGTATTCCCAACACCCGTGTCGCCTTGCAGGCCCGATGGACCCGTTGCACCCGTAACACCTGCGCCAGTGGATCCGGTGGCACCCGTATTTCCAATACCTGTGTCACCTTGCGGGCCCGATGGACCCGTTGCACCCGTAACACCTGCGCCAGTGGATCCGGTGGCACCCGTGTTTCCAATACCCGTGTCACCCTGTAGGCCCGACGGACCCGTTGCACCAGTTACTCCACCGGGATTTCCGGGAGGACCCATTGGGCCCGTTGCACCTGTCACTCCCGCACCGGTTTCTCCTTGCGCGCCCGTTGCACCAGTAACACCTTCGAGGCCCTGGGGACCCGTTGCACCTGTAACACCTGCCCCTGTTTCGCCCACAGGTCCGGTCGCGCCGGTGACGCCTTCTGGACCCTGTGGTCCTGTTGCGCCTGTAATTCCCGTACCTGTTTCTCCTTGCGCGCCCGTCGCACCTGTGACTCCTTCTGGACCCTGTGTTCCAGTGGCACCTGTGACTCCTCCCGTACCTGTTTCGCCTGCAGGCCCGGTCGCACCTGCTGCGCCGGTTTCGCCTTGCGAGCCCGTTGCACCTGTAGCGCCGTCTTGGCCCGCACTTCCTTGGGGTCCCGTACTACCTGTATCACCGGCAACGCCCTGTGGTCCAGTGTCACCCGTCGACCCTTGCATGCCGATGGGCCCAGTTGCACCCGTGAGGCCAGTGCTCCCGGTTGGACCCATTGGCCCTGACGCGCCTGTTACACCCAGAGACCCAGTCGCGCCGGTGGATCCAATTGCACCTGTAGGCCCCCATGCACCGCTAGGCCCCGTTGCACCCGTGCAACCCGACGCACCGGTTCCTCCATCTTCTCCACGTGGTCCCGTACTTCCTGTAATACCGGGTGGGCCCGTACTCCCCGTTGTACCTGCCTGCCCCGTAGGTCCTGTCGCTCCGGTGGCACCCACCCGCTTCTTGCGTTTGTGGCGCCAGCACTTCTTGTGGTGCTTACATTCGGCGCAGTCCATGTCGTGGGTGTCGCTTACATCACGATACAGATGTGTTGTTGTCGTGTTGTTGACTGAGGCGACATTGTTGGAGGAGCAAAAGGTCGGAACGACGGGCGTTAGTGTCTTTTTTCGCGACCGTAGTTCCATATATACGAGGACTGCGTGTCGAACAAGAGCGTCGCGCACTTGCCAAGCTTGGCCTTTGAAACGTACACTGGTGAAAAAAACATGACACCGGAGTTTATAATAGGTGCGTCGCAGAGAATGCGAAAAAAATTCGTCTCTTTTCGTATGTATGGTGGAGCACGATGTATTGGTGGGGAATCCATCCATCATATATAGATATATGTGATGCTAAATATACCCCGTACACGTGAGTAGAGATGTGCGCATTGTATAGAGACACGACAAACACACACAGATGCAAACAAAGTGTAATTCATCACACCAGAATAGTACGGGAGGACACATATCATCGAACAAATACAAGGGCAGGGTCTTCTTCCTCGGTTGGTGTTGTCTTTTGTCTCTTCTTTTTCCGTTTTTTGGTTGTCGCTTCCGCATTTGGCAACTGCGTTGGAGTCTTCACATGGGTATCTTCTTGGACATTCTTTGTGATGGCGGCATGTGATCGCTTCTTCTTTTTCTTGTTTGTGTTTGGTGCACCACTCTGGTCTTTTTCACGCGCGGGAGTAAAGTCCGCGTCATTATCACTGCGGGACAATGGCTGCTTATGTATGACTTTCGATTTGTGTGGCAGAGGAAGGCCCGTGGTTGTCCTCTTCTTCTTGTTCGGTTTCGGCGGCGAATCCGACGGTGGGTTCTTCTTTGACCCGGTGTAGTGTAAAAATAATGTGGGCGCGTCATTTGATCGCGTGTCTGTGTCATCATCATTGTCCCATAGACTCCAGTGCGCTGATGCCGAGGAAACACCACCAGCCGGCACGGATGACGCCGCCGCAGCAGCAGTACTGCCATTGTCCAGAACAGCAGCAACGGCACCATCCTCTTTGGTTTGCGTGACGATGGATGCAGCCGCCGCCAAACTTACCGATGCATGGAAGCGACATACTTGCCCGTTGCCCGCATTGGCGCGGAAAATGCTATGCACATCGTCTTCAGTGATGGCCGTCGACTCTAGCGTGATGGCAGTGGACGCCCAGCGCTTCTCGGAAAACAAAGTCTCCGCTGCCATACGTTTGCGGTGCTGGATACGCAACACATCGTCCTCGACTGTTCCGGGACACCGCAGGCGGATGACACGAACGGGGCGCTTTTGACCCATGCGGTGCACGCGATCGACCGCCTGATCTTCCGCAAACGGGTTGTACCAGGAGTCAAAGATAATAACAGTGTCGGCGACTGCAAGATTGAGCCCGAGCCCACCGGCTTGCAAGGAGCCCAGAAAAATCTGCTTGCTCGGGTCGTCCTTGAACATGCGCACGTAGTGATTGCGCTTGTCAATGTTGGATACGTCGCCGTCGTATCGCACTACACCATAACCCTCGCTAATGAGGGCATTTTCAATGACATCCATTGCCGTGGTCCATTGGGAAAAAATGACAGTCTTGCTCTGCGCGTTACGACGGCGCGCATCCGCTACACACTCAATCATCTGCTGGATCTTGGTGCTCGGAAAGCGAGCAACGGATGGCTTTTGTGGAACGGATCCGCCGAACAGGAGTGGCACGGCCGGAGATGGTGCGGGTGGCTGGATCAATGCCTGTTTCCAATGAGTGGCTTGATCACATAGGGCACACACACTGGTCGAAGGAGTTGTCGTGCTATCGACGTCATCACCATCGTCGTCATGGGAATCGCACTCCACTACTGCGGCAACTGACGCTGCTGATGATGATGACTTTTGCAATTGCGCCGTCATGTCACGGAAACAGGGTGCACACAGGCGATGTCCACAATCCAATTCGCACAGTGCACCACCATTCGTGTCGGCACTGCATGCGCAGCCAACACACGACTGATCGGCGACCGTGTTCTCAATTGCCGCAGTCGACGACAGGGACAGACGACTCAATACGCGCGTGTAAACGCGACCGAGCACGACAAGAGGATGATCACATGCTTGACGAAGACGCAACAAATACGACAACATGGTGCCAAACATTTGCAACTTATTGCGCTGCAGCGAACTCTGAAATTGTGCGTACTTGCGCACTGCCAACTGGAAGATGTAGTCATAAAAGGCGCGCTCGCGAGCGTCCAGCGGACAGTCGATAATAACATGCTCCACGGGTGGCAGATCCAGAATACTTTTCGTGCGTCGAAGCAAGCACTGTTCGCGCCACTGCGCAATGGCCTTCTCGTCCTCGTTGTGCTTGTTCCACCAGTGCATCGAGTGATAGGGTGCGATGCGCAAAAAGGCACATAGCGAGGCCACGTCGCTCACCGAGTTGTTGTACGGCGTACCCGTGACGCACCAGCGGCGCTCCGCCTGCAGCGCCATGACCGCATGCGACACCTGTGTGTTCTGCGCGCGTACAAGATGCGCCTCATCGAGTATAATACGACGCCAGTGCGTGTCGAAAACAAATGAACGCGTTGATGCCGACCGCTTCCTGTGAAAGTGCTGCTTGTGCTCGGCGCGTAGTGTGTCGTAGGTCATGAGAACGACAAAAAACAGAGCGGCGGTCGCCGGTTCTGCTGGTGCCGCCACAACTGGCACTTCTTGCACAGACGACGATGATGATGATGACTGCTCCTGTTGTTGCTTGTCATGTCGTTGCCGGAGCCACTGTTGATGATGCCGCCGCTTGGTTTGTCGGCGCTTTCCGTGGTAAATTAGAATACGCTCGAATGGCACGTTCGTGTGCGCCATGATTTCGTCGCGCCACTGGCCGAGCAGACTCTTCGGACAGAGGATTAAATTGGGTGTAGACGGCCACTGCTGCGGTTGCTCATGATGGTGTGAGGATGATGCACCGGGCGCATCAGTAATGTCGCTCATCATGAGCGCAATGGAGTCCATCGTTTTGCCCAATCCCATATCATCTGCTAGGATACCGCCGCCTTGCTTTTGCTCACACGTCTTCATCCACTCTAGCGCATATACCTGGTGCGGCATTAGTGCCGTCAGCAGACGGACCCGCCCCGTCGTCGTAGCACCAGCACCATCTTCGTACGATGGCGGTGTCGTTAATAATACTGACGTCGGTACCACGTCATCCATAGGGACAATAGGCGCGGTGGGCTCCGTCATACTTTTCTCTCTATATTGCGTGCGTGAGCAGCAAACCACACACCACGAGCGTCCGCACAATCACAAGCACCGACAACACCACTCCATGTGGTGGGGAGAATAAATGAGGTCTCTTCGTTTACATACATGTGTCTCACCCAGGGGTGCCCCGAATGTGTGATATCTTCGCGTTTAATATCTCGAGTATGTCCGCACCCAATTGACTCTGTGCCAACACGCCCGCGCGCAACAACATACTCTATGATGTGATGACGATTTGGACGAGAGCATGTTTATATACATTTTCGCTGGTGTGTGAGCACGAATATAATACATTTGACACGACCGACGAGACGACACCTATTATTGTACATGTGATGATGGTCACACAGAAATCTGCTTTGTTGCTCCTTTGATGGTGTCGGCGTCGTCATGCTGAGAATGGGGGAAACATATCAATATCGCTTATTTCGGCTTCTTCGGTGACGTTGGCTTCATCGACTTGTTTTTTTGGAATCAGAGTCGTCTGTTGCCACCGCAATGATGATATTGCCGCATAGAGAGGTGGAAAGACACGCGACCACACTGGCAATGTGCATGTTGCCACGAAAGAGCCACACGCGGTAAGAGGAAACAGGGCCCATATGATGGGACTCGTTGTCGGCCGCAACCTCTTGCGGGCTTGCTGGATACATAACCCGTATATACCACCGGCAACAGTGTACCGCGTATACCACTCGCAACGTTCCCTTTGTGCATTCGTGTCCTCATTTTTGGGGTTGTTCACATGCGCCACCACAACAGGCACTCCTCCTGAGGAACATGAGGTGATTGCAGTAGTATTATGGGTATTATTTGGACGAGCGTCCATGACGCTAGAGTCGCAGTATTGCTGAGTGACGTATTTTGGAAAAATAACAAAAGATGACATACCAGACCGACTGTGCGAAACGACACACGTAAAGTAGTAGTATATTTGGCGCTTTAAAACTGCTTGCACAGAGACAACAACATATCAAGTGGTGCATCTCGAGTGTAATCGAATAATACCAGTACTGACATATCTACGAACACCATATATATATATACATATACAAGTCAACGTGTGTATTTTTTCGCGTGACAAACCATTGTACAATTTGGTGCATGTGTGACTCTGTGGTTTTTTAAAGATGCACATTTTCAAGACGCTTGGTCTGCATCTCGACGCAACACTGGCGGCATACCGGTAGATCGCCGTTCAGTAAAAAAGACGCACCATCTGTATACAACTTTTCGGCGGCGACGGCTTGATCGTAGATGGTAACATTGTATGCCGTTTTCGGAGGGCTCTCCTCATTGGGTGTTGCGTTTGCGCTACCACATCGGGCGCAATGGCACAATCCTTGCGGGTACATGTCAAAGATGAGTGAACGCGCATGTTGCTCGATATGATGCTGTACACGAACGTCTGCGTCGACCTTTGGCGCCGTCTCATCGGCGGAGAACGTTACCCGAATGTGCGGCATTTCGTAGAAAACTGTAGGTATGAGAAGGGCATATTCCTCGTCGGAAAGAAGGTGATTGTGCTTGCGTCCAAACTCTTGAAAGATCGGTAAGACCCATGCAACACGGTCACCGGGTGAAACGTACTGACACATGCAGCAGTCAGCCATCTTGCGCGCGTACTACACTACTTGTAAGTTTAGTTGCAGGAAAATCACTACAGAGAGAGACACACGATAATATGTTTTTATATGTACAAAATCACCACCTGACATAAACTCGAGTGCTAGCATGGAACCTCTAAATCTAAGTATACATGTATCACATGTTCCGATACAAAAATCGAACAACTAAAAAACTAGTGCTTTAGAACACTCATTCGTTTTCATTCACTTGCAGGATTACAAACGCAATATTGTCTTGGACGGGCAAGTGGGTTTTCAGACTCGATAGCACGTCCGCACCCACACGATCGAGTGCGGCGGAAGTCACGACCGCCTCTTCTTGTTGTTGTGATTGTTCTATAGCGTTCAATGCCATCGTTTCGTTGTAATGGCTGCTGCTGTTGTTGTGACCGTGGTGACGATGACTCTGGAGGTAATGTCGAATAACCTGTCTGGCGTCCCACCGATCGTCCCACAATCCATCTGTTCCTACTACCAGTGTATCACCCGGATACAGAGTTTGAGATGCCACATGCGGGTCTGACGTCAATCCGTAGTGACGGAAAAGAGAGTGCCCAAACGTGCGCGATGGCATGATGGCGCGGGTTGAAAATACTGGCAGTGGGTCCATGATTTGAAAGTACGGTGGGTGGGGCTCTACACCAAAGGGTTGCAAACGGTTCGCCTCGGATGCGTTGTTCACGGTGTGATCTGCGACCACACGCACCGCATCGACAGGTGTTGTCGTTATCGTCGGACCCACAGGATTGATGATGATGTCGCTGCCGTTGTTAGGAATGTTGCCTGCCGCTGGAAACACGTACGCGTCGCTATCGCCTACATGTGCCACATATAGCCGCATGCGGTGGGTGCCGCCGCCTTCGGGGAGCACCAATGCGACCGTGCATGTACATCCATAGTCCAGTTCGGCAATAATTTCATCATTCATGTTGGTGTAAAATGCGACGAAAACGGGCGTGGACTTGTCGCGCGGGTCAGGAATGGGCAACAAGATTTTGTCGGTCACCACTGCGCGTGGATTCTGCCCGCGCGACTGTTGTTCGTCAAAGAACGCCTTCGGGTCGGCCATGACCTGCTGGAAGTGAAATCCATCAATCTGGCCCCGCATCAAATCTTGACGTCGCTGCTCCGTCTTTGCCTGATACATCTTCTGGTCGGCCGCTTCCGGGTATAGACTCACCCGACGGAATTGGGGCGTCGATATGTAGTATACAGGTTCGGCGCCGCGATTGTACTCTGAAATGAGATCCTCTTGTGTCGCTCGAAAGATGTCTCGCATACTCAGCGGCACATTGATGGTTCCGACGGTAGTTGTAGTGCTGGGCGGCGTTGCTTGCATCTCTTGCACTAGATCGTTTGCGAGCGCTTCGAGTCGCTCCATGAGGCGCTCGGTGACAAACTTGGCTGTCTCGTAGCCGCCGACGAACCGTGTCGGTGTCAACGGTACTGCGCCATGCCCGTCGCAAATGACAATGATGAAGCCCCCGCCAGGTAGTCGGCGAACACTCCCATAATCCTCCATGCGAATGCCGGTTTCACCCACCGATAGACTCGTCACATTTTCAAATGGTGTGTCGCCTGCCACGTCCTGTCGATACTTGTTCCCGTAGTCACGAAAGACTCGACTCACCTGTACATTCGCACTACCACCCACAGCAGAATTCGGCAGTGGTGGGTGGCTGCCACCAGTAATGCTCCTCGAGGAAAACATATGCGGCATACGTTGTTTTTTTACTGTGAACTTTCTTATTCGCGTGTACAGCGTATATTATTATTATGTACACACCGGCCGCACCACGCACAACACACCTCTTTCCTTTCTTACCAGTCTGAATTTATTTCTTCGTTTGTACAGATATACATGCACATGTGCGTGTCTCTCTCTTGTTCACACGACGTTTGTCTTGCAGCGTGCACGGATGGTCTTTTTCCTGCACGCTATTTCGTCATCTTCATTGCCAGTCCCGAAACGGAAAATCTGTTTTGTAGTTGTAGGCGTCACGATGATGGTCGAACCGTGTCCACCGCTCCACTGGATTCAACTGAAACATTGCGGATGAGGCACGGGAGGAGGCGCACGATGTGATGGCCGAATTTCTTTGGCCATATCGCTGTTCCGCGAGTGGTACACTCACAACAGCACTACTGCCCTCGAATGATGGAGCCAATTGTGCCATATGTGGAGATGTTGGCACGCTCTGCTTCTCGACGGCGGCACTGGCGGTGGTTTGTGCAGACGCACCCGTATGTGTCTCGTTTGCCGTCGCAAGAGGAGGACACTTGGATGTCAGAATTTGCATCACAACTGTTGAAACTCTGGAGGGTACCTCTGATGTAAAGGCCCAGTTCTGGTGAACACATTGCTTTGACATTTGTTGTGGCTTTCTCGTACTTACAACACGTGTGTATGTACGCGACAATGTCTAAGAATGAACGTGCGCACACCCCCTGTGTGTATGTATTCCCTATGTCCTGCGAAAGGAGGAACTACTGTTGTTTAAATTTCACTTACGCGCAACAAAAAAAACACTATCCTAATAATTTGTGCGCGGCTCTATCACACTACCACAACAACATGAACACACACACAAACATGGATTATTATCGATAACGCAAACTCGTTGTTACAGGCGGATAATACATAAAGAGAGATACGCGCAGAGAAAACAACGCGACGCAGACGACAGCATAAAGTAGTTTGAAAAAGCCGCGCGCAACATGTGCGGTGCGTATAGGCTTCTTTTCTATCTTTGTCTCCTGCTTACAATAGCGGCGACACTGAACTATGTGTGGATGGCCATTGGCCCCGGACCGAAACAAAATCTCTTTCGAATTCTAGGACAGAAACTGCATTTGCAGCGATCAGGCATGACCGTAGTGTACAGCGTCATCGCAATGGCGGCCATCTTCACGCTTATTCAGGCAATCACGCTCGACATGACAAACGCGGAAACACAATGTCTATAGACAACTCGAGTTTTGTGCAAATATTTCATTACACCATCGCGGCAGTACCCGGACAGTCGTACCTCTTGTACACAAAACTGTAGAATGTACACTTTGTTCAAGTAGGGTGGTGTTAGTATACTATCCTGGTGTATATGCATACCCATAAACGAAAACCTATGGTATGGGCGTAGCCGTAATATGTTGCAAAACTCGAGTTGTATTACAGTGTATATATAAAGCGCACCAAAGAGGGTCCTGCTTTTGTCGCATGGGGGTGCGGGTGCTGTAACACAACGCGACTCGATTATGGCCATCACGCGCCGCCGACATGCAGCGTCCGACGCACCCATTGATTACGCGTATTTTGTGCAACTGTTTTTTGAGATCACTGCCAGTTCGCTGATCTTTATTGCGGCCTATACATGGCGCGATGCTGCGGAGTACTGGTTCTACCGTGTCGATCCTCAGAATGACACACCTGCGGGACATTACATATTCGCCGCACTGGTGACATTAATAAGTATTATCGTCATCATTATCGCCGGCCTGTGTCTGATTACCACTTCTGCGCGCCGGCAACAACAACGGTGCGCCTAACTCGCTTCGCGCTTGTATATGTCTATTTCCGTACCGGACAAAGCGTACATTGCGATGATATGGGTGTATGTTATTGTCAGAGATGAGAAAAACACGCGCTACGTGTAAGAAATAAAGCGCTTTGTAAGCCTGCCAGCCGCGAAATAATATACGACGGCCGTGTAAATGCATTGTTCATATGCACGGTGCAGGCATATCTTCGTCGATGGCCGGAGCAGCACGGTTCCTGCGACTCATTCTACCGGCCCACTTTTTCCCGGCGCAAATACCTCCGATTGTTCCTCAGTTTGGGTACCCTTTGCCTCCAGCATCTGTAGTAGCCACAGAACCGGCTGCTATGCTGGCGAATCTGTCGACGTCGCAGGTGCCGTCCTCTGCCGCCACACCCACAGGTCAAGAATGGGCCGAACTACTGACGCTCGATGCCTTGAGCGTGTTCTTCAGCGCTATGGCGACCATGATAGCGCTCATCGCACTAATGGCTGCGCTGCAAAATACACAGTCGGTGGCTTCCAAAATTGATACGTGTAATGAACACTTGTCATCGGTGCGAGTTCATCTCCAGCAACGACACCGCACCAGCAGAAGAAAGCGCAAACGGCGCCGGCATACTGCACAACAGCACCATGCACACAGGCGAAGAAGACAGAAAACAACATCCCAAGTTCAGACCGTCCTGCAACCGTCCAAGTATTACGCGCATTGAGGATATGTGTGCGCGCAAAAGAACCTCACACACGGACCGCTGGTAGAAATAAAATACAAAAAGCACCACTATTGTCTCGCATTTGCCGTTCATTAAGAATATGTGTTCATATATGTGTGATATTGATGCCATTGATGCGACTAATACAGCGGTGAGGCGCCGTCATGGACAGCCTGTACGACACAAGAAAGTACATTTTTTGTTACTTTTGGTATCGTGGAAGTTAATGAAATGAATTTAATTCAAGAATCTTTTCGGACAGCGATTCCAGGAGGAAGAAGTCATCTCACGCTCGCGATTAGCGGACTGTACGGCATGTATTTATGAAGAAGATATAGATGTTGCGTATAATGTATACATATGAAATGACACATATACAACAGCGAGAGGTACTTTGGCCGAATACCATCCCCTGTGCGTGAGCCCACACAAACATTACAATTTACTCTGCGGAGAGAGAAAGAGTACTCCCTGACATTTGCGCACACGCAGAGAGTGCTACATCCAATTATCTGTGACATATGGCTTCCACTCCCGCTGCTGCTCCTGCTCCTGCTCCTGTAAATGGGCTGAACATTTTGGATCAGTTCATGGACATGTTTGTAAAATTCATGGACGCCCTGCACAAGACATTCCCCAATTGTCAAAAGACTGCAGAGTACTACAACGACGTGTTGACAATTGTTGTGCCGAATAAGCGCGTGCAAAAAATGGTGATTGAGAAGTGGCACAGCACCCTGGAACCCTATTACGAAGCGTGCCAGAAAAAGGATGAGACTGTGTTTTTGGATACGAACACAAAGATTGAGATCCTGGACAATGTAAATTTTCGCAAGAAGTGGTTGGGCCTGCGCAAGAGCCCCGTGTCAGTTGAGAGAATGTGGCAGTTCGTGCAGGAGTTGAACCGTTTCGCAGCCATTTACATGACAGTGCCGACGGCCATTCTACAGAATATGGAATCTGTCTCTGGTGGCATCTTCCAAGACGTACTAAGCGGCAGGGTTGACGTAAGTCAACTGGACGTGACTGCCATTGGAACACAGGTGTTGAATGGCACGAGTGATATGGATGCGATGGAGTTGGTGAAGGGAATGGGCAAGTTGTTTGAGACCATTGGCAACACCTCGGATATGCAAGCGCAAATGGGTCCGAATGGGCCTAAGATTCCCGACATTCGGGTGCCTGACATCCAGAAGATTGTCAAGGGCTTCTCGGCCATGGGAGATATGCGTGGGAACGCAGGGTCCACACAAACAGTGGAAGACGTCTTCAAGGAGGGATGGAAGCCACCTTCGTAAGAATAGCGCATACGTACATGTAATTGAGTACAAGTATGTGTGTCATCACGAACGAATTATGTACGCCGCACAGACATGCGAATGTATATATTATATATAACCCGACAATACAACACAAAACCGCAGATGACAATGCTGTTACATATCGTTTGGTATTGCCGCCGTCGGATATTTAATGCAGCACCGAATTGATGAGGATGATTCTGAAGACATATGAAAGGAAATCTTGACACCCGAGGGGTCCGTGACGGTTACGCGGGTGTCGTCGTCATCACACCATGTAAAGGTGGTCATGTGAATAATGTCGTGAAACGGATTTTTGGACGGCAGCACACTCGTGACCGCGGCATCAGCAGCATCGCCCTCATTTGTCTTGCCAAAGTTCTTGTGCAACGTTTGTCGCAACGCAAAGCCAAAATATTGCTCTTTTAGGAATCGGCGGACATTGTAGGGTGTGCATGCATCGAGCATTTCCTTCACAGTGTTCAACCGAATCTCCACCGGCGACAATGGGGTCGGCACTCCCTTTCCAAAGCGAGCCTCCATCAGTTTGTCCGCCAACTGCATGACATCCGCCACGGTTGGCCACGGATTGGGTGCAGACGGATCGTAGGCCCATTCACCGGCTTCGTTCAACCAGGGGCCATAGACAAGTTCGGCGTCGTTTGCCTGGTTTGCGCACTCCTGCGGAAACACGTGCAAAAGCGGTTGCAATAACCACGCGGACAAAAAGTGTGTCAACCGAGGCAGATCGTCATACAGTGTTGCGGCGTAATCGAACAATTCACCCACTGTTCGAATGCGGACAACCGTCGTGGATGGCTGTGTCGATGATGACGAAGACTCGGACGCAGAAGCGCATGGTTGTTGCGAGGGCACCGCAGCAGCAGCATCATCGGGTTGTGGGTGCTCCATACTAGGGTTTTTTGCGGTGAATACAACAAACAGACAAATAAGAATGCACTGAAAAGCCGGAACAATCCAAATATCATTGTGCAATATCTCGAGTATTACCTAACCTCGAGATGATAGCGACGTACAACACGGTTCAATATATGGCGGCACAAAGGATCTACTATGGAGTTAAGGGTATACAAACAATGAATGAAATTTTTTGGGAACATACATCGTGGTTGAACGGACGAGTCATATATAATATATGCGTCGATTAACGAACGATCAAATTTATGTGGTGTATAGATCCAAAGCGAGTCAATCTCTTTCGTTGCGTGTCTGAACAAGTATACTCCTTTGTGTGTATACTCTATCCTCTCATCGCATCGTCTTCTCTCTTTCTCATCTAGTCATCACTTCTCTGTGTGTGTCTCTCTTACAAAGCAAAAAATGGGCCGTTGCCAAAAGTGCGGTAAGAAAGTGTGCAAGTCCTCCAGTCGCGTCTGCAAGAGCCAGAACAAGAATCGCGAGAATAACGCCAACAATGCGCAGATCATCAACGTCGACGTCATCCCCGACACTTCACAAGTGTTGACCCCTTCGAATGACAATGCGCAGAACAACCAGGCCAATTCTGGTCAGATCAATCCTATCCAATCCCAAATTGGCTCTAATGGCGGCTCCTTCTCCCCTGTCCAGCCCATTCCTGGCGCGGCTGCTGCCGCGAGTCCTCTCGGTGGTCTCACGGCCGAAGAGGTGAAGAACCTGCTCAAGGGCGCGACCGACTTTGCCACTGAGGCGTCGGGCCAGGGTTCGTTCCCTGCGGATGCCGCTGGTGCTGCGGGCCGTGCCGGATGTGGTTGTGGTTGTGCGAACAACGGCAAGAAGAACAAGAAGAAGAATGGCAAACAGTGTGGTTGCGGTTGCCACCGTGGCGGTGATTCATCGTCCTCCTCTTCGAGCAAGCAGTCGTACCGCAAGAAGCAGAATCAGAAGGCGAAGAACAACAAGGTCAACGTGAACCTTGCTGTCATCTTGACTCGCGCGAACCAGACCCCCACGCAGGCCTCTGCTCAGAGTGCCGACAATGCCAACTTGCAGGCACCCATCACCATCGGAGGCCCGGTCACCTTGCCCCCGGTTGGATCTGCCGCTGACTTTGACCTCCAAGACGAGGAATAAGTACGAGTTTGTTGTTAATGTGGGTACGAAAGTGTCTTGGTTGCGTTCTCTCTCCCGCTCCCGTACGTTGTTACGTATAATAATACAAGTCCCATTGGAGACATACCATTGCCAATCATATATACGCGGTATCATTGTGTGCTTCCGTTACATATCTTATTGTTTCGGGGCTAGAACTGGACAAAAAACGTGTTTCGTAACGAGAATGAGTGCAAACCGAACAGTATGTATATTTTATGCACGTTGTGTGTCTAGTTCCGGAATGTCACCAACGGGTTCATCTGGATCGGCATTTGCGTCCACGGTCGCCATAATAGGTCCTGGTGTGGGCACGTAACCGCCCGGTGCTGCTGGGGGTATCGCAGCAGGTCCTTGTTGATGTTGCTGTGGAGGCATTCCTGGTTGCATCATTTGTTGTTGAGGTGGTGCCACCATGGGCATACCCGGCATGTACATCGGGCCACCCCACTGCTGCTGTTGTTGCGGCGGCGGCATTGGCATATTGTACGGGTTGTACGCTGCCATGTCCGGCCGACCGTATGGCACCGGCGTGTCCCACGTCTGTGCAGGTGCAGGTGGAGCGTACTGGTGATGCTGCTGCTGCTGTTGTTGATGGTACTGGTACGGTGCGGCGGGAGCTCCGTACATACCATACATCATGTTCGGTTGCGGCGCTCCAGGCGCGTAGAATGGTTGCTGCTGTTGATGATGATAGTACGGTCCAGGAGGCGGCTGTTGTGGTCTATAATCAGGTTTGTACGGCTGCTGCTGTTGTGGATCTGACCCGGCAGGTAATTTTTGACGGTAGCGGCTGTACGTGTTTTTGAAGTGCGTCATGAAGATGAGGCCGACGAGACCTGAGAGAATATTGAACAGTGGATTGCCAGGTCCGCGCTTGAAATACTGTTGATAGAGTGCCTCAATATCGCTCTTATGCTTGTCAAAGAAGGGGTCGATTTTGTCCAAAAAGTTGTTATTCTCGTCGTCACCGTCCAAGTTTAGGAAGGGTCCGATCTTTTCGTTCGCAATGGCTAATCCCGTGCACAGCGACTTGCCCGTCTCCATCAGACCTGCCACGCTGGCTGCGTGCCGATCGTTAATCCGCTTCATCTCGATTTCGTACTCCATGTCCGGAATCGGGTCATCATACGTAAACCTTCGCGAGAAGGTGTGGCCGAGTTTCTCCATACGCTCCATTTCCAACAACAGAGTCTGCTTAATGCGGCGCTCCTCCTGGTGATCTACCGCAGCAGCAGTTGCTTGTGAGAGGTTCGCTGGTCGACGTGGCTGTTGTTGCTGAGGTGGCGGTGCCTGACGTGGAGCAGGTGATGCCATACGCGGTGGAGGAAGAGGAGGAGGCATGCTCTCGGGCTGTTGCTGTTGTTGAAACGGACCCGTCGAGGGCGAAGCATACTGAGCGGCACTACTACTAACATCGGCATACTGCTGCTGCTGCGGTTGTTGTGATCTCGGTGACGGTTTTCTGGGCTGTTGATATCCCGCGGCGGCGGCTACTCCTTGTGGTAGTCCGGTACCGGAGGGACTACTTGGCGGATCATTGTGCAAGTATTTCTGGTACGCCGACATGAATGGCGATTTGTACGGTTGTTGTGCTTGTAATGGTGGTTGACGTGAAAACGACGGCGAAGGGCGCTGTTGTTGTTGTTGCTGCTGATATGATGCGTCATTGATGGGGTAGTCCTCATTGTCGTCGTAATAAAGATACTGCTGTTGTGGTGCTTCTGCCACCGCACTATTATCGTACGCATTGTACGATTGTGGTGGTAGCGGCGGCTGTGAAGGGGACCCATACGCGGATAGTGGAGCATATAACCCGCCACCATTCATCGGCGGTGCCCGCGGTGACTGCCGCTGTTGCTGTTGCTGTGGAGAGGCTGGTTTTCGTGAAGGCGACTGCCGCGCTGCACTCGATGACAATGGTGGCGGGGAGATCGCTTGTTGTTGCTGCTGCTGCGGCGCATGTGTATGTGGCGACGGCTGCTGAAACTGAACTGCCCTTCGGATGTGGGCTTCCAAATGAGGTGGTTGTTGTTGTCGCGGCTCCTGTTGTGCGGTTGGTGGTCGTGTCGGTGACGCATTCTGCTGGTAGTAAGCAGTCGATGGTGGCGGTGCTGCGTGTGGTTCCTCTTCCTCAGCAACGACCATCCCTTCGAATGGCGCATGCGGTTGCTCTTCTCCTTCTCTCGCTGCTTCTGCCATATGAGAAGGATGATGTTGTTGTGCATGTGGATCGTAGTAGTATGGATCGGCGGCGGCAGCACCATATGCACCATGTTCCGCTTCCATCATGACCATGTCACCAATTTCCCCGGGTGTGGCCACTTCTTCATGCGACCACGGCGCTGCCTGTGCTGCTGTTCCCAGGTTGTTGTTGCTCTTTGACCCAGCGGCGGAGACTGCCGATACGTCAATCGGACGCACAGCGTCTGTCGTTGTCGTCGTATTGCGATGCTTATTGGACCGCGAACCCTTCTTGGACTTGCGACTTGGCAGTACTGCACCGGGCGCGATCTTCTGCATGACGCCAAAGTTGACCTTGTTGGGGTTTGCCATCACTTTGAAGACACGTTGCGCCACGACATCATCCGCTGCCGAAATATCGCTTGAATCCTGTACAATAGACAACGGCTCTCCGCCCGATGATCCTGCACCGTCGCTCATTTTTCGCGTCTGAGTCTTTGCTGTTGTTACTGTAGTAGTGGTGGGAGGAATGGAGCTCAACCACACGACCGTTGTCTTTTCCGGAGAAGAAGAACCGCTCTCCTCAAACAGCGTCACCGTCCCTTTCTTTCGCCGCTGTTTCTTTTGTAACGCACTCGCCCAAACGAGTACAATAACAAACAAACAGTGGTGATTGCGCGGATTAACAAAACGCGGTTTGCTATTGTCGCTCTGTCGTCTCTTACTCTTGGAAGACGGCAAAAAATTAATTTTCCCACCCCCGCTATTATTTTCCACAGACAGTGCAGAGGCACCCTCTGCCACTGAAGCAGTTGTTGACGACGACGACAATAGCAGTGGCGCGGGTGGGAAAAGAACACGACTGTCCCTTCTGACCGACGCGGGCGCGACTGAAAACACGGCACACACGAGCAAGGCAAACTGCCGGCAATAGGGCGGCACAAGAACCCCTGTCACGCGTCCGTGTCTCAAAAGCGCAGAGACTAGTCCGCGCGAGTGCCGCGCAATAAAGGTAACAAGAGACGCATAGCGCATGCGGTCATGCTACAATTGCGCGCGTGTGTGTACGGACAAAGAATACATCCATACCGCGTGTGCGTGCAAATAAGTTGATTGTTCCCATCTAAACAGTTGCATCTTGTATGTGCCGCGTACGTACGTACTCATAAACGTAAACCGTCTGTAGTGGTGAGTACATTATATAGATGTTTGCGTGTATACATTGACACTATGTCTGTTACATGCATATATAGACCCGATCTACTACGATATACTAGAGCTCCATATGATCATCGTTGGCAGCAGCAGCATCATCATCGACCGAGGACGACGAAGGAGGTGGTTGAGGTATGGAACGTGCCCCTCCGGCATCTCCGTCGTCATCCGCAGGTCGCGCGCGCTTCTTACCGCGTCGGATAATCTTCCTGTCCAACGATAGACGCGTCTCTTCATGGGCCTTACTCTCGCGCAACGTGTACGACTTGTCCGTTACCAATGTGCCAAACAGATTCAACAACTCAACGTTTTGCAAGAACTGAGATGCCCGGGCCGCCGAGAACGGTTCATCCAGCATTGTGGCCGTCGTCGGCGTTGTGCGCAGAACTGTCAACGTATCCGTCAACACGACCGGTAGATCACGGACGTTGAGTTGTGGCTGGCGCCGGTACGTTTTCAGTCGAATCAAGTAGGGCACAGCATTCCCTTCGGGAAGCTCCACGCGCATGGTGACTGACCGTGTCTTTGGATTCACGCGGTTGACATACTCTGTGACAACTGACTGGAACGGACGCAGATTGGCATCCAGAGTCTTTTTACTCTCGGCGGCCTCACGGCGAACTTGTGCCAACTCCTCATCCACCCGTGCGAGTCGTTCAATGCGCATCAAAATGTCACCCGGGATGACATAGCGCACTGGAGCGACAGACGCTTCCGCTGCTGCTGGAATAGATTCTGTACCCTGTTGCTGCTGTGCTTCACCATCGTGGTGGGCATCGTCGTTGCCGCTTGCTGCCGCAGAGGAGGAGGAGGATGCAGTAGCGCTCCCAGCAAGAGGCACGAATGGCTTGGGCCGACGCTTGCGACGCCGTTTCTCTTCCCCGGCCGCTTCTTCATCCTCCTCCTCCTCGTTCACGCCGCCGCCATTGTCGTCCTCTTCGTCCGTGCCGCGCTCCTTTGTGTCCGACAACATCACCACGACGCGAGGGGTCTTCACGGCCTCCTTCACCGACTGCACAAAGGCCTCGGAGAGCACTTCCGCCAGGGTTGGTTCTACTGGAGGCAAAGGCTCAACTACAACAACCTCCGCCCCATCACCAGATGCTTTCGCGGATTGCGCATTGTTCGTCGGTTTTGTCTTTTTCTTGCGCCCTGGTACGCCCGCCGCCTTGCGCGCCACCACACATGCCTTGCGATACTCCTTCTCTCGTCGTGTGACAATGTCCTTGTACGCTTGTGCGATCAGGTCCATCTGCAACTGCTGCACCGCACGTGCGTAGACCGCAGAACCAAGAGCCTTCCGAGAAAAGGTATGAATCAGACGCAAGTACTGTTGCTCTTGGTCAATCTCCACCGGAACACATGTGTAATGATTACTTTCCAGCCATCGCCGAAGTGTTGCACACAGTTCGTCTCGCTCCGTCATGAGCACTGCACGACGCTGCCGCAACCGCGCGTCCTTCTCCTTAAACTCGTGCTTGGATGTACCAAAGTAACTCACCGCCGGCAACTCCTCGTCGGTGGGCGCAAACGCAACATCGTCGTCATCCGCACCGGCGGCGGCAGCAGCGGCATCCAAATCGTCGTCCATCAAATCATCATCCCCGCTACCCGCACCTTCTTCGTCACCATCTTGAGACGTGGCATCCTCATAATCATCCTCACCTACAGCAGCAGCCATATCCAGAAATCCGTTCGTTCTACAAAAGGTGCGTGGCTGCCTCTACTCGCGACACGGACAGCAACAATATACACACACTGTCACGTGTAACCATGGAAACCGCACTTTGTACGCATTTTAATAACTCGAGTCCACAGATAACTCGAGTGGTGTGTCATACACATACATCGATATAGACTCTCTAGGTGCTGTGTTCTGGCGAAGGCATGTATATACGTACCACATCGCCATGATGAACAACACTTACATGTGTTCAACTTGCAACCGTGTACACTCGGGAAAGAAAAAAGTATATACTCAAGGTGTAATACATGGTATCATTTGCTAAAACTCGAGTTTGTTATACAAATGCAGATTCCACGCCCATGAGGTCAGCAATTTGGTCTCCACTGTTGTTTGCCGGATCGTTCAAATGTGCAAAATATGACTCGGTCATACCATGAAGTGCCAACCCGCTGGTCTTGCGAGGTGGCAACGGCTGATACATGTCTCGAATGTTGGTACTTGCGCCCTTGGTGCGCGCAAAACTCGGCATCCGCCCGCTCAGCATTTGTTTGGCCGGCATACGACGCACCGCCTTCATATGCTCTTCGTGTGTTGGTAACGGCGGTAGATCTACAAAGTCCTTGTTCTCTTCGCGCACCTTATCACCGTAGGCCTTGTCGTAGTACGAGCGCGGCATCGTCCCATGTTTTTTCAACGCGTCGGGTTCCGGTGGCATATCAATGTAGGAGAATGCATCATCCGTCGTGATGTTTGTGCCACCGTGCTCGATAGAAGACGACGCGCTCGTGCATGCGATAAAGGCGCTCGCGCTGTCCGACGCGGCGGGTCGGGAACGCCCCGGTTGTGTGACTCGAATGCCATCCACAATCGTGATATCTTCATCATCATCGTCATTTGGTTGATGTGCGTCCTTCTTTTGTCGTTGCTGTTTTTGACGAGGAGTATCGGTTGGGGCTGCATCTGGATCGTACTCAACGACGGTGTCTTCCTGAAATTGCACTCGCTTTGATTTTTGCACTGTCGTCGTCGACATTGGTGCTCCTACTGGTTGTTGTTGTGGTGTGTCTTGCTGGGATGAGGAGGACTTTGACTTTTTGCTGTTCCGCTCGTGTTGTCGGCGCGATCCAGCAACCCAGAGCAACACAACCAAGCCAATAGCGAGTGCGGCGAGCCACATGAGCCCTGTTGGCGCTGCAACCGCGGGGCGCGATGGTTGGCGTGGTAGCACAAACGAGTTCATTGTAGGTAATCCCCTTTATATTATTATGTACTACTACTACTACACATATGCAGTGTCGTTGACAATGTTCGTGAAATATGTCTCATGTCCGAATCAACCACGGCAATTACATCTTTTCATATTGATTAATACCACTCGAGTTGTGATGATTATAATAGGTATTTTTGTCTACCACGAGTCAAGGTCTGTATATGTACACCCGGTAAGTTCTTGGTGGTGATGTATGTGTACGGACAGGTACACACCATCCATGTGTACACGGAGTATGATGAGTCACAAAAGAGTGTACGTCTTCCCCTCGTATAACACATTTTTCTTCAAACTCGAGTTGTCTATATCGTGCGTAAAGATACCGTGAGGTCGCACCATTATATACGACACGATGTGGTGTCGAACATAGTAGTACAACTCGAGTTTCGGAAGTGTATAAAAAATAATGTATATAGTGTGGTGCGTCCACTTGAAACGTGAATCGCCGTTCGGCGCGCATTGACTAGCCGTCACGTTTGGGCACTTGGAATCAGTTTCTTTAGCAGGACACAATTCTCCTTTTTGTGAGGTCTCATATTTCCTCTATCCTACTACTATTTTTCCCCTCTTTCTACACACTCATACCAACGCTATCCTTTCCCTAATTGAACATGATGGCTCAAGCACAAGTTGACAATGGCGTTGCCGCTGCTGCCGCGTTTACTGTCGCCCAAGATGCATTTGGTCAATACCGTGCCGACAGTCGCGGATCTATCGATCCTTTGCCCGGCATTCAAAATACCGGCACCTACCATTGGTCGGAATTGATGAAGTACTTAAATCGCTGGTACTACAAGGATGTGGCTCGCCCTGAGAAGGGCAAAAATGTCCCCATCTTCCCCTATCGCGACTGTCCCGGTACATGCCCCATGCGTATCCGTTGGGCCGATCCATCCAAGCCCATGTTCGCGCCCTTTGGCGCGCAGGCACCCTTGGATCCTAGTAAGGCCGAAGGAAGCCGCATGACGTTGGATGTCTGCGTCGAGGATTCCGAGTTGTTGGCGGCATGTCATCAGTTTGATGAACGTAATTTGCAGATGGCGTACCAGAACCGCGCGGAGTGGTTTGACTCTGACGAGTTGGGCTTTGAGACGGTCAAGTTTGGCTACAAGAATCGTCTCGCCTTCTTGAAGAAGAGCAAGAAGAACCCCGAAAAGAGCAAGTTGTACAAGCCTCTCATGCGCTTCAAGATCAACACGGAGCCTGGTGACTGGCAGACTAAGATCTATGTGCAGACTGGAGTCGATCGCAACGGTGGTATCCTCATGCGCGAGGGCTCGGTTGCTGACTTGGGCAAGTTTTGCAATGTTGTCCCCATTGCCGATTTCAAGGGCAATTGGATCATGGGTGCCTCCTTTGGCCCCCTCCAAATTTTGCACAGCGTCTTGGTTGTGCCCGCAGTTCGTCGTCAGGACGATATTGGCTCGCAGTTTGGTGTCACGGCCAGTATTGGTTCGGGTCTTCCCAACAATGGCGGTGGCTATGGATATGGCGTGCAACAGCAACAACAGGCTGCTCCGCCCGCTGGACATGATGCCATGCAGGTTGATGGTGATGAGGAAGACTTGTACGACGCAGCAGTTCCTGTCAACAACCAACCTCTCTGAGAGAGTGTCTTCGCGAATGAACACACACGAGTTCGTTTTAGTGTGCGGTTGTAACTGTGACATATCAAATACACCCATGCCTCAATTATTATTATTATATATTATTCGATTCCATTTGTCGCTTTTGTGTGTCCCAGTCTCTGAATAGAGAGAAGGGAGTACTATATATATATATTTGTATACGCGCTTGTGTAGAGGTAAAAGGAGTGCGGTCTGTCCATCATAAGAACAGTCATGGGCGCATACTGGTCACAGTTGCCGCAATGGACGACAACCACATTACGGAAGACGTATCATCAGTACATGAACTTTGATACACAGAGGGCAAACGCAGGACGCATGAGGTATATTACGGACGCAACGGCGGCATCGACAAACATGATTACACGCAGACTGTTCGACTTTATGCCAGCGCGGTTTGCAGCAAGAAGTAATACTATCGGCAGTGAACACCGCGTCGCTGCCGCACTCATTCCGTCACATGGGCAATCATCACGTGGTGGTGCTGAGGCTTCGTCGCGGCGATGTTATCGGTGTCTGATTGTTGGCGATTCTAGTACAGGCAAATCGAGTCTTCTGCACCGCTACATGCGTGACACGTTTACAGAACAGGGCATCGCAAATACCATTGGGTTTGACTACGTGACCAAAGACGTAAACGGCGATAGTCGTATCTGCTTTTTCGACTTTGGCGGGCAAGATCGATTCCGGCGCCTGCAAACGTCGATGGCGTCGACGGCCGATGTTATTGTTATCGTATTTGCTCTCGACGACGCGCGTACGTTTGACGATGTGGTCAAGTGGCACACGCGGATGATGTCGGCACGCACAGCGAACACTGCAGTTCCACCCATCGTGCTAGTGGGAACAAAAGCAGACTTGTGTTGGCGGCGTGAAGAGCAACAGCAGCAAACATGTACGGAAGAGGCTGCATTTGCTGTAAGGAATGATCACTCTTCTGTTTCTCGGAGTGATATTGACGACTTGGTCGAATCAGTGCACCTGGCTGCGTATGTAGAGACATCGGCAAAGACGGGTGACGGTGTGCAAGCATGCTTCGACACTATTTTGCAAATGTGTAAATAGACAACTCGAGATGTATAGCATAATTAAACCATCCCGGTCATGTGCACGTTTTTATTTGCTGTCATTTATTGATCCACTTAATCTGTGGAAGGTATGTATACGTCTTATGTTTGCACACTTTTGTTTGGACGGTACACGTACGCATGGTCTCACTACCGCGCGGCCTCTGATTCGAGACATGTACAAAACTCGAGTTATTGTTTCATTGGTTTCTCAAACACCGTACCGAGTAGTCTTATATTTTATTTTTTCTTTGTGTGCCTCTTGTGTATTGGGTTAGTTGATTCTTTCACGCAAGACTTTGTCTTTAGGTAGTAAATGGCGGCATTCGAACAGGAAGACGAAGGTTTGCCGCGGTGCCTGATTCGCCTTTTGGGTCGTACCACCTATCGCACGGTGGGTACTCCGGAAACTAATTCCGGAGACGAGTGTCGAGTCTGCATGACGTCTTTTGGCGGTGACGATACTGTGTGTGTATTGGACTGCGGACACATGTTCCATCGCGAGTGTCTCGTGCCGTGGGTCAAGGCCCACTCTACATGTCCCTTGTGTCGCGGGTTTGTCTTGCCCGTCGAGCGCGTTCTTAATGCGACGTTCAAAGAGAAGGATCAAGATGCCGTGAATGCGTACTTGCAGCGCATTATGCCAGACACAGTAGTGGAAACCGAGGAAGAAGATGCCGATGACGACGACGCCCAAACGATAGACGTTGTATTAGATAGTTCATTTCTTCCATTTTTGTCCTCCCCTAGTAAGCCACTAGGTCTACCGCAAACATTGGAAGAGTTGTATTATAAGTAACAAACCACGAATATAACAGTCTCTGTCTTTGTCGTTGTTTATGCGCGCTTACCACGGGACACGATATTGTTGTGCGTGAACACCAATGTGGGAGAGATACTGTGCGCGCTCGTCCTTGTGTCGGTCGGGCTGCTTCACCAGGTGCTCGAAACTCACGGGTCCGTTAGTATTGTTGTTGTCCTTGGAAACGGCAGAGGATCGACTCGTTTGCACAACGATAGGATTATATGAACGCCAACTGCTGCTATGAAGACGACGTGTCTGACGTATTGCGTCAATACTTGCGTCATAATTTCGCTTCATATCCTGGAAGAATCGCGTGAGTAATAACTCTGCAACGGATACCGTTGTTTTCGCTTGAGGGAGATTGGCACTGTTGGTGCGGAGAAACTGGTCTGCCAACGTGCAAAATTCAGCGTCCATGGTTATTCCGTGCGTATCATTCGTGCGCGCCCGTACATATCCATCCAGTTCGCGCCACACGCGATGTATGTGGTGTGTAAAATACTCTAGCAGGATGAGATTGTACTGCGTCGGATAAACGGGTTGCGTTGACCAGTACCGTGCCCATTCGCGCGTCGCCGTGGTTCTGTAATAGTGGTCCGCCGTGTCGGTTTTAGGCGTCGATCCATGTTCGTGCGTTGTCATTATTTTTCCATGTACATATGCACATACACATACAGCGCTTGTGTACGTTTACTTTACACCGCACTGGCTTTTGCGCGCTCTGGAAAGAAGAGATCTACATTCACACGTGCACGTATATGCAGTTGCAGTTGAAATGAGTACAATCGGTTTTTTCTGTATAAACCACGAATGGATGCATTCTCTAGTCTGCATATTCAGACTCAACAACATAGAGAATTTTCACGCACATGTGGACGATGAAGAAGGGCCGTGCTGCGGATGAAGACGACGAGCAACCGGTTGTTGTGGCGAAGCGCGTTCTTTCCTTTGATGTAGGTATTCGTACACTGTCCTCGGCGGTTGTAGGTACAACGTTGAACGATGAACTCGTCGCGGAACACTGGGCCATGGAGGATATGTTAGACGGGCGTAGCAAGGCACGTAATTGTCTGAGTATCCAAGCAGATCGCCTCAGTCAGTATATGGCCGATTTCTTGGCGGAGCGCTGGTCGACAGTATATAATGCACGGCCGTTGACCGCGATTATTGTAGAGCAGCAACCTATGATGCGGTTCAACATGAAGATGCGTATCATGTCGTACGTATTGCTCGCATGTCTGCGTCTGCTCGTGATGCAGTCCTATGGCAGCAATGGCGGTCCCGTACCACCGATCTACTATCAGAGCGCCAAAGCCAAGTTGACCATCTTTGCCAAATCGTACACGCCGCCAAAAGTCCAAACAACGTTGGCAAGTATGATGATCTCAGGCAAAGACGACGAAGATGAAGAGGAAGACGACGATGAAGAAGATGACGACGCTGCCCTATGGACTGACTTTACAGACATTTATGTGTCCGATAACGATGACGACAATAATAACGGTGGGGACGCGGATGACCCAGTGACTGTGCCGCCGCCAAAGCAACCACCACACGCGACCCACTATGGTCAACCAACACCACAAGCACCTCTCCTATCGCAACAGGCGCAACGACAGCGATACCGTGCCAACAAGAAACATTCTGTGCAGCAAACCGCGCTAATTTTGCGCGAAGAACGATATTGCCGAAAATGGATCTCATGGTATGACAAGTTGGGCGCAAAGAAGGACGATGCGGCCGACGCCTTTTTACAGGCGATCTACTTTCTGCGGTTCGGGCGCACGAAACTCACCAAAAGCGTTATTGGTGATGATGATGGTGATGAAGACGAGCAACAAAAACGAGGTCGAAAAAAGAACAACAACAAGAAGAAGAACAATGCGACGAAAGCACCACAACAACAACAACGCGGCGGTGGTGGCAAGAAAGCAGCAGCAGCAACGGCACCGTCCCGCAAGAGAAAACGTGCAACGATTGCACCGGGCAATAACAAAGAACAGGATGATGACAACAACGGATCAACAGCGGCAACCGCCCCTAAGAAGAAGAAACAAAAGACAACGATGCAACCTCCTTCCAAAAGCAGTAGTAGTAGCAGCAACAGTCAACCAGTAACAGCAGCGCACGAGGAAAATATGCCAACGTACGACTTGACGGCACTGTAAAAATACTCGAGACACTCATTCTGTTGCGCCCCTCTCTTTTGTCTCCTTGCTCAGTCCAGTCCTTTTATCTGGTGTTTGCGTGTGTGAGACATATGTGGCTACCAACGGATCTTTTGTTTGGCGAGATTTTATGGCGTCTGCCTCGCACCCGCTATGCCCTACGCGTTCTTTTGGCCCAACGTGAGTGGATGGCGACAAGTGAATGCACTCTGACCAGTGTCATTAACCAGTGTTGTCACCCTACGTTTCTTCCTCACATTCTGGCGTCGTATGCTCCGCATTGCGAGCCGGAGTCATCGCTATATCACCCGAAAAGTGTTCTTGATTTGTTATTGGCCATCTACTGTCGATTATTGCAGCAGGCGATACCGAATCGTTCTTCGTCCATGTTTGATGAGCCTCTGTTACGATGGCCTGATATGGATGCGTCGGCACGAAAGTGGCCTGTTGTTGCGGGATATGATACCTCCAAACGTGCTTACGTCATTCCAGAAGTGTTTGCGGACCTATTTCAGGTCCCGTCCTTTTGGTTGAACATGAACAAGGTTGGATATGACCACAGGCGCCATGAGTGTGCGCGGAGTTTGACGACGCGATTTAATCGCCCGTCACAGGAGATGACGTTGTCGGATTATACAAGCAAGTTATATTCTTCTCTGGAAAGTTCGGTGCGCTTTCATATGTGTGGCGGATTTGATGAGCCACCCGATGACGACGATTTGCTGTCAATTCTTGACCTGGTTCGGGATGCGGTTAATCAGCGTGTGCGCGATGCAGTAGCGAGTCCGCGACCTCAGGCGACGCATATCATTCAATACTGGAACTCTTCTTTGGGGTGGTGCTTTAACTACGAGGGCACACGCGAGTGGGAATGGTATGCGGCGCTGTACGAGGACTTGCATACGGTAGTGACAATTTTGGTGACTCACATAAAGCAGCAATTGTGCGCGGACTCGTTTTTTGGCTTGGACATTGATATGTTCAATATCCCCGCACGAATTGGCTTTCGTATGTATGTACGGTCACAGTTTGAAATGGTGCTGAAACATTGCCTGTCGGCGAACAAGACACAGCCTCGTCTCCACGCGTTGGTGCAACGTTGCGTGGAATGGTGGTGGGACGAGATGATTATTGTTAAGAATGAGGCCCTATTTTTCCATGACTCTTATGACCGTACACTCGCACATGTGCACAAAATGTACCGTGCGTTCCCATTCCCGTGTACGAGTGTCGATCTGAAACACTTGCCGATGCCCTTTGATCCGCAACAGTTTCCCGAGTTGCACATCCAGATGCCTGTATAATAGGTTGATGTTGTGAGTAAATATATTACTCGAGCTTGGTTTCATATAAATGCGCGTCCCCGAACGGAGGTTTAGTGCCATAGTTCTTTATCCAAAGAATCTTGTTGGGTATTACACACATTCCCTGGTGTGAACGGATCGGCACCATGGAAACATGGTTGGTGAAGGACGTACAACGACTAATATTGCTGCATTATGCTCCTGTTCACCAACCGCTGTGCCAACTTGCATGCCGCCGCTGGCAAGGATTTACTGCCGAGGCACCCACAACATCGATTACCTGCCCGGGATGTCAACAACATCGCAGGTCCAACCCAGTCAGTCATGTTGATTTTGCTGCATCGATTGGCCTACTTGCACGAGAAGGATGTTTTGAATTGCTGTCGTGGATACGCCAGAGGTGCGGTCCCTTGGCATGGTCGGCCGACGACATGAGCAACATCGTTATGATTGAGGCCGCGTATGCTGGCCACGAACATATCGTGCGCGTTTGCCACGATGAATGGGGTGTAACGGACATCAACAGGGCAATGGCGAACGCGGCGCTTGGAGGGCACGAAGCAATCATGAGATTTTGCTACGATCAGCGTTTTGATATAGATCTCAACCGGGTAATGTCTTGGGCTGCTAAACGTGGGCATGAACATTTGGTACGGTTGTGCCATGATGAATGGAAGGCGGGTGATGTCGACACGGCCATGGCATGTGCAGCACGCGGGGGTCATGAAGGAATTGTGCGATTGTGTCATGACGCGTGGGGTGCAACACACGTCAATTGGGCGATGGCATCGGCGGCGCATGGCGGTCACGAAAAGATAGTGCGATTATGTCACGATGAATGGAACGCTCGGAATGTCGACTGGGTGATGTCGTCTGCGGCGGAAGGAGGGCATGAACATCTCGTGCGATTGTGTCATGATGCGTGGGGCGCAACCGATGTGGATCAGGTGATACAGTGCGCCGTGGAAGAAGGTCGTATTCATATTGTGCGACTATGTCACGAGGTATGGGGCGCGGTAGACGTGAACCGGGTAGCACAACAAGCCATACAATTTGAACAATGGGACATTGTCCGTATCTGTAAGGAGGAATGGGGTGCCACATGTTAAGATCCACCCGTATGCACTGCATGAGTCACTCGAGTTTGTTTGATGCCATGTCTGCGCTTTACCGAACAAAAGTTGCGAGTAGTTTTATCCAAAGATTCTGGTGTATATTAACGGGTGCTGTTCTTCTTTTTCATGCACTATGGATGTGTGGCTGGTGGAGGACGTCCAACGGTTGGTATTGCTGCACTATGTTCCTATTCACCAACCGCTGTGGCAACTTGCATGTCGACGCTGGCGAAGATGTATGGAGAACGTATCTACAGTCATCACATGTCCGGGATGTCAATATTGCAGTTACTACACGGGAGGTAATAAGTTTTGTAGTAGCCGCCGCCCATATCATGATGTCGATTTTATCACATCGATTGACATACTTGCACAAGAAGGATCCTTTGCATTGCTCTCTTGGATACGCCAGATGCGTGGTCCTTTGGCGTGGTCCGACGGCATTAGTAATCTTATTATGATGTCCGCCGCGGACAGCGGTCATAAACATATTGTGCGCGCCTGTCACGACGAATGGGGTGCAATGGATGTCGAAAGTGCAATGGTATCCGCCGCGCACGGAGGGCATGAAACCATCATGATATTGTGCCATGATCAGTGGGGTGCAAAGAATGCGAACCGGGCAATGTCCTGGGCTGCAAAAGGTGGCCACGAACATTTGGTGCGATTGTGTCATGATCAATGGGAGGCAGATGATGTGAACACGGCCATGTCTTTTGCAGCATACGGAGGTCACGAATCAATTGTGCGATTGTGTCACGACCAATGGCATGCTCAATACGTTGACTGGGCGATGGCACGTGCGGCACAGGGTGGGCACGAAGGGATTGTACGATTATGTCACGATCAATGGAACGCCCAGGGCATCGACTGGGCAATGGCGTCGGCAGCGCTTGGCGGTCACGAACACATTGTGCGATTGTGTCATGATGAGTGGCATGCCTCTAACATTGATAATGCAATGGTGTGGGCTGCACAACACGGACACATTCATATTGTGCGATTATGCCACGACATGTGGGGTGCGACAGATGTGAACAGGGCAGCACAGCGGGCCGCGGATTTTAAACAATGGGATATTGTTCGTGTCTGTAAGGAGGAATGGGATGCCACATGTCAAGATCCACCTGTATGCATTGCATGAGCATAAAATCAAGATTGTACATTATATATTATGTTTTTGGATGCATGAAAGATCGATCTTATGGTTTATTCAGAAATTGCAGGAGTGCGGCTCGCCCTCGCGGTGTTGCAAGGACAGAGTTCCGAAGTGTGTCTTGAATTGCACTGGATGTATTCAAGAAAGTTGCGTATGCACGCTCCAGTTCGGCCATATTGACCGGTAATCCTGTTTCCGTACGTGCTGCTGCCGCAACGCGCGTGATAAATGCGGGATCCAAGATGCGACGTGCCAGATCGCGCGCGTAGACGACACCAAATGATGCGACTGTCTGTTGCATCAACCTGGTGAAAAGTTCTTGTTGTCGATCATGTGCGGTTGTCGGGGATTCAATAACTGCTGCTGGTGGCGTTGTCGGCACTGCAGCAGCCGCCGCCGCTCCCGACATACGAAGTGCGTCCAGTACGTCGGCCGTACTACTGACGCCAAATGCATCGACAACCGGTGAGGATGACGCAGACGTTAGGTCAATAAACGATACTGTGGGTGGTGGTGTTGCCGCGGCGGGGACAACAGAGGCTGGACGTTGATTGGGTCGCTCTGGTACGGTCGGGGGTGTCCAACTGGGAAACGCGATCGATCGAGTGTCCGCGTCACGCAACCATTGTTCCGTGCGTCGCAAGATCTCGTCGGGTGCTAAGATGGGGCTATTGCGACCCTCCGGCTTGGAAAGCAATGTCTGATAGTGACCGCCGCGCCGGTACACTGTGATTTCCTGGTCCGCATGCATGATTTGTGTATCCATCAAGTCGTAGTAGGTTGCACGTTGATTCAACTGCTGTGTCAATTGCGCAATTTCTGCCTCTTCTTCGAAGGGAGATACCTCGCCCGGTACAATGTTGCCAAAGGAGCGCAAACCTTCGGGTCCGAGCGCGTCAGTCATCGGGACGTAGATGAAGACGTTGAGGAAGCCGTAGTCCTTTTCGACACGATCTTTGTCGGTGCTGAGAAGGGCGGCCAACACGAGTGCCTCCCCTGCACCGCCCCATGAGCACATGCGCTGCGCGGCCGCGTAGAAATTGCGCCAGTTGTCCTGGTACTCGTCACTACTCCGAAGCGCAAGTTCCACGCTCACGTTGACCCACTCGTCGCGAATCGTGTCGTAGTAGCGGAACACTTTGTTCGCGGGCGGGGCCGCCGCACTATTCACCGCGGCACTCATCAACGCTGGAGCGCGCCATGGAATCATCATCAGTGGGCCCAGGTATGGTTTCAGAATACTCCACTCAACCTGCTGGTGTGCGCGCGGTTGACGTAACAGCAGGTAGATGAGTCGACGAACAACCACGTTGAGAGAGGGAATCGCGCGACCCTCCGTAATTTTGGCGAGCAAGGTTCCATCGATATCCTTCTCGTAGGCCATGTAGTCTGTAATGGGCTCGATGCCTTCAACACCCGTGATGCCACCGTACCACGAAATGTGTGCAAAGGGAATTTTTGTAGCGAGAACAATGAATGTGTAGAACTTGAGCCACGAACCGAGAATGTTTACGAGCGCCAACTCCACGCTGTCGTACTCTTGCAGTGGCGCGCAGGTGGCACCGAACAAGGGGCTGTCGCGGCAGTACGGAACGGTCGGTGGCGCATAGCCCGACGTCAGATGATAGAAAATGCTGACACCTACTGCTTTGAAAAAGCACGAACCGTCGCCACTGACGTTGCTGAGTTCGTACGTCGCGTATTCGTCCGTGGCAGCAAGAGAAGATGCCGCGTACCAGTCAATGGCGTTCAGTAACGCGCGCGAGACGACTTGTTCAATGTCCTGTGCGCGGCGTTCCCTACCAACGGCGCGATACGTTGCCAGCATGTGTTCCTCTTGTTGCGGCGTGAGAGAGAAGTTGGTCTGGAAGAGGCATGAGAAAAAGGCCTGTGCAATCTTCTGTGGGTCGTTTGAGAATCGATCCACAATCTCGGGGCTGTCGTACACGGGTTGGTCGTGTTTTTGCAAATTCAACACGTACTGGACGCTGGCGATTTCACTGGGATCTACGGCGGTGACATCCGCGACAGGGAATCCACGCGCATCAAAGTAGAGATAGTTGCCAAAGAAAAGACCAACAATGTGAAATACAAAATCTCTCTCAAATTGGTTCGTCACTTGGGTAAATCCAAAGGCGCTGATGCTGCCTAGTAGCGCCCACATGTCGAAACACTGGCCCTGGGATAACACTTGATCGGGCGGCAGACGGAACGACACGGCCACTGGGTCCGTGGCCCACCACCGTTGCAAGGCTTCGCGCTCTTTGGTCCAAATATCCTTGACGGTAACCTGGCGCGAGCGCTTCATAGCAGGCATGCCAAACAGGGAGAATGACGCTGCTCCTCCTGGGGGCGGTTGCTGTTGTGGAGGTCCCACCACCGTACCTCCTGGTCTACCACTGTACAGCGGCACCGATGCTTGTGGTGTGAGCCGAAACATCCCACTCGCTCGGGGGGTGGACGGTTGCATCTGTTTCTACTGCAATGATGCGGTCAATGAGGTGGTCGACTTTTTCTATAAAAGGACTTCACAACGTGGATATATATTAACAATGCCTCCTTTGTACACTAATATGGGTGATTGTAATTCATCAATGGTTGTCGTTCGCGGAAGAACTCGGTTCGTTTACTGCTGCACATGCGCGCGTAACACTACATGGCACATTCTTGGGAAACTACCCTACTACTCTTCTAAAACGGCGGATTCATCGTCGTCGATATCTGCGTCATCAAAGTCATCGTCGTCATCGTCCTCGTTGTAGTCATCCTCCCCATCATCATTGTATTCGTCCTCTTCATCGGCATCATTATCGTTTTCGTCCTTTGTGTCACCGTCGTCGTCAATCCCAACTTCTTCCGTCGCCGCGAGGCGTGCTGCGACGGGGGTGACACCAAGCAATTCCTCGTCGTCATTGTACTCATCATCTTCATCCGTTTCAGATGCTGAAATGTTCGAGCCGCGATGGGCCAGTCCCCTCGACGACGCCGCTCTTTTTGCTGCCCCCATCGCCGTTGTCGGTGCATTACGTGATGGTGCAATTTTTTTCTTCTTGTTGTTCTGACGTTTGTGTACCATAGTTGTACTCGCAGCCGAAGATTCGTCGTCGTCCGACGGTATCATTGTTGCGTCGACGCCGATACTAGAACACGACGAGTTATCCACGATACACGCGGCATATGTCTCGTCGCTGTCGTCGTCCGTGTGGCTCTGTTGTTGCTGCGGTAAAGCCGCCGCGGGTGTGGTTGACGACGCCTTTTTTTTCTTTGTTTTACGCACGGGACTCTTCGTTCCTGCTGCTGATGATAATGATGGTAGTCCCGTGGTGGAGGCAGCAGTCATTCTCTTTTGTGCGAGCAACACTTGTGGAGGAATGAATTGAGTCGTCGTATCGATAATGGTGCAATTATCACCGCCGTGCAGCCAGTGGCGCAGACGCTCCGATGTAATGGCCCATTTTTGAAAGATGTGTTGCAGGTCTGAGATGCTTGTAGAAACGTACTCTCCTGCTCCGTTTTGCACACACAAGACGACGGGGAGTGAACATAGCCTCGCGTTCAGTGGAAATGGAACCTGTACGTGTGTCTGTAAACAAAACATGTCCTCATCGTCCACAGTACTATCGCTGGAAAAATTATCTTCTGCTGTGAGGAGGACCAGCCACCCGTGTGCATCATTTTCGGCAGATACGAGCTCTGATGCCGGCGCGCGTTTCTGACGCTTCGTTGGCCTTTCTACTGAATCCGCTATAGATGTTGGTGTAGTCGTCCAGAATACGGCTGGGGCACGGCAAACTTCTGACAATTCCGCAAACAACGTTGTTGAGACAATTTCCCGTGAGGCAGCATGTGTGCCTGTAAAATACAACTCCACTGCAGTTAGAGCCATAACCTTCTTTGTTGTCTTTCCCGCACGACTGTGTTCTCGCAAACATGTACCGTGGGAAAATTATATACGTACATATATTCGATATGCATAGCAGCCGCAAAAAAATCAATCTTGTCTTTATACATTTTATATGTTTGTTTGTGTCTATCTATTTACGGGACTATCGTGCATATGGAACCCAACGGTAGTCTGTCTTGCGAAGTGGAATAAAATCCGCCATCTTGTACAGTAATGAAGCCGCCACGTTTGCGTCGTCTCTCCCGCTCTCAAGTAACATGTAGCGTGGGTTAAGTAACTCGCATTCGATCTCACATATGGGAGGTGTCTCTTTCTGCTGCCGTTCAGCCTGCGTCTTTGTTTGGCCTGACCAGGAGAATGTCACGTCGAATTGCCACGTCGGTTGCAACGCTCCTGTGGACGCATACAAATACGATCGACGTTGCTTGATACGTACATGTGAGGTGTTTTGCAAATGAGGCAGCCTCGGATCGTCATCGCGAATCTCTTGCTCTCGATTCAAGTCGACACGTACGTCTAACAAATAGGGTGCGTTGCCACCGGCGGCGGCCATCACCCCATTATTGCACACGAGTTTCAGCGTGACCGAATCGATGCGATCCTTATGAATGTGCCGTCTCTGTAGTTGACCCGTGTGTTTGTCATCATACATGACCGTTGTACGTACGTCACCAATCTCATGCACCGGATACACAAAGTCTTGCATTTCTTGAAACTCGCGCACGCCGAACCAGTCCTCATACGATGCCAAGTTTTGCATAATACGCTCCATTACAATATTAGGGACACCCGACTGGAAACGGATATTGTTGTGGTGCTGTTGCTGATTTGGTGTCATCGTAACAACACCGAATCGTGCTTCTAGTTCGTATGAGACGAGCGGGTCACGTTCGTGCATACACAGGTGGCGTAGTCGTTCCACGAGACGAGAAACGGCCGGAATGGCTTCAAGGAGATGCCACGGTTCCGCTTCATCGGAATTAGAGACTACTTGGTGTGAATACGAGAACGCGCCAGGTGGTGGCCCTGTAAATGGAAGTTGATGCTGTGGTTGAAATGCCAGCATGTAAGGCAATCTATATAGCGCGCTAGAAACAAACAGTTCACACAAGGTACCTGGAACTCGTTGCCTGTAGGTGCGTGCGCGTGGGCTGAAAAAAGAACCACGCGACAGACCGCATGTAGAAACGAATTCGTGCAAAGCCATCTCATATGCAAAACGATCTATGTATATTTTACACGCATTCACACACATGTATATATATATTGAACAGCAGTTACTGACACGTGTCGCCTTGTCTGAAACATACGGACGACACCACCTTGGTCGTTATCGCAGAGAGCAAAGAACCTTCACCCACTGTAAGTTCGCGCAACTTGTCTTCCGCATCCAGTGATGGAATTGATAATTTAGCAATCGAACCCATCGTCATTATAATTGACGCACCACACTTTTCCAGTGCCACAAGAAGACGTGTGTCGTCCCATGTCACGGGAGCGCGGCAAACGGCAAATGCATGAAACGAGTTTGATAATTCTCGCCCCATACTACGAGAGATTTACAATGTCCGTGCTTACAGAGTGGTGTGGATCTTTTATTTCTATTACAAGGCGATGAATATTGCAAGTGTTTTTACATTGTACTGGTTCTGATCCTCGACTCGAGTGTGTCGTAAACATATATTTATATTACGCATTGTCATTGTCCAGGTCGACGATGGTGGCTCTATCACTGAGATACTTTTGCAACGCCTTGACAGAGAGATCGGTGCATCCGGCGCTTCGACGACGCTCCAACTCACCAAGGGCTGTTTTGGACGGTTCGTAACCCAAATCCACAACAAAAACTCTTGCACACACGTCACACATATGCGTTAGCATAGAAAGAGTGGGTGTCATTATCTTTCGCCCGTAGCTAGTTTTGGACCATTTGTAATCGGGTCCTTCCGATACGCGCAATACCTGTACCGCCAAATGTGCCATTTCGACATCGTGGATACGGAGCGCCAATAAAAACCCACGTGCCGCAGAATCCCACAATCTCTCATCACGCATATGTCGATGATGAGGCCCGCTCATCTGGCACGCGCGCCGCAAAAGAAACGGATTGCGATTCACCACACACGTGTGCACAAAATCAGTACCAAACGTCCACGACGTTAGCATGTTAGAATGCCTCCGAGAGGCGTCCTGCAGGGTGGAGAAACGTGCTCGTGTGGCAAGGGTCCAAAATTGTGCGTCCGCCAGAACATTGCACTGTGTGCTTGCCAGAGCGACGCGGTAAAGATACACGTCGGTGATGCCAAGAATACGACGATGTCTACTTGGCTGTTGTTGCAGGTCCTGATCGCCGTCCGCAATACGGTGGTGCGCGGTCACCATACGTGCGGCAGATTGTATTTCCGAGTTTCGAAACCGCCAGTTATTTCCATTGGCGGATTCTGCGATACCTTCAATCATTTTTGCATAGGAAGGATATAATGGTATGTCATCCCATTGCAGCAAATATGCACAAATCAAGTACCATGTTTGGCGACTCAATGAAACAGGGGACATCATCATAGTTGTGTCGTCATCCACCACCATGCCAGACACGCCCGGTTTCTCTCCTACGCTGTCGTCGGAAGATGCGGTCTCATTGCCGCTCCACATAGTTATCCCCGTAATATCATACCGGTGAGGATGCCTTTCAACATCAACCAGCAAAACACCATTACTACTGTCATTCTTTTGCGGGCTCTTCTGTCTGCGAATGACATCAAGTGGCGCCGCTGTAGGCGCCATAGAACTGAAGGGTGAACTCGGCACGACCGGGTCAACTGTAGAGAATGTTCGCCCAAACGCAGATGCAACCCACCGTGCGCCCGTCGTAAGGAGATTCCGTAAACCAGGGGCCACTGGTCCGTTGGGTAGAGACATCACAGGAATGTCAATACGAGTGGCATCTACCCAAACAACGACGGGGTTCTGATGTGTCGTAAACAAAGCCGGTGGTGCAGCGATAGTGACCAGACACCCTGTGCGAAGATCCACAATCTGTATCCGATCATGCAAACCTAAGCAGTTGCACACATGTGACACTCCATAACAAAAGACCATGTTGTTGTCATGGATAGTGACTCCGGAGTCGCATACGATCGAGTATTTCCCAGTGTCGATGAGAGCGGTATCCTGACGTGCCGGGCAAAGGTGTGATACCACCGACTCCATCTCCTACGTAAAAAGAGACACACAAATAAGTGTCTATACCACGCCTGAAGGTGGATGGAGTACAACATATATGCCCATGTTATAACTCGAGATCACTTATTCGTTTAGACAATATATACGTCGAGGTACAGCCACCCCACCCGCGACACAACATGTAGACAAGTAGTAAACTCGAGTTTTGTCAAAATTTGTTTCAATGCATTGTTTGAAATTGCACGTTATGCATACGCATGTGTGTGCACAAGCCACCATAGACAATACTATGTCTTTCTTCAGTCCCCTAAACACGACATTGTGTCTCTCACGTGTCGCTGCTAATTGCTGTCGATATACGTGTTGTCGTCAAAACCGTGTAAACGTGTTCGGCGCCATTGTTCTTCATCGACCACCCACACACACCTCTACCCACGATGATGCAGCAGCAACAACAGCAAATGATGCTTGTAGATGATGACGACGATGCGCGATTTGGTGCGGCCGCCGTAGCGCCTGCGGCGGCGAATGGCGATATGGATTTTGCTGCCGCCGCAGATGGTGATGACGAAGAGGCGCTAGTGAACGCTGTCACCCAACGTTATCGACAACAGTTGCAAATGGACCTGGAGCAGATGATGCGTGACTGTCGCGCCGCCGATGGCGAACCGTACAACCAGTTTGCTCACCGCTTATTTCAGCAAAACATTGGCCACATTGATGCGAAGCAATTTGAGTTTCATTATATGCGCGTCATGGAGTCGGCCATCAACTTGTATCGCAATTTTGTGGCCAATCACATGGTAGGTGATTCCAGTCACGAAACGTTGGAGAACCACAAACGATTCCGACGCTTGTTGGAGGCGATCCGACATGCCTATCTGCACGTCGATTCGGAGATGCGCGGCGCCGCCGTCATGGACGAGAATAGTGACATGTACACGCCCGCCGAGGTGTCCATGTTCCGCGTCTCAACAATTGACGTGGAGGAGAACGAGCCCCACCAGAACTTGTTGCTCTTTTTGCTCAACGAGGCCTTTCACAAGGGCTATCGCCGCTACAAGGGTGCCGTCTATGAGCAGATTTATACGGACGACGACCACGGTCGCTTACCCACGCACGCGTGGCGACAGGTGGCTTCGATGGAGGAATTTGTTTACAACAGTGTCAAAAAAGAGATAAACTATCGCCAGTGGCAGAACCTGACGCATCGGCCCGGTACGGCCCGCAATATGATCGAGTACTTGAGCAAGTCGCGTGCAGACACTGAATTTCCGTGGCTCACGCCCGATCGTACGGTCGTTGCGTGGCGCAATGGGCTGTACATGGCCGACACGATGCAGTTCTTGCCGTACGACCGCGTGCAGCGCGAGGTGGCCGCCGACGTTGTGGCGTGCAAGTACTTTGACCACGTGTTTGATGAGCGTGAGACGCCTGCCGGTCAGGACGGGTGGTTTGAACTGCCGACGCCCTCGTTTGACTCGATCCTCAACTTTCAGGGCATGTCAACGCATGCCAAGATGATGATGTATGTCATGATTGGTCGATTGCGTTATGCGCTCGGACACCACGACCGTTGGCAGGTCGTCCCGTTCATCAAGGGTATGGCGGGTACGGGCAAGTCCACAATTGGCAAGTACTGCCTGGAGATGTTTGAGTTTGCGGATATTGGTATCCTGTCGAGTAACATTGAGGACAAGTTTGGTCTATACGCACTGATGGACAAGTTCTCATGGGTGTGTTTGGAGGTCAAAGAGCGCTTCGGTCTGCCGCAAAGTGAGTTTCAGTCCATGATTTCGGGTGAGCACATGAACATCCCCGTGAAGAATCAGATGGCCGTGTCGACCGTGTGGAACAGTCCCGGCTTTATGTGCGGAAACGAAATGGCGAATTGGATTGACGCTGCCGGAAGTATGTCGCGTCGTCTGATGATTTGGGAGTTTTACAAGTTGGTGCGCGAGGCCGACCCGACGCTCGAACCGCGACTAAAGCAAGAGTTGGGCATGTTCATTCGCAAGGTCAACGAGGGCTACCGCGCCTTTGCGGCCCGCTATGGCGGCATGGACATTTGGAACATTCCCGAGTGCGAGTACTTTAGAGAGACGCGAGAACGCGCCAAGGCGGTCATCAACCCTATCGTCTCGTTCATCCGCACATCGGAGACGGTGCGGCTGAATCCTGAGGGAGGCTACATGATCTTTACGCGCTTCCGCGAACTGTACGTGTCGTGGGCGAAGAATATGGGTCGCTCGACCAAGTTTGAACCCGACCATTGGTTGCCTGTTTTTGCCGACTATCGACTGGACTGCAAGACGGAACAACGCCTGGTGAAGAACAAAATGGTCACGGCGTATTTTATTCTCGGTTTAGAAGAAGTCATTCATAATGACAAGTAGTGTATTAACTAACAAATATATTCTGTGTTGTGTGCGTGCGCTTATGTTCCTATGTGTGTAAGAATTAACATACATTCTTCTAGTATTTTTGTTTGTACATATTACGAAGTATATACATTAGATATAAAAGATACCAGGAGTACCGTCGCACCCACCACACAAAACAACAAAAGGCTGGCGGGAAAGAAGCCAACGAGCATGCCGATACCATCAGTAAGTTGATGATAATCACCCGTCCTGGGTTTGAAGAAAAGCTCATACAGAACCGCCCCCACCTTGAACGCTACCAAGTACAGGGCAATGATAATGGCGATCCAAAAGGAAATCTGGGCAATTTTGAGAGGTCGTTTGCGAAGATCTGATGTATGAGTGCGTTGGATGGACAGGACGCGCGCGCATTCCAAAATAGCCTCTTCGGGCATTGCGACGTGAAGCTCAGTAGCAAGCGTGCGCTCTAGACCGAGCGGTTGGACGCACACGGCGTATTCATCCTCGGGATCGACACCGTTGGTGCGTAGACGTTCTTCCAATTCCCACGTCAGGTCTTCGCGACATAAGAGGAGTACTTTTCTGTCTCCATCAACGCACACCAACCCAAAATCCGGATACATCTCTACAATGCGATGAATGCGGACACACCATATGACACTTGGCGTGGCGTCCGTCATGTCGTGTGCGATGCGCACGAGCCCTGCGGCGGTGCCAATGGGTAGTTTTACGGGTTTCATTCCCACGCGCCTGTCAACTAACCACCCAAACAAAGTGGTACGCGCGTTTCCGTGTCGATGCATGATCGCGCAGTGCCAGATGTAACAGATGATGCTGGCACAACTGTTGCGGTTGAAGAATGGCACAATCGTTGCATTTGAAAAAAACCAGTAAGAAGGTAATACTTGGGACGAAAAGAGCGTCTCTTTTTTATTCGCGACATACATGACATTTTCGTCCCTGTATGTAGAGCGCCATACCACACAACACACATTTATTAATACTCAACTTGATAGTGGAGCCGATTGGGAATCCCAATGTCGACACAGGACCTTTCAGTATGCTAAAAGGGTGACTGAGGAAGACTCGCATAATTCTATGACCGCGTAGATGAAATTTCTCCAAAATGTCCTGTGCCGTGGTATAATAACCCACCCAAAAGTGTGTTGTGGTATCTTCACATCGAACCTCTAACAGAAACGACTTTGACTCAAGGATATCCGTATATAATGCGTTAATCTCTGCTGGAAAGTCGTTCATCTTGACCAACTCGTCTTCAGAGAGATCTCCATTCGCAAATACATGAGCGAAAGCTCGGGCTGCCAAAAGTTTGAGGGACAAAGTATGTGACATGATATATCTGTTTACTTGATCTCTGTCACAAAGAGTACTACAGCACAGTAGAAATAAGTAATCGTGTACATTTCATGTGCCCAAAAGATCCGGTAGAGTGGACTCTGCGGTGTTGAGCAATACTCTGTGCTGTGTATATCATGTCAAGTGAATGAACATGCTCTCTCACTCTATATATTGGTGCATGTCTATATAAAAGGAAACACACCAGTCTCCAAAAGACATTATACACCTCAAAAACCGCGGTGTGTTCTGCGCACGTAAGGTTATTCGATTGTTTAGATTGTTCTTCTCAAAAGGCCTTAGAACATCATGACGGCTCTCACGAGTAACGAGTTGGCAACCGCACTGAGTGCGACACGCAGTAATGTACTCCCGGGCGGTCTGCGCACCTCCGTGTCGATTGTCAAACCACCATCGACAGCAACAAGTAGCACCGTTGTGTCGTCAGAATCAACGCCATCGTCGTCGTCCATGTCACCCATCGTTTCCATCATGTTGCGGATTCTGGCAGGTGTCATCGTCGTTTATCTCGTCATACTATTGATTCGTTGGATCTGGGGATGTAAAGAAGACAAGGACTGCGCGAAGCACTGTCCAAAATTACTTGCGGGTGCATGTGTTGGTCGCTGCAAGAGTGGCTGGTGTGAGACAAAGACGCAGGAATGCAACAACAAAAAGCATCTCTCGTGGTGCCCTGAAAAGGGACGTTGTGTGAACACAAGTCACGAGTTGTGCCGTCCACCCGGCAGCGGACCACAAAAGAAGAAACCGAGTCCAGACATCAAGAAACCCGTCATCATCACCGGCGCTTCTGTTGCAGCAAAGCAAGACCGCCACTTCCAGTTTGTCAACATTGAAGAAAAGAATACTATTCTACAACAACCCCGCGCAGACGACGATGTGTACGATACCGATGATACCGTTTTGCTTGGCAATACGGGTCAGGCGGCAGTCCTGCAAGGTGTGTCGCACGATGCATCGTTTACTTTGCACGAGTTCTCCATGAACAAGTCATAAGGGACTCCCACAGCACAACAATACATATGTACATACACATGTGCAAATGAAAGAAACCCGAAACTGTTGCACATAACAAACATACTATATACTAAGTCAAGACGATCGCTGTGTGGAGCGCTGTTTCAAATAATGCAAAACCTCCTCGACAGACGCCACTTTGCGTGTCTTCACGTCCACAAACTCAATGCTGAGCAGGTGATGAGGATCTTCTACGCTGGGTGTAACAACCATCGAATAGGCGTTGTCAAATCCGTACGTTAAACAACGCTTCCCATCATCGGTATACTCAAATACGGGAATCTTCGTATCGATTTGCATGAGGTCTTTCAGGAGTGCATGTGCTCTCAACTTCCATAGCAAGTCTTCTCCCAGAGACTCAACATTGGTTAGGGTCGCCGCCTCAAACAAATCCGTTATGGTCTTCAGGTTAATCGTGGCGGTACCCACCATGCTTGCTGCCTGCGCATTCTGCGCCATATCTCTGCGACACCGCACGTATAACTCTCTATATATTCAATCATCGTTGAGTGGGTTCACACAAACGTGAATAAATCTATAACGTTCCTAACATACATATAAGTACATGACATACAAACTCGAGTCGTTTATTGTGTGAGGAACCGTGGTACATTGGAAAAGACAAGCACCACCGCGGGCCATGCAAAGTGGAGCGCACCCCAATCGACATATGGACGCACCAACTCTGTCAGCGGTATCATCATACACGTGTAGTCTGTATCATCGTTGGCGCTGTTATTGTTGTTGTTGTTGTTGTTTGTGGACCGTGTCGACGCCAAGAATACCCATGCAGTTTCGTGGTCAAATTGGCGCACCGCGTTTTGTACGCTAAGCATATGCCAAGGCGTGTCCCATTCCGCGTGCCAGCAATATACGCGCGAGCGCAACCACGACGCCATCTTTCGACGCACCATCGTCACAAATGCCGCCCGCATCTTCAATACATGTTCGTCTGGAGCAGATTGTTCTTGTTGCATATCAACAAACGAAATCTGAGGTGGGTGTGTTGCAAATATTTTGGCAATCGCAGCCCTCGTTGACGGCGTCAAGTGCCCGCAGCGCAGCGGGCGAGTCTTGTCCAACACGCGCTCCCGACGCGCGATACGGCGCCCGAAACTGCCCTTGTATTTTGCACGCAGCAGTGCAACCACCAGCGATCCCAGTAGAATGGCAAGTGCGATCCGCGGAGCCCATTGTTCACCGATCATCACGTGCTGTGTATGTACAATACCCAACCAAAAGAGACACAGACACACCACACGACGGGCGCTTGCGTTTCCTTGTTGCTTTCTCTTACAATATATATATGAGCTCACATTATTATATTAAAGAAGATGCCGCTTCGTTAGACACGACCATAAGACACATATGTCGACTCCTCTGCCACGACAACCACCTGTCGCACCGCAACGGCGGCCTGTACGGCGTACGGGCACTGTTATCGGAATAACACACCCGGAGTTATCTATAGAGGACCTGACATCACGCATGCAGGCACAGTTGCGTCTCACCACGGAAAAGAAAGAAGAGAATATTGTTGCTGCTGAAGAAGCCTCGATGATGGACGCAAAGACGCACTATAGAAGAACGCAATCGTACCACATTGCCACGTCGATCCTAAATCGGTTGCCCGGTGCCCCAGACCCAACCTCATTTCTTCTCGCCGCGAACAACGCGACCACATGTCACGAATTACAGGTTGGTACGGTCATCGGCCGCGGCGGGAATGCCGTTGTATACATGCTTCTCTCTCCAAGCGCACAACAATTCGGCCTCGTACAGTCACTTCCACTCACACTCAAGTCAAACACAGTTCCTCTCCGCCTGGAACCTACCGCAATACTAGAACGTCGGTCTGCATCGTCGGAATTGCCGTCGTCTTCCGTAAAACAAACAGAAGAGCAACGCCAACTGGCGGCGTACGGGTGTTGGCAACCCGGTCAGAGTGCGTATTTGTGTCCGTTTGAGCATGAAACCGAAGTACTTATTCTCGCACTAGCAAGTAAGTTGTTTGCAGACGGAGTAACGCCACATATGCCCCTCCACATGGCCTCGTTCACGTGCACATCGACAACGCCGTCTCTTCACGGCACCAGCAGCCACCCACATGACGGCGTTTTAAACACGGTACAAGAACGCTACGGCGTTTTGCAGGCTCCGTACAATGGCCATGTGCATTCTCTGGTGCACTTGCCCGAGTTGTTGCAGATCACATACGCGGATGAGCATATTGTACGTCAAAGCGAATTAATGGATGCAATTCAGGCGACTGAAAAGGGTACATTGTCGTCACCGGCCTCGCTCGATGCAGTGCTTGCAAAGGATTTCCCAAAGACGTCACTGACGGTGCGAGGAGAATCGCTTCTGAAGCGCGTTGCCGTTGAAATTATGCTTGCCGTACTGCACACACTAGCCCTCGGACAGAACACACTCGGATTACAACTAAACGATCTCAAACCCGCAAACATTTTGTTCAAATTCGACGACAACAGCAGTGCTTCCGCCACAGAGCCCTACTTCCGCGGGCAATCTCTGTCTCGGTACTCACACATTGCATACCACATCGGTCCACCGCCACCCGCCGGCGCCGCCGCCCCTTCTTCCTTGCCAGCAGAACAACAGCAAGCACAGGGCATATTTTACATTCCCAACCGCGGATTCGTTGCAAAGTTGATCGACTTTGGCATGGCTGCCGCCTATCGCGTGCCAGTACGACGAGAAAAACAAGGAGAGCCAGGAGGAATAACAAACATCAACGAACCTATCATTGTCACTGAACATGTAGAGGTTTCAAATCACGCCTACACATCGCGTCGTCATAAAAGTGTACGATGCCGCGCAACGTTGGGCGTGCTGGCAACGACGCTCATGGCGGAGACTGCGCAGAGGAGGGGCGGCCCAAATGAGAACCAACGCATTTTGGATCGTCTCATTCGAGAGGCCCGACGGTTGGGTTGCGACGCAGATGACGCGACGGCCGAGAGTATGGCACGCGAGGCAATGCGCACACAGTACATAGAGTACCAGCGTGAATTTTTACGCATCAGTAATAGTCGAAATCAGTTCGGCCTATCAGGACAGTATCAACCGGGTTACGACGCGCACTACTTTGTGGCCACGTTGGCTGAACAAATGCGACATTGGCTTCCAAGTCGACACCGGCTGGACGATCCAGGTTCGGCCGTCCCGGACGATTACGGCCCAATCTTCTACGTGCAACAAACATACAAAATGACACTGGACGCCGAAACGGCCCGACCCGCGCTGGATCATGTCAGTGCGTCAACACCCGAACAAATCTTACACCATTTGTACGCATTAGGCGCCGCTACCTTTCAACCGGGCTATCAGCAGCAGCAGCAGCAACAAAAAGAACCAGGTCAGTCTCGCGTGGGAACGTGGCTCGCACCGTATTGTGAGCGACCCCCTGATGTCCACGACGAAAACATTTTACACCTGTACACATACAGTCCTGAGTACTAACAATCACAAATATACAACTCGAGATATGTATGATATTCCATAATTTGACTTCCCGGCACAACTGCTTGGGTACTCCCAGAGTGTACACATTGTAGCCAACCATCGAATGTGTACACCATTCATGGATGTCACACCATGTATACTCATCCATATCCACCGAGACCAGATCCGCACCATATAAATGTATAAATGAATTTTAGGTCAACTCGAGTTGTCTATGTCACTAAGTGTCGATACTGTATGGGGCTATATACGAATGTACACATATAGATCGTATGAAGGCACACACTCGAGTTTGTTGAGTCGCGGTTTTCTTTGTATGTTCGCTTGTGCGGGGTTATCGGTTTCAGGGATACGTTTACTATACACGTGTATTCTTTTGGTGAAGGAGACGAAAAACAGCATATATGGATGTCGGCGGATGCTGTGTCATCGGCTGCCTCGCTGTTTGCCAAGATGGGTATCGGGCTCTCACTGACTGTTGGCATCGTGCTTTTGGGCTTACCCGCACTCTTCACATGGGTGTATGATTTGGCGGAAATTGGTGGGTTCGTGTGGTACCTGTTGTGGATCGCCCGCGTAGTGTTCGATATTGCCGTGGTTGGATTTATGTTACGACATGCGAATTATGATGAGAGAACAGACTTCAACCACCCGAATGTCTTTTTCTGGGAAATTTTGTCTTGGTGCGTGAGTGTTTGCCGCATCGCAGCGACGGCGTATTACATTGTCAACGACAATGAGCGTGATATTTGGACGTGGTTTGAATATCACTGTTATGAATGCATCGCATTCATGATCTACGTCGGCATATTCACGTATATTCTGCAATGGTGGATGTGTACCCGATTTCAGACCCGCGTGCGGCGATCGCTCCTTCCGTTAGGCGAAAGGTATCGTCTGGATGCATTTGCGCGGCATGTATACGTCATCGTCGCGTTTTGCAAGAAGATTGTCATTGTGTGTTGTTGGTACGCACTAGCGCGTTCACGTGTGCCCCTTTGGTACCTTTGTCTTATCATGTCGGCGCAACTCGCACACCTCGTATGGTGTTGGATACGAATTGCGAAATCTGTATTTTTAGAACAGGCGCCCTATGGACGCACCGTGGCAAATGTGGATATCACTACGTGTGAGATATGCTGTGAAGATGGCAAGCACTTGGCGCGCATGACCTGTTGCACATTGGTATTGTGCACGGATTGCATGGAAGGAATGCTACGGGCGGGTCACATCACAGGAACATGCCTGCGCTGTCCGCAGTGCCGTAGGGACGTTAAGCGGAACAAAGTGCACACGACGGGTCAATATGGCCTCCAAGTCAAGATCCTACTATTTCCGGTGTAGAGAAAACTACTACTACTTGTCCAGTTTTTTTGCGGATATGCGCATCAAGTCTTTTGCGTGCGCGCACACACACACGCACAATCTCTGTGTACCATAAATTATATGTGTGTAAAAAATGGTTGGTTTGTTAATGTCAAAGAGCGAGTCACATAGCCTATACTATTTACTAGTGCTAAAGCTCTGGTAAAAAAAACTGTGACCATCCGCTGTTTGCATCTTGTTTCTTTTTGACAACACCCCAACCCGACCATATCATGGCCACCTCTACACCTGCTGTCGTAACGGTTGCTGCTCCGTCCGTGCGCGAGGGAGTTGCCGGAGTCGGTGATTCTTTCAGTCGACTTTTAAACACGTCCATTTTGGGTCCCCTGACTGTGAAGTGGCTCCTCATCATTCTTATCGGATTTCTTGTGGTGATGTACGTGAAGAACTGCGCGAAATGCCAGGAGAACCAGAAGACTAAGAAGAAGCAACAGCAAAATCAAGAGTAAACCAACTCGAGTTTAGCGTACATTCAATTGTGGATGCTGACGCAAGACTACTGTATATACTACAGGTTGTATACACCGGTACACACACATGCAGTACATACACATCATGTTTGTCACATCATAACTTTCTCTCTCTCTCCATGATACCGGGCCTAAAAACTTTGTGAGTCATAGAGCGCATATATATTTATATTTGTACACAACTCGAGTTGTTCTATCGTCGCGCATCCACTACGATACCAGGAGGTGCTGGGGTTGTCGTGTCCATGACGACAGACGCTGCTGCGGTTGCCGTTCTAGTTGGCTGTGGCTGCGTGCTGTGTGTTGTCCCAGTAGTATTCGTTGTGTGCGGTTTTTTCTGTTTCTTCTGAACGGTTGCGGAGGCACTCGCGTCCTCCTTCGGTGTCGGCGCGTTTTCTTGCGCCACTACTTGGACCTTGACGACCCGTGATCGTTTTTTGTGCTTATTTCTTTTCGGTGAGTGATCACCGCCGCCGCCACCGTTGCCATTGTCGTGTTTGTCACGTCGTCCCCCGAGAAAGAACAAGATGCCACCACACATCCATGTGTAGAAGAAGGCCACAATGTAGTTTAGGAGTTTAAAGCCAATGCAGAGGAACCACCAGAAGAAGAGGCCGAACCAGAAGAAAAACCATCCCGTCCATCCCATCAACGTGATTGCCATCTTGTTCTTCAGCACGACCATGAGCAGCAAGAATGCCAAAATGCAAAAAACAATCCCCACGATGAACAACAGTAAGTTGTACATGTTCTTTTCCTTTGGGTGTTTTCGGTGTGTATCTAATTCACCCAGTTGCAACACGCTTTACCTTTCTTATAACATAGTATGCACAAAAATTTAAAATTGCGTGCTTTTTTCTTTTAGTAGCGAGAATGGCACATATGCCCGCCTGTTGCGTTTGTTGCGACCGCCGTACACACACCAGTCGGGAAGCCAAAATGATATATGTGTTCGTCTGCGCGACAGCAACATCCCATCTTGACGGTTGGTGCGAACAGAAATATAATAAGGTCATGGATCAAACGTGGTGAGGTAGGTATCAACGCGCTATGGGGTGAATCGTTGCGTTGATTGATGCAGTTTTCGTTCCTGTTTTCTTGCAGAGCACACACCTCTCAAAAAGTTATTCTACCTTGAGATATATTTTGTATTATGGAAGGTTCGTTCACGGCGCCACCCACTACCGCCGAAGTAATAGAGTTTACCGTCACATACAACACGGGCGCGCGCCACACTCAGTGGTTCTACGCCGATGACTTTGTTCCGACTGCAGAGTTTTCAAGAGCCCTGTTCGTGCCGGTGACCGTGTGCCGGATTTTGGACGCCGATGGCTCGAGTTGACAGGAATGAACGCAAGTGCAGTATATATATACAATCCATGTGTGTACCATAAACAACTCGAGTTTTACGCAATTAAATTGGACCAATGTTTAGAGTGCTAAAATGCGTGGTAAAATGTACGTGCGCCGGGCAGTCGTCACGTCGCGGGCTTGTTTGGTTTCATTTTTTCCCCGCAACAGCAACAACAGTGTGCGTCTTTATCAATCTGTTCGTTAGAACGACGACACGTGCTGCTCGAAATTATTAATTAGTATGGAGGCTTTCGCAGTCGCAACCGCCGAGTTGCATCCCATGTCTTCGCTCGGTGAAAATATGATGGCAGATTCTGTAGGGTTGGGGCTCGCACAGTCGGATGCTGTCGACGATGTGATGCTCGTCGATCACGAACAACACCCCGCCGTTGCAGCCGTAGCAATGGGCAACCACGATGTTGGTAATGTCGCTGATGCCCAGTCCCGGCGTAAGCGAAAGCGCCAGGATATGGAGGAAGATGCTCCTTCGGTGCAATGGGCTGTCAGTATCCCGAATCCCGGCAACTTCACGCATCTGGTCAAGATGATTGAGAGTGTGATGCCCGAGGCGTTTATGAAGGTTGTCAACACGAAGAATTTTACCGGTGTTGGCTTTGAGTCTGTCGACGCTGCCGGAATTTGCTACGCGATTGCGCGACTTGGCTGTGACTCCCAAATCGCACCTGGTTGCGACACCAATCGGCAGTGGTCGTGTGTGAACATGAGTTGGCTCCGCTTGTTTTCCGAATCGGCGCCCCCGAATTCGGAAGTTTCGATTGTGTCAATCAGTAATAGCGATGATTTGCTTCTCGTTGCGAATGAGATTGGTGCCAATGGGCGTCGTATCGAGTGCGAAATGCACAAGATTGGAAAGGAGCCCGAAGCAGGACGTTTACCAAATTTTGACTACCGGTTTGTCATTGAATTCAGTGTGACGGACCTCAAGAATATTGTGGCGGCTGGAAAGTCGGCCAAGGCAGACAATCTCAAATTTTCCATTCTGACACCCGCGGAGGGTTCTGGTCTGCCGTCCAACGCAAACTACTTGTCAATCTCCTTTGAGAGTCCCATGGGTTACATGATGTGGATCTTTGCCAACTCGGACGATTCCTCCAAGACGGCGCCTGGGTCATCGTCCGCAAAGAAATCGTCGTCCGCAGCGGATGCGGGTGCTGCTGCTGCCGCTCCGGCCAGACAAGTCTCGAATATTGACAGGAGCCTCCTCGCCGAACAGTTCAATATCGAGTTTTCGATCAAGTATTTGACGAGTATTGTCGGGTCTATGGCGCGTCGCACAGTGACGCTACGATTGAGTGCAAAGACGCCCCTCGAACTGGAGTACCAGTTAGGTGACGGTGCGAGTTGGATCAAGTGGGTCCTCGCGCCGCGTTTGGATGAATAAGTATAATTGTAAGTGTATGCAACGCGCATGTACCAACGTTCGATGAGTCTCTCTCGCATAATATGTGTATATATAGTATATACCGATATCTCAGACGTAATGCTGCTACATGTGCGTGTATCTCTTCTGTTGGTTTCTTTATTGTTGTTTGCTCAGGGCGCCACCATTTTAAACAAATTCGCAACGTCGGTCTGGTTACAGTCCCATTCCGCATCTGTTGGGGAAATTGCAAAGCGGGATCTCCAAATCAAATAGCGGCTTGCCCAATACACAAACTCGTCCTTCACGGCAACGCGATGATAGTATGCGGGAAATCTGAGCGCGCTACGAAACTTGCGCAAAGCAAGATATTCTGCATCTGCATCATCATCCACATCCGAACTAAGATACCCGGGTGGTGAAGTAGTATACGTTGTCGTCGGTGCTGTTGTCACTAGGTCTGTGGACCAGTGCATGAGATCAGTAATGAATAGTTGCGTCAGATGTGGTCGTGGATACATGAGCCATTCCTCAACCCGATCTTCTTTTGGTGGGTAATAGGAGGCCAAGTCAACGAAGCCGGCGGGTGTTCCAGTTCGCGTCGCACGCATAAGATCTTCAAAGGCAGACACAACGCGCGGGTCATTCAAGCGCAGACCTGCAAGTGCGCGATTGAGCAAGACCGAGTTGGTATCCTCCTTCAACGTGGGGCGTGTTGATTCGTCGTCCTCCGTCCCAGTGACGTCTTGAACGCGAATACCACGAATAGTGGGCGCCACATTCGCATTGTCCCGGGATAGGTTAACCGTGAGGATACGAATGTTGGAAGGATCCAGTGAAAGTGGTAAGGTCATCAAGTCGACCATCGCGAAACGTAGACCTTGTCGAACCTGGGTTGGGTCGATCGAATGGAAGGTAGTTGCCATATCGATGGCATCATCCATACGACCGCCCATGTAACGCGCGAGTTCTTCGTATGTCGAAAAGTATGACACAGGACAGAAAGGCATGGGAGCAAATTCAGGCACGTCACCGATCGCACTCTCTCGAATGCGCGCAGGAATGGTTGCATCACGTTGCGCCTCCGGAGTCGATAACAAGGGAAGAAGGAACAATGATGGCAACAGATCGACCAGTTGTTCAAAGTAGTACCGCCATTGTAACTGCGATGCGTATCGAGTTGCAATGTCGCCACCGGGAGTGACATCGAATCCGACTGCTGCGAGCGGATACCACCATCGCTGCATCCACCTTTGCACGGACGGCAGCGGCAATCTCTGCTCTGTGGTGGCCGCCAGGGATTCCCGAAAGGCCACCACGTCACGCGTGCTTGGGAGTTGCTCTTGAATTTCAAGGATGAGATCCGTCGGAAGCATAGACGGTAATGTCTGCACGAGTGGGCGTGTTGCCTCACACAAAAGACGTCGCTGATCCTCTCTGTTTGATGGGGATGTGGTCGAAAGAAGTTGACGAATTTGGCTGTCTTGAATGCCGAGACTCTGTGCCAAGTGAATGAGATCAGTGACAACGTCCTGTTGTTGCTGCTGCTGCGATTCGGCCGTACAGGCGTTGTACCAAATGCGGTGCCAGTCGCCAAACAATGGACGCTGCTGTCGTGGAGGTGGTGGCGCAGCAGGGTTCATTCCGCCGCCCGTTGTTCGCTTTGCACGTCGGATGATGCGTGTGGAGGGTTCCATATGTGTAGTCTGGCAAACGGTGGCTGCGTGTGTGTCTCGAGATGGGTGCCTCCAGTGTGGAGATCACTCTTCTGCCTGAGTTTGTTGTAAAGGGACCAAAGAGAAAAAAGAAAAGCAAGTGAATGTGTGCCCTTTAGCGGTTTGTTCTCTGTATGTTTTGCTACGCGACCCACACATCGTGCGTAATGTATACATGTGTGCAAAAGAGAAGGTGTGAGTGATGTGTATGTACAATCGTAGCATATGTACTACGTGGTGTGTGACTGTGTGCCTTCTTCTTTTTTCTTTTCTCGCGCTTAATCGCGGAACAAGGGGCCGGCGTGACCCTCGATGTGGCGAACCACTTGATGATTGCGCGCGATCACGATGATGGTGACAAACTCGTCTGCCAAATCAGACTGCAACTTGAGAAGCAAGTCGGCATTGTCGACGCGAGAAAAATTGTTTGAACCGTTGGGATTACTGTCTTCGGCCCAGATGGCAAACGACTTGTTGTAGATGTGCGACTTTGGCAGACTGCTATGCGATTGGTACGGCTCGACCAAACGGTAGTAACGTCCCTCGTGACCGGTGAAACGGTACAGATTGTTCATGCGAAGCGCCACCTCAGCGATCGGATCGCGGCCGTCCTTGCCCGAGAAGTTGAACCAATTGTTGCAGTCCTCGTTGACCTTTCGACGCACAGCCCACATCAACTCAATAACGGGGTGGTTGAACGACAGACGTAGTTGGTGAGTCTCCGACTTGCCCTGGAAGAAGTTGAGTTGCGTCTGCGTGATCAACTGGTCAAAGTTGGCACTCGCGAAACGGTTGCGCTCGTCAATGTCCAGGTGAACGTACGTCGCGTCCACAAAGGCCTTCAGATCGTTGGGCGTCAGTTGGGTGCCATCCTCCTTGAGCACCTGCACGTCGCGACTGGACACGACGATGCAGTTCTCCAACTTCTCCCATTCCACGATCATCTGGACACCGTGGTGGTGCATGTTGATGAGAGGCAATACGTTACCAGGTGACAGAGTGAAGTAGTAGGGCATCGGCACGTAGAAGCGCTGACTGAACTGCGCATCGCGAATCAACTGCTCGCGTGTCTTGCGTTTGCCGATCATTTCGCGCAGGCGCTTGCCGGCCTTACCCGACAACTCCTCCCACATGTACAGCGAGACACCATACAAGGTGTCGGTCAGATGACCGCCCACGAACAGCGCGGCGCGCTTAATCAGCAACTGCGCGACGGCGTTGGCCCAGTGACACCACACCCTGGGCTCGGCCGACGGAGCAGGTGCAGCGGCGCCACTGCCAGCAGAGGCCGAGGGAGTGTCCGTGTTTGCGTAGGCGCCGTAGTTGCTGACGCCGCGCGGTACGCCGGCAGCAGAACCGGGCAAGTAGGCGCGGATGGCAGGCAAGTCGATCACAATGTACAAGTAGTACAGCAATTCGGCCGCGCGTTGGAAGGTCAACTGCGAGGTACCGCCGAACTGGGGCTGGTTGACAAACGGCTGGCACACGTTCTCCATGGCGAAATTCGTCGACTTGTTGAACCGGCGACGCCAGTACGAGACACATGCACCCTTTTTGATGAACTGGTCCATGGCTCCCAGTTGCAACAACTCGTTGCTTGCGGCACCTTGGCCCATCGAAAACATTGGTCCGAGGAAAGCCATTGTTGTGTGTTGAGTTCTCTCACGCTTGAGTACTTTGGAAAAAACGGGAGTAGTGTTTGCGGACTTGGGACGTCTGCACACACACGGCGGGAAAAATATAAGGTACCAGAGAGAAGGGATGAGGTTCCGTTTACAATATATGCGCGCACCAAAAAAAACTTAAGCGATGACTCCCGGAGAGTTGGAATTTTTTCGAAAGAGTAAGTGAGATGTGTGCCCCGCTATGCGCTTTTGCACGAAAACATGATATATCGTGTGTATGTATACATTGCGGAAGTACCACTGTGGGAGGGGAGCGTACCTTTTTTGTTCTCGTCACACACAGACCACACGTACACACGTTCTTTACTTTATATACTGGTACACAGCACCACTAAAAAATACGCTCATGTGTGCCGTGTCTGTATATATATATATATATATATGTGAATATGAATATACATGGTTGGTGTGCACTACGAATCTATTTGGGCTTATATGACGATTGCTGTATCATCATGTATGTTAGTTACGGGAGTGAGCATGTACGCATACTAAGTAAAGGAGACTTACACAAATACTACAGAGCATTTATGGCAACCGCTCTTCTTGTTCCGTTACCTCTTGTTGTGGGTGGACTCTCGGCCGCTATCAGCAATAGCGGTGGTGGATCTATGCAGAACACATACCGCAACTATCGATGCAATGTGCGGTTTGCGCCTCCTCCATCCATATTTGGCCCGGTGTGGACATTGCTGTACGTGCTCATGGGCGTCGCCGTCATGTTGGTCGTGCGCGCGTTCCAGCAGCACAGCGGCAACCATAGTCCCTTGGTCCAGAATCAACTGTTTGTGTTTGCCATTGGATTGTTTGCGGTGCAACTGATGCTCAACTTTTGGTGGTCGATCATATTCTTCCGCTTTCAGCAACCGACGGGCGCTCTGGTCGTGTTATTGTTGCTCGACATTGCTGTTGTCGCCACAACAATCCTGTTCGCAAGACTCCAGACTGTCGCGGGATTACTGATGATCCCGTACGTTGGGTGGATTTTGTTTGCCACATACCTGAACGCTGCCATTGTCCGCAAGTTACATAGCAGCACGCGACGAGAACAAAACTGTCACGATGTGTAATGACGAAAACACGCACACAAAGTACGAGGAGTAGTTCTCGAAATGTGTGTGTGCGTACGATCCGTATCTAAAAATGTGTATGTCAGTACATAAGACGTAGAGATACACACTGCAATTTTCCTTGTTTTCTCTCGCTTCCTTCTTCTTTGCCCACAAAGTCAAAGACTGTAACAATAATAAGGATGTGCAGTGTGCGCCCGGTCGCACCATAATAAGATAGTAGCACCGCCATACAGTCCTAGAATTCACCACAACATACTTTTCTGCTGTGTAAACGTGTTACACAGAGACATACCCCTGTCTATCTATCTATATACATGGGGCGGGTCGGTGCAGCCGTCGGTCTCAGCGTTGCCATCCTATGCAATTTTGGAGTGCTCGCGTATGCGATCGCGTATTTCTTGGCCAAACCCATCAATGCGTGGTACACAATATCCGACTACAGCGATATTAGCACTGCGCTTGGGTTGATTGCACACCTGGCGATGGCATTGCCAACGATACCGCTCGGTATTATCGCACTTGTCCTCGTACTCGATCGATCACCTCCCGTTTTTCTGGATGCACTCTATGCGTTATGTTGCGCTGGCACCGCTGTAACGGGGATCACGCTCGTAATACGTCGTACGAGCGCTGCAGGACCCATTGGCGATGTTGCCTTTGTCGCGATGGCGTGTGTCGTACTCAAACACGCAATGCGGGTGTGGACGCTATCGACTACGACCGTGGATACGTATCCAAACGACACTATCGCTACTACTGGCCAGCAGCGTAGTCTAAATGCTGAAGAAGTGTCCGCCGTTGTTTTGGCAAGTAGGAGAAGGCAAACACGCAAAACACACGTTCTTGTACTGTTCTGGACCATGTTCGGGGCAACCGTATTTCGCATCGCGCTGATGCCACTACTTATCCAAGATTGGACCGGAACGCCCATCTTCACAAACATGCTCCATGTGATTATCTTTCTGAATGTGGCATGCTGGACAAACCTGGTCCCCGCCGCGTTGTGTACGATCTGGCGGTGCTGGCAAGCGCACAGAAAAAACAAGCAAATGCGGCATCGTTCGCGGGAGTTATACAGCATTCTACCACAGTATGACGATGGTGATATGGACGAATACACTGCATTCTAGTATGTATTGAATATTATTTGTTGTATTGTTGTGTTTAGCAAGCAAACAGCAGAACACCCATGCACCTACTACAGACGTGCAGTCTGTATATAATCCCACCGCCAATCATCGCCGCCGAGAAGTATCATGCAATGCAGAAGGTGCCGGCACAAAATGGCTCCATCAAGGTGATGCGTGCGCAAAATCGAATACGCGCGATCCGTGGTCGAATTGATCTCTATCCGCTCGTACTGTCCTGCTTTATCAAAGTAAATACTCCACAACCACACCGCAGACGCAGCAGTAGTTGTCTTCCGCGTGCTCGAAGGATCTTCATTGGCGGCGGCGGTTTTGATACTACCATCAACAATCGTGACATGTGGATTGTTTTGGTTGATAGCACTAGAATGATACTCGTAAACAGACCAAATATAGCCGCCAACGGCGCTAATCCTACTACTGTGCTGCGTGGTGGTAGTAGGAATACCAGTATCGTCTAAAGCCATTGATGGTGTCGCTGTGGCATTGTTGTCGGCACCACGCGGCGATGCGCATGTGACATCGCTAAATCTTTCCACGACATGCCCCAGGTTTGGAATATCGATGACATGATTCAGTGGCGGTGAGGGTGGTAGTGCTAAACGCTGTCGCGATGATAGCGATGATGACACGGCAGTCTCGTTGAGATCGCGAGTGCCATCGATGGGCGTTGCCCACGTCGTTGTGCCGGCGGTAGCAGCACGTGCGCAGTGGTCGAAACAAACCATCTGACCCGTGTGGGGTTGACGAACGTACCTCACCAGTTGATGCCAGGCTAAGGCGCTGCGGAACGCGTTACCATGATGGTCACTAGAAGAAGGAGATGAAGAGTCACGATGCAACGTATCCTGTAACCACAAACGAATATTGGCTGCGGACATGTGTGCGCGAAAAGCGGTACAGTCCCCTACCTAGACGTGCGCGTACACAGGCCAGTAAAGTATATATATATGTAAGTATATTATGTACGCGCGACAAGTCTCCTTTGTGACAGTGTACCGATCATGTGAACTGCAAAATAGACCACTCGAGTTGCTGAACAAAATTACAATCAGTATACACAGAAACTATTTCTCTGTAGTCAATGAAGAGACACCCAAAGTGACACCTTGAGTTATGGTGTATATGTACACATGACAAGTCACCATACCAATATATACAGAGGTAAGTTTTTCGTACCCCGAGTATCCCGAACAGATCGGTGAATATATTTTTACAACTCGAGTTGTCATATTGGGCATATTTTACAACCCAAACAACAAACCGGCGTTCAAGTTGGCGGTGACCCCCGGTGTCGCGTTGCTCAGTTCGGCCGCGAGAGAAATGCGATCACCTGCAGCCACAGGGAGCATTGTTGCCACGTTGTTGGCCGACGATGAACCACTAGGGATGGTCGTTGTCAACACACTTGCGGCGCCGTTTTGGAAGATGGTGAAGATGACGTTTTGACCAACGGGCACCGTGACAAGACTGCCGTTGTCATTCGTCACAGCAACGTACAAACTGTTCAACGTACCGGCGCGGGGAGCGATGAATGTTTGACCACCCTCATTTGCGCTGAGGGTGCCACCAAAGCCGAACCACTGGAACGAGTTGGTCAATGTCGGGGCAGTAGTACCACCGTTGGCAAAGAACACGACGGGCACACCGTTGGCAGGTCCTGTAGCACCGGTTGCGCCGGTGACACCCGCACCCGTGGCACCTGTGGCGCCAGTTGCACCGGTCGCACCTGTGCCTCCTTGTGGACCGGTCGCACCGGTGACACCGGCACCCGTGGCGCCGGTCGCGCCGGTAGAACCCTGAATTCCTGTCTCACCTGTGGCACCGGTTGCGCCGGTGACACCCGCACCCGTGGCACCTGTGGCGCCAGTTGCACCGGTCGCACCTGTGCCTCCTTGTGGACCGGTCGCGCCGGTCACACCCGCACCCGTTGCACCTGTGGCGCCGGTGGATCCTTGGACTCCTGTCTCTCCTGTCGCACCGGTCGCGCCGGTCACACCCGCACCTGTAGCGCCCGTCGCACCGGTTGAACCTTGGACTCCTGTTTCACCTGTGGCACCGGTTGCGCCCGTGACACCTGCACCTGTAGCGCCCGTCGCACCCGTTGAACCCTGCACTCCAGTGTCTCCTTGTGGTCCCGTAGCGCCCGTGACACCGGCACCCGTAGCGCCTGTCGCACCGGTGGATCCTTGGACTCCTGTCTCACCTGTAGCACCGGTTGCACCTGTGACACCCACACCTGTTGCGCCTGTGACGCCAGTCTCGCCCTGAACTCCCGTGTCTCCTTGTGGTCCGGTTGCGCCTGTGACGCCGGAAGCACCTGTCGCACCAGTGACACCCGTGTCACCTTGGGCACCGGTGGCACCTGTAGCGCCGGTCACACCAGGATCGCCCTGTGTACCTGTAGCGCCTGTATTACCGAGGTCTCCTTGAGGGCCAGTGGCACCAGTCACACCCACAGTGCCCTGAGGACCTGTGGCGCCGGTGTTACCCAAGTCGCCCTGTGCGCCCGTAGCGCCGGTCACACCGCGTAAGCCTTGCAAACCGGACGCACCCGTTACGCCAGTCGGTCCCTGGGGGCCGGTGGCGCCGCGTGGACCGCGTAGCACGACATTGACACAGCAGTCGTCGCAATCACAGGGGTCGCACTTCTTGTGCTTCTTCTTGCAATCTCCTTTCGGCATGTTGAAAAATGAAGAACCGTAATTAGTTTACGCTGTTCTTATATACTTGTACACTGGCACGTACGTGTTGTGTACCAGATAGTGCAAACAAAACACACACACGCACAAGACAAAAAAACTTGCACTGTCTGGGTTTGATTTATACTGGGCAGAAAAAAAATCCGACCCCTCTTTGATGGGGTCCACCCGCGTGACGACCTTGTTCGCGGGAAAAAGAGGAGTGTATTTACTGTTCCGGTTTCTGAGATGATGAATGACGATGATCCATACGAGTAATACAATATATACGAGAGACATTGAATGTTTGTCCCGGGACAAAATTGGTTGATTTTCGATTGCTTATTGTGGGATCGCCGGGGGTGGGACATGCTCATTCGTTGTTGAGGGTGTACCAGGCAGAGATACAAAAACTGTCTCATAGTAAGCAGATTTCGTGCCGAATAAAAAATTTTGGTGGTCGGTATAAAGTCAAACGTGAACGTTGGTGTTTGCTGCAACAACAGAGTTATCGCCAACGCACACACGTGTGATTTGCATACTTTGGAGACTGCAAAATAATCTACAAACCACACACACAGAGAGAGAGAAATCGCAACGGACGCTCAGAACATGTTGTTTTTCAATTCTACGTACGGACTAGTTGCAGTCGCGCTGTCGTTATGGTTGGGCGCGATTGCGTTTGTGTTATACGAATCGAATCGTTTCGCAGGCGTTCGCCAATGGTGTTCCACCAAGTTTGGTGCGATCTTCCGCCGAGGAGCATCGGCGGCGAAGGCTGTTGTGGTGGAAAAGAAGAAGAAGAAGAAAGTGAGCGCTGCTGCCGCAGTCGTCAGTGCGGACGTGCGCCAACAACTAGAGACCGCAACTGGTGCAAGTGTGAGCACAGGCCAAGGCCACGCTCTCGCCGTGGCTACTACGACGGTCGCGGCTCCTGTGGTGGTTGAATCCGTTGTTGCGCCAGCAGTGTCGCCGGCGGCCGCTGTCAGTTGTGCGTGCGTTGATCACAACGTACCTGTCGCGGTCGAACCCGTTGTAGCCACTGCAGTTGCTACTACCAATAATGTTGCAGTCAACTACGATCTGTTACCGCAGCAGCAGCAGCAGTACCAAGAATTTGTGCCTGCTCCGGTCCAGCAGCAACCACAACAGCAGCAAGTGTACTACGTGCAGGCGATCCCGCAACAGCAACAAGTGCAAGAGATATCGTATATTTCGCAGCAGCCACAGGTGATGGAGCAACACGCGTACGCGGGGGTATCGTCATTTGGACAAGCGCCGCGACATGTTCGATTCAACGACGTCGTCACCGTGGACCGAGCGGACTTTGGTTACATCAATTAAGTGGAGCACTCGGTCATCATAAATAAAAAAAACAATCCAACACAATCTATTGCCGCGCAACACTTGATTCATTCAAAAAAGATATAGATACACTATATGTTTACTTTTCGTTATTCACATAGTATGCTGTCATGCAATGGTGGAGTGTGGACACGCGTGCCTGAAGGGTCGCCACGGACAAAGCAATGTCATGCTCCGACGCTAGTGCCGCTACCTCTTGCAAACCGGTCGCCACGGACAACGGTGACGCAGCGGTGTTGGATTCCTCCTTTTTCGCCGCTGCTGTAATCGCACTCAGATGGGCGTGTAACGCATCGGCGTGCTGATGCAACCAGCGGTCCACCAGGGCCATGTCCTTTTGACTGTGCTTCTTCGAAAACAAGCAGTCGATAAGAGTGGGCTCCTCCATCTGACCCAACAGGGGAATCTTCTCGCGCTCGTCCTCAAAATCCACCGCCAGTACGACGCCACGATCGTTCAAAATGAAATTGCCCAAATGTGCGTCGCCGTTGCCAAGCAAATAGCGTTGCATCAAATTCTTCAAAATCTCCACCGTGCACTTTGACACGGCCGTGTCGTCCATGCGCTTGACCACTTGTTGCACTCCCAATTTTTCGCGATCGACAATTGTCACGGGCAATTGGTCGTGCGTCTTGAGCTCGCGAACCTCACCCGTCCACTGAGCGGGATCAGTGGTGGCAATGTTTTGCGTGCGCAAGTAGAACGCGCCATGGTCGGCATCGTAGGCAACAGTTGTTTCTCGAACGAGCGAAGCAGAGGTCGTCGGCAATGTTGTCTCTCCAGCGGTAGCGGGTGCCGTTGATGCCCAAATGCGTCGCATCACATGCGTACGGAAAACACTGCGCAATACAGTCTTTATATCGCCCACCACACCCTCTGCAAACGGTCCCTTGTAAACGTACTGCGGGGAGATGAGGACAAACTTCTTGGAAGCACTGGTAGGCAATTGCGCCAGTTGGAGACGCATAATATTATCCACCTCGGTGGCGTCCAACGTATGTATATTGTCGCCACAAACGGTACGTAATACCGTAACCATTGTCTTTGCGCGCTTAATGGCGCTGACCTCGGAAGAGGACTCGCCGGCGTCCTGTTGTTGCTGACCGGATTCGTCGACAGCACCATCCGCTGCTGCTCCTTTCACATCCACCTCAACATTGTCGTCGGCACCGTCGGTAGCGCTTGCACGTTTACGTTTGCGCGTCGCCGCCGCCTTTTTTGCACTCGGCGCCGTCTTCTTCGCGGCAGCACCTCCTTTGGCGGGTGCCTGCTTCTTCTGGGGCGGCTGTTTCTTCTTCGTGTTTTTCGGCGCGGACTCGTCATCACCATCCTCGTTTACACGGTTCTCGCGGCCGTCGTCATCGTTCTCACCATCGGGATGCGCAGTAGTCCCGTCCCCCTCCTCTGGTTCGTCATCTTGCGGTGTCTGTTGCTGTTTGGCCGGGCATGGTTTGGGAGAAAATAAGGTGCGGCACTGCGTGTGCCAGACCGACTTGTACGCCCACTTAAGGATCTGCGCGGCGCGGGCATGAAACAGACCACGATCGGCGAGAATGGTCTCGTACAACTGTGCACTTTCGTCAGCGAAGCGATCCGCAACGACAGCAGTCACCGCCGTTGCTGGCTGCACAATCTTAAGAGATTCGGTCAAGTGGCGGTGCAACACTTCAGCCGAGGACAACCCAGGAACAACCACCGGGCCATGCGATTTGAGAAGCTCTTCGCTAGGCCAATGCGCCGCGAGGTCCAAATGAAGAGTACTAGAATCGTAGGCCATCAACGCAAACCCCGTATTTGCGTCGGCCTTTGTATATCCGGACCGTAAACAATACTTGTCCACCATGCTGCGTAGATCCAGATGGCGGCGCTGCTTGAGGCGTTCAACGTCGAGCGCCTCGGTCGCTGGATACTCTGAGTACAGGTCGAGCACGCGTGCCACCTCGGGTTCTCGTGTCAAGGCAAGCAGGTCGACGTGTGTCATCCGGGTCCAGTCCAGGGTGTCGCGGCGCGCGGTGAGCAATACTGCCAGGATTGGGATTGTGCGCTCGTTTGCAATGCCCTGCGCCAATAGTTCGAGCAATGACAGGACCGTGAGCACGGATGGGGCCAGCGGTAGCGGGATCTGACTCAACAGGGTGGACCACATCCACGCAATAGGGCGTCGCCAAAACGCGAGTCGGGCAACCTTGCGCGACACGTCACTGTTCTCCACAATCTCGGGAAAGTACTTTTGCCACTTTTTGAGATTCTGATCCTGGTGGAGAGGCATAAAGGCAAATGTTGGACGTGCAGCCTCGTCGGGAAGCACGCGGCGCTCGACCAAATCAATCGACATCAACAAATGCGTGGCTGCCAACAAGAGTGTCTCGCTCGCCTCCGCCTCGGCAACAATCGTAGACGCCGCAGAAGATGTGGTGTTGTCAGGCGCCGCCGCCGCAGTACCAGTTTCTGCATTTTTGTGAACATCATCGTCCTGTTGCTTGGTGATCGCCGCCGTTTTTGCCCACAAGGTGCTTGTCTCGCGCAACAAATGCAACCACAAACAACCAAGACGGAAAGGGTCCAGTGCAAAAACGTTGCCGGCGTCTTGACGAACCAGATTCCCCGGCGCAGTGATCGGTTGGTCCGCCACGTCCAACAACCACGCAACGGGCTTCCATGTCGACGGTACGCGCGGAGCCACGGCAATGGCTTCGTTTACCGCGGGTGCAATGTTCTGCCACACGTCCGCCAAACGCTCGAACGTGTCATTCTTTACCATCGTCGGTAGCATGGCGGAAGCGACGAGTCGGGACTTGGGACTACGTGTCACGAGGACACTCGCCGCGACCAAGAGTTCGCGCGCCTTGGGGACCACGTGGGAAAGGGCCTTGAGTTGCTTCATCGAAGTCTTCTTGGGCTGCTGGTTGGCGCCATATTCGGAGATAGCATCGGTCCACCGCATGCGTGCAATGAGAAAGTACAATGGGAGTAGGTGGTCGGCGAGTCCAATCTCATCCGTCAGCACCTGCATGTTCCACCGCCAGGCGTCCTCGCTACGCCCGCTCAGATCCGCCTCCACGTCGACAAAACCCTTGTTAAAAACGTTGCCTGTACGTGCTGAGATGATGCTTGCCGAGTGCAACTCGTCCATGTCGTACAGGTGACGCGACGTCGTCATCGGTAATGCTGCCGCTGCGGGTGCCGCCATCGATGGGAAGATGGAATGGAGAGTATAGAGGTGGTTCTAAACCCGAGCACACTCTGAGACGACAATGACGGGAACCGAGTCACTTGTACATTCAGTGTAAAATTACACGGCTTCTTCTCGAGGTGTGCTACATGAAAACTCGAGATATTCTATTAACTTTTTTTCCCACGTGTGTAACACAAACTGCAGCATGTTCGCATCACTGGGCGCCCCCGCGAAGCGCGTGCCTGGAATTTCCTGTCCCGTTGTGGCGTCTCGCATCAAAAGCACGGGCACCTGTTCCACCTGATACACGAGCGACGCGCTGCGATTCTCTGTAATTTCGTACTCCACCATCTTCTCGATGAACAGTGTCGTCACGATATGACGGTGATGGCGGCGGCATTGTGAAAATGATGTCATCCAAGGGACGATACATGACTTAATTTGTTCCATGAGTGTCAAGCATGGAAGGCACCAGTACGCTACGAAGACCACCAGTTCGACGCGCAGAGGTTGGCATTGAATGGTCGTCATCCCCTACGTTTGTTCGTTTCTTTTCGTTTCGTGCGACCGTGCACTACAAGCAGAACAACCAAATCCGTTCAACTATATATGCCCAGTTTGCGTATATTTGTCTTAGTATTATACTGCGAGAGTCTCTATTGTTCGCTGCACGATATACATATCTGTGTATCGGAAGACGCGCGGACTGTGGTATAGTACTGCTTGGGCGCAAATATATTTATGTGTGTGTGGAAGTAAAAATTTATTTTTTCTGACGGACTGGAAGAGCAAACAACTTTATCTTGGAGAGGGCTTTGGTGTGTGTGCGAAAAAGAAGGTACATCTATATATATGCTGGGTACGCAACATCCAACCAGATCACCCACCACCACGGCTGCTCTTTACAGCAGTGGCGCCGATGTTGATGATGACGACATGATGGATGATGTGGAGAATGACGCGGTTCGAATAGCGTGTGTTTTTGATATGATTCAGAACTCGCCGGTGCAGGACTTTCAAATATTACATCAGGTTGCCACGACGTTATACTCGCCTCACACGGTGGCGCGCTTCTTCATTGCGTTGCGAGAACATGTGACCGAATTGGATATGTGGCACAATCCTGCGCCACGTCAAACAGAGGATGGTGGTACTGTGCATCATGGTCTTTGGCATCGCATTATTCCACAGCATCTCCACATCACCGAACCAGGTCGTATTGACACGGCCGGTGCACTTGACTTTATTCAACAAAAGGGTGTATGGTCGGAGTATGTGGCGTTTGCACACAATTTAACGTACGCTGTAGGAGCGCTGGATCCAATCACTGCGAGAACAGTCATACAGTTACTCCTTGTTGGTGGAGGCGGCGTTGTGATGTAGTTTTCTTTTTTTTCCGGATAAAGACAGACACATGTATATATATTGCATATTATGTATGTATATGTACAGAGCATGAGGAAAAGCATACTGCATATTTCTTTTATTCAAATGATTGGATATGCTGACTCGAGGTGTGGTGTTTGATGCAGTGTGGCAAACTTGTCCCGCAGGAGTGCAACCAAGCGCACTGGATCGTCTGTACACTCCACCGCCGTCTGACTCTCAGCGAACGCGACGCTCAAAGCACCACCGTACCCAACCACAGGTCCGCGCACCTGATTACTAGACTCTATGGCCAGAGCCGATCCAATAGAAGTTATCTCGCACTCAGGCAACTTGCTGCTCTGATGACTGGTGTGGTTCCATCGGGCACTGTCGACGCTATAAGAGAACGGGAGCGCGAGCGCCGAACCGCTGTTACACGCGTCGATCAATGAAAACACGCGTGTGCGTCGCGGAAGACGCAGTACCAGTAACTGGAACAATTCATCATTCGTGAGGTACACATCCGGTCCCACTTGCAGTCCTGTTTGCAATGCGGATATCGACGACGGCTGCTGCTGCGGCATGATGGCCCCGTGGCCAGAATAATGCAGAAACACAAAACTACGCTGCGCAAAATCGCGACAACGACTCACCACAGTGCGAATGGCGTTGCGCACATTTTCGGGGGTTGTCTCGGCGATGTTGATGGAAGTGGGGCTATGGACGCCGTGTGCGGCGAGGTGTTCCACTATAGTTTGATGCTTCTGTGATGAGAACAAATAAATGTTTTCTGGTGGCATGTGGAAATATGTGATCAAACAGTGGGTCAGGTTGAGCACATCATTCGTGGCGGCACCTTTCAACTCCTGTTTGCAGTCACCATCAATGAGAAGAGCGATGTGTTGTTCACATTGTCTCCAAGGTGTCAACGCTGTACGTTGCACTTGTTGTTGTTGCGTCGTTGTTGTGGTTGCAGGTACCAGAATCGGCTGCTGCGGTACGGATGATGACAATGAAGGAGTTAATGCTGTCGCTGTAGGCACGGCCGCCATTGCCGATAATACGGCATACCTGTTGCTGTCGTTGTTGTTCAGCACGGATAGCGGTTGATATTGTTGCTGCTGCTGTTGTGGCGGTGGAATTGGACGCGTGGCATTGTGGAACATGGGAGTCACTTGTACAGGTCGCGTTGTAGCAACAGGCCTTACTGACGGCGCCTTCATAGATAACGGCACCGGTCGTTGTTGCTGCTGCTGCTGCGGTTGCGAAACCGCATTCATCAACGGAGGCGGTCGCGGAAGCACAAAATCCTGCTGTTGTTGCTGCTGCATGGCACGTGCCCGCGCTGATGACGTTGCCAGTACAGAGGACATCGTTGTTGCTGTGCTGCCGGTACCACTGCTGCTTCCGCTGCAACCCTGTGGCACAGAACAGGCGTTCGTCATTACGGATGGTTGTATTGCTCCTGATAAGATTGCAATGAACGCGACACTCACGGCAAAGACGATGAATACAAGCAACAGGACAAAAAACACTTCCAACGGAGTCAACATGGTTACACACGTATTGTCGTTGTTCTTCTTACCGTGTCTATATATGCACAGACAGACCCTTTACCTTTTACACCCCGACGGAGAAAATTATTTCAAAATCGGGCGATCGCGTGTCTCTGTTGCTTCCTTTTCCACAAGAGAGGAACAAGCGAATTTCATCTGTCGAGGCGACCGGTCCTGTGTAATAATTCTCTTACATATGGATACTACACACACAGTGAAAATAAACATAGTTCACAAAGAAGAAACATTTGTCCGGCCTCTAAGAAAACGACTACCTACGCCGACGATGATGGTTCGGCCAAAGGAGGGAGTGGTTCACCATTGCCGGCGCGAATATCATGCCGCTCGATCAAGATGCGGCGACAGTGTTGCCAAGAACCGTTCGCAGGCACAGTAGCATCCAGCGCATCCCAAAGAATGTTCACACTATGCTGCTCCACTATATAGGTCGTCGTCGGAGTTGGTTTTGACAGAAAGAAATTGTCGATTTGGGCAACGAGCCAGTTTCCAAACGTCAAACACGTGTCCGCGTCGTCGTAGTCCACGTTCCAAGAAACGAGATGCGCAATCTCACGAGGTAAAAGTTCCGACCCCTCTTTTCTCTTGGTGAGACCAGAGACCTGATGCAGCAGCGCACTGTCACCGTTCTTTTTGTCATTGGCAAGCAATCGGCAGCGGCGAAAATTGTGGAGAACACAAACCAAAATTTTCGACCACATGCGTTGCTCAAAGGCAGTATGGGAACTACTTGGTGGTGAATTTACCTCCACATTCACCATCGTCTCGCTAAACTTGTCACAAATGTACTTGAGCAAACTTTCGTCCTCCGTGGGAGAGAGTTCTACCGGTGGAAGAGTGTTAGCACAGGTCGTCGTCGCCATGTTTATTTACTCTTGATAATAGATGCGTTGAGCAAGACCTACACACGCAGTACAAATCAGACTAAATTAACAAAGTTCGAGATTTCACATCTCGAGTTTGTTATTGCGTTACTGCGACGTCGGCAGCCTATGTTGAGCATCTATGTTTTTGCAATATATGTGTATTCTGAGAGTAAAGCATCGCGTGTGTGGAAGAACCTACTGTGGACGAACGTGTAGTTTTCCGAGATAAGTTTTTTGTTATCACGGTAACGTGTGAAACGCGATCTTTGAATTGAGCGTGTTTGTATTGCGTGCGTAAAGTAGAACCGCCGTCCCTATGCCATCGAAGAAATCTGCGCCGTGTAAATTCTGCCCAGACAAGGCAGGAGCAGAAGCAACTGGTGACAAAAAGAAGAAGAAGAAAAATAAGGAAAAGGACCATACGTCCTCACCGGCATTATCATCTGCGGTACAACATATCATGAGTACATCCGCCACCTCGAACGCTACTACGACAGAGTGGTGGAGTCGATACAATACGCTGCAGCCCATGTTCACGCGTGCGGCGCAACTCGTGCGCCACCTTCGACAGCAGCCATCGGATGACGAATTGCTGCAACTCTATGGACTCTTTAAACAAGTGACCTTGGGAGACGCACCTCCAAACAGTTCTGCCGCGTTATGGGACATTAAGCAAAAGCGAAAGGATGCGGCGTGGCAACAGTACCGTGGTGTAGACCAGGTGGATGCCATGCAGTCGTACGTTGATCTCGTTAGTACCTTGAGTGCAAAGTACCAGTTGTCCCATCAACCCTTGTAAATGTCGTATTAATATACGTGTTTACCGATTTTTCCCCTTTTCTGATTTGCAAAAGCAATTTTTTTACGAGTGTGGTAAGTAAAAGACACGCGCGATACACACTTTTCCTGCTCCATATATACATCAGGAGCGATTGTGTGTGTGTGATCGAAGGGCTTTTATTGCAAACAACAACAAAACAGCAGACACCACACGTACATTCTCTTGCCACTATATGCCACGCGTTCCGAAAGCACCGCCTGCATGGATCAGTGACTTCCTCACATTTGTTCAACGCCAAGAGAAAGACAAGAAACAATGGTCGGCCAATGAGAAGAAGAAGGTTCTCTCTCTCTTTGAAAAGCACTGGCCCGCATTCCACACAAAGGCTGCGGAAGCAGACGCCGCGGCAAAGGCAAAGAAGGCGGGTGGCCCCGCAAAGGCAAAGAAGACCAAGGATCCCATGTCCACCCTGGAAACCGCCATCAAACAAATGAACGAGAAAATGGTCATGGAGGGCAATCCTGAGGAGCGTCAGCGCTTACAGGACGGCCTCGCGACTGCAGTGCAAGAATTGGTTCCGTCTCTGAAGACCTCGATCGCACCTGCTGCTGCTCCCTCGCCCACCGCCGCCGGCAATGTTCCTGCTGCAGAATCATCATCACAAGACAATCCAGAGCCGGCGGCGGCGCTGGTTGTGGTGGAGAAGAAGGATCCTCAAGAACGCGAAGCACTCATGTCCGAGGCAACACAGGTGTACTCGGATGTTATTGCTGAAATTGACAGTGCCGCCCCACCTGAATCTGCGACTGTCGTCAAGGCAAACGTGGACAAATTGTACGATATCGCCGTGCGCGCTATTACCGAGTAAGTCACAAAATAAACATAGACAAATTATAGACACATGACACCGTCAAATTCGTCTGCTCGTACTCGTATGTCTCTGTATTGCACATCGAAATCAGGTATTACTACTACTACCACTGGTACTACCGCTACTACTTGATATGGTTCGTGTAGGCACAGTCGCCGACTTGGACGCCGTATTAGATGATGCGATCACAGCAGTCGTCGTTGTTGTTGTTGAATCGGACGCGGAGACCATTGACGATGACGACATGGCCGGTGCCATGAACGCGTCCACACCAGGCCATATAAAATCGACAACCGTCTTATCATCGTCGTGTATGTCGTCCATTGCTGTTGTTTCTGTCGCGTATTTTTGAATCAGGAGTGGCATGACAAAATCCCACTTGCGCTCCGTGCAGTGTGCGGAGACGTCCGCGTACATGGGTTCTGCCCATCGCTCAGTGTCTATCGCAACGAGCTCGCCCAAATCCGTACTCGCAACGTCGCGCAGAAAGCACATAAATTCAACCCAGGGCCGCTCCAGAGGTGGCGCGTCTGGCGCCGCCCCGTTCAACATTACGTAGTGGTAGAATGCGTTGGGCCACACCATCAAAAACTCTCGGAGCAAACTGTATGCAAGTTGTGCAGTGTCTGTGTACGGATTACTAAAAATCATTCCTGTAGTAATGTTCTCGACGGGAGAGATAGAGCAGTAGTGGTCGCCGCTACACTCCAAATATGTGAATCCAAAATCGATCAAAACAAACTCGCGCCCATATGTGGGGATCCGCAACACCACGCTCGCATTGGCGTCATAATGCGACTTGACCCGAACGTAGTGCCATTTTTTATGCGTACGCACGTACGCGACATTGTCCGACTTGAAGTCATTGTGACACATGCGAAAGCGCTCCTTGAGTGGCACAAGTGTGACGAGCATGATCTGCGTGACAGCAGCATGCAGAATGTCGGCCCAGTGAATGGACTGCGTTGACGGTCGCGCGTGCGGTGGCACGTGTGTCTCGGCAACGCTCGGAGGATACGTGTGGATGGTCGCGGGATGTGCATATGGATACTGATGCTGCGCGACCGGGAACGCCTGTGAAGAACCAGGGTACTGCATGCCGGGCAGGTACTGTTGCTGCTGCTGTTGCTGTGGGTAATGCGAGGTCATCAACACTGGGGCCACCGCCGACGGTTGATGCTGCTGATGTGGTGGTGCGGCGGCGAGGATGCGTCGACCCATTTCGTCATGGGCTCGTAGCGTCGACCGTGTGAGTTGGAGCAGTACGCTGTGAAATCGCGGAATGAACAGCAACACATAATAGGCCTTCGTCACGGGGTCGCGCACGTTGCAGTGCCCGTAAAAGTGCTCCGGATAGAGCAGCGCCCATGAAATAATCTCCATCCACGGTTGGGCAATAAAAACTGTCTCGCCCGTCGTGTGCACGAGTGCACGAATTTTATCCTCCTTGTTATTCTGCACGGGTCGGGCTTTAGGGCCGCCGCCCGCACCAGCACCGTCGCGCTCGTAATCACGATATTGTTGTTGATGCGGGGGGTGTGCCCCTGGATAGTACGGTTGTTGTTGTTGTTGTTGAGGTGCTTGCTGTTGTTGTTGCACATGAACGTTGTTCGGGGGGGCATTGTTCATCAAGCCCGTCGCAGCGTCTGTACGTGGAACAACGGTTGTTGTCATCGGCGGCGCCGCGCGATACGATTGCTGCTGCGTGGGCAATACGTCCGTTGGACTAAACAAACGACAACATTTGAGCACACACTCGTGCTGTTGCTTTCCGACGCATAGTTTGGCCTCAAAGATAAAATTGTGGCGGTTCTGCTTCAACAATTTGGTCACAATAAAAGCATTGTTAAACTTCCAAGGAAAGGAAGCACCCTTCGCAGTCAGGTGCGACACCGGAAAAGAGATCCACGGAGACGCCCGCGCCGACCGACTCCCTGACGCCGATGAGGCTACACCGTGCTCGTGCAGGAATCGCGATCGAATTTCCTTGGCTTTTCGATGCCACTGCTGCGGATTCACCAACTCAGGTGCCAGTAGAATGTCCGGATGTGATAGTATTCCGCTACTGTAGTCTGTCAACGGAAACCAACGGTCGCTACTAAGCGCAAATGTTGGATCTGCATCGAAGAACGCATCACATACTGTGCGGCGAAGCTCCATGGCAGAGATACCATTGGTATTCGTCTCCGTCGTCGTGGTGTTCGTGTTCGCAAACCCACCGGCTTCCGTCCGTGCTGTAGACCGGTGCCGTTGCATATACACACCACGTATATATATCTCTTGACGTGTGTGCAGTAAGATTATGCGCGTGTGCGCCGACGACAACGCAAATACACCAAGACCAGTGTTCCCTTTTTCCAATCTAGATACGCGCGTACGACACGTTGTTTTATACACACTCACAACTCGAGTTGTATGAGTATGACGTGTGCCACACTATCCCGATGGATTACACTATTTGTTATTTTGCATACATACAATGTTTTGCTTTATCTTTACATATGATGGGAATGGATGGACAACAATACCACCGGACACAACAGAAAACATCTGTCTCATCTGCTGCGTGTCTCGATGGAAAACACACCTGTTCACACACACAAAAAAGAATGTACGACAGAGGCAGGACTTGAACCTGCGCGGGCAACGCCCAGAAGATTAGTAGTCGACCTCCTTAACCACTCGGACACTCTGTCTCTCATGTAGCAGAGGCACACACGTATCGATTCTTCTTTCCACACGCTACCCCTTTCTCTCGACACAGGCACAATCGCACATGAATACAAACATAGCAGAATGTGGTGTGTGTATATATATATATTTGTACACAATTATTACACAGACACATGCGAATGGATCCTGGACTCAATCACGGGTTCATCATCAACGCGCTTGCGTTTACGACCGCGTTGCGCCATCGCCGCCGCCTTACCACGAGTCCGAGTTGGCTTTTGCAAACCGACCCCATCATCAATATTCAGACGACGTTTCGGTTGTAGCAATGGAAGTGGGTCACATGGTTGAAACCACTGCGGCACTGGACCCGTCTTCCACCGCGCAAATCGAGCCTTCTCATGGTTGTAGTAGCGGCGATAGGCCTGCACAACATGGCCAAACGTCGTGGTGGGTACTATTTGTTGCGATCCGTCTAAGCACGAATGCCGATATTGTTCCGGCATACACTGGGGCGGCGCCGTGAGCGCAACATGTTGTTTAAAATCCTCCAGAGTGGGTTCGTTCGCCATCAACCAACAGAGATGCACCATCGTCGCATGTGTCTTTTGGTAGCGACGAGTGTATTCGGCACATAGCGCAATCCCATGCTGCACGGCCCATCGGTAATTCGCAACAGAGTGCGCCACCCACCGTGTCATACCATGGTGAAGATGCGTAGGTTTGTATCCAAACACAGTGGCTCCTGTACGTCAGAAAACAATGAGATGGATAAAACAGGCCATACACACGTTCATAAACATCATTCACCGCGCGCACCCGTCTTGGTATCCACGCGCGGCGGTGCAGACTCACGCCATCGGGGGTTCGAATTAATAAGCGCATGAACAGTGTACAGCATTTGCGCTGCCTCGGTGGGGATTTTCACGACATGCTTGTCACAATTTTCCGTCGCAGCAGTTTCCGGGTCAATATCCAAAAAGAACAAATTCATCCCGGAATGGGTTCGTGACAGGCAAGTTGCGCGGGCAAGAACACGAGTGCTAAAGATCGACACACGGGGCGGGTCATGCCTGAATAGATAACTCGAGATATGTGCCGACTCGAATTTTTAACATACTAAAGAACACGAGTGATCCTACTCTCCGTTGTTGCACCAAAAAGATCATATGTGTATACACACTCTGAACATGTGCACCCATAGACAAAGTATACCATGATGACTCTCCAGTACCGTACACCTGACGTAGATCCGTGTACCCAATTAATATAAAATTTCTTTAAAACTCGAGTTGTCTATATTGCACAAACATACATCGTGATCTCACCACCATTTGGGTGCCTGCGTACACTGACATAGATTGAGCGTGTAACCTGCAATCGATGTGCTTGTACACATGGCGTCGCAATATTGTGCCGCGACGGTGCATTTGTTGCCGCGTGCCGTCGGATAACTCGCCGGTAGAGCAAAGCCGCCTGGATTGGCCCAGATGTGATGTTCGGTGAGACTTGCGGCTGCACATTCTGTTTTGGACCCAGGTGTCTGGCACGCATTTGTTGTCGGCAGAGCGTGTGCGTCGCACCGCGCAAAATGTGCGGGTGCCGCGACGCTGCACTGAGGCCCGCCCCAATATGGGTCGCAGACACACTGACGTAGTGTTGTGTTGAACGACGCGTGGAGTCCGCAGTCTGACCGCGCACATGTGTAGACTGCTGCCGTTGGTGTATTATTGAATGTGCGCACCAGACCCCCAAAGAGAGGTCGCGTCCCTTCTGCGCACGGGAGGCAATGGTGTGTTGTTGCAGTGCATATCGCATCAAGGTCGGTCGTCGTCGCTGCCGCCGGTGTTAGTGGCGCGAGTCCCAGGTTGGTATTGCAACATGTCGCACCGATGCCGCGCATGCAGTGGGGATCATCGTATCCATCGCGTTCGCGCACGCATCCTTGCGTCGGTGGTTGGAGTATGCTTCCGCGCGTGCCGAACCCGAGGAACGCAGCAATGCTCTCCTTGCTAAACCCAAGCACGGTCGTGCGCGGCAGCGCCATTCCAGATACGTTGGTGTGTATCTGCGACAACATGGTGCCGTCTCGTACAGATTGTTGTTGTTTGTACGCGTTCAAGTAACAATAGTTGCTTGCTGCAACTGCGGGGGACGCGCACGCGGCCTGTGTGAGTGTGATGAGTTCACGCGGAACCGAGGGCGACGATGCTCTCTGCTGGCCGCGATTCATTGTCGGAAGAATGACGATGTTGGGCTGATATGCGAGTACAGGCGTTGGTGTGTGTTCTGCGCCGCCGCCGACAAAGGTGACTGGTATTGGTCCTCCTCCAGGCATCTGCTGCTGTAGTGACGCCGACCGCAGTGGGTCCTGTTGTGGAAAAACATACACGGATTCGTCTTTGATCGCTGGATTCGCTCGCACACCGAGAGGACACCCGTAACAATCTGCTGCCGACACCCCGCACACGTAAAAGTCGTTGGGGCATTCCGCGGGCGGGTGAGGTCGATAACATGCCACAGAACCCGTTCCGCAATTCGGCACCGCTCCTGCGTGCGAGGGCGGAGGCGTGCCTGCTGTGCCGGCAGCAGTAGCAATAGTCGCTGGGGGAATGTTCGGATGTGGTACGACAATGGGTGGTTGTTGCAAGTACGTTGGTGACGAATACACAGGACCGGGTGGTGAGGTCGCCGGTAAAGGCGACGCTGTCGTGGTTACGATTGTCGGAATCGCGTAAGGTGGTACGGTGTAGGAGGGTCCTACAGGTGATCCACCACTACCGGTCGTTGCACTCGCAGTGGCGATAATGGTGGGCTGTGACAACGTTGCATGTGTGGTGGCAAATTCACTGTATGCCCATACACCTACGCTAATGACAATCGCAATAACGATGACAAGTACAATGGCGCAGCATACCGCAGCGCTAGATGCACCGTCGCCATCATTTCCCCCGTTGCTACACCGTCGAGATCGACGTCGTTGACATCCACACCACGTCATCTATTTCTTGTGTATGTGTCTGTTCCGGCTCTGAATGATATGGACGGTGGTCGATCGTCCTTGTACAGTTTTGTGTGTCTCTGTCTGTACAGGCGTGGGCCTTCTTATTATATATTGTATACGCGCACGTTGGATTTTTATGTGTTTAGTATATACAGGTGTGTTTACATGAACTGCGAGATGCGCGGCGTCGACAAGCACTCACATTCACCAAACGTCATTGCACCGATCCGCCGTTGCACGCACTGGGCTCCGCAGTGAGCGCCTCGATAATACCAGCCTGGTCCAAATCCGTCGGGTGGCTGCACTGAGTCTCCCAAAATGGCATACGAGTAGGCGCAAGGTGAATCGCGAGCACCACCGCACCGAATATTGCATGCAGGCGTTCTTCTTTCATATCCTTCCGCCGCCAATAAGGACGGCTCCTGCGTTGATCGTAATACGGCGTTATTCACATCATTATCGGCCTCGCCAAGAATATCAGCAGCATTTGCAGACGGATCGCACGCGAAACCAATGGGAATCGCAACGGAGCAGCATACACCGGCCCACCCTACTTCGCATGTGTAACGCCCTGTGATCGCATCGTAGCGGCCATGAATCGGATAAGCACTCTGGCACACAGGGGGAGGTTGTAGTGTTGTGGCCGCCGTTCGTTGTAGATGATGGCTGTTGTCTGTTGTCGCAGCATCCACCGCCAGTTGGTCTTCTGTGTCATAGTAGATATGCCAAATCAGACCAAATAAAAACAAGGTTGTCAACAGGAGTAGACCAAGCGAGCGCAGGGATACACCATTTTGTTGTTGGTCCGGCGGCGGTTGTGCAAAGGATGCTGCTGTTGCTGTTGCCGATTGCATATATATGCGTCGTCGTTCTTACTTTAGTACGAGTCTTCGCCTCACTCTATTATAGCAACCGCGCACCAGGAGAGGTATACACGCCACGCCTGGTACGTTTGGTCTCAGTGATTGGCATAAAAAATTGACGCGCCATATTTCTGGGTCCAATGTTTTTCTTCTTCGTTTCTTTCTTTTTGTGCGTGTTGTGATAGTGTTTTTTTGCACAGAGCAAACAGACACCAATAGATAAGTTTCACACAATGGCGTGTATTGTATGATGGTACAGAGAATTTCGTCTTCTCATATTTAGAAGACGGGTTGCACAGGTGCGCTGGAGTTGCACGGAGGACGCGGCTCCTTGTCAATGATGGCCACAGTTTCCCATTTGCCGGTTTTGCAATTGAAGACCTCGATGCGGAAGATGCACTTGCCGTGTTCGTCCTTGCAGGTCACCGTGCGGATCTTCTTGATGCACTCCTTGGCAAACTTGTCGCACTTGCCCTTGTTGCACTTTTTCTTCTTGTCGTGGCAACTCTCAGACGAGGAAGACGATGAGGAGGAGCAAGAAGAGGAAGATGATGACGGCGAGCAAGAAGAAGACGAGGATGAAGAGCAAGAGGAAGAGGACGACGAGGAAGAACAAGAGGGGCTGCATGACGCCGAAGAGCGACTGCCACTGCACGACTGCTCGCACGAAGAAGAGGAACTGCTGCTACCGCATGACGAAGACGAGGAGGATGAGGAGCAGTTACTGTCAGAAGACGACGAGGAAGAGTCGCAAGAACTGCTGCTGGAAGAGTCGCAAGAGGAGGACGAGGAGTCAGACGAGCAACTGCTGGATGACGAGGACGAGAGGCAGGACACGGACTTGCTGGAGCAAGAGTACGAGCCGTAGTTGAAACAGTCCCAGTTCTTACCGTGGCGCTTCTTGTGGCACTTCTTTGACTTCTTGTGGCACTTGCGGCGCTTGTTGCAACCGAACCAGAAACCACACTGAGCAAAGATGATGACGAACAGCGAAATTACCAGCAGAATACCGGTGATGACGAGCAGTAACTTGGGCACAGTACCCATGACGGCGGCGATGATGAAGAAGAGAGTACCAATGATCCACGTGATCCATGCAGTGTACGTGCGCGGACACACAATGACTTGGGCGAACAAGATGAGGGCTCCAATGAGGAGCAAAATCGAAATGATCAGAAACAAAGTGAACATGGTGCGAGTGTAGACAGTTGTTGAAGCGAGACGTGTGCGTGCACTAACAACGGTATTGACAACCCCACTTTGTTCTTGTACCAACCACAATTCTATTCGTTCGTCAACTCATGTCTACCTACATATATAAGTGTACAATTATATATCCCCTTTTTTTTCTGACGCGACCCACGTTACGAATCTCACGTCACACACCTGTACTATATGTGTGTTCAGATGCGTTAAAGAAATACAAGAATACAATATAAGAAGTCGCCAGTGATCTGTAACATAACACATCACACACGTTTACTTACTCCATTGTCTCCAATAACCGTCGAAGGGCAGGGATACAGGACACCGACATATACACAGACACTATCCATCGTGTAACGATTCCATCACAATAACGGTCGCGGAATGCGTCTTCTAGGATGTGATACACCGACGCCATCGTCAAGGCGGTGTTCTTTTCGCTTCGAAAATATCTCTGAACAATGTCCGCCATGTGGTGAACTTCGTTGTCGTCGTTTGAAACACAAAACATGGGTACAACCTTCAGAAAGTCGTACGCGGCGATGGAGGACGAGAGAGGCTTGATGGCAATCGCAAATAACCACGTATCTCGACTCATATGATACAGTCCATCAAGAAGATCTTGAAACGACCATGATGGCATTTTGTCGACAAAGTTGTCGGTGAGCCTACCAGTTGCGATTTGTTTCGCTAACTGCCCCGGGGTGTAGGGTTCGGAGCGACAAAAAATGTGATTGTTCACGGTGGCTAAAGGCTCAGAACGGTATTCAAATCGATCGTGATGTTGTCTCGGGGATGTGGGATCGGAGGGTTCCACAATTTTTAAAATCCATGGCCCCACCACACCAAAGTTGGAACACGGCGTGTTCTTGTATGTCATGTGCGTCACTCGTAAGCGCTGTTCCATATCAATGCGAGTAACACGAGCCCGTATTTTAGCACAATGCCGTGTCAGTGCATACTCGCGTCGAGCAAAATCAAGTTGTCGTCGCAGAATCGCAGACGACGATTGCGCAACATTGTGCCAGCATGTACATACACGTTGGCATTGTACAAGAGAGATGTTATCCAAGAAGAACATGACGCGCAGGACAATATCATCCACAAGAAGGGTCTCCATATATATATGGGTGTGTATACAATTGCGCAACACCACGGCAGGCAATGTGCTCTGTGTGTATGTACGATCTATGGTATCACATACTATGATAACTCGAGATCTGTTGATATCTCGAGAAACAACTACTCGTGCGCGCTACTACATATATATACACAGAGTGGGAGACAGTCACACTTGTGAGAGTAAAATAATTTGGTCGTTGGCATGTGTATGTATATATATTAAGAGAGACAGACAACATACTGTGTATACGTACGTGCATCCCAACATCTCGAGATATATATTTTACCCAAAAACAGATAGGGAACAACCAACATGTTTGAACAACAACCGCAGCAATACGAAAACTATGACGACCATAGTGATAGCAGCGTCGACCTTTTTGCTGCAGCAGCCAGTAACAATAACCAATTGCAGTCTTTGCACGTAGCAGAGATGCGCAAGGCGCTACACCACATCCGGTCTGCCTGGCGTAACCATAGTTCTGCGAATCCCATCATGCTATCAGAGATTGTATTGCCGCGCAATGGCATGTCGATGGCCGAGTTCACTTTCAATACAGTCCTATTGCGGCACTGCCATCGACACAACAAGTCACAACATGCGAGAACAGGGTCTCGCGACAACTATGCGTAGCGTGGTGAATAAGGGGAAAACCAAAAATATGCGCGCATCCACTGGATGTATGTATGTATTATTTACGTATGTACGTGCATATATGAGTAGTATGAATGAACTACACAACAGAAACGTGCATGGTTACATACACACCTTTACCTCGCTGGTTCTGTTCTTGTCAACCTTCCCTCCTTCTAGGCATGTCTCCTCATAATATCCGGCGTGAGTCGTGCATCGGTGCGCTTCGTTTGGGAGTACAAGAGGCGCCACAGTCCGGTCATTGCATCGTAGTTCAACGTGAACTGCTCGATGGCAACATGCATGTGGTACGCATCATCCAGTGATTTTTGAAATTCGTTCCCCTGTTGGATCAGTGCCATGAGGGCTTCAGTCCCTGGCATACTGGCAATTTGTCGTTCCCAGTGCAGCAATCTGTCGGAAACCAATTTACGACTGTTACTCAAAGTTTGTTGCTGTTCCACCCATGCGGCAACACTTCGTTGTTGCGCTTCGTGCCACTCGTGCTCGATTGTCTGGCTGTCGCGCGCGAGGAGTGCGTACAGGTGCTCCGCCAGTGACGTGAGTGCCTGTCGCACTTCGTGTTCGACAATCAAGGCATACTGCACTTTATCACGATGCATGGCGACCCACCGATCGGTGGCGTCTTTCCCCTTTTGTTCCAAATCCGTTAGGCGTTGGACCCAGCGGTCGTGGCGAGAGGATTGCGTGGCGCGATAGGCACTCATTGTATCTACCGTGTTCTTAACAGCCCGACTCAACAATGCGATTTCCTTCTTAATTTCTGCCTCTGCATCATCATTGACAGTAGCAGAAGGACTACTCTGATCTGCCGCGGTGGCGGCAGCACTGGAAGCATCTTGTTCTTTTTGTTGCTGCTGCTGCGTCTGTTCATCCTCCTCATGATGTGTCGTTGTTGCGGCATTTTGTTTTGACGATGATGATGCGTGTGTGCGATTATTCTGCTGTTGCTGTTGTCGTCGCCGCCGTCGCTCCAATTGATCCGTCAAGTCGTGCAATTCGTCGCGCTGCCTTTGTGCAACTTGCTTCATATTCTGCATGAATCCATCTTCCGTTCGCTCCATTTCGAGGGCTTCGCGCATTTGCTTGATGCATGCTCGCACCAGGGCAATTTCATCACCGAGATCCGGATGTTGTTGTGGGCTGGTACGCATTGTGGCGTCGTCATGCACGGTGTCGCGAGACCGTGGGGTGGTCATTGGCGTGCGAATAATGCGCAACGCGTTACACACGGCGTGCTCGCGTACGTCGATTCCGAGTTTCGTCAAAAACTCCTTGTACTCGTGCTCGACCACACGCAGTTCCGCATCGAGTTCGCGGCTCTGCGCCACCAACTCCTCCTCCGCAGGCGTCAACAGCATCGCAGTTTCACGTAATTTGCGCGAGTAGTACGCCGTATGTTGCTCCAACCGCTGCAGCATGAGCGTGCGCACGGCGTCATTTACGGCCTTGAGTGTGTGAATCGCCTTTAACGTGGCCTGTCGTAATCCCTGATAGTATGTGACGTGTGCGGCGTAGAACTCTTGGCGCAACTGGCTCATACGCTCCAGTGTGATGACAATGTTTGCGATCGCTTCAGTCAACACGCGGCTCTGCGCAATCCAGGGCGTCTGAAGAAGTCGTTGCATGTCGTGAATGCAATTTGGTAGGAGGGTGTCTTCAATGGAGCGAATCCTCATGTTGGCGGCGGTTGCATTGTCGCGGAGGTGTGTCGGAATCGGGGTCCACTGTTTCAGTGCGTCCGCGAAACTGCACGCCGCCGCGTCCATGGCCGTCCGATCGTCAGTACCCGTCGGCCATGTCGTCGTCGCCGCTGCAGTCGTTGCGAGTGTGGGCAGTAGTAGTACACTACTCTCGACCTGACCGTCCGCGATTTGCGCCATACCAATCCCCCGACACCAGGCCCATGCGGCGCGACTCTGTTGTTCCAACCAGTGACTCGCATCTGGAACTCCACCACTAGTGCCTGTCGTTGTCACGCGCGCACCATCATCGCGTCCGGATGGCACCCCGGTATAATACGGATCTAATGCAGTTCTATTAGTACCGGGCCGTACTGCCGCCGCTGTTGTTGGTGCAAGCGGGTTCGTATCATCATGCCGTGGCGGCATTGCGGCCTTTTTGTGCTGAACCAAGTCTTCCAGTACCTTGTCAAGACTCATGCTACTCAGCACAATACTGTCCGTATCGTCGGTGGCTTGAATGGTCGGGACAGATGGGATAGAGTTTGCGCTCATCGTCACAATGGCATCGCGTTGATGTGGTTGTTGTCGGGGCGTGAGTGGCAGATCCATATCATCATCGTTATTCATTGTTGCCGTGGCGCCCTTGTTCGGAAACGTAGTTCCGCCATAGTAGTACTGTTGCTGAGCCATCATATAATTGTGAAAATGTTACTACTCCCACACACCCTCGACTTTCTTTACTCTTTCTTTTACACGAAACTGTGCGTTCGTGTGATAGTGGAGAGAGACTGTCACAAATGAGCTCTTTAAGAAGAGACACCACACATATTATTCATTCGAACAAAAAAGGTGGGCGACACACGCACGCGTCATACTAACACAACATAGGATGGAATATAGACGCACACACACCCAATCATGAATTATATTCCAGGCATGAGGGTGGTAAAGGCGCATTCGTCTCCATTTCATCAGATATCACGTACAAACACACGTGTTAATTTTTTCTGAACTCAGAGAAAAACGATATGGGACAGCGACAACCTAGACCCGCACGACGCGTCGTTTCAGTACCCGTCACAGCCCCCGGTGTCACCAAACCAGCAGCCATTGCAAATCCGCTGCTCTACACAGACCCTGTCACGGGCGCAACACACACCTATGCGACAGGCGACACGGTCATTCTCGCGGGAGACTTGGCAGCACTCGCAAAGAAGAGCGGTTATGCCCCACTCGGCAAATTGGGCACTGTCGACGCAACCACTGGCGCTGCCAGTATCTTGCTCTTCACTCCAGGTGAACCTACGCAAGAGGGCGGTATTGGCATTGCCGCTGTCCAACACGTTGTGCCGTCACTCGTCAACAATGTGCGACCGCTACCATTCCAATTCAGTACTCCCAATGTGCAGGTGATTACACACAACAGCCAAATATTCACCTGTGCCCGAACGAGTGACACCAACCCCGCAGGATGCGACTCGTGCGACCCGTCGGGTCAGTCGTTTCCACCCGAGACGTACGCCGACCGGTTGAATCAAGTGTTCAACAGCGTCACCGAGGTACGCGGCGGACCCGGTGCGACACGCTACACTCTGTTTGCCTGCCCGGCAACCATCATTCGATCGGGCCAACCCGTGAGCGTCGCAAACAATCTTTGTAAGACCGTCATTGTGGCGACGATCACAGGATCCACCAACACGAACCGGTATTCGTTGATCTCGACGATGGACCCGACGGCATTCAAGGCCGCGTTTTTGTACACGTACGGGCTACCCGTCGATGACGTGTCCTACTATCGTGCCGTTCAGTGGTCGCGCATTCCCGAATATCAGCAACTCCAACAGCAATCGCAAGGCGAGCGCATCGCATGTACGGATGTGGATGCAGGGTGGTTGGATCAACACATTCGCGAACTGCTCGCCAAGGGGTTTGAGGCCAAAGAGATTTCGCTGCTTGCGGGTGGTGGTGTGGGTGCGGGTGCTGGTGGAGCCGCAACACGATTGATCACACGGCCCCAGCAGCAAGCGTTCCAATCACTTGTCGTGTAAGCAAAAGAATAAAATAAAATGAATGTATCCGCAAGTTCTTGTATCTGTTCGAAATAGAATAAAGTCTCGAACATGTCGCGTACACACACCTGAACTCAGTTGTAGGTTGTGAATGAGAAACAATTTATTTATTTCTATATACATGCATTGCAAACATTGAATCAAGTATTTCTGACTTCACTGTGCGGCTCGCGCAATGCGCGAACTATCATATGCAAATTGAAGGAAAATACAATATTATATGCTGAATGAGCGCAGTCCATCACTACATCCTTATCCAATTTAACATCACTGGACATGATAAAGAGCACGCAAAACGCAAACCACAAGGTTCCAACAAGAGTAGCCACGTGGAGGCAAAACGGCCCCAATGCTTGAAAAATAAACAATACAACACTTCCGCACGCAGTAAGAACATCGCGCATAATTGCAGAACAAGCGGCTGCGGATAAAAGCGTAGTGATTACTAGAATAACACCTCCCTTTGTCGAAAGGGCACGCTCAGTGGCATCAATGTGACGTGAATCACGCTGCTGCTCTTCCTTCAGCGAAGGATCGCCATTAGGACCCGCAGCAGTCGTCGTTGCACATACAGCAGTGTTATTAGACTCGCAGCCACTATCCATTTAATTATACGGACCTTCGGACACACACGAAGAGGAATCAATAGGATGTGAAATCAACTGAGCACGTAGGATACACACCTACATTAACAATTCCATTTGACCAAAATATCCTAAGACTCGAGATCTTAAAACTCGAGTACGCCAATCGAATCAGCACATGTGTGCAGTGGGTGGAACCAGTACATGCACAGAGAAAAAATACACATCGTGCTTGGCGCACCACATGGCGGAACCTGATTCTGCAGTCTTAACCTGGTCGGATGATATCGTGCGCGACATTTTACTAAACCTACTTCTGCCCAAGTGTCCGTTGGAGGTACGGGCAGACGTTCGCGCCGTATGCAAAAATTGGGCCGCCTGGTGCCACTATCCGGAGGTCACGGTAAAAGACACAAACCCTCTCATTGAGCGGTTTCCGTGGGAGTGGGAGCGATTTTGTACAGCGCTTGGACGCGCCGACAAACTTATCATCCCCAATGGAGGAAAAACCTGGTGGATTCACCGGGTGCCTGCGCACTCGTTCTGCCACCTGACCCGACTTGTGTGGCATGCGTTTCCATGGGACGAATGTATTCCGTTATCATTGCTGCCAACTGTACAGCATATTTCATACAACCAGTGTTATGAATCACCCGTCGGATATAATGAACTCGTTCCAGAACGTCAACATTATCATGACGAACGGATATTGATGCACATTCAAGGATTGACGCGTCCCGTGATGATATTGGCGGAACCACAAAAACAATTTTCGTATCTCGCTTCGATCGAGATCATAAACGTGAACAGATGCGACGCCGTTGTCGCCGCTCTCGTTGACACCGCGCGACTTTTACACCTTCAAAAAGTGTCGCTCGTGCGTTGTACAATGTCACCCTTGGCACTGGCGCTTCTTTTGCGCGACTGTGCGGCATCGTTTCTTGACATTTCCCACACAACATTAGCAGGTGGTATACTCAAAAACAGACATGCGCACCACACGTCAAATCATTTCGCAATGTTGTCGCACAACACGCGGCTACGCCATTTGGCGATGAATCATTGTGTATTCCCCGATTTGGAGGATTACGGCTGGATTGCACGGACACCTTCTCTGGTTTCCCTCGCTGCGAAGGAGTGTGCATTTGATTCGGAAGAGTGCATGCTCGCGCTCCTTGCATCGACCAGTCTGAAATCTCTCGACGTGGGTGACGCGTGGAGCATTTGGGAGTCTGTTCCCAATCGTCTCTTCACCAATTTAACGCATAACAACACGCTCACCCGCCTCGATTTGACAACGCCTATACCATTTACAGCCGTGTGTATGATCGCTCGCAAAAATACGACACTTCGCGAGCTTCGTGTTGACACCGTTATCCCCCCTGCGGCCCCTGATGAGCACGACATTGCTGCACGGAACGTCTATACTGCTACAACCGACATTATGGGGAATATCACGCTTGATATCTTACATCTTGGCTTTGTACAGCCTCTTAGTGTTGCACACAACAGCACGATAGAAGAACAGTGGCGTCTGTTGGCTCAGTTTTTGATTTGGGGCCAACTTGTCCGACACCCGCACCTTACATCCTTGGTGCTGGCTCCGTGGTCATTCGAATACGTGTATTTTCCACTACTCCATCAGGCGAACACACGCCGATTACTCCAGTTAACGTTTTGTGATCGGATACGACCCATCGTACCGAATATTACGATCGATTTTACCGCTCTTCAGGAGGAATCTCAGCACCACCGCCGTCAATTTCCAAGTAGCCCAGAACCAACGCATACTATTCGTGTGGAGTACCCCCATAACATATACTATTACTGGCACGTGGCGCCATTGTCTGCGGACGAGTCGACAACCTACGATGATCTCGTGAGCGCAGTCAATTGTATTCACTCAACTAGTGCATCGGACTCCGCGATGCAACCGCAGCAGTCATCCATAGTATTGGATGATGTCCCAGCAACATCCGACGAGAGAAGTAGCGACGACGACATGCGGTTGTTGTACACTCCAGCAACGTACGAAGAGCACGACAACCACAGCACAGACGACGACATACCGCAGTTGTACGGTAACGAATAAATTGGCAAGATGCGTACATGTGGCTTTTTTCTCCATGATGTATCTATATATTGTATATACACGCTTTAGTGATGCTGGTTACTGTGTTCTTCCGTCGGGTCGATACTATGTGACGGAGATGACGCAATGACACGTGCCATCTCCCGTGTAATCGTTTCGATGGGGATGATCTGGACTGGAAAAGTGCCGATAACCACACCTGATGGAAGTTGCACTCGCATCGCGGCGCGGGTGCCAGCACCCTCCTCAATTTGGCGCAAGGCCTCCATAAATTGAACGTTGTCCATCTGCTCTATATCCAATGGAAATATGTGACCGTCATCATTATTTGCTGGTTCGTGTGTCGCGCCTTCATATTGTTGTTGTTGCTCCTGGTGTAACTGTTGCCGCAATGCCGCACGCGTGAGCACGCGGGTCGATGCCAGAATGAGCGGATCAACAACAACCACATTATCGTCATGTTCTTCAGCCTCCTCATCGTCGCTATCCACCACGGTATGGACCGTTTGCCGCCGCCGTGTGCGAATATCACCATCATCATCAGAATCGTCTATGACAATGGGCTCCTGTGTGTCCATGTCGAGACTAGTGTCAGACGATGTTTCATCGTCAAGGCCATTATCTCGCGCGCGATCGAACAAGAGTTCGTCGTCCGAGTCCGCCACACTGTCTTCTAGTTCAAGAAGCGAGTCTGGATCCAACATGTGCTGCACCGCCGCCATTAATAGATTGTCCTTGTCGGAGCACGCTTGTGGTTGAGTATACAGTCGCATGTAGGTGGCGTGCAACTTGGTGCACCACAACACGAATCGCGTCGCCATTTGGAGTCCGGGCACCGTCGTTGCGTCTGCATCCGATAAGAACCGCGCACCCTTATCAATACCGCGCTGCACAACGGCCTCTGTGGATAGAGAATGTACGTTCGTGTGGTCGCGCATGTACTGGCGCAACTGGCGGTATTTGCGCATTACACCGGCCTTCCACGATTCTAAGTACTCCGCCTTATCCACGAGGCCACGACTCATCTCACGCATACCAAGTGCAATAATGCGCACGAGCACATTCTCCAAGTAATCCATCATGGCTTGGTCGTTGACGCGATTTCTTACTTGGTGCACGATGCGGCGCCGCTGCAGCACAAGATTCGGTGGCGGCGGTGATGACGTGCCATTGCGGAGCAATCGCTCCAACCGATGCAATTCCACGTTGTTGAACGGAACTTGAGTGATGGGGTTCGAGAATCGACCCGTCTCGGTAATCGTCCGCAACAAGGCGTCCGCCCTAAACCAGTACACACTACTAGATGTCACCGGTGACGATGGCGTCGTCACTGCACTGCTGCTACGACTGCTGTTGTTGGAAAACACATGCACGAAAATGGGTTGCTTCTGTTGACGAATCTCGTGCCAACTTTCTAGCGTGATCGGATCCTGCTCATTCAAAGGTGCCGGATACAGGGTGCGATACCGTCGCCAGGCATTCCAAATAATGCGCGCAGCACTCTCCACAGTCAGCGGTTTATTCCTTCTTGCCGCTGATGCCGCTACCGGTTTGATTGAGATAGCGGGGGTCACATGGGTACTGCTGCTGGTGTCGACACCAGACGCATGCCGACGACATGGACGTTTACTTGCGGGAGCACCTTTTTCGTCGTGTCGTTCATCACCACACGTATGGTCATCTTCTGTTGAAGTTCTCTTTCGTTTTCGTTGGGATCGTGTGGCCACGGGCGTTGTGGTAGCAGCACTCACGCGCGTACTACTATGCGTGGTGTTGGTGTCGTCGTGTCGTGACGAGCGCGGTCGAAGTACACGACCGTGGGACGACATATCCTCCCACCCGCACCTAATTTTTGTCTATATAGGTGCGTATATATGATGTTCTTGATTTGACACACGCACACCACCACGCCCGTGTTGCAGGTTTTTACTTTCAGTACAGATGCACGAAAAACATGCAATGTAACGGAAAACGGCGTTTGAAATATTACATGTACTTATGTGTGCATATGCGCATGCACGCCTCCAAAAGGGAGATATATGTACACGCGCGAGAAACGCACACATACACATACACTCCATAGATCACCCATACGGACGTAAAATACAATATACACTCAGGCACTTTTGTAATGGCATATTGCAAGTCTATATGCGCGTGACTCGAGTTTTTCATTGTTGCGTACATAATTGCACCAAACCTTACGAACTCTTGGTTGCCGTTGCCGCCGCTGTAACAGGGGGTGATCCACTATAACCAAATTGGTTCAGTTCAGCCTCACTCCAACCGATACGCCGCAGAGCATCCAATTCGGCCTTACTCCATGGAAGTGGTTCGTCGAGTGGTTTTCCTTGCTGCGCCAACTCTAGCGCGTATTTGACATCGTTCGGAGTGACAGGGCACACGGCGCGCTTTCGTTCGGCAACCTTCTCACGATAGTCTTCAAACTCGACAAACGTGGCACGGTCACGCTTGGTCTCATGTGCCGTACGACGCATCCAGTTGTTCAACTCGGGGCCACACAAATCAACCATCTGGTCAGGCACACTATCGTAATGCCCCTTGATGGACCGCACTGGGTGCTCAATGTACACGCGCTTGTCGTTGTAGGGACCACCAATGTTTGCTTGTAACAGGCCCGTGGGGTCCGTTGGAATGTCCGTATACCAGGTCGTCGTTAACTTGGACTCACTCGGGTATTGCTGCATGGTGAAAGGCAGGTCGGTGTGCGTGATCGTTGCACCGTCCAAACTGGCACCGCTCGCCGAAACGTTTTCGTGCTCCCCTTCTACTGCATCGGGATCGTCCTCGCCAGCATTACCACGGCGCTTTCGGGCAGTGGAAGAGTACCGCACTTCTTCGACGGCGGGGCGGACGCGCTTCAGTAGGAGGAACACCTTCATGAGCGTGTCATCCGACTCCTTAAACAATTCATTCAACAAGATCTCTCGACCACCTCCCGTTGGCTTGAGCATGTCATAGTAGTCGTAGTTCTCCGGGCGAGAGACAAGATGGTGTTTGAGCAAGTACGCCACAACATCCTGCAACTGACCAAAGGGGGCCGCACCAATCGTCGCACGTACGTAGCCCATACCCACGTATTGTGGGAAGGCTTGGTTCGGTTTCTGAATGAGCGTGAAATGGGGATCCTTATCCGCCAGGACGACAGACTCTAGGCGCTCCAGACGCTTCTTGTCGCTTGGTGTGCGCTTGATACCACCCGCGTCATCAGCAGCAGCATCATCATCAAGTGAGCAGGTCTCATGCCACTCATTTGGAGTCACACGCGGCAGAAAGTATCGCGTGCTGCGTTGCTGTGGTTGCTTCCGGCGACCACCAGCAGCCCCGCGACGAGGACGCCGGCGAGGTACCTGTGGCGGTGCGATACCAGCAGCACTCATCATGTCGTAGGCGGCTACATTATCACTCGCATCACCGCCGTCGTCGTCTCCAAACTCAATGTCGTCCGTGTATAGCGCACCGTACGGTGCATCTACCGTAACAATACTTTCGGGACCGTACTCCATACCAAGCCACACGAGTACAAAACAAGATAACAAGTAGAAGAATGGAGTATATACGAGTGTAAAAACAAAAAACTAAACACGTTGTTGCTGCGCGAACAACACGTATCGTTTCTTACTCTGCTACACACACAACGTACGTGTGTCTCTCCTTTGCTCTTTGTATTACCTACACATATTAAATTTGTGACATGTCTCTGGGCACCATAGTGGATCAGTTAGGGAGGGGTCAGGTCATACTCAGTCGGCACATGTATAGACAACTCGAGTTTTAGGTATCATAAAACATTTATAGTCACAGAGAGGACCAACGAGTTTGGTACAGCGAAGTATACAGACAGGGATCATGCATGTGTACACACGTACACCCATGTCGGTCATGTATGCACGTACTTTTACACACTGTACCCAGAACCACATATACGCTTCACCCCAGATACTATTCTCGAGTATTCACAAAACTCGAGTTGTCGTATGCGTACTCGAATTGTGATTGTGGTACGAGTCATGTCAGTACCGTTTGTTCCATGGAGCCACCCACCCAAACAAGTAATGTTGTTGTAGCAGCACGTCAACAACCCGTTGCATCTGTGCTTCTTCAGGAAGCAATCGAGTGTGTTGAATCACTCGGTCGACATTTGCTCATCCGCCCGGCCGCATTTTCGGACCAGGCCTTGCAAAAAATCATTACAGAGACGTCACATCTCATCAAGTTGGAGCAACAACCTATTGATGATGACCACGACGACAAAGAACACTGCAAAGAGCCAGTCTGTTCGGATGATTCTGCAAAGCAAACAAGCGACTTAGATCTCTTGCAAGAAGAGCAACCAGAAACATCGTCGTCATCGTTGGTGTTATTGACACCCGTTGACCCTGACTCTCAGTCCGCGCCATACACGCGGGAGAACATTCGATGGTTACGAACGCACGCTGCCTGTGCTGTTGGTTTGAAGGACACAACATGGTTCACTCCGACGACAGAAGAGGACGCGTCCGAGTCTTGCGGATCGGATCACATGGATCCGCATTCTGTTCCATTGAATTGGTTGCATAATTTTCGCCGCGGCGAGATCGATCGTTTGCTTCGTCAGGGTCAATTAACGAACGCAGAGTCCGAACTGGCGTGTTTGTTTTCTCCGTATGAGTTTTATACGGACCGGGCCACAGAGTCGGATGCCCTGCGTGTGATTGACACATTTTGGGCAGAAAAAGATGTGTATCGTGACTTTTGGTTGGCCGCACCGGGATCGCTTGAGCGCAAGATGATGTGGCAATACTATGTGGCCCGATCCAATGCCCAGCGCGAAGCTCGGCGCGTTGCTCCTGAAACGTACCACACTGCTCGGACACCGATGGCACTGGTCGTATCGGCTGCGGTACATGCGGATCAGGTTTCAAGCATTTATGGCGATCCCCCTGTGCCCTTTATCCCTCGCGCTGGCATTGAGCCCGTAGGTTACAACAATGATGATGCCGAGGAGGAACAAAAACATGAACATGGTGACATTACGTCGGCTCCGCTTCGTGTGGGCTACATGAGTGCTATTCCTGTGGAGCACCTCGTGAGAGTTGATCGATGGTCGAAACGACAGGAGGAGTTGATCCTGAAATGCCCCTATCCGGCCGTGTTCACACATGCCTACGGACATGTTTTGCTTCTTCCTGACGAGCCCGACACACTGGCTTAGCAACATAACCAACTCGAGTTTTGTATATTTATGTACACATGTCTACCCTGGTGGTACACCGCCAATACACACTTTATAATTTTTGTGTGTAAAGTATGGATCCTTGTGTATGTGTGTTGTAGTCATGTCACAAGTCTCCATATATACAATCATGTCCGCAGTATGGGTGTTGACTCAGTCTTGCTTTGGTGCTGTAGAATCCGAAAACTCGAGTTGGTGTAGGTGAATGTTTGGTAGTTGAATGAGTCCTGATAGACTCATGGCCGACAAGACGATGAGGAGCATGTAGATTATGGGGTTTAGCGCGTGGTAGTAGAGTGCTTCTAACGAGTAGTGTATTAACACGACCGCATTGCATATTAAGGCCAGTGTGATCGGCGCAGTAGCGTTGTTGCTGCTACTGCTGTCGCCGGACGTGTGTTGTTTGGTTCCGTTGCTCCTTGACGATAGCACGGCAGACAGATTTACGATAAAAATCAGGCCGAACAGTAAGCCTCCGAGTCGCATGGTGTGCCCGGAGACGGCATCTGGGGGAAGGAACGCATAGGCGAGCTTCTGGTTTTGTGCGTAAAAAATGACTGCAATGATTCCCGAAAAGATAGTATAGAGTAGCAGTAGCGTCTGCACATTCTTTGCTGTGAACGGCATTTGTTATGTGTGTGCAATGCGCGTGGAGTTGGTTTTGTGGTCTGCTGTAGATTATTAATTGGGCCAAGACAAGAACGGTCACGTTTCAGGCATAATGGATTTTGCTCGTTCTCATAATACATGTGGCGCGTACTTGCCAGTGTTGTTTGTATGAATATTATGTGCAGGAGTGGAAAGAAATCCCCTTGGATGAAACGTATTTTGTACTGAATCTTCTTTTTTTGAAAGATTTGCAGTGTGTATACATAATAACAAGAGAGAGACACACACGCGCACAAGAGAAGGCGCTGCGTGACGTCCTTGAGTGCGTGTACGTGTAAATTTTTGTGGTTTCACCAACAGAAAGAAAGACAGAGAGAGACAGACTTGGGTTACTCCCGTAAGTACATCTATCATGGCATCGCAACAACGACAGAACAGTAGCAGATTTACGTGCGATCCCAATTTGGGCGCGACGGGGAACCGTGGCATCGACGATGAGTTGGCCGAGGTCTCGCGGTTGTTCGCCAACTACGAGCAAGTGGATCTCACCATGGTCAAGGTGGATGAGGCCGGTCGACCCATTCCTCGTCTCGGTCCGGACGGTAAGCCCATCATGAGGACTTTCCAAGTACGTGCCCCCGGTGGTGCGGGTGGTGTTATTCAACGCTCGCAGCCCGAGTTTGAGCATGAGGTGTACGAGGATCGTTACCCGGTTCGTGGCGGCGCCGGTCCGCAACAACAACAACAGTTCCGTTCCATCGAGCAGGATGTGGAAGATGCGCGTACTGCCGTGCGCGACATCGTCACCCTCGGTTGTACGCGCCGCGATATTCTGTTCTCTGAGCCAGCGAGTTCATTGCGTGTGATGGGAAAACCAATTTTCAGTGATGAGGAGATGCAAAAAATCAAGCGGGGTGGGCTGACGGTGTTTGACACGCAACTCCGCGGCCGGTTGGCTCTGATTGCGCGGGAGGTAAAGAACACACTGAACAGTCAGGTGACGGACTTTTACGACCGTATTGGAAATGAACGCGCGCGCCGCGCGCAGTTGAAACCCACGGTAGCACCCGCGCAATACATGAAACCTCCCACTACGACGCAAGCACTGCCCTCTTCTTCATCGGGGGGTCCCGTTCCTGCGGGGGCTCCTCCGAAACGCCGCGTGAGTCGCACCCTCGGCACGGTGGTGGGAGGACAGCCCGGTCTGCAGCAGCCACAGCAGCAACAGCGTGGTCCGGTTGGTGCGTCCGCGCTACCACCATTGATCCCTCCCCCGTCGCCATTTGCGATCCCGGCGCGACTTCCCCCGGTTCCGCGCACGGTGCCTCCCGTTGCAACGCCCGTTGTCACACCCCCTCTTGCGCATCCGGCAACCCCGACACCAGCAGTCCAAGAAAGTGCGATCGCCGCTAAGGTGGTCGCGCCGAAGCGTCGCGTCAGTCGACAATTAGGAACGGAGGCACGACCTCCCGTGTTCTTGGTCGATACACACGTGTCGGCGGCTGGTGGTGGTGGTGGCGGCGGCGGCGCTCCTGTCTCAGAAAGACCTCCGACCCCGGAGACTACCCTCGCTGTTGCTACTCCTCCGGCGCCCTCGCAACCGGTGACCACGGCGGCACCGAGTACGAGTCGTGGAGTGGTTCGTAAACGCAGAATTATTGAGGAAGAGGAGGAACAACTGCAACTGCAGCCCTCTACTGGTCGCAGAGAGGCGGTACCTGTGCCCGTGGCGGCAGCGGCGGAGATATCGCCTCCTCTACCAAGTTCCGAGTCTAAACGCCCAAAGGTGATGGAGTTGCCACCTGCCGTTGCTCCTGTGGTACCTTTTCCTGCGGCGGCTGCTTCGATTACAGCAGCACCGAGAAAACAGCAACAACAACCACCCGCAGTGTCGTCTGCGTCCGTGTCTTCCTTTGCATCGCCTTTCTCTGCTCCATCGGCGTCGTCATCGTCGCCCATGTCCGTGTCGTCGGGCTCCTCATCGCCTGCCGTGATGGAGGAGTTTTACAATGCCGCAAGTACTGGCAGTAGCAGCAGTGGCGCGGCATCATCATCGGCCTCGCCGGCACACTCAGCGGCGTCTTCTTCTTCGGCTGCCGCGTCGACCCACTCTGCAATGATGGTAGATTCGGACAATGATGCCGCCTCTGCCGACGACGACGAAGAAGAGGATGCACGTTCACAGGGTGGTGATTCGGTGGTCGGGCGCGACAGTATGTTCGATGTACAAGTCTCCGAGGTGGACATTACGGCAGGTCAATTGGATAACACCATTGCAGACCTGCAGCGCAAGTTGCGCAACATTGAGGTCGAGGCAAAACAATCACCGGATCCGTCTGTGTTTGATAACGCGATCGCCCGATTGCGGCAGAAGATTCAAACATTGGTGGCCTTTTTGAAGGACCAGGCCCCAGAAAGCGACGAGAGCGTGTTTCCAGTCTTTTACTGGCGCGTGGTGAATGAGTCCACCCAGGGAACGCTCAACGCGGCGGGTCCGTTTGTGACGGAGCAAGAAGCAAAGGAGGACGCGAACATGTTTCTGCGCGAGTACGAGGCGCGTCGCGATGGTATTCCGCGAAGCGTGTTCGTGAAGGCGACGGAGCGCGACGTGCAAGACGTGTACCAACGCGCCTGCAAGAGTCGGGACGCCGATGTTGTGACGCGTGTTGTACAGGTCAGTGCTGCCGATTCCACTGCTTCCGCGGACAACACACTCCCGCGTCCACTCTACGTCGCCATCATACTGCCATGGACGCGTGATTTGTTTGCCAAGGTTTTCAAGGACCCCTACGCCGTGTTCAAGAATCGCTTCTTCCCTGGATCCGACGACACAATCGAGGTCCGGCGCCGCTTCATTACGGCGTACGCACCTGCCATCGTCTACGCGTGGAGTAATGCGTACACGGATATGACCATGCCGGACACGCTCGTGCATCCCGTCTACAGCGAGAACATCCTCTCCCCCGACAAGGATTTGAACAAGATGAATTGCTTTGGTGTTACCGTCGCGCTGTATGCGTTCGACTCGGTGGAACGGCCCGGTGAACTAGCAACGGCGGAGCAGTTTGCGCGCGATCTGCAACGTGTATTGAGCGTACGCTCGCGTGAGGATACGGAAACGAAGATGACGCAGGTGTTGCAACAAGCAAGCAAGTTGCAGTCGCAGACCATTCCCAATTCCACCGTGTCGTTGATGCCGTCATTTGATGACCCACTCTCCGTTGTCGCGAATGTTCAGTGTGGTGGAAGCAGCGACGACGCGCAATGCGCGCGATTTATTCACGATCTTTACAGGTTGATCTACGCAAACGGTCTGCGCATCGACGCGACCAAATCGGCGGTCATCTACTCCAACGGTGATATGGAGACGTTTGCCCAACTGTTGTTGACGTCGACTTCTTCCGCGGCGCCGTCATCATCATCGTGAGATGCTCTTGTGTAGATAGAACGTGTGGGCGTTGTGGTTCTCTCTTGGTGTGTGTAAAAAAATTCTCTAATACAGTATATACTCTATCTGTGTGTGATGAGACGTCTAGAAAATAAGACCAGTGGGGTGCAATTTTGCCTCATCGTAGTGGGTACTGCGCTGTGCGAGAGATGAATGCATAGAGAGAGAGAAGCCAGAGATTCATTGTTCATTCGGTCTCTCGTTCTGTAGCACGCGGGGCGACGAACAAACATATATAGAAATATATAATTGCTCTCTTTTTTTAAAGTGTGGGTGTATGAAAAGCAAACAACACTGGTAGAGAGATATTCGCGCGACCAGAGACAAAGGGAATTTACGCGTAGATTGAGGAGGAGGATCCAGAACGCGTACAACAACAAATAAAGTGTGTAGTACGATATGGCCGAGTCTGTTACTGTATCCGTATCAGCGCCGCCGTCACCGTACATTGGCAGTGGTACTAGTGCCGGCCGAACAACAATGACGCCGGCGGCCGCGTCATCATCGTCGTCGTTAGCACCACCAAAATTATTCGGGATTCCAACCATCCTGACATTGGCGTTGACGGCGCTGCTCGGTATCCTCGTGATAGTTCTCATTCGACGGACGCGTCGCAATGAGAAGGAACTCGCCGTCGTGAATCAACGCACTGCGCATATGGTCAATGGTGAAGAAATCGATCAGGCAGTTCGGTACTATATTGATAACAATATGTCCAATGTGGTGGATCAATGTCACGTACAATTGCAAAGTGCGTACGGTGACCCCATCACGCTTCTGCAGGCAGACCATGAGGAGGTGCAAAAACAGTTGCGCAGCATGACAGATGAAGTTGCACGGTGCCAACACGCACTAACCACTCTCACCGAGACATTGGAAGCGGAGCGTCGACAAAATTCTTCACTCCTGGAACAACATGCGCAACAATTTGCACAAGAACGTCAGAAACTGACGCAACTGCTTGGACAAGAGCGTCAGATGTATGTGCAAGATGTGTTAGTTCTCAATCAAACCGTGCAGCGTTTACAAGAGCGAATTGATGCATTGACAGCATCGGTTATGAAAGAGCAGCAACAACAACCACCGCCGCCGCGGAGCCATCGCAGTGGCACGTTGACGCCACCGCAGCGTCAAAAGAAACGCAGTCAAACACCCTCGCCGCCATTATTGAGGGCACCTTCTCCAAAAGAGTACCAATATGTCGAATCCGCCGTGTTGCGACACCCGGCAGCAGCGACATCACCTTCTCCTACTAGAAGTGCAAACAATGCCCCGTTATCATCATCAACCCATCCGAAAAAACAATCATCGCGCCACCACAGAAAGATGTTGACCACAAGTGGCGACTCCATTGATGACGACGACGACGATGCAGCAATGTTGTCAGAATCAGAAAATGTCGCGTCGTTATCATCGTCGTCGGCCATAGATGAGGAAGATGATCCATTTACACAAAACGGAAGGAATGAAAACCAAACCGCGCGTCAACACCACACCAACCAGGATCAACATGACCTGCAGCGTCATCATCACGACGCGCACGACTCGGACGACAGCAGCGATGACGATGATGCCGGTCTGCTGATGAGTAACATGCCAGTGTTTCACGCCCCCGCCCCCGATTCGCTCATGTTATTTCTGCCACAAGTGATGGCCTCCGTCGTGGCGCAGCAACAGCAGGTTCCCTTGATGGGACCGTTCTCCCCTGTTGTGCAACCACAGATCGTGGTGCCGTCCTCGGCGACTATTGAAGAGATTGATGATGAGGATGAAGATCATGATGAACTGCCTGTTGTCTCTGAACCTTTGCCGTCGCAGCAGTACCATCCAGTTGAAGAACAACATGATGGTCAGCAGCAGATTGCGGTGGTGGAAGAACATCATCATCCGCACCAGGAGTCACCAACACATGCTTCTACCGCCCCAGCAAATGCAAATGATGCCCCGTTGGCGGCAATGGCGGAACAACAACAACAACATTATGTCACCAACAGCAATGCAAGTGTTGTTGTGGACACACATGACCTTTGCACGGAGGACCAATGCCCACTTCCAACTGCACGAACTCGAGTTTTGGAAAATAATATCATTTTGCACTAAAGCCCGCGGAGAAGATGTACATCTATATAAATCGCGTGTGTAAGGAATGTACTGTAGAGGTTACTTACGATGCGACAACACGTGGTGCAACCACCCGGTATAGAGAAGAATGTTTTTGTGATTCTTTGTCCCGGAATACAGACATGCAGAACTTTGCCGCGTTGCAGCGGAAGGTGAAATCACAACATCTGCGTGAACAACTGTTCCGTTTGCAGAATGCGGAATTACAACGAAAGGCTCTGTTTGCACCGACTGGAGCAACATCAGCAACAACAACATCTGTAGTGTCTGAGAAGACGCGGCAGTCGAATGCTGCTGCCGCTGCCGCTCAGACTCATGTGCCTGCCGTGATATCGGTTCCTGCGGCCGTAGAATCGGCATCTCCCCGTACTAGGTGGTCCCTATATCCTGCGATGGGATGCGACGCTATGAGCGGCGCTCCAGTTAGTGTTCCGCAGACAACGACTGCTAGTGTTGCTGTTCCTGTTCCCGCGCCGATAGAGAGTTTTATCACCCGGACAATAGCCAGTGACAGTTACAGTCCTGTTACCAACCAGGTATTGCATGATATGACATTCACACCGGACATGCGTACTTCTCCTTTGCGCCACTCGTTGTCCGCCGCAGCCGGCAGTACCGACACCGCAGGCGACGAAAGTTCACTGCAGTGGATTGATGCGTATGGCGCTTCCGAACAGCAACCGGACTGGCAAATCGCCACGTCGCGTCCGGGCATTATCGCGATTGATCGGTGGCTGTCGCTGGGGAAGAATCGCCCGACGGTGTCCTTCTTTCTCCATGGTGCGACTGGGGCAGGCAAGACGTGCGCGGCGCGTATCGCCCTAGCGCGCCACGGCTTCTCTATCTATGTGATTAGCGCAGATAACGCGAAGCAGTACGGATCCGTCAGTATGGCGATCAAGGAAATTGCGACGCGTCGGCCATTGTTTACGCAACCTACCGCCATTATTGTCGATGGCATCGATGCCATTGCAGGGGCCATGGATAAGGCCGCACAAGGTCGCGACCTGGTCGAAAGTGCAGCCAAGGCGGATGCTGTATCGGCACTATCGATCAACGACTTGGCCTCCACGTTGCAGGCATTACAGCCATCGCGAACACATCCTGTCATTTTCACTTGTACGGAATTAGCGGACGCGCGTGTGCGTAAAATACGCGACATCTCCACGCAGGAGCGCCTGTCGAATCCGAGTGCAGAGGCCATCACGAAACTCGGGTGGCGCGTCTTAGAACAGCGCGGCCTGACAAGTATTTCCACCATGTGGATACAGAACATTGCGCACCTGTGCCGCGGCGACGTGCGGCAGTTTTTGCAAATGTTGCAATTCGAGACGGTCCTTATGTGTCATCGCCGTATAACAGCACCGTCGACTCACCCATCTGTAGGAGGCCCAGCAGTTGTATCAGCGCCACCGGCGGCAACACCATCGTCGGCATCATCATCATCATCATCATCCGTTCGCACTTCCCCTGACACGGTGGAGCCATCATACAACATTTTTAGCGCCTCGCGCGAGGTCATTTTCTCTTCATCGGCGCGTGCCGCCGTGCGCGCTGCAAATGCGTTCTTTGGGAACGACACGTTCATGCTCGGTGCTGTGATCCATCACAATCTCTTCACGACATTGTCACCGCAACTGCCCATCGTGAAGAAGATACCCCTGTCTGTGGTGACTAAGAAATACCCATCTGCGAAAGATATATCAGAGACACCGTTTCTCGCCACCATGGCGATGACTGACAGCCTGTCTGTGTTGGATGTATTGGAGACACCGTTTCACGCCGCCGCGGAGCATCAACAAGAGTATATTACTCGACACGTGCATCAGTTTCGCTACCGTGATGGCAGCAACAGTAACAACAGCACACATCTGCCATTTCCAGAATTGCCCGAACACACAAAAGCGATAACGACTGCGCGGCGTCGTGAGGCGGCCCTCCGTCATTCCTTGTCCGTATTGCAAGGCAGTCTATTATCCAAAAATGCTGTTGTTGTTGATGGTACGGGAGGTGGCGACGACAGCAGCGAGATGTCACATCACTGCGTATATGCATCCACAGACGCACTCGACCGCACGCTTTACTTGCGACTCCGATTTGAGCAGGCATGGAAAACCAATCCGGATGCACTCGTGTCCTTTTGTCTCGACCAGCAAATGACAGATCAACACGTGGATGCCATTCGAAGCGCCTTTCCCACAGGAACGCCGGTTCGCTTGCTCGGACATTCCTCCAAAGAGCCGTCGCTCAAAACCCGCCTCCAAGAGCACCAACGCGATCAAAAGATTCCAAAGACGAAGAAGCGCAAAAATGTGGCGGAATTACTTCCAGCATCCAACAAGGTCGCACATCCTCCTCCTACGAAAAAGCGGAAACAACAGTATGCATGTAAATGAAGAATCTTTGTTGTTACGTCTCTATGTATACACGCTGTGCGTAACATACACTCCCCCTCCCAACCGCGGAGAAGAAGAAAAAAAACCATGATCTGTGTGTGCGCGGGCGCGGGTACATATAAGATGAGAACCCTAGATGGATCAGATTAGGCATCTTTTGTCTTGGGAACAACAGACCGACTTGCTCGTGCGTTACTCCCGCGCGTGTGAGTGTTGTCGTATCGTCCATATAATTGCCGCGACAACTCATATTAAGAGAATTTTTTTCCGTGTTCATCAAGAAACAAACAACACAAGTGTGTGTTCGCGCGTCAACATTTTGTTGGTGTTGTGTAGTTTTGTACACGACGCGCGCGTTCTTCACAGTAGAACAGATATATCGTGTCTGAAGGTAAAGAAAGTCACGTAAATAAACATGGGAGACGATTTATTACGGGAATTCAACGATGTCCTCAACGGACTTGGAACCGCGGCACCGGCCGCGGCTGCCCCTCCTGCAGTAGCAGCACCTGCGCGAGTTCGCCCACTGCAACCACCACCATCACGTCCCCGATTTCATCAACCAGCAGTCGGCACTACCGCATCTCCGGTCGGCGCTGCCAACGTGGCGTTGCTTCCAGCAGCGCAAATTGTTCCACAGCCACCGCAGGCACGCTTCAACAGTAACCTGCCGACGTCCAATGATCCGACCGCGACCGCGGCGGCGTCTCTAAGTAAGCCAACCGCTGCTGACACGGGCGCGTCAACGTCCCTAATGAAAAGGCACGGTCTTAAGATCGTCATGGTTGCCATTGCGGTCGTGATTGGCGTTGTGATTGTTATGATTATTCGAAGCCAGAAATTGCTTGGTTCCAGCAAAGGTAGAGCCAACAAGAAGGCAGGGAAAAAGACGAGTCAACAGACGCAAGACAATGTTGATGTGGACGATGATGCGGAATTGGATGACCTTGCGCGATTCGACGCGTTTGGAAAATCGAGTCTACCTGTTGGCATGGCGGCCGGTCCTGGTGCTGGTGGTGGTGGCTCACCTGCTACTACTGGTGCAGAACCGCAATTTGCTGACGGTTCTGCCGGTGCGACACTGGTGCGCCCACGTCCGCCGGCGGGTGTACCGCCACAACAGCCGCAGCCTCCTCCTGCCGCTGCTGCTCCCGGAGCCTACCACTCGCCACATGAGTACGGCGGCGGCGCCGCACCTCCTGGCAGGCCGCAGCCACAATCGACCGTTATCACGGGTACCGTACCTGTCTCCCGGCCGACGACGCCCGTTCCACGACCTCAAATTCCTAATCAAACATACAATGCTCCACCGCGCGCATACGGGCCGCCACCGCCCCCCGTAAATCCAATGATGATGCCCCCTGCCGCGGGCATGGTGCTACCACCACCATCATCATCCTATCCGGGCGGTGGCGGTCCGCCGGTTGCAGGAGGACCACTTCCTCCACATGCATCACCAGGGCCTGTTCCCATCGTGCATCCGGGGAATAACAACGCAGTAGCAGAACAATTAGGACCCGGAGGAATGAAATACACTGGTTACCCTTCTTCACAACCACAACAGCAGCAGCAGCAACAACACTACATTCCACCCCAACAACAACAACGCCCTGTTGGAAATGCAGGAATGGTACCACCCCACCAACAGGCCCCAGCCCCCATGTTTGACATGCCACCACCCCCTCAACAGCAGCAACAACAACAAGGAGGCGGCGCATATTACGGTCAACAGCCACAATACATGCCCAACAATGCAGGACCTCCTGTCCTTCCGCCACAACAGCAACAACAACAAATTGCATCCCTGCCGTCCCGCAACGGGTAAGAATGTGTGTGTATGTACGGCATAAGTGTATGAAGCGCCTCGCTTGTTACTCACTCAGGTAAATTTATCTTCTTTTGTGAATGAATAGTATGGCGTGATGAAATTTTTTTCAGGTACACAAAATAGTGAGCGTTATACATCATACACACACTTCATCATTCGTCCAACCCCACACATAATTAATTTTTTGAGAGTGTGTTATAGATCAAAGGAGGTAGTGTCTATATTCTATATACACATATCTCTATCTTGTGATCCGTACAAGTTCATCTGCTCACATACACATTCACCATGTCAAAGGGCAAGTGCTGCAAAGACAATTGCTGCCGCAAAGGCGACATTTGCAAGAGCCTCAAGCAATGCGACTGGGCCTGCGCGCCATTCCGTCAATGGCGCTTCTGCCGCTCCCCCATCCTCGCCGCGATCCTGTTTTTCGTTCCCATCTTCTGGGGTCTCCTGGCCCTGTGCTTCTGTAACCCTCAACTCTTCGACTACTCGACTCCCTCCGCGCACTACACTGCCTCGGCCGCTGCCGCCTCCGCCGGTGGTATCGCTGGTGCCAAGGTTACCGTTGACTACAACAGTGCCGGTTATGCCAGTGGTGGTCTCTATCGTCTGATGAATCGTCCCTGGTGGGCTCCCTCCACTTGGTGCTGGTTCCTCGTCTGGGTTGTCATCTACTTGCTCATTGGCGGAGCCTCTGTTCTCATCTTCCTGAAGTGGCAGTGCTTCTGCAAGAAGTGCGACCTCAAGTGGGCTCGTCAGGCCGGCTGGGCGACGCTCGCCTTCTACTCCCAGTTGTTCTTCAACATCTTCTGGCTCGTTGCCCTCTTCTGCATGGGTGCCCTCAGCGGCGGCAGCATTTTGGGTGTCCTTGCCTTGATCGGTTCGATCATTGTCCTCTTCCTCTTCTTCCGCATCCATCGTCTTGCGTTCTGGTTGTACCTGCCTTATGTCATCTGGCAGGCCTTTGTGTTGGTCCTCAACTACGAGTTGGCCGCACGCAACTACTGAGGAGACGGCTGTTCTCTCTACTAAAACGAGACAAACAGTTAACTACATGTGTATTGTCTGAAAAGAATACGGTGGCAAACTGTACATGTGTGCGCGTGCGCAGGTCGCCCGCACTCTCACAGATTGATTCCCCGAAATTCTCTGGTGAAGGTACCTTGCCAAATAAAAACAGAAAGACGTTTCCAGACACACAGTGCAGTGCGTACAGAATCTGTCTTCTCACACGCGTAAACGAAAAAAAACAGAGACACTTTTTACTTGCTGCGGGCAATGATACATCATACAATATATACATGTATCGCGATGCGCACTCAGTCCACGTCTGTAATCGTCACGACGGACATGACCTCCTGAGGAGTGGGAGGTGCAGGAGGCGCGGTGGTACAGGCAGCATCCAGGGGGGAAGTGCAGGTAAAAGCATCTAAAGGCACATGGAAGACTGCCGTTGCGTCGGGCTTCGCGTCGTTGGCATTGTCTGCTACAGGGGCGCTGTTTGGCAGACTCGGCGACGACGACTTTTGCGACTCGGTTACTGCCTTGTGTAGCATTTTAGAGAACGCAGCCATGCAATGTTGCCTTACTTTTTGTGCTTGTTCTTCTCTAATCTTCTGTGTATTCAACGAGGCGGATGAGGAATCCGCCGATACGGCATCCATAAGTGTGCGCTGAACTAGCGAAGACAAAGCATCCTGTAGGAAAGAGGAAACTTGGTCAGTCGATTCAGACGGCGCCGTCGTCGCGGGCAACTGAGTCGCATTTTCCTGCTGCTTTAAGCACTGACGCAATTGTTTCAAATGATTGGCGGTGGCTGCGGCAATACGCTCCTGCACGGGCAATGACGCAACGACGGGGGCGACAGATGCCGCATCAGCAGCACACGTCGGCGCCGCAGCAGACTCGGTGGTTGTAGCGCTAACAGGCGGGACGACGCCAGTGGGTTTACCAATCAGATTCGATAGAGCGTTAGAGGCAGGAGCGGTCGTCGGAGACGGCAAAAACGGAACTTTCTTCCAGAACGAAGCGAGCCTGTGCATTCTGTCGAACTGCTCCATATCAGAAGAATTGCCACCGTCCTTATCATCTCCCTCAAAAAAGGAAAACGGGCAAGTATCGTCATCGTCGTCAGAATTCGATTCCGAGGAACTGGTCGAACAAGAGGGTCCCGCGTCACTTGCTTCGGTGGCGGCGGGTTCGGCACAAGAAGATTGCTGCTGCTGCTCGTCCGAAGAAGACAAACCATACAGAGCTCGACCGTCGGATGGAATACGTTTGGTAATTTGTCGCGTCAACCAGCCTGCACAAAGCCCCGCCGCAGCCGGACCAAGCACCTTACCAGCCTGGCTTAGGAAACGAAACGCGACTTCCGTCCACGTGGGCTCACAACATGTGTAATTGCACGATCGAACAGCGTTCATACCACCAGGCCCCGTAGTATTTTCCTTTCGAGACGTGGGCGGAACTTGGGGGCTGAAGATACATTCATAGGGTGCTGAACCCAGCGAAGATGAAGAAGAAGACAATGGTTTACGCGTCGTCGGGAATGTCAGTTGCTGCACTGTCTGACCCACCTGGCTTAGTGTCGTGTGCACGTCCTTGACGGCGCCATGAATATCGCGGCACATGGTGTAAAATTTGTATGCATAGTTTGCAACAACAAAGAACAAGCCTGCCAACAAAATGCCATACAAGAAGCCAAAGTTCCAATAGACGCCCCCAATGAGCGGAATAACAGAAGAGAGGTCGGCCATTGTGTGCGCTCCTCAATGATATGATGACGACAGATGTAGATGATCGCACGCGGATTTATTCTGTGTCCATGCACACAGGGATCTCACCATTTCATACACAAATACATGTTACACAGGAAATTTACATGACAACTCGAGTCGTTTATTTTACTGCACCACCCCAGAGGGCGGATGGGTGAAGGTATTACTATTCTCATCGCTCCAAGCGGGCGTTAATTGCTGTTGCTGCAAGAATGCTGTCCAGATGTGATTATCGTAGTCAACATCCGCAGCAGCAGCACTACGCCATTGATCATGTGCAGAATCTATTCCACAGGGGTCCAAACCATAAAACATCATCGGTTCGTCATTTTCATGCTCTAGCCGAGAGAATACATCACCATGCACATCGTTGTCAGTGTCCGCAAGCACAGTAGAAAATATATAATCATTATCGCTGGCGTGTGTCACCGATGTTACACTCGCTCCGATGGTATCGGATGGAAATGTCACTGGGGGCGGTGGTGGTGAAGGATGTTGTTGTAATGACGGAAATGTGTGCAATGGCAAAGAAGAAGACCGATGCTCGACCACGCGAGAGGAGGAGGGCAACGTCCCGAGTGTGGATGGCTGTGCAGGCGCCGGCACAGGAACGTAGAGGTTGGGAGGTGGTGAGGTGGCAGTGGGTGGCACATGCATAACGTAAATCGGAGGCAATCGACCCACCGAATCACCTGACGAATGCCACGACTGCTGCTCAAACGGCGTTGTTGTTGTTGTTGCCCACGGTTCGGGCATATTATATTGTTGTTGCACTTGTGGCGACTGAGGTTGCTTGTCTCGCATAGAGCGGCGAATATGCGGCACACACGTCGCATGCAGGCCTCGTGCACTGCAATGAGAGCACGGGAAGACACGATCGCACCGCAACTTGCGTCGATGGCAAAACTCACATGCTCCTGGCGGTTTTGTCGGCGATTGAATCATAACAATAAAAAGACACCTATCACTCTACAAAGTGTGTGTGTGAACACACGCTCTTCAAAAACCAGGGACGCGCGTGTTGACACGACAGAGGTGTTTACCTATCTACTACCTCTGGCTGTTCATATTATATGTGCTCACACGAAAACGCTCGAGATATATCCTATTCGAGATCACAAACTCACACGACACAACCATCATACATATACATATATATTCTCATACATCATACACACAATCAAAATGAATAATACTCATATATACAGGGCCACACATGGGAACCCCCTCCCTCATCACAACACGGGTGGGGTCGCCGTCACCACCACCTCGCGTATCTCTTGAATTGCGGCGGCCTGCTCCAGTGCCAATCTTCGTTTTTCAATCTTCATTTTCAATTCGGCATCGCCCCCTGGAGGCAGCAATTGGCGTCGCGAAGGCACGATTGCATCACTGTCACCCATACCCGGAGCAGCGGTTCCTTGACTACCAATGTTGCCGTGTTTACCGGTAACAGTAGTAATAGGAGAAGGTGTTGCGTCCTTCTTGCCACAATGGACAGGTGGCGATGGCGGTGGGAACGGGACGTCCGTGGCAGCACCGGCAAGTGTGCTAATCGTTGTCGCCGCTGGCACGGCAAGAAGACTGTCATTTGCGGTCTTTCCCGCGTAGTCAATCGCGTCCACAGAATCCATGGGTTGGAAGGCGCGCAGTGCAAATACGCGTGAAATAACTGCTTTCTTTGTGGTCACATACTTGACGTAGTACCACTCAGACGTTTCCTGGTAGGATAGCAGTTCAATGCAAGTTTCTTCCGCATTTGCAAACATGAGCACATGATTGTTCAGAAAGAAACGATCCAACGAGTCTCCCTTGATCTGCGTGTAGAATTCGTTAAAATCCAAGATGGGAATAGCATCCAAGTCGACCTTACTCAACGTGATGTGGTTTTGCGTGGCCTCCTTAAACGCACGGCGGGCCAGAATTCGGAGCGCTTGTTTGCCTGTGGCAAGATCGCGCGGATACGCGTGCACGAGCACATCACTACTCTGGCCAGGCGTCGTTGAAACAATGCTGTACATTTTCGTTTGTTGCTGTTGTTGTGGTGCTTTGTCTTTGCACACACACGCGAAATGAACTCTCTTATATACTTGTCGTTAGGTAAGTATGGTACACACAAATATCTAATATATAACCCTTTCTCTTGTACTGCCACGCAAAAACCGACCGTCATAAAACCACTTTCCGGACATGCAAAGAAGAAACAACAACCACCACACAACATCTTGTCAACTCGAGTGCGTCCACTACAATATACAACATTTTTTATACCACACATATCACATATATATACAGAGTATATACACACAGGAATCCGCGCATGCTACACACACACGACCTGCTGTCTCACACGTTCTCCAAGAGAGAATGAATGATCACAGCCAATCGCTTTGACAGATACACGTCCTTCGTCTCGTACATTTCTTCGAGAAACTGAAGCGATCGCACCGCTCGGGACACTGGCGAACACGCAATTCGTTCACCTTCACTTGGACATGGCCGATGAATGATGTACGCGTCCACATCCGTGTTTTGTACAAAGCCAAACGACACTTCGAATGGTGTCTCCACTGCTGACGTGACACCTGCCCGCAACACTGCCCCAATGAGCGCAGGATCATGTCGTACCAAGTGATGAATCGATCGACTGGTTGTTGTCCATGACGGATCCAACAGGCGCATACACTTCAATGTGAGTTCAACCGGCGCAACCACGACAGAGCGATTCAACAATACGGGGACCAAGTTGTATCGCAGGCGCACAGCACTCACCAGATCTGATAAAATCGTATGCAGCCGCTCCACAATAATATGACTAGAGGGATCCTCCTGTGTAAACCCACCCAATTCACCCTCCGTCCACCGCCACTCAGGGAAAGCGAGTTGCAGAGGTGAGCCCACAATCTCGGGCCAACGCTGACCCACCACAGACGTGTCGAACAGGTCATCGACCATTTGCTGAAACAAAACATTACGCTCGCTCGACAGCCCACGATGCTCGTTAAATATGCGGATATGTCGAATAAACACATCACACATATGCGTCAGGTGCAATGCACTGCCAGGCGCAGCAACAGCGGCAGCGGCATCGCAACTGCTAGGCCGTCGAAGTCCAACCACAGGACGCGATTGCAGCGGGTGCTCATTCATACAATCGCGAGGGCAAACTGCCATCATGCTATTGCTGTAAGGTAAGTGTGCTGGTGCGAGTACGTGCTCATACTGCGCGTGTGACGAACCAGGCATGTCACAATATAATATCTCGAGTTGAGTAATAATCTCGAGTTATACCACGTTATGGACGTCGTCGACACCTCTCACTCTAACAACCAGATATGTGTATGTGTACACGACAAAGAGACAGACACCACACACGTTGTGTTCACTAATTCAGAAAATAAAATACATATTTTCTGAACACAACGTCTATTATGAATTATAGTTGACATCTCGAGTTGTCATAATGTATTTGTATATCACGATGTCGATGTTGTTTTGGGTCGAAGAGCAAAACCTTTCGCAACTCGAGCTAGAGTGGATTGAAAAAACAGCCCAAACATGACAAGAACGGCACTAACAGGATATTCCCCCTTCCAAACAGATGGGAATCCAACGAAAGGGATGCGAAACACCACTTTCCCCATAATTTGTTCCCTGGTGAGACACTCCACTCCAGTTGCGTACAACCAGCGATCGTCTACCGTATTTGCATCACCTTGGGTGAGATAACACCTCCCCACAGTCTTGTCCGACCACCGGATGATACGATGAACCACTGTTTGGCCCTCATTTGCGCCGAACAACACAATATCCCCAATCGTCAACTTCTCCGTCCTATTGTGCGCCAGAATCAAATCCCCGCGGTACAGAGTGGGCTCCATACTCTCACTCATCACCGCCGACATAGCTTGTGGTGAGCCGCTGACCATCTGCAAACCATAAAAACTTAACAAGACAATCGCCAACATCATGGGCATTGCTTTGAGCTCTTCTAAGAACCGAGACACCATTTCTTTTTCCTTTGGGATCCGTCGCGCACGAAGAGAAGAGACAAACTGCCGCGTGTGCGGCGGTTCGGAAAGATCGAGAACGGTTTCGAGATACATGGCAAGAGGGGGTTACAACGGAAAATACATTTTATAATGCGCTAAACATACACACTCACTATCTATGGCCGCATATCTTTTACGTAGAGCACCACTTTTCGCGCCACTCTTGCGTTGCAAAGTTGATACGTTGCAACGCGCGTACAACGGACAGTTGTGGCACGTTTCCTTCTTCTCCGGTCATTTGCGCCGCCAAATAGTCTCGCACCGTGGCGTATGCCGGTACCTGAATGACGCGTACCGCTTGCTGTCGGTAGCACACGATGGCGGGTCCTACCAAGGACGTGGCCGTTCCAGGAGCGACCTCAACGGGGTGTCCTGCGCGAACGTACTGTTGCCACAACCACGGCGACAAGGTTTGCGATATGAGTTGGCTTGCCTCCTGGCAGGCGTCGACCGTTGTGGCAAACGTAACAACAAGAATGTCCCAGTTGACAGGAACATCTTGCACACGCTGGACCGCTGTCGTCATCAGTACTTGTTGTTCACCATAATTATCGCGTTGTACGGCGATGGCGTAGATACTCACACCAGGTACTTGCAATAAAAAGTCAATCGTTTGTGCCGCAACGTAGTCGACCAGTTCAAGCGATTTCTGATATCTTTGGGTGATGCGGCGCTGCTGGGTCGACTCTGGGCTGCACTCCACGTGCAACTTCTCGGTGAGTTCGCGGGTTTGTCGCAGCGCACGCAATTCACCTGCTGTGATGCGGCGGTTACGGCGCTGCTGCTGCTGCTGCGATGGTTCCATAATCACATGATGGCGGTACGGCGAGAACACTTCTGCGGCGTATCGCTGAAGATGTTGAATGACCGGTTCCGCAGATGCAAATACACATCGTTCTGCAACCGCAGCACCCAGACGCTGCACAAATTCTTGGTAGAGAGCGCGTTGAACTTGATTATCATCTTCTTGCCACCGCTCGTATGCCAGTGCCAGCATCTCCTCCACCTTCTGTGGCATATTGTCCTCATCCAGCATGTGGCGCACCGCATCTGTATATGCGCGCGTAACTGCATCGGTGATCGTCGCCGCTACTTCCTCCTCTTCCGCCGCAGTAGCACTTGCCATACCAGCGGCGGATGTAATCATACGTGCTTGCGCACGGGCAACGGTGGCCTGCTGGATGAGCGCACGGACACCGCCTTCCACAATGAAAACGTACAGTGCGAACACCTCGCGCGGGTCATTGTAATTGAACACGGCCAAAGAGTTGATGAATCGCGATGGCTCAAATGACGATGTCCCGCCGGGAAAGGAGAGCACGCTCTCAATAATGCACAGTCGCTCGGGCATACTCAAGCGCCGCCAGTCAATGTCGGCCGTGTAACCGTGTCGCACCAATGCGCGCAACGTTTCCTGATCCACTCGCATCGACTGCGCACCGAACTGCAGGAATGTAGGGCACGATGCCAGGTGACTAATGTCGACCGCGTTGCCACCACCACCAACAGCCGCCGCCACAGGCGGATGATACAGTTGTCGCAGTACTTGTTGCCGCAGCGAGGCGGACGGTATGTCCTCTCCTTCATCGCGAGAAATTACGTCGGCCGCGCTGCGTAATCGAACGGTGATACCCGGGACAACAACCGTCGATGAAGAAGGCGCGGACACGGCCTCGAATTCGTGAAAGGCGCGCTTACGTCGCATCCGTTGGCGCACGTCCTCCATTCTTTCTTTTCCGTAGTACGGCTCTGTCTGTTAGTAAGCACCACTCTGCGTGTATGTAGGGGTACGGTGAATGGCTGTCGTGTGCGGCCCAGCGAGGTTTGCTATATACACGCACATGACTATATATACGTGACCAGTACCACCCAATATAACCAACTCGAGTTTAGAGTATTATTATGTACGCAACATCAATGTGACCAGCAGGTTCGACACCACTAACGTACACATAGTGGTGTACGTACACTCAAGGAACAGTACACCAATGTGTTGTTGTTCACGTGTACCCAATGGAGCGTATACAAAAAAGTGTTTGCATATATGTCTTGTTCGTAATGTATACTAAACTCGAGTTATTCATTCATGTCAACTCAACCGCCTGGTAGCAGTGACTCGGAGAGAGTTCACATCTTGCGCGGTTCGCGCACAGTGCTTCTGACAGGTATTGTGGCTTCATTTGCCTTCATTATCGGCACGAGTTTCAAGGAATTGGTATTTGCCTTGCTAGATCAGTGTGTTCCTGAGAAGGACAATCGTATTGAGCGTAAGGTTGTTCGATTCGTCGTTGTTGCAACCATTTTCACTGCGTTGAGTGTATTACTGTATCGGTATACCACGCCGCATCAAAAGATCCATGAATCATCGCAACGAGAGCACCATCACCACTATCATCACCATTATGCAGCACCGACACACTAGTATATATTATGCATAACATGATGTATATATAAAAGGCGTGCAAATCTGTTTCCGCCACTCATCATTTTGATTCTACCACGCAAAGGGCAGAACAAGTGTATCTGCACACATCATCATGGGGAATCGTGTTTTTACTGGTGTGCGCGACACGGTGACACGGAAACAGGCATGCATTCAAAAGAAGCGTGCGATGGATCAGGTAGACCGATTGCCGCGGCAGACACACGCGTACGATGCGATCAAATCGCAAATTGGTAACTTTGATGTTCTACTGTATTGCGATATGGATGGCATCTCCCGTGTTATCCGCGCCGCGGAGACGGTCGCAAAGGGGTGCGGCTTGTACTCCCACGCGGCGTTGGCCGTTCGGGGCGACTTGCTTTCCCGTCACTACCCCGACATCGATCCCGATGAGATCTACGTGTTTGAAAGTACGCTCAGCGGCTACTGGAACGATAACGTGTCCAATATTCAAGCGCAATCGTTTTTCGGTGTGCAACTGCGACCACTGCGGCCACAATTAGACTCGCCCACGCGTACGATCGCATGGTGTCCGTTAGGCTCGGCGGCACGTCGGTATATTACAGACGATCGAGTGATGCACACCATTCGAAAGTACGAGGGGACGGGATACAATTATCATCCCTTCGATCTCGTCACATCGGTGTGTCCTGCGGGGGGATGTTGCAACTCCTGCCGCGAGCGATTTGGTCACGCGGATGAGGGATTGATGTTCTGCTCCGAACTCGTCGCGGCCTGCTTTCGGCACATTGGTATTTTCGATCGCTCCGTGAAACCGAGCAATGTACTTCCCGTCGATTTTCTGGGCACCTCCGCGGACGTACCGCGTGTAGTGTGTGGCATCGTCACCCTACAACCCTGTGCCGACGATGATGACGACGACACATAAAAATGCCAAACAATAACAACATACAAGCAATACATATATGTCAATGAATTGTAGACCGACATGCGTGCCGAGAGAGTATGTGTGTGCCATGATGTACAGCGACTGAAACGCACGAAAGGGTATGTATGTATGTATATAGATACATATATGTAAAGAAGGATGTCATTCGTGCACAAACGCCACTAACTTTTCGACACATCACACACTATATATATATGGAGCGCCCCGTACACATCTTCCTTACTGTGCCGCATTGCATGAACGATGCGCACATCAACACGCGGCATTGTGACCGGACCGCCCTTCGCGTCGCGCAACTCCTTGAGCAGGCGATCCGTGGACTGGACTTACCCGGTGTGCATGTTACCGTTGTTCCGGGCACCACGTATCGTAGTCAACTCGACTTGAACCGACCTATCGCCCGCATGTCGACGTGGCGCTGTGATCTTCGCGCGCAACTGCAGCGATGCATGCAAGGAGGTAATGCGTACGTCATTGTCATGGATATACACTCGTTTGACAAGACAGACTGTTCATCCTCGTTACTGCCACCTGGAACAGACAAGCACGTGGCATTCTTGTTGGACTGTGCTGGGGCGAAGAGAAGTAGTCTCTCGTCTGCACGAACTTTACTGATGGATGTATGCCAGAACCAATTTGACGATCGCAAAGATGCGGTCGGATTGTACCGCGGGTCGGCGATCAACGATATTGTGTCTGAGAGTCAACACCTCGGCGCTCACGAGTGTATATTTTTGAGCGTCAATGAGTCTGCAGATCCAGCGGATACTGCGTTATTGGCAGCAGCAGTGGCACAGTGGATTCACATACTGTATGACGCGCAACACAAGATGTAGGTGTATACAATGTGCATATATCGTACACAACAGCAAATGCCTCCTATAATAAATATGGTACGGTAGAGTTGGGTAATAGATGGTGCAGACGACGACTGCAACATCACAAGCAGATAGGGGGTGAACGTGCACAAACAGCGATTTCTCGAGTGATCTATATCTCTCGAGTTATTCCACCACAACATGAGTCTCATAATAGCCACTGGTTTCTATTTGCGGAACAGGATTGTGTGTATCTCTAGTGTCGTGATCTATTGGGAATAGACCACTACACACTCCTCTATCTTCTATGATGGAACCACCTACTACCTGTATCGTGTTAACGGCGGAATCTGTTCAATCACTCGACGCAAAGATCATTCAGTACTTTCATGATACGGGTCGAGACAAGTTTGACGCACAACTCACAATCCATGGCCTGACGCGAGATGTTATTGTTCACGTTGCGTTATCTCCAATTCCAGTCTTTCGATCCGGATATATTGACATTCGCATCCAATTTCCACGATTTACAAATCTCATGTGGACGCCGTCGGGTATGTTTTGCACATTGTGTATGCATATTGGCTATGTGCCGCACGTGACGCCCAAAAACCACACATACATAGCACCGAAGAAACAAATCAATACATACACACTCACGCGTGCTATGTTTTTTTCGCGTCGCACGAATAGACTTTGGCCATCAAGTGCATGTCGAGTCTCGTGCGACAGTGCGTTATAGGAGTTGCCATCGACGCATTGTATATTGCTCCACGGGCAATTCGATACTATCGGTCGCCAACTTGTTTCATGAAGCACGAGACACGCACATTTTCAATTCACCCGACGAATTGTTCTACTGGCATTCGTACCGCTTGTACGGTCCTCGCACGGCCGGTATTGGGGGTCATCCCGCTGGTGGGCGCGACTTGCCACATCCCTACACTTTTCGTGATGGTGATTGGCTGACTCCTGTGTTTTCACCCGTTGCCCTTGCGGCCAACTATATGACGGAGGCGTTAGCACACCAGCAATTATACCGCCAGAGTAGCAGTTCACTGTGGCGTGCCTACGCAAAGGGAGGTGATGACGCGCGCATACTGTGGCACGCTCTTTTGTGCGATCGCACGCCCATGATCAAAAGGTCACCTCCCTCGTGGCCCCCACCTCCACAAAGCGTGGCGGACCTTGTTTTGCCGGATCCAGCAACCGTGCGCGTTCGTCTGAGTGCAAAACAGAAACGACGTGCAGGCCAACTTGCATCACAGCGGCGTATTATGGCGAACAAGAAGCGGAAGCAGCCGCAGCAGCAACACACACCCCTGGTGGACTCAGCCGTTGTCATAACGGACACGTCGGTGTTGGATAGTGGTGGTGACACACACGATACCGATGCACATACAGACCCACTGCCAATGGTTGCGGTATCACGGTTGTCTCTTTTTGACAGCCCGGTGACGGGAGGTGTTGGTGATGCGAACGGTGACGCTGATGCTGCGGCTGCTTTCGCGGACCCCGTAATGCATCCATCCCCTGCAAAGCGCGTTCGACTTGTTCTTGGCACGCATTCGCAAGGAACTCCCGACCCGGTCGTTCGTGTAACACGTACAGTCACGAGGAATGATACGTGCGAATTAACATGCGCGGTGTTGAATGATTTCGACAGCGTATATCACCCTAATGACCCGTGGACTAGATCTTCCACAACCACCATCACCACATCTTCATCAGCACTGACAGAAGAGTGTCTCAACGAATGTGATGATATGATGATGTGGTGGTCTATGTTGCAGGGTGATCAATGTCAAGAACTAGCAATAATATAACTCGAGTTGTAATCGCATTTGTACAGTACGGTTCCTGTGGGTAAACTGTTCTCCGGTCCGAGTATTATGTACACACAAGTACATGAAGGTGTTGACATACAGCAACCTATTATCATGTGTCAAGTGTTCTGGTACGTACACTCATGGACCCGCCAGGATGGTGATTAAAAGTATACATGTATATTTTGATTGAAACTCGAGTCGGTTATCATAGATCTATCGACACAATATATACATTGTTGCCAATCAATTCACGAATCATTTATATATCCATGCCAGGTACTTACTGCCTCACGGGTGTGACAACGTCGAATGAGGTGGACTTGAAACAGAACAGTCGGGACATGAGTGTTGGTCCCGCCGTAGCGGTGGCATCTATGGCGTCGTAACCACAGGGCCCGTCCGCATAGGCGCCCATGCAATGCGTGAAAAAGTGTCGAAAAGATGCATTTTTGAAGCCGTTTAACTCTGCGGCAAAGACGACATGTGGTTGATACGTGTTGAGTGTACGTGTCAAATGATCTTCCTCTTCTGATGATATGTGCCACGGATGCGTGCGGCTGTTGTTGCGACCATCTTCATGTTTTCGCACAACAATCACATGCCACCGCAACGCGCGGCCTATTGTGGCAACTGTTCGGTCAAACTCAGAATCATTGCGGTCGGTGCTACCACTCGCGAGCACCAGTGTAATCGGCGACATCATCCTTTCTGATACATCCTGTGGTGTCACTGAGTGCTCGTTCTTCTCGTCCTTGGTCATTGCCTGGGTGGAGCGCCACGCTGAGTAGATGGTGTCGAATTGGCGCGCCTGTGGCGGCACAGGACATTCCGTTGCACCAACAAGGTACTGTTCAATGTGCGACATGTCCCGTAAGAGCAAGGCCGCGTGAGAATCCCATACACCTGCGGCGTGTGGTTGTCCAGACGCGACCAAGATGGTGAGACGCGCCATGTGCGCTTTGAGCAACTGAACAAGAACGTCACCGTGACATGGCTCGGGATGACACCAACAACCGAGTCGTTTTTTGCCACACAACGATTGCAAACACACCTCACCGGACGCAATGCGCCGCTGTATGTATTCGGCATACTTTGAAATGACATCTTCACGGGTGCCGTCCACGCCAATCACAAACGGATTTGCCCACACGGAATCGCGCTCGGGGAATCGCTGTCCGTCGATAAATGTTACATTTCCACGACCAATGTAGACATTGTTGTCGGTATCCGCCATCCATTGACACAAGTCATTGTATTGCGGTCGTATATTCTTGACACGCACACAAACAACCTGTGGAATTGTTATCGTCGTCGGAGGGGTCGCCATATCATACTATGCGTAAGAAGGAAAAAGGGTGTGTGTACGGACATGCACACGATTGTGGTGCCATTGCGGCATACACTTGTGCAACCAACGGAAGTTTTGATTATCTATATACATTGCACGCAACTCGAGTTATCCATGTTGACATAGTTTTAGTAGTGTTGCACTTCGCACTTTCTGTGTGTACAGAGAAGAAAAGGACAGAGATGTCTTCGCCTCCTCTGGAAGCACCGCCAGCAAAACGGCGGCGTATTAGGACAGCGTCCATAACACCACCCATGAATGTCGCAATACCTGCGCACCATGAAGTACCTATTACATCGCTTCCCCCCGAAGTGATAGTAGAGATTTTGCGGCAGAGACCACAGATAGCGCCGACCTTGGCGCGAGTAGGAGGTGCAGTGTTTGGAAGACCCGCAGCGTCGGGGTTGACGATGCTGGCACAGTTGCGACGCCAAGAGGCGACAAAATTTGAGTGTGCAGGAAATCCAAACGAGTGTGTGTTGTCATGGCCTGATGATGTCTACATTTCAGGTATGCATGGAGATGTGGAACAGGCAATGAGCGCAATTGACGATGACGAGGATGGCGAGGAGGAGAGGTGGTTAGCGCCGGTGCTGTGGAGCGAGCAGGAGTGGAACGCGACGGCGTGGAACTGTCCGTGTTTACCTCTGTCATTCGATCTGCCGTTGACACTGTTTGATGAGCAAGGCGGTGATGTGACACTTCATTTTCGAACATCATCTGAACGGCACTATCGAGGGTGGACACGGATAAAGTTGCACGGAATTATCATGCAGTATTTGAGGCAAGCGTTCACAGTGGAGCAGAAACAGTATATCGTGTCCGAAATCAACGCGGCATGGCAAAACTTTTTGCAACTTGAACGAAACAGAAAGCCAGGCCAACGAGCACGAACGTGGTCGCCGGGATTGGCTCGACGACCCAGACCGAATTCTTTTGACGAGGCATTTATGATGTGGCTCCAGCAGTCCGATTTTAGCCGATATGTCCCCATATCGGGCTTACGATCCGTTGCAGCAGACTTTGTTCAAGCGGAAATACCGCGCCGTGCAGCGTGGGGAGTTAATAATTTTTATGTGCAACCGGTGCAGCAATGGGACAGGCAGAGAGGGCAGACTTGGGTAAGTATTGTAGAGTACCTCGAGAGGAGATGGAGATGAGAAGTGTACATGTACTAAACAGTAGTGGTAGTGCTATTTGCAACATATATACTTGTGTACAAAGAATTGACTTGATCTTAAACATATATATATATATATATACATGGCACAGGACTCGACTTATCTATGATGTACGTTGTTGCTCAAGAAGATGTGCAATATGTTTTTGACAAAATGTGACGCATATCAACGCGCAATTATAATGACCGTGTGCATACGCCGCTGTAGTTGCAGGCAAAAAGTCAGTCGCACCCCATTGTTCTCCGCAGAGACGCACGACTTCAGTGTCGCCTCTAGAAGCGGCAGATAGAAGCACTGCGTTTGTGGTGGCCACATCTGTGACGTGCCACTCGTCGTAACACATGCGTACGATATCTGTATGTCCGTGTGTGGCAGCGAGTCGCATAACATCGGACAAATCATATACACCTAATTTGTCGCCAAAACGGTCGTAATCGTTGGCAAAACGGTCATAACATAGGCGCAATATATCCATATGCCCACACCTGGCTGCTCTTGGCATGATACTAACAACGTCGGCACATGTTGCATCTAATTCGTTGAGGCACAACCGAACAAGGTGTGTGTGGCCGCCTATCTCTGCCTGGGAGAGAATATCCATCACTATGTCCTCGGTTTCGATTTCTCCTTGATCCTCCAACAGTTTCAGTAAGTAGCGAAACAGTTTTTCGTGCCCGCTGCGCGCGGCAGCACACAAGGTTTCGTCCGTACATGTCGCCCCCCATTCGTTGTAACACGTTCGGACGAGTGCTTCCTGTCCCCCACGCGCTGCAGTCACCATGATGTCCTTTGCAAGGGTCGCTACATTTGTCATCATGGTGGAACATATATCCCATTGTTTTGTCCGCTCAAACACTAGCTCGCGCACTATGTGCTCGTGGCCATATTGCGCTGCCTTCATCAAGAATCTGCGCAAGAGGTAGAAAGACAAATGTCCTCGCATCGAAAACACCCAGGCAAGCCAGTGGTGGTGGCCATCGCGGGCGACTTGAATGACGCTGTTGGGACACGCGTAAACCCACGAACGTTCGGGACACAGGCCGTATGATTGCCACCGGCGGCACGCGATGTGTACGACTGGAGCGAATGAGGAGAGGTACCGCCCAAGAATATGTTTCACGACGTCGTCGGTCAGGGCATCCATATATATATATATATATATATATATGTGATATTTGTTGGTGCTCTGTAAAAAATAGAGAATATACATCTCTGTTGTCGTTGTTCTCTGGTGTCGTTCGGTAATCATACGTGTGGGTGCGACTCGAGATACACAACCACCCCCTATATACACCCGAGAACACTGCACTTTGCGACATGTGGATACAACGCATGACATTTTCTCATCCAAAAGACCCTCCCAGTTAGAAGGTAAATGCGCCACACGGGGACATTTCAGGATGAACGTACTGTTAAAACACCAACAGCAGAAAAATACGTTGTATTGTGTGGCCGGAATCGCTATTGTTGTCTCTAGTGTTGCTGTTTTGGCGGGCGCAATTGCGCCGCGGAAAGACTACGGGGTCCTAGCGATTCTTGTTGGAATCTTAACGTATTTGCTTGCACTGCGGTGTGTAACACTCTGTGAAGACAACAAACAACAAGAACAACAACACCATGACCAAAGGAGCATGTCCAATTCTGACGGTGACACGGATGCATTCACAGTGTCGTTCGAAAGACAGACTAATGGTTTGGCGGATGATAACATTCATCACCAGCACTCTATAAAGACTGGTGACGATGAACAGGTGCGCGGACGTAGACAACGAGGTCTGTCTTCTTCTTCGCCCATCCTCGTCGAGCAGACAACTTACGGCGCACAGAATGCTCGGGACATTGCACTTCGCGAGTACATGTCTCGCCGAGCATTTGCAAACGCCATGTCTGTTACAAACAATACAATGTAGTACCATCATAGTCTCGTGATACTTTTTTTCATTACTGTGCTTTTTTCTACATGAACACACGTACAATGTAATAAAGTTCGACAAGTACAGGGAACGTCAGCACGCAAAAGTAGGCAAATATCCACTGCAGCCACCAAAACACGAGCAGTAGAATGAGCGGAGTACCGTACACGACAAGGGCAGACGCTTCCTCGTAATGTTGTGGGAGTGGATGACCTCCGCAGTAAAAGAGACGCATCAGAACGAGTGCAACAAATGCGTAATGGAGGCAGCGCCGCGCGACATTACACGCACTACTCTTTTTGCACACGGATGCAACCGGGTCGCAATGCCAACTCTGTACGACTCCACCAATGAGGCTGTCCATGAGTAAAAACGTCGTTATCAGGTGGAACATGATCCAAAGGGGATGTGATGTTACAACCGTCGACTCGGTCGCATATCCCAACCATCCAAACCAGCGTTGCCACGGATAGACGTGATATAACGCGTCGTCGTACCAGTAATAGTCGTATATATACTTGCATGAGAAGAAAAACTTGTACCCATTCAGTGCCAAAGCCACATAGTACAATAATCGCATATACGTATTACGAGCAGTGCTCAACAGTGCGAATAAAATAGTGGCCATTTGGATGATGTGTGCTTCTCCAAACGAAAGTAGTTCGGTGTAGAGATACACGTCACGTGCCGGAACCGTGTGTTGCACTTTAGTACTATACGTGTGACAAGTTTAAAAGAACCATGTGTGTGTACATTTACACACGTGAGAGGGTGTATATACGTACGCCTCTGTAATGATATCCACATAGAGACGGGACCGACGACCGTCAAAACAGGCTTTGTGTGGCTGGAGGTCGCATCAAATACGTACGAATGAACACCTCGAGTTAGTTCCGTCGTGATGAACCAGTTCTCGAGATTTGTATTCCAGAAAAAGAGATGTTGCGGTGTCCTCCTGTTATTGTGCGGATGCGAACCCGAGTCGTACATTGGCGCATGATTCACGCTGACAACACAGTTCAACAAAAGAAAACACCAGCCATGTCGGATTTACCATTGAAGGAATCTGAGCCAAAGCGGCGCAAGTTGATGCCCGATGACGGCACACCTACACCACCACCCACACAGTCCTCTCCTCCTACGATTCTGTCACCTACCCCGGTGCGACAAGCAACGCCCGTTGCCGTATCATCGCCTCGCACCGGCTCGTCCCCTACCACTACCTACATTGACACGTTCCGCAAGATGCATGCAGCGGGTGACGCACTTAGTAAGAAAATGCTGCAGGTGGTAAGTCACTTTTGGAATGATGTTTCGTTTGCAAACGATGATCCGGACGAACCTCTCGTGCGCGTGGTAAATGCGCAGGAGACCTGCGAAGTGGAGTTTACCGACGCGCAGAACAATGATTATGTGCTGACGTTTCTTCGCTGGACGGATGATACAAATCTTGAGCAGTACATTCCTGTTTACATTCAGATGGTCGCAGATCAGCATGATGGATTTCTCATGGATGTGCGCAAGCCCGACGATGTACAGTTTCACGAGGAGGCCGACCTTGAATTGTGGGCGAATTGTGCGCGATCTTACGATCCGTCAAAGCCCCCACTCTTCCGTGCATTTATGCGTACTTTGGAGGATTACATTATCCCGTGTATTCCGCCCGAATTGGCGTCTGATGCAGAGGAATCTGGAAAAGAGGAAAAGTAGTAACATTAACAGAAGCAGTCTCTTAAAGTGTGTATTATAATATACGACTTGATTGTGCTCCATATTACTCTAGATATGTGTATGCGCTTGGAAAAAGTAGGAGATTTCACCGGCCAGACCATGACACGAATTCTTTGTTCATACAACATCGAGCCATTTTACAAGCATATCCTCACTCTTGTAGTATTGCTGGCGACGCCACCACATACCCTCCGTCATCTCTCCTTCGTCGACAATATCCATAATCACGGGAACATTCTTATCTACAAACGGACGAAGAATACGACCACTTGCCTGCTCCACGTCACTTCGCGGCGTACCGTACACGAGCACGTCCAACTCCTGAATGTCAATACCGTCGCGGGCCACCCCGTACGTGGCAAGAATCACGTCGCACTTCTCCGCGGCTTCCTGTTCCGCGGGTGTAATTCCACCCACGTACCGCGCCACGGCAAACACATCTTTGGGAGGAAGAGAAGGATCCGCCCCAGATGCGATCGCAGCAATAGCATCCACTGCCACTGGGTCCGTGGATCGGCCCCGGAGAGCCTCTATGTTGCGGTGAGGTTGATAACGCCCATCGTGTTGCAACAATAAATGTCGACTCATGGCATTAATGATACCCAGTTGCAACAATTCCAACTGTTCGAGTCGATCACTCAGTACCAGAACATGTCGCCGGCGCTTAACTTGTGTATCGACCAGCAGTGCTACGATGAGATCGAGAATGTAGGCATTCCGAGCGGCATCGCCAGCGATACGATTGAGCGCGTACACGCGGTTCGCGTTTTGGCTGTACTTGGTCTTGCCGCGCTTGTACAGAATGCGACGCACGTGAACTGGGATCCAATCACGTTTGCGCTCCACGATGATCGGGCCAAAGTACCAGTGTAACATGTCACTGAGACCGTCTTTGCGCCGCGGCGTGGCCGACACACCAAGGAGGTAGCGTGGGCGCAACTTTTGCAGTGCGGTCAAAAACGTCTGCGCGATGACGTTGTGCACTTCGTCAACAATAACAAAGCCAAAGTGATCCAGAATCTCGCGCGAGTACTCCTTTTGCCCAAGAGAGTGCAACATGCCCACAACAATATCCTTGCCCTTGACCTGGCACTTCTTGCCTTGCAAGACGCCCACGCGCGCTGATGGCAGGAACTTTTGGATGCGCTTGCACGTCTGGCGCAGCAACGCGCTTCGGTGCACGAGAATGAGCGTGGGCACCTTCAACGTCGCAATCAGTGCCATCATGAGGACGGTCTTGCCACTTCCCGTCGGAAGTTTCAAAATTCCCGACCGCAACGACCGCGGCGTGTCGACAAAGTAGGTTACCAACTCCTGGAGAATCTCGACCTGATTCGGTCGTTCCGTGAGTAACTGCCCGACAAAGGCGACATGGTCCAACCGATGCGGACCCACGACTGTGTCGTCACGCACGGGGCGACCCCACCGACTCAAACCGTACGCGCGGGGCACAATGAATGTCTCGTCAGTCTCAATGTAGGAACGCACTTCACCCTCCTCCTGTTCTGAAACATCGGCGCCCACGACGTCTTCTTCTTCCAATTGTTCGTCGTCTAGTGGAATCGCATTCTTTTTTTTCTTCGTCTTTTTGTTTTGTTGTTGTTGCGACGATGCTGTCTTTTTGGCATTCTTTCGGCCGCCTTTGTTGCCACCGGGAGTTACCTGAAAGGCACGCCGTTGCAAGGTCAACCACTGTCGGTGCCACTGCAAACTCTCGTCAGGAATATTTTTCTTGGAAATGATGTAGTGCGTATCAAGGGTGGCCTGTTCAACGACACGCGCCACTGCATTCTCTGGCACCAGTCGATGCATCGTGGGCCGAGCAAAACTGCTAATGTTTTCCAGTGCTGGCTGCGCAACGGCGACGGCAAGCGGAACCGCGGCGGTGGGCACTGGCGGGCGACCCTTGGCCGCCGCAGCAGCAACGCCACCACCCGCCCCTAGAAAGTATCGAATGTCGCCACCAAAGTCGGATGTTCGCAAACGTTTCGGTGTGGGTGGCGCACGGTCATCATCATCGTCAGTGTTGCGTGTGTCTGCAGAGCAGAACATTACAATAACACTTTCTCCTTTCGAATAGTTACAAACTCACTAACATAAAGTATATAGAAGGTCTCCTTGGTGTGCGCACACTAAACTACACAAACGTTTCTTTCACGTGTATTCCACATATATATAACAGGTTCATCTCTTCTTTGCAACCTCGAGTTTTGTACCAACAGTATGAGAACTCGAGTTTTGTGCTATCGTGTAAAAAGAATTTTCAGTACATTGAAATTGCCTGGAGGTAGATGTTTTGCCCCAACTAGAGAATGTTGCTTTCTGTATTTTTGTACACGAGAATCTCCGACATATATCTATAGACAGTGGTGGTATTGACGAAGATGCTTCACTCGGTTGGCGCTCTCACTGCACAAAACTACTGCTTGTGGCCGACGCAATCGCAATGGCAAACATTTTACCGCGCCGAAGCGTGCAATGACGAGATGTCGATGTGGTTGCGCCGAAATCGGTGCATGCAACTGCAACAAGACCAACTCGCGAGTGGTAACAAGCGCCGAGGCGCGGCGACTGCGGCACCACCTGTCATGGTCATGCGCGCGTACCCCCAATCGCACCACCAACAAAATATGGGTGTGACAACAACACCTACCGCAGTGACACCGAGTGCTGCTCCTGCTGCGGACGCGGCGACGTACACACACCTCCTCATGAACGGCATGAATGGTGGCATTGCGTACGTTTCGGATGATTTGATGTCTGGGTTTTTGGGAGCCTACGCGTGCTCTGTCCAGAACGACGATGCCTCTATTTCAGTGTCCGAACAGCGCAGTCCTGTTTTTCGAATGCATTGGGATGTCGATATTCATGATGCCAGTGCAGTCGGCAAGGACGAGTTGGTACAGTTTGTACGCATCTTGCAGGCCGATTGCAAGCAGTTCTTTGCCGCCTATAGTCCGGAACAGCAACACACGCTGATGCTTGCGTGTGTTTTGATTCGCGACGCCGTCCAAGAATCGGACGGCGCGTGGAGCACGGGAATGCATGTCGTCCTCCCGAATGTGTGGGTCACGTCAGAGCAGGCGCTGCGCATGCGCACGTCCAACCTCGCCGCACTCAGTACGGCATGCGCGCTCAGTCGACCCGTGTGGAATTGGAACAACATTATCGACGAGCAAGTCTACTTGGAGAACGGTCTGCGCATGCCATACTCCCACAAGTACAAGAACTGTCCCGACTGTGGGAACGTGAAGGAGCGTCGCATTCATTGCACCAACACACAGTGCCTCAAAAATCATGGCAAAATTGACATTGGTCGCGTGTATCGGCCAGTCACTGTGCTGTGGGGTGATGGTACCGTGCACTCCTCGCTGGCGACGCGTGTTTCTGCCAACCCTGCGATCTGTCTAGAGCACTGCATTATTCGGTGCCCACTCGACACACAACCCACGCCGCACTGGGAAGCCTACGTGGGCTGTCCACAGTACGTGCCTCCTCCCGAGAAGAAACAACGTCGCAGCACGGCGGCCGCGGGAAGCGCATCCGCCTCATCGGGGAAGCAAAATTACGGCGCAAACGGCAGCAACGGCGGCGGCGCGACCGACTTTGCCGAGGATCGCAAGGCGTTCAATGCACAGATGAAAAAGAAGACACCGATTGAGCGCGATTCGTTACAGTGGGACTGTATTGCGCAAATGGCGCGTCGCAGTTTCCCACAGGCGCCGTATGGTGAGATTGTGATCAAGGATGCGTACATGAACACAAACCAGACCTACTACATTGCACGCACCATGGGTCGCGGGAGCTCGTTCTGCATGAACCTCGGAGATGATCACAAGAACAACACAATTTATTTTTACATTACGGAACGAGGCATTTGCCAGCGCTGCTGGTGTCGATGCGATACTTTGGAGAGGCGCAAAAACGGCTTGTGTCGCGATTTCAAATCTATGCCAAAGCCACTGACGCAAAACGAGAAACAGATTCTCTTTGGCGGAAGTGGCGGTGGGCGCGTGCGACAAGGAGGCGACAAGATGATGATCAACCACGTCGGCCCGAATACGAGTGACAGTCTGCTTGCACAACTGGATGCCATCTCCCAAACCTTTCGCGTGCGCAAGAATGAACTGGCCAAGGAGATTCGTCGCACGGATCAAGGCACACCTCCGGCGCGCAAGCGTGTAAAACTATAAAAACGTCACAAACACCTCCACGTGTACAAATGAACATATAAGATGGTGTGAATGACCAATGTATATTGTAACTACACACCCGCACTCGCGTCTGTTTCTGGTTGTAGTGTGTCTCTCTGTGTGTGAGTAAGCGCAGAAGAGTAATAATGACGGACGCGTTGTTGGACGTGATGCGTGATGCTGCGACGCGGTGCCACACTCAACCGCAATGTTTGGTCCCGAATATCCCCACACAAGTGCGTCAACTTGCACTGCGTCTGCTGAAAAGGCAAATGGAATCTTGCTTCTCGCGCACTACACAACAATCACCATCGTCAGCAACAACAACAACCGCAAAAGACAGATCACGGTATTGCACAACCGTGGAGCAAACACTATTTTTATTCGTGGGTGACTCTTTAGAATTGTATCAACGAAAGGTGACTCAACTGGCGTTCAATATTGGAAATAATGGCGTGCACTTGATGCAATCATGTGCCCCCGAGAATTTGATCACCATGAATGATAATTTTCTTGCGACGGGAACCGATGTCGAGCGCAAACGTCAAGAGTATGCTCGGAAGGTGGAGGAGTGCCGGAAATCGCTCGACACGAATGGACTGTTCAAGGAATTTGAGAGCGCGAGTGCAATGGAACTTTGTCCAAAGTGCAAGGGAAGCCAATTGACGTATACTGCCGTACAAGATCGCAGCGCCGATGAAGGGCAGACCGTCTATTTCAATTGTCTCAACGCCGAGTGCAAGCACAAGTGGCGCGTGCGCACATGAGCGGGCCCATCTCTCTTGAGAATTATATTACATATCCATATGTATATGTGTATGAAACTGTAAAAAATGAAGCATCGACCTGGAAGGGATCGAACCTCCGACCTATGGAAAACTAGCCACCGAGACACGCACCTATCGTTTACAGTCCACCGCTCTACCAACTGGGCTACAGGTCGCGCATGTAGAATATGTAAATATACAACTCGAGTTGTAGGTAATTATATTCACTTTGCGCCCACGTACAACCATACCTACACCATGGTGAGTACACAAGTAGGAAGCAAGTGTACATGTACACATCATGTGCGTTCATGGACTCGTGGTGTGTGTACACATGGAACACATATGAGTGGAAGTACATAGTATACATTGTGTGATTTTATTCAAAACTCGAGTGGGTGTATTCACATAGCGGTGCGCATGAGTCGTCGTGTGCTACTAGTATCAGGTGATGAGATTGAAGACAATGTCGAGTGCCAACACGCTAAATTTGTCCGTATTTTCATTGTCGTCTTTCGTTCCTCCTCCTCCTACTGCATTGGACTTTTTGTTGCTGCTGCTGATAGTCGTTTGCCGATGACTTGGGTTGATGCATTGAACCTGCAAAAGTAGCGGTTCTGGAGCGGCAGGTGCGGGTGCCGTTGGGAATGGGTTTGTAAACTGAGTCACTTGTTCTAATGTGCCATCCACACTTGCCAGGGAAGATGAAGAAAGAATAACGGTGTTTGTTGCTGGACGGAAGATGCGAAAGTTCCACTGCTTCTTTGGCTGCGATGTTTGGTAATAGAAGGCGCACGATTGTGCTTTGTACGTCGGAGCAGGCGCGCGATAGATGATGACACCCACCGTGACGAAATCCTTGGACGGGTCGGACACACCAGCGGCGAGTAAGTTGACACCGTTACCACAATGCGATGTATGAAAACCTCCAAAATTGAAACTCTGCACAATCGTGGGTGGTGCGACGTTGTTATTTGTGACCGGTGGAAAGTAGGGTACGGACCACCAGTGTTTGCCGCAACCTGTCAAGTCATGTCCTTCGCCTGGTACCAACACGATGGATGGCTGGCCGTTAATCCCGATGGAGGGTGCGGACTGCACCGTAACAGTGTGTTCGGGCACGTTGTCTACACGCTTGACCATAAAGTGGCGCCCGGAAGTCGGGGCGTCGGCAATAGTGATCGTGATGTTCTGCTGGGTAGCATTTACTAGAATACAGTCATATAAGTGCAGATCTACGTCTGAATCCTGGGTAACTACGTGTGTACAACGAGACATTCTGGATACTCTGCACGTCTATGTCTCTATATGCAATTGACACACGCGCAAACGGGGCTGTTGAGTGTGCTTTGTGATATATGTGCGGGTATTTTTCAGTGTGTGTATCGTTTTTTATTTACGCCGGCCAGAATTCAGCACTTACAACGCCAATGGCAGGCGCCGGCGTGCCTGCAAGTTGCTCTTGCAAACTAACACAGTCAAAGGGGTTTACAGGCACCATGTCCGTCGGGTTGTTTCCAGTTGATGCGCTGTCGTTGATGGATATGATCAGCGGCGTGGGCTGATTGTTTACGCGAACGCTAAACGTGCGTATATTACCTGTGCCAGGTGGTGCAGTAACGTACGCATATAAATTACGCAACGTACCTGCGCGAGTAAGTACTACTTTGGTGCGATCCTCAACACTGGATTGTGCCCCATAGGTTAAAAAGTTGCCGCCTGTCATGTCACCGCCACTATTCCATAACATCATTTGCGCACTCGGGCCCGTAGCGCCAGTTAGTCCTTGCAAACCTGACGGACCCGTACCGCCAGGCAGGCCCTGCGCACCTGACGATCCCGTGTTACCAGGTGCGCCCTGAAATCCGGATGGACCGGTGCTTCCCGTGGTGCCCACAAGACCTTGGATGCCACTCGGTCCAGTGCTGCCTGTGGTACCCTGCGGCCCACTCGGGCCGGTGCTACCCGAAACGCCGTCGAGACCTGGGGGTCCACTTGCGCCGGTGCTACCCGAAACGCCATCAAGCCCTGATAGTCCACTTGGGCCGGTGCTACCCGAAACGCCATTAAGCCCTGGTAGTCCACTTGGGCCGGTGCTACCCGAAACGCCGTTGAGACCTGGGGGTCCACTCGGTCCAGTGCTACCCGAGACGCCATCAAGCCCTGGCGCTCCACTCGGGCCAGTGCTGCCCGAAACGCCGTCGAGTCCCGGTAGTCCACTGGGACCAGTGCCACCCACAAGACCTGTCGCGCCGATGGCACCGGAAACGCCTTGTGGTCCCTGTGTCCCCGATGCACCCGTGGCACCGATGGTACCTTGCAGACCCTGAACTCCGGATGCACCCGTGGCACCGATGGTACCTTGCAAGCCCTGTCCTCCGGATGCACCCGTGGCACCGATGGTACCTTGCAAGCCCTGTCCTCCGGATGCACCTGTAGCACCAGGAATGCCTTGTGGCCCAGCCATGCCTGTTGCACCAGGAAGCCCCAGTCCTCCGGACGCACCCGTTGCACCGATGCTACCAGAAAGCCCTTGTCCTCCAGACGCGCCCGTTGCACCAACACTGCCAGGAATACCCGACGGCCCCTGTGGGCCAGTTATTCCGGCCGACCCGGGTAGTCCACTTGCACCCGTGTTACCTTGAAGACCGGAGGCGCCAGTGATACCCGATAGGCCTTGCGGTCCGGAACTTCCCTGTAATCCGGTGGCGCCGCTTAACTGCGCGATTCGTATCCAGTACGATTGTGGAGGAGGATGCGAATATTGATACACAATACTCGTCGTCATATCTACTAGCATATCGCCGGGACTGGCGTGTACAAGTTGAACAGGTGAAGTAGAAGGACCCGCAGTACCGGTCGGGGAGATGCTACGAGTGTCATCGACAGAGTAAAATTGTTGCTGTAGAATATCGTGGAAAACGAATACTCGTGCCTGTGGTGAGACAATGGTCCACATTCCGGTCGTAGCAAACCATTGATACAATGTACCAGTAGATATGTCCATATAATAACCCGCTAGCAAAGGAGGAGGATTTGGCAATGCCGTGACCGACAAAACGGTCCCACCCTCAAAGGCGGATGCAATGTTCAGAATACGGTTGCCACACGTGCCCGATGGACCCGTCGAACCTTTAAGATCACCTGTGGCCGTCCATGGTGCCGCCGCCGCAGAAGTCACTGCTCCAAATTGTTGCGGGTGTCTATTATGTGGTGACGACGGGGACGACATGACAGACGCCAACCATGATGGTATTTTTGCACGAGAGATAGTGGCACTACTAGTATTGCGCCGCACATCCTGTGAAGACAAAAGATGATCTATGGTGGAAGAAGATTCTGCTTTGTTGTCGCGATGAAAGGGATCACCGCCTGAATGTGACGACGGGCGTGTTGTTGTTGCCGCCGCACCATCCATGGCGTATAATTGGTATGTTGAGGTGTCCAGAATGACATCGCCAGGCAACCCCGTGATATGAACGGTGGAACGGTTGGGTGTTACACGGTAAAATTGACGCGTTGTAACGTCCTGAAAACCGTACGGTATACTTTCTGCGATGATGACAAGTTGCCATTGTCCTTGTACAGTGTATTGGAACAGCACTGAACACGCTTGGTCCAAACAATAGGTGCCCGTGAGGGCCGAAGACGGAAGATTGGCAGAGTTTGCAACAACAAGGCCCTTGAAACGGACATCCAGACATGTGATCACGCTTCCACGGAGTCCTGCGGGCCCCGTCGCACCTGTTCGGCCCGGTAGAAGGACAATGTTGGGGTTGTCGCGGTCATGGCGACGGCGCTTGTCCTTTTTCTTGTCGCGGCAACGATGACGTTTACATGCACAATTTGGTAGACGGCAGTGATCGATGCCGTCATCATCGACATGAAGACTCTGCGCACACGCAGAGCAGGGGCATATCACATGAGGCTGTCGGACAACAGTCCCGGCCGGTACGAATGATGATTTTCGCCTGCACCGACAATGTTTATGTTTGCATTGATCGCACCGCATGTGTGTGTAGATAGTGTTGTGGAAAAAATGAATGTATATATAGGTGCGCACACACAAGGCAAGAGTGTCCTACACAACGAAAGGGCCACCACCGGTTTTCTTTTTATTACAAGTACATATATATGTGGCTGTTGTATGGTGACATCCATTGCATTATATATGTCGCTAAAAGGAGAACTAGCAGTACAGGTATATATATATATATACGGACACGTACACCATGTTGATGCTATATATGTGACGACATAGATACACTCGAGTTTATGCGATACTCTCGAGATACAGGACACATATGCTGATGCGCGGGTGCAATTATAATACACACATTCTCTCTTTACGTTGCAAGGTACTCATAGGGCGTGCGCGCAGTAGCACATCTTTAGTGACATGGAACAATTATTACGTAGCCTCGTAAGTCAGCAACGGGTCGACCGCACATTGGCATCTATTCGTGAGTCACTCCAGGGCGCTGAGACTGTTCGTGATCTCAAGGATGGCGCGCGTCCGCGCCCAAAGGCCCTGTTGCGTCTTATCAAGGCGGCGGCTGTTCTCGAACAAACTCCGGAGGAGTTGGAACAAGCGATTCGATCTTCCCCCGAAGCCTTGTCTCTATTGAACACAATTTGGATGAGCAAGTCGCGCAAGTCGACGCGCATTACACCCCTCATATTTACCATCCACCGGCCCGCGTTTTGGAAGTATGTACCTGTTCTTTTGCGGTGCGGTGCGAATGCCAATATGTCATCTGGTTCCAAGGCCTCGCATAGTTTGCCATTGTTCTTTGCTGCACTTTTGAACGCGCTGTGTGTCGTTCGGCATTTGTTGGACGCGGGTGCCGACGTTACCGCGCGCGATGCGGAGAATAACAACATCGTGGAATTTTTGGCTCGCTATGTCGCACAAGGTGTGAATGTAGATCCTGCGGCCGTGCTCCTGTTGTTGTTGACGCATGCACGCGAGAAGGGTGTTTTGTTGGCGCCACCCATCACACAAGTTACCGTGCCGTCTCTCGGTTCGGGCCGCGGTATTGTCGTGAGTCCGGCGCCCTCACAACAGCCGCAACAGGTGCCTCAACAACAGCAGCAGCAACACGTTCCGTCGGGTGTGTTGGATTTGAATGCAACTCACTTTACACCATCGGGCAAGACACCGTTGGGTGTGTTTGTTCGCTGCGACCAGCCCGCGACGGTGATGGTACTTCTCATGTTTGGTGCCAACCCTAACTGTTATGATAAGGAGAGTTTTACGCCGTTGCATACTGCGTGCCAGAGAGATGATGTGGCGAACATTACGCTGCTCACTTTGTTTGGTGCGTCCAACACGATGAAGAACAAGGACGGGAAGGTGCCATCGGATCTTCTGGACGGGCAGTCTGCGGTACCGAAACCCGTTCTCGCCGATGGCATTCGTCTGCAGTCGCATGTCGGTATGCAAAACATACCGTCGCATGATGGTACGGTTCAAGGAGGACAATCGGCCCCCGAGTCGGATGATGATGCAGATGACGACGACTCAATGGAGGAGTAATGTACCCATTCTCATATATGTTGCGTGTACATGACAGTAACCTGAAAATGCGTGTATACATATAATACAAAGGCACACACTTTTGCGTTACTCTGTTTGAGTGTATTCGCATAGACTTCCAGAGTACACACATATACATAAATGGCGGAACTGGAAACTGTATCGTATGTTGTGCCAGTGCGACCGTCTGCGGCGCGTGCAGTCGTCTACTCGCAACGGCACGTGCTTACGTTTCAACCCATCTATGAGGAGGGTCAGATCGATCCCAGAACAGTGTTTGCACAATTGCAAGTGGGCGAGTACATCCGCGTCAGGCCCAAATTGTCACTCATGGAGGCGGAGAGCGCAGAGACCGAGTTTGTGTGGCGTGTTGTGATGAAGGCGGGCGAGGTGGCCTACTTGCAAATTGTGCCCATTTATGCACCCAGTGACATTGTGCCTTTGTTGGAAGACGTGTTTGCGTCCAGTGAGTCGTTGAGTGGTGTGGAGTACTCTGCGATTTTGCTTTTCAGGCCCAGTGGAATCGAGTTTCAACCCACCGACGGACTCGCGCCAGAGTATCAGACAGCGGACATGGCCACCAGCATCCGCTTTCTCCCTGCGCCCGTCGATACGATTGACCGAGTCTACTTGGAGATCTTCGATATCTCGCAGCAGGTCGGTATTACCGCGGCACGACCCACACAGGCAGCGAACGTGCCGTCGACCATTATGACAGGTGGTGGACTCGGCGGTGTATTGGGAAGAGCAGGAACGACCACTGTGGCCCCGGTGCCAATTAGCCCCGCCGTGCGTCCGCCGTTGTTCACACCGGCACCGATCAGTGCGGCGGCGGCCAAACAACCTCCGTCTGTGATCATGACCGGAGAGGCGCCTACTGAAGTGGAACAATTGCTTGCATCTCCCGAGTACCAGCGATTGATCCAGAATTTGGTGCAGCAACGACAGTTTACGCCTCACGCTGCTCTCCTAGAAGCGCGTCATCGCGCCTTCCAAGATGTCAATCTCCGACGCCGGCAACAGGGTATTGCGCCATTGGAGGCGCTACCGCGCACCACACCCATGCCACCACCGCCACAACCACCTAGCGTTACGGCAGCAGCGGTGGCGCCCATCACTGGTGTTGGTGAACGAAATGAACAAGAGCGATTGTATGACACGGTCATTCATGACATGTACAAGTCGCTACCAAGCACGATGAATCCCATGACCGCCGCCAACTACATTGCCATTGAGTTACCAGAGTCGGGCCGCCGGATCTACTTGAACGTGGTTGAGTTGGCGCGCAATGGTGATGTGGATGCGCAAGGAATGGCACTGTACTTGCTCAACCGCAACAACGTGCGCGACGTGCCATTCCCTATCACGGCCGAACAACTGGCCGAGATACGTCGCCTGTGGGCGCGCGAAATGGCGCGAACTGGCGGCGCAACAACAACAGGACTACCACCGTTCATTCCGCGAGCACGAGTGTTGCCAGCGGCGACCACTGCTGCTGAGAAAGCGAAGCAACAACAGAAAAAGCCCATTCGTCGAAAGAAGCGCCCGAGTGAGCAAATTACGACGTCGCCCACGGCCGAAGAGAGTGAGGCGGCCGCTGCGGCCTTACTTGGCATGTCCTTTGCCGGAGTGGCAACACCGCCACTACCCGCAGCACTGCCGGCGGTCGTGAGCGGTCCCATCGTTGCCACCGCAATACCTCCCGCAAAACGCGCAAAGACGAAGCGACTGCCGCGAACGACCGTCAATGCGCGCGACATTTTCCGCCGCGATGTGAAGAGTCAGTTCCGTCCTATCTATGACGCGCGACACCGAGGCGAGCCGACGTTCAACATTGGCATGTACAATAAGGAGTTGAATGAATGGTTAAATCAGGAGTGGAGCAAGTTAGATCCCGCAGCGCAAGCAGAGTATCAACGTCGCGCCCAGTTGGAAACGCAACAATTGAAGCAATCGGTCCGAACCGCTGCGCCATTGCAGCAGCAAGCACAGATCCCTAGTACGCCATCGGCACCTGTACTGCCATCCGCCCACACACCAACAACAACGACAGCCGCAGCGAAGCGTACTGCCCCAGTGCAAACAATGGGAACCATACAAGGTCTACCAGCATCATCAACACGACTAATTCCGGCGCAACCGAGACAGTACTTGACTCCTGAACAACGCGCAAATCAACTCGCGGCACGTTTCTCACAGGGTCAACCGTTGGGCCGTGCTGCTGCTGCTGTTCCTGTTCCTCCGCATTTTCCGACTACCACGACTGCTGGCCCCGTCGTGGCGCCTGAACAACAGTCTGGTAGGGCATCTCCACAGCAGGATGTTATTTTCTTGGATGACACGGACGAAGACATACGTGTACATCGATGAGAAAAGATACAATCCCCGCACCTCAATGTACTGAATGAAAAGAGAGTCTAACATTACGATCCCCTATAATGTGTGTTATTTGTTGGAAGAGATATTCTCGTCCACTAAAAGTAAGACGTAGCGTGTGTGTCCTTGTCAGTGCGCTGCCAACAATTTTGTGCACGCGCTCGCTCACTCGTACTTCCTGGCAACACGTACAAACAAGAACGATATGGCATCACGCACAGCAGGACCTTCGTTACAGCAACTTGTCGAAGACCGTTTTCAGAAACTGCAACTAGAGGATACATTTGAAGCAGAACGTGACGACGATGGACAACAACATACTCCGCCGTCGTACTCTGCGTCTGCATCGCGCGTGTTCTTGACGCCGGCAGAGATGCACAAAACACCGCCGGCGTCACCGCGACATTCAGAGCGATCACGGTCAGTTGCGACACGAGTCGTTGACAATGCGCGCCACTCATTGGCGGCCCTAGAACATGTATATCCTGACCACGATGACGACGGTAGCAACGGTGACGTCATTCTCCGTGGCACAGCACATCGCACGACGGATCTTGAAACGGGTGCTGATTTTGTACACATCGTCGCGACGGACGGGAACACGGTCATTGTAAACGACACATATGGCAGCGGCCCAGAAGATGATGGCGGACAAACCATTGAACAGACTCGCGTGATTGCGACACCCTCCGATTTGATCGTATGCACTGAACCCGACGCGTGCGTTCAAGTGAATGTTCCTACAGCAGCACCACTCTCGCACCAACACGACACTTACTCTACTACGCTGACGATTAATGGTGACAAGTATGACACAGAAGACGTGATTGACTCGTTGCAATATGAGGACTCTATTTCATTCACTCACACGGAACCGATCAGTGATGACGTGCGGGACCGTATTATTCAACTTGTTCACGACGGTGCCACGAACATTGAGGTCGCAGAGACAGGAGATGATGTGTTTGCGCATCCTTCTTCCGACGACGATAGCGATCATGAAGAGGACGCCACTGCCGGACGCATGCGGGCACAACTAGAGCACACGCAGCGGAGCGAACAGGAGTTCCTGATCGACGTGTTTGAGCAGTACGCTCGGTACTGGGCCATGCATATTGGGTACGCCAACAAACCGTACATTAACTTTGGTATCTGTCGCGCAATCAACGATTTTGGCCCATCGTTATTTATGGGTCCCGAGCAGGAGGAACTGGAGGACGCCGGTCGTGATCTCGATGTGCTGGCGTATTTGTACGACTTGGAGAATACGGCCAAAACGGCCCCCGAAGAGGCTGCGGCACACGTGGGTGTCCTCACCGGTACAGTGGCCGACTTGGATACGCTGACGTCGGCAGTGGCAAGCGAGTTTGGTCTGACCGATCTTGACGCCCAACGGTTCACGCTTCCGTGGGTCCTTCGGGGGGACAAAGCCTTGCACATGGAGCACATTCCCAGTGTGCAAGAGTGGGAGGCGTTTGTCGAACAACGAGGCCGTGCTGCCGGGTCGGACATTGCAAAACAATTGAAAGAGTTGCAACACACTGTACATAATCGTCATGGCCAGCATGATCACCATGATGCCGAATCTTTGTCTCTGGAACCCGTGCTCTCAGACGCAGCGTTCCATGCACGGCTGCATCGCGTGGATCCCACCTATTTGAAGGCTGCCGCGTACGCCATTCCGTTGTTGGGCCCTCTCGTGCACTCAGAAACGGCCAAGCGTCCATACGTCATCCACTTGTCGCACCTGAAACGTGGCGCGCCGTTCAGCCCACCACTCACCTTTGACATGGGTGACTTTGTGCTCGCAGCAGCGGAGCGCGGACACACCGTGCAGATACCCGGGACGCCCCGCTCTCAGCCCCGAGTCCACTACGTTACATCCTCCATGTAGAGTGAGCAAAAAAAACCCCGCAGAGATGAAATAAATACATACCTTTTTTTGATTTGCGTGATGGATGATAGCAGGATAGTGTTGTTCATTACACGAATGGTACGTGTCGAGAGGTCTAAAAGATGTTGTTGGTTGGCATAAATTTTATATGATGTGTACTGAGAGGTAAAGCACACAACACTTTCATTTGTGTGTATACCCCGCGACCGCACGTACAACATCTCCTTGTACACCTTTCTTCTGTGACCCCAAAAACCAGCAAACAAAAATGCAAACGCAATACGAACAAGTCGCTCAGTCTTTCGTGTCTCCCAAGTCTCTCACCGGTGCGATCGCCGGTGGTGTTGGTGCCGGTGTTGGCATTGGCACAATCGGTGGACCTGCAGGTGCCATCATCGGTGGTGCGGCCGGCGGTGCGTATGGTGCTGCTCTGGCGACCCAGAATAAGCCTGTCAACTTGTTGCCCTGGCTCGCCGCTGCCGTTGGTTTCATCGTCGTCATGTACATTATCGCACAGATGATGCGCCAGCAGCGCAAGTGTTAAAAGCACCTCTATTGATTGCTGCTTCACCACTCTTCTGTATACAAGCGCGTAAACGCGCGTCTTCCGGAGAATGTACATTATATAGTCTTTCTTTTCCACATATATGCGCATGTACATGCACTCCTCGTCCGCTGCGGCTTTGCACAAAAGAGAAGTGTTTATCCCGCTATCGTCCATCATTTGTCTCACACCACTTGTATATCTCATAATGTTGTGCTAGTGCGTGTGTACATAGTACAGAAAAAAACCAGTAATGTTACAAGTATATAGATGCATGTATGTGCGTGTTCGTCATGTCGTCTTTGGAAAGAGAAGCATCATGGAGTGTCGCGCCTTTGGAGACTCGACGATGTTGATGGTGTAGTGCGCCCCTAGCCGTGCCGAAAAATCATCCATTGCCGCAATAGATGGGAATGTCGTCGGGGTCACAATAAAAATAATAGGCTCCTCGGTTGTCTCCAACTCATGCATTTCTACGTGCATTGTATCGACACGCTTAAATGGGTACCCCGATGGACCTCGTCGTTTTGGATCGTGTCGCGATGTCGTTGTTCCCATATGCAGTAATGAATGACGGAGACGCTAAATGTTTCTTACCCCTTGACGCACAGCAAAAAATAGTGAGCGATGCGCAAAATAGGACTCGAAATGACCAACTCGAGATGGTAAACCCGCTCCGCAGAGAGACCTGCGCCAGTGGCATATTAATATATCACGAGTAGTACAGTACTTACTTTACCGCGAACAAACAAGTATACAATATACATTCCGAGGCGATGGAGAACGAGCCGATACCAAGTGATGTACCACGGGTGTGTCAAGACGTTTGCAACTGGACCACGCGGCTATTTACGCGAGAACAGTCTCGACGTTCAGACGAATACGAAACAGTCGACGGGGCCATTTACTCGCTCTTGCCCGTAACTCTTTTCACGATTCTCACGCAGAATATGACGCTTGCGGCGGCAAAGTGGCGGAAAGATGACATGGTCACCATGATGCAACAGTGCCAGAAGGCCATACAGACGCACCAACAACTTTGCTTGGAGTGGTTACTATCAGCATCGCCCTGTTCTCCTCCGAAGGTCACGATTGTGCACATCAACAACGCCAGCAAGTGCATCGATTACCTCCATCGGTTTGTGGAGGACGACTTTACATATCCGAGCAAGAAGACAACGATGCCATTATATTTGGAACTCGTTGACGGATACCAACACATTATCAAAACCGGCCGTAGAATCTTGCGCGACCGGTGTTTGTCCTTGTTCGAGGCGCATTTGCACCAGCGCACATGGAAAACGACGACGGCAGCAGATGACCACGACGATGATGGCGTCATGGAATACATTCTTGCCATTGTGAATGACTATTACGCCAACGTTTTGAAAGACCAATTGGAGCACTTTTACACAAACAAACTCATGTTCGAAATACTGGAAGCCCTGATCGAAAAGTATCTTGTGCGAATGCTCACGCATACTTGGACATGCACTCCCTCAATTGCGAAGCAAATGGACAGAGACATCAAGATTATGACGCAGTTTTTTATTGACATGGGCTGTCCTGCGAAGCGTGTCTCGAATCGCGTACGGGCACTGCAATTGTGCGCGGATTGCGTGAGCAAGGATGTCAAATTGTTACCACATATCACCAACAGCATGGTAACGTTGTATGATGATATGGATGAATCGATCTTTGACGCATTACTCAAACGACGACCGTCGATGGACAAATGGACGCGGCATGAAATAGTGTACGCGTTTCGCAACCAGAAAAAGAATCACACCGCGCATGCCAACTCTGAGTGGAAACGTACGACCCTGTTCACAAGGCTTGCCAAGCGTTTACTAGAACGAGCACCGACAGCAGTATGACAACTCGAGTTGTAATATAAATATACAATATTGTTTGGCTACACACACATTTTTTGGAGAATCGAATTTTTGGGAAAGAGATTATGTTACCATACAAGTCAAGTGTGTACCGGTAGCACATGTATATACATACAAGCACCATACATACGGTTAGCAAAAAACGTATATATGGGTGGATTTATGTTTATATATTTTCGAAAACTCGAGTGCTTTATGTTTTGCGGGTTACAATACCAAGTTGCTGTTCTGCAGTGAGCAACAGCGAGGCTGGGCTACCCTCTGTCGTAGAGACACGCGGTCGTAATACGCGCGCCATTAAAAACGTGATGAGCACGATAATGACGGCGAGAGCCATGACACGAAGAATTTGATGTTGTACGTTCTTGGGATTTCCAGGCAAGTAGCGGTCCAGGATGGAGCCAATGAGTCGGTTCGTTGATAATCCGAGTGCGACAGACAGACCCACGGATACACTTGTCGCAAGTACATCACGTACATCACCCGCAAAGTTTCCGAGTAAGTTTTTCAGTTGATTCTGTGGGACAATGGCAATGGCCACCGGTTGCAATGTTGTCCAAGGGATTACTTTTGGTCCCGGCGCAGGCGGCGGAGGAGTATGTGTTGTGGTAGTCGTCGTATCGCTGGACTTGGGAGGTGCTGTTATGGATGCTTGTTGCTGTTGTGTAATTGGCTTTGTGAGAATTGCGGCCACATCACTTGGACGGGGAGGAACTGCCGCGGTTGGTGGCGCCGTGAGAGTTGCCATTGTGTTACTCGGCGCAGGCGGCGGGCAGGGACACACATACATACATACGTGTATCTCTTTGTTGTTTAGTCAGCAGATGTACAATTAACTGTATACATGCATGTACATTGCGATACAAAAACGATATAGCGAACGCATATATACTCGTGCATCAGATGCTCATCTGCTTTCCAAATTCTAGTTCGTATTGATGCTGAATCTCATCCGTTTTGTAGGTTCGCGCGACTGACTTGGTCGAGTAGCATCGGTGCTGTGTTTTAGAATCAACAACAAACGGGGCACACGTGAATGGATCCAAGAAGACGCTACCCTTGGACGTGCGTGCTAGTTCGGCAAACTCGTTATCCTGCACGCGACGCACAGGGAGTGACAGTGCCATGTACGCACGTTCGCGCGATGATGTACTGCCAGTGGCGTGCTGTCGCACCACAGGCCGCTTCTTGATTGCATGTTCATCGTCGTCCTGATTCATTGTCATTGCGCTCACAGAAATGGCACTGGCACTCGTAGCCTCCGCAGATGATGCGGACCTCGCCGAGAGAGACACCGTATCACACGCCTCTGTACAAACGCCACTCGACAAGTCTCCAGTGGCAGAACTATCGGATGACGATTTGAGGGGGCGAGTGATGGGACATGTCCCACTTGCGCTGCTGCCTTCGCACAATAGTTGAACGTCCGTGTCGGCGAATCCGTCGCTGCGAAGTGCTCTTTGCGTGAGCGCCTGGTATTCTGTCGCGGATAACTTGATGGTAGGATTCGCAACATTAAAGTAGTTTCCATCATCCGCCATGCGATACAACACAGCGGGAGCGGCTGCCAGATTGACTGCAACTACCGATGAGGATGCATCATTCGCGAAGTTTGTCGCATCTGTCGTGTTGGGGACCGCCTGTGTACGGCTCCTGCGATGTGTGGCTGATCGACATGGATAGAATGCGCGTGGGATGGTGCTCATGTTGTGCGTATGTACAGAAGAATACGTGGTATGTTCTCCAACGGGCCTTCTGTGAATGACTCTTTTGCTTTTTATTGTGCGCTGCAACTTTTTTGCGCGTTTGCTACATCGATCAAATACCCGAGATTTTTTCCTTCTCTTTCGCGTTTAACATGCCTCAAATAACTGTCGAACTTCAGGTGCCTCAAATGAAAGTTGAAACTCAGGTTGTAGACTTTTGACGACAGTGGCACACGTATCACGTACCATTTTGTTCCACTCGTCGACAGGAACATCGTCCGGAAGTGTGTTTTCGTCCGTTACTATGAACGCGCGAATGGTACAGATGCATAACCGCAAGAATGCAACAAATGGCGATGTTCCACCCATCACGACAGCGAATGTGGTAGTGTCTGGTAAATTTCGGTACGATGGCGGAACGACAGTGTCGATAATGGCGTCGCGCTCTGCGTCGGTCCACTGACCCGTTTGGATCCTAATAGTGTCGATATCGTGCACACAGAGTACGTCTTCACGTACCATTGATGACATGCGTTTTTGCACGTGGTCCCAAACGGAACGTGGGAGGCTGTTCGGACTTGACCTGTCTGGCAGCATTGCACAATAGGACGCGTTCCAGTGTTCAAATTCTCGCCAGTTGGTGCGCCAGTTGGTGAGACCTTCTTTGGCCGTCGCGTTCGTTACGCAAATTTCTTTCAGCGCGTCAACACCAGGATCGTCAATGTCGCACATCGGAGTATCTGCATCTTCATTACCGTTATTCTGTAGACTCTGCATCTCTGCGACCTGCATCATCTTCTATGTCGTGAACGATAATAATGAAGATAACAGAAAACAATATGCATATTGTATGTATGTATGCACGACAAGAAACTATGCTTTCCATATCGTTTCATTTGTATGCACACACGCACGAAAAATAGAGTATAACAGAATATGTACACTATATACAATTCATTTCTGATCAGGGCAATCGCTTCAGGACATGGTACTCGGGATCGTCCGTGTCTACTACCACGGGGGACGGTGACATTTTTGGAGAAACACCAATGCCACAACTATTGGTCGCAGGAGCAGGCAGTAACACGTATGATCCCGTGCTAGATGGTGGAAGTAACAACGGTTGTGGTTGTTGCTGTGGAGGAAGAAGAAGGCTCGCATGTGGGTCGGAGTGATGCGTCGTTGTCGTTAGCAGTAATCGCCAAGGTCGGAGGATGAGGTTACTGACGGTACAACACTGCATGAGCCAACACACCAACCGGTAGAGTGCGTAAATATAGATCACGAAGTGAATGGAGATGATGAAGGCGTCAAAATGTCGGAGCACGGCGCGCGTGCACTCTTCGACGGGGGCCCCCGGTTGTAGCCATAGGGAGGCCGGTGGTGACAGAATCTTTCCGCAAATCTCATGCAGGGGATCACCACCCCACATGCCCCAACCGTGGAGTTTGGGTCCGCCAAAGTAGAAGTAGGCGGCAGGGCGGAGGAAGAGTTGGTAATACGCAAGTTGGAGAAGAGCGATACAGTACGGGACGCCCGGTACGTTAGAGAGCCAGGCGAAAAGTGATGTGATGGCAATGGCAGCGGGGTCCACGTTGGTTGCTGCTTGATGCCACGATCGACCAAGCACATGATCGATGGTCAGTGTCGTCGTTGTCGAAATATCCATATGGAGAGTTGGTGTACGTGGTGCGCGAAACAGATCGCGCGCGGAGTAATGGTTCCTTGGTCGTAGCGTAGTCGACGATGTTAGGTGCTGTGGGACGGACGCTAGGGCTGTAGGGGCATCACGCAAAGAAACACATAGTACAAGTCAAAAAGAAACCTTGATGCGATCGGTGTGGCACCTGGTCTTTACCTTTGAAGCGGAGGGAACAGTTGGTCGCGACGAAACGAGGGTTCTGAATTATGACGTAATCGTTAGTTGACCACGTTCTTTTCCAGGTTCGCAGTAAGAAAGGAAAGGGTTCATGTTGCATGCATACATAAATGGGTGTCCGCGTAAGGGTCATGCGGGCTTTTTTAGTCTGCAGTCCAGGGAAGGAAGGTTGTTGTGGGTACATGTCTCTAAACAGGTATAGGATTGTGTATATCTCCATATATAGGTTATGAGGTCGTTGTGAGTAGTGATCGCGTGGGAGAATGGTTCCATACTATAACTCGAGATGTCCGAATGTTACACATATATTGTGCATATGCGTGTACGATATGTTCGTAGTAGCGGCTTTTGTTTTGTAATTTTAAAACATCACCTGCGATGCAGTTGTTGACGTGTGACGTTGTACGTCATATATTGACACGATATGCACTCGCCTACCGACCCGTATGGTGTATGGTGTGCAAGCCTTGGCAAGCGCACAACAACAATATTAACACGGTTGTTGACAGATTAGAACATGTAGTAGCGCCACATCAATCACAACAAACAACATCATACATGACCTTGCTTGATTTGGCCCATACCAACAGGACCGATACACTTATATGGATATGGCGCTCACGGACGTTGCCGTGGTCGCGTGACACGGCCAATAAAATGATGCATGTCGCCGCAAAGCGTGGATATATATCTCTGCTGACTACGTGTCGTAATGTTTTTCAAGCAAGCGATGTAAATGGGGCCATGTGTGGTGCCGCCAAGAAGGGACATGAACCGATTGTGCGGCTATGTCATGAGATGGATAGTAGTAGTAAGATCGATGTGCATATGGTGATGTGCGCGGCGGCTCGTGGCGGTCACATCAATATTGTGCGCCTGTGTCACGATGAGTGGGGTTGCAAGTATCTGAACCTGCCACGGATGGCCGCCGACGCGCACGGTCACGATGACATTGTGGAATTATTGGATAGATGGGGCGCAAAACCAATTGATTGTGCTATGTAATTGTGAATGTTGTATTACATTGGTGCACCAACAGAGGTCGTCGGTACTGTATAAACAATGGCTGGAACCGCATGGGTCGTGTGTGTGGTACATACGGGTTGCGCCAACGGGTGTTGCAAACTGCCGCGACGAAGAGCAACAACATTGCGAACGAGTAGCACTGCCAGTAAGATACCCACCAACGTGATTGCCAAGTAGAGAGGACGGTCATCGCGCGCAAAGACAAACTCCATCTTTTTCATCCATCCCCCTCCGCCGGCAATTTTCGGGGTAATCTGGTTCCAGTGCTTCAAATCGTATCCAATACCCATGATTGTATTTTTCACGCACGGCGCGATGCTCGACGGGCGCCAGTCGGGTGTGCGGCTGTCGCATTGTTGTTGTTCTGGGGCGGCCTGGGATTGTTGAGGTTGTTGCTCTTTTTGCTTCAAAGATGACAGTCTAGGGGACGGAGTCTGATATCGTGGTGGTGGTGGTGGTGCTCCCACTTCTGTGACTTGATCGCGGCGGCGTTGTTGAATACTTTGGATCGGTTGCTGTGGCGGCGGAAACGGACTCGCACCCGTAAAGTCGCCGCCGACGGCATACGCATCCGGTCGCATCAGTAAGGGTCCAGTAATGGCATCGTTGACACTATCGTCAGTATTGAGTCCATAGTGTTGCGATGGCGGCAACGGCAGGGCAGTTTGTTGTGGTGGAAGAGGTCGTATCGGCATCGGTTGTTGCAATGTCATTGGTGGCGGTGGTAATGGTGGTTCCGCAGCAAGACGACCCGTAGGAAGATACTGCTGTTGTTGCTGTGCGTAGTAGTACGCTTGTTGAGACGGTGGTGGCGGTTGTTGTTGCGTGGCACCGTTCTGTCCGGGAGGATGTGATGCTCCTGGTATGGCGGCACTGTCGTCCCCTATAAAAGAGAATCCATCGTCCAGGTCGACACCTCGCAAATTGGGCAGCGCATAGTCCATCTTTGTTGCTGTCAATTTGCTTCTTCCTTTTCACTGCGCGCAATATGTGTGGGGTCTACAGAGACAGACACAGGAGAATGTGCGCAACGTCGGAAACAAGACGTGACTTTACTTTAGGTGGTTGGAATTTAAAACCTCCAAACCGACCTACCTATACACATAGATGACACGTCTCTCTGTATGTATATACTTTTCACCTCCCTATACAATCTATGAGCGGCGAAAGAAATCATCACACACACACTTTTTTCTCTTACTGACATGGACGATCGGCAATACAACGGGAAACACAAGTGTCAACATGCCCCGACCGGTGCGCGTCGCATATTACGCGACATATACACACCGTGCGTGTTGCGCAATCCGTTGGAACTGTCGTTGCGCAGTGATTGATACGAACAGACATTTCCTCAGACGTCAATTGTTTCCGTCCACCACGAACGCGCATGACAGCATTTCCTTGATACAACGCAGCGCCCGTGTCTCGGCCAGGACACAGTAAACATGCATCTACAACAACGGAGGAGCACACAATGATAATCGTGGCGATCACAAGTGGCATCATATATTGTCGCATGGTGTGATTTACGCAAAAAGAACACCTCTGTACAACACGGTCCCCTCTCTTTTTGCAGGCACCACACTTCTCGCTTTTACCTTTTATAGGGCACACCTTTGTTTTATACATACGAGCACGCGCACTGTTCGTTCACTTAAACAGATGTCCGAGAGTGCGCCGGCGTCGCTGCATCGGTATCGGCATTACAGTCCGTGTAGTACCGCAAATAGAACCAAAAGCCAACAAGAACTGCACTTAAAGAGACACCTTGCAAAATATCATATATCCACGGCAACGTCATTGTTGCTGCGATAAGTACGCCTTGTAGCCGCGCTATAAGCGAGGGAATGCTGAGACTTATTGCAAACAAGCGGCCCACACGATGATGACCAAACTTTTGTGCGATAAACGCGGGCGCCAGCGAAAAGTGGACATCACGTAACAATGCGAACGCAACCATCGTCGCATACTGTAACCAGGTGGTTACTGGTACGGGTATCAACGAGTGTTGCTCTGTGGTCGTTGCAATTAATCGAGAAGATATTGTGAACAAGAGACACCAACCAATTCCGCAGACGCACTGCACTCGAATGGCATCTGCGATGGTATTACTTTGAAGCATCAGCGGTCGGAGACGCCACAACAGCCATGGACTAACAGACACACTGACAGCCGCGATGACCCAAGTTGCGTTCGCTACAACCGCAGGATCGAAGCGAATCGGAAGAATGCCAAAGAATCCCACAATCCAAAATGTGCAAAATGTGTTCAACACCAGAAAAACCAAGTAGTCGCGACTACCCACACTGTCCCGCACTTCTTCCCATTGACGGCGCCACCGATGCAGGAACGGCGGCACGTTTACACACACCATCGTCGAGCAAGCACCCACACGAAATTCCCCTGTGAGTATATATAATACATAGTTTATATTTCAATTGGGTCGTCTCATATGTACATAAAAACGAAAGAGTATACCGCATCGGGAGCCCACACGGTGGCGCCATTGACGACTCCTTGATCAATGACAATGTATAGAACCTCGGGCGTCAATGCAGCGTCAGGAATGAGAAGTCTTTGTTCACCGGCCACCACATACCTAAAGAGACCCTGTAGAGATAATGCAGTTTCCTTGACCAGCACAGTAGACACACTCGGAGTGAGGGCAACTCCATCGACTGTCGCCTCTACACCGGCGTTAAATTGGTACGAGAATGTGTTCGGTAATAACGTGAGTCGTGCAACAAGTTCCGGGGTGGACGCCACTGTGGCATGAATTACACCTGTACCGGTGGATGGAAGATCGGAGGAGGTGACTTGAACAAACGCTTGCCGCAGATCCTGCTGCTGCCACACTTGTTCGACATTGCATATTTGTTGTTGTTGTTGTGAGGAAGAACACGGACTCTCACAGATACGACGAAGCCGCAGTGTGGAGCACCGATTTTGTTTGATTGTTGTGGTGGTCGCCGTCGTTGTTGTGCCTCGGGAGGTGACAACGATGAGCGAGCCGGGTGCGCCTGCATACGACTCGATCCACTCTAATCGCACCGAGGAAGAACATGTCTCGTCGCCCACAGCGTGATGAATACCAACAATTCGATACAATCCTTGATATGTGCTGTCACTCGCAACCAACGGTACCAAAACGATATCGTCGATCTGTAGCGATGATCGTTGGCATCGCGGATAATGATGATAATCATTATCACACAACCGCGAACAGCAACGGCAGTCGGATATGAGGGATCTTGTAGCCATCAGAAGGCGCTCGTCCTCCGGAACGAGAGTAAACGTCCACCCAGTATTCAATCGTTGGCGCACGGCCGCAAACTGAGGTTGTGCAAGTCCGCCAATAAAGGATGACTGTGGGCCAAGATCGGGCAGCAGCACGTCAACCACCTGCGTCGGGAACTGGACGGTCGATGCCAAATGTTGCACCCCGGTATTAGCGCGCCGCGGGCGAGGTCGAACAACAATCGATGTTCTTGTTGTGCTCGAATGGTGCTGCCGCGCGAGAGCGCGCGATGAATGTGGCGTTTCTGCCGCTGCAGTTACTTGCACAAACGTAAATACGCCGCTCAAAAGTGTCCAGATTGTAAACGTTCCCCGGGACGCATGTAGTTCAAAAATAACCGGAAAGGGCTTGATGTCGCGCACTATTTGCAGTAATCGCAACGTTGCATCGCCCTCGTATTCGGTCGGCTTATAAATACCACCATCCATAAGGAGTTCCGGACGAAGAGGCCCTGGTTGCGATGCATGGTTATAATAGCACAACACGCGCGTGACCACAATATCGGGATTCCTGTTAAACCCAGGTACAAGGGCAGCAGAGCACCCATAGCACGCATTTCCGAGACGCCAAAAGTGTGCAGGGTCCGTATCAACGAGTCCTAGGTCCACCGCACCACACACGATATTGTCAAATTCGTCAACCTTACCAACATTCACGCCACATAGGATTGTATCGTTGAGAAAGTCACTGTCAATGTAGCCATACTGGTGGCGCTTCTGAGCAAATTGGCTCTGGGGCACCTCGGCCTCTGCGACAAAGTAAACGCTTGAGTCAAACGTACCCGCAATACGCCACCTCGTGTTTGCGTACGTCGCACCTTGAAGCACATGAATGAGGTCTCCGACATGCTCGAATGTGAAGACGTCGAGTTGTACCAATTTGTACCGTCCTGGTAATGCGTCACGCTCAACACGGTACAATGCATTGTTGACATCATTCCCGAGTACAAGGATTGTCTCATTCAGACTTGCGTCTGTAATAAGCACGCCATCCAAATGGTTATCCGCGGGGACTCCCAACTCAACCGCACCAGCCACAATGCGAACGTCGGGTAAAAAGGTGGGTGTCGCCACGAGGGCGTTTGCCACAACAACCGCCATGGTAACAGATACGCAAACTCACACGGAAGGAGACTTTACTCTTCTTCTGTACACATATATGTTCACGACATCATACCGCTGCGACGGACGTCAGTGTATGTATAGACAACAAAAGGTACATGCACTACGAGGAATCCACAGAAACAACAGTAGGAAAACATGGAGGCCACAACAGTCGCACCATAACAGAAAGACCCGCAATAACCCATGCATACATCAGCAATAGTGCGTAAAAGGATACGCGTGACCAAGATTCGATCGCCATTCGCATGCTCCAAAAAGTGATGATGCCCGCGTCAAACAAGCAATTCATGCACATATAAATAAATGGAATCCATGACGGATCCGTAATCACGAACCGCATTGATGCCATCAATTGCACGTGTATCAAAATGGCACTGACACCAAAGACAGCATATCCGATAGCAGTGATGTAAAAGGCGCCAATGCCGCCCGCGAGAGCGGCCATGGACATGATCAGTACGCCGGCGCACGAGGCAAACCCAGTCGCAACAAGGGAGTCGCGTACGTTGAAAGAGTCGAGCACAAAGGCGTGCAAGAGTAACATGAAACACCGAAGCGTTAACGCGGTCGTATAGATCGTGTTCAGTGACAAGGCAACCGACTCTACTGGCTGTGTTGTCGTTCCATCATCACCATCATGCAGGTATTCTTGCCGTTGTAGAATCAGTGCGAGGGAGGGCCAACCAAAGAATGCTCCTGCAACGAGACACTCTAACAGAAGTGCCACAGCAATGATGAGACCCACGCGCCCATGTGACGACTGTAACATGTCTGTCTGCATATGTATATATTAGACACGTGAAATGTGTGTATAACAAACTCGAGTTGTGAATAAACTCAAATTATATTCACGCTATATATATTCGGTGGAAGTGTACACGACGGGTAGGTTTGTGGTATACTATGGTACACTATTGGTGAACAAAGTGTACTTGTGGATGTCTTCCGTGTACACAGTAACAACACCAAGAAAAAGTTGTTCTGTACATATATATACTGACAAATGCAACAAAACTCGAGTTGGTCTATTGTATCATGTATATGCCGTGTCATGAGTCTATTCGTGGGGATCGTTCTGGTAGTGGGTGTCGTGACGCAACTTGACGACGTGCAATTATGGTGGATCGGGTCAATTACATTGGCGCAATGCGTGATTCGAATGGTTACCAAAATTGTGGGTGTGCTGTTATATTGGGCGGCGATCGCGGCCGGAACAACACACTCGAGGTGACATCACTGGGAACTCGAGGGATGTCTGTACTCTGAACTCGAGGAGCGTACGTTATATCTGCAAATTTTGCGGAACTGTGTTCACTTTCTCTTGGTGGTCACAGAGTCGCGCACGCCTACGTACATACTCACCATGGAGATTTCTCCTTCTGTATCATCTTCCAGCGGTGGTAACAGCACTACGCCACTGCGCTCTGTGACCTTTAACGTTGCGGTGGACAAGAAACCCGAACAGGTTCGCGTCTCGGAACACACGAGTGTGAAGGACCACATTAAAGGTCTGAGAGTTTACCGCGAATCTATTTGCGGCGAAATTCTTCAACATTCCGATGTGAATGCCAACGGCTCTCCGGCAGCATTTGTCTGGCCCTCGTTTGACAATGGCCTCGTCGGCGGTCTGGTGCAAGCCTACAACAATCATCATCACATTCATTTGCGGCCTGACAACTTTTGGGTGGCTATTCTCGTCCAGTTCGGCTTGTACGTGAACGACAATTCTGAGGCGTTGCGATCGAAGTTTGTGGACTTTCAAGGCAAGAAGGAGCTCGAAGTTGTCATGGGTGGCACTCTTCGCACGGCCGAGTATGACGTCTTTGCACGTCTCATGACAGAACAGGTGTCAAAGAATCTCAAGGATGCCTCGGTGCGCGACTGGATCATTCCGTCCTTTACCACAACGACTGAGAGTGATAAGGTCGTCTATTCGGTGGTGATGATGAGTGCACTCAAGTCATATTTTGATTACAAGTGCACGCTCATGTGTGGTATTCCATCTGTGACGCTGTGGGGCACGCCTGAGGACTATGAGGATCTGGCCCATCGGGTCGATCGTTTGTTGACGTATGACACGGACACCGGGTACATGAAGAAGTGGCATGGTTATTTGAAGCCCGTGATGGATGAACTTGTGCGCGCCTCGCGCGGCACACCGAATCCTGAGTTCTGGTCGCGTGTGTGTACGCACCTTGGCGGAGGCAGCGGTCCCAGTTACTACACGGGATGGATCAGTGCATTCTGTTGTTTTGACGAGAAGGGTAAATGGCAGGGTGATCGGCTGACGTACTCTCATTGGAGTAATCGCAAGAAGGTGCTCCAATTGGATTGGCCGTGCATTGACTCAAATGATGTTCCCCCAGGTTTTTGCACAGTGCCTGTCCTTGTGGACGATAACGGTACCAAGTACAAGACGCAAATGATCGCGGGCAGTTTTGCCGTGTCTGCAATTAATGGCGACACATTGATGCCACGCCTTGATTGGGCCATTGCCGTGGAGGATGGCGCGAAGATTCAAGAGCGTCACAATGCGCAGCATAGAATGTGGGACGACTCTGGAGACGACGAGTAGAGTCAGAACACAGCAATCATGTGTAGGATTTATCTTGTCAAGTATATTCTGTATGCCCCCTATCACACACTGTCTCGAGTACGCACATTCTCGAGCCAGTAACATGTTCCTGTTGACTCTCTCTGATTATTTGTCACAAGTACTATTCTGGGTGAACAACAATATACATACATACACGTACACATGGATGAACCTCCGGTCAAGAGAGTGTGCCGAGAAGAACCTGAAACTGTGCCTATGACCCATGCTGCGACGGCGGCTCCTCTCATTGCGGATGTGTTGACTGCGGAACAGAAGCAATTCTTTCATGACCACGGATATGTTATTGTTCCCAACGTTCTGACACCTGCGCAGTGTATGGACTTGCGCCGCGCGGTGGCGTCGGCCCTCAACTATAATCTACTGGAGCGTTATGGTGAGTCGTACCGTATCGCGGTCGACGACCCTTCCTCATTTGCCATTCTGGCCGACGCGGATGTCCGAAAACGTGTTCTGAAGAATCCGAATATTATCTACATTGGCTCGGAGAACTCCCCGACAGATCCTGTCAATACGCGCGCGCCGCGACTGGCCAAGCAGACTGGAATGGGTCCATTGATGAATTTGTACGATCTACCGGAGAAGCACGCGCATGTCACGGCGAATCGCACCATTTACAACGCGATGCGCGAGTTGTACGCTCTCGTGGCAGACCAGTGGCCGCAGTATGCTCTCTGTGATCGCGCACACGCACACATGCTTCTCATGCAACCTGAACGCATGGGATTGAAGGTTCCCCCGGGCAAGGGTCGCACGCCCGCCATGATGAATCACGTCGACTGTTACTTTCCGGACCAACCACCGCCGCCTGTGGGGTCCCGCAAGGACGCGACACTATTTACGGACCCCCACGGTCCGGGACAACGCCTGCAAGGCTTGGTGACATTTTGGATGGACCAGACGGCTGGCCCCGAGTCCGGAACGTTGGAAGTTATTCCAGGGTTTCATGTGTACTGGGAGCTCTTTGGCCTTTTCACACACCCCGAGACAGGGCTGGAGGGTCATCGCCGCCCCCTTGGTGTCGTGCAACACCCGCCCATCCCACTGGATGCAAAGACGCTCGAAGCTTTCAATACCTATGTGGGCATCTACACAGAACTACAAAGTGAGCACCGTTGGATGCTTGCACGGCGCGCTGAACAGACGTCGTCGTCTGCGCCTTCGTCATCATCATCGCCTGCTGTGGGTGCGGCGAATAAGTTTATAACAAGCACTTGCATGTACGGTCGTGTGTGGTTGCGTACAAACATGCATATGCATGCCCGAGATCTTCTACTGACAAGCACGGCCCCCGTCGTTCCCGACAAGGCCCGTCCGTTACAGTGGACGACGGTGCTACCGTCACCCTCAGAGTCCATCCATGATTCGGGGCATCTTTTTGTGCGTTGGTGGTGTATCATAATTGTTTTTTTTGTTGGTGCATTATCCTTTCTGACACGTGCGCGCCGGCCCCTCCTTGGTTTTTTCTCTTGTCGGTTTAGGTTTGGGATAGTACACTGCCGCACCGTAATGCCTGCATCTCTTCCAAGGCCAAGACGCCGCGCGCCTGTTGCTACATTGATTACCGTCCCACGCTGTACGAGCATGACATTTATGCTGCGACGAGGAGCATTCTTTCTGGTTGCATCGCATGGGGTTATGGATCTAAGCGCGAAAACGATGCCGAGCAACGACTTGTTAACAAGTACACTGCCGATTGCACGTACAGTCGTGAATTTTCTGTGGACGGCACGTATCGTAATTTGTGCGTGAAGCATGACCCGCTCGTGCGTTATTTGCGTGGTGTGGACACGGATACGCAGAAGGCGGTGTGTTGGCCAGTCACATGCCCTTCTGCTGACTCTTCTGAGTCGACGATCGGTGAGGTGAAGGCTGCGGATGACAACAACCCACAAACGTAGAATTCCCCGGTATCTGCATGAATGTAATACATATACGTAATTTTGGTTTGATACTTGTGTGTGGTGTATACAGGTAAAAAAACGAATACGCACAACATACATCTGCTGCTGCGTAATATAGAGAGGGAATACTTGTTTCATTAATATGGGTGATACACTATATGGTGGGATTTCAGCACCGCCACCTGCGAAACGACGCAAAGTAGCAGAGTCACCGCTGCAGGGCCCTGCATCGGCAACCGCAACGTGGTCTATTGTTTGCGTCGTACCGATGCCACCGCGTGTGCGCGACTGGCAGTGGTCTGCCGAGGTATTGCGCCAGGGTGAGGTAACCGTGGAGTACCACATTACGGTGTCAGACCGTCGACGCGTCCGAAAACGTCGAAATATTCTTACCGATATCGTCACAGGACGCACGTTCGACATTGGCACTCCACAGGTGGTATGGCAATTCCTCGACAGCATCGGCCATCGCAAGGACATTGGTCGGGTGAAGGCACTGTTTGGCTTGCGCCCGTATTTGGAAGAAGACGACCAGTCTCATCGTATTCGACTCGACATCATGGCCTATGTTTTGTTTGTGAATGCGCGCGTCATGCATGACCTCGTACTGTCGGGAACGGCCACACCGTTTATAAAGCAACTGATTGAAACTGTGGAGAGGGACGAAGTACGACTTGACCGGCACACCGAATGTGTCTCGCCATCATTGTTCCCCTACGCCACTTCTACGACTGCTGCTTCCCCGTCGATGCCGTTGGCCGGCAGAGCCATAGCCGCGGATATTGGTGCTTCCTACGGAATGCTGTCTCGACTCCAACAACAAGCGCTGCGCCAAATGATAGAGCGCGACGCACAGTTATACCTGCGACAGCACTGGATTCAATGTAGTGCAGGACCATTGGTCGCGCTACCTGCGTGTGATCTTATTATCGATACGCGTCGTCAGATAGTGGTGCCAACGTCCACGTCAATGGACGACCTGTTGGGCCAACCTCAAGTCGTGTTGTGCCCACGCGCGGCCTTCCTGGGAGGGGCCATCGGAGTCGGCAAAACGCGCGTTGCGCTCGCTTTGTGCCATGCGGCACGCCTTCGCGATAGTAGTGATGACGACAACACCGCCAACAACAGCAATAACAGCGATAATTGGTCGTCGAACGGTATGCGCACTCGCGGGGACCCTGCATTGCTTCCCAACACGGCAACTCTTATTATCGTGCGCACGCATACACTGTCCCACTGGGTTCGCGAGGCGTACGCGGTTGGGTTCACGGAAAAAGATATTTTGGTAATCACAGGACGCGCCGAGTGGCAGCGACTGGGTGACATTCGTGCACTCACGCGCCACGCACTCGTGTTCCTCACACATGAATTCGCGTTTAACGAGGCCTACTATCACGCGCTCCAACAGGTAGTCTCGACGACGAATACCCATAATGCGGCGCACCAGCAGACGTCCATGACGACGGCACACATGGAGCAGGAGATACTGCGTCGGTACGCGCATCAGCGCGATCCACGCTACTTTTCACTTGCGTCATATTTTTGGCGTCGTATTATTGTCGACGACGCCGAAGACGAAGTGTCATGCCATCATTACATGCGGCTGGCCTGCGGCTCATTGTGGCTCATCGTGTCGCGAACACCGCACGTCATCGATGACAGTCTCACCCCGCCACCCACCTCGTTGTTGAACGCGTTCGGATTCGACGACGACGCTGGACAGGAAGAGTTGGATCTGTGGAACCAAGTGTTTCCCAAAGCGACCGTGACCGTGTATGGCGGCGCAAATACCCGTCCCGCAGCAGTGTCTGTACAGCAACTGCACCAACCCGTTTCTCCATGTCTTTGCATTCACCAAATCGCACTCACAACGGGAGAGCACGCGGTCATTGATCGATGCCTCACGCATATGCGCGAGCACACAAATGCGGGGGACAATTTACTCGAACTGGATGATTTGCTCCGCGCACTATTGATTCCTTCGGCATACCGATGGTGGCCCGCACAAGATGTTCACCGATGGTGGGCATGCGCTGAACCGCAGAGTCCGCTTGCCATTGCGCGATCGGTGGCACGTCATTCGACAACACGACGGTCGCCGGTGGCCAGCGATGACGGAGAGGCGACGCAAGTAGACGAAGACGACAACAATGTCCGTACGGCGGTGCCATCATCATCCGTACTACTGCTCGACCACTTTCACCACGTGTTGTCCGAGTTGTGTTCAATGGAGGAGGATCGCACTATTGATACGACGACACCATCAACGTACACGTGCCCGATATGTTTTGACCGTCAATCGGATGTGCTGATGCGATGTGGTCACGTCATGTGTCTGCGATGTCTCTTGTCACACATGATGCACACTGAAGTGTCTCCACCACAGTGTCCCGTGTGCAAGACACCCTTCCGCCCGCGGACCATGTATCACTTGAAGTGGGATGACGCGCTTGTTGCTGCTGCCGCCGCCGCGGAGAGCCAACAATCGAATACGCTTGCTGCTGCTTCCGAGGCCGCCGATGTGGAAGACAATCACTGGTTGTGGTCCCTGACAGCGACCGTGGCGCTACCGACGCCGTCATCCAAGATGGCCGCTGCGCGCGATCTCGTGTGTTCAATTGTGGACAAGAATCCATACGCGCGCATCGTTATCTGTTCACAGTGGAAGAGTTTGTTGCAAGAGCTCAACGAAATCCTAACGGACATGTTGGATCCGCCCGAATCACCACAACAACCGTCAGAGGAGCAGCAAGATGACGCCGCCGTCGAACACCAAGAAAAACATGGTAGTGGTAATGTTAGCAGCAGCAGCAGTAGTAGTAGTCCACATGCAGCGCGCACACGACGGCGTCCTGTGATTCGCATCTTGGCCGATGTGAATCCACTTCACCGTGGAAAGTTAATCCAACAGTTCGTGGATACGACGCATCCTATTCCACACATACTTCTCGTTCCATTGCATCAACAGCATGGTGACCATCCCTTGCGAGGTCTGCATTTGGGCACGAGTGTTTCAGACGTCCTGTTCCTGCATGCACCGACAGGTGCCATCAAAGAGATGCCTCATGAACAATTCCTATACCAAGTGCTCTCACATGGCGGCGGCGAGGACGTTAGCAGGAACGAAGAGGAGGAGGACGCACAAGCGGAGAGACTGAATATTCACTACCTTATTTGCGACCACAGCATTGAGCAAAAGTGTGTTTCTTCTCTGATTGAACACCAAGCGGGGTTATTCGCGCAGGCATCAGCACTAAAATAACAGAGACAACTATATATATGTATATATATCCATGTATTTACACGCTTACCACACAAGAGCACATTGAAGTCTATTGGGTGCTGCTCGTTAAACTCCAATTCACCAATTCGAGGGGCATTCGCCACGACACCGGATACTCAATGCTGCAGTTTGCAGTGTCTTGTGTTAACCAGATTTGTTCCATTCCTCGCACATTCGCCAAATTAGGCTGTTGTGTATGCAGTGCAAGATTGTTTTTAACAACTCTGGCAAGTGTTTCGATGCACGTCGTCGGAGTGAGTTTGACAATCCACGTTCTAACCCACGCCTCGTCCTTGTGTCCCTCAAAACTGAAAGAGGGCTGTTCGGAATGCGGGTCCGTATAGAAAAAGAAACCTACCCGACCCATCTAACGGATATGTGCGAAAAAATAGAACATGCATTAGGACAGATGTGTGATCGAAAGAAAGAGACGGTCGTAAATACAAGGACGAAGAAACAAGTGGATGGACATGATATTGATTAGTAAATGGTGCGCGTACACTTTCGCGGTACAACAGTCGCAAGGCGCACACATTTGCAGCAAGTGAGTACAACACCTCCAAGTTATGAATATATAAATTAGGAGCCGCACGATGATCATGGAGTGGGAACGATGTCAGTGTAGGTTGTTGCTCGGGTGGGTGGTGCTCTTGAATCATTCGTGATGCAACACTGGCTGCATAGGCGGCAGCAATTCCTCGCGAATGATTCCACACATGACTGCCACCAAAGTAGTACGAAGACGAAAAGGAAGAAGCGTCGGTCATCGTGCCGTGTACAAACACCAGTGTCCCGCGACGAAATAGACAATATACGGTATAACTATACGCGCACAAAGACACATCTCATAGTGTTTCATTTGCGCCATGATGCTTACACTTTCTTTTTTGCACCAAATGAAACACGTAAAACTCGAGATGTTAAAATTTGCTACTCTAAATGGTGTATCTTACGCGCGACCACACCAAGGTTCTACACGTACACACACCGGTGTTGTATTTTAGTGCAGTATTTTATAGGTAGGTTATCTACAGTGTCTGTGTATTTGCCCTGCGTGCTGTTCGCATCGTTCGGCCGAGCGCAAATATGACTTCTTCTTTCATACCGGCAGAAACAACACATGTCGTATTGCAAGTACCAGGCCAAGTGTTAAAGTGTGCATTTTTGGACAAAATCCACGTCACATTGGTTTCTGTCAATACTACTGACCTAACAGAACCCGACGCCTTGGAGCACGTCCTTTGCTCCGTGAACGTTGTGACACCACCCCATTTGCCAAAAGGTGGCATGCCTCTGCGCGATCTTACCCGTTGGATCTTGTCCGTATACCCTGCGGCACCAACAGGCCCCGCCATGTCGCATCATCAAGAGTCTTCTGTATTGACCTGGCGTGATCTCACGCGTATGTGGTGTATCAAATCTCCGGGGGACGACGGTGTGTGGCGACCTATTGCCACATTTGCACATTGGTCCCTTCGTCAGGAATACAACACCCTCCAACACTGGATGACAACACCATCACCACAACAACAGAAGGGCATTGCAGCACGCACATCATCGTCGTCAACAAAAACACCGAGGCAGCACGAGCACGCACTTGCGACTGTGCGCACATTTGCAATGCCCACAGCACACGAACAACCCTTGTCTGCATCATCGTCTTCTGCTTCCTCCTATGGTCATCATCATCGAGCAGCGCTCAAGTATGCCTGTCCGTTTGACCTCTTTGCGAACTGGTGGGCGAAGAACAAGAACGCCTTTCCTGGCGATTCGACATCACTTTCATGTTGGGACGCGCTCCCAGCCCACCTACCCGGATGGAGTAGGAATCCAATGTGTCGGCGTTACTGGACGAAAAAGTATAGCGATTGGCGCATCAAGCAGGAATTGAAACAAAAGTACATTACGGAAGTGGAAGAGCCCGACGGAAGTGTCACCATCATTGATCCTGACGAGGACATTCTGTCCATGTACGCACAACAATTGCACCAAGATGAGCACATGATCGAAGACGTGCTCGTTCGTCTCTCCAAGGAGAAAAAGGATTCGTCATTACTTCCACAAACGTTGCTTCCGCCGGCGGTCGACGTGCGTACGTTACCTGCTTCAGAGTGGACAGAACAGAACGTGCGTCTGTGGTTGCGCCGCATGGATCGCGAACAAAACCTGAAAGCGGACCCCGTGTTGCTTTCCATTGTGGATGACCGGCGGATTGCAGGTGGGCTGGACCGCGACTTTGCCTGCCAATTCCTCCTTCCGCACACGCGCGCCGATGTTTTGCTGGGTCGGCGCACAGCCCGACCGGATGAGATAGTCACGGTGTGGGTACGGTCCGTGGATCTGGGCACAAACCCGACCTATGTGCGCTCCATTCGTCAATGGGACAGTCATCGTTCTTCCTCTTCTGCTGCTGCTGCTAGTAATCATGCGCCTGCATTTTCGGGCACAGACCCGGTTGTCGTTCTGGAAGGAGAACCCCATTTTGCACCGACGGCGATGTATTTGGGTGCCACGCATTCAAAACCAACAGAGATTCCTCGGGCATTCCAAGGCCTACGTGCATTGTTTATGCCGCCACCTTCATCCGCCGAAAAGGAGGAAGAAATCCTTGTGGGAGACACTGCTGCTCACACCAACAACGCGAAAAAGGTGACAACATGCACGCCGCCGCAGTTTAGTGCAGGAACGTCGTCGTCATCTTCAACCGCACATGCCAACGTCATTCGGCCTGGTGAAAAAGGCGTGACACAACAACGCAGACAAAAACGCGGAGCCGCTGGCCGTCCAATGAGAAAGACTCGATCTACTGCGTTTGCTGCCGACATGGATGACAAGATGGATGTTGACACGTAGTAGTAGTAGTAGTATAGATGTACATACACACAACAATGGTTTTTCTTTTTCCCAATAAACGAAGCGACGGCACATACTACATGGGGACATGTTTCTCAAATATATATGCATTTTTTAAACACCATACACAATTCGTGTTTGACCACTCGGACAGAGGGCATCTTCAGGAATGATGACACATTGTGTCACATCGTCGTCACATGCGGGTTCTACAACGGCCCGCGCATCGCAGAGATCAAAATCACACCACCGGGGAACACGTTGCAAACATTCCGGAATGGTATCCGCAAAAGACAGTTTCACCTCGGCAGCAGCGTCGTACAGAGCCTTGGGGATTGACATGCACATCTCATGCATTCGTCCAGCAATATCCCAACATGGAGCGCTCGGCTGACTGCACACATGACGCACTTTTCCTTCACTGAGCCAATACCGCCGTTTAAAGTGTCCTCGAACAACGGACACCGATGGCCAGTCATGTCTCACAGTGTCGTCGTCGTCATGTGGGGTGATGGCAACGGTATCATTGTCCTTATTAGAGAACGCACATACAATGCGCGCAACATCCGCAGAATAGATCCACGCGTCATGCCACGGGATAACCAGATGCACTTTCTCCACCGGAGTAGTTGTAGTATCAAACACGGCGCGTCCGAAAATTTCCAGTGTGCTCTCCACGTATTGGTCGGACCGCTCCATGTTCACCGTATAGGACACCGTACGGTAAAGTTGCGACGCAGCGATGATTGTTGGTGCCGTGGTAGGATCCACATATTCCACAATAACAGACTCGAGTTTCTGAACATCTTCAAGGGAAGAAAACAACAACCCTCCAATAATATTCCAATGGTCGTTTGTAAAGTCAGAGTGGCAATCGATGGCGAGGATAGGTGCTGCCTCCACACTATCTTCTTCATCCTCCTCTGACCCTCCTCGAAGAAAGACAGCAGGTTGATTCGTCTCCCGAGTGCAAAACTGTAACTCGAGTGCGTGCTTTCGAGGCGGTATGGTTGCATGATCGGCCTCATACATGTACCGACCGACACGCAGCACAGATGGGTACGGCACAACATCGGTTGCCTGTACGGCGGTACACTTCAGCAGCGTTGACATGTGTGTGTGTCTGTACACGAAGAAACCAATATGTGCACCTTGTTCTGGAAAAAAAGAGTATATATTTTCACAAAACTCGAGTGCGTTATTCTCGAGTGCGTTCTGCAATGGTCTGTGCCAACCACAACGATGCGCGGATCAAGAGCTTCATCCCTGCAAGTAGCACAAGTACATGCCACATGGAGTCCACTATGCATGCGACGGGCATGTTCTGTGTTGCAGAGACGTACTCGCACATCTTGTGGACGCCACTTTGCGATCCCAGGATGAACACGAATGTACCACCGTCCACACGCCACCCTGCCGCACCATTCATGTGCTCATTTGTTGCCGTTCGCTCTGACACCGTTGAGTGTGATGTTTTCCACACATACAACCAAACTAAGCATATCAGGAACGAGAGAACACTGATCCCAATGATGATGTCGGCACCCGCCAACGCAAGGTGACTCGTCACTGCGAACACGTAGATGGCGATACTAAAAGGAGTACTTATCGACCAAAGGATGGTCCAAAACTGAATAGGCAACTCATTACTGCTGTATAAAACCATTCCGAGTGCCGTCATGAGCAAGTTGACACTGCCCATGTCCATCATCAAAGGTGCTATCCTCTCCATTCTTCTCTTTTGCTAGAATTCGCCGCGGCACAGGCACGACGCGCTAAAAAACAATATCCTTTTTTTCTTTTGTTTTTTTGTATTCCCTCTCTTTCCCACACACTTGCACCACACACACCCGTCGCTCAATGTGTGTGCTACAACGTTGTTTCGTTTTACTTGCTCACGTACACATTATATTTTTGCACGAGAAACGCAGGTGTATCTATTTTTTGCGCATGTACAACCGCTTTTTGTATAAAAAAACATAAAGAAAAATATTGAGAAATATGCGTGTTTGTTGTTTGCGTGAAAATGGCCCCTCATTTATTTTTACGTGTCTGTTGTATATTCTGCATCTACGAGAAGGAGAGAGGAGTGTGATGCTGTTATTGGCATAGAGAAAACGATCTCGTAAAAGGCGTCTTCGCGTTCGGCGCCTTCGACGATGTCGATGTATGCAGAAGAACGGCAATCTCCCCGCCATTTCCCTGACAAAATCTCACACAGCACCTTGTACGCGTGGCGTCGGTTCCACCGCAACCAATGGTATGTATGGCGATATCCCCAGCATCGATCTCCCCACGTTTTCCACGGCAATGGTGGTGTGTTCATGGTGTTCGCAGCGGAGCATTCCGTCGTCGCACATCGAAACGACTCGTGCTTTTGAGTCGCAATGCGCTGTTTTCGGAATCGTCGTTGAAATTGGGAGATACGGTGCTCCCACAAGTGGTCCACAAATCCATGCTCGCGCGCCGCAAGATAGCACCGCACACTACCGACTCGGCGCAAGTGCAACTCTCGGTCCAGTGGTCTAATTGATTTCTGATTTCCTTTCTTCTCGGAAAGGGTTGAGTGCCATATTTGAGGTATATACTGCAAATCTACGCGCTCGAATCGACGATACAATTCAATGAGTGTGTCTAAATGAGCCAGTACCAACTGAAGCGATTCGAACAAGTTGTGTTCGATGCAACGTGCAACCGTTTGCGTAACATCATCAAGGTCAGTCATAAACGTTGCATGCTGTAGGTGCAGACGTAACAATTCTGGGTGGTAACAGCACTGTTTTGCGTATTCATCCCATGTCTCAAGTTGCTTTAGCAGTGGCTGTAAGAGTTCGTTACGATCCGATGAATATAAACGCGAAAGATCGGACGCGTTAATATCTTCAATACCTACCGGCATGCGGACCTTGCGGAACATAGCACGTACGTATCTTGTGCGTGTGTGCGCCCTCAAAACGCGCGCTATCAAAGAAAGGCATGTACGTATATTATGACGGCGTGGCATTTTACATGCGCTAAATTTTTTTTCTTGTGCATATCCAGAAACAACACGTGTGTGCAAGCACACTTTTTTATTCTGGACAGATAGATTCCCCCTACGTATAAAAGGGTGCCCGGGACAACCGCCGATATGGAGGATACGACATCACGTGCATTCTTGACGCCGAAGCGTATTCAGTCCACGGTTATATGGATTGTCGTAGTGGCCACACTGTGCGCCATCATTGCAGCGGTTGTGAAGCGATGGAAATACGTTTACATGTTACCACGCGCGACTCGATGCGTGCCTTTGTCAGAGTACCCGTTCCAGACGGGAGATCTGATCATTGTCTGTACAGAGACGCGAAAGGAGGGCTTTTTCAACTTGAGCGTCGCCATCAAATTCTTCTGCGGCACGCCATGGAATCATGTCGGAGTTGTGTATGTGGATCCACACACTCAGGAACCCTACCTGTGGGAGATGGTGGGTAGTGGTCTCACCCGCTTAATCCCCATATCGGACATTCCAGATGATCCATTCGCTGCGCACTACTTTGTCCGATCCATCAACCGGCCGTGCGACCCGTCCACCATGCAATGCGTCATGCGACAGCAATGGACCAATCAATTCAATTATGATATCATGATGCCATGGTACAGTCGACATATGAGCAGTGTGACGTGTGCCAATGGCGTGCGCTGGGCCAATGGCCGGCAGAAAACGTGCTCGCAACTTGCGGCCGAAGTGTACCAGGCGCTAGGGATCATGGACTTTACGCATACTGGCGTGGACGTTTCCGAACTGTTCCCAAGCGATTACGCTGGAGAAAATGGTACTGGTGGAAAAGCAAGATCGGATGGTCGTAGTAATAACGCTGGTCAGCAGACGCCGAACGGTGCGCTTCCGATGGTTCGGGGAGCGCAATTTGGGCCTCTCGTCGAGTTAACCTTTGCGCGGCAGGCAAATCCTCGTAGTAAGCAAAACGATTAACAGCATCATATTGTATATACATATATCACACTGTACAAAGAGGACCGCAGTACGTACAACAGTACTTTTGCCATGGACTTGTCTACTATATATACACCACTCTTTCATATTTACAGCCTCTTAGACGATGGGGACCCAACTCTCGTGTACAGGGTATGCGTCCTTAAAGTCTGCCTCTGAGAGTTGCATCAGAACCTCAGGAGAATAAAATACGTCATCACTCTGCATCTTCGCAAAGTCGATAATACACACGCAGAGATTATCTGGGTCGCGCATCTGTTCGCGCCAAGTAACGTATTCCAGTGGGTTGTGCAGCGTCTGCGGTGCGGACTGTGTAGTGCGGTACGCCAGGATGCCACCACCGCCTCGTTGGTTGTCCGCGTAGTACATGCGCTCAAACGCGGCCGCCCACTGCATCGTGCTCGTACACTTGGTGACTATCGACGTTGTTGCACGTGAGGGGACTGCATCGTCGTTCTTGAGCCACACACCATAGTCTCTGAACCACGCCCACACCTGCTTCTGAACAAACAGTTTGCTCACGTCGACGTGCTCCAGAACAGAAGACGATAATTGAGCATCATTGAGACTCGTAGAATTTGCACTTTCAAAATATGGACGGGTGTTTGGGGTCTCGTTCGAAACCCAATGCCAAAGGGCAGCACCGGCGGCGTCGGGCAGTGATTGGGCGCACATACGCGGTAAAGGTTTCGCCGGAATCGGCTTCTTGAGCTTAAAGACACTCAAATTTGGAACGTGATTCAGTCGCTTCGACCGTGGGCGCGGGTCAGACGTAACACGGTCCACCTCTTGTTCTCGAGTGTATCCATTACGACGAACACGGGCCGATTCGGCCAAAAGCTTACTAATACTGACTTTCGGTTTGCTTGCTACGCTCAAAAAAGATGATGAGTCGCTGCGGCAGTTGTTGGGCCTATCTTCGTGCGACCGTTGGGAAGCAGCATCAGATGCTGAACTCTGTAACGAGGCCGTGCAAACATCGGTGCTGGAGTCATCGCTACTGCCGATTAGTGGAATTGCAGCGCTATTGGGCGATGCGGATGACATATATTCACGCACACATAAAAAGCATGTTGGATTATTATTAATTAGTAGACGGAGATATCAGATGCCTCTGTCTCACAACATATGTGTATAGGCATGGCGAAAACTCGAGAAAGTGTGATGTCCCTGTTCACATCATATCCTTTGTGAAGTAGACATCACTTTCCCGCCCTCTCTTTCTGTTTCTTTTTCTTTGATCACCTTTGGGAACGCACCACATGTCCGAGCAAGAGCAGCAGAAGCAGGTGTTTGAGTCGATGCAACAGGTCGGTCATCGCGTCGGAACGGACAAGGTCACCTATCATGGCTACCACCAAATATATCAATCTCACATCGACAATCAACGCGGACTCGCCGAAACATTGAACGATGCATCCCCGGCTATCTTCGAGGTGGGGATTGACCGCGGGGCGTCCGTCGCATTGTGGCGCGCACTCTTACCCGCGCCGCGCTGGAAAATTCTTGGTATGGATATTGGCGTCGAACATGTCGACGAGAAGCAGTGCTTGAGAATTGTGAAGGGGGATCAAAGTCGCACAGAGGACCTTCGCCGCGTTGTTGACCTCGTTGTTCGAGAACACCAACATCAGGTCCGCATCGTCAACGATGATGGATCGCACATTCCGGAGCACCAGATCCTGACCTTTGACATACTTTTCCGCGACATGTTGCAACCGCGCGGGGTCTACTTACTCGAAGACATTGAGACGTCGTACTGGACCAAGGGTGACTGCTATGGTTACCCAACGGCGTACGGGTTCCGGCATCCACTCTCCGTTGTCGAACAGTTCCGTTCGATTGTGGACGTTGTGAATATGCCAGTGATGAAACCCGATGACCGGCGCGCGCTACTCACCACGGCAAGTCGCCAAACGGGCATATCGCCTGAGACCTTGTCGGCAATCGAGTCTATTACCTTTGCCCGCAACTGCATCATCGTTACCAAAAAGGGTCCCGACCACGCTGCGTACGATACTCGATCTTATCTCAACGCGCATCATTGGTAAAGAAGAAGGCGACGACAACCAACAACCCGCAACCATACCGTGTATGTATTTATATATATGCATGTTTGTGTATGTACAAGTTTATGTACAGATATAAAGAGACAGAATAAATTCTCCACTCTCATGTGCTGCTTCCATCGTACACGTGCATACAATTTGCGTCGAAATCCAAACACGTACATCGTCCGAACAGGACCACGGCACCCAAGAGCATGCAAGACGGAGACAATGTGTTTGGTAGCGTATCTATCATGATGGTCGTGTCCTGTACCACGCGTGTCATGGGTATGGAGGAGAGCGCGGGGCAATGTTGTGTGATCGTAACAGCAGGCGAGTGACGCAACCAGGCGTCCCGTCGAATTGTAAGGTCCACGACACCACCCGTCTGCGTTTCGAGCCCGACGACGATGCACGGTGGGCGCTCGTACTGCTCCAATGTGTCCCGGACATGTGCATCGGACGTCGTCAGACACGGATGTGTCCAGATGTTACTGTTCAACCAAGCGATACTGCGTCCATCGTTTCGTTGCATGGTCTCCACCATCGATTTGTGAAATGTAGAGTGCACAGCAATATGGGCGCTTTGGTTGTCCAACATGGCAAACAGTTGACCACTCTTTGCGCGTCCAGCCGTCACGTCTATTTCGCGGCCATCACCACGAACAATGGCTAGTTTGCGGACGCGTACGACTGCGGTCGTTGCGGCCCACTCACCGATCAACCCAAACTGCACGTCCAGGGTCGGCGGCAAATTTTCAATATCCTCGCGTCGCCACAACCGAACAACTGTGCTCTTATTGTCCTCTCCGTTGTCGACTCGCGCATCATGGTCACGAGATGAAACCCCTAGGAGTGTCGGGATATTTAGTGCGTCGTGCGAGACGTGTGTTACGCGTCGCATGTCCATCAATATGCTCGCGCTGGAGATTGTGTTTGCACGTTTTAGAGAATATAGGAGGCCTGTTAATGTGCGATTCACGGCCATCATCGAGTGATGTAATTGGTAGAACTTTCCAATGAAGATGTCCGCGGCCGCGCTTTTACCGACCATAGATGTCGCCACCGCCACCGGTGTATCGGGTGGAATTTGGACACGCAGCGGCGCCACACTGACTTCGCCGTCCGTTTCTTCTTCTTTTGTGCGCGGCGGTTGTTGTTGTTGGGCAACGAGGGAAAGTTCACAGCCCAGTTGACCGAGCGTCGACGTGTAGCCTAACAACTTGCATTCTCCGCCCGAAAAAACAGACTTCTTTTCACCTACGTCAGTATCGCGGCTGCAACAAATATCGATGGAGCCCCATGGTGAAGACGTTGCCAGATCACCCTTTGCGCGCAAAATACTATTGTGCACGTTCAGAGCAAACAGTGCGGCAATGGGTGTTGTTGTTGCTGGTGGCTGTGTGTCACTGCAGGTTGCCGCCACTATGGTACTCTTCTTTTTTTCGGCAAACGTGAACGGATACAGGAAATTGGAAGTGGCTGCACACCATACACCTCCCACAGCAACGACACCACCACTACCATCGGTTGCCGCCATATATGTAGCGTGACTCGGCGGTGTTATGGGTTGGTTGAAAAGTGAGCAGCCAGCGCGTGGTTCACTTTTCGGGAAGTGTGTCCTTTTCAACACGTATGCGTTTCACCCCCAGTATATAAATCGAGCCAAAAAGCACCCCCAAAGAACCAAAGAATTCTCTCTGGGTCTAGTTTTCTATGTATGTGTGTGCATGTGAGTACAAAAAATGTTATACAATAGATAATGTATGACCAACTCCAGGATATGTTTGCCACTCGGTACGACGGTCGCGTTCAACTCCATTACGCGTGGCAGCAATGGGGATGCCCACTAATTTCCACTCACGATCCGCCTCCGAATACCATGGCACATGGACCCACTCATCCGCGTAATTCGCGCGTGCGTCAAAGGCGGGAGCGCGCAAATACACAAATCTTGTGTTCGTGCTTCCCTCTGGGACACTCAGGGAGAAGCCTGCGGACAAAAATCGGGCGATCAATGGTTTGAACTCGGCACGCTCCAATCGCTTCTGATCGTCCAAGAGCGCCGCCAAACGGGCACATTCCGCCTGAGATGTCATTTCGCGCACGAGAGTAAAAATAGGTGTGTGTTGTGATTACACGTATGCACGTCGTAGTATGCGGAAGACAACGGCTCTCTGGTTTCGTTGTCCCGTTTTATCATCATGTTGGTTTACATAGTTCGTAATGCACTACCTCGAGTAATTGCACCGAGGGCGGTGACCATCGTGTTCGAGCGCATGCGTGCTTTCCTGTCCAGTCGAGGCAGCCGCCTTATTATCATCCCATGGGTCTGTTTCGACCAAATACTGTGATTTGGCGGCGGTCTTGAGGTGTCGCGGCATAACCACCGCCCGTTGCCCTTGCACTGGAATGGTGATATTGTTTGATTCGTGCTGTAACAGATACTGCACGTACATGTCATTCTGCTGCGCCGACTGTTGCATCATTGTCAACACTTGCGTCTGTGATAGTGCGACCGACGGACGCGGTTGGGTCGGGTCCTCCTCGAATCGCACCGGCACACTCTCTGCCATCATTGCTTCTGGTGGTGGTTGCCGATACTGGTCGATCCTTCTTGGCCCCTGCTGATCGTCTCGTCGTATAATGGGTGGCGGTGGCCAGGTTCCTTTTTGAGATTGAACGACGCGCTCTGGAGGAAGAGAAAATGGTGCATGCGTTGTCGCAACTTGAACTTGTTGCACGGACATGGCTGCATCGGCCAGTGGTCCCCAACTCTGATTACTCTCGTGAATGATACTTGCATCCGGCTCGTTGGTTCCCATGACATTGTACTGATAGTACTGTTGCTGCTGCTGTTGTTGCTGCTGCGATATGGCATTGGTGTGCGGTGTCATCGTTGTGGTGTCTACATATGGAATCGTCCATTGCGGATGATGTGATGGTTGTGCCGCAAGTTCTGGTGGTGGGTGTTGTCCAACGTAGTGCGGTGGCAAGGCCACATTATTAGGCAATGGAGGACCGGTGGGCAATGACTGTTGTGAATGAGGGATTCCATACTGATACTGTGGTTGTGCCACAGGCGCCCCCACGGCTGGTTGCCATTGCTGTTGTTGTTGTTGTTGTTGTTGGTGGTGGTACTGTGGTTGCTGCTGATATGGTGTGTGTTGGCGATGGTGTCGTTGCATGTGGCGTTCTTTTCTGTATACGCAACAGAACAAAACACCTTTTGCTTCGGGTTTTCACGATCATGACGTCGCGCACGCATTTGCACAATTATACCGGACGTCCCATTCTGCTCATCTCGGAGGCCACCAGTGCACGTCCACTGCCAGATTCTGTTCACACGAGGCGGCTACCCGTGGAAGGGTTTCTTGATATTTCGTGGCCACCTCCAAGTGCTACTGTTCTGCAACAACAAGCAACAAGCAACAACGCTGCTGTGGACGACTACAATACGATCGTAGTACCTGTGTCAGATTGCCGGAATGCACCCACCGATACGTTTGGTTTACGCTCCCTGATCGAAGGATGTGTCTGTCCCACGGATGCGGCAGTTCTCGTTCTTGATGTTCCCACTGCACTCGTACTCAAATTGGCGCAGGTGCATCACGGACCCATTTACGCACTGGGGCATGCGACGACGAGTTTCTTTGAAGACGACGGGTTCTATCCAGTCTACGCGCTTGTTCAAGTACAATAAAAACATGTAACGTACATTCATCATACCGGTTTTTACATACCGCTAACAAAGTCCTCCGGGCGCGTGGGTGTATCAGGCTGTTTCCGTTTCTTTCGTGGAGGAGCAGCAACAGCATCTGTTGTTGACGACGGACCCACGACGCGTTTAAATAACGTTTGTTGCTGTTGCCGACCGCCACCGTTCTTCCGCCCACCGGCGGCTCCCTTCGTTCCTGCCGGCACCACAGCCACACCCGTATTGTCATCACACGTGTACGCACTTGGTGGCAATCGCAGATGGAGATCGGCGAGAATGACTTCCATCGTCGCGCGTTGCTTTGCGCGTTTATCTTTGCCCTTTAGTGGTCGCAAGCAGGGAAGAAGATCCTCGCGACCAATCATACGCAACAAGCAGTCGGCCACGAACTGACACGACAAAAAGTTGACACGATTGTGCGGTCGGTGCAACTCAAACGGGGTCTGGATGGCGCGGAATAGCAGTTTCAATTTCCACACCTCCTCGGGACTTAATTTAGGAGGAGGTTTTCCCGTGATGCGGCATGTGATTTGCGATAAGTAGTCGTAGTACTTGCGGTAACTGAGACGCTTGAGCACCGCATTCACGTGTTGGTGGTTGACCTGATCGGGTGCAACACCGTCCTCCTCGAGTCCGCGCATCACATTATCCATAATAATGTCGGGCACGACACCACTCTCCTGGTACATGAATTTTGACAACCACTCCACCCAATGCGTGTACTTGCGGTACGAGAAGGAGTTGAACTCAACATCATCACCGTACGCCATGGCCGCAGTCGTCGCGTCCACGTACGGACTACCAAACCCACATGTGTGGCACATGATCATGGATCCGTCCGCAGACAAGCGCATTGGTTTCTCACATGTGGGACAGGTGTCCGCGCTGAGCACATGAATCGCCGCGGACGTGCCCTCGACCTCGGCCATGTAGTCATCCAAAATATCCTGATCCGTCCACGTTGGCACATTGGGTCCATTTTTGACAGTATTTTCTTGGCCGCTACGCAGTGGCGTCGAGTTTTTGGGGCGCTGCTCCCACGCGGTCAGTAATTCAAGATAAGGGTGCGCTTTGTATTCGTATTCGCGAAGAAACTCACCACTTTCGTGTTGTGCAAGTTCCTTTTCCAATTGCTGAATCTCTCGATCGATGGCACACCTGCGGCGATACGCGTATGGACCCCGCTGTTGTTCCCGCAACACCCCAAGGTGCTCTATGCGTGCGCGAATCAGAGGCGGACGCTCGCGCTGTTGTTTTCGTAGCACCTCCGAGCGATCTTTGATGCGATCGCGTAATAACTGATGTGCGGGCAGGCGCGGGACTTTGTGTTGCGACGGCCGCTTCGCGACTGCCACGGTGGCTTTGCGCTGCGGTGGTTGTGCCTGCAGTGATGGCGGCATCGTGGTGGTACAAGTCGCACCTGACGGCGACGAACCAGCGGTCGTATCCATATATACAAATAGTACCAGGTCAACGCCTACGAGTACGCGACACATTGACGGCGTCAACACACCCAAATCTCTGGGCACACACATACATCTACCATTTCATCTCCAAATAAGAAATATGCCATCCATACTCTAATCGATGGGAAGTAGTAAAATACACAGAAAAATACATTTGTGCGTCTTTTGCGTTTATCGACACGAATCTGCAAATTATAAGTTTGGAAATGCACTTGGATCCATTCTGATCAATGGGAACGCTAGAGAAAGAAAACCTACTGAGTTAGTATGTACTTGGTGATTCGCCAAATAAATCGCGAATGCACGGGTTAAATAGTGAGAGTGCACCGCCTCGAGTCGTCTGCATTCTAACAACTCGAGTGCGAGCGTGTATGTGTATATATCCTCAAAAACATTCCCCAGCGATACATACACTACTCTCACTTGACAAACTACACTACCGAGGGAAAAAGATGGACACGCTTGTGACCGACGTGGAGAGACATCTTGTGCGCGTGTATGCGGCGTCCCGTGCACCGCTATTGGCTCTCCTGTGCCGCCGTTGGAGACGCTATTTATTTGATTCCAAGGAAAAGACGGACAGCAACGAGCAGCAATCATCGGTGGCTGACATGAACATGGCCCTGCATGGAATCCCTTTTGACTTTTGCTGGCGATCAGCACCCTCGCTAACATCAGAGATGCGGTGTTATGAACCACCGCACGAGAAGTCTTCCATTGACGCAACAATGTTGAAGTGTGCAATCGACGCAACATTACTGGCCGTCGCACGCGATGGCAACGTCGGCCTATTTCAGTGGTTGACACAATCGCGATCGGCAACAACATCAACGACAGTGTGGCAACGTTCGAAACGACGTAAGATGAAGACGGCAATTATGGCGGCGGCTGCACGCGCAGGTCATATATCTATCGTAGAACTGGGCTACGAACAGTGGCACGTCCACAACGTCTCACTTCCCATGTACAACGCCGCACGCGGCGGACACGAACATATTGTGCGCATGTGCCACCGACGGTGGGGCTCATGCATGGACATGAATGAAGTGATGGCACAAGCCGCACGCGGTGGACACGAACATATCATGCGTCTCTGTCACGACGATTGGGGTCATCGCGAAGAGATTGATCGTGTTATGTCTCACGCTGCGCGAGGTGGGCATGGGCGATTGGTATGCATTTGCTCGGAGGAATGGGGTGCATTGGACGCTAATTGGGCCATGACGGAGGCCGCACGTGGCGGTCACGAGAGTTTGGTGCGATTTTGCAAGGATCGTTTGCGTGCAACGGATGTGGACGGTGCCATGCGGGAAGCCGCACGCGGTGGCCATGAGCGGTTGATGCGTATCTGTTATGACGAATGGGGAGCACGGGATGTACAATCCGCCATGGCAAAGGCTGCGCGCAATGGGCACGAACGACTCATGCGCATTTGCCACGACGAGTGGAAAGCAGCCGCGAATGGTACCGCCGCCAACGATGCCATGTCGGAAGCAGCCTTTGGAGGACACGACCGACTTGTGCGAATTTGTCACGATGAATGGGGCGCTGCAGACGTAGATCGAGCAATGTCGCACGCTGCACAACGTGGACATGAGACCATTATGCGGCTGTGCAAGGAGCAATGGGGCGCCACCGATGTTGACCGTGTCATGCGAGAAGCCGCGCGCTACGGCCAGATACACATCGTTCGTGTATGTCATGAGGAATGGCACGCAACTGCCGTGCGCGAGGTTATGATAATTGCCGCCAACATGGGTCACAAGCACATTGTGCGCATGTGTTACGATGAATGGGGTTACAATGCCGCGGAGACTGTTGCCGGGGCATTGTATTTTGCACACGTCAACGGGCATATGGACATTATCGATATGTGTCGCGCGTGGCTTCTACCACACGCTGGCACACCGCCACTGGGGGTAAACGGTTCCATAGTAGCAGTGTAGATGATACGGTTGGTGCGTAATGGTAGTTACTACAACGCGTGTAAATTCATTCGCCAAATGAACATTCAGTTAGTGAGTGCATATGCACTACTTCGAATCTGATTATGAACACCTCACAACACACACAATTTGTCTCTTCGCATATATATATATAACAAACGGCGACGACACCGTACTAAATATGGACGACGTGTTGTTGGACCAACGCATCAATGCACGCCTCGGCGCGTTTCTTCGAAAGTATACAGATCCCGTCGGTGCAAAAATCGTCCCACCTACTCTCTTGGCATCTCCGACATCGCCAATAGCACCACCTGCGGCGGGTGTACCAACGACACCCGTCCTCGGTGCGGTTCCGTGTCCGTACGATGGTGTGACCGCATGTATCGCAGCACCAAAACCCAAGACCGTGGTCGACGTGACATGTACAAACTCATCCGCAACACAGCAATTAATCGACAACAGCAACCGGCGGCGTATCATATGGTCCGTCTTGTTAATGGGGGCCGTGGGAGCACTCCTCGTGTGGATTATACTGACGCTCGTACGGAATCGACGACAGTTGTCGGGCGACAGTACACCTCCTACACCGCCGCAACGCACCACACAGCACTATTCCGTTGGCGGCGGCGGAACATCCACTCAAAGTCCTCATCAACCACCACCGTTGACACCACCACAGCAATTGCCTCAGCAAAGAGATGGTGCAGATGACAACAGTGATGAACATCATGGCGAGACCGAAAAGCCACGCAAACGCAAGTTGAGTGTCGCGCTGTTGTAGAGTGGTAAATGTACTGGGTCACACCATGCATACTGACTGTAGTCCGCTTACATATACATACACACACAGGCACAAAAAATCCGTGCCCGCAAAAAAATGTGTTCTTTGTATATAATTCAAACACAGACCTTAGACGGAAAGAAAGAAAGGGAATTCGTGTTCTTCAAGAAAGCCGCGAATAAAAAATGGCCAACAACAACGGACAATATCAGGAACTATTCTTGTCCTCTACCCCAACAGAACGCACGTGTGGAACGAACGCAACGTATCGAAAGTATCTGGTCATGCACAACGCATTTCACTCACTTGGAGTGCGTGACATGCGTCAAATTTTTCACCACATGCGCACCTTTGAGGGCGTGAACGAAGACACATTCATGCCACACTACGGAATGACGACGGGTGAGTTTTCGTGCTTTAAAACATTGACAGAACAATGGCGGCGCGAGACACCTGCAAAAGCCAACAACACCTTTTAGCAGCAACTACGACAGTTCGCGCATACATGTATATAATATAGTCATGTGAGATGTGTGCAGCAGCGTGTGCGCATTTTCTCAAACTAACATATGTCACCACGCGATTTGCCACTGGGGAAATTAACATCGTCCTACACCCTCTCTACAAGTCGTTCAATATCATGTGTTGCGAACGAATCAATCGCTTCCTGTGCGGACCTCCATTGACCATCAAACCGGCCTGTTATGCATTATTTGCTCTGGCCGTACTGATGTCGCTATCGTGCGTCGTATTAGGAGCAATGAGCTTTGACTTTGACACAGTCATCAAGTACCCCTTTGCCGGGTCTCTATTTTGCGTCGCACTAGGACTTCTCATGTTCTTCTTTGGTAGGACAGAGGACATTGAGTACATCGAATAGAAAACTCGAGTTGTACGATATTATTGCAATTTTTATTCATCATGTGTACACACCTTCCTCAAAAATAATGAGTCGTGTACACAGATATGTATCCACCTGCACCTGGTGTACCGATGGACATGACACCATACATGCTTTGGAGGAACATATGAAGGAAGACGGTTGGAGTACTTTAGGTGTTATATATGTAAAATTCTTTAAAACTCGAGTTATTCATGTGGGTGAAATTTGAGACGTCTCGACTCAGCAGTGCTATGTACGAGTGAGTGGACCTGGTTCAGGCGTGATGAAGTTGATGCAGTGTTTTACCGTTTAGCGCACATACACATATGTCATCATTGGAGGCGGGACTGCCACTTTGTGGGGATACACCTTCTTCACCCCAACTGGAACCAGCAGCACCAGTTTTAGCGGCGGTTCCAAAACGACGCTCCGCGAGTGCCAAGCGAACGCAGTGGACCGACTATGATCATGTGACCTTGCCTGCTGACCGTGTGCGATATTTACAATTGTGTCACAATTTTTTGGTCAGTGGAACTAATAGTAGCGGGTCATCAGCATCGTCCGCCATGGTTGACGATAGTGCGAGTGTCGTATTCCCACGGTACGATTCTGTTGGTAAGGCACCGGGTCATATTGCTACCTATTCCATATCACCCCATGTGATTTCAACCGCCACCCACGGCCCTCTAGCGACAACTACTTTGTATGCCCCCGGATCGTCCACCAACAGTGACCATGCCGTCAACTGTATAGGTCCACAGATTTCTGGTGTCGTGTCCGCATGCTGCACATTTTGTAAGCGTCACATGACTGCAGCGACGGCGAATCCCGGTGGTGCTGCGTCATCCTTCTCTTACGCGTATTGTTTGCCAACTGCACCTCGGCCTCTTGTCCCGTGTTGTAAAGAGTGTTTCAGATCATCATCATCACCGACGGCGTAAGCCAAGTGTGCGCAGTGTCATATTGAATGTATATTGGTATCATGGTACGCTGATTGTGTCTCCGTCGTATAATATCATGGGTGTTTGAGGAACGTGTGCGCTCGGCGCACTAGTATATAAAGGCAAAGGGACGCGTGGTTGCATTGTTGTGTCTAGAAGAATTCGCATATCCCCACGGTCACCATATGATGGACGCAGCATCGGATACAACACAAGCATGGGCAGAGGCGTTTGACCGAGGTGGTGCGCGAGGCATGATGGATGCAGGGAGCGTTGCACCTCAGCAAGTCGGCGGAGGAACCGCGGACATGGATCTGAAGGTGCGCCAACTTATCGAACGCTCGTCGCGACCACCACCACAACCACAACAGCATGCGGTTCTACGACAGTCACCTACAGCAGCAGTATCGCGCCAAGGAGGAGGACCACTGCCGTTCTCTGGGGTGGATGCACCACCGTCCACAACAACGGAAGACGAGCGCCGGTCGCAGTGGTTACATGCATTAGTACGGAATCGGTTTTTCATCGCTACATTAACGGGTATTATTGTGGTGTTTCTGCTGATGATGATCAACCCCCCGTTTGTACAGAAGCGGGCCAAGTCGAAACTGTATCGCGCCGGGCCTGACGTCGGCAAGTTACTCCTGTACGGCGGCATTGGGTCGCTCCTTGTTCTCACGCTACCGCCATTGTTAGATGCACGTCGCCCGCGACGCGTTTTAGTGTAGTGGTGTGCCTAATGACACGCGCGCGCATGCACACACACATCGAATGTTTAAAAAAGTAAAATCATAGTGAATGCAGGAACAATAATAAGACTATACTCGTGTTAGGAACTGTCATAGTGTGTGCTTATGATTTGTATATACAAAATAAGAAACACATCATTTCTTTGACTGGAAACCTACATATATATATATATATATATATATATATATATATAGATACACAGCGACGTGTATTTGTGCTCCGTCGTGGAGAAGAGGAAAACAAACACACACTTTTGGGAGATACATATATGCAGGCAACATCAACGAGCACCGTATCTGTGCGTGATGCCACATTGGCCAGCGGGGGCCTATTTGTAGGTGTTTTCGCGACAGAATATGGACAGCAATTCTTACTGCACATGGAGAAAGTTGCCGAAACGTGTTTGCAAACACTGAGGCAAGTGACTGCACAAATCTGCCCTGATGATAGAGGCTCGTTGCAGCGTGGCCTTGCAAGCGTTGCCGATTGGGACGCGCCCACGCGGCATCAAGAGGCGCAAGGGGCGTTGAACAAGTATCGCGACTTGGACGCGCTGTATCGCTCCGTGCTCATGGACTATGCGAACCAAATCACACGCGCAACACCTGTCGCAAACTTCTACGGGAGAGACTTGAGTGGCGGCCATCACCACCGAGGGCGCATTCACCTGCGCATCCCGCCGTTCACCGAGTTTCTATTCGCGTACATGAAGACGCTCGCGTGTGGCGAACTCGTACAGAACTTTGTGTACTTTGACTCTACTTACTTTATTGAGCGCAAGATCGCGCACATGGATGCAGCGAGGCAGGCAATGGCACAGTGCCTGCAAGGACGCATCCAGTTTACGGGGGAACCGTCCACTACCGCCTCAACAAAGCCAACGACGTCGTCACAAATCGCAATGGACGAGCGACGTGCATCCTCCGTCGTCACATTAAGCAGCAATAGCGGCGGCGGCGGACCGGTTGGCAGCATCCATGCAACACCACATCACCATCAGCAGCAGCACCGGCCAGGGGCGGGCACAACGCCAGCATCACGTGCGGCATGGAACCATCGTCACGAAAGCGATGATGACAATGATGAGGACGATGATATTCAACCCTCGGATAGTGTATCGCAGGCCGCGAGTCGGTATCATCGGCCAGTGTTTCATGCGCAACGACCGTCTGAGATGGCTCCGACAGGGTCTGCTTTCGCACAGGCATTGAACCGACAAATGACGGCGCCCATTGCAGCAGCAGCACCACCCATCAAGCGGCCGATGCCGCCGGCGTCAAGCAGGGATACGGCGACGACTCCCGCATCCGCAAATCTTTCGAGTAGCAGCAAACGTCGTATACCTGACACAGTGTCAGAGCCAGCAAACACTTCAAATAGCAACAGCAATAATACGAAACATGGAGGAACAAAGTCGACGCAACAGGGTGGCGCAAATAATAGCAAAATGCCACCCGCAAAGGTAGCGACACCAACACCACCCTCTGTGCAGCAGCAGCAGCAACAACATCCATCTATGCCGTCCACTGGCGGTCGTGGGGTAGGACAAATACCGGCAGCACAGCAACACTACGACGATGACATGTACCCGGAGGATGACGGTGGTGGGGAATTCTATGAGGAAGAAGATGAGGAATACGATGGCTCGTACGCATACCCGCCACCAGCAGCAACCACCAACAACAGTGGTGTACCAACACCACAGTCGGCGGTGCAACGATCCGCAGTGGCCCCGCGTACACCACCTATTAACAACAGCGCCGTCGGAAAAAATGCTCTTCCGGCGCCAAATGTGCCGTTGTCAACTGTCACAAATAACAAAAGCGCCGCTTCATCACTACCAAGCACTGCCACGCCAGTACCACCCGCCGCGGTACCAGAACTCAAACCGCAAAATACGACTCCTACGACAAACCATGACAATGATGAGGACGACGACGAAAATGCCGTCAGGGTTATTCGCATTTCCAAGTCGAGTAATAGCACACGCCGTAACGGCGGCGCTGCTACCGAACAATCAGAGGATGTTGGTGACCACAACGAGAATGACGGTGCACACGAATAGAATGCCTCGAGTTGTTGTTCTTGAGTTCACATCATCTCGAGTATTGTTGTATATACATGTATCTTATCTTTTGCGCGCCTGGAAATTCAGTGTACATCTTTTAGCACCAAGTTACGTCATAGCCCGTCCTCATCAAGACAAACTCTTCATGTGTATTTTTACATCATCTGTCGCAGAGGTGAAAAAGACTCGCATCTTTGTATGCCCGCTCGCGCAAGGACGTCAATTGACCGTCTATCAAAATACGGTCGTTCTGGATGGCGCACAGCAGCAACAACGTACAACGGCCATGATTTTACCGTTCCCACTTCCCGGCAACGTGGCCGCCAATCACGAAGACGGTGTCCCATTGGCGCAAATGGTGGATTTGAGTCATTATAAAGGTAACATTTTTGATGATTTGGATGCTGACTTTCCCATTTTGCGGTCCAATGGCGACGACGGATCCAGAGGCGCGACGCTTGGCTTTGCGACCAAGGGAGTTGCACCGCCGCCACTCGCAGTATTCAAGTGTGGCAGTTATCAGTACTCTGTTGCGCATTCTCTTGCGGATATTGATCGGTTACAAACCAACGTATTTCGCGTGGCACAGGACGTCCAGGTGCTCCTCAGTAAACACTACGCCACGAACTATGGCTTTCTCGTCTGCATCTGCGACAAGACGGGCGAGTATGAACCGATTGCTTACACGCACCCAATGTTGCACGGGTCGATTTTGTTCGCCCCGACGATGCACGATCATCATGAGAATGCAAGCTCGTCCGCGTACGCAGATTGGGACCATGTCATTTATACGATGAATGATGTCGAACCTGGTGTGACAAGGGGAATCCGATCCATCAAGCACACCACCCTGGAACAAGAGATTACGCTTCAAAATGTCAGCAGTTCAGTGGGGGCAATGGAAGGTCAGATTGCCTTGCCGGCCCAGGTGATGGCGCAGTTGCAAACCGCGGGCGTCGTTGGCCTACCAACGAACACGCACCGGCTCTGTTATCGGCGCTACATGATTCGTGGATCGCAACGTAACGGCGACCTAACGTTCCGGACGACGACATGGTTGGAACAAGTCTCGTCACGAGGCTGCACGCGTGAAGTGACTGGCCAGGCGTATTTTGTGCAGCCATGGTACGAATGCTTTACATGCGGCCTCGTCGATAACAATGGATTGTGTGCCAACTGTCGATTCGGGTGCCACAACGGGCACGACGTGCGATTCCGACAGGTGTCCCCTTTCTTTTGTGACTGTTCCAACACACATACACATGTGTAGTAATTTATGTAAAGTTCTCCTTACACAAGTACATGGTCTTTTGCTGCTGTCCATGTTGCACATTCACACTTTTCTACCAGCATACGGTAATTGACTCTGCATCGGGAAGGAATTCCTCGCCTCCGTAAAACTCATGTCTTCGATTGTTGCTGCTTGTGTGTTGCACTCGGACAAACTTTTCAATTGCTTCAAGACGATACAACAACGTATCCATCTCGTTCTCTGAGAGGCCGCTCAAATAATTACTATCCGCGAAATCAATGTCTACGGCATTGCCAACCTTGCGATTCTTCGAATATATATGACGCTTAAAGGCGTCATAGCATGGCAATTCTGTGCCACATTCATCTTCCTCATTGCTAATTTCCTTCCCATCATCAAATTCAAATGTCATTCGTCGAACGCCCTGCTGTCTAGCCGCGTTCGCCGCTGCACGACCGATATGACCGCACAAATATTTTACATACGCAAACACTCTTTCTTGATGCCCATCTTGTTCTGTGCGCTGCTCATTCGTATCCACATCTCCATGCCTCTTCGATCTGTTCATGTACGCCTCCCTTGCGACATCCCCGGCAGCACGGTAATACACCTTGGGTAGTTTGTTGCTCATTGTGTTCTCTCTTCTCACAACAACGGTACGCTCACTATATATACATGATAAGAACCTCCATGCATGTATCGCACACATTGATCAAATTGCTCGTCTTATTGTGACTTTTTGTCGACACGTATATACACTGCCACAACATCTCGAGTCGTCTCTTTCTAATATGGTTTCTCCTAACTTGATATATATGTATACACTGTCTCGAGGAGAGTGCGTGCAGTAACTCGAGCCTATAATGAAATGATCTCGAGAACAATTTCTTTCACATATATAGAGGTCAATCGGACACTGCATCCATGGCACTCTCGTTCTCGTTGTACGCAGTGAATTCACACCCGCACAGAGACCACAACATCGTAAGAAGATGTCGAGCAATCCAAGCGCGACCTTACCATCGCTTTCAGGCATTGCGGAACAGCAGCAACCGCCCAAGGTTCCGTTGGCCAGTCCTTCATGGAGCAAAACACCAGAGACGTTTGAGTCTGTGTGTCGGACCTACTATATCAATGATGTTAATGATGCGAGAACGCTCTCGACGTGGCAGCCGAGCGCAGAGTTGTGGCAAGCAACGCCCTCTCAGTTTACCTATGTGATCGATGGCCCGCGCCAATTCTTCATTTGCTACAAGGCCTTCCGCGTTGACGTTGACAGTGAACACGACCTCACGAAGCAGTTCCACAAGGCTGTTCCTGCTGGAACCGCGTGCAACGTGTTTTTCTTTGGAGCGAGCATTTTCGAACGCTCTCTTGGAGAGGATTTTAACTTGTTGGCATCTACATGGCGTCGCGACTGGACGGCCGAAGAGCGTGCACAGATTCGTGTCACTCGTGAGCAGAAGAAGGCCTCCAACAAGAGCAATGTTGGGACGAGTAATGTCAAGTGGCAGCACCGCCCACGTACCACGGTGGTGCGTCCAGTTGTGCTGGAAGCGCCCTCGCCGTGGATCGTGCCAGATACCGTTGCAGGATATGCGGACCTCGTACGCACCATGACGAGCGACCCTGAGAAGATGCGCAAGTACAGCGCCGCTCTGACGTTGTGGGAGACGAAAAAGACGCGGTTGCAGAACATGCATCACATTGCAGAACAACGACTCGAGCGACGCCCGCACATTGTGCATCTGGTGAAGTTGGCGGCATCACCCAAGGGCAATCCGGATTTTGCTCCCGTGTTTGTGAGTGAAGAGAATGAGATTGCCAGTATTTTACGCGATGTTATCAGTCGCCACGGCTGTTCTGCCCCTGTGAACACCAAAGTCAAGGAAGGGTGGCACGTGCACAAGGCCCGCTCCATTGTGTGGGTTCATCGTAGTAAGTGCTTTTGGAAGGTCGCAAGAAACTTACACCAGCAGCAATATCCAATTTGGACATGGCCCACATGGTCCACGCATGCAGACGGTAAGACTAACTATTATGCACCTGAATTGTTGTGTGCTCTCGATGACAAGGACGTGCCCCAGTTGGTGTCCCCTCTGAATGGTGACGCTACCTCTGCCAAGTAAGTACCTGAGGCCACGGGATACCACTGGTTTGTCATAGCATTTCTCGCCAGGTTCACGTTATATAGTAAAGGTAAAGAGAAAGAGTGATTGTTTGTCTTACAGTATATCCGTCTTTGTGCGTACGTATACAATATGGCAGAGACAGACGACAGCGACACCACGTATAATTTGCGCAAGTTTAAGATGAATAGTATGCAAGACGACAAGACAGTGTTACTGTTGGGAAAGCGTAACACGGGTAAGTCGACGCTCCTGGAGGACATTTTATACCACCTGTCCAATCAATTTGACATGGGGTTTGGCATGACTCTCACACAAGACACGGCACGATCCTTTCGAAAGTACATGCCTGACTCACTCATTCACAATAATGGCGTGGTAGAGGAAACGTTGGAGGCCATCGTGAGCATGCTGCGCAAGATTACAGAGGGCGATGAGACTGGCGCAGACAAGATCAAGGTCTATGGCGTCTTGGACGATATTGCCTCGCAAAAGGGCATCTTCAACTCGGAGACCATGCGCGACATCTTCATGAACGGTCGACATTATCACGTATTTTTCGTGGTTCTCATGCAGTACGTCATGGATATGGGCCCGTCCATTCGGTCACAGATAGATTACTTGTTCGTGTTGCGTAACACCAGTGTCGACGACCGTAAGAAGATTTGGAAAAACTTTTTCGGCATATTCCCCAATTTCGACGAGTTTTGCAAGGTGTTCGACGCCTGCACTGACGAGTTTGACTGCATCGTGCTCGACAACACGGTGCGCAGCAATCAAATCGAGGACTGTGTGTTCTGGTATCGCGCCAGGCCGAAACATCCCAAGTTCACTCTGTGCAATCGGGAGGCGTGGAAATTGCACTACCATTTTTACGAGGCCCCCAGTGTGGATTTTGACGACGACGGCTGCCCGATTCCCGCTCTTGCTGGCGCCAAAAAGAAACAAGAACTCAAAGAACAACAACATGGAGGAGGCGCGGCGGATACTGCTGCCACTAACACAGGAACATCGTCATCGTCGTCGCGAAATGGTGCTGGTGTGGTACCCCCCGCCGCGGACACAGCACCTGGTGCGGCAGGTGTTCAAAAGCGTCGTGCCGCCGCACGCAAAAAGGCCGCAAGTGCCTTTACCGTCAAGGTCATGAAACGAGACGAGAATGGCAATCTCATCATACCCGTCCCACCCCCAACGCCAGCAATGGTACAAGTCCCCGCAAGCGTGCCCAAGCAAGGTGCTGCGCCTATACGACCTCACCAGTAGTAGTACCTCGAAACGAACATAAATATTTGAGCAGTAATGTTATGTACACAGTATTCTCACTCTATAAACCATACACATACACAAATCAGAGACGGCAAGCAACGAATTTATTTTCTTATTTTGGCCGTCGCGGTGCAATATCGTCAATTGGATATGCCTGCCACATGGTCGATTCTGGCAAATACATACCGCTTTGAGGACCGCTTCCTGCATGCGCGAGCATGACAAAATCAGACCAGGCAGGAACAATTGTCAGAGGCGGTTTGGTGTCGTCCGTATCATTATCACCACGAGTAACCGTCACTGTCTTGCGCCGCACGATGCTGGCGCCACCGGGCGCGCGTACAATACCGTCTTCTTCATCACCCGTGTTCGCGGCCGCAGTACTACTAGCGCCAACAACTGCACGGCGCTGGGAAGCAAGTCGCGCTTCCGCCGATTGCACGTTCGCAACGTTTTGCTGCCTCGTTTGAACAGCCTCAATGGCGGCAGCAACGGGATCTACTAAGCGGTGACTGTTCGATTGTGCGGGTGGTGTTAGTTCAAGCGAGACTGTCGGAGGCGAAGGTGGTTTGGGTGGACTTGGTGGTGGTGGCGGCGGGCGATATCGGATCAGTCGAATAAGCAGCCCAATAATAAGCAGAGTGAGCACACCAAGCACACTAATAATAAGCCACCGCGGTAGCCGCTGCCACAGACCGGTATGGGGTGATACTTGTGCGGCTGCCACCGGACTCGTCGTTGTTGTCACAATCATTGCGGGGGGTGCAAGTGTCGCAGAGGACACGGCCGACGCCGGTGGTACCGCCGCCGCGATAGGAGGGACTGGTGTGGCGCCAACAGGGGGTCGCAATTGGATCAGACCTTGCGACGCCGGTGGGACCTGCTCGATCGCGGCAGGAGGTACGATACCAGGAGGCACAATGGGGGCCATGACAGGGGGTGCCGCCGTTGTTGGCACAGCACGTTGCGAGATTGGTGCGGCGGCTGCCGCTGCTGCGAGTGGAAGAGGAGGTGCCGCCGCCGCAACAGCAGGTGCACCAGGAACAGATGCCGTGGATGCAAGCGTCGCTTGCTGTGTCACCCGCGTCTCTGCGAGCACCGTGCTCAGCAAATCCCTCAATTGGTCCAAGGATGTGCCACCTGTACTCGTAATGTTAATATTCAACGGTAATGACGAGCCAGTAGGCAACGAGAGAGGCTGCGACGTCATCATTGCTGTAGTGATAGGCGTTGTTGGAACCGACGGTCCTGTGACGCGACTACTTCCAAACATCTCTGCCGCAGAGGGCACATACGACGTGGCCGGCGTGGGTCGTATTGTACCCCGTTGCAAATCAAATTCCATGATGTTGTGTGCTCAATAAACCTAATACGTGGTTTATACACGTGCACGCCTTTGGTGTACGTATACCCCGGAAAGACGGTCCCCGGTAAATATAGATGTACACAAAGCGGGGCACGATGGTGCCTTTCTCTTACATGTGTGTATGTACTCCACAATCACATATTATGACAACTCGAGTTGTGCTCAAATTAGTGACATATTTTATGGGTAGCGAAGTTTTGGACAACGTGTATACATACTACTGCGGTGACATCATCTTGATCCAAGTGTACATATACACAGAATCATTGTGTACACAACACACATACAGTGTTTACAGACGAGAGACATAACATCAGAATAACCAATTATAGCGTTAACTCGAGTTGCCATATCTCGAGTTTGTACATCAGGACATCTTGTCTCAACAGGTCATTACAACAGAAAGCACGCACAGTTCACCAGCGAACATACCTACCACACGCACAGCCATGGGATTTTGTCCGTGCGATTACCCTCGGACGTTCATTATTTATTGCGTGCTCTATGCAATCGGATTTGTTGGATTTGCCGCGTTGGTGGCGGGTGCAATTTGCTTGCCTGCGTTGCAAGCCAACGTGGCATCCCCTGCGTGTCAGAATCTTGGTGCACCAGGCGGCGCCATTGTGCTGATTGTTTTGGGTTCTATTTCTTTCATCATTCCATTGTACGGCCACATCAAGTGGGCGCGATGGCTTACGACAGATCCACAGGCCTATAATGAAGGGAACCATGGGAATCTCGATCTGATTATCATGTATAGTCTGCTTGCGGTGCAAGGCATTGCATGTCTTTTGGCAGGTTTAATTTGTTTACCTGCCCTACAGACGCAGGTCAATGTGCCTGTGGCGTGTCAAGGTATTGGGACTGTTAATGGTGCAGGTGCCCTCACTGCAGTTGGATCCGTGTACTTTTTGTTACCTCTATCTATATTGGTCTACTACATGTGTTGTCATATTCGACGCCGTCGTTATTGATGAACATTTTTTGTACACTGTAAAAACATAATATATACATACACACATACATGATTTTGAGGCATGCTCTTTTCTTACAGGCATCATTCAGTGGCTGTTTCGTTTGTCTTGTTTTCCTCGCAGTGATCGCCACTATCATCGGTCCAGCGAACGGGTGCGGCTACTGCGGATACATCGATACGGTAGCCCAGAACAGCAGCGCCAAGTCGTACCCAGCGAGTGTAGCGGATATCCTCTATATTCGTGCATTTAACAGTGTCACAACGATGATTGCGACGAACAAATTGGTTACGTAGTGCATCCCCAAAACGATTGTAACTAATCCGAATGCCTGCGTCGAGATGACTGGTTACTGTGTCAAGCGTGTTCACATATGTAATCCATTCCTTAACAGTACTCACAACGGACTGTTTCAAGTGCTGCTGGAAGAAGGCTTCATAGTGTTGCGCCATGTGGCTGCGCATCCGTTCCACCGGCAGGGGGTTGTCCAACGATACAATGTCAATCGCACGAGCGAGAGAGTGCAAATCTCGCAGCCATCCGTCTGCTACGTGGCTCTGTTCCGGGAATAAATAGCGCATGAGATCAACGACACATTCCTGATGATGCAGTTCAGTGATGAAAGCAAGACGACTCTCTGCTGTGAGTGCCATACACATAAGTGTTTTCGTCTCACGCAGAGTTTTTGTTCGGGTATGCTTTATCTGTGTGCAATAAACCGGACTTATATATACCCGTTGCACAATTGCCAAGTATATGCAACTCGAGAGGTCAAATACTCGAGTACTACGTGCACCTACATTGGTCGCGACACATTGACCGCACATCCCCGTAAGTTACCTACACGTATATATGGAGACATCTTCCTTTGTAACCACAACATCCGAGCCGACCCGACGAGGGTGGAAACGCAAACGTGGTGCGGATAATAACGCGAATGACGACACCACCACCACTGTCACAGACCATATGACGATGACTATGGCTGCTGCTACAGATAGCATGTCGGCGCCAGAAGACGACACGCAGTGTCCCTGTCCCGCAAAGCGACGCAAGATGACGGAGCAGGAGACTTGCAGTGATGATGATAATAATAATTGCATTGTGTCTCCCGCGATTGCAACTGGTGACGCGCCATCATCATCGGTGGACGCGATCATGGCGGAAAATGAGTTTTTGCGCGCCGAAGTGGCACGCTTGCGAACCAACCGAAACCAATGGTTCTCTTATGCGCAGCAGGTTGCTGTGGATGGTCATCAGTTGATTCAATACTACACATGTCTACAAGACGAAGTACATCGTTTAGATTCAGAGCTCATACGGCTACATTATAAGTTTCTGACTCTCTATCATGGGAAAATGGCGCCGAACCCAACCGAATTTTGTTCAACACTTCTTGTGAAAGAATGAATAATATAGTTGTACTAGGTGTAGGTCAGATATCCAATCTGCACAGGTGCCTTGCCACTTTTTCGCTTGCGCATGCGACATGTGACACAGAGGAAACTGCGGGAATGCGTCCACTTTCGGCACCAACAACACACTTCTGTGTAGCCTTCGGGTCGAGAATCGTGGTCATCATATCGGCGTTGCCGATCGTCACCACAGAGACAGCAGTTGCAGTCGCCATCGTACCCAAACTCTCGCGAACGAAATGTCCGGTCGCAATAATTACAGGAGCAGTGGCCGTCTGAATGTCGATCCGCCACATTTCCATTTCGGTCGAACATTATCCAGTAGGACATGTCTTGCTCTGTACTTTGTACCACGCGCACGCCTTGTGCAGTCGAAAGAAGATTGTGCGCAATATGACAAAAACGGCCTGTTTGAGACAAAATACGAGGTTATGGACATCTCGAGTGCGATGAATACATTTATATATTATACAATTTAAGTGGGTGGTGTCGATGCTTCAATGGACTGCGAAATGGCGGTTGCAATCTTCTTGACATCGTGAATGTCACCGCGGTCCATTGCCTGCTTCAGCATGGTACGCACAGCGTCGTCCTCAATACCAAGTCCACGAAGCATATCGTCTGGGTTTTGCATGTACTGGTTGGCCATTTTCTTCGTCTCCTTTGCTTGCGCCCCACTCTTGCTCGATCGCACACCGACACCTCGCGTGCGCGCCGATCGCAGCATTTGCAACTTTTGCCGACACAATTCTCTCGGCGTTGGGCCTTGATTTTGCTGCTGTTGTTGTTGTGCCTTTGATTGTGATGTTTCTATTGGTGGGGACGGTTCTGGTTGGGCGAAGGTTCTATTGAATGGGCGTGACGTATCCGACACGGTCGCAGGTGGTGCGTCGAGTACGTCGACGGGCTCGTCCGGATCCATTTGTTGAACGGGTTGTTTGTGTTGGCTCATGTGCGCTTCTGCGCTCACGGAGAGGTAATGTTGACACACCCTGGAATTATAGGAATGATATACAATTCTCGAGTATGACATGATCCCATGACGTACTACATCATTTCATGTGTATATACACACATCTATCACGTATGTATGTGTGCCTTCCATGTTTTCAATGCGCGCACGCGGGGAATGTTTGTTACATGTGTAATTGTCTATATATACACACAAAGACATACATGTAACTGGTTTTGTTGTCTGTCGGGTGGTGGTGTCTGTGCTTACTCGTGACCCTTACCACCATCCTTTTTCAGATAAATTTTGATACCCACCAAACCGAGCACATATACGACAGCACCGGCAACAATGACCCACAGGTTGGATGCGATGGCTTGGACGGTGTCTGCAATGGCAGTCGCTACACGTTGTAGCGAGCACGCAATACTCGATGGGTTGCCTTTGCATGAATTTCCAAACAACCACCGAACAAGGAAAGCAACAATAATGATTCCAGCCAGAATGGCCAAAATGCGCAGCAGATACGCCATGATGGGAGGGGACGCCCCCACTGCTACCGTCGTCGTGGAGGGAGGTGGTGCGGCGACTGGGGCGCTGACCGTCACCACATTGGATGTTACAGCGGGAGTGGTTGCAGCAGACATGGAACGGTGAGGAGTGATGTGGTTTGGACCGTTGTCGTCGCTTTTACTCTCTGATGCTGATTTGTAATATATGTACGACACTTTTGTCAACTTTCTGTTTTTTTCTCACACACACATATCGACACGCTATATATAATAAAAGACAACCACTCAGCACAAAAGGGGATATACACAGACGAAGACAAAAAGAATATCACTCATAATTAAGATTAACAAGATCACACGCAGACGCGGCAAATGTCTTCTTCGTTCCGGCATTATCCACATGCACAACCACCGTATGAGGATCCACGTTCATACTCTGCTGGTGGAAGTGCTGCCGGTACGAGTCGATTTCCCTGGAAATGGGTTCTCGGATTCGTTGGCGCAATGACACTCTACGTTCTGTTCCGAAAATGGCAGCGCCTGGCGTCGACATCGCGCATTGACCGTCGCGTTCGTGATCAGTGCACAAAGATTGACTCGTCCGACACGATCTTTGTGGCCATTTACGCGTACCGAGATGGGCGTGTTGCGGAGACCTTGGTGGATCTGTTCCACAAGGCCACCTGTCCGCGGCGCGTTTTCGTCGGCATCTACCAGCAGAATGGTCGCGCAGACGTTCATTGCATGGAGAGGTACCAGTCAACGTCCAAATACTACGGCTATCCGCTGTACACGGACAATATCCGCGTGTTAACCGGGAACGCACACGAAGCCAAGGGCCGTAGTTGGCCACTCGCAATGATCTTCAAGGCATTGTACCAAGGCGAAAAGTACAGTCTGATTCTCGACGCGGGCGCTCGAATGAGCCAGGATTGGGATGAGAAATGCGTCGTGCTGTACAACAAAACGATCGAAGTCAACGGTGGCGATCCGCGCACAATCATGACCATGACGCCCCCAGTACGCAGCGCGCTCTCCATCGTGAACGGTGTTGGTGGGTTCCCCACGTTTGCCCGATTTTCGCAGTGGAAAGAGGGTCACCTGCCATTGCCCGTGTTTGAAAGTGATGTTGTGTGCAAGTACGCCCCGTTGCGGTCCACAGTGACGTTCTATGCCGATATTTCTTTCCTGTTCGCTACATCGGCATTGTTTCATGAGGTCGCGTTCGACCCGCGCCTGTACTACGTCGACAAGCAAGATCTGAACACACTATTGACCATACGTTACTGGTCGCATGGTTGGACGGCGTTTGTGCCGGCGGAACTGTTGTGCGTACGCATGCCCGTCGCGGCACAGTCCAAATGCGAGTCTGACGTGGACAGGCCACCACCTTTGAAACAGCATCTCCGCGAGTCGTCATATCACGCCATCTATGCAATGTTAGGCATCGAACAGTGGCCTGGTGGCACGGGCATTGAGCGCGTGTTCGGATCTGCACGGTCGGTTCAGACATACTACGACGCCGCAGGCATGCACTTCCCGAAAAAGACGGTCACAGATGCGGCGCTTCTCGGCCTGTGGCACGCCGAGTGGATGAAGAACATGGCCGACGAAGAGATTGTGGCCAAGTATGGATCGTGGTCGGATGCTATGCATACTCGAGAAAAGATGCGCGACCACTGGCTCGGTACTGAGGAACACCCGTACGACCCTTTTTCCTCGCACCCGTAGTAGCAAGCACCAGTGTGGTTCTTGTTATGCTGCGTGAGTTTCTCTGTAACAAAATATAACAACACACTAAAACCCGAGGAGCCACACACGGAATTGTTCGTGGTACGCAAGTATGGGGAGTGTGTGTATATGTATATTTTTGTCAAGGAGCGGCAACTGTGCACATACACGTATGTGGTAAATAAATCAACTGAGTGTTGTTGATACGGGAAGTCCAAGGGCCTCTCGTACGCTACCACAGGGTTCCTCCGTTTTTATGTACGCTTGAAAGGGCGCCAGCAAGGCTTCGATTCCTTGTGGAAGTGTATTCGGTGGTTTCACGGATATTGCTGGTGCTGATGTCGGAGGACTGCGTTGCTGTCGCCTGCGTGGTTGTTGTTGCAATGGAGTGAAACCCATATGCCCTAACGCGCTCCGAATGGTATCCAATGCGCCTGAGGCGGAGTTTGTTGTTGGCGCAAGCCTGAGCGGAGCCATCGGAACGGGCATTGCTAAAGTGTAGCCTTCGACAAGGCCGTCGTCATCATCGCGCATCACTTCAAACATCCAATCATGCACGCGCATATTGTCCACACCTTCATGATCCTCGTCGGTTTCTTCGTCCGTTGTGGTTGCAGATGATGATGACGACGACGTAGAAGTGTGCAACTGATGATCTGCCGATGGCAAAAATGATGTTCGAGTACTTGTTGTTGTCGTCGTCGTGGTTGACTGAATGGTCGGTCGCGTCGGTTGTTCCGTGATGGCTTCAATGTATCGTTGCACGTCTTTGGTGCGTATAATTGTGGCATCCAAGCGATCTACTACCGTCTGTAATGATACGACGGGCCCGCAACGCATCGGACATGTCGTGTGCTCACTCAACCACGGAATCAGACATTGTGTGTGGTACGTGTGCTGACACTTTAGTTGAAACACTGCCACACCTGGTTCCAATGTTTCCAAGCATATGGCGCAGCGCTCGCCTGACATGTCATCTTCATTATCATCTTCTTCTACAGCAGAGGCTGAAGAAGAAACGACGACGGTGGGTTTTTTTTCAAAGGCAGTGCGTGTGAGGAGATCAATGACAGCGGAGGGGACTCCCACTTTTGCGCGCGCGTCATGCGAGGATAGGTCGAACATGCGGTGACCGCCAGAATCCGCCATTATTGGCGCCGTCATGGTGACTGCTGCCCCGCCTAATGCGTAGTCGCTTATTGCATCGGCATCGTCATCACTATCTGTGTCGTAAAATGTGGCTGTAGGTTCCCCCCACAAAGATGAATACATTGGAGCCGGCCTTGACATGGTGCCTGGTGTATATGTATATATGGGCGCACTAACTACGATGTCCGTGTGATGATATCACACTGTGTCGAATATATCTGCACGCGCCGGTAATGATATACAACAAGCACGGTGAATCTCCTTGTCAACGTATGGTATACATGTTGTCTGTGTTCTTGTCTTATGCAGTGTGTTCTCTGTAAAAACACAGATGGCATCATTTGACATGATAAATTTATTTTGCCGGCATGAAAACTCAAAGGGCGAGTCTCTCCGAGTTGTTTCGTTTTGAAGTGTTCGTGCGCGCCTCGTCTCTGTTCGCTTCTTTGACAACCACAACATACCGAATATCTTTCGCAGTCTCTGTTATTGCACCAACAACTATGGCAAAAGCAAATTTGATTGTTCTTGGTGCTATTTTCTTCTTCCTAGTCATCTTCGGATTTATCGCGGTTATCGCATTCTTCCTGTTGCCCGGATTGGCCACTGGATGTGCCGCCGCGGGCAGCGTAGATGGACTGTGCCACTACGGTAGTGGTCTCGCATCGCACCACCCTCACTTTGTAGATCATGCTTCTTCGGCGAGCGTCTTTGCAAGCGCTGCCGGTAGTGCATCCTTTGCAGCGGCCGCCGTGGATATTGACGATGAAGAATCCTCGGGTGCATCGATCGACATTTACTCTTCCTTGATGCTCGCACTCGGTGTCGCATTGCCCACACTTGTTCTGGCTGGCCTGGTCGTGTGTGGTCTCTTCCGCCGTTTACGCCAGCGCTTCGGTCGCCGTTGTGCCGATCCGTGTGCTACTGCTGCTGAACAACAGCCAGCAGCCGCCTCGTCATCGCTCGTCATCACCGAACAACCGTGTGCCGGTGCAGTGCCCACGCAAACCAACGTCACGATGGACGATGCCCCTATTATTGCCGTCGTGACTGCTACTGCTGGGTCGGATGGTGCTGTTGCTGCTGCCGCGGCACATTAAACTACTACAAGCGTGTGTGTCTCTCATACATATCTCCCTTTGTAAACGATAAAACAAGAACCACCTCAAAAATATATATTATATACAAAAAACAAGAAAGAATTGTACAGAGATAGACACACACACACGAGCACGCATGCAAAACAACCACGCGCGTTGTGCCAAGCGAAAACGGGGTGATTACGACGAGCGGGGGTTTTACGGCGTTCGCCGAGGCCGTCGCGTGGGCGTGTTCGATTCCTGGGTGGCAACAAAGCCTCACGTGCACGAGTACGCCGGGGCGTGTTTCAAAAAGTTTCAAACTTGGCAAGAGGCGGCAACGTTTGCGGCGGCGGTGAATGAACCGCAGGAACAACATGATGATGCTGCAATGGCACCGCAGACTATATCACAAGGAAACAAGAAAGATCAGGATCAAGTATGTAACAACAATAATAGCATCAACGATAACGAAAAAGAACAACAACACTGTTTTGCCATCATTGCTGCTGGAATCTCCCTCCCACAAGGTGATGCGAGGACAATAGCGCGAATTGCCCTGGTAAATGGTACCCCGCAAAAAGAAGGCATTATTACAACAACCACACGGTCGATGCGCATTGTCACCGAGCCCAACAGGGGTACGGATGATGACAACGAGTACTACGCCACACTCATTGCCATTTCTGCGGCATACGAGTACTTTTTGGCAACATCCCCACCACTGCCGCAACAGCAGGCCATTATTTACACGCCCTCCTTGCGCGCATACAACGCCGTCACACGGTACCTGGAGAATTGGGCTCGTAGTGGTTGGACGACGACGCGTGGCCAACCCGTTGCGCACGCACGGGTTCTGTCCCGCATTTACACGCAGCAGCAGCAGCAAAGTCACGCATCCGCGTATCGTCATAATGGCGACGACCCAGCAACAACCTCACCCATGGAAAGCAGTCACAATGGCAAAGAAAAAAATGACAACAACAGTATTGTGCTCAAGTACATACCTTGGCGTGACGGGAAGGTGGACGCGTCGCAGCATTGTTGGGCACCCCCACCATGGCTTTTGCACGCGGTGCAGTCGGCGTTGGTTGTTGTTTCTTTGTCGAAACCGGTCGGGCAGGTTTGATGGGCGCCTTCCGAGTGAGCATGTACTGCGCCGCGTGAATGTAGTGTCCCACCCGCCACTGAATACTCGACAACACTTCCTTTTCCCACTGACCCCATGGCGGCTTTGCAGAAGAAGAGGACGACATTGCTGTGGCATCACTGCTGCTGTTGTTCTTGTCTGCCGTCTCCGTCGCCGTTAGAACCTCCATCCCAGCGCGCTCCACCTGTTCGTCTGCTGCGCAAACAGACTCATCGGCGCCCTTAACGTATTTGCTCACTATACGCAGCGCAGACACCATGAATTGGTCGGCACTCATCTGTGGCAGTTTGCGCGGACCCGTCCATCGAAGTGCAGAACCGCCATTCGTGGTCCCTTCAGGGGCATTATTTCTCGTCCATCGCCGGTACATCAGATACGCTGCGAGAAGCAACGTAGGCTCCGCATTGGGCACACGCGCTTTCAGTGCAGTCAATACATCTCGCTCATTACTATTTCCCGGTTGTCGTTCCAGGCCACCATGAAAAACTGCCGACATTGTATGAGCATTCGCATCGTTTAATATATATATAGTATACATCGTCTCCACACTCTCACAGCAGCATTACGTCGGCGTGTGTAATTTGACTGGGTGGCGCGTCCAGATGCGCATACTCTGCGCTCTGTTTCTCCATCTCCGGAATAAGACTGGCACCGTAGGGATGCGCAAACACTCCTGGCAAGGGGTAAAGATAACCCAACTCGACATGATGCTCGGACCATGCAGGTAGACGGTGGAGCGCCGAAAGCGGAACAGCGCTATACACGCTTTCAATGACGTCTTGCGTATCAGGCTCTTTTAGGGCACTCAAATGGCATCGCGGCACAAACTCTGATTCCGTCGCATACATTTCCGCATATTCACCGCCAACTTGCATCGCGCACGAAATGATAATTGCAACCGGTATGGCCGCGCCGTGCTTTTCAGCAGTAGACATTGTCATGAGCTCCTCACTGCGGCGGATGTACGTCCCGCGCAAGCGATCTCTCTCTGCGACGGTTGGGGTTGTCCAAAACTTGTAAAACAATGGCCAGTCCGCATACGCAATAGCATGAATACGGATTGCGTCGCGGCCAGTTTTGACGTCCGTGTAGTAGCCCCACAACGGATACCCGTTCTCTCCGCGCGCAAGGTGCACAACTTCGGGTGGCGGCGCGTCACGCTCGTGCTTCGCCTCCCATTTCTCCACACGCTCCTCGTATGGCAACACACGCCTCAAGTCAGGCATGCGGGTCGTCAACGGGCACTCCATAATCTCGTCAATGCTGAACGGGACCACCGGTCGTTCTTCTTCGTCCTCATCGTAAACGCCTCCGCGAATCGTATCGGACCCGCGGTAGGGAGGCACCAAAATTTCATCGTCGTCATCCTCGTCGCTGTCGTCGACACCACCGTTCGACATAAGGCGTGTCATTGACCTAGGTCGTGGCACGCGTTGTTCCAACGAGGGGCTCCACCCGTCAAGGGGGTGCCACAACTCAGCCGGCAGCGACGATGCCCACGCCACCGACGCATCAATCGCGGGTCTCCGAATGCCAGACACAGGTGTACATGACGCTAGTAGCGCGCTCGTGTGATGATGACTCTCATTGTCATCCCGCAAACACTCTTCGTTCAAGGATGGAAGAATCGGTTTACCGTACGGAATACGGGTACCCTGGCGGTCAACAAAAACATCATCATCATCATCTATCGGCGCTACGTTATCGCTATCGGCAGGTTCCATAATATACACACCAAAAAATAATTAACACCTCACCCACACACGGTGCGTGAGAAAAACAACTGATGTGTTGGCGGCACGACGTGCACGGATATGCAATGAACCAACTCGAGTTAGGGCTTGACTCGAGTTTTGTTTGTTACGTGCATCAATATTTGGTACGGGTTTACCTACCCACCCATATATATGTAGAGTGTACTGTCACGATGTTTGTACATGACACACACTCCATCATGTGTACACAATTCATAAAGCTATACTTGGTCAGATTTTCTTTTGTGTACTCGGGATACTGTTGTCAAAACTCGAGTTGGTGTATTTAGCGGGAAGAATGATGTACTAGCAGTACCACATCCATAACAGTCTTATCTCGAGATACATATGTAATAACATAACGACAGTAAGGCAGCACTTAGTTGTCTGTGTATGTGTGGTTCAGAGAGATCTCTATATATATATATGGATCATCAGTATCACAATGAGATATTTCCATTGTCTCTGTTTGTAGATGAGGTTTTGTGGCGCGGCATTCACTATTCTTGGAATGAAATGACTGCGTCGCGGTGTATGTTGACATGCCAACACTGGAAGCAGTATTTGAAAGAACACATCCAACTTGCGGTTTCCCGTATTTGCCACCCATCCGTCATTCACTGGATTGAGCAGCACCTGGCGGAAAAAGGATATTTGTCACATGCTGACTTCACAACGCATATATGGATACGTGTATATTGCACGATTATGGAGCCCTCAACCGCGGAATATGTTTGGGACTCTGGAAATAATGTGGTTGTGGACTGTCGGCGTCGTTGGCCTTTGGTTTTTGCTGTGTCTGCAACTGAATCGCGTATTGTCGCGGTCCCCAAGGTGCTGTTAGATAATTTAGCATGGTTTTATGTGAATAGGCAATACACCTCTCTTCCAACAGGGGTTCGTTTGTCACGACATGGTTGGAGATGGGAATCACAGTTGGAACCATTTAAGGATAGTTTTGAAAGTCGTGTTGCAGGCTCATTGGATGCTTATATTGAATATTACCTGGGTGGCTCTAGGGATGAACCACCCGACGATGAAGATTTGAAAGCATTCAAGGAGACAATGATGAAGGCGGCAGCAGACTGGAGAAAAAACCAATTTGTTTGTCCCGCGCCAACATGTTTTGTACGCCGTAACGTGGCATCGTTTTCATACCAAAAATGGGAAACATCCTCTGTGGGCGCAGATTCATGGCACCGTTATGCCGCTGTCCGAGAAGACTGTTTTCACGTCGTGACGGAACTGATGACGCGGATTAAACGGTTGTTATATGATTCTTACGTTGATGACATTCCGCGACGGGCGTTTGACTTTGAGAACGCCCCGAAGGAATGCCGTGTCATGACAAACATGCGCTACTTTGTGGATTCCACGGGAAACGTTAGAAGTAGAGGCGCGACGGATGAGGAAAAGTGCACGTTTGACATGCGTGGGTTTTGCTCTCACGTTGCTCAGCACGATTCAAAGATGATGGAAAGGATTTATACGCTTGTGGTGGAGTGGTGCAATGAGTTGTTCACGAGCCGTGCGGAGACTGAAATATTTGACAACTGGGAACGCACGCAACAATTTTACGTGGCACCCAATTACACTTCGGTTCCGCTCGTCCGGTGGTATAGTACCGATTTGAAAATGTTCCAGATGCCTGTTTGCATTGACGTTCATAATGATGTGCCTGGAACGGACGTGTACAGTGTCGACCCCCGGGCATAACGGAAATGAGAAGAGAATACTGTTTCTTCCTGTCAACTCTCATGAGCATAAATGCACTGTGTTCCGCGTCGTGTTTAACCTTGGCATGTACTATCTCGCGAGAGAAGGTCTCAAATTACCATAATAGTACTCGATGATGGATATATATGTTGATCAAATGTTGTAGTACTACGGCACCAGGAAATAGTCGCCAAAGTGTGCGCTGTGGAAAAAATGATAGGAGACTCTTTGTGTGATTTATAATTGTGGACCACGCGCGGCATTATGGACCAAACGGCACAGTGCTTGATCGCGCAGGTAGATCCAACCGTGCTTCAAGCGGAGGCGGCGGGTATAGAGTTATGTCGAGCGCTTAAAAAATTCTTGCCCAGGGAGTATGTTGTTGCGATCAAGAACGACGACGATGCCGACATTCACATTGAGTGTTCGTTCTCGCCTGGGACGGTGGTGGCTGAGGCCGTCTTGAAATCTGTTCAGGCGCATCCGGATATTCATGGCCGCCGCGATGAGGTAACGCTCCCATACGTAAAATTCTTGAAAAGCGCCGTGGGCGGTAATGTGCTCAACTTTCCGGACTGTCGGCCCATGGGAGGGGATAGAATAGATTCCTTTTGTGCTTATCTGAATGACGAATTTGCTTCTGCGTTTGCGCAACAGAACCATATCGACTTGAAACTCAGATTCTTTGAGTTGACGTTCTACGTCAAACAACTGTAAACTAAACATATGATATTGCGATTTTTATGATACATGTATGTGCTGTCTGTCCGTGGGCATCGGTCGTTACCCGCGCACGCCCACCAAGTCTTCTAACTCGCGCTCTGTCAGTTTGCCCTGCGTCTCGGTCAAATCGTCGTACGACGTTCCTTGATCACGTTGCAACGCCTTGGCGACCTTGCGCTTTTTGTCTTGCAACAGCAAGATCTTTTGCTCGACGCTTTGCAAAGTGAACAGAGTGCGCATGTGCGTCTTCCGTGCCTGCCCGATACGATACACGCGCTCCAAGGCTTGTTTGTCTGTTGCTGGATTCCACCACTACGAAAAAGAGAAAAGAAACAAAACCTCGTAAGAATAAGTGTAACTAACACACCGTGAGAAAGGGGTGTGCTGCTGTGTAAGAGATATATGAACGTACCGGATCTGCAATATAAATCCAGTTGGCAGCCGTGAGGTTGAGACCCTCCCCGCCCGCCTTTAACGAACCGAGAAAGATGCGCGTGCTCGGATCGGTCTGAAACTGGTGGATCATGGTGGGGCGATGCTTTTGCGCCACGGATCCATCCAGTTGGACGATGGTGACGTCGGACGGGAGTGCATGTCGCAAGGCAGTGTTCAACAAGTGCAAAAACTGAACAAATTGCGAGAAGATGACAATCTTGGCCGACGGATCCTCGGATAGAATGCGTTGTGCCTCCGTTACAAGATATGTGGCCTTGTTGCTCAAGGCGCTGTACTTGCCCGCATCGCATTCGCGAAGATCCACGCGAGAGCTTTTCTGCGGTAGCGGATCGCGCTCCAACAATTGCGCCACGGTGACACCAAACACAGCCATGTCGGCATTGCACTCTGGAGTCAGGACAGTCACTGTCAGTCTGTGGTCGCCCGACGCGGATAGAACACGTGTTTGTTTTGTTTCGCTTATTGATGTGGTTGTGGTGCCAATGCAGTGTCGTGCACCTATGATATGTGAGTTTTCGTGATGACTCCTATGATGATTGAGCAGAAACGTACCCGGCAATTCTACGGTAGTGGGTGCCGGAAGGGAGAGCAACGCCTTGCGGGTGACGTGACACAGTTCATCGAGTGTGCCACGATCGGGACTGAGTGTATGGAAGGGTAGAATGCCATGGTCCGCCACCTGCTGCATGCGGCGGAGTGCACCGAGAAGGCACGTGTAATACATGCGACGGTCGGGTTTCTTTCCGGAAGACATTTTCGTGGTGGAACCATCCGGTCTCGTGGTGGTTACAGCAGAGGCAGACGCAGCGTTTCGGATCTGTCGTCGCACATAGTCCACGACGGCATGTTGCAACAAGTGCTGCAGAGGTGTAGCATCGAGTCCGACAACCTCGTGCGAAACCTCGGGCAGTGCAACGATCGGACTGCCATCCAATTGCGTGTCCTTGCGGCGACGCAACATGACGCGATCGAGCAATTCGTAGATGGGAGGTTTGTGCGGCGACGGCGCATTATTATTATTGTTGTCGTCGTTGGCACTGTTCACGACCGGCGCTGCCGCACCTTTTGTCTTCTTTCGCGCGACCCCAGCCACCGTACCGGCAAAGCTCGCAGGAACGGCCGTGTAGACGGCGGCGCTCATGTCAACACGAATAAAGTGTAACAGGCTCGTCAGATTATCGGAGCAATTGTGAACGGGCGTTCCCGTCAGACACACACGGAAGGCGTCATCCGATCCGACCAAGTGGCGGCATGCAATGGCCACCTTCGTGTGAACGTTCTTAATTCGATGTGCCTCGTCCAGCACTATGCAATTCCACATAATCTGATAGAGCAGGTCGCGCTCGACGGCCGGTAGCGGTGAATACGACGACGACATTCTCGTGGCGCCTGTTGCGGTGCTGCCGGGTGTTGTTTTGGAGGCAACAAACGAACGCTTGAAGGAAATACGGACATTGTCATACGTGACGACGACAATATCGTACGCGAGGAGGGACTTGCGATCCTTGCCGTCCTTGTTGGCGTTGTAGTCCAGTACGCGCAGGGACGGTACGTGCGTGCGCGCCTGATCAATCCAATTACAGATAACACTGGTTGGACAGACGAGCAGAACGGGTGTTCTTCGCTTCACGTCGTTCAATGTCTTGTTGCGTCGCACAACGCGATCCGCCAAGAATGCAAGCGTCATCAACGTCTTGCCGAGTCCCATGTCGTCCGCCAGTATCACACCAGGCACGGTGCTTGGTATGACAGGTGTCTTGGCAAGCAACGCTTGTTGTTGGAGGGCGCAAGGATGTTCCGTATCGTGCCCGTACGCGCGATTCATCATCCACCACAACGCTTGACACTGATGCTTCATGAGCGGCGTGCAGACGGTGGCGGGTGGTACCGCCGTGGGCAAGGATTCGACGTACGAATGTGCCTGATCGGCGTACACCTCGCGCATCGTATCGTCTGTGATCTCTACCACCGAGGCGCTCAAACCATCAGCATCATCGCCGGTTGCGCCGTCGCCACCGTTCTGACGGCGTCGAACACCACCATCCATAAAACGACACGCCGGTAATTGCTCGCCGCTGGTTTTCAATTCATCACCATCGTCGTCGGCCATAGACGGAACCGTCGCAGGTTTTGCTGCAAATTGAGAATCGTCGTCGACGATGACGTTGGCAGTAGGCATGGATGAATCCACGTTGTGAACGTCCATTGTGAGGCGACGGGGTTGCAGAAACTGGCTCAAGGAACGAAACTGTTTCACGTCAATTCCGTCGCTAATAGGCGGGCGCAAAGGCACGTCCTGGTCCACGTCGGCGTCGTCGTCACTAATACTACCCTCAACCGTGCCCGGCTGTTGCCGATTGTACCGACCCGCCGTTTTGTTTACCGTATACACAAACGAAAGATTTTTCTGACCCGCTGCCTGGTTGTCATCGTGCGTGTACGTGAATGGATCAACAACTGCCGCCTCTGCAGATGTAGGTGTCATAAATGAATGAATTGAGCCCGTCATCCTTGCCGGCAACGACGAACGGCCAATGGTGTCATCAACACAGCGCCGTTTTGGCGCAGGTGCAATGTCCACCATATTGTCTCTTGTTCGCACGACTCAAGAGATGAAACAGTTTGCTACGCAAGTATGCGCATGCAGCACCAAAGCATACACTGAGTGAATATCTCGAGTTTTGAACAAACTCGAGGTTTGTGGGAACTCTGGTCTACACAGATGTACAGACTAGATCTGGTCGTAACATGAGGTGTGTGTATATTTGTGCGATCCATATTATGTACACTCGCGTGTCTGTGTCCTTGGTCATAGTATAGAGTATATCGTACATACCTGGTCGCAAAACTCGAGTCGATTATAGTATTATTATTGGCCAAGTTGATTTGTGTGTGGTGTCCGAGATTACGTGTGTGTGTGTGCTTTACTATACATTCACCACGATACGGCCTGTGGACCCATGTGTGATACACTCGTTCGCGATGTGCAACATGTCATACTACGCAAATATGCGCAGTCACACACACCGCTGTGGTCCCAAGTGTGCAAGCAATGGTTTTTGTTATTCCTACAAGGCGATGGCGTCAACCGTGGGCCGCTTTGGAATCACTGTACCTTAGTGCAGTTGGCATCGGATGGTTATTTGACTTCGTTACAGTGTGTGCGATCTCGCCAACGACAGGGCACGTGGCGTCAAAGTCTTCTGAAAAATCTGGTTTACTGCGCGGCTCAAAGTGGTCGTGAGGCTATGCTGCGGTGGTGTTGGGATGAGTACAAACAAGTATTAAATCTGAGATTGCCACCCGATATCCACCCTTATATGCATGCAGACCAACAAATGCAAGTTGCGAACATGGCAATGGCGCGCGCCGCGCGGAGTGGTCATAAGGAACTCGTCTGTGTTTGTCAGACTGAATTTGGCGCGACGGATGTGGATCTGGCGATGGCCAACGCTGCTCGTGGTGGCCATATGGAACTCATGCAATTCTGCCACGATGTGCTTGGTGCGTTCGATGTAAGTACCGCCATGGGGGATGCGGCCAGAAAAGGTCATGAAGACATTGTGCGATTTTGCCACGATACGTGGGATGCTACACCTGACGTTTTAATGTTGAATAATGCGGTAGCGAACGGTTTTACGCACATTGCACGCCTATTTTTCGGATGGATTGGCGCACTGAATGTGGGATTGACGGATTTTGTAATGGCTTCTGCGGCACGCAACGGTCATGAAGGGACCATGCGGCTGTGTCACGATGAGTGGGGTGCATCGAATGTTAATAATGCCATGTGTTGTGCCGCTTCGAGTGGCCACACGGACTTGGTACGGATTTGTTACGACGAGTGGGGTGCAACCAACATTGAGCCGGCAATCGAAATTGCTATTCGGCATGGACATGTGTCGGTTGTACGATTGTTGCGAAAGCAGGAGTCTGATGGTATCCACTTATGACTCTGTGTAGTATATGTAGTATACATACATATTGTTTATATTACATTGCATTGTTTGATGATGTTGCAAAACTGAGACTACAAGTAGTATCAACTAAGGGAATCTTGGCAACCTCGCCAAACTTGCGGAGAGAGTACTTGCGAATAACGGCCTGCAAAGTGGACTCGTGGGTGCGACGGAGACTATCGTTCAAATCACTGACACATTGTGTTAATTGGGACGGGTTATACTGCGTGTAGTGTTCGAGAGTTGCAGTCCACACCGGGGTCGTGTGTCCCGTCATAACGCGCGCCAGGTAAACAGAGGATGCCGCGATCATAGAGGGCATGTAGCAAGTACACATTTTGAGATCGAGTAGCGCGACTTCGATCAAAAATTTGCACAATGTATGAACCCGATAGTCGTTACGGGCGGCCATGGAGAAGCGACGCAGAAAGTGCAATGAAGTGGGAACCGACAGGTGAAAGCCGATCGCGTTTAGGACGCACTGCTCCATGGCGAGAATCAATGTCTTGGAGTAGGCTTGCATCGATATGTATACAAAATCGTTACACTAGGTAAATAAAGCCGAAAGCGCGCCGACGTGCCGGAAAAAAGAATGAAGTTAGGAAATCTTAAACGTATAACATATGTATGGTACGACCATCTCTGCGCAACGTACCTCAGGTGGGTAAATTTCCTCATATTTGCACGCGATGAACATGGCCGTGACACCAACCAACTGCAACTGCTCACGAGCGACGCACTTCAAAGTGAGGAAGCGATCGATAATACTGACGGACAAAAACAGCGTTTCTGGAAGCAATTTGAACTTGAGGTGAACTTCGAGCAACCAGTCAATTAGTATGGTGCGCATTTTCTCGTTCACGTCTACTTGTTTGGACATGTAATCATTGGGAATGCTATATTTGACCTGTACGGTTGATAAAAACGAGATGAGATTTTTCTGCACACAGGAAAAAAGAGGATAATCACAAATCAGAAAGTGGTAATATCCTATAGAGAGGCGTGCCTCGCGCGATCGAAGATAATCGTAGATTCCATTGACGTATTCAGTGACACATTCGGGATCGTTTACACGTGCCTCATCAATATTCTCCACAGGCATGCCACCACATTCTCGTGCTCCACAGAACACATCATCCTTTGCGGCGGTGCTGCAAATCTGAATTTCCATACCTATCATATATGCACATGCTGTTGTTGTTATCTCTTTAATCCAGAAACATTTTGGAAATACATTATACGCCTATATTATGCGCTGTTTGGCTCTACACCCGGTCGTAAATGTACTTGAGCACGTCGGGTTCGTCCGAAGCAGACAGATGCATCTCCAATGATAGGATCTTATAGTCGTGATCCACAAATGCAAAGGAAGCATTACTCTTTTGTTTGCTAAAGGAGTACTCGTAGCAAACAAGTCGTTTCGTACTCAGTCCCAGTTGCCGTTCGCTTTCTTTCTTGAACTGTTGCCAACTCGCGTAGGATGCTGAGATGATACCCTTTGACAGATTCCGAGGCGTGCACACGGATGTTACGAGCTCGGGAGGCGTCCACGCCAATCCGTAGTGCTCTACGTGTTTGTCCCAAAGCTCTTTTGTCGCGTCATCCGGCAGACTATCGCGCAGATATCGCAATGAGTTTGGGAACATGAAGCCCTGTTGCATCAACTTGAAGAACTCGCTGGGAATCGGCAAGAAAAACACAGGAATATCATCGTCTTTGTAGCAAATAGGCGTTGGAGGAGGCAATGTCTTTCCGTCAAACATTTGGCGCAGTAAAGTTCCCGCAGGAATCGCGCCATCTTCCGTGAACACGGTGGATTTCACCGCAAACAAGGTGTCCGAGTCCTGTGTCCGAATGTAGATGATGGGCGGAAGGTTCATCTTCCTTTTCTTTCAGTCCCTTTATATATATATGTGCGTCGTACGGTACTGAGTGCTGAAAGCCGTAGAGCAAACCGGAACGGAGCGACAAACTCGAGATAATTGTACGCCGGTATAGTGAGTACCCGAGTGTTTGTATTCGCATTTATTTCTCTGGTTAGTGTATCTATCTCATATCTCACCAGGAAATCGTGCCCCACGTATTGACGCAAATGGATACGACCGTTATGGCGCACCTACGCGATGTGGGCCAGCAACGGTTTGGATGGATTGGTTCATTTGTGCAAAGCATTCGTTGCAACTATAACCCCGAGCGGTATGCGTTGCGATCGGCCGTCGTGCGCTTTATCGAAGAAATCCCATTTGACCCGGAACTCTCACAGGGCCCACCTTGGGCACTAAAACTCTTCGTGGCCGAGATAGACGGTCGTTTTGGGCTCGCAGCATTTCAAGAATCCTCGACGAGCGGCGATGATGGGCCCTTCTTGTTCCGAATGATTCACCGATTCATGCCATGTAACGTGGTGTGTGATGTTTGCAACGTGTTTGATGCGCCATCAGATTACGTTCCAGCGGATGTTGTGTGTGTACGCCGCATGTTGATTGATGCCACATTTACCCCACCACCCGGCCCAGCACGCGATAATACGTCGTCCATTATCCCTACTTTCAAAATGCGCGCAGTAGGAGGGCGCATTTCAGAGGATGTTAACTCTGTCACAGTGTAACCGCAAATCAGTGTGTTTTCTCGTTTGCATGTGTCAGTATTTTTTTCAATGTACAAAAATGAAAATTTGTGTCAATTGGACCGCGAGAGGGACAAAGTAATCTTACATATGACTGTCGTGTGTGTCATCACGGCCTGTGCCTGATTGTCGCAGTTTGCCGCATCCATGCACACACACTTGCACTTTAGGTCTTGTTCACGCCACCGTGGTGACTCGGCAACAACATTCATGATGGTGCCGATATTTTGGCCCGTCAGAAATGTGTGGAACCACAGTTGCTGCTCCTTGGTAATCACTTCTGCAGTGGCATTGCATTCGACGGCCTGCTGCAGTGCGGCAAATGTCACACTAACAGACTTGCCAACAACAGCCCCCGTGTTGTACTGGTCTGTCACGTTGGTCATTAACATTGTGATAAGTGCGTTTGCACACGGCACGAGATGTTCTTCGAAGAATCGTGCATTTTTCTCGTATTTCTTCAGACAGTACTGTCCCACAGTGTCGCGTGGACTCGTTGACGCGCGTCCAAGTTCGTTCCAGAGACTGCCGTCTTTGTCCGATGAAGCAATAATTGGCCGTTCTTGTTGTTTCTGCACATTGTCGACACTCGTACGCGGTTCCGAGTGTAATGTAATAACCGGCGCTTCGTCGCGCAATGCATCATACGATGCTATTTTCGGCCGGTTCTTCAGCAACATGTGTCTGTTTTTTTGTCTGCCTGCCCGAGAAAGATCGCTCTCTTTGTACTATATAGTCTTTTGCTTTTTCTGATCACACCTACAAGCAACTATAATATTTTCTTGTATCGTTTGTTTCTTGGTTCGGACAACAACGTACTACTACCGCATTACCGATCGTACGTGTGTATTTTTTGTGAAGAAACGCGCACGTGTGTGGGCCTTTCAAGAAGGCCATGTTAATATGGTGTCGGTAGACGACTTGGCGCTCTGCACCGACACGACGTGTTGACAATGTTCCACAAAGGCTTCTTGGCTGTGAACTCCCTTGGCATAGTTGCATTGCTTACAACATGGAACAGTGTTATCGGGAGTATATCCCTTACTCGAATCAACACGATCGATGCCATTGAGTTGCACACCGAGAACGGGGGCCCTGTCGCAGTACTCACACGGACTCGTGAATAGACGTTCGCACTGTTCCATGGATAGCATCCAATCAATGTGTTTCACTTGGGTGGCGCGATACATGTAGCGCCGATAGCGTCGCTCAATGTTCGCCTTGTCCGTGGCGCGGTTTTCGCGACGCACGCGCTCCATGTCGGTGATAACATCGCGCACAGTAAGAAAATACCGTGACACGACACGTCCACTTGGTAAATGGACGTATGACGACGGTGTCACCGCCGCTGCTGCCGTGGTGGTACTTCTATAGAAGGTATCAGAAGTGGTGGATGTTATTGTTTCAGTGTTCTCTCCTTCGTGATCACCACGTTTTCTCTTCATATCTCGCAATCACTTCCTATGCCTCATTCAACATGTATATACATGCACGCACGCAGATGTGCATTGCTCCCAACTGGTAAAACGACAACGCGCACATGGAGTTGCCGATATATAATGTGCATGTACGGAGACGTGAAACATTTCATTACTGTGTGTGATGAGAGAATAAAGGTGTGTGTGTCGTGAAAACAAGGTTATACACCCTATTGTATTTCACACGTGTGCGTGCATCAGAGATGTCAGCACCCAACAATGTTGTTCTTTTGAGCGTTCCCGGAAGTGCCGCAGCCGCAGCAGCGCGTCAGACGTGCCCTATTACAGGTGGTCCTAGTTGCAGATGCAGCGCTGCAGTAGGTGGTCAAGTGCAACTGTTGCCACCGCAACGCGACCCAAATATCCTCTTGTCCAAGGAGATGCTCCGTGCCGTCTTTACAGATCACGCCGTCTACACCAATTGGTTAATTGTGGAAGCAGTGCGTGATTCGCCCACCTCTGAGGCCATCAATGCGATCACGCAGCGCCTGATGCGAAATCCAAGTGATATTGGCCGCCTCCTCGCACCCATCATTGGCATCGATCGCGCAAACTTTATCGCACAACAATTCTCACATCACCTGATGCTGGCGGGTGCGGCGGTCATGTTCGCAATCAAGGGTGACGAGGCTGGTCTGAAGCAGGCTGCTCAGCGGTTTATCGCACAAGGTAACGATGTTGGATTGGCTCTGGGTCAGATTCAGCCCGCATCACTGTCCATCCCGGATGCGCAGGTGTTCATGCATCAGCACAATACGGCCGTGGTGGAGTTGGTGTCGCTGCACGTTCGCAAGGATGCACCCGCATACATTAGTGTGTATGACCGCTACTACAATCACATTTTGCTCATGTCGGACCGCATCTACGATGCCGTGGTTACCTACGCGACTGCACCTGTCGCACAATATTAATAATATTCGTATCACTCGTAGCACCATATCATCGTGTGTGGTTTTTTCGCAATAAAAAAGACTAAAAGAGTTACTTTAGACACGGTCGTGGAGTGCCACACAACAACAAGGTCACATATCGCGCAATGTATGTACACAAATGTATATACACCAAAAACAAATTTACTTTAAAGTGACTCTGTAGCAATACAACAGTCACACAGGGCTGGTCGGACGCCATGAAACGCGACGTTGTGCCCGCGGTGACACTGAAACCGACAGCCCGCACACATGCCACGGTGCCGCGTGAGATCGCACGTATAGCATTCGTACCACGGCTGCACAACAAAAGTAGTAGTCGCTGATGATGATGATGATGCAGACCGTTCGTCACTGCCAGTCATTTCTTGCGGTGCACAGTCCCGCGCCGTGCAACCTTGACTGGCGCGCCGTTCTAACCAGTCCGAACTACGAAATTCGAGATCTCCATTTAGTTGCTTCCCACGAATCACGTACCGATGACTGTACAGATTCAAGAACTCACGGGGAACTTGCTTCGCGAGCTCGGATTCGTGCACATGCGGTGTTGCCAGATGCTGGTGAAGAATGGGCAATGAAACAATGCCGGTTTTTTGCGCAACAATACCATACACCGGGTCGTTAAAGAGTCTCACCCTGACTCCTCCGTCCGGTTGTTGCACGAGAGGCAACGATGTCGTTTCGGTCGCGTCTTCGACACACCCCATGACGTAAATGGTGTGACTCCAATCCGCCCGTTGGTTTGTTCCATGCTCACTGTGGTGATCATGCATTGTCGGAACAAACAACTTGCCATCCATCATGGGGTGTGTGTAAGCAATGGGCTCATACACACCCGACTGCGTGCACATGCAAACGATGAATCCGAATCCGACCGCATATTGTGCTGCCAGGAATGTCGACAGACCCCTCGATAAGTGGAACACGTCGTTTTGTACGTGATCTAAATCTTTCAGCGAAGTTGCAATAGAGTACTTGTAGTGACCACACTCGTGGACGGGCAGAACAAATCGGTCTGCATCATCCGTTTCTGCATCGCCACCGCGCCGACGCGCCGAATTACTTCCCTTGCTGAAGACCTGCTGTTGGAGATGCTTGGGAATCTCAAATTGTTTCTGCAATTGGTCGAAAAACTCGGTAGAATCAAAGCCTGTCGTGTCGATAACGTGAACTCCGTCGCCGCACGATGATGACCCCTCTGTTGTCGGAAAAGGTAGGATCATTGCTGTTGGTGCAGACTTGTTCACCAACGTAACTTTGTTTTGGTAGATCGTAAGTTGCCGACCACCCGGAATCACGACAACTGCAATGTGTGTGTCGGTCACACTTTTCACAGGAGACGAGAAAATACACATATTTCAAGCAAGGGACGTGATACTCGCGCAATATGATGTGTGTCGTGCTCGCTCGCTTTCTACGTATAATTGAAAACAGTGTATTGTGAAGAAAGAACATACTTTTCAAAGAAAAAGAACTATGTCATCCTTCTTGCATATTTGTGCTGACGAACTCGAGTCGTTCTATGACGTGTTCCGTGTTATACAGCACCAAAGACCCGTTCCAGTTCCGAAACATTCTGTGCCGGCACACCACCAACACCCGCGGGTTGAGTCGTCGTCAACTGTACGGCGGTTGCTGGCTTTTTGCGAAAGAACGCAACATATACAATCGTTCCTACCAGCGCGGCAAGAATGAGAATGGCAATGCCGCGCGCGACTGTGGGTGACGGACCTGGGGGTTTCGGAGGCTTGGGTGGTGGCTGCTGTTTACACGCGGCCGTTTGTTTGCATAGCGTTGTACATCGATCCTTGTCCGTTTCATGGGCGGTGGGATCCCAGAAACACGTGCACGTGGACGGATTGCAGGCGTACGTCTTCTTGCACGATGACAAGCATTGGTCCTTGGTTGCTGAGCCCTGAATGTCCTGCTGACAGGTTTGTTGTGACGAACACGAGTACTTTGTCGTTTGGCACTTTTGTGTACGCACCTCGCACTGTTGTTGCGTCGTGTAATCACCGGCGACATTGGGGTCTGTTGTGATCTGGCACGTCCCGTTGACACACGCCCATCGTTGCACACCGCACGCGCTCTGACAGTCGGCCTGCGCGCCATAGATCGGTTCGAGAGAACCTGTCACGTTGCTTGGCGCCGAACATCCTCGGACGTTGTCACAAAACACATTACGCTGCGTCACCAGTTGCAGACCGCAGTAGACCGAACACCCACCACCCCCGGAAGCGCCCGGAGCACTACAAAAGTAGTAGATCCACTGCGAAGGCATCAACATGAACAGGTCGGCCGTGTTCACGCTATCGCTACTGCTACTTAGTTGAATAGGCGATGCCGCCCAGTCCACCCATGCAAACTGGTTATACGAGGTATTATACAGACGATAGGATTGCCCCCAGTACAATCCATCCTTGGGTTGATTCGGACTTGTAATTTGAAATTGCCAGAACTCATTGTTTCCGCCCGAGTTGAATGCCTTGTAGTAATAGTCATGCCAGTATCCACCGCCGAGAAATACGCGTGTATGATCCGTGTCAACCGTTACATCGCGTGTCGTCTGTAGTAGAAAGTTGGCGCCCACGGGAATGTCCTTGCCAATCAGAGCCGCCGCCTCGGTCGTGCCGGGTTTGTACGGAGGTTGAATGATGTGCTCGACGGCTTGCGCAAGCGGCGCCATGGTGACAAAAAAGTTGCCATGTGCGACGTTTGGATACGCGGGATTGAAAGCCTCGGCAACAACATAGTTGGCGGCCGTCGTACCCGATGGCACTTGCCCACTTTGAACCGACGTCGATACCAGGCACACATAACACGCATCGCCGTAACGAATGCGCGGGTAAATCGGCACCGGTTTGGTGGGACACTGCGTTGCCATATATATGTATGTACGTGTATACAAATTTGGCTGTCCGCTAAAAATAGTGAGCCTCTTTTTCACGCAGGATTCAGTCAACCGTCTATGTGTCACCACGATTTACTATATCCTTCACACGCGACATAACGCACTCGAGTTTTACAAAGTATAATGTACTTTGGTGGGTCCGACTGTCACAACATGTATACGAGGTGTACTTCCCTCCTTGAGTGTACACTTCTGTGCATGTGTGTACACGGAAGTATACCACCACAGACAGAACAAGTGTGTACTCTACCATAAGTATAGAATGAATTTTATACGCAAAACTCGAGTCGGTTAATGCTGAAATTACTTATTTTACGGGAGAATGTGGCATACGTGGGTGTCTCTTATAAATGCGGTACACAAGGGTCATATTTTGACAACTCGAGTTGTGTGTGTACATATATTTTTGATTGCAGTGTGGCAAACGCGCTAATGTGTATGATTTTCTGTAGTAGATTCACCGAACACATATGCGTGTGTGTCTGAAGTAATTTATTCAGTAACGACGACTCACTACTGGGTACCAAGCCCCTGTCTGGTTTTTACGAGAAAGAAACAGTTTGGATTTCTTGTCGCCAATGTTTGAGTTTCTTTTCAACATGTTTTTAGCCATCGGTTTCGGGTTTATTCTCGCCATCCCCATTGTCGGTGCTTTTTATGGGTGGGGTGTTCTGTGCCGTGCAACAGAGGTGTCTGTGTGTGACGACGATGACAGTGACTGCGATTGTTCCGATGATGAACTGCACCCTGTATCGAAGGTGGTGTCGCTGGAGGCGGGTCATTTTTACGAAGTCGACAGTGCGACGATTCACAAGCACCTTTTGGATACCCCGATTAAGAGACCCTTTCTTATGATCTTCCATGCTACGTGGTGTCGTAACTGCCCGGCCAAAATCGCCACGTTGAAGAACATTGCGAGTGGCCTCTCAGTGCCGGTCCTCTCGTTGGAGGAGTCGCACGTGGACGACGTGATTGGGTCGGCGCTGCATATCGAAACTGTTAGCGCGTATCCAACCGTATATCTCTACACTGTGGCGAAGCGGCAAGGCAGCAGCACCGTGTACGAGTTTGTCGAGTATGATGAAGATGATGATATGCTGAAGACCCCGGACATGCTAGAGGCGTTCGTTCAGAAGCATATTCTGTAAAAGGGTCTATTTTTGTCTCGTATATATGAAATATGATTCACGTCCATTGCACATGTATAATGCTTGGGGTTTTTTGGAGACCTTTATGAAGACAAAGCCGTCGTGTTTTAGAAAACAAGGAGATGTCGTTGGGTGGTGTTGTCCATGACTGTCCTGTACAGAGTACGGTTCTTCAACCACTCAGTAGTTGTCGCGCGACAGGCCTGAATTGCCTGACTCTCAACAACCTGACAGACGAACCGCTATTGTTGCAAGGAGGTGCCAATTTGTGTGGTCATGTACCACTGCGCGCACAAAATGTCTTTTACGGCGTCTCGTCGGGTAGTTGTTGGACAGTCACGGGCGCTCAAAGTGGCAACGTTTACGTGCGCAACTTTTGCGTCTACGCACCCGAAACACTGAACATTACACCTTTACCTCCCGAGTTGCCAGACTACGACTGCAACACACAGAATACTAAGGTATGGTTTTTGCTCGGTGCTGCCTGGGTTGTCGGTGCGATTGCGTTGGTGTTTGTTATTTTGCGGCTGCGCCGCGCCGCCGATCGGGTAAACGCATTCTGTGTCCACAATCCTCTCAATGCGACCTGCGCGACACCCGCATCTGTGCCAGGAGCAACCCTGCTGGGTGTCCTTGCTGCAGGAAGTGCAACCGCGGGTGTGGCATTCACGGTGACGGGATTAACTGTTGCAGGTCGGGTGCCATGGCAGAAGATCACCTGCGCAGAGTGTCATGCGCGCGGGAACTTATGGGCGTGGACGCTACCATACAATTCGTCGAGTACTTTGCGCAAGAACCTGTGTTCCAAGTTTGGTATTTGTCAGTGCCGCTCGGCATACTACGAAAGTCAATGTCGTGCGTTTGGTCAGACCATCATGCCCGCCGCCGTTTACGACAACAGCGTGGCACAAAAACCAAGTGGATACGATTGCGCGTGTACGAATCAAGTGACCGGACAGAGGTACAATTGCGGTATCAGCGTGCTCGGAGGTGCGCCGTGTGCGACGTGTAGTAGTACCCCGAAGCAAAAGTGACTAGAGTAAAACGCCCATATTGCATTGGGATATATTCAGTCATAAAGTGCGTACTCTCTGTGTAGAGAGGAGAAGAAGAATAACACAAATTGTATGTGTGCAAACGACAATGTATGTACACTTATGTTAGAAGCGTAGGGGTAACTTGGGTTTCTGTTGATCATCACCACTGCTGTTGACCCACGCAGTGTGCCACCGCTCCCATTCAGAAGCGTCCGTCGTCTTAACGAGGCTAAATGTGGGCATTGAATCTCGGGTCCAGCCAAACATCCAGAAGGTCGGCTCGATGGACAACAAAGAGGACGGCGCATATTCAATGTCCTCTACGGGACAGTGCTTCCCCACATCTGCGGCGACTAACGATTTGTCACCCACGATGACACACCAAGTGTTGGGTGCACACATCTCGTTAAAGCAGGATTCCACAAAATAATAGATACTCAGCACATTCAGCGTTGCGTTGTTCTCCACAACGGCATGAAAGTGCTTGTAGACAAACGTGCCGCACGAGTTGTGGAACCGGTACGAATACCGGTAGTGGACGTGAGAACCCACAATTGTTTTCTCCATATATGAAAGTGTGTTTGTCTCTGTGGTGTACAAGCACCCATGTGTTATATCTTTTGTTTTGGCACTCGAGATATACACTCGAGGTATCGGTAAAAAGGGTCACATAAAAATGTATATGTGTACATTAGATGCTGGTGATGTGAAATATGCAATATGTAAACATGTAGGATAGCGCGCTGTGGTATGGGCTGATATATCTTTGTACATTGCTCTCGCGTCGTGGATACGCTGTAAACAAACACATGGCGGCCTATTCCCTACCAGGGCTCCATGGTACGATAGTAGAGTGGATTGCTGCGCACCGGAAGCCTCAGGAGGTACTCATGTTGTACAACGTGAGAGGAGATCCTGCGTATGAGAATCATGTCCATATTACGACGTTTGAGTCTGTGTCCATGTGCGTCGAGTTTTTTGATGCGTTTTTAGGCGAAAGCAAGGACAATTCAATCGATGTTGGTGGAGTGGGAAACGAGACGATCGTACGTTATCATCCGAGGCCATTGATTGAGAATTTGTCCGTCTATATGCACCGCGAAAACGGCAAACACGATTTGTCGTTGTTCGAGTTTGATGATGCTAGTTTGGACACGCTCATTCTCGCGGATAGTAACGATCTGCGCACATTGGAACAATCACTTGCGAGTGCCGGATCACATCCCGTAGTGGAATAAAAAACACATAGACAAGTAAGAGGGTTGTCCACCAGAGAAAGGTGTATGCATGTACATTTTTTCTCGTTGAAACAAAGAAGAAAACATACATATATGGACAACAGCCGGGGTGTACTTGTACGACAAAGGCCTCCTCTGACGCTGGGTTTTCTTATTCCGTTAATGGGTATTGCCGTATTAACACTCACAATTGTGTTTCTTGTGCGTGCGCAACAGACACTGATTGATCGATCCAAGAAAAAGAAGACAACATGGGTCTGCGAGTCTCCCGGACACTGTATTGCATCCACCGACCCGAACGGTGCCGATAGCCCCGAGGCGTGCAATTACACATGCCCCAAACGACCCTATTATGACTGCCAAATCAAACGGACGGGAACATCGACATTGCCGGTGCGTACCGGGTCGTGTGAGCCGACTAATCATGTCACATGGTTCAGCACGCCCGATGTGTGCAAGGCCGAGGCCAATTGTGATGCGCCGCAATACTTTTATTGCGACCCAAAACTTGGATGTGAGGTTGCGGACGCGCCCGTGGTACCAGGTGGATACGCGAATGCGCAACCGAGTCGCGGCACGCCGGGATCGGACCAGTGTCTCGCGCAGTGCGTGATGCGACACGAATGCAACCCCACGACGGGACAGTGCACGGACCTTGGATTCAGTGGCGACACGACAAAGCCTGTGGGGACGTGTGCAACAACGCAGTGCCCGAACCCGCAAAAGTTTTGGGCCTGCAACGGCTTCTCGTGCGTGCCGTCTTCCACGGGACCGTATGCTCAACTATCAGACTGTCTCAAGGCGTGTTGTCAAGCGAGAGGCGGAACGACGTGTGGAAACACGTGCTGCAAACCAGGCATGGTGTGTTGTGGCGGCAAGACATGCTATGATCCCAATGCATGTGAGACATGCAACGCTACGACAGGTGTTGTCTCATCTACATGCCCAAAGTGTGGCATTTGTCAAAACGGCAAGTGCGCCGGACCATTCTGCTCAACAGCAAATTGCCAGACGTGCACTTGCACTGGGCCGAACAATACCGAACCTTGCTCCTGTCAATCGTTTTGCAAGAATGGTTGGACGTGTTGCCCACCCAACCCCGCGTGCCCGGTAAAGACGGCCTTTTGCGCCCCCGACGCGGCCTCATGTTCACAGTGTCCAAAAGCAACGTAAATGTGCACTCGAAAAGACTAAGCCGAAACGTAATAAAACATACACATATATTTGTACATACATCGTATCTGGCGGAAAAGAAAAACGTTGTTCGGTACACACACAACAGAGACTGCAGCGACACACATCACATCTATTTCTGACGTACACAGTATATAAAACACGACGGGTTGTGCAAGTCACATCACACTACTGTGCGTGATCGGTCTGTCTATCAACACCCTATATTATCACCATACATAGACCATGTCAACGACGACACCGACCAGTGTGCGCACAATGACGACACACAACAAAAGGGAACATCATCACCATGATCGAGACAAGAAGAAGAAGGACAGGAAACGAACCCCATCCATCTCACACAAATTGCCACCACCCGCTCCGCGCGGGTTTGCATTTTCATTTTGGCCTCAACAACGTCCGAGTCCACCGCTCATGATCGTTATTGGTTTCTTGGGGTTTATCGTTCTTGCATTCGTGTTGAGTTGGGTCATTTGGCCCGTGTGGGATCTTGCATGTTGGTTCGGGATGGGATGGTGGGGCTGTGGCTACCCAGCATCGCAAACGACCGTCGTTGTGGTTCAACAATCCCCGACCACTGATGCCACTGTGGTGATGTCGGGTGCCGCGGCCGTCATTCAGCAGCAACCACAGGCGGTCGTTATTGAAAGTAATGGACCGGGTGGAACAACGGTGCTAACATCCACACAACCGTTGCCGACAACATCCATCGCAAACACAGGGGGACTCGTCGTATGGTCCCCAGACCCACAACCAACGTCGGCTGTTCCGCGCGGGAGTATTGTCTCCGCCGGCATCTACATGGTGCGTGTGCCATGATCGATCAGTAAGCACGATTGTAAATATCTTGAGTGCCTGTACAAATACGATCTCCAGTCTATACATATGGCACTTGTATATTTATTATATTGTGCACGCACCTAAACAGTAAGAATGAGTACAACGGAGGAAGACATCCGGTACTACAAAGGCCAAACAGCACATCATAGTGATCGTGGTATCGCACGTCTGACGGAAGAAGACGAGAGTAGTAGTAGTAGTACGGACGATGATGATGGAGATGATAATGTACTCCCCATAAATGACGTTGACCATGCGCAGCGTCCTGTTGTCGGCCGCAATAACAGCAACAGCCGCCGTCGCAATAGCAACAACAAAGTGCACGTTATTCGGAACAACATACCCTACAAGGGGTTTCGTGGTCGGTGCGCTGCAAAACAACCGCCACCGGGCATCACTGGCGCCACGGGAGCCACAGGGCCCGCGGGAACGGTTCAATGCATCCCGATCACGATAGAGTGGGAAAACGCGGCATGCGCGGTGGGACCTGGGCCAAATGAAACCTCTTTGTCAATGGTACAATGGATGCGAAGCGTCTATTTGTTTGCGCAAGGTCGCGCTGCGCTCGTACCTTATACACTGGACCCTCCCTCCATGTTTGTCTTTGACGTGTCGAACGCGTCGAGTCCGTTCGTACTGAACCCGACCACAAATTTCGTTATCTTTGATTCGCCCATCAACCGAATTGTCGTCACCGCTTCGCAAACGCAAGCGTACGCCCTCAGCAGCGATGGTGTTTTGTACCGACTGGACATTAGCAACCCCTCGCACATTGCGATTTCACAATCCCTCAACCTCAACAGTAGCGGCATCTGTATCGGACTGGATATTGTTGAGAAGCAGTCGCGTGCATATGTGGCTTCTACAGGGGCAACCGGTCTGATTGTCGTGGATATCTCGGGGAGCACCATGTCCGTCCTGTCGAACACACCAGGACTCGGTGGCGCAACATCCGTGGTGGTGCGGCTGCCGTTCGCGTACGTTTTCGAAACCAACACACTCATGACGTCATTCCGGCTGGCGGTCTATAGGGTGACAAGCGACAGCGATGATTGTGGTGCACAAGCAATTATGACGCCTACCCTCGTGGGGAGTGTCACCACACCCGCGCTACTATCCTATGCGACGTTACGACCCGACGGCGGTGCCTTGACAACGACGACGGGTGCAATTGTGTACGCTGCAACTTACACAGGTGCGCCATTCCTATACTGCATTGACGCCAGGGTGCCCACGGCTCCTTCTGTCTCTACACCCGACGGTGTTGCTCTCGGGGGCAGTACATTACCCCAAAATGTGGCGCGACTCGTTTTTACTAATCCCAACGCACTCTTCACAAATAGTTTGAATGGTATCGTATCTTCCGTGGCGGTGCAAGACGATACGCCCACGCAGCCCATTCTAAAATAAGCACCTTTGCAACAGGTGCGACACTTACGGGCGCCTGCTTTATCGAACCAGGCCGAAATGTCCTGTATCTGCCGAACCGAACGGGTGAGTCTTGGCCGACAGTTCTCAATACCTTGTGCACGTTCTTCCCAGTCGGTTGTACAGGTGTGGCCATTATTGATTGCTGTCTTTTTGTCAACGGCGAAATCATTGGCGTGAGCGGGCCACAGGTCGGCGCGACCGGTCCGCGAGGAAGCACGGGCGCGACGGGAACACAGGGTGCATCTGGTTTACAGGGGAATACGGGTGCGACGGGTTTTCAAGGAAGCACGGGCCCGTCAGGCCTCGCGGGTGCAACTGGTCCACAGGGAAATACTGGTGCGACTGGGCCCCAAGGAGCAACCGGATCCCAAGGTAACACGGGTCAAACCGGGAGCAGCGGTGTGACAGGTTTGCAAGGAAGTACAGGCGTAACTGGCAGTACGGGTGTAACGGGTCCGCCAGGAAGTACAGGTGCAACTGGCATTACGGGTGTCACAGGGCCTCAAGGAAATACCGGCGCAACTGGTAGTACCGGTGCAACTGGCCCGCAAGGAAGTACGGGCGCAACTGGCAATATGGGCGCAACTGGACCGCAAGGAAATACGGGTGCAACCGGCACAACTGGTGCGACAGGCCCACAAGGAAGTACGGGTGCGACTGGTACAACTGGCAGTACCGGTGCAACGGGCCCTCTTGGAAGCACGGGTGCGACTGGTCCATCGGCACCGTTTGTACTTGTGGGACCGATTGTCGGGCCCACCGGCCCATTTGATATTATTGTTCCCAGTGGGTGCACGACGGCGCGACTGTCGATGTGTGGTGGAGGTGCCGGTGGCGCAAGCACCGCCGCCCCCGCACTGGGCGGAGGAGGCGGGGGTGGTGCGGGGGCCATTGTGGGGTACCCCTTCGCGGTCGTGCCGGGAAATGTCGTGAGCATTGTCAGTGTTGGTGGACCCGGTATTGGTGGTGCCTTCTCACCGGGTGGACCCGGCACGAACGGGGGCGATACGCACGTTTCCGCAGGCATTGGGTACGATTTTATGGCATTTGGCGGCTTGGGCCAGCCACTTGCGACGCGAAGTGATGGTGGTTCCGGCTCGAGCATTGCGAACGTTACACTGCCCTCGCCCGCGCCTGGAGGTGGTGGCCTAACGCCTGGAGGCTTTGGTGGAAACGGCAACGCCGGTCTATGTGTCGCATCGGGCGCGGGTGGAGGTGCAGGAAGCACTCTCACCGGAGGAGGGCCCGGTGGGTCCGTCGCGGGGGGTGTTGGCGGTTTCGGCGGTCTCGCACCAGGTGGTGGCGGCGGAGGGGGAGCCTGCGCGTTTGGTAACGGAGGCAATGGTGGTCATGATGATGCGACACCACCCACGTCGGGCACTGGGTTTGGCGCCGGAGGAGGAGGCGCCGGTGGGTTCGCCACTTCAAGTCCGGCAGGAGATGGCGCCAATGGCCGACCAGGTTTTGTCACTCTCATCTTTTCACCCTAAGAAAAACCCCAGAAAAAAGAACAATTAAAACACACAAGAGTACGATGCGCACATGTACTAATATACTCACATTATGCTCACAACAAATACTATTGTCACTTACATGAGGTAACTCCTCGATCGACAATGTCCATCTCCTGCGGTGTCATTATAACCGACCTCAATTCGCCAGACTTTTTCTCCTTCAACGTATTGCTCCAAGATCTTGTACGGGTTCACTTTGCTTTTCCGATTCGTCTTGATCCAACCTTCACCATAGTGATCATGGCGCGGATGTATACAAATGACAAACCAATTCTTGAATGTTTTCTCACCTCGCACTTTTACGATGCGCACTATTCCTGGCTGGAAATCGGTTTTTGCCCCGTAATAAATAGATAGAGTAATCTCCTTTCGATTTTCAGTTCCAGCATTCAGACGATCAAAGTATGATATTGCCCTGTCAAGTGTCGGCTCAAGACCATGCCATGTCGCAGTAGGATGTGCACAACCCATCGCGCGCTCTCTTTTTTACTGTAATGAGACACATGAACATACAGGCAGAAACTTGCAAGTTTTGTTGTTCTTACTGTGTGAAAATACACACTCACACATGAACCGGTACCCACCCACATCCATCGACATGATCCGACACCTGCATGCCGCACATTTTGGCCACGTAGCGCACCACAATACCATGCGTCAAACACCACACAGGTCCCGCAGCCTCGCGTGCGTCGTCTCCGTCGTCGGCACGACGTGTCGTAGTGACGACTGTCGGATCACGCCATCGCAGTCCATTCAGATGCTGCTTGACACGAAATTGCAACTGCCACTTCGATTCGTGTAGAGGCGGTTTGTACATGAGCGTATCTGCGCGCACACCTAATCGTTTCATTTCCTTACTGCTGACATACTTGGAGAGTAACGTGTCAATGTACACTGGCACGGTGATACCGGTTTGGCGCACCAATTCATCTTGCATGTAGTGCGCTGTTTGACGCGTACGGAGGTATGGGGAACAGAGGATAACACTAGGAAAGCCATAACGTTCACACAAGTCCAGTGCTGTTTCTTGCGCCTGGGTTGCACCTGCCTGAGTTATTGGAGTGTCGTGTTTAGGGCAGGTGGCGCATCGTACATCCTCGGCGTGGCGCATGTATACAATCATCTTTGGATACTGCTCACTCATCATCGTTTTTTTGGTGATGTTTCCTTTCCGTTGTAGAGAGAAAGACGCTCTTCTTACAAACCATCCATGGTGTGTGTGCGCCTTGTCTTTTACTATAGTGTGATCACTACCGTATATAATCATCAACTTGGAGTGTTTCTGTATGGTTCCGACAACTGTGTGACTACCCACTAACATGGACATGCACAAACAATGTATAACCAACTCGAGTTGTGAGGAATTTTGTATAAGAAACCCTTGAGGAGGTACGGTTTATTGTCCACTCCAATACAGTGGACACATATGCATCTTCAGCACCCACACATACTCATGTCGGATATACACATACATGATGTTTATGACACATAAGAATGGGAAGAATGTGTGTCTCCGTACATTGGGTAGTAGTAATGTTACACGAAACTCGAGTTGTCATATGAAGTCTATTGTGATCGGGTCAAGTATATACACAATGGCGCACATACATACTCTCCGTACCACGAGATGATGCGCATTGGTATGTGTCTGTGTAGGATTATTTATGCGCAATGTAAGCCACCGTTCGTAAATCTATATCGTATATAGTAAAGTCCGTAAGTTTTGTGTGTTTCTGACCTTCTTTGTTAACAACATTGACATGGATCAGGCGCACCTAGCGGCGTGGAAAAAAACATTGAAAAACTCGCAGAAGCAAGGCGGCGCGTATCCCGACAGTTCTTCCGGTGCAAGTTGGATAAACGAATGTGAATGCTGTCCCCGTAACAAACACGCACGTGGTGCAACAGGTGTAACGGGGGCAACTGGTGCTAGTGGCTTGCAAGGACCGTCAGGTCAAACAGGAAGTACTGGTGTCAGTGGTGTACAAGGCTTCGCAGGTAGCACCGGAAGTACCGGGCCGACTGGACTACAGGGCACTAGTGGTAACACTGGCAGCACCGGACCGAGCGGAGTGCAAGGCCCAAGTGGTAACACTGGCAACACCGGAAGTACCGGACCGAGCGGTATCCAGGGTTTGACTGGCAGCACCGGAAGCACCGGACCGAGTGGAGTACAAGGCTCCGCAGGCAACACAGGAAGCACCGGAATTACTGGTTCGAGCGGTATCCAGGGTTTGACTGGCAGCACCGGAAGTACTGGACCGAGTGGCGTGCAAGGTCTTAGTGGGAGCACCGGCAACACGGGTAGCACCGGAGCGAGTGGAGTGCAAGGTCTTGTTGGCGACACCGGCGCGTCTGGAAGTACTGGACCAAGTGGTGTGCAAGGACCTGTTGGTGGCACCGGAAGTACCGGACCGAGTGGACTACAGGGATTCGCCGGTAACACGGGTAGTACAGGACCAAGTGGACTACAGGGCCTTCCAGGTAATACGGGTAGTACCGGGCCAAGTGGACTACAGGGCTTGACAGGTAACACGGGTAGTACCGGGCCAAGTGGACTACAGGGCCTTGTCGGCACCACGGGTAGTACGGGGCCTACCGGATTCACAGGTGCAACAGGTCCGAATATTCCTGTCGTTGGTTTCTTTGCAGTGAAAAACACGGATCAGACGTTTATTTTGAACACCATTCCCGAAACAACCATCATCGACTGGACCATTCCGGCTGGTAGTGGTGGTTTCAATACTGGTCAGTTCAATATTGCGACGGGCATCTATACGTGTGATCGAAATGGGTTTTATACGATTTCCGCGGGGGTGACATTGTTATGTATTCCCTCTGTGGGAACCCTCGATACCATTGCGTTTTGCCAAATTGCCTTTGTCGATACGGCGGGACCAACGCACATTGCCGCAGCGGTCGCGAGTCTATCGATCCCGTCGGCCGCGGTCTTAGGACCTGGAGGTGTATGGGCGCAGGCGTACCCGGTGTCGCTCACCGCTGCGTTGAATGTTGGCCATACATACGCGCTAACCATTACGAGCACCAGCACGTCTGGTGCATTTAGCGGAACGATCGCAGTCTCTCAAGCGTACCCAACATCGTTTAGCATTGAACTGCTCAACCTACCATAGAGAGGAAAGATCATAAACTTGTCACAATAAAGAAAATCACGGACTGAGCCAAAACCAGATTCGTTTTCATGAACGGATGTGTTTGTTTATTACGCAGCGATGGGTGACGGTGGAACCGTGCAGACGCACACACAATGTTTATCTCCGTCCACTTCGAAACGCGGCTCGCACTGTGCTTGACAAAATCGCCCTCCATAGACGCCGTCAAGGGCAAAGTCTTGGTATCGTTGACTAGGCGAGCGCAAAAATGCAAACTTGCCCGGATACATACAGTGATTGGCGAATTGGATATCGTTGCACCGTACTTGATCGGCCGTGTAGCGGACGCTGAAAAAGCCCGCCGGCACACTCGCGCGCAACACGGGTGGCGTAATGCGCACCGTCTCTACCTTACTACAGGGCATGTTGGGGTCGCATGCATCGGACGCCGCACTTGAAGACGTGGCTGAAATTGTCGCCGCCGGCGCAGTGGTCGCCGCGATGCCAACGATATTCTCATCTGCGCGATGATGCACCACATGGACAACATTTGTATCCTTTATGCCGCTTTCGTTCGCGCCAATAATTGCCGCAGCAGCAGTGGTAGCGGCCGTCGCTGGTGTCGTTGTTACGGCAGTCACCACGGGTGGTAAATTTGGATGAGGCACTTCGGCCGACGCTGACACGACAGCCTGAGCAGCAATTGGCAATTGTGGGTGAGGCACCACCACAGGTGACGGCGGTGGTACTGCGACTGTAGCAGCAGCGGCGACAGCGGGAGTCGTACTGATATGGACAACCGGACAGCACTGCGCGCCGTACACGTACTGCTCTCCGAGCGTGATATCACAGACACGACACGCCGGACCTCCCATTGCTGCCACTCCGGGTGGTCCTGTTGCTACGTACGCCGTTGGAGGAGTAATCACGCTCGGCGCTGTCCAAAAGTATATCAGTAGAAGGATGAAGAAGATGAGAATGAAAATTGTCCAGAAATTGATACACGGTCCTTTCGCCATCTCTGCGTGTCTTGTGTGTACCGTTTGTTTATACAAAGCGAACTAACAACAAACAAATGATGGAACCGGAAGAGGGAAATCTTCTTTCGTGCGCGTTAGAGTATGCTACACTACGCGCAGGTGTATGCACGTATTCTCATACACACACGGACCCCTGGTTTATCCTTATAGAAAGAGGACATTTAATATATTAGAGGTACGTCCACACATACACGCATTGTACACACGTCGATAGCGGTATATTATGTGGCGCGTTCTGCATATATACGGGCATATCAACGCCCGCAGTATGTCCCCTCACCCTCTACCTTCGCACAGCACACACAACGGCATTGCTCCTTATCATACGTGACGACGCTATGGGTGGCATCTGGACCACACAGCGACATTCGGCGGACATTACGACTCATGGACGCATCTCCGCACGCGGGTCCGACTGCATTGCTGCAGATCGGACAGGTGGTGTTATGGCCGTCGCACGTGCACGGGACGAACGTCTTTGCGCTCATACATGTCCCTACCTTGTATTGGCACTTCGGTCCGGCGAGATCGTCCGACGCACACGATGAAGATGTTGGTGGCAATGCTGCGGACGGTACCGCCGATAGAATCGGTTGTTGCGAAGAAGAAGTCGTCGCCGAGGGCGTCGCACAAATAAACACTGTGACATTGGTCGAGCCCACGAGAAGGTGACCTGAAATAATAGGGATATGCCCATCCGCGCACGCATAACAGGGCGTGCGTGGGTCCAGGCATTGAGTTTGTACGTGTGTGCCCGATGGGGGCTGTCGGATTGCCATGGGTGGCTTCATGATGAGCACTCGTTGTGGTTGCGGTACCGGCGCCAAACCAACATTGCTGCGGCAGCACGATACCTGTATACCGTGCAGGCACTGTGGATCGTCAGGGCAAGGATCTAAAGGAGCTTGAATTCGCTCCGTGTGGGAGATCTTGCGGTTCTCGTACAGAGCCTCCAGTACGGGGGCGCGGATTCCAATAATGGTCCACACGGGTAGTACATCGCCGGTCTTGTTTTGGTAGACTCGGAACGATTGCACATGCTGTTGTGCAGTGGATGATGGCAGTGTTGTTGTGGTGTCGTCCGATGGCGGGGGAGACAAGTAGAAACATTGCTGCATCCCGTGATCGGAGGTTGTGGTGGAGGACCATGCATCCGGACATGGGGCGGGCATGAGTTGTACGAGGGACGCTCCGTCCGGATGTGCGATGCGCATCAACATGTTAGAGTTGCGCGAAACGAGCGGACTAAGAACGGCTATAAGCAGGAAAATGAGTGCCAACGAGATGAACCACGAGGACGACGATGGTTGCAACGTCGTGGTAGCATCTGCATCGACGTTGTTGACACGTTGCGTTCTCGCCCGCTGCGCGGCACCACTCACTGCGGAGGCTGGTAACTGTTGCTGCTCCTGCTGTTGCATGTACGCTACAATATTGTGTGAGGCCTTTCTTTTCTAGATGCCTTTATCTTTCGGTAGGCATAATTTGTCTGGCGGCGCTGTTTGTGCGCGTAGAGGAAAATGGTTGCGGCTGCGAGCACAAACAAATATATGCACTAAAGTGCGTGATGAAAAACACGGCGCATTCTATATATAATCACTTGTGTGTTATTAGGGACAGCGGTACATACACGAACGCGAACATATATACACAACCATGTGTGAAATGATGCTCGAAAAAGTGGCCTTGACATGGACGAATAATATGTACGCTGAAAAAAACCCTGTCTGATTGATGGTAAGAGAAAGAGAACACCCCGCGTAATAATCATTGTGTTAAGAAATCTTGAGAGAAGGGTCGGAGACGCACCGTGTGAGGAGGGAAACAAACAAATACATTACTCAATATGGCGCAAGCACAACAACAACAGATGACACCGCATCTTGCGCCAAAGATTTTGCACCAGATCTGGTTTAATTTCTCAGAAGACAACGACCCTGAGAAGGCCGAGGTGCCGCTAAAACTCCGTCCAATGCAGCAATCGTGGGTCAACCAACATCCAGACTGGAAGTACGTGTTGTGGTCACGCCCAAAGGCCGACGAGTTTATCGCACGTCACTTTGGGTGGTTTTTGCCAACGTGGCAATCCTACAAGTCCGACATCTATCGCGTGGATGCGTTGCGATACCTGATTCTGTATTGGTACGGCGGTGCGTATATTGACATTGACGCCGAGTGCCACAAACCGCTGGACGAGTTGCGCGCACACAGTGTCGTACTCGTCGGTACGCCGCACTCCAAAATGTGGTTGAGTAATTACTTTATGATGGCGCATCGGCGACACCCCTTTTTCCTGTACTGTCTTGAGCATTTAAGTTCAATGGCTGACAGCGGACTGCACTGGAAAAACTCTTTTGTGAGTACGATGACGATGGCCGGACCCGCCTATCTTACGTGGTGCTATTTCAAGTATGGTGGAACAACGGCAAATGAAGAAATTTATGTCATGCACCACTGCTACTTTGGCGCCGGACGCGAACAGTGTCGAAGCATGCTGCGCGAGCAAGGCGATGTCCCCTTTGCGGACCACCAATTTCACTCATCCTGGGGTGCCCAACGCCGAGCATGGGCGGATATCGTGCGCCTACTCGCCGCCTTGATCGGCATCATCGTCGTCAGTTTCATCTTATTTGCCGCTGGACGCCGTCACAATAGCGGTCGTCGTTAATGGGAAAAAGAAGTTAACAACACCCGTCTTGTTCAACAAACTTGTGTACATAAAACAAAACAAATTCGTCGCTTGTTGCACCCGCACGATTTGGGCACACACACATATATGTATAGATAGATATGGCAGATCATCACCATTCGTATTATACGTGGTGTTCAGCGTGCGCGATAGCGGCGGCGGCAGTCTCCACAACGCCACGACGGCCATCCTTTCGACAGTATGCACAAGAGCAACTTATCCTAAACGAGTACGAATTCTGGTTAGCAACACGGGCATTTCAGCAAAAAACATTTCCTCGCGTGAAAGAGATGCGACTAGAGGCGAAATGCATATGGAAAACATTTCTACACGAGAATGCACCGCAACGGGTGAGCATTTGTGCAACGACGTTGGCAAGGATAAAATCAAACCTGCGACAGCGACGGCTGCGTTACAGCCTCTTTCAAGAAGGCATGCTGGAAATGTCTAACATGTTGATGGAGCACTTTACACATTTTCGGCAGCAGTATTCAGCGGACATCCCTGTCACTGAATAAACAACTCGAGTTTTGTATAACTCGAGATATGACAGACACGCGAGCGTGCACCATACAATACCGGTCCGACTGTTGTGGTGTGTATGAAGAGTACACATACATACCTACATACATACACACTTACAAACACTCACAGAAAATGTCTGTGTTAACCACCTCGACTGACATGGATGGACAACCTACAAAAAAACAAAAACTCGAGGAGGTGCAACATACGGAAATGATGCTTCAACTCATTCGTCATGGAGCCAAAGAGCAGCACCAGACACCTGGGACAGCAGCGAACAGCAACACTCATACGACACTAACGGACGTTCACTTTTTGCAACAAACAACACCTATTTCGTCCCTTTTCAACTGGCAACGTGCGCTCGCCGTGGAGTTGTCTCGCGTGAATGATTTGCTGCAGAGACGACAGGTGGCTGAAATTACGACACAAGCGCATTGTCGCCAGGTTCGTACATATACACTTTTGTGTGATTTGCAAATAACATGCATGTGACCTAATTAATGTTGCACCACAGTTGCTCAACGAGTTAGTGCGAGAAGTTGACGCTCAGAAAATGGTTCAATGTGACGCCTGTCGCGAATCTCGTCTGGCACAGTCAAACGTTGCATGGATATCCGAAGCGCAGAAGCGACAGTTTCAATGTGCTACTGGGTGTATGCGGAGTAAGTCTCGAACGTGTGTGTTGTGTTTTGATTTGTACTGTTTAGCACCAGTGCCACTCTGTGTGTACTGCCGTGAGACCATGCAATTATCAATATAACTGTCTATATATGTACACATATTTACTTATAACTGCCGCTGCTCTTCACATGTCACGTTGAAATGCTGGCCCATCATGTTTTGCGCGTGCAGTGGCTCAAATGAGAGCACCCACGGCTGCTGTGTCTGTAAATAATCTTCCGCGCGCTTCGATTTCACAATGACGTGGCGCTGCTGACCGTACAATGTCTGTACTTCAATGTCATTGTCACGCAAATCGTTACGGCGTGTCGTCCACTCGGCCTCAGTTACCAAGTTTACATTGGCCAAGTATTCAAAGTCGTCCGACATGATGTATATATGTCTCTGTAACTGAGAAGTGAACAAGACTGAGTGTAGAGGTGTGCTTGCTTTGAATGTATATATATATAAATAGACGATTCAGACTTTTGACTCGAGATGGATGCGCATTCGAGTTTGTTTTTATATCCTAAAATGTGTGCGTGTGTGCACGTACGGGTCGCTCGAAAGACATTGTCAGTGCACGCGTGAGAAGCAAAAAATGAATGTCTGTGTCGCGCACGAAGGAGAAGAAATGATGGCGCTTGCGCCGATGCCTCTCATTACTTCGGCCACTGACGTCTTTGCGTATGTGAACCCAATTACGTGCCCCGCTGTTGGTTATGGTACCTACGGACATGTCGTTGCGCTTCCGACACATACGAACCGCGTAGTAAAACGTATGGACGACGGCAGTCCGAATGAAGAAATTGCGTCATCCACGCTGCGCGAGATGGTCTTTCTGACCAGTTTGCAGCCACATCCCGCCATTATTCGCATTCACTCCATTGGAATGGATTTGCAGAAACCGTGCATTACCATGGATCACGGTGGTATGACATTGCTCACATTCATGGAGCAGTTCACAGAGATTCCTTCGTTCTGTAGTAGTCCTTCTGGTGCGTCCATCACATATATGCATGTCCGATGTTTTTGTTTCATTTATGTGCATATCTGTACTTTATCATGCATGGTCTTTTTTGTTGCGTCTGTGTATATAGATACTGTGCGCGTCGTTCCCTTACCAATTATTCGGCGCGTGATGGTTCAACTTTTGGATGGGATCGCGCACTGCCACGCGCATAATATCGCACACCGCGATATCAAGTTTACAAACGTGCTCGTGGATCCCGTCATGAATGTTCGTTTGATTGATTTTGGTATTGCATGTCCTGGTGTCGGTGCTTCTTCGGCGGCGCCAATGCCCCATACGGACAGTATGGCTTCCCTGGGATTTCGTGCGCCTGAGATGTTGTTAGATCCTTGTTGGCGTGGCTACGATCCGTTTGCGATTGACATGTGGAGTGCGGGCGTGATACTGCTCGGCCTACTCCTTGGTGATTCGGTACCACTCGGATCCTCCAGCATAGAGCAATGTTTAGCGCGTATCGCGGAATTGGTTCCCGTTCAACAACATGATTCTTCTGTTGTCGGTGGTGGTCCTGCGACGACACAAGATAATACCACAGCCTTGATGAATCGACTGAGGCGAGTGTTGCCGGATCTTTCACGGCGAGCAACGGCTATATATCCACTTGACGCACGGTTGGAGTTTCGGTATCGGGCGGCCTTGTCATCATGCGATCCGGAACTATCGGCCGCACTCGACTTGGTGTTGTGGCTTTTAGCGTGGTTGCCCACCGCACGACCTTCTGCAGCGCAAGCGCGACAACATCGGTTTTTTGTCCCAATGTTGCAACTCTCCGTGACACCATCCACCACCGTGACCACACTGCCATGGAATGCGACGGCGCGACTGTGGCTTTCTCAAGATATTGATGATGATTATCACGGTGCTGCGGCAGCGCATGGTATTACGATTGTCGAGTATGATAATCATCATGAGAGACTTGCGCGCTGGATTGAGATTATTCATTATCGAATGGCCCTTCGTAACGGAGTAACCGATGGCTTTTTCGATTCGCGCTCTACATCGCGCCTGGCACATCGACTGTTGGATTGTTACTTGACCTCACGTCATCCTTTGAAGACGGAATCTGGGATTAATGACTTTTTCATTCCGCTCTGCTGCTGGACATTGGCCGATCGCTTCTATCGCTCTGAATCAGAACGTATGGATCATGTGGCATCGTGGATCACGGGGTCGATGGACGACACCGAGTATTTAGTGACGTTGGAGATTCATGTTTTTTCCGTCCTACTAGCGACGACAACAACGGCAGTGACAGCATCGCCGTGACAATACCGTTGCGTATGTATATGTACAACAAGTAGTGACATAGGTTTTGTATCTTCATTTAAACATGTTGTTGTAATTGTATGATTGCTGACGTGGTTGCAATACGAGGGATGTCGTTGTTGTTGCGGTGGGCCGATTCCCAAACCCACCAAATAATGACGACGCTGCGACTGGCGGCGGCGACACATTGGGTATCAAAGTAGGTGATGACATTGTTCTGTTTGCCGCAATCATCCAAGCATTAATGCATTCACGGGAACACAGTTCTTTACCATCCCTCGTAATGTACGTTGAACTACCGTGGGTGTTGTGTGTCGTAATTGCGCGCCCGCAGTGCCAACATAAAGGAAGACTACTATATTGTTGAGGTGTTGTTAACGTAGTGCGATTGCCCCCTGTGAATGAACCAAAGTCGGGTTGTGCCGTTGCTGAACTTTCATCGACATCCATGGGATCGTCGTCCGCGTCATTCATCCAAACATCCTGGTTCATGTGATTGTTTTTTTCAGACTCGTCCAGTCGCTGCTGCCGGTATCACATGGAATATCCTACGTTGCTGCTAATAAAAGGATTCCAGTCATCCCTGCTGTCGGTGTGTATCCACCGCAAACACGCACGCATTTCGGCACACATGTGTATGTAAAATAAATAGTCGCAACTCGAGTACGTGATATATTGTGACAACCGCGGCACCGAATAAATAAATAGGGGCATGTATTTATTGATGTCATATCACATGTTTGGTAGATAAATAGTAACGTATATTGTGTTTGCGTGGCTCTGTTTTTGCGCGTATGAGACAACAGCAACGCACGCATTCACTCGACGACGACGAGAATAGCATGTCGTCGTTGGAAGAACAAGAACTCTATAATGTTATGGACGATATTTGTTGGTGGTTCCCTCATATGACGCCCTCTCTGCAGCAACATGTGTTGGACATTGTTTGTTTTAAATACTACGAGTCCATCCGAAGTGCATCTTACGTGTATTCTCTCCGCGAATGGTTTGGTACAGTCGTGGCACTGTATGTAACGCAGAATCGTTTACATGTCCCAGATCATATTGAGCGTCGCATCGTGCACACGACACGTCGGTATGCGTATCTACAGCGCAAGTACAGCGCGGGCGGCAAACGTCGCGCATGGTGGCGTCGGCGTGATTTGCACATAATGATGGCATTGTTTGCGGCTTCGCGCGACAACACCTGGCTTAAGACGATTGAGTCGGTTCAACGTGATATGACAGTCCCCTTTCGCGTGCGCTGCGAGGCATGTCGTATTGTACGATTCTTTGCACGACGTGAACAATTAGACCCGCGATCGCGCAGCAACAGTGTTCTCCCATTGCATGTGCAACAACGTATTATGGCGCTGAATATATAATAGAGATGATGTGTCGTGTATTGTCATAATGAAATGAAACACACTCGAGTTGTGTGTGTGCAAAGACTGTGAAGATGCGTGAAACATAACAAGGACTGTCTCTGCCGCATTTTACAGAGGAAGTACAGATACAGATGGCTAGCACGCGCACGCGATGAAGCGACGCCGCGTTGTCGACGATGACGACGGTGATGCTGCTGTGATCGACTGTTCGCCGCAACAGCAACAGCACCATAATCACCAATGGGCCGGTGACGGTGACGGTGTCAGCGCAATGGCCACGGCCACGCCTGCCAAACGTGCCAAACTTACAGATGTAGAGAACGATAGCATTCATTTAGATTTGTGCGCTTCCGTACCCGGCGCAGCAGTAGGTCCTGCTGTTCCCGTCGTTAGCAACAGCAGCAGCAGCCACTCTGCGCCGCCACCTATATTCGCCACCCCTTCTTCATTGTTGCAAACATCGACATCATCGCCTCAGCAGCAACAGCAACAACGACGCCGGCGTCGCAATCCCACATCCGGTCGGGCGCGGCGCCGTTCGAGTCAAGCAGGCACATCCGCGTCCTCTTCTTCATCGAGTGATGCGGCGTCATCTCCGAGACCAGCAGTAGTGCGATCGTTTGAAGAAGGTGATTACGAGCATCTCCCTGTTGTTACTCGTCTCCGTCGCATTCACGGCAGCACACAACAGCGGTTGCATTTGCGCGATGCGTTCATTCAAATTATGCGCAGCATACCGCAAACATGTACGGTGACGATCCAATGGAGTAACGTTTTGCAGCCCGAACGCTACCTCGGCGGTGGTTCGTACGGGCACGTTTATGCGTTCCGGTCGCGGGAGCTCGCTCTCCCATTTCAAGTTGCTATCAAGGCCATCTACACGTCACGTCAGCGTCTGAGTGAAGAGGAACAAGAGCAATCCGCGCTACTTGACGGCGCGGCGGCCGCTGCAGCACTATCGCCAGTACCACCACCTCCCTGTAGTCGTGGCCGTGGTCTTTTAGAAGTGCCCGATGACGTGGCGACGCGTATGCACGAAACTGATTTTGACACTGCCATGTTGGAGATACAGGCGCAGAAATTGGTGTCTCAGTTTGTGGAAAGTCGCGTGTGTCCGCACTTTCCATTGTTTGTGCGCGACGCGTACGAACAGGTGCCCGCTGGTGCTGGTCGCCGTTCCGTGACGTCGTCCGCACGACGGGAACGAGAGACACAGTATAATATGCGCACGGTGCATCTCGTGATGGAGATGTGTGACGAGTCATTGAATATGTGGTGTGTGCGGCGGCGTCGCATGCCCCGGCCCGTGTTGAGCATGCTCTTTCAAGTATCGATGGCCATCTGTTGGATGCATATGACACACGGCATGGTTCACAACGATCTCTATGCGAGAAATATCATGTGCAACCACGTGGACCGTCGCCTCGTACATCGCTATCGCGTCGGTAGTCACACGTGTTTTGATGTCCCGCTATGTGGCTACCTTTGGAAGGTGATGGACTTTAGTCTGGCGACATCACCTAGCGTACTGCGTCGGTTGCACACGGCCGAGTTCAATGTCGGCGGTCGGCCGACGTTTGCAAACGCGGGAGAATTCGTGCAATGCGTCGACCCGAGCAACACGTACAACTTTGCCGCCTACAGCCGTGATTTGCTTTGCTTACTGTGGTCCGTCGTGCGGCAGAATGAGGACCACACAGGGACGGTACCACCGAACATTATCAACTGGTGTTTATATGGGATTGAGTACGTGGCGCAGTTGCTATCACTCCCTACTGGAACATCATTGCATGACTCACCTGTGGAGTTGGTGCGGACGGTCATTCACTTGTTCTCGCCGGAAACGCTCGTCATGTATCATATTCCTCCCAACATTTTTGCACCGCACACGGATCTCAAGGACGGAGAGATTCCAACTTTTGTACTCGCATCGTAATTATACATGTGTTTCTACATATATAGATACTGTATTTTCCAGATTTGAGTACTCCTTGTTCAAAAAATAGATTCACCAATGCGTACTAGTGTGAGAGAAGCGCCGACATCCTCAATCGTACGTATCGACCATGCGGGCTGCCCGATGGTGGAACTGCTACTAAAATTGAACAACTGCAATGTTTGCCCACTCTGCAGTTGGGCGATACCAGTCCCTTGGATGTAGAACGAGGGCTGGCCAGGTTGATTCTGGTACGTGATGGATCGTTGCACGTAGCGGAGTTGTGACATGGGTGACCCGTTCAGCGTTGTGCCAATGTCGATGTTGCCCACGAGTGCCCCGCCACTGTACGTGGTCGACGCAGGATCGTATGCCACGCTCCACTGAATGAGGTATGTGCCCTGTAGGTTGATCGTGATCGTAGTGCGTCCGCTATCGATCGTTGGACTGTTCGGTGTGGGGCCGACTACTGTCTCGGGAAGTATGATGGCTTCTCCCGGAGCGAGTGGATAACGCTCAGCGTCGTTTGCGCGAAGCCAGAATTGAATAAACGCCGTCGTGACCGCCGTTGACGGACCGGTCGCTCCTGTGGCACCTGTCGCACCGACTCCTCCGGGCCCAACACCAGTGTTACCGCAGAAGACGTTGACGCAACATCCACACTTCTTTTTCTTCCCACAACATTTATTGCTGCAGCCACCTCCACAACAGGTCGTGCCGGTTGCCATGGTATGTATGCTCTGTGTATGTAGTGCACACACTCACGCACACCTCCCTTTACCATGAGACATCTCGGCAAAAAATGTTTTGTATGGACCCTACACAATAAAGGTGCGAGTGTGTATTACGTTGTATGTTGTGAGTGTTAGCAAATTTTTTTTGGAACAAACAACAAACACGTACTCTTCATGAGCGGAAACAACGGAAGCGGCACGTCGGCCACACCGTCTGCCGTGTCCATCATGAGTCTCGACGAGGCGGCACGGCGCATCCAAATATCGCTCATTGCACGTGCAGCACTTGTGCGTGCTGCGAATCAACAACGGCAATACGCGGCTGTGAAAAGGAAAAAAGAACAACAACAACAACAACAAACGCAAGCGTCGCACGTTGGCGGAAATGAACATCATCATGATACCACCACCACCTCGAACGGAAGTGATGCTGCTGGCAAAAAGAAAACATCATCATCAGCCACATCAAAACGGGGATCCGCCGCAACAGCAGCGGGAGCAGCAAAACAACAACAACACGTTCCAGCGCGCAATGCCAAATCCTCTGCGACATCCTCAAAATCATTGCGCAAGAGTGCATTGGAGCCATTGCCGACGACAACGACGACTACTGTATTTGTCCTTGGTGAGCAGGGCGCTACTGGCGCGGCGGGACGAGACGGTGCAAGCGGAGCACGAGGACCACGCGGCCTTCCTGGACTGCCAGGTCGACAAGGATCGGCAGGCCTGCGCGGCGAACAAGGTGCGACCGGCATTCAAGGTCAACAGGGCCTGCAGGGTCGACAAGGTGCCACTGGCATACAAGGTCAACAGGGCCTGCAGGGTCGGCAAGGTGCGACGGGCATTCAAGGACTGCAGGGCGAACAAGGCCGACAAGGTGCGACGGGCATTCAAGGACTGCAGGGCGAACAAGGCCGACAAGGTGCTACGGGAATACAAGGCCTACAAGGTCTGGAAGGTCGCGCAGGCGCAACGGGACTGCCAGGTCTGCATGGCGAACAGGGTCAACAAGGTGCCACCGGTATACAAGGCTTACAGGGCTTCCGAGGTCAACAAGGTGCCACCGGAATGCAAGGCCTGCAAGGTGTAGAAGGCCGGGCCGGCGCAACAGGAATGCCAGGGCGAGACGGTGACATGGGTCCGCGCGGCGAGAGCGTCCTGCACCAACGCGTCGTGTTTGTGGATCCCAAGTATGCTACCGCGGACAGCCGCGTTGAGTGTGGTGCGGCACCAGCGCGATCACTTGCACACGCATTAGAGTTACTTGCATCGCATTTGGAAGAGGCGGCCACACCACACGAGAAACTCAGTCCTGTACCATGGGTCATTCAATTTTCGCCGGGAGAACACACCATCGGTGATATTGTTTTCCCTACAAACGTCGAACTGATTTTGCAGGGTACACATACCGGTGCCACAACGTTACTCGGAAGCATCACTGTCCCGGCGGCTGTTCGCGGAGGCGGATTGAGTGATCTTACCTTGCGCAATATGGCGTCTGTTGCGACGACAACAATGGAAGCCGGAAATCATATCGCGGCTGCCGTGCTCACGTTTAGATCGAGTGAGGAGGCGACAGACGGAGGACTGGTCCCACCTTTAGCATCTGAACAGCCCTGCCTTTTCAACGTGCAACGTGTTCATTTTGATGTGGTGCATTACCATTCTCTGAATCCTGCGTCCGTGCAAACCATTATTTCCATCGGGAGCAGGTCTCGCGCGCGCGTTCACAGCCGTGCGTGTCGTTACACACTGAACACACAAGCATCCTATATACCCGTGCAACAGAGCGTGTGTGGGAACACAAATATCGATTGCATCGTGCATATTGCGGCAGCAACATCTGCGGCGTCGTTTACGTCGAATGGAGACGATTTTCAGTTGCACACTCACAATCGATACGCGGACGCGACGACACCTCGAATCGCCATTATTTATGGTGGTGATAGTGGCGCATATTATGATGTGTCCCATGCGAGTATTGCTCTCCACATTCACAATTGCTTCGGTCCCGGCACAATCACGCCTGTCAATGCGGCGGTTGCTATACTGCACGGCGGCCGTGCTGACATTCACCATTGTCATGTGGCGTGGAATGACGCCACGGACTATACGCGTGTGCCAGAAAACGCCAGCAACAACTCGTTCTCACTGCTTTGGAGGGGCGCAGCAGCAGCAGCAGCAGCACCACCACCACCAGGCATAGTGCAGGTCTCGTCATCATCTGGCGACACAACAATGACAACATTGTCCTACATTCACACCGTCATCCGTTCCACCGTATCGGATTCGGCGATTCGACACATCGTGTTCATGTGTCGCGGCGGAGGCAACAATGGTGCGTCCATCTTGGATTGTTCATGGTCCGGACAGCATCCTCGTGATGATGATATACGCCCTCGCATCCCCGACGATCAAAGTTCGAACCTAAAGTATCGCGTCACTTACGGCAATGGTACTACGAGTACGTCCGCTGGGTTAGCCCTCGGGACGAGATCATTTGTGGCAACAGGAGCACAACCATCGTACCACGTATCAGATCGCGACAGCACCATCCTTGCGGACGTGGCTACAACCGATCACGCCGTGATCACGTTGGCACCATGCGCGGCAGGCGGCAGCAGCACCATCTCCGGCGAAGGGCGTGTTGTGATCATACGCCGCGTTGACACACATCCATTGAACAGACTCACCTTGCAAAGTTGGCACGGTGACACAATTGAAGGCAAGACGTCCATACAACTGGACGTCGGCGAAAGTATTATGCTCCACGCCGATCCAGCCGGAAACGTGTGGCGATGTGTTGCACGACACGGAAACGATGTCTCCACAACACCCTTTGTCGCGAACGGTGCGTACACACTGTCATACGCGAACGGTACGGCGCTCGACTGTCACTACGTCGGACTAGGTTGTCACGCCGCAGAGTTTGGAGATGTAGCCTTTGTGATGCCCGTTGTCAATGAAGCACATCTGACCCGCCTCAGTGTGCAGGCGACGAATAAGGGCGTCAACTTGTTATTTTACACTGGCGTGAAGCAAATCGATGTTGCCTTTGATTTGGCCGTTGCAGCATTTGGTAGTACCACTCCAGTCAGTGCCGGCGCTTCCGCGCCCGTTGCGGTTCTTAGTTTCACACAGGAGAATCAAGTGCGGTCTGCGACTGTTCCCATGTCTGCAGCGCTCCAACCCAACCAACTCGTCGCACTGCGAGCGCACATTGTTCGTGTGTTATACCAGGACGTGCCTGTGCCAGTCTCTCTGAAACTGACATCGACCAACGCAGGTGCCCGAGTGACCGAAACATTGTAATAGTCGCCAAAATGAACGTATGAACGTATGCGCACTCCATTCAAACAGTATCGTTACAATAAATTTTTGCAAAAGGAAATATTTTTTGTATATATAATACATACGCATTTACAACAAGATACGGATACGTATTTATGCGTAATAAGAATCCTTTGCTGGTGCGGTCGCTGTCACACCAGGGGTCGATTTTAACGCTTTTAGCATTGCGTTGAGGACCTCAATCTGATTCCTCACTGCAGGAAGAGTGCTGCCTTTCAATTTTAGGTAGGGTCCCTTGAAGCGCACGCCGGTCACTTCGCTCGGAGTCGTGTCCGTGAGAAGGTGGAAAGAATCAAGAGTTCCCTGTTGGAATCGTAAATACAGGTACCAGTCAATATTATCGGTATATGCCGACAAACTGCTCATATTTCTATGTGTTGTTACAAGACGATTTCAAAACGTGGTGAAACAGATGCTACATTGTTTGTGGTGACGAAAGTGTGACATGACTTTCTTTGTTTATATCGCATTTCATCCATAACAGTAGCATTGCAGAACAGCAAAATATATATTCTAAAATAAGTGACTTCTGTTTTATGAATGTGACAGAGATGGAACTTATATTGGTTTATTTATGGTTCGTCATTGGCACCATCCGTGCGGCCGTATCTTCGGAGCATACGCGTTCGTTCCTGACAAAGATAGTCGTCCGGATTGACTGGTTGTGCAGAAAATTGATTGTATGTGTCAGCACCCCATTCACGACATATGGCCATGATGCGAGTGTATCCTCGGGGAGCAGCCTCCCAGTAGGCACCCGTCACATCGATCGCTCCGAGCGTGTCGTGGCAGAACCGCAGCACCTCTTCATGGTTGTTGGCTGCACCTAGCAATAACAAACTGTTGGCCGGCTGTGTTGCACCCCATTCGAGGCACATGCGCATGATTTCAACGTGACCACCCACAGCCGCATTGCAAATCAGTTGATTGAGCAACCTAATACGGTAGGAGTCCCCGAAAAAGGCATGGAATGGAAGAGCGTCGGCTGCTTGCATGACATCGGGTACGTGTTGTTGATTCTGAAAGCGTTCGTACAAAATGCGCAGAATATCCGCATGGCCCTTTGTACTAGCATTTTCCATCGCGAGGGGGATGTCCCGCGCGCCCCATTCTAAGCACAAGAGCACAATGTCGGTGTGACCGCCCCGCGCTGCCTTTTCAAGCGCCCAGTTGATATTACGGGCGCCGTAGGTATCTCGAAACACATGCACGAGTCGGGTATGACCCCCGCGGGCAGCCCATGCCATACACCAGTTTGCAAGTTTGATGTAGTGCTGCTCCGGCGAAATGGCCAATTCACCAACAGTAAATAAATGGCCACCCCGCGCACCATACGAAACTATGTCGCCCACATTAGATGTGGACCAGCGGTATAGGCAATGGTGGACAATATTTCTGTGGCCCCCACGCGCTGCGTTACGTGCAATGCGACACACGAGAGAGTTCGGCCATCGGTGCCGTGCAGCGGCAATATTCTGAAGAAGAGGCAACGACGCATTATTATGGCGCGCCACATCAGCCAAGCTCGACGGATGTACGCGTACATGTAATGCAAGCTTCTGCCATCCGCGACACGCACGGTTACATAATGGGAGCATCAGCAAACAATATTTGCCCAGAATGTGCGATATGACATCCGGACATAGTGCGTCCATGGTAGCGAGTACGTAAGTACATACACACACCCCGATGCCGGATTCCTAGTTGTGAGATGATACGTTACTGTATATTACAGGACAATGAGCTCTTGCTAACAACAAAATTACGTACAACTCGAGATATTGCACTCCAAAAAAGTTGCTATCTATTAACCGCGGGTCAGTAGTGTGAGACCCATACGGGCTAAGAAGGACAGGGTGCGTTGGTAGGAAGCATCCACCAACCGTTGTTTGACAATGGGGTCGACAAAGAGCGTTAGAGACGACACGCCAGGGGTGGGCAAAAGTAGAACGTTGGGTAGGTGGCACTTGAACTCTCGCATGAACGTTGCCAACCCACGACTTTTGTTCAGTGTTTGGAATAGATTCGCAATGTAGTCCACAATAGAATCCAAGTGTGGTGGGGCAGCGTGTAGCGTATTATTATTATTACTGCTGTTTCTTGTTGGATGACTTGTTCCTGATGGTGTTGTTGACCTGCTGCTACTGGGCAATGCGCGATTGTCTTCTTGCGCGTCATCATCCTGTTGTTGCGGTTCCTCCTGCTCCACATCAAAGGCAAACACAAGAATGACACTTTGAGGTCCCGACAGACGTTGCACACCATCATAGGGCAGTCCGTTTGCGATACCACCGTCCACCCAATACTGGTTGTGCCACCGCACTGGTGCAAACACGAGCGGTATCACCATGGAGAGCGCGACAGCCCAGTATGCGGGCACATCTGGATGGTCCACGTCGTTGAGTTCGACGCACTGTTGCGTTGTGACGTTGGTGACCGTGGTCAACAAGTGGCAGCCATGCAGCGCCGATACTTGTGCCAATGTCTCCAGCCCATCACTCGGACGGCCCGTGATACGCGCCATCTCTTCGGCCACGAGCCTGCGTACGAACCGAAACAGGGGATCCGCAGAGAAAACGCCCCACTGGGTCATGTACCGCAGACTGGCATCGATCTTCCCGGGTCGCTTCGGCCCTAGAAAGTCTTGCAAATTAATGGCGAGAATGCGGTGTATCACGTCCTGTGCGGGAACACGTAACGCGGTAAACAGGGCGAATAGCGCCCCGATGGAGGCACCTCCCGTGCAGGTGACGCGTTGCAACAGTCGCGCATTCTCAAGCGCCGCGTAGACGCCACCGTTTGCGATACCGCGACTTCCACCCCCTTCCCACGCAATCGACAAGGACGACAACATGTATGTACGAAGAAGAAATCCTTTGGTATACTACGGCGCAGCGCACGCACACATAAAGATTATATCGTATGAAGAAAGCGACAACGAGTATATGTACGTGTGTGATTGGTATGGCTAATTGTTTTCGAGTGCGCAGTGTTCGTTCACAAAAGGGTGTGTGTATTAGACAGACGATATGGGCGGGTATTTTTTAGCGGAAGACACCGGCGGGCGCAAAGGCAGCACCGGGTCTGGCGCCAGCACGGCCGAATTGCTGCTGCTGAGGGGGTTGTTGCGAAACATAGGGCACCATTGTCGCGGGCACGGTACCAAAGGATGTCTGCACCATTGCGGGAGGAGATGCGAGCAGTTGCTGTGGAGGTGACACCGATGCACGGCGCGCAGAGGTTTGCTGCTTGCGTGGGCGGCCGCGTCTGGGGTATTGTACTGGAGGGAGTTGCGACATTGTCTCCACTACCTGGCTCAATGGCCCGGGCTGGCCCATACGGCTCGCGTCAATGTGTCCACTGAGGATGTTTGTCATCTCGGCGACAATCTCGTCCATCTGACCACAATATTCGCTGAGAAGCATCCACAACAAACTCATCTTGTAAATGTGTTTCTCGACGGCATGTCCGCGTACGGGTGCGGTCGCTGGGTTCACCGAGAGGCCGGCCACGCGGTAGCCCGATCCCGACGGCACGGCAGGCAAGTGGTGCTCGAGGCCCATCGTGCGGAACAGAGCAAACACATCGCGACCGGTCAAGTGGTGATCGTCGATCAGGTGGAGCAACTGGAAGATGGCGCCCTTCTTGGCACTGCAGGTGGGGTGGGCCGTGAAGAACTCTGTGAGCGCCTGGTTCACCTCGACGGATGAGGGCGGCTCGCTCGATGGCATCTGCAACGGCACGTCTGGCACGGTCAAACCGTAGGTACCCTCCAAGACGCGCTCAATGCCGAGGTTGAGATCGTCGAGATTTCCGCAGTTGTTCACTGCCACCTGCCACAACAACGATGGCAACGGCTGGTTCTTGCGCTTGCCGCGGCGACCGGCTGTCTGCTGCTGGAACTCTAGTCCGGCGATGCGCGACTGCGCCGATGACGGGACGCTACCGTGAATGGTGCCACCGAGGCTCAACGTGCGCACAACGGAGGTCATATCGACACCGCGCCAGTGACCGGCCTTCACCAACTGGATGAAGCGACCGATCTGCTCGTGCGTACCACATTGCGGGTACGCGGCGATGAAATCGGTCACTGCCTGCTCGCCGGCGCTCAATGGTAGCGACAAAACCTCGCGTTGAGTGAGAGGCGCCACTGGTTGCTGCTGCTGCACAGGCGGCATCGTCATCACAGGTCCGGGTCCGGCGGCGAAGGGAGAGAATGGCGATACTGCAGGGGTCGGTGGCACGACGGGGCCTGGGCCGCGGAAGAGGGGTGTAAAAGGCGCTGGCCCAGGAGTGACCTGCTGTCGCTGTTGGCGTGCACGTCCACGTGTGACAGTGCCGACAGGGATTGTAACAACTTGTGACATGATATACAACTACTGACGTTGGACAATGTGTGTAAAATGAATGTGACGATGCGACTGTCGGAGTGTAGTTAACTCACACGCACAATGTATCGTCTTTAATATATATAAGTGACAAACCAAAAAAATACGAGACGACAATGTTGTGTGACGTTACTTAGCAGAAAGAGTAAGAAGAATTAGCGCGCGTAGTAGTACAACAATGCGAGACAGTGCATATCGCACCACCATCTTAAAACATGTCACGTACTCTGCCGATATTATACGCGCGACATGGAGGTGGTGTTTCGCGGGACTGGTGTTACATTATCTACTGGGGGATGTGTATGGATTTTTGTTCCTCGTGTATATTTCCATTGAGGTGTTGATGGCATGCGAATCGGTTGCCGTCCATTATCTCGCGCCCGTACAGGGAAACAGGCAACACCACGCGAATGCGACCGGAGAGAACAACAACAACAAGAAAGCAGTTCTCGGTGAACCATCCACCGCGGCGGACACTCTTCCCCTCCTACTCGTCTACCTTACGATTATGCTACTGTCGTCGTGGATACTTCACCCACTCATCGGGATGGTGATCTCCGCACCCTACTACTCTATACTAAGTTACAAGTATCTTTTCGGAAATCGGCCAACTGCCGTGATTTTGAAATTGTATGACTGCCTACTCCTGCAAATGGTCATTTTTGGTCTACTGATTTCATGGGTCGATTTACTACCCACACCGACAAACCTGCTCGTCTACTATCTTCTTCTACCATGGCATGTCCGAATTATTGTTCGTTGCCACTTTAGATTCGTCTACGATACACACGTATTTTCGGTACTGTCTGTATATGCGGACAAGTGCGTGCACAGCGTGCTGCGCAGGTTATGCATTCTTCCTGCCAACAACTGATTTCGCATGATTGTAATCTAGCCTTGATTCACTCGACACAAAATGACAAACTCGAGTTTTGGTGGAACAGTTAACACAGAAAGACAGTGTATCTGTCTAAGTGATATGACTGTACGTGCATATTGATCCTGCGCAACAATGGTGTGTACACGTCATGGTTGTGTCCATACGTGTGTATATACAGATAGACGAGTGTTAGCTCATCCACTCGAGTCTATCATGAGAGTGTAAAACTCGAGTCTGTCATGATAGTGTATATAAACTCGAGTGAAAATGTTGCCACATCTACTCGAGTTTATGCGCATTCCTTTCACGGCGGCGCGGTGAGAAAATAGACATACTTCTGTTCTCCCAAGTCAGCAAAGAAGGACGGACGAAGAGAAGAAAGAGACATGTCGACAGAGAACCAACAGAGTGAAAACCGTGTGCAACTTCCAGGCAACATTGTGGTGGCGTATGGAGCACCCTACACGTACAGTGTTTCAGGCCCCGGCTTTTGCACAGGTTCTTCCGATGTGAGCAAGTTGATAGAGCCCTTATTTCGGGACATTCGATGGCTTCGCGCTGAAGAGAAGAAAGAGTTGTATTCTCTTATGCTCAAGATGATCTCTGAAGGTCTGTTGGATCTGGACAAGATTGGTACTGTGTAGCATAGTAATACATGTAAATCGTAAACGTATTACTGCCGGTTAATATAGTATACACCGGTGGCAGAATGTGTGTGTGTGTATATTGTTCACCACCGTACATATCCCGACAACGCCAATATGTGCTTCTTCTTTTCGTATGCTGACATGCTGCTTGTCTGCGAGATATAATTTTTGAACTGGGACTTGACAAGACTGAGAGCATGCGAATCCGTCAAACACGCACACGTGCTGCGAATAACGCGATCACATTGCGCTTGCTGGTGTGGCGTCATTGTGAAACCACGAGCGCGCTGTCGTTGCGGTACCGACCGCGAAATGCGGGTTACAAGAGGTGCCAGTCGCGGAAACAGTTCCCAGTCTCGCACAAACGCAATTGCAACATCCACCAGTAAATCAACATCAACACCTGTCGTCACTGTGTCGGCTGTTGCAGTTTTTTCTACACCATCATCATCCCTTTCACATGCAAGTTCAACAAACAATAGTACCATATGGTACAAGGATCCATACTCCACTTTCATTCCACGCTGCCGAAGTCGGTGACACACGAGCGAGCAGGTGAGCGCACCGCGAAGACGGGTCAACACGAATCGCTCGCTCTTTCCGACGCTATCGAGAGGTAGTAATGTGCCAAGCAAGGTCTGCTGCCGAGTAGTAGCCGATGTATGCGTTGTCGTCGTTGGGGGTGTTATTGCAAAGAGGCACAGAAGCGTAGGATCATTTTGTAGCGAATGTGTTATATCACAAGCCTGGTCGTCTTTGACATTCGTACAGTCCGGGTCAACCAGTTTGGACGCGAGCGAGAGCGATCCGACGGCGAGCCATCCCAAATGCCCCGATGAGAGCGCCCGCGGGTTCTGCTGCTTAGACGCAAATTGCGGAAGTTCCGAGTCGTCACTACTTGGCATTGTGGATAACAATAACGATTCCTGCAACAACACACGACGGAAGAGACTCAGAGCAGTGAGCGTCGCGGCGGGCGACATGTGCAGTCGGACGGCCACCGAGCATAAGGTTTCGCAGAGGTTAAGCGCAGAGATCTTTGCGAGATCAACCTTGCCACTACATACTGATAGTGACTCTCGCGCCAAGGGCACCGAGCCCAACGCCACCGCTAAAGGTTGCGGGATTTCATCTAAATGACTATCGTCACCCTCCGATAGTCTCCCCGCAGTGCAAATAGTGTTTGTTGTGATCGCGGTAGCAGCAGCACCACAGATAAATGGGTGCCGCATCGTCTCGTAAATACTAAAGCGATCTTCTGGATTCACTTTTAGCAGATTCTGCACTAAATCCACCGCCTGTGATACGAGTAATGTCGCGTCTTTGTCCAATGTATCATCATCGCCAGTTCCGTTGCGCGTCGTCGTCCAAAGTCGGCGGACTCGGGCAGCCAGAGACTGATCCACGGGTGTGAGTACGGGATTGCAGAGAGGACATCGCGAAAAGACACCCAGTGTCCCCACAACCGGCATGCAGCAAAAGGATCGATGGGGACCCTTGTCGACACGATCATCCTCATTGCACACCGCGTCGTCGGTAGCGACGGCCGGTACCGCCGATGGCGACGGAGGCAAGAAGCACCCGCCATGACCGCGCGGTGGCACATCGGGTGTTGGCGTCGGCAATGGTTTAGTCTCCGTTGATGACACATGGTGCAGCGTCGTTGTTGTTCGTGGATGGTGCTCGGGTCGTTTTAGTTGAGCCTGCCACAACGGTGACCGGTAAAACTCGGCCCACTGTTCCCGCGTCGGTGTGCCCACCAAAGCGAAAATTTCTTCCAACTCACCCGACAACGACCCCGTACATGCGTCGTCCGATAAAATTTCAATATCCGCCAGTAGGAGTGATAAGAACAGAATACCCAACGACCACATATCTGCTTTCACCATATCCACATACTCGATCCCGCACAATAGTTCTGGGGCACGGAATCCCGGTGTTGTGACGCCTGTGTAGGCCCAGTCACGGGCACCCATAGGGGATGTGCGGCACTCCACACCCCCCATGTCTGCTAACCGACAGCGTCCACTCACAGGGTCGATGAAGATATTCTCAGGCTTCAAGTCACGATAGACTAGGCCATGTTGATACAGGAGAGCCAGTGCACCCACAATATCCCGCATGTAACCCTGGACGCGCGAAAGCGTCCATTTCTGAAAAAGACTTGATTTATCCCTTGACATCAATCGTTGTTGTTCCACTCGCTCTTTCTCTGCCGCCTCAATAACTTCGCACAAAATGTGTGGGTAGTATGGCATGACGATGGCAACGCCTTGGTTGCGGACAGACGTAGTCACATCGACAGAGTTCACATGCGCTACTGTTTCTATAGCGGCGGTTGCGTCGTCGGCGCCGCTGCACCATTGTAAGATACCGTATGTCGCGATTTCGCGAATAGCATCCTTCCGTAGCGGTCTGTGCAGATCGGCTGGCGTGCGGTACCACTTGACGACCTGAAGTTGCTCATCATGTTTACTGATACTCTTGTTGTTGCCGCCGTTGCTGCTGCTATGACCACATTGATCGTCGTGCGTGTCCGTCTTTCTCTTTTTAGACGGAGGAGATGCGCCGCCACTGCATAATAGGCAGCACGCTAATGAAGAGGATGGCGATGACACAGTCGCGGTCGTCTGCGCTTCGACGTGCACAGCGGATGGTACGACGACGTCCACAATGCCATATGCACCCTGTGCCAAGCGACCTTTCAGTTTATACTTTCGGACAATACTGCGCGGTTCAAAATTCATAAATGACACAGAAAGGGAGCGAAAGCCTTGCGCGGGTGCAGAGAGATGTTGGACTGCGTACGTGCGTGTGTACAAACAAAAAGTCTTCTTCCGAGCACATATAGACAACTCGAGTTGTGGTGTTTCATATACGTATTCCCACAAAAATATATCTGTGTCTGCCGGTATACTATACACTCCCATACTTAGGTGGTGGTTGTCACGGCGCGGTACACTTACACCATCCATGTACACCTTCCACTCGGGGAAAAAAAGAAGTAGTATACTGTTTGTTCGCCGGGTATGATTAAGTAAAGCAATTTGTCAAAACTCGAGTTGTTGTATTCGACTACGAGTGGTCAATAGTATATACGTGCTAAGTGGACAGGAAAGGGAACGCTCACGTTCCATACCCTATATCATCATATGGCAGTTCCGTCACAGCCTCATATTTTTGCAGGGATGACTGTTGCACCCACAGTTGATGACGATGGCAATGGTAATGACTGGATGCAAGTTGACGAGGCAGAAGACGAGTATGCGGCGGCGATTCTGTCAGGTACTGCTGCAGGCTGTCCCACAGTGGGTACGTGTCCCTATCGTGTGGGTAAAGTAATGCCACCCGTGCTGTTGAACACACAGACGTGTTTTGCCGCGCATGGAATTCGTGTGCATGACTACATCGGAGAGGGTGCTAACGGATCCGCCTACTATTCGTGCTTGTACGATAATTGCGACTGCATTCTCAAATTGGGTCATATTAACGAGTCCGAGTATCGGATTGCGCATATTATGGGGGAGATGGGCGTTGGTCCTCGCATCTATTATCGTGCCACGTGCCCCTTTCGCGTCGCCACGGAAACTCCAGCGCCGCAGTATTCTACGCTTTTGCCGGGTACCTATTCGCAGCAGCAGCGGCAGCAACTGCAACTTCCTGAGGCAATGGATGTGCTTGTCATGCAACGGTTAAGTATGACGTTGGAACAGTGGTTGCAAACGGGATCGCCGCTCACGGCAGCACATGCACACGATTTGCACAATCTCATCGCGCACGCGCATCAGTTAGGATTGCTTCATCTGGATCTCAAAAGTGACAATATTATGGTTGAACTCGGTACAGACCCCGCGACAGGTGTGCCCTATATTGAGCGATTCTATTTGATCGATTTCGGGTGGTCCTATTACGCGCCACTTCACGGGACCTACAATCCATACCTGCACAAGTGCTGGTGTGAAACTGTTCCCGTGAGTGCAACGTCATCCGTTGGCCAGGCCTGGGACGAGATGTGTGTTTTTGCCGATCTACAGTTATTACATTTCCACCCGACGCAGACGGAGGAATTCATGAACGCACTGGCGCATATTCTCACCACCCAGTACGGCGTTCCGGACACCGCCTTTGCCCAAATGAAAATTTTTCTACGTCGCATCCTCCCTGCAAATGGGTACGCAGTACGTGTTGTATTTGACGCCAAACAATAATAAACAAGTGTGTGCAGTGTATCTATCGCACACAGGTGTTCCGAATCATGCGGGTGCACAATAATGTCACACATACATACACATCTTATAACACGGTCATGACAAGTATACGTTTGCCGCCGCATATATCACCGTACGACTTTAGGACTGACTCGGGCGACGCCACAACGATCATGTCCGCAACGCCGAAGCGACTAATCGTAATGTTTGCGTCAAGATAGACCAAAACATGCACAAAATGGTCCTCATTATCCACGATGATGCCAACATCACCCGCACAGGGAACGTAGGACTCTGGCATTCGTTTCAAACCGGACCACAAAGTAGGCGGCGGCGCACCCTCGCTGGCACGTGGTCGCACAACACCGGCCAGATAGTAACCAAATTGCAAACAATCAAAGTCTTGATCGTCATAGAACATGTCGGGTGTGTAAGTCCCATTGCTCCTGAGAAATGACAACAATCGGCTGCGAACAGCGCGTGGCACCGATATAGGCCGCCAATGCTCCGAGTTATTACTCGCGTGTGCCATTGTTTCTGTAGACGCAGCAGCATCATCGTTGTCATTCGAAATTTCCCAGAATCGAATGTCCCGACAGTCGGCAAAGAAGGTTCCTCCACGCACTGTCTGATGCTCAGGATGCGCCAGCCAAAACAACGTGCGTACGGGCCCACTTCGATGATCAAAGAGCTCATCACCCGCGGGTTTGTACGCAAGTGGAGCGTCGCATCCGTGTGACAGTAGATTTCTGTGTGGTGCCACCCACCTGCTCTTACGAGTAACTGTTGTTGAACCCGACGGACCATGTGTGCGGACAAGGAATGCCACACAGTGCCGCACTGGAATGGTTGTTCCAACGTGATTCGGAGGTGCATAATTCCACGAGGTGTGGGATGCCGAGCCCTCCGGGAAGATAACAACGTGTGCTTCGCAACACTGGCGTGACAACGAACTACTGTGACAGCAGGTGTCATCATCAAAAGCATGTAACCGTTGCTGTTGCGTCATCGTTTGCATTTTCTTGTGCACGTGTTGTTGAATAGTACTGCGTCGCCACCGTCGCCATGAAACATGGGAAAACTGTTTCATGACTACGTATCGCTGAAAGGTCACCCGCTTTGGCCGCCGACCCATAGGTAACTCACTCGTCGGTTCAACCCAACAACACACGTGATCACAACTGCGTCCGTGACACCAGAACGTGTAGTTGTGTACGCCGAATTTATCTCGAGATAGTACATGTATATATATATACATCACATTCCCAATAAACACATCATACGTGCTGTGCGTGTGTACGTTTTTATATATACAAATGTTTACTGCGACACCTGGTATACAAAAATGCGTTTTCCTCCCCAATCGGCGCTGTATGTCTCTAATACGGATGCCGGAGATGCCACAATAATCATGTCTGCGTTTCCGAATCGGCTGATCGTAATGTTCGCATCAAGGTACAACATTACGTGCACGCCATGTCCGTCTTCAGCCGCAATAACACCAAGATCGCCCGCACGCGGTGTGTACGACTCTGGCATGCATCGTAAATCAGTCCACCTGAAGGCTGCGTCCAGATGAACACCAGCCAGGTACAGGGCGAAGGGCCCACAATCAAAGGGTCCAAGTGCTGGGTCTGGATGCATTTCTGATGTGTATGTTCCGTCGCATTTCAAAAACGTGAGTAGTCGTTGACGAATGACACGTGGTACATGGATCGAGCGCCAACTCGCATGCATGTCTCCCGTTGCTGCGGCGGTGGTCCCTGTATTGGACGATCCCGAAGAAGAAGCATCCCAAAAATAAAGATCGTTGCAATTGGCGAAAAATGTGCTTCCGCGCACACTTTGTCCTTCGGGAACACATAGCCAAAAGAGGCTCCGCGTGGGTCCAACGTATGGATTGAAGAGATCGTTCTGCTGAAGTCCATTGTGATACGGCTGGTGACCCTTGTCGCACCGCCGCTTCACAACTTCTCCAGTGCCGGAATCATCATGCACAAACGCTACGGTGTGGCGCACAGAAATAGTCAGACCCTTATCACCCGTGGCCATCTTCCAGTGCGTATGGAGTGCCGTCCCTTCGGAGAAGATGACAATATGCGCTGCATAATTGTGGCTGCTGGTGCTTTGTACAACACGGCACTTCTTTTCTTGCGACAGAGGCGGCGAAATAGATCCACTGCGACGTCCTCGACGCGCTGCTGCCGTTGGCGGCTCTTGCTCTCGGCGTTGAATCTTTTGCGTCAGGTTCGTTCGACGCCAATCGCGCCACGAAAGATGGTTTGATCGGTAAACGGCGCAATAGTTTTGATGCCTGCGGAAAGTACGTTTATCGCGACGACTCATCGTGCTAGAGAGACAGAGACAAACAAAGAATGTGTGTGTATGTGTGCAAAACACAAAACCGAGACGCATACGTTGGAAACATTGATTCGTGTCGTAGAGATGGATATTATTCTCTGCGCACGGCTCGAGTCTGTCGTTTGACGAACCAAAACTCTGTTGAATATAACATCTTAAAACCACACGTGTGCATACACTTTGGAGAGAGAAGTATATACTACGAGACTTCTCACCCACCGTGTGTGTGTGCGTGTCTTTGGCGAGGGTAAAAGCGCGCCAAACAGAGGGAACACACAGATATAAAACATATATTCACAAGAAGAATAACACCTAATTGCCTGGGCGCGCACTATGATGATGTCGTTTGTGGAGCCGAATCGTCTATGTGAAGGTGTGGAGGACACTGTTGTTGCTGACAACAGAGCTCATCGAGCGCCGGGCAGCAGTAGTGAGTCATCCAGAGAATGTGCAGATCACAACACTGTCGTAGACACGCTTCTAGATTTGATTCAACACTCGCCAGGATTCATCTACGACGCGAGTACCACACCCCTGACGTCTATTTGGGAAGTATTTGAGAAGCGTGGGACGATCGGATCTGGCACGTACGGCAAAGTTTACAAGGTATGTTTGAAAAAACAACCACCCATCACAACGTCACCGCAGCAACCGCAACAGTCGGAACAACGTCTGAGTGATAATGACAACAACAATGACGCACACAATCCGTCACCATCATCGTTCGAGTCCGCTGTGGATGATACCAAATTCTACGCACTGAAGCAATGTGAGATTGTTCAGGCGTTTTGTGATCAGGGAGTACCCTCTACGATGTTGCGCGAGTACAGTCATCTCTCTATTTTGCGGGACTGTCCGTACATTGTGCCCCTCATCGGTACGATCTTGCAAGCCAAGTACGTATTTTTCGTATTTGAGCTCAGCAAGTACGACTTACACACGTACTTACAAGAGATCAGCGACATTCGATCGCTCCCACCTGCTAGTCGCTCTGCACACCAACAAACATCGCTGCATGGTTTCCGTGACGCCACACTGTTTCGCCGTCTACTGTGGCAACTTGCAACAGCGCTCGATTTCAGTCATGCCAATAGCATCGTTCATCGCGATATCAAGTCCCATAATATCCTCGTGGATATTGCGCACGCCCGGCTCCTATTGGCAGATTTTGGCTTGTCTCGCCGGTTTCATCTCCCAATGAAGGACTATTCACCTACAATCTGTACATTATGGTACCGACCACCCGAAGTGCTTCTCGGAGAGTCCGACTATACCACGGCAGTCGATGTGTGGTCATTGGGCTGTGTATTTGCCGAAATACTGCTTCTTCGGCCTTTGTTCACCGGAGACTCTGAGATTGATCAATTATATCAAATCTTTCGCTTCATGGGCACTCCGACGGAGGAGACATGGTCGGGAGTGTCCTGTCTACCCGACTTCTCTGCACATTTCCCGGTGTGGAACGGACCCGAGCGTTCGTTTCAAAAGTCATTCCGCCGTCTTCTCGTTGCCTGCAACTACTACAATGACGATGATCACGATCATACACCTCATGGTTTCCTCGGATCGGCCAATCTTGACGCGTTTGTCGCACTCCTCGATCGGATGCTCCACCTGGATCCGAGACGCCGTGCGAGCATGCGCGAAGTACTGTCGGACCCATTCTTTGCAGGATACTGCGGCGGTCATGAAACAGCAGCCTCCTCGTCATCATCGTCTTCTGCGCCGATAACAACAAATGACACGGATGCGATGGATGTTGTCCAAGATGACGATGCTATGAATGCAATGGATGTTGGCAAGGATGATGCGATGGACGTAGATGCACCGCCGGACTGCTCTCAGCCTTTATTGTGTTGTTGTGCCAAAGAGCCACCGTCACAGCAGCACTCGCAAATTCTTCGGGATCCAAATTATTTTGGCGACACAAAGATCCACCTTGAAGTGCAGCCCTTTGTGGCCGATATTCTTGGTCGTCAACTCGCCTCGGAGATTCCACTGATGTCTGGCGCTTATATGGTGCACTACAAGGACATCAACCCCAAGATGCGTAACATACTCGTTGACTGGCTGGTCGATGTTGCATGCAAATTTCACCTCCACACCTCTACTTTTTTCCGGGGAATCCAATTGCTGGATCGTTATTTGGATTGTGACGCACAAAAATACACCGCGCCGGCGGCGGCCAATAATGCCGTTGTTAGTAGTACGAAACAAACATCATCATCACTATCATCTGCGCATCACTTGACTGTCCGTGAGGAACTACAACTTGTGGGAATGACGTGTCTCTGGATGGCATGTAAGGTTGACGAAAACTGGCCGCCCGAACTGAATGACTTTGTGTACATCTCCGCGCAGTCGTCCACGGAGGACCAACTTCGTAGCATGGAGCGCCACATTCTTGCACAGGTGGATGCGGGCGATTTACATCGTCCGTTGCTGACCGACTTTTTGTCACACCTGTATTACCTCCCATTGCAGGCGACGAACATCCATGAAAGAACGACGACCCCTGCCGACGAACCTTCGTTGGTGTCACGTAATAATAATCGTTTTGCTGCGCTTGATGTCGAATCTACAACAAGTACCAGCAGCAACGCGAGCTCGACCAGGACAGTGGCACTTGTGAGTAATTGGACGATGCGGCAGTTGGCAGCGTACTTTTGCCGTTTGGTTTTGTTGGATTACGAGGGATTCGCACGTAACCTCGCGAAACCCTCCGAACTGGTGGCGGCAATCGTCTACTATGCACACCACGTCGTACAACAATTACAAGCACACGAGTCAACGTCAGCCCCCAAAGCGAGAAAGAATCAACACCATGAAAAGGCCCCGACCCTTAGCAAAAATGCACTTCATGGAGCGACACCGGGCTCTGTGGATGTGTCTGTGGTGACACGTGAGACTCTGTTAGAGGCACTCTCACACCGTATTCATGCGTCATGCGATCGACTAAAACAACTCATCGTGTCGGTCGAACAATCCATGCGGTACTATGGTGACGAGGATTTCAATTCAGCACATTGTGCGATGCGTCGACACTACTCCTTGCGTAAAAACGGAGAGGTTGCACAACTGTACGACAGGTACCGGCATCTCACACCACGACCGCAATTTTACACTCCACAGGAAGAAGATACGTAAAGTGCTTGCATCATATCCTCTTCGTATACATTATAAATACACTACCGATAATATACCTCGAGTGCGTTTATGCATGGAAATTATTTTCCCTTTTTCTCGTACACACAAACAGTAAGGAGACAAAAACAGGAAGCACACAAGAAGCATGATCACCCCAACGGGCGCAGCATCTGTGTGGTTAGCGCTCAAGGCCGCATCACTGTACCGACAACTACGACACCATCATTCATCCCCAGCCGCAATTCACCGTTACCAGCAGTGGAGACGCGCACTCATCGTGTTATGGTGGGCGTCGCGCGTGCGCATGTGGTACTCACTGGGGTGTGTCACCATGAACTGTGCTCGGTGGATGTTACAATCGGTCAAGTACCTAACACCCTTGCTCGATGTCGGACAGGAGATGGTCTACGCGCTTGTCGGCGTCTACCCGGACTCTTTTTGGTCACGTAGAAGACTCGAGATGAAACAAACAAAAACAGATGCTATCAACAACTCACTCGGGAGTGGATGGGAGGTAATCCGTGAGGAACCTGTTACAGACACATTACCAGCCTTCTTACGACGACAACAACAACAACCTTCATACCACTCAGTCAAAGGACAACAACAGGAAGTCTGTGCAAGTGCACCACCTCCATCACCTCCACCTCGAGTGCGTCAATCTCACGAAATTATCATTGAGAACAATCCCCAACTTGCGCCATTGGTGCAGTAGTAACTCGAACATACACGCACATATATCTACATGTATACGTATATATAATAAAGGGCGCGTGATTTTTCCTTTTGCGTTTACGACGCACCGCGTGACATAATTGCAATATTCACACACACAAAGTGTGCTACACCAACGATGACTGAGTTTGTATCTGCGCCATTTCCCAGTGCTGCAACGCGGCGTAGATTGGCAGCGGTGACGTCACCAACGTCAACATTACAACAGGTTCAACCTATCTCAAGTGCAGAGATCGTGGAAGCCACTACACATGGCGGCAACAAGACATTTGGCAAATCGTACGCGTTGCCCCGGTGGGTCATGTTGATTGCTGTCGCTGTTGCGGGTGTTGCGATCACGTACATTATCATGCGATTACTCCAACAACGTCGTCGGCCGCACCAACAAGGTGACAGTCAATCGAAAGACGGTTTGGGCCAGACGCAGCAGCAGTTAGCGCCAGCACTCTACCCGCAGCAGCAACACACAGCCACATCATCGTCAGCACTCCCCGCTGCGACGACATCCACTGCAACTTCCTCGGCATTAGCAGGAGGAAAGGTACAAAACGTGGACTGGGATACCGTCGTCAATAAGGTGAATCATCACGATGACTCCTTTATGCTCATGATTCACGCAGATTGGTGCGGTGCATGCAAGAGAGCCATGCCCGCGTACGTTCAGGCAGCGGAGCAGGCGAAGAGGAGTTCTTTCTTGGCCGTGGAGCAGTCGCACATTCCAGAGAATGCTTCCACGGACTTTGAATGGATGTCACACGTTCGCGGGTACCCAACATTTTTCGTGTTCCGCAACGACGCGCATAACCCGGTTGAGTATACCGGTACGCGCACACCAGAAGCCTTCATTGCTGCATTGGAGCAGTTTTGAGAGAGATAAACACACACACACACACAACGTTTTTGTTCTTGCATGTTGTACACTCATAAACAAACACCATTATGTGCGCAGTAAAAGTCTTTACTCCCTGTTGTAAATACAATGATATGGATTGAGTCACTTTATTGCGATGCCTGTGATGATCGTGGCGCGTCTGTAATATCGGCTAATGTTTGGCCGAAGAGCATGACGTTTTGTGGGTCCAGATACTTGAACTTGTGTTGTTGTAGCCAGTCCAACATGGCGAACCAACGTTTCGTGGGCGTTGATCCAGTACCCTCCGAATGATCGTCCGAGTAGTAATGTCGCACGGTGACCGTATCCAGAATACCAAGTCGCATGTCGAAATGTGTATGTAGGATCAAATCCACACCCCACGTCCATGGGGAGTTTCTGTCGAGTACGCCCCACCATCGCTCGTAGCCACGGAGGTCAACAAAGTAGCAGAACCACTCTAGCGCATTCACGATTCTGCCAATGACAACGGCGGCGTTGTTCGTCGTCATCGCATTATTTACCGGCGGGCGCTCTCGCATATGGGGGTGTGCGGTGCGCGAGTCTGCGGTGAGTGCCGGTGCCAGAATGTCCAGTCTGTGCTCGTCGTAGATGCGACGTAGCGTGGAAATGGGAACGTTCACAAACTCAACATCATCTACTGTTACGAGCACGTGAGTGTATCCCTTTTCGCGCAGCGTACTCGGACTACAATGGTCAATGAGGAACTCTGCCAGAATGCCCTTGCTACGCACGACGCGAACTCTGTCCGGTGAGAGTGGTGGCATATCACCGTCAAAGACAGCATCCAAGGATGTGTCATCGTAAACAAAGAGCCATGCATCAAAAGTCCATCCCTCGCTTGTCGACTGTGCGTGGAGGTCGAGCAATCGGCGGCGCAGAAACTGGATCTTCTCCGCCGCATGTGGCGCACCAAATCCCGGAATCAGTAAGAGCAGATGCATCATATGTACGATGTGTCACACAACCAACTGTACAATGTACATACGCAACAGCGGAAAGTACACGGTCGTGTGTGGGTCAATTTCCCAACAACATTGACATAATATCATTTCATGTAGACACGGTGATGTTTACAATATATGAGTAGAGATACACCTTTCAAGTACCGAATGAATCGAGACAGATCTCTCATATTAGCATGAAAACCCGTTGAGAATGTACGCGTTAGGATTCTCCACCGACCGACGGTACGTGGGTGCACCAATCGTCTCCGCATGGAACAAATACAGCATCGCCGTGCGGAAGTGCTGCTCCGCATGATAGCGCGTCGCAAATTCATGCTCAAAATTACATCCGGGCGTCTCGGAGAACGGGCCCGTACGCTGCCACACCGCGGCACGCGTGACTGAAGGACGCAGCGAATAACCAGGCCACCAGGCGTGATTGCGCGGATTCTGTTGATTGAAGGCGGCGAGTGCGTCGCCCGACAACGGTCGATGAATCATATGTGCCGGAACGACGCCATTACGATACACACGATCACCCGAAAAGGCCGCCTCGACATTATGTTCCTCCTGGTAGTTTTGCACCAACAGACACTGCCCAACATCCCGATACTGTGCGAGAACGCGCAGCGACTGACCCACGAGGTCCGTGTCGTTCAAATACAACCAATCATCCTCGGTCGCGAATAAGTACTGGCAACTGGGATACTCCTGTGCAATCAACTCTTGCAGCATGTTCATACTCTTCGCGTGTGACTTTTGGTCGGGTCGCTTCCACACGAAGCGCATCCAGGGAAACTCTTTCTGCATGGCCTCGCGGTCGCTGTCGCTGGAATTGTCGTCAATGCAGATCCACTCGTCAATGCGGAAGATATCTGTGCAGTGGCGTAACAACGATCGCATCGTCGTTGCGAACAGGCCAGGTCGTTTACACGTGGTAATATAGCCCACCATCGTCATACCACGGCGTTCTTCGGCAGTACGGTCGGCACGCCAGCGCTGGGTGGCCAGGCGCAACACCGCGTCCGCATTATCAAAAAACCCAGCCTGCGACTGATAGTCGCGCTCCGCTGCAATATACTCTGGAAGCAACCGCTGGTAATGACCAAAGATTGCGCTCTGCTGCTCATGAACAGTGATTGCATTGCCGTCAATAAGCAGGTTCGCACATCGCGCGTACGCGTCCCGCATGGCCAACTCTGGATCATACTGCTCCCGCGTAGCCGGTTTTTGTAGGCCACCGCCTCCATCACTGCCCCGTCCACGCATCAAGTCTCGCTGCACACGTTGCGTGAGCACGTCGCGATAGATGTTGTCTGCGGCGTAATCGACGGCACGGAAATCACTGAAAAACACGCGTCGTCGCGAATAGTCGGCACGATGCACCCGAGCGGCGCAATCTGGATGGCTCGAAACAAATTCGGCGGGGACCCACACGCGATCGTAAAAGTGTCGCAGAATATCGTACAGAGGCAACCGCTCGGGCTCGCGATTCAGACGGCTCAACAGTTCGTCCGATTTTGGATCGTTAGCACGCGTAAACAGTTGAATGTTGGCGGGGAGAAGACGGCGCATCCGCTCATACGCCAAATGAATCGCGCGAACACACATCAGGTAGGACGACACAACGCCTAACGGCAAGGTGACCCAGTCGGCCCCGCAGTCGTTCTCTACGGTAGCCCACCATGGCGCCTCGTTGTAATGCGATTTGCGTGTCGCTAGATTGCGGAGACGCTTTGCGTAGGCCTCTTCCTTGGGAATTTGGAGCACGCGATTCACGGGGAACGTAAACTCTCGGAACTCCCAAAATCCATCCTTCATGTAACACGGGTTGCTGTACGTATTATTAATGCGGTACTCGTCATTCTGCACACCGCCGGCATCAATAACAGTCATGCGACACGAGTCAAAATCGTGCGAACGATCATTCTCATCCACGTTGGTGCTCGTCGGGTTCGCCTGGCTGATACGCGACATGACGGCGTCCCAGAACGCATCGTTCATAATAAAGTCCGCATTCCAAATCATAGTGTACTTGAGCGTGCACTGCTGCATCGCCCACTGCGTCAAGTACACGACAGAGTGAACTGTGTTTGGTGGCGTCACATACGTCTCCAGACCCGGCTTGGCAATATGGTACGGGTATGAATGGTAGGTCACACTGATATGACGCTTCCAGTCACGTCCACGGGGATCCTGCGCAATAGCCAGGTCATAGTCGTACGACGAGCGGCGATTTACATTGTCCACATCACCACCGCCTTCGCTCATAAAGAGCTCGATTCCCTGTTCACGGACCCACGTCACAATGGCGTCCCGCGTCCCGTCATTGCTTCCATTGTCGACAATGACGAGTTCGATAGGAATGGAACGCTCACATGGCAGCCTACGCTTCAAAACGGCCAGGACTTGCGCCAGATTAAAGAGCACGTTGCCCTTTTCGTTGCGCGTAAGAATGATAAAACTCAACCCGACGGGTCGGTGCTCCTCATACCATGACACGCGCAAATTATATCGCGCGGGAATGCCAATATCCACCGGGGCGACAAAGTCACCGCCCGGCTGCTCGGATCGCACCGCATGAAAAGTGGGGTACGGTGAGACGTTGCTATCACGTCGACGCATGTCGTCTGCAAACGAATACCCCAATCACACACACGACGAAACAACCACACTCCCCGCTGCTGGTACTTCAAACCCGCGCGAAACAAAGTGTACGCGCAAAACACAATGCAGGCACGCATATGAAACCATGAACAGATGCATTTAACTGTGCCACTCGAGTATTATCTCGAGTTGCAAACATTACTAGGTATACAAAAATCAAATAGGAAACTCCCTGTGTGTATATATATATATATACATACGTACATTCAGATAGACACACACGCTGCAGTCTGTCCCTTTATTGTTGTTGCCGTGTGTATATCGCCAATATGGAGTATCAAGGCGGCCCTGTGGCCGTGTCGTCATCGCGTCGACGACGAACGCGGTTAGAAATGGAATCCGCCCCATTTCCACCTTTTAGCAGCAGTAGCACTACATTTGCTGGTCCCTCGTCCAAGCGCTTCAAGTTACCTCCCACTGAAGTCGACTTTGATGCTGCGATGGCCGACCTGCAGGAGGCACACGATAATCATTTGCACGTGCGGCCCGGTCGGCGTCGCCAACACGAGGACCTCGATGCGGCCGAGATGGACGTTGATGATGATAATAATGGAGATGGTTATTACGACGCCAGCAGCAACTCATTCTTGCCCAAGCGCGGCAAACATGATGAAATTGTTGCCGTTCCACCCGTACACGTCCCATCCATGGAACATGCGCTTCACATGATCGCCGAGTTGATGCACAATCAAGCCATGCGAGAGAAGCGCATTCAGAGTCTGAACCGCGTCGTGCAAGAATTACACGCAACGAACCAACAATTGCGCACCTCGAACGCACAAGCGTCTGCCGAGTTGCTTCACGCGCGCACCGACCTACAGAGTCGGTACTTGGAACTTCAAGAGAAGAATCTGACGATCCGATCGCTTCAACAACAGGCGCAAAAATGCCAGGAAAAGTTGTTTCATATGACACAGGCCATGCAGCAGATGGTGGCGTCGCAGCCGTACGTCAGGTAGAACACTCTGTCAAATGCAAAACCAAACACACCACACACTATACTATAGGCTTGTTCTTCCGTGCCATCAAACGCTTGTGTTTGTGACTGACGAAATATATGCTCTCATCAATTCATATACGTAGTCGTTTTTGGTACGAGTGAAAAAAACGGCGGGATTCTGCGTTCTGGCCTATCGCGTTGTTAAAATTTGATCACTACCGAAGAGTAAGACAGACAACCGCGCGCGCACACACGAAGCGCGGTGAGAGGCAACTAACGCATGGAAGCGCCATCGGCGTTGCTCCGAAAACAATACTGGATCATTCTTGCCGCAGTGACGGTGGCAACTATCCAAGTTGCTGTTATTCTGACCAGGCGCAAAAAACTAAAGGCCGACCACATTCGCCACAAAGAAGGCAGTGCCTTTTCTGCATGCATCGAGGCATGGCAATTGCGAGCACAGCGGAACGATGACTGGCTATTACTGCTCGCTGAAGTGACCGTCGCAGTGTCGTTAATTGCCATGGGTGTTGGTGCCCTGTTATGGATCGCTATCATTCCATTTCTTATCGTCGCCGGTCCTACGATGATGTTTACTGTTGTATCCTTTCTTTTGCGGCGGCAAAAGTGAACAACAACAAGGAGTATCGAACTGGTTACGATTCTGCAACCTGGATGTGTGCGTGTGCATGTAAATAACATACGCAGATATTTGTAATTATGGTGTGTTTATTGACGCGCCATGTCGGCCATTTTAAAGAACTCTCCGCGCAAACCTGGATCCGACTCAATGTCTCCAGACAACGCGTACGTGAACGTTAAACCGTCCGACTCGGCACCGCGGCACTGCATGCACGAGTGCTTCGCCTCCAACAACACACCCACTCCCTTGGGGTGCAAGGTTTTCTCGATCTCATCGAGGATCTGCTTTGTCAATCGCTCTTGTACCTGCAATCGCTTTGAGAAACGTTTGACCATTCGGGGGAACTTGCTCAAACCAAGAATGCGATCACCGGGAATGTACGCAATGTGCGCCTTCCCATCAAAGGGGAGCAAATGGTGCTCGCACGTGCTGCTGAACGGAATTGCGCCCACGAGCATACCAGCCCGGTGCTTCTTCTTTTGGTCACCGGATGCATCATCATCATCCTTCGTGTCGTCGGGCTTTGACTCGTTGTCAAATGTTGTCACATCAGGCACCATTGTGTAGCCCTGCATGCATTCCCAGAGGGCCTTCACGTGGCGGCGTGGAGTATCGGCAACGCTCTCGCCGTCCAAGTCGACATGCGAACCGGTCATCTGGTTCACGCAATCAAGCATCTCGCGCGCCGCAGCGACAGCACGGCGAAAGACGACGGCATCCACATTCGGAGGCACTTTAACTAGAGGTTGAACGGAGGCTATTGATGGTGCAGACATTGTTTCTTCTGATACCACGAAACTGGTAGCCGACCTAATAAATATATATGGATGATAATATATATTACAGACGAAAAAACAAACAAACCGTGCACCACTGTAAGTTGCTTTTAATCTTGATCTCACCCACAATATTAATCACTCACATTTCATATTGTGTGCGCGGTTAGTGGGTATGTGCGTATTCGTACCGCCACGCAAAATTAATTCTCCGTCTTTCATAACAAACCTTGCCCCGCGTACCGTACACACACAACAACAACAACGCAGAGAAGATACACGCACACAAAATGAATTTCACACGACGAAACCTCATCGCACTCACCGCATTCATCGCAGTGCTGTGCCTGAACGCCGCCCCTGTCTCCGCCCAACACCACGAAGGTGGCGGCGGCGGCCACCATGAAGGAGGTGGTGGCGGCGGATACTACCACGGTGGTGGAGGTCGTTATTACGGCGGCCCCTACTACGGCGGCGGCGGTGCATTCCTTGGTGGACTCGGAACCGGTCTTCTTCTAGGCGGTCTCGCCACACAGCCCGCGTACTATCCCCCACCGGTGTACTACTACCCACCATCCCCATACTACTATTACTAAGTGGAGCATATATATGTGTGAGTACAACAACTCGAGTGGTGAGGCAAACACTATACCACAAACAAAGTACACATACGACTGTGCCACCATAACTGTGTGTACATGTCTTGTGTGTCCATGTCACCGACACATGGATCATGAAACCATATGTACATGTACCAGTCATGGAAGAAAAAATCTTCTCTTACATAATACATACTAGTTGTCTAAACTCGAGTTGTATTATTCGGTTCCACATAGCCCTCTCCATCGGGCACACCACACTGTGCCGACATTACTTTTGTGCATATATACAACTCGAGTTTTGTATCATGTTTATACACCCAACTCACAGAGCATCTCTCTACCCTTTCTCTGTGTATAGTACCTTTACCACTGCTACCACGACGACATATCTTCACTCGTCCATTTTTCTGTACACCACACTGAACAACCTGAGACCGAACACTGCTCTCTATTACATATTATGATTAACACACAACTCGAGTCGTTTATTGACGTATATTTGGTTGCCTTTGGGTCGTGTCATCATAGATAGGGGCACCTGTGTGACATGTAGAGGGCTCAACCGGCAGTGTACCCAGGTTTTTCACTCTTTGTACTGTTACTCCACTCCTGCGTATGGGGCACCTTCATTTTCGTCATCGAACAGGTACCCTCCTCCTGGTGCAATGCCAAGATGCTGCTCAATATTCTCCAAGCGTTCATGGATGCTCCCAAACCGTTCGTCAATCCGTTCGTCAATGTCGTCGAGTCGATGATGCACGACGTCAAATTGCTGGGACAGGTACTGAATGGCCTCGTGCAGTGACGCAATCTGTTGGCGCAATGCGTCCATTTCCGAGATGTCGTCGTATGGCGGTTGTCCGCTCAAAGGTAGCGGTATTTCTGCCGGCACTCCAGGAGCAGTAAGTGCGATGTGCTGCTGCTGTTGTTCGGATGGGGCTGTTCCTGCCGGCGTGAGTCGGTTGTCCTCCTCCGTAACAGGAATTGGTTCCGCCGGTTGACGTAGTATTGCCGTTGGAGACGTGGGTGCCGCTGCCGCTGATGGTACAGTTGGTGTGGTTTTTGCAGCGGTCCTGTTTGGAGTGGCAATTTTCAAGGTTGCAAAAGACATGATGATGAGAGAGAGGTGTTAGTTTCTCAAAAGTCCGATATGTGGAACCAACGTCACACTGTGGGTACTATTATGTCTCTCGCTTTATCATATATAGGGCGTCGCGTAAAAAAATAAACAGAACAAAGATAAATGTCATCATCATCATTGTCTCCGACCGCGACCGTTACAACGGCGTCATGTGAAAAGGTCGTTGGTCAATATAGACATTGCCCACTGCATCGACGGTGAACTCGCGCCGCGCCTCTCGTACCATGTCGTCCACGGGTGTACTTTGGCGTGGGAGCGGTGATAATACATCGCTCGTAGCGGTGGTGCTGGTACTGGACGAAGCATCCGTGCTGCTTTTTTGGATGATGCTGACAGGTACGGGTGCCTTGCTAGTTTTCTTGTTGCTCTTCTTTTGACGTCCGGCATTACGCTGCAACCAGGCGTCCACACTTCCAAATTTCCGAATAATGTCGTCAAATGAGCCATTCTGACGGATGGTGTCATACGCACGACCCCACGCAATGCCAGGCACCTTTGCAAAGTCGCATCCGCACATAATGCACATGTCCACAAAGTGCGTTAGGTCGAGCTTAAGTCCGGACAGTACCGCCTCCAATGAGACTTCGATGGGTGGATATTTGCTCGACATGAGGTGCATGAGCACGCGCGTCGCGCCGTATGCCAGCGTATCCGTATCGTCCGCGATGACAATGTCCGCAAGACCCACCCGTGTCATCCACGCGCACGCCTTTTCGCCCTCCCCCGTTGCGACCATGAATGGCACCCCGTGGAAGGTAAAGAGTGACTGCAACGCTGCAATGTCATCTGCTGTGACAGATGCGATGCGCTTCTGGTGCCGCTCCGCAGTGTCTGCCAAAGCGGAAATGACATCGGCAGGATTCTCGGCCAACTGCTGCAATTCCAATGCCGACAGTAGCGCAGTCGTGTTGCCGCCATTGTTGGTCACCATCCACACGGCGGAGTCTTGATCTGTCTGCTGCAGTGCAGCCGCGAGTTGTCGAGCGGCTTCGACCGCGGCAACCTTCTCTTGGTACACGACATGATCGCGTTGCTTCTTTGCGTGACGCTTCTCCATCTCATTCTGCTTGCAAAGAGGCTTTTTGCCGTCAAACACGTACGTGCAATGAATGCCATGTGATACGAGTTGCTCATACTGGTTCAAAATGGTGCTCAAATACGCATACGGTTCTTTCTCGTTGTAGATCGCATGTTTGTACCGGTGCATCATCCCGGCCGCGTCAATAACGAATCGGCACGAACGGTACGCGGACAGTGGTTTGGCTGGCTGCAGCACCGTCGGTGCATATTTTTGCAGCAACTTTTTCAGGCCATGTACACCCATGGGAGTATTTTTGTGAACGTAGGTCTCTTGTCAGTGTCAATATATCACTTCCTGTGTATGTGTGCGCGTCTCTCCTGTACACACACCACGATTCGTAGTCGTGTGTATATAACGGTAGAGTTGAGTAGGCAACTTTTTTTGTTTGCACCCATGCGTACGTACAGAATGGAGATAAAACTCGAGTTTGTCCAAACATATTCCATGGTGTATTTCTAATGTACTACGCACGTGGTCGGTCGGCATTCTGTTGTGTACATGTTATTCTCGTGATTGTGTGCGCGCACGTACCTGCGTATATATAAGAATAATAATAAGAGAGATCGAACATGATGCAGGACCCAAACGATGTACACGCCTATGATTTGTCGCCTCTGCCACCGTGGTCGCTTGGTCTGACGGAGGATGATCCCGATTTGGACGCCTGGTCGTCACTGGGTGTATTGTCCACTGTTACGAATGGGGATTGCTTCTTCCACGCTGTACACCTTGGGTTGCTGTCGTGTTTTCCACACTCGGCTCTCTCTACAAGCGATCTACGCATGCTCGTGGCCGGATCCGTATTTTGCAGTCTTCGAGACAGTACCGTGCGCGCGATTTTGAAAGAGTGGCGTGACATTCTTGTGCAGGCAGTCATCACCACCACGACGGTTCCTGCTGGCAGTACCGCCGCGACTGTGCCCGATGATGCGATCTTGCGTGAGTTTCGCCACGCATTGCCCTTATTGACAGATGCTACGGTGATGGATATTGGCGTTCTGTCCGCTGTGTATCATGCCATGGTCGATCGCCGTCGCTATTGGGCGGATAACTACGCCGTGCTGATGCTACAGCAGATTCTTGGCATTCACTTGATCGTTCTCGGTGAGCCCGGGTTTGTGCACCCGCCGACACGATGCCGCCCATTGCCCGACGATTTTTGCATCATTCTTGTCAACGACAGTAACACACATTATCGGGTATGTGTGACGCGGCATCATCGTGTCGCCGCATTCCGGTGGCGCAACATTCCCCGGTTCATTCAGCGGCAATGCGAAGCACGGTGGCAAAAGCAACAATCATGAATCCCAGCCATTATATCTTCCTCCCTATGTACAGAAATATACTCGTATATATATATATATTACTCTACCACGGGTTCCTTTGTTTATTTACTGAACATACGGTGTTCGTAACCAACGCTCTACGCTTCCGGGTCGCGGGGTAAACTCGGTAAACACTGCATCGCACGACGCTGCAATCGATGGGAGATGGAACCATTGCGACAACAGAATGCAATCGCCGGAGGGTTCATTTGACGCCCGCGCCCATTGTCGGAACAATGAGACGAAAGAAGGTGCATCCGTCACCCTGCCGCGCACGTCACTATCCTTGACTTGAATCGCGTCGCCATAGGGTGCCGTATTCTGGTTGGGAAACATTTGTTCCATCTCGTGCCGCAACAACCACAGACCAATGACAGCATTCGCACGCAATTGGAACCGGGCAAACGTCGACTGAATCTCTGCGGCGAGAGCAGGAAGACCCGCGACAGGGGTCGTTTCTGGTTTCGTTGCAGTGGCTTGTTCTTGAAGACGTGTATCCACGAATGCGAGAGCATCAAAGATGGACAGAAAAGAGGGTTGACGAATCACACTCTTCACCGCATCTGCCTGTCGTGGTAACTCCTGCAGCAGACGCTGCCAGTTCCGCGAAGCCTCGTCCAGTTGCTGACGCAACGTGTCGTATTGTCGATTATTTGCGGTGGTGGACGACAGTTCCGCGGCAATGCGCCCACTCTGCTGTTGGTGTTCAGCCATCGCACGAGTCTCGGTAGCCACATAGGCATCAATGTTTGCATTGGCTTGTTTTAAAAACGAGTCTTTGGCTTCCGCGGGGTTTCTCACGGACTGACCGCCACCCACGCCGACGAGCGCGGCCCAGACGGTGCGCCAGTCGGACATGATTTGCGTGTACAGCGATGTTGTGAGAAGAGTGTCTCTCTCGTTGGGTGCAACATCCAGTAACTGTTCCGAGGTTGCCATTTGCTCACTGAGATCAATACTCGTCAACAACGTACGATTCACTTCGTCGTACAATTCCTGCAAACGTTGCGTCTCCTCCTCGATACTGCGTCGCAACCCGGTGACAAGATCCGACTCGGAGGAAATGCGTGTGCGCTGTTCTGCCAGCGTGGTTTGCGCTTGTTTGAACAGGCGGCTCAGATCGTCCACGCGGCCCTGAAGATCCTCATTTTGTTGCTTGTACTTGGTAAGATCTGACTCTAACACACGCATGTGTTGCAAGCGTTGCTCGTATTCGGAACGAATGCGAAGATTCACCTGTTGCAAACTCTGCAGTAGGGCCGTTGCCGTTTGTGCCGTGGTGGTGCTCGCCTGAATGGCGCGTGCATTTGTCTGTTGTTGTTGCTGAATAGGTCCGGCAATAGCCTCGACAGGTGGTTCCATACTTGTACACACTCGAGTTGTTGTGTATCACTCTGTTTCCTGTGTGAGCTTTTATTCTTTTACTATCATCCGCAACATTCGCACACTGATAAGTACAACAGAGGAATTTTTGGAACCCGCGTATATACATATCTGTACCGGTACAGAGAGAGATGGACGCGCTCGTACCGGATGTCCTTACCACTATACTTCACCGGTATGCGACCATGTATACTCCATTGATTGGACTCGCATGTACATCGTGGCGAACATTGTTGTCGAAACAACAACCGCAGTTCCAGTCAACCTCTTACGTTCGCGATGTTGCGGGCCACCTTGGAAATTTGCAGATGCTACAATGGATTCTGTTGAATCCGTTGACCTCACCACATGATAGAAACACCACCGTCGGCGATATTAGTGGTTACTTGCGCGACAAATTGGCGCAATGTGCTGCGAGGAAAGGTCGCGCTGACGTTCTCAATTGGATCATTGGTTCTGGCGATTGTGCGTTGAATGCCGGGAACCGGTTTTCTTACCGTGCATATGCCGTCGCTGCTGCGCGTGGAGGTCATGTTGATATTGTGTCGCATTTGTTCGAGACGTACGGGGGTATGTACATTTCCCCTGCCGACGCGGATGACTCGTTTATTGGCGCAGCGTGCCGCGGCGGGCACATCAACGTGTTAGAGTACATTTGGCAGTATGTTAACTCGGAGCCATATACTCTTGCGTTGATCCGATCGGAACGTGTCAAACGGAGCCAATTTAGTTATGCTGTATGTATCGCCGCGGCAATGGCCGGTCAGCCGTGTGTTATCGAGCATTTTCTGTGTCTCGAGTGGGGGTATACACCTTCCTACAATGAATGGGGTGAGTTTGTCTACCGAGCAGCATACCACAGACATGCAGATGTTGTGGCCTTGTGTTTGCGCCGATGCACGGATGTGTCTATGGGTCGGGCGTTTGCAATTGCCGTGTGCAACGGCGCGTACGACATTGCAAAGATGCTCTATCAACACAATCGCACGGGTTGTTTTCTTGGATTGTGTGTATTCATGTGTGTAACGTACCAAAGTGTTGGAGGCGTGCTCTTTTTACAACGCGAGTTGGGTATTCCTCGTCAGGAATTACAAGCGTGCGCGACGCCCGACAGCGTCGAGGAAACGCGGAACTTTCTTACGCGCGCGGAGCAGGTGATATATCTTTGATAGAATAGATAACTATACCTGGTCGTGTATATGTATATATATACGACCCACGGAATGTTTACTCTTTTCCACGGTTTTTTGTTGCACACCAACAAGGTCACTCAGAGGGACTCGGTGGCGTCGGACACGAGCCCGCCGCGGCACCTTCCAGCGTTCCTCGTACGCATTTGGCTTTTTGGGACTTTTTCAGCCAGATAATATTGCCCTTGCTATTGATGTATCGCACGCCTCCTCGTGGACCCACTTCAACCTTTTTGGGAACAATGGGTAACGCATTGACGGAGGGTGCCGCCAGACGATCCGTTGTGCTGCGCTGAATCGATAGTTCCGCAAGCGCTTGCAACAAAACGGGGTAAATTTGTTGATTCTGCTGTAGCAACTGATGGTATCGTTCGTACAACCCATCAATATCTTTTAGCAAATCTCGTTCAGTCGTGTCCTCTTTCTCCATGTATATAGAGTGTGCGCGTATCTATATATGTACAAATCTCGAACGTCGCTCTTAATTCTTTGTCAAAGCAAATGTGTGATATACGTCTTCTATGTTGGTGATTCGTCCGATTCGAGCGTAAGTCTCTTTCTCTTTTATTCTGGGGTTTTTGTCTTTCGAAATCTTTTTCTTCCACCATGGATGCCCATTTACGTACTTACGGTTCATTAACGGACCTACAGCAAGAGTATGTGCGTCGATTACAATGGAGCAAGGAAGATATTGCTCGGCACAACAATCGGTGGCGTGCCAATGGTCGCACCACGCCATGGATCATCTATTTGCAAGAGTGCCTGTTGGAGAACATGAGGCACGAACGTGATGTGTTATCGGCGGCGCTGACAGAAGAGGAGTTGCAACTGGTTGTGGAACTGGGGTGGGACTTGGAGACTGTTATTAACACGCACCGCGCGGTCGCGAGATTAAGCAATGCATCGTCTTTTCTGCAGTACCTACGCGAGGCGGTTGTTGAGAAAATTTTCGAACAGAATGCCAGTTGGAAGGGTGCGTGCTTTGACGAAATTGTAGCCTACGTCATGGCGCACTGTCACCATGATGACTCTACCAAAACGGATACACGAAGAACGCCCTGGATGAATGCGCTTGTTTTGCGCATGAAAGAGTGGAATATGCTTGTGTGTGTAGAGAACGACCAACATGCGTATAAATAAAAAGGCGTCCGCATTATAATCAAGACAGAAACGGCCATCATCATGTCAGAAGAATCCCCATGCGTGGGTTTGTATATTCAAGATGTGCGCCCTTGGCATCGCGCGTTAGAGCCACCTACGGGTGGCGTCGAACAAATGCTCTTGGATATTATTTCCGGCCGGACAGCACAAAGTAGTAGTACAAGCGCAGACGACGATTATGCTGGTATCCTCTGTTTACCAACGTTGGGCGTGACGATCATTCCAAACTACTGCGTCGTTTCGCAACAGCCTATATGGCTGCAAACGCAGCCCGCAGGTGATGTTGCGTTGTACCGTTGTCGTATGATTCACTCGGGTCGACAACGCGACGTGGTGACATTCGATGCAAAAACAGTGAGTGCACGTGACGCAGAACACGTATATACATGTAATCAATTCCCGCAGAAGTAGTTATATATACATAGTATATACTTGCAGTTATGCAGCCCCCGCATATACAAAAAGATGTGTATGCTATTCTTCTTTTCGTGGTTTTCGTCGCGCAGGTACCACAAGAGGCTCAGTGGTTGTGTTCCGTTCTGTCCCCAATAGACTGTCCATCAGTTGTGAGTTCCCGTAGTTGCAATTGTTATACATGTGATGCATGGCATGGCGTCCCGGTTGGACGTGCATCGATCGGTGCGAACTTACATTGTTGTAGACAAACATGGCTGTTACCGCAATGGCGATGTAAGGATGGGGCAGGTACAATAATAGAAACCCATTCACACTCGGAATGTTGACGAGCACCGACTCCCAAACGCTGAGGTACTGACAGTACAAAGGTCGCGTCACACTGTATGTGTGGTGCTGTTTGTGAATTGCCACATAGAACCACCGATGATGGGCAATACGGTGCAGTGTATAAAACACCACTTCGGTCCACAGAGCCCATACACACAGAATCACAAAGGCTTGCAACCAATCGATGCTGTAGTTAACGTCACCAGAAGGCGAGCGGTAGAACCATAGCGCACTACTGCACAAGAGGACAATGTTGAACACGGAATTCGCGACAGCACTTACCGTAAAGGGTGGTGCGCGTGCATCCTTTTGATTCACAAATGTGTCGTATACCTCGTAGATGACAACCCATGCAGCATATAGAACGATTGCAGCAACTCCGACCGTCCACCAGTAAAGTGCGGGCTGAGTCCACGTAAGTAGACTCAGAGTGGTTGCAAAAATGATAATATCCACAACAATATCTGACAATTTATCCATCGTATGTGTGTGCGGCTCTATCTACGCGTATGTAGCATATTGTCGGATACTATACAAAAACCGCTCTGGTGATGAAGAAAAAAATCTTATACATGATTTATACGTCCCATATGTATTAACACCATATATACGGTGATAGTGATACCACTTACCAAGCACAGCAATATAATGTGCCACGTCGGGAAGATCTATATTTTGCGATGTATGAGGGGTAAACCGCTCCGAAGACGAGCGTAAGGGCGCGTGAATGTGTGTGAGAGAGACTCACACATCTACAAATATATACGAAAAACGAGAAACTAGAGAACAGAAGCAGAGATGACAACGATTGCACTTCCACGCGTACGCAATTGGGAGATACGGTGGCTCTGCACGGCAACATGGTTGTACATGGTGCTCACGAGTATCATCTTCTGGCAGCCCTGGTTTCTGCGCGAATGCGTTTTCGGAATTCTGCGCGCCGTCGGGTTCTCTTTACTAGAATTCACGTTTACGGCATGCAACGGATCTGTACTCGTGTCAAGCAAACGATGCTCGTTGCGCCGTGGCCGAACAACGATCGAACAATTCTGCCTAAATATGTGCTATACAGTTCTACCTGGCATGCTGCATATGGCACTCTTTGGACAGTCGCACGCACTACTGTTCATCGTGTCGGCACCTCTGTTGTACTGGGTGTGTGAGGCTGTTCAAGGTTATTGTGTGATGGCGCTGTCCGATGATGGTGAGAACTTTATTTGGCGCTATCCGCAGCATCATTGGTTTGTGTTGTGTGACGGAAACATTCGCTTGGACTATGTGCACTGTTGGTGGATTTGTGGCACCCTAGAGTACATGGCGCGGTGCGTTGTTCCGTAGTAGAAACACACACCCACATATCTCTGTACCGCGTGTCAAATACATCTTTTAATAGTATATACACTATGTGTTGTTTCTCAAGCACAATCATCACAGTCTGAACTTTCACTGCTGCTGCAAGAAGAGGAACACGATGAAGAACATGATGACGACGAGGAGGAGCAGCACTGGTTGCAGTTACACGACAACGTTCCAAAGCAGTTAAAATTGAGCCAGTCCCCACCACAACAGACCGCGTTCAACCCGAGAAAATCACAACTGCCAAAGAAGACGACAAACAATGCCAAAATACCAATGATGAGAACAACGATCAACGCGATGGAAGGTAAGACGGAGAGGTAGAAGGCGAGCGCAAGAAGCGCAAACGCAAGTAACCACAGAAAGTAACTCGTTTGTGTGCGTGGGCAGGTTAGAATCTGCACAAACAGAATCAGTGCTGCCATTAAAATGAGAATGGCCGCCATGACCACCAGCGTTAGCGCCATGTCTGAGAATATACGTCTCGGCAGACTATTTGTATATATATAGTATGCTACAAAACGACACACACAGACTGCTGATACGGCACGCGTGGTATTTGCTTGTATTGCACCAGATACAAAAATGATACAGACTCATTTTTCCACACTTCAAAAAATAATAACACACACAGCAGGCAGAGACGACGACGTTACACCTGCGTGGACATATTCACTGTGCATGGCATGCAAATCGTAACGGGATCGACATCCGGCTCCTTCTTGGTAAATGTTAATGTTTGCGACGCCGAGCTTATAACGACAGAGTCAAATTTGGCGCCGCAGACGAGATCGGGCTCGCGCAACGTCTTGCGTAGAGTGCAACCGTTTCCATACGTAAGTGAGATATCCGTGAGTGCGCCAACGTCGAGGATTGAGAACACTGGCTGTGCTGCCAACTGCGTTGACAAACGAGAAAGAACAGACTCGTTTGACAGAGCTTGTGCGTCGAGCACTGTCACACAAAATTGCTGCTCATGTGTTGTCGGCGCGACGTCCACCGAGTGAGTGTCCGTCGTGAGGACCGGCTGTGAGGCGGCACCGGTACCACTAGTATCGTCACTTTCCGTCAACTTGGCACGCTTCGCAGGTGGTAACGCAGGATCCGTGTCGTGCTCGGAGTGCTGGTCCGCATGAGTCGGTGTCGATGCTGCAGAGTTTGACATGGTATCTTCGTTCTCGGTTGCGCGTACAGAGAGACAGAACAATTCACACCAAAGGAATGAATGCAACAACACTGTGTACACCGCGATGTTTTACACCCATTCTCGAGATGAATATGTTCTCGAGTACGTCATGTATACTCGAGCATGTCAACCTCTGTGGAAAACCACCCGATGAGTCGCCAAGAAGCAAGCACGCGCAAACATAGATACGAGTGCTATGACGACGGCAGCATACGCAGTCACGTGGCCGGCGCACCTGGGTTTTGAAATTCCGATACCTCGAATGGTGCTCGGTGATAGTACCGATGATGATGATAGTAACAGTGGTTTTTTTGAAGAACGCTCCTACCGTTGTGCGGCGTGCATGGCCCAAAGAAACGTGATTGACAACGCGAGTAAGACCGGTGATAGTAGTGAAACAAACGTAAGGAATCGCACGAACAATGACGCGTGGAACTGTTGCACCAACTGCAAAGCAGTGTGGTATTGTTCTCAACGGTGCCGTCGACGTGACAGCGCGCACCACACTGCCGTGTGTGCGTCATTGCAACTGCAGCGGCAAGATTTTGCCGCAGATCTTGTGGCGGCGATGAATCCTCATGACATGATCCGGTTAGCCCATCTGTGTGGTTGTGGTGGATTTGTCGTCGTTGTCGACAAGTGCGCAGTGCCGAGTGCGGATGCTGCTGCAAAGGACAGGAGAATGATAATTCCTGACAACATTCGAGATTGTATGCGGCTGTATTTTGTCTCGTACACGCAACTTCGTGACGCGCAATCCGTAATGCAGTTGCCATCATTCTTGCAATCTTTACTGATCTATAACATTGACACCCAATACTGCGTTACTGTCTGCCTTCCTTCGGACACATCACATGACAGTTTTGACTTTATGTGTGAAGCCGGTGCATCGTTAGAAACCGATGTCGGTAATGATGATGGATTCTACGACTATCTCCTAGATTGCATGTCCTAATATAGACACATGGATGTTGTGTGGCGGGATGTACAACTCGAGTTTTGTGTGTCTAACCTTGTCATCTGTATGTTATGTCTCACCGAATGTGTATGCATGTTTTTCGATAGAGGCTATCTGAAATGTGTGACTCGTCTTTTTGTGTACTGCCGGCGCCACACGTATAGTCTGCACACACAGTCCTCCTTTCGTGCAACGATTACGTGCTCTGTGGTGTGTGTGTATATAGATTAGTAACGACATTAATTATGAAGCGCTCGTTTGCGTCTGCGTTTGGAAAGAAAAAAGACAACGGTACCGGCGCCGCTGCCGCGCATCCGAAAAAAAAGAAACCCCATGGCCCTCCTGCGGTCAAGAAGGCAAAGCACACAGAGAGACCGGATGCCGCCGCTGCCGAGCCTGAGTCGTTGGGCAAGATGCGCCTTCCCGAGCGTGATTGGGCGGCCGTGAAATGGTCGCCCGAGCAATTGTCCGTCATCGATGCGGTGCGACAGGGCCGAAACGTATTCGTCACCGGGCCTGGTGGTGTTGGCAAGAGTACGCTGTTGCCCTACATTGCACATATTCTTCAAGAAGAGTGTGATCGTATTGTGCGCATTACGGCCACGACAGGTATTGCTGCGGACGCAATTGGCGGCATGACGTTCCACTCCTTTGTGGGCGTCGGACTCGGCCAGGGCGCGCAGGCCGACTTGATTCGCACGGCCAAGGGCTCCAAGGAGACAGTGTTGCGGTGGACGCAAGTGGACACCTTGTTTATTGATGAGATCTCTATGATGGACCCGGATTTTTTCACCAAGGTGGACCACATTGGTCGCGCTTTGCGTCACGAAGCAACCAAACCGTTTGGTGGCATGCAGTTGATTCTGTTTGGCGACTTTTTCCAGTTACCGCCCGTCATTACGGACAAGGAAAAGCGCCAATCACCCTTTGAATTTGCCTTTGACACGCCGTCGTGGTGGGACTTGGATCTTGTCAACGTCGAGTTGCGCACCATCTTTCGCCAGTCGGACGTGCCGCTCATTGGCGCCTTGAATCGGATCCGCTATGGGGAGCCCACTGCCGCGGACATTGCGCTCTTGATGACGCGACTCAACAGTCCTGCGCGACAAGCTCCCGGTGTGAAACCGACGGTGCTGTATAGTCGGTGCCGTAACGTGGAGGACGTCAATAAGGAACACTTGCGCCAACTTGCCGGCCTCGATTACGTCTATGAACACAAAACGGGGTGGATCACGGATGACGCCAACGGTGGGGAGGACGGCGGCCAGCGTCGATCTCGTCCCGTCGGGCAGGAACTGGAACGCTACTTGCGCAGGTTACAGGCGGAGATGCTTAAAAATACGCCTGCTGAGAAGACGGTCGTCTTGCGCCGCGATGCGCAAGTGATGCTTCTGATCAATCTGGACCAGGAGAAGGGCCTCGTGAACGGCAGTCGCGGTGTTGTGATAGGATTCGATGGCGCGTCGCAGCAGCACCCCATTGTGCGCTTTCAGAATGGTCAGGAGTTGACGATTGTACCCCACCAGTGGAAGCGTGGCGAGAAGGGCTATGGTGAGGTGTACTACACACAGGTGCCTCTTAAGTTGGCCTACGCCGTTACGATTCACAAGTCACAGGGTATGACGTTGGACTGTGCCGTCATGACAATTGACAACACCCTCTTTGAGCACGGACAGGCATATGTTGCACTCAGTCGCATCAAGTGTCTGGAAGGCTTGCAGTTGCTACGCTTTGATCCTACGGTGATTCGCGCACACCCTCGTGTCATCGACTTCTACAAGAGTGGATTTGTGCGGCCGAAACAACAACAGGCTCTTATGACGGAGTGGAAATCGCTCAAGTCATTCTTTTCCATTGATGCGCTGCAGTCACCCCTCTCTACCTCATAATGTAGAGACAGAGATTCCATTCTTTGAATCCCAATAAACAGCGTATATCTCTCTGTATGCGTGCGTCATCTATCTGTCACATCATCTACATGCGTGATGTTGTTATTCTATAAACACCAATGTACAAAGAGATCCACAATTAAGGCTATATTTACAAAGATTCTGTTGCAGGTGCCGTCTCTGGCGAGGGCTGCTCACGCGCAGGATAGCAATCGCGATACTGTCCATATGTTCCAAACACAGTGACATTGTTGTGTTTCGCCATAAAAGAACAGATGCTGTCGGCGAAGTATGACTGAATGAGTGTCGTCTGTAGATTGGTGGGTGTATTTGGGTAACACAGGTTCTCACCCTTCTTACATCGCAGATACTGCTTCTTAAAGTCACCGCTGTGCGTGTTCGCGGTCCACAGAGAACGATCAATCACAGAGATGCGCTCGATACCTGACAACCATTGACACATACCCACCATCATGTACAAAAATGGCTGGATGTTAGAATGACAGAGCCGAACAAACACCAAATTAGGCTTGTCCACCAAAATAGATGCGGCCGATTCCAACAAATCATCCACCTCGGGCGCGCTCTCCCTGAGAAGAACCACTGCAGGTTCGGTCAATAGCGCCAGCGCGGGAAACATGTCAATGGATTCATGTAGGTTGATGATGAGAACACGCTTCTCGGGCGCATTTTGAAACATGTTGGAGAAGGTCTGCTGCTGCGGTAATCCATGGTGAATATGGATGGAGGGTTTGGCAATAGCAACGGCGGTAGTGTTGCGATCAGTCATATGAGGCACCGAAAGAATGAATGCGCTCAACGTTTGTGTATATATATTATCCTTGTGTGTGCAAGGGACCCACAAAACTTTGTCTCGAGAATGCCACAGTAATTTTCGTAACTCGAGTGGTTTTATTTGTCAATAAGCCCCCATCAATCGCGCATTCTCGCACAGTATTGTGTCTGAACGATCAAGAGAGGCACCCCATTTCTTACAGAGATCAACAATATGTGAATGCCCTTCAGAGACCGCCATTTGCAATGCCGAATGAATATCGGTCGCGCCCCACTCGTCATGACACAGGCGTACAAAGTGCTCGTTCCCAACCGCAGCGGCAACAGCCATTGCCAAATCCATCTGTTTCGCACGATATTCGTTAGCTAATTTTCTACCATGTTCGTTTGTGCCATATTCTTCTATGCATATCCGGACAAGTCGCTCATGACCACCCCTGATTGCACCAGTCATTGCTTGGTTTACACAATCGGGCCCCCAAAAACCGTAGTGAGCGTAGCACAACCGCACTATCGACTCGTGTCCTCCGCGTGCCGCTGCCGCCATCGCAGAGTCTTTTTGGCTCGCACCCCACTCGTCGGCGCAGATACGCACTAATCGTTCATGACCACCTCGTGCAGCACGCCTCATCCCCCAATTCACATCTACGAGCATGTAGACATTCCGCAACGCAATATAACATTGGCGCATCAACCGTTCATGACCACCTCGTGCCGCTGCACCAAACATGCTCACGGTAGACATATTTCGACGAGATTGATTCCAGTCTTTTCTTTGTGATTGTATCCACTCTAACAAACGCTCATTATTACCGTAATGCCTTGCAAGTTGTACGAAAGAGTAGTAAGACCGTACGCCCGTGATGGCTCCACGTATCAGCACGGGAGAGAGCACATCGGCCCAAGACCGATACGCCATCCGGACCAATGGCGCGTGTGACAGCGCGTAGTGCGTGAGTATATAAACTTGAACATCCGTGCACAATTCTTTTTGCATACTCCTCTACACACACTATCATGTACTAATCTGTGAAATAGTAGTAATACACATGTACTACCACAGTCACAGAATGCATGTAAAAAAGAAGGAGAAATCAATCCTCCACGATGACGCGATATACGGCAAAACTCCTTGCACACAAACAACTCGAGTTTTATTCTCGAGTCAATATTCGAGAGTAATTATTTTTGGCATGCAACAGTAAACCAACTTACCACTACCTTTTTCTCCTCTCTCAACCACAGTACATCTCCATACACTCACACCTCAACCATGGCCTCTTTTTTCTTCGCCAAGAAGACTCCTGCCATTCCCGCTGCTCACACTTCTGCTCAGAATGTAGTCGAGTATCGTCAGAAGCGCAAAGAGTCGTTGACCAGGTGGCTCAAAGACTCTCTCATTCCGCACCTGAACACTGAGATTGCCACAGCCTCTAAGAATGGGTTGGTCTCTTTCGAATTTGTCGCGAACCGCGGTTTTCTCGGTAACAACGTTAAACTCGATGAATGGACCGGTGCCGGCTGGCTCAAGGAAGGTTTGTTTGAGCAATTGAAACAAGCACTGGCCGCCGACCTGTACATTGTCACATCTTCGTACGATCAGATTATGGGCACCTACACGATTGTCATCTCGTGGCCCGATCAGCCTCCTGCACCTGAAGTCATTGTCGAAACGGCCGTTCCTACACCTGTTGCCACTGCCGAGGCGCCTGTTGCTGCTGCCGAGCCTGCAGATGCTCCTGCGGCTGCCGCTCCTGTTCAGCCCAGCGCCTAAGCGCGTCTTCTTTTGTAAGACGATGCATGCATTTTCTCATTGTTCAAATAATAATAACAATATATATGATACAAAAATGCGTCTGTTGTCACTCACTGCGCTGTTACCTGGAAAGACGCAGTAGCAACGGGTATTGGGTTGGTGTCACCCTGTTCTTGCGTGAGTGCAATGTACAATAGGGCAAGTCGATGGCTATCGCCCTGTATGCATGTCATACTGGCATCCGTTAGGGTTTCCACAAACAAGGCAAACAACGATGCGTCCTTCTCACGGTCGGTAATCTCTAGCACTCGGCTCCATACAGCGTTTAGTAAGGCAAAAATGTTAACATGGCCAATATCGGCATCATAGTAGCCGCCCTGTGAAGCGTCCCACCGTGACACCATCTTTGCCAACACGGGTGCGATGGCGGTAACACACTCGGCGGACACGTTCGTCCGTTCATGATCCTTAAGCGTTCGTGAAATAGTGTCGACAAGAGTTTGTGCATCTGACAACGTCACGATGGGTCCATTGTGCGGTTGCTGCCGAAAAGAATGCAATTGCGGGTGCTCGCGCAAAAGATGGGTGTATGCGTGCGCATCCCACCCAAAGTAATACAATGCATTACTATTCATCTGTTGTTGGAGTTGCTGCTCCATATCCTCTACGCACTAGAGCACACAGAAGCACTCGAGGCGTGTGTATTAGGTTCGCGCACCACGCATATCGGGCTCTCAACAAATGCACGCAGTTCATAGAATATCTTTGTTCATTTTACACACCGACGCGACGTATCATTTCATCTTGCCCTAACAAACAACCCGACATCAGAGACACACTGACAAACGTCGTAATGTCCACTATCACAGCAGCCGTATTTCCGGACACAGGTCGGATTTCGTATCAAGAAACCGCGCTAAAGATGATGACCTTTGCAAATGTGTTTGCTCGAACAATCGCGCAGTTGAACCCCGCGTTGGAAGAATATGCGCCCATCGTTGATGTGAAAATATATCTAAACTATAAGGACGCGACTGCGCCCATCGCGGGTGTGATTGAGTTGAATGTACCGTCGTCACCGTCCTTCTATGAACGGTACAAAGTTACGTTACAAGCCCATGATAACGGCTTTATCTCCTGTCAATACTGCGGATGCGAACTTCCACTGCCTTCGGCCCCCTCTGTAGTCTACACGGATTCAATTGACGACCCAGTACTTGTAGCACATCGCGTGTTTTATGGCACTCAGTGTTAACACTTGTCTGACTACAGCCAATAAAATAGGTGTGTGTGCAGTCATGTGTATATATATATATATATATATGGAAAGAGTTTTGTACACGATGAATAATACACTCGAGTTTGTAAGAGATACATTGGAAAAACTACGGACCGAATCACTGCCGTCGTTGGACGGACGAGAACAACAGATGGTACCAAAGCGAAACCGCGTCAGAGTCACTCTTGCACACATTATGGAGGTTCAACACGACGTTGACGGACAGTGTTTTGTACTGACGGGTCAAAAAACATACACGTACAGGGACCGCATCAAGAGTGCGTTTCCGGAGGCAACATGGAACCGCGAGAAAAAAGGATGGTGTATTCCCTGCGATAATCAGACGATCGATGGAATACGATCGCGTGTAGAGCAATGGGAGACCAACGATGCACTTATAAAACAAGAGCTTCGAGTAGAGGACAAACGCCGCAAGCGTGCTATTAAGTTGGAGAGACAACGAAGTGAGCAATTTGCGCAGAGTGACGAATGCAAACAGCGGATAAAGTATTGGCAGGCAGTCTGTCCCGATATAGATCAATGGCTCGATATGTACTGCCGCGATAATGGAATTCACCAGCACCCGTCCTGCCAACGCTGTGTGTGGCTGGCGCCACAGTTTGCAGTGCCGTGGACGTCGTCATTACCTGTAGAACACACACCACCAGAGGAGGGAATGTCGCCAGCAACAGAAGAAGACAAAGTCGTCAACACACACCACACGAGTATGATGATCACAGCATGCCCATGGTGCATGCGCAGTTTTGTTGATTAATGTTTCGTATCATGTATATGCATAACTTGAAGTATTAATCAAAAACGGTCCTACAAATGGGAATGTCGTTCGTCTACGACCGATACCACCTGAGAAAGGTACGTAGTGTCGATAAACAGAGTACACCAACTCGAGTTTGAAAAAATATTTACAACATTAAGTACTCGGGTCCACTCTTTCTCCTGTGTACACACATGTTTGTGAAGTGTGTGCATGTTGGTGTAAGGTGTGTACACACTTCACCATAATGTGATGTACAGACAGACCGATATTGTTATACACAAAGAGAGTCACGTGGGTATCATATCTCGAGATTTACCTTAACTCGAGTTGTTGTACCAAAAGTTGTCCATTGTGCGCACAGGTTGTTATTGTTGGATAAAGTCTTTTGCACCGCCACCACATCTATTATAGATGCAGCAGCAACTGCCGTGTACACCCTTTCACATTGTTGTGCCTCCCTTTGCGCAATCACACTCGTTGCATTATTATGATGACTCTTGTGCATTGCCATCGCCATGGTCAGCACAGCCATCATCTGTAATCTTTGGCGATAATACGGCCCTACGTATGTACACGTCCGGCACTGCAATGGAATCGTCTTGGGCAGTAGCGAAACAGCGTCCTGCCGTACCACGTGCGCGTGACGAAGACGCAGACACATACTATTGCCGGTACTGCGACCGGACATTTCCACTTGAAAGCTTTCGTAGTCGTCAGCAGTTTGGAGCTCACTGCAGCAATTGCTCTCGGAAGCGTCGCACTCAACCTGCCGATGTTGACGCCTATTACTGCCGGTACTGCGACCGAACATTTCCACCTGGGACCTTTCGCGATCATCAACAGATTGCAGTTCACCGCATCAATTGCTCTCGGAAGCGTCCCACTCAATTGGCCAGCGCATCGGACGGACATGTGATGGACACTATGCCGGATCAAAGTGAGAACGCCACCTGCCAATCGAGTGAATCCGAGCATTTTTCTTTTGTCGCCGGTGGAGCAAACAGTGGGTGGTCGTGTCTTTTGTCGGTGGTTGAATCCGCCTTGTCCGAGGTGCAGTCTGCGCACTGATTTTGTATATGTTTCTATTTTTTGTCTGTATGAATCACCTATGCCTATAAATATAAGCTTGTATATTATGATTTTGTGTGTGTGTGCGAGTATCTTTTCTTTACAAGTGCAACGATTGAGACATGTGGCGTGCGAGGTCGTGGGTTGGTGTGGCCGCCGCCGCAACTGCGGCTTGCCATAGGACATCAAGGGTTTGGAGTAACGGTACCTGATAACGCGCGTTTCTGGACGAGGATGCAAGTGCGCGAGCGAGTGCCTCGACGCGTCGCGTAAAGTCATTGAGAATCATCACCGCATGGGTGGCATCGTCGCGATCGAGAGTATCACGGATGAGCGTTTGCACACGCGGTTGTGATAGAAATGACTGTGCAACGTCCTCTGGTGTTCCCTGTTGGGCATCGGCGCTGGGGAATTCGCGGATGGCTGCGGCGAGGCTTTCTCGCGCTGCGCCCAGTAAAGTCGTCACTGGTGCGATATTGCTGTTGTTGTACTTTCGTTGTTGTGATGAGTTGCTGCCACCATCCGCATCATCGTCATCGCCAACAACATCCGCCCATGTTTGAAATGTACCTGAGGATGCATGCAATAGTGGGCGAGTTCGCAGTGCCGCGCGACGACGATGGTTGTCCGAGTTGCCCTCTGTGGACTGTGTTACCGCCGGTACAACTGCTGTCGTGGCCGCTGCAAACGGACTCTGTTGTTGGGCGGGTGTCATACCGGAACCGCCGTCACCACGCTTTCGTTTGCGGCGGCGCTCTGCCGCAGTCATCTTGCTCAATTCGGCCTCCTCCACCTCGGGTCGCACATTTTGAAGTGCTTGCATCACGGGTGCCTGTGGGTACTGTTGTTGCAATTGTTGCACTGTTGCTGTCCACCGGTTGATAGCATCTGCGGTTGCTTCTTCTTGTTCCTGATACAGTCGCAACAGGTAGTCCTGCCACAGGCGCAACTGCAGTCGTGCAGTGTCGAGATGTTTGTTATGTTGACGCGCCCATGATGTGGCGAACTGCACAATGCCGTTCATGTTGTCCGGCCGTACGTTGCTCCGCAGGATGAACAGACCGAGTGGCTCCAGTCCCTGTTTGACATCGCGCTCTTGCAACACAAAGATGCGAGGGATGCTCTGCCGTTTACCCGGGTTTAGCACGCTGTTGATGGTTTTGAGGAGTCGCTCACGTTCCTTCTCATTTTGCGGTACAGGTTCGTGCTGGCTCCGCAACATGTCAACCAGTGGTTGGTATAGTTCGGCGTAATGCACACCACGGGCGTACTGTGGGGAGTGCTCCATGATCTCCAGTAGGCGCGCATAAATACTGCGGCGAGGACCCTTGAATCCCTGTAACGGGTCTTGTTCAGCGCGCACCTGCAGTTCGTCCAGGAGGGCCACCGAGTTCTGAATGTTATCGTCGATGCGATCGATTTGAGCGCGGAGACGTGCGCGTTCGTACTCATCGACCGTGTGCTCCAGTCGCTCACTGTATTGGCCGCGCATCATCTGCTGTGTGAGAATGCCATCACGGATGTCGTCCATGCGATCCTGCACATCAGCCGTCGGGCCGCCGATAAAGTCACCGGCGCCAACATCAGTGGCTTCAGCGAGGTTGACGTCCTGCTGCAGCACGCGACCGTAGAGGCGCCGGGCACGCGCTTGCGGGATGCCGAGCGCTACCATTTCCTGCACGGTGAGGCCCCGCGCCACCAGTTCTTCGTCGCTCGGCAGCCCGCGACGTGCGCGCTCGACCGCGGCGGTCTCAAGGGCGGCCTCTTGGCGATCGCGCTGCGCTCGGGTCAATTTCGGTCGTTTCGCCGGCGGCGTGATCTCGCGCTCTGCTTCCGGGGATGAAGACGCCGATATTGGTGGATGTGACAAGGGTGATACTGGTGGTTCTTCTTCATACTCTTCTGCACCGGCCTCGGGTGCAACGAGTCCGTACTCGGTGCGGTCGCGCCACTTTTGGATTGCGCGCGCGTCAATCTGGTCGATGAGTTTGAGCCACTCGTCGTTCTCGTGCACGGCAAAGGTCTTGCTCAGACGGTGAGCCATCTCCTGCTCCGACTCCTGTGGCGCGTTGTGCAACACGTTTTCCAGGCGCGCAATCTGTTCGTCCAATCGGCGTCGACTCGCACTGCCGGGTGGGAACGTGCCCTCGCGCTGCATCTTGCGAAGCGCCTGCAAGCGATGCGCGACGGCGGCAAACCGTGGAGGTAAACTGAGCGCCGTGTCGCCGCAAGAGTATGCCAGTGCGCGGCGACGTATCAGGTTCCGCACTGGGAACTGCAGTGTGCGGCCGTCGGGTGTGATGCAGAAGAACTCGATCGCAACACCACCCCGCAGTGGAATCGACTGGTCAAACTTGTCGCGCAAGGTGACGGCGCCATTATCGCGATCGACGTTACCGATCCAGGCCGCGCGCGTACCGGCCTCTGGGAGCGTGATCGTGCCGATCGCGGGGTTGTACGTCTCGACCACCAGTTTGGAGGGATCGCGAGGGTCTTGCTGAACGCGACGCGCGAACACGGCAATTTGCGTGCCCGTCTTTGGAATCACACTCTGCACGTACATTGTGTCCGCATCCCACAGCACGCGTGTTTGCTCCTGTGTCTTGTCATCGCGCCACACGAATCCAAATTGCGCGCAGTCCTCGTCCTGTTCTTGCCCTCTTTGCTGCTGTCCTGGACCAGCGGCGGCCGCCGCAACAAAGGTAACGTGTGTCGTCGGCAGTGGTTGGTGTGACGCGGCGGCACGGCCATGTTTGCACTTGTGACATGTCACCACGTGTGGCATCGGTGCGCCCAGTGTGGAGGGCTCCATGTTGGTCATTTGCGCCTCGACGGCGAGAGGGGTCTCATCCCAGTCGATTGTGCCGGGCTCCTTGTTCTTGTACCCCACGATGAGGCCCGTGTCGCGGTCTAGGATGGGCCACAAGTCGTTCGCGGAGTAAATGTACGCCCACCGCTCTCGCGCGTCATCCACAATGTCCTCTAGGGCATCTACCATGAACAGAAGCGTCTTTTGTGCGCTCTCTTTGGCCGCACGTGAAAATCCGGTGCCATACGCGCGCTCGCTCAGATCGCGCAGAATGTACTTCCACTCGCGCCAGTAGTTGGGTTCGTTGGCGTAGTCCAGCGGAGCGTCCAGATCAACGCTGAGCAGACTCTCCACCAGACTGCGCAACAGGGTCTCTTCGTCGCTCGGATCGCGTGTCCCATCATAAATGCCGCGCAGTGCTTCAATCAGGTCCAAGAGGAATTGTCGTGCTGCAAGACGTTCGGGGTCGTCTGCGCGCCGGCGTGCACCGACTTCCTGTGCGTCCTCCTCGGGCAACAAGAGGTGTGGCAACAGTTCACGCGGCCGTTGCGTGTCGCCCTCGCGAATCATGCGCGAGATCTCTCGGAACAATTCAATATCGCGCGCACGCACGGTAGCCTTGCTGTACCGCTGCGCGAGTTGCTCCAGGATATACTTGCGGCGCTGGTAGGGATCGTCGGGATACAACTGCTCGGCCTCCTCGGCCGCGCTCGTCTCGGGTGCCAGACGCGCGGCACGCATCGGTTGCTCGCGGCGCGACCGAATCACAATGGGCACGACCACGCTGTTGAGTGGCAAATGCTCCTCCTCCAGGCGTGACTTGAGGCCGGCAAAATGGTCCAACGCATCCGTCTCTAACTCAAAGTGTTGCTGCTCAGCACTGCCCACAGGGATCTCTTGCGCCCCTGGTGTGGGGTGACCCGTGCTCCAGTCAAACATGAGCGGATGGATAATATCGATGCGCACTTGATCCGATCGCGGGTCGACCAACAATTGCCCTCGCTCGTACAAATCGTGCAGCCAGGCTACAATGTTTTCACGATTGATCGCCGCAGACTGTGCGGGAAATGTCACGTAGGGCGACGCGCCTTCCACCTGCGGTACGTCAAAGTACACCTGAACGAGATAGTTGCCCTCCGCTGGTCGGTTGGTCTCTTGAATCGGAATCGGCGCAAGTAGACGCATGCGTCGCCGCTGTTCGGCCTCGTCAATGATGCATGCGTCGATACTATCAATGATCTGTTCTGCTTGGTCGGGTGGATAGTACCGCCGGATGAAATCGTTGCGGTCAAGAATAATGCGGCGGCCCTTTGTCGTCAACAAAAAGGTATCTGAAATCGAGTCCCACTGATACTCTCTCGCTTCGGGATCCGCCGGACTGAATCCTTCCAAGTAGGGCACCTGGTCAATCGGAACCGTCGGGTACATGGGCAAGGTTGGCGGTGCCACATCCTCAGTCAATACCACTGTCGCCGACGAGGAAGGCAATTGTCGCTGCATATGGTGTCCTGTGTGTGCCGCCTTCCTTTAGTTTCGGTATGTTTTATGGTGGAAGGGGCAACTAAATAATGCAAAAATCAATCAATGTACACACACACACAAACGTCGTGGATTATGTATGTGTGCGCCCCTCCTCTTTATCTCTCTGGACAGTGTACAAAAATATTACCCACCGTGCCACATAATTGGTGGTGGCGTGGTGGTAGTATCATATGTGATGAAAAGTTGCATGCATAAGACACGCAGAGTAAATAACGGGTGCTACGATCCCCCTCCTCCTCATTTGTACGTACATACATAGAGAATATACACACAAGGTCTCGTGTAGATGGAATGAGTCAAACAAACCATTCCTGTGGAGTATATATGCACTTGCTCGTGCATAGTACATAGACAGACAGACCTACTGCGCAACCGAAGACCAAAGGTCCAGAGGAAAAAATGGAGGCACCAAAGACGGAAATGAAGTTTATGACGCGTGAGATGGCAGCCAAACTGGCAGCCGACGCCGAGGAAAAGGACGGTACAAAGGTCACTGTGTTTGAATACACGAGTGATGACGATGACGATGCTGCCGATGGAAACAACCCCACGGATATTCCACGTGTTCCGAGTGCGCGAACCATTACAGTGGCTGAACTCGAAACTTTACTTGATCGTGTGAAGCAAACAGCGGCAATCGTGCAGGCCGAGCATGTTGACTGGGACGATGACGCGATTCGTGACGAAGTGATGCACCGCGAACCTGCCATTATGGAGCGCATCGGTGCAACGCATGCCGTGATGATCAAGTTTATCGCGTCGCGCGACTATACGGAGACACACGAGAGCATTCTTGGGTACATGTTGTACATTCGTAAAAACGTGGAACAGGGAGCCATTTCAGAACGCGAGGCAGACTACATTGTTGATCAACACGTCCGAAAAGAGGTAGCGAAACTACAGAAGAACTCACAACAACCACAACAGCAAAGCAACAGTATGAGTACTGGTAAAAGTAGCAAGAAGAGGAAACAAAGAAATAGGTAAGTGTGTTGCTGGTGCCGGTGCGCGCCTCGGGTCGCATATTTACACGGTGTAATGACACCGAGGACGTATGTGTGTTCGAAAATAGTGTACATGTAATAATAACAAACCGGAGAACACGAGCACGAAATATATCTGTGGATGTATGCATGCCGCCACCGTGCAGCAGCAACAGCAAAGGCATTCCGGATACCGGCTGGGCATGGCCACCACGGCGGCACCGACACTACGACCCGCTGTTGGTGGTACACCAATGAGAACAACGCCAGCAACAGTACCACCCTCTCAGAAAGTTGTTGTTATTTTGTACGACGACGAGAGGGACGCTGTGGTAAGCGACGTTGCCAAGGCACTCACAGATCGCGGAGTGATGGTACAGACGTGGTATGTGCCATCGGGTCGATTCGATGTGTCCTCTGTCGCACCAGGCGTCGGCACAAACATCACGTACTTGAATCGGTGCATTGCTGCGACAGCAACGCCGGACCCGCAATCCATGGCCACGGCGCTCATTGCGTGGTTGCAGTGGAGTGGGTGTCGCGTCATTAATGGGGGCAGTCTTACGTCGGCGTACGTTACGTCATCCCGCGTTGCGCAGTACATTGCCGCGCGTGCGGCGGGGTTGCGCATCCCGCAAACATTTGTGTGTAGTGGTCCCAAACAGACGCTACGGGCGTTATCGCTCATGACGCATCCGAACCGACCTGTCATACTCCGCACTGTCACGGGAGACCAAGTATTTTCATCCGTACAGGCCGCGACACGGGCCGTGACATACTACCCGACTCCACAGCACCTGCCACCGTCCAATTCACATTCAGTTACTCCTGCAATAATGGTGCAAGCGTATATTGCACCCATGGCGCCACGGGATTACATTTATCGATTTTACTTTGTGGGGGATCGTCTGACGTACGTACTCCGTATCGCCCGACACGTCACCACATCATCTACAATGCCTACACCACCATCACAACCACACAACTATCCTTTCACACTCCAGCAACAGCCGCCGCCACAAGAACCCATGTTCATCATTCTCCTACGCCCCGACAAAGAGATTGCCTATGCGCAAATGGCACACTCGACGGCTGGCATCGAACAATTTGTTTCCAAATGCTTGCAACTCAAGAAGAACTTGCAGGTAGACATGTGCACTATCGACGCGCGCCTTGACGAAGATGGCCAGTTTGTGTTTGACGGACTAGACACCCGCATCAACGTTGTCAAAGTCGCAGAAAAGGGCGCACAACTCATGTACAAACTACCTTACATTCCCTCCGCTGTAGACGCCATGGTCGCTCTCTGTATGATGTAACTTGCGTATATATGTACCACCACACATGTGACTCTGGTTTCTTTTTACTGCGGTGCCATAGAGACATTTGCAGTTGCACCCCACTGCTCCTTGCATCGGCGCACAATTGTGCTGTGACCGTTGCGGCCTGCTTCGAGCATTGCCGCGTTGACATGCTCGACCTGCCTGCATCCGTACGTGTCGTGGCACAATTGCACAATCGACTCAAATCCATTGCGGGCTGCCAATTTCATGGCAAGATAAACGCGCGTGGCACCCCACTGTTCCTTACATAGTCGGACCAAATGCTCGTGTCCACCCTCGGCAGCACGTCCCATTGCACGATCCACATTATCGGCTCCCCACTTTTCGTGTAACAATCGCATCAGTCGTTCATGACCACCTCGCGCCGCCAGGGCAAACGCCCAATTCACGTCACGCGTATCAAATTCGTGGCGACAGTAGCCTACAAGGTTTACATGACCGCCACGTGCCGCGTACGCCATGACAGCACTAGGGTTTTTAATCCTCCAACGATTCGCCATCAAATCCACAAGACCTGCGTAACCGCCACGTGCCGCACTAACACAGGCATGTTGAATCCAATCCTCAATGTGTCGCACTGGATAATAAAATAATCTCTTCACTGTGCTATGGCGCATCTTGTCGTAGTAATCTTCAAAAATATGGTAATGACCACCCCGTGCGCCGCCGCACATTATTTCCTCAAAATAGGACATGGTTGTCACGGATACATCGCCCATGTTGATGCGGGAAGAAGCAACAATCAACGCGAGCAAATCACGATGACCATAGCGTGCAAGATTGCCTCTCGTTGACAATGATGTCGGATTAGTGTTCACATGACGCTGTAGTAATTGTCGCCACTCTCGACACGCCAACCGAAGCAAAGGACCGTGGCTTGACGCGTACACAACACTAATCTGTTTTACGACGTCGGGAACAAGTATCTCCATATCTTCTCTGGATACACACACGAACAATCAGGGAGACTGACCAGAGAAACATACTATATACTCCGTGACACGCATTCACAAGAAAATCTCGAGTAGTAGTACTTTTTATATAAATATCGTTTGCATAATACAGGATCGGACATTACAACATATGTGTGATACCGGACCACTACGATGCGACGCTGTACATGCGGCCAATCACGAGCCGACTGGCGCGAATCAAATGGCGTACCGTCGCCACCAAGTTGAACATTGTCGTGTTGACAAGCGGGATCAAGTAGGGTCTTTCAGCCAGTCTTTGAATATTCGACTTGCGCAAATACCCAAAAACCTCCTTCTCATCCTTGTCGTACAACGTACCGAAGGTATCCTTGATGGCAGTGTCTGACATGATGCTATTCATCATTCGCGCAATGGCACAAACCTGTTCATTCAATTCCGTTTTAGGGGTGTCGGGTTCAATGTCATCCTTCATTTCGCTCGGCCTCTTGCCATCCAAGGCTGGAACGGGTTCAGAGGGGTCCATGATAAGATCCAAAATACTCTCCAGACTTTGCAGCAGAGCCAGTCGCGCAATGGACAATGCATGCCATTGCATCGTTGTCATCGTCCGCTTGTCCAAATCCGCACACGTACACCACGAGGTGTGGTAAGTGTCCGCGATACGTGCGGCCTCGTGAAACAATTGCACTCGCGAAATGCACAGATGGAGCGGTAAATCCACGATAATACCACTACCACCACTTGAATTGGCTGTCGGTGCAGGTTGTGTAGTTCCAGCAGCGGTGCCCGGTTTTGGTGTTGTCTGTTGTACCGTTGTCTGAACCTGTACCGACATAGGTGACGAGAACAAATCTGCGAAATGTGCCATCTGAGCACTAAAATATACACAATATGTGCGTAGTACGGTGTCACAAAGAGATAATCGTGTGTATTGATTGTGACGACTTACATGAATTTCGCTCATCGGAACCAAAAGCACTCGAGATATGAACATCTCGAGTTGTCTCATTCCGCACCGTTGACGTCATTGTAGTTGTACTCGCCATCAGCATCGTCGCCATCATCGTAGAATCGAGTGTGTTTGTAACTCGTTGCCGCAACCGGCGTGCGCGGGGTTTTGACAGACTTGACGCTGGCCTTTTGAGTGATTCCGTGGCGGCGCGTGTAGTCTGTGTGCTCGTCCTCCTGAATGTCACGCATGCAACCACAGTAGCGGTGCACCTTTTGCTGGGCGGGCTCAAACAAGATGATATCCTCGAATCCCCTGTTGGCTGCCTTCATTGCGGCGGCGTATGGGGAAGCGTTACGAAACGTATGTCCCATCGATTGTCCCTGAGGTGTGACGAGAACAAACTTGCGCTTCTTCTTGTCCGCAGGATCCTGTTGGTCGTAATCGTATGCATAATCTTCCATGGTTTTGTCGTTGTGTGTCTAAAAATAGAGCGAGGGCGCCTACGGGATCGGTTGATGGATGATGAGGGAAAACACGACAAATGTATCAGGGATGATATGTCGTAGGTTTACTTCCTTTACACATATCCATTCTTCGCGTCGACGAACGATAGGGAACCATAATACACGTATATACGTTGCGGAACGTCGTATGTTGTCTCTGTTGATACATGCATAGGATGGATGAGATGCGTATATATGTCAAAACGGACAAAAACTAGGTTACATGCGCACGACACACCCGGGCAACGACGTCGAGGGTGGAAACAAAACAACTCGTAGTTGCAATGGAGACTGTTTACAATGAATATGAAAAGATGTACATTGCGTACGGCAACGTGCATACAATGCTTCGGAATAGGGGATACGATATGACGTTGGTACCGGCACACATGACACCCTTGGAGTTGGCGCGTAAACTACTGGACGTTGGCGAATTTTTGTACACGGTTAGACGCGCCACGGACAACGATTCTGTGGGAGTCTTCTTTTGCTCAGATCCGAAATTGGGTGTCGGTCATTTGCGCAACTACTGTAAACATTGCGACACCGAACTACATATTCGGCACTGCTTAGTGCTCACGTACGAGGTGACACCGTTTGCGACTGCGTTCGTCTTAGATCAATTACGTCAAGGACAGTATGATATTGAAATCTTTACGTACGAGGAGAAGCAGTTTGATTTGATTTCGCATGCGCGCGTCCCGCCTCATTCAATTCTGACGGAAGAGCAGAAACAAAAACTACTCAAAGACTTTCACATCACACATGAGAACTTGCTCCCACACCGTCGTCTGGACGACACGTTGCGCCGGTACTACAATCTACCCGTTGGAACGGTCACCGAGACACTGCACACGACTGGATCCATGGAACGAGCGCCCTACTATCGCATTGTCATGGACGATACATAAAACTATCGCTGTCTGCACAATATAGGATGACGTGTCTGTACATATACGTATATTCTTCCGTATGTCGTCGCGCTTAACAAATAGAGGACACACGAAACGCCGCTCTCGCGACGCGAAACAACAGAACCGATGTTCACAGTGAATAATATTCCGCGTGTCGTTTGCGCGCAAATTTAACGCGAAACAAAGCAACTACCACTGTCAAGCATACGTGGTGTGTGTGCTTCACTCGCCAAGATACGAATTTGAAAAAACCTGTGTGTAGAAAAGTGGGGCAGTAGAATAATAGTAAGAGAGAGAAACACGACGCACGCCGACAAGATAAATTTTATGATGCTGCGACGTGCAAGTACGGACGATTTGGTTGCGAAAATGAAGAATAGTCAACAAAACACACGACAAAGTGGGCATCGCAAATACCCAGATGCGTCCACATCTTCTTACACGAGCGACGAGGATGCAAACACGGAGGCAGGTAGTGAAGACGAGAGTGCCGATGATATAGATGGGGAAAGCCGTTCGGAGGATGATTCCTATGTCCAACCTGCCGTTCCTCAGAACAACAACAACAAACTGCTGCAAAAGTACCCTCCTAATCCACACGACGCGTCCGGTTCAGCATCTTCTTCTGCGTCGGATGGCGACAGCGATGATGCACTTATTCCCGAATCATCTCTTGGAGCAACAGCACCAAGTGGCGGTAGTCATGTGCAACAGAAGGTACAAACATCAGCGTCGTCATCATCCGCATCGTTGCCACCACCACATGATGTGACCGCACCCGGTCCCGTTGAGCATATTCATATCTCGGCATCTAACTCTGCGGATGTGGATGATATTGTCGCAAGTGTTGTTCAGCGTAAACTTGCAGAATATGAAGCACTACAGCAACAACAATCACCACAAAGCCCAACCGGAGCCGGAACGACGTCGTCAGTGGAAAAGAACAACACCAAGAAGAACACTCACAGCAGTAGTGGTGAATCCTCTCGGTCTCGGAAGCATCGCTCATCATCTGCGTCTTCACAGCGCTCGTTCAAACACTGGCGTGGCGTCGCGCAAAAGGAGTACGACACCTTCTCGACGAGTGTCCATTCGTTTTTCAATGACCACCCACGACACACGGGGACGGAATCTTGGCGGGCTCACTTTGTGCTCTGTGCAGCGTGCGCATGGCAGTTGCTGTTGGCCGCCGCGTGGTGGGCGCGTGCCAAAAAGTACGCCCTCGCACGGCAGGCCTTCGTGCTGGCGGGGTACTTTTTCACGCATGCGATCGTGCCTGTGATTCTAACGTGTGGACACGGCATGAAAGTGTATGTCACCGAACTCATGTCCAAGTGTGACGCTGAGGAACGCAGTCTCCAAGATGACGGCCCATACGTCGCACTAACAAACGTAAATAAGATTCTATCGGACATTCGGCGCGCCGCTGCACGGCAACAGCCACCACCACCACAACAGCCACCACCACCTCCGCGCCGATATAACGCACCGCCTCCTGTAGCAGCAGCGGCAACAACACATACACGCTCGCGTCGACGACTCCCCGGTATGTAACTACCGTCGCGTGTACGTATTATTAAACACATATATGTATATCTGTCTACAAAGATTGTGACTGAAACAACGATAAAACGCACATGTTTATATTATACGTTAGTGTGGGGTTGGTGTTGTACGCATGCACCACCTGTGCGTGTGCTTCCTCTTTAGTGTGAGAAGCATACACTTGCTGAAAAATGGCAGACAATAACAACCGCACGTGCATCATTTCGCGAGAAGACAGCCCACTGTACATTTACTCGGTCTCTCAGGGATGGATACCTGCAGTCATGACGTCCAAGTATCGTGACACGTACGAACAGATACGACGTCTACTCGTTGCAGGTGTTGCGCAAGCCCAACATACTCCTACCGCTATACGTAAGGATGGCAACACGTTTGTATACCCAATAGTGCCGTCGCCGTCGTGGGGGAGCGTGATCCAGCATATTGTGGACGGACCGGTGATCACCGATGTACATGCGCTGCAGCGACACCGGGCGTGTACTGTTTGCACGTGCCAGCAACGTGACGAGAGCACACAAGGTGTGCGTTACCTCGCATATGGTATTCGGCACGATGAAGACTCTGACTACGGCATTGGGTTGACACTCAGTAGTATCAGGCGCGAGGAGGATCTGGACACGTTAATGCCAGCCGGCAAAAAGAACACGGTTGCCTATTATCTTCCATAAACGAATCGATGTATATGAAACGCGCATAACCATAGAGTGATGACACGCACATCATGACAAAGAATTTAGTCACTCACTTTTGTACATACAGCAGATCGCGTCACATCTTCACATGGTACGTTCAACCACAAAAAAACAACACCAGGAACATGTACGATTCACTAGCGGAGATTTGTGATTACTACAGAGACACAAGGTTGGTGGTATATACGCACAGAATGAGGTACGTTTATGTTTATTCGTTCCAATCGATGGGCCTTTTTGCCAGTTTTCTTTTGCGAAAACAAGCATACACACACGTATTACGAGAAAGAAACCCACCCTGGATACTATATGTAATTCCAAACTAAACCAAATACACACATATCGCAAAACAAATGCACACACATTCCCTTTCGCACTGTTAATGCACAGGTTTGTTCTTTCTTTCAGGGCAAGTAAGCTTACACATGGGAGAGAGAGAGACACATGCGCGGGGTAAACCGTGATGTTCTGGAATTCGTATTTTTTTCCGGCCTTTTAGCAGATGGAGAGGGGCGATTTCGTTTTTATCTCGCCACCACCACACAAAAAAACCTGTACGTTCGTTTTAACATCCACACGGGTGTCAAGTATAACAAAAGCGCGCGAGTGTTGCAGAATTTGGCACCACAAATACCAGGGCCATCGTTGCAGAAAACCTTTCGTGAGCGCAATACAGAGAAAAGGCAAGGATGACCACGGTAACTTCCGCGGTGATTCCCGCACCGCCGCCAGCACCATCACTCACACAAACGGATTTGTTGCGCCGTCTATTGGTAGCGGAAGAATTGACAGCGGTGGGTGTTGCAAAATCGGCAGCCGACCTGCAGCAGCAAACTCAACTCGCGCAAGCAAAGTGGCGTATATTTACCTATGTCTTCTTTGCCGTTGCCATCTACCTACTCACAAAATATTTTACCACCACAATCACATACGACCAAATGATCAAGGACATTGACAAAGCCCTCAAACAGAGCGACTTGACACTGCACATGACGGGCACCAAAATTGCGCTAGCGTTCAATTATCCTATTGCCAACTTTCTCATCTTTGGCGGTGGTCAGTTCGCCACGGCAGTTGTTTGGGCATATTACACTCCCGCATTTTCCAGCGATTTCATCGCCAACATGGAGCCCAATTTGCGCAAAATGTACGATATCAGCAAAAACAGCCCGAAAACGTCGGCACACGACATTATTTGTCAGGCCTTTGGCAAGGCTGCCGGGGACGCCGAGTGTATGAACGTGTGCAAACAGCCTGCGACAGCAAATTTGATTGACGGACTGGCGACGACTGCGAGTTTCGCTATCGGACTGGCACCCTTTGAATTTCCCGTCGGTCTCATCGTCGGCATCATCGGGGGCGCGAGCACGTACTTGCTCCGGTCGTACGGTCAGTACAACCAATGCCGCCAGACACAACAGTATTGCATTCATTCCGCCCAGAACGCATGTCGATCGCCCTTCGGGGGACAATAGTTCATAATAGTGGAGCGCAGCACAAACAATTTAACTGTATAATATACACACACAAAAGCACAAACAATTTTTTTAACTGTCTCAATCTTCTGTGACCGACTCCACACAGGTGTCATATGTCGACGACCATCCGTCAACATCCAAGGGTTCCTGGCATAGACTGAACAATGTCATATTGATCAGGCGCGTAATATGATCAATTGACCAGGGTTCGGCGGGAACTTTCGGAGGATCCACCACAGAATAGAGGCGACAGCGATAAAAGTCCGAATCGTCCAACTCTCGTCGGACGCGTGTATAGTAGTGCCGAATCGCATCATCAACCTCATATGCACCACCCTGGGCAGCATATTTGATACGACTGCAAATCAAACACGCATGAGAACAGCCATGCTCGCGCAACTGACGGTCCGTAAGCATGGTCATACAAGCACCATAGGATTGACCAGTGCCATCATTGAAAATATGCTCCACGGGAATCCAGTAAACACGATCGTTCCACGCAGGACGAAGCGGCACGGCATAAACACAATTGTCATCTTTTCCACTACGAAAATTCTGCAACAAAATACCGCAACGGGCGTGGTGCTGCGGGTGTGACTGAGACCAACGCGATGGCGTTGACCAGTGCGACACGCGGTGCCAAATGTAAGGTTCTAGCGCATGCGACTTGAATGCATGAATATTCCAATGCTCCCAGAAATTCTCGCCTCCATGGAGCGTATAGTCAAACGACAGGGTCGGCGTCTTCGCCTTCTTCATGGCGGCAAGAACGGCATTGAACGACTTTTCCAACGCGCTCCCAGCGCGCACAAAATACGCGTGGCGACAGGCACAATTTTGAATCAGTTTGGGTAACAGACCGAACCGGTTCAACTCTGTCAACAGGGAGCGCTCAAACTCTGCCGCCGTCGGCAAGCGCCCACCATCCTCCTGCACAACATTTGCCATGTCGTTGTTCATCATCAACAACGCGACATCATCCTCACTCGTCGTAGCCACAGGCGACAGTACAGTGTTATCCTCCTCCTGAACTGCAGCAACAGCAGTATCCGCACAACCAGGACGACAAATATCGCCCAAGGAGCGCAACAGTGTCGTATTTAAAATGTTCGAAATGTATGCCTGATAGAGGTCTCTCTTGCGTCGTTCTGTGCACTCTAACCGATCCTCATCAGCACAGGCGCTACCATCGACATCATCATTTTGTCCAGGCTGTACAACAGCAGCGGCGGGAGGTGCGTTCTCACACATGTCGTCTGGATGTTGCTCATCGCGGGAGTCCATACTACCCTGGTCCTGGTCGTGATGATGCGACAGAACATGGCCGCCGCCAGGTGAGTTTTGATACACCAGTCGAAAGCGACGGCGCTTCGACCGGCCTCGAACCGCACACAGTTGTTTCTCCATATCACCGTGTCGTACGGACGATGTCGTGGTACTGCGAAAACTGTGGAGTATATACTGATATTGAGGTACGCAATATCTCGAGAAATAATATACTCGAGAGGCTTTTGTGACCCGTGTACGCGGTTCTTCTAGCAATCACAGACAGACACAACAACATACGCCTTCTTAGGATGGCCGAACCTTCTTCTTCTACAGACGTCACCGTGATTCCGGCCCGTGTCATCTTTGCGGTGAACAAGGTCGATGTAAGACCTGTCAAGGTGGTTGGCGATGATGACCGATATGACGTGCGCAGAGCCATCAATCGCGTTCTCAAACAACATCATGTTGAGCAGGCCAAGAACCGATCGAGTACAGCACCGCGCGCGTCCAAGTCCATTGATTGTATCTTAGCAACGTCGGTGCCACCATCTATTCTCGATACCGCAAGCGGGCGCATATCCACCCCGACCTCTGTGTTTACGGCCACCTCTCTTCACGGCCTGGTCGGCTCCGTGTTGCAGGCGCACGCGGATCACAATCGCCTCGTCATTACGCCGGACAATATCTGGACGGCCATTCTGACCCAATTGTCCTTTTGGGTGAATCGCCACGCCGAGGCTTTGCGCCACGTGTGGGTACCGATGACAGCGCCCGGCGAACAACGTAAAGTCCACGTGCATGTCGGAATGAGCACGCGCAACTTTTGCTCTGACCACATCATGAAGTATGTTGAGGGGATGCAAGTCGATGCGGCACCTGAGACGATTGACCTCATTCAGTGGGCCCTACCCACCTTTAGTACGACCACACCCACACAACGCGCCGTATTTGGCGCGATTCTCATGTCCGCACTCAAGGCGTACTACTCGTTTGAGATGTCTATTGGCTGCGGGATCCCCGAGATAGAGTTATGCGGCACAGTGGCAGACTATCAACTGCTCCGCAAGCGCATTGATCGCCTCCTGGCGTTTGAGATTATCGAAACGAAGAAGAAGCCCGGTCGCGGTGACGACAATGTCGGAGCCAGCAACCCGATTCGTCGATGGTATGCCATGTTGAGCGTGGTCCTGGACCAAATGATTGAGGCTGCGCGTGGTAAACCCCATCGGCCATTTTGGGAGCAGATTGTGCACATGTTTGGTTCTGGTTACACAGATGACCCCACGGAGGCCTCTGGGTGGATCTTGGCCTTTTGTCCGTTCAATATGCACGGCCACTGGTGCCTTCGCTCGGGCGCACCACAGTACGACACACCCGAGTACAAGCGAGCAGCAAAGTGGATCTACAATGCGGATGCGATTTGCGGCGAAGCGATGAACATGGGTTGGATGAGCCTTGATAGCATTTCGGCATGCTTGGCACTCGTTCCTATTGAACTTGTCGACACATGTCCCGTGTATGAGCCAAAGACACAGAAGCTCTCAAACAATTCCACGGTCACTTCGTCAAAGAAGACAACCGCCCCAGACGACTCTTCCGACCATGACGACCGCGGCAGCACCAGTGGTGACGAATCATCCGACGCCATTGACAGTGACGACGTGCGTGAATTTGTGTCATCATCATTCGACGATGATGATAACAATTTGGAGGGTGACTCTGCTGAGGACAGTGACAGTGCAAGCGACAATGACACCACCGGGTTCTCTCAAAATGGCAACACCACTGAGACGGATACGCGTCGTCGTGAGGGTGATGAGGATGAGCCGTTGTTGTACCTGGCCGCCGGAAGTATCCTGTCGACCAACGTCCACGCGGACGGTCAAACACTCGCCATCCGTGATGACTGGTTTCTCACATCGACAAAGTAAGTACCCCTGTATGTGTATCTTTGTATTTTCTCGTCTACAATACACAATCAATGAACGAGAAAACAAGCAGTGTATATTGAGGGTATATATAGACACACTACTCGTAGATTTTCTTTACTCGTGTTCGAGCAGTTTTGCCACTACGGGACCCTTCGACGCACGTATCTCTTCGAGCGAGAGACCCTCCAGTTCGTGCGGAAACACGACCCACTCGTCCGTCGCTTCAACAAAATAGTCGGGCACAAGCGCCGTCTTGTTATTCTTGGGCTTGTAGAACGCGGTCGCGATGCGAATACTGCGCGGCACGTTCAATCGCATTTTTTCTCTAAGTTTTGCAAGCACGGCTTCAACAGTGCGACCGCTGTCAAAGATATCATCGACGAGAAGCAATCGATCATCCGCATTCGCATGCTTGACAACGTACTCAAGACCGTGCACGCGCACTTCGCGTGATTGCTCGTTCACACCAGTGTAACTGCTCGTGCGAATAGCAATGTGGTCAGACTTGATGCCACGATGTTTCAAATACTCCTGCACACACATCCCGATGGGAGCGCCGCCGCGCCATAGAACGAGAATCCAGGTGGGACGAAATGCAGATTCATACACCAAGTCGCCCAATCGCATGGATATTTCTAACAACTCCTGCGACGAAATGTGACGCTTTTGAATACCCTCCGACATACCTTTTGCAAACAACCACCTTTGCGGTATCAGTGATTGCTGCTTCATCGCGATGCCAGTCTAATTATCATTTGATTATCTTCATTTCATTTATATACGCCGCCTTAGACAGCAGACAAATGCGCACACAATTTTTTTACCAGCCGAACGAACAATGTGTTGAATAGACCACTCGAGTTTTGATAGACAATACACATATAAGCACTCAGGGAGTATTATCTTTACAGACATATATGTGTCAAGTGGTGTAACCTGTGTACACTTTGCAGACATATGTTGGTGGAGTGTACACATATGTGCTTCCAACAGTCAGTGTGGTTAGGATCTGCGCAATATCATTGTGTGTATCTGTAAATTGTCGCAAACTCGAGTTGTACTATTGACCCTCAAAGTGGACTGCGGAACAGCAACTGTGTGTGAGAAGGTGCCCTGTGTGTGCGAAGGTGCCCTGTGTGTGCGTCCGCGTACATATATACACCTGTAAAAATGGTGCTAAATGGGAATGAATGGCTTTGCTGCAGTACATAAACCCAAAGAAACATGTATTCATAACAATCGAACACATATATTACTGCTGTTGCGGCAGAGTCTTGGCCAACTCTTGCCATTGGGTGTCGTTGCGACGGTCCTTGACACCGAATGAGAACACGGACAATGGGTCTGCGCGACCAGAAGGACCCGCAGCAGGAACAAACACGCGTCCGACGACAACATCGCCTGGATACTGGCTCTTGTGCCTCTCCTCGACGACATTGGGACGAACTTCGTAGATAGGAGGATCGCCTCGATGGTAGTGAGGCAACACACCCTTGATCAGAGCACCGTGCTTCGCCGCAACGCGCTGCAACACCGCGGTCCAAGGCACAGGGAAAGAGTCCTCAACATGGTTCTTGTGGCGGATGGTCTTGTCGTAAATGGAGATCCACTTTTCGTGGAAAACCGCAAAGGCCGCAGCAGGCAGTTGGTTAAGGCGATGTTCGTACTTTAGAAGTGCAGAGGACTGACTCAATTGACGCTTTGCACTGGGAGGTTGCAAATCACCCGCAACACCACCATCTGCGTCTCCCTCAGCAGCACGCTTTCTCTTACCACGCGAAGGAGTGCGACGCGTTGTCAAACGGAATCCCTTGCCTCGCTTGCGGCGCGCCTTCTTGCTGGCTCCTCCTTCAGCAGCGCCGCCATTGTTGGGCGCGTCCGTCTCAACTGCAGTAGTAGCACCTGTCGAAGATGGCGCCACATACACAATCTGTTCTTCTACTTGATCTTCTTCCAATTGTTGCCCTTGAGGCTGTTCTTGCGCTACAGCAGCCATGTTAGTAATAAATGGTCGCGTGTTTTGTTGTTCCCACCGCGTTACAGCAGTACAAGTACACAGCAAATCCACCTCTGTGTGAAAGTCTTTTACATTTGTCCGTTGCATGGTGACATCTCATCTTGTTGTCAGACATGTGTTCACAAAACTTAGTATCTTTAGACATGCTCTTTGAAAATTAATTCGAAAACATGGGAAAGGGACATATGACAACTCGAGTTGTGCAAGTGTATATACATACTTGAGTTATATCAATATACAGAGTCCAACACTATTATGTATATACACACCATGTATACTTGTTACTGTCACCACAGATACATGTCACACATGGGTGTACATATGGATAGACACACATGAAGGAAAAATAAAGTTGCTCCTTGGTCGTAAATAGAAGTATATAACTCAAAACTCGAGTTGTATATTTACATGCTAAGTGCATCGTGGTCGCGTACACCGAGCCATTGCCGAATGCATGCGATGCAGAATCCCCGAGGTACGCCATTTGTATGATTGTACCAAAAGATCCGCTTCCGTACGCAAAGTTGAATCAATTCTGTGATGTGCCTCTGCAAATCTCCAAGTTGTGGTAACTGCCGTAGCAACTCCATTGTATTGAAGGCGGCATAATAATGTGTATTGCGGTCAATCATATCAAGTGCCTCTTCGTATGTAGAAGGCCTGGCATGTTGTTGCTGTTCTTCCCATATAATATCGATGGGCTCTTGTTCCGTCGCGGGTTTATCAGGACAAATCCACTTCCATAGTTTCCAATTCGGCATCAGCAGATACCCACTTCGTGCTCCCATCGCGCCTGCATACATGCACAAGAAAAACACACACGGTCCGTGTTGATTATGGTGTGCGTCATTGCGGAGATAACGATCGACGAGGGCGTCCCAATTCTTGGGCTCAAACAAGAATCCGCACGCGGAGACGCAGCCCGGTACGCGCGTGTCTTCCTTGCGGATGCGTGGTAACTCGTCAACCATCCACGCGGGAAAGTTCCCTTGGACGAGTTCGGCCACCATGGCGAGAATATCGTCTCGGATGTACACACATAGCCATGTTATCGTTCCGAGTTGCTTGACACCATTACTACTACTGCCACCACGATGCTGCTGCGCTGTACGGGAAGTGGTGTCAGGCGCGGGTGTGTAATAGATATTCGAGGGTAAGCGATGACGTGCCACGCACGTGTAGTTGGGCATTTCGCGCTTTGCCGTCGTCGATGGTAGAATCCAAATCATCGCTGCCGGCCCGAACAATTGCGCCGCACGGTCCATAAATCGTATAGTTTCTCGGCCCTGAAACCCAAATGGAGGGTTGAACCCGACGACAAGACCACTCGCATCGTGCGGTGGTAGCATCTGTGGTGTCAAGTCAAAAAATGACATGGTTTGCACATGTGACGCCGCGGGTGCCACATCAATGCTCAGTGATTGCCAATTGTTCCCGTGTGGCTGCTCTTGCAACAATAGTGTCTCCAGAACACCATTCCCCGCGGACGTGTCCAGAAAGAGCAATCGTCTGTTGTCGGTATGATTCGAGGCAACGACTGTGAGAAGAGTTTGTTCGAAAAATGGAAAAATATCGCGCACCACGTGCTGCAAGTAGGACGGATGTGTGTAGTACTGTTCGAGGCCGACATGCCCCCGCTGGCGTTGGCGGCGTCGATCTGTAGGTTCTTCCATAATTTTCTGGTATCTCTTCGTTGTAATGACAGGCGCGTGATGCTTTACCCAAAAGAGAGTTGGTATTATTTGTTCATACACATGCATAATATACAGTCGATACAGCGCCACTGCTAAGTTTCAATATACAAGAAAGAACAAGTGCACATTCTCATACACAAGGCGGCAACGCAGGAGAATACGTTGGCATATTGCCGGAGAGTGCGCAACGACGTTCGTTTTGAATAACATCCACCAACCATCCACGCTCGCGGGAAAACCACTCATAGCAGGAAATAGGTGGCGGCACTGGCTCATCTTTCGCAACGTCGCACGTTGTTGCTGCCATAGTAGCAGCAGCATCGAGAGTCACGGTCGCCACGTCAGTGTTGAACGAGATTGTCATCGCGCACATGTTTGTGCCGAGGGGTGCATTGCGACTCGCAGGCCACTCCAACCATGACCATGTGGATACTGATAAATTGGAAAGGCCATACTTGGTACACGGTGCCAGTTGGACGCGCACATGGATATTGCATTGCGCCAAAAATGCTTGCTGAAGGAACTCAATCAAAAAGTCTGTGCTTGACGCTTTTTCTAAAAGCGTAAACACACGCTCTACGGACTCAAGTTCTGCGGGAGAGCTCATTAAAGTGTTGTCCGAGTGGGTTGCATTCTCGACAAAATGCATGACCAACGGGCGGCCCTTGGTGGTACGTGAGCCTGCTTTCCCATCCACAAAATCATTCCACCGCGGGTGCGACTTTTTAATGAATTGTACTACCGCGGCCGCACTCTCCGCAGTAGTACGAATAACCGGGTTCATCTGCATCATCAGGGCCAGTTGAGCGGTCCTATCGTGGGCGTGTCCAGTGGGAGGCAACATATGTTCCTTGGCCAGGAAGCCGAATTGTACAAGCCATGTTCGGTGGTCCAAATATTCGGGTCGCAATAGGATGCGCTTCGCGGCGCTTTTGTTCCTTTGCGCGGCCTCAAACGCAGAAATCACCGCGCACATAAGGGATCGTCGCAATGGGCACGTTACGACGGGAACAATTTCACCATGTAACGTCCTTTCAGCAAAAGGAGGTACCTCATTGTACGCAATGACTTTGTACAACCAGGACTCCATTGGGTACAAACGACAGTGGCTGTTCGTGTGGCGCGAAACGGAAAGTAGATTGTCGGGTTCATCTACACACGCAAGCAACAGTATGTCGCATGTGTACGAAGATATACTCTTTCGTTCTGACATAAGACCCGACACACACACACAAATAACGAGTACACACTGTTTATGACAACTGAGCAAACTGTGGTGTCTGTGCATATATATACAGCCCGTCTCTCAAAGTTGTAGACTCGAGTTATCGGAGCGCTCGAGTGGTTCGTGTGTTTGTATATACGATATATATGTACAGCCTAGCTTTTCGATTTCATACTGCGTGTATATATGGAAAATCATCTGTGTCGGGATGTATTGGTGCACATTCTTACACAGTATTCGCTCTCACACGCACCCATCGTGCAGCGCGCCAGACGCGGGTGGTACAATATCCTAATGCCCTTCGCGCACTATGTGACTGTGCCTGTGGACGACGATGACGAATCGACGTTACTTCCTGTGACGAGACGACTTATTGGATCCCCACTATCCGCCATTGCACGAGATGGTTACATTGGGACGTTGCGTCACTTTTTGGCACAGTGGCAACAGGCTTCTTCCTCTTCAACAACGAAAAAGAAGAAGCCACCAAACCTCCGTAACATTGCGCGGGGCGCCGCCTGTGGAGGGAAGGCCATTATACTAGCATTGTGTTACGATTATGGTCTTGGCGTTGATGACATTGAAAATGCCATGGAGGCGGCGGCAATGTGGGGACATAGCCATATTGTGCGCGAGTGCAAGGGGCAGTACGGTGCGCGCGATTGTAACCCTGCACTCCGCAGCGCTGCGTGCCACGGGCACGATGATATCGTGCGCCTCTGTGTGACGTGGGGTGCTACAGATCTTAGCAAGGCCATGTGTGGTGCAGCCAGGTACGGGCGAGAACACACGATGCGTCTATTGTGGACCGAGTTGGGTGGCCCAATCGATTACAATATGAATGATGCGATGCGTAGTGCAGCGCTGTTTGGCCATGAGCACATTGTGCGTTTGTGTCATAATGAATGGGGCGCAACAAATGTGCGCGAGGTCATGGCAATTGCGGCGGCGTGGGGACACCACAACATTGTACGCTTCTGTCACGACGAGTGCAACGCGTCGAATATCAACGAGGCCATGGCAGCGGCGGCCCAATGCGGGCACGCGGACATCGTTCGAATGTGTTACCACGATTGGGGTGCGGGAAACGTGAATTTGGCACTGGAACTTGCGGCCGAAGAGGGACATTTGCATATTGTTCGACTGTGTAGAGAGGAACTCGGTGCTACGACGAGTGTGGACCGCATTGCATTCCTAGCGGCAATGTGTCACCACACCAATATTGTTCAATTGTGTGTCGATGTGTGGGGTGCAACAGCACCGTCGAAGGAGTATGTTGAAAAAAATTGGTTCAATTACCAGGGTCAGCGCTTTTTGCGTCAACAACCACTGTATGGTGACCCAGACCCATAGAGAGCTCATGTACATGTGTAATGCTTTGAGTGTATAATTGATATGATGTGTGTGTGTGTAATTCTTTATTCGTGCTGTGTAACAGAGAAAGTAAAGCAGAGACGTACGTTGGTCAAACGGCATACTTACTTATCCAGAAACGGTAGCGTGACGTCCGTAAAGGAGAAGAGGAAAAGGGAAGTCCATATAGGGAGAGAATATATGTATATAGATGGGTAATTCAAGCAAAAAAGATCAGCAGCAATCACACCCGCAGCGTGTACTAAACCACTACGACCGCGTGACGGACTGGCGGCACGTCACCGAACTTGCGTACGACGACATCGCGACCGAATGTGCGCCCTTTGATTTATTATGCGTGCGCAGCCCGACATGCCAAGACAAATGCGTGCGGAAGGCACTCCCGAATCAGCCCGAATGCGGGCTCGTGACACACGTTGGGTTGCTCATTAATCACAGCGTGTATGCAGATGCGCGACTAGAAAAGGGCGAGTGGTACGTGCTGGAATATTTGGATAGCGCGGACGGTGACACGCCGGACATATTCAACCAATTTGAGAGCGGTGTGCAGATTCGTTCATTGCGCACGCTTTTGCATAACAACCGTGTGCTTCAGCATAACGTGTACCTTCTGTGCCCGTTGCGACCTCAAGCGCGGCGTGCGATCGACATCTGGGGCATGCACGAGCAACGTGCGTTGGAGCAAATCATTGGTCGAAAAGCGCGGCTGGGCGGCGGCCGTTTTGCGGCGACTACATTGACCGATGATAATGGCACTCTAGATCAATACACACCACCACAACGCATCGACGATTCTTCAGAAAGCAATGACGACAACGTACGACAGGATGATGTGTCAACGGGATCATGTTGTTGTTGCTGTTGCCGGCGCGGGGGCGACAATGATGGGGCCGACGACCCACGGATGCACCCACCACGCAAGTACGCATCCTCTGCGGATTTTGTTTTTCATGTGTATTCAGAGTTGCGCATTATCGCAGCCGTCGGCAGTAACAACCACAACGTCGAAGCGCTGGTCATCAAACGGAAGAAGAGAGGCGTTCTTTTGCCTGTGGATTTCTTACCGGGAGTCGATTCACCGCCATCGTCCCTCTCGTCTGCATCTTTAGGTGGTATTATTGCAAACTATCGCATGCGCCGGCTCATTATGCGTACTCCCCCCACGGCAGAGGCGAAACGTCGATCGTACATGCTCGTGGACGAAACCTTGGAGTAAGAGTACAACGACTCGAGTTTTCAGAAAAAGCACATGTACAATAGTACGTATGCATACCCTACCGATCCTTCAAAGTGTACACACATATATATGTTCTTGTGTTTGTGCCAACCTGACTTGGCCGAGTGCTTGTGTACATATTCCTCTCCGAATACATATATGTCCTTACAAAAATCCGTCCGTATATAATTCATGTCAAATTGGTGGATAACTCGAGTTGTATATATCAAGTCAAAATATAACCACAGGACACGTCAACGGATTATTATGTTGGGGCGGGCACCGATGAATGGAGGGTACGTACATACACACACGGAACAGTACATTGTGTTGAAACGCATAATATATATTATTTTGGTGAACAAAACAAGCATGCAATGGCGAACAAAGGACTCAGTCCATTATTTTATTTGTATTCGTTCGTGCACGCACGCGCCGACGGGAGATGTCGCTCTCAAACGACATGGCGTGGTCACTGCACCTGCTCAGCGACGAGCACGTGATGGAGCGTATCGTGCGCAGCATGTTTGTGACGACGGGGTTTGCGCGTAGCCAAACAGACTCGTATGAGCGATTCATGCGATCGTGGGTTCCGCATATCATTCATGAGGCGCCGCCCGTGGTAGTGGACAGCGAGATTACTGGATCGCGTCACGTCATCAAGCGCAGTCGCGTCACCTTCTCAAAGCCTTCTTTCCAAGAGAGTACGGGCACGACAAGTGTCGTATATCCATACCATTGTCGGTGGCGTAACCTGACGTACACGGCCACGTTGCACGTTGACACGACGCACGAGATCTACGACATTCGCGAGGGCAAGACGAACCCGCGTCTCGTCGAGACGCGGCACTACAAGGAGTTGCCGTACGGCGAGATACCCGTGATGCGGCGCTCGTCCTTCTGCCACACGCACAAGAATCCATTCCTCTGCAACGAGTGCCCGACGGATGAGGCCGGAACGTTCATTGTAAATGGTCACGAGAAGAACGTTGTGGGCCAGATTAAGATGAAGTCCAACGCGATCTTTGTGTGGCCGTGCAAACAACCCAACAAGCAACTGTTCACGGCCGAGATACGTTCCTGCCACGAGAGCAAGGTGCGCAGTACGAGTACGCTCACGGCAACAATCACGCGGCACAACGAGATCACCGTCAACGTACCATTCATCACGTTTGCCATTCCTGTGGGTGTGATCTTCCGCGCGCTCGGTATTCTGTCCGTCGCGGAAATGGAGCGCTTTGTGCTTCGCGGAAAGCGGTGGCGGCGCGACAGTGCCCTCGTGAATCTGGTCCGTATGGTGCTCGTCAATAATGTCTACAAGGACGACCCAGTGTTGCAGTCGGAGGAGGCGATGAATACGCCTGTCGAGTTGCACGACTGGATCGGCAAGCGCGGCACGAAGGAGCCGACTCGCGAAAAGCGCGTCAAGTACGTCGAGCACATCTTTGGCAATGAATTCTTACCCCACATCGGTCTGGAACGCACCAAGGAGACCGTTCGGCGCAAGTTGTTCATGTTTGGGTGTGTGATTCGCCGCCTGTGCCTCGTGCGACTGGGCCGCCTGCCGAGTGACGACCGCGATCATGTGGCCACGCAGCGCGTCGACACGATCGGTTCGCTCATGGCCTACCTGATGCGACCGTTGTACCGCAATCAAATGAAGCACCTGGCGATGCGCATCAAGAAGCGCGTCGATCAGGGCAAGGACGTCAACGTGATGGAGTTGCTCAATACGAAGAAGATCACGGCACGATTTCGGTACCATTTCTCGACGGGCAATTGGAGTGTGACAAACAGTGGGCAGGGTAGTAAGGGTGTGGCGCAGATGCATCAACGCATGACCGTCGCCTCAGGTCTGAGTAACTTGCGCCGCATCAATAAACCCGTGAACAAAGAGGGTCGCCTGCCCAAGCCACGCCAATTACACCCGTCGCAGTGGGGCGTGCTCTGTTGCTTTGAGACTCCCGAAGGCAATAGTTGCGGCCTGATTGAGAATCTCGCACTCGGAGCGCACATTCGCACAGGCTACGACCCACAAATTTTGATTGATCGTTTGCGTAAGCAAACAGTCGTCCCTCAGAGTACAGCCGACGGTGATGGGACCTCCTCGGCGGTACACATGATGATTGAAGATTTGTTAGCCCATACGGACGACGGTGATGATGACACATCTTCCTTTGTGGAGGTGTTTGTGAATGGTATTTTTATTGGCTACTCGCAATTTCCCGAGCAGATTGTTGCATTTGTGCGCCGCGAGCGGCGTGCGCAGAATATCATGTTTGACACGTCGGTGGCGTATTGGCCGCAAAGGGGTGAGGTGGCGATTCACACGGATAGCGGTGCCCTGATGCGACCCTGTTTTGTGAACGAGAACCTGGATCAGTTTGCCGAAATATGGTGCCACGTTGGCCACGACGAGTCGCTGTTGTGGAAGGAACTCATGCTCCGCGGTGTGATCGAGTACATTGACAAGGACGAAGAGTCGACCTTGCGCGTCGCCGTCACCGCGCGCGAACTGGCTGACGAGATGCAGGGTCTGGCGGCCCCCGGCTACGTGATACCCGGTAGTAATGGCAACGGTGGTAGCGCGTACCAACCTTACACGCATTTGGAGATCGATCCCAACTTTATCATGGGAGTGGTCGTGTCGATGCTGCCCTTTTCGGAACACAACCAGGCGCCTCGAAATGTCCTGTACGGCGCCATGTCCAAGCAAGCCATGAGTGACTTTGTGCTCAACCATCACCAACGACCCGACAAGATCACGTATCACATGTGGTATCCGCAGCGACCGCTCGTCCGCACGGTGACGGAGAATATCGTGACGAAAGGGATGCTGTCGTCGGGTATCAATGCCAATGTGATGATTCTGATCTACACGGGATTCACGCAAGAGGATAGTATTATCTTGCGCAAGGGTTGGGTGGAGATGGGTGCGTCGCACTCGGACCTGCGGCGTACCTACCGCGACGAGGAGAAGCGCAAGGGCATCGACCCAACACAATTCGAGCGACCCGACCCTGAGACGTGCAAGGGCATGCGACAAGCCAACTATGACAAGTTGGGCGCCGACGGCATCGTACCAGCGGGAACCTTTCTCACGCCGGGTGATGTCATTGTGGGGAAAACCATGTCCAGTGTCGACATGTACTTTGGACCCAATGGAGAGCAACTCACGCGACAAGTCAAGCGCGACCAGAGTCAGATTGTGCTCGGCACCGACTCGTGCTACGTGGAGCAGGTGCTCTGGACGACGAATCGCGACGGAGCGCGTGCCGTGCGTGTCATTACACGCGCGCTGCGTCTACCCGAGGTGGGCGACAAGTACGCGATGGGCCACGGTCAGAAGGGAACGGTGGGCATGATCGTCCCGGACGACGAGATGCCGTTCCTTCCCGACGGTCGCATGCCCGACGTGCTGATCAACGTGCATATGTGGCCGAGTCGCATGACGATTGGCCTGTTGTGCGAGATGCAACTCGGAATGGCCGCAGCGGTCGCGGGCAAGGAGGGTAATGGTACGCCGTTCCGCGAAAACATGACCCTGGAGGCCTTTGGCGACGAACTGCAGGAATCGGGATTCAATCGCCACGGCAAGTATCATGTTATATCTGGCTCAACCGGCGTGCCGATCGAAGCGATGGCCTACATGGGCAACTGTTTTCTGCGCCGACTAAAGCATTTGGCGCGCGACAAGGCACACGCCCGCAACACGGGACCCGTGCAAATTCTGACGCATCAACCCGTGGAGGGCCGCTCCAAGGAGGGTGGGTTCCGTTCGGGTGAGATGGAGCGCGACACCTTTGTTGCGCACGGCTCGCAGCAATTCTTGTGCGAGACACTGAACGACCGCAGCGATCCCAACGTTTCTGATGTATGTCGCAAGTGTGGACTGTTGGCTATTGCAGCGCGGCCCGAGGGTATGCACATTCGCGGGTTTGTTCTCCGCGCCAAGACACCCTATTGTCGCAACTGCCGCACGGGCGAGCACGTCGTGCAAGTGAAGATTCCGTACGCGTGCAAGTTATTACTCCAAGAAATCATGGCAATGGGAGGGGCGTGGCGACTGCGCATCGAGGATCATGACGAAGAAGCGACAACGACAACAACACCGATTGCAGGTCATCAACAACAACCGCAACGCTATGTTGTGACCGTGCAATCAAATATGACACAATGAGTAAACCCTGTGGAATAATAACACACGGTGTTGTCGCATTTGCCAACAAAACACTATCATATATGTAATTATTATGTACAGAAGAAATACACAGCAGGCAGGCGCTCTTGCGCGCGGATGAATACACGGCCGTGGTGTTAGAATTTTGTCCATCCTACAGCAATTGACGCAACAAACAGTGCGCCGACAAAACCAGTCGCCGATGCAATGGCGAGGAGAGCTTTCACGGGAAACATGGGTTTGGTTTCCAATATGTCAATCCATTGCGGCATCAGGGGCGCGCGTTGGATTTCACCATCCCTACATTGGGTCGCAATGCGGCCCCATGCACGCATTTGCGGATCTATCAACATCCGTATTCCTGAAGCGGAATGAGCATTGCTCTTGGAAAGGATATATGTAAATCTCCGCCGCGAGAAAAAGTGACTGACCAACGTGGTAACTGGATACAATACTCGAGAAGACAAATTACTCGAGCGGGTCTGCAACAGGTGTTGATATACACACTGTGGGTAAAATTTCCATAGTTGTTTGCTGCTGCAAAAATGTGCGTTCGTCGCTATTGTGTACAGTGACACCGCGAATCTTTCCTGTCGTGTGCATAACACGCAACCCAGACGACTCGAGATTATGAATTATATCTTCTGTCCATACTTCGGCAAAAACCAGGAGTGTATACGGATATGTCATGTCAAGTGTGTACACAAGAGCGTGGTGTATGACGGAGTGTACACTAGACGCACACTCAAAGGTACACTGTAGGGATAGTAATAAAAAAACTTTCGACACGACTATTATGTATTTAACGTCACACAACTCGAGTTGGTGTAATTAGGGTATGAGTGCCTGTACCTTGGCACAGGACAATTGTGTTCGACTCAACTGTGCGCGCGCGTTTCGCAAATTGATGCCCAGTACCAGTGTCAGAATGAGCATGAGTACAAACGTTCCAACCACAATGCCAATAATGGGTTTAAAGTACTTGAGCACAAACAGTTGCGCTTTGGGGTAGTTGAGAATGTCCGTCTGTCCACAAAATGCCGTTTGGATTCTCTTGGTGGACGCCGTCATCTCTGCGTCCGAAATGGGGGATTTGGTCTTGCCGCACGTTGCCACAATGGCGGGACTTACGTCGTTAAAGTACCACGTGTACAGTTTCGTCACATTATCCGCCAAGTCTGTACTTTGATTGATGAGGTTTACGTTCTGTCGTGTCGCCGCACAAAAGGCCTCCACGGCGGCCGGCGCTACTTGATCGATACTGTTGGCAATGCTCTCCAGATCGTTGCGATCCACTTTCATGAGCGCATTGGTACATTGGGTAGATATCAGTTGTTGCGACGGTGTCAAAGGACCCGTGGTTGTGCTGGTGCTAGAGCCTGCACAACATGCAGTAATAGCATTGCATAAATCACGCGGTGGGTTTGTACCTCCACACACAAGTTGATTGGCAACGGAGCATATCGAGGGAGTTGTTGAACTATCTCGAGTTTGAGTGGCAATTCCTGCCAATGGTGTTGTCAATAAAGATGCCATTGTTGCATGTAGAAATCGATGGGGCTGGCTGCAAAGTGAAACGATGCGGTATTATGATTTTTTCCCCAAATTGGAGCGTTATTGTGTCAGATCCGAGGCGAAACACACTGTAAGAGATATTCGGTACGTACAGCAAGTGCGTTACGCGGTACACACTCCACGTTTGTTCCTTTGGTAGTGTGGAAAAAACAGTCACCGATTGACAACAACGACGACGAATCGAATTCACAATCCATCGTACCTACCTGTACCGAGAAAATGTTTGCCGCGGCCTTGCAGCAATGTGATATGAGTGCCTTGGGAGAGGATGCCTCTGTGCAGTGGTCGTCCATGTCCGATCTCGGTCGCGATAACGCGCCGTGTTGGGACTCCTCGCACCGCTATCTGGCGCGCTCGTCCGTGATTGGGCCCTTTTGTCACGTGGACACTGGACCATTGCACGAGCAGGCGGCGCATTTGACGCCCTCTGTGTGCATTGGTCAGACATACACTCTCACGGCCGAAGAGACGGAGCAATGTGTTAGTATTGGCGCGGAGCGCGCGGCAAAGAATGTGCAACAGAAGACGAAGAATCTTAACTTTTCGAGTCGCGACGACGCGCAAATTCACATTCAGGGCGTTGTTGGCGAACTCGCGTTTTGTCGCTTGTTTGGGCTGCCCATTGAGATTTTTGACACCACGTGCCGCAATGCCCACAATGATACCTTTGATGCTGTCCTCCCGAACGGATGGAAGGTGGATGTCAAAACGACTGTGCGCCTAAACGCACCGATTATTGTCAGTACGTGGAAACGGATGCGGCCTCCGCAACTATACGCGCTGAACATTTTGGAGAACTACGCGGATCGTCAGAATATTGGCACGCACCGGCTGCCGCGTGTCAGTTTTAAGGGATTTGTTCATTCGAGTGTGATTTTACAAGAGACGAATTTGAGTACGATGGCCAATGGATTCGTCCATTATCGATGGCCGCAGGAAAAGTTGATGACATTGGAGAACGTCATGCAACAGTTTGATGTACAACCGTAGAGTGTGTCTGTCTCTGTTTTTTCTCTGTCACGCATGTACATACTATGTATATATACATACACACATGAATGTCTCCACTCTGTTTATGTTACACTTGAAGATTCTGAGATGGACTGTTTGGGTCCGCCTTACGAACAATCTTGTACGCAACGCCCGTGTGCTTGACGGCACGTGTTAGCACGCGCTTCAATCGACGCAACATGCGCGACCACTTTTTCTTCGCAGCGGCGCTCTGATGGAACTCTTGCAACAAAGTGGAACGTTGGTGCTCTAGTGCGGCAATGCGTTGTCTGGCACGGCGCAGTAATTCGGCTTGAACGAGCCTACGAGAGCTCTGAGCCTCGCATTGGAGACGCCAGTGTTTGCATTGCTCTCGTAGTTGTTGCAGCGAACGGCGGCGGCGGTTATCGTGGCGCGTCATAAGGTAGAACGTGTGAACGAAAGAATAATCGTGTAATATATCGGAAGACAGAAACGAGACTGCGCAAAGTTACACAAGAGAGAGAGAGAAACTGACTCGAACCGCGCAGTATATGTATGTGTAAATCTCGAGTGGACAATGTGCGGCAATCAGTCTTGCGGATCAGGGGTGTGGCGTGCCGGATCGGGTGTGCTGACTCGAGGTGCGTTTCATATATGGCAAAAACAAAACGCCGCCGAAATTGCGGTTGTGGGTTCTTCTGCGACCGACGTCAGTCTTCTAATCTTTTGTTTCCGCGTGTGTGTGCGTCTCTTTCTTTCCGTGTGTGTAACAGGAGAGACACGATTGATTTGCTGTTGTTATCTGTGCTGTCTTGCACAGGGATTGGTTGTGTCTTTTGTGTGTGTGTGTTCGCGCCGCTCTTGTACCAGCACTACCACACATATCGATACAGGTATGGACTCGGGTGGCTTTGCTGTGGCAGCAGCCTCTGCAAATGAAGCCAATAACGTGGTGTCTCTGTTGGGTGCAGAGAATTATGGTATGTTGTCGCTCTGTTTTTTACGTATCGCTCACACAATCACAGGTGTACTCTAATCTTTCCATATATGTAGATGGTGTGCCGCCTGTCGGCGAGATGGATGTGATGACGTTTTTCACGGGTGGTAGTGGTGACTCTGCGGGCTACAGTATGAACGTGGTGCCATCCATGGAATCGAACAGAGGCGTTGTGTCGTTCCCGTCGCTGTCTGATGCGGCAGAGCATCCTCTGGTAACGGCCATGTTACAGAACGATTTGGCATTGAACCAATGGCACGACGAGTACTACAATTTGCAAGTCACGCACGGTATGATGCAAGTATTGTGGAGCGAAGATACGGCAAATCACATGGACCTCAACAATGTCGGGTTGGACTCTACTGTGACGACGGGTACAGCATCTCCCGCGGATGATGTGCATGCACGGCACGAAGAGCAGAGACAGGACATTGCAAAGCACCAGGAAACTATTTTGCGGCTGGCCGAACTCGCGCACGCGCGTGTTGCGTACATTCGCTCACTCTACGATTGCGCCGCGTCACCGCTGCAGTTTTATGAACGGCACATTCGACCATTGGCGGACCAGTTGCGACTCGCATTGACGAGTTTTATGGATGCGCTCGCACTGTCGACACAACCCGTCCCTGCCGAACTGTATCAACACGACGTCACGGCGGCGCTCTTACTTGGCAATGGTAGTGGTGGCGGTGTTTCTGATGGTACCACCAGCACTACCCAGACATCCACCAACCCGCCTCTTCCTGGAACTGCTGCTGCTGCTGCCACCACGGAAGAAACGGATGTTGCGCCCGTCGAGGCCGTGGTGTCGCCCACGTTGACATTGCGTAAGCCGGCCCTGTTGGAACTCAATGGCCAACGTATGCCGCGCCGCAAGGCGGCCTGGGAGCAGCGGCGGCCCATGCAAAAGTACAACAAGGTGCCTCATTTGGCGTGGGGTATGCCCTACAACTATGTCGAGTTGCGCTCGTCCGTGGACCCGCGACAGGCGCAGGTCGTGACTGTGGCAGGTGGGCGTGCGGGTGCGGCGATTATGCTCTGCGGTAACGTTGCGATCGAACACCCCACAGAGCTCCACGTGCGTCTGCCGCCGCTGATCGGCGCCGACACGGAGCACAGTTCAACGAGCCCGTTCCCTGGCATGCCCGACTTGGTGCGATTCCCACGCGACCGCATTTCCGGCGTGCAGTGGGGCCTCCCGCTGAACCCTGCGACCGGGCGCCACGATGTGCCACCGACGCCCATGTCCGAGTACCGCCTCATTCCTCCCGACGATGTCCCTGCGGACGCGATTCGACACGTCGCGCTACTGGAGCGTGAATTCTTGGTCCCTGTGGCGGAGCATAACATTCAGAACGATACCGTGGTCAAGGTGGTCATTAAGGGATTTCCGAGCGTGACCCTTTACAATGAGTTTATCAACGATCGGAGTCGTGTCTCTGCCGACATTGCGGCCGCCTGTTTGGCGCAATTGGATGAGTCAACGGGTCTCGGTTGCATCAATATGATGGAGGCGTTTATGAATAATGACGCTGCCATTGCGACGGAGGCAGATGAGGACTCGATCATCGACCCATTTGACGGCGGTTCGACGGCAGATGCGTCGTCCTTATTGAACGATATCTTTTTGGCGGCCGGCACAGCAACAACGACATCGTCATCATCAGCATCACATCCGCACGTGAACGACGCGGATCTCGACGCAACCGTAAAAGGCGAAGAAGAAAATAACAGTACCACCGGTGCGGCGGTCGTGAAACAACGCCGCAAGAATAGAAAGAGAGCAACCAACCGCACGACCCTGTGCAGCAAGTATGTGGCGGAGAAGCAGAAGATTACATTGCAAGTGCAGGGCCGTTGGTTGATTCCAGTGTGGCACCTATTCGAATCCTACGGCTACATTGTTCGCCAAAAGGCCATTGCGCGACGCAAGTTGGCTGTCAAGTTTTTATCGGTGGACACCTTGCGAAAGCGGGCACAAGAGTACGTGGACACGCACCTGCTGGGACAGATGATTGACTCGATTTCGTCGACTTTGAACCAGGACGCGGCGGCGCTCTCTATCATGCGCACCGACCATGAGCAGTTGGTAAAACCGCTGTCGCAACCGCTCCGCTCATACGTGATTGAAGAGTTGTGCAAGCGCGGCTCGCCCATGTACACAGCGCAATGGATTCAGTCGCATGCGACCACGATGCGCGAACGCGGTCCCTGTTTGACAGAGGCACAACACATCCAGGCGCTGGACGCGTACTACTGGGCGCATCTGGCGACGCCGCGGCGGCCCGAGTACGAGAAGGTATTGGAGTTTTACCGCTCCGCGGGCCTTGATGTGTATCTCAAGAAGCCCTACCAGCGCACGGGTGAGAATCGCGGGCGCAGTAGTGCGTCGGGCCTGCTGCGCACTATGCGTGGTGTGCGTGCACGTATCTATAGTGGCGCCAGTCCGCACGTCGTGGAAACAAACGACGGACAGCACGTTGCCAAGGCTGCACACCCGCGACAGTCCAAGAGCAAGTATAACCCTGGGATGTTGCACCCGGTCGCTCCACAAATGGACCACGCCGGGCCAGGCAATGGCCCGATTAATCTGTCGTACAATTTCTTTTTCAATGAGGACGACGTCGCCTTTGACCCCTCTGAAATTGCTGCTGTGCGCGAGGCGGCGGCTGCAAAGTCTTCTGCAGAGGCTGCTGCAACGGCGGCGGCGACGACGCAAGAACAGGCACAACCAGGCACCAATGCAGATATGGCTGCTGTTCATCCTTCAGGTGTTGTCGTGCCAAAGGCGCCGGTGAATCGTCGGCGAACTCTTGCTGGTACAGCGGCATCCTCATCGTCTCCGAAGAAAGCCTTGTCTTCGTGGTTTGGTGACGACGACGAGGACAATGAGGTTGATGACGAAGAAGACATGCGACGACGACGTGCAGGTACCGCCAAATCAACATCATCATCATCATTCACGCCCGTCCGAATACCGCAGAAGCCGTCATCCCCAACAGCAGCAACGACAACATCAGAAGATGTGTTGGGCACGAAGAAAATGGATAGTTTACTTAGTGGGTTGTGGATCTTGAACAAGAAGAAACCAGTGCCAAAACCGGCGACGGCAATGTTACGTGACGCCGGATCACCGCCCCCAACGAAAAAGGTTGCAATATAGAGAGATAGACAGCGATGTATCTGTGCGTGCGCATGATTTTTTGCGGTTTGTATGTGTATTATGTATATATGTGTCTTTTCCAGGAGTGTACAAAAGGATTTAGTTGCCTAACGGTGGTGGCGGTGCCTGCTGTTGCTGTGGACGTCCTTTCGATGACGTTGCCGTGTCACCCGAACTTGATGATGCGGATGGCTTCTGCTCAACGGTCGCTGCCGTACCATTGTTACTACTGCTACTGCCCTTTTCCACATTTGAGGATGATGACAACGAGGGTTGTTGTTGTTGTTGCGGTGGTTTCGACGCCTCGTGCGGACTACTATACGGACGGAAACGGAACTGCTGCACCAACCATGTGCGTGTTTGAAAGTCGTAGACTTTGACCCAAAAGCGCGTCTCAATACTACGGCTTGCATCAATGGTAAGGGTCCGCATCCATGAAAACTTGCGTCCGTTCTCATCCAATCCGGTACGAATGGGGTGCATGAGATAGATGGGCTTTTCCTGCTCCAAGGGAAAAATTCTGCCCTGATACTTTTTCAGCGATCGTCGCTGCTGCTGTTGCGGGTGTGCACTGCCGGCGCCGCGTGAAGGCTTCTGCAGTGGTTGTTGGCGTTCGTCCGTGTCGCGGCGTGAGCGACCGGATGAAGTGTGTCTATGATGGCGGGAGCGCTTGCTGCTGCTACTGCGGCGACGACTGCTGTGGTCGGAAGACGACGAAGATTGATCATCACTGTCTTCATCCGACGATCGACTACCCCCGTAGTCGTCACTGCTCGTACTCCGGTGGCGACGACCACGACCGTTGTTCTCCAAACTGCCTGAGGATTCTTCAGAGTCGTCGTCGCTGTAATTGCTTCGCGACTTTTTCTTCTTTCTATTGCTGCCGCCGTCGTCACCACGTTGTTGCCGCGCCGCCACTGCTCCGGCATCGGCGGATGGTGTCACGGCGTCTGCCGAGTCCAACTCGCTCGGAATGTACTCGTACACTTGCGTTCCGCCCGGTGCGACCACACGACCCCAAAATGCTGACGCGCGGTTTTCGACTTCTTTGACGTGCTGCAAAATGTCCTGTTTTGTTTGCTTGATCAGGTGTTTCATGGCAATGTTCATGTTTTTGATCTCCATGCGCATTGCATCAAACTGTGCATCGCCAATGACTCCACCGGTGGTATTGGTGTTGTTCGCATCCGATTGCTGTTGTTGTTGCTGCTGCTGCTGTGACGGTACAGGATACGTGGTATATTGCAACTGTTGTTGCGGTGGCTGCTGGTGAGAGTACACTGGGATATTGCTCGCCATGTGTGTAGTTGGCGCGGGTGGCAACAACGCGCGCTGGGGATAAACACCACCGCCCGCGCTGCTACTGCTACCTCCGCCACCAGGTCGCACACCTTGTTGTTGCTGCTGTTGTTGTTGTTGCGTGGCTGCTGCAATATACGGTGCGCCGATGGAGGCGGCGTAGTAACTCACATTGGACGCACTTCCATTATTGGCCGACGACGACGTCACACTGGAGGTGTTGTTTCCGCCTGCGGACGCATAGGCTGATGTCGTCGGAGGGTTGCTTGCATACGATGCGAACATGGAAGATTGTTGTTGCTGCGGTGGTGGTGGAGCCGCAGCAGGCATCGTGTGATGATACATTGGGAACGCACCGGCGCTTGAGACAGGAACCACCGTCGAATTGGAAGGTCTCGCACCCGACATTGCCGCCATCATTGGACCCGTCATTGTGAATGGCATGTTATTACCGCCGGCATTGTTTGCTGTTGCAGCAAATTCGTAATGTTGCTGCTGTTGTTGCGGCGGTATATGACCATTCATGCGTTGTGGTTGTACAGCAGCAGCGGAAGCATCGTATCCATACCGTTGCTGCTGCTGTTGTTGTTCGTCCAAAATGCCAAAATCGCCGTTCATTCAGTCTACGAAATGTCCTTTTTCGGTAATGTATTTATTTCTCCCTTTTTTTGAACCACCACTCTCACCGTGCAGAAAACACACGGTTGTAGAGTAAGTTTCTGTTGTTCTTTTACAGTATCAAAAAAATTGAGGTGCACTTGGGGAAAAACTACTCTCATCCTATATGTTGTGACCAGTGTATCCACCGCGGATGTACTATGTGTACACACATGAGAGATTGATTGTATGCATTATAAAGTAAATATATCTATTTACTCCCCTCGAAAAGGGGATTTTTTTGTACAGAAAGGGAGTGAGTGGCTCTCACAAAGCACTTACAGTGGTGTGCGCAAATCTACGCGCCTTGGGTCAACACAGCAATATTGCGCAAAAAGAGAATGCCGGTACTGTCGTCGAGATCAGTTACCGATGTTACTACGGATGGCAATCATGCGATGAAAAAGGATACTGTGACACCACAAGCGTTCTTCCCACAACAACAGCAACAAACTGCTGTTGGGTATGATGCCGATGGTTGGACACTTCGACATATCCAAACGGCGCCTCACATTAGTATCCACGTCCTGTGCACCGATCATGTATGTGACGGGGACACTGTCAGCGCGGGTGTTCTGTGTTATGCCATTCCCCCGGATGGCGAAGATATCTTCTTCTTGCTTGCAAAGGATCGTCAGAAGCGAGGTGCTCGGTGGTCCCACCTTGGAGGAGGTCGTCATGAGAATGAGACTGCACAAATGGCAGCAGCGCGTGAATTCATGGAAGAGAGCCTGAATGTGTTGGATATTAACCTGATGCCGCTACCCTCACCACCAGCAGCAGATAATCCGGAACAACAACGACAACTCTACAGCGGCAACGACAATTGGGACACCAAACGACGACAGTTGCAACACGTGTTGGAGAGTGCATTATACACCCTCAAAATCACGACATGTGTCAACTTTGGCGCACCTCTGACGACGACATCGAATACTGACACGGCTGCTTATGATGACCGCACCGACGCTGGCGGCCCTGTAACGGCATTATCTGCGACATGTACGGAGCAACAGCAGCCACAGCGGCGCCGGCACCACGTAACATATGTCTTACAGGTTCCATGGCAGCCGGACATTGCACATCGATACGAGCGCAAAAGACGGTTTCTGACAGATTTGCATCATCGCAGCATGCGTGTGGAGAGATTGTTGGTACAGTGGCGATCGCTCAATACGATGATACAAGAAGGTCCATCATTGCAGAAACAGCCACCAGCGGCGCTGATGAATGGTACCGGTTCCATGACCACGAAAACATCTCCTCAGTGTTGTACGCAGCAGCAGTTGTATGCGTACGGGGATATGCACCCAACATCGGATCAATGGGAATGCGTCGACATTCTCATTCTACCCTACGTGCAAGAAGGACATACCACGGCCCCAGATGCGTTTATTGCGCGAGCCGTATTTAGACCACACGAGCGGGCGAAAAAGATCAATGAAGACGAACAAGGACGTCATCAAGCACGAGAGGATGTTTGTGCAGTCAGTATCGATACAATTTTATCACCTAGGGCTGCTGTTGAGGGGTGTTCATGTTGCGGCACGCAAGCGCTACTATTGCGGTGTCGTCTCAAGGACGCGTACTTGCACTGGCTGCGAGAATGTAATGCCTTGTGGCAATTCTACGAGAATTTGCCCATTGTCGACAAGGAGACGCCGGCAGTGCAGGCCGATTCCCGGCGCCGTTGTATCAGTCTGGCTGCGGAGCACGCCGAAAAGGACGAGATACGATGGTGGAGTCGGTCGCGTTTGGAGACTGTACTCTCACAAGGCGGTGTATTTGACGAAGTGGTACACCCGGGAATGATCCACTCGAGTCAAAAACAATTGTTCCGTCCTGCGTTTTTGCCAACACTCGCGACTGCACTGAGCGCGATGCGAGCGTAGAACACACCATCAATAAACATGGCAACACGTTTATAATGTAAGAGAGCACGTATCGTTGTTGTGATGATATGGCAGAAAAAGACAATACCATCAAAACCGCACATCACGACGATCATGCACCATTTCTATGTTACGATGTGTTGCACGTGATTGCGCAACAGGTTCTTCTATTGCGAGATGTAAGCACATGGGGCGCATTGCGGCAATGTAACAGGCTATTGTGGCAGACTCTACTGTGGCCCGACGATCCGCGAATCGAACTGCCGAGCGAGCATATTCATCGCGACGTGTTCGAGACGTGGAATCGCGACGCGCTCATGGATTTTGCGCGGTGTATCGCGCATGCGTCGCACATCCAAGAAATTGAATGGAATGACGTTTGTCGTGTTTCTATTGTGGAACAAGTCGCCTTTGACTTTGGTGACACGGCCTGCATGGACTATCTCATCGACGTTGGTCACAAGACATTCAGCATGCATCTCCTGCTGTCGTTTGGGATCTGCAGTGGATTCATGCATGTGGTGGAATGGGTGTTTCGCCGCTTCCCAGAGGAGATGACACGCGATGCCCTCATTGCAGATTACGTCGATCAACCCTCCGAAAACGGGGATATTCCGATGGTGCAATACCTACTGTTGCAACAAATGCACTCGGACCGTGTGCGATCCGAAAAGGCACGCACATGGGTCTACCGGAACGCGTGTAGTTACGGACAGACAGCCCTGTTGCAGTGGCTTTTAGCGGCGGATAATCCTCTACGCGAGGAGGCATTACAGTTTTATATCACCCATGGCGCGTCCGTCATCCGGAGCGTTGTCACCCTGGGCTACCTTCCGATACTTAACATTCTGCTCCGGCACGACGTCCCGTTTGACGCGACGGCGATTCAGGCGGTATTGTTGCGATCACATCGGCGCCACTTTGCGTGTCTACGAACACTACATCGACACTTGCATTTGTGCGCCATTGGGGAGGCGGATGGTGACGCTCATGCTATACAACAAAAGATATTCAGAGATCATTTGAGCTCACTCCTACGAAACTGCATTGACTGGAGTACAGAGATACACGTACCGCTTTTGCTCCTCACCATGGCCACAAGAGTACCGTCAACAGACCCCGCGAACATGCATGTGAACCGCATGCCTGGAAGGGCAAGTGCTATCGTAAAAAACGAACGCCCTCTACGTGCCTTTTACGAACATTACCCCGATTTGTGCGGAGTGTCCTTTCACACCTTGTGAAGTAATCTTCCTTTTGCAAAATAATAGAGACAGATGCACTCTACTCTGGCTTGTATGTACATACAAATACATTGATGTGGTACACGCATGGCTCTGTGTTTGTTTTTTCTTCTCAAGATGTGTACGGTGTGTAAGCCGTGATGTGCGGTTTTGTGGCATCATATCCAAGCACAGATAATCCAAACTCGACCAACGGTGTGAATCCAAAGGTGTCTCTGTTTGTGCAACGAAAGACCTTGTGTACGCCGTGCACCGTCACACCCTGCTCGTTCTTGCGCGTGTCAAACCCGACGGGGAGGGGATCTGTACGGTCAGGCGTGTGATCGTCGGTTAGTCGGCGATGGTGTGTCGCACTAACACAGATGCACAACCCATTCTCCCAATCCGGAGCTCGTTGAAACAAGTTGATTTGTCGGACCCATTCGCTGACATGTTCTCGGATACTGCACCCGACCTTTGCCTTGAAAACCGCATCGTAACGCTCAAACATCACTTGATGTATGTTGAAAGCAGATTCGTTCGTAACTCTGTGCATGTGCAACGATGACATGGTCTTGTGAAGCAACCGCGACAGATCCTCTACATACGCGAGTTCCTCTGGAAATACTACCGCGAACAACCGAATATTGTGTTTTTGTCGCACCAGTTCAATCTTGATGGCATCCAAGGCGCGGCAAAACTTGGCCTCATCCGTGACAAGGAGTGATTCGTAGACGGTGAATTTTTGTTTCTTTGTTGGGTTTTTTCTGGCTTCTCCTGTTCTCTTTGCTGTACCTTTCTCGGACATGTTGTCTGAACTGTATGTATGTATGTATAATAGATAGAATGGCACTCGAAGAACAAAAGTGTAAAAAAAGTTCACACAGGTGTGTGTATCATAATACTAAACGTGGCGTTTAATGTTGACAGTGTGTGTCGATGGACCACACTGTGTAGGTGTCGATCGTTAAAGACATGCCACCGTTTCCAACCCGCTCCACCAAGACACGAAAATAAATAACGCTACGAGCATCACGAGACACTATACAGGCTCATACCACAAAGAAATATGCAGCGACACCCGTCGTTTGCAGGTGGCGGCGGTGTACTTCTTCCACAGCCCATTTCAGAGACCGTCATCCCAAAGACGTTATCAACGGCACCTCACCCTGCACATTTCGCTGAGTACGTGCTGTATGTTGCAGGACCGTATGAATCCACGGCACATGACCCCATTCACCACGCCGTGTATGGGCGGTCAAAACTACCAGGCATCCAGCATGCCATCTATATACAGGACGTGAATCTGCTGGTAGAACGCAAACCTTGGATGCGCGATCTTCCGGTACTCGTTGCACGGCAGACGAAACATGCCTTCACGCGGGAAAATGCCGTCTATGAGATGGATCGCTTCGCGGAGGAGTTGCGTCAGTCGAATCGACAAATCGTACTGCCGCCGGCGAGCGAACAGCCCGTCACTGCGCTCACCGCCGACAACGCACAGGAGTGGAGTCAGGCAATGGGTGTAACAAATACACGCGTCCAGGGTCAAGAGTTCGTTGTCTTACGACCACCTGATGATGCACAAGAACTCCTCGGAGCACCCGTCATGTTGGGCAAGGATGAGCGTGTAACCGAGGACAGAATCCGCCAATATCTACAGATGCGAAACGCCACCGCACCTCCACACGCGCAACAACCGTACTGGCCTGGCCTTGTCGCTGCTGCACCGTCGCCGTCACAATTAACACCACCGCAACACAACAACGATAACGCGCAACACCACTACCAATATCAGCAACAAAATCGGAACGGGCACGGCAATTATGGATATCCCACAACAACCACCACTGCGCTGCCACATCATCAACAACAACCACCGCATGCATCGTACTATGCGGCACATCCGCCAAGCAACGGATTTTACCAGCAGCAGAATGAGGCCATCATCAACAACAACAACAGCAGTCATCATCACTCCCACAGAGAGACTCCACGTGCGGGGGGAGGATCACCGCATCATTACACAGCGCCATCCTCGTCTTACCAGTAAAAAGAATATGTACATCAACAGTAGTAAACACAACCACGAGACAAGGCGGTTTAGAAAGAGGGTCCCCTCGACAGCGCCACATTTTGTTGAGGTTGCGCCAGACAGCAACGCCGTCTCTCGCTACACAGCCAACCTTCCCCACGGGTTTTCTAGGATTGCTTATTTGTCGACATTATATATTTCTTTCACCTTTTCTGAACGACCATGTTGGCGATGAAGGTTGCCACCGCACACATGGCCGAGGTTCCACCACTGCACCACACCAGCAGTACTAATAGCGTCCTCGATGAGGACAATGTTGCCACACATGGCATGTCATCGTCGGATAGTAGTACCACCACAGTGGTACCCGTAAAGTCTCCTCGCATCTTTCAAGTGCAGGGAATGGAACGGCACTTTACTCCCAACGAGCATGCCATCATCACTATCTCCGCCGAATTTGCAGAACAACAACCACTGCTGTCAACGTCAGCAGCCGTCACAACGATGCCTCCTCCTCCTCCGCCACCGCATCGTGTCTTTACATACCAATGCAGCGTACAAGAGGGGAAATTGTGTCCTGTTGTGCGTACCGCCGCATCGGTTCAACGACAGAGTAAAGCCAACGGTAGCACGCGTACTGCGGCGGCTGCTGCTGTACCAACGACGACGACGACGACGGCTGTGGAGAACATTAAACCAAAAGCCGCCATGTTCTATGGTGACTGCTTTATCTGTAGTGGACGACATCACTCGTCAAATTACTGCCCCTTGCGACAATGCTACGCGTGTGGCCAATACGGTCACTCGCGACGTGTATGTGGCCTTGCAACGGAATAAAAAACCTGTCCATCCACGCATAACCATCATATCTTGTATATTCAAAGAACCAATGAGAACGACAGAGGAAAAAAACAAAAAATGGATGAAATGCAGTCCCGTAGGTCATGTGATTCCACGACCACAATACGTACGCGGATCTGCAGTACGACCACTCATACATAGGTGTATAAATTCTCCACAAACCAGCAACATTATTCGTGGTTTGAAACACACATCATGACAACCGTCCGCGCTAGTTTGGACATTGCACACTGCCTGGATTCAAGCAAACTCACACCGGAGGAGAACTTTCAAGTCTATGGAAAGTGCAACCGCAAAGGTGGTCACGGTCACCGTTGGACCGTGAGCGTCACTGTTGCAAATGTGACCGAGTCCGTTCTAACAACGCTCGTGAAGGAGGCGATTGAAAACAATTTTGATCACCGCAATCTAAACTTGTCCGAATCGTGCCCCCACATGGCCGGCATCGTGCCCACGGTCGAAAATTTTGCATACGTCGCAGTATCATTACTCAAGACCGCCATGCTGCAGAAAGGTCTCAACCCACTTGACATTAAGCGCATTCGTGTGTTCGAGACGCGCACAGGATCCACCACATGGGACCCGACCCCGTACGATATTGAGCACCTAAACGGCCGTCTCCTGCTGGCCGGAACAATGTCCGATGTTATTCTGCCCACCATGTCGGTCACAAAGCGTGTGGAGTTGTGGCACGAGCCAGGCAGCGTTCCGGCGGATCTCGACGCAGCATCCCTGTGGCGCGTGGAGGGGCCTGGTGCAGGCGTGAGCGCTCACGCGGTCCATTTCGATTTGACCTTCCGCGGTCATCTCAACTTGGACAAGGGTATGGTGGAAAATTTGTGCACCGTCAAGGACGTCTTGTTGGAGGCGCTGAAGAAGAGCGCACTGAAGGATCCCAAAGATGTTAGTCTAGACGACCTGGCGTGTATCTTCGAACAATGCAAACAGGTCATGATTGCAAGGTACTTGGATCCGTCACTCGTGTATCAAGTACACTGGGAGTACGAGCGAACGTCGAGTGTACAAACACTGGCATTGCCCGGCAAGGACTCTGCCGCGGCGGATTACCGGTTGCACATCCGACAATGCACGTACCCGACACAGGTGTAAATATGACTGCCAAGAAGTTGTTGTTGACACGTACCCAATAAAAAGAAGAAGAAGAACAGGTGAGTCCCTCTATACTCAAACACACATGCACATGAAATGTACCGGTTGTTGCGTACGCCTAATCTATGTCTGTCTCGTGGTCGGAGCGCTTTTTTCAGGAGATTGCCAGAAAAGGCATTTTCTTGTCTCGAGATTTGGTTTGCGCAGCGCAGCGCAGCCGCACAGGCCAACCGAGGGGGTCGGTCGGGTGCGTTGCGCAGCACTTTGTTGCACACAGCAGAAAGCACCCTGCACTAAAATTTTAGTGTGTTATAGGAATACTAAACAAGAGAGACGTACATGTCGACGGCAAAGAAGACCCACACTCCGTCATGGGCCTCTGTGTGTGCCCGCGGAGTAGTGACCACACCGCACACTGCTCAACAGCAGCCCTCGCGGACTCCAAATGAGATAAACAACCCACAACATGCTGCTGCCCAACCATTCACAAGCGCCCACCATGACGTCAGTCGCCGTTCGGAGGCAGAGTGGGCAGCACAGCGATTAGAGCCGCAATGGTTATACGCCGGTCGGCGTGGCAAGCGCGCCGGGGACCAGAGAAATACCGACGATGTTCCTGTCAACGGTATTGCTGGCACTCGACCGTCGCGACTGAGCACGACAATTTCAATGGCAGAGGTGCAACATCGCACGATGAAAGCCGACCAATATTACCGCCGCACACAAGAAGTAGCGCGCATCGACTACCGGGTGATCGCGCAATTGCCAGAACTTCAATCTGTGTTGAACACGTGGCTCGACACGCACGTTTATTCGGCACCAGGAATCGACATTGGCCGGATTCACGCGCTGGATCAGCGGTTGCCGTCCTACTTGACCCGGCGCTCTGAAACGACGAATCGACCCGAGCTTTTGCCGTGCGAGGTTTCCTTCATCCAAGACCTTGGTCATTGGCTTGTAACGGATCCAGCAGCAGAGTGCCAAGTGGTTGAGGTGGGCTTGAATGTGGATCTACAAATCTGCAAAGTTGGATTGGTCGTGCAACTCCCTGCACCCTCAAACAGATACCTTTTTGTATGTTTGGGCATGGACCGTGGACTGAAGACATTCTACATCACCGAATTCTTCAAAGATCGCACGCAGTACCAAGGAAAGGTACCCTACTGGTCGTTGGAGGATTGGAAAAAACGGTACGAGTAAGGCGGCCACACTCTCTACATACACATTATGTACAGAAACAAATACAAAGAGAAAGTGAGTATTGTCAATTTGAGTCCCGTGATATGGTTGTCGTGTTTGTTGCCACAGCGTCATCCATCCACCGTTGACACTGATCCACAATCGCAGAGTGATGCTTGGATTTGGCCACTCGTAGGACGCGGTCCAAATCACTCGGCAACGTAACGCCCCACTCGTCGTGGCAGAGACGCACGATGGACATGTGTCCGCCACTCGCCGCACTCGCCATCGCATGACGTACGCCAACAGCACCCCATTCATCGTGACATTTTCGTACAAGCCGTTCGTGACCCCCACGTGCGGCTGAAGCCATCGCTGTATCGATCTGCGTTGCGTCTTTAACCTCCCTACACCAACACACAACCTGTTCATGTCCCTCCTCGGCCGCGTAGCGCATGATCGCGTTCACGTCGGTCACACCCAACTCATCAACGCATACGCGCACAACGTCCAGGTGACCTCGACGTGCGGCATGAAAGGCGGCCCACTCGACAGTGGATTCTGCGACTTTCATGTCTTGCCATAGCAAGCGGATGATCTCAGCGTGTCCATTCGTGGCGGCTTCGAGGCTCGCAGAGTTAAAATCCCATGCGCCCCATTCCACGTAACTCCGCCGCACCAACGACGCATGCCCGCCTGCGGCAGCACCACGAAGAATCCAATTGTCATACTCTAAAAGAGACCAAAACGAACGAAATTCGTTCCGCATCATGCCCACGATTTCCACCCGACCTGATTTGGCCGCATGCCAAAACGCTTCCGTCGCAGTACAGGCACCCCAGAACTGGCGACAACACTGTACGACCCAAAAATGACCGCGTTCCGCTGCAAAGATCATAAGATTGTCGACACTAGATACGCCCCACACAACGAGCACGAACTGCAACAGTTCCTCAGGGCCACCCACACGCTGCACTCCGTGAGGATACATTGCTACAAGCATTGCATTCTCGGTGGATTGAGACCAGTTTCCAGCATCACGCTGACTCAGGATCCAACGTAAGAGATGATAATGTCCGCGCTTGGCCAACTTGCGCACCGACACCGACGACGACGGTGGCGAATCCAATTGGGAATGATCACATAAGTGATGAAAGTGGCGGCATGTCAAACTGAGCAGTACACGGTGATCCGGTACATACACTTGCATCAAATGCCGCTGCACATCCGGAGTGAGCACTGTGTCCATACTGTAAACATATACAACGAAAAAAAGTATCTGCGCGAGCAAGCGTGAGATCTATTATTCCGAACCGCTCCATGAACAACTCGAGTTGTAAAATAAAAACATATCCGGGTCCCACGAAAAACTGTCTACATACTTACAGATACAAACTTTGTCATACACGTGTACTACAGTGACATAGCGTACACGTACACCTAGGGTTGGGTCTCTTCTTTCACACAGGCATAGAAGTGTACGGCCACTAGACTGAAACAACCTCGAGACAATTACAAACTCGAGTGATTTAACCATGCAAGCCGCGCGTGCACCAACAGCGAAGTCCTGATGATGAACAACGCGATATGAACAACTCGAGTCGTGAGACCAAAAAAAGTATATCCGTTTCTTCACAGCCATCATTGTTCTCACACTACCCGTATGTGCACTTTCTGTACACACGTATCTACAACCATGTTTTCACACACGGCTACCTTACCGAGGTAATACGTAATGGAAAGATCTATTCACATGTATATTATTTAAACTATTTTACAAAACTCGAGTGGGTGTATGAGTGTTTATTGTGCGTGTGTACGTACGTGCATGGCAGAGATAATTTTTCTTAAAAGTTGGGTAACGTCGAAGAGATGGTCGCCCACCCGATCAATGCTCCCATGTTTGCCACGGCGATGAGATTCATACTGTGTCCAAACACAGGCGTATCATGGACCAGTGTGATACTCGCGCTGGATACTCCATTAATTGGCGAAGGGGAAACCAAATTCACGGAACATCCGTTGCCTACTGCGACGGCGCCTCCCACGTACACAACGCGCCCGATGGTTGCGTCATCCGCGGTCGGTAGGTGGATATCGACCGCGACAGGTAATACAAATGATCGCGTGTCAGAAAACACAATGCCATCATTGGGATTGACGAGCACAATTGTTGTTGTTGTGTTGTCAATGTGTGTGGCGAGTCGTTGCTGCCCGCCTAATGATTGCGTGCCGGTCACTGTTTGGTTGCCGCCTACGATCGTGGTGTTTGGGATGACGACGGGGAGTGCAGAGGATCCTTGTTGGATTGTCATGATTCCATTAAATGGCAGCGCATTTCCTGACAAATCGATCGTTCCTTGTTGGTTTGGAACACTCACATTCTGGGTTGATTGAGTTGACCCTGTCGAGGAATTGTTGGATGTTATCGTCTGGAACACGTCTGTAAATGTGTCCGTGATCAGAAACAGGCTGGGTGGTGTTCCCTGCGGTCGGAATAGGGAATTTTGCATATCATCATCAGTCGCGTGGGGTTCTTCTTTTGATACCGCCCGCGACACAAGGGAGTTCAATTGGCTATTCAATTGCGCTACGGGAAACTTCGGTAGCGTGTCAGTCACTGTCAATGAGAAATTGTACCGACTCACACTCATGAACAAGGGTGGTGGTGGCGGAGTGCCCACACTGAAGAGCCCGGCAACCATGTTAAAGTCATTTGTGCCAATCACAAAGGTCATTGTGTCATTGTTGCTTTGTACCATACCAAGCCAGTGCAACAGGGCCAGGTAGCATGCCGACCGCAGTGCATTTGTCCGTGTGAGGTCAAAGACACCGACATTGTTGGACAACATCAAGGAGAATCGGGTCGTCGCACCAGTGTTTTGAACAAAGACCGCCGACAGAGTTGGCGCCGTGGGCGTCGATGTCACAAGTGGTGGATAAGGGGTCGTCGATGCGCCCGCAACATTAACGAACATACAATTACGAATGTTGGTTGAACTTCCGTCGCTTGGTGCCGCGATGGCGATCAATGTATCCATGGGAGAGTTGTTTGCTGCGTGACTGTAATCCGCAGCAAATGTACATAAATTCGCATCAAACAATGCAAATGGTTGTGTGATCGATACGCTGCTGCGATAACTGGGATTGCCAGACTGTGGCGTGATGCTAAATGTGACACTGTGTGCCTTGACGCCGACGTTTGTTGCCACGCCATTAAATTGGAGTGCGGCAGCATCCGTGTTCTGAATGGTCACATTGGACAATACAACCGACTCGTTGGAAAGCAATTGACTGGTGTTAACACCATTGCGTATAAACGAATTATCTTGGCCACTTCCATGAATATCAATCCATCCGCGCAGTGGAACAGTGGGTTCTGTCGTTGTCCCTCCCGCGAGTTGAATACACCACACATTGTTCGCGCTGGGCATGCCCGTCGCCACAATGGCATTTTGCGCTGCGGCTATTGTCCGAAACGGAAAGGCTGCATCGTTCAATCTTCCTGTCGTATCGTTTCCAAATTGTACATCCACAAATGTGGTCAGATTAAAGAGAAGGTTGGCCACTCCTGTGCCACCCACAGGACCTGTAGCACCGACAAGTCCCGGTGATCCACTTACTCCCGAGGCGCCCGTAGCACCAACAGACCCCGGTGATCCACTCGCTCCCGTAGCACCATTCAAACCTGGCGATCCACTTACGCCCGTAGCACCGACAGGCCCTGGCAATCCACTTGCTCCCGAGGCGCCCGTAGCACCATTCAAACCTGGCGCTCCACTACTTCCTGAGGGTCCTGTGGCGCCAGTGGCACCAGTAGAGGCTGAACTGACAGGTCCCGTCGCGCCAGTAGCACCCGTTGCGCCCATTAATGAGGGGCACTTCTTCTTCTTCTTCTTTTTCTTACACTCGCACGAATGGCAGCACTCGCATGGCATCTCCGAATGCACAGATGGGGTTGTGTTATCTTGTACCGCCGGCGGCTGTTGCTGGCGTATGCGCAACGCTCGATGTAAAGACTGTTGGACAAAATTGCCTTCCATGTAATATAAAATCACGTGTACGGATGCCTGTGTGATGTACACGGATGGAAAAATTGAACAATGGAGAACAGTTCCGTCTTTGTCTTAAATGGAGATATAATTGGTGTGCCGGGGAAACAAACGTGTAAACACACATACGAATTTGTCCAGACATCTGTTGAGATGTCCATATATTATTATGTTGTACACTGTTCGTTATTGAATTCGCAAAGTCATTCTCTCACAATGGAAATCGAGAGAATACCACCAGTAAAGTAATTCAACGATGACGACGAAAAGCGAAAGTGGACCGCCTGCCCGCTGGATCGCGACGTGCCTGTATGTGTGTGCGATTGTAGTATGTCTGATCGCATTGTATGTGTGCAACGACCATTTTCACGACGGATGCATTCGGTGTCAGTGCACACGGGAATCAGATGTTGGTTTTGGCATGGAAGGGTGTTCTGTACAAATGACAGACCTGGCGGTCTGAACTTGACATACCTCACTGGATGCGAGTACCCTTACCGGAAGTGCCCGAGCACGGGTCCGAATCAGCCATGTTGGGTCACCATAGACGTACCACGCGCATGTCCATATTTAGATGGCTGCGTTAGCGCATGGTATTCAACGGGATACGTGCTTAGTATTATTGGTGCTGTTTTAGCAACCATATTCTACCTCGCTGCCCTTGGTGCGACGAGAGAAACGCAACCACCAACGCCCAGTACCATTACCGTCTAAAAAAGCATGTTCACTTACATGATGTATACCACGCGCCTGGCTGTCTTTATCGAATGTATGTTTACAATCAATGAATGCGCAGTACGTATGTACAGCAGATTGTTGGCTTTTTACGAGTCGTCCTTTGTGTTCTGCTGGATGCAACTACATACCAGACTGCTGCAAAGTACGACGACCGAGCATAATCCGACTGACGGCGGCGGCAATGGTCACCAGTAGCACAGCAGAAACAATTGACCGAATCAAGTTGCGCGGAACAATATCTTGCACCTGGCGCACATTCGCACGCACATAGTTAATGGCTGTTGCCGCAGGGTGGCCACGCGGCGGCGCGGCCGACGACAAACAGCACCATTGGGTGATGAGTGTTTCCATACATGACTCGAACGCGCAACGGTCCGCCTCGTATTGATATCGCGCGGCAAGTCCCAGAGCGCGTCGCTGATCTATCGTCAGAGCAAGACACCTCTCCACTGCGTCCGCCACCGTCTTGGGAGACACTAGAAACACACTGCCCGGTAACAGCGACATCCACAACCGCCGTTGTCGATAGCGCACCGACTTGACAGGATGTACCAGAATGCCACTCACATGATCCTGCGCCAACTCGTTCATAGGGGGTCCGTGAGTCGTGACAACGACGGCGGCACAACTGCGACCCTCATTGATGGCGTGGCCCCACCCCTCGGCCTCACTGGGACAAATATGAAAGGGTGTCGTCATTTGCAGCGTGCGCAGTGCACGTTCCGACAAGCGCCGCGTGTGCATGATGATATTCTTCTTCGGTATCATGTTATTGTTGTCACCGCCATCGTTCAAATAGGGCAAAATATCGCGACGAATAAATGCAGGGTTGCAAACAACATGGAGTGGTGGCCACTCTTGATGTTGCGACCAGGCGTCTAGAACAGCACGCGTCTGTTTGCAGCGCGACTTGCCCGCCACATGCAGAAAGCCAGCAGTCGCAGGAGTAGCACTCCACGCACCCTGTGTCTCCACATTGAACATGTGCATCGACGCCATAACGTCCTTTGAGCAGAACCGAGTTTCTACAATGCGCGGCGATGGGGTGATTCCCAACTGCTTGCATCGGCGCTGCACGAGCGCAGCCGCATAGTGCGTCTTACAAAGAATAACGTCCACGAGGGCATACTTGGCCGTATCATGTCCAATCTCTTGATTAATCATGAACACATTTATACGTGCGCGCGGCAAGAACGCCGCATAGATTTGTTCCAGGGAGATCTGCACGTCCACAACGGGGTACGTGTTCGGATCATCATCAAAGTACCCGACATCTACCTGCCATGAATTATCGTTGTCGACATCTTCGCGCGTCGCCACACTACTACCACTACTACTATTGAACCGTTCAAACACACGGCGGAAGACTTCAATGTCCGTCGCCATGCCGGAGATATTCCCATAAAAGTACATGATGCGTGCACGCGGCATTGCGTGTGTGCGTCTCCAAGGAGAACCACGCGTCTATCTTAATGTTTCCTCACTATGAACAAAAATTCAATGCGAGCAAACGCGTCAATGGAAAATAATATAAATCCAACGCACTCAGAAAAATAAATAAACGAACCCATTGGGGGCAATTGCCATACACAAAGCAGACAACATGGGCGGCGCAGTGTCGAGCGCATTATCACCCCGCCACGTGGTCGAAAAAATGGCATTTCATTACCTGGCCGGCCAGCACGAAATGAGTGTGATGGCAAACGACACACGAACAATCCCGGCCACCGTGCGGGCCGTACGCATCGGCAAACAGGACACGTATTGCCTGTACCAACCACCGGTGGCATCATTAGCAGCCGAACATGAACAGCAAGAATCGTCGTCACCCGAGTGTATATTTCTGTGCTTTCATGGAAATGCAGAAAGCGTTTACGGCCTCTGGGACGACGTCGTTCGTTTCATAGCAGCACCTCTGCCGCAGTGTGCGTTCTTCGCGGTCGAATACCCTGGTTATGTCTGTGAGGAGTTGACGCCGCAAAGCAAGTACTGGGAATCCGCAACGCCCACCGAAGACGACATTAAGCAGCACGCCGCGGCCGTCTACGATCGCGTGCACACAATGTGGCCAAACGTGCCGATCATTTGCGTCGGCCGCTCGCTTGGATGCGGCGTGGCGCTCTGGCTCGCAAGCACACGCACCGTGCATGCAGTGTTGCTTCTCGCACCATATTTGAGCATCATGCGCGTCGGTATTGGCATGTCTATTCCATACATGGATATCTTTGACAATTTATATATTGCACCCTCCTGTCGGGCCCAGAACGTCGTCATCGTGCACAGCAAGGACGATCCGGTCATTCCTATTGGACACAGCGAACAACTCATTCAACAATTGCACCAATGCGCATATACAAAACTGATACGACGCAACACAAGCGGCCACGGTGCCAAGTACCTGCGCAATCCCACATTTGTGGAGCACTTGCTTGAACATCTTGGTGTTAAAGTTAGTTCTAGTGAGTAAATATAGATGCACGTGTTGTTCCCGCCCTGTGTTTCCGCAAACAATATACACCACACTGGTCATCGATCGTTCCACGAACATGCATAAACCAACTCGAGTTTTGAGAGAACTTGAAAATTCATTCACTCACCAGCAATCATCCTCGACACCATATATGGTACACCATTATTATTATACAAACCAGACACCACAGAGTGCGTACACACCCCAAGAAACACATATAGAGTACACAACCATGTTTATACAAAAAGTACTCCCACATTAACATCACGCATATTTCGAACACAACTCGAGTTGTCATATTGGGTCTAATCCTCCTTCGGGTCGGCATTATCATCATCCGTCCATGTCGTGCTACCATGCGCACGGTTGTCAATACCACCGTAATGGTGATCGTAATAACGGTTGAGTAAAATGGATGCCGTAACAAATACACCCACAAGTGCAACCCAAGTCCAAAATGCGTACGGAAATAGAGACAGTACCTCCACACAACGATCAAACCAAATCTCGCGAATAGCTTCCTGTCTATCAACAACGTGCTTCATTGCGAAACAAGTGCTCAAAAATGCACCGTAGTACAGTGCGAACATGCATTGGTTGACCCAGTAACTCTTGGGATAATACAGGCGGAAACAACTCGCCCGTTCGGATGCGCGATTGTACAACATTTCGTTACACGGCTATCGACGATGTACTACTACAGGAAGACATTATCTACATATATACGTCCGTGGTGCCAACATATACTCGAGATATATGCAGTACTCGAGATTTGTTATGCATCTTCGATACGCGAATCAATCTGTGGTTCCAGTGTGTCTGTTCGTATATACGAAAGAGTAAGTGACACAGACAGACAGACACGCTACGTGAATATGACAACGTTGATTCGGTACAATCACGATGTAGAGAACGCCCTACCGCGGACTCGGTTCTGCGTCACTCCGCGCACTCTCCTCGTTGGTCCTTCGGTCATCTGCGAGTCGTTAGACAATGCGATTCAGTATGTGGTCCAACGCTACATTCTTGGGGGCCCGAAGAATCGTTTCGTCCATGGTGTGACCTTGCGATTGCTCGTTCGCGCGAGCGTTCTCGACCCGAAGGAGGAGATTGCACACGCGAAAATCCAACAAAGCAATGTGCACGATATAACCGAGTGGTGCATTGCACGCCTGAAAGACAATGTGAACACTGTACACTCAATAGTGCTTGAATATGAGGCGCTGGGTGGTGGTGACTCTCATGGGACGTACCACTACACCGTCGACATCACACCTGCTGTCCAGTTTGAGCAGATCGTGGGTGCCATTGTGCAGCCATCATCATCATCGTGAAGACTCTCCTGAAAATAATGGTACCGGTTACGATGGACGGGCATATAGATATGAATATATGTAATGCTGTGCAAAACAAGAGAAATCCTTTTTATACAGCAACTTGCGGCAGTGGCACAACCGTCGCCGTCCTACGGTATCGGTATATTTTACGCCACAAAACAGACAGGACGTAGGTCGTGTAGAACTGCGCCGGAATAAACAAAATAAATGACCCAAAAACAATAACATATCTCCACGCGGGCATGTTGGCGTAATCGCCACCGGGCATCACTGCTGAGATCAAAAGCGCCAAGTTCAGCGCATGAAGCACAATCTTGGAGAATCCCTCCTGCAGTGCAACGGCCTGTACCATGTGGTACGTCCTCTCATGCAATGGAAAAAGGCGATATGCCACAAACGTGAAACACTGCGGACTGGTCAAACACATGAACCAACCAATCAGCCCCAAAAAATAAATATACGTGCGCGACCACATCGACTGGAACGAGATTGCCAGTGAGATATTCACGAGCGTCACAATGTGATGCACCAGCATGGGCAAACGAATGGACTGTCGGTAAAATAACTCCACAATGTGCACCGCCAACAAGTACAGTGCGAATACCCGCTCGCCCTGTACGCCAAACGTGTCCGGATAGTCACCGACAATGTGCCGCTTCGCGAGTAGCACCCCACAAAAGAACAAAAAGAATACTTCGGTGACGCCCTCGACGACTTGAAAATCGGTCGCACGCTGCTTATCGATGGTCAACCGACCATATTCTATTGGCCACTTCCTCATCAGGCCCCATCGCGCGAGGCGGAGTCCTGCAAAAAGGATGACTAACCATGTTGACAGAACCAGTAGCACAGACTCCTCGCCCGTCCAACCCATAAACGACATGTACTGCGCTTGAAAAGTTGACGACGGGATTGATACCGGCGCTGTCGTCGTCATTGTTCGTTCGTAGATATGGAAAACAGAGTAATATCCTTTCACACAATGCTGATACACACACCCTGAAAAAAACAAACACACTTGAAGACCACAAAGTGCCCACGTCGATGTTTCCAAAGTAACACCGCGTGGAGAAATCCCCCCAGAATGTAGTGCTTTACTTTCTTCGCACACATTACACGAAAAGTGGGACCCTCCCGTACATTTATGTCTGTCATGTCAACACATACCAAAAGATAGCGAGAGAGTGTATGGACCCATTGTATCGACCAGAAAATAGACATATATACAACTCGAGTTGTGGACCAAAAGATCTTATTTACCGAGAGATACATAACAGCGGCCGATATGTCTCAGAATAGGTGAAGAGTGTGTACTTACATTTGGAGTGGGTACCATGTATACACGTGTATATAGGTGTACAGCCGGTACGATACACACAACGCCACTCTAATGATGCGAACACATTTTCCAACTCGAGACTGAACTAAACTCGAGTTGATGTACAATGTATTTTGACTGTATGTGTGTGCCTGTACACTTGGAGAAACCTATCGTATCACCGTCGTAGACATGGAGCGAGACTTGGAATGGCAACATGCGACCGCGAGACGTGCATCGGATATCGAGATCGACCTGAGCGAATGCTTCGAGTCCATTCCGTGTAAGCACAGGGTGACCTTTTACGATCCGGATGGCAAGAAGCGGTCCGAACTGTGGTACAAGCCTGTCATTGTGGAGTGGTGTTTGGAGAACAATCGTCCCCTTCCGGAGCACTTTCGAGGATCATCATCATCGTTCTCATCATGGTGTAACATTATGTAAGGGAATGATGATGATGCGGTGTATATATTTCCTTTGTGGTATGGTGTCAGTAAAGGCTGTGTGGGTCGGCAATAACTGTAAGTGTGTCAAGCAAGAGAAGCAAACGTGTTCGTTGTCGAAATATTACTCTGTTGACATTCACACACACACATGTCGACTGTTGCGCCCCGTCAAGGGGGATTATATCAGTTGCGCAAGGCGTCCATGTGTATGGTAGCGGATCCCAAATCACGCTCGGTAAGCATGGGAGATTGTACAAGTGACGGCGCCGTGTGGAAGTACGACGACACCACAAAGTCGTGGGCATCTGTAGCACCGGGGGCTGGTGCTGGAAATTTGTTTTTAAGCGTTCCTAACAACGCATGTGATGTTGCCCTTACATTGGACGCATCCGGGCCTGAAGCAAACAACTTGGCGTACGATGTGGCGACTGGCCGCTTCCGCAAAACCGATTGCGATAACGCGTGTATCTCTGCGGAGCAGAATTACAAGGGAACGGTACCGCATCTTGCATCGTGCGATGACGCAGATGCCCAGACGTGGCGTGTGATTCCCGAAGCGCAGACGGCGATCAATCCACTGGGGTCTCTCCTAGCCCCAGTATTGGCCCTTTTGGTTGTCGGATTTGTGTATTTCATGATTCAACGAAGCGTGAAACGTGCCGCACAGAAGCAACAGGCCCAAGCATCGTCGGTGCAGCGAATCTTGTCGCAATTGGCGCGTCAGTAGTCGTTGTGGCAAAGAATAAAAAGAACGAACACATGTGCATATTATATAAGGGCCCAAGTTACATTATGTACAATGGTACAGCGGCATTATCGTTCCGAATATATCGGACACTGGCGCATATATGTACAGGTACGTCATGATGTGTCTTCAAACAACAACGTAGGCGCGGCGGCAGCCGTCTAAAAATGAGGTATAGTACCGGTCATCGTCCGTTCCCCCCCCCCCCCCCCTCTCTCCACCACAGTCTGCGCATCATTCCGCAGTTGCGCTGCGGCGAGGCTGTTGTTGTTGCAAACGCTTTTTCCGTGGACTGTCCACAGGAATCGCCAGTCGACCAAGAAGCATAAGTTCACCTACGACTTCTGTCATCATGTCTAAAACTGCGGGTTGATACTGCACGTGAAATAGGGACGCCCACTGTTGTGGATGGCCCATTTCAGCCAACTTGTACACGACAACGGCAAGCGGTTGCGGTTGCGCTTGTCCCAACACCTGAATGCACTCTGCAATAAGCGACGGAATAGCAGCCACCGAAGGGTTCAAATCGACATGACGACCCAAGAGAATGCCCTGAACGGCCCACTGTTGAATGGTACGTAATTTGTCTAGGATCTGCGCAACGGTGGGTTGGGAACGTTCCAACGTCGTGTACAAGCTTTGTCCCGTCACAGAGTCAGTCTGGCGCAGGCGGTCAATAAAGTAGCCCCGAAATAACTGGCGGTCAGCATCCATCGCGCGCACTGGATCAGTGGTACGGCGAGGTTGTACAGTGAGTTGAGGAATGTTCATAGTGATGTCACGCGTCTTGTTTCAATCACGGTACTGCTAAGTATACATGTATGTAGACGTATAGGGATCGCGATCCTTGTAAGTCATATGGGAAGCACAGTAAAGAAACAAGAATTACAAAAACCAACTGTGTATCTATCGAACAACAACGGTACAACATTATGTGGACACGTATATATGCGTGTCGTAGAAGGTATGTTTATTTACGTACGTACGAGAACCGAGAGATAGATGGTGAGATGATGTGTGTCACAGAGAGACTGACGCAGTGCACCGCACGATAAGAGCATATGGCAAACGTTGCTCGAGATTCAATAAACTCGAGTGCGTACCAAACTCGAGGTATACTATTTCGAGTATTTTCTTGAGTATGTATACAGAAAAACACGCACGCCTGCGCGTGTGGGTTGCGAAGGGGGAATCAACAATATACATATACATATCGTCTGTGCGTGCACAAAGCGCGCTCTCTACATAATATACAATGAGTTTCTTTAGCGGATTTTCGTCCATGTTTTCGGGCGGCGGTCCCACCAAAAGCGATGATGAACGACGACGTCGAAAAAAGCATCGCCAACAGCGCGCTGCGCATGATGTCGCCAATAATAACGATGGGGATAGTGGCAGTGAAACTGAAAGTGATGATAATCATCATCATCACCAGCGACATGGCGGTGGTGACAAATCGCGCCACCAGCAGCATCGACACAACCGCAAGCATCATCATCGTTCCGCGGCGACAAGTACCGCTGGGTCATCGTCGAAGCGACATGGCGGTGATGCGATGCGGGGAGGATTCCCATCCAGATATGATGCTGTCGCCGAAATGAATGACACGTCGACCGGTCCAACCGCGCTGCAGGATGTGGAAAATGGTGCTGGTGGCGATGATAATGGTGGACTGGCGGCGGCACATTATGACGGAGGCGTTCCACTGTTGTCCGTGATGAATGGCAAACGCGTTGCAGCCACCGTGGGGCTGCCCTCACATGGAGGCTACGCGTTGCACAAGGTTGTTGTCACTATTCGCGACAGTCGTGATAACTCTCTGCACGATTACGAGTTTACATTGGAGGATAGTGATGACATTGTGACGTGTGCCGAGAAGTTGGCCGCGTCTCTCACCGATCCATCGAATTCGCGCGAGCAGAAGCAACAGATTCTGCAGTTCGTCCAAAGCGGTGAGTGGCAGAGCATGTTAAAATCGAACAATCCGACGCAGACATTGGAGGCGCAGCGCATTATTAGTGCCGCAATCAAATCCACTGTCATCGCGACAAGTCCCGCACCTGTTGTTGCTCCTGCTGCCGCGAATCCGTCCGCATTGGGCGGTTCCATCTTGTTGAATCCAAAGGTACGGTCCACGTCGCTCCTCGTCGCGCCGGCAGCACCACGGCCCGCTGTTGCTGCTTCTTCTTCGCCAATAACAACAACGACTGCACAGCCCTCGCAGGCGCTACGCCTCATTAACGAACTCACTGCGCGTCGTCACAGTACTGCCGCTCCTATCGTGATGACACCCGGGACAACCAGCGCCGATGACGACGAGGATGCTTCATTGTTGCGGCAACCTGTTGGTGCGCCAAGCGAACTGTAAGGACAATTGAACAAACATAATTGCTGTGATGCGATTATTGTATATATATATATGTATATGTCTTAGTTGTGTTTCAGAGTGTACGTGTAATTATATTGTAAAGAAGCACCTGTATGTGTTGTTGTGGCAGACACCCACCCATACCTATCCTGAACAGACACAAAGATAAGAGAAATGGGCCTTGTCAAAAGTGTTATTCGCTGGCGGGAATACACCGACAATCCCGATCTGGTGCTGTCCAATTTTGAAACCAAGGACTTGCACGTGTCACAATGCCTCGTGCGGCGCGGATTTCACCTACATTTGTCCATTCGTTGCGCTCACTTGTCGTTTCTGGCCTACTTGACACCGGAGGAATTGCATGCGTATGTACAAAAGTTTCCGGCATGTGCCGAGCATTATCACGTGCAGGCCACCTTTCACGATCCGAAGACAGACATGGATGGGATGATCGTACTCGACAAACGGGATCACTCCCTGTATATTGTGTTCCGCGGCACAGCAAGCGGGCGCGATGTCGTGACCGATTTGGGCTTTGTCCCAGTTGGATATGAGAACATGGAGGGTGTTAGTGTGCACTCTGGGATGTACACTTCGCTCTTGTCGGTGAGGGAGTATCTTGTCAACTACGTCAAAGGTTGGCAGACCCAGTTCGCAGAGGTGCATGGTTGCGGCGGCGCTGCTGCTGCTGCTGGCGAAGGACAACACCATTCTGTACCGCACAACCTGGCCGCCGCGGGCAAGGTTTTCCTGATCGGCCACAGTCTCGGCGGGTGTCTCGCGTCGCTCTTTGCACCGATTCTGTACCGTGAGTGTGGCGTGTACGCCCAGGTTTACACGATTGGAGCGTGCCCTGTTGGCAATGACGCGTTCATGAACCTGCTGAAGGATTGCACCTACACGCAGTGGAATGTGGTCAATCACTTGGACGTTGTCCCTATATTGACACGGCCCCTGAAATTGGGGTACAGTCAGTTTCCGCAGGTGGCGTACTATGATGGTCGAGGCGACCTCGTCTACCTCTCGGGTCGAAAATTTAACGCACATATGCTGCAACGCCTGCTCGACCGCATGTTAGGATGGAAGCAAGGCAATCAAATCTTGAATCATTTAATGTACCTGGGTCTGACGTCGCGCACGGCAGCCGACACGCCGCTGGACCAGTACGTGTACTGTGCGGAGGCTCAGAAAACGTGGCTGGAGGATGACGATAACAGTAGCAACAACGGGGAGGACGATGATTTGAGTATTTCATCATCGTGTAGTGATGACGATGCAACGGAACCGTGCAGTGCATGTGGTAAAAAGTGTGTCGCGTGCCACCATCCCATCCCTGCAGTGGTAGCACCATGAGATAATATGGGAAGAGAGCCTTGGTCGACGCGTGATTTTTCACACATACACACTGCTTCGCAATGAATATGTATTTACAATGTGTAAAAATTGACCTATTACAATACGAAGGGTGTGTATTGGTGTAACCAGTCAACAATCGCCTGTTGACCCCACCGCTTTGCGTCATTCACAATGTCAGCGACCGAGTAGTACTGAGGCCATTTAAGTAACTCTTGCACAATGTGCAAATGTCCAGCCTTTACAGCGGCCTCCATAATGAATCGAGTGCCAGGAAAGGGCACACAATCGTACCAAGGTGCAAGCATCCTCAACATATCAAGATCACCGCGCATCGCCGTGCTTGTGAACGCACTCTCGGAAGGTAATAATTCTTGCTCCAAAAGAAAAGACAGAACCTCCTTGCGGGCGTGTTTCGCTGCTTTATCAACTTGTTCCGTGATCCATGGAGTGCGTTGCCGGTTGACCCGCGGAAAAAGTTTCTTGACGACGTAAAGGTCGCCGGCTTTAATGGCCAAATCCAGCATATGGGACAGGCGGTCGGGATATGCTCCCACACAGGTTGCAAATTTATGTCGAAACGTGTCACTGTCCGTCAGATAGTCAAAAAGGGGATTTGTTGCCATATCTCGCTGCGGTAAATGCGATGTCTCAAAACCTGAAATCGAGCAGGACGCCATTGCTGTCCGTGTGTATTCGTCCATTGTCTCATGCACTTGCAACTCCTGGAACGGCATGCGCTGCAAAACTTGCTGCATCATGTCCACACGGCCGGCTGCAATAATGGCATCAAAGATAATGCGTCGAGCTCGTTCGTTCGCCGATATATCCTCGATGGCCGGAAGGACACATAGTTCAAAAAGATCAACATGACCACCGCGTATAATTCCACATGAAAGATGTACTGTGCATTCTAAGAGGTCTTCCATCTGCTCCGCGCACATCAATGACCACTGCGAGCGGATGTGCTCACGAAACAGTTCCAAGAGATGTACATGCCGTTGATAGCCGGCTGCCTCGATAATGTTGGGTGAAAGTGGCTCATTTTCGATTAAAGCCAGGCAATAGCGAACGAGTTCGGGATGTGCACTCCCAGCGACTGCCCCAGCCAGCGCCTGGTGGACGTTAGTAGCGCCCAGCGTTTCGACACACCACACGACGACATTCAGGTGTCCGTGGTACGCCGCGTGTGGAAGGATGAAGGCTCTCGTCAAAGCGCCCCATGGTCGTCTTCGCATGCAGTGAATCCATTCCAACAATGGGACGTTGCCAGACGCCACAACAAATTTCAATCTGCTTGCCAAGCAAGAGCGGATGTCCTGCGGTGGCGCGCCATTTTGATCAAACATGCGATAACATTCCTGGGAGGAGAGTCGCCACAACGGTGTGAAACCGGGACAATACTGTTCAAATAGATGGCCGAGAACATCCCGCGATAATGTCAGCATCGTGTGTGTCCTTCTGTGCGTTTGTGTGGCACACTAAGGACAATATGGTTATGTGTATCACGATAAAGAATTGAGAGTGTGTGACTGTGACTGTCGGTGATGCAGGTACTTTTAAACTCTCGAGATACTCATTCTCTTTACAGTGTCACAGTTTGCGTGATCGCATCAACCTGCGCCCGCGTCTGTGACAAGGGGCCATTGTTATCAATGATGTGCTTAAAAGTGTGGTCTCGAAGAGCAATCTCCGAGTAGTGGTTGGGGTCGCGTGTGGACTTGGAGTAATCTACTTTTCGTAGCACACGCATAGGAATTCCTCCTTTCGATTCAATATACGCGTACTCGTTGGGGAAGCGCAAATCCGTGAAAATGACAATATCGCTCGGTTTCGCCTTGAGCAAAAGCATTTCTTGTAGCGCGACCCAGAAATTGGATGCCACCCGATTGCGGAAGCACTCGGTGCCCAAAATCTGCAACGCCTGACCCACAGTTTGAACGGTGCCATCGTATACCTTGCTCTCAAAGTAGGCAAGTGCACTCACGATGCGACTGCACAACTGCTCGACGTCTACCACTTCGTTCGAGGGCACCAGAGAGACCAACACGCGTAGTACACCGTCATCTACAGGGTGTGCCAGAGCAATTTCCAGCACTCTTTGGGCAATGATGTCGTCGTTGGCATCCGAAGAGAAAAATAACGCGTTACTGTGTACTGTTGGTGGCACTGGACGAGGTGGTAGGGGTTTGTTCTTTCCCACATCCGTCTCCATATCCTCCATGGTCAATTGTGGGCGCAAGTAATGAGCCAAGACACGCTTGAGGGGCGCACTAAAGGATCGCGTGTAGGCGTATCGCTGGGGTTGCCGCACTTTCAAGACATCCAGAAACATCTGTCCGACTGTATCCTTTCCGCTTTGGTAACCGCCACTCACGCCAATGATAAAGGGAGTTGTCGATGTCATTCTATGTGAGTGTTTGTTTGTGTGCGCGAACGTGTACGTAATATAACGTATATATTGAGGTGATAGCACTACGCGCGTGTACAGGAACACAATCTGAGCAATGGATCGAGCAGTACATGCTTTCATCCGCAATGTCTGCCTTTTGTGTCTTAAACTCGAGTTTGCGCAATGTTGATATACGTCTGGCTTGATGATGGCGACGCCTGTGGAGGTGGCGCCGGCCGCTCCATCGCCCCACGACAATGAACGCAAGTCACAGTCTTACGTCGGTCTTTGTGCTCGCACCATCGGGTGAAACATTCTGCGTGAACACTCTTGCCGCAGGTGGATTGGCACCAAATCACAACATCTCCGTCGAGCATGTCATCCATGCAAATGGCACACATCTCACCGACATAGGGCTTCTGCTCCACCTGTGGTGCTGCAACATTGGCAGGTTCTGCGACGGCACGTGGTGCTGCTGCTGGCGCATTTGCCAGTGCCTGCCGATACCGCTGAACCTCTTCTTCACTTGCGTAAATGATGTTAGGCTGCTGATCGACGTCCTCATCAGAATCATCCGACAGCGCCTGATGTTGCTGTCGCGATGCAATCGCCGGAGCGGCCGCGGCGAATGCTCGCGCCCTATCACACACGACTCGTTCCCATCCACCCAGGTTGCGTTGCATCTGCACCTGTCGCAAGTGTTCGCGACACTCGGCCGATCGACGATCGGGATCGGGCATGCGACCCGTCACTGCGAGCACCTTGAACAATACAAACGCGACGTGCTTGCACTGAGAATGTCGTCGCTGGTAGTCCGGACAGGTGCATTGAATAAACTCACCTCCCGTCGCAGGACGCGCGTCGTCCGCTGCTGTTGCCGCCGTCATATTCACGTCGACCGTGTAAACGTTGCCTGTGGTACCGGATACGATAAAGTGGATGACGGTGCTTCCATCGTTGCGCGTGGTCGTGACCGTTTCCAGCAAATAAATACGCTGGGACAGTCCACGAATGACACGCTCATAGTTCTCGTCTTCGGCTGTGAATTGTCGGTAACGACTACTACTGCTGTATCCGTTGTAAGGTCGCCAGCCCCAGTTCGACATATCGATTCTTTTCAGGCCACGAAATTAGGCGACGGAAGAATGTGTATATGTTGTGCAATGGATGTCACTGTACTACCACCAATAAATCGTGCGCAAACAACACACAATGAATATCTTGCTGTATGTATACTGAATTTATTTGTACAAAACTCGAGTGCGTTCACCCTGTCTACTTCTTGCGGTCAGATCTGGCCTTCACAACTGACTTAACAGCCTCCAATGCGTCGATCGAGTGGTCGTCCTTGCCCCAGAATGGGTTCGGTCCAAATTTCTGATTCAAAAACTTGTCATTTGAGTGCTTGACGCTTTGCAATACATCGCGCTCATCGGATGTGAAGCCACCTTGCTTTAACAACTCAAACGCCATCGTATCGATGCCATTGGAAACACAGCGAGACGAATTATCGGGAGGATGCCAACTCATAGTAGCGAAAAAAACAAAATGTAATGTAGAAACGTGGCGACTTGGGTTGGAGATTGAACAGTTCAGACCGTGCGTGTTAAAGGTATTGCACCGACTCGAGATTTGTCACACTCGAGTTGCGATCTCAAAGCAGCCACACTCTCCACCACCCTCTCTACATAGTTGCCGATTCTGGGTGGTGCACTTGTGTATGTGTACCACTACATAGGTATGTATCCTGCCAAAGTATTGGAGGACCCCTTTGTGTGGTGCGCTCTCTGTATATATGTAGTAGTATTTATTTTTTCCAACTCGAGTTGTACATACAGATATGGCGTATGTATTGGGTCTACCCGTTCCTTGCGTGACACTGCCACTCAAGTGGGAGCGCCACGTTTTCTTCGTTTCAACATACCTGCCTCCGAGAGGCCAGTTTGAGTTGTCGTGTATTACCGCTCCGGATGTGCGAAGCGAATCATCACCATGCTTGATCCACATGTTGCCGCCAAATGTTTGGTCGGAATGTGTCGGTGCGGTGTTGGACAGAAATGACTGGTATCACCTTAGTAGGACCTGTCGCTATTTCGCCTGCTTTACACGCGTTCCACGCACCATTTTGGAGACAGAACCGTGCAAGTATGACCTGCTGCACTCTTGGAGGCTTTCCCGGTCGAAACGTGACCCTCTTCTACATCCGAGTACATCATTGCGATGGGTATATTGGGCAGGGTACGAGATACCGTGTGTGAACAAGCGTCTAGCATTCTGTCTGCTCGGTCCCGGAATGGATGCGTACGATAGTTTGTGTGTGGGTTTCAGTGGTACTCAGTGTACTGTTGTGGGTCGCCACTTGAGTCGTAAACGCGAAAAAGTTTATGCACTTCGTGATTGCAAACGGTTGATCATCGCTGTCGACGATTTGGAGCGGCGCTTTGCGCGGCATAGAGCGAAGCAATGTGGTGCCGCGTGTGCAAACTACTATGGCAAGAATAAGAGAAGCAGCAAACTGTTATGACCCTACCACGGGAATTTGTAAGTATATACATGTAGACACACAAGGAACCAACAATCTTGACGCTTCACATGTGAAAGGATGATGGTGGTGCACCGAATCCAAACACGGGTTGTTGTTGAGGGTGTGGTGTATGGAATGAACCGCCTGAGGCGAATGAAAATGACGATGTCGATGGTGCGGACGTCAGTGGCTGCGTGATGGAGCGAACAATCGAGTCGCACAATTGCGCATTGACGCCGTTCGTCGCGACGAACCCTCGGGCGACACGTGCCACGTTCGCAGCGGCTACGTTCGTTGCTGAGTCGTCGATGAACACGATCTGGTCGGGCTTGAGTCGTGGTTGCGGGGTTGGTTTCACGGTTGCCGTATCGCGCCTGCCGGACCACATGGCGAGTGCAATCAAGTGATTGTTCTTGTTCGTGTTCTCGCGGGTCGCGCCGCATCGAATGGCGGGATTCCATAACAAATAGTCCTGATCGTACTGCAGCAAATCGGCGGGACGGTCTTCACCCAAAAGTGCATCTATATATCGTTCTATCAGGTAGCGACCACTGGTGACACCAAGTTGTGGATTTGACGTCAAGTCGTCCTGGAACGAAACAATGCAGACGCGCCCTCCGGCCTCATAAATGCCGTAGATGAACGCACGCAGAAACCGCGGGTGTCGAATGTTGTCCAAGAAGACGTTGTCCGCCAACAACATTTCGTCCACACGACCGCCCCGTTGCGTACCGTGTATGGTGATTGTATCGTCAAAATCAAGCGCCACGGCGCGTATGGTACCGTTGTACACGAGCGCCTGCAACCGTTCGATACATGCACGTTCATCGGGCAATACTGTGTCAATCACCTCCATGTAATCTCTTCCTTTGGTGGCGTGTGCGCGTGCGAACGGGTGAGTTATCTATAATTGTGTATGTGAATGTCGCACCTTTTGCTTTATTTGGTAGACGAAAACAACAAAGCATGCCAACACGAAAAAACTACATATCTCTGCAAAAAAAGAGCAGTAGAAACAGTTATGGAAACGAACAAGGGTATGCCATCTCGAGGTGTTGCACTCACTTTCTGCGCATAATATACATATACACCTGTTTGCAAAGACAGCAATATGAGTGGTGTAAATAGATATGTGTTGTGTGTTCAACCTCGAGATATGAAACGCTGCGTCTCTTAAAACGGTGTGCATTTTCGGATCAGTTAACGTCACGCTTCGAACCAACTGCCCTTCTTTTTTTCTGTGTTTGTCTGTTGTGCATGTTGTTATGGTCGTCCAGTACACGTGCGACGGGATGCAGCAGAGTTCTCGTTCACAGGAACTGGCGTAGTCCATATTCGTGGGTGAGCGCACCTGTACGAAGGGAGCGGCAACAGCAGCGTAAACGTGTGCACAATTTCTACGGCAGAGATTGTGCGACACCTTGGCGTGTGCTGCGCCTTTGTTGTCTGTTTCCACGGGACCGGAACATTATGAATTTTACAACGACGACCCGCGGTCATACGAAGAAACGCAAACGTTCCGAACAGACTGTTGCAGTTGCAGTAGTGAAATCTGAGGACGGTTCATTTGTCGATGATGACGCTGACAACAATCCGGCTCGCATTGTGCGACATGCTCAAGAGTCGTTGTATTATTGGAATGCCGTGATCGCCCCGCGCACCAACTATGAACTTGCCGAGAAAGTGGAGCGCCGTCTCGTTCCCCTCATACAGTACCTTGACGAGCACATAGCAAAGACGACTGTGACGCGTTCGTCTTCCTCTTCGTCGTTATCCACAAAACGGAGACAAAAACGCGACGTGGTGGGTACTGCTGGTGCTTCTGCGACCGTCATCATGCAACAACCGGCCACGTTACCTGACTTGATTGGGATCACCGCGACCGCCGCTGAAACTGCTGGCAGAGATGACGAGGACGACCGTCCATGTCGTAGGATGGTGCGATGGTTGAAACAGTATGGGGCGTCTCTGATGATTCTTCGATCGGCGAGCGCAGCGGCGGGCATCTACGGTCAATTGACCGTGAATCGTCTCTCCCAACTCACGGGCGTGTCCGTGTCGGATATTGGCACTATCGAAAAGATGCAAGGCGAGGTACCCGACGTGTTCGACTCGCAATTGCACCGCATTGCCACATATGTCGCATCACACCAGCATCCCTGGTTGGAGGAACCGAATCCGACCATCTTGCGACACGTGCTACGACAGCGTGTCGGGCTTGTGCTCAGCAAACAGTTGTACAACGTAGAACACGAGAAGCGCCAGTTGGCACTTATCACACAAATGTTCAGCGGTGGCACGATTGCGCTTGGCCACCGACAGCAATTTACACTGCGTCATCAAGGCACGCGGTGTACAATGACGGATTTATTGCCTCTTCACTGGGGTCGCGAAGTCGTTGTAGTACCGTCCTCGTCCAATGCAACTGTCTTCTCTGAGAACGATGGGACGACTTCTAATTTACCGACGCATGCACGGCAGCAGCAGCAACAACGACATCATGGGCATGGCACTACGAAGCAGCAACAGCAGCAACAACAACTCACAAGCAAGACAGTTTCTGCAGATGTCGTGCTGCGCCTTGGTACGAATGTGTGGATTATTATCGAGGCAAAATTCATCAGTGACAAATCCAACGTGCACAACAAGACACCACGCATGATTGAGGCCAAGCGTCAATGTCAGGCGGCGGCAGATCCGAATTGGAAATTGGTTCATGTTGCATTTATGGGTGGTGATTGGGAAGTCACACAGTTACAAACCCTGCAGCGTGAGGGATTCCACTTTGTGTGGGAACATGCTCCTGAACGGTTGCAAGAGATTATTTTCCGACTCTATGACGAGCTCGTTGTCGAGGAAAACCGTGATGCTGATGATCAAGATGATGGAGACTTGGGTGAAGAGGCTGCTGTTGCTGCCCGACCGCACAAAAAGCGACGAAAACAACAAAAGGACACACCGCCGCCGAGTTTGTTTTAATGATGCGATTGCCTCGGAATGCGCGAAATAGTAAACGTTACCACACACCTTGTTCGATCGATCACCGTTGCGTGCAATAGGAAGCCACGGCGTTTGAGTGCACGGTTCAGCACCGTGATAAGCGGGATTCCACCTCCATTTCCGTCATCATCATCCCATTCATCCATGGTGGGAATCATGTTCTGAGGTAGCGCGGTCTGTTGAACGAGCCACTCGTGTGTGAAGGAGTGAGGGTATGCTCTCTTGTCCTCGTTGTTGCTCTGCTCGATCAGTGTCAAACATGGTCCTAGAATCCAGTATTCCAATAAGGCAGCGCGTTGGCGACGTTGCAATTCGCGCAGATCCGGGACAGTAAATTCTGTTTCACGGCTATAATTGACAAATGTTGTCTGTTGCTCCTGCATGCATATATGCTAGTATTGTGGCACAGAGTGATGTGTGTTGTTAATAGTAATCTCATGTACACAAAATAACAAATCGGTTGCCGCCTGGTTACACACAATCCTTATAATATATATGTTGTGCAGGAGCGCGTAAATGGAGCCACCTGCAAAGCGTCGCAAATATCGCGTCATTCATGAGGAAGAAGATGAAGCAGAGGCGATCGCCGAGCACAACCAGCGCTGGGATACGGTGCGACCATCCGAGCGTTATGACGTATTCGACTTTTTGCGCTTCTGTGACTCGGAGGATGACCAGAGTTTGCTCCCAGAGATGCGTGATTTTGCGCGGCGCCTCGGTGTGACACACTGGGCGATGCTGTCCAAAGCCCAACTGTGCGAGGAAATTCGCCGACGCGTCTCGCTCCTGGATCTGCCAATGGACAAACTGGCAGTGATATCCAACTTTTTGCCTCCAGCGGCACGGTCAATCCTGCGCGGCACGTCCCAATTAAGCAAGGAATTACTCCCGGCCGTCACGCACACACAGCAACTGATCGATCGATTCGGTGGCCGCGTCTTTCAGATTCTATTCGGCATGGAGACGTTCGACGTATCAGTCGACGAATTCTCTGCGGCTGCCGAACTGGTCGATACGGACAATGCGTTCTTCAACGAACATGATCTGAATACGATCCCAGCCAATGTGACACATGCACCACCCCTGGGTGCGCAACCCTGGATGATCGAATTCGTGCCTGGTATTGTGCGACAGGTATTACCGGCGGTACCGCACACATTGCAGGGCGAAGAGAATCGGCAACTCGCGGAGAACCCCCACATACCTGTTCGAATCCCACTAGTACGCATTCAAACCACCAACGATCATGGGCGAGATACCGTGGAGGCGGCGCTCTTGACGGTCGGACGCGACGGCTCGCGCAGTATTGTACACTACACATTACCACCCACAGTACAGGAGTACCCAAAGCAAGAATATAAATCCCGGGCACGTGACAGAAACTACCTTGAGTCAGGTGCAGAGTACCACGTACGGCACGGTTGGTTCGTGCTCGTGCACCACGAGAGGATGCCACTTCCATTTTTGTCTTTTGAGAGTGAGTGCTGCATTCACCGGCGGTCATTGATTGCGCGCGTCTACATGGACGCGATCGTGTGGGCGAACACGTACGAGAAACAGCACCCAGAGTGGCACCCCGTACTGGCAACATTGCCACGACCCGCCGTGGGCACCACATTCTGGAGTAGCAAGGCACGTGAAGAGCGCGCCGTCGACGCCCTCGATGGATACAATGTTGTGACGGGTGGGGGTCGCCGCGTGCGTCTGCCACTGCGATCATGGGTCACACTCGTTACAAACAAGCGACCGTACATGACCATTGCCAATTGGATGCACGAACAGGTGCGCGGTGGCGGGGGAGCGCCACAAACCACCAATGACGATGATAACGAATCGCGCAGTACGATTGATCCCATTGTTTTGCGTAGGATGACGCCAATCAACCTGCACGAAGATATCTTTCTGCCACTGCAACGCGAGGTTCAAAAATGGTGGATACAGAATGTTAACGCCGAAGCACCTGCACCACCTCCCGCAAAACGCGTCGCGGCCGTTCCGTTCGCACTTATGCCTGCATGAGCACCCCCCATGTAGTCACACTCGAGATGTGTTCACATATTCGTCCTGACCGATTAAATGTACAAATAACCATAACCTCTATTTCTCATTACATCTATACGTGTTGAACAACACACGTCCTGTTGCTGAATTCTGGAATTGTATTCGTGGTGTACAGACATGTCGTTACTACAGACTGCCTTGTTTGCTGCCAAAAAGCACTCTTGGCAACGGCGCAAGGATTCGACCGGGGCACCTTACATTGAACACCCGTTGGAAGTGGCAGCACTGATCGAATCCGTTGGCCAGATTAACGATCTCCCCATTCTCCAGGCCGCGTTGCTCCACGACACGTTGGAAGACACTGACACAACGTATGACGAGTTGGTGCGCACGTTTGGAGCCGAGGTCGCAGATATTGTACGCGAAGTCACGGATGACAAGTCACTGCCCAAGGACGAACGCAAGCGTTTGCAAATCGTCCACGCGCCTCACAAATCTCGCGCCGCCAAGACTGTCAAATTGGCAGACAAGTTGCACAACTTGCGCTCGCTACAGCACGACGCACCCAAGGGATGGTCGATTGCGCGCATTCGAGGCTATTTTGTGTGGTCGCACGCCGTTGTGCAGGGTCTGCGTGGTACCAATGCAGGACTAGAGGCCGCACTTGATAAGGTGTTTGCGGGTCACTTTGAAACGACCTTGGGCGCTGGCGCTGTGCACAGTGTGTTGCCACCCGCATCCGAACGAGAGGCAGCACTGCAATTCTACTTGGCAGACATGAAAACCACAACCATTTCGTAACACATACTCTTGTACTAACTATCCTGTGTATATATACACATAATATTTATACATACACTGGTAAATGCGTCCCTACCTAAACACTAAATGATGCCACGCGTTTCGCGATCGGTGGTGTGTGACATTGCATCGAATGCATCAAATAGGTCATTAATCAACTCAGTCTCATGTCGAATTGTAAACAAAAACGCCGTGATGGCCGCCATGGTCGGCCTCTGCCGCGTACTATCCATGTGGGTGATCAGTTGTTCCTGCTTCTCCGGACTCAACTGCGGCGCGTCACGTTGCACAATCCAACGTATTAGGGCCGCCGACGGCTTTTTGATTTCCAATTTTAAATCAACGCGACCAGGTCGCATCATCGCGTCATCAAAATGATCGATGCGACTGGTCGTAAGAATAAAGATCAGGTCGTGTGGGGCGTAAAACCCATCGAGGGCATTGAGCACGGTGGAGAACGAGACGGCCGATCGGTTCTGCTCGCCGGCACCGCGACCCACAAACAACGCGTCGGCGTCCTCACACACAACCAACGCACGCGGTGGCAGCGTCTTCATCGCGGATAGCAACGCCGCGTTATCCCATGACGGATCAAATGAGAGTAAATGCACATCGCGCCGTGTAAACGTCGCAATGGCGTGCGCAACGGACGTCTTGCCATTGCCGGGCACGCCATGGAGCACAATGCAAAAGTGATAGCGCAAATTGCGCACAATGTACTCGTGCTCTGAAGAAACATAGTCCGTCAGACGATTTATGAGTGTGCTCTTGACTGCCGGATCCAACGCGATCGAGTTAAACGTTCGACCAAACTGCTTGTTGACAACAGGCCAGAAACCCGAGTTTTTATTGTAGCAGAGTACGCGCAACGGGCGGATTGCCTGCTGCTGCTCTGCTGAAATGTGGCTGCTGCCGTCGTTCAGAACAACAGACCGTGTGTAGCGGTTCAACACGGCAAACAAATGTGGAATACTGTCCGGATTTGTCACAAAGAGTGTCGTCTCCACCGACGGATCTGATGTGGTGGTGTGTGTATTCGCCCACTGCGTCTCAATGCCGTACTTGTGTCCATCCAGCGAAAAGACCAATTTCTGCATGTGCGCCCACCGACCCACCGCCTGTAGGTTCCGGACATGGTCGTACTCCATTTCAATCGTGGGAAACGCCTCCAATGGAAGGCGATCGCGCAAAAAATCAAACAGCGCATTGGCCATTCCTGTCAGTTTCCATGACAACACGACGACGTGCTCGGGCCGATCAGGCTCCTGCAGCGAGCACCGAATCGACTCATCCATTTTCAAGCAACGGATATATGTGATTTGGTCCTGTTGAGAGACAACATCATTTCCTGTTTTTGCACTAACATCCGTCATGTTCGTCTATATCAACAGTTACTGTGTACGTGTACTGTAACTAATATCGCTCATAAAACCGCGGGTCGTATAGACAACTCGAGATGAGCAATACTCGAGTTCATAACTATGGTGTTTTCTTGTACGTACCTAAGGTTGGGTATATACCCAGCGGTTGTACATGTACACATAGTGCACCCTGGTGACAAAAGTGTACACACTCTCTGTGTACACACACCTATCCGTGGTTGGGTGTACTTCCTGAGTCATTGATTGCGGTATTTGTTCGAAAACTCGAGTGGGTCAATGTCAGTTTTGGAGTCTCAAGAGCGGTCTATGGCGTACGATTACGTCACATGTGCGGAGGTCGTACACGACCCGCCCATGACAAATGTCCTCGTCATTCGAGCACCACAGAATACGGATCGTTGTTTCTGGGAAGTTGGATTTCGATCATCATCAGGCGCGTCATCGTCTGCGGGCGCTACGGCGGCGGAATTTTTCTTTGGTCGGCGTGGTGGACATGTTTACCTTCCCACAACAAAACAGGTATCGTCTGCTGCATCTGCCAGCGCACATGTGACACTGCGGGATTATATTCGCTTGGCAGATCTGTTTGATGAGATACGGGTGTATTTTGGGCCCTCCCATGCTTGGTTTGTGAATGTTGATGTTTCTTCCGAAATGAATTGTATCTACATGAACACGTCGGGTGTTGTCACACTCCAGTTGGTTGAACATAAGCGTCCATCTTCGCAGTCCCCTTTGGCACTAACATATAGCATTGTCGCATGTTAACAGAACAACCTCTGTATATGTAAGTTATAAAATTTATAGAAAAATATATAATATCTACATATAGAGTATATATAAGTATATTCTTGGGACTGGTGTGCGACCACAGCACTAACTCACTGGAAAAGCAAAAGCCTGCATGTGTGTGTGCCACAATGACGCACTCACAGGGGAAAGTGACCGACGCTCCAAAAATTCTGCAACGGGTTTCCAAAGCGCGACGAGTTCGGCAGTGTTGTGTTCCAATCCGTACGGAAATCCATCCGGCCAAAACATGCCATCGCTCGACTCCATCATTGTATCACCGCCATACGTAGCAGTAGTGTCATAATGTTGTTTGTCTGCTAAATCTACAGTGGTGCTGTCCTCCGTTGTCGTCACTGCCATTGGTAACTGTGCCGATTCACTGGGTTGTGCATCCTTCGTCGCCAATGGGGGCATAATAGGCTCTTCAAGTTGCTCATCCTCACTATTCGACGTTGTTATGGTCATCACCATGGCATTCTCATCAACGACAACACTATCCGTCTCATGGTGCGGCCGTACCGGCACATTCGTGACAATCAAACGAGGATTCTGCTGGACAGGTGCACGGCGCGATGAGCGCAAGCGAGAATAAAAGATAATTTCCTCGTCGCCGCTACTATTACTGGCATCGTCGTTGTCCTTACAGGTTGCCATTGTTATTCTGCTGTACTTGGGATGGCGACCGCGCTGCTTGGCTACGGCTGGATGGCAATGCGCCTCCTGTCCCTTTTCAATGCAATGTTTGCATGGCAATGCCTCATTGCAACGCAAATGTGCACGGCGGCAGGCAGTACATGCCATCGTCTTGATGCGCGGACGCCTGTAAACAACCACACAAGATGACGATTTCTTCGTCTTCTTCTTCTTCCTTGTCTGCTCTTGTAGATGCTGTTCACCGACTAGCGGCGGCAGCAGCAAAAGCGTGGTGGGACCCGCATGAGGCATCGTCAACATCGAGTCCATCGTGTTCTAATCTACACACACGTATGTGCGCAGTCATATAACTTCGGAGTACAGGAGTTGTGAGCACAAGGCGTATTCTCGAGAGTCTGGTTGTCTCGAGACTTTGTACAGCACAAGGCATGTATGTTCTATAAATACGTGTATATTCTTGTGTCTCTCGCAAGCGACACCCGAAAAAGAAGATACACACACACATACGAGATATGGAAGCGATAACGGTTGCGCCTAACAACAACGGTACTGCCCGCAATGCATTTAGCGGACATCCTCCCATCGTTGATATTGTGGCGTTGCGCACCTATTTGCGCGACCGGCGCAGCCCATCATCATGTACTCCATCAACGACCAACTCGGGTCTTCGTCGTCCGGAGAAGCCACCGCGACCCGTGGCGCTGAGTTCGACACACGTGATCTTCTCCTTTGAAGTGCGCGTACCTACTGGTATTGCAATGCGTCTAATGCGAACTACGCTGTCGCCGCCTGGCGTTGGTATCACCGAGTGCATGATCATGGGCATCTGTGTCGTGCCTATTCATGAACACGAACTAAGCGTTCTTACAGTCGCACTTGACACTGCTGAGACGGATATCCAGGAGGACGACGAGAAAAAACCACGCGCGCTGGAAGTTGTGGAGCGGCGCGCTCTGTTTCCTGCCGGCACAGAGGCATTTGTACGAACATTGGATTTGATGACGCTGCTTCCATACATCTCCAAAGCCATGTTTCATGGATGGATTACAGACTGACTGCTACTACTGCCGACGTTGGTAGAATTGTGTACATATATAAAAACTCGAGTTTTGTATATTGTTGGGATGCACACGTTGATACAATATACCGAAACGATGCATCGTTTCTGGGTATCTTGAAGACTGTTCTTTCAAAACCAGCGAGGGTTCCTTTTTCTCGTGCTTGTTTGTCCATTGTATTGTGTGGGGGCAAAACATTTGTTTCCGCTGCCACATGCGTGGGAGACAATGATGGAGGCACTGCCATCACCAAAGCGTCGCAAACTTGTTGAGACGGACAATTTTGGTGCGGTGCAGGATATTGAATCGCACCGACAACGTGTGCAAGATGCATTGGATGCGTCGACTGCATTAGAGTATCGCAATCAATATGGGCAGTACCCAACACCTCTGGCTCTTGGCATCCAAGTTGCAAAGGCCAGTTTGGCGTACTATTCCACTCTGACACAGCACGCACATGACCCGATTCGCCTATTAGACCCATCGTGCGGCACTGGTGCACTCATATCCGCGACTCTGCTCGCATCTAATCAGCCTGATACTGATAGTGCTGACCCAAACTATGTCGTCGAGTCGTGTGTGGGGTACGAATACGACGCGCGAGTGGCCGGACACGCGCAGCAGATTTGGTTCCCCATCAACGTGGTGCGCGTCCATCACGCCAATTTCACCGAGCTTCTACAACAACAACCAGAGCCACTGACGACGACAACAACAACAGCACCTAGCGTCTCTCGGCGCGCGAATTTTATCATGGCCAACCCTCCGTATGTTCGGCATCGCCATCTATCGTTGGCCGAGAAGGATCGTTTGCAGGCACTGGCGTCGCAACAATCGGGTGGTATTGTTTGCAGCAAGACCGCAGGACTGCACTGTTACTTTTTGTTGCTCACTCACGCGCACATGGCGCCGGACGCGGTTGCAGCGTGGATTCTGCCGGGAGAGTTTATGTCGGTCAATTATGGATCGGCGATGCGCAAGTACTTGACCTCAAAAGTAACACTTTTGCGACTGCACTATTTTGACACGGCGGATGCGCAGTTCTGTGACGCGCTTGTCTCCACCGTTATCGTGTGGTTTGTCAATCGTCCAGTACCAACCGATGCCGCCTGTGTCGACTGTACCGCGGGTGGGAGTATTGAGGCGCCCACCCGGCACCGGAAAGTGCCTGTCGTGGACTTGCACGCGCGGTGTGAGCAAAAGTGGAACGAATTCTTTCTTCCCGCAGCAACGACGACGGCGTGTAGTAGTAGTGTCTCGGAAAAGACGACGACCGTAGGTACACATGATGACGAGACTGCTGCTACTGATGTGGCCACTGCCACCGCGGTCACGGGGTTTGATCCGGACATGATGCTGCGCTGTTCACCGGCGGCGTCCTCCGTATTGCAGGAGCAACCTCCTCCACAGTCTGAACGTTTACTTGACGAGGATGATGAGGACGTCACCGTGGTGCGCCTGGGTGATTTGGTTGACATTAAGCGCGGTATCGCCACGGGCAATGACAAGTTTTTCATCATGAACCCCACGGAGGCGTCACAGCGTAATTTGCCCCCACAATTTTTGCGCCCACTATTGCCCAACTCGCCGCTCGTAAACGCAGCGACGGATGAGGTCCCCGTTACCATACAACACAATCGCCTTTTATTGGACTGTACGCTCCCCCTCGAAGACATACGGCGCGATTATCCGACACTGGCCGCCTACTTGGACATGGGCGTCGCAGACAATGTTCCGGAAGGCTATCTATGTTCTAAGCGCCGCCCGTGGTATCGTCAAGAAGTTCGTGATGCCCCGATGATCGTCATTAACAGTCGCGGTCGCGAAACAAAGCAGCGATCATCACCGTTCCGTGTCATCCGAAACCGATCCACCGCCATTGCGTCGTCTCACTACTTGCAACTTACCGCGGCGGCGAATGCGGCAATTCCATCGTGGACGGATGCAGACATGGACACGTTATGGCGATTGCTACGCGGTATCCCTGTGCATCAATTTTTGACCCACGCACGTCCGTATGGTGGCGGGTTGTATGATTTGAAACCAAAGGATCTTGCACAGGTTCCAATTGCAATTCCAAAGCGGTTCCTGGCATATATAAAAAGTGAGGAGACGTAACAATGTATATATACTTGATACATACATTACATGCAAACATGTCATCAAAGACTCTGTATATTATAGTTGATCAATCCGGGGGTGGGGCTGTTGCGTAGTAACAGTATGGTGCGACGTTGGTTGGCGGTGGCACCGCACCTGGGTTCGTAGTCATCATCATGGGTACCATCATCGTGTATGGTGATCCTGGTGACTGTTGCTGTGGGTCGGCGGGTGCAACTGTCATCGTGGGTGATGACATGGTCCAATATACTGGAGGTTGCGAAGGCTGGTACTGAATGGGATGCGTGTACACACTGGTTTGTCTTCTTCTTTGCCCTTCTTCAATGTCACTCGTATCGTTATATGCCGTCGTGGCTGTGGATGAACTTTCTTCCCCCTTTTTGAGGCAGCAGAGGGATGCAATAAGGAGCGCTATTATTATTGCGCCGCCGCTACAGAGCCCAATCAAAACACCCTCAGGGACCATCGTGGTGTGATGTTTTCGCAGGACTTTGTCTCTTTCTCTTAGTGTTGGGGTGTGTTTACTACTACAACTACAATGTAATGATTTCCCTCTCCCCGTCCATGCATGACACACAGGAATCATTATTATTCATTCCATTTGGCCGCCGACTTTGTAGTCATCGACAAAGCAGACGACGAGGTTGGTGTCGATGGGATTGCGTACGTAGTGTGCTCGAACAGTGTGCAGCCGCTGATGTACGCGACACTCGTACGTCTCCTCGTGGACCCATTCGCCACCTGGGTAGTCCCAATACTTGTCATAATAAGATGGAACACGACTGGCCCGACGACTTTTGACACGTTGAACACAATCCTCCAGGAGTGCTTGCTCCGTTCTGGCACATGCAAGTCGCCAGCGTTGCCGTTGGTGTCCTCGTCGCCCCATATCTAGAAAGAAGGGTGCACTAGATTTCTGGTGGGCAAAGGTGTCGTGGACAACATCTCTGTGCAAGAGGTGGACATGTTTGTAATAAACTCGAGTGCGTGTATTATACAATAATTTTTTCAATGACAAGCGAACACACGCCTCCTGTGGGTGATCCACGTTGGTGGCCTGCACTGCCTTTCGCCGACCTTGCGGACGACCCTGTGAATGTTGTCTCAGGGACGCGGCGGCGCGCAAAGTGAAATACACGTACGACGGCATCTGGCTCCCACTGTGCCATGGCATCACAACACGAAGGTAAACTGCGGTGTAATGTGGCCGTGTCCTGCAACGTGCTTTCGTCGTACTGCGAAGAGGCAAACTCCGACGCCGCGGCCTCCTTAACCGACACAAACGCTTGCTGATCATACATGTACGCATGTACTTCACCGGGACGGGCATGTTGGGCCATCATCATCAAATAGTCGCGTTGGATGAGACTCCACATGTTGGGAGAGACGAGTGCCGCATCCGCACAGTAGCGAACTCGGTCATGATGGGGTCCGGCGTCACCTGATACAAAAATTGGTTTGCCCAGATGTAATGTTATTTTGAACGCCTGTCGTTGGTGAAACGCGAGAAATGGCCCAATGTCGCGAATGAGGTCGCTCAATTTTGAGCGCATCGCCAAAACCTGCGCCAATTGGTCAGACTCTTTGCAAGCCGCGTCAATGCGTTCATAATCCATCGAAGGACCATCCATTCGATTGCGAAAGTCCGTAATCGCGGTTGCCGTATCGGATTGCTTTTGCGCCATGTGAGTGTCGTCCTTTTGTCTGCTACGGGTTGTACAAAATACGATATGAGAACTGCCAAAAGCCCTCTTTGAATGATTGTGTGTGTGTGTGATGGACGCGTCGTGGTAGAGACCAACACAGACTCGAGACACATTTCTCGAGACTGTGTTGGCGTTGCGCGTGCTGTTGACACCACCATCTTGGTATATATTGTGTATGTATTAGTGTACGTGGTGTTACTGGCGGATGATATTTATTTAATCTCACCAATGTCAACAACAACGGTTGTTGGTGATGGTGATGATTCTGCGGTCGTCATGGATTCTATTTTGCACAAGTGGTTTACACAAGATCCGACGCAGTATTCCCCGCCCATTTCCTTTTCGGTGACGACGTCGGCGATAGATATTGCGGATCCGAGCTATCCACCGGAAACTTGGCACGCAGCGCGACATGTACCGGCTCACGATGGCGAATGGCATGCGCGCTGCTTAAGATTGCCCAACACAGGTCGTAACGCTATCTTGGAAGCCTGGCACGTGTCCGCATTTAACATTTCAATGCGGAATATGAGACTGCATGAACTTCGCTGCCTCTCAGACCACATTGGTGTTGACTCGGGTTTGTGCGCGATTGCGGACAGCAGTCGTCTGAGTCTGTGGGAACCGCAGCATGATATTGTTGTATCGAGCACTGCGCCCGATGCCACGCAACCGCAGGAAGGACAGGTTTTTGCCATTCGTTTGCCAGAAGGTAAGGAACGGAATGTGGATATGCGCGACGATTCTAACAACACGGTGGCGTCCGCGGCAGTCGTCGGGGTCTGTGCCACAAGCGGTGTCGGGGATGGTATGTACGACGCGTGGGGGATCTTTGCCACGCCAAACAGGGCCGCCGACGTTACAGCGAATGATATGACACAAGAGAACAGGGTTGTCTATATTTGCGTCGACTTTTATGTTGCCGAGTAGATAGATACAGAGAGAGACATCTATTGTCTCGCGGTATATGGCACTTTCAATTGTATTTTTCGCTGTCTCTACGATGTATGTATACTTTGTAATATATATTTGTGTATGCCAATAGGGTGCACTTATCATACATGTTCGCTTCCTCTCAGGGATGTTCGTTGGTTCGACGACCGAAAAAAAGTGAATAAGTGTATGTATAATATATAACAAAAGCGGCGACTATTACCACTTTCGTGTGTTCTTGTCCCCTTGCTTCTGTGATCGTGTTCGTCTACACATCCACATATCTAATTCCCCTTTCTCCCACACGCACATCTCAAAATGAGCGAGACACCATGCAACGTTACGGCGGGCTGTGAGCCTTGCACTTTGCCCTCCGAGTCCGGATGTAATTACGTCAAGTGCACCAAGGAGACACGCAACCAAGTGCGCGTGTACGATCATTTGCACACTGTTGAGGAGCACATTCTCCATCAGCCCAAGTGCAAGATCCAGTACGTCGCCGTTCACCACCAGGCGCCCTGTCAGAAGGTTGTCGTGGGTTGTCCCTGTGTGTGCCCTGAGTCGCAGGACGGGTTCGTGCGCGAGAGTTGCAACCGTCCCTGTGGAGCGGTTCCAGTTGTCGCCGCCGCACCTGCCGTTGCCACCGCCGAGGTCCAGGTTTCTGGCGCCGGCGCCGCGCATATTAGCGCCGAGGCTATTGCCGCCGCGGCTGCGCCTCAACAGCAGTTTGTTGCGGCCTCCGCCCCCGTGACACAATTTATTTCTGCCGCCCCTGCTGTGCCCGCCGTGCAGTACATTACTGTGCCTGCGCCTCAACAGCAGTACGTCGCCGCTCCTGCTGCTTCACCCAAGGTAGTCCAGGTTGCTTCCAACCCCAGCACCGGATTTGGCTACCGTTTCGTGCCTGCGGGTATGTAATGTATGTCTGTAACGACACTCGACCGATACTCTGTACACGTACACCCATTAAATGACACTCGTATTATTACTGCCTATTATTATTTTTCGTATCTACATTGGGGAGGGTGAGAAAACAAATATATGCACACATTGTTTTACCAGTGGACAGTAATTGTTTCATCACCATGTTTGCTTTCGATTCGTGCAAACTCGACATGAAAGTATTTCTCGCGCTTTTCCAGTCGATATATGAGTTCGTTGACCTCTCCATCGTCGAGGCCACTCGGGTTATCGTAATCTCCGAAATCAATGCGGAGAAGCACTTCGTCTTCGTCGTCCCACTTCGCCAATTTCGGAGCCACTTTGTCACGGTAGAAGGCTTTGAACGTGTTGTAGGATGCTAATCTTGTTGACGTGGCACATTCCACATCTGCACTTTTGCAAAACGTAAAAGTTGCCTGGCGATCCTGCCAGTGACCCGAACCTGCTCCGCATGCTTCGTCCCGAATCTGGTTCGATATATAATCGAAATATGCGTTCAGAAGACGTTGATGCATACGACCGCTGGCATCGTAGGTCCTGGCACGGTAGTAGCACCCTCGTGCCAAGTCGCCACCACCAGGCTTATTCCCTGATTTTTGTAAGCCGGCGCTGTCTTGTTTGGAGGGTTCCATCCTCGAAAACACACATACACGCACAGTGAGTACGTTTCTATATAAATTCTGCGAGCGCACATATCTCATATTGTATATGCGTATGAGATACGTTTTAAGCACCTCGAGTTGGATTTAGAAAAAGGACCTATTTCTGGCATGTCACACCTCTGTATATTTCTGTTCATGTAGTTGAGGTGGCCCATAAATATTAGCCGCCTGAGATTCAGCGCGGCGCGCACTACACGACATACATGATGGCGCAAGTTCGGCAACTGGTACCTGTTATTACGGGAGAATCATACGATAGTTCCTATCACCTGGTGAGTCCAGTCGATGATGTTGTCTGTGTCAAACCATCTTGTATTCCAAGCGCGGGCATGGGTCTCGTTGCCTCAGTCTTCATACCCGCGCACACCATTCTTGGCGCGTACTCAGACGTCGTAGTGACGACGAGAAACGTATCTACATGTAATGGTCTTTCTCCCAAAACATGCAACTACATTCGCCGTCATCTATACCAGACCGCGGCCGGGGTATGTGTCGTCCCGAGCCAACGCAATATGCTTCGATACATTAACGATGCCGTGGATGTGCAACAATTGGTGCGACAACCTACCAAATCCTTGCAAACAGAGTATTATTTCTCACCCACCTCAGAGGACACTGCGAGCCATTCCCGCACGTACAATGTGGACTGGTTAGAACGAGGCGATCGCGATGTTTACGTCATTACATCGCGTGATATTGATGCAGGTGACGAATTGTTTATTATGTACGGAGACGAGTACTGGCATCGAAAACATCACCACCGACAGTAATATTGATTGTCCCTCAGACACCTGCCTTATTCAGCAACAAATCAAACAACAGAAAAATAAAGAAACATATATCCTGTTGGTGCAACTCGAGTTTTATGAGTGTGTGCACAGGGTGGTAGTGATTTCACCAGCAATCATATTGACAGACACCCGCACACACATAGCATACAATATCTATCATGGTAGACGAGTGTGTCGTATTCCAAATTGTTCTTTACAATGTCGACATTCTGTCCTCCGAATGCATGTGGCACTCCTTGCGACGCGTGAATCGCAGTTGTGCGCGGGCGCTGCAGTGTCAGCCGTATGTTGGTCTACTCCCATCGGCACGATATCCAGTTCAATGTATTTGCTGGTTAGGTGTCGATCCGACAACACTGCATGTTGCCTATATCTGCGCCCCGTCGTGGCGTCACATGCTGACCCTGTGCATGTTTCGCGACGCACTGCGCAATGTACAAAAGGATGTAGACGCCATCATTCGGTACATGGAGCAAGTGCCTGAGAGGGAAACGGTAACGAGTTTTTGGTCGCTGTTTACACCCAAACGACTCCATATTGTTACATCTGTATCACGCGATGTCACACCCGAGTACATGGACACGCTGCCCATGCAATGGCTGCAAAATATTCCGCGCTCGATCATCGATGACACTGAGACACATAGAGCAGACCGTGTGTCATTCCGCGGGGTGCGGCTATTTGTCATAGCTAGTTTTGATGCACCAAGGATGCCCGTTCCCGGTTCTACAAACAGGGTGTTCTGTGGTCCCGTCTATTATGGAACCAGGCACTGCGGGCACTCTCGGTCGAGTCCATGGAACGTCGCACCAGTGCCACCGCCCGAGTATATACCCGACTGTAGCATGCGACAGGCCATCTATGCAGCCTACGTATATTTGTGCCGCATCGCGCACTGGCGCACGTACACCACTGTGCGCGACCACCCGCGGGTAGGTATGACAGAAGCAGCGTACACGTTTGTCATTGCCGAATACACGCGCCTGTACCACTCCGAATGGTTGCCTCGTGTCATGGATGTAGAGAATCATCTGTTGCAGCGAACGCAAGAAGGAGTACCAGAGACGGCCGTCTTTCCGTTGCTTGCAGAGGACTCTCGCGAATGTGACTTTACTTTCAAGATTCGTACAGACGGGAAACCACACGAACGAGCAGATCATGGTGGATTAATCTCCGTAAATCCAATGATTGTATTATAGAGGAGCCGCCGGAATCATCATCGCGGGTGGAACGACATATCCGTACGACGGCATATCCAATGGTTGTTGCTGCTGCTGCACCAACACACCAGAGTGTGGTGGTACCATGGATACAATCATGTAAGGTGTTCCTGATGGAGCCCATGTACTGTTTATATAGGACGGCGCTGTCGTCATCATTGTTTCGTCGTTACCGGTTGTCGTAGATGACTCGTGACAGCGTTTGCTGCACACCATGAGCGTGCAACATATAACGATACCTCCCATCCCAAGCGCCACAGCCACGAGCGCGGCAACGAGATCGATCATACTTGGCTTACTAAAACAGAGTAGTGATTCTTTTTTGTGTGTGTCTGTTACTCTAGCACGTCTGGCACTTAGATTTGCTCACACCACGAAGGAGTTACACAACCAACGATCGGGCGATCGATCGCTTTGACCAGTATAGTTGTGCTATTTGAATTATCACGCGGTAGTTTCGATAACTGCATCAAGGCACATCCATGAATAATACCGAGATAAGCAACTCGAGGTGAGGGCTCCGATTTTCGCATAATAACACATACCCACTGTATCTAGCACCATACTACTTATTTTTTACGCCGCACAATTCAAGTCTCCTCTCTTGCTCTACACACAAAAACCATCATCATGGCACACGTACCAAGCGATGAGTTTGTGTTGGCAATGTGCCTCTTGTTTCTCGCGTTAAGCACAGTGTTGGTGCTGGTAAGTTTCTCGGCCCTGAATCGACGTGCCTCATCGTGGGCTATATTTCTCGTTGTTGCGTACTTTATTGTTTTCTGCACCGTTGATCATGAGCCATTGGTGCAGTCCGACACATACAGTATGTATATTTTCCTGGCGACCGACATTCCAGGCATCACTGCCATTATCGCAGCAATCTGGATTGGAGCGCATCGTAATAACGCATGGCAGGTGGTTGTATTCCTTATTTTTGCATTGTTCACGCTACGATTCCCAACGAACGGCACAACTGCTTCTTCTTCGACGGCGCACATTCCTGCTGTAAACGGAACGACTGTATAGTGTAATAATATATATACATTTCTGATTACAAACTGAGCAATTTCTCCAACTCTGCCGTACTGAGAGAGGCCTTATTGTTCAACATCTCCATGGTCGCGTCCTCGTCCAAATGGAGCGCCGTAGTGTCACGTAATGCGTGATGTCCAATCAGTTTCTTTCGCTGTTGGATGGCCAATACTTTATCTTCCATACTTCCCGTGCTATAGTACGTGATCATAGTGACCGGGCGTTTCTGACCGAAACGATTGACACGATCGAGTGCTTGCTGCTCCAACGCCGTGTTCCACCACAGATCCATCAACACGACATAGTTGGCCGCCTGCAGATTGAGCCCGACACCACCGGCACCGAGCGACGCGAGCATAATGCGGGTCGTTGACTTGTGCGAGAAGGCGTCGATACGTTGCGCGCGATTCTCCGCACTCGTCTGCCCATCCAAGCGCACGACGGCACCCGACAACTCGGGCAACTGCTGCTGAATAGACGCCTCCACGAGATTCAGCATCTGTACAAATTGAGAAAAGACAACAATCTTATTGTCGGCAGAAGCGTCCATGATCTGGCGCAGATCGCGCATAAAGGCCTGTAGTTTGTTACTCCCCGCGCTCCATTGACTGGGTGCCTGTAACAAACGAACGCGACGCTCACGCGACACGTCCTTCTGTAGCGCTTCGCGTAGCGCGATGGTGGTGAGCGTGCGCGTGGCATCCTCAGCAGCAATCGAGTGTGTGGTGGTTGTTGTTCGCGGCGCCGTTGACTTTGCATTGGCCATCGTCAAGACCCCCTGCATCAAGTCTTCCAGCACATCCTGTCGTGTCTCCTTGCCGTGCAAGGGTAAGACAGCATGATTCGCCACTTGTTGCATCATCTTAACCAGTCGCAACAGCACCGAGTGATATTCCAATTCATTAATCTCATGCCGATTGCGTCGCATGCGTGCCTCCTCGGCCTCTTCTGCTGTAATTTCGCAAATGGTAGCTTGCACGATGACTTGCGCCGGAGTAAGCGGTAGCGGGTTCACAACGCGCGTCACGGGTGGTAACGTCATCAACTGAGCACCGTCGGCAAGTTTCGAGTCCTTGCGCCGACGAATCATCACACTGTAAGCAAGAGCAACACATTCCTCTTGATGAGACGGGAACAGGCAATTGGGTTTTCTTGGCACAGGCGACGAATATATCGAAATATGTGTAACCGTACCTATCAATCAACGTGTACAAGTTGGCAAAGGAGACAAACCCGCGTGGGCTGATCTCCGTTGTCCACTGCCGGCGCTTGCAATAATTGGGCACCTTAAGAAACTTGACCAAGGCGTACAAATCGTCCAGACTGTTCTGGATCGGTGTACCTGTCAGACACAGGCGCAGACCCGACGATTCCAACCTCGCACACGCTGCTGCACGCCCACACTGGTCATTTTTGATATTGTGCGCCTCGTCCAAGACAATAGACGACCAGCACGTGTCAAAATAGGGACACTGCCCTTCGGTGCCCCGAATGCGCACCCATTGGTTCTTCTTCAGGGTTCGATCCTCCTCCACAGTCACCCAATCGTAGACACGGCGAAACGCTGAAAATACCTGATTGTACGACACGACAACGATCAAGGGCGCCTGGAGGGAAAGAAACCGCACAGAAACACAAGACCCTGTCAGAAAAAGGAAGAGGGTCGCGCGGAAGAAATCATGCATATCATAAGTACGAACATCACTAGCTTTGCGCTGCTGCAACTTCTGTTGGAAATCCTTGTTCGTTTTGACCGAAACACCCACCATGCGCCGGTTGTCAACGTGCTGCTTGATCTCGGTGAGCCAATTTGCAATCGTACTCTTCGGACACACCACAAGGGAGGGTGCAACGGATGAAGAAGAAGAGTTCTTCTTCGCATCCACCGGACCAGCACTGCCAGCAGTCGCAGCAGCACGTGTGTCCATCTCGCCTTTGTAGCGCTCTGCTAGAATAGACAATGTTTGAATGGTTTTGCCCAATCCCATATCGTCGGCCAAGATAGCACACGTTTTGTCGCGCGCCCATTGCACGCCTTGCAACTGATGTGGGAGCAGGGCCGTCTTAATCCACACAGGTTGCTCGCAGGGTGGCAACTGCTGCAATCGCTTCTCGCTGTCGTCGATATACTTCTTCATCTTGCGCATGTCGTACTGGGAGTACAAATAATTAGTGCGCCGGGAGCGTGCCTGCAAGCGCTTGCGTTTCTTTGACACCAACGGAGTGCCCCGCTTTGGCGTGTCGTCCTCATCGACGTCCATATCATCATCACCACCATCAAACGCGTCATCGTCATCGGCATTTTCCAGGTTGTTTTTGGCATGTCCTGTGTGCGCGCGTACAGATCCACGCGTCAGAATAATCACAAAAGAAAAGAACCACAAAATAACTAACAACAAACCTTTACGGAGGTAATTTGCAAAAGACGACAATACGGGCACCGCCGGTTTCGTTGCCAATACAACCACCTCCTGCCCGTCATCATCGGCACCAAAAAAACTGTCACCAACATCCTCAAACTCAAACGAGTCATCTTCAATTGGATCTGCTGTGGATGATGCAACAAACTCGGCATTTTCACCTGTGCGTCGACGTTTGTTCATCGCCCACGTTTGCTCCGGTGGTTCCACGTCCGCAGAAGAAGAATGAAAAGATAAAGGACACTGCATGTTGCGCAAAGAGATAGAAATTACAATATATAAATACACAGCAAAAACACACGCGAGGGCGTGACGGACATCTCGAGAACGCGAGCGCTGCGCTGCGCGTCCAATGTTCTCGAGATGTTGCTCAGTCAAACTGATCTGCCGATTCACAATAGATCCGCCCGCACATAATCCCCCACTGACAGGGACGATTCTTACGGATCAGGTCGTCCACCGTCACTGTCGTTTCGCCGTTATTTGTTAACAACGGCCATACCTGCTCCCATGCCATCGTACCCACATCACTGTCATCCTCGTCGCGTCGAAATGTAATAACACTTGGCCACTCGCGTTGTAAGGTTTGAAAGACGCACTGAATGTCACTCATGCGCGTATCGTGACACGAACACGAGTTCTCGGGCTGTTTCCACACCTGCACCAAATCATCTAGCAGCGAATTCTCCGTACACACATGTCGGTCAATGTGTCGTTGCCGCGAATATAAAAGCGCATCGAGCACATCACTTGACATGGTCTTTTGTGCCATTCTCTGCGTGGCAGGATTCGCAAAAAAGAATCCGAGTGCGCTTGCACAGTCGCGTGCCGGTGGCAAGGTCACCGTCACCGAGCTCGTGATCGTGACAGTGCGCATGTCGTCTGCTGCCTCCGGGGCCAGACATTCCAGAAGCGATGCCGCATTGTGGGGCAACGCAGTATCCACGATGTCGTCTGCCGCACTCTTCTCAAAGACGCCATGCTTCGCACGCGCGAGTAGCCGGTCATGCAGTGCACACAGGCGATCATACACCGAATCTGGGATCCATGCACGAGGTAGTTTCTGCACCACCTGCGTGAAAAATTGGCGATAATTAAAGTAGAATAGGTGCCCAGCAGACACCTTTCCAAGATTGACACCATGTAGACCCAACGGCGGACAGTCCAGCAGTAAACACCACCCCATGTGTAGGAGACGACAGATGAGACACTGTGCTAGCTACTGAACCCAAACTCTTGGTCCCGGTATGAAGACACACCACTCTTTGTTATAAAATACACTCGAGTCCTCTGTAACTCGAGTTGCACATTGTGGTCCAAACACACCAGAAGGTTCTTTCAATCTACTTGTTTCGACCATATCACATACGTACAGGACATATACATGGAGGAAGACAGTGCAACGACAGCAGCCACATGCTGCCCTGTGTGCCAACGCAACTTACCCGATCACACGAGTACGGCGGATCACTTTGTTGCAAGTCCGCGGTGCCGCAAGGTGTATGTGGGTTGGATCGACAGAGATAAGATTCCCGTTCCTACAGATGCAGCGCTCCGGATGGCGCTGGATGTGACGCGAGATTGGGATACCTGTGCGGCCGAAAAGAAGCGCGCACAACGATGCATGCAGGAAGGGGTAATGCGGTAATCATATGTATCTCTCTAGGATCCTTTTTTCCACGCGTAAACAGTGGGAAAAAGACTGACACATGAAAGTCTCGAGATGTTAAGCCACTCGAGATATGTCCATGTCGTTCGACCCGCAGACACAACCCATGTGTCAGGACTGTGTTTCAACACACAACACGACTTGTGTCTCTCTGTTCTTTCTCTGATTTTGTGTACTCTGTGTTTTCGAAGGCATACAATGTCTGCCATCATCTCGGATCATGTGCGAGGAATTATCGGAGACGACAACAAGTTCTCGATTGATGTGACTCGTGTGCGAAGCGTGGACAAGTACGTCACTGAGGATGATGCACTCCGTGACATCCCATCCATCACGACACTCACCCTGGCGGATACCGAGCACTTTCTCGTTTGGTGGTATAAATTCGAGTCACTGGACGACTTGCTTCGCCATTGTGATGGCAAGATTACTGAGTGGAATGCATGGGTGAGCGCCGTTCATGCTGAATTTGCAATGCGTTGCAACGACCTATTGTTCAAGTGAGCTCAAGTGTCATTGCGCGCGCATGTGTTTGTAGAGAAAAAAAATATATATATACTCTATGTTTTATACAATCTACACCAATAGTAGGATGAATATACACACTCGTGTGCACAAACTCTTTCATTCTAGTCACTCTCGTCATTCGAACGAAGCGCCGGCTGTTCTTCGTCGACATCATCGTCATAGAATGAAGCCTCCTCGTGCTCCCTCTGTCTGCGCTCCAAAACACCTAGATCCTTACGACAACACTTCCAGCACTGGTATGCACTCAAGCAAACACAGTTGATGATGACGATACCGAGTGTAATCATCAACTCCACCATCAGCCCAATGCCGACCGCTCCTGCATCCGTGAAGGTCGACACTGGCACCTTACTTACAAATCGACTAGCCGCCACTCCCAACAACGGTACGAGAAACAGTGCATGAAGCACACTTGCAATTATCAAAAGTACCGACACTCCAACAGAGACCATCGACAACGACCTGTAAATTGTGTCGTACACACCGTGCCAACAGGAGAGCGGCCACACAATACCCCCAATCATGAGAAACGCGAGCCATGACGCAAACACCCACATGAGCAATGCGACAAGCCCAATCCGCATATATTCTTGAAGTACCTGAAACCACTGCACATGTAGAGTTTCACCCGGTCCAATGCCAAACAACGGGCCAACACAAAGCCCAACAGCCGTCGATACAAGCGCTAGTACAAATAGCCCAACGGGCATCATCACCAAGAAAGTCAACACGCTCGAAAGCACTGTCCGGGCATACCACGGTTGTGTTGGGTCATAGTGTTTCTCACAACACCAGTAGCGCAATAACTGAAACAGGCGTGTCATCGTGTGCGAGTATTTACCTCTGGCACGAAAGGACCCTCTGAAAACTGGTTTATTTGTTTACACACACACACGCACTGTAAGTTGGCTAAAAAATAAAAGTTGCACTGGTACAGATCACGTGCCCATAGCTCGAGTGGGCGTACATGCTGTCGCTGTAGTAAGCGACCCATTAGTAGATTGTCGTTTCTATGTCAAGACTGCCGGCGGGCTAAATGGCGCTGGCGTCGAGAACCCGTTTGACAATAGTAATCGCCGCTGCAACATCGGATACGTCATTGCCGAGCGCTAGACCTCCTTCCCGTGTGGTAACGAGTATTCCATCATCGCAAATATCCACAGCGGCCCAACGTCCAACCTGGTTATAATGCCAAGTGAGCAAAATAGAATTGGACTCGTCAAAGTCGCGGCCATCCACAAACTCATACGCAGGGCAGTCCAAACCATTCGCCATAATACACTTCGCAAACTCTTGCGCGTTCGAGTACACCATCACAGGCCAGTCCGTGGCGCGAGAGGCAAGAAAGGCAGACAGATCGGGGAGAGATGCAGTTCTGGAAGTCATTGTGCCGGGCTGGAGACTCGACAAGTTGGATGGCCGGGTTTCACGCCAATGAGCGAGAGCCACAATGCTATGCTGAAAAGATCGAGATAGATCTCGAGATAAAATGAGCAATCTTGTGCTTCTTTGAGCAGCGTCAACTCAATATACTGTTCATGCAAACAAGTGCACTTGGTGCAATGAGCGATGATTCGTTTGAGTACGAGTCTCTCCCCGCGTATGTGTGGGCACAGTACTACAAAGATAGTTTTGAAAAATTTAGACTGATGACAGACTCTTCGCCGACCGAATGCGACGGAGTAACGTTTGAAGGACCCATCCTAAAGTTGGCATCATCCGAACACTACGGCGAAGCCTCCACCATTATTGAGCAAATCAATGTGTTGATGAAACAACTCAAACTGCTTGAAACAAAGCAATAGAAGTCCAATGTACATCTGGTCTAATATATTTGTTTGAGCAAACTGGAGACATATATGCAACTCTATATATTCATGTGCGACGCCTGGTGCGATAAGATTGTACATACATATACACCGAACAATCTTCGGTAACAAAGACACGTGTTGCTTGTCCCACAGTAAGCAGTCGTTCACTAGGCGACCACGCAATATAAACATCTGACACCTCCTCTGAAGGTGCCATCTCGTCCAAAAACACAAGTACCCAGTCCGCAAGGCGTGTGTTCCGAGGAACAATATATGCCATCTCCGCCACAACTGTATCGTCTGTTGTACTGCGGAACAGTTTGAATCGCGCTACAATAGTATCACTTTTGCGCGTCAAGCATCGAGGAATACACTCCAGTTCAATGCCTTGACTCATCTGGTTGTAGATACTGCTATTCCCTTTCGTAGTTGCATATATGGGTAGACACAATAAAACGTAAATATGTAATTTTCCATGTCCATTGCATGGTGCCAAACACACACGTTGCCTTTGATCTGTTCATGAACGAATCTATGGATTTGCCATGGGATATCTGGGGTGAAATCGTATGCACGTTGGCGACGTCCGAATGTGCACGCCTGGCGCTTGTGAGTACATATTTCCGGTGCTTTGTGTGGCCGCACATCACAACCGTGGCAGTCAATTCCAGTTCTGTCAATTCTGTATTTTGTCAACTCGTGCGATATGGATACACTCGCTTGTCCGCACTGTGTCTTGATGACTGTGTGCCACCGGATACACACGACACACACATCATTCTCGATCAACTAACATCATTTGAGTGGAATTTGATACATTTATGTCCGGGGCAAGTGTATGGCTTTGGAACAACTTTGCGCACCAATACGGAGCGCCGGTGGGATATTTTGTCTCATACAACATGGCCATCTCATTCAGACACCTCAGGTCATTGTTATTGTGATTATTGCGACGACCGTGTTCAAGATATTATGGATACAGCGACCCGGTGCCGATGGCACCTTCATTTAAACCCGCGTCGTTTACAGTCCTTGAAGATACACGTCGATTCGGCCGACTGCGTCTGTGCGAGGTCCATTATCATGCACATCATGTTCACGCCCAGTGCGGGGGCACCACTTCAATTTCCGCAACTTGGAACGCTGGATTTATGCTTCGGTAGTGATAATGTTTGCGCTCATTGTGATTGGTTCTTCAAGAAGGACCGGTCGCGCCAGCGCACAGAAGAAAACAAGCAGGCATACTCCCAGCGCGCCATTGACAACGGAATGCTCCATCTCCGGGGTATTTATTTCGGGCTCGCGAACATGCCGTTGCTACGATTACTTCGCATCGGTGGTTCTTACTGGATCCTCACCCATCTGATTGAGTATATTTCCAAAGTGCAGCAGAAAGTGCCGCAACGCATTCGGGTAGAGTTACACAACATACATATCATGTACATGTGGGATTATTGGCGTAGAGATGATGAGGAGGATCAACCCGCGTTTAGCATCTGGGCGAATGCCTTTTGTGTTTACGATTCGAACAAAGCCAATCCGGTGGTTGTGTGTGAGAAGGTGCAACAGTGGCTGCACGATAATTTCAGGTTGTCATCAGATCAAGTCTTCTTGCGCAAACGAAAAACATCACCTCCCACCGGTTTGGTGAATGCAATTACGAAGAAATTTCAACAGAACCACAAGAACAAAACAAAAGAGGATGGACATTGTGAAGCAGAAGATGATGATAATCATAGGAAGCAGGATGATTTTCAAAACTAGGATATTATTATTATCACTCGAGACGAAATGCCGCGGTTCTTCGCAGACTCCCTCGTTTTACCGTTATGTGTCTGTCGTATTCACTTTTACGTCGTGTTCCATATTCGTCATCAGTCGCCCAGTAAGGAGAAGCAAGTATGATTCGCCGAGCCATTCGCAGCGATGCACCTCAGGTATTTTCGGTTTACCAGCGCACTGCAGCGATGCCTGGTGGTCTCGCGCGACACCCTTCGGAAGTAACCCACGGTTTGGTTCGAAACATGCTGCGCGCCACGCGCAAGGGTGCCGCAGTGACCTTTGTCGCCACCCGACCTCACGTCTGGCCCATCTCTGCAAAACCGATGCTCCAGACACGCATTGTCGTGCCCTCCTCACCAACCACAACGGGGGAGCAACCTTCTCCCAATGGCACCAAAAGTAGTAGCATCATCGTACAACCTTCGGCGCCTACTATTGCAGCAGTTGCTGACGCGAGTAACAACGGACAGGGCCCTTTGTTGCACGATTCGGCCATTGTTGGCTTCATTACAGGCGAACGCTCCACCGTGAGAGCGTACCAGCACGTCTTGCAAAACGTTGCCGTCGCTGTGCATCCTGCCTACCATGGCCAGGGCTGGGGTACCTTGCTTGTGGAGAATTTGCTAGGCAACATTGCACAGTGGCATCCCGACATTGCACGGGTCGAACTGTCTGTGCTTGCGTCCAACGACCGCGCCGTTTCTCTCTATCGTCGGCATGGTTTCAATCGCGAAGGCATTCGTTTCTACCAATGCTTCAACCGCAAGGTCGGCCGGCCCGATCACGTTGAAAATTACGTCTGGTTTAATCCGGAGTACTCTGCAAGCAGTCGTCGCGGCGGTGACAATGATGGCGACTGTGCAGGATGGTATCCTTCAAAGCAAGTGTACGACGCCGGGCATTACTACTTTTATTGTCCCGAAAGGCCGTGCCCCACCACCACCACCGTCAACGGAAACAGGAAGCAGACATCACTCGTGGTCGTCGACGGTCACACCAAGGCGTTGTGCCAAACTACCGTCAACGGGACCAGCAGGAAGCAGGCATCGCTCGTGGTTATCAACAACAACGCGAAGCCGTCATGCCCCGTCATGGACGATAAGAAGACGCAGACGTGGCTGTGGTTGAGAAAGAACGCATATGTTTGGAACCCGTCATAAGAAGCTTGCCCTTGGAAAGCTCTGTGTGTATCCCCCTTTTGTGGGTTTTCGTGTCATAAATACTTTCTTCTCTGCGTATATATGATATTTATCGTACAAATATACATCATCGATCAGGACACAATTACGATTACAATGCCAATTTGGACAGATCTGGAAGATGACATGTAAAGACTGCACGGTAGTTGTGCTTTGCGCACTGTTCCAGGCCTCGAATAAATTGCTCCGCCTTCTTGCGCCAGTTGCCAATATGCCCGGGGTCGTTGCCCTTGGGCAAGTTGGACTGTTGACGACGCAAAAGCGCAGCAACCTGCGCACACTGATCAGGACTCCACTCGCCACACGTATCACTGTGCAAAAGAAAGGTGACAATTCCGTGCACGGTGTCGCCTCCGTCGCGCTCACGCTCCTGAACCTCCGTCTCGTACTCTAGCATCGTGCTCCGTTTCTGTTTGTGCTCAAGTTCATTCAACATCGCAGGCGCTAGCAATAAAAGATCCTGGCGCGAGTAAACACGACCAGGCTGCATCACAGAAGTGCCATAGTAAGCAAAGTACCGTGGACATTTGTACAGGCGCGCAAACTCGGCGCGGAAACGGCCAAAGGACTTGGGAGAGCCGTGCCAAATGACGCCGTGATTACGTTGCGTTTGAGGATCCACAATCTCAATGCGCAGGTTCATATCGAGCGAGTGTTGCGGCCCCTGCTTATCCATCAAGACAAACGTGGGACCCACACAGACATTGTCATTCTCTTCCTCAGCCATCATGTCTCTTATTTATGGAAAGAGCAATCAGCAGTACATTAAACCTAACTAGGTATATTGGTTTTGATACACCGACTCGAGTTTTCCGATACTCGAGAAGGAACCGGTTGGGTCGTCATGTTCAGTGTATATACACAGATACAATCTTTTTGTGTATGTACGTACCCACCTACTTCTTCCACTGTACACTCTTCTACCAACCCTGTGTACCTATTCGGGCTGACATAGCATAGAACTTTCCTACCGAGAACATGTATGGTGCGGCTAAAACTCGAGTTGTATATTTGCAATGTTGATGTGTCCTGCCCCAGTTTGTCTTGTTGGCGCATATAAGGAGATCCTCCTACTGAAATACACAAGAGTCCTTGCTACCATAGGAAAATATTATGAATAATCACTTGTGCCAGGATGTTACACAACACATCCTGGTGCATTACGCGGCATCTCACGCGCCTCTTTGGCGCCTCGGCTGTGATGCGTGGCGGTGTATGCGTGGCACAAGTGAACTATGTAACGGCTTCACCATTAGGGGTGTATATCCTGTACATGGTTTTAATTTGATGCAGTTGGCTCTATGGGGCAGCAACGAACGCTTATTTGAGTGGGTTCAAGAGCGCAGAACATACACACACGGTGCTGGTCTGGCATTTTCCATACCTGCCGTTCTTCGTATTCTACCTGCCGCAGCGCAAGCCGGTCTCGACCGGTTGGTGTGGACTTGGGTAGAACATTGGTGGGATGTCATAGATTTGGGGTGCATCTTGAGCGCTGCTGCACGCGGCGGACGTCAGACGATTGTCGACTTTTGCAGACACGAGTGGTATCCTAAATTGCTCGACATGACAATGTGTGAGATCGTTGACGGGAATCCGGATGAAAATATACTTACGCAGAAAAGACTTCAACGCATTGAGCACATGATTCACAACGCAAGAGTTGCACGGCATGCCCGGGATGCTATGGCTGCCGCGGCGCGGGGCGGTCACGCGGCGCTCGTTCGTATCTTTCACGCCGAGTGGGGAGTTTCAGGAGCACATGTGAACCGTGCGATACAGTCTGCTGCACGAGGCGGCCATGAAACCATAGTCCGTTTGTGCCACGACGAGTTTGGTGCGACGAACGTAGATCTTACAATGGCGCATGCTGCTGGGAAAGGACATGAGCATATCGTGCGACTATGCCACGACGAGTGGAACGCCACCGACGTCACTTTGGCCGCGGACTACGCCGCAAATGCGGGTGAGTGGGCAATATTTCGGTTGTGTTACGATTGGGGCGCCATTGTACCTGCGGACTATTTTCGCTTAATGCTGCATGCAGAGGGCCATGATACTTGAGGATGAGAATGAATGGGACATCTTGATGCACATATCAAAGCCAAGTTCAATACACTCCTCTTGTACATGAGGTATGTGTGTGAAGGAGTACCTGTACAGGGCCCGATATTTTTTCTCATCGGATGTATTGAAGCAAAGGCTCTGTCACGCGTATATTGAAAAAATATAAGTGCAGGCGTCCTGTTTGAGCATTCGTCGTGTCCAACCTACTGATTGTTAAATCATGTCGTGTACGTTTTCGAGCGGTAAATCCACGGCAACGTGGAAGGGACGAATGAAGGCGCGCGCCAAGGCACGGGAAGAGGTGCGCCCGTTGGCACTCAGCGTACTCACGAATGGTCCCGATACCAATATCAATGACTACGTAAGCACGGTTACCAATGACGCCTACACATTTGCCGACCGTATTGTGGCGGCCCCATTGACTCCCGCGCAACTGATCGCGGCCGATGGAATTTCCCCGGACGCATATTACGTCCAAATCGTGCGATGCTCTTTTGCATCCGGTGATCCTGCGGGTGGTGTGGTCTGTGCCCCACCGCAGAGTTCTGGTCTGATCGACGTGGGGTCGCTCGTCTCGGCGAGCAGCGTTGGAACAACGCCCATCTCCTTCATCTCTCAACGTGGAGGACAAGTGGATGCACTGGCGGCCATGCCTGTGACGCGCGATAACAACAACTTTCGCGCGACAGATTTGTTACTCGGCACAGGTTTCAGCATGAAGATTACTGTGCAAGATGCGACCTCCAACGCAGTGTTGGTCGAGTCGGGCCCGTTCAATTTTGGCAGCGTTCGTAACGCAGATCAATTTGGACTGATCCCGGAGAGCATGTTTGATTTGGCGGATCTGGTACCGTTTTTAACAGATGTACGCATCACCTTGCAACGTGTGTAGTAACCACATTAGTGTTGCTATGGTTTTTCCGAGCCAAAAATAAACATTTCTGATTCTTGTATTGAACATATACTCCTATATAGTAACAACAACCAACAACGGTGTGTGTATGTACGTACGTACAGAAGTGAGTCTGTCTGTCTAACATTTATATATTTTGCGCGCACGCACACATGGACTATAAATTTTTGATCATTCTGGAGCGTTACCAACTCTCGGTGAGAAATGGAATGCCCGAACGCGACGCGTACACAAAGGCGTACGACGAGTTACGGGACGCGAGAATTCTAGATCGCATTGGCGAATTCCGGCACCACATTCGGGGCCCGCGCACCTACTTTGCGCCCGAACGACCACCTTCTGCACTGCTGCGTGAATGGCAAAAGCCCGCCGACACGGTGACCACAGAGGTACTCGCACGGTACGACAGCAATTACGGTAGCGTGCGCCACGGCGGGCAGCAATGGTCCATCCCGGAATGCGTGTTTGAGAAACTTGGAGAGATGGGTTCTGTGTTTGAAGTTTTTGCGTCACCCATGAACCGCAGTCGCCACGCACAGAAGTGGGGGAGCATGTTTGAGGATGATAAGGCATTTGGATCGGTGGGCCCATTCCAGAGCCAGCCGCTGACTGCATTCGAAGGGATGGTGGTTGTGTTGAACCCACCCTACATTGAATTCATGATCGAGATGATGCTGAAACGATTACCTGAGATTCGTCGCGTCGCCAAAGCCGTGCTGATCTGCTTGCCAGCGTGGAGCGATACAGTGTGGTACGCTGAACTATCGCGCTCCACGTTTCGGTTTGATTTAAATGCCAACACGTACACGTACTGGAACAGCCTAAAAAATGAGCCGATTTGTGCGCGATTCGATAGCGTGCTTTTTGCTGACACGCGACAAACGCTCGATGCGGCAACACGACCGTGGCTCCACCACGCACACACCTACTTGCTCGTGAAAAACGATCCAGTGCAATTGGCGACCGTACAACAGCAACGTACAGTGGTTGCACCTGAGTCTCCGCAACAACAAGAGCAACCACACCAGCAGCCCAAAGATACTCGATCACTGTCACCATGGGAACGACAACACCGCACCATTGACCTCCGTCCGCAGAGACCCATTGGACGCGGAACTGGTGCTGGCACTGCAACCTCATCATCGACATTAGCGTCAAAGAATCGATTTGCATTACTTGATCCAACGGATGAGAAAAAGGACGACACGGACGAACACACTGAGCCCACGACCGAACAGACGACATCATGCCCCTCATAAAATCAAATGTACAACTCGAGTTTTGGACGAGTTGGTATATTTTGTACACATAGTTAACTCTTGGTTATGGTTTTGGTGTACTTATTACAAGTATCATCTCACTGACGGACAGTGTGTACACACATCATAATGTATACAGGTATATGTACGATGGTACCATGAGTGTCGACCTGACATATTATTTTGTAAAAGACCAAAACTCGAGTGGGTGTATTCAGTGTAACAACGGTTGTGAGTCGGTCGTTCACTCACGTATACAGTGTGTACACTTAGCATGTATATACAACAGTAGAAATATACGTAGAAGACTCGCCGTTTGTTGTTCCAGGAGTCCTTCGCGTCACAAGAGAAGCACCCACCATGACCGCGGGCAAGGTGCTTGTCAACAACCACAATTGATGTCTCTGATTCACCGACTCGTGGACCAACGCCTGCTCCAGTGCAAGCTTAGTGGGCAATCCCAACGATCGCGCTTCATTGTGTAATTCGGCAGAGCGAGAATCGGCGTACAAAAACAACTCCGGGAACAAGGAACGCGTTGCCTCAGACACGGCCTTGATGCATCGTGTTTTACCACATTCGGGCGGTCCAACGAGCACCACCTGCCGGATGTTGTTTGCCGCAGTGGATGTGGTCTCTGGATGACGCCCTGTATCGCTCAACCATGCTGTTATTTCGTTACATAACGACTGGATCATACCCTGACATGTCGTGGACTGGTTCGACAATGCTTGCACACTTGGAAATGCGCGCAACGCGACGCCAATACCCTTGTAGTAATCGTCAACTACCACAGATTCACTCATGATGTGTCGACGTATACACAGAGACTCTGCGCTGTGTACTATGTCGTAGTGTACGGGCTATATTATATTCTGTCTGTCTCGAGATTAAATAGTCTCGAGATCGTAGCAGATCCTATGACGTTAGTTGTGGATAATATTATTATCCTTGTTGTCCACGTAGAAAACATCGCGACGCCAGAAACAATCGCTGTGAGCGTAGCCAGTCCATGTGGGCGAGTGCGTCGCGCATTGAAAACTTGTTCTTCATAGTGTTGAAGCCATAGCATACGAGTTGTAGATTAACAATGCTGCTGTTTCCCTGTGGATCAATGTGATCGATCGATGGAATGAGTAAGTCTCGCGGCAGCGCTTGCGCATCTAGTAGTAATGGGATATTCGTGCCGCGATGGAAGCCTCCTTGCTGAATAAACATTTGCTTGAACGTGTCCGCCGACATGTCATAACGCTCACGTAGGGGTGTGCGCGACCACCGCACCGTGTCTTGGTAAAGCGCGTTAAGCATGCACGTGAATCGGCACAGCCGCGATTGTGGCAATTGTTTTATACCATGCGCGTATTGTGCCAATGTTTGTCGCGCGCGTTGTCGATCCTGCTCCGTTGGGACATAACATGGGTCCGATTGGGAAAACGTGAGTAACATGTGTTGGAAAGTGTGTATGTCTGTGTCGTTTCGCATCAAGTTGCATGGCTGGCAACACAGAACAAAATTGGGCACGCGTGTCTTTGGGTGGACATAGTAGTTGCACGATGTGTCGACCCGATCCATTGACGCCTTGTAAAATGCCTTGTTGCGTTGTTCCAGCGCGTGGCCACAGTAGGGGCACCCTTGGGTCCACTCCGTACGTTGGACAAGTTCGTCACGTGTGGGTACACGTTGCAATGCCTCGGGGCGGGAAAGAGCAGGTCGACCACTCAACCTTGTGTGGCGGCTGCGCCAAACAACACTGGTAACGGCATTCATTCGTAAGCAGTTTAGTAGACGCTGCAATCGCTTTTGTTGCAACCACGGGCGGCCGGTTGGCGCTGTGCCTTTTTCTTCCACTACTTTTTCGTGCAGCGACAGCGTTGGATCTGTTACGTTGACAGTCTGCAGTTTTTGCCGCTTACATGACGGCGCAGTTTCCTCTGCACAAGTGTCTTGCTGCTCGGTTATGGCGTGTAGGAGACACGCCAATGTACTGCTGTCGTCTCGCTTGCGCTTGCAGTTTCTTTGTGCCAGTTCGGTATCATCCTCAAATACCGATCTAATAGTGACGGTTGTTGTTTGCGCCTCGTTCATCATACCTAGGAGTGTACTGTGGAAAAGTCTCGCACTCGAGTTTGTATGGATGTATATTTAGTCGTGTCGTGTATGCGCACACCCTATTATATCATTTCATCCGTGGCTGTTGCCACTGGTAGTGTGTGTATGTACAGATTGGGCAATAGTAATAATGACACCACGACCACCAGAACCGATGCCGGTGTCGTTAACTGCCAAGATGAGGGCTACTCTTACATCGCCTCTGGTTCTCAATTGGATGATGAATTGGTGCAGTTTTGTGTTTCTACTTCTTAGCCCGTCGACGACATGGTGGCTGATGTGGGCTAACGTGCTCTCGGCGACATTTATTTTTCTCGTATTGACAGTCGTACAGTATGGAATTACTGTGGCGCTCAGAACACTGCCGCCGGAACATGCGTTTGTACGGGCCGCGTTCGTTTTCCAAGTCCTAATACGGACGTTGTTCTTGTACATTCTTGCCGGTATGCTCCTGTATGAGCAACGTGATGGTGCTACCTTCTCCGTTTTTCTGGGGTGGGTCCGAATTTTCGTTTACGTCGAATTAGTGGCCCTCCAATTTTGGAGCTTACTGCTATACTGGCGCTCAACGCGACGTCAATCTATATTAGAATCGCCGACCGCGCTGCCCGCCAATGTACAAGACATGCAAGAACCACTCCAGAACATGTCGACGGTTATACATTTCCCAGCCACTACGCAAATGCGTGCGCTTGAGAGCGTTTAGCAACGTGCTGGGAACCAATTGTGTAGTGTAGTAAAACAATGGTTTTTAATCTTCTGTAATTACAATGTCGTCGTCTGTCACAATCGCACACACGGCGTGCTGGGCAACAATGTCCGCTTCGTGCCGTTGTGCCGCATGCACCGCTTGCGTCTTTGCCCGTTTCGGATCAGGCAGAGTAGTACTCGTATCGTTGGTAGGTGGCGCGATAGTCGTCGCTGCTGTGCGGTTGACAGTACGTAAATATGAAGCGTCCTCGTCGACATCATGATTATTATCAACGCGCTTACGTTTAGGCGCCGTCCGAGCGTCATTCCGGGTGATCGAGGGTGGCTGATGATGTTGCCGCGCGCGGTGCAATAGTGCTGCGGGAGGGGCAAATACCCGAGAGACGACGATCATTTTCGTCTGCTGCGGTAACGTAGCAGCCGTAGCGGCAGGTACATCGGTCACTATCACCTGATGTGGAAAGGCAGTGTTTGTGTTCACAGGTGCCGCAGTCGTAGCAGAAGCAACAACTGGGGCTGCTTCAGCAATGGTTTGTGACTGTTCGATCGTTGGCGCACGAGAAGAACCAAGAAGACGATGATGCAAGACATCCACTGATTCTAGGCCGACTTGTTTGAGAAGATAGAGACCTTCACCAATCACGGAGAACCAACCAGAAACGCTCTCCAACGAAAACATGCGTGTGACGAGCCACGCAGTAAGGGCGTCATGCACTGCCGGCGGCAACTGGCCAGAAGGCGCGATCTGTCCAACGTGACCCATCAAGATCAGGTACAGTGGCACGAGGTAGGACAAAGTGCCAAACAGGTGAGCTTCTCCATCCACAACGGCATCGCGATGGCGTTCAGCGATGGCATCATAGTTGTCAAAGGCGCCCTCGATGATACGATTCTGTAACGACGTCAAGATTTGGAGCACGTGGCGCGTCGTTTCCTCAGCAGCAGCATTGTTAGCCTCGGAGGACGCTGTTGTCGTCGTTGTTGACAGTGTGATAGGTAGAATGACTTCGTATAATAGTCTCTGCAAAAGGGCCAAGAATCGGAACGACTGATACCGAAACGTAAACAACGTCAGCACACAAAAGTAGGGCACTGACTCCAACTCCTTCTTGGCAGACGCGGGCGATTTGATTCGACACTGTCGCCACCACTCCTGGCGGACGTGCGCCATCACAAGGGTGTCCAACTGCGGATACTGGTCCTTCTTCTGAACAAGGTAGTCCTTTATGAGCGCAAACACACGACTCACGACGTAGTCTGTCATACAGCGGTGCGTTGTGCCAGCAACCATCTTTGATTTTGGAATATACGGCTGCATGTTAGATAGTGTGGACACAACACGGGCGTAAACTGTAGAATGAAAAGAAGAGAGATCCACGCGCGCGAGCGTACGCACTCAGCGGTGCAGCGCAGCGCAGGGCAGGTCTCGAGAAAACAAACTGCTGCGCAGCGCAGCGATTCCTGTGTTGTCTCGAGACTCACCAGAGCATCAATCTATATATAGATGCGCGAAAAAGGGGTATCTATTATGAATATACACGGCTGGTTATACAGGTGTGGGGTTTAGTGTTTATCCAACCGTAGGGCGTTGTTGTTGCTGCTGGTGAGGGTGTTCAGGCTGCTGCATAGCGCGAGCGCGCAAGAATCGGAATGTCCACTCCGTAACCCACCGCTTCACAACCGATGTGTCAATGTTTTCCACGGGGTAGGAGTCCACGACAGGCAACACAAACATGAACGCAATGAACTGTACGACACCCACTGCAAGAATGAGCGCAATGACACATGCACCCGCTGCAATAATAAAGTCCGAGAACAAGAACATGATCGCAGACACAATCTTGTACGCAGTGAACCATGTCGCCCCAAAGGCGACGACACAAATAAGTGTGGAGGTGAGCATAAAGCGAACAATGGCCGAACCGGCCCACTGAAGCACGCGAAGTTCGTTTGACGGAGTTGCCGCAGAATGTGCCATTACAACGGTTAAAATGAATAGATATAAGCTTTCTTTGTACTTGTACTGTTTAAAGAGTGGTGGTTCCTGACGCATCCACCGCACGTAAGACTATTGCTGCAGACACACCGATATGCATGCTATATGTTGCGCACAACAATGTTTGCAATGACATGCAACTCGAGTATGTTATTTGTCGCCCTTTGCAAGTCATCGTAGAATTGTAACCGTTACTTATCACGGGCTCCCCATACGATGCATCGATTGTTGGGTGATGTGCTGGGTTTTTCCTCCACAATATGTACAGGTTCCTGCACCACGGCGCGGATCTTGTCCGCCAGCGCGTCAATCTCCGGGAGCGGCAACCTGTGAACGGTCAAATAACCTCGTTTTGATTCGCGAATGACCACGTCCACATATGCGTCGATAACCTCGGCAGTGCATCCACTCAGGCCGTAGTGCGACAGAACGAGGTCGTACGGACCGTGTCGTGCTCGATCTTGCTTGGCACGCGCGACCCAGTCGGCCGTATCCGCGTACACATACCGCATCGTGTCGATCTGCCATAGTTCTTGTGCAGGATCCAAACGCTTCAAATATTTTTGCATCAGTCGCGCCGTGGCGCTCAGTTCGTACGCCGTGTAGGAGGTAATATCCGCGCCAAACGTTGCGAACAACATCCAGCAAAGTCCGCCATAGCCTGGACCGATTTCCGCAATACGACGCCAGAACGTTGGTGTTGTCGATTCCTCTTTGGAGTAAAATGGCGGCGTGCCGAACAAGTGAACGATATGCGCCATTTGACACATGTAGCGCAACGTGCTGGGCGACGCCCCCAACGAAATGGTTTTCTGCGGCGGCGAGTCGCATGAAAACGGGTATGACTCGACATTGCTAGGAGAACCCAGTGTGTCGTTGTGCACGAGTGATTGAAGGCACTGCTCGGTCATGTATGACAACAACCCATGACGATCGTCTTCTTTCTGCTGTGATTCAAGGACGAGGCGTTCAAACTCGCCGTGGTACAGTTTTGCCTGATCCAGTGACAAGTGCTCCATGATCTGCCGGAACGGTGGTTGCACCTTGAAGGACTGGAAGATGTCATCGTACGAGACAGCACGGTCGCATATTTGCTTGAATGCCACTGTGTCACAAACCGACGTTGCGACCGCAGTAGAGGATGACAGTACCGGTGCTGCCGGAAACGGGAATTGGCGGCGGTAGTACGCGAGCATAAAGAACTGGAGCCATTCTTGGACAACAACGGACCACCGCCAGCGCTGGTGGATGCGCGTCAACATATTGTGTCGCATCTTCAGTCGTTCCGACCGTGGCATATCGTGTAAGTGGCGTAATGCCGCCACAAGCCCCTGCACGAGGCAATCGTCTCTGAATGCGGGTGTGCATGGATGATGATTTGTGTCGTCGGCACTCGGAGGCGGCGCTGTGACGATGTACCCATTCCAACCCTCCGTGATAAGTTCCGGTGCTACGCCCACGTTGGTTGTGACAGCGATCAGACCACGACCACCACCCTCAATGAGCACGAGCGGATTTCCTTCGGAATGCGAGGTGCACAACACTACATCGGCCGTGTCTGCTTGTGTGTCGTACCACTGGTCCATCTCTGCGAATGACAGTTGTGTTTCGGGTCCGCAAATTTCAATGTCTTCTCCTTTCAGCATTGCGCGCAACGTATCCACAATCCAGAGTCGTTTCGCGTCATATGCGTGACGGGCCCGATTCGGAGGCGTGCCAATGATAACGCGCAGGGGCCGGTTGTTTGATGCATTACTCGCAGAGTTTTCTTCTTCTTCGTGCATGAGTTTCTGGAGTCGTTGCATCGATCGTTCGACGACCTCGTCGCTCACACCACAGTGGGTCGGAACCACATTGACGCGCGGATCGTGCCCAAGGTGAACTCGCAACGCGTCGATAATTTGTTGTGACACGGCGCCAACAACGGGCCCATGTTGCTGAAACCAACGCACGAGTTGCACCGACATGGGCGTCTCGCCCGACAGAAATTGGTCGATGCTGTCTTTGGTCACTGCTTGCTCGAATCCGATTCCATCTGAGGACCAATCCGCAACGTCCATCGACACAAACTGGAGCACGCTGTGCGCGCCGAACACGATGCGAGGATGTAATTGACTCAAAATGCTCCACGGACAGTGTGAAATCGTTCTTTTCCAGTCCCACTCGGGAACGTAAATAATATCGTACGTCTGCCACGTACTCAGTGGAATGGAATTGGGTGCATTCCCACAGCCGTGATACACGTCGGCATGGTGGCCGTGTTCATTTTCGCGGGCGTTGATCGCGTTGGCGACCGCTGTTGCAATGCGTCCAAACGCCCAGTGCAAATCAACCACAAACGCAATACGCATCTATTCGTTACTGAGGACTATAGTTTGCACCCTGCCCATACCAGACACTACACAACCTATTCTAATGTTGACGAATGTCTCTACACATAGTCTCAGGGTTGAGCGTTTCGTATAACTCTCTACATGTGTCGTGTGCGAAAATATATACCAATATTATACCATTGTCTTATTTACACACACGCACAGAGAGATGCTTTACAAGAATGGAACACCCAATTGTTCTGCAGTGACGTAGGTGCGCCGCTGTTTCTGCAAACGTTGGCGATCCCGCTCCGCTTGTCGGACTTGTGCGCGCTCAAAACTGGCATTGCTACGCGCCAAACATGCATGACACAACATAGCAAGGATGCGGCCACGACGCTGCTTCTCGCCCTCTGACATGAATGCGGTCCATGACCACGTCGTATTCATATCCCCAAAGGATGCATACACGAGCAGACGCCCGAGTGCCGCGCCCAAAGAGTCCAGCGTGTCGGCCGGACGCGGCAGAGGCTGCTGTTGCTTGTTCGCACGCTTCAACGCCTTGTAGTCGCCGGGAAAGTACGCCGCCAAAGCATCCAACTCATTGGGTGTATAGTTTGAGGCAGACATGAACAGTGTTTGTGTTGTTGATCTGGTAGTATTTGGCGGCGATAATGTCGTCGCTGACGCGGTCTCGTACATACGATTGTACCGAAAATTTGCCACTTTCAGACCGAAACGCGCACATGCCTTCTTGAGTGTCTCCAACGCATCTTGCTTGGCAAAATACTCGGCCTGAGCGCGAGCTCTCTGGTCCAGGCTCGTCTTGGCCTCATCATACACGACAGACCAGGCCTGATGAATCTCGCGACGAAGCGTAGTATCCACGGACAGAGGCACTCCCGTGCACGCATCGTGCAAACAGGTCGTGTTGGTGGGAATGTCGGTGCAGCGGCGCAGCAAAAGTGAATCGATTGTAGAAACCATGCTGCTGATGATATCATCATCTGTTTCGCGATTGCTAATGGATTGACAATCGACCGCGTGATCTTGGACTTTGATAGGACGCGGAGCCACTGCGTAGGGCGCCGGACGCACAACGATCGACTCTGACTTGACGCGCGACATGTACTTCTAATGCACAAGAGAAACTACTCTAGATATATACGGGATTCCACGTGTTGTGACTATGGACGTGTGCGCGCGCACCGGGGACGTTGAGATTTCTCGAGATGTTCGCGCGAACCTCGCAAGGGGTGTGTGTCTGCTATTTACGTGTATTCGATTGTTAGTTGTGAAAACATTCTACAAGGTTGAATCCATACATACATACACCTGTTATATATATGGCAGAAAGTCTTCAAGAGTTAACAGTCGCGCGCGCGATCGAGTTGCTTCCGCATGGTGTTATCTCCGGGCTTGTCGACCACGTAGTACACGCGAACCCATCAACATTGTTCCCATATGTGTATATTGTACACGGAGGCAATGTTTTATGTCGCGAGGACTACGCATCTGATAAATTACCCCTCATCTCGGCGTGCTTGACTCTACAACAGGCTGTTGAGTCTGTCATTACTACACACCGCGCTTCAGACTCTATGTATTTGCATTATTACGCGAAATATGCTGCAGAGTCCCCGAAATGCGCTACCGGTGGTCAATCTGCGGACGGTGCACTGCGACAGTGGTCCCATGTTTTCTCCTATGGGCACAACAATGTATCTCCTTTCAATCATTCCAACATCAAGATTGTGCACCCACGTGGCGGCCACGTTGGCATTTCTCGAGCGTCGTCAACGGTTGCGCCACGGTATCATCGATTGCGCTATGAGAAGTGGAATGAGTTATCAAAATTGTTCCATACTGCGATTCACCACAGTTATGAGAGTCCCGACGAAAAGCGGGCACTCGTACTTTCCGATCAGGATACTGCGTCAGACGTTTCTGTTTTTATGCAGCACTTGATTCACTGTTTGGAGTTGGATTTTCGGGACACTAACCAGTCTATAACGTCCTCGACTTCCCGCATCTGCATTGCCAGCGAATCTACAGATCGCCAACATCTTCGATTCGGGAGGTATCGCATCGACAGAATTGCTATCACCACACCCGCGCAGCAGCGAGACAACCACGAGCCTGTATAAGAGTGGGGGTTTTTTGTTTCGTTTACGGTGCGCGCGTGTACATATATGTAGCCACATGTATATATAGTAATAGTAAGAGAGCATAAGCGGTTGGTGTATTTATTTGTTCATCAGCATATATATATGGACCGCCCGCAACATCGTAGCACCGCATTGCGTCAGCGTACTACTCAGAGGGCCGCCATCGTCGAGGATGACAAAGCGTTATCCCTGAATCAGTTCCAGACCGATCGGTCTGTTGCGGCACGGCTGTTGCAGATTGTATTCCGCTTCCTTGAGCAGACACTAGGCGGCAATGGCGTGTCTCATGAGGATCTGTTGTTTATTGAGCCATCTGCGGGGGATGGTGCCTTTTACGATCTGTTGCCAGAAGGTCAGCGTGTTGGGATTGACATTGACCCTGCAACCGCCGAACACCACCCAGAGTACGTGATTGACGATTTTCTGCAGTTGTCTGTGATGGACATTCCGGGCATAATCGATGTTGATCGCCGGTACCGCGTGATCGTTGGCAACCCGCCATACAATGATGGACAGCGGTTCCGCGGCGGCCTGAAAAACGTGGCACTGCAATTCTTGAATCACGCCAGTAAGATGGCGGACACGGTCGCGTTTCTACTTGGTGCCAATTTTAATCGTCTGGATGTGCAAGACAAGGTTGCGGACGACATGCACCTCGTCCTGAACATGGAAGTGCCCGAGGACTGGTCAACATTTGAGGTGCGCGACAAAAAGTACGGCGCCGCGGGAAAACGCGCCAAGGTACGCGTCGTGTTTCAAATATGGCAACGCAAGTACGCCACTGGCGGGCCGCCCATGCACACACGCGCTGGCAACTACCACCAGCAACAATCACGGCTCGCCGCCGCCAACAGTTCGCACACATTGGGTGCGGACGATAGTGTTGCTGTTGTGCGGCGCCCCAAACACAAGGATATCGTGCCCAAAATCACGAATGGTACGTGGACCCACCCACATACAGGCCACCCAGGAGACTTTGAGATTGTCGTCCCATCGGACCCCAGTAGCAACGTGTGCATCCGCCGATGGGGTGTCGTTGGGGAAGTGGTCGACGATCCGCGTGCCGTCGCACAACTCGTCCGCAAGGCAATCGAGGGAGAAGAGGACCGCCGCCAGCGCCGACCGGATATTTACAGCGCCGACTACCACATGTTCCGCGGCACGGGCTCCTTCTTCCATTTGCGTGCGCCAGATCCTGGAAAGGTTGCACGCGCACTGCGCCAGCGCGCGCACATGTTTGCAGACTACGCCAAGTCCGCCACTCCAGGCAATAGTGGCTCCTTTAACCAACGCGATCTGTTGCGCATCTATTTACAGCCCATCCAACCACCCTCCGTATAAAAACGACAATATATGCGCTACGTGCTCTTTTTTACCCTCGCCGAACCAGTAACTCCCGTCAAAGATTTCTGCTAAGTGTTGCGTGTTTTGACGTCCTCCTTCCGCATATGTAATAAACGTACTTCCACCCCATACGCGCGTGACCAGAGCGATGCCGCCACCATGCTTCCGTGGCAGAAGGTGGCTTGGCCAGTTACAACTGCTTCCAAACCCTCTTCGAACCGATGCACGCATTCCTCATCGTTGAGCACGAGACAATTGGTCCGCCTTGCTCCGGAGCGGTGCCGCGTGGCCGAGTGTGTCACCAGCCAGTGGGTGGTGTTCAGCATAGGATCGTCCAATGTGGCCATTAGAACACGAGTACATCATCTAACCATCCATGCAGAGCTAGCTAGATTGATTTTGTGTGTTGTATATATAGGTGTTCGTTCGTGTATGATTCTCGAGAATTTACCGAATCAAACAAAATTTACGTTTCGTTTTCTGTGTGGGTCTGCCTTGGTGGACGGTTTGAACCACAAGTATGTATATACACACGCTCGAGTTTTAACTCTGTACAAACTTGCCATTGTGGGACGTGTGTGTCTGGCCACCGGGGCTTAATGAACGGTCTTGGAGCAAATAAATACTCAGTTCATTCATCTGCAAGTTTTAAGCCCAAGCCACTCTTTTTGCTACAAAGTATGTCACAGAAACAACAACAGGCCCGCAACGCGAACGGATACAGAACAGGCGAACCAGTCACCCCAGAGATGCCCGTCGTAAAGAAGCAAGTCGAAGCATTGTTTGCGCGCCACAACTTCCCCGTGATTGAATGGATGGAGGAGTTCCACCCAACTCAAACGTACTGGTATAATGCAGAGTTGACATCGTTTGAGTTTGCCGACGATGCTTCCATGATCGAGCAGGTCCTGCGTTTGCGCCCACTCAACGGATCACTGCCAAACATGTGGAAGGCGCTCCAGGAGCAACAGCAGAAGGCCAACGTGGAGACGGTGGACTATGGTGTTCGCTGTACTTTTCACAATCATGGCACTGGCAAGGACGCTGTGATTTGCCTGTATTACACGCCTCGGTGGGACGCATACGACGACACGCCCATTGCCGCCATTGTGTCTTAAACAAATGATGTATATCTATATACAAACTATATATATATTATTGCAACAACAGATCACACACATGCATACAAACACGTTTGTCTCTCTCCTCTATGAACCGAGAAGGGGAAATGGGCGTTTCTGATGCTGCCACACTTGCATGAGACCATGATGCTGTGCCAGATATACAAGCCGCCGCTCGCTGTGATTCAACAACTCCGAGTTTCTCTCCAACAACACGACCGCACTCGTGTCAGGACCTCTGGGACTTGTCGTAGTAGTACCCGTGGTATGCGTGAGCAAGAGTCGGGGTTCGGTCATGTGTTGTTGTTGTTGAACAATTCGATCATAAATCAGCGTCAACTGCTCAAATACATGCCGTTCGTCGCCACCAGCGTCATTCCACGGCATATGTAACAATGTTCTGCAATCGGCGGATGGCGACTGCGATCCGTCGTGTCGATACATATCTGCAAGAGTGCAAACGGTCCCGCAGCCGCTGCAAAAGGAGGCTCTGCACTGCACGCATGTCCCAATGAGCGGCAACGGACCAAACTGACGCCGATCGTATAGCATCGTGTGCGCACATAGTGGACACATGATCCGCACACACCATGGCATCATAACGTCCTGCCGAATGGGAGACACCGTGACGGTCGTCAACGTTGTGTTGGGTGGCGTGTGTACTTCGTCTTCCAACTCCTCAATGCGTGGACCCTGGCTCGTCGTCCGTTGCCGTTTCGACACCGCCATAACGTTGTTGCCGTCTTCGTCGTCATTGGGTGAGGTCTTGCGTTTGCGTGAACGCGCGCTGCGAGAGGCGGCCTCTTCACAAGCAGGTGCAACGATCGCATCGTCACTTGACGCCGTCAAATCAATGGTACGCGACGATGATGATGTCCTTGTCGGCAGACCATAATTCACATTGACAGTGTTCTGAATAATCGTGACGGACACGGGCGCCGCAGTAGATGGTTGCTGTAGTGTGTATAAAATGGAGAAGTGAGAAACAGTTCTTGCTCAGGGAATGAGTACCTACGAACCTTTGCAGCCCTCTCATGCTGTTTCTGCTTTTTGAAGGGAGGCACGCGCACAAAGGAAAAGTCTTCGTCGTCGTGCAACAACCAGCCCGATAAGAGACTCGCACGTGGCTCACAGGGCTGCTGACGGGTGGTGTGTGTCGGCGGCAACGCACGGCGTGCCTCCTTTGAACAGAGAGGAGGTAAGATGGACATCTCGTCGACACGCAGCACTGCATCACCGTTGCGGACCGGAACGGGTAGCAGTACCACCAAGGGACGCCACGCCGCAGAAGAACTCAGCAGGTCAAACCGCACGGCCTCCATGTCAACGGCGGACGCACAATCAACATTGTACTCGATGTCATCATAGCCAAGCGGGCGCAATTCCGAGGTGTTCGTTCCGTCTTCTTCCACATCACCCTCCACTTCTGTACTCGCAAGAAATCCAGCAGGCACCATGCGTCGCACATGCCGCACATCACGTTGCATTTGCAGCGATGCTGCCGCAAGAGACGGCCATACCGTGCCACTTCCGACCGGGTACTCGATTCGCAAATTCAAGCGACCACCACCTCCAGTGTCGACTGTCACAACGCGTCCTAGTGCGAGTGGAATATGATGCCGAGGTTTCTTGGTACAAACATAGACACGTGGCTTCCAGGCCAAAAAGAACCCAACACGAGGGTACAACGCGTCAACAGTTGCACTTAGATTGTCCATCAGTGTGTGTCAAATATATGTAGGCAGGATGAAAGGGTATGTAACAATATGTAGTCCAGAGTCACATCAGTGCATACACCCACTCGAGATGTTGTGTGTCTCGAGTTATACGCACGACCGGTAACCACCCATCCGTACGTCCACGGTCAGAACTTTATGTTAACATACTAGTGTGAACACTTGTCTGTTAGAACCAACATACACTCTCTGTATATACACCTTCGTGGGAGAGTATACTTTGTTACTGAATAATACACTACATATTTGTCACAACTCGAGTTATATATTGCCATCATTCATGGACGAGGTTACGTCGTTTGCAATCTTGTGGGCCCTGCTGTGCTGTATACTTATCTTTGTGCCTTTTACAGACGACTGTGACCGATCGACTTGGAATGTCTTCTGCGCCCTACCTTGTGTTTCAAGACCCCATTTGCTTGAATATTGCAGCCATCATTCGTGAGTCCGGGCCGTCGGAGAGCACGGTGGGCCAACCATCGTACCTGGAACTTGCTGTGGCCACTGATCAGGAACTACAAGACCATGTTCGGTACGGGCGTTCACTGCAAGTGTGGCAACATTTGCGATCCTTTTATCCCGTTCTCGTGCATCAGCCGGCGGCAGGAAATTCCTCAAGCACTGCTGCTGCTGCACACGGCTTGGAGTTGATTCCCGAGTACGGCCGCACTGACCTGACATTATTCAAGATTGTTGATTTGGAGATTGGATGTCCGCACGTTCGGTCGTATCGCATTGAAGGACGTGCAGTGCGTGGGTTACACGATTACCGTCAAGTGCCGTTGGATTCGCAAGCGCGAACCGTGGTATGGAACCCAGACTCTCACCCCGTTGGTTACGTTGCCAGCAAATATGAGTTTGTCAGGTGTGATCCGACGGCCACGTTTGTGCCGGGTCAGTGAAGATGTCACTGTTTTTTGTAAACATGGCAATAATATTCTGTCTAATATGATAGTTCCCTCCAAAGTTATTGCGATACGTCTGTGAGCACAAAATAGGAGATTTCACAACCTGAACAAAACATACAGAACCATACATGATGTGGTGTGCTACAAGTGACTTCTCGAGTGTAATACCGATACGAATACTCGAGTAGGTGTCAATATGGTACTCTGGTAAAAACAAGACCAACGCATCTTCGGTGTGAGTACGTCTAGTATGTCGTGGCGAAGAGAAGAGGTGTGTGAGGAGGATTGGAAAGATTACAGCGAGTGCAGTTGCGGACGCCCATATTGTGGCGAGTGTAACTACGCAAGATCAAAAGTGGCACAGTTAATTGCGGAGCAGAGATCAAAGAAGAAGGCAGACAAGGCCACACGGTTGTCGCAACTGGTCGATGCATTAAAGAATGCCCGTAAGAGAATTCGATACCTAGAAAATGTGCTCGATCGTGAAAACGTAGAATATCGCAGTTGCAACCCCACGTGGAAGGAGGTCACACTGGATGAATCCTCGTCATGGTCGTCTGGGGAGGAGTCGGATGAGGAGAGCGACATGTAGGCACACATGTATATAGATTACATACTCAATGACTCTCCCACACACATACATGTATTTCATAACGAACGAGTCACGGAAAATCAAGTCTATATTTTACAGAACACCAATCACCTTCCGTCACAGTGCCAGTTTCATGCACTTCAGAATATGGCACTGTCACTTTGGTGCGAATATACTTGAGGCGCCCTCGATATACTTGAAGCATGGCAAGAACAACGAGATGTGTCGATTCCATTGATTGCCACGATGGGCGCACGATGATGAGCGGATTTGTTACATTCTGCGGCAGCGCCGACACACTGGCGTCGATGGATGTGGCAAAGATGATGGCCTCGTCCCAAATTTGCTTCTTGGAACTATGGCGACAATACTGCACAATGGACGCAATAGCGTCTGGTGCAAGTCCTTTCAAGGCTCCGAGCACAGGCGTCGACATGGGTGTGTATTAGTTCGGTCCAAAACTCTACGTACTGAATGTACATACGTACTAATAAAATAACTCGAGTTGTTCACTCTCGAGTGTATTGGAAATGGGCGCCAGCGTGCGTATGTTGCTGGCAGTGCACTAGATACTGTAACCATACAATTACATCATCCGTTTACAGAGCGATAGAGTATTATGGAGCAGCACGAAGCGCAACGCGTGTCTTCCGCATCCACTGGTGGCCCGCAACAGCCTGATTCGTCGTCGACTGTGCCGCATGGTGGTCCCGTAGGGACAGACCATGGGGAATGGGTCCTTCATCACTACATTGCGGCCATCCTGCGTCGGTCGGTGGCGGTCCACGTTGCCGTCTACGCTATTTTGCTGTTGTTTTGGGAAACTGCAGGGTATCACTGGATCTTGCGCCCTTTCCTGTTGAATACGCCCACGTCCTCGTCGCTATCTTTTGTTGATGTGTGGTGTCTTTCACTCGTAGCGACTTTGTCGTTTTGTACCCTCGTGTTCATGTTTGAGCGATGGGAGTTTGCGTTGCACGCACATGGAAGCGATTGCGAGCGTCCGTCTTCATGAGTATCTACCCTGTTTGTAGGACACCCATTCCACCGCCTTGGGCAATGCAAGACCTGGCCGTGCCGCTATGACGCACCACCGGCCATACCGATTGGTCAACGATATTGTTTTGACTCTGTATATGGCAACCTGAGCCTGATTCTCCACGTACCATTATGGGCACTGTTTCTGATGACGGTCATTTATGCGAAATTGTATGCCCATGCCGAAGAACCTGTGTATTGGATGCAACCAACTGCGTTTGCGACGATGGTCATCTTTTTCGGTGCCTGTGCCGTGTATGGCATCGGCGCTGCAATCGCCAAGGATCTCAAGGCAGTGTCCGCGAAAATGTCCTGAGAGTATCTTCATTGTACACCGGACACATGTAATACATTTATATATATACGCGTATGTACGGTGTTAATGTCGGGTGGTGTTTTCGGGGAGCGCTGGTGGCTGTCACAATACGGTTTTGAAGGTAATGATGACAATGGCCAAGTCGAGTAATGACGGTGGCGCACTCAAAAGATCTCTCCACACGGCGGCGGTCGCGTAGACGTTGTAGTAGAAGAGGGGCACGTCCGGTACTTGCTCACGTTTGGCATTATCTTCTTCAAAGTCGTACCTTTCAATTCCCGGAAACATGACCGGAAGGTCGGACCCTGAAATCTTCCGACTCGTAACGACGGATACGTGCACAAGCGCATCTTCGTTCTTGTTTGCACAGAGCGCTTTGACCCAGTCGAGCACATGCCGATACTTGCGGTACCGTTCGGCACTTAGCCGCCGTTGAGTCTCGTCATACGCACAGTACAGTTTATACAAGGTTTGAGGGAGCGCAAGAACTGTCACACTCACCGCGAGCAGCGCTACACATTCTGTGACAAGGGCCCGCATGACGCACACTCTTCACGTGTCTATAATATGTATGGCGAGGGCGCACTAGATGGCTAAAACATGAAGTCGTCAGCCGCGTTTTGTGTGTGTGCCCCTTTGCGAGCATGCATATATAGCATGGTTTGGTCGGTACAAAGAGGGATCTGGTGTTTGTACTTCCGCCGCGGTATACATACGTACATATACACCGCGCCGCGAATCATACACACGAAATGCAACACGTGGTCTTTTGTTTGGAAACTAACGAGTGTAGATTTTCTACTTTGCACACATTTTGTGGCTCATCCTGCGCACTTGCTCTGATCCACGCCTGAGAGATGGCTGCTTCAACAGAAAAAGAAAGAGGGTCACGATCGCAGCAGACAACCACGATTGAAACGACGTCCATCTTGTCAAGTGTCATATGTGCGGGGTGTGAAAGCGATGACGATGTCGAATTCCTGAATGCGTGCGTGTCACAACTTGTCCCACCACGGCGTATCAACGAACCGCCAGTTGATAGCGACGGCACAACAACAGAGAAAACATTGCTCACTGATGATGCTGAGCAGGAAGATGAGGACGATGACGCGCAATATGAAGAGTACACGTTGTGGCTACATGAGGAGGACGAGGAGGAAGAGAATGGTGTGGGGCAACCTCGACCGAAAGTTCATGTCCTTGTTCGTGCAATCCCTGCACGAATCATACCAGTCGATCCGGTCCCAGCGCCGCCGACGTTCATACCGGACGACAACTCTGGTCCTGTTAGAGCGCAACGACCGCCAATAATATCAGATGTGATTGATGCGTTGAATGCGCTAACGGCGATTCTTATGCGGTACAATCAGTCAATGGCTGCATCGTCGGATGCAAATAATGCAGTCCCAGACTCTTTTATTGCCGCACAGCCGGCCATGGCGGAGCCTAGTAGTGATACACAACCCATCGAATCTGAACCTGCATCGCATGAACACCAGCCGACTGGTATCACACAGGTTGACGACATGATGGAACCCAGTGATACAACACAACACACCGAATCCGAACCAAAGGAACAGCAGCCTGCTCATACGTTGGCCCCGCAACCACAAGAACCACATAGTGATTCACAACGAATTGAATCCGATCCGCAGGAACAACACCAGTCTGTTGATTCGTCAGCCGCACCTCAACCACCACAAGAATCAGCGGTGCAGATGGAGTACGTCGTGGCAAAAACACTGTTCATGGGGACGTCGCCCGTACTGGTCAAGAGGCACTACATGCACTGCATCTTGCGGAACACGAAATTAGAACCACCCACAGCGCGGCAATTATTATCTCATTTCCGCCCTGGAACCAGCGTCCGCGTTGAACTCGAATATGATACGATCACAGTAAAGGCCTGAGCAAGCCCAAACTCTTGGTGCCAGTTCAGCCGTTTTACTTGACAAGACACACACTCCATTGTATATATACATGCACACGATAGAACTCTTTGCAACACAACACGCTCACGTGGAACTCTGTTGCTTTTCCGCCAACCACGCATCACATAGGTCGACAATATGCGCATGGCCACGGGAGTTCGCCTTCCGCCGCGCTTCGCGAATTTGCACGGCTCCCCACTGGAGACACAGCCGCACGATTGCAATGTGGCCCCCGTATGCCGCCGACAGCATGGCGCGATTCACGTCCGTTGCACCCCACTCGTCGTGGCACAGACGCACCAAGTGTTCATGACCCCTGGCGGCGGCGTGTGCCATGGTAAAATTTAAATCGGTATTATCCCGCGCACCAAAATCGTCATGACACATCCGTACAACAGTTTCATGTCCATACTGCGCCGCGCCAGCCATCGCTGTAGGTGTATCCTTCGCACCCCATTCATCGTGGCATATACGGACAAGCGTTGCATGACCCGATGCAGCAGCCGCCCCCATCGCCGCATTAACATGTGTGGCTCCCCATGTATGACACATTCGCATAATAGATTCCTGATTACCGTACGCGGCATAGAGCATTGCAGCATCTACGTCCATTTCAGAAAACCATTCCTTGTGACATAGGAGCACAATCGATGCCTGACCAACTTCTGCGGCAACCGACACCGCCCCGGCAATGTCCGTCGCACCCCACACGTGAACGCACGTGCGCATCAACTCACCATAACCGAATCGTGCCGCGAATCGCAACAGTAGGTTACTGGTCGAGCTCGACCATCGTCCTGTACGCTTCATCCATAGCCACTGCAGGAGCTCTTGTCGATCGTCCTTCACAAGTGGCTCTAATAGCACCGCAAGACTTGTGTATTCTTGATGTTGTAGCGACGATGGTCGTTCACGACGATTACGCGGAGCAGTAACAGTATCACCGACCGCGAGAATGCTGCCGATGTATTCACAGAAACAATATTCAGATGCCCAGGAACGACTTGCGTTTGCCCACAACGGCGCGTAGGATGCAGCATACATGACCAAGATTGCCCTTTTCACATCGCCCACGAGTTGTTCCATATCCACACACCACGATATGTGCCGCGGCTACACAAATATACATGTATATGTATCACGTGCATATAATAGATACACGCAAGCACAATAACTCGAGGTGTGTGTGACGCCCCTCGAGTTTGAAACGATGCTACTTGCTTGCTTTGGAGGACCCTGGCCCTCAAAAAACCAAGAACTCTGAAAAGCACAATTGCTTGTGCTTGTTCGTGCTGTGAAGAAGAGCACGGTGTACGTGTGAACAAGCCATGTCGTGGGCCAATCGTCGTGCGTGGGATGATGTGAGCGAGATTACGCCAATGCCAACCGAGCCATTTAGTAGCAAATCCCCTGGTTTGATTCGTCTGGAAAAGGAAAAGCCACCTACTGAGGGCAAATCCAGCAAACAGGTCAAATTGCCAGCGGATGCGCCACCTTATATGGCGCGGTTTACGGTGATGGATGGGTGTAACAGTCAATTTGACAGCAAGGGTGACATTGGGTGGACGTGGCCTGTACTGGCTATCACGGACCCTGACACACAAAAGACGTACTATTTTGTGGGCGCTCCAGGGTTGCGGTGTCTATGTGCTCCACCACACTCCATTGACTACTGGCATAACAACGTGCCGTTTGCGAATCGCAAGCAGCATACAGACGACGACACGGAGCCCGTGTATTTTGATCCTCCCACGGCGCGCAATTTTTACACCCACATTTGCCCCTGTCCGGACGTGTTGGACAACTTTCACGCACCCCTCGTGCAATTGGACGAGGGGCTATGGCGCGCCTTTGTGGCCAACGAACCCTCGAAACTGGGCACCTTGTCCCAACTGTGTGAGCGTTTGCGTCGAACGGTGTCTGGCAAGGATGATGATCCTACGGTGTATAACAGCACGACGCTACTCACTGCCGAATACGACAAGGACGCACTAATAAGAGTGTAAATAAATTCTCTTAATGAGTACTGTTCTTTTGTACCGAGTATATATGCGTGTTTTTACTACTACTACTACTCTACAAAGAACCGAATGCTAGGTTGAAACACTTTCTGACCCTCGGGCGTCTCCCACGACTTGATGCGCACCGGGTCCTTTTCAGCGTCAATAATGTGAATTTCTTTGCACGTCTTGGTCGCCATGACAAAGGCCACTCCCTCAATTGTGGCGATGTCTTCGGAATCAACGGCACGACCCTCCCACGTCATGACCACCTCACCCTGCGGGATATTATGTAACAGAGTGGTAATAACATTGTGAAAGTAGGCCAACTGCTCTTTCTTTCGTCGTTGTAAAGCAAAATCTAAATTGACTGCTGCATCTTTCGTCGAAGTGGATGAAGTCGACATTTTTTACGTATACATGCACGGGCAGACACACTACTATCCTTTGTCAATGAAAAACGTGAACCTGTTCGATCGTGTTTGCGTTCTATATATCACGTACTTGTATATTATCTATTTTTACATGATGTGGAAATAACACGCACACAGCCCACATTCGTTCATACCGCGTCATTCATTTTGCACGTGTGCATTCTCGTCACACCATTGTCTACATAGCGCCATAATGTGGGGCTTTTTACTCTGTTGTGCAGAAGCCATCAACCAATAATCAAATTGTGCCGCACCCCACTGCTCCTTGCACAGTCGCATAATGTGCTCGTGTCCTCCCCGCGCGGCTGCGATCATGGCACCATTCACATTCATTGATCCCCACTCATCATGACACACGCGCACAATGTCCTCGAATCCACTCTCGGCGGCAAACCGCATACAGATGTCAATATCTGAAGAGGTAGCACCCCACTCATCGTGACACAGTCGCACGAGTTCCATCTGCCCACCCATCGCCGCAAACATGATAATATGAGGAACAATATCGGTATCTACGGGAGGGTTCCATTTGTGAAATAATCGCAACACATGAATACGACCCTCCCGAGCAGCGGACATGGCCGCACTCAACCATTCGAATCGATCTCCCAACCCCCACTCATTCCGACACAGATTGAGAAGAGGTAGGTGCCCCTTGGAAGCCGCAGCAGAGATTGCGCGTTGAGGTTCCGTCGCACCAAACTCGTCCTTGAACAATCGCACCAGTCTTTCATGACCACCACGCGCAGCCTGTTTTAACGCCGCATTTACGTTACCGGCGCCCCATTGAAGGCATCGGCGTACAATGTTCTCATGTCCATGCCGCGCCGCACCCTCTAGACAATCCTCTTTTAGAGACTTTCGACATTTCATGGTAAACACGGGTTCCAGTACACTAGACTCACCAAGACACGCGAGCCGGTACGGTGAAAAGCGATCATCTGCCAAGGGAACGCTCGCCACAATAGTTCGCCAACGTGTGCATGCGCGGCGCGTTAACGGTGCCGATATCACACAGTACACTGTCAGAATGTGTCGTTGCACGTCGACGCATAAATTCACGTCCATATATACTCAATCACAATGAACGCGAGCCCGGACTGCGAGGAGATCCTGTCGATCGTATCTCGAGAAATGCTCAGTTTTGTTTTTGCACAGTACAATGTATATCTACTCGCCAACCAACAGAAAAAGATGACAGCGTAGTTTCTATGCCATTGATATATCGCGTGTCTTCATGTACATAAATACATACACATGTGATTACATTTATTTTTACACGGGTGTGTCATCCCGAACGTCCGCCATGACATAGATAGACGTGCAACAGCGGTGATATCCATCACTGTTATACCCCCGAGGCGCATCCGACATATACAAAAACTTTGTACTGACGTCATCAATGATGTCCTTGGGTACTTGCACCATTAGTTCAGCCGGCACATATCGCGGCTTGTAGGATGCGTTGTAATAATGCAGCGTCGTGCCACGCCAAACGAGCGTCAATTCCTCTTCTGGAACAATGTGCTCGGCATCCCCGCTGCAAACCGGTTGAATGTTATACGGCACCATTGCGTCCGATGGTTGTTGCTGCCAACAAAGCTTTGCAGAAGCACTGTCATCCCCAGCGGTGCGAGGTATCTGGAACGCCGGGAACATGTGAGAGTTCCAATACTTCTCAAACCGTTCCACATTCTTACTGGCTGCGTTAACGAGGCGGTTAAACTCACGGATCGCAGAATTGTACGCATCCATATGCATTAAGCCCCCGTTTTGGAACCACGCGTTGGTGGATCCGTTCAAAAGGCGATTGCAATCGAGACCATGTTTAAACTCTAACGATGGCGTGATCGCATTCTGAAACTGCCCAAAAGACTTGCGCGACGACACCGGTTGTTGTTGTCGCGGCGCCAAGCCTTTCGGAAGGCCAAGAATGGCAGCGCGAAGCGCAAGTTCTTCGTTCGTCAAGAGTTCCATGTCTTAGTCCGAAATGTACACACTACGACAGACAGCAAGTAGTATTCCGAGTACGTGTATATATAATGCTAGTACACTGCACTCGAGAATGTGCACATTTCGAGACAGTCTTCTCCCCGCGTACAATGTACATGTACAATCAATTAATTGACGCCGCGCACAAAACAGAAAATACGAAATTCATCTATCCCTTTTGCGCTTGCCAACATCGTAGTAACTCCTGCACAGCCTTTGCGTCGGGGTGTGTCGTTACATGTCTCATGGCACCGTCAAAGTCCGTGGCACCCCATTGCTCTTTGCACAGTCGCATCATCTCCATGTCCCCATTTCCAACAGCCGTATGCAGCGCCTCGTCAACGTTGGTCGCTCCCCACTCTTCACGGCAAATGCACGCGATCCTTTGATGCCCGTACTGCACGGCATAGTAGAACGCTCCATTTACATTTGTTGCATGCCACTCTTCCATACATAAGCGCAAGACATGTTCATGACCGCGCATCGCAGCATGTACCATTGCTTTATCTACGTCGTCCCTGCATCCCCATTCGTCGTAAAAGATGCGCACAAGATCTAAAAAGCCACCGTAGGCCGCCATCGACATGGCTGTATCCAGATATGGCACAGGTACTGTATCACCGGACCGATCGCGGTGAAAGGAATAGCACAGTCGAACGAGATGTTCGTGTCCTCCTCGCGCGGCATAGCACATTGCTTCTGAAAAATCAGTTGCGCCCCACTCATGGGCGCACACTCGAACCAAGTGTTCGTGCCCACCCCGCGCTGCCATCTCCATGATTGTGTTCGCCTCAAAACTGTCACACTCGCTCGTTAAATTCGGAAACGTTGCTCGCAAAAACTCCAAGTGCCCAGCGCGCGCGGCGACCTTTAGAATGTAGAATAGTGTGTCTTCTCCGAGACGGTCATGTCGCGCCGAGCAGATCCAATTGAACAACGTCAAATTGCCACACGCCGCAATGTGTACCACGGAATCGTGCCAGACCTGCACATGCTTCGGTGTTAGGGCGACCCGCTCGCGGCGAGGGCTATACGCGCCGTGCCGACATGTGCGGCGCGCATCGTACGCAATTTGCCACGTGCGCCATTGGCGGCACGCAAGACTCACCAGCGGAGACATAAACGAAGGCACATACCCAGCAAAGAGAACATGGCGGAGCACGTCGTGTGTCAATATCGTGTTCATCACACGTGGTTACTCGGGGCAATCTTGGAGAGAATCAGCACACTGGCGTCATTACAGCAATACACAGTACCGAACGCACACAATAAATATACATAATATATGTACACAGACAAATATACACGTGTGTCGAAGTCAACTCGAGTCACTTTCGGTGATTGCCGTCTTCTCCGTCCGTCGCTGGGCCGTCAAGCATGATAGAGTACTGCTAACATTACCGCTACCAACACTATTAGTAATGGGATGATTAGAAGAAGCTCAGCATTCCACACATCACAGTCCATGTCACTCTGCCGCGCCAGCGACGCATACTGGCGTACGAGGGCGCCAAAAATAAAGTGATCATGTTTTCTAGATTCTAAATGAGCACGAAATTCATGCATGTGACCTGCTCTCGCTGTCTCCAAGAACGCTTCCATTAAATCAGGCGCAGCACCCCAGAACTTGAGGCAACACTGTACAACCCACAAATGACGACGTTCCGCAGCAAAGATCATAAGTTCGTCAATACTTGACACACCCCACACAACATGCACGAACCGCAACAGTTCTTCAGGGCCACCCACACGTTGCACTCCGTGAGGATATACCGCCGCAAGCAACGCATTCTCGGTGAACTTGGACCAATCACCACCATGATGCTTACTCAAGGACCAATCGTCACCACCACGCTTACTCAAGATCCAACGTAATAGGTGATAATGGCCGTGCTTGGCCAACTGGCACACCGACACCGACGATGACGGCGAGACCGATGTGGAACGGTCGCACATGGGACGAAACTGGCGGCATGTCAAACTTAATAGCACTCGGTGATCCGGTGCATATGCTTGCATCAGATGCCGCTGCACATCCGGAATAAGCACCGTGTCCATACTCTAATTACTACAACGAAAAATGTCTGCGCGCGAGTAAGCGTGTGGTGACACATTACCACATGGACAACTCGAGTTGTAAGATAAAAACATCACCGGGTCCCAACATGACCCAAGCATATAACTGTCTACACACCTATAGACTTTGTCGTACAAGTGTACTGCAGTGACACAGCGTACACATATACACCCAGAGTTAGGTCTTCACACGGACATACGACTGTGTGACACTGAATTAAATCAACCTCGAGACAATGATAAACTCGAGTGGGTTAACCATATATATGCAAAAAGTGTCACCACGTGCACCAAGAAGGCCATCATGATGATGAATAACACGGTATAACCAACTCGAGTTGCGGGAATAACATATCCATTCCTTTCGAGGTATCATTGTTCCGCCGCAACCCGTGTGTACACTTTTGTAGTACATGTACACACGGACGGTAGTATACTATGTACCCAGGATTGTGTGTCTTGACAAAAGTATATACACGTGTGTGACTGACTGTGCTACTGAATTTCGAGACGGTACAAAACTCGAGTGGGTCCATTATATTCGGTTTAGTGACAGAAGGGCGTCTCCGTGAGTAGTGCAAGTTGCATCTGCCCCGCATGTCTGCCGTGCTGGATGCGTTACTGCTGGATGATATTGTATATGCGGTGTGCAAGTACATGAGCGACCCATGCCAGGTGCATCGTCTCGTGCTCGTTTGCCGGACGTTGCTTCCACGGCCGCTGCTCGCCCTCATGTCGACGGTGGATACACGGACGCGGCGTATTTTCGATGCATTATGCGATAATGTCGACGCACACAAAGGGACACACCGTCTTCAACATCTCGTCCTTTCACATCATGCCGTTTGGAGCTTTGATCCTTCGTATAAAGACGTGAAGCGTTGGAACTTGACTTCCCGGCATTTCGCGTTGCTGCAGAGCGCGCGGCGATTGTCGATATCCATGTGGCTTTGGGTGCACGAGATCCCTCCGACAGTAACGTTGGAACGTGTGGAGCATTTGACTGTCATGCTCCCATCGTCCGATATGCCGCTATCCCGGATACAGAAAATCAGTGTAGAACGACAACAACGTCATGTCGGCAATGGCGAAGACAGCGGTTTTGGTGATCTTCGCGCGCAAGTAGAATCACTGCTGTCGGTCAGCGTCACAGGACGCGCAATTACGGATGTGCGACAACTGTACGATGTGTGGCGCATCCAGTCGTTTCCATGTGCCCAATTGAACGCCTTGAGGCACTTTGAATTGCATTTTGGAACAGGTGTATGTTTGCCACAGGCGTCGCTGCCAGTGTTTGCTGTTCTATGCCCAAAGTTGGAACGGGTCTCCTTGCCAGTCCTGTTGGGTGCGATGGAAGTACGACTTCCGAGTACAACCTGGATCGCATTTATGGAGATGGGTGGTGTTCCTACACTTGGACCGCGAGCGACAACCGCGCGAGTGAAAAGTTTGCTTGAGTTGCGGCGCCTACTGCATGATACATGTGGTGTCGATCTGAATCGCGTCGAGCGGAACAGATACTTGATGCGAACGCTGCTGAACCGTGTCGCACGGGTATCATTTTCTTTGGAAGCCGCATCCGAATTTGTGCAATCGTTTGCAGACGATTTGGTTGCTTTGGGGCGCTCGACCTTATTTCCCGGTATCATCGAGCAGGCCGTCTGGGCGCAGCCCCAGTCTCTCTTAAGTCCACGACAGTTGCTTGAGTGGCATCTCATCTCGTTGGCACGCCTCGCGGATGGTATCGAACTGGGTGTCCTGGAATCACATGTGAACAAAGTGATGAAGCACACGTTTCGCACGTATATTCCTGTGGAGACATGGAGATCTGTTCGCTTCGACGGATTTGCTTGTACCACCCTTATGCTCGGATTCGCGCAAAGTCGGGAGTACACACCTCACACGATAGAAACAATCTATCCTTTCCTGTGCGAAAATGCGTCTTTTTGGCCTGGGATGATTGGATACGATGTTTACGATGATGAGAGACAACACTTATTCGAGTCCTTTTTAAGGCTCACAGGCCACGCGCGGTGGCTCGATCTTCCCAACATAGCACACTTTGTGCAAATGGTGGCATGTGACGTATTGCTAAAATGTCACACGTCAAATCCGATTATACGCGAGGCCATTGTTGAGTACGACTTTATTGCCGACCTGTTTATACAGCCGCCGCGACAAATAGGCTGCGGTAGCGTACCTTCTGTGGGAAATCATCTCTGGCGATTCTGTGATGCATGTGCTGCAACTGTTACGTTGAAGCCACGGCAACTATCTCCCTACTGCTTGGAGTGCAGTGCCCTTTGTTTCATGGATAATGATTGATCGGTACTATATAATGTTAGATTGCACATATAATATCCATTTGTACATACACGAGCACACATGTATTCATTCACTCACACAAGGATGACAATGGGTACACTGTTATATGCGTCCAATGTAAATGTTCGGCCGGTCCTCTGCACCGTTCCGGCCCGTACGAGACCCTCATGCCTCCACCCTTGAATACTATTGAATGCATACTCTTGCCACATGTGTGCATGTGTTGGGTCAGCACGCGTTCTCTTTTCAAGTTCTTCACCTAATTTGAGATATAATTGGCGCACGTCAATCTCCATGCCGTGTTGCAAACCGTAGTCACCAGATGCAATCATATCTTGCACAACACTGTGAATGTAATTCCAGTCAACACTTGCCGGTAACTGGTTCGAAAGTTCCCACCCATTATCTTCTTCGTTGCGCAAAAGAATGTTCATCCACTGCAGAACGTCCACCAGAGAGTCCACATTGTCGGCCATCCAGTGATGCGTTTTCGCATCCGACAAGCGACACGATTTCACGAGATCTTCTTCAATAGAGAGACATTGCGGATTCGAAGCGCTGCTCAGGCAAATTTCCGCTTGGCTAAGGTGGTGCACTTCGAGTTCGTCCCAAAACGTGGCAGATAAATGCTGCGGTGCAGGTGGAGGGGTCCGTTTGAATTGCAATCCTGCCATGTTCGTCGTCTCTCTGTGTGTATGAATGTATATGCACAAAGATACTGACACACAATACTGACGCCGGTACCTTTATGCACATCCGCCAAAACATGTGACATACTTATTTTCCGCTCATACTCGAGTGCGTTTGTTGGATGCAAAAACGAACCGCATATATACACACTTTATTATGCAGAGAACACACTGCGTCATCACACTCGTTTCTGTAGTACTGCAGTGGCTTGCTGCTGTAACCACCGCGCACACAGTTTCGAAATCGAAGGGTGTGACGACATGCGCGACAATTCGTCAATATCGCTCGCACCGTACTCGTCATGACACAATCGCACAATGCGTGCGAATCCCCGTCGCCCCGCAAGCAACATGGCACCATTGACGTCTGTTGCGTTGTATTCGTCGTGGCACAGTCGCACAATATGTTCGCGATTATACAACGCCGCCTGTCGCATTGCCTTATTTACATCCGTTGCCTTATACTCATCATGACACAGCCGCACGATATGCGCGTGGCCTCCTGCCGCTGCAGATGTCATTGCCCAATCCACGCTTGTTGCATTCCACTCGTCATGACATAGTCGTACAATCGCTTCGTGGCCGCCGCGCGCCGCTTCTGCCATGGTAGTAAGCACATCTCTGGCGCCACGTTCGTAGCACCACCGAACAATCTTTTCGTGACCGCCACGTGCGGCTGCAGACATGACAACGTCCAACCCGAAACGATTGATGTAGCCATACTCTTTGCGACAAAGGCGCACAAGCTTGAAACGACCCCCGCGCGCAGCCGCTGCCATCACCTCCTCACCGCCGTACATGCTCCACTCGTCCCGGCACACACGCATGATATGTTCATGGCCGCTTCGTGCGGCGGCAATCATCGCATCCTTTACAACGTTCGTGCCACTATACGAACTGAGACAGATCGTGGGCCACCAGTCCATAACACATAATCGCACGATCCGTTCATGTCCACCACGCGCGGCCGCGGTAATCACACGGTGTGCACAGTTGTCAAGAACCCCTTCACAGTCGCGGTCCCATACATGATGACACTGTTTTAGCACTTGTTCCATTCCAGCGTACGCGGCCGCACCCATCAGTGCCTTCCGCTGGTCCATCAGGTTTCCGCACGCTCTAACTTTGTCATCAGCGGCGGTTTCGCTTGTGTCGCTGCCAACGGGCGTCGTTGTTCGCGAAATGAGCCAACCAAGGAGATATCCGTATCGCTCGCGCGCCAACTGGTCAGGCGTCACCCCCACAAAGAGGAACGGTTCTTCTTCCTCGTCATCTGCATGCTGTGCGGCGACCTTGAGCTCGAACTGTAAGATGTACTGTTGCCAACGGCGGCATGCCAGCCGGTTGAGTGGTGCATGTGATGCAGCATACGTTTCTAAAATATAAGTTTCCACATCGGGAATAAGATGATGCATACCAAAGAGTATGTCTGTACGCACAAATTCATTTCACGAACATAAGCAGACCCCGTATGTGTTCGCTGTACGGCAGTCTCGAGGTCGTACATGTGAGGCTCTCTGACTCGAGTTTGTGTGCGGACACACATAAATACGTCGCGAGTGAGTACATACACGCTATCTATACTGTGAGAAAACAAGAACATGTCTGCCAAAAAGACCTCGCCAATGACGACTGCCACAGTTGCGGCGCCCAAGCATCAACGTGCCGTTATTTTTTACAGTGGTGGAGATGGTATGATCTCGTTTCGGCGATTGATTCGCGTGTTTGGTATTGCAGACGACGTATTGCTGCGTTACATTCGACAGTTTAGCAATGCGGACTCGGAAGACGATGACGAGAATAGTGACGACGGTGGTTCTGGTGACAGTAGTAGTGGATCTGGAGCCGCGTTGCTGGGAGAAATCTTTAGTGGTTACATGGGCACGAACCTGAAAGAGTATTTTGAGAGTGCTCGGGCTCGGTATGACAATCCGTTTGGGTTTGTGGTTGGCCCGTACGGATCGTTTTTTGTGCGCGTGACGGATGTACTGCCCGACAAGGAGGACTTGATTCTGTGCTTTGTCAATTCGTGCAAGTACGATTTGCCGGCGTGTTTGGAGATTTTGTTAGGCAAGTGGCATGGCACACCCATCGATCGGGACTTTATTGAACCGGAACAACACGAGCTCGCTACTATCGCCTTTGACGGGCTCCACTGTCCGACAGGCAAAGTAAATGTCGTGTACGGCGGGTTGGATGAGCCCACGGAACAGAAGTATGCAGGAGTCAAATATCGCATGGTGAATGATGAAAAGAACTTTGTCGAGTTGTTCGGCACGCACCACAGCGAATCATTGACAACTCGGCTTCATAAAGCGTGGAAGGCATGGGACGAATTTTAATAATTGACAACAGCCAAAAAAGAGATGCTCCCTCAGCCAGGAATCGAACCTGGACCGCAAGGACTTCAGCCTTGTATGCTCCCAATTACACCACCGAGGGTTGTACACGGCCACAAACGTGGACAAATATAAAATATGTCTCTCTCTCTGATTTTTCTTTGCTTGTAGGCCTCGTGGCGACGAAAAAAGAAAATCCTCCCTCAGCCAGGGATTGAACCTGGACCGCAAGGGCCACAGCCTTGTATGCTCCCAATTACACCACCGAGGGTTGTACCGGACCAGAGGCACAAACAAATCACATATATGACACTCTCTCAATGAATTTTTATGTACAGCATTGTTGGCGGCACGTATGTGCAACATGAATGGCAGGAGATCAAATGGCAGGTTTCGTCCACGCAATTTTCTTGGTTTCATCCTTTGGATCCCGCGTGGCGAAGAAACGAACCAGCGACGCTGTGGATATGACATCAATTCCCTTTGCTCCAAGTTCCAACACGTCAACTGGAAGATATGCCTTCCACTTGTACGCGGGCTTGCCCTCATGTTTCGAGTTTGCAAAACACGTCAACTTTGGACACGATCCAGGTTTACGATCCTTCTTCAGACTGTCCAGCACGAGGCGGAAAGTGTGGGACTTGAAATTCAGAAACACAATGATTGGATCGATGTCCTCCTTTGATTGCCTTCTTACTCCATGATGCGTAATGACGCGACGAAGCCACTTTGGAACATCCTGCGCTGCAATGGGCGTGTTGAAAAGAACATCGATGCCCGATCGCAACAGACGTGCATCCGCAGTGTGTGTCAACTTCTCAATCAATGATGCAACCCAAAACTTGTTTGCCGTCCAGAACTCTGCTTGCTCGATGGCGTCAATTTGCACACGCAACGCCTGGAGAGACAAGGTTTGCTGCGAAGGCAAGGGCTTGACAATCTCTGGTACGGGAGATTGAATGGTACCGTCCGCGTTCTTGGATAAGATGAGTTGCGACTTCTTTGGGAGGTGTTTCTGGTGTTTCTTGCCCGCAGCGTTGCCGCCGTCTTTGAGGGGCCCATCAACAATTGGCACACGATGAAGGGTGGGGAGTGTCACCGTATCGGATCCGCTGCGAATCGTTGCCCCATACTTGACATGCACCACTTTGCCATCGTCTGTCGTGCGCTGGATACTGTACGACACATAAATCTCCGCATAGCGCTCCTTGAAGTACGCATGAAGCACCTGTGGATCCGCGACAGGTGCAATGTGTGTTTGTTCATCGGAAGAAGAAGAGGAACTTACAGAGGCCATAGTGTGTTGTAATTGATCAATGAGTGCGGTGCGACAACGAAAAAGGTCTCCAAAAAGATAAATGACCCGAACACAAAAGAGATAGACTGGCAAAATACACATGCCAAACGAGTTGGCAACAAAAAGGTGCATGCATTTGATATCGTGCGAATAAATATATAGTATGATGTTGTATTGACACTATGCGAAGAGTATGTCATACTCGAGTCTGCAGTAGTGTGTGAGTGGGTATATTTGTATGTCCGGCCGGCCAAAAGATATCCACATACTCTCTTTTAACAAATGTCGGGACTTGGACCAGACAATGCTGCGGCGGCGACTAATATTATTACCACGAAACGGCTCGTGTCGGTGATAATAGCGAGTGATCAAAAGTGGAACGATGCAACGGCACACTTTGCGGACCGCGGCATTGTGATCAAAAAACGCTATGGTCACGTCTGCGAAGTTTGGGTATCCACCACGTACGTACATATAGAATTTACATGCATTCGGTACTCTTCTCTGATATTGTCCGCAACAACATATTGTCCGCAACAACAGTGATACGGCAATCCCATGGTTAGAATCCACCGGCGCAATCAAAACGTACCCGCCTGGCTTCGATCCTCGACAGCCACATTCCATCGACATGCACATATAGTGTATAACTTATTACACGTTTGTATATGTACTACGTGTATTCAAGCCAAAGAAACTAGATGAGCCTAAGTGTATTCTAACGTATATTCTGCACACCACTGGTGGAACAATTACATCATGTTATTACACCAATCGTTCAATATGAACCCGATCATGTTGCTTGACGTCGAGAGTATAAATACTCTCAGTGGTGTCATCTTTGTAGGCTGCATAACCTGAATCCACAATCAACGCATCCTGAACAATGCGTCGTTCATACACCTGCTCTGGTTTCAACACGACGACACGCAACGGGTAGAACGGTTCGGGTGCCTTCCGCCACCAAATTACACCACCCATAGCGTCGGCGTATTGCGAATTTAAGTATGTCTGCAGGAGATCGAGCGGTGCACGATGCTTGGTCATCCACACCAAGATGGCATCCGTGATCAGGTCTTTCTCACCTTTCCCGAGTGATCCTGTGCCACGGACAGCGAGAGGTTTCCTGTCACCCCCTTTGCCGTCAGACTTGAGATAAAAGTACCCGTGTGGCGCACCAAGCGCCTCCATATTCAAAGACAACCTTCGTGTTATCGGATTGTGAACCGGAACGACAACCTCCATCTCTCGATCCACAATAATCCACGACACATTATTATTGTCACCTGTTGTACCAGCAGTAGACGATCCTGCCGGAACGATCATCACTGTTGATGCGGAAGAGGAGGCTGCTGACATTCGCGCCGAGATGATGATTTATCTGTGTAGAGGTGACACGCGCACACAGACAAGTTTGCATATATTAGCCTTCGTGAGTGTGCTCAAAGCGTATGACATCTCGAGTGTCATACATCTCTCGAGATTACTATGATCAGGTGCCTGTATATATATTCAGAAAGCTCGGCGCTGCCCCACTGAAAGACACAAAAAGCATTTGCATATTCTCTTGCATAATAACCGCTCACTCTACATACATCCAACGAATGGGCTTACTCCAGTCATCGTCACACACCGCAGACTACGCGCCACTGCCGACCCCAAAGCAAACCACCGAGTGGGTGATACCCGCCTCAAAACCCTACTCCTACTGCTACTTTCTGCAACGCTCGGAACAGACGCCGACTGAAATGCAAATGAGGTTGCATGTAGAGACAGAGCCATTCGTTCGCCGCCCCGTGAGCGCGGAAGAAGCCGATGCGCGGATCCGACGCGTGTTGTCAAAACGTTTGGATCGGCCAGGTTCCTACGCCATCGTGATGGACTATTATGAAATAAGGGTCTACGTGGTTTATCAAGGCGAGGTGTTTGTCATGCCGCGGTTGATTATCGACCGCACGAAACAATGCTTTTTGATAAACCACGACGGTACCGTGATCGAATTTCGCGAGCTCCCGAGATTCTTTTTGCACTACGAACGGTTCTTGACCGAAATGATTATTTGCGTTGTTGCGCACAAAGCTCCGGCGATACCCGATCCGAAGGTGTTCGAACAGTTGCGAAAAGTGGGCTTGAGTCTTTGGGCCACCTGCGACGAAGCGGCGCAGAAGAGAGCGGAAAGTTTACCGGGCACTAGCGCAAAAGTTGCCTAAATTGCTTCTGAAAAAAATGTTCATTTATGTGTGTGTCTCTCTGCTCTCTGTACATACATACATATTACACACTACAACAACCCCCGGTATATTTCTCAGACAAGAATCGTTCAATATCCGCATGTCCCATCAGACGCGCACGTGCGAGAGCATCGTTAATCTGCACCGCCGTCGCCTTGTACTCGTCGCAGCACAGGCGAACGATGCGTTCATGACCACTGGCAGTGGCAGCGATCAAGGCCTTTCCGACGTTACTGGCTCCCAACACATCATGCGCGAGTCGCACAATGTTCTCGTGTCCGCCGCGCGCCGCCTCGCTCATAATTTGTGTCACATCCACACACTCTTCCTCTGGCAATGGACCCACATAACCGAACCGTTCGGTGTACAACCACTTTAACAGTTCTTCACGGCCTCCGCGCGCAGCCTGCTCGGCAATTAAAGAAAACCCCATCGCAGTTTTTGGTTTCCACTCATCACACCACTGGCGCAATAAATGCACATGTCCACCACGTGCAGCCGCACCTAATATGAAGGGTCCGTAAAAATCCAAAAAAGACATGGAGGAATCGACATAATGGATCGTATGCCATACGTCTATAAGGAACAGCATGATTCTCTCGTGACCGCCTCGCGCGGCCTGGTATACCAACTGGACGTCCACCACTTGCGGCGGAAACGACCCGTCAAGAAACTGGCGCACTAATTCTTCACGCCCGTGCCGGACCGCAGCCGTCAGACAGTGTTTAAACGTGCACTGCCGCAGCCATCGTTTCGCGCCCATGGACTGCGTCCAACGCAACAGTCCAATACCGCCGTCGCGCGCAACATCCGCCAGCGAAATCGCACCCCTATTGCTGATCACGGTTGGAATGGATAATGCTTTGTTTTCTGCGGAACAACCACAACAATAAACAGGTGCTTTCGCACAGCATAAATTCATCAATATGCGCCATCGACGCGACACAAGGCAGATCAAGGGCATATACGAGGCACCGACATACGCGTGCAACACATGTTTTTCAACATCGTGAACGAGATGCTCCATGACGCTGACGTGAGATAAATACGCGTAAAAGAGACATGCCACGTAACAGACACGGAGACGTTACGCTCGAGACAAAGTATTTTCAAATATACAACTCGAGTTTTGGATTATATATACATTTATATTACGCAAGAAATACGGTGATGGCTTTTACGTGATAGATACAAAAACATGGGTGACTAACTGTACCTGTGTACACATGGCATCATGTCTCTCTCCTGTACACTTTGGGTCGGCTGGGAGTGCACAGTCCACGGGTGTACATATAAATTATCTCACAACTCGAGTTGGTTATGCATGTAATCTCCTACACCAAGTCTGCTCGATGGCGGGCTTGCGTGGGTTGTGTATGAATGCACATGTAATGAAAAGCGGCTCTCGTGTGTGAATAAAAAATAATGTATTACATATAATGTGCGAGAAGGAAAACATATAGAGCGCACAGTCGTCTCCTACTGCTGCGCAGGCTTGGCTTCTTCGGCAACCCACGGGTTGAAGGGAGGCTCCAACCAATTCTGCACATCCTTGTACGTCTTCAAAAACTCCTCCTCCGTCATCGTGCAATCGGTTTCAGGACAAAAGTTGGTCTCATTCGCAATGCGCGCAAACGTAAAGGACATGATGTTAACAGAGTTGGTTTGATCCGTCTTGCTCATGCAAGAACGAGGAATCAAACTCTCCATCGGATCCCACAAGATCCCGCGGTGTGACTTCGCAGGCGCCAATCGATACGCAAGAATCTCACAATGGTGCTTGTAATACTCGTTGGTCGCATGCGGAACAAAGTACAAGCGCTCAAACACACGCTTGGACATCATTTGCGCAACGGAATTGCGAGTGAGAGGATTAGTCGACTCGCGAACGTTTTCAAACGAACAATTGAAATCACCCAACCAATTCCACACTTGCTCCTGTTCCTCCGTCGGTTCCCATCCGGGACGAATTTCATTCGCTGTCTGTTGTGAGGGGTCCACAGGCTCCTCTTGTGGCGAGCATACGGACGTTAACTCAGGTACCACGGCAATAGTGGCGATCGCTGCGGCGGCCATGAGAAATATCTTTTTGCGAATGCGTGAACACAAGACACTGTTCTACAAATGACCGCAAAGAGTCGTTCTCGTAGGTCGGCATAACTCGAGACTTGGACAATTCGAGACAACGTTACACACTCGAGTGTGTCTCACATATGGATCGATTAGTGTTTTTGTTGTGTACAAGTCTCTCTTGTGTCTGACGGTGCTACGTGTTGTTGTTGATCCACCTGTCTATATGGAACCTTCCACGAGTACCGCAAAAGTGGCTCCACCATCTGTAGTGAAACCGTCAAAGGGAAGTATTCCCCTCTCGGACGGCAAGTATGGCATTGGACGCGTCACAACGCGGGGAGAGTTACCGCAAGGTCTTTCCTTCTTGTGTCAGGTAAGGAACGGTGAGGTCGTTTATCCGGCCGAGGGGAACACGTTGTATGATTTTTGTTCAGAGTATGTCCTGCGATCAAGGGACTGGTCTCTCAATAATTTTGATTACGGTTATTATGTCGCGAGGATGGATGATGCAACCGACGACACAAAACAGGAAAGCCAGAGGTCCTTCTTTTCAGGGCTGGTGGATTATTTTCTTACTCGTCGCATCCGAGAGTAGTATTGATTGTGCGCATCAGGATGCAAACTATGAGTGGTTTTGCGTGTGTGGATAATATACATATTATTACGTAGTGTATTGTTTGTCGGCACCTATAATTAGTAAGATTGAGAATATACAGAAAACGAGCAAGGAAGGCGAGTGGAATAACGTGGTGACGCACATGTCCAGAACATCATCTCCATGTCGAATCACACTTGTGCGGGGCGATATTACACGGTTTGCAGAAGCCGATGCTATTGTCAACCCGGGCAACGAAACGCTGCTTGGATGTTTTACACCGGGTCACACGTGTCTGGATAACCAAATTCACGCCCGTGCGGGACCGGAACTGCATCGGGTGTGTGCCGCGATCATGCAGTCGCGCACTGCGCAACCGGGCGAATGCATCCTTACGGAGGGATTTTGTCTCCCCGCGCGCCATGTAATTCACGCGTACGGTCCCAATGTGCACCTGCTTGGTGAAGTACGGCCCGATTTGCTCATGCAAACGTACCAAAATTGCTTAACCATTGCGGCACAGCATAACCTAAGGTCCGTGGCATTTCCGACCATCTCGACGGGTCTGTACGGTTACCCGAAACAGGACGCGGCTGCCGTCGCCTTTCGTGCCGTCGTACAGTGGATGAAGCGTGCGACCCCTGATACCTCGCTGCGACAGGTATTCTTTGTTGTGTTTGATGAGGAAGACGATCGTGCGTACAAGGAGTGTATTCGCTCTGCCGCAATGTAAGCATGGTCTCTTCGCAGTCTGTGTTAGTTATTGAGATTATACACGTATATATTGTGTGATACATATGTGCGGAGTAGCCCAGATAAATCCTGTTGAACGTTCGTTTTTGTTCTCTCCCATGTATGATATAATCATAATTATACACCTCCACCCACAACTCTCTATCTGTGGCTGTGTGTGTACAAACTACACGTAGAGTCAAACTCTATGAAGCAATTTCAATGCAGACTGAACACACGTGGTTGGTAAATAGTCCGCAAAGTAGGCGACTGCTGCAGGCGTCAGTTGTTCACGGATACTCTGCGACGCTTCATACTCTTTCTGCAGACACAGAAAGATATGCGGTCCCGACGGTCCCATCCATGCACTTCGCTTCGTGAGCGGTAGTGTTCGATCTTCAATAATGTCATGAATACGGCCCCCTTGACACGGTTGTTGTGGTCCGAGTTCTACGCCACTCGTTCCGCCGCTGCACGGGAAGTACCCGAACAGCGGACCCCGCCACGCATCTTTTAGCATATGCACCGAAACTGCAATCACGAGTTGTCCATCAATCGTTTGGAGTAACAGTTTGTTCTTTGGATGCACACGTTTCCCACAGCGCCACGGTTGTGTCAACGCGTCGTAGTCGGGATCGTCCCATCCAACATCATCACCATGTCCCGTCGCCATATTACAGCAACATACCACTGACCAAGTAAGTCAGTTGTTGCAGCAATGCTCCAACAGACATGCATTATTATTACAACTCGAGTTGTTCGTTTGCATGTACTGAGCGTACATAGCCTCTTCTTGTTTTCTGAAAACACACACGCGCATACAAGATACAAGTAGATGTCGAACATGAATGTACTCGTGCGAGATGTGCTGCGCACTATTCTGCTCACGTATATCACATCCCCACAACGACGATTGTGCGCCCTTGCCTGTCGACCATGGTCCACCCATCTCCGCGATGTGTGTGAACGGGAATTTGGGATCCGGTCCATTGTGAGCCTGAAACAGTTGGCACGGGAAGGGCGTAGCGACCTGTTGCAATGGATCCGTAAGATGCGCGCACCCCGAGATTGGTCCAACGACACGAAACAGAAGCTCATATTCGCCGCCGCGCGCTGGGGACACACACCACTCGTGCGCATGGGTAAAGATGACTGGAAGGCGCAACATCTCGTCGAAGTCATCTTGTACGCCGCAAAGGGTGGACACGAAGACATTGTGCGACTGTGTGTTGAAGAATGGGAGGATCGTCCACTTCCTCTCGATTGGGCCATGTCGAATGCTGCGCACTGTGGTCACGAAGGTGTGGTGCGCTTATGTCACGATGTGTTTGGTGCGCGGGATGTCGACCGAGCGATGGCGAGCGCGGCCGAAGGAGGCCACGAGTCCATTGTGCGCGTGTGCTACGAGCAATGGAATGCGGTGGACGTCAATCGAGCTCTTCACCGCGCTGCACAAGGTGGCCACGAACACATCATGCGTCTTTGTCACGATCAGTGGGGTGCGCGCGACGTTAATTTGGCAATGATTGTTGCGGCGTGTTGGGGACACGCGCACATTGTTCAAATATGCTACGACGAGTGGGGTGCCAGTGCCACCGACGTACAGGACACCTTGAAGAGCGCTGACGCAAACGGTTTCCAGGAAATTGTAAACATGTGCCGCCAATGGCTCGCTACTACCGCACGTGATCGCGTATCACACCGTGATGCATACATGTGGTGGGAAGGGGACTATGAATGACCTCCCGCACCGTGCTAGTTGTACATATATATACGTGTAATATTGTTTTGGTTTTTACATGGGGGTGTCCGCGCGATCTCGTTCAAAGATCCACGCATCACATAAGGAAACAATCTGATCATGATGCTTGCGCGCTGCCGAGCATCGTGCGCTCTCAAAGTCATCTGCGCCGTATTTCTCCTTGCACAGTCGAACAATATGTTCGTGACCTTTTTCCGCCGCAGCCGCCATAACATCGTCCATGTCAGTGGCAGACCACTCCTCGATACAGATGCGGATACCGTCTTCATCACCGTTTGCGGCTGCACTCTTCATTAGTTTGTTCAAGTCGGGTTTCGCACCCCACATATCACGACACATGCGTGCAAGTCCAACATGTCCAAATTCAAAAGCACACTCCATTGCCGTATTTACAGACGTCGCTCCCCATTCATCATGACAGACGCGCACTAATTGCACATGTCCACCCCGTGCGGCATTTGTCATGGACATGGCCACTGCCATCCGGTCTCTACAGTTCTCATAGGTATCGTGTAAGAAGCGTACGACATGTTCGTGGCCGCCTCGGGCTGCAGCAAGCATCGCAGGGAAAAACCGCTTTGTTGCTCCCCATTCATCAAAGCATATGCGCATGATATGCATGTGGCCGCCACGTGCGGCACGTTCCATGACGCTGAAAACAATGTCCGACAAGTTTGTATTGCTGTGGTTGAGCGCGTGATAACGGCGCACATAGACTTCGTGACCTCCCCGTGCCGCATACAGCATCAACTCATCGGATGCAAGCCAACACCCTATGTACGTGTTTGTGTTTGCGTCTAGAGCCTTAGCATGTGACTGCTCAAGTTTTTGAATCAAGTCTGCGTGCCCACCGCGTACGGCGTTGCGAAATGCGACCCAGCCCAAGGGCCATTTCCACACATTCAAACACAGGGTCACGATCGCATCGTGTCCGCATCGCGCTGCAACCGAAATAATCCGTATACGCTTGGACTCTTCCCAGTAGAAGCAGTGCGCTGTGTGATTTTCACCCACCCACTGCACCAGTGCCCGGTTCCCGTCGCGCACAACGTCTATAATTGAATAGCGCGTGCACTTTGGGTAACGACGAAACAAGGGGTCTCCGTTGTTTAGCACCCAGGTGCGCCATCGACCACATGCACGCGCGACCATTGGCATGTATGCCCGCGCATAATCGCGGAATATTTGCGCCTGTACATCAGCGACCAGTGTTGCCTCCATGTGTACAGCGCCAATAGTGCTGTGTGTAAAAGAAACCACCAACACATACATAGAACTGCATTCATTACATGTATGTAAACAACTCGAGTTGGTGCATGCGCTACACTTACCTACTCTTCATTGTTTTTTAGAAACCTAGGTGTGCAAACGATACTATCTCCATATTTCTGTGAGAAAGAGACGTAAAATCTTGCGTATCTACACCCCATACACGTGAGCGCTGCGCCTCTCGTTCCCACACCGCATACATGCTTACGAGCGAGTGCGAAAGCTCTTCTTCGTCGTCCATATATTGATCCCCAGCAGCACCATTATGTTGTGTGCGAACAACACGCGCTTCCTTTGCACCCCACGCGTTCACACACAGATCGACCACCGCCGTATGTCCGTTGGCCATTGCAGCACACATGGCCGCGTGAATATCACGCGCATGAACCTCCTCGTAACACATGCGCACTAACTCGACATGACCGGTACTCGCCGCTTGTCGCATCGCCATGTTCGCATCTGCGCCCATGCCCAACGCCCATCGTAGTAAGTGTTCATGGCCTCCGCGCGCCGCATTCAACGCTACAACATCCATATCCCAACAATCATATCGCTGAAATAAATGTTTCACAAGACTTTCGTGACCGCCGCGCGCGGCAAACGAAAACAACGCACTGGTAACATGACAGACGAACACATCACTTACCTTCCGATTAAACCACGTCAAACAGGATTGAACGATATCAACGCGGCCGCCACGTGCGGCGGCATAGACAGCGGAACAAACGAGTTCCGACGACTCACTTTGTTGCCAGTCCAGCAGTTCTAAAATGCACACGTGACCACGGCGCGCCGCCAGTTCAGCCATCACTTTGCGCATTTCTAGCGTCCAGTCCCGTAATGGTCCTCGCCTCTGTCGTATCCAAGCAAGCAACTGGCCATTGCCATCCGCAGCGATGCGCACTGCGGACGAAGAATGAAATTCCAACCGCAAATTCCTCCCCACATATAGCATAACATTGTTCTTTTTATTTGCAATCCTGTACGCACAGCGTTGCCATTTCAGACACGCCTGTTGCACGAGCGGAAGATGATGCGCGCGGAGATACAGGCTCAGTACGTGACACAACACGTCATCGGCTAGCACGTCCATTGATATATTGCGAGTGAGTGCCGGTCAACCGAAACGATATTTAATTAGGCGCGCACACATACAGACACAAAATGAAGTGCCTGTCACAGAAAGGAGATAACCTCGAGTGGACCCCCAGCGAGAAGGGTCATCTAACTGCAGACACTTAGCACGACGAGAACGGATGCTAAATGACACACTCGAGTTTAAACCTTATAATGCCATCACAAACATCGTGCACTTTTCTCAGTAACTAGGTGGATGTGTACACGGACACACTACAGGGTGACGAAACACCTCTGTACATCTTTCACTCTGTACACCCATGTTGGTTGAGACAGACAGTGATACATGTATCACGAATATATTATTATTTTATTCATCAACTCGAGTTGTATATTTGGGTGCAAGGAGGATACTCACCCAAATACATTATATCGGTAGGTGTGATACATAATGTATATAGGACCACTCGAGTTTCTGGTTATTATTTGTACGTGTGTGATGGAGTCATCAGTACTTTTGTCTAGTAAATCAAAGTGAATAATACACGGGTGACGTGCTTCAGTAGGGCTGTGTACGTGTACACAAACCAGTGTTGAGGTGAACAAGTATTTGTGTGCAATACGTCCACCATGGATTCTGCACAAACTCAAGTCGACACTTTGCAGTGGAGTGTTCTCGATTCCATTTTCTACGACTTTATTACCACCAACACATTGAAGGGACGTAATTCGGACCTATCACAACTTTTGGACAGTGAACGCGATTATCATGCGAAGTTTTACAAATACTCTCATCAATCGGTGCCTTATCTGGCAACTGTGCAATGGGTTGCCAGAGGAGAGAAGGATATTCTTTGCATTCGGCTGAATCATAACGGGGACATTTACGGCGAAAACGGAAACGGAAAAGTAACAGTCAGACGCGACTGCGCTCGGCACTGCTTCTCTGACTGGATTCAATTCGACGAAACAGAAGTGCGCAAGGCTCTTCCTCAACTCTTCAGTTTGACACAAAAATTGCGACGGGATGGGCAAACTGCTTTTCCTCATACCTGTGACTGCGTGGTGTACTATCACCCACATCAACAGCGTGTAGACATTCGTTTACGTTCTGTGGTTGATAGATGCCCCAATTTGGATATTTGTTACGAGGCTGGCGTGCCATTCGAGGATCCTTGGTAAATAGAGTGGTTCACATGTGGTTTTTGTCGTGGAATGTGTCGTTAAAGCAGTGTATCGTTGTTGTATGATATGTTGGTATGTTTTGTCTTTTAGAGTATCTATGTTATGTGCGCGCACTGGACGCGAGTCACACATGTCTAGTTGTTGGTACGATGGAACGGTCTCGAGTTTTTCCGCATACAAACCTGATATATTCGGCCGTTTCTTTTGCTATTCGTTTGTTCGTTGTGTGAGTATAATCGGAGCACAGATACATTGGTATTAATGAACTTCATCCTGACCGACGATGTGCAGAAATTGTTACTGACAACATATGTTCCTGCATGTTATATTCCTTTGGTTGCGTTGTCCTGCCGGTCTGTACAAAATCTCGTTGCACGTGCAGCCCACGCGATCGCAAAGTGTGCTCCGTCACGGGAGGCTCCAGGTGCTCCGACCTTGATTGAGTTGGTGCGCCAGGATGACAACAAGGTTGATCTGTTGCGGTGGATACGAAGCATGCGTTCATCACCGTCATCGGCACCTACTGCGGGCCAGTTCAGAGCGCCATCGCACTGGTTGTCTGTACACACGCAAGCGAATATCATGTCTGTGGCCGCCCGTCACGGGTACTCTGCGACGGCAACGCTCTGTTTTGACGAATGGGGTATACATGATATCGGCCCCGCTTTCCATAATGCTGCCCGTGGTGGTCACATTGACCTCGTACGGCGTATCTATCTTGACTGGAATAAGAGATTGAATATTGTATTTGGGCTTAATCCATACAGTGCAATGTACTATGCTGCCCGTGGCGGTCATATGAATATTCTACAGATGTGCCTCACGGAATGGCACTGTACGGAATTGTGCGCTCACCACAGTGACGCAATGGTGGCAGCAGCCCGTGGTGGACATGAAGATATTGTGCGCTTACTACATGACTCTTATGAGGCATGGAGTGTCGAACCCGCAATGATTGCGGCGGCTGGCAAAGGACACATGCATCTTGTTCGACTGTGTCACGACGAATGGGGTGCAACCAATGCAACCCATATCAACTCTGTTATGATTTTTGCTGCGGAGGGAGGGCATGAGGAGATTGTGCGAGTGTGTTATGTGGAATGGGGTGCCCGTGACGTCTTTCACGCGCTGCGACTAGCAGCGTCGGCAGGACATGAACACATTGCAACATTCTTTTTCACTACGCATTATGATATAATCAACGTGTTGAAGGATATTATACGACGCGAAATGTTAGCGGAAGTTCGTATGACGCATATTATTCACACGTGTCGCGTGTGGATTGACAAATTTTCATTATTGACCAAGTAAACAAACCCTTTTTTGTATGCCCGTATATGAATGTGCCCTTTCTCTATGTATGTCGAAAATGATGCCGTCGTCGGTGGCGCTGTGTCCATCTCGAGAAAGTCATGTGTCTCGAGTCAGGGTGAGATCCTAGGCAGCGGGCCATCACGACACACAATATACACAGTTACACTTGACACTGCCTCGGAGTACGAAACAACAATATGGCGACAATTTCTCTCAAAGTCACCCCTGACCCTACAACGGTGCAGAAGGCCGCGGAGGACGCTGCCGCTACGATAGTTGATTCCACGTTTATGGAGCGATACAATCGCACAACGGGCGCGTTGATGACTGCCCTTATTGGTCGCGTGGTTCTTTCGCGGTTACCTGTGCATGCACGCGTCGTGCGATTCTTCACACCCACCGTGCTTTCGGCGGGCATCGTTTCGGTGGGCGTAGCACCATGTTCAGCGTCGGCGCTGGGTGACGTGCGCACGCAGTTTGGACACGTTCGTTCTAGTCTGCCGACAAAGCCGTCTGCGTTCTCGGCCGATTGGTTCAAGGTTGGTCTCTTTTATTTTATTGCAGGTGCCGAGTCTGCCGGCGTGCTGTTTGGTAAAGTTACCCGTGCCATTGATTCCATTCTGCCCGACGTGGAGTAATTGTACAAACAAACTGTGTATCGGAGAGACCTCGTGTGTTTCATTAATGAACGTATTTACAAAGACAATTCATTCACTGGATTGGGTCACTATGTACACTCAGTACGAAAGAAATCCTGTGCTCAACATTCGCGTCGTCTTTTGGATAAATACGAGAAAATCCAATAGCGGCATTTTCAAATCTTTGGCGGCAGCGCGAAAGTCAGTCACAAATGCGGTGTGCTCGTTTGCATCATACCCTGGAAGTGAGCAAAGAATCATTCGTTCTTCTTGGGTCAATCCATCATTATCCACAGTCGTGGGCACGTGTGACATGTTGTAGCGCAATCGATAGATCTGTGCACTCACAGTATCGTCGCACTAGAACAATTGATTGCGGCTTGCTCTCAAATTAATAATTGACCTTTGTATTATATCCTTGCTCTCACTCGCTACGAGAGATGTCGGTATTTATTTTCGATATAGGAAACAATCAACACTCGCGTTTGTTGCTGTATATACATGCGCAGCACATCAGTATCACTGTATCGCATCCATCCATTGTGTGCACAGTTTCACAACATTGGCATGTTTGCCCTGCTTGGCGCGTCGTTTTGCTGATCTCACGTCTGTTGCACCCCATTCTTCGTAACACATGCGCACGATTTCCACGTGGCCATTTTCAGCCGCCGTCAACATGGATCGATTCGCCCAATTTGTTAGAAGGCGACGATCCTTATATCGATGTAATTGTTCATAGCATAATCGGACAGTATCCATATGACCGGCAGAGGCAGCAGACTCCATCGCCTGACCCATGACCTCGGAGGATACCCCGTTGCCCCATTCGTCACAGCAAAGGCGTACAATGGATGCATGTCCGCGCCAGGCTGCCCTTTTTACGGCAGCGCCCACCTCCGTTGCCCCCAACTCGTCGTGGCAGAACCGCAGGAGATCTTCGTGACCGTTGCCGGCTGCAAACACCATCGCCTCATTCACAGTATTATAATCTTGAATTTTCCACTCATCATAACACAAGCACACAATGGACAAATGTCCGCCACGCGCGGCCGATGTCATGACCTCCCGTAGTACCCACACCGGCCAGTCATGTTCAATAGTGTCGTCCTCCTCCAGGTCCGTGTTCTCTTCCGCTCGCGAAATGACCCTGTCCCGAAAGCATTCTCGCACTAGCCTTTCATGACCACCATACGCTGCCGCCGCCATCGCACGAGATAGGTCGGTCCCGTCCCATAGCAGACAATAGTACATCAACTTCCGGTGACCATACTTTGCCGCGGTTGTTATGAGTATGTCTATGGCCCATTTCCTCTTCCAATTGTCGCGTCCGTGTCGTCGTCGAAATACCCATTCCAAGAGGTACTCACAATTGTCGCGCGCCAGTGCTTTCAATGATGCACACATACTACCTTGATTATTCTTTTGCTGCTGTGATAATCCTTGTTGAAGAATGTAAACTTCTCGTTGGTTTCTCCATTGGCGACACGCGAGTGGCGACCACAGTGTCCCATATCCCGCTGCGTACTCTGACCAGATCAGCGCTGACACATCGCCTACCAGCGCTTCCATATCATATTACATCCTTTGTACATGCATATACATACGTCGTAAAAGGTCGTATATACTTCTCGAGTCAATATGCTCCGTCTCGAGGTTTGCACATCTTTTTAATATTGCACACATGAAATGGCATAGACGGAGTGGTTGAACAGACAGGCACCATATAGATCTCCTATTCATTGCACAGCCAGTGGTCGTTGACATCTTTTGTGTGTGTAAAAATGGCAGAACCTACCCCCGTGGTATCCGCCGCCCCAGCAATTCAATTGTTGCGCTTCCAGCCAAACTTGATTGAACCCGGTAGCAATGTGTTCATTATTGGAAAACGCTGCACTGGAAAAGATGTTCTCATGGCCGACGTGCTTGCCCGAATGGCGGGTACGGTTGACTTTACCTTTGCGGTGCAGCCCTTGTGCGCGGATTCGGCTGCGCTGGCATCGCCGGGGTGTGCGAACGTTTCAGTGAAGCATCTTGATGCGCTCATGAATGCGTTTGTTGAATCGAATACCCACGTCGAGCGTCTTGGCCCAGGTCATGTGCCTCACGTGTGCGGTGTCTTACCGGAAGGGCTTGACCAATTGGTGAATCGATTGAATACAATGGATCTCCCAAGAGATAATGGTTTGCAATGCTGGACGGACATTGTGCGAAAAACTCGCAAGGCCAGAACGACTTTGTTCCACGTCATGCAGTTCATGTCGAGCAAATATGCCACCTGGGTCGCTCCTGAAGTAGATTATGTTTTCTTGCTCGACCCCGTGAAGAATATTGAGACGGACCGCAAACGTTTGTGGACAACGTTGTTTTCAAAGGCGGTGCCATCGTTTGCCGACTTTTGTTCCATTGTCGAATCCATGGCACCTTATGACGCTATCGTTCTTGACAAGCGCAACGATTTGGTGTACTGGTATCGCGCATCGTTGCTGCCGTCGCAAAGACACGCCATTGTAAATACGGATGCTGAAGAAACACCACGGGACTATCCTCACCGTGGTCCCGACGGACAGTGTTATACCAAGCAGTCGGACGAGAGCATCGCCAGGTGCATGCAACTGCACAAGGAAGCCATCGAACACCAGCGCCCTCGCATTGTGCTCACAAAGATCCCGGTTACTCCACCGCCATCGGAAAAGCCAGTTGCCGTGCAACAAACAACAACCAAGGGCATTGACCCTGCGCAAGCAAAGATGATTCAAGGCTTTTTGAAACTCATGGAAGCCTTGTTGACGTCCCACGTCGTGGAGCAACAGAAGCAGCCCGGATCATCGACACACCCCTGATTAAAAAAGCGCGTGTCTGTATGTATTGATTGATGTATCTCCGAATTATAAGTAACTTTCTATACTCAAAAAAACAAGAGTGCCATTCTATACAATCATACTGTTAATTCGAAACCTTTCGGCCGCGTAACCATTCTTCACACATTTGCACAATGTGATGACCGTTCCTAAGAGTGTTGGCTCGAAATATGGCCTCTTCCACTGCTGTCACCGTTGCACCCCATTCCTCGTAACATATTTGGACAATGCGTGCCTCGCCAGCCGCGGCCGCTTCGATCATCGCACAGTTAACTTGCGTAGCTCCCCACGCGCGGCACTGTCGCACGATACGCTCATGACCATAAAACGCTGCCAACTGCATCGCGGTGTCGACGTCTGTCGCACCCCACTCGTCGTGACACACATGTAAAATGTGTTCGTGATTGTGCTTTGCAGCCATGCTCAGCGCCTCATTCACATCGCGCGCACCCCACTCTTCGTAACAGAGACGTACAATGCGCTCGTGGCCTCCCTTGGCTGCATTTATGAAGGCCTTGTTCACATCGCGCGCACCCCACTCATCGTAACAGAGACGTACAATGTGTTCGTGGCCTCCTCTGGCCGCCTTTGCCATCGCCTGATTTATGTTGACTGCTTTCCACTCAGTCCGGCACAAACGTACAATACGCTCGTGGCCACCTCTCGCCGCTTGCTCCATTGCGCGATTGACATACGTAGCACCGTACGCGTCATGACAGAGTCGAACAATGCTCTCGTGACCGTTCGCCGCAGCCGCCGCCATCGCGTCATCTACACAAGGAGAATGCCAATAATCCTCATGGCACACGCGCACCAGGCGCTCATGACCACCACGGGCTGCTGCTGTCATGATTCTCCCAAGAACATGACTCGCATGGGAAATGATGCGATGTGTGAGGTACTTTTCAACGTATTGCCGCACCTCACGTTCGTGCCCTTGTTTGGCTGCGACTTCCACGAGTCGCCGTTCACTAACATCGGACACGGGCCTCTCGGGAGGTCGCATCTGCCGCACCCATTGAAACAATTCGGCACGACCTTCGCGCGCAAGTATGTACAACGCAGGTGCAGTGATTGGGGGGTAACCGTTGCTCTGGTCTGTTGTTACGACGACAGCGTGATGCCGTTGTTGCACAGACCAGATCTTATTCGCCATCCTCCACAATGGCGCGTACGCGGACGCGTAGTGCACAAGGATGCTCTTTTGTACATCGTCGACCAAAACGTGCATTACGCCAGACGTACGTATTTAGAATCCACCCACTACAGCGAGCGAATGAGAGATATAAACCGTAATATATATAGACTCGAGCTTGATCATGTCTCGAGAGGTGATACTCACCATACCCACCAAAAACTACGGAAAGCAGTCGCGGTTCAGAAGAATAGACATTACACAAAGACACAACGATACATCATGTCTACCACTACACCCTCAACAACTGTGGCGGACCCCGCCGTGGGTGCATCAGTGCCAGTCACGGCGGCGACAGTAGCCCCTCCTTTTGTGGGTGATGCGTTTATTATGGTGAATCGCCGGACAGAGATTGTCGTGCCCGTTTGCGATCCAGTGACCGGTATGCTGTCGTTGAATATGGAGGCTGTGGGTGCACCCCATGGTCGTGTCAAGCCTCGTTCATTCGACTCTTGGAATTTGCATCCGTTGGGGGTTCCATACTCGGTGGAATACGGTCAAGGTCCCCTTAGCGAAGGGGAGCAAGATGTTCTTTTGGATCGCAACTTGCTGTGGTTGACGAAGCATCGCGCGCCATTGGAAGTGTTGGAAACTTATTTGCATTGTCGACAGCCTGATGTCGTGTACAAGAAGACACAGCGCCCCGACCGACCTTTTTGTCGCGCCGATCCGGCACATAAGAGAGATGAGGCCGCTGGGGGTCGCGCGTACTACCCTCTTGAAGTGCGTGTTCTCGAACCCGATGTTATGTATGAGCGCATTATTTTGCAAGACAATGCGGTGGAAGAGTCGGCGCCAAACGGCAGCAAGACCCACCCCTACGCGACGGCAACGTACAGCGTTTCGCAATCCCACAAGTTTCCCAAAACCATCCACATTGATCAATTGGCCGCCCCTGCTGCACTTGGCGGCACATCGGACGACGTTGTATGACGTTACTGACACAGTCTTTTGTACTATGCACTGATGTAGTCCAAACAAACATTAATATACACGTCTGTGACCTAACTAACAACACCTGCTTCATCGATCCATTTTTGACACATCTGCACAATGTGACCATGTCGCATCATGTGTGCATGTTGTTTCGCTTTCTCAATAACCTCTGTATCAGTAGCACCCCATGCATCGTGACAAAGACGCACGACGTCCGCATGTCCTCCTTGTGCAGCCACTATCATGGCGCGGGTTACATCCCGGGCACCCCATGCATCATGACATAAGCGCACAAGATCAATATGACCCCCACCGGCTGCTTCTATCATTGCCCAGTTATCGGCCGTTGCACCCCATTCGTCCCGGCATACTCGTACCAGTCGCTCATGTCCTCCGCTGGCGGCAAATGCCATTATCAGACTGTCGCGGTTATCGACGCCATACCCGTCCCGGAAGAGTCGCACCAAGTGCTCATGGCCCCCTCGTGCTGCCGACGTCACTGCGGTGGATGTGTGGACCGCTGTCGCACTACAAAGCTCCAAAAATTGATGCACGAGACGATCGTGTCCTCCGCGGGCGGCACTCTCCAGAGCCTTATCCCACATTCCCAGCAAACCATTGGGGTCATTGGCAAAATCTCGTTTTAGTCCAAAGTCCTCATGGCACAGACGGACAACATGCTCATGTCCACCGCGCGCTGCACGAATGAGTGCTTGAACACGATCTCCCGCATTCCACACATCACGACACCGTCGTACGAGCTCTGCGTGGCCTCCTCTCGCTGCTTCCGACATGAGCAGATTCTTTGTGTGCCGACTCCAATCTTTTCTGCGCGTCCGCCATATCCACTGCAAGACATCATCATATCCTCCTCTTGCCAATTGTCTCAATTTGTAGGCACGGTTGAGGGTATTACCATTGACGATTGCTACTGTTGCCCACGCACGGCACACGAGGCACCATAGAGGAGCGTGAGTGTTGGCATACTCCTCCAGTATCACGCGCTGCACATCGAACACCAACGTTTGCATGACTGGCTAGTATGTAGCCGCGGCCCTACTATCCACCGACAGTCGACGGAGAAAAACAAAATGTTTGAACACGGACTTTCACACTCGAGACATACATGTACAATATATATACAACCGCTTACCACGCACACACACCATTACGGCTGTGACAACGCTACAATTGCGTTCTCAAGGAAACACTGTGACTCCGCGCTTGTTTTGCCAACGAAAACCGTCAAACTTGCTTTCCTGTGTGATGTATGGAAACAACAAGGCGGGGTTCACTCTGTTGGTCTTCTTCCCTTGAGGGAACAAATGGCTGTCTGATAAGGAAACTTTGAGCAGACACGAAAGTTCTAGCTCCGCCACTCCCTTGGAAAGTAGACGTTGTCCGAGTTGTTCTGCTTGTTCATAGAACAAATACGGAATAGTGTCGTTTGTAACAGGAATCGCAACGCGAAATTCGTACCACACCCAATGTGGCGCTTCCACAGACTTGATTGACACACCGTCATCCCGAAATTGAATCTGTCCGAGTTGGCCTACCAAATACTGACCTATCCATGTACGGTTAATTTTGACCGCAAGGTCGCGCGTTGATGTTTGTGAGGGTACGACGGCCATCTATAGAAAGGTACTACTGTCCGTACACGTATATTTGCGCTTCGTCAGAGAACACAGTACCAGTGAGGATTACTCGAGTCATTGACATGTAGTGATTTCTCGAGAAAGAGCATTAACAGGGGGAGTTTCTGAATATACACTGTTATTTGCATTACTTTGGAAATGATCCGTCTGTCTTGTTTTTACAAACGAAAATCGACTATTTCATTTCGTGGAGCCTTTCGAACACGTGACTCTTTCTTGGTAATGTTTTAGCGCACATGTGACCACCTCGATCCCATGAGCTTCCAACGCTTCAAGAAACGTTATCACATGACCAGCAGAGTACAACTGAACCCAAAAAGATAATAAAATACCGATCAAAAAGCAGTGCTAAGAAATACGTACCTGAATAGTAGCATTTCCATCCACCACGACTTTATCCACCTCCAATGTATCGGCAGTACTCAAAGTAGACACGCCGTTCTTTACAGTATCCGTACTATCATCATTGCTGTCGATATGGAAAGGCGGGAATAAACATAAGAGACCGCATGGAGCCACATCAACAACAAACTACTAAATGCTTTATAGGCGTGCGTACCGATCCTCCTGCTGATATCGGATGGGTATTGGCACGTCTGGAGACTTGGAGTGGTTGAGGTACACATGCGAGTTTGTAAATTGAATAAATTGCTCCGGGTCTGTGTCCCAGGAGAACAACGACTTTTGCTGTGCCATTTTTTAGTTTAGAACCCACCAAGTAGAACCGAACACTTGATCAAAAAGAAAAATAAAATATACTAATATTGGTTTCCGAAGGAGCTTTGTTTTTTCTCGAGTACTGGAAACAGCGCGCTTGGTACTAAATATCTCGAGAAAAGGAACAACAGTCTCGAGATGGCGCATACAAATATACTTTGTGTGTCTCTACATATGGCTGTTGCAGCGTCGGGTGCAGAGTACAAACATCTGTGCATATACACACATAGGGCAGAGAGAAGGAAGAATAAGTATGTAGTGGAATTGCAGGAAATATATATATATATACTTATATCGATATTTACTCATTTACATCTAGAAGTAGCGAGATGGATTACGTGAAAGAAATCCTACGATATGAGAAAGAAAAAAAGGAACTAGAGGTCAGAGAGTCTAGTTTAGAAAAAATCATCAAGGAAAGAGACGAAGAGATTCTAGTTCTGAAAAAAGAACTACAAAAAAAGGAAAGCGATATTATCCAGTACAAATATGAGATCTCTAGATTGAATTATAGGAACGAGACGCGAACGCGATAGTGCTATTGTAGATAAAATCACTTAATCTATATTATATTTTCACCCGCTCATGGCACACAAGACACAATAAATAGATGTGTGTTGGGATTTTCTCTGGCACACGAAGAAAACACTAGGTGCATTATCTTGCTCGCTGGTCTTTTTTGGACGTTGTCAAAAATGATCACCACGTGATCTACATACAATGGCTTTATCAACGCCAGGCCTCCTCAGGAACATTCTCGACGGATCGAACACGAATCTGTCGTTCTTCACTTCCATGGTGGTGGCCAGGCAATGGTGTTTCATTCGACAAACTGATGAGGAATTCAAACTTGGATTTCATAGACTCTGACCATTCTCGCCTGCGCTGGACGGGAACAATGGTTACCTTACTATGCGTCATCGGCCTCGAGTTCTGCATCGTGTGATTTCACGAGTTTCAGTAGTATTGCAAGGTGCTATGCTCTTTGCTTTTTACACGTCCAAGCGTTTTCACAAAGCCACACATGACAACACTTGTTGGTTGCCCGTATTTATTTTTTGCGCCCTATAAACACTCCATTTTTATTAATCAACATCAAGAGGAAGATCATCAAACCACGCCACGGGTTCGCGAGTCAGATAAGCTTTCTGATCCGGGACGGGCAAACTGCTGACCAGTTTTTTGTACAAATCCAAATTACATGGTACTCTGGCGTCCCGATTCAATTTCCCATTGATGCGTCTGTGGGTGCCACTGACGTACGTTTCGACGAGTTCTTGGATTGCTCGCTCCACTTCCCACTCTTCTGACGTCAATTTGTACACAAAATACAAACGATAGTCCGGGAACCCGTCCGTTTGGTCCATCGAAAAATAACATGGCTCGTCATTAAACTTGCAAATGCCACTATAAGGCCCATCCCAATAATTCAAATCCCACAAGATGCAGCGGAAGTCTAGTCTGGGGCAGTTTTGTACTCTGGCGAGGTCCCAGACCGGCGCACGCGGCTCTGGTTCGTCGTCGTCTAAATCAGGCAGGTCGGCCAGTTCGATCGAGGCAGTGATAGGGCCGTCGTCTTTTGCAATAGCGTGTGGGTTTCCAGGCATTCTTTTCCTTCGGGATACTGACAGTCGGACAGGGAGAACATACGTTAAAATACGCAACTAAACTTCCAAGTCTCGAGTTCTCACTTATCCCTCACAGAATCTCGAGTATCACGTGCGCCACCAAGTGTGTTATTGTTAATAAATACCAAACAAGGGTGTTCTCGCGTTTTAATGCACATTATACTGCTTGTCCAATCGCGAGCAGCAATTTAGCACTCGGACGTGGTCACACCTCATTATAGCTTCCCTCCCTCTCGCGCTCAGTGAATCCACCCCACACAGATGGAGAAAATGCATGTATATACGACTCGAGTTTTGGGCCAACTTAATATATGTGAAATATTGGCTTCCCCCACTGTGCCATTTTTCGTTGTGTGTACACACATCACCAACATACCCCACCACACCTGCACTCTGCGGTGTGTACATACACTCCAATGTTCCTATATCAAGTGAACCTAACTACTGCGCCACATAAGTCTCTCTGTATAATTTAACAAAACTCGAGTTGTATTATTACCCTTTAAACCTACCGTGCATATACACACATCTTGTGCAATGTCTCCTCCAGATTTTACTCACCACACTCGTAACCCTCGTGCATTCATATTACGTCAAATAACATGAATACATCGCATAATGCGTGTTAATGGAAGTATACATTATATACACAGATACATTATTTTACACATACACATACGCCGCGCGCATTAGCGTTTGCGGAGCAGTAGTTGAGCCAGATCACGTTGTATCATCTTTTGATCCGATGCGAGTTGTGTGATCGTTGCATTCAAAGCGTCGATGCTCGCCTCGATTTTCTTTTGGTCGCGCTCGTAGGTCAAGTCGCGTTGAGCCAAGTGTCGCACATCTGCGAACAGGCCCTGTGCAAAGGCTACACCTGCTGTGGCGTTCGGAGTCATACAAAAGTAGTCAAATGCGGTTCGGGCAGCAACCTTGTCCTGCAATGGAATGAGACCAAAATTTGTTGTTGTAGAGAGTGATGCGTTGTTGCTCTTCTGCTGATTATTTGAAACTACTGTTGCGTTCGTAGTATTAGATGAAGCAGTCACAGTAGCAACATTGTCCCGGTTGACGACAGTCTTCTTCCGCCTCTTTGTCACTGACTCGTCCTCCGAGATATATCCATGTTGTTCAGAGATGATGACAGCATCAGAAATTTCCGGTATTCTGTGTCCTACCATCTCATCACCACTCGCGTCCGCATAGGGAATTTGGCGCTTACGTTTCCGAATTGGAGTGCTGCACAGTTGTTGGCGAGCAGAAGAAGGCGGCTTGTCTTTGCACCTCACAGTCGTCTTCTGTGAAGCGTGGACCGACGAAACAGAGTCAAGTTCAACATCACTCGCATCGGAATTGGATGTGTCATCATCGTCATCATCACCATCATCATGCGAAGAATAGGACGACGACATTGCATCATCGTGTGCGCCGGCGGCATCCATGCGCACACATAATTTCATGGCATCTAAACAACGCAGTTTCGCGCGGCGAGTCTTCGGGCGGCGTGTAGCCAATAACAATGCATTGTTCTTCTTCTTTTGCGCTGTATTTGCGGGCCGACGGCTGTCGTCCAACACAGCGTCGGGAGGGGTATGTTTCTTTTGAATCGATGATGACGCGGCACCTTTGATACTACGCTCCGTTTCGGTTCGGGTTTGCTTGTCCAGGCGGGACTCCTTCTCTTGTTCATCACACACGGACTTGCGTGGCGGACGCCCCCGCCGCTTCTTCACCGGGAGAGGCGACAACGCCAACGGGCTCGGTCGCGTCGTCGTGGTAGGAGACACCCACCCAGCATGGTGTTGCAAGGGTGATGGTTGGGGTTGTACAACAACGTCAGTTGAGAGGTCGTCATTCTCATTGTTCACCATGTTGTCGTCAGACAACGCAAAGGACATGTCGGTGCCATCGGCGATAACAGTATGAAGAGCAGTATTGTCTGAAGACAGGGACTGTAGTTGTTGTTGTTGTTTCTGTTGGACAGCACGCAGCGCCGCCACTTTAGGGTCGAACCACGCTTCAAAGGGTGTGCAAACAGGCACACGCTGGTCTAACACGGATGGAGCGACGATGGGAACACTGACTGTATTGGGAACCGACGATGCAGTGGATGCCATTGGAATTCGACGCACGAGTGTGTAATGGCGCGATGACTGATCGAAAGCGAGGATCACGAGAGAAGGGTTCTCTGCAACGTAGCGGATGAGAGCATCGCTGGATTGCGGCGTCCTCCCGACAAACTCTACGTCCGCATCGGTACGACTGGTATTGACACCGGTCGAACCACGACCGTGTCCGTGAGGATCAAGGGACAGCGTGGAGGTATTTTGTCGTGGCAGATTGGATGTCGCTGTGGATGGCGAGAACAATCGAACCGTGCAGTCGGTTGAAATTGTCAAAACCGGTCTTCCAAATAATGCACAGAAAACTACAAACACAACGATCACCCGTTAGCGCCGCCCAACTCATAAAAATAATAAATCACGTACCCGCCAAATCACCATCACACCACCAACTGGACCGTCCGTACACTAACCAAGTCAACATGACCAAGTGCCAGGCCAATGTCAATGCCTGATCATGCGACACCGGTGACGATGCACCAACAACAAAGTAACCCTCTAACGCGTGTCGCAGCGTGCAGCGGAATCGATCACCGTCACGAAAGCCAAACACATCATCATACGGTGTTTTTAACTGGATACCATAGTCTGCCACAACGTAGGATGACATGCGGATAGAGTCGATCACGCGATTGGCCACCGCCGCGTTATCCACAAAATATTCCCGAATGCCAGCGGGCCGTCCTTGTACCCCACTCACAACGCGATTGTAGGCGCCACTAAAATCGGCGTCGCTCTTCAAAAGCGCGGCTGACGCAACAATATGCGCAAACGAGGCCGGTGTCGTGAGAGTTTGGCGCAACGCCATAAATGCTTTCACATTTGCCGGCATATCGTTTCGCATCAAGGAAAGCAAATATGCGCGTGAAAGATCCTCGTGGTGCTGCGACGGAAGAGTCGCATCGTCACCGCCAACGGTAACATCCACTTGCGGTTTCGCCGGCACCGCCGGGATGCTTGGTGTGAGCGATTGTTGGTTGCTATACGCACCGCGCATAGGTTCGTCTGGAGAGGAAATGATGACCGGTAGCGTGACTGTAGACGACTCACGCAAAGTGGTCGCTGGGGTTGGTCGTGCGACGGTCGGTTGTGAAGAACTGTCATCGGCAAGCTTTACGGATGGTGCGCGGGCGCTGTTCTCATTTTGCGCGACATCTGTATGATGAGACGGGTGACGCACACTAGCCTGCTGCATCTGGAGACGCTGATCTACTGTGCGTTGGTCATTCCCTTGTAGAAACACAAGAACTGACGGGATGCATGATGGGATCACGTAGATTTCATCTACATACTCCCTGTAATAGACCCATCCGCCGCACGTACTGCGCACCGTTTTGATTTGCTCTGGTGACATGGTCTCGGAAACCATCATGGTGGGTTTCCTGGACATGAAAAATTTGGCCCAGTTGTTTGCCACAAACTTGCGAAACGCGTCGCGCCGCTCGTTTCGTAGTTGGTGAGGAAGGGCGCGATGCGTTTCCCACAGCGTCCGCAAATGCACATCTCCGTGAGACGTTCTTGGTGGAAATGTCGTTTTCGACTATGTATATATATAAACAACACACGGGTAAGAGACAAGAACAAATTCGCAATGAATGGCGCCATCGAAAAAAGGTATGAAATAAATGTACATGCATAAATACAGAGGAACACACTGCACAGTGAGTAAACGATACGCACATTGGACTCCATATATACATATATCTCTCAGGTCAACCCGTTGCTGCACGCGCGATACGATGTGACAAAAAATCAAAGTACACTGCCACACACACAACACACGTGCAAAGAACAAGTGTGTGAGGGGAGGGAGACTTGAGCACTCGCTAGATAAAACCACCAGCCATCAATCTCGAGTTATTCCAACAAACTCGAGTTTATTATTTCCATATCCCGTACGGGTCTCATGAGCGCGTGCACTTGCATATATAAAGACATACAGTGTAGAGCAGGTAGGTGTGACACACGAAGTACTCACTCTGTCAGGGAGAAAACACTGGTACCTCCGTCTCGGCTTCTCTCTAATTTATTGAACTATTCTGACACACACATTGTGCGTGAAGCAATTTTACGACATGGATCCCGCACAAATGCCATCGTTCTCCTCTGGATCACCTCTCGTGGTTGCGGCGACAGACCTGTCTGAACAAAATGTGCACGAACACTGGCCATTGACAAAACCCTCCGATGTATTATCCGATACATGTGTGTTCTTGCATTTTCGTTTTATGAAGCCCATTGTCAGATCCCCTGCCGCGCTGGATCTGGAGACACAGTGGCATGCCTGGCGGTCGGACCGCGCGTTTGTCTTCTGCCGTTACATGCACCCGTTTGAATCACATTTACAACATTCTTCTACTGCGGCGAATGCGGTGAAAAAGCAAAAGCGCGGTGTCATGCACTCGGTCATTCGGTTTTGCACCCCGACGACTTTGGACTCCCAACAGCCTCTGTACATTGTGACACAATCCTATCGTCGTGCGTACTGTGTAGATTTCTTTGCAAAAAGTGATTTATTTCTTCCTGCTATGCGGGTGCTTGCTTTTTTAACACTGTGATCTTACTTTCGTGCCCGCGCGCGTTGTACGTGTATATATAGAATTGGTGACGTGGTTACACTTTCTGGTCCTGTTTGCGCATCATCCAACGGATGACGACGACAGCAGCAGCAACGTCCGTCCAGATCCCAAAGTTGACATGGATCAAAGTGTGACACGTGCCTTGACGCCAGCGGTGGGTTCGTCGGCATTTCGTCTCATGTATCAGGCAGACACCGGCGAACTACAGACCTTTGAGCAGTTTAACAAACACATTGGCTGTCCGCGAGACAGTTGGCCTTCCAACGTACTGCCCCGTGCGTCGGCCCCTGACGAATGTGAACCCGGGGAACTGCAACACATTTACAATATTCTCGATCGATGTGCAGCCGTGCGCTGGGGTAAAGCGGATGTGTTTGGTTGCTTGCAGCGACTTTTACTCCTATTCTACTTGTCTGAAAAGGATCCGGACACCTTTTCTCTGCCAAGGAGTCTCAACAACAAGAAAAACGCACGCGCTGCACCCACTGGGAAGAACTTGTTGATCTTTCGTGCCAACCTGTGCACCCACATTATGAGATTGCTACCCACGTCTATGCATGCAACGCTGGCGACGGATGATGACATGATGCAGTTGGCAGTCGATGTGTTCTCTGGGAACGACACGTTATTGATGCCGCTGATGAAGAGAGTATGTGTCAAATCTACAACAGGGCGCGGTAGTAACAGCGGGAAAAAAAGCGCTTCATCGTTGTCACCTCCAACCACTGCCCCGTCAGCGACACTTCGTGTCAAAGACGAAGTACATCCACCGCCACACTTTTCGAGTGATGACGAGGTATCTACGAAACTATTATTGGCGCCAAAGACAGCGCCAAGCAAACCTTACCGGAAACGCAAACGTGCGACGACACCCACCATGACGACGACCGCTGGCGCCATGGACAATGCTGTCATGGACCAGGGACAAGACTGGACCGATCAGCCTGCCAAGCGGTCGAAATGCCATGACGATCCCTGTCACGAGATCGCTACCGCTGCTGCCGTCGTGGAGACACTGCCATTACTGGAGTGTGGTACAACCCATCCTGTGTCGCTCACCACCACTTCGACGCCGATACCACCTCAACCGGAAATACGTGTGGACGTATCGTCGACCGAGCAGCATCATCAACAACAGTGCTCGGCACAGTTACAATCGTTGATACACGCCATTGCGTCCGTTGACCGCGAACAAGAGCATGTCGCCGTGGTCGTTGCCCTGCAGAAGGAACTGGACCTGTTGAAACGCAGTCTGGCCACAAGTGATTCGATTGTTCTGCAGTTGCAGACGGACTCCCACGAGCATATCTCTGATTTGACGCGAATTATTACGGAGAAGAACACACAGATGGACGCTTTGCGACAGCAACACGACAATGCGTTACAGCAAATGGTTCTCGATCAGGATGCACGTATTACCTCGTTGCGACAGCAATACGAGGCGACATTGCAACAACAGACTGCCAAGAACGCTGCGCACATTGCGACGTTGCAGCACCATTTCGATACCATGATGCATCAAGGTAGTCTGGAAAAGGATGCGCGCATTGCGTCATTGGAACTTCAATTGCGATGCACAACAGAACAACTCTCCCAGATGATTGTGCAGTTGTACGCCGAAACACAACATGTGCAAAGAACAATTACTACGACATAGGCCCGCGGTGGTCGTATCATGTACAAAGTATTATATGATGTATATATAACTCGAGTTTTATACGAATCAACTCGGTAATATATATATATTGTACCACCACTGTTCTTTTCCACCACCTACACTCTCTTCACACTTACAGAACACCCGGTCATCATATAGTCCTCACACATGTATTATTTCTCCACTCGACCAGTTATAATATTTTATTAGTCCCACGAAAAATGTGCACCCTGCTCAACTCGAGTTACATATACTTGGTTTTTCAGGTGCGTACAGCGACGGTGAACCTTTCGAGGACGACTGAAATATAGCATGAAACGCTTAAGGAAAGCGTCGCCATTTTTGTACGTGTAGTAACCTATTTGAACTGTTCGAAGTTCGGTGAGGATTGGCGGTGAGTACCAACAAGGGTCTTTGTTGTATATTGTTCTTGCTAAATATGGACAACATTGGAAGAGAAGGGTACCTCGCTACGCACCCGGTGCACCAATATTGCGGCGATGACTGGGCTGAATTCTTGCGACGTTTTCGATTGAAATTTCGGTCGCTCTTCCCTTCAGAAGATGAACGCCACAAACGAACGAAGCCCTGGTGGCCCGCCCTGACACAGGTGATCCGTTGGGACGAAGAGGGCAAATGGAGAGGAACCGTGCAAGTATTTTTCGACCCCGATGGAGAGCCGTATGTCGGCAACACCATCGACCCAAACAATCTTGACGCGAAGCGGCGCGAGGGCGAATCTCGGGACGAGTGGTCCTCTCGAATCAGCAAATACAACTACTGTTCTATTTCCCACCCTTTTCGTATATTTCCACCAGCGCCATCAACGTCCGTAGCCACGACCCTCGAAAACTGAGGAGTGAGATAGGTGTGATCCGGCCAATGGGCGCCGGTGTGACTACACTACGCACACTCGAGTAGCGAGATTAAAATAATATATGTTTTTGTTGTTCAATGAAGTGTAAATATGCCACCATACACACACGCAATTAAAATCACCCGCTTGCTGGCAGTGAGGAACCAACACACCTTGGGAAATATCATGGAAGAAGAAGGGACCCTATCATCCTCCTGTTCCAATGATGTTTATCATCTCGCTCCTGTGAAATGTGCCGTGCAAAGTACGATTTTCTGCACCAACACACATACTGTTTTCGTTTTTCGTTGCATGTTTTTTTATCGGTCACCATGTGTATGTCATGTAGCATTGGTTGATGAGCATCACGACGAGGCGGTCACATTGGCTGGCAAAATTATTCTGAATCTTATTGATGAGGTTGAGAGCAAGGTGTGTAGATCGACCGGGTCTTCCCCACAATCATGTGGTTCCACTGCAGTACGTACACCACCCTCTACATCAGTACTACATTCCATTGATTGGGAAAAACCAAAACACAACGTCTCTCGACTGAACCGTTTTGTTGTTTAGTTGCGTGCGGAAATCGAAGCAGTACGCGGCCAACTCGCAGTTTTGCAGGCTGAAAATACAACGTTACAGGCTGAACTCCAGAGTCTCCGCCAGTTGAAAGGTCTCGACACCGAAACTGTCGTTATTGGAGGTCGGACACACATAGTCCGGTCAATCAGTATAGACGACGTTCCGGATGAGGCATGGTCATGAAACCCTTTGTGTGTGTCTCGATAAAAAGTTCTCGCGTATCCAGAGAATCCTTCACACTTGTAAGTCACCTGTGAATGCACTGTTTTTGTGGTCTAAAAATGAATTTGTCTGTCAATCTTTTCGTTTGTTCAACCCGCAGAAGTTGGTTATTTACACTCACAACATCACTTTTTCGAAGGATCGAAGGACTTGAACAAATACACGTCACCAATCCCAGTCCGTATTGTCGTCATCGATTGAGACGACGCCGAAAGGCATAGTGCTCCCATTTGGAAAGCGCAGAACTCCACTTGTTGCCGTGATGTTGTCATGTGTGCTCGTTGACTTTGATGGCGACTATAGCGAAGAAAGCAATTAACTCTCCGACGAGCGGATTAGAAAGCAAAAAAAAAGGAATACGAATAACGCACTGCATCATCCACCGGTTTCGAATTCACGAGCACGTTTAAATTCGGTGCTACAATTTTTGATTGCAAGTAAGACGCGTCGCGATTTGCTACATTACGGGCGCACGACCACATTCTCAGTTTTGTCGCGGGCGACTCCGACTCGTCCGTTAACGCGTACATCTCCTCTTATTCTCAAATGCCTCGTAGAATAATTTTTTAGAGGGTGCTGTTTCTACGATTAGATCACAACGAAGAATCACCCCATACACATATGGCTGCTGCCTATGTTGCCATTGAGCCCTATGTGAGTCTTACTGACGCTAGAGTCCAACAGGACCATACGTTCACATTACACACATCAAAGGAGTCACATTCCCTGCACGACCTAGCCACAACGATCTCGCATCATTGCACCGCTCTTATTGACTGGATCGCGGCGAATAATATCGAAGGTCCATACGCAATTGAATTACATCCGCAACGTAAACCGGATTCGTTTAATCGCAATCTCAACAATCAAAACTGGTCGACGCGGCTGATTCTTTCACCAGTCGGATGGATGAGGTACTTACAATGTCACAGTGCGTACAGGCATCGGTGGACAGAAATCATCGATCACTGCGCCCACCATATTGAAACAAACATGTCGACCGCTGAGCATTCGAGGAGTTCATTCTATTGGTCCTCCGCGGAAGAACGTGCGCTTTCGTATCAAGAACAAGAAGCTTTATTTGATCACTACTCTTGTTGTAACGCTGGTGCACACTCGTCGACGGATGACGATGATGATAGTGATGATGATCCTGATCAAATCTCTCATACTACCACCCCATCCGAAAATCATAATGGCGGTGCCTTCAGACTGGTAGATTGTGTATGTTACACCACATCTAGCACGCGGTGTCGGTGGCGAATCACCTCCAATCACGTCATTGGCCGCTTTGAGGATACGGACAAACGGCCGTACATTCTTTGCACTCCCTCATTGGACAAGTGTCGCGATATTATATTGGCTCCATGCCTCCATATGGATCCGAAAAAATTCGCCTGCCAGCCCGACTCATGGCATCATGTCCTCAACATCCTTTATTTGCTGCAAACTCTCACAGGGTGTACCAAACAAAATGGACTCACTCCAGTCTCGTCCATCAAGATTGGTTGTCGCGAATGGAGCACGGTACGCGTCCTCCTCTGCCGTTTCGTTTTGCGTGTCTTTCGAAGATGCTTCGATATATTGGGCTGTCTTCTCACATATGCCAATTTATTTTTTTAACCAACTGCCTAGTATGACAGTCGTCACTGTCATGTCCATTTGTATTTGTCGGAAGAGGCGAAAGCTCGGTTATGTCAGCACGGTGATGATGTCTGCATCACAGATATTCTTCCCCAATATACCGCCCAGGACGTGAATGGACCGTTCTTAAAACAGTTACCACTACCTGCCCATGTTCCTACTACACGTAGTTCAACTTGCCGTGCTGAGGAGAAGGACATCGCGTCATCCTCCGCATCATCCACCACCGAAACAAAGAAGATCTTGCTCCGTCTTGAGCGACTCCATGAATATTACAAGGATCAACCCTCTTACGATGGGGAGAATCTTAAGGCATTCACTCCTCACATTGTTCTTGGGGAGGTGCTTGGAGTGCTGCAACCAAACAGGCATCTCCGAGTGCTGCAACCAAACAGACATCTCCAGGTGCTGCCAGCACACGAGGACATCGTCCTAAACAGGAACATGTGGATACGCTTTCTCACGCAACCACTCAACTTGTTTCTAGCGGTCACTGTGTATGTACTCATCCTTGTAGTCATTGCAAAATGCGTAAAATCGTAGTGGTTTTCTCGCCCTTCTATATACATATCCTAATCACAAGCAGCACTTTGTTTTCTCACCTTGTATCAAATTACACTGGTGGTGGATGGACTACGAAATTCTTGTCAAACGTAAATGCACGACAATCGGCGAGGTTAAGCACTACAGTGGTAATAACCATAACATTTTGGCACGTCAAAGAAATTAAACCTCCAGTGTCGCACTACCGAGCAAATTGTGGGTATGATTACTTCTGTGAAACTTTCACCACCTGCGCAGTCCGTGGCCGTGCCAAACCTGCCGAGCACACAAGACGGACATGCACAGTCTCCAAAACAACAGAGTGGTCGACTGTTGAAGAAACTTGAGTGGGTGCCTTTGGAAAGATGTTTGGAAACGACATCTTCAATTTTCACCAACGGCACGGATGCGGACGGGCAACAGATGCGGGTCCTCACGAGAACATTCAGCAATGGTCAAACTGAGTCAGTATCATTGCTTACAAATGGTGTTATCGATTGTTAAATAGATTTATAGAAACACGTCCAGATTCGTTGCAGTGTTCTCGGACGCATGCTGACATTGCATCAGTAAAGATGACTCTTGTATGCACGGCCTTTGCGCGAAGCAATAAAGAGAGGGGTGTCCGTTCTAACGATAAATAACATGGTATGAACAACTCGAGTTGCAAGAGAAAAACAGATCTGTTCCTCCCCAGCCGTGGTTGTTCCGCCGCTACTTGTATGTGCACTTTCTGTACACTTCTCTACTGGCGGTAGTATTTTGTGTACCCGAGACTGTGTCTTCCTTCCCAAGTAGTGAACGAAAAGTGTGAGACTACTGTACTTAAATTCGAGATATTACAAAACTCGAGTGATTCTAGCAAAATGGATAGATGATGGGGTCAAACTCGAGCCAGATAGATTGGTGAGATTCCCAACTCACTCGAGACGGTCTTCGTTATTGACATCATCGTCGGGTTTGTCCGCTGGTCGATCAGTTTATAATATTGTGCGCAACCGAATATCTAAGTCATTCTGTGTAGTTGTAATGGCCGACAACAAAGTTCATCCCGAAGAGTGCTGTGCTCCTGACACCGTCTTCTCTGCTGATGAGCCGTTTATTGTGCAGTTGCGTGTAGAAAACGCAGCATTGCGCAATCAAGTTGGAACTTTGGAGAATCAAGTCGGAATTTTGCAGCAACAACTTGCGTCATTGCAGGCTGAAATCGGAGGCATCGGCTAAGTAGAGTTGTTTAATGGATGTTGTTGGCAGTGTACAATGAGCCTATTAGTAGTGTATTTTGAATGCATATACTCTTTATTTGTTCCTTTGATCGACACTTTTGTCTTCCATTCCTATTTTTCACGCCAGTAATTCGTTCTTTTAGTATTTGCACTATTCTCTGGCCGAATACGTACTTATCTTCGACTTAACCCGGAATAATATCACAAAAAAAGAGAGAAAGTAGATGACAAAATCTGTTGAAGAAGTTGACAGCCTTGTTGCTGCGACGCTGCACCTCTTCGATTGACCGAAGACAACACAACACATTCCTTCGTATGTAGTTCGCGGGTGGGAGAATATCAGCGCACATACAACATCATATGAACGTGATAATATATTAATATACAAGCGAATGGGGAGACATAGGTGACATAAAAGGTTCGTCAAACGAGGTATTCACAAGGAGCGAGTCGACGGACATGGGATCAAAACCAAAGGGTGGCATTTGTTGTTGAACCTCTGTCACAGGCGCCGCAGAAGAAGTGGAAGGAGGAAGAACAGGAACATCCATGGTCACTGTGGTTGGATAGTCTTGTTCGTTCAAATCATTCAGCATAGACTGCAAGTACTCCATGGCATCTCCCATGTCGGGAAGAACTGGAACAGTCACAGCAGCAGCAGTAGCAGTAGCGTCAGTAACAACACTGTTTTCTTCGGCGGCACCTGAGACACACACACGCTTCGCAGGAGTCTCGTGTACAAACGCAGCATCGTCGTCGATGATGTGATCATTTTTGCGCGCTCCAGCGCGACGTGGTGACGCGGTTTGGCGCTTGCGCTTGCGGCGAGCGCCATCTTGTTGCTGCTGTTGTTGATGATAACGGGGTCTGTCCATATGTTCGGACATGGTGTCAGTGAGAATCTGACACAGTTGGACACGATCGCAGTCAGTAACACGGTCCACGTAAGTGTCACAAAGGGCCTGGTTGCAGACACTAGTGTGCCAACCCAACAAAGCGCGACTATAGTCGTGCACCGAACAGTTGCCGTCGAGTTGCATTATGGACAGCATGTCCACGTCATCTGATTGCGATACGAGAGCCATGGGGACACCGCGACCACCGCAGGACTCGCCCTTGATGGCGCGAGTGTCGGGACCCGTCGCGAGCACCGTCGCCCACTGGTACATGCCCGTCGCGGGGTCGACAACTGTCAGATTGTAAGGCAGCAAGTTGATGAGCGAGAGGGTGCGGCCGTTGGAGGCCTTGTACATGATCTCGCGGCGCTTGCTGCCGTACTGGGTCTTGGAGGGACTGTCAGTGCCCTGGGATTCTGTCTTGAGTTGCTGCACAAAGTCTGTGGACACGGAGATCACCACCATGAGCGCACTAATAATGGGGACAGTATCACAATCCACAAGAAAGCACGCACCGTTGACTGACCAGATCATACATGTCCAACGAGGGTACTGAATGTACACGTCAAAGAATGTATTCATGCCCTTGCGAAGAGGTTTATCGAGGGCAATCACGTGCGCAATCGCCTCGCGGCAAAAATCTTTGCGCATGGTAAAGGTAACGTCGAACCGGCCAGCGCCATTCTCATAGAGAAAGGCAACAATAGCCTCCGACAATTGTTCAGGAGTAGCGTCTTCCAACACTATATAGGAGCAAGACGCGTTAGCATCTCGAGATTCGAGATCCGACACGGGCCGCTGCCCGCCCGCCCACAACACGAAGAGAAACATAGAACCTACCTGTTGACATGATAGTTGAATAAAATAGATGAAGATCTCGAGGTGTGAAGACGACAGGAGTAATGAGGGAACTGATTCTCGAGCGCGCCGCTCGGGCGAGGTCGCTGGCCGCCGGGGGGTACTGGCGCGACATGGCGCGAGCACACTCGCCATGGTCGCGCCATGATGATGCGACCAGGACAACTCGCGGAATCAATCTGCCAATACATTATGTATGTATTCCGACAATCAACGTGTGAATACATACATGGCACACCGAGGCCGCGCTTGCACGTCGAGATCGCGTGTGATCTCGAGAGATTTCTGTGTGCTCGTGAATCAAAGCATAGAATCGTACTACTTTTGTTTGTTTGCGGAGTATATAGCCTTGTACTGTGACGATGCATCTACTTACTGCATGTCAACCAAGGGAGAATGACCCATAGCCGACTCGTTTTCTTTTGCATTGTGGCCGGAATCATTCATTTGGACCAGTCTGGCTGCACAGACCCAACTATTCGCGGGTGTTTTATTGGTCTGTTGTACATACTCGGTCTGTGCATATGGTTGTGGCCAAACTTTCTCTTTGGTGAGGACACAAGTAATGGACTTTTGGAATAACACGACGTATTTTCGTGCCCGAATCTTTCCGGTCGATGCATCGTTTATACATGCAGCGCACAAAGGGGACGTAACGCGTGCCACACAATTAATCCGCGAGCACCAAGTGAGCTTTCGTGCATTACACAGCGCATTACGATGTGCAGCGGAATGGGGTCATGTCGAGATGATGCAGTTATGTCGCGACTGGGGCGTTATATATTTTGATCGTGCGCTCGAATTGGCAACACTGCATGGACATTTGCACGCTGTGCGCGTGCTCGTGGAGTGGAATGTCCCGATCGACATTGAACAAGCACTCGTCAGTGCAGCGCGTGGAGGTCATTTGGAGATTCTAGCGGCGTGCAAAGAGTGGGGTGCGCAGAATTTCATGTCGGCGGCAAAGGCGGCTGCTGAAAACCAACAATATATTGCATGCAGTTTGCTCGCACAGTGGCACAATGAAGACTGGGATCGGAAACAAAAAGAAATTGTTCCCGTGAAAAACGCAGACAACACGATGGTTGTCCATTGGGAGGATGTTTCACGTGTAAAAGATAAAATAGTGTAAATACGAATATTATTATTCATCTGTGAGGAGGCAGACAAGCATAAAACCCTCGAGTTTGCTCTGGCTGTCTCGAAATGCGTGATTTCTCTCGTGTATGTGTACGTACACAAATACATGTTGTGTGCGAGTGAGTTGAAAACATCGTGCAAATACACATATACACACAGATGGAGGTACTGGTCGGGGATGTACAATCGTGTATACTGCGACGATATGCAGATGCATACGAGCCATGGTGGAGAATGGCCTGCAAGAACTGGAACAGTTGCGCTTTTTACGCAACATGCACCGAAGGAATAGGAGGTGGTACCAGCACGTTGGAAGTATATGCCCAAGAAGGTCGTCTAGAACTTCTGCAGTTAATCTGGCAAAAAAGACTTTGCCAATTGCGTACTAATAGAGTGGAAAGTGTAGCAAAGGCAGCAGGTATAGGAGGGCATGTTCCCTTGCTGCGGTGGATAAAACAAGAGAGGCCATTTTTTACGCCACATGTGGACAACATCATGTTCCTCGCAGCGGCAAAAAATGGCCACGAAGGGGCGGTGCGGATGTGCCACGATGAATGGAACATGCTGGCCGTAGACATGGCAATGCAGAAAGCAGCACGCGGCGGGCACGAACATCTTGTGCGGCAATGTTACGCATGGGGTGGTCGCCGTCTGGAGTGGGTGATGGCGGCGGCAGCAAAAGGAGGTCACGAAAGAATTATGCGTATAATTCGCGACGAGTGGGACGCAACAGTGAATGTTGGCTCATCGTTGGCGGCGGCAGCCGAAGCAGGCAACGAACATCTGGCGCAACTCTGTTACGAACAGTGGGGCGCAAGAAACGTGGATCAAGCCATGGTAAGGGGCGCAAAGTCAGGACATGAGCGCATTATGCGCATGTGTCATGACGAATGGGGTGCGACATACTTGAACGATGCGATGTTTTGGGCGGCGCGGTATGGCCACGAGCACATTGTGCGCCTGTGTATCGAGGAGTGGCGCGCCACGGATGTGGTCGGTGCAATGGTCGAAGCGGCCTGTCGCGGCCACGAAGGAATTGTGCGATTATGTTACGAGAAATGGGGAGCTAGCGCGGCGGGTGTTGCCGCGGTGCTAAAATTGCAGGGACTTGATAGACATGATCACATTGTAGCGATGTGTGAAACATGGCAGAGGGAAATATATTCACAATAAACTAGATATGTGGATAATATATACAATATGATGTGGTCAACAATACATAGTATATACATACTCTAAACATCCATTATCTCTATATACTATTCAAAGCACCCAAAGGCGTGCAACCAGGTGTTTTCGTCGTGTTGTTGGGCCTGATACTATACATGTAGTGCTGAAACGTGTTTCTCTCTGTCTCACCAATACGGAATCCACCATGCTCGCAACGTCCGTCGAGCGGCGGTGTGTTCGGGTGGACGGGATGGTTTCGCTCATCAGGTACCCCGACGACGTATGTGCGACGCGCACGCGGATTCGTCAAGCAGGACATCCATAATAGTGCTGTTTCAGATGCCATCTGCAAAGGCGTAAATAGAGAATGCGCACAAATAAATAAATGCAACATTCGCGGGAGAGCACACCTACAAACCACGCGCGTTTTATACTATACTTATTTACAGAGAGTAGAGAGATTGAAGGAGTATAGGGACGCCAGCAAATACTGACGTCATGCACCAAAACGATGCGAGTTGCGCACCAGTGCCAACAATGAGAATCGAAAGGAATAAAGTGAGAAGCCAGCCGCTTAGCAACGTCCATTTTAATCGCGGTTGTTCATAATGTAGCACGGTGACAAGAATGAGTAGAACGTAGACAAAATGGGTGGGTTGGTACGATATTGATTTGACGGCAAATATCCACGCCAAATGAATATGACCTCGATAGGTACATGTTTCGTTGCCATAATTGGTACCGGGCACGAAAGTTGTGAAACGTGCATCACGGTCGTCTTCAAAACGAAGACCAAGCGATAGCAAGGCAACGACACATGTGATCACAGAAAGGGAAACAGCAAACCGCATTGTGGTGACCTTGGAGATGGTGGATGATGAGAACAACCCAATCGAACTGAACAATACAGGTTGGAGCCAAATCAATACGTATGCAAGAATAGTGGTTGCCGTATTGGCTGCAGCGCAAGGACGGTACGATGATGATGTAGTGATAATGTGCAAAGGTAAATCATCCAAGTCCAACCAGAACCACTGGAAGGCCTGTAAAAACTCCATAACCGCGTAGAACACACAGAAGGCAACATAAAAGGGCCATGCTGCAATGGGGCGCCGACGTATAATCAGGAGGGCAGCGATCGCGGTATGAATCGCACCAAAAGCAAGCGAGGCAGGACCAGACCAGCACATCCGTATGATCTATGTATGTCACCGGGCTTGCGGCGAAGCAAGAACAGATACAGAAATACACACCTCCGTTGGTTAATATCGCAGTGCAGGCACAGAAAAAAATGGATTTGTCGGACATATCTCGAGTGCGTTCGTGTGTATGTATATATATATATATATATCCAACTGACTGGACGCATCACAATATCTTACAGCGCACAGGTTGCATGTTGTGGGAGTGTGTGGAATGATGTGTGAGTGTAGTAGTTGGTGGTCTATGTACAGAGTCAGTATGCATGCGCAATACACACTTACATGTAGAGACGCACGTGGGTGTGCAAATGCAATAATAGCGCCGGAGATCAATATTGTCTTCGATACATGTCAACAATTTTTTTACAGTACTGCAGTGGTAAAGTGTGATCGTGTGTTCACACTTAATATTATCTATCACAGTTGCGTTTTAGAGTGAGCACTTCATCTCCATATCCATCATCATCATCATCGTGTGCATTCTCCATGAGTGGAATCGTACCACACATCGCCGATAAAACACGCGAAAAAATGGAAAGGGTCTTTCGCGGTGGTCAGAACCCGCGCCGTGATTGTTGCACAGATTGTTCCAGTGCATGTGATTGTTGCTGTAAAAAGAAAAAGCGACACATTGGCGCTACAGGTGCTACAGGACCGTCGGGTGCGACTGGTGCTGCATCCGGTTTCACGGGCGCTACAGGAACAGGTGCGTCCGGTCCCACTGGAAGTACAGGGTCGTCAGGTGTCACCGGTGTGACCGGAGCGACAGGTCCCGCTGGTATTGGAGTGAGCGGTGTGACGGGCGCGACAGGCCCGGCCGGATCGAGTGGTGTCACCGGGCCCGTCGGTGGTACCGGCGCGACAGGCCCTGCAGGTACGCCCGGTGGAGCAACTGGTCCGACGGGACCTACCGGCCCGCAGGGAGATACCGGAATCCAGGGCGCATCGGGTCAGAATGGTGCCACAGGATCCTCTGGCGCCTCGGGACAAAATGGAGCCACCGGCGCGACGGGCCTGACGGGTGCATCAGGCCAAAATGGAGCCACCGGTGCAACGGGCCCGCAAGGAGATATTGGCCCACCAGGAGTCACCGGTGCGACAGGATTCTCTGGCGCCTCGGGGCAAAATGGTGCCACCGGCGCGACGGGCCCGCAAGGAGATATTGGCCCACAAGGAGTCACAGGTGCGACGGGTCCACAGGGAAACGTTGGTGGGTCAGGTGCCACGGGGTCCACCGGACCGAGTGGGAGTGTGGGTGCGACGGGTCCGCAAGGCCCGACGGGACCTTCTGGAATTGCTGGCGCTGGAGGTTTCATACCGTTCGCATCAGGTGCCATCGTTAATGCCACGGTCATTGCAAGTCCACCCACGGTGATGGGATTTGGAAACAATCACGTTGTCACACCCGTAAGTTCACCCGTTCAGTTTGGTCAGTTCGCCTTTACCGTTCCCACGGCAGGTGTCATTCGTGATCTGCAAGCGAGTGTCGACGTGCACTTTGCACCCAACACGGCGCAAGTGGCGTGGACCTACATTTTCCAGATTTACCGATCGGCATGTGCTACAGGAGGTGCAGAAATTCCAACAAATCCGTATCTACCAACAGGGCTCGTCGCCACCGCGACATTGCCCGCGACAACGACCACCACATTCCCGGTGGGCGAATATGTTTCGGCATGTGGTATCTCGGCAGTGACCGTTGCCGTCGCCGCCGGAGATCGGTTGGTGCTTGTTCTGACGTCGGATCAAGCGGGGACACCGCCCGCTATTGACGAAATTGCCTTTATCGGAGGTTTGATTTACGCCATATAAATAACGAAAACTATCTGTGGTTTTGCGGACAATGAGAAACAATATATATACTGAATAAATTCATTGGTTATTACTCTCTACATTGACTATCGGGCCCGTGATGTACTCAAAGTGACTCGACGGGCGGAACGGAGAGGTGTCTGACAGACGAGGACGTAAACGGGCGAACGGAAATGTTGTTCGTGTCAAGAACCATGGTGTGCACATTGCCCTTCGAGCCAGTGCCAGTCACCGTGTCAGAGTCAATGGCGTCGCCTTTCGGTGGCTCCCACCAAAACAACTTGTTGAGAAGACGCGCGCATCCAGAGATCTCGGACTTGAGAACGCCGTCCGACAACGCAGGAGAGGTTGGCTTGACGCAGGTAATAGTGAACACGCCCCTGCGATAAACAACATCATCATCACGGAACGCAATACCATCATCAACTGCGTCAACATGAATGACACTTACATGCTCTGTCGGTTCGTTGTACTCATTCCAATCCACCAGAATACCACGAATAAGAGACATGCGCATCTTGTACTTGGAGTGGAAGGGGATTTGAAACACAATAAATTCGTTGTCCGACATGACACCGACCGACGACAAACTAAAAAATAAGTGTGTGTGTCTGTCTAAGGAGAGTGTGACAAGATATACGTCTGTGAACGAGAGCAAGCAGTTTGGCATGCGTGCAACTAGAGTTTGTGCAAGTAAAACTCGAGTTGTATACTTTCTTGGCGATATATCTCTATGGTCGGTGGTGGTTCTATCATGTACATTACGAATAAATAATCACGGGGCGACAAAGTCAAAGTGGTGACGGTTTTTTATGCACGCGTGTGTATACAGTGAATGGATGTTTAGTTAGTATCTCCATGGTTGACGACCATTATGACAGGTTGAATCAGGTGTGTTGATAGGGGGGTGTAAATAAGCGGGACCTGCAGGTCCAATTTCATACAGAATTTCGGCCCTTCTGGTAAGAGCCCTGATCTCGGGATTGTCGGTACCATGATCCGTGTCTTCAGCCTTTGCGGAATCATTCTTGACAACACTGGATGTGAGAGTGTCGTTGCTGACGGCCGGAGCAGGCTTCGGAGCACCATTGTCAAGGCGAGTGGATTGGCGTGTGTTTGCGCTGCGACTGATAGTAGAACAGAGAGGCTGGTAGACCGCGCAACCAGCAACGAGGAACCATCCCCAACCGGACCGACGCATAATAGCGAGTGCCCCGGCAATGGTAAAACATGAGACCGACGGAATGGTGTGCTGCCAAACAGACTTTGTTGGTGGACAATGAGTGGTGGTGTGTTGATTCATGGCGCGCGCAGTGTCTCTATGTACGGGACAAGAAGATGATTTGTATATGAACCCCGCTTCCGGCAATAAATGCGCGGAGAACGTCCTAGTCTAACTGACTCAAGTAATACTGATTTACAATGAGAGTCATGAATGGTGCAAAACTCGAGTCGCAGATACGAGTGTGAGAAATAACACTGTGCATATGGAGTGATAGATTGTACAAGCGAGGATTGAATAATATGACTCGAGTTTTGTGTAAAAAATACAGTGACGAATGAGGTGATTTTGCTAAGTGTGTGTATATTTTGTGTACACTGACAGAGTGAAGGTGTAATGTGGATGTGGTGAGTGAGGAAGGTGGTGTACACAACGTGACGAGCGAAGAGAAGAGTACTAGTGGGAAGGATGTAGTAATATGATACAAAACTCGAGTTATATTTTCCCGAATGTACTGCACAATTACACACTACTGTACCATATATGAATAGACGAAGACAGACAGATGTCAATCAATAATATATGCGTGTTTGTCAGTACATGTATATAGATCTTATTCGAAGCAAACAACGCTGGCAGGGAGAGGGGCTTCTTTGAAAAAATAGCGTCCGCCAGACGACGGGCACGATCCAGAGTTGGTCACAATGTGGCGCACGTAGGGCTTTCCCTTAGTCAGCGTCTCCACTCGCAAAGGGCAGTCGAGACCCCAGAATTTCACCATATCGCTCTGAGAGCAACCCTTCTTCATAACACCAGGGTACTGATAGTTGAGATACGTGTACAACGTGACGAGAGACCAACGTGTCTGTGCAAGATGAATCAACACGGGGTCCGTCACAAACTGCTTCTCCAGGTCTGTCATGGCAGAGGTCTCGTTCGTGGGCGCGTACGACCCAGTATTTGGACCGCAAATTTGATGCACCATGACGCTGGGCAGACACCCGAGGGCCTCCATATCCATACTGAGTCCGAGTCCAATCTTCACTGGAACAACGACCAAGAGCTCGCCGTCCAACGGAGCAGTGGAGGGCACTGCTGTAGAGGAAGGTGTTGGTGCGGCCAACTCGCGTGCCAATGGAGGGGTGAGTGACACTGTACAGAAGTGGAAACGGCTCTCTTTCTCAACATCACGGACGGCAGCACACATCGCATGGTCTAGGTCCACGTGGCGGTAGAGCACTTGACGTGTCCAAGTCGGCGTGTCGCGCAAGTGCACAATAATACTGTCAGTGACCGTGCCCGGGAAGCGCTGCGCCACGTTTCGACAGAATTCTCCAAGATCTTTCTCAGATGGAATTGCCATCATCACGTCAACAAATGCTTGAACAGTTCCTTTAGAGTCTGCATTGTAGCACCGCAATACAGTAAGCATATCCGTATCGCTTTTCGCCCACACTGCCTGATGCAGACGATCCGATAAAGAGGTAGGAGGGATGGACATGTCTCTGTGCTAGGATTGATATTGTTTCGCTTTGCGGCCGACGCTGACTCTGAACTTACTGACTACCGGCAGAACGGATTGCGTGTTTTCTTGCTGGTACCTTTCTCGAGACATGTGCTACAACTCGAGAGGGCAGCACCACCACAAATATACTCGAAGTAGCGAAATTTATGTTCTTCAAGTGTAGTAAACACGCACATCATCGATCGATCATCCTCAGTGATTGCACAGCAAGATGAACGCCGCAACGCTCGAACAGGCGGCAAGTTTTTCGCAGTTGGGGTTTGTGGCACGGTCCGAGGCCAAGTGGACACAGGTTTCGCTTCCAGACTTGGGGTGGAATATTACAGAACCGCTCCATCAGCATTTGGACCAATTGCGTACGGATCCATCGCTTCGTTTCCTTTTGGAGGGTCTGTCTGAGAAGTCTACATCCCCCGAGGATGCGCAACGACAGATCGATCAAGTGAACGCGGCTGTTATGAAGTGGCAAACCACGTTTCTTCCCTCTCACGTGACACATGTGGTGTTGGATCACTGCTACAACATGAGCATGCCCGAGGAAGACGAGTGCAAGACACTCATCAAGGTTTCGGGGTCCAACCAACGTGTGTCGTATTGGACGGTGCTGTGCGCATTGGATGCGTTTTACCGGCAGAACAGACAGTTGTTATTCTGGACTCATACGGATGGGACGGAATATTCTGTCGATCATGTGTATTTTGAGGGATTTTTAGAATGCGCGCATCCACAGAGCCCCCATGTTTTGTACATTCAGCCAAATATTGGGTCTTAAGCGAAACATGTTTACACATCGTTGTTACAGCCAGAAATACAGATTGTATTCATTATTTTTTCTTCTTTGGGTCGTCAATGGCCATGAACCAATCCAAACGGGGTACGACCGTGTCACCATTCACGACGTTCGCCACAAGACTGCCACCGACAATGTGCGTCTCGTATTTGACACCATGATCGTCCACATTCACAGGCACACAGCAATGACCGGGCGGAATGTTATCATCGTCAATAACAGGCCAATCACATTGCACAACGTGCTTGGTTGTTCGTTGTGTATCAAAATTGTATTGCTCCCATTCGTACGTGTAGTTATCACCTTGCCATTCGCCATGGTCGTCAAAACAGCAAAACGCAGACACCCAGCCACTAATGTACGAAGGTCCGCTCCCACCACCATAGTGCGTGCAGACGCGCGACCAAAAGTCGACACTGTGCTGACCGCGCGACGCTCTGATCAACTCGTCAAAGATAGGTCTGAGTAACGAATGCCACTTTTTCATATGCCCCTGTGCATTGTCAAATTCCAACAGTCGATCAACGCGCCGCGCCAAATCCTCGTAATCGGCCGGAGTGCCACACAACGTGACGTTGGGAATGCCACATTCCAAAACCATTTTGTAGGAGAAATAAGACTTGAGCGCACTCATCAAGACGACGGAAAAAACCAACGCGTCATTGGGTGTCGTTGTCGTGAACGACGGAATGACCCAATCGCGGATCGATGGATCCTTCAGGTTGGAAGCGATTTGAGGTATCATCTTGCGAATGAACACAGCATGGTCTACCGTGCGAATGTGACCGTCCATGTAAACAATCAATTTTCGTTTTCCCTGAAAATCCACAAACCGCGATCGCAACTCTTCGGCATTCGCGTTGAGGTAAAAAGAAAATTGCACCAACACAGCACTCCAAAAGTCGTCAGGTCGCAACTCAATATTGTAATGGCGGCTATATGCCGAAATGAGACCACTGACAAGTCCATGTGAGAGACTCATCGTCGGTTCGGCAGTAGAGTGGGGCGGCAAAGAATGTCGAAGGAGCTCGCCGCGTTTTCCGATTTCCTCCGTAAAGGCCTCAAGTTGCCGAAGGGACTTGAGCGGATCCGTCAATTCATGCGGCGCAGGTCTGTTGGCAGCGTGATTCGCCACCCGGAATGTAACTCGATGTGGTGCGGCAGCAGTTCCCTGTTGGGCGGCCGGTAAAGTCGAGTACTCCATGTTTACACGTGAAAGAAAGCAATAGGATCACTTACGGCAGAAAAGTGAACTATGTGTCCCAGCGATGCGTTGCAAAGGCACACACAACAAACGATGGATGGTTTTTGTTCACATCCCAGCAGCGGTTCGCGAATAAACATGATGCTGTCAAAACTCGAGTACGACAGCAGAGATTGTTTGTAAAGTATTGTTGGTGTGCTGACATCTCGAGACCACGTTTGTGTGCTTTTCGGATATGATCTGAACGTTGCAAAGATTCGCGTAGTGTTGTGGAAATATTTTTCCACATGCACATCGTAGCATATGGCTGAAAAGTCATACTACGCCATATATGACGTCCGCGAAGAGAAGAAACCCAAACTCGTCGAGGGCTGTCGGAGTATTCCGGATGACGGTATCGAGTGCCGCATTATCGAGTTACTCGCACGAGAGCAGACGATTGGCGCGTACGCCATGATTTATGAGCGTGCCGTTGGTCGTTTGCGAGTATTTGTGCGTGCGAAAAAGACTTTGAAGATTGAAAGATTTGGGATCGGCGTAACCGGCCACCTTTTTGCAAACGGACGGGAATATTACGGTTGGTCAGACTTGCTTGAAAGACGTCCAAACTGGACACTGCGTGCCTTTGTCGCCAGTCCAGAAAGCTCGACAAAAAAGCAAAAGCAAGTGTAGTAAATAAATCTTTGTATGCAATAATATCTACACACACCTTGCCCTCTTGTGCATATATATATAATCACGAAAAGCAAAGTACAAAACATTGGAGTGTTTATTTACTCTATTGCGCTTTCACGGCATAAATGCGCGTAATGCATCGGTGGTATCCATCGCTATCATACCCACACGGCGAGCCAGAGACATACAAATACCGTGTCCCAACATCTTCCATCACTTGCTTCGGAATCTGAACCATCAGGTCCGCAGGGGCATACTCTTTTTTGTACGACGCATTGTAGTAATGGAGCGTAGGACCGCTCCAGACAAGCGTCAACTCGGTCGCAATGTCGTAGGATGTCTTCTGCCCCGGCGTGCTTGTCGTCAGCCCTGGCTGTCGAACATAGGGCACGAGCGCGCCAGGAGGCTGTCGTTGGAGATGGAGCGTATCCGGGGAAACGCAGATCGCAGGGGTCATGTGCGAATTCCACAATTTCTCAAATTGCTCCGTATTGGTATCCGAGCCCGCTTCATGTACCGCGTCTGCAAATTCTTGTAACGCCTTATTGTACCAATCGTGACGCGCCAACCAATTACCTTCCGCATGCAGCCATTCCGTCGTGGAGCCGTTCAACAAGCGCCGTTCATCCAAACCATATTTGGACTCTAGCAATGTTAGAATCACATTGGGAAACTCGCGATACGGCATTTGTGGCTCCGATTCATGTTGTTCTTCTTTTCGTCCTGCATGTGTGTTCACCACCACAGGGCTCTGCTGCGTTGGCAACCCATGCACAGCAGCATGCAGGGCATCGTTTTGAGGAGTGCTGCTCATGACCTCCATAAGGTATGTTGTTGTGACCAACGAAGAAAAGAAAGGAACTAACTGTGTCTGCTTGCACGCACGCAGCGACTGCCAACACTTTGTGTCTCGAGCAGGGGTGTGTGCTCTAATATTGAGCTATATGCAAAACTCGAGTGGCAAATGATATGATATGGCGGAATTTATTTCTCGAATGAGTATATCTCGAGGAATTGTACGGAAAACCGCGCACACGGACGTATATAATATTAATTGCGTTAGGATCAGTTTGAGTCAGTTTGTTTGTGTCAACGTAACCTAGTAGAAATGGACTGGACATTTAAGGTTGCGGGTGCGATGGGCGTTGCGGCGGGCCTTTTGATGTTGCCCTCACGTAGCCCTGGGCAACCATCGCGCACGGTAAAATCACACCTCTTCGACGCACATGTGATGGGATTTGCGACCGGTGCGGCGTGCGCCCTCCTGGGTTCGGTCGCGTGGAAAGTGTATTGCGAATTTCCCAGCCAGATCTCACAAGAGGATCTAACACCGTTGAGATTCATTTATACCTTTCTCGGTGTATCTACCGTCACGCAGGTTCTCTACGTCGTGGGGCAGCGGTGTTTGGATTACGTGAACAAGAAGCAAGTGTCACATGAGGATAACTAATAGCAACGTGTAATGCTCGGTTTTTGTGTAATGAATGTAATAAGATTGACGTCAGTGTAATCGTTGGCAAGTAAAAGATTGTTATGTTATTATTCTCGTAGTGTGTGACACAGAACGAGAGGAATGGAAGGGGACACCTGAGCAAACCACCACTTCTGCACAATTTTTTACGTGAAGCAAAAAGATGAACAAGCACAATATATTTATTCTACTTTGTCAATATCAACAATCGCGCGAATGGATATACATTCGATACCATCCGCCACGCGTATCTTCTCCACTCTTCCATTGCATTTGAAGACGATCCGATCGCGATGGCGCGTGACAAACGCTCGCATGGACTCGCCCACCACGGGCAGATCGCCCGCCGTGATCTCCAACCGCGCAGAATACTCACAATTTTGCGGCGTTTGGCCTCGAGGGAGTTTCGCGTTGATGATTTCAAATTCGCATCCGAGCACAAGTCTGCCTTTGACGATCGCACGCACTTCAAAAGGAGTATACTGGATCATTTCTAACAACCGTTCAAACAATTGTTTCGTACTAACATCGGGCGCTTCTCCACCCCAGAATGGGATGATTTCTCGGCGGTAGTTCATAGGTGATCGTGCTTAAAGCAGGGCAAATTAAGTTGTTGACTAGGACCAAGGGAGCCCCACTACACTGCGCGCTCTCGAGTCATGCTTCTCTCGAGTTTTCTCCATGATGGGGGCACTGTATATATTGCTGCACTCACTGTGTGGTAATATTACGCGCAATTGCATCCACACATCTATCTATTTTTTAGATTACGTAGATGGCGAGCGTGGAGAAAAAAATAACCGGTGCTGCCGAACAAGTGGCAGCCGTGGATGTCAATGTCACCGACGCCACTACAGCATCCAAAGTAGTAAGATCGGATCATAATAGTGAAATTATCAAGGAGTTAAATCTTATGAAGGCGTTGGATCGTCACCGTGATCTTGAGCGCTTCCATCGTGGGATGGGTGTCCTTGTGACTGCACTTGTAGGTCGCGTGATTCTACCGCGCCTACCCGCCGTACCCGGTCGTTTGGCGCGGTTCTTTGCACCTTCCGTGCTATCTACGGGTGTCATCTCGCTAACTATTTCACCTTGCACGGATTCCTCATTAGAGGAAGTACGTTCCCGGGTCGAACGCCTCCGATCAAGGTTGACCGACCGGTCAAAGATTAGTCACTTGTACCTTATTGGTGCTGCCGAAGGTATCGGCGTTGCTCTTGGAAAGGTGGGTCGCGCTTTAGTTCCTATTCAATTGTAACTGTGTATGTATGTCTCACGATGGGATGAACGCTCCATGTTAGACAAATTTGAGTGATGGTATAAATATACAAAGTCTTTGCACAACGTAGTTGTTGGATTTATCATTTCTGTGGATATTGGACAGAATCTGTTACTAACTGCTATATAAACAACACATGGATGTGCTGGTGGAGGATATACGGACAACGATCCTGGTAGATTACTCTGCGCCCTATCGACCGTTGTGGGCATTGGCAAGTCAGAAGTGCAAACACATTGACAGCAGCGGTGTGTATAATGACGAGGAAGCGAGGGATATGCGACAACAACGTCTTCGGACACTGAAAAAACTGGCAAAGGAAGGTCGCCATACATTACTGGACTGGATACGAGCGATGCGCAATGGAAAGAGATGGACTTTGGCAGAACTGCATGCGCTGATGTGTGCGGCGGCGAAAGGAGATAGTGAGCGAGTACTACGACAGTGTCACGATGAGTGGACTGTGGTGGGATTAGCGCGTGATGTGCGGTTATCGAAGGCTACGGCGGAGAAATGGGCGATGGTGGAAGCGGCACTGAAGGGTCACGAACACCTTGTGCGGCTGTGCCATGACGAATGGAACATTGTTGGATATTTAGATCACGTGATGGCGGCAGCAGCAGAAGGAGGCCATGAACAAATCGTGCGGTTGTGTCATGACGAATGGCATGCAAGCGATGTGGATTGGGCAATGGCGGCGGCAGCGCACGGAGGGCACGAGCGAATCGTGCGACTGTGTCATGACGAATGGGGCGCAAAGGACGTGAAACGGGCCATGAGGTGGGCTACACTACACAACCATCATAACAAAATCGTACAATTGTGTGAAGAATGGATCAAATAATTACAAGAAGATGCCAACAACAATATATATTGAGTGTTTATGTGTGATACCATGAAAATATATTGTTTTTACAAGCCTAATCAAGACATTATCAGCAAAACGTAATTACTTACAATTACTGCCATCTCAACCGAATAAGGTCACCGTCGTCCGGATCGCAGACACACTTCACTTCAAAACCAATCTCTTTCATGCGTCGACAATATTGATCCAACAACGATTCCACACCAAGGTTCACACACGACTTTTTCCAATAATAAATCGAGCCGCTATATACATCACTTGGGATTTTGTTGTCCATCGTAGCATCTGCATTCTCTTCTATCATTCTGCACTCAAACCGACGTAAAAACAGATCCATACCATGGCTCCCCGTCCTTGTCGCATGTTGCAAACAAAACTCCAGGGTCATGGCCTCCAACTTGTCCAGGTAGCGACGAACGTGTGCGTCGCGCTTGTGCCAATAAGTAACAACGTCTTGCCAAACATTGTACGCTCTCGTCCCTTCCGCCGCTGCCGGACCTGTTTCCACACGAAACACGGCCTTGTTTGTTGTATCTGTTACTTCCGTCACCACAAAACCAAGTTGTTCAAGTTGCGCCGATATTACAGGGGCCAAATGCCACTCCCAATCTGACTCTGTCAACTGTGTACAACCATACACCGGTGGAACCTTAAACAACATATGACGGTCCATGTAAACTATCACATCCCCCTCATCGATGGCGCTGCTGCTCAGCGTGTCCAAAAGATACGCGACGCATAGAGGCGCCAATCGTGAGATTTCTGCATCACGTTGTGCACGCTCTTGCTGTTGCTTCAGATACTCCTCGCGCTGTCTCGCTTCTCGCGTTGCGACCGATGCCGCTCGCAGTGTCTCAAGCGTGATTGCTTTTGCAGCACTCATCTAGTTGAGGATAAACTGAAAAGAATAGAGACCCAAACTCTTCTCGTGTGTGTGTATGTATTATCTCCCGATATATACGGAATAGAAGAAGGATACATGGATGTACGACACCACGATAATGTATTATCTCGAGTTAATTGTTTTACCTCGAGATGTTTTGATGACTCTGCTGGTTTATATTCGATATATGTGTGCTTTGACGCGCGTATACATCGCGCCATAAAAACAACACATATAGCGGTCTGCTGTCTGTTCTCACACACATCTCTATAGTCAATATGCTGGCAAGACGGGTTTTTCGTATCCAAGGATGCTACTGGTTGAGTGAATTTGTAGACCCCGTAGAGAAAGCTCCAGAGTTTGCGGACCTTGACACGATCAAAGTCGACTTGGACAAGGAAGGCCAATGTCCTGATGATGTCAGTGTGGACAAGGCAATGGCTGTCTTAAAAATGATACTCGACGCGCATCCAAAAGCCTGTGTTGTGCTCTACCCAAGGACACCTCTGATTGGGTCGTCTCCGCTTGTCGATACTTTGCTCGATTACATGCTAACGCATTTGGTGGGACGCGTCAAAATCAATGTGGACAATATGGGCCAACGGGACGACTGGAGTGATTGGGAGCAGTGCACATGTCACTTTATGACTGCTCTGATAAACAAACTTGGTCAACTGACAGAGGAGCAGGCGCGCCTCGCAAAGGAGAACTGGAAGTCCTTACCATGGATCTTTGAAAGCACCGAGTGCCGTACCTGCCAAAAGGAGGCTTGGGAAGGCTGGGCGCATCCTTGTCGAGACCAGGCGTGGGCCAAAATGTGCAAGGATGTCCAGAAGACATACAGTACAGAGTGGCCAATCATGTTTTGTCAAAGAGATTAGTATAGATGTAATATATATAGATACGTATAATAAACGCCGTCGCGCAAGAGGAACACTGTTTCGCTTGTGACCGCGGAATATAAATCAGTTTCTATCGATCATCGTGAGTACACACCAACATCATGTACGAGTCTAGGGGAGTGAAACGGCAAAAACTGCGCGATTATAGTGTGAGTCCAGTGCCAATGTCACTATCGCCCGCCACCGCGACAGGACCAAACCTCCTGTCAGTACCGCCGGAAATGATCGCAGAGGTCTTGCAACAGCGGCCTGAGTTGGCTCCGACGCTGGCACGCGTGGGAGGTCCGTTCACACAGTCCGGACTCTTTGGAGCACCCACGTCAACAGGATTAACCACTCTCGCACAGATGCGACGACAGAAGGCAACCTCGTTTGCGTGCACGGCAAACCCAGCCGAGTGTGTCCTCACCTGGCCCGCACCGAACGTGTACGTGAATATTCGTACGGGCGCAACCGATATTAGAGTCGCGTTCGAGGTGCTCGAAGATGAGGACGATCCCGATGAGTTTTACGCGGATGTTCTTCCGTGGACGGCACAGGACTGGAACGCGGTTGCATGGAACTGTTCATGCTTGCCACTCTCGTTTGACTTGCCCATCAGGGTCTTTGAAGGATACGACGTAGTGTTGCATTTCCGTCCAACGTTCACACAGGACCGACCCTACACAGTCGCCGACGTACGCCAGTATATTTCACAATACCTTGCTGAACCGTTCACTGTGGAGCAGAAGCGGTACATTGTGTCGGAAATATACGCGGCATGGCAACACTTTTTGCAGCAGCGTAAGAAGAACCCGCAACTGGAGTGGCCCACGGCACCGGCACCCAACAGCAGCAGTGTCGTTGATTATGTCCGCCAACGCCGCCGCGCTGCGTTTGAGTCGCAGTACGTGGCACCAATACCTGCCACATTCGACGACGCATTCATGGCGTGGTTGGCGCAATCACCTCTCAGCGAAGTCATCATAGGGGGTGGGGAACAACAACCTGCATTGGCACGCATTCGTTCAGCAACAGAGTATATTCAATCGGGATCTGTGCAACCCCGATGGGGAGACTTGATCAATATTTTTGCGGTTCAACCCGTGCAACAATACGACAGACAGAGCGGACAAACATGGTTGAAAGTGGTACAACTGTCGCCCGACGTCGAAATTCTCCATGAGTAAGTACTCATAAATATTGTTGGGTGCAAACAACCATATATATAAATACACACAACGAGAGCAAATGTTCCATTACAATGATTGGAGAAGGAGGTTGACGTAGGCGGCAATGGTGCTGGGTGACTCGCCAGAGATCCAGGCCCTTACGGGCGAGGCGTAACTGCGTAAATAGACGTCGACGGGTTCGCCGCGACCGTACAAACCTCTACCGGGATACCTTTCATGCTGCAGGCCGATAATCTGCTCACGCAAAAAGGTGGCATCGCCAATGGTAATCCAACGAGAGTTGTGCGCTGCTGCGGTTGCCACTGGAAATTGCTGCGTGCCGCCGTTGGAGACATTCGTGATCATGGGAGACATTGACATTTTCTGGTTTTGTCAGGGGATTTGGTTTTTGTTGTGTATGTGTCGTAAACAATGAGTGCAGTGCAAAACAAACAAGAGCAATGTGTGCATGAAACCATTTATTCCCATCTGATATGTGTGGCTGTACTTGATTCTATACACACTCGAACGGTACTTACTTTATACACACCTGGGCTATCAGAGCCAAGAAAAGGACAATCGGTACGTAATATCCATTTCTGCTGCCTCGTCGTACTGCTCGCGAGCCAGCACAGCGATATTGGCGGCAGTTAACGGCTTCTCGTGAGTGTCACGATCCATAATTGCTCGCTGCGCTGCGGTCGCAACCTGAATGTGCCACGCAAATTGCGCAAATGAAGACTCAGCCATAATCCACTCAGTGTCGCGGCGATAGAGCATACACTCGTGAACATAGCATTGATCTGCAAACTGCGTACATGACGGATACAGCACGACATGCACGTATTTTATATTTGCGGGCACACACGAGAGCGAGTCGGCTTGATGAGGCCAATGAATCTGCCCTGTCCACCGTTGTCGAAGGGCTGCAGCGGTCAACCCGCAATGCGTGTCAATAAACTCGGGCATGTGGCGGTGAAAATGTTTCGCCAATGCAGGATCTCGCCATAGGATCTCCTCCTTTTCCGCATGTGTCACTGCCCGCAGATCATCACACTCCATCTTGGAGACACGCAGTCGCTATCAGTCATTAGGCGACTGCATGGATGTATATCACACACCATATCATGCACTCGAGTTGTTGTATATATTAATTATTCTGTTCTCGAGCCACGGTTGTCACACTCGAGAACGGGGATAGTGAATCACAACGCAGCCAGCAAAACGAACAACCATAATCACTTCTTCTTGTCTATCCCACCACGGAATCAATCCTTCTACTACATCCTACGACTTTTACAAGCTCCTCCTACATGTCGTCAACAAAGGAGAACGATCCGTTGCCACGCGTTGCTTCCGTGTCAAAGGCCCATATCCGTGAACAGATTGTTGCGAAGGCGATTGCGCGTCGTGCATCGCGTTCGATGAATGAAGGTCTCGAAATGATGTTGTCGATGCAAGATGATGTCAATCGCTTCTTCTATGCACTTGACCACTGGTACATTGTGCGCGACATGCTTACCAGCCTCCCATGCGTGAACCTGGGCAAAATTGAACTTCGGTCTCTTGCCATCCGTTTGGACTGTATCGCTGGTCTCCTTGCGTCGTTGATGCCCATGTTGCGAGACACATTCTGCAAAATGGAGCCATCTGTTCGCTCTGTGGTGCCAATGCCGGTTGTGTGGTTTGAAAGTGACGTTATTGCGACCGCTTCAACGGCGAGTGGGTTTGTGAGAAACCCGGAGATGGATGTGGACACAGTGTTGAATGAATTGAAAACGTTGGATACGGGCAAGTTGTTGACGGAATTGAAGCAGACGTTGGAGGAAATGGACGCCCTTGACCATCCTGCTCTTAGCCTTGAGCGCAGCGAGCTCATGAATTTGGACTTGCGCCATATGATGCACGCTACGTTGACATCACAGCCAAACCGCCTCGGATGTGAATTTACCCAGGTTGCCGTGTCCATCAAGACGATGCAGATTCTCGTTGACAAGGCGTGCAACATTTTGTTACGTCTCAACCTCTTGTACTGATTATTACTGCATGAGTGAGTGTGAGTGGTGGAACACAATGTCATGCTAAGAAGTGTATAATATTAATACACAGTACTCAAGTTTCTTCCTATGCATGTGGGTTGTCTGCTGTGTCGCTTTCAGTTGGAGAGCAGTCCAAGATGGACAAGATGATGAGTGCTTGGAAATCAGGATATTGAAGTGCCAATGAAGCCATCAGATTGCTCTCAAACATCGCCTCAATGTGTTGTCGGCTTTCGGGCTGCTGTAGCACTTTGATAAAAGCGTCGCACGTTTCTTCTTGCCATTTTCGCAACTGATCCACTGTCACATCATCAGCAAGGGACGTAGTCGACAACACCATGCTCTCGCGAATGAAGAATAAGGCAAGTCGTACGAGCACGATGAATGGGGACACCGTATGCGTCCTAACATGGAAGGGAACATCGGGTGTATCTTTATGCGTGAGTGGGACGACAGTGTCGAGGATCAAAGATTGATCCGAAATGGACCACTTCTGAAGCAGGGAGTTGATTGAAAGAATATCGTTGGTGCTCAGCATGAAAACACCATCCTCGTATTTGTCGGCCACGTGCTTTTGAATGTGCTGAAGCACAGGTGTATTCTCTAAGAAGTACTGTAAATGAGGAGGGGCGACAGGCGATGTTGTTTCGGCAGGCGCTTCATTCTTTACTGCTCTTTGTTGCGCGAGCGCCTTGAGCACCGTTTTCCGAAATACTCGCAGACGTTCGCGCGCGGCCTGGCATTCAGCGTCATTTTGTTGATCAGTGTCGCGTGATGATGACAGGGAAGTGACTTCACACTGCTCGGCTGCTGATGGTGAGAACGCCCAGCGGTAGTACGGATGCATCGCATCCACTGTGGGTTTGTTGTCGTCGACACGAGTCGTGTTGGGTGTAACAAGACACTCATCGATCGCGAATTCACACACAGGAACATCAGCATCGTCAATAGATTGCTGTTGTTCCACTTCCATTGTGTTGTTGGTCTCTACCTTTTGTAATAATAATTGCAATATGTGTATGTACGAAACTAACTCCCTGATATGAATTCGTCTTTGGCATACCGGCTATGTATATTATGTGTTATTCACAGAGGCGAGCGTTTGAAAAGTAAAATAACAGAGTTTGTTTCCGTTGATTTTCACAAAGACTACGCCATTGCGGGTTCACCCAATCGAACAAAGTGGTGCCAGTGATCAAGAATCTCGCTGCCGGTATGCGAGGGCGTAAAAACGTTGGTGTTGTTGCGATGCGTGACAGTGACGTTGCCAAAGAGCGTCGCGTTCTCCATCCATTCTTCCATGCGGTCACGGCCGAGTGGGCGGAGGTAACGAGAGACCAGATCTTGTGGAAGCGCGGCGTGCGGAAAGGAGATGTCGCGGCTCGCGTCGGTGCACATGCCCTTGTCGTCCACAGTTTCCTTCCATGCCAGGCGGCGTAGCGTCGCAAAAAGATGACACTCTTCAATCAGAGAGCCGTCGCGAGCGCGGAAAGTGTTTGTGCCGGTGACAGTAAATATGCGCCGAGAGAAGAACCATGCATGTATCGCAGAGGCACATTCGATCAAGATAAAACTGCGAGGCTGTTTATCGGTTTGGTCCACAAAAAGACCGAGTGCACGGCACGGGGGCTGATCCGGCGATGACGAAGAAGGAACGACCTTGTCACCACCGCGCTTGCGAAAGGAGATCGTGAGTGCGTCAATGAGCAATTGGATGTTGAGTTCGACTGGGACATGTTTACACTACCCTGTTTCTTCTGTCAGGTAGACAGACAAAAGGCGGCCGATATCGTCGCGATCGTGTAGTTGCACGGGCGCCCCAACCGGAGGCGACGAACAATCAACCCACACGTTGTCCATATTGTTCTCCGTGCTATGTGTGTATGGTGGTGTATATTTATATCGGTATGTAGCACATTATGGTCTATTCCTATCATACGTCAGATTTATTCCATTCAATACATGTTAGCAATACATATATGGACTCGAGATGGTGTATGGTACAACACGCACCCATCGGGTACGACAGATGGAGAAGAGGCGAGAAGAAACTACGATAACAAAGATGTATGGAGAATGGTGGTGGAGCAGTGGGGATCGAGTCGGGTGAGTTCCTGTACCCGTTGTTTGCTGGCGCAGACAACGTCACCAAAGGAACCTTCCGCAATATAGACGCGCGCGCGGTGGTCGGAGGTTGACTCGTACCGCGTAGGAACGATGATAATGTTGTGAATGTTGAAGTGGTTCTCGACACGGCTTTTCACGTCGTCAAGGGTGCGACACAGTATCCAGTATTGATCACTTTCGTCCTCGTATGAGATTGTGTAATTAACAGCGTAGACGAATTTTCCACGAGCCATTATTGTGACAGCGCAATTACCATGACATCATCAGGACACGCGAGACTGGAGGCTAATAATATTACATGTCATTACAATCTCGAGAAGGGTAACTCTCCTCGAGAAAAGGAAATGTTGTCTCGCTCTAATGAGTGCGTCTTCGGCTTAACAGTTATTGTAAGTGTGAAGAGTGAGTATACAACGGAAGCGAAAAATGACGTAGTACAACTCGAGTTTTACGGGAATCACGATTATGAAAGTTGAGGATTGATGGTGTGATAAGTGAGTGGAATATGTATGAAGGAAGTGAAGATGTTGTGCGAGTGGTGAGTGATGAAGTTGGTGTACGAAGCGTGAGTGTGGTGGTGGGAGAGTGCTCTGGTCGAAAAAGTATATTAAGTTGCACAAAACTCGAGTTCTCTATATACAAGCAATGTCATGTTACATGCACAATAAAAAAGGATGATCTGTTTCGTCCCTCTACACATGATACCTGTGTTAGAAATAATCAGTTGGGGAACGTATTGTGTTGCGTGGAAGACATGAATCAAGATCAACAACCACAATCATTGAGCCTCGCACCGCCAACGGCAATCCCGTTTCACTGCGCAATCGACGTTAAAAGTGATATCTTAATTGATGCCGCCGTTAATCGGCTCGGCCCATCACGTCATGCACACGTGTGCGAGGGACCGTTTGTTGTGACAGATTTCTTAGTTTTCCCCGACCACTTGGCCTACTATCATTTACGCCCCTTAAAAAAGGATATCAAAAACAAGGATGCCGGGGAAGCAGCAGTAGCATCATCCATCGGTGTCTATATCGAGTTCCGTGATTGCTACAATCGCGAGAAGGCACGCGCATTGACTCGCTCGTTGCAGTTTGGTACCATCCTTCAATCGTTCACGTATTGGCAACTTCACCTACCTGCACTCACTCGGTATCCATCGGACCGTCGAGCGGACGATCATCAAGCCACCTGGGTCCTAGCAGACATCACGCTCGCGGAAGAACAGACGGAACCCATCTATTTCCAACTTCCAGGAAGGGATCCTTCTCCTCAGGCAATGTATGACCGCTTTCACCTACGCCGCATCTGCCTCCTACCGGAACAACGCGAGATGTTGTTGCGCGTGACAGACGATACTGAGCGTTTTCTTGTTGCTTCGACATCCCACGATCGCGAGCGGGGTCGTCCAGTGGTCAACGAAGCGGGTGATTTACTTATTATTCGACTTGCGCCTGATCTTAGTGCCAAACAAATCATGTATCGAAATGTGCTCACAGGCCGCGAGCGCGTTTGCTACGAACAGGATGCCAACACCCTGCGTGATATTGTTGCCAAATTGCATCCTAATGATGATGATAACACAAATTCCATGCCCGTGTGGGTGCGTGATTTTTATAATCGGTGGTTGCACGCCTCCTCGAACGATTCATTTGTAACCTTTGGTGTTGCAGTTGAAGGAAAATTGTGCTCTGTGTGGGACAAATAAACAACGAGGATGCCCGAACAAAAAGTCAGGACGTAATATACACATTATCATTATTGAGCTTGTATTCTATTCTGCCACCACTGACGACACAATTGTACAATGTGCTCGTGTCCTGCTCGACGTGCTTGTTCCATCGCTGCGTATATGTCGAGTGCTGGACCACGCCACTTGTAACAGAGCCGCACGATGGCTTCGTGTCCACCCCTCGCAGCGCCCTGCATCGCGAAATGCAGATCCGTTGCGTGCCATTCGAGATAGAGAAACCGGACAATCTCCTCATGCCCTCCCCTTGCTGCCGCTGCCATCGCATGATGTATCTGTTTCGCACCAAATTCCTCACGACACACTTGCATCAATCGCAGGTGACCTCCCGCGGCCGCGGCGCACATTGCCGAATTGATGTGTCGCGCGCCGAGCGTATGAAGGACCCGAAAAACCGCTTCGTGACCCGCTTGTGCGGCTGTTAACAGTCCTAGATCGACGTTCCTGGCGCCCCATGTCTTACACAAGACGGATACGGTTGACGCATGGCCGGCTTTCGCTGCGTGTATCATTAACGAGTTCGCAATCCCACGTTTGCATGTGTGCGATCCTCGTGTTTGCCAAATCCAATTCAGTAATTCCGCACGACCTTCCTTTGCTAGTACGACGGGCAATGTCGACGTGGTGGTGCTCCCACGGACTAGATTGTCACTCTTGTTTTGACCTTCTTGTCTCCATTGCCTGCATGCCAGATGCCACAATGGCGTGTACAACGGCGCATACAGAGACAGTATCGCTTTTCGCACGTCTCCTACCAACACATTCATTCACCAAAGAACAGAAGAAAAGTGCAAAAACAATAAATACTACGAGATTTGACCGATTGTTTACCCCGCGGTATGTGCGTCGTAAGCATCTCGAGAGTATTCCGCGGCGATTCCGTGATGGCCGTGTCTGCAGTCAGTCACACAGAACTTAAATCTATGGAACCGGGTGCAAACACTCCAGGCGTGATGGACATTATACCTGGCGCTCCCACTGAGCAGGAAGAGCATGGCGATGATGATGAGCCCACCTTGTTTTCACGTGTCGTGGACACCCTTCCGTCGGATATTCTTCAGAAACTGGTCGAACACGTGGTTCATCGCAATCCGGCGACTCTATTCCCTGTGATGTATTCTATTCGTGTGTGGGATGTGGCCCACCAGGCGAATAGACGTCAATTTGGAACACAGCCAACGAAGGATGCCAATATTGTGTGTTGGTCTGTGCGAGACTGTTTGGATCAGATTGCACGCATGGAATCAGCACCCGGTATCATGCGGGCACCTGTTCCCTTCGGTATTACATCCGACCAAATGACACATGAGACCTTCATGGCCGCAATCCTAAAGGAGGAAGCCGAATCGCCATCACAAGAAGATTTGCATTCGGCACTCGTACGACTTTTCAATATTGATGCGGATAGACATATGTGTGCAGCAATCATTTCGCGTATGACACCTTGCGCGCGTTCACTTCTTCACCACCTAGCAAAATACCAGGCGGTACCATGTGCCTCTTCTTGGACAACATCTATGATTGGAGGTGAGTTTGGGTTTATAAACAACGTTGGAACTGCGTTTTGCGCATTGCAGGCTGTCTTAATGCCGAACGATGGGGCTTCTATGCTTTGTTCTGTCGGTAATGCCGTGCTCTGGAAAACCGCTCGAAAAGAGGACGAGATTGAGTATGTGAACTTGTTGCAAAAATGGCTACGTGCGTGGGAACCAGTGGACCAGGCCGTGTCGGCAAAAATTGCGCACATGCAGGCGCAGCAGTCCCAACAACCTCCGGGATCGCAACCGGGGTGTGTTCTAACGTCGGCGGATCGAGAAAGCAAAAATGGAAAACATCTTGACGCGTTTGCAGAATTCATTGAGAAGACACTTTGTGCCGATCGCGTTTTTCCACGCGACAGATTTGATATTGCGTGCGTTGGTCGATCCGACAGCGGATGCGAAGTCCGCTACGCACACTATTCAATTTATCGCACCAAGACCCGTGAATGAGGAGGCCCCGGATGTTAAATAAGCATGGTGTGTGTGAGTGGAAGCGAGGAGTGAGTAGTACGACTCGAGTTTTGTATATTGAATACAAGTTTTTATAAAGTCGTCGAGTACGACAGGTGTTAAGTGTATGTGTGCGCTATGTATGAAGGGAATAACGGTGTGGTGCAAGCAAGTGATGAGTGGAGAAGAATGTAGGTGGTGTACCAGAAGAAAGTGGTACGTACACTAACAAAACTCGAGTTGGTCATTTGATACATATTGTGTTCGTATATACGTGCATGTCTACACATCCTGGTGCTGCTCTCGTATAAGTATGATGAAAAAGAAGTCATGTAAATTTTACTTCATTGGTTACCACGACAAGATCATGAAGATACTTTGTAAGCTCTTGAATGAACAATGTCGGGTCGTCCTTGAACTGGTAATACACTGTCGCCATGTCAGCCACGCGAACGACTTTGATGGTTTTCTTTGCGTCAACGGGCTTGAATGCAGCCCGCAATTGCTCATAGTGCACTTCAGGTTTCCACTCTTCTGACGTAAAATACGGTGGCCGATAAGGACATTTTACATCAATATCGTGACCATCTCGTGGCCAATACGGTGTGGGGAACCTGGGATCGCAGGTTTCGAGCACGTAGGCAAAGTCCACCTCGCAGATACATCGTTTGTGAACTGGCGCACGACAGGTGTGACCAGAGCCGTTTGTTTGAGCAAACACCCTTTCACGTATATTGAAAAGCAGAAACTTGACGTGTGGATGAATGTCAAACGCAAAGATGTCCCGCTCCGAGTACTCCTTGCAGATTAACTGATCCTTCTCGTTGATCCAGCCCCACACGCGCTCGTTTCGATTCTTCACACCCATCGCTTGGTCTTTGGCACGTTGCAAGAGACCGCGCTCGGCCTCGGCTGTTGCCATCATGTCCGTGTTGGTAATAGATCGATGATCCGCACCAGGTCCCCAGGCCCGGACCTCCAGTTCCATTTGATTTAGTAGCCACGCGTATGTAACGGTGGCCAGATTCCACGCAGGTTCATTTGCAAGGCGGGCTAGAACTTTGTCACGGCAGTCGCGCAGCACGGTCTCCTTAAACACAGTGTCTGGCGTCAACAGGTCGTACCGCCTGCTCCGGGGCAAATCAAGAGTCGTCATTGATGCGCATATATACATGCATGTCGGTAACCGCGTGTGCTCCGGTGAATAAAATAATACATGTTCATTACACACTTTGTCCTCGAGCACACACTTTGTACTCTCGAGATAAACGAGAAGAGACCGATATACAACGACCAATGCGGTTCACTAATTTGAAAGAAAGGGGTTCAATAACTAACACAAAAGCAAAACAAATACACCGTCCTTCATGGCAACGTCGTGTGACGAAAAACGGTGTGCGACCTGCGCCAAATGCATTCAAGGCGATCATCTTGTCGCGCTGTGGGAACTGTCCTACTGGTGTCCGCCGGAGAAGTGCGAACCCGAAGTTGACTATTTTTGCAACGCAACGTGCTTACGAGGTGGATCCGTATGTGAATACTTTTCAGGTGGACGGAGCGGCCCGCATGCGATAAAGGACGAATACGCTCCCGTGTATGACCGAAGTCATTGGTGCAGTGTATGTGGCGTCTCATTACAAGAACTGGAACACACATGGGGCCAGGTTCTGGTTGCGGGTAAAGTGGCCGCCACCGACGACTGGCACGACCACTATCAGTGTCAGGGGACATTTTGTTCCGTCTACTGCTTGCAGCGTGCGCAGTTTGAAGAGGATGGTCTGACGTTCGTGTGGGGTCCACGCGATCACACCTTATCCGAGGAAGAAGAAGAATCTGTGTCTGATGCGGAGAGTGAATAAATGGTGTTGAGTGTGGGACAAAGCGATCAAATTTATAAATACACCATAGTTTTCCATACACATAGAGAGAGAACACACACAAATTCATTGTACAGTCGTCACAGCGGCAGCAGCGCGGGCCATGTGAAGATACTGACCCGGATCAATGACATTGTCATAATGAAAGAACTCATTGTTGTTCAAGGCCTCATTGAGGAGTTGGTTTCGGGATGGCATTGAAGGACGTCTTGGGACACTGTCGGGTAGTGATTGCAGCCATTCCAACTGCGTTTTGCATACCTCAATAGCACGAGAACGGTCGCCTCCAATGAACAAAACACAGGGTTTGCCTCCGACATAATGCCAGTCGAAGCGAATAGTATGGTTTGACGCTTCGGTCATACGCTGACAAAACTCCTCCAAGTGTTTAGGCTTGAGAGATATGAGTGGTGTGGCTCGGCACAGTAATTGGCCGTGCTTCAAAATCTCTTCGTCACACGGAGGAAGTTGATTGGAAGACATGTTGCAAGTAGTCAGTCAGTCACTTATTGATACAAGAACTATAACACTGTTTGTGTGACGCGTGAGAGAGGTGTATATATGACCATATCTATCTCGAGACTTTTTTCTCGAGACAATGCAGCATTTGTCCGGATGGGTTCCTGCTCCATTGATTCAATGACCCAAGTTAGAACAACAAAAGACAGATCCATCAATACCAGTGTTTTTTGCGCGAATGTCATTAACTGAGTCGCTGCCGCGGATGTTGTCTGGGAAGACGGTGCGGCTGCAGTCGTCGGACGACAAAGAGTTGGACATGCCCGTTGAATTTGCGCAACAATCTATCTTGCTTCGGAACATGATAGCAGAGGCGCTGCCCACTACTGACAGCGGGACGAGCGATCCGATTGCTCTGACATACCCTGTGAATGAGACATCAGCCGCCGATGATGGGAGGGGTGTTATTACTTTGCCGAATATCACAGCCGCGACATTGGAGAAGGTTATTATTTACTGTGATTATCACTGGCATCACCCAACGCCACCTGCGACCGACGAGGAACACGCATCATTTGAGTCTCGTAATATCATCATCCCTTGGGATCGTGCGTTTTGTGATGTCCCTCAAGAAACTTTGTTTGCATTGATCCTGGCCGCCAACTTTCTGGAGATTCATCCTCTCCTGGATCTTTGCTGCAAGACTGTTGCGAACGCGTTACGAGCCTGCGCGGATCCGGAGGACATTCGCAAATACCTCAACATTAAGAACGACTTTACTCCAGAAGAAGAGGAAGAGATACGGAAGGACACGGATTGGCCCGTGGTTAGATCATAGAGAGATGACACTATTCGAATCGATATATTGTACACAAATGTATATGCAGAAATAAACATGCATATGACGGGTACAGTGCCTTTGTGTACAAGCTTCACTGGTGATGGTCCCCTACAGGTATGTCGAGTCCCATTGACTCGAGTATATTACACTCGAGTATGTTTGTCGACTCGATAACAAAAAGGAAGAGCAATACCATTGTATATGATTGTTTGAGAACAACAGGCACATGACCGAGAATTTGACGATGGATGAGGTGAAGGCAAAGATTGCAACTCTCGTGTCGAAGCGCAATTTTGACACTGCACGTGCTTTGTTGTTGGAATTTGTCACTTCTCGCTTTGGCACGAATACAGCGGATGCTGTAACGATGGCAGAGTGTATGAAACAAGCCCATGTCATCGACGCACTCGATCCTCCTCCTGCACCTATCGATCTTGCACCTCTGAACAAGATACTGTGTCTTGGCAGGCCTATATATGTAGGGGACGTTCATCTCCCGTTGGACGCGTATATCCGCACGTTGAAGAGGAGAATACCGACAGCCGACTCGAGTTGTGTGAAGTAACTATGAACAGACGGTCACTTAAGATGTTTGCATCATGTATATTCAATTCGTAACGTATATAAATCACCTACTGAGACTCGGTGGCTGCACTTTCTTTTCATCCATACATACGAACAACCGTATTAGCACTCATTCTATGTCACAGCAGAAGGAGGAAGTTGTTACACTGCTTAATGGCATCGCCCTTACACATCCGGTACATTTGATTGAGCGTGATGAACAAGGTAATATCACGGGTTTGATGGGAACCAACGGCTGTTGCGGTTCAACAAACGGAGCATCCGCAGAGAAGAATGACCTGACCAGCAGACTCAAACAAGGCATAGTATGCGGTAACTACGTACTTGATGCGCAAACGCGCGAGTGTATTGGTATTCGTGGAGCCAACGGTATTTGCGGCTGCGAATCGGGTATGAGATCAAGCAAGAATGACAATGACCCTCAGTGTCAGTGAGAAAAGTTAATGAATTCGTTGTGGTATTTTATCGGCGTTGTCATGGGCAACATATATGTACATAAACATATAACGTATAATTGAGTGAGTAGAGAAGAGTAAGTATACACAACATGTGCATTTTAACACCGCTGGAAGCGAACATACTCCTCAACGCGAATATGCGCGCGCTCCAAGGCTTGCCGAGTTTCAGCGTTCCACGAACAGCGGGCTCGCCAAACTGTCAGCGAGAGATTTTCATCCACATCCACACCCCAACCAACGTTGGATCCTTTGTAGTCGAACAATTGACCCAGCAGTTGGGCACACGCCCATGTGTCAATAAGCCCTATTTCTTTCTGACGCACAATCAGCACCAGTTTTTGCTCTACTGACAAACCATTGTCCTCCTTGATAGTACTACCAGTGAAATCACTACTCTCTGGTTTCTGCTGAGAAGTCATTGTTTGGCGCCTATGCTCTTGGTAATTAATTATTGCGTTGTGTAGTGTATATATGTGCCTCTCCCTGCGCTATTGTATCTCGAGACATATTGAATTTCATCTCGAGTATATAAATACGGTCACATAACAAAGCAACTCTAGTTTGATCTGCTGTGGAGCATGGCGAATAAGTGAGTGACTGCACGCACATGTCGCGCGTGTACGTATTCCATAATCGTCGCTTTCTTGATTGTGACTTCTTAAGTGCGGACGCGTTTGAGCAAACGATGACGGCAGACGATTTGAGATGGGTGGCGACCATCGAATACAACAACAAGGAAACGCGCTGCTCTGTGGAACAGATATTAGGTGAAGCATTTGCAAAGACGCACAGTGAAGAGGACGTGTGGTGGAAAGGGCCACAGCAGCAACAGGAACAGGTACCTGCACGATCGACATCTGCGGGCGATGTGTTGATGCTAGATGGAGCGGCGTACCGCGTGTGTATGATCGGCTTCGAGCGATGGGAAGGAGGAGACATGTTGTGTCGACGAGTTTTGACAGCAATCACCGACAAAAGTTTATAGCATTGATGGGTGATATCCAAATATACATGATGGCATGAATCACCAGTACGAAGCAGTAGTTGAGTACATATTTATTTATGGTATTTTTTAGGGTGTTGTCGTAGAACTGATGGATGTGGCGGCGGTCCACTGTTGACAAAGGCGCACAATTGCATGATGTCCTGCGTCTGCAGCAGATTGCATTGCTGTGTTGATATCTGTGGCGCCACACACATCATGACAAAATCGTACAATGTTCTCATGTCCCTCTTGCGCAGCACCAACCATTGCTTCGTTCAGATTGGTGGCACCCCACTCGTAACACAGTCGCACAATGTTCTCGTAACCTCCTTCCGCCGCGATAAGCATCACCACATTCACGTTTTTCGCTCCCCACTCATCATGGCACAGCCGCACAATCGCTTCGTGGCCCTCTTCCGCCGCATACGACATTGTCCCATCGACATTGGTCGCACCCCATTCGTCGTGACACAGTCGTACAATGTGCTCATACGCGCCGAGCGCAGCAGCCATCATCATCGCCCTGTCTACATCGGTTGCGTTCCAAGCGTCATGGCATAGACGCACAATGTGAACGTGCCCTCTTCCCGCGGCATATGCCATTGCGGTGTTTACATCGTTGGCACCCCACGTATTGTGACAGAGTCTCACAATGGACTCATGCCCTCCGGTGGCCGCACAGGCCATCACATTGTTGTTGATAGCATCATCCGCCACTGCCCATTCATCGTGACATAGTCGCACGATGTGCTCGTGCCCACTCGTCGCCGCAGTGTACATCACCCGGTCCACATGGGTTGTCGCTCCCCATGTGTCATGACAGAACCGCACAATCTGTTCGTGGCCTCCTTCCGCGGCCCCCTCCATCGCCCAGTCCACAGCGTTTGCACGCCACGTGTCGTGACACAATCGCATGAGATGTTCGTGGCCTCCTTTCGCCGCCGACCACATCGCCCAGTTTACGTTGCTCGCGCCCCACTCATCATGACACAATCGCACGAGATGTTCATGACCACCTTCTGCCGCCAGCGCCATCGCCCAGTCGACGTTCGTCGCTGGCCATTCGTCGTGACAGAGTCGCATAATCACACCATGCCCTTTTTTGGCCGCATTTGCCATGGTCTCGTTAACATTGCTCGCGCCCCAGGCATCATAACATAGTCGTACAAGTCGTTCATGACCGCCGCGTGCCGCTGCGTACATCAAAATATTTGCCTTGTGCGCCGTCAAAGGCATGCGTCGCATGTGGTGTATCCACAGAAGAAGGTCCGTATAACCTTGTCGTGCCAAATTTTTTAACGTCGCAGCAGTACCAACACAAGCAGGCACACATGGACGGTTTTCTTCTGAACGAGTACACCAACCCATGGGATGCACATAATACGAGGCCCATCGGTGGCACACCAGCACCCACAATGGCTGGTGTGACGTGGCGTACGTGGTCAATATCATTCTTTGCACGTCTTCTACCAACTCCTCCATTGCCTAATGAATATACAGATCGATAATGCTTGATGTCCACTGGGGAACGGGTACACCGGTGGATGCGCCCGCTACTTATTCCAATGTATCCGGAGAGTAGACGTGAAAGCGAGCGGGAGGGTTACATTATACAAAACTCGAGTACGTGGTATGAATAGAGTGGTGTGGGAAGTGGGTAATGAAAGCAAGCGAGGTGCCCAGAAGTAAGTAGTACGACTCGAGTTGCGGATATTATATGAAGTCACAAATCATACCGTAAGTAGTGTTAAGTATGTGTCATGTGTGTGGAAGAAATAAAGATGTGATGCACATGGTAAGTGATGAAAGTGGTGTACGAGGTGTGAGTTGTAAAAAAGTGCACGAGTGGGAAGGGAGAGTATATCATAATGTTGGTACACAACTCGAGTGATATTTATCCATATATACACGCATACATGTGCACACTGTATGGGAGACACGTGTGTGCATGTACGTATATGAAGACAGACAGATATGAATAATAACTAGGCGTGTTTGTTTACAGATAATTAATATCAAAAGCGGACAACGGGATCAGGGACAGGGGCTTCGTTGAAATAATAGCGTCCGCCGTACGACGGGCACGATCCAGAGTTTGTCACAATGTGACGCACGTAGGGCTTGTCCTTCACCAGCGTCAGCACTGTCAATGGGTAGTTTGGAGGACGCCAGAAACTGACCATGTCGCTCTCAGAGCGATCCTTCACAAGAGCAGGGTAGCGGTGCTTGAGATACGTATACAACGTGGCAAGAGACGCACGCGTTTGCGCAAGATGAATGAGCACGGGGTCGGTCACAAACTGCTTCTCCAGGTCTGTCATGGCAGACGTCTCGTTCGAGGGTCCGTACGCGACACAATTGGGCCCGCGACTTTCAGACATCATGATGCTGGACGGACATCCGAGGGCTTCCATATTCACACTGAGTCCGGATCCAATGGGAACTGGAACAACGACCAAGAACTCTGACTGGCTTGGCGACGGAGCGGTGGAAGAGCAGGGTGGCGCGCCGTCGGCCGCACGACGGTTATTCTCCTCACAGACGGCAGCAGAGAGTGCATTCTCCATGATGCGGTAGCGCTCTCCACCTGCCACCCAAACCGACGTGTTGTGCAAGTGCAGAACAATGTCGTCAATGATACAGGGCGGGCAACGCTGTGCCACGTTTCGACAAAATGCTCTCAAGGCGCTCGTATCGGGATCTGCCATCATCGCGTGAACAATTGCTTGTACAGTTCCATGAGAGTCTTTTTGGTAGATTTGCAATACGGTAATCACATCAGCATCGGTTTTCAAATATGCTGCCTGAAGGAGAGTATTTGAAGAGGAGGGAGGAAGAAGGCTGGCCATGTCTCGTCGTAGAATCGATAGTGTTTGACTTTGCGACGACGGTGAGAGCAGAGTATTTCCAGAGAACAGAGAAATAGAATAGTGCACACATGGGGATGCCAATTGCGTATTTTATGGCCGCACTTTTCTCGAGACGTTTTCTGTCACTCGAGTTCTTCATTTGTGGTGATATACGTGGTACGTACAATCTCGAGTAAGCAGTCTCGAGAGAAAAGGGAGTATTGTCTCGAGTGTGGGCGCTTATATTTTTCTGTACACACAGCGAGCACACACTGACTGAAGCACAGACAGAGAGAGAGAGTAAGTGTTTAGAAGGTTGACGTAATCACCATAACAACAGGAATGGACGTAATTAACCAGCAAGCGGCGTGCAAATTGTTTTCGCGTGTGGGAAGTATCATTGCGACACGTCGGATGGACCATTCAATTTTCACGGATGAGCAGGACAAGTGGCAGATCCTGAACAGTATCGCGGAAGCGCGGTTGTTGATGGGTTCAGCGCCGACAGAGTGGCATGATTATGTGCAGTTTTTGGACAATGCGATTGCGTCGGCGCGCGCAGCACGAGAGAAGAAGGTGACATTGGAGGAAGAAAAGCAGCAAAAGACAGGCGCTACCACGGCACAGTAGGACTGCAGTGCACACTGTGTTCTTGTTCGTTCGGTGCCGTGTAAATATATAACACATGATACATACGGATGTTCCGGGAAACCACGGTGTATATATTACATATTCACATTTGAAATGTAAACATACACCGAGTCATATATATGCGTGCACGTAGAACTAGTAGTAGTCAGTTATTTGTACAATATACCTACTTGAGCGCATCTGTGACAGACAAAAGAAATGGCACAACGACAAGCCACAACAACGCAACTGCGAAAGAAGAAAAACTCGCGGGCTCTGCTAACAGTAGAAGTAAGCACAGCAGTATGGGATCGAAATTCGAGCGATTTGGCCGAAGTGGAAACATTGTTAGGTTCCGTAGCAAATGTTACAGAGCCAAACTCGTCGCAAGTAATGGAGGCGTGTTTAGGAATATTGGAACGACTGGGTCGCTGCAAAGGACGTCTGGAGACAATGCTAGAGATCTTCAACGCAATGGAGGATGCAGAGTTCGAAGTGCAAGGAATTACGGCGCAAATCGATCGTCTGACTGAACAAACGACTCGAATGCGACAAGTTGTATCACGAGCAGCACTGCGATCCTCATAAGCACTTCTTGCGAGTTGTATATACGTATATGAGAAAGAGCACCGCGGAAATAAATGTCTTAACATCCATATATACTGTATATTGCGTGTGATTGAGTACATGTGGAAGAAGTACGCGTGACAATAATATGAAGATAAGAAGAAGGAAGGGACCGGCAGGAAAAAGCTCGAGCATGCGGATAACTCGAGAGTGTGTACGATGCGTACGGATGGTAGGGCTGTTCTGTAAAAACCATCTCTTTACGTGTGCCAAGGAATATATACTGACAATCACCCTCTGTATGCAGAGCGTGTTAGTGGATGACGTGCTGAATACAATTTTTGCGAAATATGCACCCTCGTATCGACCGCTGACAGGGTTGGCGTGTCGACGCTGGTGGCGATTGGCTACTAGCAAGTGTGTTATTGCACAAGACGAATCAGGGCCAACAACAACAGCAGCAGCCGCAACGACATTTGACATTGCACGAGATGAGGGTAATGGCGCTTTGTTGTGTTGGATACAACGGCAATGTGCGCAGCATGGTAAAGAGTGGTCAACGTACAAGAAGAAGATGTTGGTGTGTGCAGCCGCAGAGGGCGGTCATCAGGAGTGTGTACGCCTGTGTCGTGACAGATGGAGCGTGGCAGAAGTTAGTACTCTTGTAATGTCGATAGCAGCAAGGCACGGTCATGAGAGCATTGTGCGAACGTGTCACGACGAGTGGGATGTAACGGACAATGCCGCTATTGTGTGGGTGATGATATGTGCGGCGGAGGGAGGACATGCACACATTTTGCGAATGTGTCGCGACGAGTGGCATGTTATTCTTCGTCCTGATGACATTATGGCGGCGGCAGCAGAGGCTGGACAGGAGCACATTGTGCGCCTCTGTTATGGTGAGTGGGAAGCGAAGAATGTGAATCGCGCAATGGTGAGCGCGGCAAAGGGTGGACACGAATCGGTGGTACGATTCTGTCGTGAACAGTTGGGGGCGACATTTGTGAATACAACCATGGCGGCGGCAGCAGAGAAGGGACACGCGCACATTGTTCGGCTGTGCTACGAGCAGTTTGGCGCGTCCGATTTAGATAGAGCGATCCGTGCGGGTATACTTGGCGGGCAGGATGATATTGTTGCCACGTGCCGAATGTTGCAGGCTGTTCACTAATATACATGGTAGTGTCATCGACGCAAGCCTATCAGATAATTAATTTGTATATATAGAAGTGAGTCTGTCTGTACACAGTAGTACAAATCGAGTTGTGTGTATAAATAAACATTATAATGTAGTTGAGTATTCGTGGTGTGAAGTCTCTGTGTACAATCTATGTACACTGTGTGGTGCAAGTGGTGAGTGAGGAAAGTACTGTGTGCAGTGTACCATGGAAGAGATGTGGAAAAGTGGATGTGTTAGAAAAGTACATTACATTGCCACAAACTCGAGTGGTAGATATGCACAAGTTACATGCACATGTGAGGGTTCTATTTTATCGCGCGACAATGTCTCTAGGGACCTGAACAAACAAGAGCAGAAAAAACTAATGTATGTGTATGTATTATGGAACAGAGAACATCATATTGGCACATTATAGACGCCCAGTTTGAAGGAGGAGCCAATGTTTGCATAATGTGACAACGCGTTCGCGTCCTCGAACGATGCCACATCCCTTGTTGTCGCACCTTTCCGCAACGCTGACGCGAGGTCCCCGTTTGACTGTCGTGATATGATCCTTTTCACACGACTGGTTCAGCGCTTCGGGTATGCATCTCGCACCCCATTCATAACACAATTGTACGATGTGATCGCGACCCTCCGTGGCCGCCCAGCGCATGGCGTCGGTAATATTGGTCGCATTGTACTCGTCATGACATAGACGCACAATGTTCTCATGACCTCCTCCCGCGGCCATGGCCATTGCGCGGTTCACATTCGTCGCCTTCCATTCGTCGTGACAGATTCGCACAATGCGCTCGTGACCACCCCACGCTGCTTGCGCCATTGTCTCGTCCACGTCCATGGCGCCATACTGATCGTGGCACAGCCGTACGACATGTTCATGCCCACCTTTGGCCGCCTCTCTCATGGCAACCTCGGCAACACCATTCGTATGACTCTCCTTGCACTGTTTCACAATGTCTAGATCACCGGTGCGGGAAGCATATGCCGTCGCGCGATGGATATTCGACGCCAGCCACTGATAACACACGTCGATAATGTGTGCATGACCACCTCTGGCGGCGCAACAGAGTGTACCGCATATATCGCTCACATACGACAGCATACACGTACGCACGGCCCCACGTACATCATTAACATTGAGGCCCGCCAGTGTATTTTCCAAATTTGCTATGGCCCAGGCGTGACACAGTCGCACAATGGACTCGTGGCCGCCGCGTGCGGCTTCTTGCATTGCCGAACCGACGGCGTGTTGCAGTTTCCAACCAGCAGGTGTGCTACTGGCAACCCACTCCTTGAAACACAACTGCATCAGTCGTTCATGGCCACCGCGCGCGGCTCCTGCCATTGCAAATTCCATTCTTTTTGTGTCCATTCTTGTTGCGGAAGCAAACAGTTCGTAACAGAGCCGTACAACGTGCTCGTGATTGTTGCGCGCGGCTTTCATCATTATAATTTCCCACATACCTGCCGTCACGTGCCATTGACCACCCAGCCACCGCAACAGTTCCACATGACCTTCTTTTGCGGCTTCCTCCATGAGTCGTCGTTTTTTCCAATCATCGAAAAGTGCTGTCTTATCGTACAGTCGGTTGCCCGTTTCGTCCAATATGCGCTGCAAGAATCCAAGTCGCCCTTCACTCGCAAGGACCTCGCATTGACGGTTGTGCGCGTGATCTGGCTCCGGTACGATGGAACTTTCGAGTTGCCATTGTTTGCACGCAATGCCCCACCAGGGAGCATACGGTTGTGCGTATTGTTGCAGTATACACTTTTGCACATCACATACCAAAACCTGCATCTTGCGTGTGTGTGCGGGCGGATATATATCTAAATAATCACGTCTACTTGCGTGTAGAGGCAACGTCTCGAGGTGGGAGTGTACCTCGAGATTCTGTGGTCGTGAAATATCGCTAGGCAACCATGTATATATATATATATACGCAGTGAGTCAGACAGAACATCTCTATATTCCTCCAATATGGACACAGAATTGGTGGTGGATGTGCAAAGAGCAATAGTAACAAATTATGCGCGAGTGCACGGACCGATGTGTGCACTGGCCTGCAAACGGTGGATGGAGATATCAGTGCAGGAACAAAACAGAAGGAAGGCTCCACATTTGCGAGAGTTGGCACATGAGGGATGTGAAAGCCTCCTGCGCTGGGTTTGGACCCAATGGTCAGAAGAGCAGAAGAATGAGAAGAAAAAGAATGAATTGATGAACGCGGCGGCAGGTGGAGGCCATGCACACCTGGCACGACAAGCTTATCAATGGGGCGCGACGACCTTAGACGTTGCAGCGTGGAGCGCAAAAAAGAATGGACACAGACTGGTAAGGAATTTGTGTGATCAAGAGTGGACGATGGAGGCAATCAATAGGGAGATGATTTCGGCCGCCTTCGAAGGAGACGAGGCAACCATGCGGGTGTGTCATGATGACTTGGGTGTAACTGACGTAAACAATGCAATGATTATGGCATTCTGCGGTGGAAATACGAGTATCATGCGATTGTGCAAGAAGTGGGGTGCAACAAATGTTGCGGACGTCATGGAGATGGCGAAGCGACAAGGCAACGCCGATATGATACTCGCGTGCAAACAATTGCTCGTCGAAGAAGAACTGCACGAATAGTGTTCATTTTCCCAACCAACCTCATACATATTACCGTGTGCATAATGTACAGATATGTGAAGCATTTATTTAGACCACTTCGTTGCATAATGTGGGCGTGTAATATAATACTAATCACTTCACTCCATATTACTTACACATTACAGAAACAAAAACTATTGCAGAGTATCCACAGATGTGGGATCCTTTGCCCACGCGTGCAAATGTTTGATCGTACTAATATAGAGATCCACATTGTAGTCCACTGACCGATCATTCTCAAATCGCACAGTCAGGTCCAGAAACTCTGCCATAGCAGTCCGCAGACCTGGGGCTGTACTGAGTGTCGCTCGGGAGTTGATACGATGCGCGACTACTTCGCGAACAATTTCAAGAACCAGATCCCATGCAACTGTTGCCTGGTTTTTGCCGGATTTGTCATACTGTAGCCATTTAGTACCGACTGTTGCGCCTAGCACGATAATGCGCTCAAGGTCCTCTTTTACGCTCGCCAAAAGATCGCTTATGTGGCCCCACTGGGCGCGAGTCGACAATTTCTGTTTCGGCACGTCCCAATTCAACTTGCGAGCGTTCCAATCCTCACCTCTCAGTCTTGGGAACATGAATGCCTCAATGTGCGCAAACAGAAGATGCACTGTGTACTTTTCGCGGTTGACACATCCAAGACCAAAAACAGCGCAACTCATGTTTCTCAGCGCGATCACGTGAACGGGCTCCGTGGTATCCCCGACTCTTGTGATGCGAGCCACCTGACCGCATAACTCAAGAACATTATTCCAGGGCTGCCAGAACTGCTGGTTTCCCAACAGGTCCGATGTCTTGCAGGTCGCCAATACTCCAAACAGTGTCATTAGAGTTTCGTGCAACTTCTTTGCCAGTCCCGTCACTTCATTATTAAAATCCATGTTCGTGTGTATGTACCACGCGAAACTACTAAACAAACTGAAACTGAACTCTTCATGACGCACCGCCACCGTTGATACACAAATCTCTCGAGTTCGTCTGTTCTCGAGACATAATACAAATAAACACCTGCGCGTTATGTTGTGTCCTTCCTTACGGTTTATTGTGAACTCACACTCACGCAACAGTCAGAGTCATAGCAATCTCGAGTTGGCTTTCATGAGAGACAGAGGGGAGTGTGTGTTGGCCTGAGCATCAGTGCACATTGATCAGTTTTCATACATACCAACCAACACTGATATTACACAGAATTTGTTCCCACCGCGAGTATATTCTTCTTGATATATGTCCGTTTGCAGCAGACAACATTGTTATACAATCGCATTGGTGATCGTACTTGTGGTTGGTGTGGCGTTATCGTCAAATGATGAGAAGGAGACGGAACGTCGACGTGAAGTATGCAGGAGAGAGTCGACATGCACACAGTGTGTGCAGAACGAGTGGCATATTCGGCGGTTTAATCTGGACCGCGCAGCGAAGCGTCGGCTACCGGTGCTTCTAACAGACGCTCGATGCTGGTGGAATGGAGAATCGAACAGTTGCGAATATGAAAGTGTGGACTGCTTTAATCGCACGGATGAGTGGTTGGATGTTGTGAATGAATGCACCTCGTTTTTGCATTCGTCAGGCAGATGCGACAGGTTTGCGGATGCAGGGTGGTGCGGCCGAGACGCAAAGGGCTGTGCGGAGAAGAGTTGTTTGTGCGCGCCCGCGTACACATGCAATGTTACCTCGTCGGTGTGCCCGTACGATTTGCCGTCAGAGACAGAGAAGGAGTGCATCCATAAAACGACAGTGTATTGGTGGATCATGGTAATTGTTCTTGTACTAGGACTCTTGCTCTCGTTGTATGCCTTCGTTGCCTGTCTACCCTACGTAGGCAGTTACGGACCTCTCTTGCCTACCCTTATATTTGGCGGCCTCGCGATGATATTGAAAGGCATTCTGTCTGACACCAATAATAATGATTGGGCACAGTACTGTTTCGGAAGCCCAGACGGCGCTGTACTACCCATTCATTGATTCTGCGCGCGCTCTCTACAATGTACACTTGTAGTAGTAACTAACCCACTGATGTATATATGATATCTACGTGCGTTAATAAATAAAAATAAATGCATGAAGTCACTACTTCTATTGCCATCGGAGAACAACAAACATATATTGTGAGTGACACATCATACATGTAGTGGCAGCGAGGTACAGCAAGCATGCAATAAATTCAGGATTTACTGGAAGCGGACAACGTTGGAAGGGAGAAGGGCAGGCTTGAAATGATAGTAGCCGTGGCCGTCGGGCTGGGTGCCATTGTGCATGAGGACGTGGCGGATGTAGGGCGCGTCCTTGAGGAGGGAGAGAATGCGCAAGGGGTAGCCGCCACCACACGTGTTCCAAAGAGCGATCATGTCGGATTCAGAGCGGTCGCCGAGAGTGCCGGGATAGTGATGCTTGAGGTAGTGGTACAAGATTGGGAGAGCGACGTGCGTTTGAGCGCAATAAATCAAAAACGGATCAGAGACAAACTGTCTCTCCAAGTCGGTCATGAGAGAGGTCTCGTGAACGGGAGGGTAGGAATAGGAAACAGAAGCACCAGAAGAAGCGGTGGAGGCCAGGTAACTCTTGGGACAACCGAGGGCTTCCATGTGGAGACTGAGGGTGTCACGCATTGGAACAGGGGTGACGACATCACGGCGTTCTTGTTGCTGTTGCTGGGAAGACTGCTGCGCCTCTGTTGTCGTCGAAGAAGGAGCAGTGGTAACGGGGGTGGCACCAGTAATGGGGGTGGTTGAGGAGACTGAAGAAGAAGGGGACGACGGTGATGTAGAGACAGAGGAGGCCGTGGGTGCGGGAGGCGGAGCGGAAGCGGTGGTGGTGGGGTTGATGGGAGCGGCAAGAGTAGCAGCAAGATCGGCCAGGGTAATACCGTCAAAGGCAGGCGTGAGGAGTGTGTCCATATAGACGGCTCTTTCTTTCCTAAATCTCAAAATGTGCTTGTTGACCCAGGCTGAGGAGCGCAAGCGCATGACGAGATAGAAAAGGATGACGCGCGGGCATCGCTGTACCATGTTGCGGCATGCGACTGTGACGACATCCTCGTACGGAACTGTCATCATATTCTCAAGAAGACTGTCCAAAGTCTTAGACGGATCGCGATTGTAGGCTTCTAGTACGATATCGGCATCCGTATCCTTGTCAAACCACATCGCCACATGGAGGGGATTGGATGAAGGAGGAAAAAAGGCCATGTTTGCTGGAATAAATTGTTCAGTGTTTGTTTGCAATGGTAGACTAATAAACTGGAGTGTGGCAAGCAACAATAGTGAACACCTCTTCTCGAGAAGTGTGGAAACAAACTCGAGAGTGGTATAAGTAAACGATGTGTGGTAGTGTGCGTGGAGTAGCGGGAGAGGAGTGAAATCGTACGACTCGAGTTGTGTGTGAAAGCGCTGAAAAACATGAGCAAGATGATTACGGCTGCGCAATGGGCGGCCACTGGTGCGCTACTCGTTGGCGGAACCGCGTGGTACCTCTACGACTGGGCAACATCATCATCACCTGAAGATCGTTGCACATTTTTTAGTTACTTGCCGTCCTTTCGCGGAAACCAAACGATGCAAACCCGTCGTCATACGGCGTATAAAGTGATACCGGACTATTTTCGTCCAGTAAAGGACCAAACGGTTTTGGTGCTTACTTGCTGCGGCCCACACTACGAACGATTGCGCGATCGCAAGGCGACCGACATTGCGACCGTGTCCAAGTTTGATCGGTGGCTTCGACTGACGTTGGAAGAAAGCAAAGAGTTTGAGTACCGTCCACGAGCTCGCCGCAGCGACGAAAAGCGGTTTGAGCCAGGCGATCTCGTGGTGTCGTCGCATGGCCGACACGCGGTGATTGTGAAGGTGGCGGGCCCCGCGCTCGTGTCTGTTCAGTACGAAGGTGCTGCTGAACCGGAGTGGTCGGATACGAAGCATTTGTCATTGGATAATAATCGACAACAACTGGGACAGTAAGTAAGAGGGGGTATTACAGAGACAGAAATAGATCGGTATCATTGGTTTACAAAATAAATCTGCTCAAATGTGAGAGAGAATCTGGCTTTGCGTATCGAACAGAAAGGAGGATGTATCCGATAATTTGCGGTTCACCTCGAGATGTAACACATTTAACAAACTCGAGTTTGCGCACATGTCTCGAGAGAAGTGCAGCAGCGATAAAACACGCTCCGCAGGTCCATGTGTGCACGCACAGTTCTTTTAGCCTAGTCTTGGAGAGACTCTTCTACTCAGTGTCGACATAACGCGAAACAATACATATTCTTCTAAATATGTCGATCCCTCCTGCCTCTTCTTCGAATCCTCTCGGTGATGCAGTGTGTATGAGAACCGATGCTGATGTGTATAACATATTGCAAGCCTACAACAAAGACCAAGACCGCCAAGCAATTGTACGAGCACTCTTTATCGCGATGGGAACAGTTCCGGATGGGAGTGCCCTCGAAGCATTCTGTCGAAACATCGTGCAGCGCTGCCCGCGCTACCTCGTCGATGACCTTATTGCGTACGTGCCCGACGTGCGTGTTTTGCTAGGTGGAGAGTACTACAACCTCGGACAGGTATTCCGTGCTGTCGTCCTTGATGTTGAGAGTGCTCGTCGTGTGGTGGCCGCTGCACCACCATCCTCAACAACCACCGCTCCGTCGGCAAGCAAGTCGGACAGTCAGGCCATCTCTCCTCCCTCTTCTTCGAATCCTCTCGGTGATGCAGTGTATATGAAAACCGATGCGGATATGGTTGTCGTACTGCAAGCCTACATCAAAGATCCTTGTGCAACTGTAGGAGCAATCTATGTTGCGATGGGGACAGTTCCAGATGAGAGTGCCCTCACAGCATTCTGTCGAAACATGGCACAGCGCTGCCCGCGTCACATCATTGCCGAAGTTACTGCGTACTTTTGCGCCGCGAGCATTGTGATTGGCGGCAAGCGCTACAACATCCATGAGGTACTCGATGCTGTCGTCCGTGAAGGTGAAGATGCTCGTCGTGCGGCGGTAGCCGCGTCACCGTCCACTCGCACCCCCACTCCGTCGGCAAGCAAGTCGGACAGTCAGGAGGTGTCTGTCGTTGTCCCAGTGAAGATTGGAGTCGGACTCAGTATGGATATGGAGGCGCTCGGGTGTCCACGCAGCGTCATGGAGTGTCATAGTTGCGGTCCGAATTCTGCGTCGTACGTGCTCGCGACTGAGACGTCTGCCATGACAGACCTAGAGAAGCAGTTTGTGACGGACCCGGTGCTCGTTCATTTTGCACGGAACAATGTGTCTCTTGCCACGTTGTATATGTATCTCAAACACCACTACCCTGCGCTTGTGAAGGATCGCTCGGAGAGTGACATGATGAATTTTTGGGGACGTCGTATCGCAGAGCCCTACCCGTTGAGAGTGAAAGCGCTGTCCAAGGACAAGTCCTACGTGCGCCACGTTGTGACAAACTCTGGGTCATGCCCGTCGTCTGGCGGGTTCTACTTTTTCAAGGAAGCCCCTCTCCCTGATCCCGTTGTCCGCTTTTAAGAGTAATTATCTGTAACCAAACACGCCTAATTATTATTCCTATCTGTGTCACGCCCGCCTTTTGCAACGAATGACTGTCGCGGAGGTTTTTATATACGCAAAGTAGGTTGTGCAAGCTCAACGTTGGCCATCTCGCTGCCCGGTGTTGTAGGGTGTGAGTGTAGTGAGTGATGGGAGTGAGGAGCGAAGTAGTACGGCTCGAGTTTTGGTGTGAATAAATTATGAAGTAATTGATTGAGTATGTATATTGTGGTGTTGAGTGTGTAGTACATATGTGTGTGGAGGAAGTGAAAGAAGAAGAAGAGAGAATGGAACCAACAACAGGGAGAGAACGAGGAGTTCTGATGGGACATGGATCGGTGTATAAAAAGTATGTGACACCAAAATGGCTGCCTCAAAATATACAGTGGACAATGGTGGATAACGACCTGCGTGCTGGTCCGGATGTGGTGGGAGACTATGACGAGCCGACGAGTATTGGGTTGGAGCAGTGGAATTATGTTGTTGAGTGTCATTGTCCGATTCATGGGCGACTGGAGATGATGGAGAGGTTCCTGGGGAACATGAAACAAGTGCTTGCGCCTGGAGGTAAAGTAGTGGTGAAGGCAATACCTATGCTGATACGATTGTTGTATCCTGAACGCGTGGTGAGGGAGACGGAAAAGAAATTGTGGGTGAATACAGTGGATCTGAGAAGAGCATGGGTGGATGGAGAAATGCCGTTGGTGGATGAGAAATTGGAGTACTGGAGATGCTTGCATGGATTCACTCAAGTGAGTACCCACGGGTTGTATGGTATATTCCACAATTAAACCAACCATGTGAGTGTGGAGGGAGTGAATTAGTACGACACGAGTTGTGTAAATTAGAGTACAAAGGAGGAGGATAATAAATTAGTTGATTATTTATTGGACCGGCACCATGAGTGTTGGTTGCGTGCCAAGCCACTGATTACATAATTGGACAATGGCAGCATGTCCTTTGCGTGTTGCAGCCAGTAGGGCAGAGTTGACGTTGGTGGCGCCCCACTCGTCATGGCAGAGGCGCACAATGTGCTCATGGCCGCCTCGTGCAGCAAACTCCATCGCACTGTCCACGTCCGTTGCACCCCATTCGTCGTGGCAGAGGCGCACAATGACAATATGACCTTTGTAAGCGGCACAAATCATCGCACTGTCCACATGGGTGGCTCCCCACGCACGACATAAGCGCACAATCGCTTCGTGCCCTCCTTCTGCCGCGTTCGCCATCGCAACGTTTACATCCGTGACACCCCACGCATCATGGCACAATCGTACGATGACTTCATGTCCGTTGTAAGCGGCAGAGATCATCGCATCGTCGACATCTCTGGCGCCCCATTCGTCATGACATAAGCGCACAATCGCTTCGTGCCCTCTTCCCGCCGCGTTCACCATCGCAACGTTTACATCCGTGGCGCCCCATTCGTCATGGCAGAGTCGTACGATGACTTCATGTCCGTTGTAAGCGGCACAGACCATCGCATAGTCGACATCGGTGGCACCCCATTCGTCATGGCAGAGTCGCACGATGGAGACGTGACCTGCCTCCGCGGCATATGACATGGCAGCGTCGACATCGGTTGCACCGCGCTCGTCATGACATTGTCGCACAATGGATTCGAGTCCGCGCTTGGCGGCACACACCATGACCATATTAATGTCGGGTGTTCGGCCGTACTGTTCAGAGTACTGACGCGTGATGGATTCAATAGTATCGCCACCAGCACCATCCTCGTTTTGCTGGTGTGCAGCAGGTGTGATCAAGTTGCTGATAATGCTGGGAGGTGTACTCATTGTGTGGTGGTGTTGGGTAGATAATTAGTAGGTAGGTAGTCAGTTTGTTGGTTTGTTTGCGCGAACGAGAACGTACCAGCACGCTGGTTAATATGTAGCATTGTCTCGAGAGATGGTGAGCATAGTACGACTCGAGATGTGTGTCAGTTTCCGTGTATGTATATATATATATATATATTATGTAGTTTGTGATTGTGCTGCACGCACGGCATCACACATATGGAGAATATGGTAGAGGATATTTTGCGGGAGGTGCTCTTCACCTATGCAACCGCATACGCACCGTTGTGCTCACTCGCATGCAAGAAATACCAGCGTATAGTAACAACACAGGATTCGTTGGCACCATGCGGGGTTATGTTGTTGAAACGAGTAGCACGGGATGGTCATATCACGTTGTTACAGTGGATACGACAGAAGGGATGGCCGAGGGATTGGTCCGTTGTGGAAAAGGACACATTGATGATGGCGGCAGCGCGTGGTGGGCATGTAGAATTGGTGCGGGTGTGCATTAATGAGTGGGGCGCAGAAGGTATTGAACCGATGATGTTGGCCGCGGCGCGAGCGGGACACGTGGAAATTGTTACATTGTGCCATACAGAATGGGGCCAGATGAACATGAATGCGGCCATGGTGCATGCAGCAAGCAGAGGACATGAGCGACTTGTAAGGTTATGCTACACGGAATGGGGAGCGAGGAATGTGAACACTGCGATGTTGGAGGCCGCGGGGAATGGACATGAGCACATTGTGCGAATATGTCATGATGAGTGGAACGCCACCGAGGTTGACAGCGCGATGGCAAGGGCGGCGGAGAGAGGACATGAACGCATTATGCGAGTATGTCACGATGAGTGGAACGCCGCCCATATTGACATGGCGATGGCTTACGCCGCGCATGGGGGATGTATTCATCTGGTACGAGTATGCTATGGGGAATGGGGTGCGAGGGAAGTGACATGGGCGGCTCGGTGTGCGGCTAAACAAGGGCATGTGGAGATTGTGGAACAATGTCGCGCGTGGGGCGCAACTGTGTAATATTAAAAATAAATGAATGTATGACTCGAGTTGTGGGTGAATACACATGAGAAACGTAGTTGGGTGTGGACGGCGCTGTACTGCCCATATTCGTTAACTTTGCGCAGTGATGCAAACTAACTCTCCGATGTACACCCGACCCGGGCAATATCGAATGCCGTTGGAGACCCTGATTCATTTGTACAACACACACATATTAGACGCAATAATAATTATTGTACCGTATGTATATTCTGTGTTATGATTGATTGTGTTTAGTGTTGTACACACAGACCCAGCAAACATATATATATGGCAAACAAACAAGTACCCTCGTTTTCGAGTGCGGATGCACAAGCGATGACAAGAGTCGCGAGAGCGTCACCTAAAACCTGGAACGGCATGTCTGATGAAGATAAACACTTTGCAATTGATAGAATAATCCGTATGGTCAAACATGCAGCAGGTCAGGGACGACAATCTTGTATTGTACGTTTGGATGCGATCCGCCCATCTGTTTTTTTCGCGAAAACGCTCAGTAGTACGGAAGCGGTCTCTGGTCGTGATCCGAAACCTGAATTTCCACGATACCCTGACACGATGCCAACCTTTTTGTCCGCGTGGCTCGATGAACATGACTTCACTTTCGAGGACCCCATCGTACTGCCTGGTACCGATCTTACTGGCGAAGAGGATCGATTAGGATTTACTGTTTCGTGGTGAAATCGACGGCGTGTATTTTTCTCTGTATATATATATATTCAAGTACGCGCCCACTTTCTACATAATTCAATGACGGTTTCAAAGCCATTGATTGTTGCGTGCTCAATTGCCCGACTCATATCCATCGCACCCCACTCATCATGACACAAGCGCACAATATGTTCATGTCCTGCCTCGGCCGCCCACGCCATCGCTCGGTCCACATCTGTTGCACCAAGTTCATCATGTATCAATCGAACCATCTGATCGTCTCCATTAAACGCTGCAGATGCCATCGCCCAGTCCACATCGCTTGCGTGCCACTCATCGTGACAGAACCGGACGATATGTTCATGTCCTTCGCCGGCTGCCCGCGCCATCGCAGTGTCCACGTCCGTCGCACCCAACTCGTCATGTATGATTCGCACCAGATGCACATGACCACCTCGTGCTGCTTCGCTCATTGCTTCGTCGACGGCACAAGCTCTCCATTCATACTCGCACATTCGCACAATCCTTTCATGTCCACCTCGCGCCGCCCAACACATCGCATCGTCAGCACACATCATAACCCATTCATCATGGCACAAACGCACAATATGCTCGTGGCCTTTGTATGCCGCTTTCGTCACCACATCCCACACATTGTCCGCCATCCACACGTCACGACATATGCGTACCAACCGATCATGACCACCCGCAGCCGCGGCTGCCATCATGATCTTTTTCGTTTCCATCGTCCACTCTTTCGTGCCAGCCTGTTCACGCATGTCCCATATCCATAGCAATAGTTCAAGACAACCTTGCCGCGCCAACTTCTTTAATACTGTCTTTGTCATTGAACCATCTCTATCTTTGGTTGTAGTATTCTTCTTTTGCAACCAACGCTTGCATACTAATCTGCATAACGGCGCGTACAATGGCGCATAACGCGATAGTATCACTTCTCGCACATCTTCCACCAACTGATCCATTGTATGTATATTACGTCAGTATCAGTGTACATAGAGACATGATATTACTTTCCCCGTGTGTGCACATTTGTCTCGAGACATCAAGTGCCTGTGGGAAAATAAATACAATACATAGAAACCTCGAGTTGTACATAGAGTGTTGTATGTATTTACTTACTTACACAGGAGAGGATAAGAGGGTAGTAGTAGTAGTAGGAAGAGGATGAATCCAGGAATGACAAAGTTGAGAGATGGAGTGGTGTCCTCTTTGGGTGGCCTCGTGAAGGGCCCAATGGATGGATGTGGCACCATATTCGTCATGGCAGAGACGGACGATGGATTCGTGTCCTTCGTGAGCCGCGGCAGCCATGGCCTCGTCGATGGAGGAGGCGCCCCATTGCTTGAGCAGTCGTACAATGAATTCGTGTCCAGCGCGTGCGGCGGCGACCATGGCAGCGTTAATGTCGGAGGCGCCGTAGACGTCGTGGCAGAGGCGAACGATATGTTCGTGACCAGCAAGGGCGGCGGCGACCATGGTGGTGTCGACGGTGGTGGCGCCATAGGTGTCGTGGCAGAGGCGGACGATGTGTTCGTGTCCGCCGAGGGCAGCAAATTCCATGGCCATGTTGACGTCGTGTGCACCATACGTCTCACGAAGTAGGCGCACAATGGATGCGTGTCCGGTGCGGGCGGCATAAATGAGGGCGCCTTCGATATCGTGGGCGCCCCACTCCTGGCGACAGAGACGCACGATCGTTTCATGACCTCCTTCAGCGGCGGCACACATGGCCTCGTTGACGTTGAGAGCACCATACTGATCGTGTAATAAGCGCACAATGGATGCGTGTCCCGCACGTGCGGCAGCAGCCATGACCCGAGACAACCGTACACTATTGGATGATGATGACTGTCGTGTTGGTGCACCATAGTAATTGGTGGCGCGATTACGATTGATAATAACGGTGGTGTGATAGCGTTGTTCGTACAGCACTCGCACGAGGGGCTCGTGTCCTGCAGCGGCAGCAGCGGTCATGGCGGCGTCAACAAAGAGCATGGTGGTGCCCCATGTGTCAAGGTACTGTAGCACAAGAGAGTCGTTGCCGGCTGTTGCCGCACAACGGATGACGTCGCAGCACTGATCGTTGGTACTAGTGGCAGAAGAAGACATACGCGATACAGTCAGTCAGTAGATAGTTTGTGAAGAAATCAATCACAAGTGTTGTGTGTGGTAACGAACTGACTGTTTGTTTCGCGGCTGGCTCGCAGCGAGGTCGTTCTGGTGGGGGACGTGTCGCGTCATGTTTGCGTCAGGTTCGCGCGCTACGGCGTGGAAGATAGCATGATGCGCAACCGACGGAACATGTATAGAAGACGATGATGTATTCAACCCGTCATTTTTTGGTATATTGATAGGTTCGGGATGTGATTTTGTCTCGAGATTGTGTTTGCGCGCAGTACACTCTTTACACCTCGCTACCAGTGGGCCAACGATATCTACAACCGTGAACGAGCCAACCATGTCAGGTAAGTTAGTTGTATTCGTTCGTTTTGTGTGTGATTGACATGGAAGGTGTGATGCATGCTCTAACTGACATTGTATTGTATCTCTATCCGTAGTATCTGGAGCAAATAGATCCGCTACATCCCCCGGTAATAATCGTGGTGGAAGTAGTAGTACCACACGTGTGTATAATTACAAGTGTCGTGCTGAGACAGTTTCAGATGTTATTTATGCTATTCAAGGCACCATACGGAAGATTCCAAAGGTTTACATTGGGAAAGTTCGGATCATTCAGTGTGATGATGGACCGGACTGCGACTTTAGTTTCAGTTCATTTTCACCTCTGGAACAGTTGGTTGAAACATGGAGACAGTTGGATTATGAAAACGGAGAGGGTGAAGAAATTCATGTGATGGTGGAAACGCTTAATTATGCGGAATTGTATACAGGCGTGCGCGATCGGACGCGGTAGTGTAGTACGACTCGAGTTTTGTATAAAATAAATTAATGAAGTAGTTGAGTATTGGTAGTGTTAAGTGTGTACTCTGTATGGAGGAAGTGAACGTGTGGTGCAGATGGTGAGTGATGAAGTTGGTGTACGGGGTGTGAGTGGTGGAAGAGTGTGCGCTGGAGTGAAGGGTGTGTATTGAGTTGTACAGAACTCGAGTGGTATATTTGAGCGATGTAGCAGTGCGCATGCAGTGGTGTGTCAGTCGGTCGAGAGGAAAAGAGAACGGACGGAGAGCAATGCATTATATATGTATATATAGTGTGTGTGAGACTACCTACAAGATGTGTACAAGGTGGTTGATGTTGTCGTCAGCGGGGGAGAGGAGGGAGTATTCAGCGACGCTGGCAGTGCGAGGGGTGGTTCCGTCTTGGATAATGCGTCGCTCGTAAAGTCTGCCGGGTTGCAGAGTGCATACACTGAGTGGGTACTTGAGGTGTGAATGGCGAAAGGAGTTGGTTCCGGTCAACGCGTCTGGATACTGTCGGTGCAAGTAGTCAGCGAGGATAGCAACGGGAGCAGTATTCTTTGCCATCCATAACAAGTTGTGATCCTTGAGAAATTTCTCTTCCGTAGCAGAGAGAGGACCCACTCCATAGTGAGAAATGAGAGCACCGACAGAAGGGTGCGTGTCCGTATCACTGGGCTTGAACTCGTGATGACCGTGCGGAGCACCGAGCGCTTCCATGTTCAGGGATAAGACGGTGCCGATGCTGACAGGGACAACGATCTCGGTGGGTTTTGCAACGACAATGAATCGGGGCTTCATGTTGGATGTGCTCGTCATGGGTGAGGATGAAGAAGGCGCGCCATTCGCACGTTCAAAATCGGCACCATAGAGGGCACCACGGAGGGCAGCGGTGCGGAGGCTACGTAGAATCGCCCGCTTAAAATTCTCATCTCTGGCGCCCATTCCGAGAGCAGAGATAATGTCTTGCTGCAGAAGGAGCAAGTGGGACTCAAGAGAGTCGGGTTGTTGTTGTGTTGTTGAGGCCAACTGAACGTGAGTATCCTTGCCAGAGAACAACGCTGCTACGCCAGCATTCCGTTCTAATACCTGCTTGTTGACCGAGATATCATCCATTTTCTTCACCACAGGTCCGACGCCGCTAATATTTTGCTACTGTCGTACTTGATAACGATTGATTGTTGCTTCTTTCCACGCACCTGTCCTACACACTTTCCATTCTCGAGAGTTAAGTCTACCTCGCTCGAGAGTTGACGTATATATATGATTGGTACATGACTCGAGTGGTATATTTGAGCGATGTAGCAGTGTGCATGTAGTGAGGTGTGAAATAAGTGATGGGAGCGCGGAGTGTAGTAGTGCGACTCGAGTTTTGTGTGAAATAAAATTATGGAGTAGTTGAGTATTCATATCACACAAAACTCGAGTCGTACTACGACACTCCTTGCTCCCGTCGCCCGCTATAGGATACCTGGTGGTTAAACAAAGCAAGGTAGAAAGCATATTTTGCACTGGGACGGGTGTGTGGGTGTTGATCACTCGAGTTTCGTGTCGAATAAAATTATGAAGAGGTTGATTATGAGTGGTGTTAGGTGTGGGTATATACTATGTGTGTGGAGTGAAGGTGTGGTGCAAGCGGTGAGTGATGGATGATGAAGTTGGTGTACTAAGAGAGGGATGTGGAAAAGTGGATGGGTTGGATAAAGTACAACAGATTGCACAAAACTCGAGTGGTCAATGTAAGCGAGACAGTAATGTGCATGTAGTGGTGTGTAAAGTAAGTGAATGATGAGGCGAGAAGTGAAGTAGTGCGACTCGAGTTTGGTATGAAATATAATTATGAAGTAGTAGTTGAGTATTCGTACA